>Ga0315336_1000025_pt1 | contig 929357 bp, 735 predicted proteins | sample ASW5metaG_FD_204512 | JGI IMG/M metagenome (GOLD analysis project Ga0315336, IMG submission 204512) | Ammonia-oxidizing marine archaeal communities from Monterey Bay, California, United States - ASW #5 | ecosystem: Environmental > Aquatic > Marine > Intertidal zone | place: USA: California... | reverse complement strand
GTCCCGTCGGGCCGATCACGCCGACAGGGCCCGTCGCTCCCGTCGGGCCCACGGATCCCGTGGATCCGGTCGGACCTGCGTCACCTGTCGGTCCGGCCGGTCCGGTGGCACCTGTGGCGCCCGTGGGACCGGCGGCGCCCGTGGCACCGGTGGGTCCCGTCGGGCCGATCACGCCGACAGGGCCCGTCGCTCCCGTCGGGCCCACGGATCCCGTGGATCCGGTCGGACCTGCGTCACCTGTCGGTCCGGCCGGTCCGGTGGCACCTGTGGCGCCCGTGGGGCCGACGGCGCCCGTGGCACCGGTGGGTCCCGTCGGGCCGATCAGGCCGGTCGGGCTGCCGACCCATTCGCCGGAGCTGTCGATGACGATCGAGCCGCCGACGGCGACGTCGCCCTGCACGTCGAGCTGGTGTGCGGGGAACTGCGTGCCGATGCCCACCAGGCCGTTGCTGTGGAAGACGTCGCCGGTGATGGTCGAGACGTCGGGGCCCTTGAGCGAGAAGTCACCGACGTCGCGGAAGTCCACCTCGCTCATGTTGTCGTTGACGTACGAGAGGTTGATGCCGTTGACGTAGTCCACGAAGTCGAGCGTCGCGAGAAAGTCGTGCGCGGTGAGCGTGCCTTCCTGGCCGCCTTCCAGGGCCATCATCAGCGAGCCGAACGGACCGTTCGGGTCGATGCCGGCCGAGCCGGTGCCGGTCATCCCACTGCTGCCCGCGGGGGGGAGCAGGTAGAAGCCGCGATTCGGGTCGTTGGCGGGCACCTCGAGCGAGCGGTGGTACTGCCCCGGGGCGTGCGCCTTGAACAACACGTCGCCGTGCCAGTTGCGCAGCAACAGGTCGGTCATGCCGTCCTGGTCCACGTCGAGCGCTTCGGCGCTGCGGCCGAAGCCGGAGTCGTTCACTCCGAGGGCAAGCGTGACGTCGCGGAAGCGGCCGTAGCCGTCGCCGAGCAACGCGACGTTGTCCTCAGGGGACACGAGGTAGAGGTCGGGAAGGCCGTCCGCATCGAGGTCGGTGACGAGCACGTCGCTGACGCGCACGAGCGGGAGCCGTTGCGAGATCGGCATGAAGGACCCGTCGCCGACGGCCACGGACACGGCGAGCGTGCCGTCGAGGCCGAGCATCACCTGGTCGAGCTGTCCGTCGCCGGTGACGTCGATCAGGCGCACCGTGACCGGCGCTGCCGGGGGGTCGTTGGCGATCAAGGGGAAGACGCAGAGAGCGATGGCCAGGGGCACTTGGACGGCGTGTCGGATGAGCTTCATCGTGGGATTCCCGTAGATCGAGCGAAGCGGAGCGGTCCGGTCTCCTGAGCACCGGTCCTCATTCAGCCCAGCGCGAATTCCCCGCGGACCCTGAACCACGAAATCCCGAGGGGCGCCCTGCGGCCCCCTGGGCTCGCCTCAGCGGGCAGGTGAGGCTCGCGAACGACCACCATCCCCCGTGCGATGAGTCATCGGAGGGGAGGAGAGCGGGCTTCAGCCGGCCGCGGTGGTCCTCTTGCCGACCCGGTCGCCGAGGAAGTGCGTCACGTCGCGGCCGGCGGAGAGCAGGGCGCGCAGGTGCGAGACGCTGCGCACGCGCGAGAGCATGCGCCAGGCGAACTTCGGGTTCATGTAGAAGCGGCGCAGGAAGCGCTTCTGCGTGGCGAGCATCTCTTCGGGCGTGAAGTGCGTGAAGCGCCAGGGCGGCAGGCCGGGGTAGTAGCCGTAGCGCTTCCAGTCGGGGCGGCCGGTGGGCAAGAGCTCGAGGTAGCCGCGCTCCTTGCAGACAGCCCACGACTCGGTGCCCGGGTACGGACACGCGATCGTGAAGGTGATGTAGTCGGGCGCGATCTCGCGCGCGAGCGCGGCGGTCTGCTCGACCTCCTCGGGCGTCTCGTCCACGTGGCTGCCCAGCATGAGATAGGCCGTGCGCAGGATGCCGGCGCGCTTCGCCTCGTCGAACACGTACACGACGCGATCGCGCGTGACGAGCTTCTTGTTCATCTCGAGGATGCGCTCGCTGCCGCTCTCCACGCCGAAGTCGATCTTCAGGCAGCCGCTCGCGGCCATCAGCTCGAAGTGCTCGCGCTTCAGGCCGTCCACGCGCGCGTTGCAGCTCCACGTCACCGGGCGCTCGATCAGCGCGGCGCCCAGCTCCTCCAGGTAGCGCAGCGTGGGCGGGAAGATGTCGTCCTCGAAGTTGAGGTGGTTCACGCCGAAGTCGGCGATCACGCGGTCGATCTCCTCCAGCACGCAGGCCACCGAGCGACGGCGGATGCCGGGCCGCGCGCGCTCGCCCCACACGGCGTTCGTGCTGCAGAACACGCAGTTCGCGTAGCAGCCGCGCGAGAGGTGGATCTGCGTGGCGCGGATGCCGCCGCGGATCACACCGGGTGATGCCACGCCCTTGTGGCCGGCCAGGCCCTCGTAGGCACCCCAGTCGAGCAGGCCGCGGTCGATCGGCGCGAGCGCGTCGAGGTCGGTGAGCGGGTCGCGCGCGCCCGTGCTGCCGTGGTCGCGCAGCACCAGGCCGGGGATGGTCGTCAGCGCGGACTCGCGATCGTCAGCGGCCGCGCCCGCGCGCTCCAGCGCGTCGCACACCTCGGGAAGCGTGCGGTCGCCCTCGCCGACGCAGACGGCGTCGAGCGACGGGATCTCGCTGAGCAGGTCGTCGGGCAGCGCGGTCGCGTGCGGCCCGCCCGCGATCAGGAAGACGTCGGGGTTGCTGAGCCGGCACTGCCGCGCGATGCCGGACGCGCCGGGCACGTGCGGCGTGACCACGCTCAGGCCGACGACCTCCGGGCGGTGCTCGTCCAATGCATGCGCGAGCGCCCCGGGCGCGTCGGCCGCGAGCTCCAGGTCGAGCAGCCTCGGCTCGTGGCCGGCCGCCTTCAACTCGGCGGCGAGACCGAGCAGGTTGGTCGGATGCTGCAGGTTCTGGCGCGCCATGCGCCCGAGCATCGACGGCGGTCTGACCAGGAGGACACGCATGACCTCATGATAGTCGCTATCGGCGGACCGGTGTCGTGACCGCGCGGTCAGCCGGTCGGCAGCTTCCCCAGCAGGCGCAGCGTGAAGCGGCGCCCGGGCGCGGAGAGCCACGCCTGTCGCAGGCGCGGGCCGTTCTTCTGCCAGAACTGGTACCAGGAGAAGTCGAGGCGCATGCCGACGCGCATCGCGCGCGCGATCTCGCGACGGCCGAGCCGCTCCGCCTCGGCCAGCGTCGGCGGCCACTGGTAGGGCCCGCGGTTCTCCTTCGAGACGCGACGCACCGCACGCAGGTCGAGCTCGCGATCGAACGAGACCGCCAGGTCCGCATGGCCGAGCAGGTCGAGGTGGATGCGCGTGAGCAGGCACTTCGGGCAGCGGCCGCAGTTCAGCTCGCCGTGCTCGGTGCCGTAGCAGACGCGCAGCTTGCCCACGGCGTCCGGCGCGTTCTCGCACAGCCAACGCACCTTGCCGATGCGGTCCGTCTCCAGCCCGTCCAGGTCGAACGCCGCCGCCGCGGTGGACCAGGCGGGTTCGATCAACGGGTGCGTGCCGTGCGGCATGAGCCACTCCCACGGCAGTGACGACGGCACGATGAAGCGGTGCACGCGCTGCTGCAGGCACTGCGCGAAGGCCACGAGCTGCGTGCCCGAGTAGCGACGGCGGTGGTACTCCAGCACCGGGCGCCCCTGGGCTTCGAGACGGCCAATCGTGATGTTGGCGCCGATGCGTCCCAGGTTCGAGGCGATGCTGACGAGCGTCTTGCCGTGCTGCTCCGCGATGTCAGCCACGTGGGACCGCGCCGCCCTCCACGTCACGTCGTCGTCCACGGACACCTCGAACCCGCGCATCAGCAGCAGGTGCGTGGTCTCGTCGCGGTTGCTCAGAAAGGAGTGGAAGGAGTCCACGCCGGCGGAGAAGAAGCAGGCCTGCTCATCACCGGGCTCGACCGTCGCAGGGTCGGTCTCGATTGCGGTCACGGGCACGGCCGCCTCGTCCCAGCCCCAGCGACGCATGACGGGCGTGAGCCGCTCGCGCAGTGCGACCAGCAGCGCGCGCGACACGGGCGCTTCGACGTGCAGCCGCTCGCGCAGCGCCATGGCCGAGATGACCAGCCCGGCCAGGAACGGGTCGCCGATGGTCTCCGGCCGGCCGTACGCCTCGGGCCAGCGGAACCAGACGCGTTCGGTCCGCCGCGGCTCGTCCTCGAAGGTCACGTCGGCCGACAACTCGTGCTGTCCGTCCACGATGTCGGTGCGCAGCCCGTCGACGATCATGCGATCAGAGAACCGTTCCCACCGCTTCGTCGTCGGTGACGGTGAGCAGGAAGATGTCGCGGTGGGCCGGGCGGTCGTCGACCGAGGCGAAGGGCTCGGTCGTGTGCAGCACATCGTCGTCGTTCATCAGCAGCAACTCGCCGGGCTCCAGCACTCGGTCGAAGACCGGCGGCTGGTCCGCCGTCCGAATCAGCCGCGGGGTCCCCGGCGTGAGGCCGACGATCGTCACCGGCAGGATGCCCACGATCAGCCGGCCGCCCTCGCGGTGCGGCCCCTCGGGATCCGGCACGCCGTCCAACCCGAACTCGTGGTCGTGCACGATGCGGATCTGGTGCGCGCGCAGGAACAACCCGTCGCGCGGGCAGGGTAGGCACGCGAGGTAGTGATCGCACAGCGCGCCGAAGGCCGGGTGGCCGAGCACCTCATCCTCGATCGGCTCGAAGGTGCGGTGCACGTCGCCCCACAGGTGATTGTGCTCGGCGGTCTGGTAGATCGGCCGAACGGGCAGTGCCTCGAGTCGATCGGCATGCACCGCGAAGCGGCTGAATCGACGGCGTCGGTAGCCCTCGGCCAGGTAGGGATCGACCGGCAGCCGGTCCCACGACGGACGCAGCGGCGCGAGCAGCTCGTCGGGCACGCGGTGCGTCGAGAACACGAACGCCCCGAGGTCGACCTTGGCGGCGGTCCTGTCTCCCATGCCCGACTCCGCTGCGGCGCGCCCCCCGCGCGCCCTTCGGGCGACGAGTCTGCCCGATGGCCGCCGGGCTGTCCACGGCGCGGCGATCGGGCCGAGCGCGTTCGCTAGAGTGTTCGCAACATCGGTCCGGTCGAACGGAGGCGCGCGTGTTGAAGACAGGGATCCTCGGGTGGGCGCTCCTCGCCCTCGCCTGCACGGCGCCGGTGCAGAACGCAGCGTCCGCGTCGGACGACGCGCCGCGACCGAACATCCTGATCCTGGTGGCGGACGACCTGAGCTGGGCCGACCTCGAGCTGGTCCCGACCCCGAACATCGACCGACTCGCCGCGGCCGGTGTGTCGTTCGAGAGCATGTACGCCAACCCGGTCTGCTCGCCGACGCGCATCACCTGCCTGCTGGGCAGCTACTCGTACCGCGAGAACATCGGGACGGTGATCCGCACGAGGGGCAGCCCCGGCCTGACCGAAGCGCAGAACCCGGCCATGGGTTTCGACCGGCTCACGCTGGCCGAGCTGCTCAAGGCCCACGGCTACGCGACGCTTGCCGCCGGCAAGGGCCACCTCGCGAACGACATTGCCGGCCCGCAGGGCGAGGCCATGCGCATCCACGGCTTCGACCACGTCCTGGCCGGCACGCTGTTCACGCTGCCGATGGGCTACTCCAACTGGTTCAGCGTGGACGACGGCCGACCCACGCGCAGCCGGGAGTACAACACCACCGAGATCGCGAACGCGATCAACGGCTGGTGGACGGAGACGGACGGCCCGAAGTTCTGCTGGGGCGCCTTCAATGCGCCGCACAGCCCGTTCCATGCGCCGCCGGCCTCGACGCTGCCGCCGGGCTTCGAGGTGGGCAACAGCGATCGCGCGATGTACGAGGCCATGATCATGGCCATGGACCACGAGATCGGGAACATCCTGGAGACCGTGGACCTGGCCGACACGATCGTCGTGTTCATGGCGGACAACGGCACGCCGGGTGCGGTCGCGCCGCCGGGCGTGAACCCCGCCCAGACCAAGGGCACCGTGTTCGACGCGGGCGTGCGCGTGCCGTTCATCCTCGCGGGGCCGGGCTTCGCAGAGGGCGAGACGCGTCACGCGCTGGCCAACACGACCGACATGTACGCGACCTTCGCCGAGCGGCTCGGCGTGGCCATTCCCGACGGCGAGGCGGTCGACTCGGTCAGCATGCTTCCCTACCTGCTCGACGCCGACGCGCCGCCTCAGCGCGACTGGGTCTACAGCGAGTACTGGGTACCCAACGGCACCGGCCCCAAGACGCTGGTGCGCCTGATGGCGCGCAACCGCACGCACAAGCTGATCGACGCAGACCCCGACGGTGTGGGGCCGCGCAAGCGCACGCAGGCGCTGTTCCGGATGGAAGCGGAGACGCTGATCCAGCCGGCCGACTACACCGACGCGGACAAGGCCGCGCTGGCTGAGCTGCAGGCCGTGATCGCCGGCAAGGGCCCGCCGCGCTAGGCCTGCTCCTCGTCGTCGGGCTCGAGCACGACGCCGAGACCGTCCGCCACGCGGTTCACGTAGGCGTAGTAGCCGACCACCTCGACGATGGCGAGCACGTCGGCGTCCGAGAAGCCGGCCTCGCGCAGCGCGTCCACGTCGGCCTTCTTCATCTCGCCGGGCGTACGCGTGAGCTTGTCCGAGTAGCGCAACATCGCCACTCGCCGCTCGTCGAGGCCGGCGGTCTCGTAGTCGGCCTCGATGCGGCCGGCCAGGGCGTCGTCCTTCAGCAACCGGCGCAGACCTGCGCCGTGGTGGCCGATTCAGTAGTGGCAGCCGTTGATGCCCGAGACCACCGCCGCGATCATCTCGCGCTCGACCTTGGGCAGCGTCTCGGTCCCCTCCATCGCCGAGCGGTACAGCGCGAGGTGCGCGCGCAGGCTCTTCGGATCGAGGCTGTGGATCTGCAAGATGTTGTCGAGCTGGCCACGCGGCTCGTTCGGGTACGGCGCGTACAACTCGTCGTAAACGACCTGCAGATCGCCAGTCGCTTCGAGCTCGGGGATGACATGGATCCAGGACAGGTGAGCCTCCCTCCCGGGGGTGTCGTCCCCCGATCGGCGCGTATGATACGCCGCCCCGAGTGGAGAAAGGACGAGGCATGAGCGCAGGGCCGGAGGGAGCAACCGGAACGACGACCGGTGCGAGGACGCTGAGCCGACTGTTGCGCGACCTCGCGGCCGAGCGCGGCGACGCCGAGGCGCTGGTCTACCCGGCCTTCACGCACGGCGACGAGGAGCTCCGGCTGACCTTCGCGCAACTCGACGCGCGCGTCGACGACATCGCGCGCGGCCTGATCGCCATCGGCATCGAAGCGGGCGAGCACGTCGCCGTCTGGGGCAACAACGTGCCCGACTGGGTGCCGATGGAGTTCGCGCTGGCGCGCATCGGCGCGGTGCTGGTCACGGTGAACACCGCGCTCCAGAAGGACGAGGTCGCCTTCGTCCTGAAGCAGAGCAAGTCCGTGGCCGTCGTGCACACGACATCCACCGGAACCAACGAGTCCTCGAAGACGCTGGACGAACTGCTCGTGGAGGCCGATCCGTCGGTGGCCGCCATCCGCAACCGCGTCTGGATGGCGGGCCTGCCCGACGAGGAGCCGCCCTTCGGTGTTGCGCCCGACGGCGGTCACGCCGCGCTGGGCGGCATCGAAAACGTGATCGACCGCGGCAAGAGCGTCACGCCCGAGCAGCTCGCCGAGCGCGAGAACGCCACGCAGCCCGACGACGTCGTGAACATCCAGTACACGTCCGGCACCACGGGCTTCCCCAAGGGCGTGATGCTCAGCCACGCCAACATCGTCGTGAACTCCGCGACACTCGGCCGGCAGATGGGGCTGAACGCGGACGACCGCGTCGCCATGATCGTCCCGCTCTTCCACTGCTTCGGCTGCGTGGTCGCCGTGCTCGGCACCTACAGCGTGGGCGCCACGCTCTGCTGCATCCCCGGCTTCGAGCCGAGCGCCGCGCTGCGCCTGATCGAGGAGGAGCACTGCACGATCGTGCACGGCGTGCCGACCATGTTCACCGCGATGCTCGCGCACGAGGACATGGACAAGCGCAAGATCACGACGCTGCGCGCGGGCCTCGCCGCCGGCGCGCCCTGCCCCGTGCCGCTGATGAAGGAGATCGTCGAGCGCCTGGGCTGCCCCGGCATCGCCGTGACCTATGGGCTCACGGAAGCGAGCCCCGGCGTCGCCGGCAGCGTGCCCGACGCGCCGCTGGAGACGCGCTGCCAGACCATCGGCAAGCCGCTGGACGGCGTCGAGGTGATGATCGCCGAGCCGGGCGCCGTGCAAGCGGTGCCGGACGGCGAGGAGGGCGAGCTGCTCTGCCGCGGCCCGAACGTGATGGTCGGCTATCACGACGACCCCGAGTCCACCGCCGCGGCGATCACGTCCGACGGCTGGCTGCGCACGGGCGACCTCTGCATGCGCGACGAGGACGGCAACCTGCGCATCTCAGGTCGCCTCAAGGACATCATCATCCGCGGCGGCGAGAACATCGCGCCGGCCGCGGTCGAGAGCGTGCTGCGCGAACACCCCGACATCGTCGGCGCCGCTGTGGTCGGCGTGGCCGACGAGTTCCTGGGCGAGAAGGTGGCCGCCGGCCTGATCCTCAAGAAGGGGGCGACGCTCGATCCGCCCGCCTACGAGGAGCTGCTCGAAGGTCGCGTGGCGAAGTTCAAGGTCCCCGAGATCTGGCAGACCTTCGAGGCCTTCCCGCTCACGGGCAGCGGCAAGGTGCAGAAGTACAAGCTGCGCGAGATGTTCGACGCATGAAGCGCGCGCCGCGGCTCAGAAGAGCGTGTACACGAACGGCGCCACGACCGGCACCGCCTGCAGCACCACGAACAGGAGCGCGGCCGGCAGCAACACGACCACGACCGGCACGAGCCACCAGTACGGACCCTTCCACAGCGCCCTCAGCAGCTCGAAGGCGGTGTTGAAACCGACGCGGATCCGTCGTGTGAGTCCAGGCACCCCTGGAGTCCTCCTCTCGGTGGCCGATCGAAGACTACACCGACCTGAACGAGTCAGCCACCTCTCCATCGGTCCGAGGACACCTCGGTCATGAGCGCGACGCCCCCCGCCGACGTGCGCGCGCCCGAGGTGAACGCCTTCTACGAGGCGCGGCCGTTCCCCGGCTACATGCCGAGCGACGACGCGGCCAGCCTGCTCGACCGCTGCCGCCGCGCGCCGTTCCTGGTCGGTCTGGACCAGTCGATCCCACCGGACGCGCGCGTGCTCGACGCGGGGTGCGGCACCGGGCAGATCGCGAACTTCCTCGCCTTGGCCGGACCGCGCCGCCGCGTGGTGGGCGTGGACCGTTGCAGCGCGTCGCTCGCGGCCGGCGAGGCGTTCCGCGCGCGCGCCGGCGCGACCAACCTGCAGCTGCTGCGCGGCGACCTGTTCGCGCTGCCCGTCGCGAAGCAGGCCTTCGACGTCGTGATCTCGCGCGGCGTCGTGCACCACACGCCCGACCCCGACGGCGCCACGCGCAGCGTCGCGAGCCACGTGCGCCCGGGCGGCCACTTCCTGCTCGGGTTCTACGAGAGCGTCGCGCGCCTGCCGCACCGCATGCGCCGCGGGCTGTCCTTCGGCGGCCAGCACCCGTGGGCGATCTTCGACCCAGTCCTGCGCCGTCGCGACCTCGACGACGAGAAGAAGCTGACCTGGATCGAGGACCAGTACCGCCACCCGCTCGAGGTGTCGTTGTCCTTCCCGCACATGCGCGACGTGCTGGAGGAGTTGGGCTTCAGCTGGTGCGGCAGCGTGCCGCCGGTGCCGCGGTCCGACGCCATGCTGGCCAAGACGCCGCGCCCGAGCGCACTGTCGTTGAACATGCGGCGCTGGGGCTGGGCCTGGCGCTGCCTGTGGGACGAGGACGCGGGTCTGGTGTGCCTGGTCGCGCAGGCGCCCACGCGATAGCGCGGGGCGCGGCCGCTAGCGCCCGGCGGGCGCGTCAGCGCTCGTAGAGACGGTCTTCGACAACCAGCGCGTCGAGCTCGCTGCGTGTGAACAGCGCGTGCGCATCCTCTTCGCCGCGCACCATCGGGTCGCCGCGCAGGTTGAGCGAGGTGTGCAGCAGCGCGGGCACGCCGGTCTCCTCCGCGAAACGCGTCAGCAGGCGGTGGAAGAGCGGATCGGTCTCGGCATCCACGAGCTGCGGGCGTGCGGTGCCGTCGACGTGCACCAGCGCGGGCAGCGCCTCGCGCGCGGCCTCCTTCACGGGCACCGAGACCTGCATGAAGCGCAGCGGCAGCTCGCAGCCGTCGGGCAGTTCGAACAATTCCGCCGCGCGCTCGGCGGGCACGGCGGGCGAGTAGGGACGGAAGTCCTCGCGGCGCTTGATGGCGCGGTTGATGCGCTCCTTCGCGTCGGCGCCGCGCGGATCGGACAGCAGGCTGCGGTGGCCGAGGCTGCGCGGCCCCCACTCGAAGCGTCCGCGTACCCAGCCCACGCTGCGCCCGGCGAGCAGGTGGCCGAGCAGCGTGTCGAGCACGGCGTCGTCGCCATCCAGCGTGCGCGCGCCGTCCGCGGGCTCCTCGGTGACCGGCTCGCCCAGGAAGGCGTGCTGCTGGCGCCACGTGCGCGTGCCCTCGCCGACCGCGTGGTGCACCCACAGCGCGGCGCCGAGCGCGCCGCCGGCGTCGCCCGCCGCGGGCTGCACGAAGAGCTGCTCGAACGGACCGTCGCGCAACAGGCGCGCGACGGCGTTCTGGTTCAGGGCCAACTCGCCCGCGAGGCACAGCGCTTCGCAGGGCGCACGCTTGTGCAGCGTGCGGACGAGCGTCAGCAGCGCGTCCTCGACCACGAGCTGCAGGCTGGCGGCGAGGTCGGCGTCGCGGCGGTCGTCGCCGGACATGCGCAGCGGGGCGCCGGCCTCGCGTGGCGGCCCGAGCGTCTCGACGAGTGCCGGGCCCCACAGGCGTTCGCCGTCGAAGCCGAAGCGGAAGGGCTTCATGTCGATCGTGAACTCGCCTTCCTCGCCGAAGTTCAGCAGCGAGCGGAGCTGATCCGCCTGCGTCGGCTGACCGTACGCGGCCAGCTCCATCACGCGCTGCTCGCCGCCGCCCGGCGCGAAGCCGAGGAACTCGGTGATCGCCGAGTGGAACAACGAGAGGCTGTGCGGGAAGGCCAGCTCGCCCAGCGGCTCGATGCTCGCGCCCTTGCCGACGTGCAGGCTGGTCGTGGCCCACTCGCCCGCGCCGTCGGCGACCAGCACGGCCGCCTCGTCGAAGGGCGAGGGGAAGTACGCGCTGGCCGCGTGCGCCTGGTGGTGCTCGGTGAAGAGCACCTGCTCGTGCGGCACGCCGACCTCGGACGCGATCTTGTTCTTCAGCCACAGCCGGTCGCCCAGCCAGGTGAACATGGCGCGCCCGAAGGTGCCGACCGAGGTCGGGAAGCCGCGCAACTGGCTGGCGAGCACGCGCTCGAAGCGGCGCAGCGGCTTCTCGTAGAAGACGACGTAGTCGAGGTCGGCTGCGGTGAGGCCGCCCTGTCGCAAGCAGTAGCGGATCGAGCGGCGCGGGAAGGAGTTGTCGTGCGGCGCGCGGCTGAACCGCTCCTCCTGCGCGGCGGCGACGACATCGCCGTCCACGATCAGCGCGGCGGCCGCTTCTCCGCCGAAGGCCGACAGGCCCAGGATGCGCATCAGGCTTGCGACTTCGCCTGCGCGAGCGGGTCGCCCTCGACGGCCGAGGGCGAGGGGCGCGTCTGCCAGCGCGCGGCGGGCGCGCCGCGCAGGCGCGCGAACAGCCCGAAGGGAAGCATCAGCGTGAAGTAGAAGACCGTCATCACCACGCGACCGAAGACCACGCCGCCTCGCGCGCCGGCGCGCTTCCACGCGCCCATGAAGCGGCTGGTGCGCGCCTCCTTCAGCGCCTTCTTCACCTCGTCGCCGCGGCCCTCCTCTTCCCAGCGGTCGAGCATCGAGCGCGTCCAGGCCACGTGGTAGTTCTCGTCGCGCAGGATCTCCTCGAAGATCGCGTGCGTCTCGGGGTCGTCCTTCGTCAGCTCGTGGTGCAGCGTGAACAGCGCGGCCGCGCGCTGCTCGGCCACGTGCAGCATGGCGACGTAGGGCACCTCGCCCAGTTCGTCGAGCAGGCCCAGCGTGAAGAAGCCGTGCGCGTCCACCTCGCTCGAAGGGCGCCCGCGCGTCAGGTCATAGGCCTTGTCGGAGGTGACTTCGGCCTCGGCCAGCGTCGCGTCGGCCGACGGCGACAACGCGCGCGCCCGGCGCCGGAACAGCTCGGCGTGCTTCAGCTCCTCTTTGGCGTGGCGCTCGAGGTGGCCGGCCAGCTCGCTGTCGTGCACGCGGCGCGCGGCGGTGGCGATGTCACGCCCGCCGTCCTCTTCCGTCCGCGCGAAGCTCTCGAGCGTCAGCAGCGTGCGCGCCGGGTCGGCCCAGATGGCGCGGCTGCGACGCCGCAGCATGATGTCACCGAGCCCCATCGGCGCCTCCGTTCCCTTCCTCGCTCTCGGCTTCCACCCAGGCCGGCATCAATCGGCCGTCGGCGATCATACGCACGGCTTCGAGCGAAGTGCGCAGGCCGATCTCCATGTGCCGGTAGTCCAGCGTGTCGGGTTCGTCGGTCACCTGGTGGTAGTCCTCGTGCAGGTTGAAGCTGGACAAAGACTGCCCCACGATTCCGCGCCTGACGAATGCGATGTTGTCGCTGCGCTCGAAGAAGTGCTGTTCGGGCCGCATGTCGCGCGAGATCGGCAGGCCGGCCGCCTCCCAAGCGGGGCCGAGGTTGGTGCGTTCGAAACCGGTCAGCCAGAACAGGCCCTGGCCGCCGGCCAGCTCGTCGGGACGCCCGACCATCTCGAAGTTGATGTTCACGATGGTCTTGTCGAGCGGCACGACCGGGTGGTCGAGGTAGTGCCAGGTACCGATCAGCCCGCGCTCCTCGCCCGTGGCCAGCAGGAAGACCAGCGTGCGCGCGGGCGGCTCGCCATGCGCGAAGGACTCGGCCAGCTCGAGCACCGCGGCCACGCCCGAGGCGTCGTCGTCGGCGCCGTTGTAGATCAGGTCGGGGCCCTCGTCCTCGCCCTCGCCGAGCGCCCCGGCCAGGGCGTCGATGCCGGCTTCGAGCCCGGCCAGCGGGCCGGTCGCTCCGTCGTCTTCCGACTCCTCGTGTGCGCCCTCGCCCTCCGCGCGCTCACCGTGCTCACCGTGTTCGCCGTGTTCGCCGTGCGGCTCCTCCTTCGGCGCGGGCGGGTCGTCCACACCGATGTGGTCGTAGTGCGCCGAGAACACGATCGTCTCGTCCGCCAGCGACGGGTCGTCCTCGGTGCCGACGCCGCGGATGATGCCGACCACGTTGACGGCCGGCTGCGGCGTGCCGGCCGTGCGCATCGCGACGCGCACGCGCTCGAACTCGCCCTCGATGAGCCGGTCACGGAACGTGCCGCGCGCGACCAGCATCGGCGCCTCGCCTTCCGTCACCATGCCCTTGGGCGGCTGCGTGCGCGGGCCGCGGCGGCTGTCGCGGCCGGCCACCATCAGCAGGCCCCAGCCCTGCCCATCGGGCATGCCGGCGTCGCGCAACCAACGCGTCCAGTTGTTCGGGGAGGTCGCCAGCATCAGCGCGGCGTCCGCGCGCGCCTCGTCGGGAAGGTCGGTGCTCTCCTTCACGACGATCACGTCCAGCGTCGCGTCGAGCGCGCCGCCGCCCCAGTAGTCGAAGTCCACGCCGAAGACGGCGTCCGACGCCTTGCCGGCGGCGTCCAGCGCGGCCAGCTCGGGCACGCTGTCGAACGTCACGCCGCTGACGCTCGTGGCCTGCAGGTAGCTGCTGCGGTCGCCGCCCGGCTCCAGGCCGGCACGGCGCATCACGTTCGCGATGTAGAGCGCGGCCTCCAGGCTCTCGGCCGAGCCGGTGTCGCGGCCGCGCATCTCGTCGCTGGCCAGCACGCGCACGTGCGCCTCGATGTCGCCGGCGGAGATCTCCGGGCCCGTGGCGCGCTGCGCGGCCAGGGGACCGCAGATCGCGGCCACAGCCAGCAAACAGGCCGTTCCGCGAAAGACGCCGCGCGCCTTCCCCAAGAAGGTCGCAAGCACCTCACGGGAGGCTGAAGCCATGTCCCTGTTCCTCAATCTGTTGCTGACCTGGGTCATCGTGACCCTGATCGTAGGGCTGATCGTCTCGGCCTGCACGCACCTGATTCCCAGGCGCCGCCGGGATCCCCATGCCACGCTCCCCGTCACGGGCCCTGCCGGGTCGGCCTGAGCGCCCCACCGGACGCTTGTTCAGCCGACGTCGGTGTCCGCGGTCTCGCCGAAGCAGATCACGTAGCCGTCCATGTCGAGCACGTCGAACTCGCGCATCTGGTACTCCTGCGTGACCGGCTCGCGCGCGATGGCCGCGCCGCGCGCGCGGACCTCCTCGCACAGCGCGTCGACGCCCTCGCACTCGACGTAGACATCCCAGATGTCGTCGGCGGTGCGGTTGGGACGCGGCTCGAAGGGCGGCTTGGCGGCGCTGAGGTGCACGCGCACGCCGTCGCGCCGCGCGATCGCGTAGACGGGCGGGTCGCCCCACGGGTCGGTGTCGTCGAAGCCCAGCACGTGCTGGTACCACGCGGCTGCGCGCCCCACGTCGGGCACGACGAGTTCGGGCGCGATCGTGATCGGGGCCGACGTCGAGGGCTCGCTCGTGTCCGCGCCGTAGCAGAAGACCATGCCGTCGGCGTCGCGCACGCCGAACTCGCGCATGCCCCACTCCTGGTCGGTCGGCTCGGACAGGATCTCCGCGCCGGCGGCCCTGGCGATCGTGCAGGCCACGTCGGCGTCGGGCACGCGGATGTAGGCGTCGATCGCCTGGCGATGGTTCTCGGCGTTGCGCCGCCCCTCCGCGCCGCCGTTGCTCTTCAGTTGGAAGCCCTGCCCCTCGGCGAGGTCCACGATGCCGAACTGCTGACCCGGATCGCCGATCACGAAACAGGTGCGGAAGCCGAGCGTGTCGCGCAGCCGATCCGCCGTGACTTGCACGTCGGGCACGACGAAGCACGGCAGGGCGGAGAGCAGCTTCGTGCCCGGCGCGTGCACGATCGGCGGGATGCCGCCCGGCTCGCAGGCGTCGTCGCCGACGGGCGCGTCGCCCGTCGTGCCGTCGCCCGCTTCGGTCACGTACGCACGCCGAAGCGGCGGAAGGCCCCCTCGTACTGCTCCGCGAAGTCGGCGAACGCCTCGGGGTGCATGCACGCCGCGAGGATCTCGAGGCTGTCCACGATGCGCGGGCCCGGCCGGTTGAAGTAGGCGTTGCCGTCGGCGACCCAGACCGCGCCGTCGCGCAGCGCCGGCCAGGGCAGGCCGGCGAGCAGGTCATTGAGCGTGTCGGCCTCGTCGATCGTGCGCGAGAGCGGGAAGCCGCAGGGCTTGATCACGACGACGTCCGGCGCGGGATCAAGCGCCTCGAGCTGCTCGCGCGTGACCGTCGGCGCGTGATCGCCCGGCTTCGTGACCAACGCGCGCCCGCCGGCGATCTCCACCAGCTCGGGCATCCAGGTGCCGCCCAGCATCGGTGGGTCGACCCACTCGATGGTGAGCACGTTGGGGCGCGTGTCCAATGCGGCCGCGCGCTCGCGCACCGCGGCGACGCGCGCATCCATCTTCGTCAGCACGGCCTCGGCCGCCAGGTCGCGCCGCAGCGCAGCGCCCACCTTGCGGATGTCGTCCCAGATGTCGGCCAGCTTCATCGGCCGCAGGTTCACGATGTTCACGTCGGGGTTCGTGAGCTTCTTGGCGGCCTCGACGACCTCCTCGAACGACACCGCGCACACGTCGCACAGGTCCTGCGTGACGATCACGTCGGGCTTCGCTCTCGCCAGCCCCGCCTCGTCGATGTCGTAGACCGCGAGCGCATCCTTCAGCACGTTGCGGATGTCGCGATCGATCGTCCCGCTCGACGGCGACTGCATCACCTTGCTCGACGTGAGCACGGCCGTCCCCACCACGCTCTCCGGCCAGTCGCACTCGTGCGACACGCCGACGAGCTGCTCCTCACACCCCAACGCACACACCATCTCCGTCGCGGAGGGCAACAGGCTGGCCACGCGCGGAGCTGGCACGGCGGTCTCCCGGTCAGGGCCGGATGCGGGGCTCGAAGCCGTCGGGGACGGCGCCGGCGAAGTCTTCGTTGTAGGCGTGGATCTCGTTGGTGGCGAGGCCCATCGCGTTGACGATCTGCTGGCCGGCCGCCGCCCAGCCGCAGAGCCCGCCGTCGAGGTTGTAGGCGTCCACGCCTTCCTCCTCGAGGCGCGCGGCGAACTCGGCCGAGCGCCAGCCGACGGTGCAGTAGACGACCACCGTCTTGCCCTTCGCCTTGCGGATGAACTCCAGCCGCTGGATCTGCGATGAGAGCGGCATCGAGCCCTTGATGCGCGACACGCCGATCTCGCGCGCCTCGCGCACGTCCACGATCAGCACGTCGTCATCCAGGCCGGCCACCGCGGACGCCGTGAGCGTCGGCGCGTCGTAGCGCTTCGTGGCCTTTTCGGCCCACTCGACCAGCAGCGCGGGCCAGCCGTCGCGCGCCTTCGGGTCGAAGCGCGGCAGCGTGTCGGTGTAGCGGCCCTTCTCGGAGCCCGTCTTCACGCCGACGACGGTCTGGTCCTTCGGATCGCCGCCGTCGTTCGCGCCGGCGCTGCCCATGTCGCGGCAGCCGATCAGGGCCAGCGATGCCAGCACCGCGGCGGCTGCAATCCAGCGCGTCACGACCCGCTGAACTTCCGGTGCGCGCCGACGGCCTCGATCGCGGGCAGGCCGGCCTCCTCGCGCAGTCGCGCGTGGTGCTCGCGCCAGGACTCGTAGTTGCCGGGATGGAAGTGCACTTCGCCCTCGCCTTCGAACGCGAGGATATGCGTCGCGATGCGGTCGAGGAAGAACCGATCGTGCGTCACGACGATGCAGCAGCCGGGGAAGCCCAGCAGCGCCTCTTCCAGCTCGCGCAGCGTGGGCAGGTCGAGGTCGTTGGTCGGCTCATCCAGAATGATGAGATTGCCGCCGCGCGCGAGCATCTTGGCCATCTGCACGCGGTTGCGCTCGCCGCCCGAGAGCGTGCCCATGAGCTTGCTCTGCTCGGCGCCGCGGAAGTTGAAGCGCGACACGTAGGCGCGGCCGTTCATCTCGATGTCGCCCACGCGGATCAGGTCCTGCGCGTTGGTGATCTCGTCGTAGACCGTGCGGTCTTCCTTCAACTGGTCGCGCGACTGGTCGAGGTAGCAGAGGTCCACGGTCGGACCCACGCTGACCTCGCCCGCGTCGGGCTGCTCCTGGCCGACGATCATGCGCATCAGCGTGGTCTTGCCGGTGCCGTTGGGGCCGACCACGCCCAGGATCGCGCCCGGCGGCAGCTCGAAGCTGAAGTCCTCGAACAGCATGCGCCCGTCGAAGCCCTTGCTGACGCCCTTCACCGAGAGCACCTTGTCGCCCAGGCGCCGCGTGAACGGGATGTGCAGGGACAGTTCGTCCTTGATGGCCTGGCGCGCCTCGCGCACCAGGTCGTCGTAGCGCGTCACGCGCGCCTTGCTCTTGGTCGTGCGGCCCTTGGGGTTGGTGCGGATCCACTCCAGCTCGCGCTTGATGAGCTTGGCGCGCTCGTCGTCCTGGCGCTTGCGCTGCGCCCAGAACTGCTCGCGCTGCTCGAGGTAGCTGGAGTAGTTGCCCTCGTAGGGACGCATCGTGCCGCGGTCCACCTCGAGCATCCACCCGACGACGTTGTCGAGGAAGTAGCGATCGTGGGTGACGAGCACGACGGTGCCGTTGTATTCCTGCAGGTGGCGCTCGAGCCAACTCACGGTGTCGGCGTCGAGGTGGTTGGTGGGCTCGTCGAGCAACAGCAGGTCGGGGTGTTCCATCAGCGTGCGGCACAGCGCGACGCGGCGCCGCTCGCCGCCCGAGAGGTTCACGACCGGGCTGTCGGCCGGCGGGCAGCCGAGCGCCATCATGGCCTGCTCGACATGGCGGTCGAGCTCCCACGCGTCGCGCGCCTCGATCTCCTCCTGCAGCACGGTCATGCGCTCGAGCAGCTTGGTCATCTGCGCTTCGGGCAGATCCTCGCCGAGCTTGACGGAGACCTCCTCGTACTCGCGGATGAGAGCGCGCACCGGTTCGACCGCCTTCTCGATGTTCTCGATGACGGTGAGTTCCGGATCGAGCTGCGGCTCCTGGTGCACGTAGCCGATGCTCGTGCCCGGCGCGGCCATCGCGGTGCCTTCGTACTCCTTGTCCTCGCCGGACATGATGCGCAGCAAGGTCGACTTGCCCATGCCGTTGGGACCGATGACGCCGATGCGCGCGCCCTTCAGGAAGCTGAGCGTGACGCCGGCGAACAGCTCGCGCGTCCCGTGGCTCTTCCCGAGCTCGTGGATGGTGTAGATGATGTCTGAGGTGCTGACGCCCATGGGTTCCGAAGTGCTTCCTGCGTGGCCGGAGGGAAAGGCGGGCATTGTATGCAGCAGCCTCGCCGCGGGACCAGCCGCGTGCACTGCCATCCGACCGGGTCGGGCCGCTACCAGTCGATGTCGGGCGGCGGCTCGATCTCGTAGTTGGCCTTGGGGGAGGCCAGCGAGACCTCGCAGCCCAGGCGCTCCAGCCAGTCGGAGACGGCGGAGTTGCAGTTGTAGAACAGCGAGAAGCTGGAGGGATCGGGCGCAAAGAGCAGGCCGTGGTTGGTGGCGGTCTGGCGGCCGGTGCGGTTGATCAGGTGCCGCTCCTCGAGCATCAGCAGCAGGGAGGCCGAGGGGCCCTTCTCCACCACGATCGGGTGCAACGCGGTGCCCTCCTCCACGCCGAGGCCCATGAGACGGGCCAGTTCGTCGTGGCTGAGGTCGCCGGGCAACGAGCGCCGGCCGAGCGTGGCGGCCGTGGGCCAGAGCAGCGCGGCGGGCGAGCGCCACATGCTCTTCTTGCCCAGCGCGAACCACTTCCACTCGCCGTAGGCGAACTCGACCAGCTCGCCGCCGGGGCGCGGCACCAGCAGGCTGGCGTGGCGGCCGTAGTCGGCGACGTAGACGGTCACGGGGAAACGCGGGGCGGGCGGCGGCGTCACCGTCGTGGTGCAGGCCGCGAGCAGCGTGAGAGCGAGCAGCAGCATCCACCTCACGCCTTGCGCTCCTCCAGCTCCTCGATCGTCTTCGGCCAGTCGTCCTTCAGCAGCTGCGAGAGGACGCGGTCCTTCAGCAGCTTGCCGCCGGTCTGGCATCGCGCGCAGTAGTTGCACTCGTTCTCCGCGTAGAGGATGCGTTGCACCGGCGCCTCGCAATCCGGGCACGGCTCACCATACCGACCGTGCACCGCCATCTCCTTGCGGAAGGCGGTGACCTTCTCGGGGAAGCCTTCCCCCACCTCGGCACGCAGGCGGTCGGTCCACTCGGCGAGCACGTCGCGCACGGCGGCGAAGAGGCGCGCGGTCTCGTCGGGCTTCAACTGCGCGGTCTGCTTGAACGGCGAGAGCCGGGCGCGGTGCAGAATCTCGTCGCTGTAGGCGTTGCCGATGCCGCTGAACAGGCGCGGGTCGGTGAGCGACCGCTTGAGCGTGTGGTTCTCGCGGGTCAGCGCGGCGGTGAAGGCGTCGACGTCCGCGTCCATGACCTCCAGCCCGCCGCGCTCGAACGGTGCCAGCGCGTCCTCGCCGGAGACCACGTGCAGCGACGCGCGCTTCTTGCTGCCGGCCTCGGTGAGCAGCAGCGTGCCGTCCTTGCCCTCGCCACCGGTGATGTCGAACGCCGCCAGACCGATCCGACCGGGGATGCCGGCTCCCGCGTCGCGCCAGCGCAGCCGCCCCGCGATCATCAGGTGCAGCACCAGGAAGAGGTCGCCCTCGAGTTCGAACACGATGCGCTTGCCCATGCGGCGCACGCCGACGAACGCGCGGCCCTCGGCCGCGGACAACGGCGGGTCCACCGAGCGCAGCAGGAACATGCTCTTGAGGCGCACTCGCTGCAGCGTCCTGCCGACGAGCTTCTCGCGCAGGCGCTCGATGTAGACGGTGACGTCGGGCAGCTCGGGCACGACGGTTCAGCCGGTGCGCGCGCGCCGCGCGGCCAGCCACTCCCAGGCGTCGTCCGCCGGGAAGCCGATCTCCGCTGCAGCCCACTCGCCGACGTGCGCGGGCCCTGCGCCGACGAAGAAGCCGCGCTTGGGGCCGACGAAGGTGAGCGTCGCGTCGGCGCGCACGGCGACGCCTCCGTCCGGGTCTTGGTCCGTCACGCCGACGATCTCGCCGGTCGTGGCGGAGATGCCCGAGGGGATGTCGACGGACAACACCGCGGCGCCCGAGGCCTTCACGACCTCCACCGCCTCGCGCGCGGCGCCGCCGATCGGTCGCTGCAGGCCGACACCGAACAGGCCGTCCACAACCAGCGTGCCTGCGTCGAGGGTCGGCGCCGCGTCGCCCTGCAACGGACGCCAGATGGTGGTGGCGTACGCGCTGCGCAACGCCTCCTCGGCCACCAGCGCGTCGCCGCCGTTGTTGCCGGGGCCGACCAGGAAGACGAGGCGTTCGCAGCCGCGCGCGGCCGCCAACTCGCGCGTCGCATCGGCCAGACGCGCCCCGGCCTGGCCCATGAGCTGCGGGATGGTGAAGCCGCGCTCGCCCTCCAGCCAGCGGTCCATGGCCAGGGCGTCTTCGGCCGTGAAGGCGCGGTCGGGCGCGGTGCCGTCGTCCATGCGCGCGTTGTACCCCATGCTGCCGGCGGTGGTCCCGAGTGGCGCCCGGTGGCCCTTCGTAGAAGTAAGTGGTGATGCGTGTCGATTGGTGGCGGTGCGTGGCAGCAAGTGGACGTGCTGTGGTGATGCGTGGTGAGTGGGTGGTGACGGGTGGCTGGCCGTGGCGTAACGACCGCGGCCGTGAACCGACAGGCACCCGGACACCGAGCGCCCCACGGCACATTCGCGCCACCACGCCTGTCGATTCCGTCAGGCTCGACGTGAATCGGCTGGCAACGATGGGATCCCGCGCGGCTTGCTCGCACACGGCGGAGAGGAGGCGGACGGATGTGACAGAGCCAGAACGCCAGACCCACGGGATTGTCAGTCTGTCGATCGCGAGAGATCCCTTCTCCTGATGCAGGCGGCAGACGGATCGCACCACCCGCGACACGCCGCCGGCAGGAGATAGACATGCAGGCCACCGCACTCACCGCGATGCTTCCCGACGTCGGGCGCCGCTGGCGCATCCGGCGCGCGTTGCGCCGGCGACTGCACGGCCTCGACGCGGGTGACGACGTGCAGCGGCTGATGACGCAGGAACGCTTCATCGCCGAGCTCGGCAGCGGCCCGATCGCGCCGCAGCACTCGGTGGCCGACCGCAACGAACGCCTGCCTCCGGCCTTCTTCGAAGAGGTGCTCGGACCGCGCATGAGCACGAGTTGCGCCTGGTGGCAGGATCGCGGCGAGGACCTGGCCGCGGCCGAGGAGGCCATGCTGGGCTTGATCAGCGAGCGAGCGCGCCTGCGCGACGGCCAGCGTGTGCTCGAGTTGGGTTGCGGTTGGGGCGGCCTGGCCCTTTGGATCGCCGAGCGCTACCCGTCGAGCCGCGTGACCACCGTGGCCTGCACCGAGGCGCAGCGCGACCACGTCGAGGACCGCCGCAAACGCCGCGGCCTCACGAACCTGGACGTCGTCCACGCCGACATGGACACATTCGAGCTGGACGAACACTTCGACCGTGTCGTCTCGATCGAGATGTTCGACCGCGTGCGCAACTACGAGAAGCTGATGGCGCGCATCGCGCGCTGGTTGCGTCCCGACGGCCTGCTCTTCGCGCAGATGGTCTGCCACCGCTCCTTCGCCTACCCCTTCGGCAACGACGCCGAGGATGGCTGGATGTCCCGGCACGGCTTCGCGGGCGGGCACATGCCGTCCGAAGACCTGCTGCCGCGATACCAGCACGACTGCAAGCTGCTCGTGCGCTGGAAGGTGGACGGAACGCAGCAGGAGCGCACCGCCCGCGCCTGGCTCGCGAACCTGGACGCCCGGCGCGCGCGCATCCAGCGCGTGCTGCTGTCGGCCTACGGTCCCGACGAGGCCGACGCCTGGCTGACGCGCTGGCGCACCTTCTTCCTCGCCTGCGCCGAGCAGTTCGGGTTCCGGCGCGGCAGCGAGTGGCGCGTCTGCCACTACCTCTTCGGCGCGCGCGACGGCGAGTACGACAACGGCCGCTGAGCGCGCGGGCACGCGACGCGTCCCACGCGCCGCGTCATGGCATACACTGAGGACGTGAGCAGCGTCGCCAGCCCGAAGACCCCATCCCCGCCCAGCGTGCTGCCTCCCCGGCGCTCGTTGAAGGCCCGGCTCGCGGTCTGGTACCGGCGCACTGCCCTCAACCCGTACTGGCTCGACCTGAAGAACCTGCGCATGGCGGTGGAGTCGCTCGCGCCGCAGGCCTCGGGGCGCATGCTCGACGTGGGCGTCGGCGAGCGGCCCTACTCCGCGCTCTTCGCGCCGTACGTCAGCCACTACTACGGGCTGGAGTACCCGCCCGCCTGCGACAACCTCAACCCCGGCATCACGCAGAACGTCTCGCATCTGCAGGGCGCCGTGGACGTCTGGGGCGACGGCCACCACCTGCCCTTCCGCAGCGGCGAGTTCGACACCGCGCTGTGCCTGGAGATGCTCGAGCACGTGCCCGACCCCGACCGCGTGGCCGGGGAGATCGCGCGGGCCTTGCGTCCTGGTGGCAAGCTGCTGCTGACGGTGCCCTTCGTCGCGCCGATGCACGCGGTGCCCTACGACTTCTACCGCTACACGCGCGAGGGAATCGTCGCGCTGGTGCAGGCCGCCGGGCTGGAGGTCGTGTCGTGCAAGGCGCGCGGCAACTACGCGCTCGCCACCGGCACGCTCACCGCGCAGTGGATGCTGCGGGCCTTCGCCGCCCGCCACGAGCACCGCGACGGCTCGGTCTCGCTCTCGCGCTGGCGCGCGCCCTTCGTGCTGCCCCTGATCGCGCTCGTGCAGGGGATCTACGCGCTGGCGGGCCGCTTCAGCAGCGACACCAACGCGTCCCTCGGCTGGACCGTCGTGGCGCGCAAGCCGGCATGATCGGGCCCGAGGTCGGGCTGAGGCCAGCCTGAGGGTTGCATGTCGGCCCCCCTGGCGGGTTGGATGCACGGCCATGGCCCTCCCCCTCCCGGCGCGCCGCCCGTCCCGCCCCCGTCCGTCCCGCCCGATGCTGGGCGCCCTGCTCGCCGCGACGGCGCTGCTCGGCGGCTGCAACGGCGAAGATCCGCTGGTCTTCATCCCCCAGCCGATCCCGGTGGGCAACGATGCCTACGTCGTGCACGACATCGCGCTGCTGGACCCGGACAACGACGGCGACCTCGACCTGCTCGTCGCGACATCCGCCGAGCTGCGCTACCTGCAGCAGCACGACGGTCAGTTCGTCGACCGCACGCCCGGCACCGCGCTCGAACGCGTTGAGCCGGCCGACTGGCTGGCCGCCGACGGCATGGACATGATCCTGACGCGCGACGGGAAGCACAGCCGCCTCGTGTACAGCGGCATCGGGAGCTGGCACGAAGAGGACGACGCGGTCGTCACGACACCGCCGCCGCTGCCCTCGCTGGCCGCCGACGCGGACTTCAACGGCGACGGCAAGACCGACCGCGCGAGCATCCAGGGGCGCATCGTGCGGGTCGCGCTGCGCGACATGGCAGGCGTGCTCAACGACGCCACCACCCGACTGGCCAGCGATGGCCTGCCGCTGCGCGCCAACGGCCGCCGGCTGTTCGCGGCCGACCTCGACGGCGACGGCGACACCGACCTGATCGCGGTGGGCGGCCGCATCCTCGCCCTGTTCCACAACGGCGGCGTGGACGGACCCACGGCCAAGGCCAAGGCCAAGGGGGCCTCGCTCCTGCCCCTGCCGGGTTCGGGCGGCCGCCAGGATGAGCCGGCCGGCAAGCCGGGCGCGCGCGCGGACGACACATTGGACGTCCCGGACGACGAGGCGCGCAGTCCCTGGTTTACCGACGCCACGCGCGCGGCGGGCATCGAGTTCAGACACGTCGAAGGCGAAGAGCAGTGGGACATCCGTCCGACGATGGGCCCCGGCGCGGCCTGGGCCGACGTGGACGGAGACGGCGACGAGGACCTCTACGTCGCGGGCGGCTCCGAGCAGAGCGGGCGGTTGTTCCTGAACGACGGGACGGGCCGCTTCACCGACGGCACCGCGACCTGGGGCCTCGGCAGCGCGCGAGGTAGCGGCATGGGCGCCTCCTTCGCCGACTGGGACGAGGACGGCGACCCCGACCTCTACGTCACCAACGACGGGCCGAACGTGATGTGGCGCAACGACGGGACGCGCTTCACCGACGTGAGCGCGACCGCCGGAACGGCCGACGCCGGTTGGGGCGCGAGCGCGGCGTGGGCCGACGTCGACCGCGACGGCGACCTCGACCTGTACGTCACCAACTACCTCACCTTCGACACCTCTCTCCTGCCGGCCGAGTCCGAGTCGGCCGCGCTGCGCCGCGAGGACCCGCTGGCGATGCTGCCCTACGTCTTCCCGGGGCAGGCCGACGTGCTGTACCGCAACGACGGCGACGGCTCCTTCACCGACGTCACCCGAGAAGCCGGCCTGCACGACCCGGACGGCAAGGGGCTCGGCGCAGCCTTCTTCGACCAGGACGACGACGGCTGGCCCGACCTCTACGTGATCAACGACACGACGCCCAACACGCTCTGGCGCAACCGGGCCGACGGCACCTTCGAGGAGATCGCGCTCTTCGTCGGGCTCGACGATCCGCGCGGCGGCATGGGCGTCGCGCTCTCCGACGTGGACCGCGACGGCGACGAGGACCTGTTCGTGAGCTACTGGCAGAGCGAGCCGAACGCGCTCTACCGCAACAACGCGATCCACGCGCCGAGCAAGCGCCGCTTCGTGCCGCGCTTCGAGGACCTGAGCGTGGCCGCGGGCCTGGCCCAGCCCTCGGTCGGCGTCGTCGGTTGGGGCTGCGTGCTGGACGACCTCGACAACGACGGCGACGACGACCTGTACGTGGCCAACGGCTACACGAGCCCCGACTACGAGACGACGATGCAATGCGTCGGGCAGCCCGACCACCTGTTCCGGAATGTCGCTCGCGAGGGTGACTCGGCGGATGCGCACGCGCTGCCGCGCTGGGAACTGGTCGACGCGGCCGAGGCCGGCACGCCCCTCGCCCTGTCACTCGCCTCGCGCGGCGCTGCGGCGGCCGACTACGACGGCGACGGCGACCTCGACCTCGCCGTCACCAACAACAACGGACCGCTGGTGCTCCTGCGCAACGAGACCGGCGGCCGCAGCCTGCGCGTGCTGCCCGAGGGGCGCGGTCCGGGCGTCACGCGCGACGCCGTCGGCGCGCGCATCACGCTCCGCTTCGACGACGACACCGAGTTGGTGCGCACGGTGCGCGCCGGCTGCAGCTACCTCTCCGGGCACGAGCGCGGCGTGCGCTTCGGGCTCGGCACGCGTCGCGCCGTCGCGCTGCGCATCGAATGGCCCGACGGCACGACCAGCACGCACGCCGTCGGCAAAGAGCCGTTGCTGCGGGTCATCCAGCCGGCCGTCTGAGGACCTACGGGCTCAGCGCACCTTGCGCACCGACACCTGGCCGCTGCCGGATGAGCTGCCCGAGTCTCGCGGCTGCATCGCGATCGTCACGCGCTCGATGCCGTGGCCGCGCACACTCACCTCCTGCTTGAGGGTGGTGTAGTTGCGCCGACGCACCTCGATCTCGTAGGTGGCCTGAGGAAGCGTCTCGAAGAACGCGACATGGTCGCCCCGCCGGAGCGAGTGTCGACGGTAGATGCTGTGCTGCTTCTCGTTCTTGTGCGTGCGGACGTACACGCGCCCGTCGGAGAGCGGCGCGCCGTGCTCGTCCACGACCGTCACCTCGACGTCGCCGGTGGCCGGCAGGTGGTAGAGCCGCTTCACGGGCGGCCCCGGCGTGACCGCGAGCATCATGTTCTCGAACCACACGCCAGGGCCCCCGGCCACGCGGTAGCCGCCGCCCTCGCCCAGGTTGAAGGTGGCCTTGCCCTGGCTGTTCGTGCGGCTGGTGCGGCCTTTCTTGCGCACCTTGCCGTCGGGGCGATCGGCGCCCGAGGCCGCGTCCCACGGAATCACGGCCACGCTGTAGCCGTGCACGGGGCGTCCGATGGTGTCGTTGACCGTCACCTCGAGCACCGCGGCGGGCCAGATCATCATCGTGGCGAAGGGGGGCGGCTGGATGCCGTTGAACACCACCTCTTCGCTGTAGGCGGTCATGTGCCCGCTGACCGAGAGCTGCAGCTGGTACCGGCCCGGACCGGGCAGCGAGACCGAGAAACCGCCCGGCTCGTCCAGCTTGCGGGTCACGCGCGCCTTGGTCGACTTGAAGCCCGGCTTGCTTCCGTCCTTGTACTGCAGCAGGCGCAACGAGTAGCTCGTCAACGGCTGGCTGGTCGTCGCGGCGACCACGCGCCCCTCCCACTCCACCACGGGGTCGAGATGGATGAGCATCTCGTCGTCACCGGGCAGCAGGTCGTGCAGCGTGCGTCGGTCGAAACCGTCGGCGCGCACCTCGAGGTTCTGCGCCACGTCGACACGCAGCGGCCCGATCCGGAAGCTGCCGTCCTCCCTGCTGTGGGTCGTGAGCTCGCGCAGGTCCCCGCTCTTCTTCCCGTCCTCGGTCACGACAAGCCGCGCGGACGGAACCGGGATGCCGAACGGATCGACAACGCGCCCGGCCAACCACCCGCCGTCCAGAAGGTCCAGCGTCACAGGCGTCACGGGCAGATCTTCGCCGTCGATCTCGACGGGCAGGCTCTGCATGTCGAGGTAGCGCGCCTGCAGGTGCAGACCATCGAGGTCTCCGTCCCCCGGCTCGTGGCGCAACTCGACCATGCCGTCCATGCCCGTGCGACCGACCGTGATGCGCTCGTCGTCGCCGAGCAGCGCGACCTCCGCGCCCACCACCGGCTGTCCGTCCTGCACGACCAACGCACCGATGCGGAACGCGGGAAGCAGTGACAGCTTGACACCTCCGGCGTACTCCTTCGGCCTGACGAACATGCGCGCGGTGCGGTCCGGGGCGTCGATCGCCTCCACCCAGAGCGGATCGCGTCCGTCCCATTCATCCAGCGCGAGCTCGACCGCTCCGTCCTCGTCGGCGACGGCGCTGTCCAGGACCCCCTGTCCACCGAACGCGGCCACCCTGGCGCCGGGCACGACCTCGTCCGTCGTCGCGTCCTCCACGAGGACCTGCATCGGCAACAGGACCTTCAGCTTCAGCGTGATCGTGCGTCCCTCGTCCAGTTCGCGCGACTCGTAGCGCGTATAGCGGTACGGGACGTAGCCCGGCGACTCGGCGATCAGCGTGAAACCGCGCGAAGGCATGCCGGGCAGCACGAAGCTGCCGTCCTCGCCGACCTCGACCTCGCGCTCGTCGACGAGCTGGTTCTCGGGCAGGTCGACCTCGTCGCCGAAGATGCGCGCTTCGACATCCATCACGCTTCGCAGCGTGCCGCCGGTGAGCGGCTCGCCGGTCTCGTCGTCGACCAGCACGCCGCTCACCTCCCTGCCGCTGCCGAGTTCGAGTGACACCGGCCCGAGCGCCGGCGCGATGTTGTAGTGCGTGTCCGCGTCGTAGCCGGGCGCCCACGCGCCGACGATCGCGATCTCGGACGGCATGGGGCCGATGGAGAAGGTGCCGTCCGCGAGCGTCGTCCCGAGCACCACGTTGTCCTCGGCCAGCACGAGCACCTGCGCGCCGCCGACGGGCATTGAGGTCTCGGCCTCGTAGACCTGGCCGGTCAGCACGAGTCCGTCGCGCATCACGACCCGCACATCGTCGCCGCTGGTCACTCGGTCGAGCGTCTCCATCGCCCACTTGGCGCCGCCCGCGTACAGCTCGTGACGCCGGCCGGCGCGCGCGGGCAGCTCGAAGCGGCCGTCGGGACCCGACACGCCCTTGGCCGTCACGCGTTCCTTGGCGGAGGTGTCGGGACGCTTGTCGGCGGGGTCGGCCCAGTTGTCGCGATCGCGTAGCAAGAAGACCGGCTCGCCCGGCACCGGTCGGTCGGCCTGGTCGACCAGCCGACCGCTGATGCGACCCAGCAGGCTCGCATCGGGATCCCCATCGCCCTCTCCGGTGCGTTCGTCGCCACCCAGCGGGACGGCTTGCCCCTCGCCCGCGAGGGGCAGCAACACCGAAGGCGAGAACGACGGGGCGTTCGGGTCGTGCTCGCCGCTCACCACGACGGCACCGTCGCCGGGGTCGGCCACCGAATCGCCATCTCCCAGCACCCTGAGGAGTGCGAGAATCAGAACGGCAGCAGCCGGCACAGCGACGATGATGAGCTTGCGTGAGTTCATACGGTCAATGGGTCGGGGGTTGCCAGACCTGGTCAGCCCTCCGCGCGGCTGAGCACCGGCCCAGTTTACGGCTCTCTCCATGAACAGGTCGCGGACACTTCTTTTGGTTCTCTCGGCCGTCGCGGTGACGGTTCTGGTCTGGTTGGGCATCCACCTGGCGCAGGACGGCACCGAGGGCACGGATGGCGGCGGCGTGCTGACAGCCGCTGAGCAGGAGTCTGGGCGCACGGTCCTGCCCCGCCCCGAGGAACTGGCCGAGCAGAGGGCGCCCGGCCTGCTCGACGCGCCCCAGGATCCGGGCGACGTGCCGCCGCCGGTGGACGCGGACGTCGACCCCGAGGACTTCGAGAAGCGCGACGTCGCAGGCCGCGTCGTGATCGTCGACGAGGGCGCGATCCCGGTCGACCTCGCGCTCGCGGCGAGTTGGACGCGACCCTCGCCCGAGATCACCGAGATCCGCCTGGCCATGGCCGGACGCGAAGGACAGATGTGGTTCCCGCAGCCCAACGCCGCGCTCCGCCAGGATCGCCTGATGAAGATCACGCGCAGCGACGTGGACCCCGTGGCGGGCGTGTTCGAGATGCAGAACGTCCCGGTCACCGGCGCTTTCGTGCACTCGCTCCACGAGCACCTCTACGTGGATCCGCTGGTCCGGTTGGAAGGACCCGGAGAGGAAGTCGACGACCCGGTCGAGGTGCGCCTCGTGCGCGGCGCGCGCGTGCGCGGCATCGTGACCGACCCCGAGGGCAAGCCCCTCGAGGACGTCGCGGTCGGCATCGTCAGCAACTTCGACCCGTGGATGGTGTTCGACAACGAAGCACGCGTGGTCGAGATCGACGGCGTCGAGACGGAAGAGGACGGACGCTTCGATGTGCTGCGCGTGCCGGCCAACATGAAGGTCGTGCTGGTCGCGCTCGACGAGCAGTCGCGCTGGCAGCCGACCCAGATGGACCTCACCGAGCTGCGGCCCGGAGAGAACCGTGAGATCGAGGTCACGCTCGTCCTCGGCGCGACCATCTCGGGCCTGGTCACGGACGTGAACGGAACGCCGATCCCGCGGGCGCGCGTCTCGCTGCAGAAGCTCGACATCTCGCTGACGGCGCTGAACGCGTCGATCGAGGACATCATGTCCGACAGCGAGCACGCCGATGACGAGGGGCGCTTCTCGTTCAGCGGCCTGCCGGACGGCACATACAACATCGTGCTGGCCGAGGACGACTACCGGCGCATGAAGTCCGACCGCATCGAGGTGCAGGCCGGTGATGTGATCGAGGACATCGTGCTGGTGGCCGAGAGCGGCCTCACCCTGACCGGCGTCGTGCTCGACGAGGACGACAAGCCGGTCAACAACGCGTGGATCTCGGCGCGCAAGCCCGTGAGCATGATGGACTGGTCGAGCAACATGGACCGAGACCACGCGCCCGACTCGCGCACCGACGGCGAGGGCAAGTTTGCGCTGGCCGGTTTCGACGAGGGCTCGCTGGAACTGCGCGTCAGGCACTCCGGGTTCGAGGCGGCCAAGGTCGACGTGGAGGCTGGAGATCAGGACATCGTCGTGAAGCTCTCGCCGACGACGGGCCTGTCCGGCATCGTCGTGTCGCTGGGCGACGGCGAGCCCGTGACCGACTTCACCGTGGCGGTGGTCCCCGAGGAAGGGCTGTTCAACCTGGCCGATCCGTTCGGGATGGAAGACCGCATGGAGTCGGCCAAGCGGCCCGAGGACTTCAAGGACCGCGAGGACGGGCGCTTCGAGATCACCGACATCGTGCCCGGCGGCTACAACGTGATCGTCAGCGGCGACGGCTTCGCGCAGGAAACGATCGAGCGCGTCGCCATCGGGCCCGAGGGCCGCAAAGGCCTGATCGTGATGCTGCCGCCCGAGGGCGCGATCACCGGCATGGTGCTCGACGCCCGCACGGGCGCTCCGATCGAGGGCGCCGCCATCTCCACCGCGCGCGGCGGCGTGATGGAGATGTTCACCGCGGCGTTCGAGGGCGGCGAGAACCGCGTGATGACCGACGCCGAGGGCCGTTTCCGCCTGGCCGGCCTCGGCGACCAGCCGATCTCGCCCAGCGTGCAACACGAGGCCTACCGCGAGCACGCCGTGCCCTCACTGCAGCTGGCCGTGGGCGAAGTGCGCGACATCGGCCTCGTGCGCCTGTCGAAGGGCGGCTCGGTCTACGGCTTCGTGCGCGACGGGATGGGGCGCGGCGAGAGCGGCGTGATGGTCCTGCTCTCGGACACGATGGGCAAGACCATGAAGCGCAGCACGTCCGACGAGGTCGGCGCCTACCGCATCGAGGGCCTGGCCCCCGGAACGTTCAACGTCATGCGCATGGACTTCACGATGGACTTCGGCGGCGACGGCGGAGCCTTCGACTTCATGAAGGACATGGTCTTCAACTCCGTCACCATCGAGGGCGACGAGGAGCAGCGCGTCGACCTCGAGGCCGGCTCGGGTGGCGGCACGCTCGTGCACGGCATCGTGCGCGCGGCCGACGGACCCGTGCAGGGCGCGATGGTCAGCGTCTCGCCCGCGCGCGGCGGCACGCAGGGCATGGGGTTCTCGGGTACGAACGCCGAGGGTGAGTACGAGCTGACCATCAAGGAGCCCGGCGAGTACGTCTTCACCGTGATCGTCATGGACGAGGGCATGGCGGCGGGCAGCCAGCCGACGTCGCCCGTGGTGAAGCGGGTCACGATCGGCGGGACGCCCGAGCAGCGCCAGGACGTGACGCTGCCCGGCGGCTCGATGCACGGCATCGTCGAGTCGGCCGAGGACGGCAAGCGCATCCCCGGTGTGCGCGTGCTGCTCGAGCGCACCGACGAGGATCGCGTCGAGGTCGGCTACGTCGGCCTGATGGGCGGTCGCGTCGGCGAGGCCTACACGAACGAACAGGGCGAGTTCACCTTCCGGTTCGTGCCGGGCGGCACCTACTCGGTGGTGGCCGGCGGCCGCAACATGCTCGACATGGGCACGGCGGGATGGGGCGTGACGCGCGTGGACGACATTCGCGTCTCGGAGGGCGCACCCGGCTTCGCCGTACGCGTCGAGGTGAGCCGCGCGGGCGAGGTCTCGGGCACGGTCACCGACCCGGCCGGCCTGCCGATCACCGGCGTGGGCGTGTGGGCCATGGACAGCCGCGGCGTGTGGTTGTCGACCTTCTCCGAGGTCAGCACGGACGTCGGCGGCGAGTACGTGCTGGACAGCCTCGACGAGGGCAGTTGGACGCTCGCGTTCCGCGACGGGAGCCACGCGCTCAAGATGGTCGCAGGCGTCGACGTGCGCATCGGCGAGGTGACCGCACTCGACGTCACGCTCGAGCCGGGCATCGCGCTCGAGCTGGCGCTCGCGGGACACGACCCGGGCGACCTCACCATCACGCTCGTCGGTCCCGAGGGGCCGGTGCCGACCGACCTGTACTCGATGTTCGAACTGCTGAGCCTGGGCGACCTGACCGAGGTGCAGTCGCTGGGCACCTTCCCGCCCGGCCTGTACCACGTGACCGTCACCGAAGGCGGCACGCTGCTGCTCGACACGGACTTCACGCTGACCCTCGACATGGGCGGCAAGGCGCTGATCCTGCTCGATCCGTGACGCCTTTCGGGGCCCGTGATAAGCTGGAATGTCGTGATCGCGGCGGATCTCGCCGCTTCCGGACAAGCACCATGACCGCATCACCGATCCGCCGCACCGTCATGAACCTGATGGCCCGCTACCACCTCTGGAGCGGCCGCCGCGCCTACCGTCTGGGCCGCATGCGCACCGCCGGCAGGCACTTCCGCGACGCGATCAACTGCGGGCACGAGTCCTTCGAGGCCTACCTGCTGCTGGGCAAGATCTACTACCGCGAGAGCGACATGACCCGCGCCGCGACGTACTTCGCGCGGGCGCGCGCCAGCGACCCGGCGCGCTACCTGATCGAGGGCTTCCCGGACGACTTCATCGCCTCGCTGCGGGAGGGCCAGCGCGCGGACGTGCGGCCCGAGTACCGCATCGTGATCGAGTCGGCCGGGTCGGGAACGCGCGAGCTACCGGCCGGCCAACGGCCGCCCGACCGAGTCGAGCACCCCGTCGCCAGCGGCGCGAGCTACGGCGATTTCGCCAGCCGCGACGAATGGCTCCGGCACCGCGATCGGCCGCCCCTGGCGCCCGGCGAGGGGCTGGACATCGACTGGGACGCCGAGGCGCGCGACCTCTTCGGCGGCGACGCCGACTGACGCCCCCCGGGGCGTTCCGCAGGCGGTCTCGGGGGTGGCGCGACTGAGCCGTTTTGCCGATCATTGGCGGCTTCCCGCGCCCCCCGTGAACGAGACGAGATGGGACAGCCCGCCGACTTGCGCCGCACTCCTCTGACGGACCTGCACGAGGCGGCAGGCGCGCGTCTGGTGGACTTCTCCGGTTTCCTGATGCCCGTGCAGTACGACGGCATCCTGGACGAGGTGCGCCGCGTGCGTACGCAGGCCGGCACCTTCGACCTGTGCCACATGGGACGCTGCCGCATCACCGGCGATCGTCGCATGGAAGCGGCCCAGTACCTGGTGCACGTCAACGTCGAGAAGATGAAGCAGGGCGCGATCAAGTACAGCTTCTTCGCGCGCGACGACGGCACGACCATGGACGACGTCCTGATCTACCGCGACGAGGACGAGATCTTCTTCTGCATCAACGCGGGCAACCGCGACCGCGACCTCGAGTGGATGCGCGAGGTGGCAGGGCGCTACGACTGCACGCTCGACGACCAGAGCGACGAGCTCGCGATGATCGCGATCCAAGGGCCCGCCTCGGCGGCCACCATGGCGCCGCTCTGCAGCGGCGACGTCGCCGGGCTCAAGTACTACAACTTCTACCGCGGCACGGTCTGCGACGTGCCCGCGATGATCTCGCGCACGGGCTACACCGGCGAGGACGGCTACGAGATCTACTTCGAGGCGTCGAAGGCCCCCGGCATCTGGAACGCGATCCTCGAGTCCGGCAAGGGCGCGGGCGTCACCCCCATCGGGCTGGCGGCGCGCGACACGCTGCGCCTCGAGGCGGGCATGGCGCTCTACGGCCACGAGCTCGACGACACGACCAACCCGGCCGAGGCCGGCATCATCACGAAGCTGCTCAAGCACACGAACGACTTCTCGGGACGCGCCGCGATCGAATCGATGATCGTGGCCGGACCGACGCGCCGGCTGATCGGCTTCACCACCGACAGCAAGCGCGTGCCGCGCCAGGGCTACGATCTGTGCCTGCCCGACGACGGCGAGAAGGTCGGCGAGGTCTGCAGCGGCAGCCCGTCGCCGACGCTCGGAACGAACATCGGCACGGCCTACGTGCGGACCGAGCACGCCGTCGACGGCGGCGAGCTCGAAATGGACATTCGCGGACAGCGGCACGCCGTGCGACTGCAGGCGCTGCCCTTCTACAAGCGGGCGCGCTGACAGGGCGCCAACCGGAGACCGAGACGGGATGAACCCCAACGACCTCAAGTACACGATGACGCACGAGTGGATCCGCGTGGACGGCGACGTCGCCACGATCGGCATCACCGCGCACGCCGCCGAGAGCCTGTCCGACCTGGTCTACCTGGGCCTGCCGTCGGCCGGCGACGAGATGACCGCCGGCGAGAGCTTCGGCGAGATCGAGTCGGTCAAGGCGGTGAGCGACCTGAACAGCCCGGTGAACGGAGAGGTCGTCGAGGCGAACACCGCGCTCGAGGACAACCTCGCCACGATCAACAGCGACCCGTACGGCGAGGGCTGGCTGGTGAAGGTCAAGCTGTCGGGCGGCCTGCCCGAGGGCCTGATGGACGTCGACAACTACGAGAAGCTGGTGGCCGAGAACGCGTGAACTACGTCCAGAACACGGATGCCGACCGCGCGGCGATGCTCGCGGCGATCGGGGCGGACAGCATCGACGACCTCATGGCCGTCATCCCCGAGGACTGTCGCTTCCAGGGTGAGCTCGACGTCGAGCCCGCGCTGACCGAGGACGCGCTGCTGCGCGAGATGAAGGCGCTGGCCGACCGCAACGTCTCGGCCGACGACCACCCCAGCTTCCTGGGCGCCGGCAGCTACCGGCACTTCTGTCCGGCGCTGGTCGACAACCTCGTGTCGCGCACCGAGTACTGGACGGCGTACACGCCGTACCAGCCCGAGGCGAGCCAGGGCACGCTCACGACCATCCTCGAGTGGCAGAGCATGATGTGCCGCCTGACGGGGATGGAGGTCAGCAACGCCAGCGTCTACGACGGCGCGACCGCCGTGGTCGAGTCGGTGCTGATGGCGCTGCGGCTGAAGCCCAAGGCCACCTCGATCGTGGTCAGCGCGGGCGTGCACCCCGACACGCGCGGCGCGCTGAACACCTACATGGGCAACCTCGGTATCCGCATCGTCGAGGCCCCTCTCGAGAACGGCGCGACGCCGAGCGGCCACATCAACGAGCCCGACGCGGCCGCGGTCGTGTTCCAGAGCCCGAACGTCTTCGGCGTGATCGAGGACGTCGAGAGCCTGTGCCAGACGGCGCACGCCTTCGAGGCGCTGGCGATCGTCTCGGCCGACCCGATCTCGCTCAGCCTGCTCACCCCGCCCGGCGAGGTCGGCGCGGACATCGTCTGCGGCGACGCCAACCCGATGGGCAACAAGCCCTGGTTCGGCGGGCCGGGCGTCGGCTACATGTGCGCGCGCATGGAACATGTGCGGCAGATGCCCGCGCGCATCGCCGGCGAGACGGTGGACGCCGATGGGCGCCGCGCCGTCGTGCTGACCTTCCAGACGCGCGAGCAGCACATCCGCCGCGCGAAGGCGACCAGCAACATCTGCACCAGCCAGCAGCTCATGGCCCTGCGCGCGACGATCTGGATGTCGCTGCTGGGCAAGGAGGGCTTCCACGAGCTGGGGCGCACGAACCTGTCGCGCAGCCACTACGCGGCCGGGCGAATCGCCGCGCTGCCGGGCTACGAGCTGACCTGGCCCGAACACTCCTTCTTCAAGGAGTTCACGGTGAGCACGCCGCTGCCCGCCGGCAAGCTCAACAAGGTGCTGCTGAAGAAGCACGGCATCATCGGTGGCTACGACCTGGGGCGGATGGACAAGAGCCTCGCGAACCGCTGGCTGGTGGCCGTGACCGATGTGAACACCAAGGACGAGATCGACGCGCTCGTCGCCGCCTTGGAGACGATCCGATGACCAGCGTCGACATACCGAACACCGAGACGATGACGACGGACGATGCGCGCATCCCCACGACGGACCCGGCCACCACGCCGCTGACCGTCTTCGACCACTCCGTGACGGGCCGTCGCGGCGTGCGCCCGCCCGACGCGGGTGTGCCCGAGACCGACCCCGCCGCCGCGCTTGGCCGCAACGCGCGCAAGGACAAGGCCGCGCTGCCCGAGATCGGCGAGCTCGACGCGATGCGCCACTACACGCGCCTGTCCTCGCTGAACTTCTCGATCGCGAACGCCTTCTACCCGCTCGGCTCGTGCACGATGAAGTACAACCCGCTCATCAACGAAGCGGTGTGTGCGATGCCCGGCCAGGCCGAGCTGCACCCGATGCAGACGGACGAGCAGTGCCAGGGCATGCTCGAGGTGTTCTGGCGCGTCGAGCAATGGCTCACGGCCGTGTCGGGCCTGCCCTGCGTCAGCTTGCACCCCGCCGCCGGCGCGCACGGCGAGCTGACCGCGCTGATGGTGATGCGCAAGTACCTCGACAAGAACAAGGGCAAGAAGAAGAAGGTCATCCTCATCCCGGACAGCGCGCACGGCACCAACCCGGCGAGCTGCACGATCGCGGGCTTCACGACGCGCGAGGTCAAGAGCAACCCGCGCGGTCGCGTGGACATGGACGACCTCGCGAAGAAGATCGGCGACGGAAAGGACATCGCGGGGTTCATGATCACGAACCCGTCCACGCTCGGCATCTTCGAGCGCAACATCCGCACGATCACCGACGCGATCCACGAGGTCGGCGGCCTGGTCTACATGGACGGCGCGAACATGAACGCCATCCTCGGGCGCACGCGGCCGGGCGACTTCGGCATCGACGTGATGCACTTCAACCTGCACAAGACCTTCAGCCAGCCGCACGGCGGCGGCGGACCGGGCGCGGGCCCGATCGCGACCACCGAGGCGTTGGGCCCCTACCTGCCGGTGCCCAAGGTCGAGCGCAAGGAGACGAAGAGCGGCTACAAGTTCGTGACCGTCACCAAGTCGTCCAAGTCCATCGGCCGCATGCGCGGCTTCATGGCCAACGCCGGCGTGATGGTGCGCAGCTACACCTACATGCGCGCCAACGGCCCCGAGGGCCTGAAGGCCGTGGCCGACAACGCCGTGCTGAACGCCAACTACCTGCGCAAGAACCTCGAGGACACGTACCGCGTGTGGTTCGACGAGCCGTGCATGCACGAGACCGTGTTCAGCGCCAAGGGCATGCCCAACGGCATCCGCGCGCTCGACGTGGCCAAGCGCCTGATCGACTACGGCATCCACCCGCCCACGGTCTACTTCCCGCTGATCGTGCCCGAGGCGATGATGGTCGAGCCGACCGAGACCGAGTCGAAGGAGACGCTCGACCGCTTCATCGAGGTGATGAAGGCGATCTGGGCCGAGGCCGAGAGCGACCCCGAGATGCTGAAGCACGCTCCGTACACGCGCAGCATCGGTCGCCCCGACGAGGTGCGCGCGGTGAAGCAGCCGAAGGTCATCGCCTGAGCCGTCGGCGCGACCCATCAACATGTTTTGATGGTTTCTCCGTGAAGGAACCCTGGTTCCGGCGTCGTAGCCCGCTTTGGTCATTCGGGTGCCAGATCCGGGCCCTAGACGCCCGATAGGGCCCCTCATCGAGGGGGCTGCTCCCGCCTCCCGCCGCTCTCCTTCCGGGTCCGGGCCATGACAACCAAGCTGCTTCCGTGCGGCGCTCTGGCGCTGCTGTTCCTGCTGGTCACCCCCGCGACAGCGCATGCCGCGGACCAGACCATCCGGGTGCCGGTCAACCTGCTGAAGTCGAACAAGGACGGGACGAAGTTCAGCCCGTTCAACAGCAGCAAGCCGTTCCTCGTGACCGTTCGCATGTACTCGAACGCGTCCGGCGCGCCGCGCCTCGACGAGAACGGCATCCCCTGGTCCGAGACGATCACGATCGTCCCCGCGACCGCGGTGACCAGCGATCCGGACGTCGGCCTCCAGCATGAGGCGAGCAAGCCGAAGGACCTCTTCCACGTCCTGCTCGGCGCGACGCAGCCGCTGCCCGACGACCTGCTCGTCGCCCCGACCTGGTTCAGCACGCAGGTCACGACCCTGAAGAAGGGCGCCGTCGACAAGGTCTACGCCGAGGCGCCGCTGAAGCCGCTCGGCCTGGACGGCCTGGTCACGGGCCAGACGATCGACGTCGGCGGACTCTCGATCGGCGGCAACGCCGTCATCGACGAGAACGGTGACTGGGTCGGTTCCACCACCGGCTTCGACGGTCCCGCCGGCCCCACGGGCCCGACGGGTCCGGCCGGCACCAACGGCGTCGATGGTGTGCAAGGCCCCGCCGGCCCGACCGGCCTGCAGGGCATCCCCGGCGCGCCCGGCCCCATCGGCGCGACCGGCGCCACCGGCGCGCAGGGTCCCGCCGGCCCGACCGGCGTCACGGGTTCCACCGGCGCGCAAGGTCCCACCGGCGCCACCGGCGCCACCGGCGCAACCGGCGCAACCGGCGCAACGGGTGTCACCGGTCCGCAGGGACCGACGGGTGCAACCGGCACAACGGGTGCGACGGGCTCGCAGGGCCCCGCTGGTCCGACAGGTGCAACGGGTGCGGCTGGCGCACAAGGCCCGATCGGTGCAACGGGTGCGCAGGGTCCTGCTGGCCCGACCGGCGCAACGGGTGCAACAGGCTCCACTGGCGCACAGGGTCCGACGGGCACTACCGGCGCGACAGGCGCCACCGGCGCACAGGGTCCGACAGGCGCTACCGGTGCCACGGGTGCCACCGGCTCGACCGGCGCGCAGGGTCCTGCTGGCCCGACCGGCGCAACGGGTACCGCAGGCGCCACCGGTGCGCAGGGTCCGACCGGCGCGACCGGCGCGACCGGCGCAACAGGTGCAACCGGCTCGACCGGCGCACAGGGCCCCGCTGGCCCGACCGGCGCGACAGGTGCAACAGGTGCAACGGGTGCAACAGGTGCAGCGGGCGCAACGGGCGCCACTGGTGCGCAGGGCCCGACCGGCGCCACCGGCGCAACGGGTGCAACCGGCTCGACCGGCGCACAGGGTCCCGCTGGCGCGACAGGTGCAACAGGTGCAACAGGTCCAGCGGGCGCAACGGGCGCAACGGGCGCAACGGGCGCAACGGGCGCGACGGGCGCGACGGGCGCCACGGGTGCGCAGGGTCCGACCGGCGCCACCGGCGCCACCGGCGCAACGGGTGACACCGGTGCCACAGGCGCGCAGGGTCCTTCTGGCCCGACCGGCGCGACAGGCGCCTCCGGCTCACAGGGTCCGACCGGCGCGACCGGCGCGACCGGCGCGACCGGCGCAACCGGTGCGACGGGTGCAACAGGTGCGACGGGCGCACAGGGCCCCACCGGACCGACTGGCGCGACGGGTTCCACAGGCGCGCAAGGTCCGACGGGCGCAACCGGTGCCACGGGTGCGACCGGCTCGACGGGTGCGCAGGGTCCCGCCGGCTCGACCGGTGCGACGGGCGCCACGGGTTCACAGGGTCCGACAGGCGCAACCGGCGACACCGGTGCAACCGGTGCAACCGGTACCCAGGGCCCCGCGGGTCCGACCGGCTCGATCGGCGCAACGGGCGCAACGGGCGCAACGGGCGCGGCGGGTCCCACGGGTGCGACCGGCTCGGCCGGCGCGCAGGGCCCGGCCGGCGCGACCGGCGCCACGGGTTCACAGGGACCGACGGGCCCGACCGGTCCCACGTGGAGCGGTGGTTCGGTGACCAGCCTGACCGCCACGGACACCGGCACCGCGATCGACGCGACCAACGGCGACATCTCGGCCGGCGGTGACCTGATCGTCCTCGGCGAAGACATCATCGGCCAGACGGCCGGCGCGTTGCTCTACCTCCGGTCGCAGTTCGACATCATCTTCGCGCGTGACGACGACGACAACGGCACCAACGACTGGTTCCGCTGGTACGCCAACGGCCTGACCGACGAGGTCATGCGTCTCGACGAGACGCCGCAGGCGGCGTTGAGCGTCGACGGCCAGGTCAACGCGAACGGCCTGGACCTCGCGGAGGTCTTCCCCACCGCCGACCCGACCCTCGTGCCTGGCATGATCGTCGTCCTGGATCCGGAGCGCCCCGAGCACGTGCTCGCAGCCGTCCCCGGCGACCAGCGACCCGTGATGGGCATCATCTCCACCGACCCGGGCCTCGCGCTCAGGATGGACGGCCACATGCGCGGCCTGTACCCCTCGCTGCTCGACGACTCCGATGCGGCGTTCCGTGCGGGCGACCGCGCGCTCGGCGTGTCGCTACGCCAGCAGTGGGTCGACATCGAGGCGAACCGCACCGATCACGTCTACGTCGGCCTGGCGGGACGCGTCCCGGTGCGCGTGGACCTGTCCGGCGGCTCGATCTCCGCGGGCGACCGGCTCGGACTGGGCGCAACGCCCGGCGTCGCGGCGCGCTGGGATGGCGTCGGCCCCAAGGTCGGCATCGCGCTCCAGGACTGGACGGTCGGCGACAGCGTCGTGGCGTTCATCCATCTCGAGGACGCCCCGTCCGCGAACACCGCACCGCCGGTCGTCGCCGGCTCGGCGTACTGGCCGGTCGGCACCAACCAACTCATCGTGCAGGACGCGTCGGCCACCTCCACCTCGATCGTGACGGTCAGCTTCCAGGGCAACCCGGGAAGCCACCACTGGGTCGTCGAAGTCGGAAACGGCTACTTCGTCGTGCAACTCGACCAGCCGGCCCCGACCGGCGTGTCGCTCGGATACATGCTCGCCCCCTGACACATCGCGGCTCCTGCTATGCTGCGCGTCCGGCGTGAAGGGACGCGCCGTTGACGGGAGACAGGGGCATGATGAAGAGCATGAAGTGGGCGTGCGCGCCGTTGGTCGGCCTGCTGCTGGTGGGCTGCGCCGTGACGATGGTGTCGCCATACGACGACGAGACGCGCCAGGCGACGCTCGAGCTCGCCAAGCAGGTGGACGGGTTCTACGTCGCCATGCTCGAGCACCAGGGAAACCGCGACTACAACTCCTTCGCGGGCCAGTACGTCGAGATCGAGACCGAGTTGCGGGGGCTGTTGCGGCGCAACCAGGTGCGCAGCATGAACAGCGAGTCCGTCACGATCTCGGAGAACCTGCTCGAGTTGTGGGTCAAGTACAAGGACCGCCACAAGAAGGACAACCACTACAAGGACGGCAACGCCAAGCTCGAGTGGAAGCGCCTCGCGCGCATGTTCGGCTACGCGCTGGAGGCGGAAGAAGCGAAGAAGGGGCCGGCAGGCTCCGGAGGGGAGGGCTGATCCATGGCATTCGACGCTGACCAACTCGTGAAGGGAATGATGGGCGCGGCGCAGACCTCGTTCGGCGAAGACTGGCCGAAGGCCAAGGACGCGCTGGCGCGCGTGCTGGCCGACGAGAAGGAGGCGCTCAAGGACATCGCCGAGGCGCGGATCAACGGCGACATCAACGCCGAGGACATGGAGAGCCAGCTCGCCGACGAGAAGCTCGCCTTCGAGGCGGGCATGGCGATGGTCCAGGTGCGAACCAAGAAGACCATCGAGAACGCGATCAACGCGGCTATGGCCGTGCTGAAGGGCGCGATCGAGGCGGCCCTGCCCTAGGCGTTGCCGGTGGCCGGACCCGGCGCCAGCCGCGCGAGCCAGCGCGGCATGCGCGCGCGCAGCACCATTCGCCAGAACTCGCGGTTGGCGCGGCGCGTCGCGGCCAGAGGATCCTTCCACGACAGCGCGCCGACGCGTTCGCTGGCCAACACCTCGCAGCCGCAGGCCATGGCCTCGACGGCAACACGCCCGAAGGCGTGCAGCATGACCGGGTCCACGACGACTGCGCGGTAGCGGTTGTAGAGCGCAGGCATCTCGTCCGCGGGCACCGAGAGGTACGGCAGCCGCTCGGGGCGATAGCCCGCGGCGCGCGCGCGCTCCGCCGCGCTTGCCGCGACGCGCACGTCATCGCCGATGATCAGCGCGGTGGGCTCGCGCTGCTCGGGCGGCACGGTCACCGTGAAACGCGAGACATCCACAGGCGCCGCGATGACGAACTGCCGCGAGCGCACGCGCACCAGCAGGTTGATCGCCGCCTGGTGCATGGGTGACTGGAACTGCACCGCGGTGCAGGCACCGTAGAGACGTTCCATCGCGTCGCCCATCTCGGACGAGCAGTCGCAGGCGACGCGCTCCAATGGCGCCCCCACCAGGCAGGTGCCGTCGCGACGCGCGCAGGGATGCACGTCGCGCTCGCTGCGGATCGACACGCCGGCGTAGTCCTTCAGCCGCAAGGTCCAGCGGCGGATGGTTGCGAGGTCCTGCTCCTCGCTGCCGCCGCGCAGGTTCCAGAGGACGACGGCGTCGTAGGGCTGCAGCGTTCGCTCGTCATCGACGCCGGCGACGTCCGCCTGCACACCGGCCGGCGCGCCGCCCATGTGCGCGGCCAAGCTCAACTCGGCGCCCCCGGGCGGGCCGGGCGGCGTGGCGTGGACGAACAGGACCTTTCGCATCGGGTGTCCGGGGCGGGGAAAGTCGGCGAGCGCTAGAGCTCCGGGTGCGCGCGATGGTGGTCCGTCGCGCGTTGCCAGGCCTCGACCAGCGCGAGCACGCGCGCATCGTCGAAGAGACGACCCGTGAAGGAGATGCTGCGCGGCGTGCCGTCGTCGCGGAAGCCGGACGGCGCGACCACGGTCGGGTGGCCGGTGAGGTTGGTGAGCATCAGCACGTTGCCGTCGCGGCTGGGGTGCACGATCGCGTCGAAGTCGGCTATGAAGGCGTCCATCTCGAGCATCAGCCCGCGGCGCAGGCGCTGCGCGCGCAGGTACTCCACCGCGGGGATCAGGCGTGAGTGACGGAACACGTTGGGCCAGGCCTGATCGATCTGCCGCACGAGCTGGTCGTCGCGCCCGTCCAGCGTGATCTCGTGGAAGGCCTCGGCGGCCTCGGCCATGAGCACGATCATCATCGGCTCGAGCGGCGCCTCGGGCAGCGTCACGTTGACCAGCTCGACACCCAGCTCCTCCAACTCGACCAGCACGCTGCGCTCTTCGGGGGACTCCTTGAACGCCGCCTCGACCACGCCGATGCGCCAGCCCGTCACGTCCACTCCCCCAGGCACCTCGAGGAGCCGGCCGCGGCGCGGCAGTTTCAACAGCACGTCCGTGCTCTGGTCGCGCGGGTCGTGACCGTTGATCGCCTCGAGCACGAGCGCGGCGTCGCGCGCGCTTCTGCACATGGGCCCGAGCTTGTCGAGCGACCACGACAGCGCCATCGCGCCGTGCCGGCTCACGCGTCCGAAGGTCGGACGGATGGAGCTGTTGCCGCAGCGCGCCGAGGGGCTGACGATCGAACCGAAGGTCTCGCTGCCGATCGCGAACACGACGCCGCCGGCGGCGACCGCGGCGGCGGGACCCGCCGAGGAGCCGCTGCTGCCCCGCTCGGGGTTCCAGGGGTTGCGGGTCTTGCCGCCGTACCAGACATCACCCCAGGCGAGCGCGCCCAGCGTGAGCTTGGCGACCAGCACCGCGCCCGCCTCGTCGAGGCGCTCGACCACGGCCGCGTCGAGGTCGATGACCTGGTCCTGGAACGGCGTGGCGCCCCAGGTGGTGCGCGCGCCCTTCGTCGCCAGCAGGTCCTTCGCGCCCCACGGGATGCCGTGCAGCGGGCCGCGGGATTCGCCGCGCGCCAGCTCGGCGTCGAGTTCGGCTGCCTGCTTCAGCGCGCGCTCCTCGGTGAACTCGATCACGCAGTGCAGCGTCTCGTCCAACTTGCGAAGCCGCGCGATGTAGAGCTGCGTCAGTTCCACGCAGCTCACCGCACGTTCACTGATCAGCAGCGACAGGGTGGGGATGTCGGCGAAGGCCAACTCGTCCAGGTCCGCCGGCCGCTTGACCGGCTTGGCCACGAGCTTGCGGCGAGGCGGCGGCTCGATGTGCAACGTCATCCCGGGCAGCAGCGGCGAGAAGGTCAGCACCGGCGCGACGGAGTTGGCCACCGTGGGCGCGCGCAGCTTGGCGTAGTGGCCGAGGTTCTCGGCGACGCCGGAGAGCATCAACTTCAGCTCGGCATCGGTGAACGAGAGGCCGATCACGTCCGCGGCCGTGCGCACCGCGTCCGCGGTCGGGGCGGGCTCGTCGTTCGGTTCAGCTTCGTCAGCCAAGGCTCGGGGCACCTCGGTGTGGGGCTTGGGCGGGTCGGGCGTGGCCTGCTGCGGGGCCGCGCAGGTCGGCGTCAGCAGCAGGGCGAGCAGCAGGGTGACGGCCATGACGGTCTCCGTCCGGTTCGGCGGCTTGGGTCGTCGGGCGGCGATCCATGCGCCCATGTACGCACATCCGCGGCGCGGACGGCAAGTCAGGCGCGGGCCGTCGGTCAGGCGTCCGCGCCCGGCAGCTAGCCCCCCATCGCTGCCGTGCGCTCTTCGGCCGAGCCGGCGCGCACCAGCGCCGCCACGCGGGCGGCGTCCTCGTCGCGCACCTGCGCGCCCGAGGGCAGCAACAGTCCGTTCTCCCAGAGCACGTCGGCCACCGGCGCCTCGCGCGGCCCATCCCAGAACGGCTGGCGGTGCACCGGTACGTAGAAGGAGCGCGTCTCCACGCCAGCCGTGGCGAGGCGCCTCGCGAGCGCGTCGCGGTCCTCGCCGAAACGCTCGTCAACTCGAACCGCGAAGGTGCCGTCCGAGCCGCTGCGGTCGGTGCGCAGCGGCGGTAGCCACAGCCCGGCGATGTTCCCGATTGCATCGCGGTAAGCGCACGCCGTGCGCCGGCGACGCGCCGCCAGGAGATCGACACGCTGGAACTGGCTCAGCCCCAGCGCGGCGGACGCCGCCGGCAGGCGGTCGTGGAACCCGACGCTCTCGTAGCGCTCGACCGAGCCGGGGATGCGGCCGAGGTCGCCGATTCGGCGCGCGGCTTCCGCGATCGAGCGGTCGTCCGTGACGAGCATTCCGCCCTCTCCGCAGGTGACGATGCGGTGGGACGAGAAGCTGAACGCGGCGGCGTCCGCCAGCGAGCCGGCCCGCTCTCCACGGAAGGTCGCGCCGTGCGCCTCGGCCGCGTCCTCCACCAATGCCAGGCCGCCGCGGTGCGCGATGCGCGCCAGGACAGCCATGTCGCAGGGGAGGCCGTGCGTGTGCACCGCAACGATCGCGGCGGTGTGCGGCCCGACGGCCGCGGCCACGGCATCGGGATCCACGTTGCAGGTCCCCAGGCGGCTATCCGCCAGCACCGGCGTGGCGCCCAGTTGCGCCACGGCGTGGTGCACGGCGACGCGCGAAAAGCTGGGGATCACGATCTCGTCGCCTGGGCCGATGCCGAGCGAGGCCAGCGCCAGGCGTAGGGCCGCGCTCCCGCTGCCGGTGGCCACGCCGTGGCCGACGCCGCACCAGCGCGCGAACGCATCCTCGAAGCGCCCGACCACCGGCGCATCGCCCGAGACGCGCCCCGAGGCGACGGCCTCGGCCACCGCGCGGCGGTCCTCGTCGCTGATCACGGGTTGCGCGAGGGCCAGCCGTGCCGAACCCGCGTCGACCCTGCTGGCGACAACCACTGCCGATGCTCCTCCCGGGCGCCGATCCTCCGGTCCCAGACTCCTCGTGTAGCGCACGCGGATCGAAGTTTCGACCGGCTTCCGGAGGAGTTCGCGTGCATCATCGGGGGCACGTGGTCCGGCCGGAGCCCCTGACGTGGCGTCGATGATCCTGCGCTTCAGCCTGTACGGGTTCCTCAAGAACCAGCGCTACTTCGAGCCCTTCCTGTTCCTCGCGTTCCTGGAGAAGGGGCTCGACTTCACGCAGATCGGCCTGCTGATCGCGGTACGTGAGCTGACCACGAACCTGCTGGAGATCCCCTCGGGCGCCGTGGCCGACGTGTTCGGCCGGCGGCTCTCGATGGTCCTGTCCTTCGTCGCCTACGTGGTCGCCTTCTGTGTCTTCGGTTTCGCGACCGGCATCTGGCTGCTGGTCGCCGGCATGGTGCTCTACGGCGTCGGCGAGGCGTTCCGCAGCGGCACGCACAAGGCCATGATCTTCGCCTGGCTGCGCAGCCAGGGCCGGCAGGACGAGCGTGTGCGCGTGTACGGCTACACGCGCTCGTGGAGCAAGTACGGCTCGGCCGTCTCGGTGCTGCTGGCCGCGCCGATCGTGCTGTTCAGCGACAGCTACGAGTGGATCTTCTTCGCGGCCATCCCGCCCTACCTGCTCAACATCGTGAACTTCCTCGGCTACCCGAAGGGCCTCGACGAGGCCGACGGGCAGGAGCGCTCGATCGCGGAGGTGCTGCGCCACACGGGCCGCACCATGCGCGAGTCGGTGCGGGGCCCGCGCCTGCGCCGGCTGTTCCTGGAGTCCATGGGCTTCGACGGCGTCTTCGCCGCGACCAAGGACTACCTGCAGCCGGTGCTGGAGGCCCTGGCCCTGACGCTGGCCGTGTCCTGGATCGACTCCGAGGGCTGGTCGGGCACACAGCGCGCGGCGTTGCTGGTCGGACCGGTCTACTTCGTGTTGCACCTGCTGAGCGGCGCGGCCAGCCGGCGCAGCCACCGCGTCAGCGACGCCGCCGGGGGCGAGGACCGGGCCGCGCGCTGGCTCTGGGGCGTCAGCGTGCTCGTCTTCGCGGCGCTGACCGCCGCGGGCCTGACGGGCGTGCTGGCCGGCATGGCGATCGCCTTCGTGCTGCTGAACGTCCTCGAGAACGTCTGGCGCCCGGTGCTGATCAGCCGCTTCGACGTGCACGGCAGCAAGACGCAGGGCGCCTCCCTGCTCTCGATCGAGAGCCAGGCGCGACGCGTGGCCACGATGATCGCGGCCCCGCTGCTCGGCGCCGCCGTCGACGCGGCCACCCAGGCCGGCAGCACCAGCCCGTGGTGGCCGGTGGGCGTGCTGGGGCTGGCCTGCTCGCTGCTCTTCCTGGCCACCGCGCGCGGCAAGGCGGCCGGGCCGCCCCCCGATCAGCGCCCGGCGTCGGCCGCGTGATAGCGTGGAGCCCGTGACGCTCGGCGAGCATTACCTCGAGGACGCACTGCGCCAGCTGAACAAGCTGAAGCAGCTCGCGGATGGCGCGATCGCGCAGGTCGGCGACGAGGACCTGCTGCGCGCGCCTGACGCCGACGGCAACGGCATCGGCCTGATCATGAAGCACCTCGCGGGCAACATGCGCTCGCGCTGGACGGACTTCCTGACCACCGACGGCGAGAAGCCCGATCGCCGGCGCGACGGCGAATTCGTCCTGGAAGACGGCGATTCGGCCGCTGCCCTGCGCGAGCGCTGGGAGGCCGGCTGGTCGCTGCTGCTCGCAACGATCGGCGCGCTCTCGCCCGACGATCTGCTGGCCGAGGTGGCCGTGCGGGGCGAGCCGCACACGGTGATGCAGGCCATCGACCGGCAGATCACGCACTACGCGTATCACGTCGGACAGATCGTGCAGCTCGCGCGGACGGCGGCCGGCGACGGCTGGCAATCGCTGAGCATCCCGCGCGGGCAGTCGGAGAGCTTCGACGTCAGCAAGGACGGCGCACGCTACCTGGCCGATTCCGACGACGCAGCAGGGAGCGCGTGAGCGCGGGACCGGTGCAGCGCCTACCGCCAGCGCAGCGCCTGCCCGTGGTCGGCGTGATGGGGTCAGGTCGCGACGCGGACGAATCGCGCGCCGAGGCGCTGGGTCGACTGCTGGCCGGGATGGGCGTGCACCTGCTGACCGGCGGCGGCGCGGGCGCGATGGCGGCGGTGAGTCGCGCGTTCCACGCCGTGCCACACCGCGTCGGCCTGGTCCTCGGCGTGTTGCCGAGCCTGGACGATGCGCGCAGCGACGCGGCGCCCGAGCCCCCGCCCGGCTACCCGAACGACTGGGTCGAGATCGCGATCCGCACGCACCTGCCGCTGTCGGGCGAGCGCGGCACCGAAGCGTTATCGCGCAACCACGTCAACGTACTCAGCGCCGACGCGGTCGTCGCGCTCGCCGGCGGCGCCGGCACGGCGAGCGAAGTCGCGCTCGCGCGGTCTTACGACCGCCCGGTCATGGCTTTCGTTGCGCAGCGCACGGACATTCCGGAACTCCCTGACGATGTGCCGCATTCGGCGGCGCTCCACGACGTCGAAGCCTTTCTGCGCAAGGCTTTGCGAACAGAACGTCCGGTCTAGACCGGACGGTCCGGAATCGTTCCAAGTCGAGTCCCGACAAAGTCACACAAGTAATTCTCCATGTGTGTCGAATCAGGACCCCGCAACAGGGGGAAGACAGCATGGAGAGAGTGACACGTGGTCACGAAACTCGCTGTCTTGATCAGCGCCTTGGCGCTGTTCATCAACACCGACGTCCTCGCACTGGCCGAAGCTGATACCGCCGGGCACACGCTGCGTGTGCCGGTCCGACTGCTGAAGTCCGACAAGGCCGGCGCGAAGTTTCAGGCGTTCCAGAGCAGTGCGCCCTTCCTTCTGAAGGTGCGCCTCTACGCCGACGCGGAAGGTATGCCGCGCCTCGACGCGACCGGTGCGCCGTGGGTCGAGACCTTCACGGTCACCCCGAAGAAGCTCGTTCCGAGCGATCTCGAGGCCGGGAAGATGGCCGATCCGGATCGCGTGAGCGACATCACGTTCGTGAACCTCGGCGCGACGACGCCGCTGCCGGACGACCTGCTGGTCATGCCCACCTGGCTCACCTCGCAGGTGACCACGCTGAAGAAGGGCAAGCCGGACAAGAGCTACGCCGAATCGCCCCCCGTGCCGATGGGCATCGACGGACTGGTGATGGGCCAGGTCCTCGACACGAGCGGCATCGCCGTCGGCGGTGACCTGGTCATCGACGAGACCGGCGCGTGGGTCGGGCCAACGACTGCCATGACGGGTCCGCCGGGCCCCACCGGACCGCAGGGATCCCAGGGACCAGAGGGAACACAGGGTCCCCCGGGCGCCCTTGGCGCCCCCGGTCCGATGGGTCCGGCGGGCCCACTTGGCCCGCAAGGACCTGCCGGCAACGACGGTGCGGACGGCACCGACGGTGTCGACGGAACCGACGGGGCCGAGGGGCCGCAGGGACCCGCGGGCGCTGCCGGTGCTGATGGCGCCGACGGAGCCGACGGCCTCCCCGGTTCGCAGGGTCCGATCGGTCCAGCTGGTCTGGTCGGTCCTGTCGGTCCTGTCGGTCCCGCCGGTTCGGCTGGTCCGATGGGCCCGCAGGGTCCTGTCGGCAACGACGGCGCGGACGGCCTCGGCGGCGCGCAGGGTCCCGCTGGTAACGACGGCGCGCAGGGCCCGAGTGGCCCCGCGGGCAGCGACGGTGCCGATGGTGCGGCTGGCGCGCAGGGTCCCGCCGGCAATGACGGCGCGGACGGTGCGACAGGTCCCGCCGGCAACGACGGCGTAGACGGTGCGCAGGGTCCCGCTGGTAATGACGGCGCGCAGGGCCCGAGTGGCCCCGCGGGCAGCGACGGTGCCGATGGCGCGACTGGTGCACAGGGTCCCGACGGTCCTGTCGGTCCCGTTGGCCCGCAAGGTCTCGCCGGCATCGACGGCGCGGACGGTGCGCAGGGTCCCGCTGGTAATGACGGCGCGCAGGGCCCGAGCGGCCCCGCGGGCAGCGACGGTGCCGATGGCGCGACTGGTGCACAGGGTCCCGCCGGCAACGACGGCGTAGACGGTGCGCAGGGTCCCGCGGGTCCGGTCGGTCCGCAGGGCCCGGCTGGTAACAATGGCGCGGACGGTGCGACAGGTCCAGCAGGTCCGGTCGGCCCCGTTGGCTCGCAGGGTCCCGCTGGTAACGACGGCGCCCAGGGCCCGAGTGGCCCCGCGGGCAGCGACGGTGCTGATGGCGCGACTGGTGCACAGGGTCCCGCCGGCAACGACGGCGCGACCGGCGCGCAAGGTCCCGACGGTCCGCAGGGACCGGCGGGCACGGATGGCCTGGATGGTGCTGATGGTTCGCAGGGTCCGGCTGGTGTCGATGGCGCGGACGGCGCGGATGGTCCGCAGGGCCCCGAAGGTCCTGCCGGGAACGACGGTGCGCAGGGTGCCGCTGGTCCCGTCGGTCCGGTCGGTCCGGTCGGTCCGGTCGGTCCGGTCGGTCCGGTCGGTCCGGTCGGTCCGCAGGGTCCGGTTGGTAACGACGGCGCACAGGGTCCCTCGGGCAGTGACGGTGCTGACGGCGCAGACGGTGCGCAGGGTGCCGCCGGTCCCGCCGGTCCGATCGGTCCGCAGGGTCTGGCTGGTAACGACGGCGCGCAGGGTCCCGCTGGTAACGACGGCGCGCAGGGTCCCGCTGGTAACGACGGCGCGCAGGGCCCCGCCGGCAATGACGGCGCGGACGGTTCGCAGGGTCCCGCAGGCCCGGTTGGATCGCAGGGTCCCGCTGGCACCGACGGTTCAGATGGAGCAGATGGCGCGCAAGGTCCCGCGGGCCCGGTTGGTCCGGTTGGTCCGGAAGGTCCAGCTGGTGTCGACGGCGCGGACGGCGCAGATGGTTCGCAGGGCCCCACAGGCCCTACCGGGAGCGACGGCATCGACGGCGCGCAGGGTCCCGCGGGTCCGGACGGTCCGCAGGGACCGGCGGGCACCGACGGTGTGGATGGCAGCGACGGTCTGGATGGCGTCGACGGTGTCGATGGCACGGACGGTACGCAGGGTCCGGCGGGTGCGGTTGGGCCAATCGGTCCGGCCGGTCCGGTGGGTCCGCAGGGTGCCGACGGAAACGACGGCGCAACCGGGGCCCAGGGTCCCGCGGGCACGGATGGCATCGATGGCACGCAGGGTCCGGCCGGTCCGACCGGCCCCGCGGGCGCGGGGTTCAGCGGCGGCATCGTCAGCAGCCTCACGGCCCTCGACGCGGGCCTCGCGATCCACGCGCAGAACGGCGAGGTCCGGGCCGGCACCGACCTGCGCGCCGGCGGCGACGTGCGTCTCGCCGGCGGCGACATCGTCAACGAGACCGTCGGTGACGTGCTCACGATCCGCTCGCAGTACGACCTCGTCTTCGAACGCGACGCGGACGACAACAACTCCGAAGAGTGGTTCCGCTGGTTCACGAACAACATGGGCAAGGAGGTCATGCGCCTGCGGCAATCGCCGCATGCCTCGCTGCAGGTGGACGGCAACGTCTACGCCAACGGTCTCGACCTGGCGGAGGCCTACCCCACGCTGGACGGCTCGCTCGGCCCGGGTTCGATCGTCGCGGTCGATCCCCTGCACGCCGAGCACGTCGTCACAGCCGAGCGCGGCGTGAACGACGACTTCGTGCTGGGCATCGTTTCCACGCGGCCCGGCCTGGCGCTGACGATGGAAGGCCACATGCAGGGCGCCCGCCCCGATCTGCTCCAGGCGGCCGAGGCGGCGTTCCGCTCAGGGCAGGAAGCGCTGGGCGAGGCACTCCGCGTGCAGTGGGCCGGCGAAGAGGCCGCGCGCAGCGACATCGTGTTCGTCGCGCTCGCCGGCCGCGTGCCGGTGCGCGTCGACGACAGCAACGGCCCGATCGCCCCCGGCGACCGTCTCGGCCTGGGCGCGAGCCCCGGCGTCGCGGCGCGCTGGAACGGCACCGGCCCGCAGGTCGGCATCGCGCTTGAAGCCTGGTGGAGCGGCAACGGTTCCGTCGTCGCGTTCGTCCGTCTCGAAGATGCGCAGACGAGCGAGGCCTCGGTCGCCACCGCGAGCGGCGCGGGCGCGCTCCCCACCGGCGCGCTGCAGACCATCATCAATCACCCGCTGGCCACACCCGAGAGCCTGCCGATCGTCACGTTCTACGACGATCCCGGCAGCCGCGCGTGGGTGGCCGAACGCGGGCAAGGGTATTTCGTGATCGCACTGGCCGAGCCGGCGCCCGCCGAGGTGCAATTCGGGTTTTCGCTGAGCCCGGTGTTGGGAGTCCACTGACGACGGCGTCGGCCGGCTGGTGCATTTGACTGAGGAACCGGTGAACGCCGGGGGCCGCCCTTCCGTCATGGGCCCCCGGCGTTTCGCTTTGTCGTCCCCGAGCCCTGCTCAGTCGTCGATGTAGCCGAGCTGGCGCAGGCGTTCGAGCATGGCCTCGCGGTCGGCGTCGTCGCCCTCGGCCTCGTCCTCACCGACCAGCGCCCCGAGCTCGTGCGTCCAGGTCGGCACCTCGGCCAACGGCTGCGCGGCGAGGAAGTCCTGCTCGAACAGCGGTGTCAGCACGCGGCCGTCACGGTCGGCGGCGAGCGAGACGCCAAAGAGGTAGAGGATCGTCGGCGCGACGTCGAAGTTGGCCGGGTGCTTGCGCTCGATGCCGAGTCGCTGCGACCACGGCTCCTCGGGCCAGCGCCCCTGCCGGAACTTCGGGCCGGCCGCGATGTACAGGCCGGTCTGGTCGTGGTCGCTCTTGCGCTTCCTGTTCTTCTCGTCGTCGCGGTGGCCGTGGTCGCTGATGACCAGCACGTTCCAGTCGGGGCCCGCCGCGTCGAGCAGTTCGCCCACCCACTCGTCGGCCATGCGGTAGTAGTTGTCCACCGCGTCGCGCAGGCGCTCGGGCTGCTCGCCGACCGATGCGAGCTCTTCGAGCGGGTCGCCGCGGTACTGCCAGAAGTAGTGCTGGGCCGTGTCCGTCCCCTCGGCATAGAAGGACACCAGCCGGCTGTCGCCCTGCTGCAGCGCGGACCGCGCCAGCTCTTTGTAGACCAGGTCCTGCCAGAGGATGTTGCGCAGCGTGACTTCCTTGTCGGGCTCGACGCCGTCGTTGCGTTCGAAGTCCATCAGGCGCTCGCGCACCATCGCCTCGAAGGACGCGTCATCCGGCGGGAGGTTCAGCGCGGCCGCGTGCCGTACCAGCAGGTCGTCGGGCCACATGTGCCCCATGGGCACCGAGCCGGGCTCCTCGGTGTAGGCACGCACCGCGGCGACCGCATCCTTGGCGCCCACGCGCAGGCCGAACTTCAGCGTGACCAGCTCGCCGTCGAACGGCAGCGCGGGCCAGGTCGCCCACCAGCCGAAGATGCTGCTGGGCACGCCGTGCTGCGAAAGCACATCCCAGAAGGGCAGCGCGCGCCAGTGCTTGCGCGCGACCTCCTCCTGGCGGCCGTCGGGGAAGTTGGGGTCCATCGGCACGGTGAAGTCGCGCACGCCATTGACCTGCTCGGTGTAGCCGGTGGCGATCATGGTCCAGCTCACCGGGCTCCAGAAGCCCCACTTGTCCTTGCTGGGGCGCCAGGTCTGGCGTGACTCGAGGCGGCCGGAGTGGCCGGCTGCGACGAGGCGCGCGAGGTTCGGGAGCTCGCCCGCCTCGATCAGCGGCGCGACGGCGGTCCAGTTGGCGCCGTCGAGACCGATCAGCAGCAAGCGCGCGTCCGTGCGCACCGAGTGCGCCTCGCGCGTGACGACCGGACGCGTCGTGTCGAGCGCGCGCTCGTAGCGATAGCGATCGAAGCCGATCCAGCCGACGCCGAGCACGACGAGCAGCGCAACCAGCGCCAGCGCCACGCGACGCGCAGGTGCCAGCGCGCGACCGACGCCTGGGAAGGGCCCGTCGCGGCGCGTCGCGTCGGCCAGCAGGATGAGGAACAGCAGCGAGCACGACGTCACCGAGAGGATGCTGCGACGCACGCGCTCGTCGGCGTCGAGCCAGACGTACAGCGCCGGCATCGCCAACAGCGCGACCCACGCGAGCAGTCCGGGCCGCCAGCCGCCGCGCAGCGAGAGGAGCAGCCGCACGATCCAGACGGCCAGCAACAGACGCAGCAGGCCGTAGGCGGAGTCGGCGTCCATCCGCACGACACCCTTCAACTCGAAGCGGATGTCGCCGACCGCCTCCTCGTAGACGATCGCGCCCGCGACGAGAAGCGACAGCAGGGCGAGGAGCTTGCGCGCGACGGACATGGGTCGCGAGCCTACGGTCCGCCCCGCCCGAAATCATGCACCGGTCGCGCGAAGGCGCGTTCCGGTCAGGGGGTCCAGACGAAGGCGCCCTGCGCGACCAGCAAGTCGCGGCGGCTCTGCGACCACCACAGCCGCCACGCGTTCACGTCGGCTGGTGCGACCTCGGGGGGTCGCGGGTGGCGCGCCGGCGCCGAGCGGAAGGCCGAGAACAGCCCACGGGGCGGCGGGCGGTCCGCGTCGTCGGGCATCAACCGGCACAGCGCGCGGCCGATCTCGAGCGCCTGTTCCGGCGTCGCCCCCGCCATGTCGGCGAGCACCCGGTCGACGAGCATGTGCGGCCACGTGCGCATGTGCGCGCGGCGGTCCTCGTGCGACATGTCGAGCGCGAGCAGGCCATGCAGCGAGGCCATCGGGTCGCCGAGCCGCAAGTGGCAGATCGCCTCGAGCAGCCGGGCGCGCATGCCGCCTTCGGGTAGACGCCGCGTGGCGATCTCGAACAGCTGCCGGGCCTTGTCCCAGTCGCCGCGAGACCAGGCGGACACGCCGCGCGGCATGTTCTCGGCGTAGCGCGCGCGTTGTTCCTTGCTCGCATTGTCCGGCAGGTCGGGGCGTTCGAGGCCGGTCATGAGCCAGACCACGCGCGGCGCGTCACCGGCGAGGATGTCGAAGATCTGCTCGAGCTGCCGCGCGGAGCGCGCCTCGCGCTGCAGGCTGCCGATGAGCGTGCCGCGCTCGCTCGGGCTCCACGGACCCGCGGCGTCGATCGCGGAGTCGTCGATCTCCACGGGCTCGATGTCGATCATCAGGCGTTCGTACACGCGGTCCATCCACGCGTACTCGTCGGCGCAGGCCTCGCGGTCCGCCTCGCTCCAGTCGGCGATCCAGCCCGAGAGATCCGGGCTGCGCAGGTCCATCAACGGTTTCCAGAGGTCGCGGCGCGTCTGCTCGGTGGGCGTGAAGCGCGGGCCCTGGTACTCGATGTACGGGCGGTCGTCGCTGTTGTACGGCCCCTCGCCGACCAGCGCGCGCACCTCGTCCGGACCGGCGATGTAGAGCGAGAGCAGATCCTCGGCGTCGTCGACGCCGATCGCGGCCAGGCTCGCGGCGACCTTGGGGTCGGCCATGCGCTCGCGCAGGTCCTCCATCGTCACGGACGGATCGTCGCGCATGCCGACCAGCACCGTGGTGAAGTCCGCGAACCAGATCGAGGTGTTCGGGAAGACCGACTGGAAGGTGCGCACGAGCAGCCGGTAGTCGGCCGGGTCGTAGCGGCTGGTCATCCACTGGCAGGCCACGCCGCCCGGGCGCAGGCGGCTGCGCACCAGCTCGTAATACTCCTTGCTGTACAGGCTCGTGACGCCCGCGTCGTCCGGATCGATCGGGTCCGACGTGATCACGTCGTACATGCGATCGGTGGCCAGCAGGTAGTTGCGGCCGTCGTCGCGGATCACGTTCAGCTTGGGGTCGTTCAGCGCGTCGTGGTTGGCCTCGGCGAACCAGGGCGCCGCACGCAGCACGGCGTCGGACAACTCGACGAGGTCCACGCGCTCGATCGGGTGCTGCGCGAGACAGCCGGTGGTCACGCCCGCGCCGAAGGCCACGACCAACGCGTCCTTCGGATCGGGGTGGAACATCGGCGCCAGGTGTCCCAGCAGGCGCAGGTGCACCTGGTAGCGCGACCAGGTGCCCGCCTGTCCGTCGCCGTCCACCAGCAGGTGCAGGTTGCCGCTGCTGGGCGAGCGCAGCACGGCGACCGAGGACTCGGGCCCGTCCTCGTAGAAGACCAGCTCCTCGTCGCCGTGCGGCAGCGCGACCTGCTCGGGCGCGCCGGACAGCGCCACCGAACCGGCCGCGAGCACCGCGACCAGCCCCGTGACCAGCGCGGCGCGCGGCGCGCGCACGGCCTTGCCGCCGCGCATCAGCAGCCACAGCCCGACGAGGACGTTGAGCGCCCCCAGCACGACCAGCCCGGCGCGCAGGCCGAGGTGCGGCAGCACGAGGAAGCCGCCCGCCAGCGCGCCGAAGATCGCGCCGAGCGTGTTCATCGCGTAGGCGCGGCCGACGTCGCGCCCGATCGTCTGTTCGTTGCGCGCGTAGATCTTCGCCACGATCGCGAAGGTGCTGCCCGAGAGCGTCGTCGGCACGATCAGGATTGCCAGGCACTTGATGAAGCTCTTGGTGGAGAGCAGCCAGAAGGCCTCGCCGCCGCCGGTCCAGCGGCGGTGCGTCACCAGCGGCGTCATGATCGCGACGGTGACGAGCGCGGCCGCGCCGATCAGCACGATCACGCAGCCCAGCAAGGCGACGCGGTTCTTCACGCGTTCCGCGACGACCGAGGCGATGGCCGAACCGAGGGCGATGCCGATCAGGAAGGCGGCCAGCATCGTCGCGAAGGCGTAGACCGAGTTCTCGCCGACGACGTAGATGAGGTAGCGCGTCCAGAGCACCTCGTAGGACAGGGCCAGGAAGCCCGAGGCCGCGAACGCGAGCAGCACGGCGCGGCGCGTGCGCGCGTCGCCCGCGTCGGTCGGCATGGCGGGCACGGCCGGCGGCGCCCAGGCCTTCTCGAAGGCGGGCTTGTGTTCGGCCTCGCCGCGCGCGAGCCACAGCGCGACCAGGCCCACCAACAGGTTGATCGCCGCGGCGGTCAGGATCGTCGCACGCAGGCCGACCGCCTCGATCATCACGTAGGCGGCGAAGAGCGTGCCCAGCACCGCGCCGATCGTGTTGATCGCGTAGAGGCGCCCCGATTCCCGGCCGATGCGATCGGGCGTGCGGCAGAAGGCGCGGATCAGGATGGGCAGCGTGGCGCCCATGAGCGTGGTCGGGCCCAGCAGCGCGATGCCGGCCAGCCCGACGCGCACCACCGGGAAGAGCGACGGCGCGATCAGTTCGCTGTGGCGCAGCACGACGTAGAGGTCGGCCAGGCCGTCGAAGAGCAGCGCCGTCTGGAAGCCGAACAGCGCGATGCCGATCTCGAGCCAGCCGTAGAGGCGCAAGGGCGCTCGCGTGGTGTCCCCCACGCGGCCCAGCAGCCAGGAACCGAGCGCGAGGCCGCCCATGAAGACGGCCAGCACGGTCGCCACCGCCTGGCTGGTCACCCCGAGCACGAGGCTCAGGTTGCGGGTCCACACGACCTGGTACATCAGCCCCGCGACGCCCGACAGCAGGAACAGCGCGAGGACAACGAAACGTCGCATGCTTGGACCCGGGAGTGGCGGTGCGCGAGGGGGCAGTCTAAGCCCAGATGCGCCGGTTTCACGCGTGGACGCGAGGGGATACGATCCCCACGTTATCGGCCGGAAGCGCCGTCTTCCTTGCCACAAGCGGGCCCCCATTTCGATCCGATAGATGGCTGGTGGACGCACGCCCGGTTTCCTCACGGATCCTCCATGCCCCCCAGCCACCCGAACCCCTGCCTGCACGCGCTGTTCGAGCAGCGCGCGGTCGCTACACCGGACGCCGATGCCGTCACCTTCGACGGCGAGGCGCTGAGCTACGCCGAGTTGAACGCGCGGGCGAACCGTCTCGCGCACCACCTGGCTGAGCGCGGTGCGCGGCCCGATGCGCTGGTCGCGGTGTGCCTGGAACGTGGGCACGATCTGCCCATCGCGCTGCTGGGCGTGCTGAAGTCGGGTGCGGGCTACCTGCCGCTCGAGCCGGGCACGCCCGCCGAGCGCCTGGCCGGCGTGCTGGCGGACTCGGGCGCGGTGCTGCTGGTCACGACCGAGGCGAAGCGCGCGGCGCTCGGCCACGCGCCGGAGGCCAGCGTCTGCCTCGACACGCAGGCGGACGCGATCGCGGCGTGCTCCGGAGCGAACCCCGCCCCGAACACCGAGCCGCACCACCTCGCCTACGCCATCTACACATCCGGCACGACGGGCAAGCCCAAGGGCGTGCTGGTCGAGCACGCGGCGATCGTCAACCACGCGCGCGCAGCGGCGGAGTTGTTCGCGCTGACGCCCGAGGATCGTGTGCTGCAGTTCTCGGCCATCGGCTTCGACGTCGCGGCCGAGGAGTTCTACCCGACATGGCTGGCCGGCGCCTGCGTCGTGCTGCGCGACGAGCGCGCCACCGGCTCGGTGGCGGACTTCGCGCGGTTCGTCGAGGCGCAGCGCGTCACCGTGCTCAACCTGCCGGGCAGCTGGTGGCACGAGTTGGTGGACGAACTGGAGCGCGGCGCGATCGCCTGGCCCGACAGCGTGCGGCTCGTGCTGACGGGCAGCGAGCGCGTGCGCTGCGATCGGTACGAGGCCTGGTCGCGGCTGGTCGGCGAGCGCGTGCGCTGGTTGTCCGGCTACGGCCCCACCGAAACCACCGTCTCGGCCAGCTTCTTCGAGCCGTCGTCGGGCTGGAGCCCCGGCGAGCTGCCGTCGATTCCGATCGGGCGGCCGCTGGCCGGCGTGACCTTCCACATCGTCGACGAGGAGGGCCGACCCGTGCCGGACGGCGAGCCGGGCGAGCTGTTGATCGGCGGCGCCGGCGTCGCGCGCGGCTACCTCGAGCGACCCGAGCTGACCGGCGAGCGCTTCATCCCCGACACCTTCTCCGACGCGCCCGGCGCGCGGCTGTACAAGACCGGCGACCTGGTGCGCGCGCTGTCCGACGGCAACCTGCTGTTCCTCGAGCGCGTTGACAGCCAGGTCAAGCTGCGCGGCTTCCGCATCGAGCTGGGCGAGATCGAGAGCGCGCTGCGCAGTCATCCTTCGGTGCGCGACTGCGCCGTGGATGCGCGCGAGGACGAACCCGGACGCGCGTTCCTCGCGGCCTACCTCGTCGGCGCGGACGGCGAGCCGGCCACCGCGAGCGCGTTGCGCGAGCACCTGCGCGGCGCACTGCCCGACTACATGATCCCCGCCACGTGGACCACGCTCGACGCGCTGCCGCGCCTGCCGAACGGCAAGCTCGACCGTCGTGCGCTGCCGGTGCCCGAACACGGACGCGACGAGGCCGCCGGCGAGTACGTCGCCCCGGCCACGGAGACCGAACAGGAGCTGGCCTCGCTCTGGAGCGAGCTGCTCGGCGTCGAACGCATCGGCACGGCGGACGACTTCTTCGCGCTGGGCGGCCACAGCCTGCTCGGCACCCGCCTGGTGGCCGAGCTGCGCGAGCGCCGCGGCTGCGAGCTGTCGCTCGTCGACCTGTTCGAGCGACCGACGATCGCCGGGCTGGCGGCCCTGATCGACGGCGAGAGCGGCTCGAGCCGCGCGCGCGAGCGTCCGCCCATCGGCCGCGCGTCGCGCGAGGGCGACCTGCCGCTGGCCTTCGCCCAGGAGCCGGTGTGGTTCCTCACGCAGCTCGAGCCGGACAACCTCGCCTACAACACGCAGCTGGCCGTGCGCCTGCACGGCCCGCTCGACCACGCGGCCATGCAGCGCGCGCTGACCGCGCTCGTCGCGCGGCACGAGATCTTCCGCACGACCTTCAACGGCGTGCAGGGCAAACCGGTGCAGCGCATCCACCCGACGTTCGAGGTGGAGTTGCCGCTCGTCGATCTCTCCGACCACCCGGCCGACACGCGCGAGGAGGAGTGCGAGCGTCTCGTATCCGCGGAGTGCCGCCGCACCTTCGACGTGGCGGCGTTGCCGTTGGCGCGCTGGACGATCATCAGCCTGTCGGAGACCGAGCATGTCTTGGTGCAGGTCGAACACCACTTCGTGCACGACGGCTGGTCCATCGCGATCCTGCTCGGCGACATCTTCGAACTCTACGGGGCCGAGGTCGAGGGCCGCGCGCCAGCGCTGGAGCCCGCCGAGATCCAGTACCTCGACTACGTCATGTGGCAGCGCGAGTGGATCCAGGGCGAGGCGTTGGAGGAGCTGCTCGGCTACTGGCGCGAGCACCTGGACGGTGCGCCGCCGCTGCTCGAGCTGCCCACCGACCGGCCGCGGCCGACGCTGCAGACCTACGTCGGCAACACGCAGACGCTCGACATGCCGGGCGAGTTGTACGACCGCGTGGCCGTGTTCGCGCGCGAGCGCGGGCTGACGCCGTTCATGGTGATGATGGCCGTGTGGCAGGCGCTGCTCTCCCGCATGAGCGGGCAGGCCGACTTCGCCGTCGCGACGACCGTCGCCAACCGGCAGCGCGCCGAGCTCGAGGGGCTGATCGGCATGCTGGTGAACACGCTCGTGCTGCGCGCCGACCTGACCGGCGAGCCGCGCTTCGACGAGTTGCTGCAGCGCGTGCGTCGCTCGGCGCTCGGCGCCTACGCGCACCAGGACCTGCCGTTCGAGCTGCTGGTGCAGGAGCTCGCGCCGCGGCGCGACTTCAGCCACAACCCGCTGTTCCAGGTGATGTTCAGCTTCCACGACGCGCCGGTGCCCGACCTGTCCGGCGGCGGGCTGACGGGAGAGATCGACTACCGCCACAACGGCTCGGCCAAGTTCGACATGAACGTGGTCGTGCTGGCGCGACGCGAGCAGCGCGTGGGCCGCAAGCGCGAGGCCGATCGCGAGATCGTGACGATCGAACTCGAGTACAACACCGACCTGTTCGATCACGAGACGATCACAGGCATGCTCGATCACTACCGCGTGCTGCTCGAGGACGCGATCGCGCACCCCGAGCGCCCGGTGCACGAGCTGGAGATGCTCACGCCCGACGAGCGCACCGCCCTGCTCGAGACCTGGAACGACACCGGAGCCGACTGGCCGGACGATCGCTGCGTGCACGACCTCGTCTTCGCCCGCGCGGAGGAGCGGCCCGACGCGCCCGCCGTGGGCTGTGACGGCGCAACGCTGAGCTACGGAGAACTGGCCACGCGCAGCCGCGCCCTGGCCGGCCGGCTGGGCGCGCTCGGCGTCGGGCCGGACGACCGCGTGGCCGTGTGCCTGCACCGCTCGACCGACATGCTCGTCGCACTGCTCGGCACGCTGGCCAGCGGCGCGGCCTACGTGCCGATGGACCCCGACCACCCGCGCGCGCGCCTCGAGCACCAGCTCGGCGACGCGAAGGTGGCGACGTTGATCAGCAGCGCGGGCGCCGCCGACGGGCTCGACGTCGGCGCGGCGCACGTGATCCGTCTCGACGAACCGATCGAAGGTGAGGAAGCGACGACGCTGCCCGCCGTGGATCCCGGCAGCGCGGCGTACGTCATCTACACCTCCGGTTCGACCGGGGTGCCGAAGGGCGTGGTCGTGCCGCATCGCGCGCTGGTCAACTTCCTGCGCAGCATGGAGCGCGTCACCGGCCTGACGGAGCGCGACGTGCTGCTCGCCGTCACGACGATCTCGTTCGACATCGCGGGGCTGGAGCTGTACCTGCCGCTGCTGCTCGGCGGCCGCGTCGAGATCGCCACGCGCGAACAGGTAGCCGACGGTCGCGAGCTGGTCGCGCGCCTTTCGTCGTGCGGCGCCACGGTGATGCAGGCCACCCCCGCCACCTGGCGCCTCGCGCTGACGGCCGGCTGGGAAGGCGACGCGCAACTGCTCGCGCTGTGCGGCGGCGAAGCGCTGCCCGCGGACCTGGCGCAGGAGCTGCGCGATCGCTGCCGCACGCTGATCAACCTGTACGGTCCGACCGAGACGACGATCTGGTCGGCGTTCCACGACGTGGGCGACGGTGAGGACCCCGTGCCCATCGGACGCCCGATCCACAACACGACCATCCACGTGCTGGACGCGCACGGCGGCCTGCAGCCGCCGCGGCTGCCGGGCGAGATCGCGATCGGCGGCGCCGGCGTCGCGATCGGCTACCTCGATCGACCCGAGCTGACCGACGAACGCTTCGTGACCGATCCCTTCGATTCGCGCGACGGCGCGCGCCTTTACCGGACCGGCGACCTCGGGCGTCGTCGCGCCGACGGCACGCTCGAGTTCCTCACGCGGCTCGACAGCCAGGTGAAGCTGCGCGGATTCCGCATCGAGTTGGGCGAGATCGAGACGCTGCTGCGCGAGTTGCCCGGCGTGTCCGATTGCGCCGCGGGCGTGGTCGAGTACGGGCCGGGCGACCACCGCATGGTGGCGTGGGTCGTGCTCGCCGACGGCGCCGAACTGGAGGCGGAGGCCTGGCGCACGGCGCTGGGCGAACGCCTGCCCGAGTACATGCTGCCCTCGACCTGGGTGCCGACCGAGGCGCTGCCGCTCACGCCCAACGGCAAGCTGGATCGCAAGGCGCTGCCGCGCCCCGAGGCGCTCGCGCCCGCGCGCGCCCCCGAGGACGGACCGCCGACCACCGCGATGGAGTGCTCCCTGGCGGAGATCTGGAGGGACGTCCTCGGCGCGTCCCACGTCAGCGTGTTCGACAACTTCTTCGACCTGGGCGGCCACAGCCTGCTGACGGTGCAGGTCGCCGCGCGCGTCGAGACCGAGCACGGCGTGCACCTCACCCCCCGCGACCTGATGCTCCAGAACCTGGGACAGCTGGCCGCGGTGTGCGAGGAACGCATGGGCCGGACCCAGGGTTCCGAACCGGTCGAGTCCGCGGGCGACGGCCTGGCGGCGCGCCTGATGAAGGGTCTGCGCGGAATCGTCGGCACGCGCCCGCCGGACGCCGATTGAGAACGCCTCGGGAATGAGTCACCTTCGGGGCGCGGTCGAGCGCGCGCCCCGGCCGCCACGCACTTCCCTGCCCACGCATCTTCCTGCGAGGTGGCCGCCACGTCCGAGCCCTTCTTCTTCCGCGAGCCGGACCGCCAGCTCTTCGGGTGCCTGCACGCGCCCGAGGGAGGCGCCGCGCGTCCGGCGGGCGTGGTGCTGTGCGCGCCCGGCGGACACGAGGCCGTGCGTGCGCATCGCGCGCTGCGGCAGTTGGCCGAGCGCCTCGCGCGCGCGGGCTTCGCGACGCTGCGCTTCGACCCGCTCGGCTCCGGCGACTCGGCCGACGGTGAGGAGCCGCTGAGCCTCGAGCGTTGGTGCGGCGACATCTCGGACGCGATGGCCGCCTGTCGCGCTCGCTCGGGCGTCGCGCGCACCGCGCTCGTCGGGCTGCGACTCGGCGCGAGCCAGGCGCTTCGGGCCGCCGTCGCGGGCGGCGTGGACACGCTCGTGATGTGGGATCCCGTGCGCTCGGGCCTCGAGTACCTGGAGGAGTTGCGTGGTTCGCAACGCGAACTGGTCGCGAGCCTGCCCGGCACCGGTCGCCCCCAGGGCACGGGCGCGGGGCGCGCGCCGGACGGCGAAGAGTTGGTCGGCTTCGCCTACCGCCCGGCGTTGGTGGACGAGTTGTGCTCGCTGAACGCCTCGACGCTGTCGCCGGCGGTGACGCGGCGCGTGCTGCTGCTCGAGACGCGTGCCGAGGGTGAACCGGCCGCAGCCGGCGCGGCGGGCTGGCCGGAGCTGGCCGAACGCCTGGACGCGCGCACCGTCACCGACCCGCGCATCTGGCGCGAGGACGCCGACCAGGCGCTGGTGCCGCACGAATCGCTGGCCGCCATCGAGGAGTGGTTGATCGATGTCTACTCCTGAGCCGGGAGATGTCGTCGAGCAGGTCGTGCGCTTCGGCCCCGAGGGGCGGTTGCACGGCGTGCTCAGCTCCCCGGCCGCCAGTTCAGGCGGCGGAGCGGGCGCGACGGAGCGCACCGGCGTGCTGCTGCTCAACGCCGGACTCGTGCCGCGCGTCGGGCCCAACCGCATGTACGTGCGCCTCGCGCGTTCGCTCGCGCGCGCCGGGAGGCCGGTCCTGCGCTTCGACTTCTCGGGAGTCGGCGACAGCGACGCGCGCCGCGACACCGTGCGCTTCGAGCAGGGTGCCGTCGAGGAGACACGACGGGCCATGGACCTGCTGGCGGATCGCGAGGGCTGCACGCGCTTCGCGACGCTGGGCCTGTGCTCGGGAGCGGAGATCGCCTTCAAGGCGGCGTGCGCCGACGAGCGCGTGGTCGGCGCGGCGATGATCAACGCGCCGCGCTACCTGGAGGAGCCCGCGCCCGAGCTGGTCGCGCGGCTCGAGCGCGTACAGGCCGCGCGCTACTACTGGGGCGTCGCGCTGTTCAAGCCGAAGAACTGGCTGCGCGTGCTCGGCGGCCGCGCGCAGTTCGGCGCGATGCTCTCGGCGTTCCTCCACAAGCTGGGCGGCATGTCCGGACGCTCGGGCGGAAACGAGCGCACGGACGATCCCGATGTGGCCGCGTTCGACGCCCTGCTCGCGCGCGACGTGCACCTGGCGCTGATCTTCTCCGAGGGCGACTGGGGCTGGGACTACCTGGCCGCGATCCTCGGCAAGCGATTCGATCACTGGCAGAAGGACGGACCGCCGCTCGTGGTCGAGGTGCCGCGCGGCGATCACCTGCTCACACCCCTCAACGCGCGTCGCACGGCCATGGAGGCCGTGGAGGATTGGACGGCGACGCTGCCGTGAGGCGCGGTCTCGGGTCGAGGCGGCGACGCCGCACGACTTGTGGAATCCGGCGCCTGCCCGTATGACGGGCCCCCGTCCTGAGGAGGAGCCCATGTCGATCCAAGCCAACCGTCCGAGCGTCTCGCTCGCCATCACCGCCATCGCACTGGCCGGGCTGCTGGTCATGCCCGGCGCCGCCCAGGCGGACAGCAAGTCACCGACGTTCAAGCTGCCGATGGGCAAGAAGCTGAAGTACGAGCTTCCCGTTCCCTTCGAACTCGACTGCCCGCACCACGTGAACGCGTGGTCGGATGACACGAACGTGTTCGAGGTCGATCTCTCCGGCGGGTTCACGAAGAACCCGAAGGTCACGATCATCCCGAAGTTCCCCGGGGTCGCCTCGCTGAACTTCGACCTGGTCGGCAAGGACCAGTACAAGGGCGAGTCTGGCGACTGCACGGGCAGCTACATGAGTTCGGTGTCGGTCCGCGTGACGATCGACGACAAGCAGTTCGACAAGCTCGCGAAGGACGCGCTCAGCTCGCTGCTCAAGAACCTCAACCAGGGCTACAAGCAGCAGCAGGAGATCTTCGACGGGACCCTCGACCAGCTCCTCGAGGACTACTCGAAGGGTTTCATCGGGCTCGACCCCGCGCTGAACACGCTCAACTCGGCCTACCTCAACGCACAGGTCTCGAACCTGACGGACACGCGCACCAGCCTCACGAGCACCGGGTCGCAGCTCAGCTCCTACCTCACGAGCAACGGCGCGTCCCCCGGCTTCTTCGGCGGGCACAGCCAGCAGGGCGCCTGGGGTCGCTGGGACCAGGGCGTGTACGACGTCTCGATGGCCCACGAGGAAGCCGCGCAGGACCTGGACTCCGGCATGTGGAAGGCCTGGAACACGATCCGCAAGGACACCAACGACCCGTTGCTGGTGCCGGAATTCACGCTGGTCCGCCCCGCGTACGACTACCTGAAGGGCTTCGGCGTCGTGCCGCCGAACGCCGGCGACTGGGTGGCCCCGGCGGCGCGCCTGCCCGCGACCATCTACTACATGATCGGCTACGCGAAGGAGTGCGACCCGAACTCGGGCGCGCTGTGGGCGGTGGGCCTGTCCGTCGGTGACGCGAACCTCCATGGCGAGGTGCGCATCGGCGGCATCACGGAGGAGTACGACTTCACGGCCGACAGCGGCGGCGTCTGGCAGGCGCAGTTCGGGAACTTCGGATACGGGCACGGCGGCGCCGACGGCGAGCCGGCAGACCCGCTGCCGAGCGGGCTGGCGCGCTACGACGTCTTCTACGAGGGCGAGACCGACCCCACGAACTCGCTGTTCGTCACCATTCCCTGAGATCGCGACCGGATCGACGCCGAATCGGGCGTGGCTCGGCCGTGGACTCGCGGTGGACCGGCGCGCGGCCGGTCGGGATGATCGGCGCGCGTGGGTGAGGCGAGATCAGTCGCGAGGGTGGATGCCGTCCGTTCGACACGGCTCCGGGACGTCGCATTCGCGCTGCTCGTCGGCCTGACGCTGGGCGCGTGCGCCGAGCCGAAGGCGGTCGCGCCGGCAGTGCCATCCACCGGCGACGTGGCCGGCGCGATCGACGGCGCCACCGGGACCGTCTTCCACGACCGCGACGGCGACGGGCAACGCGATGCGGACGAGCCCGGACTGTCCGGCGTGCGCGTCAGCAACGGACGCGACGTCGTCGCCACCGACGCGGAGGGCCGGTACGCCCTGGCGGTCGAGGGCGACACCGAGATCTTCGTGATCAAGCCGCGCGGCTGGATGGTGCCGACCGGCGAGCACAACCTGCCCCGCTACTTCTACCTGCACCGGCCGGACGGATCGCCGACCTCGCGCGACCCGGGTATCGCGCCGACCGGACCCCTGCCGGACGCGATCGACTTCCCGCTCACGCCGCAGGACGAGCCGGACACGTTCCGCGCGCTGTTCTTCGGCGACACGCAGGTGCGCACAGAGCGCGAGGTCGAGTGGCTGGATGCCGACATCGTCGAGCAACTGGTCGGCTTCGACGGCGCGTTCGGCGTGACGTTGGGCGACCTGGTCTTCGACAGCCTGCACCTGTTCGACGACCTGAACCGGTCGATCGCGCGCATCGGCCTGCCCTGGTTCAGCGTCGTGGGCAACCACGACCTGAACAGCGACGCGCGCGTGGACGAGCTGGCCAACGAGACCTTCAACCGCGTGTACGGGCCGGCCGACTATGCCTTCGACTGGGGCCCGGTGCACTTCGTCGTGCTGGACGACGTGTTCTGGTCGTGGAACGAGGAGAAGAACCGCGGCGGCTATCGCGGGCGCGCGACCGAGGAGACGCTGGCCTTCATCGAGAACGACCTGGCCTTCGTGCCGAAGGACACGCTGACCGTGTTCCTGATGCACATCCCGTTGAAGGGCCTCGATAACGCGACGAAGCTCATGGCGCTGTTCGCCGACCGGCCCTGGACGCTCTCGGTCTCCGCGCACACGCACTTCGCGCAGGAGCACTGGCTGGGCGCCGGGGACGGTTGGACCGGCGAGCGCCCCCACCACCACGTCATCAACGTGACCACCTGCGGGAGCTGGTGGCGCGGCGAGCGCGACGCGGACGGCATCCCCCACACGACCATGCGCGACGGCGGACCCAACGGCTACACGATCGTCACCTTCGACGGCGCCGACTACCGGCTCGACTTCCGCGCGGCGCGCGAACCGGCCGACCGCCAGATGAACGTCCACGTGCCCGACGGACTCGTCGCCGGACGGACCGGCGACACGCGCGTGCACGTGAACGTATTCGCCGGCGGCGACCGCACGCGCGTGGACATGCGCGTGGACGGTGGCGACTGGGCCGCGCTCGACCAGGTGCGCGAGCCCGACCCGGCCTACGTGGCGCTGGTCGAGCACGAGAAGACCCTGAACCCGCCGCCCAAGCCGGCGCTGCCCGCCCCCATCGATTGCCCGCACCTGTGGGCGGGGACGCTGCCCGGAAACCTGCCGGCCGGCGAGCACCTGATCGAGGTGCGCGCGACGGACATCTGGGAGCGCCGCGTCCTCTCGTCGCGCGCACTGAGCGTGGGCGCGGCCGATGACTGAGCCGCGAGGCTCCGAGGGCGTGGCCGGTCACGCGCGCCTGGCCGCCTGGCTGGTGCTGACGTGGCTGCTCTTGTGGTGGCTGACGCGGTCGGTCATCGCGGCGGCCAGCGAAGGCAAGGACACCCTGGACCACCTGCTCGACGACGACGGCGTCGTGGAGTGGCTGCAGGTCGGCCTGCTGGCCGCCGCCACGCTGCTGCTCGCGAGCAGCCGCGCCGCCCTGCACCGTGCGCTCGCGCTGTGCGCCGCGATCGGCGTCTTCCGCGAACTGGACAACTTCCTGGGCGATCAGCTGGGCGCAGGCAGCCACGGCGTGGCGATGGGCCTGCTCGGCGCGCTGCTCGCGCTGCTCGCGTGGCGGACACGCGACGTGCTCGGCACGCAGGCGAGCGCGTTCCTCCGCCGACCGGGCTTCGTGCTGATGGCCTGCGGCTTCCTGACGATCGCGGCGCTGTCGCAGCTGCTCGGTCAGCGCGACCTCTGGCACGAACTCTCGCGACCGCACCTGCTGGGCATCTCCAAGCGCGTCGTCGAGGAGGGCCTCGAGTCCGCGGGCTACCTGCTCATCCTGGCGGGCGCGGTGGAAGAGCGCGTCTTCGGAGGCCGCACCTCGTGAGGCTGTTGCCCGCCGCGACCTTCGCCCCCGTCTTCGAGCCGCTGCGCGACCGTCGCATCGGGTTCGTGCGCCCGCACGGCAACGTGGGCGACCGGATGATCGAGGCCGGCACCGTGCAGCTCTTCGAGCACTTCGGCGTGGACTGGACGCTCTTCGATCCCGATGCGCCGACGGCCGTGGACGAACTGGTCTTCGGCGGCGGCGGCAACATGGGCGATCTGCATCCGGACAACGTCGCCTTGCGCGCGCGCTGCCTGGCGCACCGCCTGCCCATGACGATCCTGCCGCAGTCCTTCGTCTCGCGCGAGGAGGCCGGATACCAACACGTATGGGTGCGCGAACGCATCAGCCTGCGGCACTGCCGCCGCGCCTCGCTGGCTCCCGACCTGGCGCTGGGCCTTTCGTACGAGACCGACACCGAGGCGCAGCACGAGACCGGCGTCTTCCTGCGCGAGGATGTCGAGAACGCCGTGCGCCGTCCGGCCGACGCGCGTGACCCCGTGGCGCTGTGCGCCACGCCCGAGGAGTACCTGGAGCTGGCCGCGAGCCACGCGCACGTCGTGACCGACCGCCTGCACTTCGCGATCGCGGGGCTGATCACGGGCCGCGAGGTGACGCTGCTGCCGAACAGCTACCACAAGAACGAAGGCGTGTACGAGGCGTGGCTCGCCGACCTCGGCTGCCACTGGGCGCGCAGCGTGCGCCGCGCGCTGTCCGCCGCGCGCAAGCGTGCGACGGTCGGCCGCAGCCGCTAGCCGCGCGACGTCAGCTGGACGCGACTGCCGGCCGCGCGCCGAACCAGCGCCGGATCCAGCCCGGGTGCGCGTCCGAGATCGCGACGGCCGTGATGATGTGCAGGTACGACCCGACCAGGAACCAGATCCGGAAGGTGCGCTGCGCGTACGGTCCGATCTCCGAGAGCGCCAGGAACCCGAGCGTGAGCGCGGCGGTCAGGGCGTAGAAGCGCGTGACGCCGGCCGTCCCGCGTTTCGCGATCGCCGGCAACGGATACAGCAGCCACGCGCAGAAGTGGAAGGCGACGATGTCGAGGAAGAGGAACTGGTAGCGGAACGACAATGCCACGCCGACCAGGGCGAGCAGCTCGAGGCCGCAGTTGTCGAGCAGCGTGGCGGGCTTCATCGCCGGCCGCAGCTCCATCAAGGCGCGCACGAAGAACACCAGGCTGACGATCAGGCCGAGGTAGAGGACGTAGTCGTTGATGAACGCGACCTCGCGGTTCTTGCGCAGGATCACCAGGTACGCGAGCAGGTTGAACCACACGCCCGCCGTACGCAGCCGGCGCACCCGGTCCGGCGCCGAGGCGTCGGGCTGCAGGTTCGTCCACCGGTCCAGCACGTAGACCTCGTTGAACGCGTGGTGCAATCCGAACAGGAGCACCAGCGACAGGTTCTGCTGGAAGGCGAGCAGCGACGCGCCGACCGTTCCGAGCAGCAGGAGCCGCGGCGTCCGGCTGCTCCAGGCCTGCCGGATCGGGCGCTTCGCGTACGCGATCGCCGTGACGTAGTGCGCCAGGCCCAGGCTGAAGATGACCGCCTTGAACGCCGAGCGGTCCGGCGCTAGTGTCGCCGCGCACACGACGAGGGCGATTCCAGCGATGCGGAAGAGCGTGTGACGCGGCATGTCGCCGCATCGTAACCACCTCCACGGATCGAGATCGATGCCTTCCGATCAGGCCTCGCGCCGGCGCCCCGCGGGACGGGGGATCCTGCGCAGCCCCTTCACGTGGTTCGTGCTGCTCCTGTTCGCGCTCGAATGGCTCGCGTGGGATCTCGTGCCGTACCGCGACGATCCCACCGCGGCCGAGGTCGTGCGCCTCGAGCGCAAGCGGCGCGGCTGGCCCGAATTCGTGGCGGGCACGACCGAACGGGAGCGGCCGCTGGTCGTGATCATCAGCAACTCGCAGGGCTTCGGCCGCGAGATGCCCGACGCCGACGAAACCTGGCCCGGCCACCTGCGAGCGTCGCTGGCGGCGCACGACCCGCCGATCGACATCGAGAACTGGTCCAGCGCGGGCCTGCACACGGGCGAGCTCGAACTGCTCAGCATGCAGGCCGTCGAGCGCCGCGCGGACCTCGTGCTCTACATGCTGTCGCACCGCAACCTGGACCTCAGGGGCTACGTGACGCTGAACTCGGTCGGCACGGACATCACGCTGCTGGCCGGGCGGCCGTCCTTGTGGCCCGCGATCGGCGACAGCGTGGTGGGCGCACGCGCCAACTGGGACGACCTGCTCACGCGGGCCATCCTGTTGCACGTGCAGTTCGCGCGCGCGCGCATGCCGGTGATGGACTGGTGGGCGAAGCGGCTCACAAGGGACCAGCAGGAGCTCGTGCTGGGTCACGTGCGCGGGCAGGAGCGCGAGCCGTTCCGCAGGGACGAGATCGAGTCGCTGACCGACGAGGTCCTGCGCCGGCTCTGGGCGGAGCGGGGACGGGACGCCGTGCTGGAGCGCGTGGCACGGCTCCACACCAATGAGTTCCACAGGCGGATCGCGACGCTCGAGCAGCTCCACCCGTCGCTCCAGCGCCGCCACGACGAGAGCGGCGTGCCGTACGTCTGGGTCTGGGTCCCGACCGACGTCTGGCAGCTGCCGCCGGAGGACCTCGCGGCGGCGCAGAGGTTCAGGGCGCGCGGCAGCGAGGTCATCGCCGCGTCCGGCGGCCGCGCGGAGGAGTGGTCGGAGAGGGTGCCCACCGACCAGTTCATCTCGCTCAACCACTTCACGCGACGGGGACACGCCACGATGGCGCGTCTCGTCGAGGAGCTGATCCTCGATGCGCTTCCATAGCGTCGTCTTCTTCCTCTTCTTCGGCGTGGTGCTGCTGCTGCGGCACGTGCTGCCGTGGCGCGTCGGGCGGCTCGTGCTGCTCGCGGCCTCGTACACCTTCTACGGCGTCGCGAACCCGTGGTACTGCCTGCTGCTGTTCTCTTCCACCGCGGTGGACTTCGTGGTGGCGCAGCGCATCCACGCCTCCGACGACGCGCGGCGACGCAAGCGGCTACTGCTCGTCAGCCTGGTCGTGAACCTCGGTCTGCTCGGCGTCTTCAAGTACGCCGACTTCGGCATCGCCAACCTCAACGTGCTGTTCGGCTGGCTGGGCGCCGAGCCGTTGCAGTCGCTGGGCTGGCTGCTGCCGGTCGGCATCTCCTTCTACACGTTCCAGACGCTCTCCTACACGATCGACGTCTACCGGCGGCACACCGAGCCGACACGCGACTTCGCGGGCTTCGCGCTGTACGTCTCGTACTTCCCGCAGCTCGTCGCGGGGCCGATCGAGCGCGCGCACCGGCTGTTGCCGCAACTGCTGACCAAGGCGACGCCCAGCACGGCGGACGTCGAGCTCGGTTTCCAGCGCGTGCTCTGGGGCCTGACCAAGAAGCTCGTGCTCGCGGACCGGCTCGGCCTGATGGTCGCGCCCGTGTACGCCAGCGCCGCCGACCAGCCCGCGCCGGTGCTGATCGTGGCCACGCTGTGCTTCTCCTTCCAGCTGTACCTGGACTTCAGCGCGTACACGGACATCGCCATCGGCCTCGCGCGCATGATGGGCGTGACGCTCTGCGAGAACTTCCGCTGGCCGTTCCTCGCACGCAACCCGTCGGACTTCTGGAACCGCTGGCACATGACCCTGACGCAGTGGTTCCGCGACTACGTCTACCTGTCGCTGGGCGGCACGCGCCGTCGCGCGCCGGTGCTGACGCTGCTGCACCTCACGCTCGTGATGACGCTGGTCGGACTGTGGCACGGCGCCGCGTGGAACTTCGTCGCCTTCGGCGTGTTGAGCGGGCTGGAGCTGGCCGGCTACACGGTGCTGCGCACGGCGCCCTGGCGGCGCTCGCGCGGCCCCCTCTTCGGCAACCGCTGGTGGTCGACGCCGCTGGCCGTGCTGTGCGCGTTCTTCACGATCAACATGACCATGGTGTTCTTCGCGTCGGACTCGCTGGGTATGGCCTTCGACGTGATCGGCGGCATGTTCACGCACGCGTGGCAGTGGCAGTCGGTGTACGACGTGCACCTGAAGCTCGTGCTGCTGCTGGCGGCCGTGCACCTCTGGCGTGGCGTGTACTACGAGACGCGCGCCGAGCGCCCGCTGCCCGCGCCGGTCCGGGGCGCGTTCTGGGTGGCGATGATCGCAGCCATCACGTGGGGCACGCCCCAGGCCGCGCAACCGTTCATCTACTTCCAGTTCTGACGGGATGCAGCCGAGCGCCGGCCGTATGCTCGCGACCATGACGGATCGCGGCTGGGCCATCCTCATCGTGCGTTGGATCTCCGGCGTCATCTGGTTCATGGCCGGCTGGTGGAAGTGCTTCGAGCTGGGTCCGCTCGCGCACGCCGAGCGCATGTTCGTCGAGCCCTACGCCGAGAACTGGATGCCCGCCTGGTCGCTCTGGGCGACAGGTACCTCGGTGCCGGTGATCGAATTGCTCGCGGGCGCGATGCTGATCCTCGGTTTCCGCATTCGGCTCGCGCTGGTCGCGCTGGGCGCCGTGCTCGTGCTCGTGACGTACGGGCACGTCCTGGAGAACCCGCTGTTCGACATCTCCGGGCACATCTTCACGCGCGCGGCGATGGTCGTGTTCCTGCTGCTGATGCCGCGCGGCGAGGACCGATTCAGCCTGGACGCACGCCTGGCGCGCTGACCGGGCTGACGTGTCGTGGGACGGCTAGCGCACGTGGACGCTCGGCTCGGGCGGCAGCGGCGGCGCGGGCAGCACCGTCTCCTCGTCCAGCGAGCGCAAGAACTCCATCAGGTCGAGGAACTGCCTGTTGGTGAATTCGACCGGCTTGAGCTTCACGTCGAGGTGCGGGTTGTCGGTGCCGCCGTTCAGCATGTGTCGCACGGCCTCGCCGAGCGTCGCCGCCGAGCCGTCGTGGAAGTACGGCCCCGAGTCCACCACGTCGCGCAGCGTGGGCGTCTTGAACGCGCCCTTGTCGGGCGCCGCGCTGGTGACCTTGAAGCGGCCGACGTCGGCGAACTCGCCCGTCGCCGCGTCGTAGCCGACGCCGACGTTGTGGAAGACCATGTCGGTGAGGAGCGCGCCGGCGTGACACTCGGTGCAGCCGACGTGGTTGAAGATGTACTCGCCGCGCTTGGCGGCGGCGTTGAGCGCGCTCTCGTCGCCCGCCCTGTGACGGTCCCAGGCCGTGTTGCCGCCGATGATCGTGCGCATGTAGGCGGCGAGCGCGGCGGTGACGTGGTCGGGCGTGGCCGCTCCGCCGAACACCGAGTCGAACTGGGCCGCGTAGCCGGGGATGCCGTTGAGCCGCGCCACGGTGGCGTCCGGGTCGGCGCCCATGTTGCCGCCCTTCCAGGCCGCGAAGGCCTGCTTCTCGAGCGAGGGCGCGCGGCCGTCCCAGTAGAACATCGAGTGGAAGCCGATGTTCCACATGGTGGGCGCGTTGCGCGTGAGCTGCTTGTCGAAGGCGCCGAGCGCGGTGGGCCGACCGTCCGAGAGCCCGACCTCGTTGCGGTGGCAGCCGTAGCAGGAGCGCGCGCCGTCGCCCGAGAGACGCTGGTCGTAGTAGAGCTGGCGACCGAGGGCGACCTTCTCGGGGGTCATCGGGTTGTCCGCCGGGATCGGCATCTCGCCGTAGCCGGCCAGGGGCGCGTACTCGCCGACATCGGCGGGCAGAGGCACGACCTCGGGAGTGAATTGCATCAGGCAGCCTGCGCTGAGCACGGCAAGCACCAGGACGATCCCGACAAGCTTCATTTCTCGGTCCTCACGTCGTCGCGCGGCCGATCGCCGTGCGCGGAGGGGAGACGTTAGCAAACAGCCGCGAGCCCGGGCAGACGCCCCTGCGCCCGCTACAATCGGACCGACCGGTCACGAACACGCACGCCCCGAGGGGGCATCGACGAGGACAAGGTGGACCACGGCATCGATCCCGACATCCGGCGCGCGACCACGCTCCCCGCCGAGGTGTACACCGACCCGGCCGTGTTCGCGCGGCTGCGCGAGGAGGTCTTCGCGCGCAGTTGGCAACTCGTCGCGGACACAGGCGACCTGGCCGAGCCCGGGCGCTGCCTGCCCGCCACGCTGCTGCCCGGCCTGCTCGACGAACCGCTGCTGTTCACGCGCGACGAGGGCGACACGCTGCACTGCGTCTCCAACGTGTGCACGCACCGCGGCGCGCTGATCTGCGAGGAGCCGGGAACCGCCGGGCCGCTGCACTGCCGCTACCACGGTCGGCGTTTCGGGCTCGACGGCCGCTTCCTCTCCATGCCCGGCTTCGAGGGGGCCGAGGACTTCCCGCGCGCGGAGGACGACCTGCCCGAGGTGCCGTTCGCGCGCTGGCGCCGACTGCTCTTCGCGTCCGCCGATCCCGCCATCCCGTTCGAGGCGCTGATCGGCGACCTCGACGCGCGCCTCGGCTGGCTGCCCATCGAACGGGCCGAGCTCGATCCGTCACGCTCGCGCGACTACGAGTTGCCGGCCAACTGGGCGCTGTGGTGCGACAACTACCTGGAGGGCTTCCACATCCCCTTCGTGCACCCTTCGCTCGCACCGAAGCTCGACTTCGATGCCTACGAGACCGAGGTGTACGCCTGGTCGAACCTGCAGGTCGGTGTCGCCTCAGGCGACGAGGACGTCTTCGACATTCCCGCCGGCGCCCCCGACCACGGCCGGCGCATCGCCGGCTACTACGCCTGGGCGTTCCCGGGGACGGTGTTCAACTTCTACCCCTGGGGCATCTCGGTGAACCTGGTGCAGCCGCTCGCGCACGACCGGACACGCATCCGCTACCTCACCTATGTCTGGGACGAGTCGCGCCTCGATCGCGGCGCCGGCGCCGGACTGCACGGCGTGGAGCTGGAGGACCAGGACATCGTGGCCAGCGCGGGGCGCGGCGTGCGCTCGCGGTTCTACCGGCGCGGCCGCTTCTCACCGAAGCACGAGGCCTGCGTGCACCACTTCCACCAGCTGCTGGGCCGCGCGCTCGGCGGCGCGGCGCCCTCGGGCAACGGTGCTCCCGGCTAGCAGCCCACCATGACGTACGACAGGAGGGCCTGTCGCAGCGGATCCGCCGCACGCCGCACCCAGGCGCTGCGATCCATGAGCCTCCGAGCGGGCAAGTCGCGCCCCTCGACCGCCTCGCGACTGACCTGGATCACGCGGCCCGCGTCCAAGTCCATGTCCGAGAGCGCGTTGCTGACCTGGATCAGCACGCCCTTCGCCTCCCAGTCGCCGTTCGCGGAGTCCGCGAGCACGTCCAGCGCGCGGTCCAGCGGTGTGAGCGACAGGAACATCCGCGTGTCGGGCGAGTTCGGCATCGGCACGGAGTCAAGCAGCTCGACCACGTCTGCGATCTCGCGGATCTCGTGTCCGCGGACGCCCTCGGTGTCGGGGGTCGCGAGCTGCAGCGCGACGATCACGTCCCAGCGCGCGTCGAGCAGTTCGTTCAACGAGACGACGAATCGCTCCTGGCCCTCGACCAGCAGGGCGATGGCCTCGCCGCCGACGGCCAGCATGTCGGCCCGCTGCTCATCCAGGACATGGTCGGGCAGGGCGAGCGCGCCCACCGAGGCGCGCAGCGTGGCCCAGAGTTCGACGTTCGCGACGACGTAGCTGGACTCTGCCAGCGCGGTGCGCGCGGCCTCGCGAAGCGCGTCGAGCCCGGCCGCGTCGAGCGCCTTCAACGTGGCGAGCGTCTCGCGAGCAAGATCCGTCTGCGCATGCAGTTGCGAGATCATCACCTCTCGTGCCCGAACGACGGATGCCGCGGGCCCAGACACCCCCGGATCGGCCTCGGCGGGGTCGGTCACGGCGGGTTCCGAGGCCAGGAGGCCGAAGAACGGCAGGGCCAGCACGGCGAGCAGCAGCGTCTTCATGGGAGAATCCCGGGAATCAGTGATCGGCTCCCCCGCCGGAAGGCGTGGGGCTGCAGAACCCATGTCACAGGAGGCCGGGGGTGATGCAGTCGGGATCGGCTGCAATTCCCTGCCGCCTGAACGACATCACCCACCCGACGCATCGGACCCGCATGCCGAAGCCAGCCCCGCAATCGACGCCGCCGAGGACGCCGACGCCACCGGCTCCGACGGGAGCGGTGCGCCCCGCGCGTCTGGACGGGCAGGAGTTCGGGGAGCGCTTCACCGGCTGCGCGCGATTGCTCTGGACGCTCGCGGCCGCGGAGCTCGGCGATCGATCGGAGGTGGAGGACGTGTTGCAGGAAGCCGCCGTGATCGGACTACAGAAACTCGACCGCTTCGAGCCGGGCACCCGCTTCGAGGCCTGGATGGGACGCATCGTGCGTTTCGTCGCGGCGAACCACCGGCGGCGCGGCGTCCGGCGTCGCACCCACCCCACCGATCCCGTGATCCTCGACGGCGACGTGGCACCCGACGGTCACGCGCGCGGCGGGGGCACCGACCCGCTCGGCCCTCGCGGGGAGCTCGTCGCCGGCGCCGAGTTGTTCGACGACGAACTCTCGCGCGCGCTCGCCGTCCTGAAACCGACCGCGCGCGCGTGCCTGCTGCTGCGCACGGTGCTCGAACTGGAGTACGGCGAGATCGCGGAGACGCTCGACATCCCGGTCGGCACGGCGGTCAGCCACGTGCACCGTGCGCGCGAGGCGCTGCGCCGGCGACTCGAACCGCGCGGGGTGCCGCAGGAGGAACAACAATGACGACCGACGAACGGCACGAACACGACGCCCTCGACCGCCGCCTGCGCGAGACCTTCGAGCCTCCAGCCGACGTCGACGCGATCGCCCGGCGCGCGCTGGAGCGCGCAACGGTCGGCGCGGTGCGGCCGACGGCCGCGCGCAGCTTCGCCTTGAACCGCCTGGCCGTGGCCGCCGCGCTGCTCGTGGGCGCGCTGGGCCTGCTGTGGTGGGCGACCGGCGGCGCGGGACGAGATGCGCCGGGCGTCCCGGGCGTCCCGGGCGCACCGCTCGTGCTGGCCGAGGCCATCGACGCGCTCGATGCGCTCGATGCGGCGTTCCCGTCGTGCACCAACGAGGCGCAGTTCGCGCAGATGTTCGACGAGCGCTACGGGCAGGAGCTCCACGTGGGCATCGACACGGCACGGCCCGTCTCCCGCCCGTTCGCTTGCGGGAGCTGGCCGTCGGCCACGCTCATGACCGGACTGCCGGGGTTGCCGGCCGATTCGCCGCTCCCGCCGCTCGCGCCGCTCGAACAGCCGGTCGCGCCACCCGAGCAGCCGGTCGCGCTGCTGGTGGACACGCTCGATGCCGACCCACGGCTGGTCTCCGATGCGCAGGCGGGCGTGTTCGTGCACCGCCGCGTGATCGGCCGGCTCGTCGTATACGAGCTGTCGCGCGAGGCCGAGCCCGCCTGGCTCGACCTGTTCTTCACGCCGTCGGACTGACGCGCGCGCTCAGCTCGAGCTTGGGCCGATGCTGCCGAGCATCTCCTTCAGGCCGCCCACCGCGCCGAGCACGCCAGCCGACTCGAAGGGCATGAAGACGGTCTTCTGACCGGTCTCGCCCATGGCCACCTCCTTGAGCATCTTGAGGTACTCCATGGCGATGAGGTACTGCGCCGGGTTGGCGCCGACGCCGGTGAGTGCGGTGTTCACCTTCTCGATCGCGCCCGCTTCGCCGGCCGCCTTCAGGATCAGCCGCTGGCGCTCGCCCTCGGCCTCGGCGATGGCAGCGTCGCGCAGGCCCTCGGCGCGCAGCACGCGCGCGGTCTTCTCGCCCTCGGCCTCGAGCACCACCGCGCGGCGGTCGCGCTCGGCCTTCATCTGCTTCTCCATCGCCACCTGGATCTCGGGCGGCGGGTTGATGTCCTGAACCTCGACGCGGTTGACCTTCACGCCCCACTTGTCGGTGGCGTCGTCGAGCACGGCGCGCATCTTCGAGTTGATCTCGTCGCGGTTGGAGAGCGCCCTGTCGAGGTCCATCTCGCCGATGATGTTACGCAGCGTGGTCTGCGCCAGCTTCTCGATCGCGTTGGGGACGTTGCTGACCTCGTAGGCCGCGCGCATCGGATCGGTGATCTGCGCGAACAACAGGCCGTTGATCTCGATGACCACGTTGTCGCGCGTGATCACGCGCTGCTGCGGGAAGTCCATGACCGCTTCGCGCAGGTCGAGGCGGTCGCCAAAGCGCGCCACGTTGCCCGCGCGCGCCGAGCCGATGATGGGCACGATCCACGCGGTCGAGCGCGGCTTGTCCACGATCGGGATGAGCACGTTGATGCCGGGCGCCAGCGTGCGGTGGTACTTGCCCAGGCGCTCGACGATCATCACCTGGGCCTGCCTGATGACCTTGATGCCCTTGGCGACCAGGATGATCGCGAAGATGGCCAGCGCGATGACGATGAAGGCTGCGGGGTTCGGCACGGCTCAGTTCTCCCTGGTTGGTTCGGTTCGGTGTGCGCAGGCCATCAGGCCTTGCCGACCACCAGCGTGTTTCCCCTGACTTCGAGCACCCGGACGGCGTCGCCGACCGAGAGGTTGGCGGCCGACGTGGCGCGCCACTCCTCGTTGGCGAGCCGCACACGTCCGTGACCGTCCGCGGGGACCTGGTCGGTCACGGTGCCGGCCTGGCCGACCAACGACGGCGCGTTGGTCTCCACCGGACTGGTCGAGAGCAGCTTGAGGAAGACGGGGCGGATCCAGATCAGCGAGGCGATGGCCGCGAGCGCGAAGATCACGACCTGCCAGTTCGTGCTCGCGCCGAGCCATGCGGCGCCGGCGGACACGAGCGTCGCCGCGGCCAGCGCGCCGATGAAGAAGCCGGCCGTGAAGATCTCGATGATCAGCAGGACCAGCGTCAGCCACAGCCAGGTCTCGGTGTGGCTGAGCACTCCACCCAGCGTGAGGATGGTGTCGAGAATGGAGCCGAGTGCTTCCTCGGACGTCTCCTGCAGGACGAGCAAGGTCGGCATGGCTGTCTCCCCGAGGCGGGACGAAGCGGCCCCGGCAGCGCCATTGTAGGGATTTCGGGGGGCGGTAGCCCGTCAGCGGTCCAACGCGTCGAGCGAACCGGCATCGTCCGGGTCGCCGTGCACCAGCCGCTCGGCCCGTTCACGCTCCTCCGGCGAGAGTGTGTCGACCAGGAACGGACTCGGCAGGCGCGACTCGAAGCCGATGACGAGCGCGTCGGCCGCCTCGTCCCAGGAGACGTCGCGGCCTGTCGCGAGCGCGAGCGAACCGGCCTCGGGCGTCAGCGACGGAACGGAGAGCGGGATGCTGCCGTGATGCAGAACGCGCCCTCCGGATCGACGCTGCGCGGAGCCCACGACCTTCCGCCCCTGAACGTCGAGCAGGTCGAGCGCGGTGTGGTCGTCGAAGCAGAGCGTCGCGTCGCGCGGACGGGTCGACAGCGGTGCGTCGCCGCCGCGCGCTTTCAGTTCGGCCCCGAGCGTGGCGAGCGCCTCGCGCAGCACCTCGTGCACGAACTCGTACGCCGGTTGAACGCCGGAGGGGTAGCCGTCCTCGCCGGGCGTGGCGACCAGGCAGAAGGTCAGCTCGCGATCATGGTGGATCGCGCCGCCGCCCGTCGGCCGCCGCACGATGACTGCCCCGGCGGAGGCCGCCGCGTCGGTGAAGGCCTCCTGCGGCTGGAACCAGCCGAGCGAGAGCGCGGCTGGTTCCCAGGCGTAGAGGCGCAGCACGGGACGGCGGTCGGCGCCGCGCAGCAGCGCCTCGTCCACGGCCATGTTGAAGGCCGGCGTGCCGGCCCCGTCGCGAAGAAGTCGCCAGGCGCCCACGTTCCGCGCCCCAGGGACCCTCCCCCTAGCGGAAGGTCTTCACGGACGGGAGCGTCGCCTTCAGGCTCTCCTGTGCCCACCAGAGGTAGTTCAGGTCGAGGTAGTCCTCGTACGCCATGTCGCGGTTGCGATCGGAGAACGGACCCACGGGCGCGCGGCGCGTGAACTTCTTCACGTGCACGGCCCACGACCCGGCGTTGAGCTCGGCGCCCCACGCGTGCCGGCGGCACTTCTGCCCCCACGGGCCGAACACCTCGCCCGGCTGACCGCGGTAGTAGGCGTCGTCCGCAAGACTGTAGCCGGTGAGCATCATCGACAGCTCGGACTCGGCCAGGCGCATGCGGAGCTGGCTGCGCTGGAACGTGTGGTTGTCCGTCGGCTGACGGCTCGCCGGCGGCTCGAAGGCCGAGGCGACGGCCTCGAACCAGTGCGGGACCTGCTCGTCCTCACCGGCGGCCTCGCGCGCGGCGATCCACTGGTCCTGTGCCCTCGCGAAGGACGCGTCCAGCAGGCCGTTCGTCTCTCCGAACGCAGCGTCGTTGAAGGGCCGGTCCTGGAGCGGGGCGTACGCGATGTCCACGAGGATGTTGCCGCGCTCGAAGAACAGCCGACCGCCGCGCTGGTAGTGCTCCAGCACCTCGTCCTCGGTGAGCGTCTCGCGCCGCCACAGGTTGTAGGCCTGGCGGTAGCGGTAGTGCTCGCGGTAGCGATCCAGCGACAGGTATCCGCGGAACATGATGATGGAGCGCAGCGGGAACAGCGTCCCGGCGTACTCCTGGTCGTGCTGGTACCAGAGCTCGTTGAACTCGTCCTGGCCGATCCACTTGCCGGCAGCCTTCAGCGCCGCCTTCATGCCCTCGAGCGTGAGCAGCTCGCGCACGATCAAGTCGATGTCCGTGTTCGCCAGCGTGCCCGAGACCAGCGGCCACAGGTCGTCGACCATGACCTTCTCGTCGCCGACGGTCAGCAGCACGTCGTCGGGCAACTCGGTGTCGAAGAAGAACCTGACGTTGTTCTCCTTCAGCATGCCCTCGCGCACCTTGCCGAGGATGCTGGGCTTGAACATGGCGGGGATCTCCTCGCCGTTGATCGCCCAGGTCTTCACGAACGAACGCAGGTTGCGGCCCTGCTCGTCATGACCGAGCGCATCCCAGGTCGCCTGCGGCATCCAGTCGGGACGCTCCTCGTCGATCGGGGGCGGGCCGAGGGCCATGTCGTGCGGGGTGCCGCCGACGGCTTCCTTCGGCATCGGCAGGAACGCCAGCTCGAACTGCGCGTCCGCGCCGAGCAGCCGGCGGTACTCGTCCCAGCCGATGCTCGCCTCGATGGACTGCTTCCACTCGGTCACCACCTGCTCGCCCGGATCGGGCTGACCCTCGACCAGTTCCGTGCCGCCTCGCGCCTGGACGCGCAGCATGGTCTCGAGCTCCTCGAGCTTGGTGTCGAGGAATGCGCTGTCCGCATCGAAGCTCGCCGGGTCGACGCCCTCGGACGTGGCCAGCGTGATCTGACGGTCGGTGAGCAGACGCGTGATGGCGCGGTCGATCTCGTTCGAGCCGGAGTACATCACCGCGCGTCGCCTGAACTCGTTGCGCGAGACGGGGCGGCCGCTGATGTGCATGACCACGTCCCGATCGATGTCGAGGTTGTTCAGGTCGACGATGACGCGGTCGTCCAGTCGTCGCACGTAGCGCAGCCGTTCGCCCAGGTGGGCGTCGATGTCCGGAATGCTCGGGGCATCGGCTCCCTGGTCGAAGGGCACGATCGTGGTGCCGGAGCCCCCGGCCGGGGCCGTGGGAGCGTCGTCGGGCTCCTGGAGCGCGGCGACGGTCGGGACCGCGAGGAGGAGGGCGAGACAGGAGGAGAGGAAGGACTTCATGGATGGCTCCAGGCCGATGCTGGTACGGGGCCGACGGTTTGCGCGGCCCTTACGAGGTCACGGGCCTCTGGCGTTGGCTTTTCGGGCGCGAACGGACCTAACATCAAAGAAATTCCCGCTCCGGACTGTCAAGCAAAGCCGCTCGGCGTCTCTTGGGGCCATCCCCACGGGCTGCACCCGACATGGACCTCTCCGCGGACCTGGCCGCCGTCATCTGTCGCCCGGGGGGCGATCCGGGCGTCCGCTGCCTGGCGCTGCTGCACGGAGCCACCTGCATCGGCCGATTCGACGCCGTGGAGAGCCTCCACGGGCTTGCCGCCGAACTGGGCATCGAGCCCATGAGGCTCCAGGAGACCGCCCTGCAGGTCGTGGCCTATGGGGGCTTTCCGCGAGCGATCGCCGGGCTGGCCCTCTGGGCGGACGTCCGCGGCGGGGACGCCCCGGATGGAGCGACCGGGAGCCTCTCCGAGGGCGCGGCCGAGGACCAGGCCGCCGCCGGGCGCGCCGTATGGGACGCGGTCTACGCGCACAACGGCGGGGACGTGATCGACTCGCTGGAGCACCTCGCGCCGGGCTTCTCCGGCTGGGTCCTGGAGGCCGCCTACGGACGGATCCTGGCTCGCCCGGGGCTCAGCCTGGAGGAGCGGGAACTCCTGGCTGTCGCCGCCCTCACCCTGATGGCGCTGCCCGCGCCCCTGGGCAGCCACGCGCGGGGAGCCCTGCGCAACGGTTCCAAGCCCGAGACCGTAATGGATATCCTTGACTGCTGCCGCGTCCTGGCAGATGCCAGCGCCACGCCTGTCCTCGACCAGGCCCTCGACCGCCTCTCCCGGAACGTCTACCGACCATGAGCGATTCCCCCCCCGCTTCCGGCGACACCGCACCGACCGACCCCGCTTCCCCCACCGTCGCGGGGGCCGTGTCGGAAGCACAGGCCCATGGAGAGACGGCTCCCTCGGACGCCGCGCCCGCGGGCGGCCGGAGCTGGCTGGCGCCGGCCTTCCTGGCGTTGCTCTCGATCGCGCTCTTCGCGCCGACGATGAGCTACCCGTTCGTCTACGACGACGCGTTCCTGATCATCAACAACGAGTCGATGGTGCCCGCGCGCACCGACATCGGCGCGGCGTTCAACCTCTTCACGCAGGAGTACTGGGAAGGCGTCAACCCCGAGGCCAGCGAGGCTCTGAAGCTGCGCGGCCAGGCGCTGTACCGGCCGCTCACGCTGTTCATGTGGGCCTGCCTCTCGCGCGCGACGGACTACGAAACGGTGTGGCCGTTCCACCTGCTGTCCATGCTGGCCAACGCGTGGGTGGTGGTGATGATCTTCCTGCTCGTGAAGCGATTCTGGGGGCGACCACGCGTGGCCTTCGTGGCCGCGCTGCTGTTCGCGCTGCACCCACTGCACAGCGAGGCGGTGGCGTACATCGCGGGCCTCTCGGACGTGGTCTCCGCTGGGGCGGTGCTGCTCGGGTTGCTCTGCTTCGAACGCGCCACGCGTGACCCGAAGCGTCTCGCGACAGGCGCCTACATCGCCCTGCTGGTCACCCTCTTCCTGGGCTTGCTGGCGAAGGAGCAGGCCGCCGTGTTGATCGCGGCCGTCGCGCTCACCGACGTGATGTTCAGCCTCGGCAAGCGCCGCATGCCGTCCGGTGCGCGCATGGCGATTTACGGCGGGATGATCGCGGTGCTCGCGATCCACGTGTGGATCCGCTACGCGGCGATGGGCTACCTGGAGCCGAGTGCGACCGCGATCAGCAGGCTGGACAACCCGCTCATCGTCGAGCCGTTCGCCGTCCGCCTGTTCACAGGCTTCAAGCTGCTGGCGATCCAGGTCTGGCTGTTCATCTGGCCGCAGCAACTCAGCGTGGACTACTCGTTCAACGCGATCCCCGTCGCGCGCAGCTTCAGCCACAGCGAGCCGCTCGCCGGCGGGATCCTGATGGTGGTGATGCTGATCTACGGCCTGGCGAAGTTGCGTCGCTCGCCCGCCATCGGCTGGGGCATCCTCTTCTTCCTGGGATGCATGGTGTTCACGTCGAACATCCTGGTGCCGATCGGCACGATCTTCGGCGAGCGTCTGATGTACATCTCGACCATCGGCGCCGTGATCGCCGTGGCGATGCTCATCGACCCGCTGCTGCGCGATCCGCGCCGGCCGCACAACGAGAGCGCGGTGAACGCGGTCGGGCTGATGATCGTGCTGGCCGTGGGCGGAACGCTCGGCGTGCGCACCTGGGAGCGCAACAAGGTCTTCGAGAACTCGATCAAGCTGTTCGACACGGCCGCAGAGGTCGTGCCGGAGTCCGCGCGCGTGCACTACCAGCTCGGTTCGCTGTACGCGCCGCAGCAGCTCTACACGAAGGCCGAAGAGCACTTCAAGCGCGCGCTCGAGATCGACGACACCTTCATCCAGGCGGCCATCAGCCTCGGCAACGTCTACGTGAGGGATCGCAACTGGGACAAGGCGATCGAAGTCTTCAACGACATCCTCCCCGCAGTGAAGCCGACGGCGAGCCTCCCGGGCGCGGTGAACGAGGTGAGGCGCATGGTCTATTCGTCCCTCGCCGCCGCATGGGCCGGCAAGGGCGACATGGAAAAGGCCGAGTCGAGCCTGCAGCAGGCGATGAGCATGTCCTCGGACAACGCCGACTCGCACGTGCAGCTGGCGCAGCTGTACCTGAACCGCGGCCGTCCCGAGGAGTCGATCCAGACGCTGCGCCAGGCGCTGCAGCTCCGGCCCGACGATCTGCGCGGGCTGTACCTGCTCGCGCAGGCGGCCAACGCGGCGGGCGACCCCGCGGCGCTGGAGCAGGCCGTGTCGGGCCTCGAGGTGGCGGAGGGCGGCAGCAACATGGCCCAGACCATGCGCGGCGTGCTCCTCTACGAGGAGGCCATCGCCGAGGGCGACGACGCCAAGCGCGTGGAGGCGATGGCGCTGTTCGAGGCCGTGCGCACCGCAGACCCGGAACTGGCGCTGCCGTACATCTACCGTGCACGCTTCCTGTTCGAGCAGGGGCGCTTCTACGACGCGATCATCGACGCGAACCGCGCGCTGGAGCGCGCGCCCGACCAGCCGCTCGCCCTGATCCTCAAGGCGCGTTCGCAGAACGCGAGCGACCGGCCGCAGGAGGCGCTCGCCACGCTGCGCGACCTCGAGCTCGTGAACCCCAACGTGAGCTGCTACCAGGAGATGGCGCGCGCGCACCAGAAGCTCGGCAACATCGACGAGTTCGGCGCCGCCTACAAGAAGGTGGAGGAGCTGGGCGTCCCACCGGTCCCGCTCATCCTCGATCTCGGCATCGTCCTGTCCGCCGAGGGCAAGACGGACGAGGCGATCGAGACGATCCAGGCCGGGTTGCTGCTCGAGGGCATGCACGACGACACGCGCTTGCTGCGCAGCATGGGCGTGCTGTTGCTCGACTCGGGCCGCTACGACGAGGCGCTCACGACGTTCCAGCAGCAGGCCGCTGCCGCGCCGGGGCGCGATGACCTGCCTCCCGACGCGTTCCTGCCGATCAACATGGCGCGCGTGCTGATGGCGCTCGACCGCGACATGGAGGCTGCCGCGCAACTCGAGATGTTCGAGGCCACCGCCGATCCGGACAGCCGATCCTGGCCGAGCCTGCTGCACCGCCGCTCGGAGTTGCTGCTCAAGCAGGGCAGCCCGTTCTACGACCCGCAGCTCGCCGCCGACCTGTGCGCCGAGGGCATCCTCAAGACGGGCGGGCGCTACCCGCCGCTGCTCGATCGCCGCATCGAGGCGCTGGTCGCCAGCGGGGACCTTCCCGCTGCGATCCAGGCCGCCGAAGAGGCCGCGACGAGCTTCCCCGGGATCGAGCGCTACACGAAGTTGATCGAGGAGCTGAAGCGGGCCATGAACGGCGACGCCGCCGGCGCGGCCAGCACGCTCATGACCAGCGGCGACGAGGTGCTGGTGCGCACCGGACAGAAGCTGCAGTAACGCCGCGCGCCGGCGCGCCCGCCGCGGTCACTCGCCGAGGATCTTGATCAGCACGCGCTTGCGGCGCCGGCCGTCGAACTCGCCGTAGAAGACCGCTTCCCACGGGCCGAGATCCAATGCGCCCTCGGTGATCGCGATCGTGACGTCGCGCCCCATGATCTGCCGCTTGCAGTGCGCGTCGCCGTTGTCCTCGCCGGTGAGGTTGTGCTTGTAGGCGGAGGTCGGCGCGTGCGGCGCGATCTCCTCGAGCCAGCGCTCGTAGTCGGCGTGCAGCCCGCGCTCGTCGTCGTTGATGAAGACGCTCGCGGTGATGTGCATTGCGTTCACGAGGCACAGCCCCTCGCGCACGCCGCTCTCGGCGACGGCGGCCTCCACCTGCGGCGTGATGTTCACGAAGCCCCGCCGCAACGGGACCTCCATCCACAACTCCTGTCGGTGCGACTTCATGCGCGCCTCTCCCGGACCATGACGGGCCGACTATAGCCGCCGCTGGAACAGCTCCCGCACCACCGGCCGGGAAGCGCCGCCTTCGGGCCGCCAGCCGACCACGCCGAGCTCGTGATCGACCACCCGCTCGTAGCCGGCGGCCTGCAGGTCATCCTCCGTGAGCAGGCCGGGCGGGAGATCCTCCATGACCAGCGCGATCTCGTGGCGGCCCAGCGCGTCGAGCAGCTGCGGGCGCACCCAGGCGAGGCCGTTGGCCATCAGGCGACCGTAGTACGGGCCGAGCCGCGCCGCCGAGGCCGGGTCGGGTGCATCGCCGCCGCCGATGAGCAGGCGCTCGTCGCGGGCGCGCAGGGTCGCGGCAAGTCCATCGCGACGCAGACCGGCTTCGATGCCCAGGGCGACGCCCTGCGTGTCGTGGTCGCGCACGAACTCGATGCGGTCGGCCTGCACGGCCCACAGCGGCTGGGTCGTCGCCACGATCTCGTCCGGCCCGCTGTAGCGCTCCAGGAACGCCGCGCGATTCGCGACGCCGTCGCGCGGCCAGCCGCCGAAGTACGGCCCCCACGGTCCGTACGAACCGGGCATGTACCCGCCGGAGAACAGCATGATGCACGCGACGAGCGCCAGCATCGCCGTGCAGGCCGCGCCAAACCGTCGCCGCCGCGCGGTCGCGAAGCCGGCCAGCAGCAGCGCCGAGGGCAGAGCGAGGTTGATCAGGTTGTGCTGCCAGATGGTCGGGCTGAGCAGCAGCATGTAGAGCAGGTACGCGATCATCACGAGCGCCGGAGCACCGGCTGCGCCGCGCAGTCGCGGCAGGCCCCAGACGACCAGGGCGACGAGCCCCAGAGCGAGCACGGCGTCGGTCCAGCCCAGCAGGTGCGCCACGCGCGCGGCGAGGTCCGTCTCCGCCATGCGAAACCAGCCGAACAGGTAGACCTGCCAGAGGAAGGGGTCGCCCCACTGCCAGGCGCAGAGCAGTGTCATGACGATCGCACCGCCGAGCACGGCCAGCGCGAGACGCAACGCCTCTCGCGGTCGGCCGGCGAGCAGCCGATGCACGCAGAGTCCGACCGCCGCGACGAGCGCGGTGATCTTCATCGCGAACGCGAGCAGCAGCCCCCCAGCGACCAGCGCCAGGCGCCCTCCGCGCAATGGCGGGAGGCTCGCCTCGCCGTGGTCGTCCCCTTCCGGCCGCTTGCCGAAGCACGCAACCAGAGCAATGGCGACACCCAGCGCGGCCCAGGTCTCGCGCGCGAAGATGTTGTGCCACACCACCCACTGCGACCAGCTCCAGGCCAGCGCCGCGAGCGCGCCGGCGCGTCGCCCGCCGAGTCGTGTGCCGGCCACCCAGGCCAGCAGCGCGACGCCGAGCACGACGACATCGTTGACCGCCTCGATCACGCGCAGATCCGTGCCCAACAACCGCATGGCGCCGGCGAGCACGCTTTCGGCGAGCGGGAAGGCAACTTGCGTGAAGTGCACGTACGGCTCGAAGCCGCGGCTCAGCATGTAGGCGGCGTGTACGTAGCCGCCGTCGGTGGGCGCGAGCGTGGGTCCGAAGAGTCGGAAGAGGTGCGGCGCCGCGCACAGAAACGCCAGACCGACGAGCAGCGCTCGGCGGCTGGCGGGGGACGCCCCGATCAGCTGATCTCCAGGAGCAGGTCCCCGATCGACACGGTGTCGCCGGCTTCCACCGCGATGCGCGCGGCCGTGCCGTCGGCCTCGGCCTTGACCTCGTTCTCCATCTTCATGGCCTCGAGGATCAGCAGGGTCTGGCCGCGTTGCACGGCATCACCCTCGGCGACGAGCACCTGCCGCACGATGCCGGACATGTTCGCGAGGACCATGCGGTCACCGTCTTCGCTCTCTGGCTGGATGCTGCGCGCAAGCCACTCGCGCTCGCCCAGCACCTCGGTCGAGTAGCGCCTGCCCGCGACCATCAGCTCGAGCGCGTCGCCCGGACGCTCCTCGACACCCACGTCCACCGAGCGGTCGTTCACGAGCATCGTGTAGGCGTTGCCCTCGCTCAGCGTGCCGACGTCGATGTGCATGGTCTCGCCCTCGATCTCGACGCGGTATCCGCCGCCGTCGCGCTCGACACTCACCTCGAGGTGCGCCTCGCCGATGAGCACGTGGTACTTCACGCGTCCTCCCCCGGGGCGAAGGCGTCGGTCCAGGCCGAGCGGCGCGTACTGGTGCCGCCTCCCCGATCGGCGAAGCCGCGACGCCGGCGCAGCACGTGCGCCATGGTCGCCGCCAGCACGGCGACGGCGCGCACGCGTTGCTCGGGCAGACGCGCCGCGAAGGCCTCGGGGTTTCCCTCGACCGTGTTCGTGTCGTAGTGGCCGCTGCCGAAGGCCTCGCTCTCGATCACGCGACGCAGGAACGGCAGGTTCGTGATCACGCCGGTCACCGTCATCTCGGACAGTGCGCGGCGCATGCGGTCGATGGCGTTCTCGCGGGTGTCGGCGTGCACGCACAGCTTGCCCAGCATCGGGTCGTAGTGCGGCGAGACCTCCATGCCCTCGAACAGCCCGGTGTCCACGCGCACGCCCGGGCCGCCGGGCAGCTCGAGGCGCTGCACGTGGCCGGTCGCGGGCAGGAAGCCGTGGTCGGCGTCCTCGGCGTAGATGCGCGCCTCGATCGCGTGCCCCTCGTGGCGGATCTCCTCCTGCGTCATCGGGAGCGGCTCGCCCATCGCCACCAGCAGCTGCCAGCGCACGAGATCGAGGCCGGAGGTGAGCTCGGTGATCGGGTGCTCGACCTGCAGGCGCGTGTTCATCTCGAGCATGTAGTGGTTGCGCTTCGCGTCCACGAGGAACTCGATCGTGCCGGCGCCCTCGTAGTCGATCGCCGCGGCGGCTTTCACGGCCGCAGCTCCCATCTTCTCGCGCAGCTCGTCGTCGACCAGCGGCGACGGGCGCTCTTCGATGACCTTCTGGTGCCGCCGCTGGATCGAGCACTCGCGCTCGCCGATGTGCACGCAATTGCCGTGGCTGTCACCGAACACCTGCACCTCGATGTGGCGTGGCTCCTCGAGATAGCGCTCGAGATAGACGCGATCGTCCCCGAACGCGGTGCGCGCCTCGCCGCGCGCGCGATCGGCCGCCGCCGACAGCTCGTCCTCGCTGCGCACGATGCGGATGCCCTTGCCGCCGCCGCCCGCGCTGGCCTTGATCATGAGCGGGAAGCCGACGCGCGCAGCCTCCGTGCGCAGCGTCTCGTCGTCCGCCACCGGCTCCTCGGTGCCGGGAACGACCGACACGCCGGCCGCGATCATCGCCTTGCGCGAAGCCAGCTTGTCGCCCATCGCCTCCATGGCCTCCGCCGACGGGCCGATGAAGATCAGCCCCGCGTCTCGCACCGCGCGCGCGAAGCCCGCGTTCTCGGACAGGAAGCCGAAGCCGGGGTGGATCGCGTCGGCCCCCGTGCGACGAGCGACCTCCAGGATGGTGTCGGCGCGCAGATAGCTCTCGGCCACTGGCGCCGGCCCGATGCGGACGGCCTCGTAGGCGGCGCGCACGTGCAGCGCCTTGCGGTCCGCATCGCTGTAGACGGCCACGGTGCGCAGACCCATCTCGCGGCAGGTGCGCATCACGCGCAGCGCGATTTCGCCGCGGTTCGCGACCAGCACCTTCCGGATCTTGCGTGGCTTATCGCCGCCCATGATCGCCCTAGAGCGGGATGTTGCCGTGCTTGCGCGGCGGGTTGCGATCGCGCTTGGTGGACAGCAGACGCAGGCCGGCGATCAGCCGCGCGCGTGTCTGGCGCGGCTCGATGACCGCGTCGACGTAGCCGCGCGCGGTCGCCTCGTACGGGTTGGCGAACTTCTCCTCGTACTCGGCCACGAGACGCTCTGCTTCCGCCGACGCCGCCTCGTCGCCGCCCTTCTCGCGCGCCGCGGCGATCTCCTTGCGGAAGATGATCTCCACCGCGCCCTTCGCGCCCATGACCGCGATCTCCGCCGTGGGCCAGGCCAGGTTCAGGTCGCCGCGGATGTGCTTGGACGACATGACGTCGTAGGCGCCGCCGTAGGCCTTGCGACAGATGACCGTCAGCTTCGGCACGGTGCACTCGCAGTAGGCGTAGAGCAGCTTGGCGCCGTGCCGGATGATGCCGCCGTGCTCCTGCACCGTGCCCGGCAGGAAGCCCGGCACGTCCTCGAAGGTCACCAGCGGGATGTTGAAGGCGTCGCAGAAGCGCACGAAACGCGCGCCCTTGTCCGAGCTGTCGATGTCCAGTACGCCCGCGAGCACCATCGGCTGGTTGCCGATCACGCCCACCGTGCGGCCGTCGAGGCGCGCGAAGCCCACCACGATGTTGCCCGCGTACTCGGCGTGCACCTCGAGGAACTCGCCGTCGTCCATGACCCGTGTGACGACCTCGCGGATGTCGTAGGGCTTGTTCGGGTTCTCGGGAACGAGCGTGTCGAGCGAGGTGTCCTCGCGAGCCGGATCGTCGAGGCACTCGGCGCGGGGCGGGTCCTCGCGATTGTTGAGCGGGAGGTAGCCGATCAGCTTGCGCAGCAGCGCGAGTGCCTCGGCGTCGTTGCCGGCGCGGAAGTGCGACACGCCGCTCTTGCTCGAGTGCACGCGCGCGCCGCCCAGCTCGTCGCTGGAGACCTCCTCGTGCGTGACCGTCTTCACCACGTTGGGGCCGGTCACGAACATGTAGCTGGTCTTCTCGACCATCACGATGAAGTCGGTGATGGCCGGGCTGTAGACCGCCCCTCCGGCGCACGGCCCGAGGATGGCGGAGAGTTGCGGCACCACGCCGCTCGCGAGGGTGTTGCGCAGGAAGATGTCCGCGTAGCCGCCCAAGGACACCACGCCCTCCTGGATGCGCGCCCCGCCGCTGTCATTGAGGCCCAGCACCGGCACGCCGACCTTCATCGCCTTGTCCATCAGCGCGCAGATCTTCGCCGCGTGCGCCTCGCCGAGCGCGCCGCCGCTGACGGTGAAGTCCTGGCTGAACACGCCGACCGGCCGACCCTCGATCGTGCCGAAGCCGGTCACGACGCCGTCGCCCGGCGTCGGCTTGAAACCGAACGCCGTCGTGCGGCTCTCGATCAGCCGCCCGTCCTCCTGGAAGCTGCCTTCGTCGAGCAGCAGGTCGAGGCGCTCACGCGCGGTGAGCTTGCCCTTCTCGTGCTGCGTTGCGATGCGCGCCTCACCACCTCCCAGTAGTGCGGCCTCGTTGCGACGGCGCAGCTCATCGACGCGATCGGACATCGTCTCTCCCGTGCATTGCTCGCCGCCCGCAGGCGGGGCCGGATTGTAGCCCCGCAGCCGAGGAACCCAAGCCGGGCCCGCGTGGAGTTGCCGATCGCTCGTCCGTCGAAGGGCCAAAACGCGTTCTTGTGCTTGCGGCCCGGCAAAGGGCCGGACGTTCCAAGGGGGCACGCCACGCGTGCCAAGCACTCTCCCCGCGCTCGCTCGGCCCCCGCCCGTCCAGGGAGGCAACCATGTTGCGCACGCTATCGGTCTGTACCGTTCTCGCCCTCATCGCCACGCCCGTCCAGGGGCACGGCGGCCAACTCATGCCCCCGGCGGACGCCGGCGCGCCCGGCGCGCCCGTCGGAATGAGTACCGGGCCGCCCACCAGCCCGAGCGGCTTCGACCGGGCGGGCCCCGGCGTGGCCACTTCGTCCGGCGACATCTCGGTCTCTCGTGGCGGTACTGCCAGGACGACCTCCCCTCGCGGCAACGGCAAGCCCATCACCGGCGGCATGAACAGCATCGCTGCCAACGGCGTCTGGGAATACTGGTGGGACCACAACAAGGCCGAATTCCTCGACGTGCGTTCGCGCCTGAGCGGGGACGGCACCGTGTCCGGACCGAACCGCTACCTCGTCGGCATGGGTCGCAACACGCGTACGGCCTCGACGCGCGCCGTCAGCCCGGAGATGGTGGCGGAAGAGATCATCCCCGTGCTGAACGCCCTGATCGAGGACAGCGACGAGCGCGACCTGATCGACTCGGCAGTGCTCGCGATGGCGCGCTCGGTGCGAGGCGACCAGGTCGACCAGGTGCTCGCCGCCGCGCAGGCCTTGCTGGCGCACCCGGAGCTCTCGGTGCAGACTTCAGCCACGTTGTCGCTGGGCGTGCTCGGCTCGCCGCGCGCCGTACCGGTGCTGCAGGACCTCGCGGTGGCGACGTCCGCGGGCCGCGTGCTGGTCGGCGGCCAGGCGGTGCACGACCTCACCCGCGAACTCGCGGCGCTGTCGCTGGGCCTGATCGGCACGCCGGACGTGGTGCCGATCCTCGCCGACCTCGCGGCCCATACGCCTGACTCCCAGCGAAACCTGCGCGCCTGCGCCGTGATCGGCCTGGGCCTGTGCGAGGAGTCGGTCGGCCCGGAGACGGTGGACCTGCTGATCGGCATGCTCGGCGACCGGAAGGTCGACCCCGTGGTGAAGAGCTTCGTGCCGACCTCGCTCGGCAAGCTCGGCGACCCGCGCGCGCTGCCGTTCCTGCTCGAGGCGTTCACGAACCGCGACACGCACGTTTACGTGACCGAGTCCATCGCCATCGCGCTGGGACGGCTGGGCAGCATCCGCGACGCGAACGTGATCACCGCGCTGCAGTCGTGCTACGCGGAGGCCGGCGACATGTCCGCGCGGCAGTTCGCGCTGATGAGCCTGGCCCGCATCGCCGCGCCCGAGGAGGTGCCTGAGGACGCGCGCGAGGCGCACGACGAGCTCATGGCGTGGATGGCGGACCAGGTCACCCGGCCCGCGCGGCGCACGGATCGTCCCTGGGCCGCTCTGGCCGCGGGCATCGCGGCGCGGAACCACGCTGACAAGCACGTCGTGATCCTCGACCGCCTCTCGGCCGGCTACGCCGACGCGTCCGACCCCTCGGTCAAGAGCGCCTTCGCGCTCGCGCTGGGGCTGCTGGAGTCACGAGCGCACGGCGCCGAGATCCTGGAGGACCTCCAGGCCGTGAAGGACACGATGTTCCAGGGCTACGCGGCCGTCGCGCTCGGCCTGATCAACCACGGCGAGGCGAAGGGTCGGCTGCGCGAGATGTGCGCCAACCGCAACCGCGTGCCGAGCCTGCGGCTGCAGGTCGCCACCGGCCTGGCGCTGATGCGCGATCGCGACACGGTGCCGATGCTCGTGGCCACGCTCGACGACGCGGAGACGCTGGGCCTTGTCGCCGGCGTGGCGCAGTCGCTCGGACTGATCGGTGACGCCGAGGCGCTGTACCCGCTGAAGGCCACTCTGGCCGACACCGGGCGCCCGCCGCTCACGCGCGCCTTCGCCGCGGTGTCTCTCGGCCTGCTCGCCGAGCGCACGCGCCTGCCGTGGTACACAGCCATCCGGGTGGACAACAACTACCTGATCGACATCCCGCCGATGTCGGAAGTGTTCGACATCCTCTAGGCGGTTCGCAGTGCCCGTCGGCCGCCTCGGGGCTTAGGCCGACGGGCGCTGCACCAACTCCACGAGCACGCCGCCCGTGCTCTTTGGGTGGACGAAGGCGACGGTCGTGCCGTGCGCTCCGGGCCGCGGCTGCTCGTCGATCAGGCGCACGCCGCCGGCGTTCAGGCGCGCGACCAGCGCACCGATGTCCTCGACCTCCAGCGCGACGTGGTGGATGCCCGCGCCGCGCTTCTCGACGTAGCGGCGCACCGGGTTGTCGCCCTCGTCGGGCTCCAGCAGTTCGACGCAGCCCGAGCCTTCGCCCAGGCGCAGCATCGCGACGGTCACGCCGTCGCTGGCCACGTGCTCGGTGTGCTCGAGCGGCAGGCCGAGCAGGTCGCGCCAGAACTTCAGGGCCTCCGCGTGGCCCTCCACGGCGATGCCCAGGTGCGAGAGGCGGGGCGTCATGGCTGTCTCACAGCAGGGAGGGAGAGGTGTAGCGGCCGAACAGGCCGTCGAGCCGCGTGCAGATCTCGCCCACGGTGGCGCCGGCTTCGACGGCGACCAGCAGCGCGGGCATCAGGTTGACGGACTCGTCGCGCGCGGCGCCATCGAGTGCATCCATCGCCTCGCGCCAGACCGCGTCGTCGCGCGCGGCGCGCCACTCGGCCAGCTCGACCTTGCGGCGCTCGCCGAGCGACGGGTCCAGCTTGAGCGCGGCCGGCGGCGTCTCGTCCTCGACGGTGTGGCAGTTGACGCCCACCACGCGCCGCGACCCGGCCTCCAACTCGCGCTGGTACTCGTACGCCGCGCGATGGATCTGGCGCTGCTGGTGACCCTCCTCCACCGCGGCGAGCGCTCCGCCGCGTCGATCGATCTCCGCGATCAGCTCGCGGGCCTGCTCCTCGAGGCGATCGGTCAACTCCTCCACGAAGGGAGAGCCTCCGAGGGGGTCGATCGTGCCGGTCACGCCGCTTTCTTCGGCGATCACCTGCTGGGTGCGCAGGGCGAGCAACGCCGCCTCGCTGGTCGGCAGCCCCAGCGCCTCGTCGCGGCTGTTGGTGTGGAGCGACTGCGTGCCGCCCAGCACGGCGGCCAGCGCCTGCAGGGTCACGCGCACGACGTTGTTGTCCGGCTGGCGGCTGGTGAGCGTGCTGCCGGCCGTCTGCGTGTGGAACCGCAGCCGCATCGCACCCGGATCGGTGGCGCCGAAGCGCTCCTGCATGAGCTCGGCCCACATCCGCCGCGCGGCGCGGAACTTCGCGATCTCCTCGAAGAAGTCGCTGTGCGCGTTGAAGAAGAAGGAGAGCTTTCCCGCGAACTCGTCCACCGACAGTCCGCGATCCACGGCGCACTGCACGTACTGCAGGCCGTTCGCGAGCGTGAAGGCCAGCTCCTGCGGCGCCGTGCACCCCGCCTCGCGCATGTGGTACCCGCTGATGGAGATCGGGTTGAAGCGCGGCATGTTCTCGTGGCAGTACGCGATGACGTCGGTCACGAGGCGCAGGCTGGGCACGGGCGGGAAGCGGTAGGTGCCGCGCGCGATGTACTCCTTGAGCAGGTCGTTCTGCAGCGTGCCGCGCAGCGCGCCCACATCCACCCCGCGCTTGCGGGCCAGCGCGATGAGGAACGCGAGCAGGATCGGAGCCGTCGAGTTGATGGTCATGGACACCGAGACGCGCTCGAGCGGGATGCCCTCGAACAGCGTCTCCAGATCGCGCGCGCACGCGATCGACACGCCCACCTTGCCGACCTCGCCGGCGGCTTGCGGCGCGTCGGGGTCGTAGCCCATCTGGGTGGGCAGGTCGAACGCGACGCTCAGCCCCGACTGGCCGCGCTCGAGCAGGAAGCGGAAGCGCGCCGCGGTCTCCTCGGCGCTCGAGAAGCCGGAGTACTGGCGCATGGTCCAGGGACGCCCGCGGTACATGCTTGGATACGGACCGCGCGTGAACGGAAACTCCCCGGGGTGGCCGAGCCGGTGACTCCTGCCGTCTGGAACGTAGAGCGGTTCGAGCGGGAGACCCGACGCGGTGTGCACCTCCGGCGACGCGTTCGCGGGCAGGCTCTTCTCGTAGGCCTCGCGCCGCCAGTGCTCGAGCGGATCGGTCATGCGCTCTCCCGGGCCACCTCGATCAGGTCGGCCATGTCCGCGGGGAGCGGCGCCTCGTAGGTGACGCGCTCGCCGGTGAGCGGATGATCCAACGTGAGCCGGTGCGCGTGCAATGCCTGGCGCGCGATGATCGGCAGCCGCTTGTCGGCCCGGCGCCGCTCCTCGAGCCAGTGCGCGTAGCTCGCCTGCGCATCCTTGCCGTATTGGCTGTCCTTCACGATCGGGAAGCCGAGGTGCTCGAGGTGAACGCGGATCTGGTGCGTGCGGCCGGTGCGCGGCGACACCTCGACGTAGGTCATCGCGCCGACGCGCTCTCGGACCTTGTAGAAGCTTGAGGCGGCCTGCCCGCCCTCGGTCACGACCGCGCGCAGCCCTTGCTTGCGCGGGTGACTGCCGAGCGGCAGTTCGATCCAATCGCTGTCGAACGGCATCTCGCCCCACACGACGGCCGCGTACTCCTTGCTCACCGTGCGGCGCTTGAACTGGTTGACCAGCGACTTGGCCGCGTCGTTGCTGCGCGCGACGACCATCACGCCGGTGGTGTCCCGGTCGAGGCGGTGCACGATGCCCGGTCGGTCGGCCCGACCCACGCGGCCGATCTCCGGGTACCTGTCGAGCAGGCCATTGACCAGCGTGCCGCTGCGCTTGCCGGTGCCCGGGTGGATGACAACATCTACCGGCTTATCCACAACGACCAGTGCGTCGTCTTCGTGGAGGATCGCCAGGTCCATGGGCTCCGGCCCGGGCAGGGTCTCAGCCGGGTGGCCGATCTCGCCCTCCACGACCTGGCCGGGATTCACCCGATGCGAGGTCCGAACCGTGCGCCCATCTACGCTGATCGATCCCTGCTCGATCAGGGCCGAGAGCCACGAGCGCGAAAACGCGGGCGAGAGCAGCCGCCCGAGCAGGCGATCCAGGCGGGAGCCCGCGTCGGCTTCCTCCACCACGAGGCGGAGCTTGCCCGCCGTGTCCACATGGGTCGAAGCGGGTTGGTCCATCGTGCTCCACCTGAGGCTGAATGCCCCAATTTGACAGGATAGGGGCCTCTGTTACAGTTCCGCGGCCGCTAGACTATAGCGCTGGCAACAGGCCCTGATCAGGCGCCGGAAGTGTCGCGAATTGCCCCGAAGCTTCGTCCGACGCCGGCCCGCACGATGGGATCTCTCCATGCGTCTGCCGAACCGCATCCCGAGGAGCGCCGTTCGAAAGTGATCACCACCCTGCTCGCTGCGCTCTCCCTGACGTCCATCGCATCCGCTCCGTGCCAGGCCGCCATGCTGCAGTCGCCCGCGGCCACCACCACGAGCTCCAACGACATCCGGCACGTCATGCGCGAGACGACGGGTGACGCCAGCAAGGTGGAATCGCCCCCCGGCATGGTGCTGATCCCGGCCGGCGAGTCGGTCCTGGGGACCGAGCGCGACGACGTCACCTCCCTGGGCCAGCGCGACGTGGTGATGATGTCCGACATCCTCGCCGAGACGCCCCGCCACACGGTGACGGTGGACGAGTTCTACATCGATCTCACCGAGGTCACGAACCTCCAGTGGAAGGTGTTCCTCGATGCCACCAACCGCAAGCCCTCCGAGACGCTGATCGATTTCGGCTGGCCGGACGGGGAGATTCCGGAAGGCCAGGAGTACTACCCGATCTCCAACGTCAACATCCCGGAAATCACCGAGTTCCTGGTCTGGTGCGGCAAGCGGCTCCCCACCGAGCAGGAGTGGACGCGCGCAGCCCGCGGCGACGACGCGCGTGTCTGGCCCTGGGGTGACAAGTGGAACACCAAGGCCTGCCAGTCGGGCCTGACGCTGCCCCAGCGCGCCGTCGAGGTCGGCGCCTACCCGGGCGGCGCGAGCCCCTACGGCGTGCTCGACATGGCCGGCAACGTGTTCGAGTGGGTGGACAGCCCCTACACCGCGTTCGACGGCTTCAAGCCGCTGCCGTTCGGCAAGGGCCGGCAGGCGCTGACGCTCACGCCCGAGTTCAACAGCACGATCAACATCATCAAGGGCGGCGGCTTCTTCTCCACGCGCCAGTTCACGCGCGTGGACACGCGCCTCAGCCTCCCGCCGCGCGACAGCGACGCATCGCTCGGCTTCCGCGCGGCCCGTTCGCTGCGCCCCGGCATGGAGGCCATCCGCCACGGCTACAGCCGTCTGCTGCCGCCGGCCTTCTCGAAGATCAGCGACCTTGACGCCGCCGACATCTTCGGTCGGGAGATCACCTCGTACGACGAGGCGCGCGGCCTGATCACGGGCTACCGCTACCTGGCCTTCGCCCACCGCGCGCCCTACCGCGGCGGCCCGCTCTCCAAGATGCGCCGCGACGCGCGCGAGGAGCCGCTTCCGCTCGGCGTGCTGGTCAGCAGCGAACCGCTGGTCATGAACGACATGCTCGATCCCGCGACCGGGCAACCGGCCGTGCTGCCTGCCGGTGAGTACTCGCTGGCCTTCAAGTCCGAGGGCGAGTCCAAGGCGCACAAGCAGAAGCGCCTGCAGCGCGAGAAGGACGCCCGCAGGAACGGCAACAAGAACGGCAAGAACGGGGATGACACCGGGGCCGAGGGCGGAGGCGAGACCGTGTCGGGCGCCGTCGCTCCGTGGCCGGGCATCCGCTCGATCCACGACATCCAGGAAGACATCGAGTTCGACCAGGACCAGGACGTCTTCCTGCTCTACAACGCCAACGCGGTGGTCGTGGGCTGGGCCAAGTGCGGCGACATCTCCGACACGGCCGTCGGGCCGGTGACCGCTGCGTCGCCGGACAACGGCAGCACCTGGAACATCACCTTCTCGCTGGACACGTTGAGCCGCGGCAAGGGGCCGCGCTTCACGCTGCCGCTGGAGCTGGCGGGCGAAGGCCTGCGCTAGACGCGCGCCCCGGCCTCAGCCCTCGAGGGCGGCCAGCAGTCCTTCCAGGCGTACGCGCTCGGCGTCCAGTTCCGCCATGCGCTCGCGCTCGCGTTCCACGAGGTCTGCGGGCGCCTTCGCCACGAACTGCTCGTTGCCGAGCTTGCCGCGCACGCCGGCGATCTGCTTCTCGATCTTGCCGAGGCTGCGCGACAGGTCCGCGCGCTGGGCATCGCGGTCGATGAGGCCGTCGAGGTCGAGCAGCACCTCGATGCCCTCTGCCACGTCCACCGCCGCGCCGCCGGGGCGCTCGGGGTCGGTGCCGGCGTCGAGGCGCTCCACGTGACCCAGACCGCGCACCAGGTCGGAGCAGCGCTCCAGCCGGGCCACGGCCGCGGCATCGGGCAACCCGACGGTCACCTTCACCGGCTTCCGCTCGCTCACGTTGTTCTGCTGGCGCAGCTTCCGCACGGACGAGATCACGGCCTGCGCGAGCGCCACATCCGCCTCGGCGTCCGCGTCGCGTGACAGGCCGGCCGCGTCCGGGAACGGCGCGGCGATCAGCAGCTCGGTCAGGTCGGCCTCGGAGGCCTCGCGCACGCGCTGCCAGACGGATTCGGTCACGAACGGCGCGAGCGGGTGCAGCAACGCCAGCAGGTCGGCCAGCACGCGGCCGAGCACGGCGGCCGCCACCGGATCGGGACCGCCGTCGTCCTCGGAGAGGCGCGGCTTGACGGCCTCGACGTACCAGTCGCACACGTCGTTCCAGGTGAAGCGGTAGATGAGGTGCGCGGCGTCGTTGAAGTCGTAACGCGTGTACGCCTCGCCCACCGCCGTCGCCGTCTCCGCCAGCCGCGACAGGATCCAGCGGTCCTCGAGGGTCTCCACGGCCGCCGGGTCCAGCACCGGCAGTCGTCCGGCGCGGCCGAGCACGAAGCGCGACGCGTTCCAGAGCTTGTTCATGAAGTTGCGCCCCATCTCGAACTTCTCGGGCGCGAGCTTCGTGTCCTGGCCTTCCTTCGTGAGCATGACCAGCGAGAAGCGCACGGCGTCCGCGCCGTACTGGTCGATCATCTCCAGCGGATCAATGCCGTTGCCGGCGCTCTTCGACATGCGCCTGCCCTGCGCGTCCAGCACGGTGGCGTTGATGTAGCAGGTCTCGAAGGGGCAGCGCTCGTCGCCCTCGCGGTCGTCCATGAACGCGTAGCCGGCCATCACCATGCGGGCCACCCACAGGTAGATGATCTCGCTGGCGGTGCAGAGGAACTGCGTCGGGTAGAAGCGGGCCAGGTCCTCGGTACGGTCGGGCCAGCCCAGCGTGGCGAAGGGCCACAGCCAGGAGCTGGCCCAGGTGTCGAGCACGTCGTCGTCCTGGCGCACGATGGGCTTGCCGGTCTTCGGGTGCGCCGCGCCGATCTCCAACTCGTCGACCGATGCGAACCCCTCGCCGTCCTCGTCGTACCAGACGGGGATGCGGTGGCCCCACCAGAGCTGCCGGCTGATGCACCAGTCGCGCACGTTCTCCAGCCAGTCCAGGTAGACCTTGGCCCAGCGCTCGGGCTTGAAGCGCAGCGCGCCGGTCTTCACCGCCGAGATCGCGGGCGCAGCGAGCTCCTCCATGCGCACGAACCACTGCTCGCTGACCAGCGGCTCGATCGCGCTCTTGCTGCGGTCGCTGACCGAGACGTTGTGCTCGATCTCCTCGATCTTGCCGAGCAGGCCGCGCTCGTCCATGGCGGCCACGACAGCCTCGCGGGCGTCCTCGCGCGTCATGCCGGCGTAGTCCCCGGCCGCTTCGGAGAGCGTCCCGTCGGGCATCAGGATGTTCACGATGGGCAGCTTGTGGCGCGCGCCGCGCTCGTAGTCGGCCGGATCGTGTCCGGGCGTGACCTTCACCGCGCCGGTGCCGAACTCGCGGTCGACGCTCTCGTCGGCGACCACCGGGATGTCGCGGTCCATCAGCGGCAGGCGCACGGTCTTGCCGACCAGGTCCGCGTAGCGCGGATCGTCGGGGTGCACGGCCACGCCTGTATCGCCCAGCATCGTCTCGGGACGTGTCGTGGCCACCTCGAGGAAGCGCTCCGGGTCGTCGGCAAGCGGGTAGCGCAGGTGCCACAGGCGGCCCTTGCGCGCCTCGTACTCGATCTCGTCATCGCTGACCGCCGTCTGCAGCACGCAGTCCCAGTTGACCAGCCGCGCGCCGCGGTAGATCAGGCCCTTCTCCCAGAGCTGCACGAAGGCCACGCGCACGGCGCGCGACATGTCGGGCTCCAGCGTGAAGCGCGTGCGCGAGAAGTCGCACGAGGCGCCAAGCCGCCGGAACTGCTCGAGGATCTGGTTGCCGTGCTTGTCCTTCCACTCCCAGATCTGGCCCAGGAACGCCTCGCGCCCGAGGTCCTCGCGTGTCTTGCCGGTCTCGGCGTAGATCTTCTTCTCGACCACGGCCTGCGTCGCGATGCCGGCGTGGTCCGTGCCCGGCAGCCACAGCGCGTCGAAGCCGCACATGCGCCGGTGACGGATGACGATGTCCTGCAGCGTGCCGTTGAGCGCATGCCCCATGTGCAGCAGGCCCGTCACGTTGGGCGGCGGCATCATGATCGTGTAGGTCGGCCGCGAGGTGTCCTTGCCCGCGGTGTAGGCGTCGGCCGCCTCCCAGGCCGAGAGCATCGCGCTCTCGACATCGACCGGTTCGTAGCGGGCGGCCATCTCGCCCGCGTCTGGCGGATCGGTCGGCGTCATTCCGTGGCCTCGGCCGGTGCGTGCGGCAGCGCGCCATTCAGCACGTATTCGAGCATCGTGTGCCCTTCCTCGACGTGCATGTCGCCACCCTCCGCTTCCTCTTCGGTGAAGCGCTCGGCGCCGCGCGAAACCTCGATCCCGGGGCCCCACAACGCGAACGGCACGTGCGTGGTGGACTGTTCGCGCTCGACCGTGGAGGTCATGTGGTCCGTCGTCACCAGCAGCCGCGTGTCGCCGCGCTCGGAGAGAGCCTTCAGCAACGGGCCCACCACGAAGCGGTCCATCTCCTCGATCACGCGGATCTTCAGGCGCACGTCGGTCTCGTGACAGGCCTCGTTGGCCGCGGCGAGGTGCAGCACGACCACGTCGTGACGATCCAGCTCGGCCAGCGCGCGGCGCGTCTTGGCGGTCCAGTCGGTGTCGTAGTGGCCGGTGGCGCCCGGCACGGCCGGCACCTCGGCGCCCATCATCGCGCCCAGGCCGCGCACCAGCGGCACCGCCGCGATCACGCACAGGTCGCGGCCCGTGCGCAGCGAGAAGGGCTCCAGCGCGGTCGCCCAGCCGGCGCCCCAGGGCCAGATGCGGTCGGCGGGGTTCTCCCCGAGGTCCACGCGCACACGGTTCACGTCGTGCGCGGCGAGCACCTCGGACGCGTGCTCGAGCAGCTCGAGCAGCGGGCCCGCGTCGGGGCCGTAGGGCAGGTAGTCCGCCAGCGGGTGGCCCTGCACCTCCTGCGGCGGCACCGTCTCGAAGTCGAGCTTGCGGCCGCCGTGCACGACGAGCAGGTTGCGGTAGCCGAGCCCGGGGTGGAACGAAAAGGTCTCGCCACCGAGCTGCTCCTGCAACGCCTCGACCAGCAGGCGCGCCTCGACGCTGCCGATGTGGCCCGCGTTGAAGTCCACCAGCGCACCGCGGAAGGTGCTCACGAAGTTCATGCGCAGCGCGAGGTCGTCGGGGCCGAGCGTGACGCCCATGCCCGCGGCCTCGATGCCGCCGCGCGAGCAATCGGTCTCGCTCGGGTCGTAGCCCAGCACGGACAGCACGGCCACGTCGCTGGCGTTGCGCATGCCCTCGGGCACCTGGCGCACGAGCCCCACCCGTGCACGTCGCGCCAGGCGGTCCAGGTGCGGCGTGTTGGCTGCGGCCAGCGGGGTCAGCTCGTCCAGTGCGGCGACGGGCACGTCCGCGATGCCGGTGGGAAGCAGGATGAACGACTTCATGCAGTCATCTTCGAGACGGTGGACACCGCATTGTCCACGGCTGCTTCCCCGAAGGGAAGCGCGCCCCCGTGCCGCTCAGTCCGTCAGCGCGCGCGGCGTCCAACCGAGCAGGTCCACGAGACGGCTGCTGTCCAGACTCAGGTCCGCAGGACGCTCGGCATCGAGGCCGGCCGCCACGCGCGTGCCCGCACCGACCCGATCGGGATCGATCCCCGCCCGCTCGGCCTCGCGTCGCGCCAACCGGTAGCGCGAGAGCGGCTCGGGCCCGCCGCAGTGCAGCAGGCCGCCGGTCTCCGGACGTTCGAGCAGGTCGGCCACGGCGCGCGCCACGTCCTCTGCCGCGACCGGGCTGCGCACCTCGTCGGTGAACATGCTCGGCGACGCCCCGCGCGACAGCGTGTCGAGCAGCGCCGACGTCGAGCTGCGTCGACCGGCCGGGGCACGCCCTGTCACCAGCCCCGGACGAAGCACGGCAGCTGCGGGGCAGGCCGCCGCGACGGCGCGCTCGCCGGCGAGCTTCGTCTGCCCGTAGACGTGCAGCGGCGCGGCCTCGTCCTGCTCGCGCCAGCCTCCGCGGCTTCCGTCGAAGACCTGGTCGGTCGAGACGTGCACCAGCCGCGAACCCGCCCGCTCGCAGGCCGAGGCCAGCTCGCCGGGCACGTCGGCGTTGAGGCGCCGCGCCGTCTCGGGATCCTCCCGGCACGGCGCGATGTCGGGCACGGCGGCCAGGTGCACGACGCCGTCCGGTGCCGCGTGGTCGATCGCGCGGGCCGGGACGTCCGGCTCGCACAGGTCGAGGCCGAGGTCGCCGTCGCGCGTGACATGCCGTGCGAGCCCGATCACCTCGTGCCCGCGCGAGACCAGCTCGGCAGACACGGCGCCCCCGAGGAAGCCCGTCACGCCCGTCACCAGCACCCGCACGCTCGCTCCCTTCCCATTCGGCGGCCGCGTCCCGCCCCCCGGGCGCAATTGGCCCGGGGACCCGCGCGCGGCCTAGAATGTCCGCCCATCCTCACCGGAACACGCCATCGGATGAAGGTCGGATCCATCACCATCGAAGCGGGCGGCCCGCTCTTCCTGCTCGCGGGCCCCTGCGTCATCGAGGACGACAAGGCTCCGTTCGCGATCGCGCGCGAGCTGGCCGAGCTGACCGGCGAGCTGGGCATCCCGTTCGTCTTCAAGGCCAGCTACGACAAGGCCAACCGCACCTCGATCGACAGCTTCCGAGGACCCGGACCGGAGGAAGGCCTGGCCCTGCTCGCCGCGGTTCGCGAGGAGGTCGGCGTGCCGGTCATGACCGACATCCACGAGCCCGAGCACGCAGCCCTGGCCGCCGGCAAGGTGGACATGGTCCAGATCCCGGCCTTTCTCTGCCGGCAGACCGATCTACTGGTCGCTGCGGGCAAGAGCGGCTGCGCCGTGAACGTGAAGAAGGGCCAGTTCGTCGCGCCGTGGGACATCGGCTGGTCGATCGAGAAGGTGCGCAGCACGGGCAACGAGAAGGTGCTCGTGACCGAGCGCGGCGTGTCCTTCGGCTACAACACGCTCGTCAATGACATGCGCGCAATCCCCGAGATGGCGAAGTTCGGCGCGCCGGTCGTGTTCGACGCCACGCACAGCGTGCAGAAGCCGTCCTTCGCGGGCGGCAAGTCGGGCGGCGACCGCACCATGGCGCCGCTGCTCGCGCGAGCGGCCGTCGCCGCCGGCTGCGACGGCGTGTTCGCCGAAACGCACCCCGATCCCGACAACGCACTCTCAGACGGGCCGAACATGATCCCGCTGGGCGAGATGCGAGCCATGATCCGGTCGCTGCTCGCGATCCGCCGCGCGCTCGACGAGGAGCAGGGACGCTGAGGCCCCGCACCGTCGTCGTGCTCAGCGGGACCTTCCTGATCGTCGTCGGTGTCGTACTCATCGTGGCCCAGTTCTGGCTCTATGCGACGACACCCGAGATCCAGCTCCCCACTCGCGAGCTCAATCTCGGGGCCGCCGGAGCGGAAGCACAGGTCAAGACCACCTACGTCGGCCTGGCACTGGTCGTGGCAGGCGCGTTCCTGCAAGCGGTGGCACTGGTCGTCCGACGCAAGGAGCCGGAGGCCTGATCGCCGACCCGACGGTCTGACGACCGCGGGTCCTCCTAGCCGCCGTCCTCGGACAGGGCACCCTGGAGCGCCGCGACGCACAGCGCCAGCGCATGGCGATGGGCAGCGCGCGGCTCGCCGAAGCGTTCGGTGAAGAGCGGCTCCAGTGCGTCGGACAGCGCGGGGTCGGCGGGCTGGCCCTCGAGGACGGAGCAGGCGGCGGAGGCGGTGGCCATGGCGGCCGGGCAGCCTTGCGCGCGGAAGCCGGCTGCGGTGACCCGGCCGTCGGCGCACGCCAGATAGATGACCAGATGGTCGCCACACACGGGGTTGCGCGCCTCGCCGCGCAGATCGGCGCCGCCCGGCGGCTCGCCGACGTGGTGGGGCGCGTCGAAATGCGCCCGCAGGGCCTCGGGGAAGTCGCGCATCCCCGGCATGCTAGCCGCTCGGCCGGCGATGCGCCCCGTGCAGGCCCCCGTCGCCGGTTGCGCCGGAGCAGCCAGCCCTTATCATTTCCCCGCCGTCGGGCCGATGGAGCCTGACGCAAGGACCGCCTCCCGGACCCGCTCCATGGCCTTCTTCATCATCGAAGAGAAGTGCGTCGGCTGCACCCTGTGCGCCAAGGAGTGCCCGGTCGCGATCATCGAGGGCGAGACCAAGCAGCCCTTTCGCATCTTCGCGGCGGACGAATGCATCGACTGCTCGCTGTGCGCCTGGGTCTGCCCGGCCGAAGCCATCGAGAACCAGTTCGGCCAGATCGTGCCCAAGCTCAAGAAGAGCGAGCGGCCCGTGGCCTGGATCGACGAGGAAGGCTGCACCGGCTGCGAAGTCTGCATGGAGTGCTGCCCGGTGGACGCCATCGACAAGGTGGCGCCGATCAGCCCGGGCGACCTCTCCCCCACGCAGGTCTGCCGCGTGGACTACGACACCTGCATCAGCTGCTCGCTGTGCGCGGTGATGTGCCCGTGGGAGACGATCTCGATGGCGCTCAACAAGGGCGAGGCCGAAGAGCTGGCCCTGCTGCAGGGCACGGCGGAAGCCGCCGCCTCCTGAGCGTCCCCCGCTCGGGGTCCTAGTCCGAGGACGGGAAGCGTCGCGGCTCGAGCACGCGCCAGCTTTCGCCGCGCACCATGACCGTCCGTGGCGCCGGGTGCGCCGCGTCCGCGCCGCGCACCACCAGGCTCGCCGTGCTCGGCACGACCACCCAGTCGCCGCGCTTCGCCGCGCCGTGCAGGCGCGCGGGCCGCGATCCGGTTCCTTCCAGCCCCTCGAGCGTGACGTCGACGGGCGCGCCGTCGCCGCCCGGATCGACGACCGGCAGGATCTCGGCCCGCTCGTCGATGGACGTGTCCCACACCGCGTCCATCACCAGTGACGGCGGATCGGAGAGCAGCGGCGCGAGCAGCCCGCCACAGCGCGCAAAGGTGCCGGCCGGCAGGGCGGGCGGCGCGCCGGTGGTCGGCGGCAGCTCCAGGCCGAGTGCGGCACCGATGCGCGTGGCATTGGCCGCGGTCGCCTCGTCGCACTCGAGCACGGCCACCTGCTCGCAGAGCGCGTCCTTCAGGAAGCCGTCCTCGAGCACGCGCCCGCCCGCCGCGATGCGCTCGCGCGTGAAGCCGGCCGCCCGCGCCAGGTCGAGTTCGTGAGTGGACCGCACGTGCGCCCAGGCTCCGGCGCGCGCCAGCATAGCCAGCACCGCGGGCGGACCGATCTTGGCGATCGGGATCGTGCACGTGCCGGCCGCATCGATCGCCGCCGACACCGCAACGTGTCCGACCAGCCAAGCGGCGCGCCCCTCCAGGAAGTCGGCCAGGTCCGAGAGGTCGCTGTCCTCGAGGCAGAGCCGCCCGTCGCGGACCGCGAAGGGGTCAGGCTTCGTGTTCAAGCCTCTCGGCCAGGCGGTCCAGCATCCGCCCATGGATCTGGCAGACGCGGGACTCGGAGATGCCCTCGCGCTTGCCGATCGCCTTCAGCGTCAGCCCCTCGAAGTAGTACGCGTGCACCAGCCGCCGCTCGACGTCGGTCAGCTCGGAGGCCGCCACCTCGTAGATCTCGCGCCGGTGGAGGATCTCCGGCGGCTCGGCGTCCTGCACCAGGAACTGGTCGTGCTGCTCCTCGAGCGCGCCGTGGCCGTCGCCGTCGGGCGGCGTCAGGCTGACCATGTTGCCGAAGCGGAGTTCCGTGAGCGCGCCCTGCAGCGCCTCGAGCGATAGCCGCAGCCGGCGCGCCAACTCGAGGTTGGTGGGCTCGCGCCCGAGTTTCTCCTTCAGGTCGTCGATGACCTCCTTCAGCCGCGAGCCGCGGTTGCGCGCCTCGCGCGGGATCCAGTCCTGCTGGCGCAGGAAATCGATCATCGCGCCGCGCGCGCGCAGCCGGCAGTACGTCTCGAACTTCACGTTGCGGTCGGGATCGAAGTTCTCGATGGCCTTGAAGAGGCCGAACACGCCGGCGCCCATCAGGTCTTCCTCGTCCACCGTGCGCGGCAGCCGCATCGCGAGCTGCTCGGCCACGGTGCGAACGAGAGGCATGTACGCCTCCACCAGCTTGTCCTTGAAGGACCGCCTGCGCGTGCGCAGGTACTTGCCCCACAGGTCCTGCTTGGATGAAGCGGAAGCCCTCACGCCGTTCTCCAGTCGGGCCAGGTGGGGTCGAACGCGCCCAATCCACTCGCGCGTCACCCGCGGGTGACCGACCCGCAACGAATACGGTGTCTCCGAGGGGTAGATGAATCAAGCAAATCATCGTCCTCGATCACGCCACCCATCGTGTCGGAGACGCGCGCGCGGCACGCCGCACGCGCCATGTGCACCGTGTCGTCTCGTGTGTCCGCTGTCGTGATGCTCGCATCACACTGAGCACCAAACACACGCGATGAACACGTGACACCGTCGATCGGATCGGAAAAAGCCTTCCCGAAACGCCGGTCATGCGTTCTGCTAGTGCGTCGCGCGCGGCCCGTGACGGCCCCGTGCGGGGTCGCGGCGCCGTCGTGCGGGACGCACGACGAGACGACACGTGGGGGCGCCCCACCCGGCCCGCCACGCGTCGGAACCATCCCTTTCGGAGCGGCCCCCCGTGTCCGACATCGCTGCACGCATCGGACAGGTCCTCTGGCCCGCGCTGCGCGCGTCGCGCGGCGAGGCCGGCATCGAGGCGCTGGCGCCCTTGCTCGAGCGCTACCCCAGCGGCGGCGTGATCGTGTTCGGCGAGGGTGCCGAGCGCGTCGACCGCCTGATCGCGGCGTTGCGCCTGCGCGCGCGCGGCGACCTGCTCGTGGCCGCCGACCTCGAACGGGGCTGCGGACAGCACGTGCGCGAGTTCTCGTCGCTGCCGCCGGCCATGGCCATCGCCGCCTGTCCCGACAGCGACGCAGCGCACGAAGCGGGCCTGCTGACCGCGATCGAGGCCCGCCAGGCCGGGATCGACGTGGTCTTCGCGCCGGTCGCCGACGTCAACACCGCCGCCACCAACCCGATCATCGCCACGCGCTCATTCGGCGACGATCCGCATCACGTGGCCATGCTGGCCTCCGCCTTCGCCGCCGGCCTCGCCGAGGGCGGCGTGCTGCCTGTCGCCAAGCACTTCCCCGGCCACGGCAGCACCGTGCAGGACAGCCATTGCGAACTGGCGCGCGTCACGCGGACGCGAGAGGAGATCGAGGCGATCGACCTCGTGCCCTTCCGCACGCTGATCGCCGAGAAGGTCGGCGGGCTCATGGTCGGCCACCTGGAGGTCCCGGCGCTGGATCCCGTGGCCGGCCGCCCCGCCACGCGCTCGCCCAGCGTGGTGCTCGACCTGCTGCGCGCACAGCTGGGCTTCGATGGCCTGGTCGTGACCGACGCGCTGGACATGGGCGGCTTCCCGCGCGAGGAAGCGCGCGCGGTCGACGTGCTGCAGTCCGGGATCGACGTGCTGCTCATGCCGAGCGATCCTCTGGCCACGGGTCAGGCGCTGGAGGAGGCCCACGCCCGCGGCGAGCTTCCCGACGAGGTGATCGACGCCGCGGTGGCGCGCGTCGCGGCGGCGCGCGTGCGCGTGCGCGACGGGGCGACCCCAGAGCGACGGCCGGATCCCGAGTTGGCGACGTCTCTCTTGTGCTCCTCGCTGACCTCGCATGGCGGCGAGTTGCCGCGGCTCGTCCCCGGACAGCCGGTGGAGATCGTGGCCTACGGTGACGACGGCACCGGCATCGTCGTGCCCGCCTTCCAGGAGGCGCTCGAGGGAGCCGGCCTGACCATCGGCCAGGGCGGCGCCCGCATCGGCCTGGTGCTCACGTCGGTGCGCGCCTGGCTCGGCAGCTCGCGCCTCGACGACCGCGACCGCGAACGGCTGCAGTGGGCCGTCGAGCACGGACGGCTCGACATCGTCCTGGTGCTCGGCTCGCCCTACGAGATGCTTGCGCTGCCCGACGAGCAGCCCGCGTTGCTGGCCTACGAACCGAGTCCCGCCGCCGCCGCCCAGGCGGTGCGTGTGCTGATCGGTGAAGCTTCCGCTCCCGGACGCCTGCCTGTCGGCCCGTCGCGATGAACCTCGCGCGGTACCTCGACGAGTCGCGCGTCGACCTCGACCTCGACGCAGCCTTCGCGGACGATCCGGAGCCCGGGTACGAGGCGCTGGTCCTGCACATGGCCGAGCTGCTCGCCCGAAGCGACGACGTCGTCAACGCCACCAAGATGCGCACGGACCTGGTGAATCGCGAGCGGCGCGCGCCCTCGCTGCTGGGTTCGGGCGTGGCCCTGCCGCACGTGCGCACGCTGCAGGCACGACGGCTGATCCTGGCCGTGGCCGTGAGCCGCGACGGCCTGGAGATCGCGACGCCGGACGAGTTGCCGGTGCGGATCTCGATCGCACTGATCGGTCCGCCCTACGACGACAAGGCCTACCTTGCGGCCTACCGCGCGCTCGGCGAGCGTCTGCAGAACGCGGAACGGATCGAGGACGTCGTGCGATGCGGAGAGCCGGGCGAGATCGTGCGCGTGCTCGCGCGGCACTGATCGTGCCTGCCTAGGGCCGGCGCAACACCCGACGGAGCCGGTCGCACAGCCGCTCGCCCTCGACGGACCCGGCGTCGGGACCGCCCCCGGTGCCGAGGTAGCCGATCGCGGCCAGTTGCTCGTCGTGCGCTGCGTCGCCAGCCCCGCCGGAGGCGACCTCGCGTGGCCGCGCTTCCGCCGCGCACACGGCCTCGGTCAGCTCGCGGTACAGAAGCGCGGCGGTGGCCGGCTGCGCGGCGATCAGGTTGGTGCGCTCGCCCGGGTCACGCAGCAGGTCGTACAGCTCGCGCTTGCGCGTGGCGAGATCGACGACGAGGCGCATCGGGAAGCGCGTCCAGCTCAGGACCGGTGTGTGCGCCGCGCTGCGCGCGAGCAACGAACGCGACTCGCTCGCCTCGGGTGCCAGCAGGTCGACGCCATCCATGCCGTCGGGGCGCGCCAGGCCGGCCAGGCCGAGCAGCGTCGGCCCGACGTCCGAGAGCGTCGCGGGTCCGAGCCGGCGATCCCCGGCGCGGCCGGGCACCACGAACACCAGCGGGATGTCCACCTGCTCGCCGTACACGTGGTCGCCGTGCTCGATCAGGCCGTGCTCGCCGAACGCCTCGCCGTGATCGGAGAGCACCACGACCACGGTGTCCTGGTCTCGTCCGGCGCGGCGCACCACGTCGAGCAACTCGCCCAGCACGCGGTCGGCGAGCGCCATGCGCGCGGCATAGAGCTCGCGCAGGTGCCGCATGCCCTCGGCGTCCGCGCCGGCCTGGCCGGTGCGGTAGGCGTCGATCCACTCGCGGTCGCCGCGCACCTCGCCCGCGTAGGGGCGCACATGGCGCGCGAGCAGGTCGGCCGGCGCCTCGTACGGTGCGTGCGGCTCGAACACGTGCACGTAGGTGAAGAACGGTTCGCCCGCCACCTCGTCGAGCCAGGCCGACAGGAGCGGCGGCAGGTGCTCGCCGGCCACGCCCGGCTCCCACAGGGTCGGGTCGGCGAAGAGCTCGTCGTAGCGTTCGAAGCCCTCGCCGTAGCCGTGGCGTGACGAGGCGTTCGGGTTGGTCACGAACGCCGCCGTCCGCCAGCCCGCCTCGCGCAGCGCGGAGGCTACGTGCGGCGCGTCCGGAGAGAGGCGTGTCGCGCCGTGCGCGCCTTCGACCATCGCGACGCCATGCGTGAACGGGTCCTGCCCGGTGAGCAGGCTCCCGACCGAAGCCAGCGTGTACGACGCCGGCGCGGTCGCGTCGGGAAAGGAGATGCCCGACGCCAGCAGGCCGTCGAGCACGGGGGTGATCGCGCCGACCTGATCCCGCGGCGCGAGCTGCCGGCGTGCCAGCGCGTCGAGCGTGACGACCAGGAAGGACGGCGTCGCGTCGGGGCGGATCGTCCCGGACCCGGCCGGGTCGTCGTCGGGCCGGAGCGAGCCTTCAGGCACCTGGATGTGCGCCGGGCCGATGCGTGCGCCGTCGCCGGTGCCGGTGCGCGCCCAGAACTCGATCAGCAGCGCCTGCCCGGCCCAGGGGGCCAGGTCGAAGCGCGGGTGCCGCGGCATCTCCTCGGTCGGCTGGAACGTCTTGAGGTGCGTGCGCTTGCCCGAGTCGTCCAGGACCGAGAGCTCGAGCGGGACCGAGGTCGCCCGCAGCGTGAACGTCAGCGCGACGCGCGGCGTCGTGGGCACGTCGATCGCCACGCGAGCGGACAGGCCGGGAGGCACGAGCAGGACGTTCCGCCTGTCGGCGCCCTCGCCGACGGGCGCCAGGCCGAACGGCCGGGCGGGCGGCACGGCCACCTCCTGCGCGCCGCGCGGCGCGAAGCGCAACTGTGAGATCACGCCGGCGATGGGCAACTCGACGTACTCGTTCGCGAGGCGGCGCCTGTCCACGGCATCGAACGCGAACTCGAGCCGGTTGCTGCCGCGGCGCTGCAGGTCCGCGCGCACGTCCACGCGCAGCGTCGCCGCGGTGCCGTCGGTCGGCAGGGCCTGCGCGCCGATCTCGTGGCCGTTGAAGCGCAGGCGCACCCTCTGCTCGCCCGGCACGCCACTGGCGATGTGCACCTCCAGCTCGCGGTCCAGCGGCTGCAGCACGTCGAGATCGATCGACGGTCGCAAGCCCACCAGCCACGCGTAGGGCGGCTCGCCGTCTGGGCGCGACAGCACGCCCGTGGCGGCGCCGAACGCGTGCCGGTCCGCTTCGACGGACTGCGACTGGCCGCGTTCCGTCCCGGGGCTCAGCGCGCGTGTCTCCCCGACGTACTCGCCCGTGTGGAAGGCGGTCAGCAGGTTCTCGTGCAGCACCATCTTCCGCGCCGTCTCGGGCCGCGGGCGCTCGCGCCACACCTGCCAGCCGACGGCGGTGCCGAGCAACACGACCAGGACGACACCGAGCGCGCGACGGTTCGTGGCTCAGCCTCCGCTGTCGAGCGCCGCGTTCGCCTGGTCGCGCAGCGCGATGGCATCGGCTGACACGCCCGTCAGGCCGTCAACGTCGTCGAGGTACCTCGTGGCGCGATTCGAGATCTGGCGCCAGTTCTCGTCGCCCTCATCGAACGCGCCGCGCCTTCCGAGGTTCTCCTTCTCGCGCTTCCAGTAGGCGAGCGCGGCCTTGCGAAGATCGGCGCGCATCTCCTCGGCGACGTCCTTGTCGCCGGTCAACTCCTCGAACTCCGCAATCGGCGCGAGCGCTGCCCTAAACTTGTGGGTGAGCGTGCGCATGCGCACCTCGGCGCGCACGTCGGCTTCGGTCAGGGGCCAGTCGAGGTTGGCGACCTGGGAGTAGTACGGGAACAGGCCCCGCGCCTCGACCACGCGCGGGTCGTCCGGGTAGGTGTCGATGAACTCCTTCGCGCGCTTGAGCATGTAGCGACAGTTCGGCGCGTACTCGGGGTGGTTCGGGCCCGTGCCATCCACGTAGTCAATCCGCATCGACTCGACCACGGCCCAGAGGTTGTCCGCCTGTCTCGTGTCGAACCGCACCTCTTCGGCGCCGGCCAGTTCCGTCGCCTCGACGATCTTCTCCTGCGCCCGGCCGTACAGGCCGTGCCCCTCCGGGATGGAGGTGAAGCGCTCGATGGCGATCTGGTGCTTGCCGGCCGACATCGCCTCGACGCCCTGCTGGAACACCGCCGCGTGGTCGGTCCCGCCCATGACCATCCAGGCGATGACCGCACCCACCACGACGATCAGCCCCACGGCGATGCGCGCGACGAAGGCCGGGTCCTTGCCTTCGCTCTTCGCGCGACGCGTTGGGCGTTCGGTGCGCGCTGCAGAAGGCGACGCCTTGCGGCGCCCTCCCGATCCGGCGCGTCGCGTCGTCGTGGACGGCCTCCTCGACGAACGGCCGGCGCCGGCGCGCACGGGGGCCTTCGCGGGCGCTTCGGTCGGCTGCTCGTCTTCCGCTTCGTCGACGTCCTCGTCGGCGGGCAGTTCGGGGATCTGCATCACCTCGCCGCACTTCGGGCAGCGTGTGCGGCGACCGGCGTGCTCCGGCTTCACGCGGAAGCGCGCGCCGCACTCCCCACAGGCGGCCTGGATCACCGCGGCGGTGGTCCGGGATGCGGCGGCGGCGGCGAAGTCGGCGCCTGGTGTCCGGGCGGAAGCGGGGTCCGGAACCGGATCGGCTCGGACGCGGACGGCGTCGCGGCCGGCTCGGGAGCGCTCGGCTCCTCGTCCTCGTCCTCGTCGTCGTCTTCCACTTCGAGCAGCAGGATGTCGTCGTCGTCGTCCACCGGCCGCGGCTCGGGCTCGGTGACCGGTTCGGGCGCCGGCTCCGCGGGCGTTTCGACGACCGCCGCAGCGGCGGCGGCAGCGACCACCGGGATCGTCGCCGCAGGCAACTCGGGCTCGGGTTCGGGCTCCACGGCCTTCACCGGTTCGGGCACGGGCTCGGGCTCCTTGGCCTTCACCGGCTCAGGAGCCTTCGGCTCGGGCGCCGGCTCCTCCAACTCCTCGAGTTCGTCCAACTCCTCAAGCTCTTCGAGTTCCTCGAGGTCGTCGAGTTCCTCTAACTCCTCGGCCTTCTCGATCGGCGCAGGTGCGGGTGCGGGTGCAGGTGCGGGTGCGGGTGCGGGCGCCTTCGGCTCCTCGATCTCCTCCAACTCGTCGAGTTCTTCCAGCTCTTCGAGTTCCTCGAGCTCCTCCAACTCCTCGAGCTCTTCGGCGGCGGCCGGCGCTGCGGATGCGACCTCCACCACTTCGAGTCCCGAGGCGACCGAGCTCCCGCTCTCCTCCTCGGACGGCCGGGCGTCGGGGTTCTTGTAGAGGATCATCGACTCGCCCGCGCGCACGGTGTCGTTGTGCAGCAGGTCGGCGATGTCGCACGGTGCCTGGTTCAGGAAGAGTTCGCCGGCCAGCGAGATCACGCGGTGACCCGTCTCGCTCTCCTGGATCTCGAACTCGACCCCGTGCGTGGACGGATGGTGCAACACCACGTCGCAGTCCGGCGACGAGCCGACGCGCGTCAGCTTGGCCGTCAGCTCGGCTGGGCGGGCTCCGGCACCCTCGTTGACGATGATCCGCACCATGTCAGACGTGTTCCATCCGCCCGTGGGTTCCCGCGCCGACGGCGGGTCCGGGTCATTCTAGAACACTTCCTCGAGCTGGGCGTACTCCGCCATCAGCTGCTTGTCGCCGAAGCGCTCGAAGCGCACGGTGATCCGTGCCTTGTTGCCCGCCCCCGTCACAGCCATGACCACCCCCTGGCCGAAGTGGGCGTGCCTCACGGTGCAGCCCGGGCGCGGGATGCTGATCTCGCCGCCGACGTCCAGGTAGTCGTCGGGATCGGGGAGATAGCCGGTGGACTCGGCTGGCTCGGCACGACGCGAGCGTGACCGACGCGACCCGCCGCCGAGCCCGTAGGCCGTCGTGCGGTCGTCGTACTCGACCTGGTCCTCGTCGATCTCGTCGAGGAATCGCGACGGCAGGGTGGGCGCCCACTGGCCGAAGGTGGCCCGACGCGCCGCGTTCGAGAGGACCAGCTGACGCTGCGCGCGGGTCATGCCGACGTAGCAGAGCCGGCGTTCCTCCTGGATGTCCTCCTCGGTGTCGACCGAGCGCGCGTGCGGCAGCAGCCCCTCCTCCATGCCCACGATGAACACGGCCGGGAACTCGAGCCCCTTGGCCGAGTGCAGCGTCATCAGCGTGAGCCGATCCGCCGAGCTGTCGTACGAGTCCACGTCGGAGAGCAGCGCGGTCTCCTGCAGGAAGCCCGCGACGGACGGCTCGCCGGCGTTGCGCACGTAGGCCGCGATGGCGCCCTCGAGCTCGCCCACGTTGTCGATGCGGTCGGCCGCCTCCTGGCCGCCGAAGTCGCGCAGGTAGTCGAGGAAGCGAGTGCGGTCGAGCACGGCCTGGAAGGTGTCTTCCACCGGACCGCTCAGCGTGGCCTCGAGCCCGGTGAGCAATTCGTCGAGCCCGGCGAGCGCCTTGCGCGCGCGTGCGGTGAGGCCCGGCGCCTCGGCGGCGCGCTTCGACGCCTCGCGCGGCGTGAGTCCCAACGGCACGGCCCAGGTGCGCAGACGCTCGAGCGTCGTACGGCCGATGCCGCGCGTCGGCGTGTTCACGATGCGCAGGAACGCGACCGAGTCCGCAGGGTTCGCGAGCACGCGCAGGTAGGCCAGGATGTCCTTGACCTCCTTGCGCTCGTAGAACTCGACCGTGCCAACGATGTCGTAGGCCAGGTTGTAGAGCCGCAGCGCGCGCTCCAGGCCGCGCGAGAGCGCGTTCGTCCGGTAGAAGATCGCCATGTCGGCGAGAGGCATGCCGTCCCGGCGCAACTCGTCGACCATGCGCACGACCGCGTCAGCCTCGGTCTCCTCGTCCGCCGCGGAGAGCAGCGTCACCTTCTTTCCGTCGCCCAGCTCGCTCCAAAGCGGGCCCATGAGCCGGCCTGGGTTGTTCCTGATCACGCTGGAGGCCGCGGCGAGGATGTGCCCCGTCGAACGGTAGTTCTGCTCGAGCCGCACGACGTGCGCACCCGGGAAGTCGTCGTCGAAATCGAGGATGTTGCGGATGCGCGCACCCCGCCACGCGTAGATGGACTGGTCGGGGTCGCCCGTGGCGCACAGGTTCCCGTGGCCCGCCGCGATGTCGCGCGCGATCTCGTACTGGATGCGGTTGGTGTCCTGGTACTCGTCCACCAGCACGTAGCGGTACCGCTCGCGGTAGCGCTCGAGCGCCGTGGGGTGCTCGCGGAACAACTCGACCGTGCGCAGCAGCAGGTCGTCGAAGTCGACCGAGGCGGACTCGCGCAGGGCCGCCTCGTACCGACCGTAGACCTTCGCCGTCATCGTCTCGAATGGCGAGAGGCCCGAGCCCTCGGCCGCCTCGGCGCCCAGACCGTCGTTCTTCAGCCGCGAGATGCCGGAGAGCAGCGCACGCGGGTTGATGCTCTGCGTGTCGATGCCGAGATCGCGGCAGATGTCCTTCACGACGCTGAGCTGGTCGTCGCGGTCGTAGATGGTGAAGTCGCGGGGCAGCCCCAGCGCCTGCCCGTCGATGCGCAGCACGCGCGCGCAAAACGCGTGAAAAGTCGACATCAAGACGCGGCCCTCGCCCACCAGGTCCGCCACGCGCCCGCGCATCTCGCCGGCCGCCTTGTTGGTGAACGTGATCGCCAGGATCGACGCGGGGCTGACGCCGCGCGCGATCAGGTGCGCAACACGCCGCGTGATGACGCGCGTCTTGCCGCTGCCCGCACCTGCCACGATGAGCATCGGACCGTCACCGTGCTCGACCGCCTCCCGCTGGGGGGCGTTCAAGTCGGACAGGAGTTCGGCGGTGTCCAGCAACGGGGGCGCGGTCCATCGGGGGCGGCGGGACCGGACATCATAGGCCCCCGGGCCGGGATCGGCAGGGGGCCGACGCACGGACGGACCGCTCGTCGAGGCCGCGTCCCGGGCGGGAGGCCGCCCGGGCCTGGGTCGCCGATCTACTCGGTGACGACCTCGAGCGGTCCACCGGACGTGGGCAGCCGCACGGCCGAGGTGTGGAGCGTCCCCTGCGAGTCGACCGAGACCACCACCAGCGAGGCCGAGAGGCCGGGCAGGTCGTCGGCGTGGTGCATGACGACCGCGTGGAAGAAGCTCAGGTCGAAGGGCATCAGGTCGCCGAGGACCGCCACGAACAGCGGCTGGCTGAGACCGTTCTTCAGGTCGTCCAGGCTGGCCGTGCCGTCGCCGATCACCAGCACCACCGCACCGACGATCGCGTCGGTCGGAGGCTGCAGGACGGGCGACAGGTTCGGGTGCAGCAACAGCATGCCGCGACCCTGCAGCGCCACCTCGCCCGGCGTGTGCTGGATCGTCATGCCGGTGGTCGCCGCCAGGAACACGGCGTCCGCGGGCTCGACCTCGGTCTGGACGACCGTGTCGCCGGACAGGCTCGACAGCGCGATGCTGGCCTGCTTGGGATCGAGGACGTCGTCGTCCATCGCCGCGGTGATGCCCACCGTGGTGTCGGCCGCCGCGCCGGCACTTGAGCCGCCGCCGCCGCCGCCAGGCAGGTGCTGATCACCGGTGGTTCCGGTCGGGAGGACCCCGTCGTCGTCCGAGTCCTGGGCGGGCGCAGCAACAGCCAGCATCAGGACCGAGACCACGCAGAGCGCGGGCATGAACAGCCGGCGCAGGGTCAGGGTGGGTTCATTGGGGGTGGTTGAGGCTTGCATGGTCATTCCTTCACGCTGCGAACAGCGCAGGCACGCGGTGGCGAAGTGTCTCGTGCAGGTCGGCCTCGCGCTGGAGCAGCGCGGCGAAGCCGTCCTTCCGGGACAACAGGACGCGCGCCTGGGCCACCTTGGCCGGGAAGCGCGTCACGAGGTCGGTGAACAACTCGACGCAGCGGGACGGCAGCCCCGCCTTGGCGCAGTTGACGGCCAGGTTCACCAGCGCGGTGAACAGGCGCGGTTCGGTTTCCATCAGGCCGCTTGCGACGACCTCCTGGTAGCAGTCGATGGCGCGCTGGTAGTCACCGAGCGTCGAGTACACGTTGCCCAGGAACTGCAGCGCCATCATCTTGTGGACGGGGTCCTTGCCGGCGCGGTAGACGCGACGGAACTCGATGCGAGCGCGATCGTGGCGGCCGGTCACGAGATGGTGGAAGCCCAGGTACAGCCGCGCCTCGTCGAAGTCGGGACGCAGCGAGAGCGCCTCCTGCAGCAGGCGGTGGCCGTTCGCGAACGCACCCGATCCGGTGCGCGCGGAGGAGCTGAACAGGCGGCGGGAGCGTTGGAAGAGCGAAGCCGAGACGCGCACGTCACCTTCGGTGCGGGCGTTGGCCTCGCACAGGGCGGCGCCCTCGCGGGCGAGACGACGACCGCGATCGGTCGTGGTGCGGATGTCCACCGGCCTCGACACGGTCAGGACCGAGCGCTGCGGGGAGCGCGCGGCCGCTTCGTTGCCCTTCAGGACGTAGGCCTTGCCCAGCTCGTAGAACAGGCGCGACAACTCGTCTCGCTTGTCCCCGACCAAGGTGCGCGTGATCGAAGCGAACAGCTCGTGCCGGTCGACCAGCTCGGCGAGCGCCGCGTCGGCCTCGTCACCGACCTCGCGGTGCACGGACGCCAGCTCGCGCAGGTCGTCCATGTAGTCGTGACAGTTCGTGCACGACTCGAGGTGCGCGACCAGCTTGCGGCTGTCCCCGTCGGGCAGCTCGTGGTCGACGAACAGGTTGATGTCGCGCTCGAAGGCGACACAGGCTTCTGTGGAGAGCTTCATGGTTTGCGTGTCCCGAGAATCCGGACCAGGGACTGGAAGATCTTCTTGCGGGCCCTGCACACGATCATCTTGAAGTTCTCGAGACGGATGCCGAGTTGCTCGGCCGCCTCGCGGTATCCGAGGCGCTCGATCTCTACGAGCTGCAGGGCCAGCTGGTCACGGGGTTTCAGATCCCGTTCGTAGATGTCGGTGTAGAGGGCCAGGACCAGGCCGTAGACGCGCCGACAGTGGATCTCGGCCTCGGCATTCGCGGTCTCCTGGACCGGCGACTTGGCCTTCTCGTCCGGCAGGATCTCGGTGAAGATCTCGATCGGCACCCCGTCCCGCCCCTTGGTCTGGAGGTGGCGGTAGATGGTGTTCCGGATGATCGAGTAGGACCAGTTCCGGAAGGCGTTCGGCTTGTCCGGGCAGAACTTCGTGGGGTAGCGGTAGATGGCCAGGAAGGTCTCCTGGAGGATGTCGCCGATGTCGGCCCGGCTGCCCGTCATCCGCATGATCCGGGCCGCGATCAGCGAGAAGGGCCGCATGTTCAGCTCGAACAGCAGGCTGAAGGCGTCCACGTTGCTGTGCACCCGGTAGGTGTCCATCAGCGCGTTGTTGAGGGTCTGGAACTCGCTGCCCCGCTTGCCGTCCAGCACCTCGGCCAGCAGTTCGTGGCCGGTGTCCTCCGCCACGTCGCGAGCCCGCTTCAGGACGTCCTCGGAGACCTCCTGGATGGCCAGGGGCGCCTTTCCCTTGGAGGCCGCGCTCTTCGCCCCGGTTGGGGCGGTTTTCGATCGGCTCGAGTCCGACTCAACAGCACGGCGGCTGGGTTGGGGTTGCACCACGCGATAGGGCCCTGGGCGCCGCCACGACCGGATTCGGGGGTCCAACCGGCATCCTCCAGCTGGCCGGATCGCGGCGTCGTATCGGCGGTAGCGGCTGACCCCTCCGGGGTGACGAAAATGACACCGATGAGTCACGTCCGGTGGATTAAATCGGTTGGATCGTTGTTCCAGACGGTCCTGGAGGGCAGTTTCTGGCGATGAACCGGCCGATGCTCGCCGTTCTGGTAGTGCTCCTGGCCGGGCTCCTGGGGTCGGCCATCCGGCCCGTCTGGACGATCGATCCGGACGCCTCCCAGTACCTCAGCCTGGGCCGGGCCCTGGCGGCGGGCGAGGGATACGCGCTCGACGGGGTCCCGCACACCAAGTACCCACCGGGCCTGCCGCTGCTGATGGGCGGGCTGGTGGCCGTCGGCGGCCCGGAGGCCTATGGGCTGTTCCACGCCGCCCTGGTCGCCGCGCTGTTGGCCGCGGTGCTGCTCAGCCACGCACTCGTACGCCGGCTCGGGTATCCCCCTCCGGTGGCACTCGCCGTCGCTCTGGGCGTAGGCCTCTCGCAGACGCTGTTCGACCTGTCGGTCGTGTACCTGCGCACCGAGGTGATCTTCCTCGCGCTCAGCCTGGGAGCGCTGCTCGCGAGTTGGCGCGCGCTGTCAGCGGACGGGCGCTGGCCGGCGCTCCTGCTCGCCGCCGCGCTGATCCTGGCCGCGACGTCGGTCCGCCTGGCCGGCGTGACGCTGCTGGCCGTCCCGGGCCTGATCCTGTTGCGGCGGGGCGTTGCGTCCGGCGCTCGGCTGCGCGCGTTGCTGCTCATCCTGGTCGGGCTGGCCGCGGTGCTCGCCTGGCAGGCGCGTACCGCATCGGTGCTGGAGAGCTTCCCCTCGACCGCCGACTACGGCACCGAGTTCACCGCGGCCGAACCGCGCGACCTGGCCAAGGTGGTGCGGCTCGACATGCCGCGCCTGGACACCACGGGCCTCGTCCGCCGGCTGGCGGGCAACGCGGACGTGATGGCCCGCGCGATGGCCGTGCTGCTCACCAACGTGGACCGCGCCGGCGCGCGGCTCCCGGTGGGCGCGCTGTTCCTCGCGCTCGTGCTCGCGGGACTGCACCGGATGTGGTGGCGCCCTCAGACCGGCCCGGAGCGGCGCACGGCGTCGGGCTACGTCCTCGCGGCCCTGGCGCTGTACCTGCTCTGGCCCTTCAACCAGCAGGAGCGCTTCTACGTGCCGCTGCTCCCGCTGCTGCTCGTGGCCGGCGGCGAGGGGCTGCTGCTCGTCCTGGAGAAGGCGCGCGACGTGATGCGACAGCCCGCCGGGCGCAGGGCTCTGGTCGCGGGTGGGTTGGTCGTGGTCGTGGTGCTCGCTCTGCAGCGCTCCGACCATCCCACCTTGCTCGGCCGCTACTCGAACAGCTACGCGGGCCTGCTGGTCGTCGCGATCGTCGCCTGGCTCGCGGGCGCGCGCATCGTGCTCAAGGGCTCGCTGCCCGACCCACCCGTCGCGGCGGCCTGGCTGCTGCCGCTGCTCTTCCTGGCCCCGCTCGGACACAAGCGCTTCGTCGAGTGGCCCGCCCGACAGGCGGCGTTCAGCGCGCACCGCACCGAGCATCCCGAGACCGGCCCGCTCGCCCGCATCGACGTGGATCGACGGCTCGAGCGCGTGGCCGTCTACCTGCGCGACGAGACGCCGGCCGACACGCTCATGATGACCGACGTGCCGCGCATGATGCAGGTGATGTCGGGCAAGCGCTGCGTGCCGTTCATGTATCGCCTGGACCCGCCGGCCGTGCTGCGGGGCGACGCCGACCTCGTCTTCTACACGCGCGAGTTGGAGGAGGCGGCGGCCGTGATGGACGCCATGGCGCACCTCTTCGAGCCGGTGCTGCAGCTCGACCCCGTGTTCGACGGCGTGCGCGAGGTGATCCCCACCGTCTACCGGCCGCGCTGATCCGCGATGGATGTGATCCTGGAGTCGCTGGCCGCCACCGGGCGCCAGGTCCTCATCGCCTTCGTGCCGCTCGCGCTCGTCGCGCTGTTGCTTCACGGCATCGAGCTCGCGCTCACCGCGCGGCTCGTCTCGCGCTTCGGCTGGCGCGGCGTGCTGCTCACGGGCTGGCTCGGAGTGCCTGTGCACGAACTGAGCCACGCGGCCGCGTGCCTGCTCTTCGGTCATCGCGTCGAGCGCGTGCGACTGTTCGCGCCCGACCGCCGCACCGGCCGCCTCGGCACCGTGCGGCACGCCTGGGACCGGCGCAGCCTCTACCAGCAGGTCGGACGCTTCTTCATCGGCGTGGCGCCGCTGGCAGGCGGCGGGCTCGTGCTGTGGCTGCTGACGTGGGCGCTGGGTCGCGCAGGCGCAACGCCGCCCCTGGCCGGCGGGGCCGCGGACCTCGCGACACTGCCCGGCGCCGTGGTGGACCAGGTCACTGCACTGCTCGAGCACTTCACGCAACCGGGCCGGTTGGGAAGCCTCGTCACCTGGCTCTACCTCTATCTCTGCCTGTGCGTCGGGGCGCACATGGCGCCGAGCGGCACCGACCTGAAGGGCGGCTGGCCGGGCTTCATGCTCCTGCTGGGACTGATCCTCGCGGCCAACCTCGTCGCCGGCCTCGGTGGCGCAGCCCCGGGAAGCGGCGAGACCCTGGCGGCCGCCGCGGTGGCGCCCTTGCTCGCGCTGCTCGGTCTCGCGCTTGCACTCGGCGTGCTCTGCCTGGCGCTGGTGTACGTGGCGACGATCCCCTTCCCTCGCCGCTCCCCCTGAACGCGCGGGAGGGCGCGCTAGTCGGGATCGTGGGGGCGGCCGCGCAGCTTCTTGATATGCCCGCGCTTCTGCTTGCTCTGCAGTCGACGCGTCTTCGACGCCTTGGTGGGCTTCGTCGGACGACGCGCCTTGCGCACCGCGAGCCCCGCGCGCACGACCTTCGCCAACCGCTCGCGCGCCAACTCGCGGTTGCGCGACTGGCTGCGCTCGCTGTCCACATGCACGATCAACTCGCCTGACTGTGTCAGGCGCGCTGCCAGCGTCTTCAGCAGTCGCGCACGCTGGGCGTCGGACAACACGCGGCTTTCGGTCACGGACCAGCGCAGGGACACGCGCGTCGAGGTCTTGTTCACGTGCTGACCACCCGGTCCGCCGGAGCGACTGATGCTCGCGAGCAGCTCGTCCTCCGGGATGAGCAGGTTCGGCTTGACCCTCAGGCCTTCGGGCGTCATGCCGTCCTGTCGTCCCGACGGGGCGAACCCGCCACGGCCAGCAGCCAGGTCGCGGCGGGCAGCCAGTGCCAGACCAGCCGGTGCGCGCTGGTGTGGATGTGTCGCGCGGCCTGCATGTTCGTGGTCAGGTAGACCAGCGCCAGGAAGGCACAGACGCCCAGCAGCATCCACCCCAGCCAGGCGCGCGAACGAGTCGGCCCCGCCGCGCGCCCGGCAAACCAGGCCAACGCCAGCGCGAGCGGCAGCAGCCCGAAGGACGACACGTTGAGCAGTTGGCCGGCCAGGCCCGCCGTCACCGGCATCAGGCGCGCGTGCAGGACCCCGGCATCGGCCAGGCGTCCGAACCCGAAGCCGGGTGGATCAGGGACCACGTCGGCCTGGATGAACAGCGTCGGCAGCGCGAGCAGCGCGACTCCGGCGAGCACCGTCCAGACCCGCGCGCGACTTGGCCCGACCAGCAGCCAGGCCATCGCGAGGATGGCCAGTTCCGCGGCGCCTTCGAGCTTGGTGGCCACGAGCGCTGAACCGAGCAGCACCGCGAGCGTCACCTCGCGTCGATCGCCCTCGCCGAGTCGCAGGCGCTGCACGACCGCGACGAGCATCAACAGGAACAACGCGACCACGCCGTCCACGAAGCCACCCGCGACGACGGACTCGCGCACGTCGAGCGACACGAGCATCGGCATCGTCGCGAAGGCGACGAGCAGCCAGCGCCCGGTTCTTCCGTGCCGCGCGAGCAGCGCAGCCAGCATGCCGAGCAGCGCGAGCTGCAGGGCGGCGAGCACGAGCTTCGGGCCGACGGTGGCGTCCTGCGGGGTCGACGCGAACACCGGCGCCAGCAGCGCGGGCACGAGCAGCGGGTACTCGCGATGGTGCGCGAGGCGTGCCGGGTCGTGCAGGGCCGGCGCGTCGGCCGCGCCCGACAGCGCGAGGTCGCGCGCGCGCGGCGCCCAGAACTTGCTGCCGTCCGAGCGGAACGGCAGCCCCGCGGAGGCCGTCGTGCCGACGAGGGCCACGATGAGCAGCACGACGGCGAGCAGTCGCGGCAACGGCTCCTCGGCGGGCAGTGGCTCCCGGCCGGCGCGGGTGAACAGCGCCATCAGCACCGACAACACGGCCAGGCCTGCCGGCACGGCCATGTGCGCGGGGATGCCGAGCCAGGAGAGCAGCACCTGCACCACGCCGACCAACGCAGCACCCAGGCCGAGCGACCAGCACGTGCGCGACCACCAGCGCGCTCCGGCCAGTTCGTGCGCGAAGGCCCGCATCGGCCACCAACCGGCGGCGAGCAGCAGCACGACGTGGGCCAGGCCGACAGCTAGACTCATGCGTCCACCCGTAGCAGCGCAGGTCGCGCCGCCTCCGGCCCGGCAGCCAACGCCTCGAGATCCACGATCCAGCGCACGTCGTGCTCCGCGCCCAGCCGCATCAGCGTCACCGCCTCGCGCAGTTCGGCATCGGGCGTGCCGTCGGGAACGCTGCGCACGAGCGGATACACCGCGCGCGGATGCAGCGCCCACGCGGCGACGTTCGAGAGCAGCGAGTCGGTGCCGATGAGGATCACGGCGTGGCCCTCATCGATCCGGTCGCGCCAGCCGCGCAGCGTCTCGGCGTGCACTCCGGCCATGCCGGGCAACGCGTCGTCGCCCAACGTCCACTCGCCCGTCGTCGAGGCCTGCCATTGACCACGCGCCGAGGTGACGACGCCGACGCAGCCGACCGCGAGTGCGCCGGCTAGCAACGCCGCCCGGACCGGACCGCCCGCCTCGCTCTTGGCGCGCGAGGAGAAGGCCGCGACAGCGCAGCCGACCGCCAACCCGATCAACAGCAGGCGCAGGTCGTCGCGCCGGCCGGTGTCCTGCAACGCGGCGAACTGTTCGGCTTCCGCTGCGCTGAACACGCGCGGGTCGGGATGCGCGCCCTCCCACGCCTGCAACCAGCCCGCGACGGGGACGCTCTCAGCGTCATGGACGAACCAGGCGCCTACCGCGCAGGCCAAAGCCAACGCGATCCATGCCACGCGCCCGCGGGTCACGGACGCACTCCGCTCATCGCTCGTGCTCGGGGATACGCACGTCCACGTTCAGCTCGCGCTCCCGCACGCTCAGGTCGATCTCGATCTCGGCCTCGGCGCTGGCGAAACGCAGGCCTGGCGGGCCGCCTCCAGGCGCGCCGGAGAGCGCCGCCTCGACCGCCGCCACGCTGTTCGCGTCGGGCGGACTGGATCCGCCGGGCGCGATCCACAACACGACGCCGGTCTGCCCGACGGTGAGCGTGGGCTCGCCCTGTGCGTCCATGAAGACGCGCCGTCCGTCGGGCAGTGTCTCGGCGCGCACGCCGTCGCCCCAACCCTCGATGCGCGCGCTCGCGAAGAACGGCTCGAGCCAGTCGGTCAGCGCCTCGCTGTCCAGCGCCTCCTCCGACGACATGCCGAGCAGCAGCATCGGCATCCCATCATCGCCGGCGCGAAGCGTGAGCAGGCCGTCCCAACCCGACAGCAGCCCGACGAGGTCGTCGAGGTAGCGGTCGCAGGGCGGGCCCTCGCCCTTCACGACCTCGGCGAGCGGACGACACCACTCGGCGAACGCTCGAGGGAAGCGCTCGGGGTCCACGCGCAGCGTGAACGCACCGCCTTCGACCTCGGGGTCGGCCGTGATCGTCTCCAGGACGTCCCCGATGCGCGAGTCGCCCGAGAAGGCGACGCGCATCGACATCGATCCGGGGATGTCCACGAACCCGTCCAGTGGACCGTCGCCCCCGAACTCCTCGTCCGCCTCCGACGGGACGGGCACCGGAATGCCGTCACCGAGCCGCAGTTGCAGCGCGTCCATCTCGTCGCCTTGGAACATTTCCTTGAGCGCCCAGACCATCTCCCAGTTCACGGGCAGGGGCGGTCGGCCGGTGTCCTGCGACGTGGCCATGGCCATCATGCCCATGAGCGCGCCGCCCGATTGCACGCCCGAGATCAGGCTGCGGAACCGGTCCTCCCAGGCGCGGATGGTCTCGGCGTGAATGACGCGCACACGGTCGAGGTTGAGGCTGACGACCAGCATCTCCGGCGGCGAGTCCACGAAGCCGTCTGTCCTGCGCAGCAAACTCGAGCAGACGCCCAGCGCCTCGATCGACGGGGCGACCAGCGCGTGACCGTCGCGGATCTCGACCTGCAACGGGAACGTCACCGAGCCGGCGGCGGCCAAGGCGTTGAAGGCCTCGAGCGGCGAGGTGCCGTTGAGCCTCGAAACCATCGCCATCGCCATGCCGATGGTGCTCTCGGACGGAATGTGCAGGCGCCAGCGTCCGCTGCCGAGCGACTCCAGTGACGGCGCGCGATCGAGCGACGCCAGGAACGCGCGCTCGTCCTTCAGCGGGAACAGCACACCGAGGCTTCCGCCGTAGGTCCGCGCGTCGAAGTGCACGAGCACGACCGGCAGGTCCTCGTCGAGGCCGTCGGGTGGCCAACCCAACGCATTGGTCGCGAAGTCCTCGACGCCCAGGCCGACCTGGTCCACGGCGGCGTAGGCGATCACCGCGGGGTCCGAGATGGTGAGCGGCCAAGGCTCGTCCGGACGGACGTCGGGTTCACCGCCGCAACCCGCAATCACCACGGACACCGCCGTCAGAACGGCCAGACAGACGCGGCGGGCGGCGGGGCGCACGGTCACGGAGGCATGGTACACAGGCCCCCCCGCGAGAGGAGATGGCAGAACGATGGAAGTGGGCGTCGATGTGCGCGAACAGGTGCGTCGGCTGTTCCTCGAACGCGGCCTGACGCGAGTCGGGTTCACGACCGCCGAACCCGTCGAGGATCGCGTCACGCCCTGGGTCGCACAGGGTCGACACGCCGGCATGACGTGGCTGGAGCGCTCGCCGGACGAACGCGCCGATCCCGCGCGGCGACTGGACGGTGCGCGCACCGTGATCTGCGCCGCCGCCGCCTACCCCGCGACCGATTCGCGCGGCGCGATCGCGGGCTACGCGCGCGGCGAGGACTACCACCGCACGCTGACCGACGCCCTGCAGGACGTCGCGCAACACATGCAGGACATCCTCCCGGGCATCGCCACGCGCGTCTGCGTGGACACGGCGCCGCTGCTCGAGCGCGAGCTCGCGGCCCGCGCCGGGCTCGGTTGGGTCGGACGCAACACGATGCTGCTGGACGAGACGCATGGCCCCTGGGTGATGCTCGGCGAAGTGCTCACCGACGCCGTGTTCCCGCCCGACGCGCCGGGCATCGACCGCTGCGGCACCTGCACCGCCTGCGTGGAGGCCTGTCCGACCCGGGCGATCGACGACCTGCGCGGCCTCGACGCGCGGCGCTGCCTCTCGTACTGGACCATCGAGCACCGCGGCGACGTCCCGGCCGAGTGGGCGGAGGCCGCCGCGCACCGCGTCTTCGGTTGCGACGACTGCCTGACCGCTTGCCCCTTCCCCGCGCAGGTCCCGGAGCACGCCGCCGAACCCGGACCCGATGCGCCCTTCCAGCCGCGCGAGGACCTGGTTGCCCCCGACCTGGACGACCTGGAGCAGCGCGCCCGCGAGTCCTTCCGCCGGAACTTCGGGAGCACGCCGATCGAGCGCGCCCGCAAGGCTGGATTCCTGCGCAACATCAGCCACGCGCGGGCCCACGCACGCGCCGTGATCGACCGGGCGGCGAAGGGCGACTCCGGATAGAATGTGGGGCCCTCCTCCCTTCCGGACCCCGCAATGAAGATCTTCGAACCCCACATCCACATGTACTCGCGCAACACGCGCGACTACGCCGAGATGGCCACGGCGGGCATCGCCTCGCTGATCGAACCCGGCGGGTTCTGGCTGGGGCGCGCGCGCAAGCACCCCGAGACGTGCCTCGAGTACTTCGATCACCTGATCGAGTTCGAGCACACGCGGGCGAAGAAGGCGGGCATCAACTACCACTGCACCTTCGCGCTGAACCCGAAGGAGGCGCACACGCCGGCCATCCGCGAAGCGGTCATGGCCGAGCTGCCCAAGTACCTCGAGCACCCGCTCTGCCCGGCGCTGGGCGAGGTCGGCTACGACGTGATCGACGAGATCGAGGAGCAGGTCGTGCTCGAGCAGCTCGAGCTGGCCAAGAAGATGAAGCTGCCGGTCCTGGTTCACACGCCGCACGTCGAGAAGGCGAAGGGCACCGAGCGGCTCATCGCCAACTGTCGCGACGTGGGCATCGACCCGGACTTCGTCGAGATCGACCACTGCACCGAGGAGACGGTGGAGCAGGTCGTGGACGCCGGCTACTGGTGCGGCTTCACGATCTACCCCGTCACGAAGCTCTCGCCCGAGCGCGCGGTCACGATCTTCAAGCGCTTCGGAACCGAACGCATGCTCGTGAACAGCTCGGCGGACTGGGGCCCGTCGGATCCGCTCTCGGTGCCCAAGCTGGCCGTCATGATGCGGCAGGCGGGCTTCCCCGAGGACGTCGTGCAGCGCCTCGTGTGGGACAACCCGGTGCGCTTCTTCGGCCAGTCCGGAAAGCTCACCGAGCAGCCCATCTTCGAGGCGGCCGTCGCCTGACGATGCGCCCGCTGCGAGTCGCCATCCCGGTCCTCGCGTTGATCTTCGCGTGCTCGCACGACGAGGGCACGCACGATCCGGCCACCACCGGGTCGGACGCCCCCGTGCTGCAGTGGCCGGACCCCCTGCCGGCGCACACCGAAGACGTGCCCCACCTGCGCAAGGGCCTGGTCGTCGGCTCGTGGGCGCCGGACGAGCCCGGCGGGTTCGATCACGAGTGGGTGGACGAGGCGGCGCTGCGCGAAGTGTTCACCAAGGAGAAGGCCGCGCGGCGAAGCTGGCACGGGTTCACCGCGGCGGACGCGACGGTTCCCATGGACGCGCTCATGACCGATCGCACCGGCCCGATGATCGGCTACGCCTACAGCCTGCTCGCGCGCTCATCCGAAACCGGCGAGTTCGCCGACGAGCCGGCCGTGATGCACGTGCGCCATCGCGGGCGCGTGCGCATCCGGTTCGACGGCCGCGTGGTCGTGGACGAACCCGCCTCGCCCGACGGCGACTGGCGCGAGGTGCGCGTCGCCTTGACGCTCACCGACGCGTACGACGTCGTGCTCGCCAAGGTCGGCCGCGGCAACGACGAGCTGGGCGCTTCGATGAACGTGCAGGTCCGCGTCAGCGCGACCGACGGGTCGGCCCTGCCCGGTCAGTCCTGGAACTCGATGCGGCCGCCGGGACTGCCCACAGACCTCTAGCGATCAGGCCGCGGGCACCGGCAGCAACTGTCCGAGCTGCCAGATCATCAGGCGGTTGCGACCGCTTTCCTTCGCGCGGTAGAGCGCGTCGTCGGCGCGCGCCACCAGCGCGTCCACCGTGTCGCTGCGCTCGAGTTCGGCCACGCCGCCGGAGATGGTCACGGTGACCTCCTCGCCGCTCGGAACAGTGATCGGCATGGACGCCAGCGACTTGCGGAAGCGCTCGATGATGCCGACGCCCTTGCTGAGGTCGGTGTTCGGGAAGGCGAAAAGGAACTCCTCGCCGCCCCAGCGCACCACGACGTCGCTGTCGCGCGACGCGCGCTGCAGCTCGGCCGACATCGCGACCAGTACGGCGTCACCCGCCGGATGCCCGAGCGTGTCGTTGACGCGCTTGAAGTGATCGATGTCGATCAGCGCGACCGCCAGCATGCGGTCGTACTTTCGGCTGCGCTCGATCTCGTGCCCCAGCAACTCGCTGCCGTAGCGGCGATTGAACAGCTTCGTCAGGCCGTCCACGCGCGAGTCGCGGGTCAGCTCCTCGCTGCGCGAGTGCTGGCGCGCGTGTCGCCGCACCGTCGCGACCAGCACGTCGTCGTCCCACGGCTTGGTCAGGAACGCCGCGGCGCCGTTCTCCAGGTTGCGCACGTGGTCCTCCTTGGAGGTGCTGGACGTGAGCACGATCACGGGCAGCGTGCTGAGCCAGTCCTCCTTCTGCACGCTGGAGACGAACGCTCCGCCGTCGAGGCCGGGCATGCGCAGGTCGGTGATGGCGACGTCGAAGGGGTGCGCCGGGTCCATGCGCTCGAGGGCGTCGGATCCGTTGCGCGCGATCTCCACCTCCATGCCGTTCTGGGTCAGCAGCGTCTTCAGCTTGTGCCGGATCGTGGCGCTGTCGTCGACAACGAGAACTCGGATGCTCACCTGATGACCTCCGTCTGATGTGACAATCGATGTTCCAGCGCGCCGAGCACGTCGACGCCCAGATGGTCGCTCTTCGCGATGTATGCGGATGCTCCGAGCGCCTCGGCGCGCTCGCGCCCGGTCTGCTCGGGGAAGGCCGTGATCAGGATCACGGGCAGTTTGCCGGCGCACAGCGAGAGCAGCTCGAAGCCGTCCATGCCAGGCATCTGGACGTCGGTCACCATCGCCGCGCAGTGCATGGCGGCGAGCTTCTCCAACGCCGCCTGGCCGTCAGCCGCCAGCACAACCTCGAACCCGGCCTGGCCGAGGTCCTGTCCGAGCTTGGCGCGCAGGGTGGCGCTGTCGTCCACCAGCAGGATGCGGGAGGCTCCGGCATCGGCGTCCGCCGGACGCGCGGGGCCGTGATCGATCGCGCCGCCACAGGCATCGGCGATCTCGCGTGCGTCGAGGATCAACACGGGCTCGCCGCGCGGCAAGGTCGTCACGCCTTCGACGAAGGGCACGCGACCGAGGTGCGGGCTCAGCGGACGGCGCACCAGCTCGTAGCGGCCGCGGACTTCGTCCACGCCGACCGAGACGTCGCGGTCGCGACCCTTCAGCGTGATGACGTGCGCGGGGCGTCCCGGGTCGGACAGGCCGACGATGGACGCCAGCGGCGCACCCTTGCCCTCGCCACGCTCGACCTCGTCGAGTCCGGCGAGCGGGAGGACGAACGACGAGCCGCCTGCCTCCACGACGAGCCCGTCCAGCAAGGACAGCTGGAGCGGGACGTCGAGCAACAGCCGGCATCCGTGACCGGGTGAGGAGTCGACCGAGATGTTGCCGCGCAGGCGGTCGGCGGTCACGGCGAGCGACCCGAGGCCGATGCCGCGCCCGGAGATTTCGGTGACGGCATCGCGCGTGGAGACGCCCGAGCGCAACAGCGCTTGCAGCACCTGCCGGTCGTCCAGGCCTTCGACCCGGTCGCCGAGCCGGCGGCGAACGGAGTCGACATCGATGCCGCAGCCGTCATCGCTCACCTCGCAGTGCAGGCGATCCCCGACCTCGTTCAGCGCGATGCGCAGCATGCCGCGCTCGGGCTTGGCGGCCGAGCGGCGCCGGGACGGCGTCTCGATGCCGTGGTCCACGGCGTTGCGGACCGCGTGCGTGAGCGGGCCCTTCAGCGCCTCGACCAGAGAGGGGCCGGCGAGCAGCTCGCGGCCCTCGACGGTCACGTTCACGTCCCGACCGAGCGCCGAAGCGGTGTCGCGCGCCACGCGCTCGAGGTGGACGAGCAGCGGGTTCACCGGTACGAGGCACAACGCACGCGAACGCTCGTCGAGCTCGCGCGCGTGCTGATCCAGCAGGCGCAGCGTCTCGCCCAGCGTTCCGCACGCGGCGCGGATGCGCGACGCCGAGGCGTTCACCTCGCTGCCGGCGCGGACGACTGCCCGCTTGGAGGACTCGCCATCCGGCAGGCGGATGTTCTGCAGCATGGCGATCGAGCGCTCCAGCTCCTCGAGCCGCGCCTGCGCGCCGAGCGAGTCGGCCAGCATCACGGCCACGTCGTCTGCCATGTGCTCGACGTGCGCGCGCGCGACGCGAAGCGTCTCGCCGTCCGACTGCCTGCGGTCCGCGGCCGGCGACCGACGCTCCTTGGCCGGCGGCTGCGCAGACGACTCGGACCGCACCTCCTCGCCCTCGGTTCCGGACGACTCCTCCGTCTCACCGCGCGCCCGCACCGGCGTCTCGATCTCGGCCTCGGACTCGAGCTCGGCGATCAACGTGACCGCACGGGCGACCTGCGCCTCGTCGCCGCCGTCGGCCGAGAGGTCCTTGAGCGCGTCGCTCGAGCGAAAGGCGAGATCGATCTCGCCCGACGCCACCGCCGTCGCGTCACGCCAGCGCAGCAACCGCGTCTCGAGGGCATGCGCCAGCCGGCCGAGCTGATCGAAGCCGACGACGTGCGCCGAGCCCTTCAGGTCGTGCGCCAACCGGAGCACGTCCTCCAGCAGGTCAGCCCGCTCGGGACCGTTGCGCTCGATGCGCAACAGGCTGTCGTGCATGACGCCGACGGACTCGGCCACCTCCGTGCGGAACACGGCGAGCAGCGTGGGATCCGGCGGCGCCGGACACATCAGCCGACCCTCCACGTCACGTTCATCTCGGCGCCCAGCTCGGCGAGCTCGTCGGCCGCCTCGACCACCGCCTGGTAGTTGCCGACGGTCTCACGCGCACGCTGCTCGAGCGACTCGATCGACTGCGACACGACCTGCAGCGACTCGGCCTGCTGCGCGGTGGAGTGCTCGATGCCGTGCGCAGACTCGGTCGTCTGCTCCACCCACTTCAGGATGCGGGCGAAGGCGGACTCCAACTCCTCGAACGAGTCGAGGCAGCGGTCCGCCACCTGGTGGCCTTCCTTGGTGGCGTCGAGCGTCGTGCGCGACGAGACCTGGATCTGCTCGATGAGCTGCTGGATGTCGCGCGTGCTCTTGCGAGCCTGGTCGGCCAGCTTGCCGATCTCGCTCGCGACGGTCGCGAACTGGCGCCCGGAGCCCCCGGCACCGGCCGCCTGGATCGTCGCGTTGATCGAGAGGTCGTTGGTCTCGTTGCTCAGGTGGTCGATGAAGCCCAGGATCGATCCGATCGCGGCGCAGCGACGCTCCAGCTCCTCCATCTGGTCGCTCAGCGAGGCGACGCGGTCGCGCACCTCGACCACGCCGCGCTGCGCGGTCTCGGCGTTCTGGTTGCCCGACTGCGACACCCAGGCCGACTGCTCCGCGCTGTGCGCCAGCACGCGCGACGTGTCCGCGATGGAGCAGGACGCGGTGTCCAACGAGTTCATCGAATCCATCAGGTTCTTGATGACCGCGGACTGCTCGTCGAGCGCACGGCTGTTGCGACGCACGAGTTCGCGCAGCCGGTCCACCGAGTTGAAGATGAAGTCGGTCGACGCGCGGATGTCACGCCAGACCCAACGCGGCGCGACCAAGCCCATGCCGATCGCGAGCAGCACGCCCATCACGGCGATCCACCCGATGATCGAGCCGATCTTGGCGATCGGATCGCCCTGTTGACCGAACGGCGGGAACAGGTCGTGGTCCGTGGCGGCGACGAGGGCGAGGCCCACGGGCTCGCCGGCCGGATCGCGCAGCGCGATGCCGCCGATGAAGGTCTCGTCGATGCGGACCTGGTGCACCGGGTGACGACCGTCCATGGTGATCGCGGTCTGCCAGAACTCAGGCGACACGCCATCGTGCACGGCGAAGGCATCCGCCTCGCGTCGGCCCACGTCGGGGTGCGAACCCATCTCGCGCGCCTGGACCGGCGCGTTGGCCAGCGTGAGCGCGCGCGACACGGTGCTCCCCAGAGGAAGGCCGGAGAGCAGGCTCGCGCCGTTCTCGCCGCCCATCGGGCGCAGGGCGATGTGCGCCCGCCCGCCCGTGCGCGGCTCGATGGCCACCTGGTAGAGCTGTTCGGCATCGGACGATGCGTCGGTCCCGGGCCCGGGAAGAGCGATGTATCCGCGGCTGGGGGCGGTCTGCTGCGCGAACGGCTTCAGGATCGCGGTCGCCTCGGCGCCCAGGGCGGGCTTGATGACACCTCGGGTGTCCATCTCCGCGACCACCGCCGGCTGCTGCTCGGGCGGCAGATCTCCGAAGGCCATGCGGATGGAAGCGGCGTCGGTGCCGCGCAGACGCACGAGGCGCGACGAGAGATCGAGGAGCGCGACCTGTAGCCCCTGCTCGAAGCCCTCGACTGTCTCGCTGATACGCAGGCCCGCCCGGTTGCGGATGTCGTCGGGGTGGACGTTGCCCACGTCCTCGGCGTTGCCGGCCGCGAGCGACTGGAAGCCGAACCACCCGACCGCAACCATCGGCAGGACCATCAGCAGGATCAGCAGGATCGAGAGCCTGCCGCGCATGCTCGTCTGGCGCTTGAACCAGTGGGTCATCTCAGCCGTGCTCCGGAGCGGTTTCGAGGATTACGGCCGCGCCTGGCTGGAACGCCGCGTGTGAGCGCAGCATCTCCGCGTCGAGGACGACCTCTGCGGACTCGTCGGGGCACTCAGTGCCGATGACCTGGTCGACCGCAAGCGCGGTCTCCACGTTCAGGTTGCGCATCACGACCAACTTGCCCGCGCGCGAACGGCGCAACCCGAACAGCAGGCCCGCGTCCACGAGCGTGAGCAGCCGGCCTCGCCACTGGACGAGTCCGTGCAGCCACTCCGCCCCGTGCGGCACTTCCACCGCCGGGCCGGGCGTGCCCACCTCGAACACGACCTCGATCGGCATGGCAATGCGGCGGTCGCCCGCGCGCACGTGCAGCATCTTCGAGGCCCACGCGTCCAGATCGTCTGATTCGGATCCTGGGTTCATCCCCTCCTCTTTCGGCCGGGGTGGATCCCGCGCTTGAGGGAGGGATGAGGGGGCTCAGGGCCTACCAAGCCAGCACGTGGAGGGGTCGCGCGAGGCCCGATGGCCGGGTCAGGTGCGGCGGTGATTCGGGTCCGCCCGGTCCTGGCCCCACCCTGATCCGCGGAATGCCCGGAAAGAGGCCCAGAGCCGCCAGGATTCGCGCGTGTCGTCAGCCAGCCCCATCCCTTGACCAGATTCTGAGAATAATGTGCTCATACCCACCCAAGAAATGACCCAAGACGGTTGAAGCGCTCTACGCGCCCGCATATTGTCCCCAAGCAGCGTTGCCAAGGGCACGAGCCTGCGGTGGCACCGCACTACTCATTGGAGAATTCAGATGAAGCGTTTGCTGTGCGTTGCGCTGCTCTGCGCCGTGGGTTGCTCTTCGGCACCGACGGCCGAGCCGGCCAAGGACGGGACCATCCGGAACTGGATTCCGGGCATCTTCGCGGACGTCTACGACACCGTGGATGCGCGTATTGGTCTCGACTACGGATTCGGCGCATGGGTCAAGTTCACTGACCTCGCCCACGTGGGCATCTTCGATTACTCGGACTTCGGGTTCATGGGCTTCGACTCCGGCATCTTCCACGGCCGGTACGAGCTCCCGAACATGGATCCGACGACGAAGAATGGCTCCTGGGACCTCTCCGGCAAGATCGGGGTGGGCCTCGGTGCTGAAGCCACGTTGCACACGTGGGAGGTCTTCGACCTGGCGTCGTCGATCATCGGTTTGGGCTACTGGAGCCTGAACGACGACTGATCGCTGACATCAGTAGAAGTTCACACGGCGCCCGTCCCCGCGGAACGCGGGGGCGGGCGCCGTCGCTTTGGGGCCGCAACGCGGCCCGATGTGCCTGACCCACAGGGCGCGCTGACGCTCCGGCGTCTTCCGGAGCGGACCTCGCAGGCCGACTAGGCCTCGGTCGCCCCGACGAGACGGCCGAACCGGCGCTCCAGGCTGCGCTGGGCACGCCGCGAGGGCGTGGCCACGAAGACCGTGTCGTCGCCGGCCACCGTGCCCGTCACCTCGGGCATGCTCATCGAGTCGAGCGCCAGGGCCACCGTCTGGGCCAGGCCGGGACGGGTGGCCACGACCAGCAGGTTGGGGCCGGCCGGGCGCAGGGCCCTCACGAAGGGCTGGAGCTCGGCCAGGGTGGGGTACTTCTGGCCGCCATCCTCGTACTCGTCGTCCTCGTCGATCACGCGGTAGACGCCATCCACCTTTCGCGCATCGATGTGCATCAGATCGCGGCTCAGGCTGGACTGGGTGATGTCGAAGCCACGCTCGGCGAGGGCGGATACGAGTTCCTCTTGCGTCCGGATCCGCCGGCGGCGCAGCAGCATCCGCAGCGCCCGTCGCCGTGCCTCCTGGTTCCCACGCGAACTCCTCGGCATCAGCCCGTCCTCCACTCGTTCTGATCGGGCACCGCCGCGGTCGCCTCGATCTCGATCTGCGCGCCTTCCTCCAGCAAAGCGGCCACCTCCACCAGGCTCATCGCAGGGAAGTGACGGCCCATCACCCGTCGGTACGCCTCGCCCACCTCGCGCTGCCGCTCCGCGTAAACCGTGCGGTCGGCGCAGTACATGGTCAGCCGCACGATGTCGGAAGCCGCCCCGCCACCCGCCTCGACGATGGTCACGCAGTTGCGGAGGGCTTGTTCGAACTGGGCGGTGAAGTCGTCGCTCACGAGTCGTTCGTCGGTGTCCCAACCGACCTGCCCGGCGACGAACAGCAGCGCGCGGCCCGGCGGCACGCGCACGGCCTGCGCGTATCCCTTCGGGCGGGACCACCCCTCGGGAAGCACCGACCCGAGCGGGTCGGAACCGGACGGCGAGCCAGCTGCATCAGCCATGTGCATAGTGTGCGGGTATCCGCATAGGCTGACAAGTCGGATCATCCCTGCGTCGGGATGGTCCAGCACCGGAAAGCGCCTCGCCGAGGCGCGTGCCGATTACGGCAGGCCCAGACCCGTACCGAAGGCCGAGTAGCGGCCGGTCACCGGGTCCTTGTCGACGGCTGCAACCCAGGTCTCGATGCCCACGGCGCGCAGCCGGGCCACAGCTTCCTGCAAGGCAGCCTTGGCGTTCGGGAACCCGCTCGCCAACGTAAACGCCGTGCGGTAGTGGGTCACCTCGCCGGCCGACGAGCCGGTCATGTCGCCGTGCTCGATCTTCAGCGCGACCTGCTGATCGCCCTTGATGCGGCCCCAGGTCTCGTCAGGTGCCTCGAAGTCGCCCACGTGGCTGTCCAGATCCACGGGGAAGGCCTGGACGCGGCTCTTCGGATCGAAGCTCCAGAAGAACTGGTCCATGCCGGTGCCGAACAGGTCGACGTCCATCACACGGCTGAACTCGAGGTCCTGGATGGGCTGGATCGTTGCAGCCTGCAACATGATGTCGCCCACGACCGTGCGGTCGCCGTAGCCGAGCGTGTAGTCGAACGTGGCCATCACGCCGCGCGGATCCTCACCCACACCGGTGTAGCTGACCATCGTCGAAGCACGGCTGTGGCCGCGCGGGTTCGCTCCGGCCAGCGTCGTCAGGCCGCCCAGCTCGAAGGAGAGCGGGATCAACGTGTCGGTAAAGCCCGGCGAGGAGAGCTGTTCGCCCGCACCGCCGTAGACGTGACGGTCGCCCTCGGGCAGCCCGATGACGTCGTAGTTGACCGCCCAGCCGTCCGCGGGCACGCCCGCGAGCAGGATGTCTTCGCTGTCGACCGCCTTGAAGCCGATCTGGTCCTCGATGAACGTGCCGTCCGGCGAGACCCCGACCGTGCGGTCCACCAGGTTGGACATGAATGCTGCGGTCTGCAGTTCGAGCGCCAGGCGGTACTCGCCGGTGGAGGTTCCCTCGTCACCCGTGAAGTCGAGGTCCGTGTCCGGGGAACTCTCGACCGCCACGGCGTAGTAACCGGGCTTGTCGATCGGCGCGATGATGTAGGAGAGCCTGCCAGGACCGCTGTCGTCGTCCCACGCGAGGAGGCGCTGCGTGTGCCCATTGAAGAGCCCGATCAGCGTGTCCGGCGGCGGGAACATGGACAGGCCGCTGAGCGTCGAGGCGTGCAGCAGCACCGAGCCAGGCGTCTCGAACACGAAGAAGTCCACGTCGTTCGGGCGCAGGTTCATGCCGCTCAGGATGAGCGGGTTGCCCGTCACCAGCGTCGGCGGGTGCAGTCCCGAGATGTGCGCCGCCGTGAGCAGCGTGTTGTTCTCTTCGTACGGGTCGGGACCGGGGCCGCCTGACGTGGCCGCGATCGTGCCGCCCGCGTGGCCGCCCGCCGCGGGCAGGCCGCGGCGCGTCCGGATCGCCGCCTCGAGCAGCGCCAGCGGCACCGGATCGTGGGGGCCGGCTCCGCTGATGCCCTGCGCCATCATCCCGTCCACGGGCGTGATGACCTCGATCTCCAGCGTGCCCGGGTTCTTCTCGGTCTGGTAGACGCCCAGCAGTTCCATCGGGTGGCGACCGACCATGGCCAGCACCGAGTCGCCGACCTCGAGCGGCGGGCGCCCTTCGACCTTCAGGTTGATCGAACGGGCGTGAAGGGTCCCGAGAATGACGTCCTGCGCGTCGAACTCGACGAACGTGCGCGTAGGATCGTCCAGGACCTGCAGCGAGGAGATGCGACCCGTGAGGATCAGATCCGCGGCATCCACCTGTTCACCGGTGGTCCCGTCAGCCAGGAGGCTGAGAAGGCCGGCAGGCAGGGCGAGGCACAGAACTAGTGCCAGGGCCCCCATCGAGACAGGCGGACGGGAGGGCATCATGTGCGCGAGAATCCTCGGGATGATTCTTCGGGGACGGCGGGCATACAGCCCGAGCAGAGCCTCCAGGTACGCGGAGGACCGGCTCGGCCAACTCGCCGGGCAGCATTCAGACTACATCGAAAATATGCAGGCGTCCACATGGGTATGCGGTCGTTCCGCCTCGGATTCGGGGGCTGGGAGAGGAGCTGGAGCAGCGGGCCGATTCCCGGTTCGGTTCCGAGTCTCGGCCCCTCCCGGACGCTGACGACGTGACAAACCTGACATTACCCGACGAAGGCGGAGGCAAGGGCCGCAGCGCCCTGGCCCTCTGGCTCCTGCTCGGGTTCGTCATCGCCCTGGCCCTCGTGCCGGATGGCGCGGTGCTGCGCTCGAAGATCGTCTGGGCCCAGGCCCTGCTGCTCGGTGCGGCGTGCGTCGCCCTGGGTGAACAAGCCCTGCGAGGCACGCTTCGCCTGCACTGGGTCGGCTTCCTGTTCGCCGGAGCGGCGGTCGTCTCCGTGGCCGCGGTGCAGCTCCAGTTCCCGGCCGGGCTGGTCAGCCGATCGCTCGCCCGCGACGAGGTGCTCAGGCTGGCCATCCTGCCGCTTGGCACCTGGACGGTCGGCTCCAGCCTGCGCACACCGGCCGACCGACGCCGGCTGCTGCTCGTGCTGCAACTCTCCGTCATCCCCGTGGCCGGCTACGCGCTCGCACAGAATCTCGCCGGCGTGCTCGACCTTCCCATCGACCGCGCTGCGCGCGCGGCGTCGACGTTCGGCAACCCGCTCTTCCTGGCCGCCTTCCTGGTGTTGGCCACGCCGCTGTGCGCGGCGGGCGCGCTGTTCGGGAGCGGCGCCAACCGCTGGGCGGGCGCCCTCGCCACCGGGCTGGCGCTGCCGGCCCTCCTGGCCGCGCAGAGCCGCTGGGCATGGCTGGGCTTCGCCATCAGCCTGGCGGTCGGCGTGGTGCTGCTCGCGCCCGATCGCCGCACGCGCCGCAACCTGCTCATCGCCCTCGGCGTCGCCGGCGCGATCATCGTCGCCATCACGATCCCGGTCCTCACACGACCGCAGAGCCATGCGCTCATCTGGCGCGACACCTGGGCCATGATCCAGAGCGCGCCCTGGGGCATCGGCCCAGGCCAGTTCCCGGTGGCCTTCCTGCCGTACGCCTCACCCGAGTTGCTCGAGGCCTATCCGCGGCCCGAGGTGATCGTGAACGACGCGCACAGCGAGCCGCTGCAGATCCTGGCCGAACTGGGCTGGCCCGGCCTGCTGGCGCTGCTGCTCTCCGTCACGCTGCTCGCGCGATCCGCGGTGGCCACCCTGCGCCGGGTCGCGACCGACGATGCCGAGCGGCCGATGCTCGTGGCCGGCCTGGCCGCCCTGTGCGGCGCGGGCGTGCAGTCGCTGGGCTCTCCCGACCTGCGCTTCGTCTCCTCGACCATGGCCTTCGCCGCGGTGGTCGGATTCTGCGCCTCGTTCGCCCCGCCACGCACCTGGACCGTGCGCGGTGGTCGTCCCGCGCGCGCGATCCTGGCGCTCGCCGCGCTGGCCGGCCTGGTCCTGGTCGCCCAGAAGAGCTGGGACCGGCACCAGATCGCCAAGTTGATCCGCCCGATCCCGGCCTTCCAGAGCTCGCCCGGCAACCGGGCGCTGATCGCCAGCCTGCAGGAGGACGTGGCCGAGCATCCCGACGACCCCGAGCGGCACTACACGCTGGGCGTGGCCCTCGCCGCCGAGTACCAGTACGCCGCCGCCGCCACGGCCTTCCGCGCCTCGGCGCGACTGGCGCCCGGCAACCCCGGCGTGTTGCGCAGCCTCGGCATCGCCGAGGGGCTGGCCGGCGAGTTCTCCTCTGCGATGTCGAACCTGCGCACGTCGCTGGGCGTCTCGCCGGACGACCCGACCGCGCTCTATGTCCTGGCCTACGCCGCCTACGGCATGGGCGACCTGCGCACCTGCATCGAGTCGCTCGAAGCGCTGCTGGTCCTCGAACCCGAACACCCCCAGGGGCGCCTGCTGCTGGCGAGGCTGCGCGAGTGAACCACCAGATCGTGCTCCTGGACGCCGGGGGCACCCTCATCACCGAGCGGCAGACGCGAGATGAGATCTACACGCGCGTGCTGGGCGAGCTGGGCGTCGACGTGACCCTCGAGCACATCGCGGCGCTGCGCCTCACGGTCCACGAGCAGACGCCCGCGATCGTGGACGGCGAGGTGCGCTACACGGACGCGTGGTTCCGCGAGTTCATCGCGCGGTTGCTGGCCGAGTTGGGCAGCGCGCTGGACGCCGAGATGGTCCGCGCCCGACTGGCCGAGCATTTCACCCGCCCTGAGAACTTCGTGGTCTACGCGGACGCGCTCGAAGCCCTTGAGCAGCTCACGGCCCAGGGCGCCCGCCTCGCCGTCGTGAGCAACTGGAGCAACCACCTCCCAGGACTGCTCGACGGGCTCGGCATCTCCCGTTACTTCGAGGCGGTCGTCGTGTCCGCAATCGTCGGCCACACGAAACCCGAGCGAGGCATCTTCGAGCACGCGCTCTCGGTGCTCGACGCGCCGGCGGACGCGGCGCTGCACGTCGGGGACCACCCCGTGAACGACCTCGCCGCCGCACGCCGCGCGGGCATCGCCGGCCTGCTGCTCGACCGCTCGGCGCAGCAGGCTCGGGGCCCGGAGGTGATCCACTCGCTGGATGAGCTGTCGACCCGCCTGGACGGCTGAGCACCTCGCAAGGCCCCGGGGCGCCCGGGCACCTCCCAGGCGGTTACCCCGCGCTCGCAGCGCGTACATGAGGGCAACGGTGAGGCGACGAGAGCCGCCCTCCCCGGACAGCCCCGGATCGCTGCATCCTCAGACGATCCGATCGTCCCCGCCCAGGACGCCTGGCTGCAGGGAGGTTGCTCTCGCCCCGCCGGGAAGTCGCACGACGAGACAGGAGCGCGCGCCGCTTCCGCGACAAGCGGAGGCGGCGCGCGTTTTTCATGCCCCCGGGCCCCGTTGCGTCCCCCTGGGCGACGCAGGCCCGCCGAAGACTAGAATCCGGCGCATGAAGGCCCCCCTGACCGCCTCCCTGGTGCAGTGCGACGCCGTGCTCGGCGACGTCGGCCGCAACCTCGAGGCCCACCTCGGCCAGATCGCGGTCGCGCGCGAGCAGGGCGCTGGCCTGGCCGTCTTCCCCGAGCTGTCCCTCACCGGCTACACGCTGCGCGACCTGACCAGCGAGGTCGCGATGCCGGCCGACGACGCGCGCCTCGACCCGCTGCGCGACGCCTCCCGCGAGATCGACATCGTCGTGGGTTGGATCGAGCGCAGCGACGACAACCGGCTCTTCAACGCCGCGGGCTACTTCTCCGAGGGACGTTTGCTGCACGTGCACCGCAAGGTCTACCCGGTGAACTACGGCATGTTCGAAGAGCGCCGCTACTGGGCGCCCGGCGATCGCGTGGCCGCCTTCGACACCAGCCACGGCCGCATCGGCCTGCTCGTCTGCGAGGACCTCTGGCACCCCTCGACCTCGTACCTGCTCTTCGCCGACCGGGCGGACATCGTGATCACGCTCTCGGCCTCACCGGCGCGCGGCATCGCGTCGGGTGGCGACGACCCGCGCCTGGCGCGCTCCACCGGCGCGTGGGAGCTGCTGCTGCGCCACCAGAGCGCGTCGTTCAGCGTGCACTCGATGTTCGTCAACCGCTGCGGCGTCGAGGATGGCATCAGCTTCGCGGGCGGCAGCCTGGTCGTGGATCCCTTCGGCGACGTCGCGCAGCGCCTCGGCATGGACGCCGAGCAGGTCCCCGTCGTGCTCGAGCCGGGCCCGCTGCGCCGGCGGCGCACGCAGGTTCCGCTGCTGCGGGACGAACGCCTCGATGTGACTCTCGGCAACCTGCAACGGATCGTGAATGAGCGCTTTGTCGATTGATGCCCCGCTGGTCGAGCGGATGCTCGTCACCTTCCTGCGCGAGGAGGTCGGCAGCGCCGGACTGTCCCGCGCGGTGCTCGGACTGTCGGGCGGGATCGACTCGGCCGTCTCGACCGCCCTCGCGGCGCGCGCGCTGGGGCCGGACAACGTGCTCGTCCTGGCCATGCCCTACCACGCGTCGAGCGAGGACTCGCTGACCGACGCGCGCGCGGTCGCCGACATGCTCGGCGTGCGCCTCGACGTGGTCGACATCTCGCCGCAGGTCGATGCGTACTTCGCGACGCAACCCGACGCCGACGCGCTGCGCCGCGGCAACAAGATGGCGCGCGAACGCATGTCCGTGCTGTACGACCGCTCGGTCGAGTGGCAGGGCCTCGTCGTCGGAACCTCCAACAAGACCGAGTTGCTGCTCGGCTACGGCACGCTGTTCGGAGACATGGCCTCGGCCATCAACCCGATCGGCGACCTCTACAAGACGCAGGTCTACTCGCTCGCGCGTCACCTGCAGCTCCCCGAGACCGTGATCACCAAGGCGCCGTCCGCCGACCTGTGGGCCGGGCAGACCGACGAGGAGGAACTCGGCTTCGGATACGACGAGGTCGACGCCGTGTTGCACGACCTGGTCGAGCGGCGTCTGGACGCCGCCGAGATGAAGGCTGCCGGGCACGACGCTGCGTTCGTGCAACGCGTCAAGCGCATGATCGTCGGCAGCCAGTTCAAGCGCCGCATGCCGATCATCGCCAAGGTCGGCGAGCGGACGATCAACCAGGACTTCCGCTATCCGCGCGACTGGGGCGCCTGATGGGCGCACCCGGGTCGAGGTCGTGCCGCCCCTCCGGACGGCGCCGGGCGGGACAGCCTTGAGCAGCGGTTGGGCCTTCGACGCTGCCCTCACGTGGCGCCTCACCATCGCGGCGCTGCAACGCTTCACCACGCAGCGCGTGTTGAGCTGGGCGTGGTGGATCCTCGAACCGCTGATCCTGATCACGGTCTACGCGATCGTCATCGGATTCATCCGACGGCACCCCATCCCCGACTACCCGCTGTTCCTGGCCTGCGCGCTGATCCCCTGGCGCTGGTACACGGTCGCGACGACCCGCGGCGCGAACGCGCTGCTGTCGAACGCGGGACTGCTCACCGCGACGCCGGTGAACCGCGAGTCGGTGGTGCTCAGCGAGGTGGCCGCGGCGACGATCGAAGCGTTGCTCGGCATCCCGGTGCTGCTGGGCTTCATGCTCTACTACGGCGAGGAGCCGACCCGCGCGCTGTTGTGGCTGCCCTTGCCGCTGATCGTGCTCGCGGCCCTGACCAGCGGCGTGTCGTTCCTGCTCTCGCCGGTGAACGTGCTGCTGCGCGACACGACGAACTCCTACGCCGCTTCGCTGCGCGTGCTCTGGTTCCTGAGCCCCGGGCTGTACGCGCTCCGCGAGATCCCGGAGTCTGCGACGCTCCCGGGGACGTCGATCGAGTTGCCGCTGCAGACCATGCTCATCTGGCTCAATCCCTTCACCGGGATCATCGAGGGCGTGCGGCGGCCCATCGTGGACGGCCTGCCGCCGCACTGGCCCGCGCTGCTCGCGTCCGCCATCTGGGCCCTCGTCGCGATCCTCGTCGGCCGTCGCGTCTTCCGTCGCCTGGCCGACTCGGCCATCCGGATGTTCTGAGATGAGCGTCATCCGCTGCGACGACCTCGGCATCTGCTTCTTCCGCGGCCAACCGCGCGCCGTCGCGTGGCACGGCGTGAAGACCGCGCTCGGCCTGAATCCCAGCGCGCCGGCTGCGGGCACCGGGCCCGCCATGGGCGCGAGCGAGTTGTGGGCCGTGCGCCACGTGGACCTCGAGGTTCCCGCGGGCAGCTGCCTGGGCATCTGCGGACCGAACGGCGCGGGCAAGACCACGCTGATGCGCCTCATCAGCGGCATCTACAAGCCGGACGAGGGCTCGCTCGCGGTGGCCGGCAAGACCTCCGCGCTGCTCTCGCTGGGCATCGGCATCAGTTCGGCCCTGACCGGACGCGAGAACCTGCGCGTGGTCGGTGCGCTGCACGGGCTGTCGCGCGCCGAGATCCGCGATCGCTACGTCGAGATCCGCGAGTTCGCCGGCCTGGACGAGCCGACCATGAACACGCCCGTGCGCTTCTACAGCAGCGGCATGCGCACGCGACTCGGCTTCGCCATCTACGCGGTGCTGACGCCGGAGGTCCTGCTCATCGACGAAGTGCTCGCGGTGGGCGACGCGAGCTTCCGGCAGAAGAGCGCGGCGCGCCTCGACCAGCTGCGCGAGCGCGCGCGCTGCGTCGTGATCTCCAGCCACAACCTGGGCTTCCTCAAGGACACCTGCGACAAGGCACTGTGGCTCGACGGCGGGAAGATCGTCGCGTACGGCGACTCGGCGGAGGTCGTGGACGGGTACGAAGCCTCGACGCGCGCGCCCGAGCCGGAATCGGCGGGCGGCTAGGCGCCCCTTCGCCCGCGGCCGGCTACGGCTTGCGCGCCCACACGGTGACCATCGGGCAGTACTTGTCGAGTCGCCGGTTCTCCCAGGTGCGGCTCGGCACCGTCTTCACGACCTCGCAGCCCGCCGCGACGAGCATCTCCTCGAGGTGCACGGCGTCGAAGCCGTACTTGTGGACATTGTGCTCGTAGTCGTTGCTGCCGAACATCAGGTAGTTGAACCACTTGATGTCGATGTGTCCCGAGATCAGCTGCCGCGCGATCTCGCGCACGTCCGGCGCGATGATCTTGATCACGCCGCCGGGCTTCAGCAGCTTCACCCACTCGTTCAGCACGCCCTGGATGTCGAAGCGGCTGAAGTGCTCGAGCACGTTGCTGGCGTAGACCTCCTCGTAGCGGCCGTGGTGCTCGGCGGGGAAGTCGGCCGCGTCGCACACGACGTCGATGCCCGGCAGGGGGCGGATGTCATGGTGGACGTAGCCCTCCTGCGGCTTGTCTCCGGCGCCGATCTCCAGCTTCAGCGGGCCGGTGTCCGTCGCGACATCGTCGGCGGTCTCTCCCACGGTCGTCCTCCCGGCGCCACGCGCGGCGCGCTGCGGCGCGTCGGCCAGGATCGCCGCGAGGCGCTCCGCGGCCCGTCGCCAGGTGTATCGCTCGGCCGTCGCCCGGGCCGCGCGCCGACGCTCGTTCGTCGACGCGTCGCGCCGCTCGTCGAAGGCGCGACGCAGCTGGGCCGCCAACTGCTCGGGATTCCCGCGCTCGAACAGCAACGCGTTGTCGTCGTCGAGGTAGGCGTCGGGCGCCGTCCCGCGGCAGTGCACCATGACCAGTCCCGATGCCAACGCTTCCATCGTCGGCAGGCCCCAGCCCTCCACGCTCGACTTCACGAACACGTGTGCGGAACGGTAGAGGTCGGACACGGCGGCTTCCTTCAGGGGACCGTCGTCGTCGAGCAGCAGCTCCACCGGAGCGCCGCTGCCGTCGACCGTGAAGCCCGGCTCGCTGCGCCCACTCCGGATCACCAGCCGCACGGGATCGTCGGGGCCGAACGCCGTGGCCCACGCCGAGAGCAGGTCGGCCCAGTCCTCCCGCGAGCTGGACTTGCCCAGACCCTGGAAGATCGCGAGGAAGGTGAAGGGCGGCTCGGCGGGCGGCGTCTCCGGCGGGTGAAAGCGCTCGACGTCGATGCCGAGCGGACAGACCTCGATGGCGGTCGTGACGCCGCCGCGTCGGAACACGTCCCGGTTCCACTCGGTCGGGACGACGATGAGGTCCACGTCGTTCTCGAGGATCGCGTGCCAGTCCGGGTACCGCTCGGGCCAGTCCTCGCGCTCCGTCATGGTGAGCAGCACGCGGAAGGCATCGGGCTTGCGCATCCCGTTCGGCGGGCAGAGCTGGAGCACGATCGGCGTGTCGCTCGGCTCCTTCCGCGAGCGCTTCAACAGCTTCAGGAACGGCCGGCGCTGATCCTCGGGGATGAGCCCGGCGTCGAGATCCTTGAGGTCCTCGGGGTAGAGGTGCGCGCCCATCCGGAAGTCGGCGCCGAGCGCCGCGAGTTCGTGGACGAGTTGTCGCGTGACGACGCCATACCCGGTGGCCCGGAAGAATCGGCCCGGATCGTCGATGCGGAAATCCACCGGTCGGATCACTCCTCGATCGCGGGGCCGGCAACCGCTGGCGGCGGGCGTCCCGCGGGGTCGCGAAGTCTATCATCCGATCCTGTTCGATCCCTGCGGGTCCGCTCGCGTCGCACACCCGGCGCTTTCACGGACCGCGGGGGTCGCCTAGTCTGGACACGACCGCCCGACACGCGACCCACGCCATGACCATCGCCGTCTTCGGCACCTTCGACGTCGCCAACTACGGCGACCTGCTGTTCCCGCTCCTCGCGGGACGGCGCCTCGCCGCCATCGACGAGAGCGCCTGCGCGGTCGCGCCCACCGCGTGTCGACCGATGCAGGACGCGGCGCCCACACGATCGGTCGACGAGCTGCTCGACCCTGGCGATGCCGACGGACCGATCTCCGACCTGTCCGGCGTGCTGCTGGGCGGTGGCAACCTGCTCCACGCCTCGGCCACGAGCCGCGTGTACGGAGCGCTCGATCCGCCGCGGCCGTTCGCCTACCCGTCCCTCTGGATGGGCGCCGCGCAACTCGCCACGCGCCGCGGTGTGCCCCTCGCGTGGAACGCGCCGGGCGTCCCCGCGCCGCTCGCGCCCGCGGCCGCCGCGGCCCTGTCGCTCGCCTCCCGCGAGGCGCGTCCGCGCGCCGTGCGTGACGAGGGCAGCCGCGCCCTCCTTGCCGCGGCCGGCATCGAGGCCGAGGTGGTCCCCGACACCGGCCTGGACGTGTCCGAGCTGTGGGACCTGGACGAATTGCTCGACGTGCACCGCGGCCTGGCGGGCGACGTCGCCGCCGACGGGCGCACCGTCGCGTTCCACGTGAGCCCACGGCGCGTGCTCGACGACACGACCGCCCTGGCCGTCGCGTTCGACGCGATCGCCAAGGGCCTCGACGCGACGCCCCTGCTCGTCGCCGTCGGGCCGTGCCATGACGACGGTGCCCTGCTGGAACGCATCGCCGCCGAGCTCGATCGCCCTGCGATCGTCCTCGCAAACCCGCAGCGTCTGGTCGAGATCGCCGCCGCCATCGCCGGCTCGGTGGCGTACTTCGGCTCGTCGATGCACGGCGCGATCACCGCCGTCGCGTACGGGCGTCGCGCCGCCCTCGTGGCCGCACGCGCCGATCACAAGCTGGCCGGCCTTTGCGATCACCTCCAGGGCGCGCTGCCGCGTCACGAGCGGTGGGCCGAGGCCGTCGCCGCAGTGGAGACCTTGCCGTCGGAGGACGCCGTGGGCGAGGCCGTCGCCGCAGCCCGACAGCGGCTCGACGCGCACTGGCAAGGCGTCCTCGCGAGCCTTGCCGGCCCGGCACGGAAGAACACGGACGTCGACGACGCCGGCCTGATGCGCCGACTGCTCGAGGAAGTGCTCGCCGAGACGGCCGTCCGCGCGCGCCAACTCGGCGACGGCCTCGATCGTGCGAGAGAGGTCATCGGCATCCGGGAGACCCGCCTGGCGCGCACCGACCTCGAGCTCGCAAAGCTGCGCGCCGAGTGCGCGCGCCTGAAGACCGCGCTCGAGGACACCGAGCGCGACCGGTCGATCATCGCGAAGCTGGCCGCGGCGCAACCCGGACAGGCACCGCCGCCCGACGCGTCCTGACAGGGGCGCGCGGGCGCCGCCGCGCGCCTACTTCACGCAGTGCGCGATGGACCCCGTGCTGGGCATGCCGCACGACTTCAGGAACTCGGCCTCGGGCAGGTCCTCGAAGGCGCGCACCTGGTGGAAGCGGCCCGTCAGCAGGTCCAGCCATTCGTCCAGCGAGTAGTGGCGCTTGTGGTGCGGATTCTCCGGGTTGTCCTCGTGGCGGGGACGCACCGGGGTGTCGATGAGCAGGACGCCGCCCGGCTTGAGCAACGCGTGCAGGTCGTCGAGGAAGCGCGTGTCGTCCTCGATGCACTCGATGGTCTGGAAGCAGACGATCGCGTCGAAGGCGTCGTCCACGAAGAGCGAGCGCAGGTCGGACACGTCGCGCTCATGCCAGGTCGCGTTGGGCAGGTCGTAGTGCGTCCGCGCACGCGAGACGGCCAGGCCGTAGCTGTCGATGCCTTCGACGGCGTCCGCGAACGCGGCCAGCTTCGCGGTGCCGTACCCGACGCCGCACGTGCAGTCGAGCACACGCCCCGGTTGTGCGCCATCCCGCGACAACACCTTGGCGGCCCATTCGTACCGGCCGAGATGGTGCAGGTTCTGTTTGTCGGAGAAGTGCTTGCGGTCCTCGAAGCCCGGCATCGGCACGTAGCATTTGCCGCTGCGCACGACGGGGTCGGTGGATTCGCGCCGCCAGCGCTTGAACTCCTCTTCGTTGAACTTGCGCGGCAGTCCCAGCGCGGCACGCGCTGTGGTCGCGAGCTTCTGCAACATGGTCATCCTCCCTGTGTCTCCGTGAGCTCGTCGGCGTGCGTGCCCGAGTCGGCGGGTTCCGCCTGTCGGCGAAGCCTGTCGATGCGCGCGCGTGCGCCGAAGCCCACGGCCCCCGTCTCCGGATCACACTCGATGCCCAGCGACTCCGCGAAGAGCAGGCTGGTGCGGCGCGCCTCCTCGTCGCAGGAGAACCGTGCGGCGGTCCGGTATCCGCCCTGCACGATGCGGTCCCGCAGCGCTGCGTCGTCCAGCAGGCGCAGCACGGCGCCCACCGTCTCGTCGCGATCCGCGGGGTCGATCATCAGGCTGTTCTCCTCGTGGCGCGCGTACTCGGCGACGCCGCCGAAACGCGTGAGCACCGTCGCGCAACCGCACGCCATCGCCTCCAGGCCCATCCGCCCGAAGCCCTGGAAGGACGAGGTGTCCAGCAGCACGAGCGCGTCATTGTAGACACGACGCAGCCGCGCGTGGGGGACGACCCCGAGGTCGGTGTGCTCGAAGTCCACTCCGTACTCGTCCAGGTTCGGGCAACCGTAGAGGCAGATCTCGACCTCGGGACGCTCGGCCTTGATTCGACGCATGGTCTCGATCAGCGCTTCGAAGCCCCGGCGCGGAGTGCGCGGACGCGCCATGCCCAGCACGCGCGGCGACCGCTCCCGCTCGCGGTCCTCCGCGTAGAACAGGTCGAGATCCATGCCCAGCGGGACCTTGTGGCAGTCGTGCCCGCGCTCCGCAAGCGTCTCCGTGAGCCAATCGGTCTTCACGATGCGGTCGGGGATCAGCTCGTAACTGCGCATCACCGCACGCCGCCCCTCCGCGTCCCACTTGGCGAAGAAGCCGGTCTCGTCGTCCTGCACGAAGTACCACGGCACGGCCAGCTTGCGCGTCTCGCTGACGATGCGGTGCACCTTCTCGGCCGTGGACCAGAGCGTCGCCACCACGAGGTCGGTCTCGGGGAAGCTGCGGATCATCGACTCGGCCGACGGGAACACGTAGGGCGAGTGGTACAGCATGTACGCCGACAGGTGCGTCTGGTCGTGGTCGTGGTGCGTGGCGATCTTCGCGTCCCAGCCGAGCATGGTCAGGCGGTTCACGAGCTGAACGACGGACAGCACGCCGCCGGAGATGGAGAACTTCTCGAGCACGTAGGTCACGCGCGGGCGCCCGCGCGACTGGCACCCCCGCGGCATCGGGTGGCGCGTCTCCGGTGCGCGCAGCAGGCCGCGCTCCTTGATCATCGTGGGCACGCGCGCCATGCCGCCCTGGTCGCGCACGTAGCGCGAGGCCTCGTTCATCGCGTAGACCCCGCCGCCCATGCGCATGCGGTCGTAGAACGCCGACAGGATCGGCGGCGGCGCCGAGCTGTCCATGCGCACGAAGGCCGAACGCACGCCGGCGAGCGGATCGTCCTTCTTGTAGCGACCCATGGCGCGCCGGTACGGCTCGCCCCAACGCTCCATGAAGAGCTGGTAGTTGCCGTCGCGGAACGTCTCGTCCTTGAAGTCCTTGAAGGTCACCTTGCCGCGGTGATAGACGAACGCGTCCTCCGCGCCGACGACGCGCCAGCCCTTCTTCACCGCGCGCATGCACCAGTCGCTCTCCTCGCCGTAGCCCATGCCGAAGGCCTCGTCGAAGAGCCCGATGTCCTCGAGCGCCTCGCGCTTCAGCAGCAGGCAGAAGCCGCCGCTGGTGACGGTGTCGAAGCAACTGCGCCGCATCGTGCGCGAAAGCGCCGCGCCGTACTGGAACACGTTCCAGCCCATCGGCACGTCCACCGAGTGGAACGACGCCTGGTTGCTCATGGGCATCACCGAGGCGATGGCCGGCTCGGTCAGCGCGGCGTCCACCAGGCGCGAGAGCCAGCCGGGCGTGACGACGGTGTCGCTGTTCAGCAACACCACCATGTCGGCCTTCGCCTGGCGCATGCCCCGGTTGCTGTTCTTCACGAAGCCCTGCGCGGTCTCGTTGCGCAACACGCGGCTCGGGAGCCCGCGGTCGGCGGCCACGAACTGCTCGATGCGCCGCTGCGTGTGCCGGTCGCTGCCGTCGTCGAGCACCGTGATGGATGCGTGCGGGTAGTCGGTGAACGCATCCAGCGACTCGAGGCAGGGACGCAGCACGTGCCACTCGTTGTGCACGGGCACCAGGATCTCGACCGACGGCGGCGGGTCGGGGAGCGGTCGCGGGAGCTGCTCGTGCTCCTCGGCGCCCGGGACGAGGCGGATCATCCGCGTCAGTCCGGGCAGGCCGGGCTCGCCAACATCCCCTCTTCTAGGCTCAGGCGCCAACCGCCAGATCGTCCCAACCGTGTGATTTGCGCTGTCGTTCGCGGGTGAGAACGCAGTCTAGGGACCGCGCTCGGCGGGGGCAAGGAACGCGGGAGCGGGGACGACCGCCCCGGAATTGGAACGCGCGCGACGGGAGACCCGCCGCGCGCGTTCGTCTGTCGGTTTCGTCAGCCGGTTACGGCGTCGTCAGGCTCAGACCGTTCGTCGCGGTCGCACCGAGACCGGTCGTGGCCAGCGGATCCGCCATCCACGCCTGCGTGAAGAACGTGAGCCCCGGGGGCAGCGCCGGCATGACGCCCGGAAGCGTGCCGTCGCCGGACAGGTCCAGCGGGAAGCCGTTGATCGCGAAGTCCGGCGACGGCACGAAGACGCCGCCCTTGAACGGGGCGAAGATCGTGCCGAGGCCGACGTAGACGTTCGCGAAGCCGGCGGACGGCCCGTCTGTGATCCCGATCGAAACCGGCGTCCCGCCTTCGAGCGTGCCCGAGCCGCCCAGGATCGGGCGGCCGTTGCTGCCCAGGATCCAGGTGTCCTGCGTCAGGCCGGGATTGGAGTTGATCGCGTCCCACTGGCGTCCGAGGTTCCGGTAGACCGTGTTCACGGAGCCGAAGTTGGCCACCGCGATGTCGACCAGCGAGTCACCGTCCAGGTCGCCGAAGGCGAAGCCGTAGGTGTCGCCGAGCTCGCCGACCATCGGCTCGAGCGGGCCGAAGCCCTGGTCCGCCATGCCGAAGCCGCCGCCACGACCGTTGTTCATGAACAGGCAGTTGGACTCCACAGGAGCGACACCGGTGATCCGATTGGCGACGAACAGGTCCTCCTTGTAGCGCCCGTCGATGTCGAAGAACCGCGCCGAGATGGAGTTGCCCATGTCCTCGACCAGCGGACCGACCACGATCGCCGTGAACTTGCCGGTGCCGTCGTTGGTGTAGAAGTTGTTCTTCTCACCCTCGTCGTTGGCGACATAGAGGTCGAGGTCGCCGTCGTTGTTGAAGTCGGCGAAGTCGCAACCCAGCGAATTGTGGATGTCCGTGGTGGCGTCGTTGGTCGGGTCGACGACCCGCGTGAAGACACCCGTCCCGTCGTTCGTGTACAGGAAGTTCGCGCTCCCCAAGCCGCCGAGCACGCCGTCGTGGTTCGTGACGAACAGGTCGATGTCGGCGTCCCCGTCGATGTTGCCGATGGCCACGTCGTAGGAGATGCCGCCGTCGCTGACCGCGTCGCCGACGAGTTGCTTGGTGAAACTGCCGGTGCCGTCGTTGTCGTTCAAGTACAGGAAGTTGTCCTGGCCGTTGAAGTTGGCGACGAACAGGTCGGGAGCGACATCGCCGTTGGCGTTGAAGAACACCGCGTGGCGTGAGTTGGCGATGTCGGTGACGATGTCGCCGGCAACCACGGCCGTGAACACGCCGAAGCCGTCGTTCAGGTAGAGGTTGTTCGCCTGCGCCGCCGAGTTGGCCACGAAGATGTCCATGTCGCCATCCGGCTCGACGTCCGCGAGGGCGATGCCACGCGAGTTGAACACGTCGGTGACCGCCGGGCCGGCGATCGCGGACTTCGTGAAGACGCCCGTGCCGTTGTTCAGGTAGAGCGAGTTGGTCTGGTCGAGGTTCGCGACGTAGATGTCGAGGCTGCCGTCGCCACTGCCGTCGAAGTTCGCGATCCTGATGTCACGCGAGTTCTCGGCATCGGAGTCGAGCGGCGAGCCGACAGCCATGTCCTCGAGCAGGATGTGCTGCGGAATGACCTCCTGCGCCGACGACGACGCGCCGAGTGCGAGGATCAGACCGAAAGCGAGAAAAGTCTTGGAAGAACGCATGCTGAATGTCTCCGCGTGAGGTCATCGCCCAAGGCGCCGCTCCCCTACCCCGGCGAGCGTCGGTGACTTGGTCGGACCTCTTTCCAGCAGGAAAGCTATCCCGGCCAGAGGAATTGGCAAGCGAGGCGAACCCGCCTCATGAACAGGGCCTGCAAACGGGCCTATGCCGCCCGTTTCCCGTGTTCGGCATATAGCCGATGTTACCCCCCGGCGCCGTCAAGGCGCTAGGGAAGCCGGCTCCGAGGCGGGCGCGCGCGAACGCGACGGCCATGTCTGCAGGCCGGCCTCCAGGCGGTTCAAACCGGCCAGGCAGCGCGCCTCCCACGCCGGACGATGACGCAGGAAGTAAGTGAGACGACTGTGTCGGATGATCGGCTCGATGTGCGCGTCGTGCGGCCGACGATGATGCGGCCGCACGTGCACCACGCTGATCGAAGGCGCGTAGACGGCGCGGGCGCCGCGACGCGCGAGGCGCTGCGCGAGGTCGACGTCCTCGTAGTACAGGAAGAAGCCTTCGTCGAATCCACCGACGTCCGTGAATACGTCGCGCCGCACGAGCATGCAGGCCCCGGTCACCCAACCCACCGGTCCAGCTCGATGTTTCCGCAATGGCAACCACACGCGCGAGGCCGCGGGGCGCACGCGCCTCCCGATCAGGCTGAATAGCGAAGGGAAGTTGCCCACCGAACCCTCGACCGTGCCGCCGGGAACGCAGACCGCCGGCCCGACCAGTCCGACGTCGCGCGGCAGGCCGCCGAGCACGTCGGGAAGCGCCGCCAGCTTGCCCGGCGGGAACCAGAGGTCGGCGTTGCTGAACGCCAACCAGCGGCTGTTCGTTCGCTCGACCGCCCTGTTGATCGCCGCCCCGAAGCCCAGGTTGCGGCGGTGGCGCACGAGCGTCGCCTCGGGCGCACACTCGGCCACCACGGCGTCGCTGCCGTCCTGCGAGGCGTTGTCGGCCACGACCAGCTCGGTGGACCAGCTGCAGGTCGCGGCCAGGGCCGCCAGCTCGCGACGCAGCGAGGGCAGCATCAGGCGGAGATCGGGGGCGCTGTCGTGGGACACCACGATCCAGGCGAGATCTGCCCCGCGCTGCACCGGATCGTCTCTCAACGCCGTGTCTCCGCCTCCTTCTCCCAACCCCGCGGGCAGTGTGCCTCTTTCGGACACGACGCACAACCGGCCCGGGCGTCGCGGATGACGCCCGGGCCGGCTGTCCAGCTCTCGGGAGGAGGAGCGGCGCTCCCGTCAGGGAACGATGAGCTTCAACGCGTTGGTCGCCGAGGCGCCCGCGACCGCGGTCGCGTCGGGCATCCACGCCTGGAGGATGAACGCGAAGCCGCTCGGGAGGTTGGGCATGATGCCGAACAGCGTCAGCGAGCCCGTGCCGTTCAGCGGCAGGCCGCCGAGCTGCATCACCGGCGCCGGCACCATCACGCCGCCCATGAAGGGCGCGTAGAGCGTGCCGAAGCCGACGAACAGGACGCTCATGCCGGCGGGCGGTCCCTGGTCGATGTCGAGGATCACCCAGCTCGAGGGCTCGAGCGTGCCGGTGCCGCCCAGCGTCGGGATGCCGCCCACGCCGACCAGGTGGTTGGCGAGGTCGATCCACTGCGGGCCGTCGTTGTCGTAAAAGCGGTTGGCCTCACCCTGGTTCGCGACGACCACCTCGTGATCGCCGTCACCGTCCAGGTCGCCGAACGCGAACCCGTAGGAGTTGCCCGTCTCGCCGCTCGACGGCTCGAGGGGACCGAAGGGCTGCACGTCGAAACCGTTGGGGCCGCCGCGACCGTTGTTCATGAACAGGCAGTTGCCCTCGCCCGCGCGGTTGGCCACGAACAGGTCCGGGCCGTGCTGGCCGTCGATGTCGAAGAACTCGCAGCTGATCGAGTTGCCCATGTTGGTGACCAGCGGGCCGGTGAACACGCGCGTGAACACGCCCGTGCCGTCGTTCAGGTAGAAGTTGTTCTTGTCCAGCTCGTCGTTCGCCACATACAGGTCGACGTCGTTGTCGCCGTCGACGTCGCCGAACGTGCAGCCCAGCGAGTTGTTCACGTCGAGCGTCGCGTGGTTGGCCGCGCCCGTGATGCGCGTGAACCCGCCGCTGCCGTCGTTCCGGTAGAGGAAGTTCACCGTGCCGGGGCCGCCCACGAGTCCGTCGTGGTTGGTCACGAACAGGTCGAGGTCGGTGTCGCCGTCGATGTCGGCCACGGCCGCGTCGTAGGAGATGCCGCCGTCGCTCGCCGCGTCGTTGGCCGGGTCGGTGATCTTGGTGAAGTTGCCGGCGCCGTCGTTCGTGAACAGGTCGTTGTCCTGACCGTTGAAGTTCGCCACGAACAGGTCGAGGTCGGTGTCGCCGTCCATGTCGAAGAACACGCCGTGACGCGAGTTGTCGGTCTCGGTCACGACCAGGCCGGTCGTCACCCTGGTGAAGAAGCCGTTGCCGTTGTTGCGATAGAGCAGGTTGGGCTGCGCGGCCGAGTTGGCCACGAAGACGTCGATGTCGAGGTCGCCGTCGATGTCCCCCACGGCCACGCCGCGCGAGTTGCGGCCGCTGTCGTGGATCAACGGGTTGACCGAGATGTCCTTCGTGAAGCCGCCGGCGCCGTCGCCGAAGTAGAGCGAGTTGTCCTCGTCCACGTTCACCACGAACACGTCGAGGAAGGTGTCGCCGTTGAAGTCCGCGACCGCGACGTCACGGGAGTTCTCGACGTCCGAACCCGCGATGCCGCCCGAAAGGGCGTCGACCAGCAGGTTGGGCGGGATCTCCTGGGCGTTGGCCGGATTGAGCGCGAGGAGGACGCCTGAGGCGATGAGCGGGATGAACGAGCGCATGTGAAACCTCTCCGGTGCCCTGGGAGGGCGTTCCGTCGGCATGGGGGCCGTGAACCACCGGCACTTCGATCCGCCCGGCAGGCGCCGGTTTCGGGGCGGGGCAGCCCGGTGGAGAGGAGCCCTGCCAAGCGGTCCTGTCGACCGGTGCCCTAAGCCATCTTGAGACTGAAACGGGTGGCGAGGGGGTGGCCCGGGAACTTAGGCTGCCGCGCCCATGACCCGGCGCCGATTCACAGCCCTATGCGCCGTTCCGATCGCCCTCTCAGCTATGGCGTGCGGGTCCCTGTTCCCCGATTCGGGGCCGGCTGCACCCATCCCCGCCGGAGCCGAGGCGCCCGTCCGCCCGGGGGCGATCCTCGATCCGGCGCTGACCGGCGATCCAAAGGAGGCGCCCGCCGCACCATCCGCCATCAAGTCCGGCCAACCCGCCGTAGCGGACGGGCCTGACCGAGCTGCCGCGTCCACCGAACCCGTGGCGCGCGTCTCGCCCGCCGACGACGAGCGCTTCGCCGAAGCCCACGGCCTGTTCCTGACCGCGTGCGCCTCCTGCCATGGCGAGGACGGCGACGGCAAGGGCACCGCCGAGCTCGACCGGCCGGCCCGCAGCTTCCTGGAGGGCGGCTTCTCGTTCGGCAACACGCCGGACGCCTTGGCGCGCACCATCACCTTCGGCATCCCCGGCACGCCCATGCCGGCCTGGGGCGAGGCCTACGACGAACGCCAGCGCCGGCTGCTGGCCGAGTACGTCCTCGCGCTGGGCCCGCCGGGCACCGAGGTGGACGCTGAGCAGACCTTGATGGCGGTCGGCACGCGCCCCGCCGTCGCGCGCGGCATCCTGCCCTCGATCGGCGAGGGCGCGCCGCTGCGTCCGCGCGGCCTGCTGATCGGCACGCCCGCCGGCCTCACCTTCGAGTACCGCATCGACGACGTGCGCCTGCTCGGCGTGCGCCAGGGCGACTTCGTCGCACGCGACGATTGGATCGGCCGCGGCGGCGCACCGCTGCGCCCGCTGGGGACGCTGGTGCTGCTGGAGGGCGACGGCGATCCGCCGGCGACCTTCTCGCAACGCACGATCGCCGACGAGCCCGAAGCCGCGCCGTCAGCCGGCGAGGACGCCCCCGAGGAGCCGCAGCGCGTCGAGATCACGCCGCTGCACGCGCAGCTCACCAGCACCACGATCGACGACGAGGTCACCGCGACGATCGGCTACCGGCTCGAACGCGAGGACGGCACGCCGCACGCGCACGTGCAGGAACGCATCGAACCCTGGGCCGACGCCGAGGGATCGGGCTGGACGCGTCGCCTGGCCCTGGTGGGCACCGGCCTGAACGCCGTCGAGCTCGCGGTCTCGGTCATGCCGCCCCTGGACGGACGGAAGGTTCGCCCCGAGATCTGGGCGCCGCGCGAGATGGCGGGTCCGATGCCGCCCGCCTGGTTCGATGTCGTGTCCGAGGACCGCGCCAGGTTCTTCGTCGGCGTGCGCGGAGTCGCGGTCGCGTCGGGCGCGCCGACCGCGACGACCATGACCATCGGGGCCGACGGCGGGCTGCGTGCGCACGTCCGGCTCGAGCCAGAGCAGTCGCTGGAACTCGAACTGATCACCTTCTTCCCCACCGTCGCGCCGGAAGGCACGGGGCCGACGAGTGACGAGGGCGAGCGATGATCGGCTCGTCGCACTCCGCCGCAGTCCTCGCCCGGATCACGACAGGCCTGGTCCTGTTCGCGCTGCCGCTCGCGACGCCCCTGCGCGCGCAGGAGCCCGAGACCATCGAGGAGACCGGGGCCGACCTCGGCGTGGTCGCGCGCGAGGCCGAGTTCTACGCGGTGGACCACCTGGTCCCGCCCGAGGGCGTGGTGCTCGAGGTGGGCGGCATGGACTTCCTCTCCGACGGCCGGCTGGTCTTGAGCACGCGCCGCGGCCAGGTCTGGCTGGTCGACGACCCGCTGGCGCGCGACCCGGCCGACGCGCACTTCAGCCTGTTCGCCGAGGGGCTCGACGAGGGACTGGGCCTGAAGGTGATGAGCGAGCGCGGGCCCGACGGTCGCGCGACCGACGTGATCTACGTGATGCAGCGCGGCGAGTTGTCGCGGCTGCACGACACCGACGGAGACGACGTCTGCGACCTGATCGAGACCGTCGCCGACGACTGGGGCATCTCGGGCAACTACCACGAGTTTGGCTACGGCCTGCCGGTGGACGAGCAGGGCAACTTCTACATCAGCCTGAACGTCGGCTTCGGCAGCCCCAAGTGGTGGCACGGCAACTCGCCCGTGCCGTACCGCGGCTGGGTGCTGCGCGTCACGCCCTCGGGCGAAGTGCAGCCCGTCTCCTTCGGCTCGCGCAGCCCGGCCGGCATGGGACACAACGCCGAGGGCGACCTCTTCGTGACCGACAACCAGGGCGACTGGATGCCGGCCTGCCCGATCTTCCACGTGCAGGAGGGCGCGTTCTTCGGCCACCCCGCCTCGCTGGCCTGGACCGAGGACTATCTCGTGCACGGCGCCAAGCCGAGCGACACGCTGCCCAGCAAGCAGCCGCGCGCGCCGGCCGCGATCTGGCTGCCCTACAAGTGGTCGCGCTCGGCCGGCAACCTCGTGCCCGACATGACGGAGGGCGCGTTCGGCCCGTTCGGCGAGCAGATGTTCGTGGCCGAGCTGACCAACGGCATGGTGCTGCGCGCGCAGATGGAGAAGGTGCGCGGACAGTGGCAGGGCGCGGTGTTCCTCTTCCGGCAGAACATCGGCTCGTCGGTGCGCGTGACCTTCGCGCCGGACGGGACGCTCTTCGCGGGGCTCACAAACCGCGGCTGGGGCGGCCTGCCGCCGGCCGACGGCATCGCGCGCCTGCGCTGGACCGGCAAGGTGCCGATGGAGATGCACACGGTGCACCTGCTCCAGGACGGCTTCGAGATCACGTTCACGCAGCCGGTGGCCGCGGGCGTGACGATCGAGCCAGACGACGTGACGCTCACGCAGTACGACTACGACTGGTGGTGGGAGTACGGTTCGCCCGAACGCAACACGGCCGCGGTCGAGGTGACGAAGACGACGCTCTCGGAAGACCGGCGCGTGCTGACCGTGCGCACCGCGGGCCTCACGCCGGCGATGATGGCGCGGCTGATCCTCTCCGGCGTCGAGGGCGAGGACGGCGCGCCGCTGCTGCACGACGAGTTCGCCTACACCATCAACCAGCTTCCCGAAGGGCCGCTCACCACCGAGCTGGTCGCGAAGGAGGCCGTGCCGCCGCCGCCGCGCGAGAACCAGGACGAGGGCTGGCTGCGCCTGACCTACGGCGACGCGCTCGACGCCTGGGAGTCGAAGGGCTGGTCGCTGGTCGACGCGCAGATGGACCCCGCCGAGCCGACCGCGTTCAAGATCAGCGAGGGCAACAGCGCGCTGGTGAACGTCGGCGCGGGCAAGGCGAGCGACTTCGTCGGCCGCTATCCGCTCGGCGACGGCAAGGCGCACGTGGAGTTCATGCTGCCAGAGGGCGGCGCCTCGGCGGTCTACCTGCAGGGCCGCTACGGCATCCGCATCGTGGACGAGGCCCACCCGCGCCACGGCGAGACCTTCCGCACCGGCGCGCTGATGGCGACGGGCGACAGTCCGGCGCGCGCGCCCACGCTCGAGGCCTACAAGGGCTCCGGGCAGTGGCACGAGATGGATATCGAGTTCCAGGCCGCGCGCTTCGACGCCGCCGGCCGCAAACTGGAGAACGCGCGCCTACTGCGCGTGACCATCGACGACATCCTGCTGCACGAGAACGTCGAACTGGCCGGCCCCAGTCCCGGCGCGCCGCTCCGGATCGAGGGTCCGCTCGGACCGCTGGCGATCGCCGGCGACCTGGGCCAGGTGGCGCTGCGCACGCTGCGCTTTCGCGCGACGAACGAGCCCGACGGCCGCGAGGGCTGGGTGGCGATCTTCAACGGCGACGACATCGACGGCTGGCGGCCCTCGCCCGACGCTCCGGTGCCTGGGCCCGACGACGACGAGGACGAGCCGCCCGGCTGGTCGGTGGACGAAGGCGTGCTGATCGGCCGCGGCGCGCGCAGCCACCTCTTCTCGCCGCGCGGCGACTACACCGACCTCGAGTTCCGCGCGAAGGTGCGCATCAACGACGGCGGCAACTCGGGCATGTACTTCCGCGTCGCGTACGGCGAGGGCTGGCCCGCCGGCTACGAGGCGCAGGTCAACAGCTCGTTCACCGACCCGCAGCGCAACGGCAGCATCTACTCGCTCTCGCCCGTGCTCGTCTCGCTGATCCCGTCGGGCGTGTGGTTCGAGCAGCACGTCATCTGTCGCGAGGTGCCGGGCGGCACGCAGATCACGGTGAAGCTGAACGGCGTCGTCGTCAGCGAGTACCTCGACAAGGAACGCCGCCACAAACGCGGTCACGTCGCCCTGCAGCAGCACCACGACGGCTCGGAGGTCGAGTACCGCGACATCGAGGTGCTCGACCTGACGCAGGGGCGCTAGCGCGCGTCGCGCGGCGGCGCGTTCCCGCGCCGCACCGCGAGCCCGCTGCTAGAACGCGTCGCAGGCGCGGTAGGCCGCGATCACCGCGCGCTCGCCTTCGGCGCCCTTGATGCTGTTGCCGTGCTCCATGCCGATGATGCCGGTGAAGCCCTTCCTGTGCAGGTGGCGGAACACGTTCTTGTAGTTGATCTCGCCCGTGGTCGGTTCCTTGCGGCCGGGGTTGTCCCCCACCTGGAAGTACGCGATCTCGTCCCACGCGCGATCGATGTTGGGGATCAGGTTCCCCTCCGCGATCTGCTGGTGGTAGATGTCGAACAGGATCTTGCAGGAGGGCGAGTTCACCGCGCGGCAGATCATGTAGGCCTGCGGTGTCTCGACCAGGAACATGTTGGGGTGGTCGCGCCACGGGTTCAGCGGCTCGAGCACCATGACCAGGCCGGCGGGCTCGCAGATCTCCGCGCCGCGACGCAGCGTCTCGATCACGTTCGCGGTCTGGTAGTCGGGCTGCAGGCGCTTGTCCTTCTCGCCCAGCACGACCGTGGTCCACTTGGCGTTGACGCGCTTGGCGACCTCGACCGAGTTCTCGAGATCGGACAGGAAGCGCGCTCTCTCGTCGGCGTTGCCGGACGCGAAGCTGGGCTTGCCGAAGCCGTTGCTGTTGGCGACGAACACACCCATCGCCAGGCCCAGCTTCTCCATCTCCTTGCCCATGGCCTCCTGCAACTTCACGTCGCGGCCGGGCATGCCGTTGTCCTCGAAGGCGGTGAAGCCCTGGTCGGCCATGAACCGCAACTGGTCCAGCGGGTCGTCGCCCGCGAGGTTGCGGAACATGCCGAGGTGCGGCGCGTAGTGCATGCGGAACGTGTCCGCGCGTGCACCACCCGCGAGCGGCGCGGCGGCGAGCGGTGCGGCGCCGGGCTGCGTGCAGGCCCAGGTCGCGCGCGGGATCGCGGCGAGCGCGGCGCCCGCCATGGCCGACTTCAGGAAGACGCGTCGTTGCATGTGATCAAAGCTCCGCCAGGTACTGGATCAGGTCGCGCATCTCTTCGCGCGTGATGCTCTGGGCGAGTCCCTCGGGCATGGCCGAGAGGCCGGCGCGGCGCGTCTCGATCTCGCCGTGCGTCACCACGTGCACCTCGCTGTTGCTGTCCTGGATGCGAATGTGCTCCTCGTTCTCCTCCAGCACGCGCCCGCTGATCACGTTGCCGTCGTGCAGGAAGAGGTTCGTGCCCGAGTAACCGGGCGAGGTGCGCAGGTTGGGCGTGACGACCGCTTCGAGCAGGTGCAGTCGCGCGAGTCGCCCGCCGACGCCCTTCAGGTTGGGCCCGACGCGCCGCACGCCGTCGTTCCACGTCGCGTGGCAACGCTGGCACGACAGCGAGGGCAGCTTGAAGATCTCCCGCCCCTCGTCGCGATCGCCACCGAACAGCACGTCGAGGAACGGCGTGATCTCCTCGTCGGGATCGCGGCCCGCGGAGCGGCGCTCCAGCCGCTCGGCCAGCTCGGGTGCGTCCTTGCTCTCGGCCGACAGGACCAGATCGAGCGCCAGCTCGACCGGGAACACGCCGGCGATGTCCTTGTCCAACGCGCCCGCGAGCAGCTCCACGGCGATCGGGTCCTCCGTACGTCCGAGGATCTCGAGAGCGATGCGCTGCTCGGCCAACCCGCCGTTCTCCAACGCCGCGGGCACGCGCGGCAACGCGTCGGCGGGATCGAGGCGCTCCAGCACGCCGAGCGACGCGGCGCGCAGCTCGGCATCGGGATCCTCCAGCGTGCGGTCGAGCACGTCGTGAAGGATGGGCGCACCCAACGACTCCATGCCCTCCAGCGCCGCGATGCGCAGATCGCTCCCGCGCTCGCGGTCGTCCACCCAAGGCATCAGCTTCGGCCACATGTCCTCGCCGCCGTGCGCGCCGACAAGCTCTGCGTACGCGACGAGCCAATCCTCGTCTTCCTCCTCGTCCGCGAGTCTCGATGCATCCAGACTCTCGACCACGGGGGAGAGATCCGTGAACGGCGGATCGGATCGAGGGCGCCAGTCGCCGACGAAGCGGTGCGTGTTGCTCGGCTCGGTCCAGCCGGCCAGCAATTCCAGCGCCTCGATGCGCCGTGCACCGTCCAGGTCGGCGGACTGTGCGAGCATGCCAAGCGCACGAGCGTGTGCGTCGCCGCCCATACGGAAGTTCGCATCCATCACGCGCCGCAAGAGCGCTTCGTCGGGCTCGTAGGCCTCTCCCTCCTCGGACGGCCTCAGCTTTGCCCCGATCTCCCACGCGTACAACGCGAGCGTCGCCATGGCTCCCGGAATCGGCACGTCGCTGATCGCCCGCGCGGCTTCCAGGACCAGGAGCGGTTCCTCGTCCTGCAAGAAACGAGCGATGCCCGGGTCCTGCTTTCGGCGCATGACCAGCAGTGCGGCCATGCGCTCGTCGACCGAAGGGTCCGACGACATCCACTCGAGGTCGGCGTCCGTCGCGCAGCCGAGAAGGCCCATCACCGCGGCGTGGCGCATGGTCGGGTCGCTCTGGCCGAACTCCCGGGCGATGTCGAGCAGCGGGCCGACGAAGTCGTTCCGGCCGACGTGGCCGGCGGCGATGGCCGCGGCAAAGGTGACGCGCGGATCGTGGTCGAGCAGTCCGGCGTGAACCGCATTGACGACCAGCGGCGCGTGGCCCATGCCCGCTTCGTACGACATCACGCCTTCACCGAGCATCGTCAGGATCTGCGTGCGCACCTCGGGCTCGGGATCGGAGGCCAGCAGCGCCAGCCGCTCGATCCATTGCGGGGCCGTGCGCGCGGCCTGGCCCATACCCCACACGCCGTGCAGGCGTGCGAGCAAGGGCTCGTCGTCGGCGCCCTGCGCGACGACTTCCAAGGCGCCAATGCCGATTCCACCCATCGCCACCAGCGCGAACTGCGCGCGCAGGCGCACGCGGCGGTCGGGGTGGCCGAGCAACGGCGTGATCTCCCAGGGGTCGTCGCCGAGCGACTCGGCGGCGAGCAACTGCTCCGTCTCGCGCACGAGCGCGTCGTCGGCCATGGCCGGATCGAAGAGGCGGTACACGCGACCCTTGCCGGATCGGTTCCAGCCCTGCACCCAGTCGCTGACGTAGAGGGCCCCGTCGGGGCCAAACGCGGCGTCGGTTGCGAGCACGCCCCACAGCGGGCGCTTCATCTCGCCCAACTCAAACGACGCGCCCTTGGGGATGGCCTCGAAGGCGCGGATGCCGCTCATGCCAGCGTCACCGAGGAAGTCGCACAGGAAGAAGTGGTTCCTCCACTCCGGGCCCAGTGCGGTGCCGGGGTTGTAGGTCAGGCCCGACGGGCCGCTCGCGATGTTTGCGATGGACGGAACGATGTATGCGGCCTGCCCCTCGAAGTGCGGCTTCCACAACTGCTCCGCTTTCCACGGGCCCATGTTGCTCACGTACTGGTAGCCCTCGCGCCAGCCGCTGTCGCCGCCCCACACGATCTGCACCCAGCGTGCCTGGTCGCCGCCGTCGCCGTTGTTGTCGCCGGTGAACAGGTTGCCGAAGTCGTCGAAGGCCAGCTCCTGCGGGTTGCGCAGACCGCTGTGCACGACCTCGAGGTTGCTGCCGTCGAGCTCGCAGCGCAGCACGGTGCCGGTGTCGGGCCAGTCGAGCACGCCGTCCTCGGTTTGCACGTTCAGGCCGCGGTCGCCGATGCTGAAGTAGAGGCGCCCGTCGTGTCCGAGCGCGAGGCCGTGCATGTCGTGGCCCAGGTAGCCGATGTGCACGCCGTAGCCGGTGTGCAGCGCGTCGCGCTCGTCGGCCTTGTCGTCGCCGTCGGTGTCGCGCAGCCGCCACAGGTCGGGGATGCACGTGTAGTAAACGTCGCCGTCGATCTCGATCAGCCCCGCGCCGATACCGGTCGCGTGCGAGTTGAAGCCATCGGCGTAGACCGTCGAGACGTCGGCCACGTGGTCGCCGTCGGTGTCGCGCATCACGCTGATGCGGTCGTGCTCGATCGCGTACTCGTCGAATCGGTCGCCCTCCCACTTGCGCAGCAGCTCGATGCGGTCCTCGACCGTGTCGCAGGCGAGGTCGTCGTCCAGCCAGTCCCAGTGCTCGCGGATGTCGGTCACGCCCGCGTGGTGGCGGAAGGTCTCGCCCACGTACACCGCGCCGTCGTCGCCGACGTACAGGCAGACCGGGTGCGCGAACATCGGCTCGGCGGCGAAGAGGGAGACCTCCAGCCCCTCGGCCACGTCGAACGACGCGATGCGCGCGCGGCCTTCGTCGGATGCCGGCTCGATGATCGGGGCGTAGCCCGAGTCCTGCGCGCAGAGAGCGGTGACGAGCAGGGCCAGGGCCAGCGTCGTTCGCAGCGCCGGCGTCCTCACCTCAGGCCAGCTCGTCCCGCACGCGCTCCAAGAGCGCCTTGGTCAGGCGGATGCCCTCGGGCTCGGAGACCGAGCCGCCCTCCCACTCGATGCCGACGTGACCGTGGTAGCCGTGGCTCAGCACGATCTCGAGCATGCGCCAGTAGTCGGTGTGCTCCTCGCGACCGCTGGGGTCGAAGTCGTGCGACTTGGCGGAGACCGCCTTCGCGTAGGGCATCAACTCCTCGACGCCCATGTAGCGGTCGTACCACTGTTCCCCGCCGATGCGGAAGTTGCCGAAGTCGGGCAGCGTGCCGACGCGCGGATGGTCGGCGCGCTTCATCACGCCCGCCAACCACTTGCCGTTGCTCGACAGGCCGCCGTGGTTCTCGACGATCACGTTGAGGTCGTAGGGCGTGGCCAGGTCGGCCAACCAGTGCAGGCTCTCGGCTGCGCGTGCCGCTTGCTCCTCCGGCGTGCCCGTCCCCGCCGCGTTCACGCGGATCGAGTGGCAACCCAGATCGGCCGCCGCCTGCAGCCACGGCACGTGCTTGCCCACCGCGGCGCGGCGCGCCACGTCGTCCGCGTCGGCGAGCGCACCCTCGCCGTCGATCATGATCAGCAGGCTCTTCACGCCGTGGTCGTCGCAACGCTTGTTCAGGTCGCGCAGGTACTCCGCGTCGCGCGCCTTGTCCTTGAAGAAGGCGTTCACGTACTCGATCGCGTCGATGCCGTAGTCCTCGCGCGCGACGCGCGGGAAGTCGAGGTTGTCCATCTCGCCGTTGAACAGCGCGCGGTGCAGCGACCACTCGGCGAGCGAGATCTCGAACGTGCCCAGACCACGCTTCTCGGGGACGAACGGGATCTCCTCGCGCGTGGACGTGCAGGCCGCCGCGACCAACGGCAGGCCCAGCGCAACCCACGCGCCGCCCGCGGCCCCCGCGCGCAGGATGTCGCGCCGTGTGGGCCGGGCTACGTCCGATCCGCGGAGCGGGGTGTCCTCTCGGCCCATGTCGTCATCCTCCGGAAGGCAAGCGCCCGTTCGACGCGGGCGGGGCGCACCACGATATAACCTTCGCCATGCTCCACGCCCCACCGACATCCCTCCCGCATCCGCGCCGCCCCCGCCGCGGCGGCCTGGCCGCCCGGCTGCTCATCCCCGTCTGCGCCGTGTTCGCGGGATGCCGAGCGGTCGAGGCGCCTCCTCCCGTGCCGGAGCCGCAGCCGGCCGGCTACACGATCCCTTGGATCGATCTGGCTGCCGAGACCGACCGGCAGGTGGTCGTGGACCGCAAGCCGGGCCAGTACCTCGGCCACCCCACGACGGTGCTGCTCGAGGACGGGAGCACGATGCTGGTCGTCTATCCCGAGGGGCACGGCAAGGGCGCCATCCGCATGCGGCGCAGCACCGACGGCGGGCGCACGTGGAGCGGCCTCTTGCCTGTGCCGGAGAACTGGTCCACCAGCAAGGAGGTGCCGACCATCCACCGCGTCGTGGATCGGGAGGGCGTGCGCCGACTGATCCTGTTCTCGGGCCTGTACCCGATTCGCATGGCGGTGAGCGAGGACGACGGCGAGACCTGGTCGCCGCTGGAGCCGATCGGTGACTTCGGCGGCATCGTCACCATGGGCGACGTGGAGCGCGTCGCCGAAGGCGATTACCTCGCGTTCTTCCACGACGACGGCCGCTTCCTGCGCGGGTCCGGCAAGGTCGATCGCTTCGGCGTGTTCCAGACACGCTCGCGCGACGGTGGGCTGACCTGGGGCGAGCCCGAGCTGATCGTCGAACACCCGACCGCGCATCTCTGCGAGCCGGGCGTCGTGCGCTCGCCCGACGGTCGCGAGCTGGCGATGCTGCTGCGCGAGAACAGTCGCAAGCAGAACAGCTTCGTGGTCTTCTCGCGCGACGAGGGCAAGACCTGGACCGAGCCACGTGAACTTCCCGCCGCGCTCACAGGCGACCGCCACACCGCGCGTTACGCGCCCGACGGCCGGCTGTTCATCACCTTTCGCGACACGACGCGCGAGAGCGAGACGCAGGGCGACTGGGTCGGCTGGGTCGGCACGTACGAGGACATCGTCATGGGCCGGCAGGGCCGCTACCGCGTGCGGCTGATGGACAACCAGCACCGCTGGGACTGCGCCTACCCCGGCTTGGAGTTGCTGCCCGACGGCACCTTCGTCACCACGACCTACGGCCACTGGACGGAGGGCGAGCAGCCCTACATCGTCAGCGTGCGCTTCCGCATGGCGGAGCTCGACAAGCGCATCGCGGCGCTACGGTAGGCGTCGCACGTAGACGTTCGCGAACTGCACCGGCGCGCTGCCCGGCATCAGCACGATCGGACCGGCGCCATCCGGATCCGGGTCGTCGTGCTCGAACAGGGCCTCGCCGTTCAGCACGCCGCGGAAGACACCTCCCGCGCGCGTCACCTCCATGCGGTTCCACTGGCCGGCGGGCCGCTCGGTGCCGCCCGTACCTGGCGCGACGACGGCGCGTGAGCTCGACGGCGCGGCCGTGACCTTCGACACGGCCGCCTCGCCCGTCCAGCGCCAGTCCACGATCAGCTCGTACTCGCCGAACTGCTCTTGGCTCATCAGCGGGCCGCCGAAACCGTCGCTCGACAGCGTCCAGCCGGTGGCGCTCCAGTGGTCGGCCTGCGCCGGCCCGACCTGCCAGCCGGAGAGGTCCTCGCCGGAATAGAGAGAGGTGTGGTCACGCGCGAGGTCGGCGACGTGCTCGGCCGGCAGTGGCGGGTCGCTCGGCGGCAACTCGCGGATGCGCAGCTTCTTGAAGTGGATCTCGCTGCCTTCGGCCTCCAGGCAGATGTAGCCCTTGCGCGGGCTCATGTCGTAGCCGCCCGAGACCTCCTTGCCGTTCACGTCGAGCTTCATCACGCCGTCGATGCAGGTGACGCGGTAGTGGTTCCACTCGCCGGCGGGCTTCACGCGCTTCTCGCTCGGCAGGCAGCGCGCCCAGCCGCCGGGGTGCGGGCGGTCGGGAACCATCGTCGCGCCGTGGATCGAGAAGATGTCGCCGTCGCTGGTGTAGTTCTCGGTCTCGACGCCGACCATCACCTGCACCTCGATCGAGCGCGTGAAGGGCTGGCCGCGCGCGGTGAGCGGATCGGACCAGATGAACAGGCCGGCGTTGCCCTGGCTCTCGATGTGCTTCCAGTCCATCTCGAACACGAAGTTCTCGTACATGCGGTCGGTGCGCAGCACGGAGATGGGCTTGCCGCTGCACACGATCATCCCGTCGCGCACGGTGAAGGTGGACGGCGCGCCGTTGACGCGTGCCCAGCCGTCGAGGTTGTCGCCGTTGAACAGGTCGACCCACCCGTGGTCGGATTCGGGATGCGAATCGGAGTCGTGCAGGTGCCCGTCGAACGAGCCGCAGGACAGAAGCGTCGTGCAGAGCAGGGCCGCGAACAGCGCTGACTTCATCAGAACTCCCTCACCAACATATTGCGCACCCACACGGCGGTCTCCTCCGTAACGTCCGACGACGCGTAACGTTGAAGGCCGATGAACCCACCCGGTGCCCGCCCACTGAAGGGCGGGTCGACGTCCAGCGCCAGCGTGTCCACGTCGTACAGCAGCACGCCGTTCAGCGCCACCGCCAGGCGGCTGCCCTGGTAGAGCACCTCGAGGCTGTTCCACTGCCCGATGGGCGCCAGCAACTCCTTGGTGCCGGGCGCGACCGCGCCGTACAGGCTGGCGGTGAACTGCCAGTCGCGCAGCGTGGAGTCCGTGACGGCCTCCCAGTTGTGATCGTCGAGCAGCTGGATCTCGCAGCCCGAGTAGGACGGGTTGCTGCCGTCCCGCGCCGCGCGCAGGAACAACCCGCCGTTCGCCATGCGCGCCAGCTTGAAGTCCAGTCGCAGTTGGAAGTCGCTGTAGTCGGCCCGGGTCTGCAACGTGCCGCTCGGTGGGCTGGCGGGGATGTGCAGCACGCCGTCCTCGACCGAGTAGCCGTCGGGCGGCGACGCCGAGCCTCCGGGCCCGACGATGGCCCAGTCCGCGAGCCCGTCCGCGAGCAGGTCGACCCACGGGCCGACCACGCCGGAGCTCTGGCGTCGGAGCAGTTCCTCGCCGTCCACCAGCAGGCGCGCGTCGAAGCGCTCGGCGAGCGCGCGGCCCTCGAGGCCGCCGAGTACGCGCGCGGCCGAAGCCAGTGCGTCGGCGGTCGCGCCGTCGGCCGCGATGACCGTGCTGCAGTACCGGTTCGTCTTCGCGTCGCCCGTGCGCGGGTCGATCACGTGCGAATAGCGCACGCCCTCGTGCAGCAGGTGCTGCGCGGTGTCGCCCGACGTCGCCACGGCCGCGTTCGCGACGGCCAGGCGTGGCGGCGGCAATGCGCCCTCGCCGCAACCGGCCTCGATGAACCAGAAGGCGCGGCCAGGCGGCGGATCGCCGACGACCACGTCCCCGCCCAGCTCGACCAGCGCGCGACCGAGACCCCTCTCCCGCAGGACAGCCAGCGCGCGGTCGGCCGCGTAGCCCTTGGCGATCCCGCCCAGGTCGAGCTGCATGTCCTGCTTCGCGAGGCGCACGCTGCGCACCGGGTCGACCGTGCAGCCGATGGACTCCCAGCCCACCCGATCCAGCACGGCGTCGATGGCGGCGCGCTCGGGCGGACAGCCATCGGCGCGCGCGGTCCGCCACAGCCGCACCAGCGGCCCCGCGCTCACATCGAAGGCGCCGCCGCTGGCAGCCGAGACGTCGATCGCGCGGGTCAGCACGGCAAAGAGGTCCTCGCCCACCGTGACCGGCGGCCCGCCGGCGCGAGCGCACAGCCGCATCAGCTCGCTGTCGCGGCGGTAGTCGCTGAGCACCGCGTCGAGGCGCTCGAGCTCGGTGAACGCCTCGATTGCCGCGTGGCGCGCCGCGGTCTCGGTCGGCGCGTGCAGCACGACGCGTGCCTCCACGCCCATCACGATCTTGCGGAATTCGTATCGTGTGTCCGTCGCGACCTGCGCCGCGGCCGCCAACGAACATGCCAGCGAGGCCACCGCCAAGACCATGAAGACCGTCCGACGCACGCTCTCGCTCCTCGTTTCGGTGTCGCTGCTGATCGCGACCGGCTGCGCCTCGTCGGACGATCCGATCATCGCGCCCGTTCCCGTGCCCGACGCCGGGATGGCCGACCGCTCCACGACCTGGAAGGCCCCGGCCGCCGACGCGTCGCGCGGCGAGCGCGAGGACTTCGTCGAGACCATACCCGGGACCGTCGTGGCCATCGAGATGGTCGCGCTGCCCGATGGTCTGGCAGGCGGCTGGATCGGCAAGACCGAGATCACCTGGGACGCCTACGACGTCTTCGTGCACAAGCTCGACCTGCCCGAGGACAGCCGGAGCGCGGGCGATGCGACCGTGCGTCCCAGCCAGCCGTACGTGCTGGCCGACTACGGCTTCGGCCACAACGGCTGGCCCGTCATCTCCGTCAGCCACCAGGGCGGCTCGGCCTTCTGCGACTGGCTGAGCAAACGCACCGGGCGCACCTACCGCCTGCCGACGGAAGCCGAGTGGAACGCGGTGTGCGCGGCGAGCGGCGCGTCCGACGACGTGATGGCGCACGCGTGGGTGGGCGAGAACAGCGAGGCGCGGACGCGCGCGGTCGGCGGCCTCAAGCCCGACGCGCTGGGCTTGCACGACCTGCTGGGCAACGCGACGGAGTGGTGCACGACGGCCGACGGCGAGCCGATCGCCATGGGTGGCTGTTTCCTGGATGACGCGGCCGACGTGGTCTGCGGCGCGCGCAAGGTTCCGACCCGCGACTGGAACATGCGCGACCCGCAGATCCCGAAGAGCCCCTGGTGGCTCAGCGACGCGAGTTGGGCAGGCTTCCGCGTGGTGTGCGAGGACGACCGCTAGGACGGCACCGACGTAACGCTCCGGCGGGCCCGACGTCCAGGGCGGCACCCACCCGAACAAGGGCGGGCCTGCTAGACTCGCCGGCCTCTCCCCGGAGGCCGCCATGTCCACGCCGAACACCCCCCGCCCCGACCGCGACGCCGAACTCACGCGCCGCCGCTTCGTGAAGGGCGCCGCCGCCGCGGCGGCCGTGCCGCTGATCCTGCCGGGCGCCGCGTCCGCGATGACCGCGCGCACCAACGACCCCGACGTGATCAAGGTCGGCCTGATCGGTTGCGGCGGGCGCGGCACCGGCGCCGCGTACCAGGCCATCAACGCCGAGCAGGGCACCGTGCGCCTGGTCGCCATGGCCGATGTCTTCGAGGACCGGCTCGATTCGAGCCTGAAGAACCTCAAGAAGTACCTCGGCGAGGACCGCGCGCACCTCGCGGACGTCGCGCCCGACCGCCGACACGTCGGCTTCGGCGCCGCCGAGCGACTGATCGCATCCGACGTGGACGTGGTGCTGCTCGCCACGCCGCCGCACTTTCGTCCCGCGCACCTGCGCGCCGCGATCGAGGCCGGCAAGCACGTCTTCACCGAGAAGCCCATGGCCGTGGACGGCCCGGGCGTGCGCTCGGTGCTCGAGACCGCCGCGCTCGCGAAGGAGAAGCAGCGCTCGCTCGTGTGCGGTTTCTGCTGGCGCTACAACGTGCGCCACCAAGCGCTCTACGAACGCGTGCTGAACGGCGACATCGGTGAGATCCAGGCCGTCTACAGCACGTACAACGCGACGCCGCTCGGCACCAACCCGCGCAAGCCGGGCTGGAGCGACACCGAGTGGCAGATGCGCAACTGGCAGCACATGACCTGGCTCTCGGGCGACCACCTGGTCGAGCAGGCCGTGCACAGCCTCGACAAGATGGGCTGGGTGATGGGCGACGTGCCGCCCCTGTCGTGCACCGCCGTCGGCGGCCGGCAGGCGCGCGAGGGCATCGACACGGGCAACATCTACGACCACTTCAGCGTGACCTACGACTACGCGAACGGCGCCAAGGGCTTCCACATGTCGCGCCAGATGGCCAATTGCTCCAACGACAACAGCGACTTCATCTGGGGCAACAAGGGCACGGCCACTGTGAAGGGCTGGTCCGACACGCACGTGATCACCGGCCCTAATGCGTGGAAGTACGAAGGCCCGGGCAACGACATGTACCAGCAGGAGCACAACGAGCTGTTCGCGTCGATCCGATCGGGCAAGCCGATCAACAACGGGGTGTGGATGACGCGCAGCACGATGCTCGCGATCATGGGACGCATGGCGGCCTACACCGGGCAGACGATCACCTGGGACCAGGCCATGGCCAGCACCGAGCGGCTGGGCCCCGAGCGCTACGCGTTCGCGAGCATGGCGCTCGACCCGGTCGCGATCCCGGGGCGCACAAAGTTCGCCTGACCGCGCGGCAGGCGCTCAGGTCTGGCGCTCAGGTCAGGCGCACCGGCGCGCCGTCCTGCAGGCTCTCGAGCTCCGCCTCGAGCATGGTGGTGACGTCGACCGCGTCGTCGAGCATGTCGCCCGGCGTCGGCGCCTGGCCCGGCTCGCCCGCGGCGATGGCCGCGAGCAGGTGGCTCACCTCGCCGTCGTAGCCGTCGCCCTCGCCCAGCGCCACGGGCGTGGAGACGTGGTCCTGCACCAGCGTGAGCACCGGCGGCTCGCCGAAGACGTACCGCGCCGTGGCCTGCTCGAACTGCACCTCGAAGCCCATCTCGAAGGGCGCGTCCTCGTGCTCGCGCCAGCCGCCCTCGGCGATCACGTGCGGACCACCCGCGCCGAAGTCGTAGGTCGTGGTGATGTGCGCGAGGTTGCCGCGGCAGCTCACGGCCTCGGGCGCGCCGAAGCACCAGCGCACGAAGTCGGCGTCGTGCACGTGCAGGTCGAAGAGCGCGCCGCCGCTGCGTGACACGTCGCCGTAGAACTCGTCCGCCCAGCCTGGTATCGGCCCGACTCGCCGGAAGCGCGCCTCCCTCACCGCGCCGTAACGCCCCTCGACGAGCGCGCGCGCGAGCCAGTCCCAGCCCGGCCAGAAGCGCATGCACATCGCGGGCATGCAGAGCCGCCCCGGCGTTGCGCGCGCCGCGTCGCGCAGACGCTCGGCCTCCAGCCGCCGCAGCGCGACGGGCTTCTCGACCAGCACGTGCTTGCCGGCGTCCAGCGCGGCCAGCGCGAGGTCCACGTGCGTGTCGGTGTAGGTGCAGATGGAGACCAGGTCGACGTCGGGGTTGCCGAGCAGCGCGCCCGGCGTCTCGCTCGCGGCGACCCCGTCCGGGTCGAACAGGTACTCGGCGTCGTCCAGCGTGTCGATGTTGCCGCGCGGCTCGATCAGCCCAGCGCGCCGGTCGGGATCGGGATCGCAGACGGCCACGAGGCGGTTTGCGAAGCCGGCGGCGTGCGCGGTGCGATACGCGGCCAGGTGCGTCGCGCCCATGAAACCGAGCCCGATCACGCCGACGCCGACGGGAGGCGCGACGTCCGTCGATCCGTCCGCGCGCTCGCTCACGGGGTATCGGCTCCGCGGAATGCCTCGATTCGCTTGCGCGCGTGCGCCACGTCGCGCACGCGGCGTTTGCCGGCCTCGCGCTCGATCATCAGGTCCACGTCCAGGCCGCGCTCGCGAATCACATCGAAGAATCCGCGCCAGTCCACCTCGCCGTCGCCCACGGGCACCTCCTCGCCCCACTGCTCGGGCACACCGCTCCTGCGCGCATCCTTCACGTGGATCTGTCGCACGTGCGACGCGAGCGCCGAGAGCGCGGCCACCGGATCGCCCATGTCGTAGAGCAGCATGTTGGCGGGGTCGAAGTTCACGCCGACATCGGGGCGGTCCAGTTCGGCGAGCACGTCGAGCAGCGTCGCGGCCGTCTCCTGTCCCGTCTCCAGCGCGAGCTCGATGCCTCCGCGCGCGAACACGTCGGCTAGCGTGCGCACGCGTTCGAGCATGGCTTCGCGCTGGGGGTCACCGCGCGTCTCGGGCAGGAAGCCCGCGTGGAAACTCACCAGCTTCATGCCGAGGCGGCGCGCGATGCGCGCGCAGCTCTCGGCGGAGGCGAGGTTGGCCGCCCAGCGTTCGTCGGAGCGCACGCCGCCGGTGGCACGAATGGACGCGATGCTGGAGTAGTCCTCGCCGTCCATCGACATCATCCCGGAGCGGATCGCGATGCCGGCGTCCTCCAGCCGCAGCGCGGTGTCCTGCTCGGGCCACTCGTCGCGGCGCAGCGGCTTCAGCGAGAGCTGCACGGAGCGCAGGCCGCACTGGCGCACGGACTTCACCAGGTCCCGCGCGGAGCGCGGTTGCAGCGACCAGGAGCAGACACCGATGACGGACATGGCGCGGCATTCTACGCCCGCGGCCCGTGCGTTCGATGCGCTCAGCGGAGGATGCTCTTGGTCGCGGACCAGCGCAGCGGCTGGACCACCGCCGGCCCGCCGTCGATGGTCAACTGGACCGTGCCGTCGCCATCGAGCATGAACACCGCGTGTTCGATCCCGCCCGGCGGCACGCGGTACCAGCTCGTGTGCGTGACGCCGCCGTCGCCGGGCCAGCGCACACGCTGCTGGCAACGGTAGATCTGCTCCTGGTCCGTGGGATTGATGATCAGCGCCACGTGGCCGGACAGCCCGTCCGAGACCCCCGCGAACACGTGCTCCTCCGGTGCGACCCGGGCCACGACGACGTCGATGGACGGGCGGCCCCACAGCTCGAACTCCATCGAGAGCGCGCAGCCTTCCGCAGACAGCCCCAAACTGCTGGGATCGAGTGCCCAGTCGAGGTCGTCGAGCGGCAACACCTCCTCTGCTCCCGCCGGCACCGTCCACTCGAGCCGGCCGACCTCCTTGCCGACCACGTCGTACGCCACGCCGGAGGCGCGCACCGGGGTGTCGCCCGGGTTGTCCGCGAGCAGTCGCGCCGTCAGGCCATCACCCGGTACCGGGAGAAAGGTCAGCGCGCTATCGCTCAACGGTTGAGGGTGCTCGGTCAGGGCCGTCCACGGCAGGGCGACCGATTCATCGAACGCCAGCACGTCGTCCTCGGGCGCGAGGTAGTCGGTGTAGACGCCGTCGATGCCGTTGCGGAACAGCCGGGCGGCCTCCAGGTAATCGCTGGTCGTGTGCGCGTAGCTGAACACGCCGAGCTCTTCGAGCGCGCGCGGCAGCGGACCCGCGCCGCGCTCGAGCGGCATGGTCACCGCCAGCGGCGCGTGCTCGGCGGCGTAGGCGAGCACGTCGGCGTCCTCCATCGGCGTCGCGTAGAGCGTGAGGATCACGCGCGGGTAGCCGAGCGCCACGACCGGCTCGTGCTCCTCGATCGAGTAGAGCTGCGGCACGATGCGCGACAGCAGCCCGGGGTACGAGCGCGCGATGCGTCCGAGCGCCTCGAGGCTGCGACCCTTGACGTCCGTGACGATCACGACGTCGGGGTGCGCGCCGAGCCAGACGAACAGGTCGTCGCCGTCGATCTGCGTCTGCCCGATGCGCGACGGCGCCGCCATGAACTCCTTCCAGTTCATCTCGCCGGGCGGCGCGCCGAACAGCCGCTCGGTCGTCAGCGTCCAGTCGTGCAACAGCACCAGCATGTCGTCGGAGGTCCAGGAGATGTCCACCTCGATGAAGGTGTGGCCGCGGGCGACGCTGTCTTCCAGCGCCTCCAGGCTGTTGGTCACGACGTGACCGTCCGCCGAGCCGCCGGCGTGCGCGACGTAGCGCGGCGGGCTGTCCGCGGGCGACCCGGCCGGCGAACCCGGATCCGCGCACGCGGCGACCACGGCGATCGCGAACAGCGCCACGCCGGAGAACGCGAGTCGGCTGAGCATGGCGGGACGCACGGCCGGCTGGGATATCATGCTCGCGATCATATCCCGTGCATGATTCCAGCTCCGACGCCGACGACGCGCCCATCCGCCCCTTCGGATCCCACATGGGGAAGCGGGCGTACGAGCGTCCCACCAGCGCATCGACCTGGCTGAGCGTCGCCGCCATCCTCACCCTGCTGTTGCAGGAGCAGCGCGTGCTCTCGACGTTCGGGGGTGAAGGCTCCGAAGCGAGATGGACGCCGGCGCTGATGCCGCTGGTCATAGTCGGTGTCGCGCTGCTCGCGGGGACGCGCTGGCGCTGGCGCGTGCTCTCGTTGCTCGGCCTGGTCTGGTCCCTCGTGCTGTTGGCCGACCGCGCCTACGCCGAGTACTTCCACCAGCCGATCAACTTCCGCATGACCAGCGGCATCGGGCAGCTCTGGGACGTGCGCCAGAGCATCGTCGCGCTGGTGCAGCCCTACGACCTGGCCATGCTCGTCGCGTGGCTCGTGCTGGGCGTGTTCGCGTGGCGGCGACGCCCGCTGGCTGCCGGCCTGATCGGCAAGTCGAGCCGAGCCACGGGACTGCTGCTGGCGGTCGCCGGCACGGCCGGCCTGGTCCACGCCGGCGTGCGCGCGTCCGCGCTGGAGATCCCGGCGCTCGGCGGCTCGGTCGGCGCCTACGCGCGGGAGTTCGGGCTGGGCTGGTACCACGTGCGCGACGTGTGGGGCCTGCTCGGCGGCGGCGCCGGGAGCCGGCCGCTCGACGACGAGCAGCGCGACCGCATCCTGGCCGCGTTCCTGCACAAGGAGAAGCTGAACGCGACGGACAGCCCGCTGTTCGGCGTCGCTCGCGGGCGCAACGTCGTGCTGATCCAGCTCGAGGCGTTCGGCCACCCGCTGCTCGACCTGCAGATCAGTTCGGGTCTGGTGACGCCGACGCTGGACCGCCTCGCGCGCGAGGGCCTCTCCTTCGATCACGCGATGGACACGGCCGGCGTCGGCCGCACATCCGACTGCGAGTTCCAGGTGCTGACCGGGCTGCGCAGCCACAGCACGGTGCCCGTCGCCTTCGCGCACACGCAGCACGACTACACCACGCTGGCGACCGTGATGTCGGAGCTCGGCGGCGAGAGCTTGTCCTTCCACGGCAACCGCGGCGGCTTCTGGAACCGCTCCGTCACGCACCCGAACTACGGCATCGGGCGCTCCGACTTCGTGGAGAGCTACGAGGCGACGGTGCCGAGGCCGTGGGGCGTGTCCGACGCGGACGTGTTCGCGCAGATGCCCGAGCGGTTGGCCGCGCTCGACACGCGCTTCGTCGCACTGCTCATCTCGCTCAGCAGCCATCACCCCTTCCACGACGTGCCCGCGGCCGTGGCCGACTGGCAGGTGCCGGCGCGGGAGGGTTCGATGCTGGCCGGCTACCTGCGCCTGGCCCACTTCACCGACGCGGCGCTGGGCGACTTCATGCAGCGCATGCACGACGCCGGCCTGGCCGAGCGCACGCTGTTCGTGATCTACGGCGACCACGACCCCGGCCTGGATGCCGACGGGCGCCGCGTGCTGGGCGAGCGCCAGCGTCGCGACCTCGACCACCCGGCAGAACGCCGCGTGCCGCTGCTCTTCGTCGCGCCGGGCGCGGAGGAGGAGCTAGCGGCGGGACGCAAGGCGGCGAAGATGACCGTCGCCACATTCGCTGACATCGCGCCGACGGTGCTGCACCTGCTGGGCGAGCCCGTGCCGCTGGGCATGTACGGCACGCACCTGTTCGTCCCGCCCATGGCACGCGACCTCGTCGCGCTGGGCGAGCAGCAGGGATTCGCGCGCGGCGAGACCATCCACACGCTGCACGACGACCTGCGGCGCATGGCGCCCGAGCAGGTCGCCGCGTTGGACGCCTCGGCCCGCGAAGCGCAGCGCGAGCGCGTCCTGATCGACGCCATCCTCGATCACGGCGGGCAGGCGCTGGCCGCGGAGTTCGCCGCAGCGCACCCGGACGGCGACGCAGAGCGCGCGCGGCTGCTCGCGCTGTCGGAGCAGCTGTCCGACGAGTTGCCGGCCGGCACGCCGCGGCGCTGGGTACGCCACCACGCCGGCATCGAGTCGCCGCTCCCCGACGGCGCACGCCTGATCATGCTGATGTCGCCGAACACGGCCTTCGTGCGCACCGAGATCGCGCTGCACAACGGCGGCGCACGCGATTCGAGCGCGCTGGTGCTGGCCTACGACGCGACGGGCACGCAGCTCTGGTTCGAGACCGTCGGGGTGCCGCCCGGAGGAAGCGCCAGCCTCGACCCCGACGGCCGGACGGCGGGACGGGCCGGCGGCTGGCCGGCCTACCTGATGGTGGGCGGGCCCGCGGACATCTCGGCCGCCGCCGTCGCGCGCCATCCGCGCGGTGTGCTCATGCAGCCATCGGTCGACGCCACGGCCGACGTGGTCGTGCTCGGCGACCGCATCGCCAGCGACGAGCGCAGCTATGTGTTCCTCGTGAACCTCGCCGAGGAGACGCGCACCGCGAAGATCACCGTCTCGGTGGACGGTGAGCGGATGCTCCCGATCGAGATCGAGTTGCCGCCGGGCGAGCGCGCGTTGCAGCACCTGAGGCTCACGCGACAACGCTTTGGCGAGATTGAGATCCGCGTGCAGGCGCGAGGCGTCGCCGTGGATGCCATCCACTGGGAGGAGAGGCCGGGCGGCTGAGCCCGACTAGCGCTCCGAACGCAGCGGCAGGACGCGCGCGCCCTTCGCACGCAACTGCATCCAGCCCCACGCGATCACGATCGCCAGGAACGGAGTGAACGGGAGCAGCCGGCGCACCGCGGTGCCGAGCGGGATCATGATCGTGAACACCACGAGCGCCACGAGCAGCGGCGCCACGCGCAGGTTGCCACGCAGGATCAACCACGCCGCGGCCAGCACGAAGGCACCGAAGAACGCGGGCGTCGTGACCTCGTAGACACGTGTGAGCAGCACGCGACCGATCGGCGCGTCCTCGCCCGGATGGCGCGCGCTGCCGACGCGGTAGTGGCCCGTCGGCTTGAACGGCAGGCTCAGGTAGCGGGCGGCGCGCTCGGCCGTGATCTCGATCACCGTGTTGCCGATGGACGGCTCGCGCACCTCTTCGTAGAGCGCGAACGGGTTGCAGAGCAGCGAGACCGTCACGCCGCAGCCCAGCAGGAACGCCGCCGCGGTAGGAAGCAGGCGCGGGCGGCGCGCGGGCGGGGCCGCCCACGCGAGCGCCGGCAGGCACACGAGCAGCACCACGCCCGTCTGCTTCGCCAGCACGGCCAGGCCCACCAGCACGCCCAGGATGGCCCAGCGGCGCGGACGCGGGTCGGTCCGCACGGCGCGTAGGAAGTACGCGATCGACGCGATGACGAGCAGCGTGCAGAGTGGGTCGGCGTAGCCGAGCGTGCCGAAGATCAACGAGTAGGGCAGCAGCGCGATCCCGCCGGCGATCACGCACGCCGGCCACCCGCCCGCGAGTCGGCGCAGTATGCCGAAGAGCAGGCACGCGCCCGCCAGCCCCAGCAGCGCGTTGAGCCAGCGCGAGACGCGGACGAGGAAGTCGCCCTCCAGCAGGCGCGCGGTCTCGAACGGCAGGAAGGCCACGCCGAGCACGAGCAGGTGCAGCGGCGGATGGCCGGCGCGCTGCACGCGCCCGAGATCGCTGCTCGGCTTGTGGAACCCCTCTTCGAACTCGCCGTGCAGCCTGATCTCGCCGGTCTTCGGGTTGTGGAACGCGTGCGGCCGGACGTGGTCGTACACGAGGCGCTCCCAGCGCTCGGCGAAGGGCAACGCGGACGTCGTCCACAACGCATCGACCGCGTAGTGCCGCTCGTCGTTGTGCACCGCCACCTCGGGCACGAGCACGACGCCGCGGTACAACGTCGCGAGTAGCGCCGCGACCAGGAACCAGCCAAGCGGGGCGTCGAAATGCGGACGTGCCAGCGCACTGCCTCCCAGACCGAGAGCCTCTCGCTCAGGGACTCAAGGCTAGCAGAGCGGCCGGTTCCCCGAGTGCGTCGGGGCGAGCGCGACGGCACGCCTCAGGGGTCGGTGGTTTGCGGGCTCTCCGGCAGCGCCGGCGGCGGCGGCGGAGGCGTCACGATCACGCGCAGGTTCTCGACCAGCAGGTAGATCACTCCCGGCAACGCCAGCACGCCGGCCCGCCCGTCCCGCTCGAGCCTGCGCGACAGTTCGATCCAGTTCTCGGTGCCGATCTCGATCGTCTCCACCGGCAACGTCAGCGGTTCGAGCCGCTTGGCGATGGCGCTCATCTCGGGCTCGGGTGCGTCGGCGTCGGGGACGACCTCCTCCGCGACGGCAACGGTCGCGTCCGGCGCGTCGCCCGCCGCTGCGGCGGCGGCCTTCGCGGCCGCCTTCTCCGCCTCGTGGTTGATCTTGGCCTCCTGCACGAGCGTGACCAGTCGCGCGTCGATCCACTTGTTCTCGAGGCGGAAGAAGGTCAGGTCGTCCACGATGCGCACGGCCGAGATCTCGATCGTGTTCAGGTTCGAATCGAGGAACGCGTTCAGGCGGTCCACCTTCGCGCCCTGCCGCATGCGTCGCATGTTCACCGCCTGGCTGACGGCGCCGCGTCCCGTGCGCGTGTTCTGCGCGCGCGAATACAGCATCTTGCGCACGCGCTGGTTCAGGATGGTCGGGTTCCAGATGCTGCTGCCCTCGGTGGCCATGAAGGCCGTGTACTCGGTCAGCACGCCGAACTCGGTCGAGAGCGCGACGATCTCCTGCACCAGTTCGCCCAGCCGCGCGTCGCTCGGCGCCTTTCCGGGCTGCACGCCCGCCAGGCGCACCTCGTCCACCAGGCTGGCGATGCGCCGGCTGGCCCACATGCGCGGCACGAAGTCGTGCGAGCGGTCGGCCGTGGCCGGATCGAAGACCGCGTCGATCACCTCTTCACCCGCGGAACCCTGGCCCGTGATGCGGAAGATCACAGGCTCGGTGCCGAGGTAGCGTGCGGCGATGATCAGCTGGTCGCCTGCGTAGAGGTCCGGCATCGTGGCCGGCTGCGGCTCGCGGATGCGCAACGAGGTCAGGGTGCCGTCCGCGTCGTGGATGGTCAGCACCGGCTCGGTCATGACCGGGCCGAAGAGCCGGTCGTACACCGCGCCCACCTTCACCTCGACGTCCTCCTTCGGGTGCACGTAGGTGCTGAGCGCTCGGCTGTCCTCAGCCAGCGCGTCGAGCAGCGGTGCGTTGACGTCGTCGCCCACGCCGAAGGTGAACAACCGCCGGTCGTGATGGTTCGCGGTGCGCGTGTCCTCGCGGATGCGCGTCTCATCGCGGATGCCCTCGGTGGGCAGCCCGTCGGTGAGGAACAGCACGACGGGCAGGAACCCCTCGCGGGTGGTCTGGCTCACCGCGATGCGCAACGCGCCGTGGATGTTCGTGCCGCCGTTCACGTCGAGCAGGTCGAGGTACTGCCGCGCCTGCGCCAGCGTCTCGTCCGCCTTGATCACCGGCGCGGGCGCGAAGCTCGCCACGTTGCTCGAGTAGTCGATGATGTTGAACGCCTCGCCCTGCGACAGGCCCTCGAGGATCTGTCGCGCGGCCTCGAGCGCCTGCTCGAACTTCTGGCCGCGCATGCTGCCGGAACGGTCGAGCACCAGCGTGACCTCGCGAGGCAGCGGGTCGGCGGGCCGCTCGTCGGGGAGGCCGCCGAGCATCATCACGTACCCGCCGTCCTTGGCTTCGTGCGGGCAGGCCAGGAAGCCCGTCTGCAGGCCGCGCACCCCGCGCAGCCAGCTGATCTGGAAGGACCCCGGCTTGCGCGCCTCGTTGCCTGTGAGCTGGATGAACATCTGGCCGCGACCGAGGCGTGCTGCATTCACGTAGTGGCTCGGCGACCAGGTCGTCGCGATGCCGTCCTTCGTGCTGAGCCGCACGCCGATGTTCCAGGGCATCGGCGTGTAGCCGGCGATCTGGCTGCGCGGCAGCGTGTAGTCCACGCGCGAGCCGTGGGACTCGAGCACCTGCTCCCAGACCAGCTCGACCGATTGCTTGCCGCCCGCCGGCACGGGGAACACGCTGCTCTGGATCACGTCGTGCCCGGCGAACTCCAGCAGCGCCGGATCGATCACGCGGCGGACGAGCGACTCGTACGCGTTGCGCGCCTCGTCGCGCGGCAGCAACCGTGCGGTGGGCGTGTCGGACGAGCCCCCGAAGTCGAACCCGAGGATCACGGCGCCGTCCGGCACGGGCAACATGATCTGCGCCTCCTGCTGCCAGGAGGCGGTGTTCTCCAGACGCACGCGCAGCACCGTCTTCGCGACCTGCTCGATGACGGTGACGAGCGCGGTCACGTCCTCGATGCGCACGCTGCTGTCCTGCGTGCCGTTCAGCGCGAACACGCGCTGTTGCGGTACGACGAGCACATCCGGCTGCGCGTTCGAGGTAGCGGTGTTTCCTGAAACGACCTGCGCGACCGACGGGGTGCAGAACACCGCCAGGGCCGCGACGATCCCGATCGTCGCGAGACGACTCATGCCCGATCCTCCGAGACGAGCGGAGCGGGGCGGCGCGCGACGTCACACGACCAGCGCGCACCAACCTCTCCCGCCTTGCCCGTGGCGCTTCCTTACGCGCGCGTGCGTCACGTGTGAGACACGAGCGGAACATTGGTGGTCGAACGAGCGCAACGAGCGGGCCGGCTCGCGCAGCGTTCGGTGACGTGCGCGGCAACGGGGGAGGCGCGGGCCTTCCGAAAAAACTTGGTGGCCGCACCGACCACTTCCGGGCCGTATCGCAGCGAGCGGCCCTCGCCCGGCATTCAGCCCGATATAAACCGACTTGACAGTCGTCTGGTCTGGCGTAGCCTGGATTCGTGGCCGAATTCCGCCGCGGTTGGAGCGATCGCCGCGAGCACGCTGGCCGAGCGGTTCCTTCGCCCGGAAGCGGTCACGGGACCGCCTCCCAGGGAGGAAGCCAGCGATGAGAGCACCGTCCGACCCCCGTCATCCGTCCGATGATCCCCAGCCGACGCCCGGGCGCGAGCAGCTACCGACCGGCTACCTGATCGCGTCCGAAGGACTCTGCTTCCACAGTTCGGGCGGCGAGATCGGCTCGCTCTTCGCGTCGCCGTGCCTGCCGTGGACGACCGGCAGCTTCCACGACGGCACCGGCTGCATCAACGCGATGGTCGAAGGCGAGACCTGCGGCCGCACGTCGCGCTGCACCTACTGCCCCTTCTTCCAAGCCATGACCGAGACGCTCACGACCGGACGCGGCGTGGGCCCCTTCCTGTTGCAGCGCACGTTCCTGATGCACGGCCGCTACACCGAGATGACGGTGAAGGTCTCCACGCGTTTCCTCGGCATGCGTGGACAACGCCTCGCCTTCGCCGATCTCGAGGACGTCACCGAGATCCCGGACGACGACGAGGCCACGCGGGAAGCCGGCTAGCCGAGCAGGCCGCCGATGCCCGGCAGGAAGGCCGTGAGCATCGGCGACACGACGGCGAGGATGCGGACCGAGTTGCCCTTCCACGACACCTGCAGATCGTTCTCCTCCAGCCAGCCGTGCTCCGACTTCCCCTGGCCCGTCTCGACCGCGCGCTTCGCGAGCCTCTGCGCGTTGCGGCTCAGTGCGACCGCGCACGGCAGGTAGATGGCCCCGAGCATCATGGTGTAGAACGAGCCGGCCAGGATCGTGCCTGCGTCGACGAGCTCGGCCTGGCCTGCCGCAGGCATGAAGTAGCTCGCGCTCCACGCGTAGGCCGCCCGCGTCATCAGCACGCCGAAGACCAGCATGGCCGCGCTGGAGTAGAGCACCATGCGCAGGTGGCGGACGCGCGTCGCGAGCGACTCGCTCGTGAGCCGCGCGGGCAGCAGCAGGATGGACGCCATGGCCAGGCCGACGAGCCCCGCGAGCAACTCGCCGTAGAGCTTGGGCTTGAGGACCAGGTCGGAGACGCCGCGCTCGCCGAACAGCGGGCTGTCGGCCTCGAGCTGGTCGCACAGGCTGATCAGGACGCTGGTGGATTCCACGCCCGAACGGATCGCCGCGGTGGCCACGGCAACCAGCGCCACGAGCACGCCGAGCACCAGCGTCGGACCCGTCCGCTCGCGCAAGCTGCGAACGAGCACGCCGCAGGAGACCAGCAAGGCGCCGAACGCGGTTCCGATCAGCAAGAGCACGGAGGCGCGCCACTCGAGGCCCAGGCTCAACTGCTCCGGATTCGACGCGACGGCCGGCACCCAGGACATGAAGGCCGACTCGCTCAGCGGAATCCGGTTCGCCACGAGCGCCTCGAACGCAAGGCCGGACAAGTACACGAGCGACGCGAAGACGTAGATGGCCGCGCCTGTCCACACGGCGCGACCGCCGAGGTCGAGCGCGAACGGCTGGTCGCGCGCAGCCTGCTTGCCGCCGTCGCCCATCGAGCGTCTCCCTCGCCTCGCGGATGAATCCTGCCGGGGCCGCCGCCCCACCCGCACAGCTTACCGTCGAGGACGGGCGTCGCGACCCGTCAGGGCCCACTCAGGGTGTGGTCTTGGTGATGCCGTTACTCGCGGCGAGCGGGAAGAAGCCGAAGGAGTCCTCGACCCAGAACTGCATGTAGAGCGGGATGCCGGACGGCACGCCCGACGGGAACGTGGCCGGGAAGACGAGCTGGCCGTTCGCGTCGGTGGCGAAGCCGCCGATGATGACGTCCGGGTTGGGCACCACGATGCCGCCCTTGGCGGGCGCGAACAGGCTCGAGAGACCGAGGATCAGGACGGTCGGCGAGACGGGCTCGGCACGACCGAGCGCCAGGCACAGGTCGCTGCGCGGCGAGAGGTCGCCGATGCCGAGCAGCGAGGGGATGCCGTCGACGCCGATCGAGCCGTTGCCGAGGTTGTCCCAGATGGCGTCGCTGAGCTCGAAGGCATGCGCCGTGCCCGAGTTGATCACGCCGCCGAAGCCGGCGACGGAGCCGATGACCGCGCGTTCGCCGCTGAGCGCGAGCGAGTGGCCGAACAACTCGCCCGCCGTCGCGTCGGTCGACGTGAGCTTGGACTCCTGCTGACCGGTCGCGACGTCGTACACGTACGCCGAACCCGACAGGAACCCGAACGGTTCGGAGTCGGACGCGCCGACGATCGCCTTGCCGCCGCTGATCGCCGCCGAGCCGCCGAAGCGATCGAACGACGACGCGTCGGAGGCCATGAGCTGGAAGAGCTGGTTGCCGGTGTTCGTGTCGAAGATGTAGGCCAGGCCGCGGCTGGAAATGATGAAGGTCGCGAACGGCGCGCCGACGACCGCGCGGTTCCCGCTGACGCCGACGGCGCGGCCGAAGAACGCGTTCGGCTGCGGGCTGCTTGCCGTGAGCTTGTCGGCCTGCAGGCCCGTCGTCGCGTCGAACAGGTAGGCCGCTCCCTGCGAGCTGCTCTTCCCGGGCGCACCGACGATCACGAGGTTGCCGTCGATCGCGACCGAGTTCCCAAAGACGTCGCCGGCCGTGCCGTCGTTCGCATTGAGCTTGAAGAGCTCGAGGCCCGTCGTCACATCGAACAGGTAGGCCGAGCCGGCGCCGCTGCCGAGGTCGTCGTCGCCGGGCGCGCCGATCACGGCGATGTTTCCGCTGACCGCCGAGGCGAACCCGAAGAAGTCGCCCGCCTGGCCGTCGTCCGGCACGAGCTTGAAGTCCTGGTCGCCCGTGGTCACGTCGAACACGTACACGGCGCCCGTGCTCTCGCCCTCGTCGTCGTCGGTGTACGCGCCGGCGAGCGCGACGTTGCCGTCGATCGCCACGCTGAACCCGAACTGGTCGAACATCCAACCGTCGTCGGGCAACAGCTTGTGCAACTCCTGCCCCGTCGTGACGTCGAACAGGTAGGCCGAGCCCGAGTGCGTCCCGTTGTCGTCGTCCTGGTGCGCTCCGGCGATCGCGATCGTGCCGCTGACCGCCGTCGAGTTCCCGAGCGCGTTGCCGGGCGTCGCGTCGCCGGCGATGAGCTCGACGATCGGCTCACCCGCGGCGACGGAACCTGCGCCGAGCGCGATGACGATGGCCAGGCGGGCGAACCGGACGGTGGATCGGGGGCTGGTGCGCATGACGCTCTCCGGTAGGAAGAACGCACCGTATCACCAAGCTGCGGATCCGCCCATCCCGGCGGGCGCCGGGGCCGCCGTTCAGAAGGTCTCGGGAACCTCGCGGTGAAAGCGCAGCTCGTCCGGCGAATCGGGTGTGCGCGGCAAGGGCTCGCCCACGTCAGGCGCGGTGAAGGGCAGCACCTCGTAGGGGATCATGCTCAGCAGGTGCGAGATGCAGTTGAGCCGCGCGCGCCGCTTGTCGTTCGCCTGCACGCGATACCACGGAGCGTCCGGTGTGTCCGACGCCTCGATCATGCGCTGCGCGGCCAACGAGTAGTCCCACCAGCGCCGCCAGGACTCGACGTCCATCGGACTCAGCTTCCACTGGCGCAGCGGATCCGTCACGCGCTTCAGGAAGCGACGCCCCTGCTCTTCGCGCGTCACGTCGAAGAAGTACTTGATGAGGATGATGCCGTCTTCGACCAGCTGCCGCTCGAACAGCGGGACCATGCGCAGGAAGCGCTCGTACTCCTCTTCCGTGCAGAAGCCCATGACGTGCTCGACGCCGGCGCGGTTGTACCAGCTGCGATCGAACAGCACGACTTCGCCCGCCGCCGGCAGGTGCTTGATGTAGCGCTGCGTGTGCAGCTGCGTCTTCTCGAGGTCGCTGGGCGCCGGCATCGCGACAACGCGGAACACGCGCGGGCTCACGCGCTCGGTGATGCGCTTGATGACGCCGCCCTTGCCGGCCGCGTCACGCCCCTCGAACACGACCACGACGCGCAGTCCCTTGTGCTTCACCCACGCCTGCAAGTGGCACAGCTCGACCTGGAGCTTGCGCATCTGCTTCTCGTACTTCTTGCGGGGCATCTTCTTGGGCTTGGGCCCGTTCGCCCCGGGAAGCGCCGCGAAGTCGGGCGACTCCGCGTCCTGGTCCGGATGCTCGTTCATCTCAGCCATCTGTCCTCCGACAACCCCGCCCTGATCGGCACGAAGCGCGCCACACGTTAGCGAATGCGCCATTCGTACACGCGCACCCAGTCGATCAGGTAGCGCTGCGGAAGCACTGCATCGTCGATCGGACCGCCCCAGCTGCCGCCCAGCGCCAGGTTGATCAGCAGGTAGTGCGGCTTGCGGAACGGGTTGTCCTCGCCCTCGCCGGCCTGATCGATCGGGAACTTGTGGTAGAGCGTGTCGTCGAAGAAGAAGTCGATGCGATCCGGCCACCACTCGATCGCGTAGACGTGGAAGTCCTCGTAGGGGCGCTTGGTGTCGACGCGGCCGCCGTTCGAGCGGTGGCGTCCGTCAGCGGGGTAGTGCACCGTGCCGTGGATGCGGTTCGGCAGCTTGCCGACGAACTCCATCACGTCGATCTCGCCGCAGTGCGGCCAACCGACGTCGCCGCGGTTCACGCCCATCATCCAGATCGCGGGCCAGATGCCCTTGCCGTGCGGCAGGCGCGCACGCACCTCGATGCGGCCGTAACGCCAACTCGCCCGGTCCAACGTAATCAGCGCGGCCGAGGTGTACTCGGTGTGTTCGCGCGCGGTCTTCCAACCCTCCGATCCCGGGACGTGCGCGGGGTTGGCCAGCCGCTCGCGGCGCCCCTCGATGACGAGCCGGCCGTCCTCCACGCGCGCGTTCTCCATCCGGGCGCGCGTGTAGTACTGCGCCTCCTCGTTGCGGACGAAGCCTTCTTCGTAGTTCCACTTCGCCGCATCAGGCAACCCGTCGACCTCGAACTCGTCGGCCCAGACCAGTTGCCAGCCGGCAGTCTGCGCGCAGGCGGGCAGCAGGAGCAGCACGAACAGCAAGCCCGGGATCGTTCGGAGCGGCGTCATGCGCGTGCCTCGTGGTCGCAGCGAAGTGGGCCCTCCAGGGATCGAACCTGGGACCGACGGATTATGAGTCCGCTGCTCTAACCAACTGAGCTAAGGGCCCTGGGACACGACGCCCGACGGCACGCGCGGGGCGCGTGCCGTCGAACGCGTGTTCGTGATTGTCACCCGGGGCCCCACCCCACCGCCATCGTCATGTGCTCGCCGCGTGCCGCCGTCGCCGTCAGGGCGTCGTCGCGCTGAGCCCGTTGCTGGAGACCAGCCCGAACGGGCCCGCGACGTCCTCCACCCAGACCTGGAAGTAGAAGACCGCGCCGGACGGGACGCCGCCGGGCCAGGTGAAGGCCAGCGTCCAGCCGCCGAACGGGCCGCCCGGCGTGGAGACCGCGAGCGGCGAGATCAGCAGGCTCGGCGAGGGCACGAGCGTGCCGCCCTTGAAGCCCGCCGAGATGTTCGCGAGGCCGACGAACAGGTGCGAGGTCGCGCCCTTCGTGGTCTGCACGAGCTCGAGCGCGCCGCTCGAGCCGGCCGTCAGCGCACCGCTGCCCGTGAGCACGGGCACGCTCTTGTCGGGCGGCGCGGGGAAGGGCGCGATCGTGCCGGCCATGTTCCAGCCGATGTCCCGCCAGAGCGTCTGGTTGCGCACGTAGATGTCCTCGTGCGTGTTCGTGTCCGCGCCGTCCAGCGCCGACCAGGTGCCGAACGCGACGAGCGAACCGTCCGCGCTGAGCGACGGCGCCCAGGACTTGCCGCCCAGCGACTTGCCGTCGTCGGTGACGCTCATGCGGGTGGTGAGACCCGTCTCGAGGTCGCGCAGAAACACGTCGAAGGTGCCGTCGGTGTCCTCGACGACCAGGTCGCAGCAGCTCCCCGAGCTGTCGCCGCCCGAGAACGCCACGAAGCGACCGTCGTCGGACACGAAGGGCGCGTAGGTCTCGCCAATCGCGCCCTCCGTCTGCACGCCGAACGAGTTCACGCTGACCAGCGTCGTCGTCCCGTTGCCCTCGTCGAACAGGCCGTTCTCGTCCGGGTCGCGGTCGCGCAGGTACATGTCGCCCACGAAGTCCGTGTCGGTGGGGACCAGGCCGACCTTGGTGAAGAAGGCCACGTAGCGCCCGTCCTCTGAGAGCGTCGCGTCGCGGCTCCAGTTGCTGCCCTCGGCACCGAACGAGTCCACGCTGATGCGCACGGTCGTGCCCAGGAGGCGGTCGTGCACGAACACGTCCGTGAAGCCGTTCGTGTCGCCGGTCACGATATCGGGGTCGTTGCTCGAGTACACGACGTGGCGGCCGTCGCGCGAGAGGTCCTGCAGCGAGGCGTTCACCGGCAGGTCGAGCAGGTCCTTGGCGACCAACTCGTTGATCCCGGTGTCGAGGTCGCGCACGAAGATGCCTGCGCCGCTCGGTCCGCCCTCGACCACGAGGTTCGACGCGGCGCTCTCGAACGCCACGACCGTCCCGTCGCCCGAGATGCGCACGTTGTAGCTGCCGCCGTTGGGTTGCGTGCCCGCGCCCGTCAGACTGACCTGCACCGTGGTCGAGTTCGCCTCGTCGTAGAGGCCGTCCTCGTCCGGGTCGCGGTCGCGCAGGAAGATGTCGGACACGCCGCTCACGTCGCCGAGCGAACCGAAGTTGGGCGCGAAGGAGTGGAAGGCCACGTAGCGGCCGTCGCTCGAGGTGTCCGGCTGGTGGCTGCCCGTGCCGGGCGAGCCCTGGTCGCCGGCCGAGTTCACGCTGACCACGGCGGTCACGCCCAGCAGCAGGTCGCGCACGAGCACGTCCTTGTTGCCGTTGCTGTCGCCGGGGATCAGGTTCGTGGCCCCCGTCTCGAAGGCGACGAAGCGCCCGTCGGCGGAGATCGACGGCGAATAGGAGATGTCGTTGCCCTCGTCGCCGGCCAGCCCAAGGCTGGCGCGGGTCGAGGTCTGTGCGGCGGCCTGCGCGGTGATCAGCGCCAGGATGGTCAGGAGGCGAAGCATGGCCCGGTCCTTTCGAAGGAGGTGGACCTGCTGGAGCGGATTTCGGCGGAGCGATGTGACCGCAGTACGATCTGGCCGATGGACGAGCCGGCCGAAGACGCAATCGAGGCGCTCGTGGCTCGATTCGTCGAGGCCCGCGAACGGGGGGAATCGGTCGATCCGGAGGCGTTCGCGGCCGCCCACCCCGAGGGCGGGGAGCGCCTGCGGGCGACCCTCGCGAGCGTGGAGCGGGCCGAGGGCTTGTTCCCCAGTGGGGCCCCCGACACGCCGAGCCGCATCGGGCCCTACCGGGTGCTCGGCGAGCTGGGCCGCGGCGGCATGGGGCGCGTGCTGCGGGTCGAGCACGAGGACGGCCCCGGTCGGCCGCTGGCCCTGAAGCTGCTGCACGTCGCGCTGCCGCGCTCGATGGAGCGCTTCCGCCGCGAGGGCGAGGCGCTGCGACGCCTGGACCAGCCCGGTGTCGTGCGCGTCGTGGACACCGGACTCGCGGGCTCGTTGCCCTACCTGGTCATGGAGCTGGTCGAGGGCGAGAGCCTCGCGGCGCGCATCGCGCGTGCGCGCACCTCGGGCGACCGGCCCGAGCCGACGGACGCGGCCCGGCTCGTGGCGCGCATCGCGCGCGCCGTGCACGCGGCGCACGAGGCGGGCGTCCTGCACCGCGACCTGAACCCCCGCAACGTGCTGGTGCGCCCGGACGGAGAGCCGGTCGTGATCGACTTCGGCCTCGGCCGCGCCGACGACGCGCCGACGATGACCGGCAGCGGCGACATGCTCGGCACGCCGCAGTACATGGCCCCCGAACAGGCGCGCGGCGAGCGCGTGGACCACCGGGCGGACGTCTACGGTCTCGGCGCGATCCTTTACGAGTTGCTCACGCTCGAGCCGCCGCGCTCCGGGGACGAGACACTGGCGATTCTGCGCGCCGCGAGTTCGCGTCCGCTGCCGCCGCCGCGCCGCATCGATCCCGGGCTGCCGCGCCCGCTCGACCGGATCGTGCGCCGCGCGACCGCGTACCGGCGGGACTGGCGCACGCCCGACGCCGCGACGCTGGCCGACGACCTGCAACGCTTCGCGGCCGGCGAGCCCGTCGCCGCACGCGCGCCGGGGGTGCTCGAGCGGGCGCACCACGCCTGGCTGCTGCACGGCCGGGCCATCGCGGTCGTCGCGGTTCTCGCGCTGCTCGTCGCGAGCGCGATGATCTTCAACCGCGAGGACATCGCGCCGCGCGTGCGCGAGCTGCACGAGGCGGTCGCGGTGGCCTGGCTGGACGACGACCGCGCGGAGCTGACGGCGGCGACCGACGCGATCGAGGACCTGAACGACGACGACCTGATGCTGGACCACTTGCGCGCGCTCCTCGATGGGCGCTTCGTGGAGGCGTCGTCGGACCCGGGTGTGGCCGCGCTCGCCGAAGGCCTCCGGTTGCGCGCGGCCGGCGAGCCCGCCGAGGCGCTCGCGAGCTTGAGGATCGCGAACAACCTGCTCCCGAACTCGCCCGAGATCCTCGCGGCGATCGCCATCACGGCGTACGAGGCCGGCTCGCTCGACTTCGCGAGGTCGGTGCTCGAGGCCATCGCGCGCCCGCTGGCAGCCTCGCGCACGTTGCACCGCACGCTGGCGGAGACCTACCTCGCGCTCGGCTTGCCCGACGACGCGGTCCTGGCCTCGACGACCGCAATGAAGATCGATCCCGACGACCCTGTGTCTTCCGCATTGCTCGCACGGGCGCAAGCGGCGGTCACCGCCGCGTCCGGAACCGGGAGCGGGCCGTGACCGACGAACACGACGCGGGCGCCTTCCCCTCTCCGCCCGACGAGAGCCGCTCGCTGGAACTGGTGCGGCGCATCCAGGACGGCGAAACCGATGCCTGGAACGAATTGTACATGCGCTACCACGACCAGCTGCTGCTCGCGGTGCGTACGCGCCTGGGCGAGCGGCTCCGCGCCCACCTCCAGAGCGAGGACATCTTCCAGAGCGTCGCGCTCGACGCGCTCGACGCGTTGCGGGCGTTCGAGTACCGCGGCCCCGGGAGTCTCGAGCGCTTCCTTCGGACGCTGGTCATGAACAAGATCCGCGATCGCGCCGACACGTTCGGCGCGCAGAAGCGCAAGGGCGGCGTGCCGCTCACGGACGCGGTGCTCGCCTCGGCGTCCGACCCCGCGACGGAGGTGCGCTACCACGACACCGAGACGTACGCGCGGCTGGAGGCAGCGCTGGGGACCCTGCCGGACGAGCAGCGCGAGATCGTGCTGCTGCGTCGGGTGGACGGCATGTCGAGCAAGGAGGTCGCCGAGCACCTCGGCAAGAGCGACGAGTCGGTGCGCAAGGCCTACTCGCGCGCCCTCGCGCGCCTCGCGACCGCGATGACGGAGTGACCGGCCGCGGGCGGGGCTGACGCGCCCTGCCACATGCGGCGGTCGTCGGTGTCAGCCCTCCAGCAAACGGAGAGGCGTGCGATCCCCCGACCCCGAAGCGGCGACACGGTCGCCGTTGGTGGAACCGGTGCGCGCCGATCCGGATCTCTCCCCTCTCCCGAACTCCGGAGCGAACCATGATCCGCACATTCCTCGCGACGCTCATCCTTGCGTCCGCCGCCTTCGCGCAGGGCGGCACCACGCCGCAACTCGTCGGCATCACCGGCGTGGTCGTGCCGGCCGGCCCGACCATCTGCAACCCCGGCGTGCAGTACAAACTCGACTGCACGGACGTCTACCTCGTCGACCTCTCCGGCGTGGACATCGCGACCCTCGTCGGCAGCAACGTGCAGATCGTCGGCAAGCAGCTGCCTTCGTCCACGTGCATCATCCTCGACGTCATCAGCGTCACGAAGCCGCCGGACTCGTCGCTGGAGTTCTGCGGCACGCCGGCGCTGGGCTGCACGATCCGGATGAAGGTCTGCCCGCCCGGCCTCTCCCAGTTCTGGCTGTTCGCAGCGGTGGACAACGGCTACTTCCCGTTCCTCTCCACCGACAAGGGCACCTGGCTGCTGGGCAACCCTTTCATCACGCTCACGTCGGGCTTCATGGACCTCGCCTGCGCGCAGATCGACATCGTGATCCCGCCGATGCCGATCCTGGTGGGCGTGGACGTGTGGATGCAGAGCGCCCGCAAGCAGTTCGGCCCGAACCAGTTGCCCCAGCTGGGCAACGCGATCTGCTTCGAGATCCTGCCGCCGGTCGTGCCCTGCATCACGCCGTCGTGCTGAGGTCACGCCGCGCTCCCAGCTCGCGCATGCGGGCCGGGAGCGCGGTGTCGTCGGTCAGAGCGCGCGCAAAGCTGCCAGCGTCGCCTCGGGCTCGGGACGCCGCGTGTAGTCGGCGTGCACGTGCGCGTCGCGGATCGTGCCGCCCGTGTCGATGACGTAGCGCGCCGGCATCGGCAGCGTCCAGCTGTCCTCGCCGTTCGCGCCCGGCAGGTCGATGCCGAAGTGCAGGTAGACCTCGCGCAGGTCCTCCGGCAGCTGCTGTCTCAAGCCGAACTGCTCCGCCAGCGCGTTGCCCTCGTCACGCACGATCTCGAAGCCGAGACCCTTGTCCACGATGAGCTTGTTGCTGTACTCGGGCAGCTCAGGCGAGAGGGCCAGGATGGTCGCGCTCTCGGCGCGCACTTCCGGGGAGACGTGATGCAGAGCTTCCAGCTCCGCGTTGCAATAGGGTCACCAGTGCCCGCGGAAGAAGGTCAGCACCAGCGGGCCGCGCTCAAGCATCTCGCCCGAGCGGATGTTCCGTCCCATGCTGTCCTTCAGGTCGAACTCCGGCGCGCGGTCACCGACCCCCAGCGCGCGATCGGCCTGGCCCGAGTCGGTGAGCGCCTGCGTGGCCCGGTGCATGATCTCCACCGCCTCGGGCGGTGCCTTGCCCTCGAACGCGGTGCGGATGCCGTCGAGTCGCTGTTGCAGCGTGCGTGTCATCGGGTCGGTCGCCTCAGTCGGCCAGGGGGATCTCGATCTCCGCGCGGTGCTCGCGCACCTTGCGGATCACGTCGCCTGCAGGGGTGAGGACCAGCTTGTAGCTGGCGCCGTTGCGCGTGCGCTTCACGTGGTACTCACTGGTGCCGTCCGCGTACTCGATGATCTCCACGCTCTTGAAGGTCGAGTCCGGCACGAGGCGCTCGGCGGTGGTGAGCACGATGCGCGGCGTCTCGGCCTGGGCCAGCTCGCGCTCGGTCTCGTGGATCACGCCCGCGTCGTCGACGATCAGCTCCCACTCGCGCTTCTGGTGCACGAGCTTCACTTCCCAGAAGCGGCCGCGCACCTGCAGCTCGCGCTCGGCGCCGGTGATCTTGGCGCCTGGCAGGCGGGCCATCGCAGCTTCCTTCACCACGCGGGGTAGCGACGAGATCGGAACGTCCGCCTCCAGCTCGACGATGCGGCCGTCGCGCGTCAGTTCGATCTCGATGCCGCCGTTCTCGGCGGCCATGTCGTAGAGCTCGATCAACTCGAGCGGAGCGCGCCCGACACTGTCCGCCTGGCAGGCGGTCGCGCCCGCGCACAGCGCGAGCAGTCCCAGCAGTCCGGCCATCCGACGTGCATGCAACATGGGGTCCTCCTCCATACCGTGTCCGTTGTTCCGCCGGCGGTCACGTCGACCGTCGGTTTCTCGAACCACCCCCGGGTGAACGCATCACTATACTCGGACGCACGTGTCCGCTGCCGGGGGGCGCTGGGAGTCGCCCGGCCGACGACCGCCGGGAGGAACCGATGAAGCGTCTCACCGTCGCCAGCCTGCTGCTCGCCGCCCTGACCTCCTGCGCATCGGTGGGCGACTACCTCTCCGACCGCGGCGGCGACCTGGTCGACTCCGCGCGCATGAAGCTGATGTTCGGTTTCGGGCTCGGCGTGAAGGTGGACGCGACGCCCTGGGTGCAGGTCGGCTGGATCTGGCACGACTCGTGGGCACTGGGCCTGCACAACCGCGCGATCGGTCATTGGGACGAGCAGGTGCACAGTTGGGGCCTGCTGATCGGCCACCACCAGGAGGTCACCGCCCCGATCCCGTACTACAGCGGCAGTTACGGCTGGGACCTCCCCGAGGGCTACGACTGGCCGCGGGAGGGAAACTGGTTCGTGGACTTCCTGACGGTGCGCGTGCAGGGCATGGGCCTGCTGATCGGCATCGACGCGCAGGTGCGCCTGGGCGAACTGCTGATCGACTTCCCGCTCGGGATCTTCGGGCTCGATCCGTCGGGCGACGACGACTGAACGGCAGGGGGCGCCGCGCGCCCCCCACCGATCCACTCGGTTCAGCGCGCGTCGGCCTCGACGCGCTGGGACAACTCGGCCAGCCGGGCCGCCATCGCCTCGAGCGTCGCGCGCAACTCGGCGATCTCGGCGTCCTTCAGCGACAGGCGCGCGGCGAGTTCCGCGTCGCGCTCGACGCTGACCGCGTTCAGCCCCTGGATGGCGGCCAGCGCCACGCCGTCGGGGTCGATCGTCGCGATCGTCGTCTCGCTGTGACCCAGACCGAACGCCGCGCGGAAGTCCTGGGCCATCGGGCCCATGTGCCGGATCGCATCGTCCTGCGCCTTGTAGTTCCAGGTGGTGATGGGCAGCGCGGCCACGGCGTCGAGCACCGCGCGCGTGTCGACCTGCGCGAAGTGCTCCTTGCTGTTGCGGTCGCTCTTCGTCTGCCACGCGCCGCCGCCGGTCAGCACCTCCACACCGGTGGTCGCCAGCGTGTTTGTGAACACGTGCATGCCGCCGCTGGCGTACACGCTGAACGAGTTGCCGCCCTGCGAGAACTTGTCGGCGTCGAAGCTGTCCGCCCAGACGAAGGAGCCGGCCTGGTTGGCCTGCGCGCGCCGGCCCGCCGCGAACGTGTTGTCGGCCAGGGCCACGTTGTTCCAGCCGCCCGGAACCGTCGCGTATGCACCGGATGCGGTGTTGCTGCGGCCGCCGCCGACCGTCGAGTTGAGGCCGTCGGCGTAGTTGTCGCGGCCGCCGCCGACGGTCGAGTAGATGGCGTAGGCTTCGTTGCTGTCGCCGCCGCCCACAGTGCCGAAGTTACCGGACGCCGTGTTGTAGAAGCCACCGCCCACCGTGCCGTAGTAACTGGACGCCGTGTTCGAGTCGCCGCCGCCCACCGTGGAGTAGCTGCCCGAGGCCGTGTTGTCCTGGCCTCCGCCGATGAACGCCGGCGGCGTGTAGGTGTTGTTGATGCCGCCGGTGTGGGGGCCGTCGGTGCCGTCGGCGCCGTCCGCGCCGTCCGCGCCGGCCGCACCCGTGGCGCCGGTGGCGCCCGCCGGGCCCGTCGGCCCCGTGCCTCCGGCCGCGCCCGTCGAACCGGTCGGGCCTGCAGGGCCCGCGGCTCCCATGGCGCCCATGGCGCCCATGTCTCCCGTCGGACCCGTGGGTCCCGTGGGACCGGTCGGGCCCGCGGGACCGACCAATCCGGTCGGGTCGCCGACCCACATGCCGGAGGAGTTGATCACGTTGCTGCCGTTGATCGACACGTTCCCGTCGACGCGCGCGTCGCCGACGACGTGCAGCGTGCTCATGGGAGTCGTCGTGCCCACACCCACGGCCCCGCCGCTGTGCGTGACGTTGCCGCTGGACGTGGAGACGTCGCCGCCGGTCAACGCTCCGTCCGGGATGTCGTCAGTGCCCACCTCGCCGGCGCCGTCGCTGATGAACTCACCGAGCAGGCTGTTGATCCACTGGTTGATCGTGACCGACTCGAAGTACTTGTGCGCGGTGAAGCCGGCTTCGATCGTTCCTGAGCCGGAGGGCGGCGCCTTGCCGGCGCCGGAGCCGGTCAGCGGGCCGGAGCCCGTCGACCGCGTGGTCAGTCCGCCACCGCCGCCAGGAGGCGCCGGCGTGTCGTCCGAGCGCTCGAAGTGCCCGGGCGCGCGCGACCAGAACAGCACATCGCTGTCCGCGTTGTGCAGCAGCAGGTCGTCGAAGCCGTCGCCGTCCACGTCGACGCGCTCGGCGCCGACGCCGACACCGGCGTCGCCCAGCCCCAGCGCGCGCGTCGCCTCCATGAAGCGACCGCTCCCGTCACCGAGCAGCACGACGTTGGCAGCCGTCGACACGAGGTAGAGATCCGTGAAGCCGTCGTCGTCGAGGTCGGTGCGCAGCGTCGCGGTCACCTCGACCACGGGCAGGCGCTGGTGGATGACCATGAACTGCTGCGTGCCGAGGTTGACGGCCACGCCCAGCTCGCCGTCGGGACCCAGCAGCAACTGGTCGAGCAGGCCGTCCCCGGTGAGATCCATCAGGCGTACGGCAGGCGCCGCGGCGAGCCCGGCGGGCTCCTCACCCAGGTCGTTGGGAGCGGGAACGAAGAGCAGCGCGCAGAGCATGAGCCACGACATGGATGAACCTCCGGATGAAGCAGGCGCTGCGAACACAGAACCGGTTCGCAAGAAGGGGCGCCCGCGTTGCCAAACCCGACAAGCGGCATCCTAGGGGTCGAGCGTCCATTTTGGAAAGGGCCGGACCGGCCTATACTCGCGCACCCGCGGCCGGGCCGAGACAATCGACGAACCCGACTGCGGAAGGACCGATCCTCCCGCCGAGAGCACCATGCCGGACCCAGACGACGCGCCGCCGCCCATCGATCCCGCGAGCCACCTGGTGGATCCGGAAAGCCCGTACGGCTTCACCGGCGGCGACATCCTGCACCCCTCCGACCTGAGCGTGGACGAAGGGCGCGCCTTCGCGCACGCGCTGGCCATCGCGCTGCGGCTGCAGTCCACGCTCTCGCTGCTGCACGCCGGCCAGCGGTCCTCGGTGATCGATGGCATGGCCTACCCGCACGTGCGCGAGACGCTGATCCGCTGGGGCCTGCTCGACAAGGGCAGCCCGCGCGAGGCCGTCTGGGACGAGCTGGGTATCGAGGTGAAGAAGCTCTCGCCCAAGAAGCTCAGCCCGATGGAGGCCATCGAGAAGCACCTCGCGGAGAGGGCCACCGACATGGTCGTCATGGCCACGCGCGGGCGGGACGGCATGCCTCGTTGGCTGAAGCCCTCGGTGTCCGACAAGCTCGCGAAGCGCGCGCCGGCCCGGACGCTCTACGTGCCCACCGACGTGCGCGGATTCGTGCAGGCGGAGACGGGCGAGATCCGCCTGCGGCGCATCGTGACGCCGCTGGACCCCGAGTTGGACCCGCGCATCGCGATGCGCGCCGCCGACCGGATTGCGCAGATCCTGGGGCAGACCGGCGTGGAATTCGTGGCCGTGCGCGTGGGCGGCGGCCAGACATTCGACGACGTCGATCTCTCCGACACGCCTCGCGGGAGCTGGAGCACGGAGACACGCAAGGGGTCTCCCGCCAAGGAGATCGTGGACGTCGCCATCGGTTGCGACGCGGACCTGATCATCATGGTCACGGAAGGCCGCCAGGGCTTCCTGGACGCGCTGCGCGGGAGCACGACCGCCCAGGTGCTGCACGAGGCGCCGTGTCCGCTGGCCGCGTTGCCGGCATACATGTTCGACCGCTAGGCTCCCTGCGAGTGCGAGACATTGGATTCCCGCGGGCGGCGGGAGTTAGGCTCTTCGCATTCACGGTTCCTCGTTTCTCGATCCCGGATTGCGCCCATGCGAAAGCTCCTCGTCGGTTCCCTGTTGCTCTGCATCCTCGCCGGAACGACGTCCTGCGCGTCGTACTGGAAGAACCGCGGCGGTGACCTCGCCGACGTCGTGCGCATCCAGGGCATCGCGGGCGTCGGCCTCGGCGCCAAGGTCGAGTTCACGCCGTTCCTGCACGTCGGCGCGCTCTGGTACGACGGCTACACCGCCGGCTACGCGAACAGCGAGTTCGCCGTCTGGGATGCCGAGGTCCTCTCCTGGGGCCTGCTCTACGGCCGCCACGACGAGACGATCAGCGGCGACCCGTCCTGGTACAGCAACAGCTACGGCTGGCACGGTGACGACGGATTCGACTGGATCAACCCGGACAATCACTTCGTGGACTTCCTGATGGTCCGCGCGCAGGTGATGGCGCTCGTGCTCGGCATCGACTTCCAGCTGCGCACCGGCGAGCTGCTGCTCGACGGCATCGGCGGCTTCTTCGGCTGGGATCCCTCGGGCGACGACATCTACTAGTCGCCGTCTCCGCCTCACCAGGCGGCAACGCTGCACGCGCCCGCCGCGGAGTCCGCTCCGCGGCGGGCGCGTCGCGCTTCAGCGCATCGGGATGTTCGATACCAGGACGTTGACCGCCCCGCGCACGCGCTGCTCACGGACCTCGTTGCTCAACTCGAGATCCGCCAGGGCCTGCGCAACGCCGCGCCACGCGGGTGCCGAGTTGCCGGGCGTGGACACGAGGAGGACCAGGGACCCCTTGCCGTGCCGGATACCCGCGCTCGAAAGCCCCGGGCTCAGGCCGAAGCGGCGGATGAGGTCCGAGTCGCTCATCTCCTCGGAGAGCGCCGCGACGTAGCCGACGAACATGTCGCTGCCGCTCGAGCTGCCGCGGGTCCATCCCCGCTCCGCGAGCTCCACCTCGATCGCGTCACGGATCACCGCTTCCACGAAGCCGGAGTCAACGGCTGGGTTGTGCAGCGACACGCCCGAGCCGGACATCCACGACCAGGTCCCGGACGAAGGCAACGGCGAACCGGGGCCGTCGATCGCGGTGACCGAGACCTGCCTCATGTGGGACGGGAGCTCGTTGAACGTGGGCGACTCGCATCCGACGGCGACGAAGGATGTCAGGGCCACGAGCAGGGCCGAGCGAACGCATGTAAACGAACGGATCATCAGTTGGAGCCTCCCTCGCCGATGAGTTCGGCGAGCTTCTCGAGAACGAGGCGGCGCGCCTCGGGATTCGGTGCATTGCCCAGGTGTCCTCCGCTGGGCCAGATCGTGAAGCGGTTTCCGAACACGGCGGACTGCCAGGCGCGGTCCTCGTCGCTCTGCAACCAGTCCTTCTGGTTGGTCATGACGCGGATGCGCGGATTCTTCAGCAAAGCGAGCTCCAGCGATCGCAGGTTGCAGCGGAAGAACATGTCCTCCGCGCTCGTGAGTGTCGGGTCGCGCTCGAGATAGTAAGGCAGCGCGAACGCGTAGAAGTACTCCAGGAAGGAGTAGTCCGAGATCTCGCGGTATGCCGGCCCGCGCTGGTCGTCGACCAGCGGCGTCTTCAGCACGCCCAGGTCGTGCCGGCGCTGGCTGTTCCAGATCACGTCGATCATGGTGAAGCGGAAGTCCAGGCCGATCAGGTATTCGGCCTCGATCCGGCTGAACGGCAGCGGCTCGCCCGGCGTGAGGTCGCCGGTGCCCAACTGGAACGCCTTGGCCAGCGTGCCTTCCATGCGCTCGATGCGCACGTCGGCCGGCCACTCGAGAGGCGCGTTGTAGAACCGATCGAGCTGCCGCGCCGCGTGCTCAAGGCTCACCGGCGACGCGCCGGCCATGTACCCGTCGAAGCGGATCAGCTGATTGTCGGGATCGGAGTCCGCCGCCGCGATGAAGAGCGTGTGCAGCGCGCCCAGGGAGAGGCCGAACAACCCCTTGGTGGTCGTGCGCGCCGGATGGGCCCGCTCGATGTCCGCCGCGATCAGGTCGAGGGCGACGTGCATGTCGTGTGCGTCCACCGGCGCGTAGCCGGGCACCGGCGTGCTCGCTCCGAGCGCCATGAATTCCCAGTTCATGGGACTGCTCACGGTCACGGCCGAATAGCCGGCGTCGTGCAGGATCTCGGCCACCGCCAGGGAGTGCATGGACTCGCGGTGCGAGCCGGTGCCGGGCAACACGAACACGATCGGGGCCGACCCGGGCTGCAGCCACAGGTCGTACGGCAGGTCCTCGCCGGTCGCGGGCATGCGCACCGTGCGCACCTCGGCTCGCTCGTGGAAGTCGCCGTCGCGCGGCGCGAGGAAGATCGCCTGCAGCGTCTCGACCTCGCCGCTGGTCGGGTCGGGCGTGTAGCGGTAGCGCACCAGATCCGCCGTGCGCTGCACGGTGTAGAGCGCGTGCAGGAGCGCGTACGGTTGATCGCTCGTGCGGCGCATCGTCTCGTACTTCGGCGTCAGGTCGCTGGCCGCATTCAGGCCGGTGACCACGGGCACCAAGGGGATCCAGGTTCCGATGTCCAGCAACGTGTCGGGGATCAGCCCGACGGCGTCGCGTCCGTCGTTCGGGCCCATCACCGGCAGCACCAGGTAGCGACTGTCCTCCCAGCCCGCGGCTTCGAGGCTCAGCCCCGTGTCTTCAGGCGGCGGCGCTTCGATGCCCCACGAGTCCGCCGGGTCGAAGAACCCGAGCACACCCACCGTCGTGTTGATCAGGAAGCGCGCCGTCTCCGTGCCGGCGCCCGAGAACTTGCCCTGCACGAGGCTGTTCACGCCGCGAACGGGGAAGGCCAGGTTCTCGCCGAACATGCCGATGCGCTCACGCGCCGACTTCGGGAACACGAACCGCCATCCCGTGCCCACCGGGCCCAGCACGTTGCGATAGACCCAGTCGTTGAAGCCGAACGTGCCGCGGTTCATCGGCTCCCACGGGTCCGGCATGAACTCGGGGAACGGAACCTCCTCGGCCTGGAAGACTTCGGCACCCGGGCCGGTGTAGTCGGTCCAGTCGCGGGTACGGGTCTCGATCGACGTGCTGCACGCCGTGACGAGAAGGAACAGGGCGAAAGCGACGAAGAGTCGCGCGCGAATCGGGAGGTTCATCAGGCAAATACCGGGAGTGAAGAGATCAGAACGGGAACTGCCAGCCGAAGAGCAGGCCCCGCATCTGCGCGTCGAGGGCGAACTGGCTCGTCCCGCTGCCATCGGAGTAATCGATGTCCAGGATCCGGTATCCGAACCAGAGCCGCTGACCGTCGCCCTGTTCGTGACTGACCAGCGCCATCAGGTTCCAGGTGAAGTCCGACCCGACGCCGAAGCCGCCGACGTCCCCCTGCACCATCAGCCGGGCACTCTCCGACAGCGGCCGGATGTAGCGCGCGCCGACGATCGGATCGGTCCAACCCTTGTCGGCGGCGAGCTTGGTCCCGATGCCCATCGGGCCGGGAGCGCTGAGATTCAGCGTGGCGTCCACGTTCATGTGGCGTATGCCGGCCAGAAGGTCCAGTTCCGCGGCGCGGCCCTCGTCGGTCTGCCATTCGCCGACCCTGTGCATCACCCCCGCCTCTCCAAGCAGGATGCTGAGGTCTCCTTCGAGCCCGATGGGTCCGAGATTGCCGTCCTCGGACAGGGCGAAGAACGACGGGTTGACGAAGAACGCCCAGTCGCCGCGGCGCGTCTCGATGTGCACCTGCCCGCCGTAGTCGAGCGAGCGGAGCAGGTCGGTGAAGCCGACGTCCATACTGGCCGTGTTGCCCTTGATGGTGATGTCGCCGTCAAGGCCCATCGTCCAGAGGTACGGCGTGATGGTCGTCTCCCAGCCGCCTTCGTCATCCGGGGCGACAAGGTGGGACGACACGCGGCCCGGCGCCACCGGGTGCGCGCCGTGCACGGCGCACCCGACGGTGAGCGACAGCAGCACCCCCGTGGCGAGCCAGCCTCCGATGCGTCCCGGGACTCCGCTCATCCGTCTGTCGGGCCGACGCAACTACTTGTTGACGCTCTGCTCGAGCTTCTCCATGACCTGATCGAGACTGAACGAGGCAGCCTTCATCCTCGGCGGGTACTCGGCAAAGGTCTGGAGGAACTTGCCGACGTACGCCTGCGCCGGCACCATCAGGTAGGCCCGATCGATGACCCAGTCCCAGTAGGTGTTCGACGTCTGCATCCCCCGCTCGTAGGGGTCGCGACGGAGGTTGATGATCAACGGGAAGCGCAGCACCACGAAGGGGTCCTGCCAGATGCCCAGGGTCTCCTCGGTGCGCTGCTCCATGAAGATGAGCTTCCAGTCGCCGTAGCGAAGCGCCGTCAGGTCGCCGTCGTCCGAGAAGTAGAACACCTCCTTGCGCGGCGACTCGTCCGTCTCGCCCGTGAACAACGGCAGCTGGTTGTAGCCGTCGAGGTGGACCTTGTAGGACTTGCCCTCCGCGCGATACCCGGTCAGGAGCTTCTCCTTCACGTCGGGCTCGCCGGCGATCGCCATCAGGGTCGGCAACCAGTCCATGTGGTGCACGATCCCGTTGGTGACGGAGCCTGCCTCGATGTGGCCCGGCCAGCGGACGAACGCGGGCACGCGCATGGCGCCTTCCCAGTTGGTGTTCTTCTCGCTCCGGAACGGCGTCATGCCCCCGTCCGGCCACGTGTTCATGTGCACGCCGTTGTCGGTCGAGTAGAAGACGATGGTGTTGTCGGCGATGCCGAGCTCGTCGAGCAGGTCGAGGAACATGCCGATGTGCATGTCGTGCTCGACCATGCCGTCGGAGTACTCGTCCTGGCCGGAGATGCCACGCAGCTCGTCCTTCACGTGCGTGCGGAAGTGCATGCGCGTGCCGTTCCACCAGCAGAACCAGGGCTTGCCGGCATCGTTCTGCTCACGGATCCACTCGAGCGCACGTTGGCTGGTCTCGTCGTCGATGGTCTCCATGCGCTTCTTCGTGAGCGGGCCCGTGTCCTCGATGCGCTGCGTCCCGTCGCCGTTTGACCACGAGTGCATCACGCCACGCGGGCCGAAGGCCTCGCGAAAGGTCCGGCCGTCGGCCATGACCATGTCGCCCGGGTAGTCCTCGTTCTCGGGCTCTTCCTCGGCGTTGAGGTGGTACAGGTTGCCGAAGAACTCGTCGAAGCCGTGCATCGTCGGCAGATGCTTGTCGTTGTCGCCGAGGTGGTTCTTGCCGAATTGCCCGGTCATGTACCCCCTGCTCTTGAGCAGGCGAGCGATGGTCGGGTCGTCCGGGTGGCTGCCGAGTTCGGCGCCCGGCAGGCCGACCTTGCTGAGACCGCTGCGGAACACGCTCTGACCGAGGATGAACGACGCACGACCCGCCGTGCAGGACTGCTCGGCGTAGTAGTCGGTGAAGCGCATGCCCTCGTTGGCGACGCGATCGATGTTGGGCGTGCGATAGCCCATCACACCGTCCGTGTTGGCGCTGATGTTGCTGACACCGATGTCATCGCCCCAGACCACGAGGATGTTGGGGGTGTCCTGGGCCGAGACGGCCGTGACAAGGAAACACGCTGCAAGAACGGTCGCTGCGAAACGCTGGACGAGCATCAGTGGTCCTCGTGAATGTCGGGATGGAGGCTGGAAGAGCGCGAAGATTCTCTGTGGCCGACCGTGTTCGCGTCTAGCCAATAAAGGTTCCGTTAGCCTTGCGGCGGCGGCGCACTCGAGACACAGCGGAAGCCGACGTGCGACGAGCCGGTGTCGTAGCTCGTGCCGAGCCGCGCACTGGGCCGGTAGCTCGCGCAGTACGACTCGTGGCACAGGAACGACCCGCCCTTGATGACGCGCTGCTTCTCGAAGGGCATGTTCGGATTCCAATAGCTCTTGGGGCTCAACGGCTGAGCCGGCCCCTCGCCCTCCGAGGCATCACTCTGCGCACGGTGGTGATCGGCGCGGTACCAGTCGTCGCACCACTCCCAGACGTTGCCGGCCATGTCGTGCAGCCCGTAGCCGTTCGGCTCGAACGACCCGACCGGCGCGGTGCGGACCCACCCGTCCTGCCCGGTGTTCTCGTGGGGGAAGCTCCCGTTCCAGGTATTGGCCTGGGGTGACTGCATGTCCAGCGGGCCCTCGCCCCAGGCGTAGGGCTTGCCGTCCAGGCCGCCGCGCGCTGCGAGCTCCCACTCCACCTCGGTCGGCAGGCGCTTGCCCGCCCAGGCCGCGTAGGCCGCCGCGTCGTCCCAGGAGACCTGCACCACGGGATGACCGCCGCGGTTGGCGATCGAGCTGTCGGGACCCTCGGGATGCCGCCAGTCCGCGCCGTAGACGAACTGCGTCCACTGCGAGGCGTCGTTCAGCGGGACCGGCCCGTCGGTCCCCACGAACACGAGCGAGCCCGGCTGCAGCATCTCCTCCGGCACGGGCGGCGTGCCGGGCGGCACCTGCTGCATCAGCTCGTCGAGATCGATCTCCCGTTCCGCCGTGGTGACGTAGCCGGTGGCCTCCACGAACACGCCGAACTGGTCGTTCGTGACCTCCGTGACGTCCATCCAGAATCCGCTCACGCGGACGCGGTGCGCGGGGGCCTCCGCAGGCCAGGCAATGGCCGATTCGCTCCCCATGCGGTACTCGCCCCCGGGAACCCAGACCATTCCCGGGGGCGCCTGGCCCGCGGGAGGGGCGTCTCCGCCATCGGGTGAGCAGGCGAGCGACAACGCGATCAACGCGAGCGGAATCACGCGGCACGGTCGGATCGTTCGGAAGCCCATGCGTTCGGTCCAGCGGACGTGGGAACAGCGCCGCGGATCATACCGCCCCGCCGCGGCGGAGCGGGGAGGAACGGAGCCATCCGAATGCCTAGACTCGCGCTGTTCCTGCCGGGAGCCTTCCCATCCGCGAGAGCGCATGATCAGCACGGCCGAAGCCAGCGCACGGATCGGCAGCACGCGCGACGCCGAGGGGCGCCTCGTCGTCACCATCGGCGGAGCGCTGGACGCGGCCGGCGCCGGCACGATCTGGCGCGAGGCGCTCGAGTTGTGCGAGGAGCCGCCCGAAGCGGGCCTGACCGTGGATGCGTCCGGCGTCGAGGCGCTCGACGGGAGCGGCGCGGCGATGCTCGCGCAGCTGCGCGGGCAGGAGGGCGGTGGTCCGGTCGTGCTGACCGGCCTGAAGCCCGAGTTCGAGCGGCTGGTCGAGATGGTCTCGCCGGCGCCGGACCCCGAGCGCGAGGAACCGAACCCACTCGAGACCTTCGTCGAGCGCGTCGGCAGCAAGACGCTGGGCGTGGTCGCGGAGACTCGCGCGCTGGTCGCGTTCACCGGCGAGCTGTTCCTCGCGCTGCTCGACGCGTTGCGTCACCCGCGGCGCATCCGCTGGCGCGACCTGATCGAGAAGGCCGAGGAGACCGGCATCGAAGCGATGCCGATCATCGGGCTGATGGGCTTCCTGTTCGGGCTGATCCTGGCGTTCCAGTCGGCCGTGCCGATGCGCCAGTTCGGCGCGGAGATCTTCGTGGCCGACCTGCTCGGCCTTTCGATGATGCGCGAGCTGGGGCCGTTGCTCGCGGCCATCCTGCTCACGGCGCGCTCGGGCTCCGCGTTCGCCGCCGAGCTGGGCACGATGAAGGTCAACGAGGAGATCGACGCGCTCTCCACCATGGGGCTGCAACCCGTGCGCTTCCTGGTCGTGCCGCGCGTGCTGGCCGTGATCCTGGTCGTGCCGGTGCTGACGATCCTGATGGTGCTGTTCAGCCTGGCCGGCGGCGCGGTCGTGATGATGTCGCTGGGCTTCCCCTTCATCACCTACATGAACCGCGTCGTGGCCTCGACCAGCGCGGGCGACATGGCGGGCGGCCTGTTCAAGGCGCTCGTTTTCGGCCTGGTGATCGCGGGCGTCGGGTGCCTGCGCGGCATCCGCGCGGGCAACGACGCCGGCGCGGTCGGCGCGTCCACGACCAGCTCGGTGGTCAGCGGCATCGTGCTGATCACGGTCATCGACGGACTGTTCGCGGTCGTCTTCTTCGTGCTGGGAATCTGATGACGGACGCGCCCCTGATCGAAGTCGATCGCCTCAAGGCCGCCTACGGCGGGCGCACCGTGTTCGAGAAGGTGTCGTTCGACGTGCAGCGCGGCGAGGTCTTCGTGATCCTCGGCGGCTCGGGCTGCGGCAAGAGCACGTTGCTGAAGCACATGATCGGCCTGTACGAGCCGGCCGACGGCAAGGTGTTCATCGGCGGCAAGGACATCACGACCGAGGACCACGATCAGCGCCGGAGCATCCAGCGCGGAATCGGCGTGATGTACCAGAGCGGCGCGCTGTTCGGTTCGCTCACGCTGCGCGAGAACGTGCGCATCCCGCTCGAGGAGCACACCGACCTGCCCGACGAGGCCATGGACGCCATCGCCGATGCGAAGCTGAAGCTCGTGGACCTCGAGAACTTCGAGGACTTCATGCCGCACGAGATCAGCGGCGGCATGAAGAAGCGCGCGGCGATCGCGCGCGCCATGGCGCTCGAGCCCGAGATCCTGTTCCTGGACGAGCCCTCGGCCGGCCTGGACCCGATCACGTCGGCCGAGCTGGACGCGACGATCATGTGGCTCTCGCGCACGCTGGGCGTGACCTTCGTGATCGTCACGCACGAGTTGCCGAGCATCTACTCGATCGCCGACCGGGTGGTCATGCTGGACAAGCGCATCAAGGGCGTCATCGCGATCGGGACGCCCACCGACCTGCGCGACAACGCGGCGGACGATTGGGTCCGCCGCTTCTTCCGACGCGAAGCCGGGATCGAGCAACAGACGGAGATGAAGACGTGAGCGCCGAAGCGAGGAACTTCCGTGTGGGCCTGTTCGTGATCGGGGGCATGGCGCTGATCGCCACGGTCGTGATCGTGTTGGGCGGCGCCGCCCTGTTCGATGACCCGGTCTTCTTCGAGTCGTATCTCGACGAGTCCGTGCAAGGCCTCGAGGTCGGCTCGCCGGTGAAGGTGCGCGGCGTGCAGGTCGGCACGGTCTGCGGGATCTCCTTCGTCCAGGATCACTACAGCTTCGAGACCGAGGAGGACCGCGCCCGCTACGGCACGCTCGTGATGGTCGAGATGCAGGTGCAGCAGGCGACCGAGGGAACGCCGGGCGTGGACGTCGAGCGCGTGGAGGACAACCTGGTCCGCCTCATCAAGCAGGGCGCGCGACTGCGCCTGACGAGCATGGGGCTGACGGGCACCTCGTTCATGGAGTTGGACTTCCTCGACGCGTCGCGCTACCCGCCGCTGGTGCCCAGCTGGGAGCCCGACACCCTCTACGTCCCGTCCGCCCCCAGCACGATCAAGTCGCTCACCTCCGCCGCCGAGCGCATCGCCGCCAAGCTCGAGAACGTCGACGTCGAGAAGGTCGTGAAGGACCTCGACGCGCTGCTGGTGTCGATGGAAGGCAAGCTCGACGAGATCCAGTTCCAGTCGGTCGAGAAAGGTCTCAACGATCTCATCGGCGAGGTGCGCCAGACCAATGCGCAGGTGCGCAGCATCATCACCGAGGCGCAAGTCGGCGAGATGGCGAAGAGCGCGATGTCCACGCTCGAGCAGGTCGACGCGACGATCCTGATGGTCGAGCGCACCGTCGCCGCCGGGCGACAGGGACTCGGCACGACCATGGACGACCTGCGCATCGCCGCCGGAAACCTGCGCGACCTGACCGAGACGATGCGCGATCAACCCTCGCTCCTGCTGTTCGGCGATCCGCCGGCCCCCACGGAACCATGAGACCGATGACCCCCAACATCCGCAAGGCCACCGCCCTCCTCGCGCTCGCGCTGCTCGTCGGCTGCGTGAGCCAGCCCGCGCCGAAGAAGCTGCGCTACGTGATCGGCCCCGAGCGCCCTGGCGCCGCGGCGGCGACCGGCGACGGCGTGCTGCGCGTAGAGCGCGTGCTCGTCTCGCCGCTCTACGAGCACAAGGGGTTCGTGTACCGCACCGGCGACTCGACCTGGGCCAGCGACTTCTACAACGAGTTCTTCGCCTCGCCGGGCGTGCTCGTGCGCGAGGCCACCGGCGACTGGCTGGCCGCCTCGGGGCTGTTCGAGACTGTCGTGAGCACCAACGTCGCCGAACGCGCCGACTGGCTGTTGGAGCTGCGCGTGGACAAGCTCTACGGGGACACGCGCGGCGCGCCGCGCGCGGTCGTCGCGATCGAGTACTCGCTGGTGGACATCTCGTCGGGCCAGCCGGAGTCGAGCTTCCGCAAGCGCTACGCGGTGGAGCGACCGGCGGCCGACTCGTCCGCCGCGGGCATCGTCGCGGGCTGGAACGACGCGCTGGCGGAGATCTTGTCGTCCTTCGAGGCCGACCTGCGCGCGCACCTGGCGCGCTGAGCGGTCAGCGATCGCCGTTCCCGCGGACGCTGGTGGCCGATGCGACCTGCATCCCGACCAGCCGCGCGACGAGCACGACCAGCACGACCTGGCCGAGCAGCGCCTCGAGCATCGCGAAGTTGCGCGCGTTCGACGTGACCGGCGTCACGTCTCCGTAGCCCAGGGTGGTGATCGTCACGAAGCTGAAGTAGATGAGGCCCGAGATGCCTCCTCTCTCGTCGCCGGCATCCAGCGACACGCCGGTGAGCGCGCCCGGGTCGAGCCGCACGACCGCGTCGTAGACGAACGCGAAGCCGAGCCCGATCAGCAGGTAGATGCACAGCGCGGCGCTGATGCTGCCGAGGTCCACGTCGTGATCGGTGAAGAGGTCGATCACGATGCAGGCGCAAACCAGGAAGAAGAGCGAGATGACCAGGCCGTCGGCCAGCAGGTGCAACCCACTGTCGGCGGCCGCCCCGGCACGCATGAACTCCACGACGAGCCCCGGCACGGCGAGCGTCACGGCCACGATGAACATCGTCCGATGCTGCTTGACCGCGAGCACCGCGCCGACGAACACGAGCGTCAGCAGCAGGCTGCCGAGCTTGACGCCGAGGATGCGGACCTCGGTGACCGGCTGCAGGATGAACAGCGAGAACAGGAAGGCCAGCAGGACGCTGAAGTAGACGCGCGTGCTCAGCCAACTGCTCAGGGTGTCGCGCGGGCGCGATCCGGCCGGCGGCTGGCTCCCTCCCTGGGTCATGCCACGTACTTGTAGTCCTTGTACTTCACCCGGAACAGCACGCGGTAGAGAACGGGAACGACGCCCAGCGTGAGCACGGTCGAGACGATCAGGCCGAACATGATCGCGACCGCCATCGGCTCCCACATCGGTCCGCCGCCGAGATAGAGCGGGATCATGCCGCCCACGGTGGTGGCCGTGGTCAGCAGGATCGGGCGCATGCGCTGCTGCGCGGCGCGCACGACAGCGTCCTGAGGCGGACGCCCGTTGTCCTCGATCTCAATGCGGATCGTGTCCAGCAACACGATCGCGTTGTTGATCACGATGCCGGCGAGCGAGATCACCCCGAGCAGCGTCATGAAGCCGAAGTAGGACTTCATCACGATCAGCCCGAGCACGACGCCGATCAGCGCGAGCGGGATCGTCATCAGGATGATCAGCGGCCGGCGGATCGAATTGAACTGCGTCACGAGCAGCAGGATGATGATGAACCCGGAGATGGGAAGCTGCGCGCCGATGGCGGCGGTAGCCTCGGCCGAGCCCTCCGCCTCGCCGCCGAACTCCCAGAAGTGGCCGAAGGTCCAGCCGGCTTGCTCCTCCTCCAGCCATGGTCGCAGCACATCGAAGATCATCGCGGCCGTCGTGCCCGGGTGCACCTGCGCGCGCACCGTCACGGTGCGCAGCCGGTCGCGCCGGAAGACGTCGCTCGGCTCCCACACGACGCGCGTGTCCGCCACCTGCTTCAGCGGGACCGAGCGCCCCGTGAGCTGCGAGAAGACGTTGAGCGCCTCGATGTTCCCCAGGTCCTCGCGATCGTTGCTCACCGAGCGCATGGTCACCGGGATGACCTCGTCGTGCTCGCGGTACTGCGTGACCTCGAAGCCGCTGAGCAGCGCCTGCAGCGAGACAGCGACGTCCTGGTTGGAGACGCCGGCTCGTCGCGCGCGCGCCTGGTCCACGTCCACCACGAGCTTCTTTGTGCGGGCGCCCCAGTCGTCGTCGATGTTCTTGCTGCCCGGGACCTCGGCGATCTTCGCCTTGACCTGCTCGGCCAGCGCGAACAGCGTCTCGGCATCGGGGCCTGAGATGCGCACCTCGACCGGGTTGTCGATCGGCTTGCCCAGCAGCGGCGGCTTGAGCGAGACCTTCATGTCCGGGTAGCGCTCGGCGCAGAACGCCCGGATCGGCTCCATGAGCTCGTCGACCTGCGCGCGGTCGCTGCAATCCACGAGCAGCAACGCGTAGTGCGGCAGGCGCGCGCCGGGCGAGTAGACGAGAACGTAGCGCGGGGCCGGGCCGCCGATGAAGGACGTCCATCCGGTGATGCCGTCCGGACGGTCCTCCGTCACCATCAACTCGTCCTGGAAGTACGTCTCCACTTCGGCCATCAGCTCGGCCATGGTCTCGATGGGCGTGCCGAAGGGCATCTCGAACTCGGCTTCGAGCAGCGGCCGGTCGCTGGGCGGGAAGAAGATATTGGGGATATTCCTCATCGCCATCATGGACAGCACGAACACGCCGCCCACGACGCCCAACGTCAGCAGAGGCTGCTTGAGCATGGTGATCAGGATGCCCCGGTAGGCCTTGTAGACGCGGCCGTCGAAGGACGCCGCCTCCACGTTCGCCTTGACCTTCAGGAACTTCACGCATAGCAGCGTGATCATGGAGAGCGCCAGCAGCCACGAGAGCAGCAGCGCAATGGTCACGACCAAGAAGATCGGCGCGGTGTACTCACCAACCGAGTCCTCGGCGAGGTAGATCGGCAAGAACGCGGCCGCCGTTGTCAGGCTGGACGTGAGCAGCGGGACCTTCAACTCGTTCGCGGACTCGATCGCGGCGTCCTTCGGCGGCTTGCCCGCCGCCATCGACCCCATGATCGACTCGGACATCACGATGGCGTTGTCCACCAGCATGCCCAGCGCGATGATCAGCGCGGCCAGCGACATCTGGTCCAGGCCGATGCCCATCATCGACATGACCAGCAGCGTGGCGAGCATGGTCACCGGGATCAGCGCGGCGACGATCAGGCCCGTGCGAATGCCCAGCGTGATGAACATCACGCCCGCGACCAGCGCGATCGCCTGCAGCAGGTTGCCGCTGAAGTCGCTGATCTTCTTGGACACGATCTCCGGCTGGAACTGCATGATCCGGAACTCGAGCCCGATCGGGTACAGCCGGTTGAGCCGCTCCACCACGGCCGACACGAAGTCGCCCAGCCCGATGACGTTGCCGCCTTCGCGCATCGAGATGCCCAGCGCGAGGCCGCGCTCGCCCGACGAGCGCACGATCAACGAGGGCGGGTCGACGGTCGAGCGCTCGACGCGCGCGATGTCCTCGAGGTAGACGAGGTCGCTGCGCCCCGGGAGCTGGATCACCGAGCGCCGCAGATCTTCCACCGACTCGAGGTTGCCGGTGGGCTCGAGCGAAATGCGCTCGTCGCCGGTGTTGATGTTGCCACCCGGCTGGATGATGTTCTGTGACTCGAGGATCGACTGTAGCTGCATCGGCGAGAGGCCCAGCTCGCGCAGACGCGCGTTGTCGTACTCCACGAAGATGTGCTCGCCCTGCAGTCCGTGGATCTCGACCTTGGCGACCTCGTCGCCGCGCAACAGCTCGCTGCGCACGTCCTGCGCCACGTCGCGCAACTCGGCGTAGCCGTAACCGTCGCCGGTGATCGTCATGAGGATGCCGAACACGTCGCCGAACTCGTCGTTCACGTCGGGTCCGATGATCCCGTCCGGCAACTCGCCACGCGCCTTGTCCACCTTGCGCCGCAGCTTGTCCCACACCGGCTGCACGACGGAGATGCTCGCCTGGATGTTCACGTAGATCATCGACAGCCCGGTCATGGACTCGCTGTTGATGTAGTCCAGCTCCGGCATCTCCTGGATGATCTTCTCGAGCTTGTCGGTCACCAGCATCTCGACGCGCTCGGGGCTCGCGCCCGGCAGCAGCGTCGTGACCACCGCGGTCCGGATGATGAAGCCGGGATCCTCGTTGCGCGGGAGCGTGTTGTACGCGCTCACGCCCCCCAGGATGAGGATGGCGAGGACGACCGTCGTGACGCGCGTCTTCTCGAGCGCGGCGCGGGTGATGTCCATCAGAGACCCGTGCCCGACTCGGGCAGTCGCACCGACATGCCGTCGCTCAGCTTGGACATGCCGCGCGTGATGATCCGGTCACCGCCATCGAGCCCCTCGAACACCTCGAGCTCGCCGCCGGCCGTCATGTCGCCGAGCACGACCTCGCGGCGTTCGACGCGTCCCTGGTTCGGGCCGTCGTCCAGCACGACGTACACGAATCGTCCGACGCGGTCCTCGCCCACGGCCACGGCCGGCACCAGGACCCGCGGGCGCGTGTCGGCGTCCTCCAACTCGAGCCGCACGACCGCGGCCATGCCCGGCCGCACCTCGTCCACCGCGTCGCGTAGGCGGACCGTCACAGGAAAGGTGGTCTGCAATCCGGTCGAGGCCACGCCCACCTCGGTCACCGTCGCGTCGAAGCTACGGCCGGGCAGCGCGTCGAACGTCACGCTGCAGTCGCTGTTCGGCTGCACCTGCGTGATGAGCACCTCGGGCACGGCGATGTTGACTTCGATGCGCGACCCGGACGAAAGGTCCGCGATCGCCGCACCCGGTGCGACGTTCTCGTTCACGTCCACGAACTTGTCGGCGATGGCGCCATCGATGGGCGCTTCGAGCCGCGTGTAGCCGAGCTGCAGCTGTGCGATCTCCAGGCGCTTGCTCGCGGCATCCACCGCGGCGGCCGCCGACTCGTCGGCCGCGCGCGCGGCGTCCAGCTCGCTCTTGCTCGTGTTGTCGGCCTCGTACAGCAACCGGTAGCGCTCGTGGTTCGCGGCGGCTTCGCGCGCCTGTGCCTTCGTGTCCACGAGCGACGCATTGGCCTCCTGCACCTGAAGCTCGTAGTCGCGCGGATCGAGCTCGGCGATGAGCTGGCCGGCGGTCACGCGGTCGCCCACCTGCACCGGGATGCTCTGCACGGTGCCCGACACCTTGAAGCTGAGCGTGCTCTCGGTGCTCGCCTTGGCACTGCCGCTGAAGCTGCGCAGGCGCGTGCCGTCCCCGACCTCCGCCTCGATCCAACGCACGGGACGCAGCGGTGTCTCGACGGGTGGCGCCTCCTCCGCGCACCCCGCGAGGAGCAGGAGCGCAAGGCACGCCGCATGGGGCAGTCCGCGCGAGTTGGTCATGAGGTTCTGTCTCCTTGTCCGTCGTGCGCGTCTCATCGCGCGTCATCCGCCAGCCCGGCCAGGCGGAGCGCCTCGTACACGCCCTGCTCCCAACGAGCCATGTCCTGTTCGTTCAGGAACACGTGGAACTCGCCGGCCGCTCGCTGCGTGTCCATGAGGTCGATGAGGAAGTCGTAGACGGCGGCGGCGGCCTCGAGCTCGGCGCTGAGCGCGGCGTTCTGCGCGTCCAGCAGGTCCAGGATCGAAACGACGCCCTGGCCGTACGAGTCGCGCACGAGCTCGAGGTTGTTGCGCGCCGCCTCGGTCGCCTGCTGGGTCAGCCGGATGCTCGTGTGCGACGCGAACGCGAACTGCAGCCGCGTGCGCACGTTCTGCTCCACTCGTTCCGCGGTCGCCGCGCGCTCCACGATCTTCTGCGCGTGCTCCTCGCGGGCGCGCCGCAGGCGCGCGTTGCGCGCGCCGCCGGTGTAGATCGGGTAGTTGATCGAGAGCCCGGCCGTCCAGTCGTCGCGGTCTGGCACCGTGACGCCGGCCGGCGGCGCGAAGTTCCCGCTCTTGGCGAATGTCCGGCCGGCCTCCGCAAAGAGGCCGACCGTCGGCGACCAGTACGCCGCACGGCTCGACTCGACCACCCGGTCCGTGATCCCCAGCTCGCGATCGATCTGCTGCAGCTCGGGCGAGTTGCGCAGGCCGTTCCGCACCAGGTACTCCTCGAACACGTCGATCGCCCAGGGGTTGTCGATCACGCCCTCGAGGCGGCGCCCCTGCGGGAACAGCGTCGGGTCGTCCAGGTTCGTCTCGACGAGCTGGATGTGCTCGTCCAGGGGCCGGTGAAGCAGGCGCTTGAGCAGTAGCTCAGCCACGCGCAACTGGCTGGTGGTCACGATCAGGTTGCGCTTGCTCGACGCGAGCTGCGACTCCCAGCGGTACACCTCCGAGCGGTCGGCGATGCCGACCTGGCGCCGCGTCTCGGCCAGTTCGAGGTTGTTGCGCGTGAGCGCCACGTCGTCGCGACGGATGCGCTCGAAGGTCTTGCTGCGCAGCACGTCCAGGTAGGCCACGGCCGTGGCCTGCGTCACGTCGAGCATGAGCTCCTGCCGCAGCCACTGCCGCACCTCGTACTCGAGCTCGCTGATGTCGATGTCCGCGTACACGGGCTCCGACCAGATCAGCTGCTCGAGACGCACCGCCGCCGCCCACGTGCTGCGCGCCGTCGCGCCGCCGCTGTTCCGCGCGCGTTCCTTGTCGATGATCGTCGCGTTGACCAGCGCGTCGATCTGTGGATAGAGCTGCGAACGCGCTTCCGCCACGTCCTCGATGCCCGCGGAGACGAAGTGCTCGACCGCGGTCAGGTCGAGGTTCACGGACAGGGCCTCGCGCACGGCGTCCACGATCGTCAGGTCCGTGCCGACCGGGCGCGGGTCGGGGTTGATGAGTTCGGCGTCGATCAGCAGGTCGAAGCGCGGCCAGACGCGGATGGCCCGCGCCGTCGCGATGTTGATCGCCAGGCGCCGGGCCGTCTCGAAGTGCACGGGGATGTCAGTCGGGTCCTCGCCCAGCGCGATGCGCTGCACGTTCAGCGCCGTGCGGCGCGCCAGCCGCTGCGCGTCGGCGTCGGGCGAGAGCGTCGCGAGGTGCCCCAGCTCGACGTCGCTGCGGCCGAAGAGCGAGAAGCTCGGCAGGCCGCGCTCGATGAAGGCCTCGGCCAGTTGCTTCGACTGGGCCTGCGACAGGTGGTAGGTGGGCCCGAGCACGACGCCCTCGGTGTCGTCGGGCACCATCGCGAGGATCTGCTCGGGCCCGCCGCTGATCCAGACGAACTCGACCTCGACGCCAAGCGTGCCGGCCACCTGCCCGACGTAGATCTCGATGTGTTCCAGGATGCCGCGGTACATCTCGTGGATCAGGACGGCCACGCGGCGCGGACCGGCCAGGTCCGTGAACGCGTAGACGGTCTCGGCGCCGCGCGACGGGATGGAGACGAACGAGAGGTTCTCGACGTTGCTGCGCTGGTCCTCGCCCAACACGCCCAGCCGGCCGGCATCCACGAGCAACGGAGCGACCACCGGCAGGGGCAACGGGCCGCGCCGCGCGCACTCGGTGGAGGTGCCCACGCCCAGCGCGATGACGACGTCCACCCCGGTGTCGGCCAGGGCCGCGTCCACCGCGCGACGCATGCCCTCGTGCGTCCAGTCCCCCGCGTGGAGGCTGGCGGCCGGGAAGCTCACGTCGAACTCGCCGTTCATCAACGTGCGGATCTCGCGCTCGACGCCCTCGCGGAGCAGGTCGTTGCGCTCGCTGGGCCCGTCGATCACGAACCCGACGCGCACGTCGGGCAGGTCCTGGGCGCGGAGCGGTGCGACCGACGCGAACACGAACGCGATCAGCAGGACGAAGGGCGTGCGGATCACGCCGGACCGAAAACCGTCAGCCATCGTCGATCTGCCTCGAGACGCCGGATCGTGCGCTCCGCGGGAACACGGCCCCACGATCGCCCATGATCCGGGTCCGCCCCGCCCGTGTCGAGAGGCTGGGGCGCCCGACGCATCGGCATACCGGCCCGGGTCAGGCTTGAATCACGGTTCCTTCACGGCCACGCATCACGCCGCGCGTGTCCACGACGAGCTTCGCCGACCGCCCGATCAGGTCGTAGTCGACGCTGCGATGGTCGGTCGCGATGAGCACGGCGTCGTAGCCGCGCAGTGAGGACTCGTCCAGCGGCACGCTGCCCATGGACGGCAGCGCGGGCGAGCGGCTCGCCTCCATCGCGGGCACGTGCGGGTCGTGGTAGTCGGCCTGCGCGCCGGCCGCGAGCAGCCGACCGATCAGTTGCAGGCTGGGCGACTCGCGCACATCCGCGATGTCCGGCTTGTACGCCAGCCCGACGACCAGCACGCGCGCGCCCGACAGCTCGGTGCCGCGCTCGGCCAGCGCCTCGCGCAGCTTCGTGATGACGTGATCCGGCATGGCGCGGTTGATGCGCCCGGCCAGCTCGACGAAGCGCGCCTGCGTCCCGGACTGGTCCGCCTTCCACGCCAGGTAGAAGGGGTCGATCGGGATGCAGTGCCCGCCCCACCCCGGCCCGGGCCGGAACGGCTGGAAGCCGAAGGGCTTGGTGGCCGCCGCGTCGATCACCTCGTGCACGTCGATGCCCATCGCGCCGAGCACCAGCTTCATCTCGTTGACCAGCGCGATGTTCACGGCGCGGTAGACGTTCTCGAGCAGCTTGGCGGCCTCGGCCACCTCGGCCGATGAGACCGGCACGACGTGCGCGAGCGCGGCGGCGTAGAGACGCGTCGCCGCCTCGCCCGAGGCCGCGTCGACGCCACCCACCAGGCGCGGAATGTCGCCTGGGCCGGGCTCGGTGCGGCCGGGGTCCACGCGCGCCGGCGAGTAGGCCACGAAGATCTCGACGCCGCTGGTCAGGCCGGTGCGCTCGAGCCGCGGCAGCAGCACCTCGCGCGTCGTGCCCGGCCAGGTCGTGGACTCGAGTACGACGAGCTGCCCGGGGCGCAACCGGCCGGCGACCGCGGCGGCCGCCGCCTCGACGTGCGAGAGGTCTGGCTGGTCGTCCTCGCCCAGCGGCGTCGGCACGCAGAGCAGGATCGCGTCGGCCTCGCTCAGCAAGGAGAGATCGGTGCTGGCCTGCCAGCGCACCGTGCGCCGTTCGTCGCTTGCCGCGGCGCCGTCGCCGGGCGCTCTGTCGCTCCAGCGCTCGACGACCTCCCTGTCGATGTCGAACCCGATCACGGCGAAGCCGGCGTCCAGCATGGATGTCGCGACGGGCAGCCCGACGTGGCCGAGCCCGACGACGCCGACCACGGCCGTGCGCGCTTCGATGCGCTGCAACAGGTCCACGAGGGCGGGGGTCGCGGTCAGGGCTTCGGTCATCTCAGGTGGCGTCCAGCAGCTCGCGGCCGCGGTGCATCGCCTTCTCCCACTTGCGGGAGAAGAACAGGAGCGTCACGCCGGCGCCCTTCAGCACCGCGCTCGCCACGATGGCATACCACACGCCGCCCAGGCCCCACCCGAGGCCGACCGCCAGGAACCACGCCAGCGGCACGCGCAGGATGTTGCCGGGGATGGAGATCGCGGCCGTGCGCATGGTCGAGCCGGCGCCCGCCATCGCGTCGCTGTAGATCATCTCGAGCGCCTGCGGCACCTGGCACCAGGCCATGGTCGCGATGTAGACGGCCGCCGCGGCGCGGATGCCCGGGTCGACCGTGAAGAAGCCGGCCAGCGTCTCGGACAGCGTCATGAACAGGACGGTGGTGAACAGCATGATCGCGACGCCGGCGGCCACGCCGACGTGCGCGGCGCGCCGCGCGCGCTCGAAGTCGCCCGCACCGACCGCGTGCGAGACGACCGTTGCGGTGGCCACGCCCATGCCGAGCACGATCATGAACGAGGTGCTCTCGATGCCGCGGAAGCCGACGTAGTACGCGCCCAGCGCATCCTGTCCGAAGCGCGCGACGATGGCTGTGATGCCCATGCCGACCACGGCGTAGAGCAGCGTGGCGCTGCCGGACGGCACACCGACGCGCAGGATCTCGCGCGCGATGCGGCCGTCCATGCGCCACTGGCTGCGCGAGCCCAGCGCCTCGAAACCGGCGCGCCGACGCAAGATCAGGAAGCCCAGCCCGCTGCTCAGCAGGCGCGAGATGCCGGTGGACACCGCGGCGCCGGTCACGCCCCAGCCGCCGATCGTGAACTCGCCGCCGAACAGCGAGACGTCGTGCTGGAACACGAGCAGCCAGGTGAGGAAGCCGTTGCTGCCGACCGCGAGGCACTGCAACCGGAAGGGCGTGCCCGTGTCGCCCATCGACTGGAAGGCGAACTCCTGGATCGGCGACATGAACAGGAACGGCATGAAGACGTAGAGCACGCGCAGGTAGCGCGTGCCGGCGGCCACGACCTCGGGCGAGCCGCCCAGCGCGGTCAGGATCTCGGGCGCGAAGATCCACTGGATCGCGGCCAGGGGGACGACCACGCGCATGGCCAGCCCGAGCCCCTGGCCCAGCGCGACCGCCGCGCCCTGCGGGCTCTGCGCGCCGACGCGCCGCCCCACCAGCGACTGCGTGCCGCGCGCCAGCGTCAGGATGAACCCGAAGTTGGCGATGCTGACCATCATCAGCAGGCCCATGGCGTTGGACGCCGTGCTGCTGACCTGCCCGAGGAAGTACGCGTCCAACTGGTGGTACGCGTTCTGGAGGATGAACGACAGGATCGCGAACGGCGCGAGCCGGGCGATGGCGCTCAGGATCGGCTGGTCGTTGCTGCTCCTCACGAATGGCGCATCTGAAGCCTGGTCGGTCCGCCGTCAGCGGCCGGGCAGTTCGTCATCCGGCTCGTCGCGCTCGACGCCGCCGGGGTGCAGCGTGATCCGGCCGGCACGCGATCCCACGTGCCAGAGCAGGTGCGTCTCGTTGCGCGCCACGTAGACGAGCTGCAGCAGCAGCCGATCGGAGGTCCAGCCGGGTTCGAACGACTCGCTGGCCAGGGCGGAGACCTCGTTGCCGTGGGCGAGGAAGAAGTTCATGGCCTCGCCGGCGCCCACGGTGAACCCCAGGGCGTAGCGGCCCGGCGGCAGCGTGGTCTCGCCGACGCGCAGCTCCATGTCCGAGGCCAGCTTTCCGCCCTGCGCCAGCAGCGCGGTGACCCGCAGCTTGTGCAGGTCCCGCTCGTCCCCGCCCTGTCCCTCGAGAAAAGGCCTGAGGTCCGTGCCGATCTGCCGATAGCTGATCGAGAGGTCCAGGCCGCTGCCCGGCATGGACAACGAGATGGCCGAGGCCGGCGCGGCAGGCGCCCCCATTCCGGCTGGCGGGGCGGAAGACGGCGGGATCACGAGGGCCATCGAGAGCAAGAGCAGGGCTTTGAACGGCATGGAACGGCTCCGGTTGCGGATGCGGTGGGATTGTAGACCGATGGCCATACGGGAAGAATGACGCCATGAGTGCTCGCATCGCCATCGCCGGAGGAGGGCCGTCCGGGCTGATGGTCGCCCGGCTCCTCGCCGAGGACGGCCACCACGTCGACATCTTCGAGGCGAATGCCGAGATCGGCGGCCTCTGCCGCAGCAAGACGGTCGACGGCTACGTCTTCGATCTCGCGGGCGGACACATCATGTTCACGCGCGACCAGCGCGTGGGCGACTTCTGGACCTCGCTGTTCGAGGACGAGCCCTGCGTGACCACGCAGCGCAACACGCGCATCTACCACGACCGCGATTGCTGGGTGAACTACCCCTTCGAGAACGCGCTCGGCGAGTTGCCGCTGGAACACAACCTCGAGTGCACCGAGGGCGTCATCCGCGCGAACATCGAGCGCGCGATCACGCCCGAGCCGCGCGACTTCGAGGCCTGGATCCGTTGGAAGATGGGCGAGGGCGTCGCGAAGCACTTCATGGACCCCTACAACCGCAAGATCTGGAAGTCGGACCTGGCGGAGATGGGGACGACCTGGATCGCGGGGCGCGTGCCCGACGCGCCGCTCGAAGACGTGCTGCGCAGTTCGCTGGGCGAGACCACCGAGGGCTACACGCACCAGTCGGTGTTCCGCTACCCGACGCACAACGGCTTCGCGGAGATCCACGAGCGCATGGCCGCGCCCATCCGCGGGTCGATCCACTGCAACCATCGCGTCGAGCGCATCGAGCAGGCCAACGGCGGCCGCGGTGGTTGGCTTGTGGACGGCGAGCACTACGACCACGTCGTCTCGACCGTGCCGCTGCATCACCTGCCGAAGATCATGCCGGCGATGGAGACGGGCGCGCGCGAGGCCGCCGCGGAGATGAAGTACCGCGGCGTGGCCAGCTACATCCTCGGCATCGAGGAAGAGCACGTGCGGCCGTACAGCTGGGTGTACCTGCCGCACCAGTGGCAGGGCCCCACCAACCGCATCACGTACCTCTCGAACTACAGCCCGAACAACGCGCCGACCGGCAAGGGCTCGATCCTGGCCGAGGTGACCTACGCGCCGGGCTCCGAGCCGGACGTGTCGGGCGCTGGCCAGCGCGAGCTGGCGCAGTCGCTCGCCGGCGCGGATCTCCTGGACGCCGACAAGGTCGCGGTCAGCGACGGCTACCTCAACGGCTGCGCGTACATCCTGTACGACCTCGACTTCGAGGCGCGGCGCGACACGGTGCTGGCGCACCTCGACGCGCTGCCCGGCTTCCACGCGCTGGGACGCTTCGGCCGCTACGAGTACCACAACAGCGACCAGTGCATCGCGCGGGCGATGGACCTCGTGGAGCGGCTGCGGCCGGACCTCGAACGCGGCGGAGCCGCCGGCTGATGGCCGAGTCGCCCCTGACCGGCCGGGTGGCGCTGGTCATTCCGACGTTGAACGGCGGCGACCTGTTCGGACGCGTGCTGGAGATGTGGCGCGCTCAGCAGGACGTCGGCACGCTCGAGGTCTGCTGCCCGGACAGCGGCAGCCGCGACGGCACGATCGACCGCATCCGCGCGGCCGGGGCGCGCACGATGTCCATCTCGCCCAAGGTGTTCAACCACGGCGAGACGCGCAACCGCGCCATCGCCGCGACCAACGCCGAGTTCGTGATCCTCTCCGTGCAGGACGCGCTGCCGGTCGGCACGGACGTGGCCTGGAACCTCGTCTCGCCGCTGATGGACGACCCCGAGTTGTGCGCGACGTACGGCCGGCAGACGCCGCGCCCCGACTGCCACCCGGTGTTGTCCGAGCGCATCGGCAACTGGGCGGGCGGGACCGCGCCCGTGCTGCAGGAACTGGGCGGGTCGAGCTGGGAGGAGTTGTCCCCGCTGGACCGGCTGCAGCTCTGCCGCTACGACCACGTCATCGCCTGCGTGCGCCGTTCGGTCTGGGAGCGCTGGCGCCTCGAGTCGGTGCCCTTCGGCGAGGACGTGCGCTGGGCCGCGCGTGTCATGCGGCACGGCGGACGCATCGCGTTCGTGCCGGCGGCCGTCGTCGAGCACAGCCACAGCCGCTCGGCCTGGGACGAGGCGCGCCGCATCTACTGCGACCACAGCAACCTGCGTGACCTGTTCGGGCTGCTCTCCGTCCCCAGCCGCAAGCTGATCAAGCAGAACGTGGCGGCGGCGCGCGCCCACTACCGCTCGCTGGTCGAGGCGGCCGACGATGTGGACGCCACCACGCGCGGCGTCTGGCTGCAGTGGGCCGACAAGCTGGCGCTCTACGAGAACTGGGCGCAGTACCTCGGCGCGAACTTCAGCCACCGATGGTGGTTCAACCCCGTAGATCGTTGGCTGCGCCAGGGCATCTGAGCCCGACGCGGCGCTCTCCGCGCCCTTGCCCCTCCCCCCGTCGCGGGGGACGATGAAGGTTCCATGTCCCGCCCCCTCCGCCTGATCCTGTTGCTCGCCGTGATCGCCGTGGGGGCGGTGCTGGCCGTGATGCGCCCGTGGGAGCGGCCGCCGCTGACCGTGGTGCTGATCAGCCTCGACACGCTGCGGCCCCAGCGGCTGGGCGTGTACGGCAACGAGCCCGAGGTCTCGCCGCGGCTCGACGCGCTGGCAAGGGACGCCGTGGTGTTCGACCAGGCGCTCGCGCCCTCGCCCTGGACGCTGCCCTCGCACATGTCGATGCTCACCGGCCTCGACCCGGTCGCGCACGGCGTGCGCAACGCGGCCTACTCGCTCTCGTCGAACGTGGTCACGCTGGCCGAGGCGCTCCAGGCCGGCGGCTTTCGCACCGCGGCATTCACCGACGGCGGGTTCGTGAGCGGCCTCTATGGCTTCGACCAGGGCTTCGAGGTCTACGACGACAAGCGCAACTACAAGGGAGGCTCGAACGGATTCGCCCGGCTGCTGCCCAGGGCGCTCGACTGGATCGAGGACACCACCGACGAGCCGAGCTTCGTCTTCCTGCATACGTTCGACGTGCACTCGCGCTACGACGAGGGCGACCCCGACGTGATCGCGCGCTTCCGCGAGCGGCCGATCGAGAACGGACCGGACGACCACGCGCTGCACAGGCTCACCAACTTCTTCCAGCAGGTGCAGGCGGGCATGAACCGCTACCAGCGCATGGGCGACCTGATCAACGACTACGATGCGGGCGTGTTCGAAGTCGACCGCGGTGTGGGTCGCCTGCTCGACCTGCTCGAGGACGCCGGGCGACTGGAGAACTCGCTGATCATCGTGACCAGCGACCACGGCGAGTCGTTCTTCGATCGCGACCTGTACATCGGGCACGGCATCAACCTGACCGACGACGAGGTGCGCATCCCGCTCATCGTGCGCTTCCCGGACGGCGAGGGCGGCGGCACGCGCCGATCCGAGCTGGTGGACCTGACCGACCTGCCGAGAACGGTCCTGGACGTCGCGGGGCTGGAAGCGCCCGTGCACATGGGCGGCGAGAGCGTCGCGGGCCTGCTGCGCGGCGAGACGCGTCGCAAGGACTTCGTGTTCGGCCTGTCGCAGAACACCGAAGCCGTGATGCTCGTGAAGGACGGCTACAAGTTCATCTCGCCGCCCTCCATCGAGCCCTTCATCATCGCGCGGCGGCATCTCGGGGCGATGTCGCCGCCGGCCGTGGGCACCGACGACCTGGGCACGCCCTACGAGATCAACGACGGCGAGGGCTTGAAGCTGCTGCACTACGACGAGCGCGGGGACCCGCTCGGTCTGCTGGACGTGCTGGGCACCGAGCCGCAACTCTATGACCGCGCGAGCGACCCCGAGGAGCTGGACAACCTGTACCAGAAGCAGCCCAAGCGCGCCGAGCTGATGGCCGCCGCGCTCAAGCAGATGTACGAGACGTCACTCGCGCTGTACGAGGAGCTCGACGACGACGTGCACCACGAAATGGATGACCCGCACATCAAGCAGCAGCTCATCCAGCTCGGCTACCTGAGCACGAGCGAGCAGGAGACGCTGAACGAGTTGCCGCTCGCGCTGCGCGAGCCACTGACCTCGCCCTACCAGGCACCGGACACGACGCTGCTGACGCGCGCCGACCGCAGCGCGCACATGGTGCGCCTGGCCGTGGCCGAGGGCGGGGACATGAGCAACACGGAGACGTTCCTGCGCCAGATCGCGAACACCTACACGCACTGGGCGACGCGGAACCCGGAGCACCTGTCGCGCGTCGGGTGGCGCATCGCGGCGCTGATGGACATCGGAGAGGACGCCGAGATCGACATGAAGCGCGGCTGGTGGGAGATCATCAAGTGGCGCTTCTCGGAGCAGCTGACGAAGAAGCTCGCGCGCGACGCGGCGGCCGAGGCGAGCGAGGCGGACCCGTCGCCCGTGGACGCCGCGCCGGAAGAGACGGGCGAGCCGCAGCGGTGATCGCGCGCGTCGCGCTGCTCGCCCTCGCGCTGTGCGCGTGCGGCGACGCCGCGACGACGGGGCCGCGCGACACGATCCTGCTGGCCTCCGTGCACGCCTTCGAGCCGGCGCCGACCGTCGGCGCGGACGGATACGTGACCACGGTCGGCGACATGGGCGCATTGGTCGACCGCGTCATCCGGGGCCGGGTCGAGCGGTTGCTCGACGACATCGCCGCCGCGACCGACGTTCTGGGGCCGGCGGACTTCGAGCTCGTGACCGGCGACTCCGCGTCCCCCCGATCCCTGGCCCGGACCCTGCACCACCGCCGGGACGTGCGCGCGGTGATCCTGTTGCACGGCGACCTGTCCGTGATGCGGGGCATCGATCCCAGCCTCCCCCCGCACGAGGTCGCGGAGGTCCGCCAGCGGCGCATCGACCACGAGGACCGGCGGCGCGGCCTGGAACTCCTGGAGACCGCAGCGCGCCGGACGGACGTGCACCTGATGATCGCCACGGCGCCGCTCGGTCGGCAGGCCCGCGTCGAGGTGCCGGAACTCGCGCAGGTCGCCGACGACCTGCGGTCACGCGGCGACGTCCTCGATCTGGGCGCGCACTTCGAGACGCTCGAACCGGCGCAGCTCTTCGAGAACGGCATCGACCGGCCGGACGACTACGGTCACGACGAGCTGGCCCGCGCGCTGTACGACGTGTTCGTGCAGGACCCCGGGCCGCTGCCGCCGCGCGACGAGGCCGAGCGCGCCGCGCGACGCGAGGCGCGTGCACTGCACGCGTATCTCCATGACGAGCACGAGGTCTTCCTGGAACGCGCGGCGGAGGTGCTGGCCGAGTCGCCGCTCGGGCCGCGCCACGCGACCCGGCACGCGGCGATGCGCACCGTGATCGACAGCCTCGAGGCGACGGTCGATGCCTGGGAGGCGATCGACGCGCCGCCTGATCTCGCGGTTCCCGGGCTTGCGGCCGGCCGCAGCATGGCACTGCTGGAACCTGAAGAGCGACCGCAGCACGACGCCTTCGAGCGCGACTTGATGGGCGTCGTCGCGCGGGTGAACGCCTTGGAACCCGACGCCGTGGATGCGGCGTGGTCGCTGGTGGACGGCTGGCCGCACCGTCTCGAAGCCTGGATCGTGCTGCAGTTCGCCTCGATGGCATCGGGTCGCCCGCGCAATCACCGCGACGAGGCCATCCGGCACCTGCGGCTCTTCCCGCGCAGCGCGGTGACCGAGAAGTTGTCCGCGCGCGTGCTCGCGGCCTGGCCCGAGACGGTCGAGCACGTGCCGCTGCTGCTGCTCGCGCAACGCCCCTACACGGCGATGCACCCGACCAACCCGTACTTCCAGGACGCGCGCCGGCGCGCCTGGCTCGGCTTCAACGAGGTCGCGGTGGAGATGCTCGACGTGCAGGCAGACGGGTTCCGTGTGCCGCCGTCGTGGCGCGCGCTGCGCGCGGAACTCGCCGCGGACTGAGCGGGCTCCCGCCCGCGCGCCGTCAGCCGCCGATGCGGTTCATGTGCGCGTGGCCCAGGCCTTCGTGCACGGGCGGCTTCACGCGGCGCAGGTAGTCGGCGGTGCGGCGCAGGTTCCCTTCGATGTCGTCGCCGTTGCGCAGCATCTCGCGCACGGACACCTCGCCGCCCTCGAACAGGCACGAGCGCAACACGCCCTCGGAGGTGAGCCGCAGCCGGTTGCAGGTCTCGCAGAACGGCAGCGAGATGGCCGCGATGATGCCGACCTTCATACCCGTGTCGGCCACGACGAAGGTGTCGGCCGGGCCGCTTCCGCGCAGACGTGGGGCCAGCGGCGCGTGCGCCTCGATGCGGCGCCGGATCTCCTCGAGCGGCACGCGCTCGGCGCGGTTGCCGTAGCCGTTGCTGGTCATCGGCATGAACTCGATGAAGCGCTGCTCGAGGTCGTGCGCCGCCGCGAAGTCGAGCATGTCGGGGATCTCGTCGTCGTTGATCCCACCCATGACCACCGTGTTGATCTTGGTGCGCGTGAAGCCCGCGGCGGCCGCGGCCTCGATGCCGGCCAGCGTGGGCTCGAGCCCGCCGCGCCGCGCCAGCGTCGCGAAGCGCTCGGGCTGCAGCGTGTCGAGGCTGACGTTGAGGCGGTCGAGGCCCGCGTCGCGCAGCGCGGTCGCGTGGCGCCCCAGCAGCATGCCGTTGGTGGTCATGACCACCTTCGGCTCGCCCGGGATGGCCTTGAGCATGCCAATGAGCTTCACGACGTCGCGACGCAGCAGCGGCTCGCCGCCCGTGAGTCGGATCTTCCGCACGCCCTGCTCGACGAGCACCGTCGCGACGGCCGTGATCTCCTCGAAGGTCAGCAGGCTGTCGTGCGCGACGAACTCCTGGTCCTCGGGCATGCAGTACTGGCAGCGCAGGTTGCAGCGGTCCGTGACCGAGACGCGCAGGTAGGTGATCAGGCGCGGATCACCCAGTTCGAGCTTCGGCGCGGTTTGCGCGGAAGCTGCGTGCGGAGACGCGCCGGCCGTGCCGACGGGAGCGTAGTGGATCGGCGCCATGGAACTGCAGACCCCTCGGGAAGTCCGGTCAGTCTAGAGGAAGTCCTTGAGTTCCTCCAGCAGGCGCGGCTTCTGCAGCTTGTCCAGCGCCTTCACCTGCATCTGGCGGATGCGCTCGCGCGACACGCTCATGCGTTCGCCGATCTGGTCGAGCGTCTCCGGGCGCGTCCCACCGAGGCCGAAGCGGCGCGCGATGATCTCGCGCTCCTGGTCGGTCAGCGTCTCGCCCATCACGTGATCGAGCCGCTGCCCCAGCGCCATGCGCTCGGACGGCGACATGCCGACGTCCTCTTCGACGGCGGCGAGCATCGACGCGAAGGAGGTCTCCTCGTCGCTGAGCTTCGCGTCCAGCGAGAACGAGGGCCGGTCGGTCTCCATCAGTCGCGCGGCGCCACGCAGGGGTGTCTCGAACAACTTGGAGACGTCGCGCACGTCCATGTCGCGCTGGTTGCGCGGCAGCTTTCCCTCGCGGCGCAGCCTGCGCATCTTCTGCTGGATGTAGTTGGGCACGCGCACGATGCCGCGGTTGGCGGTGATCAGTCGCTCGATGGCCTGGCGCACCCAGAAGGCCGCGTAGGTCCCGAAGCGCACGTCCTTGCGCCAGTCGAATTTTTCGACCGCGCGGATCAGCGAGGCGTTGCCCTCCTGCACCAGGTCCATCGGAGGGAGGCCGTACGTGCGGTAGGCGGCGGACATGCCGACCACCAGGTACAGGTTGCGCTCGACGTAGTGGCCGCGCAGCAGGTTGTAGTCGACGCACGCGCCCTGCATCGGCGAGCCGACCTCCATGCAAGGCATCGAGACGAGCTTCCTGCCGTTGGTCGGCTTCACCGACCGGATGGCCTCGTTCAACGCGGTGCAGTTCACGCCGCGCATGAGCGTCTCGAGCGTCTCCTCCGGCAGCTTCAGGCTGGCGAGATGGTGCTCGAGACGGAATCGCGCGAACTCGAGGCGACGGGCCAACGTGTGTTCCTGCTCGCGCGTCATGCGCGGCATCGCGCGCACCTGCTCCGCATAATGCTGGAAGTCGCTGCCGGGCTGACCGGCCAGGTCCGACAAGTCCAGGGTGTTGCGCAGGATCTCGTCGCCGCCCTCGCCCTGAACGAACGTGACGCCCTTCAGCGAGCGCATCAGCCCGAACATGAGGGCCCGCGTCTTCGCCGCGACGATCAGGAGGCGGTCGAGTTGCTCCCAGGTCAGAGTGCCGTCGCGACGCGCGTTCGCGAGGACGCGGCGCTTCTGCGAGGGCGTGTAGGGGATGGGTCCCTTGGTCTTCTTCATGTTTTCGTCTTCTGGATGGGCGAGCAGGCCGCCTGCAGCACGCTGCTCAGGCAATCCGGCATGGCGTGGTGAGACGCTTCGCCCAGGCAATCAATGCACTCCGCATCGAAGGCCTTTCCATGACACCCATCGCAGAGGTCCATGCACTGACGCGCGGCGGTCAGTTCCTGCAGCATCGCCTGGAGCTCCGCGATGCTCTCCCGCAGCCGGTTCTCCTGGTCGGCCAGCGATCCCGACAGGGAGACCATGCCCGCGAGCGCCGTGTCGCTGCCGCGAACGTGCTCGCGGATCGCCTCGATGCGCTCGAGCGTGAACCCGGCGCGCTTCAGGCGCAGGATCCCGCGGGCGGCCACGACGTGTTCGGGGCCGTACATGCGCATGCCGCCGGCAGTCCGACGGGGCGCGGGGAGCAGGCCGCGCTCCTCCCAGTACCGCAGTGAACGGGTGGTGAGACCGAGCCGGCGAGCCAACTCGCCGATCTTGAGCAACCCCGGAACCCGTCCGCCGTTGCTGGTGTCGAAACCCCTCGTCGTGCTTGCTGAGATCGTTGACATCGTGCTTGTCCTTGATGGCCTGGCCCCTTTCCGGGGGCCCCGTGCTGCGCTCGCCTTCCACTCGGCGAGAAACGTCCGTATTCTACAATATTCTTACCTTAACGTCAATATCGAGCACACGACATATGACATGGCAATGTTTGAGCTAACTACTTATATTTCAATGCCTTGTGTCGAATATAGCCTGCCGGAATAACCCCGATAGGCCACTGTATTTACCTGAACAACCTAGGGGCATGTTCGACCGCTGGCGAAGCGTGAATGCAGGAATTCGCGCGGAAAGGGGCCTGGAAGCGCGAATCAGGGCCTCAGGGCCCGACCGTCAGCCTGCGTCCGGCCAGGGGGCCGGAGCGGTCTAGAGGGCCATGATCTGCAGGACGAGGTGGTATCCGCCCAGCAGGAAGTAGAAGGCGAAGCCCACGCCGAGCGCCAGACGCGCCGGCTTGAAGGTCTTGTGCAGCATCACGAACAGCAGGCACAGACCCGACAGGATCCCCTTGGCCAGCACGAAGAACAGCGGTCCCTGGTCGATCATCCACTGGGCGATGGGGTTCAGCTCCTGCCCGCCCTTGCCCAGGTAGATCAGCGTCGACACCGAGTCGATCACGGTCAGAGCGAAGAAGACGACCAGCAACCCCACGAGCATGGGGCTGTAGACGTCCACGTAGATGTTCTCGACCTCGCCATCACGCCGCCCGCCCTTCCGCCGCCCACCATGGAAGGTGTAGCGGGAGAGCATGGGGGTCGCGCGCTGCCGGCGGTCCGGACCGCGCGGGCGTTCGGAGTTCTCACCTTCCGTGGCCATCCAGGGTTCTATCGGACAGAACGGCCGCGGACTTTGGCCCTGGCTCAGAGATCCCCCTCCGGGGCCGATCCGGGCCCTATTGCTAGACTCTCGCCCGAATGATGCGCAGCTGGCTGCCCCACGCGCTCGTGATCCTGACCGCCCTGCTCGCGAGCGGGACGGCCCGGGACGGCGCGTTCATCTACGACGACCAGTACTACGTCCTGGACAACCCGGCGGTCAGCGGCGAGGCCTCGCCCTGGACGACGCCGCTGGGTTCGCCGGACCAGGCCCTCTGGCGCCCGCTCACCGTGGCCAGCTTCCGCGCCCAGTGGGACGGCAGCGGAGACGCCGGCCCCTTCCGCGTCCTGAACCTCCTGCTGCACGCGGCCGTGAGCGTGCTGGTGCTGCTGCTCGCGCGCAGCCTGAAGATCGGACCGAGCGGAAGCCTGGCCGCCGCGCTGCTGTTCGCGGCGCATCCCGTCCACGCGGAGGCCGTGGCCTGGGTGACCGGTCGCGCGGAACTGCTCGCCGCGGGCTTCGTGATCGCGTCGTGGCTGGCCTGGTTGCGTTCGGGTCCGCTGGCCACGGCAACGAGCATCGCATGCTTCGCACTCGCAATGCTGAGCAAGGAGAACGCCGTCGTCGCGCCGCTGCTGTTCCTGTGCACCGACCGCTGGCTGTTGCGACGGGCGGTGCCGCGCGCGCGCCTGGTCGGCCTGGCCCTGGTCGTCGTCGCGGTCATCGCGGCGCGCCAGGCGATCCTGCCGAACACGCTGCCGCAGGAGGCGCCCTTCGGCGACCTGTCCTTCGGCGCGCGGGCCGTGGTGGCGACGAACATCCTCGGCCGCGCGCTCGGCCTGATGCTCTGGCCCGACCCGTTGCGCGTGTTCCACCCGCGCGCCGAGTTCCTCGAGCTGGCGCCGTTCACGCTGGCCGGCCTGTTCCTCGCGCTCTTCGCCGTGCTCGTGCTGTGGCGCTCGGTGCGTCCGGCGGCGGTCGCGCTGCTGCTGGTGCCGGTCTCGATGATCACGGTGCTGAACCTCGTGCCCATCGGCGCGACCTTCGCGGAACGCTTCCTGTACCTGCCGTCGATGCTGATATGCCTCGCGCTGGGCGCCGCGCTGGCCGCGCTCGGACGCGTGGAGCAACGCGCGAGGCGCGGAGCCGGCATCGCGGTGCTGCTACCGGCGCTGGCCCTGGTCGCGGCGCTGCCCGTCGCACGTTCGGGCATGGCCGTGTTCCGCGACGACCTGTCCCTCTGGGCGCACGCCTCGCGCGTCGCGCCCGCCGTCGCGCACGCCCGCTACAACCACGGCTACTACCTCAACGCGGCCGGCCAAGACCTGGCAGCGGACCGCACCCACCCGGGGGCCCGGGACGAGTTGGCCGCCAGCCTCGCGATCGACCCGGGCCACCTCTACGCCGGCTTCGCGCACCAGATCCTGGGCAACATCGCGCTGGGCCTGACCGGCAACCGCCTGCCGCTGCCGGCGGAGGCCGCGCGCCACTACCGCGAGGCGATCGCCGTCATGCCGAACCTCCCCGACGCGCGCATCAACCTGGCCAGCATCGCCGTGAACGCGCCGGGTCTGGTCGGTCGCGACGAGGCGCTGGCCGTCCTCGCTCCGTTCGGGGATGCCTCGACGTTGAGCGAAGAGCAGCGCGCCGCGGTCGGCGCGCTCCGGGCTCAGCTGCTGAACTCGTCCGGGAAGGTGCCCGCATCGTCCTCGTCCACCGGCACGTCGTCGCCCGACGGGTCGTAGCCGACCAGCCCGGCGAAGAAGTCCACGATCTGCCAGGGCCGGACGGCGACCTCCGCGCCCAGCAGGATCACGTGCAGCCCCACCGCGACCTCGTGCTCCCAGCCGTCGGCCGAGCCGTCGGGAGACACCACCCCGGTCAGCGACCGGCGCTGGATCGGGCTACGCGGGCCATCGCGATTGCTCCATCCCGGCAACATCAGCTCGCGCGAGTTCTCGAGCCAGAGCCCTCCGTAGCGGCCGATGGTCCCGAACATCAGGGTGGGCAGCGCGCGCACGACGAAGTCCTGGCTGCGCGCCGACTCGGAGCCGCCCACCAGCTCGCGCTCGGCCGGGCCGCGCTGCATGAAGCCGAGTTGCAGGTACTTGGTGGCACGCACGTAGGCGCCGAGACCGACGCCCACGCCTGCGCGCACGCCGACGGTATCCATGAGGTCCGCGCCGCGCGCCTCGAACCACGAGCCGACGTCGAGCCGGCCGGTGACGCCGGCGCAGCCGAACGACGGCAGCAGCAGCGCCAACCACAGCGCGCGCAGCAGCCGACCGTGTCCGCGGGGGGATCCCATCGCTGTCCGCCGTTCCTCCGGGGCGTCCTCGCTCGAAGCCGCCGGCAGGCTCGCCGGCGACCGCCCTCCCATCGTGTCACGCGCGTCCGCGCCGAAAAAGCCGCCTTCCGCGCCGGGAGCGTCCTTAGACTCCCCTGCATGACCTCAGCGGCGGTGGTGGTGGTCAACTACAACGGTGGCGAGCTGCTGCGGCGCTGCCTGGCGTCGGTGCTCGCCCAGCAACCGGCTGCGCACGAGGTGGTCGTCGTGGACAACGCCTCGACGGACAGCTCGGTCGACCAGCTCCCCGAAGGCGTGACGCTGCTGCGCCAGCCGGACAACCGCGGCTTCGGCGCGGGCGTCAACGCGGGGCTTACCGCCACGCGCTCGCCCTTCGTGCTGACGCTCAACCCCGACACCGAGCTGCTGCCCGGCTTCCTCGCCGCCGCCACGGCCGCCCTGGACGCCGACGAGACGCTGGGTTCGGTCGCGCCGCGCGTTCTGTCCGCCGAGGATCCCGCGCGCATCGACGCGAACGGCATCGGCCTGACCTCGATGCTCGGCCACATCAACTGCGACAACGGCCTCCGCGACCAGGACGTCGGCAGCGAGCCGCGAGCCGTGCTCGGCCCGCTCGGCGGCGCCGCGCTCTGGCGTCGTTCTGCGCTCGAGCGCGCCGGCGGCTTTCCCGAGCGCTGGTTCCTCTACTGGGAGGACGTCGACCTCGCGCTGCGCCTGCAGCGCGCCGGCCACGGCTGCCTCACGGTCGCGGACGCGTGCGTGACGCACGTGGGCGGCGGCAGCATCGGCCGGCTCGGCGCGGCCAACGTGTTCTACATGGCGCGCAACCACTGGCCCTGCCTGGCGGGCGCGCTGCCGGCCGGGTTGCTGTTCGAACGGTTCCCGGCCTTCCTCATCGCGCCGTTGCGCGCGGCCTTCCTCTATGCGCGTGGCGGGCAGGCGCTGGCGGCCTTCGCGGGCATCCTCTGCGGCGCGTTGCTCGTGCCCGTCGCCCTCTGGAGGCGGCGCACGCTCTCGCGCATCGGACCGGCCGAGGGCGCGGCCAAGCGCCTGCGCGCGTTGATGCTGGGTGCGGACGCCAACCGACTCGCCATGAAGGCGGCCTCGTGAAGTTCCTCCAGGTGGCGACCTTCTCCTGGCCGGACCACTACGGCGGCGCGGAACGCGTGATCGGCGAGTTGTGTGCACGCCTTGCAGCGCGCGGGCACGAGGTCGACCTGCTGACCTCGCGCCTCGAAGGCCTGCCCGCGACCGAGCAGCGCGACGGCGTGAACGTGCACCGCTACGAGGTCGACCGCTCCTCGCCGACGCGCTTCTACCGCTCGGTGTTCAGCGGGCTGCGACGCATGCTGAAGGACCCCGCGCTCCGCTCCGCCGACGTCGTGCACTGTCACCAGCTGCTCTCGGGCGTGGCGGCGCTCGCGCCGGGAGGCGTCGGCCGCCTGCCGACCGTGTTCAGCTTCTACGCGCCCTACCACGCCGAGTTCCTGGCGGGGCGCAGTGACGGACGCGAGCAGGGCGAGGTGGGCCTGGCCGACCGGGCCGTGTCTTCGCTGCTGCGCTCGGGCGACCGCTACCTGCTGCGTCGCGCCGACCGCGTACTCGTGCTCAGCAGCTACTCGCGCGCGCAGATCGAGCAACTGCACCCCGCGGCACTGCCCCGCACGGAGCTGGCGCCCCCGGGCGTGGACACCGAGCGCTTCCGCCCCGCACGCGACGCCGCCGAGCGCACCGACGCCGCCGTCTCCTTCGGGCTTCCCGTAGACGGTGCCCCGATCATCCTCAGCGTGCGTCGTCTGGTGCCGCGCATGGGCCTCGCCGACCTGCTCGAGGCGGCGCGGCTGCTGACCGCGCGCGGACGCGCGTTCCACCTGGCCCTGGCAGGCGACGGGCCGTCGCGACAGTCGTTGCAACAGCAGATCGCCGACGCGCAGCTGGCCGATCGCGTGACGCTGCTCGGCCGCGTGGACGACGAACGCCTGCCCGAGCTCTACCGAGCCGCGGACGTGTTCGCGTTGCCGACGCGCTCGTTGGAGGGCTTCGGCATGGCGACGGCGGAAGCGTTGGCGTCCGGTCTGCCCGTCGTGGCGACCGACGCGGGAGCCAACGCCGAGTTGCTCTCGGGGCTGGGCGGATCGAAGCTGGTCCGCCCGGAGGACCCGGCCGACCTCGCCGAGGCGCTCGACGCGCTGTTGATCGATGCCGCGCCGCGAGCGGACGCCGGCCGCGCCGCACGCGCGCGCGCCGAGCAGCGACTCGACTGGGAGCCCCACGTCGCGGCCGTCCTGCACGCGGCGCGCGAAGCGGCGGCCGGCCGATGAAGGTCGTCGCGCTCACCCGCACCAGCGTGATCGGTCCCAGCACGCGCTACCGCATCGAGCAGTACCGCCCCGCGCTGGCGGAACAGGGCATCGAGCTGGTCACGCTGCCGCTCTTCGGGAAGACCTGGTTCGACATCCTCGAGATCCGCTCCGGGCTGCTGCGGCTTCTGTGCAAGGCGCTCTACACGCCGCTGCGCCTGGCCGCGCGCATCGGTCAGTGCTGGCGCGCGGCAATCTCCGACGCCGACCTGGTCCTGATCGAGCAGCAGCTCTTCCCGTACCTGCCGTGGGGGGTGGAGTCCTTGCTCTGGCCGACGAGCAAACGCGTGATCGCGGAGTACGACGACGCGATCTTCCTCACGTCCGGCCACGACGCGAAGCTGGCCAAGCTGTGCGCGCGCGCCGACCTCGTCATCGTCGGCAACGCGTTCCTGCGCGACTGGGCCGAACCGCGCGCGCGGCGCCTGGCCGTGATCCCGACCACGGTGGACACCGCGCACCCGCCCGAGCCGCCACGCGCACCCGACGACACGCTGCGCGTCGGCTGGATCGGCCTGCGCTACAACCTCCATTACCTGCGCACGCTGGCCGGACCGATGCGCCGCTTGGCCGAGTCCGGCGTCGACTGCGAGCTGCGCGTGATCAGCAGCGGCCTGCCGCGCGCCGAGGCATGTTGGGACGGCGTGCGTCTGGTGCTCCGCCCGTGGTCGCTCGAGACGGAACGCGAAGAGATCGCCGCCTGCGACGTGGGCGTGATGCCGCTGCCCGACGACGACTGGTCGCGCGGCAAGTGCGGGCTGAAGCTGCTCCAGTTCATGGCGGCGGGCCGGCCGGTCGTGGCCAGCCCGGTCGGCGTCAACCTCGAGCTGATCCGCGACGGCGAGAACGGTTGGCTGGCAGCGGACGAGGGCGCCTGGGAAGCGGCCCTGCGGGCGGCGCACTCCGACCGCGATCGCGCGGCCCGGATCGCGGCCTCAGGGCGCCGCACCGTGGAGGAGCGGTATTCGCTCGCAAGGGGCGCAAGCCTCGCGGCCGAAACGTATCGTCAGGCCTGCACCGACGACTGACGTCAGGGCCAGCTCCCGACCTGACCGCACCGCTGGACGACGCGCCACGCCCGTGACGATGCCCCGCGAACCGAGACCCACGTCGCGATGATCCCCCTCCAGACGTCCGACCTGATCTGGTACGGCCTGTCGTTCCTGACAGCGGCCGCGCTGGTCGTGTACGTCACGCCGCTGACGATCCGCGTCGCGAACACCTTCAAGATCCACGACGCGCCCGACGGCCGGCTGAAGAAGCACGAGGCGCCGATCCCGTACCTGGGCGGGCTCGCGGTCGCGGCGGCCTTCGTCATCACGTTCAGCCTGCTCTCGACCAGCGAGTCGATCGACTACCGCGCGCTGGGGATCCTCGCCGGCGGTTTCATGATGCTGCTGCTGGGGCTGTACGACGACCTGATCAACCTGAGCCCCTCGGTGAAGTTCCTCGGGCAACTGCTGGCCACGATCGCGCTCTACAAGTCCGGCGTCCGCATCGAGATCGCGGCGCTCGACAACTGGACCAACCTCGCCCTGACCATCCTCTGGGTCACGGGCATCACGAACGCGTTCAACCTGATCGACGTGATGGACGGCCTGACCGCCGGCGTGGCCTGCCTGGCCTCGCTCTTCCTGTTCGTGATCAGCGCGACGCTGGGGAACGACGAGGTCGTGCCCTTCATGGCCATCGTCATGGCCGGGACGCTGGTCGGCTTCCTGCGCTTCAACATCGCTCCCGCGCGCATCTTCCTCGGCGACACGGGGAGCCTGTTCATCGGCTTCATGCTGGGCGCACTGACCATGCTCGTGTCGTACTCGCCCAACAACCGCCTGGCGGTCGTGACGCCGGTCGTCCTGCTGGCGGTCCCGATCTTCGACACTGTCTTCGTCGCGGTGCAGCGCTTCCGCAAGGGCATCCCGTTCTTCCGCGGGTCGCCCGACCACTTCGCCCTGCGCCTCGCGCACTCGGGGCTCGGCGTCCACGACACGGTCGCCGCGATCTTCAGGGTGTGCATCGGGCTGGGCATGATCGCGCTCCTGCTCGTGTTCGGGCCGGCGTCCTGGGCGCCGTGGGCACTGGCCTTCGTGGGCGCCGTGGCCGTGGTCGCGATGGTGTGGCTCGGCCGACTGCCCGCGCCCGGCGACGAGACGTCCTCGCCGCCGCCCTCATCTTGAGCAACAATGCGCCGCCCATGGACATCGGGACCACGCGCCGCGAACCGAGCTGGATCTTCTCCGGGAGTGCACGCGCGCGTGTGCCCGGCCATCAGGCCGAGTCGTTCCTCGATTCGCTCACCGATGAGGACCGCGACCTGTTCGTCCTCTCGCACGGTCTGGGGCTCGACCTCGGCACCGTCGCCTACGCGATGCACCTCGACACCTCGATCGTCTCGTGGAGGTTGCGCCGCGCGCTGATGGCCAGCGAGATCGCCGGCGAGCCCGGCGAGCTCGAACGCGGCGTCACGGCGCTGTTCGAGGAGGATGCGTCGGGCGCCTGGGACGCGGACGCGCGCCTCGACCGCATGTCCATCGAGGTGAAGTCGCGCCTCGCCGCGCGGCTCGCCAGCCACGCCGCCGGCGCGGCGGGCGCCGAGGCGCGCTCCGGACTCGGCATCGGCGCGGTGGGCCTGACGCTGCTCGCCATGGTCGCCTTCATGGCGTACGGCGTGATCAGCTATGAGGACCCGATGTGGCGCGGCAAGCTGCGCATGCGCCAGGGCCAGTTCCAGCAAGCTCGCAACGCGTTCCGCGATCGCGGCCTCCTGCCCGAGGCGCGCGCGCTGATCGCCATCACCTGGCTGGCGGTCGGCAACTACGAGAAGGCCAACGAGGTCTTGGCGGAACCGGCGGCGATGCAGTACCTCGGTTCCTTCCGGCCGATCGAAACCCCGCTCGAGCGACTCGACGTCGAGCCGGGCAGCACGGCGATGCTCCCGCGCGGCCTGATCACCTCGCAGCGACCGGAGTTCGTGTTCGCCGGCGGGTCGGTGGGCGACCTCTCCGTGACGCAGTCCTCGGACGACACAACCGCGTCGCGCACGTTGAGAATGCCCGAGCAACCCGACGAGCGGGACATCGTGACGCGTGCGTACCCGGCGAGCTGGAGGATTCTCGAACCAGGCACCTACGTCTGGACGTCGCCCGGCGACCCGCCCAACAGCGCGGCCTTCACGGTCATGTCGGGCCAACAGCGGCAGCAGATCCAGCGGCACTCGTGGCAGAGACTCTCGCACGACATCCCGATCCACGCGCGCACGTTCCTGCGCGGCCACTACTACCTGCGCTTGGGGCTGTACATGCAGGCGGGCAACCAGTTCCGCGACCTCGCGGAGGCGTTCCCGGACGAGCCCTATCCGCGGGAGATGATCGATCGCATCAGCGCGGCCCTCGGAGTCGACCCGACCGCCTTCCTGCGGTAGCCTGCCCGCCGCGCGCCTTGGCGCGTCGTTCGTCCGTTCCGCCGTCGCCCCGACACGCAGGTCTCCAGCGCATGGTCCTCATTCTCGGCGCAGGCCTGGCCGGCCTCACCGCGGCCGATCACCTCGACGGCACCGATCGTCTCGTGCTCGAGCGCGGCGACGAGGTCGGCGGCCTGTGTCGCTCGTTCCGCGAGGAAGGCTTCACCTTCGACTGCACGGGGCACCTGCTGCACCTGCGCCGGCCCGAGCTGCGCGCCTACGTGGCCGAGCTGCTGCCCGACGGTTGGCTGGAACTGCAGCGCAGCGCGTGGATCGCGAGCCACGGCACGCTCACGCCCTACCCGTTCCAGGCGAACACGGCGGGGCTGCCGCTGGACGTGCGGCTGGACTGCCTGCTGGGCTTCATCGAGGCGATGCGCGCGGCGGAGAACGCGCCGCTCGCGTCCGTGCCCGACGAGGGGCCGCTCGGCGCGGGCCCGTCATTCCTGAAAACGCGCCCCGAGGCGGCGCCTGACGAGCCCAGCTTCCGCGACTGGATCGAGCGCAGCTTCGGCGCGGGCTTCGCGCGCCACTTCTTCACGCCCTACAACACCAAGATGTGGCAGCGCGACCTCGACCAGGTCACGGGCGACTGGGTGAGCTGGTCGATCCCGCGCCCCGAGCTGGCCGACGTGCTGCGCGGCGCGATCACCGCCAACGAGAAGTCCTTCGGCTACAACCCGGAGTTCCTCTACCCGCGCGCGGGCGGCATCGACGCCCTGCCGCGCGCGATCGCGGCGCGCCTGCCCGAGGGCGTCGTGCGCACCGGGTGCGCGGTCGAGGCGCTGGACGCCGGACACCGACGCGTCACGCTGGCCGGCGGCGAGTCGCACGACGCCGAACACGTGCTGAGCAGCCTGCCGCTCTCCGCGCTCGCGCGCATGACGACCGACCTGCCGCGCGAGCTGGCCGAGGCGGCCGCGCAACTGCAGCACGTCTCCATCCGTGTCGTGAACGTCGGGCTGCGTGGCGCGCCCGTGCACCCGGACGTGCAGTGGGTGTACGTGCCCGATCCCGAACTGCCCTTCCACCGTGTGGGCCTGCCGACCGCGCTCACTCCGGCCATGGCGCCCGAGGGCCATCACCAGCTCGTGGCCGAGATCAGCATGCGTCCGGGGCAGGAGCCTGACGCGGACGACTCGCTGGGCGCGACGCTGGCCGGCCTCGTCGGGCTCGGGATGCTGCGCGATCCGGACGACGTCGTGTACGCGCGCGTGATCGACATCCCCGAGGCCTATGTCGTGTTCGACCGCGAGCGCCGCGCCGTGCTGCCCGGTCTGTTGCGCTTCTACGCCGAACGCGGCATCGTCCCCATCGGGCGCTACGGCACCTGGGACTACCTCTCGATGGGCGACGCGATGCACCACGGGCAAGAGGCCGCGCACTGGATCCTCGAGAGCGGGCAGTGAGCGCGACGCCGGTCCCCGTCGTCCATGTGATCACACAGCTCGAGCTGGGAGGCGCCCAGCAGGCCACGCTGGAAACGGTGGCGCGCCTGGACCGGACGCGCTTCGCGCCGCAGCTGGTGTGCGGGCCGGGAGGCATGCTCGACGAGGAAGCGCGTGCGCTCGACGACGTGCCGCTGCACTTCGTGCAGGAGCTCGGGCGACCGCTGCGCCCGTTGCGCGACCTGGCCGCGGTGCGCCGCGTGCAGGCGTTGCTCGCGCCGCTGGCGCAGGCCGGACCGGTGATCGTGCACACGCACAGCAGCAAGGCCGGCGTCGTCGGGCGGCGTGCCGCGGAACTCGTCGGCGCGAAACCCGTCGTGCACTCGATCCACGGCTTCGGACACGACGCGATCGGAAACCCGGCGGTGCGGCGCCTGGCGCTGGCGATCGAGCGACGCATGGCGCGCTGCACCGACGCCTTCGTCGGCGTGAGCCAGGCGAACATCGACGACGGGCGCGCGCTCGGCGTCCTGGGCGAGGCGCCCGCGCACCTGATCCGCAGCGGCATCGACCTCGCGGAGTACGCGCGCGCGGACGGCTTGCGCGAAGAGACACGCGCCGCGCTGGGGCTGCCGGCCGACGCGCCCGTGGTCGGCATGCTGGCCTGCTTCAAGCCGCAGAAGGCGCCCGCCGACTTCGTGGAGATCGCGGCGCGCGTCGCGCGCGCCCTGCCCGAGGCGCGCTTCCTCCTCGCCGGCGACGGGGAGTTGCGCTCGGAGGTCGAAGAGCGCATCGCCCGGCACGACCTCGGCGACCGCTTCGACCTGCTCGGCTGGCGCCGCGACGTGCCCGCGCTGCTGGGCGCCCTCGACGTGCTGGTGCTCACCTCGCGCTGGGAGGGCCTGCCGCGCGTGTGCCCGCAGGCCATGGCGGCCGGGCGGCCGGTCGTCGCCACGCGCGTGGACGGCATCCCCGAGGCCGTCGTGGACGGCCGCAGCGGCTACCTGACCGAGCCCGGCGACGTGGACGGAGCGGCGACGCGCGTGCTCGAACTGCTGCAGGATCCGGCGCTGTCGGCCCGGTTCGCGGCGGCCGGCCAACAGGCCGTGGACGAGTTCGGCGTGGGGCACATGCTCACGGCGACGGAACGCCTCTATACTGAGCTGCTGGCCTAGTCCCCGATCCGCCCGGCCGCCTCCCGAACCCCTCCCTCTCCGATCCGACGGAGCACCGACATGACCAAGGTCATGCCATGGCACGGCACGTCGTTCCGCGCCTTCCCGACCCTCGCGCTGGCCGCCCTGCTGCTCGGCGCCGCGCTGCTTCCCGCGTGCACGTCGGCCGACACCGCCGACCTAGACGGCGACCTGGCCGCGAACAGGCCCCCGCGCCACCCGAAGCCGACGCAGCACCTGCTCGACCCGGACGCCGAAGCGCGCAACAAGATTGCGCGCAAGGCCTGGTTCGCCGAGCGCCACCGCGCCGCGCCGGACGTGGATTGGAAGGCGATCGAGCGCGAGAACGGCGACGCGCAGCGCAAGAAGCGCAACCAGCTCTCGTCGATGGCGGCCACCGCAAGCCGCTGGACGGAGATCGGCAGCAAGAACCAGGCGGGGCGCATGCACGTCGCCGCCCCGTCGCCCGACGGACAGACGCTCTACGCCGGCTCCTCGCTGGGCGGCGTCTGGCGCGCGACGATGGACGGCCAGAACTGGACCCCGATGGGCGACAACATCTACGGCGGTGCGCACTGGCTGGCGGTGGCGCCGGGCGCGACGCCGAGCGACCCCGAGGTCGTGCTGCGCGCGACCGACGGCGGACTGATCCACGTCACGCGCGACGACGGCGACACCTGGGACGTGCCGTCCGGGATTCCCGCCACGGTGATGAACGTGCGCCGCGTGCAGGTCAGCGCCGACGGCACGCACACCATCTTCCTGGTGCTGCACTACCTCACGACAGGCGGCACGGCACGCCACGGGCTGTTCCGCTCGACCGACGCGGCGCTGACCTTTGCGCCGGTCTTCAACTTCGGCACGTACAACGGCGACGTGTGGATGTCGCGCACCGGCGCCTCGTCCATCTGGGCCCTGAAGAACGACAACGTGTTCCGCAGCGACGACGGCGGGGACAACTTCGCCATCGTTGGCGCACTGCCCGGGAGCAGCAGCGGCTGCGAGCTGACCGGCAGCGAGGCGGGCGCACCGCGGCTCTATGCCGTGCTCGACGAGAGCGGCACGCGCAAGCTGTACCGCTCGGACGACGCCGGCGCGAGCTGGGTCTTCAAGACGAACGTCAGCGACTACTGGGGCTCGCTCTCGGCATCGATCACGAACCCCGACCTGTTCGTCTGGGGCGGCGTCGAGGTGTGGCGCAGCACGAACGGCGGCAACTCGTTCGACAAGGTGAACGCGTGGTGGGAGTACTACGACTTCCCCGCCACGAAGCTGCACGCCGACATCCCGGGCATCGACGTGATCCCCGACGGGCTGGGCGGCGAGATCTGGTACGTGTCCACAGACGGCGGGCTGTTCCGCTCGACCGACGGCCTGGCCAGCGTGGAGAACCTCTCGCTCAACGGCCTGCGCGTGAGCCAGTACTACACGACGCACACGAGCAACCTGAACCCGCTGCACATCGTCGCCGGCGCGCAGGACCAGGGCTACCAGTGGGCCGACCAGCCCGCCGCCGGACCCGACGCGCTGGTCGACTTCGACCAGCTGATCAGCGGCGACTACGGCCACGCGACGTCGGGCGACGGCAGCCACCGTTGGCTGTACAGCGTCTACCCCGGCTTCACGCTCGTGCAGCGCTACGAGAACAACCCAGCGCTGTTCACGACCAACTTCCCCAGCGGCGAGGACCACGGCTGGCTGCCGATGATCGTCGCCGACCCGCTCGACAACGAGGTGTTCTACTTCTGCGCCGAGCACCTCTGGCGACACGAGAACATCGGCATCCCGGCCTCTCCGAACTTCAACTCGACGATCTGGTCCACCGAGGACTTCGGAGCGAGTTCGGGCGAGTACCTGAGCGCGATGGTCTTCTCCCCCGTGGACCCGAACCGCGCCTACGGGGCCACGAGCCAGGGGCGGCTGTTCACCTCGGACGACCACGGCGTGAACTGGACCGAGTCCGCGGACACGGGACCGACGCCGCACTACTTCTACGGCACGGCGCTCGTCGCCAGCAGCACGGACAAGGACACGGCCTGGGTGGCCGGCAGCGGTTACAGCGTGGCCGGCGTGCGCAAGACGACGGACGGCGGCGCGACGTGGCAGACCTGGGACACCGGGATCGGGCAGACGCTGGTCTACGACATGGCAGAGGCGACCGACGGGAGCGGCACGATGTTCGCCGCCACCGAGCGCTCGGCGTGGAAGCGCGCTCCGGGCGATGCGTCCTGGACGGACATCACCTCGAACGAGGCGCCGGTCACGATCTACTGGAGCGTGGAAGGCGTGGCGTCGTCGAACGTGATGCGCTTCGGCACCTACGGGCGCGGCATCTGGGACTACGCGCTCGACGACCCGTGCAGCTACGAGGCATACGGCCTCGGGCTGGGCGGCATCAACACGATGCTGCTGGACAGCAGCTCGCCGACCACGCTCGGCACAACGCACACGCTCGAGATCACCTCGGGGCCGGCCACGGCCTCGGGCTCGCTGCTCTTCTCGCCGGGCACGACCAGCCTGGCCCTCAAGGGCGGCACGCTGCTGGTGGACCCGACCTTCCTGATCCAGATCCCCTTCGCGACGGACGGCGCCGGCGCGGCGAGCATCCCTCTGCTGATCCCGGGGGACCCGCTCCTCGATGGCCTGGTGCTCAACTTCCAGGCGGCGGTGGGGCCGCCCGAGGGCTGGGCGCTGAGCAACGGGCTGACGGGCATCCTCTGCGAGTAGGGCCCTCTGCGGGGCCTGGAGCAGCCTGAATTCGGCCTCGCGGCCGGCGGGGGCCGGACCGCGTCCCGGCCGCAGCCATAACTGACGCCTGGGTCAAGAAAGAGCCTTGCAACTGAGAGCGAGTCGCAGTAGAACATGGGCTTCTATTGCACACGAGTCTCAATAAGGAAGCGAAAGCCCTCCACCCTCGATGCAGGCCCCCCTCCGCCGTTCCTTTCCCATCCCCGCCATTCTCTGCACGGTGCTCGCCGTCGCCGGCCTGTCGCCCTCGACGCCCGGACAGGACGCGTTCACCGACATGTTCAACACGATGCGCGACCAGATCGAGCAGCTGAACCGCGAGGTCGCGGCGCTGCGCGCCAAGACCGAGTCGCTGGAGAACCAACTCGAACAGGCGCAGTACGGCGCCCCGGCCGGCGAGGACGAATTCTACATCCCCCGCCTGGCGGGTGACTTCGCGTCCGGCGGCGAGGCCACCTCGCTCGGGAACATCTACACCAAGCCGTTCCTGTCCAACCTGGGCGAGCGCACCTACCTCGGCGGCTACTTCGACATCGAGTACACGGACTCGGACGGCGACGACGACAAGTTCTTCGACCAGCACCGCTTCGTGCCGTTGATCTATGCGGACGTGAGCGATCGCGTGAAGATCGCCGCAGAGATCGAGATCGAGCACGGCAGCGAACTCGAGGTCGAGTTCGCGCAGATGGACTACCTCGTCGACGACTCGTTCAACGTACGCACCGGCATCCAGCTGCTGCCGCTCGGCAAGCTCAACGAGGTGCACGACTCGCCCATCCAGGACCTGACCGCGCGTCCGCTGGTGAACCGCTACATCATCCCGACCACGCTGCGCGACGCGGGCGTCGGCTTCTGGGGCAACATCAGCGAGTCGGTGAGCTACCACGCCACGATCAGCAACGGCTTCCGCGGCCTGGACGCCATGGGCAAGAGCGTGATCACGCCCACCGCCGGCCTGCGCGACGCCGCGCCGCAGAAGGACGGCAAGCTGCCCGGCGTCGGCCCCTTCGATCAGATCAACGACAACCTGGCCTACACGGCCCGCGTGGCGATCAAGCCGGAGCTGGGCGTCGAGTTCGGCATCTCGGCGCTGTTCGACACCTACGACGAGAAGGGCGAGAACGGGCTGGCCATCTACGCGCTCGACGCGACCATCGACGGCAAGGCGGTCGACTGCCTGCCCGACAACATGGAGCTCCTCGCGGAGGCGGCCTGGGCGGAGATCTCGCGCGACACGTTCGCGGAGGCCAGCGGCGTGGCGGACGACATGTACGGCTACTACCTGCAGGGCAACTGGCACTTCGACCCGGCATTCCTCGACCGCTTTCGCGAGAGCGGCTCCATCGAGGACGAGGCGCACTTCACCTTCGTGACCCGGCTCGACCACGTCATGCTGGACACCTACGAGCACAGCCGCACGACCTTCGGCCTGAACTTCCGCCCGAACGCGCACGACACGGTGTTCAAGCTCGACTTCCAGATGAACAGCGACCGTGGATCCGCCAAGGGCAAGAACGAAGACAACGCGATCGTGCTCTCCGCCGCGAGCTACTTCTGATCCGATGACCGCCTCCGGGCAGCGCCTCTTCCCCGGGACGGCCGTCGCGCGAGCGACGTTCGCGCTCGCGGTGCTGCTCGGCATGGCGTTCGGCGCCACCGCGCAGGAGGACGTCAGCCAGGTCTACCTGAGCAAGGCCGAGGCGCTCGACTACGTGTTTCCCACCGCGACGCGTGTGGTCGAGCTGCGGCACATCCTCTCTCGGGACGAGACCGCCCGCATCGAGAAGCTCACGCGGAAGCCGCTCGCGGAGGGCGGCTTCTACCTGTACGCCGCGCTGTCCGATGGCGTGCCCGTCGGCTACGCCGCGATCGTGGCCGAGGTCGGGAAGGTCAAGCCGATCACGCACATCGTGGGCATGACGCCGCAGGGCACCGTGGATCGCGTGGCCGTGATGATTTACCGCGAGAGCCACGGCGCAGACATCGCCGGTGAACGCTTCATGCGCCAGTACCGGGGCATGTCGCTGCAGGATCCGATCCGCGTCGACAAGGACGTGATCAACATCGCCGGCTCCACGCTGTCGGCCCACGCGATCTGCCGCGGCGTGAAGAAGGCGCTCGCGGCGGTGCAGGCCGTGTTCATCGACCGCGCGCCGTCCGAGCTCGACGAGCTGCTGGCCGGCGGCGCGGACATGCGCGGCGCCGCGCCGGTCACGCTCCCGCGGGGCCTGCTCGCCCCCGGCCACGCGCTGGTCGAGCGACGCGTGATGGGCACGTTGTGCCGCATCGAGGCGCACTCGACCGACGGATCCCCGAACGACGCGGCGCTGCTCGCCGCACTGGACGAAGCACTGGACGAGGTGGAGCGCTGGGACTCGGTGTTGTCCGATTGGCGCGCGGACACGCCGCTCAGCAAGCTCAACAGCGGGCCGGCGGGGGCGCCGGTGACCGTGACACCCGAACTGATGGATTGGCTCGTGGAGTCTCGTGGCTGGGTGAGTGCCACGGACGGAGCCTTCGATCCCACGGTGGGAGCGCTCGTCGCCGCCTGGGGGTTGCGCACGCAGGCACCTGCGCGCCCGGCCCCGCAACAACTGGCGGCGGCGCGCGCGAACACCGGCTTCGACCTGCTCGCGCTCGCGCCGGACGAGCGCACCGTGAAGCGCGTCGACCCCGGCGTCGTGCTGGACCCCGGCGCATCCGGCAAGGGCTGGGCGCTGGACCGCGCGGCCGCGGTGCTCGAGCGCCATGGCGTGCACCGCGCGCTGCTCTCGTTCCGCAGCACGCTGTTGGCCCTCGACGCGCCGCCCGGACAGGACGGCTGGGCGGTGCCCGTCGTGCACGACGGACCGGGCCGCACGGTGACCGAGATCGACCTCGTGCACGGCGCGCTCTCGGTCAGCAGCGCGGGGGCCTCGTCCTTCGACGACGGCGAGATCGCGCGCGGCCACGTGATCGACCCGAAGAGCGGCGTGCCGATCGAGGCCGGCCGGCTGGCCTGGGTTCGTCACGCGTCGGCCGCCGCCGCGGATGCGCTCTCCACCGCGCTGCTCGTGCGCGGCCCCGGACTGCGCGCGGTGAGCAGCGCGACCGGCGCCTGGTTGGCCGCGCCGGACTCCGAGCCGGTGCGCTGGCCCGGCACGCCCTGACCGCCGACCTCCGTGCACTACCTCACCCGTCAACGCCTGCACCTGTCGCGGTTCCATCCGCTGATGAAGGTGTTGTTGTCGCTCTACATCCTGAGCGTCGCGGGCGGCGTGTGGGTCGCAGCACTCAAGTACACCGACCGCGCGGAATGGTCGGTGCCGGGCGTCGCGCAGTACGTGCACGGCAGCGAGAACACCGACGCCGACCCGTTCGGGGACCCGCTGGCCGGCACGCCGGACGGGATCGCGGAGCACGAGGGGCTCAGCCGCCGACAGCTGATCGACATCGTGCACCCGCACCTGTTCACGGTGCCGATCGTCCTCTTCATCCTCGGGCACCTGCTGCACCTGACGCGCCTGCCCGACCCGCTGAAGCTGCTGGTGAACGGCGTCGCCTTCCTGTCCTTCTTCGCGACGTTCCTGCTGCCGTTCGTGATCCGGACGGACACCGCCCTGGCGCCCGTGATGATCGTCTCGGGCAGCGCGATGATGCTCAGCTTCGCCGCCCTCTGCTTCATCCCGCTCTACGAGACCTGGATCGGCAAGCCCGGCCAGGGCTTCGATGCCCTGCCCCGCCGAGGCCCTTGACCAAGCGCGAGCCGCGCGCCGTCGCGCCTACTCGAGCCCGATCCGCGTCAGCCCGTCCTCGTCGAAGCCGAGGCAGTGCCCCAGTTCGTGGAAGAGCGTGATGCGGATCTGCTCCGCGAGTTCCTTGCGCGTCTCGCACGAGGCCTCGAGCGGCCGCTGGAAGATGTAGATCACCGCCGTCTCGGGCGGCGCGTCCACCGCGTTCCATTCCTCCATGGGCGGGCCGACGAACAGGCCCATCAACTCGTCCGCGTCCTCGACGGTCTCGCGGATGTCCGCCGACGGGCGCGGATCCACGACCACCGGAACGAAGTCGAGCAGGTCGCGGAAGGCGTCGGGCAAGGACGCGATGGCGTCCTGCACGATGCGATCGAAGGCGCGCGTGGAGAGCGAGACCATCTCGAGGCGTCGATGCCCCCGGGCCGGTGATCCGGTCGGTCAGTTCTTGGCGGAACCCGTGGCGCCGCTCACGCCGCGCGAACGGCCCTTGCCGGCGCCCTGCTGGGTTCCGTCCAGCAGGTGCGTCCCGCCCGGAGTGCCGACCTGCGTCTGGATCTGCTGCAACAGCGCGCTCAGCACCGGGTTGTTCGGGCTGATCAGGATCAAGCCGTCCAGGGTCAGGTCGCCCAGATCGTGCGTCGCGCTCCACGCAACGGTGTTGACCGCGTTCTCGTCGAGGGTGGACACGATCTGCACGTGACCGGTCGGCCAGCGGATGACCATCCAGTCCGCGTCGTTCGTGCCGAGGCCGAACGACATGCGGGTGGGCTCCTGGCACAGGAAGCTCGAGCCGACGATGATCTCCCGGTACTGCGTGTAGTCGCCCGAGCGGAGCCACACCTGGGCCCCGGCCGTGTTCAGCGAGCCGCCGCGGTTCACGAGGTCGACCTGGATCCAGTTGTTGCCCGTGTCCTGCGTGTTCTTGTAGAGCGCCGTCGTGGCCTGGTGTCGCGTGACCACGAGGTCGGGGTCGCCGTCGTTGTCGTAGTCGAGCCACGTGAGACCGCGCGCGGCATCGCCCGCCGGCGTGTCCACCTTGGAGTACTGGGGCACGCTCGCTTGTTCGTTGTCCCACTTCACGGTGATCCCGTCGGGGTGCATCTCCGGGAACTTGTTGATGTGGAAGGTGTTGTAGTAGGGGTTGATCGACGGGAGCTTGAAGCCGCTTACGGCCGCGTGGTCCAGGTCGCCGTCGAGGTCGTAGTCGAAGAACGACGTGCCCCAGCCCCAGGGCGAGTCGTACAGCAGGCTCTCCGTCGCGGTGTCGACGAACGACAGCGAGCCGTCGACGGTGTCGTTCCTGTAGAGCCGGTCGGCGAACAGCAGGTTCGTGAGGTGCATGTCCAGGTCGCCATCGAAATCGATGTCGCCCAGGGCGATGCCCATCTCGTTGCGGGTCGAGGGCGGGATTCCATTCAACCCGACCGGCGTCGCGACCTCGGTGAAGGTCTCGTCCTGGTTGTTCATGAACATGTAGTCCATGCCGAAGTCCATGTTCACGTGGAGGTCGGGCCAGCCATCGCGGTTCGCGTCGAACCACGCCGGCTGCCACGGCTCGCCGTCGAACAGGAAGTCGAGACCGGCCTCGATCGTGTGGTCCACGAAGATCCGCGGGGAGTAGGTGGGGTCGAGCGGGTCGCCCGGAGCCGGGTTGGGCTCGCTGCGGAACAGCCGCCACATGTCGTTGGACGTGTTGCCCTGCCAGTACGTCACGAAGAGGTCCAGGTACCCGTCGCGGTCGTAGTCGCCTGCCGCAGCCCCGCCGTGCCACCCGGAGTCGGTGCCCTTCACGGTCGCCGAGAAGGCGAAGCCCGCCTGCTCGGTCACGTCGCGGAACTTGTACTCGCCGGACGCGCCCCGGTTCCGGAAGACCTTGTACAGCGGACCGGCGGGAACCCCGTCCTTGCCCGCGTGCCCGAAGACGAAGAGGTCCAGGTCGCCGTCGTTGTCGTAGTCGATGAACAGGGCGGATGAGGACGGCGTGACGGGATCCCCGACGCCCTTTTCCAACGCGACGTCCATGAACGTGCCGTCGCCCTGGTTCTCGTAGAGCTTGTTCCTCCGCTCCAGGTTGTTCGGGAGGAACAGGTCCTGCAGCCCGTCGTCGTTGTAGTCGCCCACGGACGCCCCGCCCATCTCGGTGTAGTCGGGGAACGGCGAACCCGTCGGGAAGTAGAAGTGGCTGATGTTGCTGTAGTCGGGTTGGCCGGAGACCGTCACGTCCACGAGCGTCCCGGGGAGCTGCGCGCTCAGCGCGCCGGCCATCAGGGCCAGGGAGAAGAGCGTGCCCGCGACGCGCACGGGCCTGGTGGTGATCGACATGTTCGTTGCTCCCGACCGATGCGCAGCCCGGCGGCGATGCGGGCGATGGCTCCGGGAAACCGGAGCGCTCGGGATCTGCCCTGCCGCATGGCGCGATGGACCTCTTGCCCGGATCCGCGGTGGATCTGGGCAATCGAGTCTACGGCGTTCCTGTAGGACCGCAAGCCGGCCGGGAAGGCCTCACCTGCGGCTCTCGGCCATGGCTATGCGCAACCGTGGGGCGCGCTTCGTCCCACCCGGGCAGCGAAGCGCTCACCTGACTCGCTGGTCAGAGTTTGACGTACTCGAAATCGAGCGGGTTGCTGTTGATGCCCTTCGCCGGCGGAGCGATCCAGGCCGCGAACTTGCCGGGCTCGGTCACCTGCACCATCAGGCCGTGCACGTAGGCGCGGTCCTCATCGCTCGGCAGCCACGTGTCCGCGTTCTCGGACCACTCCGCATCGCTCAGCGACTTCCCGTCGATGTCGAAGTGGTAGCCGGCGTACATCCCGATCTTCCGGTTGAAGCGACGGTGCGGCAGGCGCAGTTCGACGTCGATGCCGTGCTCCCGGATGATCTTGTTCCAGTAGTTGATGCCCTTCTGGTTGTCGTCGATGTACTCCTCGCGCAGCACCTCGTTGAGCGCGTTGCGCATGGCGACGCTCTCCTTCGTGATGCGCTCGCCGTCCCACATCTCGATCTCCTTTTCCTGATCGAGAGCGGTGTGCTCCTCGTGCTTCTTCATCTCCCAGGCGCGGCCCTTCAGGCTGCTGCCGAAGAAGTTGGCCGAGTTGCTCGAGACCTCGGCGCCGTAGAGGTCGTTGCTGCTGCTCGCCCAGAAGTTGATGTACTTCTGGATGGTGGGCAGGTCGACTGCGCCGAAATCGCGCGGGCTCTTGCCGGGATGCTTGTTCATCAGCTCGCAGGCGCGCTGGACCACGCGCCCCACGCCCGTCTGCCCGACGAACATGTGATGAGCCTCCTCGGTCAGCATGAAGCGGCACGTGCGCGCGAGCGGGTCGAAGCCCGACTCGGCCAGCGCGAGCAGCTGGAACTTGCCGTCGCGGTCCGTGAACATCGTGAAGCAGAAGAAGGACAGCCAGTCCGTGATGGGCTCGTTGAAGGTGCCCAGGATGCGCGGGTGGTCGGGGTTGCCCGAGCGACGCTCCAGCAACTCCTCGGCCTCCTCGCGGCCGTCCTTCCCGAAGTACGTGTGCAGCAGGTAGACCATCGCCCAGAGGTGACGGCCCTCCTCGACGTTCACCTGGAACAGGTTGCGCATGTCGTAGAGGCTCGGCGCGGTGTGCGCGAGCAGACGCTGCTGCTCCACCGAAGCCGGCTCGGTGTCGGCCTGCGTCACGATGATGCGGCGTAGCCAGTTGCGGTACTCGCCCGGCACCTGCTGCCAGGCCTCCTCGCCCAGGTGGTCGCCGAAGCCGATCTTGCGATCCTTCTCCGCGTCGGCGAGGAAGATGCCCCAGCGGTAGTCGGGCATCTTCACGTGACCGAACTGCGCCCAGCCCTCGCGGTCCACGGAGATCGCGGTGCGCAGGTAGATGTCCTTCGTCTCGAAGTCGGTGGGGCCCATCTCGTGCCACCACTCGAGGTACTTCGGCTGCCAGTGCTCGAGGGCACGCTGCAGACGCTTGTCGCTCGAGAGCTCGACGTTGTTGGGGATCTTGGCTTCGTAGTCGATCGTGGTCATGTGCGGGTCCAGTCGAATTCGGGCCGGTTGGGTGTGCCGTAGCACTTGAGCGCGCCCCGCTCGCCGACCGCGTTGGGGCGCTGGAAGATCCAGTTCTGCCAGGCTGAGAGGCGACCGAAGATCTTGGTCTCCATGGTCTCCGGTCCGGCGAAGCGCAGGTTCGCCTCGAGCCCGGTGAGGGCGTCGGGCGAGAACGTCGCGCGCTCCTCGATGGCGAGCCGCAGTTCGTCCTCCCAGTCGATGATGTCGGGTGCCGCGGTCGCGAGGCCCAGCTCGTCGGCGCGCTCGGCGTCGATCTGGCCGGGCTCGGCGAGGATCTCGCCCACCCGCTCGGGCGTGCCGAGGAAGCGCGACTGCAGACGCGTGATGCCGTTGCTCATCGGGAAGGTCCCGCCGTTGCTGGCGGTCACCCCCATGGACACCTCGTGATCGGGGTCGTTGAGCAGGTAGATGCGGTCGGCGGAGAGCGCCGTCTCCAGCAGCGTGCCGACGAAGCAGCTGCCCTCGTCGGCAACCGCGAACAGGCTGCGCGCGCTCAGGTCCAGGCGACGCAGCACGCGTGCCATGAACAGCCGCGTCTCGCGCACGTACCAGTGGTCCTTGCCGGACTCGAGCAGCGCGTCCGTGGCCGCCATCACGGCCGGATCGCCGCGCGTGTGCAATGTGACCGTGCCGATGGTCAGCTCCTCGAGGCGCAGCCGCAGCAGCGCGTCGTCGAGTTCGCGGAAAGCGGCCATCACCCACCAGCCGCCGGCGGCGGCATGCGCCTCCTCGGCGGTGGCCGGGCCGGCTTCCGCGGGAACCGTCAGGGTCAGGCTCGCGGTGCGCGCGGAACGGTCGATCGCCAACTCCACGTGCTCGTAGTGGATCGCGTCCTCCTCGAAGGTCGGCTCGAGGCGCGGCAACTCCACGCCCTGGCCCTCCGGGGTCGCCGGGCACTCGTCGGCCAGCGTGCGCGCCACCTCGGTGGTCGTCTCATCGAACTTGCTGAGCGCTGCGATCGCGTCCACCAGGTTCCATTCGACGGCGCGCTTGCCCTTGATGCCCTCGGCCAACGTGTTGAACACGTCGGCGCGGTCGCGGCGCACCATGCGCTTGTCGACCACGCGCGTCAGCCCGCCGGTGCCCGGCAGCACGCCCAGCAGCGGCAGTTCGGGAAGCGAGACCGCACTGCTGCGGTCGTCCACGAGCAGGATGTGATCGGCCGCGAGCGCCAGCTCGTAGCCGCCGCCGCTCGCCGTGCCGTTCAGCGCGGCCAGCGTCTTGAGCCCGGAGTGTTCGCTCGCGTCCTCGATGTAGAGCCGCGTCTCGTTGGTGTACTTGCAGAAGTTCACCTTGAAGGCGTGCGTGGACTGCCGAAGCATCATGATGTTCGCGCCTGAGCAGAAGACGCGGTCCAGGGCGCCGGACAGCACGACGCAGCGCACTTCCGGATGCGCGAAGCGCAGGTGCTGGTAGGCCGCGGCCAACTCGATGTCGACCCCGAGGTCGTAGCTGTTCAGCTTGAGGACGTAGCCGTCCTTGAGGCCGCGGTCCTCCTGCACGTTCATGACGAGGCGCGCAATGTCCCCATCCACGGACAGCTGCCAGTGGACGAACTCGTCGGGGCGGACGTCGAAGCGAAGACGATCGGTCACGGCGGTCACTCGAACTCGGGAACGGGTCGGACGTCCACACGGACGGACACAGGCATCACCGGGGTGGGCGAGTTGGCCGCCTGCCCAGGGCCGCATACCGCGAACCCTCCGGGATGCCCCGGCGGCTTGGAACCATAGCATCATATTGCCTTGCTTATGGCAAGTCTCGGAAGTATAATGCCGCCATGCGACCTGAAGCAGTCCTGGTCGAGATCGGACGCCGACTCGCCCACGCCCGGAAGAACGAAGGCCTCTCGGCCGGCGAACTCGCCCGCCGAGCCAACCTCTCGCGCCGCTACCTGGCCATGGCCGAGCGTGGCGACGCGAACCTCTCGTTGCTCAAGCTCGTCTCGCTCGCGCGCGCGCTGAAGATGCCGCTCCGCGAGTTGTGCGACGTCGACGTCGGACACGCTCCTGAGTTGCGCGTTGCGTTGCTCGGCCTGCGCGGCGCCGGGAAGAGTTCGGTGGGGCGTGCGCTTGCGAACCGGCTCGAGGTCCCCTTCTTCGAACTCGATCAGCTCGTCGAGCAGAACGCCGGCTTGCGACTCGGTTCGATCTTCGAGATCCACGGCGAGGACGTGTACCGCCGTCACCAGCGCGAAGCGCTCGAGATGTGGTTGAAGCAACACGGCAGCGGCGTGCTCGCGCCCGGCGGTTCCATCGTCAGCGACGATCCCGCCTGGCAACGACTGCGCGGCACGTGCCGCACGGTCTGGTTGAAGGCCAAGCCGCACGAGCACTTCCAACGCGTGGTGGACCAGGGCGACGTGCGCCTGGCGCAGCGGAACCCGCGCGCGATGGCAGAGCTGGAGAAGATCCTGTCCGAGCGCGAGCCGCGCTACGCGCTGGCCGACAAGACCGTGCTCACCAGCGGGCTGACGCCCGAGGGCATCGCCGACGAAATCGCTGCCTGGGTCGTGAACTAGCCCGCGTCAGGCCACCCAGCGTTCGAGCTGCCGCCGGTGTCGGAGCAGGTGCACGATGGCGTGCTCGAGCAGCATGTCCGGGTCGAAGGTCGGTCCCCAGGGCACCTCGAAGGTGATCTTCGCGACCTCCTCCTCGCTCGCGTCGTAGAGCCCTTCCAGGGCGCCTTCGGTGTACTGCAACGCCTCGACCAGCGCCGGGCGCAGCGCCGCCGGATCGTCCACGAACACCCCGCCGTCCGGCAGGCTCGGCCCGCGCACCTCGTGCGGCAGGCCGCGCGCCTTGCGGATGTCGTTGGCGTAGCCGAGCGCGGCGCGGCGCACGTGCGAACAGATCGCGCGCGGTGACGCGGTCCACGGGTCGGCGCTCTCGCGCTCGGCCTCGAACGTCGCCTGGTCGATCGTCTCGACGTGCGCGCAGAGCAACTCGGCGGCTCGCGCGTACTCGTCCATCAGCGCACCCATCGCTCCGGTGGCTCCGGGGTTCTCGAGGAACCGTTCGGGTGCGGTCGCAAAGGCTTCGTCGCGTGTCATGCGCGCATCGTAGCAATCGCTTCGCGCCCGGTTCCGCGGGCCGTCCAGTACCATGACGCGACCACGACGTCAGGGAACGCCGCGGAGAGTCCGATGACGGGTGCGAGGGATCGGAGCCACAACGTGGCACGCGCGGCATGGGCTGTCGCCTTGCTGCTGTTCGGTGTGGCGGGCTTCGTCACGCTGCGCGAACGCTTCGACCCCAGCCTGACGCCGCGCCCGGCCCTCGGCGCGTTCTGGCGCGCGCGCGGTCCGCTCGGTTGGCCGCTCGTCGTCGCTCCCAATGACCCGGCCGTGGCGCGCGGTCTCTCGCTCGCGCCCGATGCGCGACTGCAACTCGTCATCGGCGGACCGGTGTCGCTTCGCTACGACATGCTCGAGATCGAGTTGGCCTATCCCGACCCGGGCGGCGCGCTCGAGATCGTGCTCGGCGAGCAGGGCGGCGACCGGACGCGTGTCGTGTACGCCCGCACGGCCGAATCGTTCGAGGTGCGCGCCGAGCGCCGGCGCAACGACGCTCCGACGATCCCGCTGGGCGAGGCCTCGCGACCGGACTGGCGCACGGCCGGAACGGCCACGCACATCCTGCGCGTGCAAACCGGCCAGCAACGCACGGAACTGACCCTGGACGGCACGCCGCTGCTCGGCTGGGGCGACGCGGCGGGCGCCGAAGCGAGCGTCAGCGTGCTGGCGCGCGAGGCGCCGCTCGAACTGGTCGCGCTGCGGGTGGAGGGCATGGGCGGCCCGAACGACAAACGCTTCCGCCAGGAGACCGATTTCGCGCACCTCCGCCAACGCGGCAGCTGGCAGCCGCGAGCGATCGACGCGGTCTTCGGGCTTGCCGCGATCCTGCTGTCGGCGCTGTGGTTGGCGTCGCTGTGTCCGACCCGACCCACCCCGGCGCTGTTGCTGCGCGCCACCTGCCGCCTGCTCGGTCCGACCGCGCTCGTGCTGGCCGCGGCGGGGGCGCTCGTCCGGGCCGACCCCGCGCTCGTGTCCTGGTTGCACTGGGGCCTCGGCGCCGCGGCACTGGTCGGGATGGCGGGAGCGATGCGCGCGCTGCGTCCGGTTCCGGACGCGCCGCCCGACGGCCGACCCGAGGGACGGGCGCTCGCCACTCCCATCGCGTTCGTGCTCGTCGGGGTGTCTGCGTTCTGCGCGGGCCGACAGGCGCTGGTCGTGCCCGACGAGCCTGCGCCCGAGCCGATGGCGTCGCAGCCGGCGGCCTTGGAGCCGCCCACGTCCATCCACCAGGCCGAGCCGTTGACGCTCGATGCAGCCAGCGCCTTCATCGTGCCGGCCGCCTATCGCGACATCCTGCTGAACTGCACGGTGCTCGTGCGGGAGGGAAGCGTCCTGGGCGTGCGTCTCCGCGCGCCGCGGACGCGCTTCGCGGAGGGCGCGTTGCTCGTGCTGTCTACCGACGAACGCATGGAGACGCGCTTCGTCCACGAGAGCGAGGACGACTACCGCGCGGTGGGCGACGCGTACCGCGGCGACGACGGCCGATCGCTCGTGACGCCGGGGCGACACGAGCTGACCATCCGCGCGAACGGCCGGCAACTGGTGGCGGAACTCGACGGCCGGCCGCTCTGTCGCACCGACGACCGCGCCATGCCGCAGGAGGGTGGCCTCGTGATGCTGTCGCTCCGCGGCGCTGTGGACGTTTTGGATGTCTCGATCAAGGCGCTGCCGACCGACCCGGACGCGCCGGTCGATCTGGCCCCGATGGCGCGCGCCGCCGCGATCCCGTTCGCGGTGTGGCTGCTCTACGCGCTGGCGGCGGCCTGGCTGCTCGGCGTGTCGCTTCCGTCCTCGCTCTCCTCGTCCGCATTCGCGCTGCTCCCGCTCGCGGCCGCCTGGCTGCTGGTGGACGAGAACGGCGAACTCACCCACGCCGCATTCGGCACGGCGGCCGGCGCAGCGATCGCGATGCTCTTCGTGCAAAGCGTCGTCCACACGGGCGTCGGACGGCGCGGCCGCGGCACGGCGTTGATCCTGATCAGCCTGGCCCTGCCGCCGACCGCGCTCGCCCTGTCGATCGAGAAGCCACTCGCCACCAGCGAGGTCTGGCTCGACCAGATCAGCCACGTGGACTGGAGCGGCGACCGCCTGCACGAGGGGCTGATGCACCTGGAGCACCCCTTGCTGCGGCGGCGCAACACATGGCTGGGGGACCACCGCTTCCACGGGCGACAGGTGACCGAGCAGGCGCATCCCGACGTCTCGCGCGTGATCTCGCTCGGCGCCTCCGGCACGTGGGGCTGGGGCTACCCCGTCGGCAGCAGGAACGACTATCCGAGCCGGCTCCAGGCGCTGCTGATGCAGGAGCGCCCGGTCGAGGTGATCAACGCCTCGTGGGTCGGGAGCTCCGGCGACCGCTTGTTCCGTTTCCTGCGCGACGGGCTCGCGCCGCTGCAGCCGGACGTTGTCACGCTCTCGGCCTACTACGCCGACGCCATTGGTCTCAGCCAAGGCGACGAGGAGGCCTACCTCGCGCACGCGGCGACGAGCGGATACGAACGCTCGTGGTGGGACGACGCGCGCGAGCGGCGACGCCTCGCCGAGGACCGTGACCTGCTCAAGCGCATCGCCGCGGTGCGCGAGGCCACCGACGAGATCCCGCACGACCTGCTCGAACGTCTCGCCGGCGACGCCCACCCGCCCGAACGGTTCGCCGCGATGCTGCGCCGGTTCGCCGAACTGTCGCGCGAGCGGGGCTTCGGGCTGGTGCTGATGAAGGAGCCCGTCTCACGCCCCGAGGCCTTCCCCTGGAAGCGCGAGTTCGACGCGGTGATGGACGAGGTGGCCGCGGAGTACGGCCTGGTCGTCGTCGACCCGGCCGCGGCGCTCGCGGCCGAGGGCGCATCCAGCGTCTTCCTCGACGCCGTGCACCCGAGCGCACGCGGCCACGAAATCATCGCGCGCGAACTGCTGCCCGCCGTGCGCGCCGCCCTCCCCGGGCGCTGACCCGGGCGGTCGCTCAGCCCAGCCGGACGTTCAGCCCAGGATGTCCGGCGGCGCCGCGGCCCCCGCGCGCCGCGCCAGCTCCGCGAGACAGGAGCGGCCGAGCTCGCCGAGGTCGGTCGTGTGGTCGTTGACGTACAGATCCACGTGCTGCCGGATCACGTCGTCGTCCATCTCCTGCGCGTGCCGGCGCATGGTGACCAGCGCGGCGTCCGGATCGCGACGCGCCAGCGCGAGCGAGTCGCTCAGCGCCGCGACGATCCGGGCGTGCAGGTCGGCACCGAGGTCGAGACGCGCGAGCAGTCCGCCCAGCGGCACCGGCGCGCCGGTCTGCTCCTCCCAACTCGCGCCGAGGTCCTCGATCAGGTCCAGCCCCTCGTCCTGGTAGGTGAAGCGGCCTTCGTGGATGCACACGCCGGCGTCGGCCTCGCCCGCGCGCAGCATCGGCATGATGCGGTCGAAGCGCACGTGGCGCACCTCGGTCCACTCGGGGTGCAGGCAGCGCAGCAACAGCGCCGCGGTCGTGTCGCGCCCTGGCGCGAGCACATCGCGCGGCGCGCCGGCCAGCTCGTGCCGCGCGAGCAGCACCGGCCCCACGCCGAACCCCAGCGCCGAGCCCACCGGCAACACGCCGTAGCGGTCGCGGAGCGAGAGCGCCGCCGCGAAGCTGGCCTTGCCCACGTCCAACGACCCCGCGGCCAGCGCTTCGTTCAGCTCCTGCACGTCGGCCAGCACGAACTCCAACTCCAGGCCGGGCGTGTCCACCAGCCCCTCGAGCAGCCCGTGGAAGAGGAAGGTGTCGTTGGGACAGGTCGACAGGCCGACCGTGAGCGCGGTCACCGCTTGCCTCCCGGCCCGAGCAGCGCGGCGAGGCCCGTGTCCAGCGCGGCGATGGCGCCATCGAGGTTCCACTCGGACCAGTCGCGGTGGCCGGCGATGTTGCTCACCGCGCGCAACACGGTGAGCGGGATGCGGTTGCGCTCGCAGACCAGGGCGACGGCGTAGGCCTCCATCTCCTCGGCAAGCACCTCCGGGTCGCGCGCGTGCCAGGCCTCGGCTTCCTCCGGCGACCCCGACGCCGCGGCGACCGAACCGATCACGCCGCAGACCGCGCCGGGCAGGTCGGCACGCTCGAGCGGCAACTCGTCCGGCGGCAGGTCCTCGCCCTTCAGCCCCATCTCGCCCAGCGGCAGGAAGCCGGCGCCGCGGCCGGCGCCGATGCCCTCGTTGCGCACGGCCGTGCCCTCGATCAGCGTGCCCGGAGGCGCGCGGTCGGGGTCGCGCGTGCCCGCCAGCCCGGCCAGCACGCAGCGGCGCACGTCGCCCGCGGCCAAACGCCGCGCGGCGTGCAGGCCGGCCGACACCAGGCCCACGCCGCACTGCGACAGCTCGACGCCCGCGTCGGACGGCGGCGAGAGCTGGCTGCACTCCCACGCGCTCGGCACGAGCAAAAGCGTGGTCATGCGTCGTCCTCCAGCAGGTCGCCGAGCAGCGGCTGGGCGCGCGTGCCCCAGTGTCCGCGGTCGATGCGCACGAACACGCGGCGCGAAGAGTCCATGCGCTCGCCCAGCACCACGATGGCTGTCCGGCGGAAGGAGGGCAACGCATCGGCCGCCTTCTCGATCTGAACCAGCAGGTCGTCGATCGGGATCCGGGCGTCCGCGCCCAGCGCCAACCCGACCCGGAAGGGTCGCGTCCCGTCCTGGGCGCGCACGAAATCGGCCGCGCGTGCGACCGCGCGCTCGGCGCGGCCGACGGCGCCTTGTTCGGGGTACTCATCGAGCACCACGCTCCAACCGGCCCGCCAGTCGGTCTCGCCCGCTCCGTCGGCGTCGAACAGCACGGTCGCCTCGCCGCGCTCGGCCCGCCGCAGCGTCGGCTCGAGCCCGAACGGCGCGAGGGCCTCCGACCCCGCGGAGATCCAGGCCATCAGCGAACCCGTGTGGGCCCGGGCAAGGTCCTGGGCGCTGGTCATCGCGAGCGAGGGCAGATCGAGCACGATCACGCCCGGAACGGTGGTCGCGCCCACGCGCGATTCGAGTTGCTGCACGCTGACCACGCCGGCGCCGAGCACCAGCGCCATCAGGAACAGGATCATCGGCAGCCTCATGGGCGCATGCTACCGGGCCGCCCACGCCCGCCGGGGGGTCTGTCCGGGTGGCCGGTGGCACCTTGACGTTTGGCGAAAAACTGGTTCAATGCGCCGTTTCCGTCTCAATCCCAAAATACCTATCCACCGATAGGGACCACTTCGGTCCGGCCGCGTCCGCGGCCTCCCCCACAATCGGCCCCACCGCCATGAGCAACGCCACCGCCTCACCCGCCACCAAGGCCAAGCCCTCCAGGCTGTCCTTCCTGCGCAACCTGGGCATCATCGCCCACATCGACGCGGGCAAGACCACCGTGTCCGAGCGCATCCTCTACTACACCGGCAAGGTCCGGAAGATCGGCGAGGTGCACGAGGGCGAGGCGGTCATGGACCACCTCGTGGAGGAGCGCGAGCGCGGCATCACGATCACGTCCGCCGCCACCACCGCCGAGTGGGGCAAGTACACGCTCAACCTGATCGACACCCCCGGACACGTGGACTTCACGGCCGAGGTCGAGCGCAGCCTGCGCGTGCTGGACGGAGCGGTCGGCGTGTTCGACGGCGTGGCCGGCGTCGAGGCGCAGTCCGAGACGGTCTGGCGCCAGGCCAACAAGTACGAGGTCCCGCGCATCGGCTTCGTCAACAAACTGGACCGTACCGGCGCGAACTTCGAGTTCTGCCTGGACTCCATGCGCAAGCGCCTGGGAGTCCACCCGGTGCCGATCATGCTGCCGATCGGCAGCGAGGCCGACTACGTGGGCAACATCCACCTGATCGAGATGGAGTGCCGCATCTTCGGCGAGGACAGCGACGACACCAAGTTCGTCGTGCACGAGATCCCCGAGGAGCACCTCGAGCGCGCCAAGGCCGCCCGCCACGAGATGCTCGAGGCGGCGTGCATGATCGACGACAACCTGCTCGAGCGTTTCCTCGAGGACGAGTCGCAGATCAAGCCCGACGAGATCAAGGCCGCCCTGCGCCAGGGCACCATCGAGCACAAGCTGCTGGTCGTGCTGTGCGGCGCCGCGCTGCGCAACAAGGGCGTGCAGGCGATGTGCGACGCGATCTGCGACTACCTGCCGAGCCCGCTCGACATGCCGGCCGTGCACGGTCACGACGACCGCGGCGAGCCGGCCGAGCGCACCTGCGACCCCGACGAGCCCTTCAGCGCGCTCGCGTTCAAGACGGTCTTCGACCCGAACGGCGACCTGACCTTCGTGCGCGTCTACTCCGGCCGCATGGAGGCCGGCAAGCAGGTGCAGAACGCGCGCACCGGCAAGCGCGAGCGCCTCGGCCGCCTGTACCGCATGCACGCCGCGCGCCGCGAGGCGATCGACGCGCTGGAGGCGGGCGACATCGTGGCGGTGGTGGGCCTGAAGGACGTCCACACCGGCGACACGCTGTGCGACGACAACAAGCCCATCACGCTCGAGTCGGTGGACTTCCCCGAGACGGTCATCTCGATGTCCATCGAGCCCGACAGCAAGGGCGACCGCGACAAGCTGAGCCACGTGCTCGGCCTGCTCGCGAAGGAGGACCCGACCTTCCAGTGCTTCACCGACGAGGAGACGGGCGAGACGATCATCGCGGGCATGGGCGAGCTGCACCTCGAGGTGCTGCGCCACCGCATCACGCGTGACTTCAAGGTGCACGCGGTGTGCGGCAAGCCGCGCGTCGCCTACCGCCAGACGCTGAAGCAGGCGCGCAAGATCGAGGCGAAGCACGTCAAGCAGACGGGCGGCCACGGCCAGTTCGCCGTCGCGCGCGTCGAGTTCACGCCCACGCCCGAGACCCAGGACGTCGAGTTCATCGACAACGTCAAGGGCGGCGCCGTCCCGCGCGAGTACATCCCGTCGGTCGAGAAGGGGATCATCGCCGCCGCCAAGAAGGGCGCGACCTATCCCTTCCCCTTCGTGGGCTTCACCGCGTCGCTGTACGACGGCAAGTCGCACGAGGTGGACAGCTCGGACATGGCCTTCCAGGAGGCCGGCCGGCTCGCGTTCCGCAACGCCGCCGACGGCAACCATGTCTTCCTCGAGCCCATGATGAAGATCGAGGTGCTCGTGCCCGACGCCAACCTCGGCGACGTGATCGGCGACCTCAACAGCCGCCGCGCGAACATCGAGGAGATCGCCGACCGGATGCACCTGAAGGTGATCACCGGCAAGGTGCCGATCGCCGAGATGTTCAACTACAGCAGCCGGCTGCGCAGCCTGACCGCCGGTCGCGGCACGTACTCGATGGAGCCGTTCGGCTACACGCCGGTGCCGGTCTCGGTGAGCGCGGAGATCATCAAGGATCTGCAGGAGCAGCAGAAGAAGGGCTGACCTCTCCGGTCGAGCCCGTTCCCGCGCTCCCTGGCAGCACCACGCCCTCGGGCGGCTCTCCGAGCCACTCGATCGGCACGGCGTACAGCTTCCCGTTCACGAACTGGAAGTAGACCTTCGACAGGTCGAGCTCCTGCGGCGCCCCGTCCTCCGGCACCACCGGGTCCAGGCCGAGGTCGATCCCGGACGGCGGCACGGCACGCGCGTCCTCGCGGAAGTAATCGCCGAGCCCGCTCAGGCTCAGGGAGTTCATGCGATCCCTGACCTCGAGCGAGAGCGCGTCGCGATCGTCAGCGACCTGCCTGCTCAGGGCGACGTTCTGGAGTTCGGAGAACGCGCCCATGAGGCCGCCCGTGGCGAACCCCGCGCCGACCTTCTGCAGGCCGTCACGGTCGCCCAGCTCGGCAATGTCCTCGACCTGCTGCGCCAACCACTGGTAGTTCTCGTTCAGAACGCGAGTCGCCTCGCGCTGTTGCGCGGCGAGTTGGGCCACCTCGTCCGAGTCGCCCTGCGCAGCCGCGTCCTCGATGCGCTGCCCGAAGTTCTCGGCGATGTCGCCCACCTGCTGGGCGCGCGCGCCCTGCAACTGCTCCTGCGTCGCGGCCTGCTGCACCGTGGTCTTGCTGCTCATCAGCGCGTCCACGGCCCACAGACCGCCCAGGATCACGATCGCGCCGAAGAGCGAGAGCACCACCGGCTCGCGGTTGCGGCGCATGGCCCGCATGACGCGCCGCGTCGTGCCGATGGGCACGGCGGAGATCGGCTCGCCGTCGAGGAACGAGCGCAGGTCGTTGGCCATCTCCAGCGAGGAGGGGTAGCGCGCCTCGGGGTTCTTCTCCATCGCGTGCAGGCAGATGGTCTCGAGGTCGCGCGGGACGCGTGACTCGATCTTCTGGGGCCGCCGCGGCTCCTCGGTGAGGATCGCGCGCATGATCTCGTGGCTGGTCTTGCCCTGGAACGGGTGCTCGAGCGTCAGCGCCTCGAACAGCGTGACGCCCAGCGAGTAGATGTCGGAGCGATGGTCGACCGGGCCGCGCCGGCTGTCGGCCTGCTCGGGCGACATGTAGAAGGGCGAGCCCGCGAAGTCGCCGGTGCGCGACAGCTCGAGACCGTCCTCGACCTTGGCCAGGCCGAAGTCTCCGAGGCAGGGGATGCCGGCCTCGTCGAGCAGGATGTTGCTGGCCTTCACGTCGCGGTGGACGATGCCGCGGTCGTGGGCCTGTTGCAGGCCGTCGGCCACCTTCGCGAGGCGGTCGGCCACCTGCCGGAAGTAGCCCTTGGGCGGCTCGCCCGACTCCCTCAGCTCGGCCAGGTCGTCGGCCAGGGTGCGCCCGCGGCCGATCAGCCGCTGCGCGATGAAGAAGTCGTCCTTGCTCTGGCCCCAGGCGTAGACCGAGACGATGTTCGGGTGGTCGAGCCGCGCGGCGGCGCGCGCCTCGCGCTCGAAGCGGCTGACCTGGTCCTCGGTGTGGATCAGGTGCCGGAAGAGCACCTTGACCGCGACCGGCCGGTCGAGGCTGACCTGTCGCGCGCGGTAGACGATTCCGAATCCACCGCGACCGATCTCGTCGACGATCTCGAAATCGCCGAGCCGATCAGGCGTCGTGGACATGGGATCCCCTCCGCTTCGCCAGGCTCCGTCCGCCGTCCGTGGCGATCAGCCCGCGCGCTTGTCGAACGAGGCGAGGAACTGTTCGTTGGTCCGCGTCTCGACGATCTTCACCATCAGCGATTGCATGGCCTCGACGGGGTGCATCTGGGACATCACCCGCCGTAGCAGCACCACCTTGCGATAGACGTCCGGGGGCAGGAGCAACTCCTCCTTGCGCGTTCCGGACCGGTTGATGTCGATGGCCGGCCAGATCCTTCGTTCGGCGAGCTCGCGCGACAGCACCAGCTCCATGTTGCCGGTGCCCTTGAACTCCTCGAAGATCACCTCGTCCATGCGGCTGCCGGTCTCGATCAGCGCCGTGGCCAGGATGGTCAGCGAGCCGCCGTCCTCGACCTTTCGCGCCGCTCCGAAGAAGGCCTTCGGCTTCTCGAGCGTGCGGCTGTCGACGCCGCCCGAGAGCGTGCGCCCCGAGTTGCGGATGGTCACGTTGTAGGCGCGACCGAGGCGGGTCAGGCTGTCCATCACGATGAACACGTCCCTGCCCTGCTCGACCAGGCGCTTGGCCCGTTCGATGGTCAGCTCGGTCACGCGCGTGTGGCGGTCGGCCGGTTCGTCGTTGGTCGAGGCGATGACCTCGCCCTTCACCGTGCGCCGGAAGTGCGTGGCCTCCTCGGGCCGCTCGTCCACGAGCAGCACGATCAGGTGCGTGTCCGGATAGGCCGTGCTGACGCGATTGGCCGCCTGCTGCAGCAGGATGGTCTTGCCCGAGCGTGGCGGCGCCGTGATCAGGCCGCGCTGGCCCTTGCCGACGGGCGTGATCAGGTCGAGCACGCGCATGTTGTAGGTGGCGCCGTTGTCGCCCTCCTCGGCCTCGCCGCCCTCGAGCACGTAGCTGTCGGTCGGGTCCACCGAGGTGAGCTGCTTGAAGAGCGGCAGCGCGTTGGCCTCCTCGGCGCTGATTCCGTCGACCGTCTGGACGTCCACGACCGACCAGCGGCCGCGGGCGCGCTCGGCCCAGGCTTCGATCTCGACGCCGGGCCGCAGGTTCAGCGAGCGGCTCAGCGAGGCCGGCACGAAGGGGTCGGTGTCCTCGGGCACATAGCTGGTGGCGATCGTGCGCAGCCAGCCCTGGCCGTCGGGGAGCAGTTCGAGCACGCCGGAGACGGCCACCCGCTGCTGCGGTCCGAAGGGCGTCTCCTCGGCCCGGTTCTGGCCGCCACCCTGCTGCTGGTAGTTGCCCTGACTTCCGCGACCGCGGCCGCGGCGTCGACGCCCCCTACGGGATCGGGGCTTGGTCTGTTCACTCATTCGGTCGATCTCTCCAATGCAAGCCGTGCACCTGCTCGGGGCCGCCCACCGGGAGGGTAGGAGCCTGCCACCGAGGTCCTGCGCCAGCGGCTGGGGTCCGTCTGCGAAGACGGCAAACTTTCCAGGGGCCCCGGCGCAACGTTCACGTCGGGGGGCCGTGACGGTTGTCACGGGGGATCGCGGCGAAGCCTGCGACCGGTGGTTGTTGGCGCCCTTGGATCGCCAGCAACCTCTTTCCGATGTGTATTGTGTCCCCTTCTTCGGCTGCTTGCCAACTCAAATCGAGGCCCTTGGCGAGAAACCCGTGGCCCGCCACCAATATCACGCCGCCATCCTGGGCGCCCTGCTCGCCTTCGGGGCCGCCTGTGCCGAGCCCGCGACCCAGCCTCCCACGTGGGCCACGCTCCGGGCCGAGGGACAACTCGAACGGGCCATGCAGGCGGAGGCGCGCCGCGACCTTCCGACCGCCAGGGAGCTTGCGAGCACCGCACTGGACGAGTCGCGGGCCGCCGCCCTCGTCTCGGTCTCGGCGCGGTCCATGGCCCTCCTCGGCCGGCTGGACGGCGACCATTTGATGCTGCTCGACGCCATCGACCTGCTCGAGGCGCTGGGCGAGACCGAGGCCCTGGTGCGGGCGCGCATCGACCTCGCCGGGCTGGCCGTGGACGGCGGGCAGCTCCCGCTGGCCTCGGCCCAGCTCGACGCCGCCCTGGTCCTGCTGGACGAGGCCGAGCTGGATCGCCCCACCCACGCGCACCTGGCCGCCCGCGCCTGGCACACCTACGCGGCCGCGCTGCGCAAGGCGGGCGAGCGCGCCGCGGCGCTGTCCCGCGAGCGGCAGGCCAACCTGATGCTGAGCCTGCTCGACGACGCCGACCTGCAGCGGCTGCGGCTGGAGATCGCCCAGAGGATGGGCGACGACTTCGCCGCCACGTCCGACCCGCGCCAGGCCTTCCAGCAGCACTCGCGCGCCTCCGCGCTGGCGCGGGAGCTGGAGGACCGGCGGGCCGAGCTGGTCGCGATCACGTCGCTCACGCGGGACCTGGAGGCGATGGAGCGGTTTCGCGACGCCGTCGACCATTGCGGCCGCGCGCTCGACATCGCGCTCGAACTGAACGACACCGCGAGCGCCGCGGCGCTGGCCAACCGCGCGCTGCAGATGCTGATGACGCTGGGGGAGCGTCCCGGCAGCGAGCGCTGGGAGCGCTTCTCGGCGTTCCTCGACCGCGGCTGAGCCGCAGGCCGGCACGCGCACCCGCCGGTGCGCCCGCCTCGGTTTCCAGCCACCGGGCCGCTGATGTACGGTGTCGCGCCCGACCCATTGGGAGCGCCCCACATGAGCAGCAAGCTGTTCGCGAGCGCCGCGGAAGCCCTCGCCGACATCCCCGACGGAGCCACGTTGCTGGCCGGGGGTTTCGGTCTCTGCGGCATCCCCGAGACGCTGATCGCCGCACTGGTCTCGCAGGGCACCAAGAAGCTGACGATCGTCTCGAACAACGCCGGCGTGGACGATTTCGGCCTGGGGCTGCTGCTCCAGACGCGGCAGATCGCCAAGATGATCTCCACCTACGTGGGCGAGAACGACACCTTCGAGCGGCAGTTCCTCACCGGCGAGCTCGAGGTCGAACTGGTGCCGCAGGGCACCTTCGCCGAGCGGCTGCGGGCGGGGGGCGCCGGCATCCCGGCCTTCTTCACGCCCACCGGCTTCGGCACGCAGATCGCCGACGGCGGCCTGCCGATGCTGCACGACGCCACGGGCCAGGTCGTGAAGACCTCCGAGCCGAAGGAGACGCGCACCATCGACGGCCAGGACTACGTGCTCGAGCCCGCCATCACCGGCGACTTCGCGCTGGTCAAGGCATGGAAGGGAGACGAGTCGGGCAACCTCGTCTACCGGCGCACGGCGCGCAACTTCAACCCGATGATGGCGACCGCCGCGCGCGTCACGATCGCGGAGGTCGAAGAGATCGTCCCGGTCGGCAGCCTCGACCCCGACAACATCCACACGCCGGGCATCTTCGTGCAGCGCCTGGTGAAGTGCGAAGACATCGAGAAGCGCATCGAGCAGCGCACGACGCGCAGCAGGGAGTCCTGAGATGCTGGAGCGCCAACAGATCCTGGAACGCGCCGCGCGCGAACTGCACGACGGCGAGTACGTCAACCTCGGCATCGGCCTGCCGACGCTGATCGCCAACTGCATCCCCGACGGCATGACCATCACGCTGCAGAGCGAGAACGGCATGCTCGGCATCGGTCCCTTCCCGTACGACGACGAGGTCGATGCCGACCTCATCAACGCGGGCAAGCAAACCATCAGCGAGATCCCGGGTTGCAGCTACTTCAGCAGCTCGGACTCCTTCGGGATGATCCGCGGCGGGCACATCGACCAGTGCTTCCTGGGCGCGATGCAGGTCAGCCGCGACGGCGACCTCGCCAACTGGATGATCCCCGGCAAGATGGTCAAGGGCATGGGCGGCGCGATGGACCTCGTGGCCGGCGCGCGCCGCGTGGTCGTGACCATGGAGCACTGCACGCGCAAGGGCGGCGCGAAGATCCTCGAGCAGTGCTCGCTGCCGCTCACCGGTGTGCGCGTGGTGCACCGCATCATCACCGACCTGTGCGTGCTGGACGTGCGCCCGGGCAAACCGCTGCTGTTGGTGGAGCTCGCGCCGGGCGAAGAAGCCGGCAAGGTCACCGAAACGACGGATTGCGAAGTCGAGGTCCCAGAGGGCGGTGTGCCGGAGATGACGTTCTAGTCATCTTGGCAGGACGCTGTGCGCCCGTTCGGGCGTCATCGCGGGTGATACAGGACGTCCGTACCGGGCTATCAAACGCGTTGCGGCCGCAGCGACGGAATCTGCCCGTTCGCGTTAGAATGCGGTTCTCTCCCGCACGGATCGGGCGCGCCGCCGCGTGTTCCGGCCGAAGGAGGTGCCATGTCGATGTCGCGTCACTCCGCGTTCCGGACCGGGCTTCTGGCCCTGGTCGTCGCCTTCCTCGCGGCCCCCGTCGCACGACCGCAGGACGAGGGCGACCCCGCCGGCGAGTTGCGCATAGGCACCATCCATAGTTCGCCCCGTGAGGTCTGGGTCGACGTCGCGGCCGACCTGAGCCGCACCTGGTCGCTGACCCTCGCCACGCTGATCGACTTCCAGTACTCCGTGAACCCCGAGCTCTCGTACCTCGAGAGCAACGGCCAGATCCGCCTCGGCGGACTGTGGGTCGTGGTCGTGCCGCAGCCCAGCGCGGGCATGGACGTGACGCGCGTGCTGATCGGCACCGAAGACGACTCCGTCGCGTTCGGTGACGAGCTGAGCGTGATCGCCGGCGCCATCCTGGGCGTCATCGCGGATCGCGTCGAGGGACGGCCCGAGCCCCCACCCGCCGTGCCGAGCTACTTCCCGTCCGACCAGCAGCAGGTCGTGAACAACTACTACGACTACGGCGACACGTACTACGACTACGGTCCGGACTACACGCCTTACGTCTCGCCCTGGGCCACGAGTTACAGCAGCTCGTACTGGGGCGTGTACTGGTGGCCGACGAGCTCGTACTACGGCTATGGCTCGCCCTGGAGCAGCTGGTACAAGCCCTACTACTCGCTCTGCTACACGCCGTGGTGGGGTTGGCAGGGCAGCTACTACTGGTCCAACTACTGCTACGGCGGCGGTTGGTCCTGGGGATTCGGCTCGGCGTGGTACGGCGGGTACGGCGGGTACGGCGGGTACGGCGGGTACGGCAGCTACTGCTACTACGACGATTGGTACGACGACGACTGGGACGATGACGACAACTGGAACGACCCGCCCAACAACGGCGGCGACGACGGCGTCGGCACCTTCGTCGGCCTCGACCCGCGCGCGGGCGACCTGGACGTCGTGCCGGTCTCGCCGCTTCCCCACAAGGGATACGACCCCGTAGACCGGACCAGCGGCACCGTGAACGGCCCGCTCGGGACGAGCGTCGCGCGCGTCGATGACGACACGATCCTCGGCGGCGGCAACGGTCGCGGTGTGACCGGGACGACCGGCACCAGCGGCCGCGGCACGACCACCGGCAACGGTCGGGACACCGGCACGGACACTGGCACGGGATGGGACACGGGGACCGGCAGCGGTGGCGACTCGGGAACGAGCGGCGGCCGTGGAACCCCGACCGGCGGCGGGACGCGCGGCACGCTGCCGCCGATCGTCGTCTCCGGCACCGACGACCGGAGCGTGCCGCGCGCCAGCCCGCGCACGATCGTGGTGACGACCTCGCGGCCGTCGATCTCGACGGTGCGTTCGCCCGGCCGCTCGCCCACCGTGGTCGCCATGCCGACCGTGAGCTTCCGGCCCTCGCTCAGCCGCGTGACCACGTTCACCGGGTCCGGCAGCTCGGGCAGCTCCGGCAGCCGCTACGCGACGAACTTCGCCCCGGCGACGAGCACCTCCAGCGGCGGCCTGTTCGCCCCGACGAGCAGCTCGAGCCGCAGTGGATCGTTCGGGACATCGAGCCGCACGAGCTCGTCTCCGACCGTGTCCACGCCGCGGATGCCGACGTACAGCACGCCCACGGTTCGCACCTCGAACCCGTCGCCGACCCGCAGCACGCCCACGATCCGCTCGCCGAGTCCGATGCCGACCCGGAGCACGCCCAGCATCAGCCGCCCGAGCCCGACCCGCTCCTCACCGTCCGCGACGCGCAGCAGCCCCAAGCCGTCGTCACGGTCGAGCTCCTCGCGTCCGAGCAGCTCGCGTTCCTCGAGCTCGGGACGCAGTTCGTCCTCGAGTCGGAGCAAGCCGAGGAGTTCGCGCCCGCGCTAGTCGGGACACCTTCGGGGTTCGGCAGTGCCTGCGGGGCCCGCGGCCCCGGGCAGCGTCAGCTGGCGGCGACCTTGCGCTTGGCAACGCCCTTGCTGATCTTGCCGGACTTGATGCACTTGGCGCAGATGCGCACGCGCACCATGCTGCCGCCCACCATGGCGCGCATGTTCTGGATGTTCGCCTTGAAGCGGCGGCGCGTGACGCCGGTCGTCTTCAGGCCGATGCCACCCTTGGGCTTGGCCAGACCGCGACGGGCGATGGAGTTCCCCACCCGGGTGCGCTTTCCACAGTATTGACACACGCGGCTCATGGCCCTGGCTCCGGTCCGAAACGAGCCGGCCAACTATAGCGATGGGGCCCATTCGGGCAAGTGCGTGACGCGCCCGGATGACAGGAACGTACCTTCGGGGGTCGGGCGCGATAGCAGAGACTGAGCCGGTACCTCCCCCCTCCCGAGTCCCCGCCCGATGTCCCACCCGGATGGCCGTGATTCGCCGCCCGGCGGCGATCTCAGGCGCCGTCCCGCGTACTGGATCCTGGCCGCCCTGACCGTCCTGGGGTTCGGTCTGCGGATCTGGGAGTCCGACGTCGGCCTGCCCGAGGTGTACCACTCGGACCACGCGCAGGTGCAGCATGCAGTCGACCTGCTGAGCCACGGCACCTTCGTGAACACGGCGACCTACCCGCTCACGAACGTCTTCGTTCTCGCCGCGGCCGACACGGCGGTGTACCTCGCCGACTCGCTCCAAGCGGACCGGACCTGGCCGGACTGGCAGTCCTTCGTCGCCGACCTCGGCCGGCCGGAGCTGAGGCACACGGTGGCGCGGGCCTACGCCGCGGCCGTGGGGGCGTTGTTGGCCCTGGGCGTCTACTGCCTCGCGCGCCTGCGCTTTTCCCGGCGCGTCGCCCTGCTCGCGGCCGCGCTGGCCGCCGTCGATCCGATGCAGGTCATCTACAGCCACCAGGCCCGCATCCACGTGCCTGGCAGTGTCCTGCTGTGTCTCGCGAGCGTGCCCGTGCTCTCACTGGGCGTCCGTTCGGTCACCGTCCGCTCGGTCCTCATCGCAGGCTGCGCCGCCGGCGTGGTGGCCGCGTTCTTCCAGCTCGGCTTCCTGCTCCTGGCCACCGCGGGCATCTTGCTGGCCGTCCACGTCCGGCCCGTCCCGCGGCTGCTCGGGCTCGGCGCGTTGACCGTGGGCGCGTTCTTCCTCGTGGTCCAGTCGGCGGACGCGATCACGGGCCTGTGGGTCTCCGAGGAGAGCTTCCTCTGGGCGGACCGGCCGGGCACGCTCGGCATCCCGACGGTGACGCTGGGTTGGGATTTCGCCGGGCAGTTCCCATCGTTCGTGCTGACCTGGATCGCCGCGCGACCGGCATGTGCTGCGGGCCTGCTGGCGTGCCTCGGGCTGGTCATCGCGCGACGTGGCCAAGCCGCGGGGCGTCCGGCGCGGCAGGACCTGCTCCTCTACGGCAGCTACCCCGTCCTGGTGATGCTGGTGCTGGGCACGAACTACGCCCACCCCCGCTACCACATGACCGCGAGCCTGTTTCTGGTGGTGCTCGCGGCCGCAGGCTGCATGTCGCTGCGGACGACCTGGATGCGCACGGGCCTGGCCGCGCTCCTGGTCGTCGTGCCGCTGGCCAACTCCGCTCGGTACGACGCGCTGCTCGACACCCGGGATACGCGCATCGAGTTGAGGGGAATGCTGGACGCGCTGGCGGGCGCGGACTCGCGGGTCACCGTCCAGGACTCGCTGCTGGGCTGGTCACGGTCGCCACCACCCGGCGTCGAACGGTTCCCCCCGCGAGGCTCCTTCTCGGCCTGGTCGCAGGGCACCAGCACGCCGGCCGAGACGCTCATCCGAGGCGGCGCAGAGATCTACATCCGCGTGTCCGGGAACACCCTGAACGACAGGCTCACCCGATCGGACCTGGCCGCACTCGGGTTCTCGCTCTTCGGCGAGATCGCTTCCGCCCCGATCCAGAAGATGACCTACCTGCCGGACGCGCCCCGCCACCTGGTGCCCGACCTCTGGCTCACCTCGCGCGCGGGTCCACCCATCGAGATCTGGGCCCGTGGCGCCACCGCCGAGTCGCGGCTTCGTCGCGCGGCACTCGAAGAGACCCTGTCCTGGCCCGGGCCCTGAGGGCGACGGGGCCACGCGCCCCCGTTCAGTTGTCGGCCGCGTCCAGCAGGACCACGCCGAGGCTGCCGGCCACGATCACCGGCAGCCACGCCGCCAGGACCGGCGAAACGAAGCCGCGGTTGCCGAGGTCGCGGGCGGTCGCCGTGATGATCAGGAAGCCCAGGCAGAGCAGGATCGAGATGCCCACGCCCATCAGGTTGTTGCGGGGCTGCTGCTTCAGCACGAAGGGCACGCCCAGGATCACCAGCAGCAGCACGCTGAGGGGATAGGTCACGTGGTAGTGCCGGAGCAGGCGGTAGCTGGGCGCGTGGGGGTAGCGCGCGGAGCGTTCGAGGACCTCGCCGTACGAGAGGTCGAAGGGCTCGCGGTACTCGCTCAGCAGGTCCTCGGGGCGGATGTCGGTCTGGATGAACGCGGCTTCCTCCACGATGGGGTCCTCGCCGGTACCCAGCTTGCGGATCTCACTGCGGCCGTTGCGGAGTCGCCAGCCCTTCCCGCCCTCGTCGTAGATGGCGTCGTCGCCCTCGATGCCGATGTTCCGGCCGAGCGCATCGCGCCCGCTCACGTAGAGCTTCTCGATCACGCCCGACTCGACGTGGAAGCCGCGGGCGCTGAACTGCCGGTCGTTGGCGTCCTTCATGTCGATGGACGAGATGGTCCAGTCCGTCTCATCGTGCAGCAGCCGCGCCTCGAGCTTCTCGCGCTCGACCGAGAAATCCGGCGCCACGCTCTCCTGAACCCAGACCATGCCGGCCATGAACGGCAGCAGCAACGCGAAGATCGGGGCCAGCACGCGGCGGGACGAGCGACCCGTGAGCAGCATCGCCATGAACTCGTTGTGCCGCTGCAGGCGCATGATCGTGAACAGCGTCGCCATCAGCATGATGAACGGTGCGACGTTCAGGAACAGGCTCGGCATCTGGTAGAGGTAGAAGCGGCCGATGACGGCGAGGCTGTTCTCGCCCTCTTTCAGGTTGTCGAAGAAGTGGTCGATGTTTCCGAAGAAGTCGACGATGCCGAACAGCCCGACGAAGAAGACCAGGCTCACGAACCAGCTCGTCAGGAAGGTCTTCCCGACGTATCTGTCCATGCGGCCCATCATCGGCGCACCACCCGCCAGCAGAGCCCGAGACCGAGCACCAGCATGAACATGCTGCCGGTCCAGCTCGCCGCGAAGGGCGAGAGCAGATCACCGCGTGCCAGCTCGAACGAGATGCGTTTCGACGGGAAGTAGACGAACAACGTCAGCAGGAACGCGACGAGGAACGCGCCCGTGCGGTCGTGCCGTTTGAACATCAGCGCGACGGGAATGCCCAGGATCACGAAGAGCAGGCACGACACCGCGCCGGACATGCGCATGTGCACGTCCAGTCTCGCGAAGGTCTCGGTGAAGCCCGTTCTTCGCGATGGGTGCCGGTCCAGCCAGGCCATGAGCTGCGGCGTGGTCAGGTGCTTCTCGATCATCAGCGCGACGTCGCGGGGCAACGGGCGCGTGATCGTCACCTGCTCGCCCTGGACCTTTCCGCCGACCACCGTCTCGAAGTCGTACATCGTGACCTCGAATTCGCCCGTCTCGCGCTTGAGGCGCAGGCTGGCGGACTCGGCCACGATCTCGCGGGCGAGCTCTCCCTCCGTGCTGTAGATCTGGATGCGCATGCCCTGCGCGCGGCCCTCGGCATCGAACCCGTCGACCGAGATGATCGTCTCGTCGTCGAGCTTCACCGGCTCGCCCGCGGAGAGCTTGTTGCGCAGCAGCGCGGCCAGGTCGGTGTCCTTGGCCATCCGCTTCTTGGATCGCTCCATCAGCGGTCGCACGTAGTCGAGCGTGACGAGCATCCCGGCGGACATGAACACGCCGAACACGAGCCCCGGCATGAACACGTGCAGCGGGTGCACGCCGCTCGCCCGCAACGTGTCGATCTCGTTGTCCGCGGCGGCGCGTCCGTAGGTCAGGATCACCGCCACCAGCACGGCGATGGGCATGGTCAGGTTCATCTCGGTCGTCGCGAAGACCGGGATCGAGCGGGCGAACATCATCAGCGTCAGCCCCTCGGTGCGCATGACCGCCTGGCTGCTCAGGATCAGCACCAGCACGGCGGTCAGCAGGAACCACGCGGTGAGCGTGTTCCAGAACAGCTCGCGGAAGATGCGGCGCTGGAAGAGCATCATGGCCGGCTCTCCACGCCTGCGCGCTTGAGGATGGTGCGGGCGCGCGTGTTCATGCGACGGCGCTTGCCGGCCGTGTCGTCGTCCCAGCCCAGCAGGTGCAGCGTGCCGTGCGCCACGTAGAGCAGCAGCTCGTGGCGCGGGTCGATGCCGCGCTCGTCCGCCTCACGCACCGCCGTCTCGGCGGAAACCACCACCTCGCCGCGCAGGCCGTCCGGCCCGGGGTCGTCCTCGTAGCTGAACGCGATGCTGTCGGTCGGACCCTCGTGGCCGAGCCAGTGCTCGTTCAGCCCGGCGATAACCTCGTCGTTGACGAGTGCGACGCCGATGTCGGGCTCGCCGGCGTCTTCTGCCGCGAACACCGCGCTCACGATCTCGCGCACGTCCCGCGCGCGCACGTCGACGCGCCGCTGCCGGTTCGACACGGGAATCACCGCCGGCCGGAACCCGGCCTGCTCCGGTCGCGCTGCTCGTAGGCCTTCACGATCTTGTGCACGAGCGGGTGGCGCACGATGTCCTTCTGCTCCAGGCGCACGATCGCGATGTCGCTCACGTTGCTCAGCAGGTTTTCGGCGTCATCGAGGCCCGAGCGCTGGTTGTCCGGCAGGTCGACCTGGCTGTCGTCGCCGGTGACGACGACCTTGCTGCCCTGTCCCATGCGCGTCAGGAACATCTTCATCTGGCCCGGCGTCGTGTTCTGCGCCTCGTCCAGGATGATGAAGGCCTCGTCGAGCGTGCGGCCGCGCATGTACGCCAGCGGAGCGATCTCGATCACGTCGCTGTCGATGAAGAACTTCAGCTTGCCCGGCTCGAGATGCGCGCTGAGGCTGTCGTACAGCGGACGCAGGTACGGGTTCACCTTGGCGATCAGGTCGCCGGGAAGGAACCCGAGGTGCTCGCCTGCCTCGACGGCGGGGCGCACGAGCACGAGCTTGCGGAACGTGCCGCGGCGCAGCGCGGCGACGGCCAGCGCGGCGGCCAGGAAGGTCTTGCCGGTGCCGGCCGGCCCGATCGAGAAGGTGATCGTGTGCTTGTCGATCGCGTTGACGTAGCGCTTCTGCCCGGACGAGCGCGGCTCGACGCCAGCCGGCAACGGGCTGCCGTCCTGACGCGGCTGCCCCGGACCGGCGCCGCCGTTCTCGAGCACCTCGTTCACGGCGCCCTCGTCCAGCTCGCCCTGGTCACGCAGCCGCGCGAGCAGCGCACGCATCACGTGCACCGCATCGGAGACATCCTCCTCGTCGCCCTCGACGAACAAGCGTCCCTTGCGCACCTGGATGTTCACGCCGAAGCGGTTCCGCACGGCTCGCGCGTACGCGTCCCGGGGCCCCATCAGCGCGCGCTCTTCCTCTTCGGAGTGGAGCGGAACGGTCACGTCCATGGACTGCGGGTGACTCCTGGCTGGCCGACCGAGAGGGGCCTCAGGCGGGGAAGAACGCAGTATAGGCGAGCGCGCAAGGGCCCACCAAGAGCAGCGAATCCACCAGATCGAGGAAGCCGCCCGACTGCCCGAACACGGTCCCCGAGTCCTTCACGGCGCGCGACCGTTTGAGCAGCGATTCGGACAGGTCCGAGATGATCGTCAGCACGGCGATGACGAGACCGTGAAGCGCCGCGATCCACCACACGTCGGGGATGACATGGCCCGGGCTGAGCACCGGGTGCACCTCGACGCCGGCCAGCAGGAACGGCGCGAGCAGCATCGGCAGCACGATGCCGCCGATCGCGCCCTCCCAGGTCTTGTTGGGGCTGACGAGCGGCGACATCTTGCGGCGACCGAAACGCTTGCCGACGAAATAGGCGCCGATGTCGGACGACTTCGCGACCAGCACGACGCCGATCACGTACCCGAGTGCGCCCGCCGCGAGCAGCGACACGAGGCACGCCACGCCGCCGACGTACGGGATCTGGAACCACAGGCTGCCGGCGAGCTTGTTGGGCACGGGTCCGGGCCCCGCGCGCAACTGCATCGCCAGGTAGAACGCCCACACCAGCGAGACGGCGGTGAGCAGATCGCCGATCTTCTCCGTAGCGGCGTTGGGCGAGAGCGCCGGCATCAGCATGAGCACCAGCCACACCACGCCGAGCACGCGGCCGAACGCGCGACGCCCCGGCTTCGCGGCGCCCATCTTCAGCAGCTCGTCGAGCGCGCCGATGGTCACGATCGCGCCCAAGGCCGCCAGCGCCCAGGCCCGCCCGCCCATCGAACGATCGGCGAACCATGCGCCGAGCACGACCGCGAGGACGGCGGCGCCCGTGAGCGTGCGCTTCAGCACGCCGCAGTCACCGTCCGATGGCCGGGTCCGGGGCGTCCACGAGGCCGCCGTACTTGCGCGTGCGCGTCGCGTACGCGTGAAGCGCGGTGTGCAGCTCCTCGATGCCGAAGTCCGGCCAGCAGGCCTGCGTCACGTACAGCTCGGTGTAGCTGATCTGCCACAGCAGGAAGTTGCTGACGCGCATCTCACCCGCCGTGCGGATGAGCAGGTCGGGGTCGGGCCCCGGCTGGTACAGGCCGGCCGAGATGGCCTCCTCGTCGATGTCCTCGGGCGCAATCTCGCCGGCCGCCACGCGCCGGGCCAGCTCGCGCGCGGCGTCCACGATCTCCAGCCGGCCGCCGTAGCTCAGCGCCAGGCACAGGTTCAGGCCGGTGTTGCCCGACGACAGCTCGATCGACTTGTCCAACTCGCGGCGCGCGGCGGCAGGCAGTTCGTCCAGCCGGCCGATGGCCGTGAGCCGGACGTTGTTCTCCTCCAGCGTCGGCCGCTCCTGGATCAGGAACTTCTTGAGCAGCCGCATGAGGAAGGCGATCTCGGTCTTCGGCCGGCGCCAGTTCTCGTAGCTGAACGCGTACAGCGTGAGCTGCTCGAGTCCGAGCTTCGCGCACTCGGTCGTGATCGTGCGGATCGTGGTCGCGCCCGCTTCGTGCCCCGCGGTGCGGATCAGCCCGCGCCCCTGGGCCCAGCGCCCGTTGCCGTCCATGATGATCGCCAGGCGGCGCGGCAGCCGGTCGGCTGGAATGTCCGTCATGCCGTCTCCCGGTGGATCGTGGACTCTCGCCCCGGCCCCACCGACAGGATCTCCCAGGGCACGCCGACGCGCGAGCAGATTTCGTCCACGAAGGCGCGGCAAGCCGGTGGCAGGTCGCCGAAGTGGCGCACGTTGGAGATGTCCTCCTTCCAACCGGGGAACATGTCGATCACCGGTTCGGCGCGCTCGACCATCGCGAGGTCCACCGGGTACTCGTCCACCGGCATGCCGTCGATCGTGTAACCGGTCACGATGCCGATCAGGCGCATCCCGGAGAGCACGTCGATCTTGGTGATCGCCAGGCCGTGGAAGCCGCACAGGTTGGCGCCGTAGCGCGCGACCGGCACGTCGAACCAGCCGCAGCGCCGCGGCCGCCCCGTGGTCGTGCCGAACTCGCTGCCGCCCTCGCGCAGGCGGTCCGCGGTCTCGTCGAGCAGCTCGGACGGGAACGGGCCCGCGCCGACGCGCGTGCAGTACGCCTTGAGCACGCCGATCTGGTGGCCGATCGCGCTGGCCGGCACGCCGGCGCCCGCCGCGATGCCCATCGTGTCGGAGTTGCTGCTGGTGACGTACGGATAGGTGCCGTGATCGATGTCGAGCATCACGCCCTGCGCGCCCTCGAAGAAGACGTGCTTGCCCGCGGTGATGGCCTCGCGCAACAGCTTGCCGGCGTCGGCCACCATCGGCGCGATGCGCTTGCCCTGGGCGCGCGCCCCCTCGTAGATCTCGTCGAAGTCGAGCGGCTCGCCGCCGAAGACCTTCGTGATCAGCTGGTTCTTGTCGTCGAGGTTCGCGGTCAGGCGCGCGTGCAGGCGCTCCTCGTCGATGAGATCCCACATGCGGATGCCGCAGCGGTTGGCCTTGTCGGCGTAGGCCGGGCCGATGCCGCGCCCGGTGGTGCCGATCTTGATGCCGGCCTTCTGACCCTCGCGCAGGTGGTCGAGCGCCTTGTGGTAGGGCATCACGCAGTGCGCCGCGCCGGACACGATCAGGCGACCCATCAGGTCCAGGCCGTCGGCCTGGAACTCATCCACCTCGGCCAGGAGTTGCGCCGGGTCGACCACCACGCCGTTGCCGATGACGTTCAGCTTGCCCTCGCGCAACACGCCGGACGGCAGCAGGTGGAAGGCGTGCTTGTGGCCCTCGACGATGACCGTGTGCCCCGCGTTCGCGCCGCCCTGGAAGCGCACGACCACGTCCGCCCGGTCGGCGATCAGGTCGATGATCTTGCCCTTGCCCTCATCGCCCCATTGGGCGCCGATCACACTGGTGGCTGGCATGCGTTTTCCGGGGAGGGAGGAGGCGAACGACGCAGGTTAGACAGGCGGCGGGAGGGCCGCAAGCGGCGCTCCGATCAGAGGGCGGATCAGCCCCCGGGCGGGGTCTCGCCCTCGTCGCCGTCCTTCTCCTTCTCCTCATCGTCCGGTCCGGGCGCGTCCTGCCCGCCGCCGATGTAGCCCGTCTCGAACAAGGCCTCGAATGCCTCGGACCCGCCGCCCGGGAGGGCCGTGCGCGCGCGATGGTCCTTGGCCCAGGCCATCGCCTTGCCCAGCAGGCGCGACAGCCGCTCGCCCACCGCCTCCAGGCCCGGCGCGTCGGGCAACCGCGGCGCCTGCGCCAACGGGTCGGCCTTCAGGTCGAAGAGCTCGCGCCGGCCCTCGCCGTCCTCATCCTTCACCGGCAGCGCGTGGATGTAGCGGTGTTCGTCGGTACGCACGCTGGCGATGAAGCGACGCAGCGGGTCGCCGAGGCCGTCGGCAGCGATGCCCTTGTCGGTCTCGCTGAATGCGGCGCCGGTCGGCCGCTCCAGCGGCGGGCGTGCCGCGCCCGCGTCGAAGGACACGTCCATCCAGTCGAGCACCGAAGCGTACAGGCCGATGGTCCCCGCGACCGACGGCACGCTCGCGCCCGACGGCCAGGCCTGCTCGACACCCGGCGGCGCCGTGACGATCAACGGCACCCACAGCGATTCGTCGTGCAGGTTGCTGCCGTGACCGATCAGCCCGTGCTCCAGGAACTCCTCGCCGTGGTCTGACGTGAACACGATGATCGTGTCCTCGTCGAGCCCCAGTCTTTCGACGACGTCGAGCAGCGCGCCGAGTTGCTCGTCCATCCACGCGATCTCGCCGAGGTAGCGCTGGCGAAGGAAGCGCACGTCGGGGTCGTCCATCGGCGGAACGTCGCCGCGCCCCTGCTGCACCGCGATCAGCGCCGCCACCACCCGACCTTCCGCGCCGGCGATGGTGAGATGCCGCAGGTCGTCGTCCACGAACCGGTCCCGCCGATCGCCCGGCGCGTTGTAGGGCGAGTGCGGGTCGAACGTGTGCAGGAACAGCAGGAACTGCTGGCCCACGTGGTTGGAGAGGAAGGCCTCGGCCAGGTGGTTCACCTGGCGCGCGTTGCTGTACGGGATGTGCGCGTAGGAGTCGAAGCCGCGCGCAAAGCCGGCGTGCGGACGCAGCACGTCGCTCGCCACGACGGCGCCCGTGGCCAGGCCCGCGGCGCGCGCTCGCTCGGCCAGCGTGGCCACGCCGCCAGGCAACACCATGCGGTCGTGGTCCACCGCGCCGTGCGCGGAAGGCGTCAAGCCCGTCATCAGGCTGGCCGTCGTCGGCACCGTCCACGGGCTTGGCGTCATCGCGCGGTCGAAGGTGACGCCGCGAGCAGCCAGCCGGTTCAGGTTCGGCGTGAGGTCCCACGGCATGCCGCCCCAGGGCGGCAGGAAGTCGGCGCGCAACGTCTCGACCTGGATCAGGATGACCGAAGGTCGCTCCGCCGAAGCGATGCGGCGCGTCACCTCGCGCGGCGTGGACAGGCGCGCGCCCGCGATTCCGACGCGCACCTGCTGTGCTTCGTAGCGCACCGTCTCGATGCGACCGGTCACGAGGTCGATGTCACGACGTTCGACCGAACCCGGCTGCAGCCTGGCGTCGTTCAGCTGCAGCGTCAGCGTCCGTCCCGTGCCGACATGCTCGCCCAGCGGCACGTCGATCTCGCGCCACGCCGTCTCGGACACCGGCTCGGAAGCGACCAACTCGTCGTCCAGGTAGACCTCGAGGCGCGCGGAAGAGCGCGGGGGCAAGCGCTCGTCCAGCGCGAGCGCGCCACGCAACGCGGTGTCCGGTCCGATGTCCACCGTCAGTTCGAGCACGCCCTCGCCGGTGATCGCGATCGCGGGTCGCTCGCCTTCGCCGCTGAACGAGCCTGCGGCCTCCACCGGGGCGACGAGCACGTCGGTCGGCTCCGAAGACTCGCCGTCCGGTGCATCCGGCCCCGTGCGGCGCGCGAAGACCACGTCCCGGTCGTCGTCCGGCACCAGCGCGAGCAGGCGCGTCTCGTCCTCGACGGTCACAGGCCAGCCTTCGGCCGGGCGCGACACCGGCTGCTGGATGACGCGCGGCGAGAGCAGCGCGACCGCGCCGCCGTCAGGTGCGCCGTTCGGCGCGCTGGTCTGGAGGATCAGCGTCTCCACCTCGCCGGACAGGCTCAAACCGACCTCGGCCGGGGGGCCCTCGCGCCAGAGGCCGGCCGGCGCGTCGGGATCGGGTGGCGCCTCCGGGAGCGCGACCCGCACACGCACGTCGGGTCTCGCGGCGTTGTGCACCGTGAGCAACGCCTCGCTGTCGTCTCCGCCCGGCCCCACCACCAGCCGCGCCACGCGCGCGATGAAGCGCCCTTCCCGCGCCTGCACGTGCCACGCGAGGCGGGCATCACGCCGCATCGGAATCGCGACCTCGTCGCGGTCCGGGTTGAAGTGCTCGAGGTCGTTCCAGATGTCCAACGCCGTGACGTCGTCGAAGCCCTCGAGCAACTCGACGCGCGCGCCGTCCAGCAACAGGTCGCGGCGCACGTCGGTGGCCATGCGCGGGCGCAACTGGTCGATCAGCCAGAGCATGATCAGCAGCGCGATCAGGACGTTGATCGCGAGCAGCACGCGCGTGCGTGTCGACCCGCGCACCCGACCGGCCGTGTCGCGGGTCGTGGTCATGCGCGTGTCCGGATCGGAGGGCGCGGCGAGGAGCGGATCAGCCCGCTCCATCCCGTCGCGCCAGCAGTTCGGCCACGCACGCCTGGTACAGCGCCTCCTCGAGCGGGACGTCCTGCATCGGGCTGCTCCAGCCGACGTCCTCGCCGCCGTCGGTCGAGAGCGTCTCGACCAACGCGAACATCTCCACGTTGAGATCCGGCCCGTCCGGTTCGAGGTGGATGTAGAGCTTCATGCGTCGGCGCCCGTCGTGCACCTCGTCCACGAGGATGTTGCGCGACACCGGATCCCAGGTGATGCCGATGCCGCCGAAGCGGTCGAGCACGAACTCGCGCGTGACGTCGTAGACCAGCGAGACGCCTTCCTCGTAGCCCACGTCCCGCAGCGCGTACGTGCGGAACCCGATCGGGTCGGGGGGCACCAACCCGCAACCGGTCGCGAAGACCAGCGTCGCGATCAACAGCGCGTGCTTCATGCAGCGGCCTCCAGGCATCGGGCGTCCTGCATTCTCGACCGATCGCGCCGGGTCCTCAAGCGCCCGCCCCCGTACCCAGGTGCATCTCGGCGCGTCCGAGCCAGTCCAGCGCCGTCTCGGTGTCCCCGGCGAACCAGAATGCGACGGCCCGTGCCCACATCTCCACCGCGTCGTAGGCCAGATCCCAGCCCTCGTCGGTCTCGGCGTCCACACGCTCGGCCAGCAGCTCCAGGACGACGGCCTCCAGGGCGAGGAATCGCTGCAGTTCCTCGGTCCAGAAGCCCTCCACCGCCTGCTGCAACAGCGCGAAGGACTCGTCCCGACGACCGTCGAGCAGGGCCTCGATCGCGCGGCGACGCAACGCCAGCGCCGCGGCCGGCCCCGGCGGCAGGCGCGGCTCGGTGCCCAGCCCGGCCGAGGTGATCGGGCTGGCGCGGTCGCCCAGCGCGACCACGCGGTCGACGAGTGCCAGGCCGTGATCGAGCGCTGACAGGTCGAGCTGGATCATCGGGTCCAGCGCGGTCGGCGCCCCGTCCGGCAGATTCTGCGCCGCCCACTGCAGCGCGCCCCGCACGGCGAACGCCAGCCGCGAGTCACGGCGCGGATCGACCTGGTCGCCGACGATGTCCAGCAGCGGCACGCCGATCAGGTGGAAGCGGCCCTTGCCGAATGGCAGCACGATCTCGGGCGCGCCGATGCGGTTGCCGAGATGGCCGAGCGTGATCATGCGCTGCTCGGAGCCCGATGGCAGCGGGCCGACGAACATCGCGCGCGGCGAGAACACCTCGTCGCCGCGCCCGAGCGGCATCCACTCGGTGCCGGCCTCGGGCCGCGCGAGGTGCAGCCGTCCCATGAAGTTGCCGGGCGCCGCGCCGATCGCGGGCGCGACGGGCAAGCCCGTGAGCGTGCGGATACCGCGTGAGCCGCCGAGCATCTCCTCCTGCTCGCCCTCGCCGGGACTGCGCGCCAGCACGACCACCGCGCCGCCCTGCCAGGCAAGGTTCCACAGCGCGAGGCGGTCCTCGAGGGACAACTCCTCGGCCAGGCGCTCGGGGCGCGCGATGAGCGCCGCGGCGAAGGGCTCTTCCGGTCCGCGCACGACGCGAAAGCCGGCGTGACGCAGGAAGGCACGAGCGCGCGCGTCCGCTCCCGGCGCCCAGACCGCGCCGAGGCCGTCCGGGACATCCGGCGGTGCGACGACCGCGACGTCGCGAACGGTCGAGACCGCCTGGGTGTCGTCCGGCAGTTTCACCGACGCCGACAGGCGCAGCACGCCGGGTCGCTCGAACGCGGACAACTCCATCGTGCGTGTGGTGACGCCGACCGGGAAGGTCGGCACGCCCAACCAGTCCGACTCGACGTGCACGCCGACGCCGTCCGGCGGGTGCAACTCGCTGCGCAGGCGCAGGTCGCCCGACACCGGCGCGCCCGTGTCGTTCACCACGACGAGCTGGCAGCGAACCTCCTCCCCCGTCTCGATGGACGGGCGCTCGGGCTGCACGACGACCAGGAACGGGCGCAGGGCGTGGCGCACGCGCTCACGCGCGGGACGGTCCTCGCCCCACGGCGCGAGCAGGCCGGCGCTGGACTCGGACGACGCCGCGCGCCACTGCGTGTAGCAAAGCAGGTCCATGTCCGGGTTGGAGCGCAGCGCCTCGATCATGTCCTCGGCCGCGTCGGCCTGGTTCTTGGCCGCCTGCTCGACGCGCACCGGGTCGCCACCGGGCTCGCCCCGGTCGGCCAACCGTCGAGCCAGGTTCGCGTAGCTGCGAAACTTCACCGCCTCGCCGTCCAGCGTGAGCCCGCGCTCGGTGAAGCCGACCAGCGCGCGCTCGGCGTCGAGCAGGGTGCCGAACCCGAACTCCGACACGAAGACCAGGTCGTTGCCGGAACCGCGCAACGAGGCCAGCTCCTCGCGTTCCTCGATCGGGAGCGGGTATGGCGGATAGGCGTGCTCGTCCACCATGTCCGCGATCGATCCGTCGGCGTCGCCGGGCGACAGCACGCGTCCGCCGACCAGGAAGCCGCCGCTGTCCACCAGCACGGGGCGCTCGGAGTCCAGCGCGGCCAGGTGGCGCGCGAGCGGTTCGGCGTAGCGATATGCCTTGCCCGACAATTCGTTGAGCACGCCCCACAGGATGATCGAGGGGTGATGCCGGTCGCGCGCGACCATCCAGTCCAGCTCGGCCTTCATGCGGCGGAGCAGGTCGGGATCGTCGTCGACCCATCCGATCGCGGGCTCCTGCAGGACGAGCAGCCCGTGGCGATCGGCGGCATCCAGGAACGCTTCCGCGGCGGGGCGCACGTGCACGCGCACCAGGTCGAAGCCGGTGTCGAGGATGTCGAGCACCTCCTGCTCGAGCTGCTCGGCGCTCGGCGTGACGCCGGCCTGCCCGGTGTGGTGCGGCTGGTAGAGCACGCCCTTGAGCACGCGTCGCTCGCCGTTCAGCAACAGGTCGCCGCCCGCGATCCCGATCGTGCGAAAGCCGAAGCGGCGCGTCGCGAGGCGCTCGCCGTTGATGTCCACCGTCAGCGTGTAGAGCTGCGGGTCCTCCGGACTCCACGTGCGCGGGTCGGGCACTTCCAGACGCATCTCGCGCGCGAGGGCCGTGCCCGTGGCGTGCGGCAGGCGGATCGAGCGGCGCGCCAACGCGTCGCCGTCCTCGTGGGCGCGAACCGACACGTCGAGCTTCAGGGGGTGCGGACCGATGCCGCCCGGCGCGAGCAGCGACAGCTCGACGTCCACCGCGCCCGCCTGAGCGTCCGACACGAGCCCGAGCGTCCCGATCGTCCAGTCGTCGTCGAGGGCGAGCGTGACGCTGCCGAGCAAGCCGCCATGGTTCTCGTACCAGCTCTCCTTGGCGTGCGGCGTGGTCTTGAGCGTCAGCCCGTGCACCGGCGTGCTGCCCGGGTCGATCACCATGACCACCAGCCGCTGTCGCACGCCGGCAGCCAGCCGGCCGCTGGCATCGAGCGCGAAGGAGTCGTAGCCGCCCTCGTGGCTGCCGAGGTACATGCCGTCGAGCCAGACGCGACAGGAGTGGTTCACCTGGTCGAAGCGGAACGTGGCGCGCGCGTCGCGCGCCAGCGGCGGCGTGACGAACTCGCGCACGTAGAAGGCGACGCCGTCGTAGCCCAACGTCTCGCGGCTGCCTTCGAGCGGGCCGGGGACGAGCAGCGTCAGCTCGTTGCCCGGCGCACCGACGGGCGCCCGCCCCCCGGAGAGGGCCGCCGCCCAGTCCTCGTCGAGCCCGACGGCGCCCGGGTCCAGCCAGACGCCCCACTCGCCGTCGAGCGAGATCGCCCGATGGGCGCCAGTCGCCGGTTCGGTCGGCCGTGAGGTCGGAGCGTCGGATCCGGACCAGACCGCGGTCCAGGCCTCGTGCACGGTCGCGCAGCCCGTGCAGACGAGCGTGAGCAGGACCGCAACCATCACGCGCACGGGTGAAGTGCGTATCCTGGGTCCGCTTGCCCGTCCCGCACCCTCCGCACCCATCTGAGTCGCCATGTCCGCGTTCGTCGCCACCGATCTCCGGTTGCCCACCGCTCCCGGCAAGCGCCACGCCCCACGATACACCGGCCGCATGGCAGTCCGTTGGACCGAAGGTTGGAGGTGGGTGCTCCTGTGCGCGCTGATCGGGCTGGTCGCGCCGCGCGCCGCGGCCCAGGACGACGCGCGCCTGCCGCTCGTCCACGTCACGGTCGAGGAAGGCGGGCTCGGCTACCGCGAGCACGAGGCGGTGAGCTTCGGCGTGCCGTTCGCACGCGGCGTCGTGCGCCAGCCCGAACGCCTGCGCTGCTGGCGCGAGGACGATCGCCGCGCGATGCCCGTCCAGGCGCGCGCGCTCTCGCGCTGGCCGGACGGCAGCCTCCGGTGGGCGCTGATCGACACGCAACTCGAGTTGCAGGCGCGTGAGGAGGTGCCGCTGGTCGTTGGTATCGCCGCTGCGATCCCGCCGACACCCGAGGTGTGGAGCTTCGACTCCAAGGATCCGCGCAACCCCTACGCGGGCACCGTGTCGGACGGGCGCACGACCTGGCGCCTGCTGCGTCGCGGCGTGAACGGCGATTCCGTGCTCGGCATGCAGCCGCGGCTGCTCGACGTGCTCGGTCACAACTACGGCGCGAGCATCGATATCGGTTCGGTGCGCATCGTGGAGCGCGGACCGGTGCGTCTCACCGTGGAGATCTCCGGGTTCCACCGCGCGCTGCAGGACGGCGGTCTCGACGTGCCGTTCCACACCTTCACCGCGCGCGTGCACCTGCTCGCCGGCACGGGCCGCGCCGAGGTGCAGTGGACGCTCCAGAACGGACCGCTGCACGACCCGACCGGACCGCTCGCCTTCCTCTCCTACGAGATGCTGGTCGATCCGGGGCCCGGACCGCGCGGCATCGACGTCCCGGGCAGCCCGAGTCACGACGACGTGCGCTTCGAGTTGCGTCACGACGGGCCGCGACGAGACGACGCGGACTACAGCGTCAACGGGAAGCACATCGCCATCGTCGCGCACCAGGACCTGTGGGCCGGGGTCGACTCGGCCGCCGGCGGGGTCTTCGTGCACCGCCGCGACAGCGCCAACAACCATCCGGCCTCCATCGCCTACGAACCGGGCGGCGACCTGCGCATCGGCCTGCTGCCCGAGGCGAAGGGCGTGCTGCACTGGCTGGACGACGCGCAGCAGAAGACCTTCCGCCTGACGATCGCGCGCGGCATGGGCCGGGCCGGCCGCATGACGATGATGACCGCCACGCGGCCCGCGCAGATCATGCTGGACCCGCACGACGTCGCGGCCAGCCGCGCGTGGGGCGACACCGGCACCTTCTACATCCCGGATCCCGCCCGGATGCGCGTGGATACGTGGCGCCCCCGCAACCCCGACACCGGCTGGGCGCACTGGGGCGAGTTCCACAGTCGCAACACGCACACCACCGGCTCGCCGCGCAACCGGCTCAGCGTGTACGTCGAGGCGGTGCAGTCGGGACGCCAGGACCTGTACGAAATGGCGAACGCGCGCGCATGGCATGCGATGGACATGCGTCCGTACCACATCCTCGGCTTCGACGCGGACGAGTACCCGAAGGCCAACCTCCACGAGGGCCTGCCGCACGGCAACGAGCCCCCGGAGAATCGGCTCGGGCGATCGGGCATCGAGGAGCGCTACACCGAGTACAAGGTCGAGCTGCCCTCCCGCGGTCACAGCTACAACGGCTTCGACCCCGAGCACATGACGCTCGACGACGTGTACGAGTGCTACTTGCTCACCGGCGACCTGGTGGCGCTGGACGCGCTGCGCTCGGCGGGCGAAGCCATGCTCACCTGGCGCAGCGTGATGCCCGGCGGCGAGCTGCACACCGGCCGCAGCACGGGCTGGACGCTGCGCGCGCTGATTCAGGTGCACCGCGCGACGGGCGACAAGCGCTACCTCGACGCGGCGGCCGACATGGTCGAACGCGCCAACGCCGAGCGCGGACGCGGCAAGGTGAAGTACCTGCACCGCAACCGTCCCGACGCGCGGCACATCGCGGGCACCGAGTCGGAGGCCCCGTGGATGGTCGCGATCGGGATCTACGGCTTCGCCGCCTACTACGCCGAGACGGAAGACGCGCGCGTCGTGCCCATGCTGAAGGACCTCGTCTCGTTCATCATGGCCTCGTACCGCGGCGACCTCGGCTTCGCCGATGCGTTGCCGGTGGACGGACCGCTCACCGGCGGCACGACCAACAGCCCGCTGGGCGTGAGCCAGTGGGTGCCCAGCGCGCTCGCGGAAGCGGCGTACATCACCGGCGACCACGAGCCGGTGGATCGCGTCTACACCTACTTCAAGCTCATCCGCCTGCACCCGACGTACGGCCTCACCTTCGGCTCGAAGACCTGGCCCTTCTGGCAGGCCTACATGCAGTCGCTGAAGGAGCGCCACGGAGACGCCGCGGTGCAGAGCCCCGCGACGTTCCGCATGCCGCGTCCGGACGACCGCTAGACGGGACGCTCTCCGTTTCGCGCACCCACGGGCGCGCTCCCTCGGCGCGGCTTGTGGACGCAGCGGCCCCCGGCTACTCTCGGCCGCGTGATGAAGAAACTGTTCATCGGCTGCGGCATCCTCGTGGTGCTGATCCTGGGCGTCGTGGGCTGGGCTGCGTACCAGGTGTATCCCGACGCGACACAGGGCCAGGAGCAGATGGCCACGGCGTTCGCGCAGCTCAAGGAGCTCGATCAGGCGCACCCGTTCGAGGCCGATGCCCAGACGCAGCTCGACGGACCGCGGTTCGTGCAAGTGCTGCAGATCCGTGTCGACCAGGCGAAGTACCTGCGTGGGATCGTCGAAGATCTCGGATCCCTGGCCGAGGAGTTCGAAGACGGCGAGGAGCCGGGTTGGATCGAATCCTTCAGGCTGCTTCTTCGCGCCATGAAGCAGTCCTTCCTGTTCATGGGCGAAGCCTCGACGAAGTTCGCGGAGCGGCTCGCCACTGCGCAGATGGGGCCGTCGGAGTTCGCCTGGCACACCAAGGTGCTCTGGGCCTGCCTGCGTCGCGTGGATCAGGGCGCCGGTGAGCCCGGGCTCGAGGACCTGCGCGGTCGGTTCGACGAGTTCAGGGAGTTCTACAAAGAGCAGAAAGACGCCAACGACAAGCTGCCGGTGCTGGACGAGCTGATCGGCGACGTGCCGTCCTCGGTGATTGCCCAGGCCTCCGTCATCCTGGCGACCGACGTCGAGCGCGTGAAGGACGGGCTCTACGCGCCCCAGTTCGACCACCTCTACCTGCTGCTGCCAGCGCACGAACTCGAGGACCTGGAGTTGATGGTCGAGCCGGATGGCGCGGAGGCCCCGGCGGGGCGATGACCCGCACGCTGGTCGTCCCGGTCCGCGGCATGACCTGCGGAGGTTGCGCGGCGACGATCGAGCGCGGCCTGAACAAGATGCCGGGCGTGGAGTCCGCGGCGGTGAGCTTCGCGACGCGCACCGCCACGGTGCACGGCGAGGTGAGCGAGCCGGACGTGCTCGAACGCATCGCCGGGCTGGGCTACGAGGGCGTCCCGGCCGATCACGCGGGCGACGAGGAGGAGTCGGCGGCACGTCCCGCGCAGACCCGGGCCATCGCCGCCGCCGTGCTGACCGCCGGTGCCTTGCTGCTCGCGCCGATCGACGCCTGGTTCGCCGGCGCACTCGAACTGCTCGTGCTGCTGGGGCCCGGCCGCGCGATCTTCGTCGCGGCGCTGCGCATGGCGCGCCGCCTGCACGCCGCGATGGACACGCTCGTCGCCCTGGGCGCGGGCGCCGCCTTCGGGTTCGCGCTGCACCAGCAGCTGACCGTCGGCGAGGCGCGCTTCTCTTCCGGCGCGCTGATCGTGGCCTTCGTGCTGATCGGTCGCGCCCTCGAGGAGCGCGCGCGGCTCGCGGCGTCCGCGGCGCTGCGCGCCATGGGCGGGCAGGCCGCGAGCGAGGCGCGCGTGCTGCGCGACGGCGAGGAAGTGCGCGTGCCCGCGTCGGGCATCGACGTCGGCGAGTTGTGCCGCGTCGGCGAGGGCGAGGCGGTCCCCGCCGACGGCGAGGTGGTCGAGGGCGGCTCGGGCTTCGACGAGTCGCTGCTGACCGGCGAGTCGATGCCGCAGTTCCGCACCCTCGGCGACCGGCTGATCGGGGGGACGACGAACGTCGGCGGCGCGCTGGTCACGATGCGCACGACCGCCGTCGGCAGCGAGACGACGCTCGCGCGCCTGCTGCGCCTGGTCGACGAGGCGCAGTCGAGCAAGGCGCCCGTGCAGCGCCTGGCCGACCGCGTCGCGAGCGTGTTCGTGCCGGCCGTGCTCGCGTTGGCAGGGCTCGTGTGGGCCTTCGGCCCGGGGCCGCTGGCGGCGGTTGCGGTGCTGGTCGTCGCCTGCCCCTGCGCGCTGGGCCTGGCCACGCCCACCGCGGTGCAGGTCGCATCGGGACGCGCGGCGCAACTCGGCATCCTGGTGCGCGACGCGGCCGCGCTGGAAGGCTGCGCGAGCCTCGACACGCTGCTCGTGGACAAGACCGGGACGCTCACGGTCGGCGAGCCCCTGGTCGAGGGCCTCGAGGCCGTGCCGGGGGCGCCCGACGACGAGGCCTCGCTCGGCGTCGCGTTGGCCGCGGCCGGCGCGGTCGAGCTCGCCTCGGGGCACCCGCTCGCCGCGGCCATCCGCAACGAGGTGCAGCGACGCTCGCTGGAGCTGCCCGCGGTGGACACGGCCTCGCTACAGGCCGGCGGCGGCGGCGTGAGCGGCACGCTGGCGGACGGCCGGCAGGTCGTGGTCGGCTCGGCCCGCTACCTCGCCGGGCACGGACTCGACGTGACGGGCAGCGAGGCGCGTGCCGAGGACTTCGCGAAGCGCGGCTGGACGCTGGCCTTCGTCGCCGTCGACGGACGCGCCTTGATGCTGCTCGGCCTCGCGGACCGCATCCGTCCGACCAGCACGCGCGCGGTGCGCGTGCTGCAGCAACTCGGCGTGCGCCCGGTCATGACCACCGGCGACCACGACGCCGCGGCCAGCGCGATCGCGTCGCTCGCCGGCATCGACGAAGTGCACAGTGGCGAGACGCCCGACGCCAAGGCCGAGCGCGTGCGCGCGCTGCAGAGCGGCGGGCACAAGGTCGGCATGGTGGGTGACGGGACGAACGACGCGCCGGCGCTGGCCGCCGCCGACGTCGGCATCGCGGTCGGCGGCGCCACCGAGATCGCGCGCGGCAGCGCGCCGATCGTCCTGGTGCGAGGCGACCTCGCGCGTTGTGCGGAGACGGTCGAGTTGGCGCGCGCCTCCATGCGCATCATCCGCCAGAACCTCTTCCTGGCCTTCGCCTACAACATCGTGGCGCTGCCCATGGCGGCGACGGGCCGCATCGATCCGCCCTTCGCAGCCGCCGCCATGGCCGCCAGCTCGCTGGCCGTCGTCACCAACGCCCTGCGCCTGAGACGCTTCCGTTCGCGTCTGGAAACGGACTTCGGGCTCGAGAGCTGATCGGTCCTCCAGCCGGGCCGCCTCCCAACCGATATGAAGGGAGTGCCTTGCGGCGCCGAGTCTTCTTCCGCTTCGGACACGGTGCCGTTTCCTCCCCCGTCCGAGACGGAGGCACGTGCATGCGGATCCTGGTGGCAGAAGACGAACCCCTCGGCCAGCGGCTGCTCAGCCGGCTGCTGGAGGAGATGGGACACGAACCCGTCGTCGTCAGCGACGGCGAGGCGGCCTGGCGCGCGTTCTGCGACCAGCCCTTCGGCATCGTCATCACCGACTGGCGCATGCCCGGCATGGACGGCCTCGAGTTGGTGCGGCGCATCCGCGCGGCGCGCTCACGCTCCTACTCGTGGGTGATCATGCTGACCGGCATGGACGCCAGCGAGTCGTACCGCCGCGCGATGGACGTCGGCGTGGACGACTTCCTCACCAAGCCGCTCGACCATGAGCGGCTGCGGGTGCGCCTCCGCGTCGCCGAGCGTGTGCACCGCATGACCGAACAGGTCGCCGCGCTGGCCTCGGTGCTGCCGGTCTGCATGCACTGCAAGCAGGTGCGCGACGAGGGCGACAACTGGAAGCAGGTCGAGGAGTACATCCGCGACATCGACTTCAGCCACAGCTACTGCCCCGAGTGCTACTACCACCACTCGCTGCTGCCCGAGCTGCTGCGCATGCGCAGCACGACCGACGAGCCCGCGGCCCGCGAGGACTGCACGCTCGACCTCAAGGTGATCGACTCGCTCGACGCCTTCACGCACGAGTCGAGCCCCGGCCTGTTGGACGACCTGCTTGACGGGCTCGCGGCCGAGGCGCCGCGCGCGCGCACGGATCTCGCAGCCGTGGCCACCGCCGGCCTGATGGACGAGACCGTTGCCGGGCGGCTTCAACTCATGCGCAACCGCTGCGCGGACGTGGGCGCAAGCCACTTCGTGGCCGCGCTGGACCGGTTGGCGACGCTGGCCACCGACGCGCCGCCCGATCGCTGGGCCGAGACCGCCGAGGCGGCGTCGGCCGAACTGGACCTGCTGATGGTCGAGCTGGAGCGCGCGCGCTCCGAGCGCAGGGCGGGCGGCGACTCGCTGGCCGCCACCACGCCCTGACGCCCGCCGGGGGCGAGCCCCCTAGCCGTCGAAGTACATCTCGAACTCGAGCGGGTGCGGCCGGGTCTTGAGCGGCAGCACCTCGTTCTCGCGCTTGTACTTCAGGAAGGCCGCGATGAGGTCCGTGCTGAACACGTCGCCGCGCAGCATGAACTCATGGTCCTCCTCCAGCGCGTCGAGACTGCTCTCGAGCGACGTCGGCGCATCCTCGACCTGGGCCAGTTCCTCCGGCGGCAGGTCGTAGATGTTCTTGTCGAGCGGCTCGCCCGGATCGATCCGGTTCTGGATGCCGTCGAGGCACGCCATCGCGATCGCGGCGAACGAAAGGTAGCCGTTCGCCATCGGGTCGGGGCAGCGGAACTCGAAGCGCTTCGCCATCGGGTTGCTGCTGAGCATCGGCACACGGATCGCCGCGCTGCGGTTGCGGCTGCTGTAGGCCAGCTTGATCGGCGCCTCGTAGTGAGGCACCAGCCGGCGGTAGCTGTTCGTGGTCGGGTTGGTGAACGCGATCACGGCGTGCGCGTGGCGGAGCAGTCCTCCGATGGCCCAGCGTCCCATGTCCGAGAGCCCGGCGTAGCCGCTGCCCGCGAACAGGTTCTGCCCGGCCTTGGAGATCGAGAAGTGCACGTGCATGCCGCTGCCGTTGTCTCCGAAGAGCGGCTTGGGCATGAACGTCGCGGTCTTGCCCGCGCGCACCGCGCACTGCTTGACCACGTATTTGAACCACTGCAGCTTGTCGCCCATCGTCGTCAGCGAGTCGTACTTCATGTCGATCTCGCCCTGACCGGCCGAACCCACCTCGTGGTGCTGCGCCTCCATCTCGATGCCCAGGTTCTCCATCGTCACCATCATCTCGGTGCGCAGGTCCTGGAGCTGGTCGATCGGCGGCGTCGGGAAGTAGCCGCCCTTGGTGCGCGGGCGGTAGCCGAAGTTCTCGCCCTCGGTGCCCGTGTTCCAGCCGCCCTCCTCGGACGCGATGGAATAGAACGAGTTCCACGGGTTGTTGTCGAAGTACACCGAGTCGAACACGAAGAACTCGGCCTCGGGGCCGAGGTACATCGTCTCGCCGATGCCCGTGGACTTGAGGTACTGCTCGGCGCGACGAGCGACGCCGCGCGGGTCACGCGCGTAGTCCTCCTTCGTGATGGGGTCCACCACGTTGCCGACCAGCGCGAGCGTCGGCTCCGTGAAGAACGGGTCCACCACGGCCGTCGAGCAGTCGGGCACGACGAGCATGTCGCTCTCGTCGATGGTCTTCCAACCGCGGATCGACGAACCGTCGAAACCGAAACCGTCCTCGATCGACGACTCCGTCACCGCCGTTGCCGGGACAGTGAAGTGCTGCCACTGTCCGAGCATGTCGCTGAATCGAATGTCGATCGCCCTGATGTTCTGGGACTTGATCTTGTCGAGCACGTCGCCCGGACTCATGCCATCCGTCATTCCCACGTGGTGTCGTTCCTTTCTTGGCGGGTTGCTTGTCGTTGTCTCGAAACGTTCGTTTGGTGGACCGTCATCCCTCAGATCGCCTCCGGTCCGGTCTCGCCGGTCCGGATGCGGATCACGTCGTGCAGCTCCCACATGAAGATGCGCCCTCTGTCGCCGCCGCCCTGTTCGATGGCGTTCACGGCAGCTTCCACGAAACCCTCGTTCACCCCGACCTCGATGCGGACCATCGGTTCGGCCGAGACGTCCTCCAAGGCGACGCCGTGCATGTCGCTGACGCCATGCACTTCGCTCACCGTCATGCGAAAGATCTCCGCGTCGGCGAGGAGCGCCGTGACGGCCGGAAGGCGCTCGGGCGCCAAGATGGCCTGGATCATCCGCATGATGGAACCGCCCTGGTCCTGGACGTCGCGGATCAGCCCGGCGGTCCTTCCGAGCCTCGGTCCGCGAGGTCCGGGACCGGACTGTATCCGTGTTCGGCTGCGTCCTCAACGGGACGTTCGCGGTTTGCCCGTCGGCGCCTCGCGGGCGCGGGCGCCGCGCCGGGGCCGGACCGTCCGGCCAGGCCGCGCGCCCTCGGCCGGTCGACGCGACGGGCACCCGCCCGCCACCGGCCGGGCGCTCGTCTCCTGGGTCGCGTCACCGGGAGGGCGCGCCTCCCGCAGCTGTTCATTCATTGTGGACAGGCTGTGCGTTTGCCGGCCGACTGACGCACCCGCAAGCGCGTGGTAACGCTTTCGACACGTATTTTCCGGGCTTTTCCCGCAACACCACGGTTCCTGCGGCGTCATGTCCATGCACCCGGCGCTTCGATCCTCGGCAGGGCCGTCGCTTGGGTGTCACCCGTCCGCTCGGATAGTCTTTGTTCGGGTTGAAGCACGGCTCCCCTGTTCAGGCAGGGCAGTCGGCGTGAGGGAAAAACGATGAATACGTACAGCAAGAACATTCAGGTGCGCTGGGCCTTCCTGGCCCTGGTGTTCCTGGGAATGGCGGTCACCCTGACCCTGTTCAAGGGGTTGCAGCTCTAGGCCCATCCGGGCGCTGCCCGGATCGCCCAAGGGGGGCGTTCCGGTCGCGGAGACCCGAGGGAGGGGATCCGGCAGGGGAAGCCGACCGACCGAATCCGGTCGCGAGCGCTCTTCGGGGCGGACGCGGACGCCGGGTCGGCTGCGTCCAGGCCTCCCCGCCGCGCCGACGCCTCCCGGTGGCGCCATCGGCTCCCGGCCGCGCCAACGGCTCCTGGCGAGCGCCGTCCCGGCATCGCCGCTAGAATCCGAGCCGACATGGGCGACACCGAATGAGCGACATCGGGGGCATCCAGCCGTCCCTGTTCCAACCGGACGACGGCGAGGAGGAGGGCGAGGAAAGCGCGTCCGCGCCAACGGCGAAGCCCGCGCGTGACCCGACCCGGAGCGGCGCCAAGCCGCGCGCGATGTCCGCCGAGGCGGCGCGGTCGCTGAAGCCGGCCCGCGCCAAGAAGCCGGCGAGCGGCAAGACCACGCCGATGATGGAGCAGTACTGGAGCGCCAAGAAGGAGGCGCCCGACGCGCTGCTCTTCTTCCGCATGGGCGACTTCTACGAGATGTTCGGCGAGGACGCGAAGACGGCGTCGCGCGTACTCGGCATCACGCTCACCTCGCGCAGCAAGGGCGAGGGCAGCCTGCCCATGGCCGGCGTCCCGGTGAAAGCGCTCGACGGCTACCTGCACCAACTCATCCGCGCGGGGTTCCGCGTCTCCATCTGCGACCAGATGGAGGACCCGAGCCAGGCCAAGGGCATCGTCGACCGGCAGGTCACGCGCATCGTGACCGCGGGCACTGTGTTCGAGGACGATTTGCTCGAGCGCGGCTCCAGCAACTACCTGCTCGCCATCGCGCCGCGCGAAGAACGTTGCGGTCTGGCATGGCTGGACATTTCGACCGGCGCGTTCTTCGTGTCGGACGTCGACGCCTCGCGCGTGGCCGACGAGATCGCACGTCTCGACCCCGCGGAGATCCTGCTGCCCGAGTCGCTGCTCGAGCACGACGATGAGCGCATCGCGTCGTGGCGTCGCGCGAGCGCCGCCCCGCTGGTGCGCGGCGCCGAGTGGACCTGGCACGACGGCAACGCCCACTCCCTGGTCTGCGAGCAACTCGGCGTGAAGACCTTGACGGGCTTTGGCGTGGCCGACGATGCGTTGTGCGTGCGCGCGGCCGGCGCCGCGCTCGGCTACGTGCGCGAGACGCAGCGTGGCGCGCTCCCCGCGGTCTCCGCGCTGAAGCTGCACGACAGCTCGGCCAGCGGCGCGCTCGACCGCGCCACCCGCTCCTGCCTGGAGCTGCTGGTCACGCAGCGCGATGGTCGGCGTGAGGGCACACTGCTCTCGGTCGTCGACCGCACCGGCACGGCAATGGGCGCGCGCCTGCTGCGCGAGTGGATCGTCGCACCACTGACCGACACCGACGCCATCGGCCGCCGGCACAGCGCGGTGGAGGAGTTGATCGCGCGACGAGAGCTGCACGGCCGCCTGGTGAAGGCGCTGGGCGCCATGCCCGACATCGAGCGCATTGCGACGCGCCTCCTGTCCGGACGCGGTCTGCCGCGCGACCTGGCAGCGCTGCGCGCGGGCCTGCGCCTCGCGCCGGAGATCCGCGACGCGCTCTCGGGCTGCGACAGCGCGCCCCTGGCCGACGCCGGCGCCGAGATCGAGCCGCTGCCCGAGTTGCTCGACGTGCTCGAGCGCGGCCTGGCCGAACATCCCGCACCAACGCTGAGTGAGGGCGGCCTGATCGCGCGCGGCTGGAACGAACGCCTCGACGAACTCGTGTCGCTGCGCGAGAACGGCGCGGCCGCGATCGCGCGCTTCCAGGCGGACGAGACCGAGCGCACCGGCATCGCGACGTTGAAGGTCGGCTTCAACCGCGTGTTCGGCTACTACATCGAGATCAGCCACACGCAGTCGGACAAGGTTCCCGACACGTACACGCGCAAGCAGACGCTCACCAATGCCGAGCGCTACATCACGCCCGAGCTGAAGGAGCTCGAGTCCTCGATCCTGTCGGCCGACGAACAGGGCCGCAAGCTGGAGGCGGAGCTGTTCGGCGAGCTGCGCGAGCGGGCCGCGCGCGACGGCGAGGCGCTGCGTCGGCTGGCGCGCGCGTTGGCGCGCGTGGACGTGCTGGCGGGTTTCGCGACTGCGGCCACCGAGCGCGGCTGGGTGCGTCCGCTCATCGACGACGGCGACACGATCGACGTGCGCGAAGGCCGCCACCCGGTGCTCGAGTCGCTGCTGCCGCCCGGCGAGTTCGTCGCCAACGACATCCTGCTCGACCGCGACAGCGCGCGACTGCTGCTGGTGACCGGCCCGAACATGGCCGGCAAGTCGACCTACATCCGGCAGGTCGCGCTGCTGGTGCTGATGGCGCAGATGGGATCGTTCGTGCCCGCCGCCTCCGCGCGCGTGGGCGTGGTCGACCGCATCTTCACGCGCATCGGCAGCGCGGACGACCTCTCGGCCGGCGCCTCGACCTTCATGGTCGAGATGACCGAGACCGCCGCGATCCTGAACGGCGCCACCGACCGCAGCCTGGTCATCCTCGACGAGGTCGGGCGCGGCACCTCCACCTGGGACGGCCTCTCGTTGGCCTGGGCGATCAGCGAATACCTCTACCGCGCGGTCGGCGCGCGCACGCTCTTCGCGACGCACTACCATGAGTTGATCGACCTGGCCGAGGAGTTCGGCGCGGTGCGCAACCTGAACGTGGCGGTGCGCGAGAGCGGCGACGACGTCGTCTTCCTGCACCGCATCGTGGCGGGCGGCACGGACAAGAGCTACGGCCTGCACGTCGCACGGCTGGCCGGCGTCCCGCGCGAGGTCATCGAGCGCGCGCGGCGCATCCTGGCCGACCTCGAGACGCGCTCACCCGACCTCAAGCCCGGCCCGCACGAGCCGCCGGCCGGCGGCGAGGAGCCCGAGCCGATGCAGCAGCCGCTGTTCCCGCGCGCGGGCGCGGCGGTGCTCGACGAGATCTCGGCGCTCGATCCGGATGTGATCGCGCCGCTGGACGCGCTGGTGATCCTCAAGCGCATGCAGGAGCGTCTCGCCGGCATCGAGTCGGACGACGACGAGGTGGCCGACACGCCACCCGAAGCCGCGGACTAGCGCGGGCTCAACCCGTCGCGCGCGGGCTCCGCGGCAGCGTCGCGAGCTGCCGGTCGTGCAGCCGGTTGAAGAGCAATTGCACGCCGATCGCGCCACCGAAGGCGAGCGCCATGTCCCACTGCGCGTCCCACTCGTCGCCCTGGCTGCCGAGGAAGGCGATGCCGGCCTCGGGGTCGGTGATGATCGCGGCCCACCACTCGATCAGCTCGTAGCTGGCGCTGACCGCCAACGCGATGCTGGCGACGATCCAGAACAGTGCCTTGCCGGGGCGCAGCGGCGTGCAGCGCACGATGAGCTCGCGCGCCAGGATCGCCGGCGTGACGCCCTGGAAGAAGTGCCCGATACGGTCGTAGTGGTTGCGCTCGAAACCGAAGCTCTCGCGGATCCAGTTGCCGAGTGGGACGTACTCGTAGGTGTAGTGGCCGCCCAGGCAGAGGATCAGCGCGAACAGCGTGGTCAGCACGCAGGCCAGCGCGGTCCACGGGAAGCGCCGCCAGAGCAACAGCATCGCGCCGCCGAAGAGCACCACCGGCAGGGTCTCCATGACCCAGATCTGGCGATCGAGCGGGCCGATGCCCGACCAGACCAGCGCAGCCGTCACCAGCAGCACCTGGAACCTGGCGGCGCTCACGACGTCGCCCCACGCGTCGGCGCCGCGCCACCCTGCCGCTTCGTCGCTGCGAAGACCGCCTCGAACACGCGCAACAGGTTGCCGCCCAGCACCGCCTCCACCGTCGATTCGTCGTGACCGCGTTCCAGCAGACCCGCGGTCAGGCGCGGCAGGGCTCCCACGTGCGGCAACTCGATCGGTGTGCGCCCGATGCCGTCGTAGTCCGCGCCCAGGCCGACGTGCTCCGCACCCGCAACCTCGATGAAGCGGTCCATGTGATCGAGTACGTGCTCCAACGTGGCCTCGCCGCTCTCCACCAGAAAGACCGGGTAGAGGTTCAGGCAGGCCACGCCGCCGCGCTCCGCGATCGCGCGCAACTGGTCGTCGTCGAGGTTGCGCTGGTGATCGCGCAACACCTTCGAGCAGCTGTGGCTGGCGATCATCGGCGCGCGCGCCACCTCCATCACGCCGTCGAAGGTCGAACGCGCGACGTGGCTGATGTCCACGACCACGCCCAGTTCCTCCATCGCCGCGACCACCTCGCGTCCGCGCGCGGTCAGCCCGCCGTGCGGGCCGTCGTCGCCGCAGCCGTCCGCCCACTCGTTGCTGTTGTTCCAGGTGAGGGTCATGCAACGCACGCCCCGCGCGTGGAACTCGCGCAGCGTGTCGAGGTCGTCCTCGATCGCGTGCCCGCCCTCGATCGCCAGCAACCCCGCCAACTTCCCCAACGCGCGCGCGGCCGCGATCTCTCCCGGCCCGGTGCACAGGGCCACCTGCTCCGGGAAGTGCGCCAACTGCCGGTCCATCGTGTCCAGCATCTCGCGCACGCGATCCGCCGCCCCGCGCCCAACGTAGTTGGGATGCACGAAACAGGTGAAGACCTGCGCGTCCAGCACACCGTCCGCGCACTTCGGCAGGTCGATGTGCAGGTCGTCGGGCGCGCGGTCGAGGTCGTAGCCCCGATCCGTCATCTCCGTCAACGTGTCGGCGTGCGCATCGAACACGAGCGCGCGCCGATGCAGATCGGCGGCCGGCTGCGGGATGTCTCGGTAGGGTTCCACGTCGCAGCGCCAGTATGGGGCGTGCAGCGCGCCGGTCCATGCCCGATCGTCCCGGCCCGGCTCAGCCTCCCGATCCGAGCGCGCGCTGGATCGCCCCTCGTACCGATGGATCCTGCTCGAACGGCAACGCGCTGCGCAGGATCGCCTGGGCCTCGGCCGTGTGCGGCGACACCGTGCGACCGAGCCCCGTGGCCGCCCAACCGCGGCAGGCCGGTTTCGGATCGGTGCGCAGCGAGTGCTCGAGGGCCGCCATGCGTTGCCAACCGCCGGGCGCGAGCGCGAGCGTGGTCACCGCGGCGAGGCGCGGCGTGTCGTCCTCCTCGGTGACGACGCGTAGTGAGAGCACGTCCTCGATCTGCTGCAACTCGGCCTCGCCCGCCCGATCCAGGCGGCGCAGCAACCCGCCCACCGCGAGAATGCGCCCGTGACCGTCCGACGTCGGATCCATGAGCGGTGCGATCAGCGCGTCCACGTCGCCGGGCATCGCGTGTCCCTCCGCCATCCACCAGCGGGCCATGGTCTTCCCCAACTCGCCCACCAGGGGGTCGGCCAACCACGCCACCAGCACCTCCCGCGCCTCGCGGCCGCGGGCCTGCGCGAGCACGTAGCTCACCGCCGGCCGCAGGCGCTGCGTGGACGGATGCGTGTCGAACAACAGCCGCCGCAGGAACACGCGCGTCTCCGCACTCCGGTCGACGCCCGTGCCCAGCGCGAAGACCGCGAGGTCGCGCGCGAACAACTCCTCCAGGGAATCCGCCGGCCGCACGATCTCGCCTTGCAGCCACGCCGCCGTGGACGGGTCGGAGATCCGCGCCATCGGCAGGTGCAGGACCGAGACGGCGCCGCGCGGCTGCTCCTGCAGGAACCGCGCCGGGTCCAGTCGGACGCCCGCACCGGGGTCGGCCTCGCGGCCCGATACCTCGACCCCATCCCCGAGCCAGGCCAGGCCGACGAGCCCCGAGCGCCGCGCCTCGCCAGCGGCGGGCAGGAGGTCCAAAAGGGCGTCGGTTTCTCCCAAGCCGCCCAGCGCGGCGAGCAGGCCGCCGTGCACGCGCGCCGAACTCTCCGTCTCGATGCGTCGGGTGAGCCGCAACAGCAGCTCCTCTCTCTCGGGCTTTGTCTCGACGGATGCCCCGACGCCCTCGGAGAAGCGTCCCAGCGCCCCTGACGCCGCGTCGTGCCAGCTGATCGGCCACTGCGCCTCGAGCGCGACCAGCCGCGCGTGCAACGCCTCCACGAGGTCCGGCTCCCCGGCCGTCGCGCGCTCCGGTTCCGGCTCCGGCATCTCGATCCCGGCCCACGCGCTCGGCACGGGGGCCGGGCCGCTCGTCGGCAGGATCACGTCCCGCACGGACCCGCGATCGGACGGCGCATGGCGCAGCACGACCTCTCCCACCCGATCCCGGGCAGCCGCTTCCCCCGCGCCTTCCGCGACACGCAGCGCAACCACCCAGACCAGCGCACCCAGCACCACCAGCCCGAAGACGATCCGTCCCGCTGCGCGCCGCGTGACGCACCCTGCTTCCCGTTTCGACATGGGCTCGCCCTAGGCCAGGGGGATGCAGCCCTGGATGCACAAGTCGAACACGCCCTGCGCGTTCTGCTTGCACTGCGTCATCTCGTCGTTGTCGCAGAACGTGAAGAACAGGATCTGGCTGCAGAACTGCGAGGCGCACTGCCCGACGTTGTAGATGTACTGGTCGAAGCAGCGCTGCGCGCAGTCGTTCAGCGACTTGGTCGGCAACCCTCCGCCGAAGGCCGGACCGGGAGTGTCCGGAGGCGTGCCCCCGGTGGGCGACGCCGCGGCCCCGCCCGACAATCCCAGCACCAGCGCCAGGCCCAACGCCGCGAGCCGTACGGTTCCGCGCCGCGCCCGGCAACTCGTGTGTCCAGCCGTCCGTCCGATCGTGCGCCCGTCCCTGCTCCGCCTGGTATCCCTCATGACTCCCTCCCCGTGATGGCTGTGTCGGCGTCCTTTGCGCCGGCGTGAAGACGGCGGGCCGTCGGCGCCGTTTCGCGCCTCGACAGGCAATCGCGCGAGGTGCTATGACTGCCTCCGCCGGGACACGACCCCGGCCCGCCTCAGCACGCGGCCCGCCCCCGAGCGGCCGTCCACCCCGGAGCCTTTCACCCGATGACCGGCCCCCGCGTCTACACCGTGGAAGAAGCCCAGGAGCTGGTCCCGGTCTTCGTGGAGGCCTTCGACAAGCTCGACAAGCTGCGGTCGCGCCTCTCCGACGTGAAGATCAAGCTCACCGCGCTCGAGATGATCTGGGGCAGCAAGGTCAACGACAAGGAATGCCCCGACCACACCGAAGGCGTGCACCACGTCGAGGAGCTGAAGGAACTCGAGGAGCAGTTCAACACCGTGCTGGCCGATCTGGCCGCGCGCGGTGTGACGGTCAAGGACATCGAGACCGGCCTGGTGGATGTCTATCACGTGCGCGACGGCCACCTCGTCAACCTGTGCTGGCAGCGCGGCGAGGACGAGATCATCGCCTGGCATCACGTGGACGCGGGCTTCGCGGGGCGTCAGGACCTCTAGACGGTTCTGGTGAACGCCCGCCTGCCCGCGCTGTCGGGGGTGGGCTCCACGATCCGGGGACTCACGGATCGCTGCGCCCACCCCACTCCGCGCTGCGGGCGGGCTACCCGGTTCGGCGCGCGGTGGCCACGAGCGAGGTGCCGAAGGGGAACGGGCTGCCGAGCATTCGTTCGACCGTGCCCGTCATGGTCAGGATGCGGTTGGCCAGGGCGGAGACGGGCGGGAACTCGACTTCCTGTACGCGACGCAGCACGCGCCGTTGCCACCAGGCCGGCGGCACGCAGTAGCTGAACACGTGCCGCATGCGCGTCGGCTCCCAGCCGCCGGCGCGCAGGTGCTCGCGCAGGGTGCTGCGCGTGTAACGGCGGAAGTGACCGCAGAGATCGTCCCACTTGCTGTGCAGGCTGGGCATGGCGGGGACGGTCACGACCAGGCGCGCGTCGTCGGTCGAGGCGCCGGCCAGGTGGTTCAGCGCGCGCACCGGATCCTCGAGGTGCTCGAGCACGTCGAGGCAGCTGATGGCGTTGGGCGCGAAGGGCAGCGCCAGCGGCTCGCGGAAGTCGGCGAAGGCCGCCGGCAGGCCGCGCGACACGGCCACATCCACCGCCGCGTGCGTGCCGTCGAGCCCGAGCACCTGCGCCGGGGCGAAGCGGTCGATGACCGCGGCCAGCACGCCGCCCGGCCCGCAGCCGAAGTCGAGGTAGCGCAGCTCGCCCGCGGCGGCCGCCCGCGGCGCCAGGGCGGCGTCCACGTGCCGCTGACGCACCGCGTACCACCAGTAGCCGCTCATGTCGGCTTCCGAGAGGACGGCGACGTGCGCCTCGGTGATCTCCTGGCCGGTCATGCGGGAAGGATACCCCGCACGCCGCGCCGGCCTCAGAGCATCGCCACCCCGTGCCGTCTCGGGCCAACGGGGAAGATCTGCTCGATGCGGGCGATGTCCTCCTGACCCAGCTCCAGCGCGGCCGCCGCCGCGTTGCGCTCGACGTGCTCGACGCGGCTCGCCTTGGGGACCACGAACACCTGCGGATGGCGCAGCAGGAAGGCCAGCGCCACCTGGTGCGGCGTGGCGTCGTGACGCGCCGCGACGTCGTACAGCGCGCGTCCCTCCTCGCTCTCCGCCTCCGGGAAGCGCCCCTGGCCGAGCGGGCTGTACGCCACGACCGATGCGCGGTGCCGCGCGCACGAGGGCAATACCTCGTGTTCGATCGAGCGCTCGCCCAGGTGGTAGAGCACCTGGTTGCAGGCGACGGCGCCTTCGCCGGCGATCGACACGGCCTGGTTCAGTTCGTCCTCGTCGCAGTTGGACAGACCCCACGCGCGAATGTGCCCCAGGCCGATCAAGTCGAGGAAGCCGGCGATGACCTCTTCCAATGCGTGCTCGCCCGGCCAGTGGAGCAGGTACAGGTCGAGCACGTCCGTGCCCAGTCGCTTGCAGCTCGCCTCGCACGCGGCGATGGTCCCACGACGCGTCGCGTGGTGCGGCAGCACCTTGCTCACCAGGAAGACCTCGTCGCGCCGGCCGGCGATGGCCTCGCCGACGAGCTCCTCGACCGCGCCGTCGCCGTACATCTCGGCCGTGTCGATGTGCGTCATCCCGAGATCGAGGCCGGTGCGCAACGCCTCGATCGAGGCGGCGCGGTCGCGCTCCATCATCCAGGTGCCCTGCCCGACGAGGGGCAGTTCATCACCATCGGGGCCGAACGGTCGAGTCTTCAGCTTCGTCTCAGCGTGTAGGAGCCCGCGGTGTCCGGCACCGCATGGAGCATGCGCGAGTAGCTGAACGTCCCCTCGGGATAGGTCAGTTCGACGCGCAACTCCGTGAGCCGACCGCCGAAGTAGCTGCCGCCGATGGAGTGCTGGCTGTCGATGTCGGGCGCGCCCTCGTAGATCGGGCTGCCTCCCCAGAACACGCGCACACGCGTCGCCGTTCCATCGACCTCACCGATGTTGATGGTGACGCGGTTTCCCTCACCGAACGTCACCGCGGCTCCCACGGCCGGAAGAGCCAACCCTGCAGGTCCCGATGGCGACATGCGCGGTTCCCTCGCTGGTTCGAATCCGTGATCCGTCATGGTCGTGCCTCCTCACGACGGACCCCGAGCCGATACCAGACGTTGCCCTTGGATCGACACACACCCGGCCCCCCGGCCGGGATCCACGCACGAGGCTATGGCCGATCGCCCGATTGCGCCAACCGATTCCCGGTGCGCGGAGCGCGTTTCACGCGTGCATATCCATGCATGTCACGCGTAGGCGAAACGCGCGCGCGCGAACGACCCCTGAAGGTGTCGTTCGCGCGCGTCTCGATTACTGACCGCTTAGTCCGCGAGCCAGTTGCACGAGCTGAATAAATTCTGCGCGGTAGCCGTTCTTGTCCTCGCCGCGACCGCGTTCGGCCAGCTCGAGCACCGTGTCCCAGGTCGCGTCGCCGGCCAGGTCGCTGTGACGCAGCAGCATCCCGTAGGACGCGACCGCCGTCGCGAAGGCCATCTCGCCGCCGGCTTGCTCGAGGTTCAGCCCCTGGTCGGTGACCGGCACCTGGATCAGGCTGCTCACGTCGCCCTCGGGCTCCTTGTAGCGCAGCTTCACCGTGAGCAGCTCGTCGCTCTCGACCAGGTCGGCCTCGGCCAGCGGGTCGGCCGGCTTCTGGTACTTCAGCGGATCGATGCCCGGCACGCCGCCCACGCCGCGCGGCACGACCTCGTAGATCGCGGTCACGGTGTGGCCCGCGCCGATCTCGCCGGCGTCCTTCTTGTCGTCGTTGAAGTCGCGCGCGGCGAGCGCCCGGTTCTCGTAACCGATCAGGCGGTACGCCCCGACCTTGGCCGGGTTGAACTCGACCTGGATCTTGACGTCCTTCGCGATCGTGATGAGCGTGCCGCCCATCTCGTGCACGAGCACCTTCTGCGCCTCGCTGAACGAGTCGATGTAGCTGTAGTTGCCGTTGCCCTTGTCGGCCAGCAGCTCGGCGGTGTTGTCCTTGATGTTGCCCGTGCCGAACAGCAGCACGCTCAGGAACACGTCGCTCTTGGCCGAGTTCTCGATCAGCCGGTGCAGCGACTCGCGATCGGTGATGCCGACGTTGAAGTCGCCGTCCGTCGCCAGGATGACGCGGTTGGTGCCGCCGTCGATGAAGTGCTTCACCGCGGTCTCGTAGGCGAGCTGGATGCCCTGGCTGCCGTGCGTGGAGCCGGCCGCGCGCAGGTTGTCGAGCGCGGCGATGATCTTGGACTTCTCCGTGCAGGGCGTGGAGTCGAGCACGAGGCCGGCGCTGCCGGCGTAGGTCACCAGCGCGACGCGGTCGCGCTCGTCGAGTTCGCCGACCAGCATCTTGAGCGAGGCGACCAGCAGCTGCAGCTTGTCGGCCGAGTTCATCGAGCCGGACACGTCGACCAGGAACACCAGGTTGCTGGGCGCGCGCTCGTCGACCGCGATCTCCTTGCCCTTGAGGCCGATGCGCACCAGGCGGTGCTCGGGCTTCCAGGGCGAGTCTGTCACGGCCACGTCCACCGCGAACGGCACGTCGCCGTCGGGCTGCGGGTAGGCGTAGTCGAAGTAGTTGATCAGCTCCTCGATGCGCACGGCATTGATGGGCGGCAGGCTGCCGTCCTCGATGAAGCGGCGCACGTTCGCATAGCTGGCCGTGTCGACGTCGATCGAGAAGGTCGAGAGCGGCTTGCTGAAGGGCGTCTGGAAGCCCTGCTCGATGATCGGCTCGTAGCCCTCGGTGCCCGGCGTCGGCCAGGTCCGCTGGTAGACGAGGCGCGGCATCTTGCCCCTGACCGGCCGGTCGTCGGCGGCCATCTCGTAGGCCTCTTCGACGTCTTCGGCCGAGATGTACCCGAGGGCGACCAGCTGCGAGAGCTGCTCGGAGCTCAGTTCGGCCGGCACCGGAGCGTTGGCGGCCTTCAGGCGTGCCGCGACCAAGTCGCGACCGCGACCGGTGAGCTGGCGAGGCGTCGCCGTGGGCACGGCGGCCTCCACGACCTTGAGCTCGCCACCTGCGGTGGCGGGTGCGCCGGGCGGGGCCGACGCCGCTCCACCTGGGCTCGTGGGGGGCGCCGCTTGACCGGCGCCGGAGGAGGCCGGGCTCGCTCCATCGGCCGGCGGACGGTACTGCCCACCCTTGCTACCGCCTCCAGCGCGTCCAGCGCCACCGCCCACTCCGATGAGGACTCTGGGCTCGGAGTCGTCGCCCAAGGTAACCGCGCCGTCCGTGACCTTGCCGAGCTTGGCGCCCGCGACGGCGTCTTGGTCGAGCTCGTCGTACTGCGAGTAGTCCACGCCGTCGTTGCCGCCGTAGCCGAGCTCACGCAGCATGGCGACTCTCTCATCGCTCAAGGGCTGGGACTCCGACACGGCCGGCTCGGACCAGGCGAAGCCGGGCGCCTCCAGGTCCTCGAGGCGCACGGCCCGGGCACCACCTCCACCTTCGCCTCCGCCACCACCGCCGCCGCCGGTACGGCCACCGGTGTATCCGATCGCCTGCAGCTTGTCCGCGACGGACGGATCCTGCGCGCGGCGCGCGTTGAAGCCGAGGTCGTACAGGAATGGCTCACCGCGTCGCTCGACCTGGACCGCCAACTCGCTGCTGGCGTGGTCCGCGGGCGGACCGAACATCGTGTCGTAGTTGGACCACAGCAACACGCTCAACAGCAGCGCGGCCGCGATCGCGGGCACCGCGAAGGGGCGCAGGATCACGCCGCCGCCCTTGGGCTTGGCGAGCGCATCTTCGATGGCCTTGTGCTGCGCGGCTTCCAGGCCGGGCGCGGGCGTGGGCTCGGCGGCCAGTTCGGTGCCGAGCACGCCGGCCATCTCGCGGATGGCCTCGACCTCGGCGCGCGCCTCGGGCGACTGCGCGAGCAGCGCCTCGACGGCGGGGATCTCGTTCGCTTCCAGTTCGCCCAGCGCGTAGGCGGTCAGGCGCGGGTCGTCGACGGGCATCGCGTCGTGGGAGTCGTTGGGCTTCATGGTGATCTCCTTAGGCCCCGGGGGCCATGCGCGGAGTCGCGCCCATGCGGACGCGCAACGTCTTCAGCCCGTTGTGGATGAGCACGCCCACGTGGCTGACCGTGAGCTGCGTGATGCCGCTGATCTCCTTGTAGGAGAGGCCTTCGCCGAACTTCAGGCGGAGGACCTCTTGCTGGTTCTGCGGGAGGGAGGACATGAAGCGCATCGCGCGACCCACCGTCTCGTCGCGTTCCAGGGCGGCGTCGGGGGCCGGCGCGTCGCTGGTCGCGACGTCCGGCAGGGTCGTGCTGGCGGGTTTCATGCGGCTCTCCTTCCGGTGCAGGTCCAGCGCGCGATTGCGGCAGACCGTGAAGAGCCACTGGGCCAGGCGGGCCTCGATGTCCTTGCGGGGTTGGCGGCAGAGGCGCAGGAAGGTGTCCTGCACGACGTCGCGCGCCCGCTCGAGATCGTTCGTCAGCCGCAGGGCGTATCGCAGCAGGGGCTGCTCAAACTGCGCCACCGCGGCGCGTACCCATTCGCTGTCGGACGATCCGGCCATTCAGGCCTCCTGATTCCAAGCGGCTCGGGAAGGGAAACGCACGAGCCCGTGCCTTCTTAGGAAAGAAAACGCAGCGAGGACAGAAAAGGGGCCGAGGGGTCGCGGAAACCGCCTAGCCGCTGGTCTCCAGGATCGCCCGTAGCGGCGGTTCGAGGCGGCGACGCAGGGACTCGTTGGCGAAGGCGATGATCGTGAGGCGGGTCTCGGTGTCCATCGGCGCGTCGAAAGGCTCGAAGTGCTCGTCCAGCATGGGCACGCCCGCCTCGCGGTAGATCAGCGAGGCCGCCAGGTCGTAGGGCTTCGCCGTGAAGTTCTCGATGCCGCGCGTGCGCGCGAGCCAACCGCGCAGGTCGGCCAGCATGCGGTAGGTGCCGGCGGTCACGAGCGTGAGTTGTCCCGCGCTGCACAGGTACTGGTCGTCGTAGATCAGCCGCGGCGAGAGGTCGAACTCCTCCGTGACGTCGGTCAGGAAGCGCTCCTCGATCGCCGCGACGATCGGACGCTCGACCGGCAGATAGCGCGAGAAGCAGAGGTAGCCGTTGTCGATGCGTTCGTCGGGGCTCGCAAGCAACGGCTGGCGCTCCTCCTCGGCGCCGGTCGACACGACGTGCCGCGCGACGAACGCGCCCTCGTCCTTCAGCGCCCACATCACGCGGTAGAAGCCGGCGCTGGTCGTGGGCAACTCGGTCTGCACCGCGAGCACGGTGTCGGACAGGCGCGTCAGCTCACCGTGGTCGGGAGCGATCCCGGTCAGCACCCACGCGGAGCGCATGTCGTGCATCAGCGAGCGCGTGCCGTCGATCGGGTCGATGAGGATGCGCAGCGGCACGCCCGGCGCGCCCTCCCCGTAGTGACGCACGCCGGGACCTTCGGCGATGATCGTGACGGGGTGCTTTTTGCCGACCTCCTCGCCGTAGATCTCGAGCGCAGCGTCGGCCTCGTGGTCCAGCGCGTAGGTGAGGTCGCCCGCCTCCCACTCGCCGGGCTCGTTGGCCAGCTGCGGGCGCCCGGTGACGCGCGCGCGGGAGAGCAGGTCGCCGACGCGCGTGCGGATCGTCTCGTGCAGACGCCGCGTGGCGTCCATCAGGAAGGCAACGTCGAGCGACGAGGCGGAATCCGTCATGCGGCCGCCATCCTAGCGCGGCGCGATGCCGCACCGTGCGCCCGAAGCGTCAGGCGGCGCTGGGCGCCGTCGTGTTCGGGGACGGGGCCGTGGAGGCCTCGCGGGGCGCCAACACGATGCCCCGGTCGACCTGGCGGGCGAGCCGGCGGCGGGCCTGGTCGGAATCAAGGCCGGACTGCGTGATGACCTCGGCCAGCGAGCGGCGGCCGTCGACCAGCGCGCAGAGCTTCTTGTCGTCGTCGTCCATGACGTAGGACGCGCCGTTCTTGAGCAGGTAGGCCACGTCGACCTCGCCGCGCTTCACGTTGCCCGCTGTATCGTCCCGCGGAAGAGTGGCGTCGTAGGCGAAGCGCCGCAGCACGACGCCGTCGCAGGGGCGCAGCACCAGGCCGTCGTCGGAGATGACCTCGCGCGAGATCGGCCCGAAGCGCCCGAGCCCGGTGATCTTCTCGAGGTCCTCCACCTTGAAGGTGGCATAGAGCAGGTAGGCGCCCTGGCACAGCAGGGGCAGGTCGGAGCGCGCGCGGAAGGCCTCGTCGTACGGCGTCGCGTCGTAGCGCTCGGTGCCGTCTGTGTGGCTGTAGTCCCAGCCGCCGGTCTCGCTGCGGTCGATCTTGATGCCGTAGCGCGCGGGGTCCGCGAACACCAGCGTGTCGGCGCCCAGCATGAACGTGCCGGCGTAGACCGAGATGGCGATGCGGTCGCGGCGCTCGTGCACGAAGTCGTAGGTCGTCTGCATCTCCTCGGGCGTCTCGCCCGGGAAGCCGATGAACCACGACACACCCGCCTTCAAGCCGGTGTTGTTCATGTTCTCGAGGATCTTGTCGACGCGCGCGAGGTCGTTGCCCTTGTCGATCAGGTCGAGGACGCGCTGGCTGCCCGACTCGAAGCCGAACTGCAGGAAGCGCCCGCCGCCCTTGTAGAGCGTGTCGACCAGGTCGGCGTTGACGTAGGGCTTCTCGAACTTCGTCTCGGCGAACCAGTAGACGTCGAGGTCGTCCTTGATGATGCCCTCGGCCACGGTGCGCAGCGTCTTGGGCGGCGCGAGGCTGTCCCAGAACAGGAAGAAGCGCACGCCCGTCTGCTCGTGGATGCCCTTGATGTCGTCGTACACCAGCGCCGGCTTGCGCATGCGGAAGTTTCGCCGGAACGAGTCGCCGCAGAAGGTGCACTTGCCGTAGTAGCAGCCGCGCGAGGTCTGCAGGTTGGCGATGCCCTCGGGGAGCAGGTAGCCGTCGAAGGGGATGCCGGTGAAGTCCGGCGGCGCCACCGCGTCGAGGTCGGGGTAGCTGGGCGGCATCTCGGAGAAGCGGATCGTGTTTGTCTCGTCGCGCCAGACGAGGTTGCTGACCTCCTCGATGGGCCGCTTGCCCTCGAGGTGCTCCATCAGCTCACAGACGGCGTCCTCGCCCTCGCCCGGCATGGCGTAGTCGACCACGTCGAACAGCCGCGGGTCGTTGAAGAGCGTGTTCTTGTAGTCGTTGACCGTGCAGCCGCCGATCACGATCGGCACGTCCGGGTAGCGCTGCTTGAACAGGTGCGCGAAGCGCAACCCTTCGAAGAACTGGAAGCTGAAGGGCATCGTGATGCAGACCGCGTCCGGCTTGTCGGCCATGACCCCTTCGAGCAGGGCGTCGTAGGCCTCGCTGACCGGATCGCCGCCGAAGGACAGCAGCGTGTCGAGGTTGCGCGAGACGAAGTCCTCGGCCTCGACGTCATACATCGGGCTGGCCGCGTACAGGAAACGGATCATCGCCGCGAGGTCGTCGAAGGCGCGGTTGAAGGTGTCCGAGTCGTAGAAGCGCTCCGCGTCGGACATCACGTGCAGGCTGTCCTCGGCGCGCTCGAGCACCTCGTGCGGCACGGCCGCGATCGGCGCCAGGAAGCGGTAGCGGTCGTACTCGGCCGGCGTCAACTCGTCCTTGCCGTCCAGCTCCTCGAACCAGTCCTGCACCAGCTTGGCGTAGTAGGCCAGCTTCTCGCGCTTCACCAGGTGGTGGAACACCTCGACGTTCATGTCGCGCACGGTCGTCTCGTGACCGGCGCCGCGCAGGCAGCCCTGCAAGACCGCGAGGCTGGAGAACGGGATCGTCGGCAGCGTGCGATCCGGCGGGTAGACCAGGAGGATCTTCATCGAGAGGCGGCGACTCGGTGGTGGATGCGACGCAGCATGCGTGCTGTGGGAGATGCGCGGGAAACGGCACCGTGCAATAGCATCGGTTAGTATACATGCCTTCCATGAGGCGGACCCGGCGATGAGCCTGACCGAGAGCCTGTTGCGCGCCGCCTGGCCGGCGCTCATGTCCAACCGATTCGGGCGTCAGTTGCCCGGGCGGTTGGCGCCGCGCTTGGGTCCGGGCTTCCTGGCGGCCGTGAAGAAGGTGAACGGAGAGCGTCTCGCCCGCGCCGAGGCCAAGGGCGACAGCGTCTTCCGGGCCTACCCCGGCTTCATCACCGTGGCCGGAACGAGCCGCTGCAACATCCGCTGCGAGTTCTGCATCAACCAGTGGGACGCCCAGCCGGACGGCAGCAACCGCCCGCACATGAAGGCCGAGCACGTGCAGCAGATCGTGCGCGAGGTCTTCCCCTACATCCGCAAACTGGCCCTCTCGGTCAGCGGCGAGCCGCTCTACGACCCGCACTTCCAGCTGCTGCTGGACGAGGCTCGCAGGCACGGCGTGTTCGTCGAGTTCACCACCAACGCCATGCTGGTCAGCCGGCCGGGCATGCTCGACCGCATCCTGGACGGCGTCGGGCGCGTGAACATCTCGATGGACGGCGCGACCAAGGACACCTTCGAGCGGCTGCGCGGCGGCGCGAAGTTCGACAAGGTCTGCGCCAACGTGAAGGCGCTCACCGACGGCCGCAAGGAGCGCGGCCAGCCCACGCCCGAATACAACCTGCGCTACATCCTGATGAAGGACTCCATCCACGAGCTGCCGCGCATGGTGGAGCTGACGCACGAGTTGGGCGTGGACCACCTCTACACGAACCACCTGCAGGTGTTCATGGACGAGCTGAAGGATCAGTCGCTCGTCTATCACCGCGAGCTCTGCAACGACATGCTGGACGCGGCGCGTCAACGCGCCGCCGAACTCGGCCAGGTGGTCGTGCTGCCCGACAACTTCGACCTCTCCGAGCCGATGCCGGAGGAGGCTTCGCCCGGCGAGCAGCCGCAGACATTCGAGGCGGCGGCGGACGCGGCCGGCCGCGAACGCAGCGCACAGGTTTCAGGCGGCGCGGTGGACGGCGATGCCGGCGGCCACGGCGCGGCGGCCGAGGGTCGCGGCGCGCCCGAGCGCCCGGCGCGTCCGAGCGAGATCCCGCCCGAGGCCTACAGCGGCCGCTGCCCCTACCTCTGGGACCAGGCCTTCTTCGAGGCCGACGGCTCCATCTTCCCCTGCTGCAACAGCGGCGGCGTCGCGCTCGGCCACATGGACAAGGCCGCCGACTTCTGGGAGATCTGGACCAGCCCGGCCTACGCCAAGATGCGCGCCGACGTGTACTCGCCGCGGTGCCACGACATCTGCGTGAACTGCTACCTGCGTGAGGGACTCCCCGCGAGCGAGGCGTACGTGCGCCCGGTCGAAGGCGCCGCGGTCGGCGGCTGGTAGTCCCGCACGGCGCGCCGCCTCACTGGTAGTGGCGCAGCTGGTCCCACACCTGTTCGAAGGTGGCGATCGGATCGCGCGCGACGTGGATCGGGAAGGTGTATCCGTTCGGTGAGTCGACCTCGACCGCGACCTCCCAGTCGTTGAAGAGGATGTCGAGGGACGAGTCGGCCAGGTTGGAGACGAGGTAGACGTCGGAGCTGCCCTTGCCGACGCCCCACCCGTAGTAGCTGTTGTGCGGGCAAATCACCGGCGGCAGGTCGAGCTCGGGTCCGTACCGGTCGAGCGCGCCTGCCCAGCCATAGCTGCTGGTGTAGATGATCGCGCGCTCGCGCTCCTCGGGCGTGAGCGTCGCGGCGGCGTCGGCGAAGCCCTGCGCCATGCCCTCCCACCCCTGCCGGAACGCGAGCCACAGCGGCAACTCGGTCTGCTCGCCACTCTCGATCTTGAGCAGGTCGCCCATGGCGTGGGCGTACTTCAGCGCCAGCGGCTTGGGCGTGGCCGCGACCGCGATCGGCACCATCGGGATGGTCAGCAACACGACGAGTACCACCGCGAAGACCCGTCGCAAGGCGACGCGCGCCAGCCCCGCGACCGATTCGATCCAGACCGCGCCCGCTGCGATCAGGATCGGATAGGCGCCGGCGATGCGGTCGGGGCGACTCGAGCCGCTGCTGATCATCGAGGCGAGCAGCACGATGTACATCCAGAGGAACACGCGCAGCTCCTTGCGGGCGGGACGCAGCAGGAGCGAGCCGAGACCGAAGAGAACCAGTAGCGCGCCCGCCGGGCCGACGGCGAGCCCTTGCCCGAGCAGCACCTCGGACATGGCCATGTCGATGTTCTTGCCCACGTGCGCGTTGCGATAGAACTCGAGCGACGGCCAGTCGTTCTGCAGCTGCCAGACCAAGTTGGGCAGGAAGAGCACGGCCGCGATCACGGCGGCAATCCAAGGCCAGCGCGTGCGCAGGTCCGTTCGCAGCGGCGTCAGCACGACACCCAGCACCAGGCCCGCCGCGAGCAGCGACACCGTGTGCTTGTTCAGCATGCCGATGCCGACGAGCACGCCGATCCAGAGCCACGTGCGCGGCTCGCCGTTCTGGATGCGCACGATGACGCACCACACGATGCCGCTCCAGAGCAGCACCTCGAAGGCGTTCATCGAGTAGAAGTCGAAGACGGCGAGGTAGATCGGCGCGAGCGCGGCCACGAGCGCGGTCAACGCCTGCGCAACGCCACCGCCGCCCAACCGCGCCGTGATGCGGGACGCCAGCAGCACGAGCCCCGCGCTGGCCAGCGCGGGCGGGATGCGGAGCGCGAAGACCGAGTCGCCGAACACCGCCGTCCAGGCCTTGAGGAACCAGATCGACAACGGCGGGTGGTCGACGAAGCCGGCGGCCATGTGCCGCGTGCACGCGAGGTAGTACAGCTCGTCGCCGAAGTAGGTGTAGGCCGCGTTCGGCCACAGGTGCAGCACCAGCGGGATCAGCGCGATCAGGCCGACCGCGAGGCCCGTCCGACTCTGCTTCCCTTCGTCCATCGTGTCCTCGACAGCCTGCGCCACCGACGCACGGGGCGCGTCTGGTGCGGAGGATACGCCGCGCCAAGAGCGCCACGGACGCCGGAAGCAGGGGTCACAAAAACGCCCTCGCAGCCGCGTTCGCGCGGGGCCGCCGGAATGCGCCGGCCGTCAGCCGGTGGCGAGCGCGCTCGCGGCCGCGTCGAGGTCCGTCAGCGGCGCCTCGGGCACGTTCGCCTCGTAGCCGCTCGCGTGGAGCTGCTGCACGAGCGGCAGCGTGGAGACGTTGCTGACCGCGCCCTTTGCGAACTGGCAGCCGCCCAGCGCGCCGAGCGCGGAGTCGAAGCTGCGCACGCCGGCGTCGAGCGCGGCGCGCACCATCGCCTCCTGGTTCTCGACGGTCACGTGAAGGTGAGCTCCGGGCACGGCCCACAGCACGTCGTTGGCGACCGCCGCGTAGACCTCGCGGATGATCTCGGGCGTGGCCATCGCGGTGGTGTCGGCCAGGCCGACGCGGTCCACGCCGATGCTGTGCAGGCGGCCGACCCACTCGCGCAGCTCGCCCGTGTCCCAGGGGTCGCCCTCGTTGTTGCCGAAGGCCATCGAGATCGTGACGTACATCGTGCGCCCGGCCTCGTGCGCGTCGGAGGTCAGCGACGACAGCAGGTCGAACGCCTCTTCGCGGTCGCGGTTGGTGTTGCGCTTCTGAAATGTGTCGGAGAGCGAAAAGGGGTAGAGCACTTCCGCCACGCCAGGGCTCGCCAGCAGCCGGTCGAGTCCGCTCTGGCTCGCGACCAGCGCCGTGAAGCGCACGCCCTCCAACTCGGCGCCGCCCTGCTCGGCCAGGCGCTGGAGCACGTCGCCGGTGTCGGCCATGGCGGGCACGAGTCGCGGGTTCACGAACGAGCCGACGTCGATGCACGGGAAGCCCGCCGCGATCAGGCGCCGGATGAACGCGACCTTCTCGTCCGTGGACGGGATGCGTTCCAACCCCTGCCACGCATCGCGCACGGTTTCGACGATCTCGACGCGCTCGTTCACGTCCATGGCGCGGTCAGACCTGCAGCACGCCCGTCCGGAACGGCGCGATGTCGGGGTTGTGCGCGGCCACGTCCAACGCGGTGATGATCGCGTCGCGCGTGTCCTGCGGCCGGATGATCTTGTCCACCCAGTAGCGAGCCGCGGCGTAACGCGGGTCGAGCGCCTTGGCGTAGCGCTTCTTCGTGTCGGCCATGAGCTTCTTGTGCATGGCCTCGTCCACGGTCTTGCCCTGCTTCTTGAGCTGACCTTCGCGGATGTCGACCAGCACCTTGGCCGCGGCATCGCCGGCCATGACCGAGTAGCGCGCGCTGGGCCAGGCGAAGATGAAGCGCGGATCGTACGCGCGCCCGCACATGGCGTAATGTCCCGCGCCGAACGACCCGCCCGTGATGACCGAGATCTTCGGCACGACCGAGTTGCTGACCGCGTTCACCATCTTCGCGCCCGCGCGGATGATGCCCTCGTGCTCGGACTCCTTGCCGATCATGAACCCCGAGACGTCGTGCAGGAAGATCAGCGGCACGTGGTTCTGGTTGCAGTCCATGATGAAGCGCGCGGCCTTCTCGGCGCTCTCGACGTAGACCACGTGGCCGAACTCGACGCCGTGGCGCTTGCTCTTCGCGTTGATGCCCTGGTTCGCGACGATGCCTACCGACCAGCCGCCGATGCGCGCGAAGCCGGTCGAGAGAGTCTTGCCGTAGTTCACGCGGTACTCGTCGTAGTCGCTGTCGTCGACGATGCGGCCGATGACCTCGTGCACGTCGTAGGGCTTGCCGCCCTCGAGCGGCACCAGGCCGGGCAGGTCCTCGGGGTCGAGCTTGGGCGGCTTCGCACGCTTGCGGCTGAAGGGCGCCGGCGCGGGCGGGCCGATCTTCCCGGCCAGCTTGCGCACGTGCGTGATGCAGGACTTGTCGTCCTTCTCCTTGAAGTCCAGCGTGCCGCTGATCGTGGCGTGCATCTCGGCGCCGCCCAGCGTCTCGGCGTCGACCTCCTGCCCGATGGCGGCCTTCACCAGGGCGGGCCCGCCCAGGAACAGCCCCGAGCCCTCGGTCATCAGCAGCGTGTCGCACATGACCGGCAGGTATGCGCCGCCCGCCACGCAGCTGCCCATGATCGCGGCGATCTGCGGGATGCCCATGCCCGACATCACCGCGTTGTGGCGGAACACGCGCCCGAAGTCGTCCTCGTCCGGGAAGACCTCGTCCTGCAGCGGCAGGAACACGCCCGCCGAGTCGACCAGGTAGATCACCGGCAGGTGGTTGTCGATCGCGATGCGCTGGTTGCGGATGACCTTCTTCGCGGTCATCGGGAAAAACGCGCCGGCCTTCACCGTGGCGTCGTTCGCGATGATCATGAACTTGCGGCCCTGCACGACGCCGACGCCGACCACCACGCCGGCCGCGGGGACCTCGCCCCACTCCTCGTACATCTCGTGCGCGGCGTAGAGCCCCAGCTCGAAGAAGTCGGTGCCCTTGTCGATCAGCAGCGCGATGCGCTCGCGCGCGGTCAGGCGCTTCTTGCTGTGCTGCCTGGCAATGGCCTTCTTGCCGCCGCCCTGCTGGATGACGGCCTCCTGCTTGCCGTACAGGTCCAGCATGCGCTTGTAGACGTTGCGAGCCGCGCGAGCCGACTTGTCACGCGGGTCGTACTTGGTTTCGATGCGCGCCATGAGCGGCGCATTGTGGCCATCCGACCGAGCGTGCGCCAGAGGGGGCCGGTAGGCTCCTCAGCGCGGCTCGGTCAGCGTCACGACGCCGTTGATGGCCACCGGGTGCACGGACACCGTGCCGCTCGGCCAGCGCACTTCGACGCTGGCGGACGTCTCGGTCCCCAGGCCGAACCACAACTGCATCGGCGACTGCGACAGGAAGTTGTTGCCGCACTCCATCGGCGCCACCTGCGCCGGCAGGCCGCTGGTCGTGACGGTCACGCGAGCGCCGACGCCGTAGTGGTTGCTGTCGGTGCCGCGCAGCTCCACGCCCAGCCAGTTGCCGAGGCCCGTCGGATCGCCCTCGTAGAGCGTCAACCCCGTGTCGTTGTTGGCGACGAGGATGTCGAGCGCGCCGTCGTGATCGTGGTCGTAGACCACCAGGCCGCGACCCTGGTCGGGGTCGTTGATACCGAGCGAACTCGCGCTCTCGGTGAACACGCCGCTGCCGTCGTTGACGTACACGCGCAGCGTGTCGTCGTCGAACTTCTCGAGCTCGGGCACACCGCCCACGGCCGAGTAGAAGCCGTTGGCGTGCACGATGTCGAGATCGCCGTCGTGGTCGAGGTCGGCGAACTGCGCGGCCCAGCCCCACCCGCCGTCGCGCACGCCGGCCGTGTCGGTCTTGTCGGTGAAGGTGCCGTCGCCGTCGTTCTCGTACAGGCGATTGCCGCTGTCGAAGAAGCCGGGCAGCGGGATCGGATCCGACGAGTAGATCGAGGTCACGAACCAGTCGAGGTCGCCGTCGCGGTCGTAGTCGCCCACCGTCGAGCCCATGCCGTTCTCGTCGGTGCCCACTTCCGCGAAGGCCGTGACGTCGGAGAACACGCCGCCGCCCTCGTTGCGCCAGAGGCGGCTGGTGCCCAGGTCGTTCGTGGCCAGCACGTCGATGTCGTCGTCGAAGTCGTAGTCCACCAAGCGCGGCGTGAAGCCCCACACCAGGTCGGCCTTCAGCGCCGGCGGTGTCATGTCGCGGAAGCGAAAGCCGCCGACGTTGCGCATGAAGTAGGGGCGCGTGCCCATCCAGGTCAGCGTGACCAGGTCGAGCCGGCCGTCGCCGTCGAGGTCGCCGAGCGCCGAGCCCCAACGGCCCGTGTGCAGCAGGCCTGCGGCGGACGTCACGTCCACGAAGGTGCCGTCGCCCTGGTTCAGGTAGAGGTAGTTGCGCTGCAGGCCGCGAAGCGTGCCGGCCGCGAGGCCGCTGCCGGTGCCGACCGCGGGCCCGGTGCCGGGGGCGCTGGCCGGCCCGAGCGTCGGGCCCAGCCCGGCGTGGGGCATCAGGCCGTCGTCGGTGGGCAGCGGGAAGCTCGTGTTCCCGGTGGTGATGAACAGGTCGAGGTCGCCGTCGTCGTCGAAGTCGCCGAACAGCGGCCCGAAGATGTTGGCCTGCAGGTCCACGCCGGCCTCGGGCGCCATGTCGAGGTAGGTGCCGTCCTTCTGGTTGATGTACAGCCGCGCGTGCTGCGTGCTGCCCGGCGCCCAGAAGATGTCCTCCCAGCCGTCGCCGTCCACGTCGCCCACGGCGATGCCGGCGCTCATGATCGTGTTCGCCGACACGGTCGACGAGGGCAGGTACGTCCCGGAGAGACCTGCGGCCGAGGTGACGTCCGTGAAGCTCTGCGCGGTGGCAGTGCCGGGGGCCAGCGCGATCAGGAGCGCTGCGACGGACGGGGAAACGAGGCGGACAAGGATGCTGACCATCGGGGGTCCTCCCTGGCGGCGCGCCGCACGAGCGTGTCGTCTGTGGCCCCGATTGTCGCTCGACTCAGCGGATCGCGCACCTGTCGGTTTCGAAGATCAGCGCGGCCCGTCGGTCCGAGAGGCGGTTCTCGACCACCAACCGATCCTCACATCCGCAATCTGCCGCGATTCGCTGCAGTCCGTCGAGCAGCAACAGGCCCATGCCCGCCGCGAAGTGCGGATCGTCCGAACGCGGCGCGAGCGCGGCCCAAACCGGCACGAGGTGCTCGCACAGCAGGTGCACGTCGTGAAGGCCCGCGGGAAGCTCGATGCGGATCACGTCGGTGCCGGCCGAACCGCCGAGCGGCGGCGCAAGCCGGCGCGCGAGCATCAGCCGCTCGGTGCGACCGTCGGGACCGTGCTCCCACTCGGCCTCGTCGCACAGGACCTCAGTCGCGATCGGGCTCCCCCTCGACGTCGCGCGCCGGGCGCGGGGCGTGGCGCGCCGCCCCCGGGCCCGCGCTCGAGAGGGGCCGAGGTCGAGCGCGTCGCCGCGCGGCGGGTACCACCACGCGGTCACCGTGTCGTCGGTCGAGGTGACCTCCGCGCCGAGCGTGCCGGGACGGCGTCTCGCGAGGCGCCTCGCGTCGGCCTGTACCTGTCGCATGCGACGCGGGTAGTCGATGCGGATCAGTTCGTTGCCCCGACAGGCGCGCCGGGTGAACCGACCCAGCGAGCGACCGCGGAACAGCGAGCGACCGACGATGTCGAGATCGCCCGCCAGCACCTCGTGCGCGCGGCGCATGCCGGCCAGCCGCGCGGCGTACGCCAGGTCCACCATCACCTTCTCCCTGGCCAGGCCGAACAGCGAGCTCTCATCGTCACGTCGGACCGTCGGCGGCGCGGGCGCGAAGACGCCGGGCTTCACGCGCGCCAACGGTTCCATGCACGCGGGCACTTCGCGCACCAGCCGCCCCGCCAGCTCGGGAGCCAGCGGGCGCGGTCCGACCAGGCTCATCTGGCCGCGCAGCACGGACCAGAACGCGGGCAGCCCTTCGAGGTGCGTGCAGCGCAGCACGCGCCCCACACGCGTCAGCTCGCCGCCGTCGCCCTCCGAGACACGGAAGCGCGGCACGCGGATGACGGGCACGGGATCGATGATGTCGTCGTCCGCCGCGCCCACGAAACGCCGCGAGGCGAGCACGGGGCCGCGCGACTCCAGCTTGATCAGGACCGCGAGGACCGGGAAGAGCGGTGCGAGCACGCCCAGGGCACAGACCGCGGAGGCCAGGTCCAGGCAACGCTTCGCTCTGTCAATGGAACGGCTCAAGAAGTCCGGCTCGCACGATTGATCGGAGGCCCACCCGATCGGACGTTGACGGCCGTTCCGCCGACACGCTGACAGTTCCACGCCTCCAGCGAGGCGTCCGCGCGCTCCGGTCAGCCGCCGTCCGCGGCCAGCGCACCCCGTGCGCGGAACAGCCGCACCCTCAGGGCCGATGGCGAAAGCCCCGTCATGCGGCAGATCGTGGCCTGCGACCAGCCCTGTTCGTAGTAGAGGCTCATCAGCAGGCGGTGGTGCGCAGGCAGCGCGCGCAGGTCCACTTGACGCGCGATCGGGCCACTCGGGACCGCCTCGGCGTCCGGCGCGGCGGGCATGGCCCAGTCCTCACCATCGGCCGGCATCGGCGCCCACACGCCACGCCGCACCCGCCGCGAACGCACGTGGTCGATGGCCGCGTGGCGACAGATGCGGAACAACCACGCCTCAGCGCGGTCGCCGCGGCGCAACGCATCCAGGCTGCGGCCGGCACGCACCAGTGTCTCCTGCGCGATGTCCTCGGCCTCCCAGGCATCTCCCACGAAGCGGCGCGCGAAGGCCGCCAGCCGATCGCGCATGGCCTTGCCGTGCCACGGATCCGTGTGGGGCTCGACGTCGCCCCTGGAGTCCGGCGCGCGCGCAGCCGGGCGTGCGGCCGCTTCGGCGCGCACTGCCGCGCCCAGCGCCGAGCCGTTCACCAGGCCGATCACCGCGCCGTTCACTGGGCGCGTTTCGAGACCGCCGACGCCGTCACGCATGGCCGCTCCTCCCTTCTGGTGCGGACATGACACCGGACCGCGCATCGAATCACGTGGGGAATCACGCGCGTCGCCGGACGATCCGTCTCAGGCGGGGAGGCGCACCCCGGCCGCGTCGCCGATGCGCTCCGCCGAGCGCGCCCCCATCGCCGCGATGGCCCCCATGCAGTCGCGCATGAAGGCGTCGGCGCCCTGACGGCCCTCGGGGTAGTCGGCGATCGACATCGGCTCGCCCATGCGCGCCGTCATGCGCGACAGGTGCAGGAACTTGTCACCCTTCTTGAGCGCCTCGCGCGTGCCGCCGAGGTGCACCGGGATGACGGACGCGTTCGTGCGTCGCGCGATCATGGCCAGGCCCGGCTCGACCGGTCCCATGAATCCGTCGTCCGAGATGTGCCCCTCGGGGAACATGCCCAGCACGCCGCCCGCGCGCAGCACCGCGACGGACTCGCGCAGCACGTTGCGGCGGTCGCCGCCCTCGGCCTCGACGACGATGCAGCGCGCCATGCGGAAGAACCAGTTGAGCGCCGGGATGTCGTAGTACTTCGCCTTCATCATGTACGTCACGCGGCGGTCCACCGCGGCGCCCAGCACGAGCGGGTCGAGGAAGGAGCGGTGGTTGCACGCGAGGATCACCGGTCCGTCCGGGAGCGCCCGCATGTCCGCGATGCTCATGCCGTACACGCCGCGGAACAGCAGGTGGAACAGGCCGTGCTGGAACAACCCGTAGGCGAACCGGTTCCCGGGGCCGCTGGGCTCCAGGGGAGAGACGCGCTTCACCATGTTCCCGTGCCCGCCGTGTGGCCGGCGCGCTCGCTCATTTCTGCCCGGCGAGCTTGCCCCACTTGGTACTCGGATACTCCAGCGCGCACTTCCGCAGCAGGCGTCCGGCCTGTCGCTGCGCGTCGGCATCGTCCACGTTCAGGAAGCACTGCGCAGCCCAGTAAAGCGCCTCGGGCTGCTGGTCCAGCACGGGCGTGTACGCCACGACCACGCGCAGGAAGTCGAGCCGGGCCTCGCGGAAGGAGTCCACTGCATCCTCGCGCGCGACCGTCGCCTTGTCCGACGTGCCCGCGGCGGCGTGCTTGTCGGCCGAGTCGAGGTAGGTCTGCGCGACCGCGAAGTGGCAGCGTCCGCGGCCGTTGTAGGCGTTGGCCACGATGTCGGACTCGGTCTCGAGCCGGCCGTCGATGATCGTCTCGAACAGCGGCATGGCCTGCTTGGCGTCGCCCGACGCGAGGTGCACGCGGCCGATGCGCAGCGCGCACTTGTTGGCGATGCCGGGCCAGGTCGCACGCGAGCGGCTGCGAAGCTCCTCGTAGCCGGTCACCGCGGTCTTGCTGTCGCCCTTGGCCTCGGAGACGTACAGGGCGTAGTACTCGCCCTCCATCTCCCAGCGCTCGCCCAGCGACTTGGCCTGCGCCTCGCTCAGCAGCTTGGCGAAGGCCGCCTCGGCCTCGGCCACGTCGCCCTTGTAGAGCAGCACCTTGCCGCGCCCGACCAGCGCGCGCGCGAGGTGGCGCGTGTTCGGCCACAGCTTGAGCAGTTCGTCGTAGACCGGGAGCGCATCGTCGAGGTTGCGGGTCAGCTCCAGCAAGTCGGCGGCCTCGATCATCGCCTTGGCGCGGAGGTGCGCGCTGTTCTCCTCGTCCTGGGCGGCCGCGTAGTAGTAGCTGGCCGCGTCGACCAGGGCGCCTTCGGCCAGCTTGACCTGCGCTTCGCGGTAGTCGCCGGATGTGGAGCTGTACGCGATCGACTCGACGTCGCTCGTCTTCGCCGTCTGCGGCGCGTTGACGCGCGGCTTGCGGTAGCTGACCTCGGCGTAGGTCTCCTCGAGGATCCGCACGCCTTCGATCTGGGTCCCATTCAGCAGCTTGATCGTGTCCGCCGAAAGCGGCGCCGCGAACAAGGCGACGGCCAGGGCGGACAGCAGGACGCGGGCGATCACGGCGGCCTCCGGGGAGCGGGAAGGTGGAGCAGCAGCGGCCGGGCGCTGCGGGACGTTGTGTACGGCCTCGAACCGGCCAAGGTTACGAACGGGCCGCGATTCCGGTCAAGGAGCGCGATCCGGCGCCGATCGTGGCGGCCCTGCGGCCCCTGCAGCGGCCGCAGCCCGCTCACGGCGCTCGGCCTCTCCTCCCATGCCCTCGCCGCGACAGACGGCGATCAGCTGGGCCACGATGGAAACGGCGATCTCGGGCGCGGTGCGGGCCCCGATCGGCAGGCCCACGGGCGAGACCACCCGATCGGTCCAGTCCTTGGGGATGCCGTCCCGCTCGAGCCGCTCGAGCAGCTGGGTGCGCTTGGCGCGGCTGCCGATCATGCCGAGGAATCGGGGCGGCTTGCCGCCGGGCGCACGGCTGGCGGCGGCCAGGCAGCGCAGCACGCGCTCGTCGTCGTGGTGGCCGCGGGTGACGACCACGACCAGGTCGAGGTCGCCGCCGAGCGCGGACGTCGCGGTCTGCTCGAAGTCGCCCGGCACGCACTCGGTCGCCTCGTCGAGGCCGGCGCGCTCGAGCATGTCCGGGCGGTCGTCGTAGACGCGCACGCGGAAGCCGGCCTCGCGCGCGAGGCGCGCCGTTGCCGCGCCGACGTGTCCCGCGCCGAACACGTGCACGCTCGCCAGCGTCACCGGCTCGATGAACACCGTCAGCTTGCCGCCGCAGATCAGGCCGCTGTCGGGGTAGTCCTCTTCCGTCAGCGAGAACTCGACCGTCATCGGGCGCAGCGTGTTCATGACGGTCTTCGCGTGCTCCCACACCTCGGCCTCGAGACAGCCGCCGCCGACCGAGCCGACGAAGGTGCCGTCGCCGCGCACGAGCATCTTCATCGGGTTCTTGCCGGGCGTGCTTCCCTGCGTCGAGACGATCGTCGCCAGCGCGGCCGCTTCGCCGCGTCGCCGGCAAGCGACGATCTCCTCCCAGATGTCCGCGCTCATGTCGGGCTCACGTGGAAGCCACCTCGTGCACGAAGATCTTGCCGTCGCCGATGCGGCCCGTGCGCGCGCTGTCGATCACCGCGCCCACCGCGGCGTCGACGTCCTTCGCGGCCACCGTGAACTGCAGCCGCACCTTCGGCAGGTACCCGCCCTCGACCGGGCCTTCCTCGTAGAACTCGAGGTGCGCCTTCTGTCGTCCGTAGCCGCGCACCGGCTCGATCAATACGGTGGACAGCTCGAACGCGTGCAACGCCTCCATGACCGGCTCGATGCGCACCGGACGCACGATGGCCACGATGCGAGCGCGGGTGCCGGTGGGCAGGGGCGTGACGGAGACGTCGGGCATGGCGCTCATCCTAGCAGTCCGGGACGCGCGCCCCCGCGGCGCGCGGGTTGCGAGCCGGCGCGACGCGTGCCCGGCTAGCGCGCGGCGTCGTCGCCCGGCGGATCGCTCGCGTCGGCGGGCGCGCGCGGGCGCAGCAGCGTGCGGATCTGCGCCCACTCCTGCGAGCAGAACCGCGCCGCGAGCAGGACGAAGACCGTGACGCCCAGCGCCGTGCCGACGAGCACGCGGGCCAGGTGGCCGAAGCCGCCCGTCGGCACATGCGGTGCGAGGCCGAGGTCGGCGGCCCACACCACGGCGCCCATGATCGCGGTGACCGCGATCAGCGGAACGATCGCGTGCGCGCCCAGCCCTTCGGGCGATCGCAGCAACGGGCGCATGCCGCGAAAGAGCAGCAACGCGCTGACGAACGCCGTGGCCGAGGTCGCGAGCGCGAGGCCGAACTCCTCCAACGGGCCGACCAGCGCGAGGTCGAGCGCGATGTTCACCGTCACCGCGACCAGGCCGACGCGCACGGGCAGGCGCGTGTCGCCCATCGCGTAGCTGGCGCGCACGAGCAGGATGGCCATGCCCGCGAAGGGGATGCCCAGCGCGTAACCGCCGAGCGCCTGCGCGGTGATGTCGGCCGCGTGCGGCGTGAATGCGCCGCGCTCGAAGAGCAGGCCGATGATCGGTCGCGCGAGCAGCACCAGGCCCACCGCGGCGGGCAGCGTGAGCAGCAAGTCGGTGCGCAGCGCCAGACCCGCGGCCGACGCGGTGCCGCTCCGGTCGCCGCGCGCCATCAGGCGCGAGAGCAGCGGGTACACGACCGTGCCCAGCGCGACCGCCACCAGCCCCATCGGGAACTGCATCACGCGCATGCCGTAGTAGATGTGCGTGCGGCCGCCCTCGCCCAGGAACATGATCGCGATCTGGTTGTCCGCGAGCACCGCGATCTGCCCGGCGCCCATGCCCAAGAGCATCGGGCCCATCAGGCGCAGCACGCGCGACAGCTCGGGCGAGCGGCGCGGGGCGACGGGCCGGAAGCCGACGCCGAGCTTCGACAGCCGCGGCAGGTGCCACAGGAACTGCAACACCGCCGCCACAAGAACCGAGATCGCGATGATGGTGCCCTGCATCGGCGCGTCGTCGGCGGCGATGGCCGCGGCCACGCCGACGCCGGCGATCCAGACCACGTTCACGATCACCTGCGCGAAGGCCGGCACGGTGAATTCGCCCAGCACGTTCAGCACGGCCATGAGCTGCGCGACGATGCAGACGCCGGCCAGGTACGGCAGCAGGATCTGCAGGTAGCGTGCGGTGAGGCGCGCACGCTCGGGGTCGTCGGTGTTGAGCCAGCGCGCCATCCACGCTTCGGGAACGAACGCGGCCGCGAGCATCAGCCCCGCCGAGAGCAGCAGCAGGAACAGGCCCGTCGTGCAGATCACCTGGTTGGCGACCTCGCGCGCGCGCGAGCGGCCTTCCTTCTCCACCACGTCCGAGAGCACCGGTACGAAGGCCGAGGAGAGCGCGCCCTCGCCGAAGAGCCGGCGGAAGGCGTTGGGCAGGGTCCACGCGTAGTTGAGCGCGTCGTTCACCCAGCCCGCGCCGAGCAGGTAGGCCGTGGCGGTGTCGCGCGCGAGCCCCAGGACGCGCGAGAGCAGCGTCAGGCCCGACACGTTCCGCGCGGATCGCAGGAACCCGCCGTTTGACTCCGCGTCCGTCACCGCTCCACGGTGGCCCGCGGGGCCACGGGCTTCAAGCCCGCGACGGATGTCGCGTCACGTCGACCGGCGACCGGCCGCGTTCAGGCGGGGTTGGCGGCCGTGGCCTCCGAGGCGCCATCGGCCTTCTTGGCGGCGCCTTCCGCGAGGTTCCGCTCGGCCACTTCCTGGGCGGCGGCGTGCGTGGTGATGCCGCGCTCCCGCGCCGTCTCGAAGATGCTGCCCAGCGCCTCGTGGATGTTGCGGATCTTGGCGACCGCCGCCGGCTCGTCGTAGCCGCCCGGCTCGAGCTCGAGCGAGACGTTGATGATGCCGCCCGCGTTGATGACGTAGTCGGGCGCGTAGACGATGCCGCGATCCATGACCATCTGCGCGTGCTTGTTCTCGTCCAGCAGCACGTTGTTCGCGGCGCCGGCGACCACCTTGCACTTGAGGCGCGGGATCGTGTCGTCGTTGAGTACGGCGCCCAGCGCGCAGGGCGAAAAGATGTCGCACTCCTGGTCGTAGATCGCCTCGGTCGTGACGACCGTCGCGCCCAGCTCGCTCCTGGCGCGCTCGACGTTCTTCGGGTTCACGTCGCACACGATCAGCTTCGCACCCGCCTCGACGAGCTGCTGACCGAGCGGGAAGCCGACGTTGCCGGGACCCTGGATTGCGACCACCTTGCCGGTCAGGTCCTCGCTGCCCCAGGCCTCCTGGGCCGAGGCCTTGACGCCTTCGAAGCAGCCGAGCGCGGTGTACGGGCTGGGGTTGCCGCTGCCGCCGAGTTCGCGCGACAGGCCCGTGACGTACTTCGTGAACTTGCGGGCCTCGAGCAGGTCGGGGATGCCGACGCCGACGTCCTCGGCGGTGATGTACTTGCCGTTGAACGAGTCCACGAACTTGCCCATGGCCTGGAACAACTCGGGCGTCTTGTCGGAGTTCGGGTTGCCGATGATGACGGACTTGCCGCCGCCGAGCCCGGTGCGCGCCACGGCCGACTTGAAGGTCATGCCGCGCGAGAGGCGCAGCGCGTCGGTGAGCGCGTCCTCGTCGTGTCGGTAGGTCCACATGCGCAGGCCGCCGAGGGCCGGGCCGAGCACCGTGTTGTGCACCGCGATGAATGCCTTCAGTCCGCTCTCGGGGTCCTCCGCCTTGGCAACGTGTTCGTAGTCGGGGACATCGATGCGGGTGATCTTCATGGCGGATTCCAAGACGTTTCCGAGGTGGTGCGGGCCCATCCGACACGGACGCTCGTGCGTCGAACGTGGCCGGTTCTCCCGCGGCGCCGGGAGTCTATCATCGGGGGTTGTGGCTGGAAACCCGTCGGGGGATGTGCCCGTTACCGTGCGCGAGTCGACATCCGTTCGTGACGTGATCCTTGCGGGGATGCTGTGCGTCGCGTTGGCGTGCGCGCCGCCGGCCGAGCCCGAGGAGACGTCGCAGATCGCGTCACAAGACGCACCTGCGAATGTGCCGCAGGAAGGGCCGGTGCTGGCCGATGACGACCTTGTCATTGTGGACCTCGACGCAGGTGCGCCGCGTGAAGACGGTGAACGCGCAGGAAAGATCTTTCTCTCGCGCGCGGCCGACGGGTACGCGACGGCGATCGAGCTGACGCGCGACGACACCTGGCCCGAGCCGGTGGATGCCATCGTCTTGCCAGACCGCTCGCTCCTGGTGCTCGACTCGCGCCTCGTGACGGGCGCGGGCGCGCAGCGCGGCGCGATCTTCCACTGCGCCCCGCCGTCCTGGCAGCCGGTGCCCTGGTGGGGCGACGAACGCGCGCGCCAACCGGTGAGCATGGCGCGCGGCCCGGACGGCACGATCTACGTGGCCGATCGCGAGGCCGATCCGCTGGGCCTGGCCGAGGCTGCGGCGAGAGCGGCGCCGGATGCCGAACCGGTGCAGACGGGCTGCGTCTTCGCGATCCGCATCGAGGGGGCCGACGACGGCGGGCCGGGCGCGGTCGCTCGCACCGAGGTCCTCTGCGCCAACCAACGCTTCGTCACACCGGCCGCGCTGCTCCTGCGGAACGATGGCGTGCTGCTGGTGCTGGACGCCGACGCCAACCCGCACGGCCTCGTGCGCCCCGACGGCCTTCCCGGCTCGCCCGGCGTGTTGTTCGAGGTGCGCGACGGCGGCCCCGGCTCGCGCGTCAAACCACAGGCACGGGTCGTGCCGAAGCAGACGGTCAGCCCGGTCGGCCTGATCGCGGGACGGGCGGGCGAGGTGTACCTGGTGGACGCCAACGGCAGCCTGGAGGAGGACACATTCGGCGACGGCATCCTCTGGCGCGTCGAGGGCCTCGAGTTGCAGCGCGTGCTCGACACCTCTTCATTGGGCATGCCGCGCGCGATGGTCGACCCCGTGCAAGGCGACTCGCTGCCCGACGGTCGTCTCGTGATCGCCGACGCCAACGCCGACCCGCTCGGCCTGGGCGAAGACGGCACCGGCAAGGGCGTCTACGGCACGGGCCGCGGCGCGCTGCTGGCGATTGACTTGAACATTCCCACGCTCTCGACGTTGCTGGCCGACGAGCGTTTCGTCTCGCCCATCGCGGTGCGCCGGGTGCGCCCGTGACGTTGCCCACGACGCCACCGCCCGGCGCCGCCGCGCCGCCCACCCATCGCCCACGCCGCTCGCGTGTGCGGCTGGTCGTGCTGTTCGTCCTCTTCCTGTTGCTCGCGCTGGAGCTGGTCGTGCGCCTGTTCGGGGTGGTGGACGTGAACGCGGGCGTGGCCACGCCCCAGCAGGCCGCCTTCAACGCGGCGAACATGTTCGAGGCGACGGGGAGCCGTGAGCTGCCCTACGTGAACCGCGCCGACGCCGAGACGGACGTCGAGGGCGTGGCGTACGTGCACGACCAGGAGGGTCGACGGGTCAGGGACCGCTTCGCCGCGAGCACGCCGAACGAGGACCGCGCCGTCGTCTTCCTCGGCGACTCCACGACGTACGGTCTCGGCCTCGGGTTCGACGAGACGCTGCCGGTCCTGACCGCCGCCGCGCTGTCGCGGCCGATCGACGCGCGCAACCACGGCACGTGCGGATACGGCGGTGCGCAGGAGCTGGCGCTCTACGAACGCATCGCGGACGACCTGCCGCCCGACGCGCTGATCGTGCTGGTCCTCTTCCCCAACGACTTCGCCGGCGGCCGCTTCCTGTGGGACGACGAGTTGAAGGTGATGTACTCCGACCCGCTGCCGGTGCCGTTCGCGCTCAAGCCGTGGCTGTGGCGCTCGGCGCTGTATCGCGCGCTCGTGTCGAGCCGCACGTCGAGCCTGCAGGAGGGCGGCGCGTTCGACGCGCTGAACCCGGGCAACCACAGCGAAGCGCTGGAGGCCGTCGAGATGCTGGCCGTGCGTTGCGAGAGCAACGGACACCGCCTGCTCGTCGCGCACCTGCCCGCCATGGAACGCCTCGATCCCTACCTCTTCTCCGAACCGGTCGGGAAGCTCGAGCAGGTTTGCGAGGACATGAGCGTGCCCTTCGCGGATTTGTTGCAGGCCTTTCTGGACGAGCGCGACAGGCAGGTGTTCGAGTACGAATCGAGCAGCGGGAAGATCGCCGGACCTGCGTTGCGCGCCGGTTTCCTCTCCCAATTCTGGATCGACGATCCGGCCGATCACCACCTGAATGGGACCGCGAACCGGCTCGCCGCGGAGGCTCTCGCGGCCGCCATCGAGCAACTGCTGTAATCAGTTCTGCTTGACTCGACACCACCGGGCACCTATGCAGGCGGCGGGAAGGACCCGTTCACCAGAGACCCGCAGGCACCATAAGTCGTGTCCAAACCTCTAGTTATCGTCGAAAGCCCGGCCAAGGCCAAGACCATCGGCAAGTATCTGGGCACCGGATACACGGTCCGGGCGAGCAGCGGACACGTCCGCGATTTGCCCCGATCGGGAATGCACGTCTACCCCGAGGACAACTTCCGCGCCGACTGGGAAGCGATCGGCGAGCGCGGCAAGGAGAAGGTGATCAAGGACCTTCGCGGGAGCATCGCGAAGACCGACACCTTGTACCTGGCCACTGACCCGGACCGCGAAGGCGAAGCCATCGCGTGGCACCTGGTCGAATTGCTGCTCGACACCAAGAAGAAGAAGAAGGACATCAACGTGCGCCGCGTGGTCTTCCACGAGATCACGAAGGGTGCCATCCAGGAGGCCTTCGACAAGGCCGGCAACGTGCACGACGAGTTGGTGGACGCCTACAAGGCGCGCCGCATCCTCGACCGGTTGGTGGGCTACCAACTCAGCGAGCTGCTCTGGAAGAAGCTGACGCGCGGCTTGTCGGCCGGACGCGTGCAGTCGGTCGCGGTGAAGCTCGTCGTGGAGCGCGAACGCGAGATCCGCGCCTTCGACCCCGAGGAGTACTGGCGCATCGCCGCGGACTTCGGCGGCTCGGCCGACGAGGGCGACGCGTTCACCGCCGAGTTCAAGCGGCTCGACGGCAAGGCGCACCCGCTGCCCAACGAGAAGGAGACCGACAAGATCCTCGCGTTGGTGAAGGACGGCCCCTTCACGCTGAGCAGCCTCAAGCAGACGCCCAAGAAGGTGAACGCGAAGCCGCCGTTCAAGACATCCACGCTGCAGCAGGCGGCGGCGAGCCGCTACGGATTCAGCGCCAAGCGCACGATGCGCATCGCGCAGGGGCTGTACGAAGGTGTCGAGCTGCCGGGCGACGGCGCGGTCGGCCTGATCACCTACATGCGGACCGACTCGTTCAACGTTGCCAACGTGGCGCGTGACGGCGCGCGCGAGCTGGTCGAGAAGCGTTTCGGCAAGGACTACGTGCCGGAGAAGCCGAACGCCTACAAGGGCAAGGCCGGCGCGCAGGAGGCGCACGAAGCCATCCGCCCCACGGACCCGGCGCGCGACCCCGATAGCATCCGCAAGGCGCTCTCCGACGAGCAGTGGAAGCTCTACGACCTGATCTGGCGGCGCTTCATCGCGTCGCAGATGACGCCGGCCGAGTACCTGGTGACGACGCTCGAGCTGACGCGCAACGGCGCGACATTCACGGCCAGCGGCCGGGTCACGACCTTCCCCGGCTTCACGAAGGTCTGGGGCGCCGACAAGGACAAGGCCGAGAGCCAGGCGCTGCCGACGCTGACCGAGGGTCAGGAGCTGACCCCGAGCGCGATCAAGCCGACGCAGCACTTCACCAAGCCGCCGCGGCGCTACACCGAGGCCTCGCTGGTGAAGGCGCTCGAGGACGCGGGCATCGGGCGGCCGTCCACCTACGCCGCCATCGTGTCGACCATCGTCGACCGCAAGTACGTCGACCACGGCGAAGAGACCGAGCAGGATCGCTTGCGCCACGAGCTGACCAACCCCGAGCTGGCCGAGAAGGAGAAGGCCGACGGCGAGGCGCAGGACGCTGACGCCGACGTCGGCAGTGACGAGGAAGCCGACATGCCGGCGCGGCCGCGCAAGAAGTCGGCCTTCCACGCGACGCACCTGGGCGAGGTGACCACCGACCTGCTGGAAGGCCCGTTCGGCGACATCATCAACACCGAGTTCACGGCGCGATTCGAGAGCGACCTGGACGAGATCGCCGAGGGCAAGCAGGCCTGGGTCGACGTGGTGGACGCCTTCTACAAGCGCTTCCTCAAGGACCTCGAGGCCGCGCGCGACGGGATGGATCACTACCGCGCCAACCCGCTCACCGCGCCCGACATCACCTGCAACAAGGTGGCGGAGGAGGGCGGCAAGGAGTGCGGCGCGCCGATGGTCGTGCTGTTCAACAACGGCGGCGCGTACCTGGGCTGCTCGCGCTACCCCGACTGCTCCAACAACCTGCCGCTCTCGGGCCAGCGCCTCGCGCAGGCCGAGCTGACCGAGCACAAGTGCCGCGCGGTGAACGACAAAGGCGAGGTCTGCGGGCGGCAGATGGAGCGCAAGGTGAACCGCTGGGGCCGGCCGTTCCTGGCCTGCACCGGCTACGCCGAGAAGCTCTGCAAGGGCGCCGTGTCGGTCTCGACCAAGGGTGAGCCCTTGTGGCCGGTGGAGACGAGCGTCGAGTGCCCCGACTGCGGGCGCACGATGAACATCAAGCGCGGCCGGCGCGGGAAGTTCCTGGCCTGTCCGGGCTACCCGAAGTGTCGCGGCACGCTGAACCTGCCGAGTTGCACGCAGAAGAGCAAGACGGGCAAGGAGTGCGGCGCCGCGATGACCGAGCCGAAGCCCAACGGCAAGCTGGCCTGCCTCAAGCACCCCAAGAAGGTGCTCGCGCCGCCGCCACGCAAGAAGAAGGGCGAGGACGACGACACGCCCGCCGGCGCCGCCGACAAGAAGACCGCCAAGAAGGCCGTGAAGAAGAAGGTCGCCAAGAAGAAGACGGCGAAGAAGAAGGCCGTGCGCAAGAAGACGCCCGCGAAGCCTTCGGCCGACGCATGACCTCGCTGGTCATCTGGCTGGCCGCGACCGTGGTCGCGCTTGCGGCCGTGGTCTGGTCCGGCGCCGTGCGCCGCCGCTCGCTGCACTACAAGTTGATCGTGGTGATGCTCGTCTGCCTCTCGATCGCCATCTGGCGCGCCGAGAGCTACGGCGCGACGCTGGTCTTCGAGGGCGTGGCCGCCACGCTGCACACCATCCACATGACCTCGGTCGCGCTGACCTTCCTCAGCGTCCCCTTCCTCGTCGTCACCGGCATCCGCCTGGCCAGCGCGGCCGCGGAGAACGCGCCGTCAATCCGCACCACGCACAAGAAGCTGGCCTACCTCTTCGTCGTGATCGTCGTCGTGACGTCCGCCCTCGGCATCGCGATGACGGCGATGGCGACGCCCGCCTGAACATAGCCGCTACACTCATTCGAGAAGGATTCGGCAGCGTGGCCCCAAAGCGGCATGCGTAGAACCCAGGCCGGAGTGCGCAGATGAAGGTGCTCTCTGACGTTCACTCGCTGACTTGTCTCGACGATTACGTTGAACAGGCTGACGAGAGTGCTCTTGAGGAAGCAGGTCATCTGATCGAGAACTTGGTTCTCTGTGATCGGATTATCACGGTTGCGAGAGGGGTCGATGACTGGGGCTTGCGGCCGCTGTGCGACAGGTTCGAAGGTGTGTTCGAGTACCTGGACGAGTCACACGAGAGCCCCTCGCTAGCCGCACTCCGAAGCGGCGCACTCGCATCCGACATGCGAAACCCCTCGGACACGGACAGGTACCTTGATCGCGTCCACCACTACTCCGAATTGGCAACGGAACTGGACGTGTACCTCTGCCCCCATCCATCCAGAACCGCCCATCTCTTTGACGGGGTCCAGGGACCTGCATCGAAGCCCGTCGGCAAACGGGTCGTCGAGTTCTTCGATGAGCGGATGTCCCAATCGACTGGGGCACACCTAGCTGGCATCGACTTCTCGGTGCCACCCATCATCGACTACGTGTTGTCCACTTGCCGGAATCAGGGTGTCGATCTCGCCACAGCAGTGAACGACATTCGCAGTTCGAAGAACGCGGTTAGATTCAGATCGTGGTGCGCAGAGCTGGATGACGAGCTTCGCTCTCGGGAAGGGAGAGCGATGACCCAGGCAACTCAACGCTTGGCTAGGGAAGTGGACGCAACAGCCCAGGCGTGGCAAACCGACCTAAACCTCGGCGTGAAGTACGCGTTGCGAACGGTCTCCCTGCGAAATCTGTGGGTAGTTGGTGGGCTGATTTCGGCCTTGGGATTCGGCGAATTCCCTGTCCGATACCCCGTCATCATCCAGAAGCGGAAGCACCTCCTCTTCCTGAATGACATCTATCGGACAACTCCGCCGCGCTAACGACTCGTCTCGAAGCGTGACGAAGGAGCCACTTGCCCTGTCAGTCAACATCCATCGCAGATCTCGCGATTGACAGAGGGAGGCCGCGCGCTCAGCGCGTCAAGGCACGGTGCCCTGCAGCGCGTTGGACATCGCGAAGCCGTTCACGGCGGCCGGGTCCTGGATGATGCACTGCACGACCAGCTCCAGGCCCGAGGGCGCGGAGGGCGGCAGGACGAAGGGCAGGCTCGCCAGGCCGAGAGGGCTGGTCGTGATGACGAGCGGCGGGAGCAGGAACGGGAAGGCCTTGAGCGTGCCGCCCTTGAAGGGGACGGGCGTGCTGGCGACCGTGGCGAAGACGCCCAGGGGCGCGTTCGGCGCCGCGTTGCTCAGGGTCATGAAGTTCAGGCTGCCGGGCACTAGCGTGCCCGCACCGGCGAGGGCCGGGTCGCCCGTCACGCCGGCCAGCGCGCACTCGAGGTCGGTCCACGGGTCGTTCTCGAGCTCGATGGTCATCGAGGCGAAGTCGATGACCATGGCCTGGAACGGACCGTCGTCGATGTTCCAGTTGAAGACCGTCAAGCCGGTGAAGTCGTAGCTGCCGAGGGCGTCGAGCAGGTCGAGGCTGGGCAGCGTGCTCCCGCCGTATGTCACATAGAAGTTGTCGATGAACTGGCCAAAGCTGCCGGTCGAGTTCAACGGCACGCCGAAGGGATTGGCCAGGTTGTTCGTGACGAGGAATCCGTCCACCGCGGGATCGTTGTCGCGGATCACGAAGTAGGGCGCCTGGCCGCCCGGGAACGGAACCTGCAGGCCAATGCCGGCCGAGTCGAACTGCAGCACGAAGCTCTCCTGGTTGATCGCGTAGCCGCGCGTGGGCAGCGTCGGGTGGTTCTCGAAGAAGTCCGTGTCCAGCAGGAACGTCATCGTCGCGGTCTCGCCGCCCTGAACGGCCGACAGCGGCTCGGGGTTGATCTGGTTGAAGACGACGTCGCCATGCACGGTCACGCGCACGCTGTCACCGGCCTGCGCAGCGGGAGCGACGAACAGAAGGGCGGCGAGGGAGAGGGACAGCGCGAGACGCATGGTGACTCCAGATGACGGGCGGCCTGCCGGGAGATGAGCGGACCGCGAAGACCCTCGATGGCGCGCGAGACGGAGAGGCGCCGGAGTGCGAAGGTTAAGCGGCCCCCGCGAAACCGACAAGCCGACCGACCGTGACAATCCCGACAGCGTCGGGGCCTACAGCAGCGTCGCGTCCACCCAGCCGATGAGGCCGTCCCACATGATCCCGTACCAGAGCGCTGCGAGGGCGAGGCCGATCAGGGAGGCCTTGGCGAGCCACGGCATGACGCCGCGCCAGGCGAGGCCGGGGACGACCTCGGTGTCACCGCGCAGGAACAGCGCGCGCGCGATCTTGAAGTAGTAGAAGAGCGCCACGACGGCGTTCAGCGCGGCCACGATGGCGAGCCAGCCGAGGCCGGCGTGCAACGTGGCGCGGAAGAGCAGCCACTTGCCGACGAAGCCGATCGTCGGCGGCAGACCGGTGAGCGAGACCAGGAACACAACGAACGCCGCGCAAATCCACGGCGACGACCAGCCCAGCCCGCGGTAGTCGTCGGTGTCCTCGGCGCCGAAGCGGTTGGCCAGCGCCATCGCGCAGCCGAACGCGCCCAGCGTCGCGACGTAGTAGGTCACCAGGTAGAAGACCAGCGCCTCGAGCCCCAGGCCGCGCGCGAGGCTGTCGGGCTCGGGCGTGCTCGTCATGACCGCCACGCCCATCAGCAGGTAGCCGGCGTGCGCGATCGAGCTGTACGCCAGCAGCCGCTTCACGTTGCGCTGCAGCACGGCGGTGATGTTGCCGTAGGTCATGGTCACGGCGGACAGCACCGCCACGATCCAGGACACGCGCGCCAGCCAGTCGCCGCTGATCGCGTCGTTGCCCAGGAACACGCCGTCCACGAAGCGAACCAGCAGGCCGAAGCCGGCCGCCTTGGAGGCCACCGCCAGCAGCGTCGTCACGGGCGTCGGGCTGCCCTCGTAGACGTCCGGCGCCCAGAAGTGGAAGGGGAAGATCGCGACCTTGAAGCCGAGGCCCGCAAGCACCAGCAGCGTGGACACGACCACGCCCATCGTCTGCATCGGGCCGCCCGTCTCCCAGGCCGACACGAGCGCGAGCGAGACGTCGCTCATCCACAGGCTGCCCGACATGCCGTACATCAGGCTGAAGCCGAACACCATCAGCGCCGACGCCAGCGCGCCGTACACCAGGTACTTCAGCGCGGCCTCGCTGCTGCGCCGCTCCTTCTTCTGCCAACCGGCCAGCAGGTAGCTGGGCAGGCTGAGCATCTCCATCGCGAGCAGCAGCATCAGCAGGTGGTCGGTGGAGACCAGGAAGCAGCCGCCCAGGGCCGCGCCCAGCACGATCGGGAAGAACTCGCCGCGCGTGATCTTCTCGAGCCCGCGGAACGTCATCGCGTACAGGATCACGAGGCCCGTGCCCGAGATGATGATCGTGCGGAACAGCGACGCGTGACCGTCGAGGCTCAGCAGGCCGAACACGCGGAACGGATGCTCGGCCACACCCGGCACCGTGCCCCACGGCACGCCGGCGTTGGCCAGCAGCCCGGCGACGACCTCGCGGAACGGTCCCAGGCCCCACAGAGCGCCGCCCACGCCGGCCAGCGCGATCAGGCCGGTGAAGGTCCCGCCCCAGCTGCGCTTGCCGAACAACAGGTCCGCGAACAGGCACGCCAGGATGGCGCCCACCAGCCAGATCTCCGGCGTGATGGCAGCCATGTCGGCGAGCATCTCTGGGCTCATCGCGTGGTCGTGTCCAAACTCGGGGTCAGGTGGCGGGGTTCAGGGAAGCGCGGGTCAGCTCGGCAACCAGAGCAGCAGGCTGTCGATGGTCGGGCCGATCCAATCCAAGAGCAGGAAGGGCAGCACGCCGAGCAGCACGCCCAGGAAGGCGAGCGGCGCCATGGTGAAGATCTCGCGGCCGGTCACGTCCTTGAAGTCCGCGTACTTCGGGTTGAGCGGGCCGAGGAACACGCGCTGCAGCGTCCAGAGCAGGAAGGCCGCGGTGACCACGATGCCGATCACGGCCGCGCTGGCCATCAGCGGGTACTTCTGCCACGCGCCGATCAGCACCAGCACCTCCGACACGAAGCCGGACATGCCGGGCAGTCCCAGCGCAGCGAAGAAGCCGAGCGTCGTGATGCCGGTGTAGACCGGCGCCTTGAGCGCCAGGCCGCCGAAGCCCTCGATCTCGCGGTGGTGCGCGCGGTCGTACGCGACGCCCACGATGAGGAAGAGCAGGGCGCTCGACGTGCCGTGCGTGAACATCTGCATGGCCGCGCCGTTCATGCCGGCGCTGGTGAAGGCCGAGGCGCCCAGCAGCACGTAGCCCATGTGCGACACCGAGCTGTACGCCACCAGCCGCTTGAAGTCGGTCTGCGCCATCGCGACGAACGCGCCGTAGATGATCGCGAACAGCCCCAGGCCCGCGCCCCACATCGCGAAGTCCGGCGCGACGTTCGGGAACATCCCGATGTTGAAGCGCAGGATGCCGTAGCAGCCCAGCTTCAGCAGGATGCCCGCCAGGATCACGGAGATCGGCGTCGGCGCCTCGACGTGCGCGTCGGGCAGCCAGGTGTGGAAGGGCGGCACCGGCACCTTGATCGCGAAGCCGATGAAGAGGAACACGAAGATCCACTTCAGGAACGGCCAGCCCAGCAACAGGCCGCCGTTCACCAGGTTGCTGCCGGTGAGGTTGCCCGTGCGGATCAGGTCGGTCAGGACCGGGATGGCGAACGGCGTGTTCGTGCTGTCGCGCGCCGCGAGGTACAGCGCGACGATGGCCAGCAGCATCAGCACCGAGCCGGCCAGCGTGTAGAGGAAGAACTTGATCGCCGCGTACTCGCGCCGCGGCCCGCCCCACACGCCGATGAGGAAGTACATCGGCAGGAGCATGATTTCCCAGAACACGTAGAACAGGAAGAAGTCGAGCGAGCAGAAGACGCCGTTGATGCCCACCTCGAGCAGCAGCAGCAGCACGAAGTAGCCCTTCACCCCCTTCTCGATGTTCCACGACGCGATCGCGCCCAGGAACAGCAGCAGCGTGGTCAGCCAGACCAGCGGCACCGACAGACCGTCGATGCCCATGAAGTACTCGACACCCAGGTTGCCGATCCACGGGATGCGCTCGACGAACTGGTAGCCGGCCTCGGTCGTATCGAAGTCCATCCACAGCTTGCTGGCCAGGATGAGCGGGATCGCGGTCGTGGCGGCGGCGATCGTCCGCACGGCCTCCTTGCTGGGCCGCGGCATCAACAGGATGGCCACGATCCCCAGCAGGGGCGAGAAGGTGATCAGGCTGAGCATGTCCATGAGGCGGTTCTCAGGTCCCTCGTGCCAGGTAGATGGCGAGGATCACGACGGACAGAAGCGTCCAGGTCAGGTAGGTCTGGGCATTGCCGGTCTGCAGCAACCGGAACACGCCGGAGAGGGCGCGCGTGAAGCCGCGCCAGAAGTTCACGAGGCCGTCGATGACGACCTTGTCAAAGAGGCCGGAGATGAACGCGATCAGTCGCGTGACCAGGCCGGTCAAGTTGACCAGGCCGTCGATGACCACCTTGTCGAATCGAGCTAACAGCCGGTTCAGCCGGTGCAGGTTGGCGACGATGCCCTGGTTGTACATGTCGTCGAAGTACCACTTGTTCTTCGCGGCCGTGTACAGCGGGCCGAAGCGCTTCGCGACGCCGCCGGCGTCGATGCTCTTCTTGAGGTACATCGCGCGCGCCAGCAACCAGCCCAGCAGGATGGCCAGCACCGAGGCGCCGATGGCCGGGTAGTGCGCGTCGTGGTGAAGCACCTCCTCGAAGTGCTCCCGGTGCGACTCGAGGCCCAAGCCCTGCTCGGCGGCCGACGCGGGTTGCTCGACCATGCGGTTGAACCACAGGTCCTCGGTGTGCGGCAGCGGGTTGTTCGTGCCGCCTCCGAACATCGCGACCAGCGCCAGCACGACCAGCGGCAGCACCATCACCGGCGGGCTCTCGTGCGCGTGGTCGTAGCGCTTCTGATCCGCCGGCGCGCCGTGGAAGGTCAGGAAGATCAGGCGCAGCATGTAGAAGGTCGTCATGAACGCGCCGACGGCCCCGAAGATGAACGGGATCCAACCGGCCGCGCCGCGCGTCAGCCCGAAGGCGAGCGCGTTGGCGACGATCTGGTCCTTGCTGTAGTACCCGGCGAACATCGGCACGCCGGCCAGCGCCAGCGTCGCGATCAGGAAGGTCCAGTAGGTGCCGGGCATCTTCTTCCTGAGCCCGCCCATGTCGCGCATGTCCTGGCTGTGCACGGCGTGGATCACCGAGCCGCTGCCGAGGAACAGGCAGGCCTTGAAGAAGGCGTGCGTGATCAGGTGGAACAGGCCGGCGACGTAACCGCCCACGCCCAGGCCCAGCATCATGTAGCCGAGCTGGCTCATGGTGGAGTAGGCCAACACCTTCTTGATGTCCCACATCACCAGGCCCATGGTCGCGCCGATCAGCGCGGTGATGGCACCCACCATCGCGATGACGCCCAGCGCCTCGGGCGTGAAGTACGGGTACATGCGCCCGACCATGAACACGCCGGCCGCGACCATGGTGGCCGCGTGGATCAGCGCGGAGACCGGCGTCGGGCCGGCCATCGCGTCGGGCAACCACGTGTGCAGCGGCACCTGCGCCGACTTGCTCACCGCGCCGCAGAAGATCAGCACCCCCGAAAGCGTGAGCAGCGTGTGATCGGAAAGGCTGGAGAATGCCCGGTCGGCCGCGGCCGGGAACTCGCCGGCGGACAGCGCGGCGAACATCTCGGTGTAGTTCAGCGTGCCGAAGAGCTGCCAGGCGATGATGATGCCCAGCAGGAACAGCACGTCGCCCACGCGGTTGACCATGAAGGCCTTGAGGCTGGCCTTGGGCGGCTCCTCCTGGTCGTAGAAGAAGCCGATCAGCAGGTACGACCCGACGCCGACCAGTTCCCAGAAGATGAACAGGAAGAGCAGGTTGTCGGAGACGACCAGGCCCAGCATCGCGAAGCAGAAGTAGCTGAGGTACGCGAAGAACCGCGGATAGTCGCGGTCGCCTTTCATGTACCCCTGGCTGAAGAAGAAGATGCAGGTCGCGACGACGGTGACCATGGTCAGCATGATCACGGTCATGTTGTCGAGGAAGATGCCGACCGTGAGGTCGAGCCCCGGCAACGTCAGCCATCGGAACGCGAGCCCGTGGTCCGCCGACGACCACGACCAGCCCGGGTCGCCCTGCTGGACGATGAAGGTCCAGAACAGGGTCAGCGACAGGACCGCGCCGGTGCCGATGCCGATGGTCGCGAGCCAGTCGCCGCCGCGCGGCAGCTTCTTGCCGGCGAAGATCAGCGCGATGCCCATCGCGAGCGGCAGCAGCACGATGGCCAGGGCCATGTTCGTGATCGTGGATGCGCTGAAATCCATGACCTGATCAGTCCCTGAGGCTGTCGGTGCGGGTGATGTCGATGCTGCCGAAGTCGTGGAAGATGCGCAGCACGATGGCCAGCGCGATGGCAGCCTCGGCGGCCGCCAGGATCACCACGAAGAGCGCGAACATCTGACCGTCGATGCCGTACCCGCCGAAGCGCGCGAAGGCGACGAAGTTGATGTTCGCGGCGTTCAGGATCAGCTCCACGCCCATGAGCACGTAGAGCGCGTTCTTGCGCGTGAGGATCGCGGCCACGCCGAGCAGGAACAGGATGCCCGAGACGACCAGGTAGCTGTTCAGCGAGTCGTGCAGACCGGTGCCGGCCTCGGTGATGCTCTCGGCCTGCTCGGCGGCCTGGCTGCCGAGCGTCATGGCCATCGCGGTGAGCGCGGAGAGACTCATGCGTCGCTCCCCTGGTCACGCACCGGGTTGCCGGCGCCGCCCTCTTCGCCGGGGCCGCGGCGCGCGAGCGTCACGGCGCCGACCAGCACGACCAGCAGCAGCACGGAGATGGCCTCGAACGGCAGCAGGTAGCCCTCGCGCTCGAGGAACAGCGTGCCGATGGTCTCGGTCGTGGGCGCGGGGTCGTCCGTCGGCACGTGCCCGCTCGCGGCGATCAGTCCCGCGACGCCCTGGTAGGCCTGGTACACGAGGTGCCCGAGGTAGCCGACCACGATCGCCATGGCCGCGTTGCGCGCGATGGACACGCGCGTCGTGTCGCGCGTCGTGAGCATGACCGCGAACAAGAGCAGCACGGTCACGCCGCCGACGTAGAGCAGGATCTGCGTGGCGCCGAGGAAGTCCGCGCCCAGCGTCCAGTACAGGCCGGCCACGCCGAACAGCGCGCCCACCAGCCCGAAGGCGCTGTGCACGATGCTGCGGTGGAAGGCGACGACCAGCCCGCCGAGTATTGCGAGCGCCGCGAAGAACACGAACATGAAGTCGAGCATCAGCTCTTCCCCTTCGCGATCTTCGCGCGGATGGCGGCCATCTTGTCGGCCATGCCGCCGTCGCCGCCTGCCGGCGCTGCGTCACCACCGCCCGCGGCCGCCGATGCGGCGGCTTCCTTGGCCGCCTTCTCCTTGGCTTCCTTCTCGCGTCGCGGCTCGCCGCCGGGCGCGGCCGGACCGCCGGGCACCGCGGTCGACGTCGCGTTGACGCCGTCGGGCGCGGCCGTGCCGGGTGCGGGGCCGCCGGGCTGTCCGCCCTCGGGCATGGGCGGCGGGTCGCGGCCTTCCTTCTTGGCCGCGGACGTCTCGATCGTGCGCTGGTCCTGCGCGCGCAGTCCGGTCCAGGTCAGCAGGTCCTCCACCATGTCGTCGGCGCTCTCCGTCGCCATCTCGTACTCGGACGTCATGTGGATGCAATCCTTCGGACACGGAGGAATGCAGAACTCGCAGAAGATGCACTTCTTGTAGTCGATGCTGAACTTCTGCCACTCGAGCACGCGGCCGTGGTGCACGGACTCGATCTCGATGCAGTCGACCGGGCACGCCTTCGCGCACAGCTGGCAGTCGATGCACTTCTCCTGCTCGAGGATGTGCACGCCGCGGTAGCTCGGCGGCGTCGGCAAACGCTCGTGCGGGTACTGCACGGTGATCGCGTCGCGCCGCATGTGGCTGACGGTCACCTTCATGCCCTTGGCGGTGGTCGTCAGCGCCGAGGCGATGTTGCCGAAGTATTCGCGGATGCCGCCCATCAGGCCAGGAACCCCCATCCCTTGGCCTCGAACCAGGCCGCGCCGACCACGCACAGGAACCCCCAGGGCAGGAGGTACTTGTAGCCCATGGCCATGACCTGGTCGACGCGCAGGCGCGGCAGCGTCCAGCGCAACCACATCTGGCAGAAGATGAAGAAGAACGTCTTCACCAGCAGGATCAGCATGCCCAACCCCATCGCGATCGGGGCCGGCGCGCTCGAGATGTCCACGAACGGCAGCGTGAAGCCGCCGAAGAACAACGTGGCCATCAGTGCCGAGCTCACGAACATCGACGCGTACTCCTCCAGGAAGAAGAAGGAGAAGCGCATGCCCGAGTACTCGGTGTGGAAGCCCGACACCAACTCGGACTCGGCCTCGGGCAGATCGAACGGCGCGCGCTTGGCGCCGGCCAGGCTGGCGATGAAGAAGATCAGCGCCGCGATCGGCATGAACGGGCTCTGGAAGATGAGCCAGCCGTTCGCCTCCTGCCAGGCGTTGAAGTCGCCCAGGCGGAAGCTGCCCACGACCAGGATCGGTACCAGCAGCGCGATGGCCGCGGGCACCTCGTAGCTGACCACCTGCGCCGCCTCGCGGATCGCGCCGAAGAGGCTGTACTTACTGTTCGACGCCCAGCCGGCCATGATCACGCCGACCACCTCGATCGACGCGATCGCGATGATGAAGAACAGGCCCAGGTCGAGGTCGACGATCTGCACGCCGATCGCGAACGGGATCGCGATGAAGCCGGCGAACACGCCGCAGAACACGACCGCCGGCGCGATCCAGAACATGAACTTGTTCGAATCGCGCGGGATCAGGTCCTCCTTGAAGAGGAGCTTGAGCGCGTCGGCGATCGACTGCGCCCAGCCGTGCCAACCGCCGACCTCCATCGGGCCGTAGCGCTGCTGCATGTGCGCGGCGACCTTGCGTTCCATCCAGATCGCGAACATCGCGTAGACCGTGATGAAGCCGAGCAGGCTGCCGATGCAGACCGAGTACGCGATGGTCAGCGTGAGCGCGCCGGAGGTCCCGAGCAGCGCCTCGATCTGTGCCATGAGCACTTCCATGCGCTAGCGGTCCACCTCGCCGAGCACGATGTCGAGCGAGCCGATGATCGCGACACCGTCGCCGAGCATGCAGCCCGGCAGCAGCGCGTCGAGGACCGACAGGTTGCAGAAGCTCGGCGCGCGCGCGCGACAGCGGATGGGCGACTGACCGCCCTCGCTGACCACGTAGAAGCCCAGTTCGCCGCGCGGGTTCTCGCAGCGCATGTAGGCCTCGCCGGCCGGCGGCTTGAGCGGCGTCTTGTACATCTTGAGCATCGACTTCTCGGTGAAGTCGCCGCTCGGCACCTTGTGGCACGCCTGCCGGATGATGCGGATGCTCTCCATCATCTCGCGCATGCGCACCCAGTAGCGGTCCCAGCAATCGCCGAGCGTGCCGTGCGTGCCCTCTCCGATGGGCACTTCGAACTCGCACTCGTCGTAGGGCCACAGGTACGGCACGTCGCGCCGCAGGTCCCACTTCACGCCGGAGGCGCGCAGCACCGGCCCGGTGAGGCCGTAGTCGAGCGCCATCTCCTTGCTGATGATGCCGATGTTCGCCGTGCGACCGATGAAGATGCGGTTGGTCGTGAGCAGCGTGTTGTATTCGGCCCAGCGCTTCTCGAACTCGTCGCAGAAGCCGAGCACGTCGGTCAGCCACATCTCGTCGATGTCGTGCGCGACGCCGCCCGGGCGGATGTAGTTGTAGAGCATGCGCTGGCCGGAGGGCCGCTCCAGCAGCGCCATGATCGTCTCGCGCTCGCGGAACGCGTAGAAGAAGGGCGTGTTCGCGCCCATGTCGATGCCGTACGTGCCGAACGCGATCAGGTGGCTCGCGATGCGGTTCAGCTCGCACACGATCACGCGCAACCACTGCGCACGCTCGGGCGCCTCGACGCCCAGCAGCTTCTCGACCGCCAGGCTCCAGGCCAGCTCGTTGTTGCAGGCCGCGAGGTAGTCCATGCGGTCCGTGTACGGCCCGAACTGCAGGTAGCTCACGTTCTCGCCGATCTTCTCGGCGCAGCGGTGCAGGTAGCCGATGTCGCAGCGGGCGGCGGTGATGATCTCGCCGTCCATGCCCAGCTCGACGCGCAGCACGCCGTGCGTGCTGGGGTGCTGCGGCCCGAGGTTGAGCTTCAGCTCCTCGGTGTAGACGTCGTCGCGACGGTCCACCGTGTACATCTCGAGGGCTTCCATTAGTGATCGCCCTCCTTCGGTGCGTCCGGCTCGCAGGTCTTGCCGCCGCTCGCGAGCGGGCGGCTGGAGAAGGGCGCCGGCGGCTGGGTCAGCGGCTCGCCGGCCTTGCGCTCCGAGGTGCTCTCGGGCGCCGGCGCGTTCTCGTCGCGCTCGTACATCGGGATCGCGTCCAGCTCGAGCGGGATCTCGCCGGCGGACGTCGGGTACACGAAGTCCTTGCGCAGCGGGTGGCCGATCCACTCTTCGGGCAGCAGGATGCGCCGATGGTCGGGGTGGCCCGTGAACTTCACGCCCAGCAGGTCCCACTGCTCGCGCTCGTGCCAGTTGGCCGCCGACCACACGCCCGCGATGCTCGGCACCTCGGGGTGCCAACTGTCGTGGTCGCCGCCTTCGGGGCGCGGGCAACTCACCTTCAGCGTCAGCGAGTGGTGCTTGCTCAGCGAGCTGACGTGGTACGCGAGTTCCATCGCGTCGGCGCGCTCGGTCGCCGTGACGCAGTTGCACATCTCCATGCGGCAGTCGGGGTCGTCGCGCAGGAAGGTCATCGCGGCCACGAGCGAGCCGGCCTCGACGACCACGAAGGGATCCTTCGCGCTCTCGTCCAATTCGCCCACGCCTCCGACACCGGAGGCGGTCAGCTTCGAATGCAGCGCCTTCTCGTCCATCGGCGCGTCAGGCCTGCCTGCCGTCCATGAGACGGGCCGTCTCGGCCCGCCGCGCGAAGACCGCCTGGCGGCTGATCTTCTCGCGCAGCTTCAGGATGCCGTCCATCAGCGCCTCGGGGCGCGGGGGGCAGCCCGGCACGAAGATGTCCACAGGGATGATCTTGTGGACGCCCTTCACGGTGTTGTAGCCCCACTTCACGTAGGGCCCGCCGCCGCAGACGCAGGCTCCCATGGCGATCACGTAGCGCGGCTCGGACATCTGGTCGTAGAGGCGGCGCACGCGCACGGCCATCTTCGCGTTGACCGTGCCCGGCACGATGATCAGATCGCTCTGGCGGGGGGTCGCGCGGGGCACGCCGGCGCCGTACCGGTCGAGGTCGAAGGTGGCCGCGTAGACCGCCATCATCTCGATCGCGCAGCAGGCGATGCCGAAGGTCATCGGCCAGAGCGAGCTCTTGCGGCCCCAGTTGACCGCGGCGTCGATGCCCTTGACCGGCGCGATGTCCGGCAGCGTGTTGTTCAGGAGGCCCATGTGCTCAGCCCTGCACCCGTCGCTTCTGCTTGAAGGTCTTGACCCAGTCCACGTCGCCCTTGCGCCAGACGTAGACCAGGCCGACGAACAGGATCCCGATGAAGATGAGGCCCTCGTAGAGCGCCACGTTGCGGTCGGGGAAGGTCTGGAACACCCGCGCCCACGGGAACATGAACGCGACCTCCACGTCGAACACGATGAAGATCAGGGCCGCCGTGTAGAAGCGCATGTCGAAGCGGATCTGCGCGTCGCCGATCGGGTCCTCGGCGCACTCGTAGGGCATCGACTTGGCCGGATACGGGTTCTTGGGGCGGAACAGGGCGCCCATGATGAGCGGGGTACAGACCATCGCCACGCCTGTGATCAGGAACACGAGGACGGCGTGGTAGCCCAGGAACACGGTGTTCTCCGCAGCGCGGCCAGACGCAGCGGTCATGATGCTGAATCGCCCCCTGCCGCGCAATACGACGGAGCCCTCCGCGAGGGTCTCCGGCCGGCCCGCTCGAGCCCGCACGGCGCCCATCACGCCCTGCTGATGCCCGGCTCCGGAAAAGGACGCGAGGCCCGCCCCTCCGCGCGGGAGGAGCGGGCCTCGTCGATGTGGATCGATGCGTCGGAGCCGTAGCCCCGGCGCGCCGTCCAACGGTTACGGCACGGTCGACTTCAGGCCGTTGCTTCCGGCCGCACCCAGCACCGCGAGCGCATCCGCCACCCAGAACTGGGTCACGAACTTGAACCCGGACGGGATGCTGACCGGGATCGCGGCAGGCAGCGTGAAGCCACCACCGACGCTGGTGGTGAGACCGATCTCGAGCGCGATCGGGATCGCGTAGTGGGTCCCGCCCTTGAAGGGCGAGGGGATCCCGTCACCGACCGCGACGAACAGCACCGCCGGGGACAGCGGCAGGGCGCTGGACAGGTCCAGCGTGAAGCCCGTGCCACCCGGGGTGAGGTCGCCGGCACCGGTGTGGACCGGATCACCGAAGGCCCCGCCCGTACCGGACGGACCGATGTCCACGAACGTGCCGCCGGGGCCGCCACCCGTGTAGGTGAAGCCGTCGACGATCGTGGCCATGCCCGCGCCGTCGGCCACCACGTCCACGTCGCCGGCCGAGCCGGGCGGAGTCGTGACGGTGAGCGACGTCGGGCTGGTGATGGTCAGGCCGGTGCCGGACACGCCACCGAAGGTGACGTCCGTGACGCCCACGACGTTGAGACCGCTGATCGTCACCGGCGTCCCGCCAGCGGTCGGACCGGTGCTCGGCACGACGGTGTCGATGAACGGCGGGGTGTCGAACACGTAGGTGAACGCGGACGTGAGCTCATGGCTGCCCAGGGGCGTGGTCACCTCGACGTCGACCGTCACGAGCAGCGGGCCCGGAGGCGTCACCGCATCGATGATGCCGTCGTTGACCACGTTGAAGGACTGGGCCGCGACGCCGTTGAACGTCACGCTCGTGGCGCCGGAGAAGCCCGCGCCGACGAACTCGACATCCGTCCAGCCGCCCGCAGGACCGAAGAGCGGGTTGATGGACGTGATGAACGGACCAGCCACGCCGCCGCCGACGTCGATCGGCCACGCGTTGGAAAGGCTGGTGTGGCCGCTGCCGTTGAAGCGCACCAGCACGTCGCCGTCCACCGCACCCGACGGGATCGTCACCTGGATCTGGGTTCCGCCGCCGGTCGAGCCAACGCCGGTCAGCTTGATCGACACGCCGTCACTCGCGGCCTTGGTGAACCAGACCTGGTTGCCCGTGGGCGAGAAGTTGAAGCCGGTGATCGTCAGCGTGCTGCCGACCTCGAGCGTTCCGGAGATCGCGGTGATCTCCGGCTTGCTGCCGGACTTCACGCCGTAGATCGCCTGAACGCCGGCGGAGTCGTCGCTGTTGATCGAGCGCTGACCGACACCGGTGCCGGAGATCGACGGGCGCATGGTCGCGCCCGACGCGCCGCTGTGGCCGAGGCCGAGCGCGTGGCCGTACTCGTGGCACGCGACGCCCTGCAGGTCGATCTGGCTGCCGCCGACCGAGCCGGGGCCGTCACCCCAGGTCCAACCGGACAGGTACCGGATACGCCATCCATCGCTGATCGGCGTCTCGGTGTAGGCAAGGGTGCCGCCCGAGCTGCCGCTCTGCTCCGAATGGATGTTCTGGTTGGTGTTGCCGATGATCGACGCGGTGCCCTCGAACTTCGCGTCGAAGTTCGCGCCGCCGCTGCCGATGACCGGGTTGCTGGCGAGGCCGTCACCCAGGCCGTTGCCGGCATGCGGGACGCTGGCCCACTCGGCGCACGCCTTCCAGATGGACATCACCGCGCCCTGGTGGCCCGGGAAGTTCACGTGCGGCACGTTGTTGTTGTTCGCCGCGGCGTCCGTGAAGTTGTTGAACACGCGGTAATCGCGCTGCCCGGTGCCCAGGTTGCCACCGATCGTGCTCCAGGCGGCAGAGGTGGTGGGGACCGAGAAGGAGGCCGCGAGCGTGGCCGCGATGGCCAGGCCGGAGGCCGCGAAGATCGTCTTCTTGTTGAGCTTCATCGTCGTCTCCCTTACTTGCCGTCGGCCGCGGTCTTGGCGGCGTCGAGAGCGAGATGGGTTTCGCGCACGGTGCGGCGCGCGTCGACGAGCTTGACGTTCTCCGGGAAGGCGAAGCCTTCGCCCTTGCCGATCACGACCGGCGAGCCGAAGGTCTTCTCCACGCGGTAGACGCTGCCCAGGTTGTGGAGGACGTTCGCCTCGCCCGGGAAGGCCTTGTCGCGCTCGAAGAACACCACGGCCTCGGATCCGACGCGCGTGTCCTGCAGCGTCGGCATCTCGCTGATGCCGTACTGGTCATCGGTGTCGTGGCTGCCGAGGAAGACCAACTCGGTCTTCACGGCCTTGCCGGTGCGCAGCGAGGTGCCCTCGACCGTCAGCTTCGTGTAGACGGCTTCGGGGAACGGGTGCGCGAGCGGGAACGTCGACTTCGCGGTGATCTGGACGTGTGCGACGTCCGTGGTGATCGTCATCAATTCGGCCAGTGTCATGGCCTTGATGGCGGCGACGGCGGGGACCGTCGCGAGCACCAGCGAGAGTGCGAGCAGCGAGGACTTCAAGATGCGCATGGAGACGCCTCCTGGGAGCGGGGGTTCGATTGGGAGAGTCGAGGACGAGGACGAACACGAGCCACCCGGTCGCAAGTCTTCGCGGTACCGGCTGATCAGGGCGACGCGCACCCGCTCGGGACGGGATGCACATGCCGAGACCGCGTCGGAGAGCTGTCGGGGCAGCAGCGTGATTGTATGCCGGTTTCGGCATCCGGCCTAGGAGCAGGGCCCGGAGTGGCTGATTTGAGCCAAAACGGCGCGAGGCCCGCCCCTCCGTGCAGGAGGAACGGGCCTCGCCGAACCGTGCCGTGAGGCCCGGTTTCCAGCCCGGAGGCCGGGATCGGTGTGCTTTACGGCACGACCGCCTTCAGACCGTTGCTCATCGAGAAGCCCAGGCCGGTCGGAGCGAAGCCATCGATGCAGAGGTACTGCAGCGTGAACTTGCTGTTCGAGGGCATGAGCGGCGGGATGATGGCCGGCAGCGAGAAGCTGCCGAGAAGGTCCACCGTGACCCCCAGCTCCAGCGCGATCGGAACCGTGTAGAGCGTGCCACCCTTGAACGGCGTGGGGACTTCGTCACCGAGGCTGGCCCACATCAGGCAGGTGGTGCCCGGCAGGGCGCCGGACAGATCCAGCGTGAAGCCCGTGGCGCTGCCCGGGGACAGGTCGCCCTGACCGGTCAGTGAGGGCTCGCCGATGATGCCCGGCAGGCCCGACAGGCCGACGTGGATGAACTCGCCATCGTCGAAGTAGGTGTACCCACCCACCATCGTGTCGCTCCCGGTGCCGATGACCACGACGTCCGCCGCGCCGGCAGTGCCGGCCGGTGTCACGATGGTCAGCGAGGTCGCGGAAACGATGTCGAGGCTCGTGCCGGACACACCGCCGAAGGTGACATCGCTCACACCCACGACCGAGGGGCCGCTGATGGACACGAGCGTGCCGCCGTCACTCGTCCCGCTGGACGGAGAAACGGTGTCGATCGACGGAGGCGGGTTGTTCAGGTAGACGAACGAGTCCGCCAGGGTCGAAGCGCCTTCGGGATCCGTGATGGTCACGTCGACCGCGTCGAACAGCGTGCCCGGGGGCGACACCGCGTCGACCGAGACACCCGAGTTCACGACGAACGAGATCGCGTTCACGCCGTCGAACTTGACGCTGGTCGTCCCGCTGAAGCCGGAACCCGTCAGGCTCACCGTGGTGAAACCGCCGGCGGGGCCCGAATTCGGGGTGATCGACGTCAGGAGGGGCGGATCGCCGGCCGACGGGCCGATGTCGATCGGCCAGGCGTTCGACAGGTCATCGTGACCGCCGCCGCTGTTCTTGACCAGCACGTCGCCGTCCTCGATCCCGGACGGGATCGTGACGTTGATCAGGGTGCCGCCGCCGCTCGAGTTGACGCCGGTGACCTTCACGGCCACGCCGGAGCTGTTCACCCTCGTGAACCACACCTCGTTGCCTGTGCTCGTGAAGTTCTCGCCGGTGATGGTCAGCGTCTGGCCGATGTTCATGTCGCCGGAGATGCCGTCGATCGCGACCTTCGAGCCGGAGATGACGCCATACACGGCCTGGGTACCGGCGATGTCGTCGCTGCTGATCGACCGCGCGGGGATGCCCGTGCCGCTGATTCCGGGGGCCATGGTGGCGCCGCCCGAGCCGCTGTGGCCGAGACCCAGCGCATGCCCGTACTCGTGACAGGCCACGCCCTGCAGGTCGATGCCCGAGGTGACGTTGCCGGGACCGTCGTGCCAGGTCCATGACGAGTAGTAGCGGATGCGCCATCCGTTGCTGATCGGCGTCTCGGTGAAGGCCAGCGTGCTGCCGCCCGAGCCCGCGAGCTCCGAGTGGACGTTGCCGTTGTTGCCGCCGGTGGAGGTGGTCGTGCCCTGCATGTGGGTGTCGAAGTTGGCGCCGCCGGATCCGATGATCGGGTTGCTGCCCACGCCGTCACCCGCACCGTTGCCGGCGCGCGGGACGCTGCCCCACTCCGCGCAACCCTTCCAGATGGCCATCGGCGCGCCGACGTGCCCCGGGAAGTTGCTGTGCGGGATGGTGTTGTTGTTGGCCTGCGCGTCCGTGAAGTTGTTCCACACGCGGATGTCGCGCTGACCGAGGCCGAGGGAGCCGCCGATCAGGCTCCAGCCAGCTGTGCTGGTGGGCATCGACATCGCGCCCACCATCGCCACGGCGAGGACCAGCCCGGAGGCGGCGAAGATCGTCTTCTTCTGCAGTCTCATCGCTGTCTCCTTACTTGCCGGCCTGGTCGGCCTGGGCGGCCTGCAGGGCGAGGTGAGTGGCACGCACCTGGGTGCGCGCGTCCAGGATCTTGACGTTCTCGGGGAAGGCGAAGCCCTCACCCTTGCCGATCACGACCGGCCTGCCGAAGGTCTTCTCGACGCGGTAGACCGCACCGAGGTTGAACAGCACGTTGCGCTCGCCCGGGAAGGCGGTGTCGCGATGGAAGAAGACCACCACTTCGGACCCCACGCGGGTGTCCTGCAGCGTGGGCATCTCGCTGACGCCGTACTGGTCGTCCGGGTCGTGGCTGCCGAGGAACACGAGCGTGGTCTCGACGGCCTTGCCGGTCCGCAGCGAGGTGCCCTTGACGGCCAGCTCGGTGTAGACGGCTTCGGGGAACGGATGGGCGAGCCGGAAGCTCGACTTCTCGATGATCTGAACGTGGGCCACGTCCGTGGTGATCTCCATCATCTCGGCCAGGGTCATGGCCTTGATGGCGGCGCCGATGGGCAGCGCGGTGAGCACCACGCCGAGCACGAGCGAGGCGTACTTGACGAGTCGCATGGAAGCGTCTCCGTTGCAACGAGGAGGGGAGGGAGGTTCGGGGAGAGCGGGGCCAGAGGCACGCAGACCACGACCCCGGGCGTTTCGGGACCGGCCCTCGTTTCGGGGAGAGTCGGCTGCCGGGATCGCGGGACGAAGAACGTGACCCGCGAACCAGGAGTATAGAGCCCATTCGGGGCATTGGACAGCGCCGCCGGGGCACCGAATGCACTATGGACAGTCCCGTCAGATTGGCCCCTGGACTCGGGAATTCCTGCGTCGGAGGCCGAAACAGCCGATCAGGCGGGCGACGTGCCGGCAGCCCCAACGCCCCTGTCGGCGGGCGCCGAAGGCCTCAGCGGCCGAGGATGGTCATGAACTCGGCGCGCGTCTCGGCGCGGCTCTTGAACGTGCCGCGCACGGCCGAGGTCACCATCGAGCTGCCCGGCTTGCGGATGCCGCGCATGGTCATGCAGGTGTGCGTGGCCTCCATCAGCACGCCCACGCCCTGCGGCTCGAGCGTGGTCATGATCAGGTCGGCGACCTGCGAGGTCAGCCGTTCCTGCACCTGAAGCCGCCGCGCGTACTCCTCCACCACGCGCGCGATCTTGCTCAGGCCGACGATGCGTCCGTTGGGCACGTAGGCGATATGCGCGCGCCCGTGGAACGGCATCATGTGGTGCTCGCACATCGACTCGAAGGGGATGTCCTTCACCACGACCATCTCGTGATGGTCCTCGGAGAAGGTCACCAGCAGGTGGCGCGCCGGGTCGACCTCGTTGCCGGCCAGGATCTCGGCGTACATGCGGGCCACGCGGGCGGGCGTCGCCACCAGGCCGTCGCGGGTCGGGTCCTCGCCGACCGCAGTCAGGATCTCGTGCACCGCGGCCTCGATGCGAGGCGTGTCGACGATCCGGAGCGTCTTGCCGTTGCCGTTGCCGGCGGCAGGGTGCCCAGAGGTAGAGGAGGAGTCGGTGTCGGGGTTCATGGTGTCTCCAGGAACGCCAGGAATTCGGAGATGCTGAAGTCCGGTGAATAGCCCATCGTCTTGAGGACCTCCCCGTCCGGGCTCATCAGCACGTACAGCGGCAGGGTCACCGAGCCGAGGCGCTCCATGAGCGAGCGGTTGGCGGCGTCGCCCTCCTTGTACTCGGCGGAGCGGCGGTCCGTGTAGAGGCGGACCGGCACCACCAGCCGCTCGACCGCCGCGCCGAAGCGCGGATTGGCGAAGAACTGCTTCTCCACCTTGCGGCAGTTGATGCAGGTGATGCCCGTGAAGTCGAGGAAGGCGTTGCGGCCGCTGGCCCGCGCCTCGGCCATGCCGGCCTCGTAGTCGTCGATCCAGGCGATGCCGTCGTGGCTCTCCGTGCCCGCCGGCTGGCCGTACTCGTGCGGCGGCAGGTACGACTCGGTCCACGGATCGAGCGACTGCCCGGTCATGCCGCGCGCCAGGTACAGCGAGGCCAGCGCGACCGCGATCGCGAGCAGCGTGCGCATGGAGAACAGCTTGCTCGGCCCCGATGCGTCGTGCGGCAGGCGGTAGGTGCCGAACAGGAACATCGCCAACGCCGCGACCAGGCCGATGGTCATCAGCAGCATGACCGGGCGCGGCATGAGCTGCAGGTCCCAGACCAGGTCGGCGTTGCTGAAGAACTTCAGCGCGGCCACCAGCTCGGCGAAGCCCAGCGCCACCTTCAGCGTCACCATCCAGCCGCCGGCGCCCGGCAGCGCGGAGATCGCGCGCGGGAACAGCGCCAGCAGCACGAACGGCAGCGCGAAGACGATCGAGTAGACCAGCATGCCCAGCACGATCAGCATGATCGAGCCGCCCGTGGTCAGCGCCGCGAGCAGCGCGCCGACGATCGGCGCGGTGCAGGTGAAGGCTGTGATGGTGAACACGAAGCCCATCACGATCACGGGCGTGTACCCCGCGCGCGTCACGCCCGCGGCGCCGCTCTCGGCCTTGCGCGTGAGGAAGGCCGGCGGCTTCAGCTCGTAGAAGCCCATCAGCGAGAAGCCGAAGAACACGAAGATCCCGGCGATGAGCAGGTTCGTCCACGGGTGCGTGGCGAAGGTCTGCAGCGAGCTGGCACCGAGCACCAGCGCCATGCCCAGCCCGAAGGCCGTATACGTGCCGACGATGCCGAGGCCGTACGCCAGCGCGTAGCTGGCGCCCCGGCCGCCTTCCGACTCGCTGCGCTTGGCGAAGAAGGACACGGTGATCGGGATCATCGGGAAGACGCAGGGCGTGAGCAGGCTGACCAACGCCAGGATCACGGTGAGCCACAGGAACTTGGCGACATCGCCGCTCGCGAGGGCCGCGCGGAAGTCGTCCTGCACGTTGCCCGACGAGGCCGCGCCGCGCGGCGTGTCGACGCGCGTCGCCGCCGCGCCCGCCCTGGACCCGACCACCGCCTCGAGGTCGTCGCCGGGTTGCGCGGCGCGCACCGTGACCGGCACGTCGAACTCGTCGTCCTTCTGGAACAAGCACGCTCTCGCGTCGCAGGCCGTGTAGCTGAGCATCACCTTCACGCGGCTGTCGCCCGGCGGGTGGCTCGGGTTCACGCGGAACAGCGCGCGGAACGCGAACCTTCCCTCGAGCACCGAGTAGGTGTCGCCGAGAGCCGTGTCGAAGATCTCCTCGCCGGCGTCGCCGTAGTCGAGCTCGATCAGGCCGAAGTGCTCGTCCATCTCGACGGCCATCACCGTCGCCAGCACGCCGCCTCCGCTGTCGTGCGCGTAGATGTGATAGGTGTCGTCGACCTCGAGGTCGAAGCTGACCTCGAACGCTCCGCCCGCGGGCACCGGGGCCGACGGCGGGTTCATCGACACGTGCACCGGGTACACGAACTCGTCCCGCGCGTTGCCCGACTGGGTCGCGCTCACGCTGGGCGGGAGGCCGGCCGCGGCCGCGGCAGCGATCGCGGCGTCCATGCCGTCGCCCGACTGCGCGGCGAGCACCTCGACGGGCACGTTCATGACGTTGTCGAACGGGAACAGGCAGCTGTTCTCGTCGCACGCCTGGTAGGCGAGGGTGACCTCGACGCTGCCAGGACCCGGCGGGTGGTCGGGCTTCACGCGGAACACCGCGCGGAAGGTGAACAGGCCCTCGAGCACCGAGTAGGTCTCGCCGATCACCTGATCGAAGATCTCGTGCCCGGCGTCGCCGTAGTCGAGCTCGATCAGGTCGAAGTGCTCGCCCAGCTCGACGTACATCTCGGTCGGGAGCACGCCGCCATCGCTGTCGTGGGCGTAGATGTGATAGGTGTCCTCGACGCGCACGTCGAAGGTGACCTCGAACGAGCCGCCCGCAGGAACCGCCTCGGTGGGCGGGTTCATCGTCACGTGCACCGGGTACACGAAGTCGTCCTGCGCCGCGCCGGTCGGCGTCAGGAGCAGCCACGCCAGCAGGGCGAGGCACCAGGTGCGAACGACGCTCGTCTTCACCGCGCGGCGGTCTCGGGCGGGGTCGGCTCGCTCGGCTCCGGGTTCTCCCCGGCCTCGGCGCGCTCGCGCTGCATGGCCTCGATCTCCTCGAGCAGCGCGTCCACGATCTGGTCCTCGCGCACCTTGCGCACCACCTGCCCCTTGCGGAACAGCAGGCCCTCGCCGGCGCCGCCCGCGATGCCGATGTCGGCCTCGCGCGCTTCGCCCGGGCCGTTCACGGCGCATCCCAGGACGGAGATCTTCACGGGAAGGGTGCATGTGTTCAGGCGCTCTTTGCATTCCGCCACGATCTCCTCGAGATCGATGTCGATGCGACCGCAGGTCGGGCAGGCGATGATCTCGGGCGAGATCACGCGCACGCCGGTGCACTTGAGGATGTCGTAGGCGACCGGGATCTCGACCTCGGGGTCGGAGGTCAGGCTGACGCGGATCGTGTCGCCGATGCCCTTGAGCAGCAGCGCGCCGATGCCGGCGGCCGACTTGATCGCGCCGTACTGCGGGTCGCCCGCCTCGGTGATGCCCACGTGCAGCGGCACGTCGGACTGCTCGGCGAAGAGCGTGTTCGCGTCCACCGCGCTTTGCACGTCGGTGGACTTGATCGAGACGATGATCTTCTCGACGCCCACCGAGCGCGCGTGCGCCACGTGCCGCAGCGCCGACTCGACCAGCGCTTCGGCCGAGGGCCAGCCGTGCTTGGCCAGCAGATCCTTCTCGAGGCTGCCGCTGTTCACGCCGATGCGCATCGCGGTGCCGTGCCGCCGCGCGGCCTCCAGCACCTCGGTCACCTTCTCGACCTTGCCGATGTTCCCGGGGTTGATGCGCACCTTGTGCGCGCCCGCCGCGATCGAGGCCAGCGCCATCTTGTGGTTGAAGTGGATGTCGGCGATGAACGGCACGTCCATCGCGCGCAGGAACGCGGGAATGTTGGCCGCGCTCTGCTCGTCGGGGATCGTGACGCGCACCAGCTCGCAGCCGATCTCCTGCAGCCGACGGATCTGCGCGATCGTCGCCTCGGCGTCCTGGCTGTCGGTGTTCGTCATCGACTGGACGCGCACGGGGTGCTCGCTGCCGATGATCAGCTTGCCGACCGGCACCTGGATCGTCGCGCGGCGTGGGATGGACTGGATCATCGCGTGTCCTAGTTGTCGTTCTGGCCGGTGAGCGTGGCGGTGAACTCGAGTTCCTCGCCGTCACGACGCACCGTGACCGTGATCACGTCGCCCGGGCGGTGGCTGAACAGGAGCACCGAGTAGTCCTGCAGGTTGCGCACCGGCTTGCCGTCGAAGGCGATGATCACGTCGCCGCCCTCCAGGCCCGCCTTCTGTGCCGGCGTGTCGTCGCGCACGCTCGACAGACGCACGCCGTCGTCGCCCTGGTAGGCCATGTCGGGCGAGGTGCCGAAGACCACGCGGTAGGCCGACGAACTCGGGGCGTCCTCGTCGTCCGGCATGTCCGCGTGCGGGTCGTCCTCCGCGCCCGCCTCGCGCGGCGTCGTGAAGACCGGACGCTCGTTCGCGTTGGCGATCAGCATCAGCGCCTGGCCCGCCAGCGACGCGATGCGCGCGCCGCCGTCGGCGTTGATCAGGTGGCTGTCGTCCTCGGGCATGTGGTACTCGTCGTGCAGCCCGGTGAAGAAGTTCAGCACCGGGACGTCGGCCTCGAAGAACGCCGCGTGGTCGCTGTTGTTGCTGGGCACGTCGCCCAGGTGCAGGTCGAGCCCGAGCGACAGGTCGTCGTGCGCCTCCACGATCAGCTCGCGGAAGCCGAACGCGCTGCCGGTGCCCTCCGCGATCACGTAGCCGTCCACGCTGCGACCGATCATGTCCATGTTCATCGCGGTCACGAGGTCCTCGATCGGGAGCGGGGGCTCCTTCACGTAGTGGCGGGCGCCCAAGAGCCCCCACTCCTCGCCGCTCCAGGTCGCGAAGACGATGCCGCGGCGCGGCCGCTCGTCCAGCGAGGCGATCCAGCGCGCCAGGTTGATCACGCCGGAGGTGCCCGAGGCGTTGTCGTCCGCGCCGTTGTGGATCTGACCGATCTTGCTGGTGCCGCCGCGCGAGCTGACGTTCGTCGCGTCGCCCAGGTGGTCCATGTGCGCACCGATGAGCAGGTGCTCGCCGCCCAGGTGCGGGTCGCTGCCCGGCAGGTAGCCGACCACGTTCACGGTCGGCAGGTCGGGCTTCTCGGCCGCAATCGTGATGCGCGCGGTCTGGGCCTCGAACGCAAATGAGTTCGGGGCGCCGTTCTCGTCGATCCCGCGCTGCGTGTCCTCGAGATCGAGGCCGTGCCAGCCGAAGATCCTCTCGCCCAGTTCGCCCGTGATGTGGGCGGCCGGCAGGCTCGCCGTGGGCGCGTCGCCGCGCAGCTCGCCGTAGCGGCGCAGACGGTCGCGGCGTGAGCCGGGCCTGCGGCTGAGCGGGTCGTTCACCACCAGCAGGGCCGCGGCGCCGTTGCGGAACGCCATGTTGACCTTGCTCACGAAGTCGATCAGGCCGTGCTGCTCGCTGCCCTCGGCGTAGCGCGTGCCGGGGTCGGTGACGTTGGGGCCGCCGCGCAGCACGAGCACGACCTTGCCGCGCACGTCGAGGCCGTCGTAGTCGTCGTAGCCGCCGTGCGGATCGCTGATGCCGTAGCCGGCGAAGACCAGCCCGCCACCGACGTGGCCCGACAACGCGGTCTGCAACGGGATCCAGTCCTCGTGCAACTCCGGGTCGTGGATGCGCGTGGCGGGACCGTCCCCCGCCTCGGCCGCCGCGCGCGTGAGCTGCAGCGTGTTGCCTTGCACCAGCCTCTGCCGGCCGGCGACTTCGAAGTGCTGGAAGAAGTCGCCGTCGTCACCCAGCGGCTGCAGCCCGGCCTCCTCGAACGCGCGCGCGACGTAGCGCGCCGTCTCCAGGAGTTCGGGGCTGGGGGTGTCGCGTCCGGCGCGATCGTCATCGGCCAGCCAGGTCACGTCGGCCAGCCAAGCCTCGGCGGAGATCGGGGGCGGCGCGACATCCTGCGCGACCATCGCGCTGAGGTGTCCCGACATGGCTCCGCCGGAGCCCGAGCAGGCGGTCGCCAGCAGCAGGCCAGCGAGCAGGAGGCACGGACGAAGGACGAGACGACGGTCTGGGCACGCGGTCATGGCGATCTGAACGGCTCCCCGGAGCATGGTGTGGGGTGGCCTCGCGGTCGATCGACCCGTTGATCGGCGCCCGCGGGCGAAGGGGCGGATTGTAGCGGTCTACGCAGACGCCGAGATAGCGTCGGGAAGCGCCGCCAGCAGCCGATCGATGTCCTGATGAGAGGTGTACAGGGCCACGCTGGCGCGCAGCGTCGGCCCGCAGCCCATCCCGGTCAGCAGCGGCTCGGCGCAGTGGAAGCCCGCCCGGGTGGCCACGCCGGCCAGATCGAGCACCGTGGCCGCGAGCACCGGATCGTCACCCGACAGGCTCATCGAGATCGCGCCGGAGCGCTCGGCGGCCGTTTGCGGGCCGACCACGCGCACGCCCTCGATCGCGGCGAGGCCCTCGAGCGCGTGCTCGAGCAGCTCCAGCTCGTGCGTGCGGATGGCGGGCAGCCCGACCTCCTCGATCAGGTCCAGCGCGGCGACGAACGCGGCGGCCTCCGCGACAGGCGGCGTGCCGGGTTCGAAGCGCAGCGGCGGCTCCTGCCAGTCGGCGTCCGTCGCGCGCACGTGCGTCACCATCTCGCCACCGAACGAGGCCGGCTCCATCGCGGCCAGCTGCGCGGCGCGACCGCGCAGCACGCCCAGCCCCATTGGCCCGTACATCTTGTGCGCGGAGAGCGCGAGGAACTCGGCCGTGCGGCTGCCCTCGTCCAGCGGCAGGTGGCCGGCGGCTTGCGTGACGTCGAGCAGCACGGGCACGCCGGCGGCGTGCGCGGTCGCCACGAGCACCTCGGTGTCCACGATCGTGCCGAGCGCGTTGCTCACGCGCGTCGCGGCGAGGAAGGCGGCGTTCTCCGGCAGCGTGACCGGCTGCTCCAGGCGGCCCTGCTCGTCCACCGGAAGCACGACCAGCTCGGCGCCGGTGCGCTGCGCGACCTGCTGCCACGGCACGAGGTTGCTGTGGTGCTCGAGCGCGGTCACCACGATCGACCGGCCGGGGCCCACGCGCGGCTCCACGAAGCTGCGCGCAACGAGGTTGATGGCCTCGGTCGCGTTGCGCGTGAACACGACCTCGCCCGGATCGGCTTCCAGGAAGCGCGCGACCCGGCGGCGCGCCGACTCGTAGGCCTCGGTGGCCGCGCGGGCGCGGCGGTGCACCGCGCGGTGCACGTTCGCATTGTCCTCGGTGTAGAAGCGGACCAACGCGTCGAGCACGGCCTGCGGCCGGTGCGTGGTCGCCGCGTTGTCCAACGCGGCCTCCTGATCGCCTGCCAGCGCGGGGAAGCGGCGACGCAGGCCGGCGACGTCCATCTAGCCCAGCCGGCCGGCCACGATGCGCGAGACCATGCCGCCGTCCCCGGCGCCGCCCAGCTTGGCCATGACGGCCTTGATGACCTGGCCCATGGCCGATCTGTCCGTCGCGCCGAGCTCGACGATGACCGTGTCCACCACGACCTCGACCTCGACCTCCGAGAGCTGCGCCGGCAGGTAGCGCTGGATCACCTCGATCTGCGCCTTCTCGCGCGCGGCCAGCTCATCGCGGCCGGCCTTGGTGTAGACCTCGACCGACTCGGTGCGCGTCTTCACGCCCTTCTTGAGCACCTTGAGCACCACGTCGTCGGGGATGCCGGTGCGCTCGGCGCCGGACGCGATGGCCACGTTCTTGGCATCGGAGAGGAGCATGCGAAGCACCTCCAGCTCCTCCTTGGCGCCGGATTTCATCGCCGCCGTGACGTCGGCCTTCAAGCGGTCTTCGAGCGTGGTCATGTCGCGCCTCGGTGCTCCATAGGGATCCGTCGGAAAGGCGGCTGAGTATACTCTCGCGCCATGGCGGTCGGATCATGGGCGAGGCTCGAAGCGTGGGTGGCCGGCGGCTGCCTGCTGGCGGCGGCGGGATGCGCGGGAACGGATGAACCCGGCCCCTCGCCGCTCGAGCCGTTGCACCGCGCGACCGGCGTGTCCGCGGCGGCCGAGGAGGCGCGCGCGGCCGGCCTGAGCGCCCGCGAGCGCGACGCGGGTGACGACAGCGTCCGGCTCCAGCCGCGCGACATGCTCACCGACACCCTCGACGACGGCTCGCTGGTCGCGGGCCTGTCCCACGGCGACGCGGCCGTGCGCGCGGTGGCCGCGCGTGGCCTGGCCCTGCACGGGAACGACCAGGCCGACGGCGTGCTGCTCGCGCGCGCGAGCGAAGAGACCGAGCCCGAGGTGCTGGTCGAGATCGCCTTCGCACTGGGCCAGCGCGCCGCGCCCACGGCCCGACCACGCCTGACCACGCTGCTCGAGCACAGTGACCCGCGCGTGCGGGCCGCCGGCGCCGTCGCGCTGGGCAAGTTGGCCGACGACCATGCCACCAAGGCGTTGGCCTCGTCGCTGAGCGACCCCGACGCGGACGTTCGCGGCGCGGCGGCGCTCGCGCTGTTCCGGCTGGACGGACGTCGCTACGACCACGTGCGTCGGGCGGACGAGCAGACGTTGGTCGCGCGCGACACGGCCCTGGCGCAGGCCGCGTTGCACGACGGCGACCCGGGCGTGCGCTGGCGCGCGATGTACACGTTGGCCGGGCTGAACCCTCGTCCCGGCTACGAGACGGTGTTGAAGGTCGGCCTCAAGGACGACGAGCCGCTCAGCCGCATCTTCGCGGTCCGCGGCCTCTCGGCCTTGATGGAGGAAGGCGAGGCGCCGTCCGACCGGCTGTTCTCGCAGCTCGGCGATCCGGACGAGCGCGTCGTGATCGAGGCCGTCGGCGCGGTGGCGCAGGGCGGCGATCCGCGGCCGCTGCTGAACCTCGCCGAGACGCACGACTCGCCGTTGGTCCGCTCCGCCGCAGCCATCGCACTGGGCACGCGCATCGGGCGCAACGACCTGTCCGACAACGAGCGTCGCGAGATCAGCGACCGCCTGGCTGCGGTCGCGAAGGACGACGTCTCGCCGGTCGTGCGTCGCGAGGCCGCCGGCACGCTGGTGCGCGGACGCGACGAGCGCCGCGCGATCTTCTTCCTGCACGAGCTGGCGCGCTCGGACGACGCGCGCGACCGGGAGCGCGCGGCCATGCTCCTGAATGAAGAGGTGTTGACCGACGCCGACACGCTGGCTGCGTTGCGCGACGACGGCGCGTCGCTCGTGGCAGCCGCCGCGCTGGACGGCAAGTACGCGAACGAGGAGGAGCGCATCGAGCGCCTGCTCGCTGCGCTGGGCTCGGACGACACCGCGCTCATCTCGGTCGCGGCAGGCGCGGTCGAGGACGATGCCGCGGGCGGCGCCGCCGATCCGCGCATCCTGGGCGCGCTGGCCTCCGCGCTCGAACGCGCGACGGGACCCGAGCTGAAGGAGGCGCGACAGGTGCTGCAGCGCGCGCTGGGCCTTCCCGCCGTTGCCGAGAAGGAAGCCGAGGCGCCGCCCGGCCGGCTGCTCGACCGCCTGGTCGCCGAGCGCCGCGCCGCGCGCGACGACGCGCGGCCACGCGTGGTGATGCAGACCTCGGCCGGCGACGTCGAGCTGGAACTGCTGCGCACCGAGGCGCCGCGCCACGTCGAGTCCTTCCTCGAGCTGGCGGCGGACGGGTTCTACGACGGCTTGGACTTCCACCGCGTCGTGCCGAACTTCGTCGTGCAGGGCCTGTGCCCACGCGGCGACGGCTACGGGACCGGCGGGCGCCGGCTGCCCGACGAGATCAACCCCGTGCCCTATTTGACCGGCACCCTGGGCATGCCCAACGCCGGCGAGCCGCACACCGGCGGCTGCCAGATCTTCATGACCCACCTGCCGACGCCGCACCTGGACGGGCGCTACTCAGTGTTCGGTCGCGTGACGTCGGGCCTCGACGTGATGGCCCGGCTGCAGATCGGCGACACCATCCACCGCGTGAGACGACTGCCATGACACCCGATCCGTTCCGACTCGACGACAAGGCCGCGATCGTGACCGGAGCCGGGCGCGGGCTCGGACGTGCGATGGCCGTGGCGCTTGGGAACGCCGGCGCCGACGTGGTGCTGGTCGCGCGACGACGCGAAGACCTGACCGAGGCCTGCGAGGCCGTGGCCGCCACGGGACGCCGCGGCTTCGCCGTGGCCGGCGACGTGACCGACCCCGAGATCGCGAAGCACGCGGTCGAGGTCGCCGAGCGCGAGCTCGGCCGGCTCGACATCCTGGTGAACAACGCGGGCCTCTATCACATGCAGCCGATCGAGGAGACCAGCGTCGAGGACTTCCGGCGCGTGCTCGAGGTCAATCTGATCGGCAGCTACCTGTTCGCCGCGGCGGTCGGCCCGGTCTTCAAGCAGCAGAAGAGCGGCAAGGTCGTGAACGTCGGCTCGATCCTGGGACGCGTGGGCGTCGCGGGCGCGAGCGCCTACTGCGCGGCCAAGGCCGGCGTGGCCGGGTTCACGCGCAGCCTCGCGGTCGAGTGGGCTCCCTTCGGCGTCGGCGTGAACGCGATCTCGCCCGGCCTGTTCAACACCGACATGTCGAAGGTCGTGTTCGACACGCCGGAGATGTACGAGGGAATCATGGCCGGCATCCCGCGCGGGGTGCACGGCGAGCCAGGCGATCTCGACGGCACAATCGTGTACCTGTGCAGCTCGGCGTCCGACCACATGATCGGCCAAGTGCTGCACGTGGACGGCGGTTCGTCCATCGCATGATCGAGTTGATCTGCAAGCGCACCTGAAGCACCTGTCGCAAGGCGGTCGCCTTGCTGGAGGAGAAGGGCCTCGCGTTCGAGTACCGCGAGTACACCGAACAGCCGCTCGCCGCGGACGAGTTGAAGGACGTGCTCTCGAAGTTGGGTTGCGGGCCGCGCGACGTGCTGCGCGGACGCGATGCCAAGACGCTGGGTCTGGACGGCAACGAGACCGACACCCAGCTCGTCGCGCTCATGGCCGAGCACCCCACGCTGCTGCAGCGACCGATCGGCGTGCTCGGCGATCGCGCCGTGCTCGGGCGGCCGGTGGAGAACCTGCTCGAGCTCGCATGAGCGCGGCCCTTGCCCCCCGCCCGTGCGAGCGGGGATGATCGCGCTTCGTGTGCGCCCGTAGCTCAGGTGGATAGAGCACGGCTTTCCTAAAGCCGGGGTCGCAGGTTCAAGTCCTGCCGGGCGTACCAACGCGCAACCCGTTCCGGAAGGTCGGTCCCGTCGCGGCGCCATGCGCGATTCGGAGAGGCTGCTAGGATGCGCTCCGATCCGCCGCAGAGGAGCGCGGATCGTTCCGTCCCCTCGCTGCGAGATTCCGTCATGACGAACTCCGTCAGCCCCCGCATCCCGCTGCGCGCCACCGGTGTCGCCGTCCTGCTCTCGGCCCTCGCGCTCGCAAGCGCGGCCGCCCCGGCGTATGCCGGCGATCCGTCGGTGCCGTGCCCGCAGCCGAACGTCGCGGGCACCGTGCTGCTTCCCGCGCTTTGCGACGTCGTCGGGGACGACGACACGATGGTGATCAGCACCGGCCTGCCGGCCGGCACGACGATCATCATCGATCCCACCTGGGACACCTTCTTCAACATCGTGCGCGTGCCGGGAGGCGTGTTCCCCGGAGGACAGATCCAGGACTTCGACGGCATCCTGGAGATGTCGATGACCGGCACCGGCGCGCTCGCGGCGTTCAACCGCAACATCTTCATGCAGGTCGCGACGAGGATGCACACCGCGGCCCCGTCGCCGGGCGCACCGATCCAGGAAATGGACGTGCAGATCGAGTCGATGCAGGGACAGATTCTCGGCGACCCCGATTTCAACCTGATCAGCCTCGTCGCCGGCTTCGCCTTCGCGCTGCCGTCGCCGGGCGAGACGACGCTCCTGCGCACGGGACCCGCGGGCAACGACTTCGTGGTCGACAGTTTCTTCGACGTCGCCTACCAGATCTCGTTCGTGGGAGCCCCGGGCTCGGTTCTCGACGGGCTCCTCGGCACCACGACGGACACCGTCGATTTGAGACAGGGCGGCGCGCCTTGGTCCGAGTGGAGCCCCGGCAAGCCGTGCGGTTCGATCTTCGTGCCCGAGCTGATCGCCCAGGGTGCGCTCTCGGTCGACTCGTGGAACGTGCTCGAGGTCGTGGACGGTCCGCCGCTGGTGCCGGCCGTCTGGTTCGTCGGCTTCTCGCCGCTGCGCGCGCCGTTCAAGGGCGGCATCCTCGGGCCGCAGCCGGACATCCAATTGAACGTGAACCTCGACGTGTTCGGCGAGTACCGGATTCCCTACCAGTGGCCGAACGCGCCGGCCGGCACGCGCCTGTGGGTGCAGGTGTGGATGCACGACATCAGCCTGGCCGATCCGTTCTGCTCGACGCAGACGCTGGTGGGCACCAGCCAGTAGGTCGCGGGTCGAAACCGCCGGCGACGACACGACCGGACGCAGCGTCCTGACGTGGGCGTGTGCGTTCGGGTGACCAGGGAACACGCGATTCCGGATTCAGCGACACCCGGCACGACTCCGTAGGGGTGATAAAGTGCGCATTGATTCGCTTCCCGAGAGAGTGGGTCGCCCCCGTCCCTGGACCGAGCCGCCGTCATGACGCACTCCGCGATCCTCCGCGCACCGCCGCGCACCACCTGCCTTGCCGTCCTGCTCTCGGCCCTCGTGCTCGCGAGCCTGTCCGCCCCCGCACGCGCCGGCGACCCATCCGTGCCGTGCCCGCAGCCCAACGTCGGCGGCACCGTGCTGCTGCCCGCGTTGTGCGACATCGTCGGCGACGACGACATCATGGTGATCAGCCACGGTCTGCCGGTCGGCACGACCATCGAGATCGATCCGACCTGGGACACCTTCTTCAACATCGTCCGCGCGCCGGGCGGCATCTTCCCCGGCGGCGAGATCCAGAACTTCGACGGCTTCCTGAACATGAAGATGACCGGCACCGGTGCGCTTGCGGGGTTCAGCCGCGACATCTTCATGCTGGTTGCGACGACGATGCACACTGCGGCGCCATCGCCGGGTGCGGCCGTCCAGGAGATGGACGTGCAGATCACGTCGATGCAGGGACAGATCTTCAACGACCCCGACTTCAACTTCCTCATGTTCGAAGGCGGGCTCGTGTTCGGACTGCCGTCTCCGGGCGAGACGACGCTGCTGCGCCTGGGCGCGCCAGGAACCGACTTCGTCGTCGACAGCTTCTTCGATCTCGGCTACCTGATTTCCTTCCAGGGCGCGCCGGGCTCCGTGCTGGACGGATTCGGCGGCGTCACGACCACCGCCGTCGACCTGAAGCAGGGCGGCGCGCCGTGGTCCGAGTGGAGCGCGGGCAAGCCGTGCGGCTCGATCTTCGTGCCCGAGCTGAACGCGCAGGGCGCGCTCTCGGTGGACTCGTGGAACGTGCTCGAGGTCGTGGACGGCCCGCCGCTCGTGCCGGCCGTCTGGTTCGTCGGCTTCACTCCGCTGCGCGCGCCGTTCAAGGGCGGCATTCTCGGTCCGAAGCCGAACATCCAGTTGAACGTGAACCTCGATGCGTTCGGGGAGAACCAGCTCGTGTACCAGTGGCCGAACGCGCCGGCGGGCCTGCGTCTGTGGGTGCAGGTGTGGATGCACGACGTCAGCCTGGCCGATCCGTTCTGCGCGACGCAGACGTTGGTGGGCACCAGCCAGTAGACCGCGCAACGCGACCAACCGCGCTCGCGTGACGACGGTCGACGCCGTGTTGACGTAAACGTGAGCGGCTTCGCGCACCGCATGCGCGCACGACTCACGTCAACGTGAGACACGCTGCGTGAACGCACACGTTGGCGTGACGAAAAACCCGCGGTGCGCCACTGTCGCGCTCCGCGGCGGTCGGCCCGCACCTGTCGCAACGTGCGACACGCGTGCAGGATGGTTCCACGACATCTGAGTTGCGAGCAGTGGCGTGCGCGCGCGCCGTGTCGGGCGCGACCCGATCGAGCCTGACCGCCGCGGCCTGGTCGGCTCCGCACGCATCGCGCGACGCGCCGACCCTGCGCGTCACGCGAACGGCAGGTTCGCCGACGCAACGCACGGGCTCTGGCCCCGGCTTTGCTTCAACCAATTGCGCTGGAGCGCTTCGCTTCCGGCATGAGCACACCGGCGAGAGAGGGGTGCGCCGCCAACAGAAGGAGAACAATCATGAAGCTGCTGATCACACTCGTGGCGATCTGTTTCGTCGCCGGCAGCGTGAATGCCATGGCCCCCGGCGACCTGATCAAGGTGGGCCCGGGGCAGTCCATCCAGGACGCGATCGATGTGGCCGATCCGGGTGACACGATCGAAGTGAAGAAGGGCCTGTACCTCGAGTCCCTGTGGATCGACGTGGATCGCCTCACGTTGGTCAGCAAGGGCGCGATCATCGACGCCGAGTACCAGGGCCCGTGCATCGCGGTCACCGCCGATGACGTGACCATCAGCGGGTTCCGTCTGGTGAACGGCGTCGCGGGCGTCGTCGCCACGATGAACTTCGGCGGCACCTTTGATGCGGACGACTTCTCGTTCGACGGCGCAGACGACATCAGGCTGATCAAGAACGAAGCCATCGCCTGCATGCCACTCGGTGGATTCCTCGTCGAAGGCAATGACGCCGTCTTCGAGGGCAACACGGTGAGAGGTGCCGGCGGGTTCGGCATCTGGTACCGGTCCTGGGGACCGGAAAGCCGCACCTACATCACGAAGAACGTCGTGCAGCACACGAAGTTCGAGCTGCTCACCCACGGCAAGGGCAGTGACTGCCCGATCCCGAGCGGCAACGGCATCGACGCCGCAGGCGGCCGGGTGGACATCGTGGGCAACCGGTCCGAGAACAACGAAATGGGCGGCATCAAGCTCGAGATCTGGTCGGAAGGCCTGTTCCAGAAGAAGCAGGAAGGGAACAAGTACCACTCCCGCGTCACCTCGAACATCGCCAGCAACAACGGTGCGGAGAAGTGGTTCAACTTCCAGGCCGACGACCTGAGCGAGTTCGACACGAACGAGGACGGCATCTGGGTCTTCGACAGATACGGCCTGGGCGTGCTCATCTCGAAGAACGTCGCGAACTACAACGGTGACGACGGCATCAAGCTGATCGGTCTCACGTTCGCCGTGCTGGGCAACAAGGCCTCGTGGAACAACGATGACGGCATCGACGCAGAAGTCGACGACTCGCGGATCGACAAGAACACGGTGACGCACAACACCGATGACGGACTGACCGGCGAGCAATTCGAAGGCATCGCCGACAATCCCGGCATCGGCAACCTGGTCTCGAACAACAAGGCCGACTACAACGCCGACGAAGGCATCGATTTCCGTGGCAGCTTCCACTACATCTACAAGAACAAGGCGACCGGGAACCTGCAAAACGGGATCTGCGTGCGTGATGGTTCGCACGTGGTGATCGAGGCCAACCAGGCCGACAAGAACGGGCACCAGGGCATCACCAACGGCACCGACATGGCCGACATCCTGTTCAACAAGGCCAAGGGCAACGGCTGCGGCCTCGGCCCGGACATCGCCGGCGAAGGCGGCGGCTCCGGCTACGTGGACAACTGGACCGGCAACCAGTACGGAACCGGAGGACGGTACGCGACGGACCGCTGCGAAGAGCCCTGATCGAAGAGGAAAGCCCCGCGAGGGCAACGCGCGATTCGTTCAAGGGACCCCGTCGGCGGCGGCCGGCGGGGTCCCCGTCCATCCGGGGAGTCGACGATTCCCCAGCGCCGTTCACGTGAACGTCATCGACGTCGCGCGACGCGTGCGCACGGTCGCGACGTGCGTCGCCGCTGGCCTCCGGTTTGCTTCGAGCCTGTTGTCGGGTCCCGTCGCCCCCGACACGAAACCAAAGGCGAATGAGGGGTGCGCCGCAACGGAAGGAGAACAACCATGAAGCTGCTGATCACACTCGTGGCGATCTGTTTCGCCGCAGGCAGCGTGAATGCCATGGTCCCCGGCGACCTGATCAAGGTGGTCCCGGGGCAGTCCATTCAGGACGCGATCGACGTGGCCGATCCGGGTGACACGATCGAGGTGAAGAAGGGCGTGTACATCGAGAGGCTGTACGTCGACGTCCCGCGCCTCACCTTGAAGGGCAAGGGGGCGATCATCGACGCCGAGTACGAAGGTCCCTGCATCTCGGTGAATGCCGACGACGTGTCGATCCTCGGCTTCCGTCTCGTGAACGGCACTGCGGGCGTGCTCGCGGGTGACTTCGGCTTCGGGCCACAGGACGTCAAGTTCGAGCCGGCCGACGACCTCGTCCTGATCAAGAACACTGCCATCGCCTGCATGCCCCTCGGCGGGCTGCTGGTCTACGGCAACGACGCCGTGATCGAGGGCAACACCGTGCTGGGAGCCGGCGGCCTCGGCATCGGCTACCAGTCGGACAGCCCGGAGAGCCGCTCGTACCTGACCAAGAACGTCGTGAAGTTCACGAGGTACTACGAGTTGTGCATCGGCTTCGGGGACGTGGACTGCTTCCCCGGCGGGAACGGCATCCAGGCGTCCGGAGGGCGGCTGGACATCGTCGGCAACCGCTCCGAGCACAACGACCTGACCGGCATCAAGGTGTGGATCCTGGACGACGTGTTCGAGAAGAAGCAGGACAACAAGTTCCATGCACGTGTCGTCGGCAACGTCGCCACCAACAACGGTGCCGAACTCGATATCTGCTTCGGCTCCGACGGCCCGCCCCCGATCCCCGAGGAGTACATCGTGGGCGAGGACGGGATCTTCGTGTTCGACCCGGCCGGCATGGGAACGCTCGTCGAGAAGAACGTGACCAACGACAACGGCCATGACGGCATCAAGGTGGTCGGGTGGGACTTCGTCGTGAGGGGCAACAAGGCCTCGTACAACCTCGACGACGGCATCCACATGTCCACCTACAACTCGGTCCTCGACAAGAACGTGGCGTCGTACAACCGTGACGACGGACTGCGTGGCGACGGGGGGTTCCTCTTCGCCGCCGACGTGTCGCCGCCGGGAGTCCGGATCACGAACAACTCGTCCTTCGGCAACGCGGACGAGGGCATCGACTTCGCGGGTTCGAACCACTACATCGGCAAGAACAAGGCCAGCAGCAACCTGCAGAACGGCATCCGCGTCTACAACGGCCAGTACGTGGTCATCGAGCACAACCAGGCCGACAAGAACGGGCACCAGGGCATCAGCAACAGCTGCTGGATGGCTGACATCCTGTTCAACAAGGCCAAAGGCAACGCCTGCGGCATCGGCCCCGACATCGCCGGCGCGGGCGATCTGGGGGGCACGGTCGACCAGTGGGCCGGCAACCAGTACGGCACCGGCGGCAAGCTCGTGGAGGACCGTTGCAGGGAGCCCTGACCTCCAGGAAGGTTGCGACCTCCAGAGGCGTAGGCACCTTGCACCAGGGACCCCGTCGGCGGCGGCCGGCGGGGTCCCGCTGCATCCGCCTTGCGTGATTCCCTTCACGTCAGCGTGAACGGTGTGTGCGCGGTCGCCGCCGCCCGCGCATCCAGTGGCCTCCGGTTTGCTGCTTCGTCCTTCAACCGGGGCCGCTCGGCTCCGGCAAGAACAACCGGCTCGAGGGAGGCGCGCCGCAACACAACACGGGAGAACACCAATGAAGCTGCTGATGATCATCGCAGCGATCTGCGTCGCCGCCGGTGGCGCGAATGCCATGGCCCCCGACGTGATCGTTGTCATGGCGGGCGATTCCATCCAGGACGCGATCGACATCGCGGATCCGGGCGACACCATCGAGGTCCGCAAGGGCATCTACGTCGAGAACCTCTACATCGATGTGTTCGGGCTGACCCTGAGGGGCAAGGGCGCCATCATCGACGGCGCGTACGAGAACCCCTGCGTCTCGGTGGACGCAGACGAAGTGACCGTCGAGGGGTTCCGGCTCATCAACGGGACCGCGGGCGTCTACGCGTGCGACCTCAAGTCCGACCTGGTCGACCCCAGGGAGGTGCCCATCAAGCCGATGCACGCGCACGGACTGAAGGTGCTCGACAACGAGATCTACGCCGCGATCCCGCTGGGCGGCATCCTGATCCACGGGTACGACGCGCGGATCGAGGACAACGTCATCATCGGTGCGGCCGGCTACGGCATCTACTACCGCCTCTGGGGCAAGGGCCCGCCCGAAGTCCCGACAAGCCGCACGTTCATCATGAAGAACCTCGTCCGGCACACGAAGTTCGCGCCGCTCATCGCCGGTGACTGGGATCAGCCCGACCTCCTGCCGGCCGGCAACGGCATCGACGCGGCCGGCGGTCGGCTGGACATCGTCGGCAACCACTCCGAAGGGAGCGAGTTCGCGGGCATCACGGTCAGGGTCCTGGGTGACCCTGACGACGGCTTCGAGGGCGCGCACTTCACGCGCGTGACCGGAAACGTCGCCCACTACAACGGGGCCGAGAACACCATGGCCTGCTTCCAGGACGAGCCGAGCCTCGATCCCTACTACATGAACGAGGACGGCATCTGGATCGAGGACCGCTACGGGCTGGGCACGCTCGTCCAGAAGAACGTGACGAACAAGAACGGGGACGACGGCATCGACCTGATCGGCTACTCGTTCGACGTAATCGGGAACAAGGCCTCGTGGAACAACGATGACGGCATCGAAGGTGAAGTCTCCGACTCGTTGTTCAACAAGAACGTGACCTCGTTCAACTTCGACGACGGCCTCGTGGGTCGTTCGTACGAGGACGAGGCGGATGGCTCGCCTCCGGTCGACGGCAACCGAATCACGAACAACTCGTCCTTCAACAACTCGGACGAGGGCATCCAGTTCGGCGGCTCGTACAACTACATCTACAAGAACAAAGCCACCGGGAACATCCAGAACGGGATCCTGGTCCTCTGGGGCAGCTACGTGACCATCGAGGCCAACCAGGCCGACAAGAACGGCCACCAGGGCATCAGCAACAGCGGCTGGATGACGGACATCATGTTCAACAAGGCCAAGCGCAACGGCTTCAACCTCGGACCGGACATCTCCGGCCAGGGTGACGGCGGCGGCTTGGTCGACGTGTGGGTCGGCAACCAGCTCGACACCGGCGGCGAGTTCGCCCAGGACCGCTGCGTCGACCCGATGTACGACGGGTGATGCAGGTGGCCTCCACCGGGTGACACGGTGGAGCCGGACATACGGAGCCCGGCGGCGAGAGCCGGCGGGCTCCCGGTCCATCCGGTGAGCACGACACGGTTCACGTGAACGTCAGCGACAGCGGGCGGGCGTGCGCGTCCGTGGCCCCTTGTTTGCTTCACCATCTCCTGCCGGAGTGCTCTGCCTCCGGCTCGAACAACCCGGCGATGAGGGGTGCGCCACAAGACGGGAGAAGGACGATGAAGCTGTTGATGATCCTCGTCGCGATCGGTGTCGTCGCCGCCGGCGCGCAGGCCACGGCCCCAGCCGACGTGATCAAGGTCGGCCCCGGAGAGTCGATCCAGGCGGCCATCGACGCGGCTGACCCCGGCGACACGATCGAGGTCAAGAAGGGCGTCTACCTGGAGAAGCTCGAGGTCGGCACCGACGGCCTGACGTTGAAGGGCAAGGGCGCGATCATCGACGCCGAGCTCAGGGGCGCGTGCGTCACGGTGTGGGCGGACGACGTGACCATCACCGGCTTCCGCCTGGTGAACGGGATCATGGGCATCGACGCCTCGCCGATGCACTCGATGCACCAGATCCCGAAGGGCGACGGCGGGGGCGCCCCCATCCCGGACCACGCGCATCGCCTGCGCGTGATCGACAACGAGGTGATCGGCGCTGCGCTGATCGGCGGCATCCTGGTCTGGGGCGAGTCGGCGGTGATCGAGGGCAACACCGTGATCGGCGCGAACGGATTCGGCATCCACTACCGCCACTACGGCGATCCGGGCCGGACGGTGATCGCGAAGAACACGGTGCGGAACACGCGCTACGCGCACTGCGCGGTCTCGCTTCCCGGCGCGAGCGGCCCCGAGCCCGCGGGCTTCGGCATCGATGCAGCGGGCCCCCTGCTGGACATCGTCTCGAACCGGGTCGAGGGCAACGAGTTCGCGGGCATCAACGTGAGGGTCTGGAGCATGCCGGGCGCGGAGGGCGTCCCCGCCGCGCGCATCCTCCGGAACACCGCGAGCGACAACGGCTGCGAGGCCGACGTCCTGATCCCTACGGGCGCGGCGCTCCCCGATCACGAGTTGATGCACCAGGACGGGATCCACGTCGAAGACCTGGCCGGTCTCGGCACGCTCGTCGAGAAGAACGTGGCCCATCGCAACGCCGACGACGGGATCCACTTGGTGGGAGAGGCGTTCGAGGTGATCGGCAACAAGACGTCGTGGAACAACGACGACGGCATCGAAGCGGCGGCCGATGACTCGCGCATCCACAAGAACACGGCCACGGGCAACCTGGACGACGGGCTACGCGTCACCTTCCCGACGAGTCCGCCCGACGGTGGCGACCTGGTCCTGGTGGGCAACCGCGTGACGAACAACTCGGCCTGCGAGAACTCGGACGACGGCATCCAGACCGAGGGTCCCAACCACCTCATCGCGGGCAACAAGGCGAATGAGAACGTTCAGAACGGGATCATCGTGACGTGGGGCGACCGCGTGACCGTGCGCTCCAACCAGGCCAACAAGAACGGCCAACAGGGCATCAGCAACGGCAGCTGGATGGCCGACATCCTGTTCAACAAAGCCAAGGGAAACGCCTGCGGCATCGGCCCCGACATCGCGGGCAAGGGCACCGGCAAGGGCGTCGTGGACGAGTGGCACGGCAACCAGTTCGACACCGGCGGCAGGGACGTCGAAGACCGCTGCATGGACTACCTGGAGTACTTCTAGTCGCAGCCGACGGGCGCCCGTCCTTCCGGACGGGACGCCCGGTGCGGCCTACTTCGGAGCCTGCGCAGACATCCGCGGCAGGTCGATGTAGCGACGGATCGAAGACGCGCCCGACGAGGAGACTCCCTCCTCGTCGTCCTGGCTGATCTCGACGTAGTACTGGCCCGGCTCGAGCGAACCGAAGTCCGTCACCGGAGGCGCCTCGGGACCGGACAGCATCGTGAGCCCGTCGAAGATCACGACGAAGGTGCCGCCATTCGCGGTCAACGTCGCCGCGGGCACGGTGAGCTGGAATGAGCCACCGAAGTCGCTGTCGGTATCGGCCAACGCGGTCAACGCGATCGTGACGTCGCCGTTCTCCGGCCCGGCCATGCCGGCCACGCCGATGCTCCCGTGGTCGACGCCCCCGTCGCTGCCCGGACCGGCCAGCGGGTTGTTCCAGGCGACGACCGCGGAGATCTGCAGCGGGATGCCGTCCGGAACGCCGCCGCCGTCGCCCGGGCCGGGCAGCAACGGGGCCGGTTCCGAGGCGCCCTGCAGGTAGCGCGTGCTGACGCCGTAACCGTGCGCCAGGAACAGGAAGGGGAACGGCAGGCCGCGGGAGATCGAGAGCTTCGCCAGGGCCGCGAAGTACCCCTGCAACAGCCCGACGCCCGTCAGGGACGACTGCGTCGCGATGCTGTGCATCGAAATGAGGAACACGAACCACAGCGTCTTCGCGCCCGTCATGTAGGCCAGCGGCGCGACGAGCGGGTTGGAGTAGTTCGCGAGGTAGCTGAAGAACACCACCAGGATCGGGTTGAGCCCGAACTGGAAGTGATCGCCCACCAGCGCGTTGTTCAGGATCATGTGGATCAGCAGACCCTGCAGCACGGCGGCGCGCATGATCTCGGCGCGGCGCTGCTGCACCGTGTACATCACGAAGTCGCCGGCCTCGAGCGCCTCGATGCCGTCGAGCGCCGCTTCGGTGGCCGCGAGCTGGTTGGCATACGACGTCTTGGCCGTGGCGAGCGCCGCCTTGGCCGAGTTCTTGTACGCCTTCTCCGCCGCCTTGGTCGCCATCTTGAGACCGTTCTCGGCGACCTTGTGCTTCATCACGACGAAGACGTCGTAGACGTACGTGTTCGTGCCGCAGTCGCTGCTGACGGTGACGGTCACCTGCGTCTGGCCGGTCCCGCCGTTCTTCGCGGACGACACCTTGAACTGCGCGTTGGTCTTGCCGTTCACCGCGGCCGGGCTGACGGTCACGGGATCACCGTCGCCGCCGCCGCCGCCGACCACCGCGGTGATGCTGAGGTTGTTGCACGGGTCCGCCTTGACCTTGATCGTCTCGCTCTTGCCGACGTCCAGCACGATGGTCGGATCGATCGGGCTCAGCGTTTCGTCCGCGTGGGCGACGGGAACGCAGAGCGCGAGTGCGATCAGGGCGAGGGCAAGGCGCAACGGGCGCGTGGACATGGCGGGTCTCTCCTCAGGCGTGCGGATTGATGAACGGCGTGCGCTCCCCCCGGGAAGCGGACCCGTGGGATAACACTTGCGCACGAAACCGGAAAGGGCCCGTCGTCGGCCGACGGGGTCGGAGCGCCGCCCAGCGCTCCGGGGGGCGCGTCGCTCAGTCGGCGGGAGCCGCCGGCGGCTTGGCTCCGCTGCCCAGCTTGCGGCGCAGCAGACCGCGCGTCCACGAGACGATCAGGTGCAGGATGTTCGCGCGCCCCTCGTGGATGGAGTTGACCTTCTCCAGCAGCATCTCGTTGTGCATCTTCAGGTGCTCGCGCTCGATCTCGAGGTTGCCGGCGTGCTGTTGCACCTTGGCGCGATCCGCCTCGATGTCCTCGATGTGGTGGCGCAGCGACGCGATCTGGTCCTGCAGCCCGTAGGCCTGTGCGCGCAACGCCATGCGCTCCTTGCGGTCGTCGCCCGACAGGAACTCCTCGACCTTCTGCTTGAACTCGCCCACCGGCACGAGGCTGCGCGACGGGCAGCGCACGCAGTCCACCGGCACGCGGCCGGTGAGCAGCCCGCGGCGCATCGCCTTCGCGGCGTTGCCCTCGAGGATCTCGTTCACCGGCGCGGCGTTGATGCTGCCGATCGAGCGCGACCAGCAGCACAGCGAGACGCCGCCGTCGGCGTGCACGAACGACATCTTCCAGGGGTCGAGACAGTCGCGCGTCTCCCCCGGGCGGGGTTCCTGGCAGATGATCTCCGGCGCGGTCATGAGGCCGGCTGTCCCTCGCAGGCTTCCTCGAGCACTTCCTCGAGGCCGCCCATGACCCAGTAGTCGAGACCGCGCTCCTCCGCGATCTCGCGTCCGCGGCGCACGGCCGCGAGGCCGCCGACCGGATCGGTCCGCGACGGGTGCAGCGGCTGCTCGACGCCTTCGATCGGCGGGTACTCCTCGAGGTTGGTGAGCGCCACGGCGGGCAGGCCGAGGTCCGCCGCCCAACTCACCAGGTCGGGGATGCCCAGCACGTTGATGTGCGAGACGGTGCAGTTGAAGGAGATGTACGGGCGCGGGCGGCCGTCGCGATCGGCCGAGGTGAGGATGCGCTTGATGTTGCGCTCGACGCGCTCGAGCAGGCCACCGCGGCGCAGCCGGCGGTAGACGGCGGGGTCGCTCGTGTCGCAGCTCACGGTGATGCGCAGGAAGCGCGCCATCGTGTCGATCTCCTCGTCCGTCATCGGCTTGTTGAGGTGCGAGATGACGGTGATCGCCAGGCCGCGCTCGAGCAGGGCGCGCGCCAGGTCCACCCAGCCTTCGACCAGCGTGCTCTCGCCGTGGCCGTTGATCTGGAACATCTCGGGGCCCAGCGCCACGAGTTGATCGACCAGGGCGTCGCGGTCCACGACCTCGAGGTCGCGGCCGACGTAGTCGGGCTGGCTGACCGCGCAGTAGATGCAGCGCAGGTTGCAGCGGGTGCTCAACTCGAACAGCACCTCTTGCGGGCGGATCCCGAGCAGGTGCTCGTCGACCGTATCGAGGGCAGTGTCTTCTGGGGGCGTCATCGTCAGGGCTCCATCGGCATTCTACGCCACGCAACGAGAGGCGGGGCGAATCGGTGCGGCGTCGACACCCCAGATCGGACCGGGCGGTCGGTTCAGGGGAGCAGGCCCCGCATCACGAGCAGCTTCGGCTCGGTCAGCTCCTCCATCGCGTACCGCACGCCCTCGCGCCCGAAACCGCTGTCACGGCGGCCGCCGTAGGGCATGCCGTCGGCACGGAAGGTCGGCACGTCGTTGATCATGACGCCGCCGAAATCCAGTTCCGAGTAGGCCTGCATGGCATGGTCGATGTCGCGCGTGAACACGCCCGCCTGCAGTCCGAAGCGACCGGCGTTCGCCGCCGCGAGCCCGGCCTCGAAGCTGTCCACGCGCTCGACCACGGTGACCGGACCGAAGACCTCGTCCTTGCAGACCCGCATGTCCGGGCGGGTGCCGGTCAGCACCACCGGATGGATGACCTGGCCTTCCACCTCGCCGCCGCAGTGCCGCGTGGCGCCGCCGTCCACGGCCTGCTCCACCCAGTCGAGCACGCGCGTCACGTGCACCGGGTCGATCAGCGGGCCGACGACGGTGCGCTCGTCCATCGGGTCGCCGACCGGCACGGCACGCGTCCCCGCCACGAACCGCTCCAGGAACTCGTCGTAAAGCGAGGCGTGCACGTAGATGCGTTGCACCTTGATGCAGACCTGTCCGGCGTGCGCCCACGCGCCGCCGAGGATCGGCTTCATGGCCGGGTCGAGATCGGTGTCCTCGTCGATGACGCAGGGCGCGTTGCCGCCCAGCTCCAGCACCACCTGCTTCTTGCCGGCCAGCGACTTCAGCTTCCAGCCGACCGTGTCGCTGCCGGTGAAGGACAGCACCGCCATGCGTTCGTCCTCGACCATGCGCTGGGCGACTTCGGGCGCGCAGTGCACCACGGAGAGCGCGTTCACCGGCAGGCCGACGTGCTTCAGGATGTCCGCGAGCAGCAGCGCGGTGAGCGGCGACTGCGGCGGCGGCTTGAGCACGACGGGCGCGCCCACCGCGATCGCGGGCGCGAGCTTGTGCGCGACCAGGTTGAGCGGGAAGTTGAACGGAGAGATGGCTGCGACCGGCCCGCGCGGCACGCGGGTGACGTAGGCCATCCGGTCCTCGCGGGCCGGCCCGAGGTCCACCGAGTGCTCCTCGCGGCCGAACGAACGCGCCTCGATCGCGCCGAGCGTGAAGGTGGTCACCGCGCGCGCGACCTCGGCGCGCCCGAGCGAGATGGGCTTGCCGCTCTCTCGCGCCATCAGCGTCGCGATCTCCTCGGCGCGCGCGGTCAGGCGCGAGGCCACACCCTCCAGGATCTCGGCGCGGTCCTTCCTGGAGAGTTTCCGCATGTCGTCCGCCGCGGCCGCCGCCGTGGCGATCGCGTCGTCCATGTCGCCGGGCCCGGCCACGCAGATCTCGTCCACGGGCGAGCCGTCGAAGGGATTGGTCACGACCTCGATCTCGGACGTCTGTCGGCGCTCGGCGCCGATGCGCAGGGATCGCGCGGACATGGTGGAGCCTCGGAACGTGTTCGGTGGCGTCAGCCGCCGACCATACTCCTCAGGCGCCGGCCCCGGCCTCCAGCTCGTCCTGGCCGTCCTTGTGCCCGGACCACTGGTGCGCCATGCGCCACCAGCCGTGGGCGCGGCCTTCGCGCTCGAGCGTCTCGTGCGGACTGGCGCCGTTGGTCTCGCGCTCGCCGAACCAAGTCAGGATCTCGGGGCGCTTCTTGCCCAGAGACAGGGCCACCTCGCGCCCGAGGTGGCTGGGGTGTGTCCCCACCGCCTCGAGGTGCGCAGCCATATCGAAGATCGCGCGGAGGAAATCCTCCGGGATCTCATCTCCCATCCGCACCGCCATGGACACCACGATTACGCGATTTGTGCATACCCATTCAACTGTCGCGTTTCGCGGGCGGGCGAGGATTCCGCGAGTCCACCGGTCGTGCACATCCGCGAGGTCCCATGCGTCGCCCGCGATGTGCGTCGTGAGCGGCTCCGAGCGGCGCCTTCGCGCGCGAATCCTCCGAAGATCCCGGCCGCGATGACCGATCAGCCGACGAGTTTGAACAGAAGCCACGCGATCAGCACGACGACCGCCAGCAGCAGCACCCTCGCGATCCAGACCAGCGAGACGCGGCGGTCCTTGCTGTACGGATCGAGGAACGTCACGGCGGTCAGCGCTTGCCCCGCGTGCCCTTGTCCTCGTCGAAGTAGTCGAGCTTGTCCACCGGCATCACGATGGATGTGACCACGTTCATCGAGTGCGCCATGACGCGCTTGGTGTAGCGGTACATGAGCGCGGCGGCGACCGGCCGACCGCTGAGCGAACTGTCCATCAGCAACTTGGTGACCTGCGCATCGCAGTGGTCCAGGACATCGTCGCCTTCGGTCAGGAAGCTCTTGGCCTGCGCTTCGTCCTGGCTGTCGTACAGGGCGCGCGTCTTGGCCATCATGCGCGAGACCCTGTCCTTGGTCTCGACGATGTTGGGCGCCATCGGGTCGCCCGGGAACTCGGGGCACTCCACCGCCAGGTCGAAGATGTTCTTGGCGTAGTCGCCGATTCGTTCGGCGTCCTTCACCAGGCTCATCAGCACCAGGCACTGCGGGAAGTCCACCTTCGGGCTGACCGAGAGGTGCACGACCAGCTCGCGCCGGATGGTCTGCTCGACGTGGTTGATGCGTCGATCGGTCGCGAAGAGGTCGTCCTTGACGACGTCCGGGTCCGTGCCGCCCACGAAGGCGTTGCAGCCAGCGTCGAAGACGTGCCGACCGTCCTCGAGCATCTGTCCGAACTGCCGGAAGATCAGGGCCAGGCCCCGATCAGCATCCTGAAGCCAGTGGAACATCGCACAGCCCTCGCCTACTTGAACAAGAAGATACCAACCACCGGGATGAGCACGAACAGGACGACCCCGTAGGCGAGCAACCACAGCTTGTTGTTCGTCGCCATGTCGGCGAGACGCATCGCCAAGGCCCCGGGAATCTCTCGCACGCCGGGCACGGCATAGAACAGGACGGTACCCGAGACGTTGAAGAACAGGTGGACGAACGCGATCGCCAGCGCCGCGGCGCCGGCCGGTTCGCCCGCGGCCGCCAGCGATGCGAGCAGGGCCGTGCCTGTCGTGCCGAGGTTGCAGCCCAGCACGATGGGGTAGGCGTTGCGCAGCGACAGGATGCCCGCGCCCGCCAGCGGCACGAGCATCGAGGTCGTGATCGACGACGACTGCACGGCCAAGGTCAGGACCGCGCCGACCAGGATGCCGATCACGCCCGAACGCGACAGCATGCGGTTGATCGACGACTCGATGCGCTCGACCAGCAGGCCGCGCATGGTCTTCGTGATCCTCACCAGGCAGAAGAAGATCAGCCCGACCGCGAAGCCCAGGACGAGCAGCTCGAGGATCATCCCCTCGAGGCCGGTGCCCTCGATGATGGAGCGCACCCACTTGGTGCCGGCCTTCACCGCGACCTTCACCGGGCTCTTGAACGTCGCGTCCACCGAACCGCCGTCGCTCGCGATCTGGCCGGCCAGCCAGGTCGCGCTCGTGCGCAGGTAGCCGGTCATCAACTCCAGCGGCAGGAACACGATGACCGCCAGGATGTTGAACACGTCGTGCACGGTCGCGCACGCGAACGCGCGCTTGAACTCGACCGAGCGCCTGACGCTGCCGATGCTCACCAGGGTGTTCGTCACGGTCGTGCCGATGTTGGCGCCCATCACCATCGGCACCGCCATCGCGAGGCCCAGCTCGCCCGAAGCGACCAACGCGACGATCGTGGACGTCGTGACCGACGACGACTGCACCAGCACGGTCGCGAGGATGCCGACCAGCAGCGCGGCGAACGGGTTGTCGATGCCGCCGAACAACCCGCCGGCCGTGTCCGACCCCATGGCCTTGAACGCGCTGCTCATCAGGCCGATGGCGAGCAGGAAGCCGTACAGCAGGAGCAGCACGGTGACGAGGCGACGCCAGGTCGCGGACCGCGAACGCTTCTCGGGCGGCCCACTCAGGGACGACGTGCTCGGAATCTCGTTGGCGCTCACGCGACCTCATCCATGGGCCATGAGCCAGCACGATCCCGACCCCCTCTCGGAAGATCAAGAACATCAAGATGCCGTGAAGAACGACCCGGGCGGGCGGCTCCTCAGCGCCGGTTGCGCGGGGCCGACTGGCAGCGTGGGCAGAGGTGCGTGCCGCGCTGACCCACCACGATCCGGCGGATCGTCGCGCCGCAGGTCCGGCACGGCTTCCCGTGCCGCCCGTACACCATGAAGGTGTCCTGGAACCGCCCGGGCTGCCCCTCGGGTGTCCGGTAGAAGGTGTCGAAGCTGCTGCCGTCGGCCTCGATGGCCGCGGTCAGCACCTCGCGGATGGCCGCTGCCAGGGCCTCCGCCTTCGCGCGCGGCACCCGGTCGGACAGGCGCAGCGGGTGCAGCCCCGCCCGGTGCAGCGATTCGTCCACGTAGATGTTCCCCAAGCCCGCCAGGAAGGACTGGTCCAGGAGCAGCGGTTTGAGCATGCGGCGCCGGGAGCGCAGGGCGGTCGCCATCCAGGCGCCGTCCAGCTCGGGGGAGAGCGGCTCGGGGCCCAGTGCGGGCATGGCTTCCTCGGGCCGGCGCACGAGCGCGAGCCGCCCGAACTTGCGCACGTCCACGAAGACCAGCCGGCGGCCATCGTCCAGGTCGAAGCTGGCGCGGGTGTGCTCGGCGCGCCGGTCCTGCTCGCCGGGCTCGACCAGGAACAGGCGGCCCGACATGCGCAGGTGCCCGACCAGCGACCGTCCGTCGTCGAAGTCGAAGAGGAAGTACTTCCCCCGGCGGCCGAGGGCCTCGATCCGGCGTCCTGAGACTCCTTCGCGAAAGCGTCTGGCCGAGGGCCGGGCCACGGTCCTCGGCCAGTGGACGGCCGCCGACGTGACCGTCCGCCCCACCAGCCGCGGGCGGAGCTGCCGCACCATCGTCTCGACTTCGGGCAGCTCGGGCATGCCGCCGGTCTAGCACGCAGATACACTTTCCCGCCATGGGCCCCTGCGGAACCACCGACGCCTCCACCTACCCCGAGGCGCAGGCGCGCCACTACGACGGGGACTACGCGGCCATTGGCCGCACGCAGGACATTTCGTTCTACGTGCAGCTGGCCGAGGCGGCTGACGGTCCGGTGATGGAGATGGCCTGCGGCACCGGGCGCGTGCTGCTGCCCATGGCGCGTGCCGGCGCGACGGTGACGGGCATCGAGCCCACGCCGGCCATGCGCCGCAAGCTCCTGGCCAAGCTGCAGGACGAGCCCGAGGACGTGCGCGGCCGGGTGCACGTCTTCGACGGGCGGTTCGACCGCGTCCCGGTGCCGGGGCCCTTCGCGCTGATCTGCTCGCCCTTCCGCGCGTTCCAGCACCTGTGTTCGCGCGAGGAACAGATCGCCGGGCTGCGTGCGATGGCGGCCGTGCTCGCGCCGGACGGCGTGCTCGCCTTCGACGTCTTCGACTACAACCCCGCGCTCGGCGCGAAGCACGGCACCGACCATGTGGACTGCACCTACGAGGAGCACGGCCGAACCGTCGAGCGAAGGTCCAGCACCAGTCGCTACGAGGACGGCAAGATGCTGGACGTGACCATGCGCTGGATGATCGACGGCGAGGACACCGGCGAAGCCTGCACCTGCACCATGCGCGTCGTGTTCCGCGACGAGGTGGACGAGTTGCTGGCCGAGGCCGGACTGCGCGCCGAGGCCGTCTTCGCCGACTTCGAGATGTCGCCTTGGGAGGCGGACAAGCCGCGCGAACTCGTGATCCTGGCGAAGCACGCGCGATGAGGATCCTCATCACCAGCCCGATCTTCCCGCCCGACCTCGGCGGACCCTCGACCTACGTGCCCAGCCTGGCCAGCGACATGGCCGCGCGCGGGCACGAGGTCACGGTCGTGGCGTTCTGCAGCGATCCCGAGCCGAAGGGCTGGCCGTTCCGCGTGATCTCCATCCCGCGCCAGTGGATGCCGCTGCGCTACCTGAAGGACTTCCTGACCGTGCTGCGCGAGGCCGGCAACGCCGACCTGGTCTACATCAACGAGCACCTCGCGCTGCACGTGGCGCTGGCGGCGCGGCTGCGCGGCAAGCCGACCATGGTGCGCGTGTGCGTGGACGGCACATGGGAGATCAGCCACCGCCTGGGTTGGCACAGCGACACGATCACCGACTACCAGTTCCGCACCTACGGCTGGAAGGTCGCGTTCGCGCGGCGCCTGCAGCGCATGTGGTGGGGCTGGATGGATCGCATCATCGCGCCGAGCCGCTTCCTGAAGAGCATCGTCGAGGGCTACGGCGTGCCCGAACAGATGGTCGATCTGGTGCACAACGCGTACCACGGACCGATCGAGTTCCCCGACACGCGCGAGACCTGCCGGCAGCGTCTCGGGCTGCCGGGCGACCAGGTCGTGCTGCTGAGCATCTGCCGGCTCATGATCTGGAAGGGCGTGGACGGGCTCATCCGCGTGCTGAAGAAGCTGCCCGAGAACCATCACCTGTACGTCGCGGGCGACGGCGACGAGTTGGACAACTGGACGAACGTGGCCGCCGAGCTGGGTCTGGCCGACCGCGTGCACTTCCTCGGCAACGTGCCGCACGCCGAGATCATGAGCTGGATCCGCGCGTCGGACGTGTTCCTGCTGAACAGCGCCTACGAGGGTCTGTCGCACACGCTGCTCGAGGTCATGTGGCTGGGCACGCCGGCGGCCGTCTCGGCGGTGTGCGGCAACCCCGAGCTGATCGAGGATCGCGTGAACGGCCGCGGCTACCCCTTCCAGGACGAGGAGGCCATCCTCGACTCGATCCAGGAGATCCTCGGGGACCCCGAGCGCGCGCAGCTATACATCGAGCGCAGCCGCCAGAAGGTGGCGGACTTCGCGCGCGACGGCATCTTCGGGCGCATGGAGCGCATCTTCCTGAACGTGGCCGGACGTCCGGCGGTGCACCAGCCGGAACCCGCCGCCGAGCCCGGCCGCGCGCACTGAGGCAGGGGCACCGGAAGCTCCCAGACTGTCGGATTCGAAGGTTGCGACGGCCCATTCGCCGGGGCACAACAACAGTCCTTCCCGGCGCCCGTCGACCCTCCGACGGCCGAACTCCTTCCGAGCCCCGAGCATGACCCGACCGACCACCACCGACCCGGCCCTGCAGGCTCCCGGACGCGTGCTGGCCGGCTTCGCGCTGAGCGACGAGGTCACCGAGTTGCTGACCGGCTACCTCGACGACCTGGTCGCGACGCTGCCCGCGCTGCGGCTGCGCCGCGGGTTCTTCGGCGGCGCGTGGCGCATCGGCGCGCACCGCGAGGGCTTCGGCCCGGACGCGCAAGCGGACGCCGAGGCGCGCGAGCACCGTCCGCACGTCTCCCGCATCGACTTCGAGCTGAGCGTGGACGGCGAGCGCGAGCGCGTCGACCTGACCGCGCGCACGACCATCCGCGGGCGCGACCGCCGACCGGAGCGTTTCGCCACGCGCGTAGACGAGACCGGCCGCACCGCGTTGAGCGAGTGGATCGAGTCGCAGCTGCTCGACTTCGTCGACCGCTACACCACGGACCGTCACATCGGGAACCGTCACACCACGGACCGACCCAAGAACGCCTAGGGACACCGGCGCCGGCCGGCGCACGGAGGCTCGTGACATGAACGTCTTGGTGGCAGGAGGGACGGGGTTCGTCGGGCGTCGCCTGGCGGAAGCGCTGGTCGCGCGCGGCGATGTCGTCACGGTCGTGAGCCGCGACCCGGCCGGCGCGCGCAAGGACGGCGTGCCGGGCGTCGACTACCGCGGCTGGCTGCCCGAGCTGGACGCCTACGACGCGATCGTGAACCTCTCGGGCGCGAACATCTTCGGCAAGCGCTGGAACGCCGCGTACAAGTTCGAGCTGCGCGACAGCCGGCTGCGCGCGACGAACCGCCTCGTGGAGGCGATCGCCGACGCGAAGGACCCGCCCGGCGTGCTCGTGAACGCCTCGGCGATCGGCTACTACGGCCACCGCAAGAACGAGAACCTGACCGAGGAGGCCGGGCCCGGGAGCGACTTCCTGGCCGGTCTGTGCGAGGACTGGGAGGCGGCCGCCGCGCGCTGCCCGACGCGCGCGGTCATGCTGCGCATCGGCGTCGTGCTGGGCGGGAACGGCGGTGCGCTGGCGCAGATGCTGCCGCCCTTCAAGCTGGGCCTCGGCGGCCCGATCGGCTTCGGCGGCCAGCAGATGAGCTGGATCCACATCGACGACCTGGTCGGGATGATCCAGTGGGCCATCGACGACGAGCGGGTGAGCGGGCCCGTCAACGCCACTTCGCCGGGCGTCGTGACCAACAAGGCGTTCAGCAAGGCGCTCGGTCGCGTGCTGCGCCGGCCCGCGGTGTTCATCGTCCCCGGGCTCGCGCTGCGCCTGAAGTTCGGCGAGGTCGCGGACGTGCTCACGGCGAGCACGAAGTGCGAAGCCGGTGTCGCTCAACGCTTCGGTTACGAGTTCCGCTTTCCGGAGATCGAGGCCGCGTTGCGCGACGCGCTCGCCGCCTGATCACACGACTCCCGGGGCCGAAGAGCGCGCGCTTTCGCGCTGACACGTCGCGTGCGATGCCTGCGCGCGCATACGTGACGAAGCGTCGGTTGAAGCGCGCCGCGTCGCTCAAAGGACTCGCTTGTCGCCTTGCATGCGCGCGCGTGTGTCGCCGTTCGGAAAGCATGGAACGTGCTAATGTGAAAGGCTCGCTTGCGGTCGAAAGAAGAAGCGACGGGGAACATCGCCGTCGCACGATCACCGCAGGCGCCGGGCAGCCCCGGGTCTCGACCACCCTTTGGATCGCACCGCGACATGAGAGTCCTGTTCCTCAGCCCGTTCATCGCGCAGGAACCGCTGGGAATCATGTACCTCTCGGGCGCCCTGAAGGCCGCGGGGCACGAGACCCGGATGATCTTCCTGCCCGACAAGGAGTTCGACCAGAAGCTGCTCGACTACGACCCGGGCGTGATCTGCTACTCCTTCACGACGGGTCAGCACCAGATGGTGGTGGGGCTCAACCAGCGGGTTAAGCAGCTGATGCCGCATGTGAAGGCCATCTGCGGCGGCGCGCACGTGACCGTGGTGCCCGAATTCATCAACGAGCCGGGCGTCGACGCGATCTGCCGCGGTGAGGGCGAGACCGCCCTGGTCGACTTCGTGAACGCGGTCGAGCAGGACGCCGACCTCACGAACATCCAGAACATCAACTACAGGGACGCCGAAGGGAAGGTCTGGGAGAACGACCTGCGCCCGCTGGCGACCGACATCGAGGTCTTCGGCTTCTGCGACCGCAGCGTGGTCTACGACGCGGCGGACTTCTACCGCAGCAGCGAGCGCAAGGTCATCAAGACCGACCGCGGCTGCCCGATGAACTGCTCCTTCTGCTTCCACCACGCCTGGAAGAAGAAGGTCTACGGCGTCACCAACAACGAGTACGTGCGCCGTCGCACGGTGAGCCACGTGATCGAGGAGGCGCAGCGGATGAAGGCGGAGTACCCGCTGACCTTCGTCCACTTCCTCGACGACATCTTCAACATCAACAACAAGTGGCTCGAGGAGTTCGCGGAGCGCTGGCCCAAGGAGGTCGGCCTGCCGTTCGACGCGATCCTCATGGCCAACATGGTCAGCGAGAAGCACATCAAGCTGCTGAAGAAGGCGGGGTGCATCTACGCGCGCATCGCCTTCGAGGCCGCGAACGACCACATGCGCAACGCGATCATGAAGAAGAACACGACGCGCGCGCAGCTCGTGCGCGCCGCGGGCTTCATCAAGAAGTACGACATCCGCCTCGGCAGCCTGAACATGCTGGGGGGCCCTGGCGCGTCGATCGAGGACGACTTCGAGACGATCAGCCTGAACATCGAGTGCGGCGTCGACCACCCGCTGGCCAGCCTGCTGCAGCCCTACCCGATGACCGACATCAACGACATGACGAAGGAGATGGGCCTGGCGACGGACACGTGGGACGAGTTCCCCACGCTGTTCAACCGCACCACGTCGATCGCGCTGCCGAAGCGGCACCAGTACGAGAACCTGCACAAGTGGTTCCCGATCATCGTGCGCTACCCGAAGCTGCTGCCGCTCGCGCGCCGCGCCATCCGCTGGAAGTGGGCGGGCCTGCCCTTCACGTGGATGTACATGCTCTACAGCGAGTGGCTCGTGACGGAGCAGAACACGCTCTACTACGCGGCGCAGGGCAAGCGGGGCTTCAAGACCATCGCCCCGGTGGACTTCCTCGGGCGCGTGATCACCAAGGGCTTCATCCGCGTGTTCACCACCATCTTCGGCCGCGGCGCGACGCGCGTGGCGATGAAGATGCAGTTGAACAGCGAGAAGGTCATGAACCACATGGAGGACTAGGGCGCCCCGCGCGGCCCTCCTCCCTGTCGGTCCCTTCCGTCGGCGTCAAGACCGGCGGTCCGTCCGCCGGCCGACGCAGTCCGAACCGTGGCGCGCTCGCGTCAACGAGTCTGAGCGCGCCCCGCCGCCGTGGCCGGGAGGCGCGGGATCGCTAGACTCGTGGGTTCCTTCGATTCGGGGAGATGTGATGAAGCCGATGCGTTCGCTGCTTCGTGTTGCCGTGCTGCTCGCCGCCGCCCTGCCCTTCGGTGTGCTCGCCGGGTGCGCCGATGAGGCCGATGTCGTCATCTACGTCGCGCTGGATCGCAACCACAGCGAGCCGATCCTCGACGCCTTCGAGGCCGAGACGGGCCTGAAGGTCGAGGCCTACTACGACAGCGAGGCGAACAAGTCGATCGGCCTGCGGCGGCGGCTCCAGGAGGAGTCCGACCGGCCGATCTGCGACGTGTGGTGGAACAACGAGGTCGTACAGACCGTGCTGCTCGCGCGCGAGGGGCTGTTGCAGCCGTACGTCTCGCCCGGCGCCACGGGCGTGCCCGACCACCTCAAGGACCCCGACGGACTGTGGACGGGTTTCGCGGCGCGCGCGCGTGTGCTGATCGTGAACACCGACCTGCGCCCCGACGCGACGAAGCGCGCGTGGAGCACGAAGGACTTCCTCGATCCCGCGAACTCCAACCGCTGCGGCATGGCTCGCCCGCTCACCGGCACGACCGCTGCGCACGCCGGCGTATGGATTGCGCAGATGGGGTTGAACGACACCTTCGGTCTGCTGAAGCGCATGCGCGACAACAAGGTGCACTTCGGTCCCGGCAACGCGCACCTGATGCGCCTGGTGCGCGCGGGCGAGCTCGACTTCGGGTGGACCGACACCGACGACTACCAGGTCGCGGCGGACGGTGGCTTCCCGGTCGCGATGCTGCTGCCAGACCAGGGGCCGGGCGACCCGGGGCTGATCGTCATCCCCAACACCGTCTCGCTCGTGAAGGACGCGCCGCACGCCGACGCAGGCCAGCGCCTGATCGACTACCTGCTCAGCACCGCGGTCGAGGAGCGGCTCGCGCGCGGGCCGTCGGCGCAGATCCCGGTGCACCCCGACGTACCGCGGCCCGAGCACGTGCTGGACCTTACCGCGCTGAAGGTGGCCGAGGTCGACTGGCACGCTGCCGGCACCGCGTATCAGCAGAACGCCGACGCGCTGGAGGCGTTTTTCACGAACTGAGCGCCGGACGGACCGGGCACCGGAGCGTCACGCGGGCGTAGAATGCGCCGCCCCGGAGGATCCCTTGGACACCAGCCCCGAGCTCGACGACCTGAGGAAGGCAACCGAGCGGCTGCTGGAGAAGGCGGTCAGCGACTTCCGGGCGGTGGGCGATCGCTACGAGATCCCCTACCAGTCCACGCGCGTGATCGTGCACCCGCTGCAGTGGACGCGCGGTCGCACGCTGTTGCGTTTCATCGCGCCGGTCGTGCTCGACGTCAGCGCCAGCCCCGAGCTGCACTCGCGCCTGTCCGAGTTGAACAACACGACCATCTTCGGAAAGTTCTACTTCATGGACGGCGCCATCTGGATCGAGCACAACCTGCTCGGCGAATCCGTGGACTGGGAACAGTTCAAGGCGACATTGGCCTCTGTGGCCCACCACGCCGATCACCTCGACGACACGCTGATGGCCGAGTTCGGCGGCCGCCGCTGGAGCGACCATGCCGAATAACAAGGACGGGCTCGTCCCGCTGTCGACCCTGCCCCTCGATTCGTGGGACAAGAACATCCGCATGCTGTTCGATGCGGTGGTCGACGTCGCGCGACGACTGAACCAGAACGTTGTCGCTGTCGAGCACCTGCTGGTCGTGGGCGCGGAGAACGGCGTCGAGGAGATGGCCGACGTCGCGCCCAACCTGGCGGCCTTCCGCGAGGCGTTGCTGGACGCGCTCTACGCCGAGCGCGAGGACTTCCGCCGCCTCTCGCCCGAGGGCGCCGAGCAGGAGGTCTTCCTCCAGCCCGATCTGCTGGCCGCGTTCGACCGCTTCCTCGCCGACGAATCGCCGCCACTCGTGCTCGAGGAGCTGATGCGGAACAGCGACCCGCGCATCGCCACCGCAGTCGGCGCCGCGCTCAAGGAAGGCCCCGAGGTCGTGCCGCCCGACACGCTCACGCTCGAAGGCGAGACCCCGTGGGACGCCTCGATCGATACATCGGTGGCCACCGGTTCGGCGCGCGAGCGCGCGTCGGGAAGCGGTGCACCTGCCACGACGCCGTCTCCCGCGGGCAAGCCACGTGCCCTGCCGCTCACCACCGACCTGTGCGAGGACTCGGTGGACGACCTGCCGCTGGTCGGGCGCGAAACGCTCGCCGACCAGGTCGCGCGCGTCCTGCTGCGCTTCCACGAACCGGCCGTGCTGATCGTCGGCGAGCCGGGCACCGGCAAGACCGCGTTCGTGCGCGGGTTGGCGTCCTCGGCCTGCAGCAACGCGATCCCCGCGCTCACCGGCTTCCGTTTCTTCCAGCTCAAGAGCCTCGACCTCGTCAGCCAGAGCCACCGCGGCCAGGACGTGGAGGCGCTGGTGAAGCAGTTGCTCACCGCGATCGAGGAGGAGCCCGCCGGCGTGCTCGTCATCGACGACCTGCACATGCTCGTGGCCAAGCAGGGCTACCCGATGATCGCCAGCGTGCTCGACACCGTGAAGACGCACATCAAGAAGGGCAAGCTGCGCGCGCTGCTCACGGTGGACTCGGCCGAGTACGAGCGCACCTTCAGTAACGACACCTTCTTCCAGAGCGAGATCACGATGAAGCGGCTGCCGCCGCTGGAGTCGGGGCCGCTGCGCGAGGTGCTGGCCAACTACCGGCCGCGCATGCAGAAGCACTTCGACCTCGAAATCGAGGACGCGGCCATCGAGGAGGCGGTGAAGCGCTCGATGGCCGAGAAGGAGCCCGAGTACCAGCCGCCGGGCGCGACGCTGCGCCTGCTGGACGAGGCCTGCGCGATGGCTTCCGCACGCGGAGAGAAGGCGGTCACGCACGACATCGTCGTGCAGGCCTACGGCGACGTGGCCATGCCCGCCTCGATGGCGCAGTGGGACCGCGAGCGCCTCGCGAACCTGAAGGATGCGCTGACGCATCGCATCATGGGTCAGGACCTGGCGGCGGAGGCGGTCGCGCGCCGCGTGCGCCTGTCCAAGCTGCACCTCGATCGCAAGCCCGACCGCCCCGACGGCGTGTTCCTGTTCATCGGCCCGTCGGGCGTGGGCAAGACCGAGATGGCACGCGGCCTCGCGCGCGCGCTGTACGACGACGAGAGCCGGCTCGTGCGTCTCGACATGTCCGAGTACATGGAGGCACACTCGATCGCGCGCATCATCGGCAGCCCGCCCGGCTACGTCGGCTACGGCGAGGAGGGCGCACTGACTGGTCCCATCAACCGCATCGGCCACGGCGTCGTGCTGATGGACGAGATCGAGAAGGCGCATCCGCAGGTGCTGAACCTCTTCCTGCAGGTCTTCGACGACGGCCGGCTGACCGACAGCAAGGGCCGCTCGATCGACTTCAGCGACTGCGTGATCATCATGACCAGCAACATCGGTCGAGAGCTGTACGCGATCCACGGCGAGAAGGCGGTCGGCTTCGGCAAGGAGGAGAAGGAGACCAGCACCGGGCCGCTGCGCGACGCTGTGCAGGAGTACCTGCTGCGCGTGCTGCCGAGCGAATTCGTCAACCGCATCGACGAACTCGTCCCGTTCCGCGTGCTCGACGACGACGACATCCGCATCATCGCCGGCCACCTGCTCGAGATGGAGAAGGAGCGCTGGACCGAGCGCGGCAAGGCGTTGACCTGGGCTCCGGGCGTGGTCGACGTCGTCGCGACGTCCGGCTACGACCCGCGCCTGGGCGCGCGCCACCTCGAGCGCAACGTCGAGCGCCTGGTGATCTCACTCCTCAGCGACGCGGCCGTCTCGACCGGCTTCGAGGATGTGAAGAAGGTGCACCTCAGCACCAAGGACGGGCAGATCTGCCTCGACCTGGACGGCAAGTCGTTCCAGTGCCTGCCGCACCACGGCACCGTCACGGCGGCGCCCGCACCGGTCAAGAAGAAGAAGGCGGGCGGCGCGGGGAAGACGAAGCGACGCTCTTGAGGCCGGCGGCGAGTCCGGCGATGACCGCTTCGCGGTCGAAGCGTGACAGGTCGCCCGGCAACGCCGCGCGCATCGCCTGCTCCTGGCTCGCGTCGGTGAACAACCGCTGCAGCTTCAGCGCGAGCTCCGCGACGCTGCCGTCGTAGAGGCGCCCGCCGCGCTCCTCCGTCAGCAGCTCGGGCAGGATGCCGACGCGCGTCCCGATCACCGGCGTGCCGCAGGACATGGCCTCGACCGCCACGCGCGGTCCGCCCTCGCTGGTCGACGCAACGACGAGCACGCGCGCGCTGCGATAGATCTCGGCGAGGTCCTCGGCATCCTCGACCCAGTCGATGATCTCGATGCGACCGGTCAGGCCCAGCTTCGCGATCGCGGCGTCGATGCGCCCGCGCTCCGGCCCGCGACCCAGGATGCGCATGGTCAGGCCGTCCATGCCTCGCGACGCGAGCGATCCCAGGGCCTGCAGCACCGAGGGGATGCCCTTGTTGGGCACCAGCCGCCCCACCATCAGCAGGTCGGTGGCGAGGGGCGTCTCGGCGCGCGGCACGAAGGCTTCGCGATCCAGGTAGAGCGAAGGCAACACGTGGACGGCCTCGGCGGGCACGCCCCAACGCGTCAGCAGCGCGGGTAGTTCGACCGCGTTCACCACCCGGAAGCCGGACGCCTTGCTGCGCGCCCATCGCAGGTAGCGCTGCGTGGCCCAGCGGTCGATGCGCTCGCGGAACGTCGCCGGCGTCGGGAAGCCCGGTACGTGATGAATCTCCGACACCCAGGGGATGCCGGTCGCGCGCGCGATGCGCCAGGCTCCCGCCCCATTGTAGAACGGGTTGTAGTCGTGGCTCGTCATGACCGCGTAGTCGCGCTCGGCGGCCAGGCGGCGTCCGGTCTCGGCGATGAAGCGCGCCTGGCGCAGCTTCCCGGTCGTCGGGTGGTGCAGGTGCACGTTTCCGAACACCTGCGTCTGAACGACCTTCTCCGGCCGCATGCCGATCACGTCCACGCGATCCCAATGCCGGCTGAACGACTCCAGCATGTAGTGGAAGGGGCCCTTCTCGCCGGCGACCACCCAGCGGTCGGCACTGACCATCAGGATGTTCTCGGTCATGGTCGTGCCCGCGGCCCGCCCCCGCGCCACCTCTTGCATCGGCCCTCGCGTCGGCCGTTGCTCAGGGCTGATACGTGCCCAGAATGTCTTGCGCCGTCTCGATGCCGACGCGCATCGAGCGCGCCATGTTGTTGTACCAGAACTGTCCCGAGCGCCCGATCGAGCGCAGGTTCTCGAAACGGTCGAGCCGCTCCCAGACGCGCTCGAGCTTCTCGCGGTAGTCGAGCGGGTACACCGGGTAGCTGTCGGGCACGAACATGTAGTGCGTGTCCTCGATGTCATCCGGCTTGCACACGCCGAGTTTGGCGAGCCCCGCGTGGATGCGCTCGGTGAGGCGGTTGGGGTCGGCCTGGTCACGCTCGTCGTAGGGCGTGATCTCGACGCACAGGCTGTCCTTGCCCTCGGGGCACAGGCCCGACACCGATCGGTTCGGATAGTAGATGCGATTGAACACCGCGTCCTCGTCGGCGACGTAGGTGTAGAGGTTCTCCTCGTCCTTCAGCGGCCGGCGGATGCGCATCATGCCGAGCAGGATGGTCATGAACGGCAGCTCCTCGCGAGGCACGTCGACCATCGAGCAGAGCCGGTGCAGCGAACCGGTCCAGATGACCTCCGAGGGGTTCTCGATCGCGCCACCGTCCCAGCTCACGCGCGTGACGCGCGTGCCCTCGGTCCTCACGTCGACGTTCGACGCGCGCAGGTGCAGCGTCCCGCCTTCGGCCACGAAGTGCTCGGCCATGCGCTCCGTGATCACGTTCACGCCGCCCGGCGGGTAGAGCACCTTCTTGTATTGCTTCGACGCGGCCGTGCGGATCAGGCCGCGCACGATGTTGAACATGCGTTTGATGCCGCTCGGCGGGGGCGGCGCCTTCTTCTCCTCGCCGTCGGCCGACGCGGCGGCCTTCACCGACGGGTAGCGCTCGAGGTACCGCTCCACCAGCTTGGGCTCGACCTGGAGCATCTTGTCGCGTTTGGCGTCGTGCAGGTTGTGGATCGTGCGCGGCGTCTGCAGCCACCAGTCGCGGTGCAGGCGTTCGGCGCCGTCCGATGGCGGCACCTTCTTCTGCAGGTACGGACCCAGGAAGATCCGGTACATGGTGTTGCCGTAGCAGTGCTCGAGGAACTTGCGCGAGACGTGCGTGTCGGGGATTTCGCCCTTCATCGAGAAGCGCAGGTAGCGCCAGATGCCCGAGGGCGGCAGCTTGAACACCGCCGAGAGACCCGGCGGCCAAGGCACGTCGGAGCGGCCGATGAGCGCGTTGATCTTGAAGTCGATCGGGCGCCACTCCTCGGGCGTCACGCACGACTTCACCAGCGCATTGACCTTGTCGCTGACGTCGAGGAAGAAGTAGTGCGGGCCGACATCGAAGACGTGCCCCTCGATCTCGACCGAGCGCGCCAGGCCGCCCACGGCGTCGAGGCGTTCGAGCACCACCACCTCGCGCCCCGCGCGCAGCAGGGTCAGCGCAGCCGCCAAACCCGCCATGCCGGCGCCCACCACGACCACGGGGCCGGACGGGTCGGTGTCGGTCTCGCTCAAGGCTCGGCGCGCTCCGGAGGCAGGAAAGGGGCGGGATCATAGCCGGAGACGCCGGCGCTCGGCGTATCGACGAGCCCGCCCGGGGACCCTCTCGACCTCTCCGAGCACACGCCTTGACCCGCGCAGCAGCGCTCAGCGCGCGGCCCGCCGCCCGAGCCGGCCGGACCCTGGATCTGCGCGACCCGATTCAATCCTGGACACCCGGGAGTGAAAAGATCGTTCGATTCGGGGAACCTCGCCCCATAATGGCCGCCCAGCGCTGACGCCCGGTGATGGTCGTGCCGGGGGGAAGAGCCTGATCGCATCAGGAGAGGGGTCCGATGCCGAGTGCCGAAGCCACCAGGATGTCCGCGGGCCTCAAGGCCCTCTGCGATGCGAATCGCATCAGGATCCTCGAGATCCTGGTCGCCGGCGAGTTCTGCGTCTCCGACCTTGTGCAGCGCCTCGGTGTGGACCAGCCGAAGGTCAGCCACCACCTCGGCATCCTGAGGGCGGCGGCGATCATCCGCAGCCGCCGCGACGGCCGACACATCAACTACTCGGTGCGACCGGGCGTCCATCGGCGCCAGGAGACGCCGCAGGGCATCATGGATGTCTTCGACCTCGGCGACCTGAGCGTCAGCTTCCGCTTCGGCGTCGACGGCCACACCCGCCTTGGGGCGGAGAGGATTTCCTCCGAGGCCGCGCGCAGCGATTCGCTGGAGTAGACGCGGGGCCGATCAGGTCCCGCTGGTCTCGGCGGCCGGAGAGTCGCCGCCCAGGCTCTCCTGCTTGGCGTGCTTGCGCAGCTCGAACTCGAAGCGCGCGTTGGCGGGCGCGTAGCGCAGATGTCCTTCCTTGCACTCCGGGCAGAGCCAGTCGAGCAGCGCCGACATGTCGGCGTTGTAGTGGATCAGCATGTTGTTGTTGCGGTTGATCCAGCACTCGAACAGGCACTGGGGGTTGTCGCAGCCGAACTTCAACAGCGACAGCATCGTGCTCTTCATGGATCTGCCTTTCTGGGAGCGGGTGTGCTGTCGAGCAGCAGGCCCCCCGCCTCCGGGCCGCGGTCCGGAGGCTTCCTCCGGAAGGTGACGAATTCTAGGGCGTATGGCTCATGAGGCAAGCTCGCGAACGGCATGCCGCTCCCGAGAAAGGGCCTTTACGTTGTGGAAAACCGGGTTCTGGGGGTCTCGGGCGCTCAGGAAAACACGACCGGAATGGCCAAGTCGCGCCTGCGGGTGCGACCTCCTCCATCGGACGGCGAGGGGGACGAAAGTAGCCGTTTCGCCACACGCTGGAACGCCGTCACAGTGAACGAACCGCCTCGCGGACAGCGATCAGCGCTCGACCAGGCGCTCCGCTTCGATCCTGGCCAGCTGCTCTTCGGTGACGTCGCCGGTGGGGTAGTGCCCCGAGAAGCAGGCGTGGCAGGTGTCGTCGATGTCCTCGTTGCCTTCCTTCACCGAGCCCACGAGGTTCTCGAGCGTCTGGTAGATCACGCCGTCCGCACCGATCTCCTCGGCCACCTGCTCGGGCGTGCGGTCCTTGGCGATGAACTCGTTCTTGGTCGACATGTCGATGCCGTAGATGCACGGGTGGCGCAGCGGCGGTGACACGGACGCGAAGTACACGCGGCGCGCACCGGCCCGGCGCGCGAGTTCCACGATCTGGCGCGAGGTGTTGCCGCGCACGATCGAGTCGTCCACGAGCAACACGTCCTTGCCCTCGAACTCGAGCTGGATCGGATTGAGCTTGTTGCGGATGGAGCTCTGCCGCGCCTGGTCGTTGGCCATGATGAAGGTCCGACCGATGTAGCGGTTTTTCACCAGGCCTTCGCGGTACTTCATGTCGAGCTCGCGTGCCATCGCCATCGCGGACGTCGTCGCGGACTCGGGCACGGGGATGATCACGTCGGCTTCCCAGCCGGTGTTGCGCCAGATGTCGGCCATCGTCTCGCCCAGGCGCAGGCGCGTCTTGTAGACGGAGACCTTGTCGAGGAACGAGTCGGGGCGTGCGAAGTAGACGTACTCGAACACGCACGGCCGGTGCGGCTTCGTTCCGAGCTGCTTGCGGTGGAGGTTGCCGTCCTTGTCGATGAACAGCGCCTCGCCCGCTTCGAGATCGAAGGTGCTGTGGAAGTCCAGGATGTCCATCAGCACGCTCTCGGACGCGACGCACCAGCTCGCGCGGCCCTGGTCGTCCACCCGCTTTCCCACGATGATCGGCTTGATGCCGAAGGGGTCGCGGAACGCGTACAGGCCCTCGCCCGCGATCATGCCCACCACCGAGTACGCGCCCTGCACGCTGTCGAAGACCTCCCCGACCGCGTTGAACACGTGCTCGGGTTGCATCGAGCGGATCTCCTGCCGCGCCAGCGCATCGCCGAACACGTTCAGGATGCCTTCGAGGTCGCACGACGTGTTGATGTGCCAGTGCGATTCGCGCGACAGCGTGTGACGGATCTTGTCGAAGTTCGTGACGTTGCCGTTGTGCGCCATCCCGATGCCGAACGGGTACGCGATCTTGAACGGCTGCGCGTCTTCGGCGTCGCCCGAACCGGCGGTCGGGTAGCGCACGTGCGCGATGCCCATGAAGCCCTTCAGGTCGGCGGCTTCACGATCCGTGAAGACGTCGCGCACCAGGCCGCGCGCCTTGTGGAAGTGGAAGCGGCCGTTGTAGGTGAGCGCGCCCGCGGCGTCCTGCCCGCGGTGCTGGATCGCCAACATCCCCGCGTAGAGCTGGGGAAACACCTCGGAGCCGGGTGGAGCGAGGATGCCTATGAATCCGCACATGCCGGCGTGCCGCCTAGAGGGGGAGCCGCCCATTCTAGCCCCGCGGACACATACCTGCCACGCGCGGTCGAAGGCCGAATCGTGCAGACAAATCGCTGTGAACGTGCGGACATCGGACCGCCATGGCGGGTGTTCCGGGGGCTCGGTTATGCTCCGCGTTGTCCCCCGCTTACCCCCAACGAGCCCGACCTCATGCTGACCACCCTCATCACCCTCACCATGACCCTCGGTGCGTTCCAGGACGCGCCCGCTGTGACCGAGCCGTCGGTCGCCGCCCCCGTGCCCGTCGCCCAGACGTCCGAGAAGGTCGCCTCGTACCTGAAGGAAGCGGAGTCGCAGCTGTACGACCCGCAGGCCGCGGGCCTCAAGAGCCTCGAGTTCGACCTGCCCGTCGAGGTGCCGCAGCTCGGGCGCATCGGACAGGTCCATGTGACTTGGATCGCTGGTGGTCAGGCGACGATTGACGCGACCATGTCCGAGGACACCCAGGTTCCAGGCATGCCCCCGGGGGCCGTCGAGCAGATGGCCCAGGCAACTGGGGCCGAGTACCTCAACGCCATGTTGAATCGCCCCATCTCGATGCTGCTCGACAATGGTGTCGCCACCCTTGTCGGCGCCGAGGACGGCTTGGTTCGGGTCGATTTTGATGCGCCCGAGGCGCGGGACGCCGGCATCGCAGGACAGTCGTACCTCTTCGACGAAGACGGTGTGCTTCGTCGCTCGGTCACGAAGATGACGATGATGGGAGCGAAGATCACCGCAAAGCAGGACTACCGGTGGAAGCCGGCCGGCGAGTCGACGCTTCTCCTCCCAGACTCTCAGTCGATTGCTGCCGACATGGGATTCATGGTCCAGAAAGTCGACGTGTCCTTCACCTACCAGATGATCGACGGCATCGTGCTGCCGGCCAGTATCGTGAAGACGACCGACATTCCCGCGGCTGCGGGCGGCGGCACGCAGCGCCAAGTCCAGGCGGTCGAAAACCTCATCGTGAACGGCAAGTCGGCGACCGCGCCCGAGAGCGCGCCGATGGGAGGCTGATCGACAACGGTCCCGCGACGGCCGTCGCGGGGCGAACCGGCTAGCCGGCCTCGCTGTGGTCGAGACCGCCGGGCGGGTCCGGCTCCTCGATGTCCATGTGCTTGGCCTCGACCTCGCTGAAGGTGCGGTCGAGCACGGAGATCATGTGGTCGATCTCACGCGTCAGCACGTCGGTCAGCAGGACGATGCGCAGGCGTGAGATGTCGCCCTTGGGGCCGCAGCCCAGCAGCTTGGCACCCATGTGCCAGCCGATGTCGATGATCTCCTCGCGGTGCCGCACCGAGAGGCCCCACATCCCGCCCAACCCCGAGAAGTCGGGGAAGAGCTCGGGGTGGCGCGCGGAGAGGTCCGCCAGGCGCATGCGCACGTACTCGCCCTTGAGGCGCGAGTTCTCGAGGTAGCCCCGGCCTTCGAACAGCGGGTCGCCGTGATTGACGACCGTGTCGATCGTGGCGTAGGCCATGTTGACGTCGAACGTCTTGCCGCCGCCGAACGTGTTGCTGTGCCACCCGATGTGGCAGTCGTCGGCGAACTCGGCGCGCGCGACGGTCATGCCGACGATCGCGCCCTTGCTGGCCCAGAGGATGTCGGGCTGCACGCCGAAGTGCTCGGCCGCGTAGACGAAGCCGGTGCGGCAGAAGGACTGCACCTCGTCCGAGCCGAACAGGATGTGGTGCTCGGTGCAGACTTCGCGGATGCCGGCGAGCCACTCGCGGTTCGCGAGATGGTAGCCGCCCTCGCCCTGGTAGCACTCGACCGCGAACAGCGCGACGAGGTCGGCGGGCATCTTGCCGCTGTCGATCACGCCCTGGACGCCGCCCGGGCTGTCGAGGATCTCGGTGATGGGTCGCGCGTCGATCAGGTCGGTCAGGTCGGACACCGCGCCGTTGAACGGGATGTGCTTCGCCCAGCGCAGTTTGCTCGACGTCAGGTGCTGCGGCTTCTTGCTGTAGGTGAGGTTCAGCACGCCCATCGTGCGGCCGTGGAAGGCGCGCTCGCAGGACACCAGGAAGAAGGGGTAGTCCGCGTACAGCGGGTCGCCCGGACCGCCCAGGTCCTCGTCGAAGAAGGTCACGCGCGGGATGGAGAGATCCTCCATCAACCGGGCGAACACCTGTTCGCCGTGGACCTTGAGGAAGCGCCGGTAGGTGTGCAGTTGCGCCAGCTTGATCGCCGCCTCGCCCGCTTCCGCGCCGCTGTTGCTGAAGAACGTGCGGACGGTGCCCATGCCGGGCAGGGACTTCTGGGTCAGGCCGTTGATCAGCGCGGCCAGCTCCTGGCTGGTGTGCAGACCGTCCACCGCCTGGCTCATCGCCAGGAAGTCGTCGGTGTTGATCTCGCGGCGCAGGATGAGACCGGTCTCGACGAGCTTGGTCACCGTCCCGGTCAGACGCGGGTGGTGCTCGTCGACCAGTTTCTGCGCGACGCCCTGGTACAGGTCGAGGTAGGTGCCGGCCGGCGACCCGACGAACATGCCAGCCGTCGGGTAGCTGAGGTCCACCACCGGGCAGCCGGGGTCGATCGTGTTCGGGAAGATCTGTCGCGCGTGCTCGGACTTCAGCTCGGCGGCCTGGTCGTGCGGCGTGCCTTCGGGCGAGACCTCGGCCGTGCCGCGGTTCAGCGAGTTGCCGCAGACCACGGTGTCGGGGAAGGCCAGGCGGTCGTTTTCGGCCAGCAGGTCGTAGCCGTCGATGATGATGCTCTCGGTCGTGGTCACAGCAGCTCGATCTCTTCCTTCTTGAGGGAGCGTTCGCAGTAGTGACAGCGGACGCTCACGGGGTCGGTGCGCAGCACGGCGAACTGGGTCGGCGCCCAGGGCTCGTTGCTGATGCACGAGGGGTTCGGGCAACGGATCAGGTTCTCGATCCGGTCGGGCAGGGTCGGCGTGAACTTGTCCACGACGGTGAAGTCGCGAATGATCGAGAAGGTCGCGCGCGGGGAGATCAGCGCGATCTTCGCGACCTCGTCCGGCGTCACCTCGCGCCGTTCGATCTTGATGATGTCCTTGCGGCCCGCCTTGTGGCTGTCGAGGTTCAGGCCGATGGTGACGGCGCCCTCAAACTTGATGCCCAGCACGGACAGCACCTTCAGCGCGGTGCCTGCCACGAGGTGATCGATCACGGTGCCCTCGCGCAACGCGGTGACCTTGATCGACTGCTCGGCGAGTCCCTTGTCAGCCACGGTGAACCCCCAACAGCATGCTGAGCACGGCCTTGCGGACGATCACGCCGTTCCTCGCCTGGTCGAAGTACGCCGCACCGGGGAAGTCGTCGAGGTCGCGGTTGATCTCGTTCAGGCGCGGCAGCGGGTGCATCACGGTCAGGTTGCCGCCGATGCGCTCGATGCTCTCGCGATCGATGCTGTAGGCGTTCTTGACCTTCTCGTACTCGACCGGATCGGGGAAGCGCTCCTGCTGGATGCGCGTGGTGTAGAGGATGTCCACGTCCGGCGCGATCGAGAAGAAGTCCTCGTCCTCGGAGTAGACAGTCCCGCGCGCGTCGAGCTCCTCGATGAAGTCCGGCGGGATGCGCAGCGACTGGGGCGACACCAGGAACAGCTCGTTGTCGAAGTGAGTCAGCGTCTCGATCAGTGAATGGACCGTGCGGCTGTACTTCAGGTCGCCGATGAAGGCGATCTTCAGGTTGTCGAGCCGGCCGCGCTTCTGACGGATGGTGTAGAGGTCGAGCAGCGTCTGCGTCGGATGCTGGTTCGTGCCGTCGCCTGCGTTCACCACCGGGAGGCTCGTGGCCTCGGCGGCCATTCGCGCGGCGCCCTCGAGCGGGTGGCGCAGCAGCACGATGTCGCAGTAGTTCTCGACCACGCGGATCGTGTCGATCAGCGACTCGCCCTTGGCGGTACTGGAGACCTTGGCGTCAGCGAAGCCCAGCACGCTGCCGCCGAGTCGCTGCATGGCCGCCGAGAAGGAGAGATTGGTGCGCGTCGACGGCTCGAAGAAGAGCGAGGCCATGACCTTGCCGGCGAGCAACGGCTGTTCGTAACCCTCGAAGGCCTCGGCCTCGTCGAGGATGCTCAGCAGCTCGTCACGGGTCAGGTCTCGCATCGAGACCAGGTCCCGTCCGGCGAGCGAGTGCGTACCCGTCACGTTCGGCGTCACTGAGGGAACCTCCAACCAACCGAAACTGCGCCTGAGGGGCCCTGAGGGGCCAAATGCGCGGGTTCTCGGCGACCCGGCACTCTATCAAACCGGGCCGTTGGGCTGCTCACGAGCGCCCAGGCCGGCCTGTGCGGCCTCCTCGGCGCGGTCCATCGCCTCGACCAGGCGCGGCTTCCAGACGTTCAGCAGCTCGTCGCGATCGATACCGGGCGGAATGAGCAGCTCCGCGCCGTAGGTCACGGCGGCGCGCGCCCAGGGCTTGCCCACGATCGTGCGGTCCCAGCTCTTGGCGCGCCAAGCGCGATCCACCGCGAGCCCCACCGGGACGATCGGCAGGCCGGTCCGGCTAGCGGCGAAGAGGACGCCTTCCTTGGGCTCCTGCGCCGGGCCGCGCGGGCCGTCCACGGTGACGATCAGGTCGCCTTCGCCCGACTGGGCCAGGCGGGTCAGGTCGCGCAGCGCGCGCGCACCGCCTCGCGTGCTCGAGCCGCGCACCGGCCGATAGCCGATGCCCGCCAGCATGCGCGCGATCAGCTCGCCGTCGCGGTGCTGGCTCACCAGCACGTTCATGCCCTGCCGGGACAGGGTGCGCGAGACGTGCCACAGGTTGCAGTGCCAGCTCGCGTAGAGGCAGCGCACCGACTCTCCCGCCCCGCGTCGCTCGTGCATCGACGGCTTCAGCTGCCGCTGCCGGTACGTCAGGTGGAACAGTTCGAAGACGGTGCGCGCCGCCGCGACGGACAGCTTCATCTTCAGCTCGTCGCGGAACCCCGGCTCTGCTGCGCTGACATCACTCACGCCGCGCATGATAGCGACGGCGGCCGCGCGCACCTCGTGATGCGCGCGGCCGCCTCAAGGGACTCGCTGAGCGTCGGTGCGGCTCAGTAGCCCTTCTTGATGACCAGGTCGTCGCCCTGGCCGCCGTCGTCGACGCCGTTGGGGCCGGCGCTCCACAGGAACGGCTTGCCGCGCTCGTTGAGGCGGTACAGGTAGCCATTGCCCCACGGATCGATCGGCGCCTCGGAGCGACCCAGGAAGCCGTCCGGGTAGTCCGGCACCGGCAGCACCAGGTCGGCGATGGACGACGGGTAGCGATCCTCGCTGAGCTTGTAGACCGTCATGCCCGCGCGGATGTCCGCCAGGTCGCGCTGGACCTGCTCCTGCGGATCGATCTCCTCGACCGTCTCCATGCGATGGGCGCCGTCGGCCGCGAACATCGAGGCCGCCACGATGCCGCCCGTACACAGGATCGGGATGAAGTCGCCCAGCTCGAACTGCGAGACACTGTGCGTCACCAGGGTTCCGCCGTTCGACGCGATGTATCCCCCGCCGAAGGACTCGCCCAGGTGCTTCGCGATGGCCTGCTCCGACGGCATCAGCGCGAGATCCACCGGCAAGTCGCCCGCGGCGCCCGCCATCATCTGCGCGGCGCCGGCCACCTGGCCGTAGAACGCACCGAACGTCTTCGCGTTGTCCGAGTAGGACAGCGTCGTGACGCTGCCATTGCTCGCGAGGTCACGAGCGAAGCCCATCAGGCCCTGGTTGCTCGCGAGCGACTCCTCCGGCACCACCGTGCTGTTCAGCGCGGTCTTGAGCGTCTTGGCCGACTCGATCGAAAAGACGAGCTGATCGCCGTCGATCGCGAAGGCCGGCTGCATCATCGACATCGCCAGCGGCGTGCGGGAGATGTCGAGCTCGTAGAACGCCATGTTCTCGTGCTCGACTTCCTTCAGCTCGAGCGGCGAACCCATCATGCCGCCCACTGCACCAAACAGGTTGCTGACGGCCGCCTTGAACGTCTCGCCGTTGTGCAGGCCGACGCGGCTCACCGAGGTCGGCGTGCCGGGGAAGCCCTCGCCGGGGAGCGTGTAGCTCATCAGCATGCCGTGCACGTTGGCGAGCAGGTCGTCGCGCAGGTTCGAATCGCCCATGAAGCCGGCGATCATTCCCTGGATCTCGGCGTGCTCGTCCGGAGCCAGCGCTTCGAAGGTGCGCATCGCGAAGTCGTAGATCTTCGGCAGCCAGTCGATCGACCAGGCCGACATCGCCATCACGTTGCCCGGAACGGTCTCGAGGCGGTTCAAGTCGAACGTGGCGTCGTCACGCAGCAGCGACGGCACGAGGCCGGCGCCGGTGGTGTCCACCGAAGTGACGCTGGTCGAGATGACCTCGCCGCTCAGCTCGCGGTGGCTCACGCCGCCGACCCAGTGCAGCGCGTCCAGGCCGAGCCCGTCGAGCGCCTGCATGACCTTCATCGCCTCTTCGGTGTCGGCTTCGGCGCTCATCAGCAAGCCCATGCCGAGTGAGCCGCGGAACAGTTCGAAGACCGGACCGACGCGGAGCATGAAGGACGACGCGCCGGCCTGCAGGCCGCCGGACGTCTTCAGCAGCGACTGGTAGTCCACCGACGCGCCCAGGCTGTTGCCGACGCTCGAACCACCAGCCGACCGGTCGATGACCGCGTGCAGCGCCTTCGGCGACATGCTCGCCACGGCCAGGTTGCCCACGAAGGTGAGCCCGATGTCGACGCCCTCGGGCGTGGACTTCAGCAGCACTTCGTGGCCGTTGTGGTTGGTGACCTGCTCCGGGAGTTCGATGCGCGACCACAGTCCCTTGATCAGCGCGAGGTCGTCGCTCTCGAGCAACTCGAGGCCCGCGACCAACCCGATGTCCGGCACCGGGCTCGCATCCGGCCCCGGCTCGGGAAGGCTCACGTGCGTGAGCGCCATGAACACGCGACCGATCGGCGCACCCGTGTGACCAACCTCGGCCGCACCGAACATCATGTCCGCGATCGAGAGGCGCTTCGGGTCGACGTCCGAGACTTCAGCCTCCTTCAGCATCTGCTGCAGGAACGCATCGGCCGCGGAGACCGGCTTGGTGAGGAAGGCCTTCACCTCCGGCTCGTTGAGAATGAGGTGCATCGCCGAGTTGGCGGAAGCCGTCTTGCCGGCCTGGACGCTATGCGTACCGAAGTACATCAGCGTGTCCGCGGGCAGCAGGTTTGCGGGGTCGTCGGACAGTTGCGTGGTGGCCGGAACGCTGAGCAGTGCGGCAGTGATCAGGGTCGCGAGCATGGGTGAACTCCTTGCAGGGGACTGGTCTGCTCGCGGGGGCCGATCGCGCAGCCGGGAGAGGGCTCATCGCGCGGGACACCGGAGTGCGGGCCGACGAACGGATGATGACGGAACCTATCGGAATGGCACAAGACCAGCAGGAGGCCGGCCACCGAAAGGACACAGCGCAACGGCGTGACGTGTCGCGCTTGCCATCAGTGCTTCACCCCCACTCCACATCGGGCGTGATTCGCGCGGTTTGGCTGGTGTGACCTCGGTCTCGGCTCGTCGGTTGCGCGGCGTGCTCCACGGGACTCGCGACGGCGCTGGGGCCATCCCGACGCGCGGCCGCGACGCCCTCGGCTGCCGCGGGTGGTGAGCAGACGTGACGGCCGGCGGCTTGCCTCGGCCCCCGCCGGTCTCCACAATGCCCCGCCTGTGTCGCGCAGGCGCGTGTGGCGTCCCGGGATAGGCTCCCGGGACGGTTCCAAGCCGGGCTTCGGATGCGATTCGCGACCCGGAGCTGGTGCCAGTCCAGCTAAGGCTGCTTAACTGGTGCCTATCTTTCTATTAACATGCTCTCAAGAGTGCGAACCCCATGAAGTCGATGCACCCTATGCTCAAAGTCGTGATTGCCGTGACGGTGCTGGCGATCGTGGTGGTCGTCATCCAGTCCCGGCGCGGTGAGGCGGAGCAGCAGGCGTGGGGCCACTTCGCCACGGCGCGCGCGGCCAGCGACAACGGCCCGACCGTGGAATCGCTCGAGACCGCACGCGACCAGGTGCGGGGCTCATCCGCTGAGCCCTGGGTGGACTACCAGCTCGCGCTGAAGCTCTACGACGCCGGCGGGATGGACAACTTCGAAAGGGCCCGCCAGGTAGCGCAGGAGGCCCTCGATCGCAATCCCGACCATGCCACCGCGGATCTTCTCCGCAACCTGGTCGAGGCGCTCGACACCTACACCGCCCCGGGCGGCAACGGCTAGGCGGCGCCCTCTTCGGCGGTCGACCCTGTCTCGTCGCCGGCGGCCTTGCTGCCGAGCAGCAGGTGCAGCAGCCGGTCGCGATCCGCGGGTGAGTAGAACTCGAAGCGCAGGTCCCCACGCCCCGCCGTGTCCTTAATCGATACACGAGTTCCGTAGATATTACGCAGTTGTTCCTCGTATTTTCTGGTTTCCGCGGGTGACGAGGCCTTCCGCTTGCGGCCGCCCTTGCCGCGACGCTCCCGGCGCACGCTCGCCCGACGTTCGACTTCGCGAACGGACCAGCGGTTTCGTGCGGCCGCCAGGGCCAGCGCCTCCATCTCCTCCGCAGAGCCCACGCTCAGGATCGCGCGGGCCTGGCCGGCCGAGAGGGCGCCCGAGTGCAGCAGGCTCTTCACCCCGTCCGGCAGGTCGAGCAGGCGAAGGGTGTTCGTCACCGCGGCACGGCTTCGGCCGACCCGATCCGCGAGTTCCTGGTGGGTCAGCGACGCCCTGGACAGCAGCGCCTCGTAGGCGGCTGCCTCTTCCAGCGCCGTGAGGTTCTCGCGCTGGATGTTCTCGATCAGGGCCATTTCCAGCGATTTCAGGCCGGAAGCGTCCACGACGAGCGCCGGGATGGTCTCCATCTCGGCCAGTTTCGAGGCCTGCAGGCGCCGTTCGCCGGCAACGAGCTGGTATCCGTCCACCTGGCGCTGGACGATGATCGGCTGCAGGACCCCCAGGTTGCGGATGGACCGCGAGAGGCCCTCCAGACTGGGCTGGCTGACCGTATGGCGGGGCTGATCGGGGTTCGGCTTCACCGAATCCACCGGGATCGCCACCACCTGCTGGCCGCGTGCCTCGTTCGTGTTCGTGATCAGGCTCTCGAGGCCCCTGCCCAGACGTCGTTCGATCATCGTGTGTCCCTCACCGTGAAACCGCCTGAAACCCACCGTAGGTGGGAATCGGGCCCCTTTCAATCATGTTTCACGTGAAACGTGAGGGGTCGGATCAGGTTCCGACGCGGAGGTAGTCCAGCCCCGGCGGCAAAGCGTTGCCGCTCTCTCCCAAGCCGCTCTCGAAGAGCAGCTCAAGGTCGCGAAGGGCGCGGGAGTCGCCCTCGACCTTGATGCTCGTCGGGCGGGGGTGCCGGCCACCAAGCAGGATCAGGCTCATCAGCGAAGAGGCCGAGCAGCGCTCTCCATCGAAGGAGATCTCCATCGGCGTGCCGTAGTGGCGGGCCACCTGAACGATCAGCGCGAGCGGACGTGCATGCAGCGTCACGCCTTCGGGCATCGACAGCGTCGTGCTCGCCTGGCGCACGAACGTCTTCAGGATCTGGTGCGCCGTTGCGGAGGCGCCCTCGACATAAAGGTATGCGTGGCGAAGACATATGTTCACCGCCACGTCCAGGATGACCTGCTTGGGCACGACGGCGGAGACGGCCTGGCGCGCCGGCTCGTGGCGGATGTCGTTCTCGTGCCGCTCGTAGAAGTGGACCAGCGCAGTGGCCATCTGCAGCAGGCGGAGCGAGACCGAGACGTGGCCGCGCAACGACTGGAGCCAGGGGTGGTCGCGCTCCACAGAGGTGTTGAGCACGTACGTGTCGTACATCGACTGGATGCTGTGAACCGTCGACTCGTACCAGCGGCACAGCTCCTCGGTCGCATGCTCCTGGACGAACTGCGCCAGCGACTCCTTCGGCCGCACGAAGCCGAGCTCCAGGTTGCGGCTCGTGTCCAGGACCTTGAGGTACTTGGCGCCGATCTCGGCGATGTGCTGCCGCTCGTCGACCGTCTCGTCCTCGTCCAGGTTGCGTGGGAGCAGGCGACGCTGGACGGGGCCGTCGGGTTCGTCGATCTCGAGCGGGCTCCACTCGCAGCCGCAGCGCTCGGCTTCCCCACGCGTCGCGCCGAGCAGCTGGATCAGCGCGTCGGCCAGAGCGGCCGAGCTGCGGTCGAGGTCCTCGCCGAGCGGCGCCTCATCGATGAGCTTGGGGAAGCGGGGCAGCCGGGACTTCAAGTGCAGGCCGTTGCTGGCCACGCTGGCGATGCCACGAACCGACGCAACCATCTCTCCCAGCGTCACATACGCGCGATTCTGCCGAGCGCCGAAGTCGTCCAGGAAGCTCTCGAGAGCGCTCGCGTGTCGCTGCAGGCCCAGCACGACCGGTCCGGACTCCAACAAGTCCGGTTGCTCGAGAATCGTGGCGAGCCACCCCCCGAACATGGCCGATTCCTCGGCCAGGAGGCGGGCAAACTCCCGTTCCCTGATGACTGTCTCGCGTGACCGTGTCTTCGTCATGCCATCTGCCCGAATGGCGTCAGTCTAGCACGCAGTCTCCTCCCGGCGTGCGTCCCCGAGATTCCGCTCAAGCGTACGCCGGCCTGCGGACGACACCTGAAACCACGTCGTACTGCAGTCTCCGCGGGCCACCCATCGACGAGGAAGCCTCCCATTCCTTCCGACATCTCGATCGAGATCTACCTACGCGAGATCAACCGCGTCAAGCTCCTCACGGCGGATCAGGAGAAGGAGCTTGCCACCAAGGTCCAGGCGGGCTGCATGGCGTCCCGCGATCACCTGGCCCAAGCCAACCTGCGGCTCGTGGTGAGCATAGCCAAGCGGTACATGAACCGTGGCCTGAGCCTGCTCGACCTGATCGAGGACGGCAACGTCGGCTTGATGCGAGCGGTGGAGAAATTCGACCCGAAGGCCAACTGCCGGTTCTCGACCTATGCGACCTGGTGGATCAAGCAGTCGATCCGGCGCGCGCTCACCAACACGGTCAAGACCGTGCGCATCCCGTCCTACATGGTCGAGCTGATGTCGCGCTGGCAGAAGACGACCGACGCGCTGTTGCTGCGCCTCGGCCGTGAGCCGTCGGCGGCCGAGGTCGCCAAGTCGATGAAGCTGAAGCACGAGATGGCCCGCGCCATCCGAAACGCCATGCGCACGGCCTCGCGCTACACGCAGTCCTTCGCCCAGGATGGCGAGAACGGCGATCTCTCCGAGGTGATCGTCGACCCGAACTCCCCCGATCCCAGCACGCGGCTGCTCGAGGACACCGAGCTGCGCCGCATGCTGCACCTGTTGCACCGCCTGGACGCCCGTGAGCAGAAGATCCTGCGCATGCGTTTCGGCCTCGGCTACGATGGCCCGATGACCCTCAAGGCGATCGGCGCGGAGCTGGGGCTCACGCGCGAGAGGGTTCGGCAGATCCAGAACGCGGCGCTCGCCAAGCTCTTCGCCGAGATGACAGAGGGCGAGCTGGTCTAGATCGGGACGGTTGCACGACTTACGGGACAACGGGCCGGGCGCGCCCGTCAGCAGCGTCTACGTCCATATCCCGTTCTGCCGGGATCGATGCACCTACTGCTCCTTCCCGACCGTCCCTGACGACCCCGCGCAACACCGCCCCGTCGTCGAGGGCGTGATCGCCGAGGCCGCACGTGCAGCCCCCACCAGTTCGCTGCGCTCGCTGTATCTCGGAGGCGGCACGCCGGGCCTGTTGGGCAAGGAGGACCTCGAGCGGCTACTCGACGGACTCTCAGAACGCTTCGGCCTGGAGCCCGGCGCCGAGATCACGCTGGAAGCCAACCCGACCAACGTGACTGCGGAGTCGCTGGCGGCCTGGGCCGAGCTGGGCGTCAACCGCGTCTCGCTCGGGGTCCAGACCTTCGATGACCCCACCCTGCGGTCGCTGGCGCGCCGGCACGATGCCGCGGACGCGCGGCGATCCCTGGCCCTGCTGGCGGAGCACTGGTCGGCCTCCTGGTCAGCAGACCTGCTCGTGGGCTGGCGTGGCCAGGCTCCCGAGGATCTCGACCGCGACATCGAAGGGCTGCTCGAGCACGACCCGCCGCACGTCTCCGTGTACCGGCTCACGGTCGAGCCGCGCACCCCGATGCAGCAGCTCGCGACCAAGGGGCGCATCGTGCACCTGGCCGACGACCAGGCGGATCTGCTCGACCCGCACTGGGCGGCCCGGCTCCAGGCGGCTGGCTACGAGCGCTACGAGGTGTCGAATTTTGCGCTCGAAGGGCGCCGTTCGCGCCACAATCAGGTGTACTGGGCCAACGCGTCCTACCTCGGGTTGGGGCCCGGAGCGGCCAGTTCGGTCCATCCGCTGCGATGGCGCAACCGGCGCGACCCCGCCGCCTGGCTCGCGGCCCTCGAGACGGGTCGGAGCGTGCGTGAAGCATGCGAGCACGTGGCGCCGCTGCCCCGCTTGCTCGAGTCCCTGGCCATCGGGCTGCGCACACGGGACGGCCTCCCCACCGCAACACTCGACCTGCGCTTCACACCGGCCTGGCGTGACCTGCTTCACCGCACCACAGAGCACCTCCTCGACTCGGGCATGCTGACGTGGGAGGGCGACCGTGTGTTCATTCCGGGCGAACACCTGGTCAAGGTGGACGGCATCCTGCGGGATCTCATCTACCGACTGTCGAGGATCGACGACGATGCGGCCGCAAACCACCCACACATCGCAGGCATCTCAAGATAGATACTATTAGTGATCATTTTAATAGATAATTACGACTCATTTACATATAACTTGTTCCAGTTGCTGGCTGGTGTTGCGGGCCCCTCCACGGAGGTTCGCGTGGTCCGCAACGACGCACTCTCGGTGGGCGAGGTCCGGTCCATGGCCCCCACCCACCTGGTCCTGTCGCCGGGTCCCGGGCACCCCTCCGCCTCCGGTCTCTCGCTCGAACTGCCCACCGCCCTACCGGAGCTGCCGCTGCTCGGGGTCTGTCTCGGTCACCAGGCGCTCGCGCTCGCGCACGGCGCAAGCGTTTCGCGCTCGCCCCGCCCCACCCACGGCCGGCCGGTGCAGATGACCCACGACGACTCGCCGCTCTTCGCCGGCGTGCCCTCCCGGTTCGAGGCCGCCCTGTACCACTCGTTGGTCGTCGAAACCGACTCCATGCCTGCGGATTTGGTCGCGAGCGCGTGGACCACCGACGGGGATATCATGGCCCTTCGACACGCCCGGCACCCCCAGTACGGCGTGCAGTTTCACCCTGAGTCATTCCTGACCGCGCGTGGCGCCGTGTTGGTCGAGACCTTCCTGGAGATGCCTTGACCGCTTCCTTCGCCGATCGCCTCGCGGACGCCGTCCGCAGCAAGAACTCGACCCTCGTCGTCGGTCTCGATCCACAGCTCGCGCGCATCCCGGATGCCCTTCGCGCCGCGGCTCAGGGCGACGACCCGAGAGCCCGGGCAGCGGATGCGATCCGCCGCTTCAACGCGGGAGTCATCGAGCAAGTGGCGCCCTACGCCGCTGCCGTGAAGCCACAGATCGCCTTCTACGAGATCTTCGGCCCAGCGGGCCTGGCCGCCTACGAGGACGCGATTACCCGCGCGCACGAGGCCGGACTGCTCGTGATCGGAGACATCAAGCGGGGGGACATCGGGTCCACGGCCGCCGCCTACGCCCGCGCGCACCTCTGCGCGGCCGACGAGGACGGCACGACCCGGCCGGCCGCCGACGCGGTCACGATCAACCCGTACCTGGGCACCGACAGCGTGAAGCCCTTCGTCGACACCGCGCGCACCGAGGGTGCGGGGCTCTTCGTGCTGGTCCGGACCAGCAACCCCTCCGCGGCCGAACTGCAGGATCTGCAGGCTGACGGCCGATCCCTCCACGATCACGTGGCCGGCCTGGTGACCCGCTGGGGCTCCGACCTCGTCGGGGACTGCGGGTACAGCAGCGTGGGCGCGGTGGTGGGCGCGACCGCGCCAGCCGAGCTCGCCCGGCTGAGGACGGTCCTGCCGCAGGCCTGGTTCCTGGTGCCCGGCGTCGGCGCCCAGGGCGCCACAGCCGCGGATGTCGCCCCAGCCTTCGGCCGCGACGGCCTCGGCGCGGTGGTCAACTCCTCGCGCGGCATCCTCTACGCCTTCGGGTCGAGTGACACCGTCGACTGGCAGGCCCCGGTGGCCGACGCAGCCCGGCAGCTTCGGGACCAGCTCCGCCAGGCGGCCCTGCAGGCGGCCACGTGAGCGAGGCCGCCTCGGGTCCGAGCGCGGCGGTCAGCCACCGCCTCGGTCCGCTCGTGCACCACGATTGGACCGCCCGCTGGTGGGCGGGGGAGGCGCCCTTCGAGCGGATCTTCGGCCCGGCGCCCTCCGATCAGGCCCTGAGATCGACGGCTGAGGCCCTCGTCCGCCCGCCCTCCGACTGGGTCGGGCTGCTCCACCGGCCGCCGCAGACCGAGCTGCCGCCCGACACGCTGGTCGTCCTCGCCGGTCAGCAGCCGGTGCTGGGTGGGGGAGCCTCGCTCGTCGCCCACAAGGCGGCCACCGCCATCCGCCTGGCTGCCGATCTCAGCGAGGCCTGGGGACGGCCGGTGGTGCCGGTGTTCCTGCTCGCAACAGAGGACCACGACTCATCAGAAGTCGATCATGTGGATTCCATCGATCCATCAAGTGGTCTTCTACGTCGACATAGATGCAAGATCAGCCCTGGCCACGACGTGTTTTTCAGGTCATCTTGGTCTGATCTTCAGTTCGATGAAACGCTGCGGGCCATTGCGGGATCGGCGGATGGCGCGGCGGAGTTGCTCGACTCGATCGCCCGCGACGAACGCGCCAGGTCGAGCGTGGGCTGGCACGCAGCCGAGTTGCTGCATCACACCTTCGGCCACCTTGGACTGCTCATCATCGAGAGCCACCGGCTCTCGCCCGGCGCGGGCCACGTGCTGCGCGACGCCTTGAGCAACCCCACCGACCTGGCCGAAGGGCTCGCGGCAGGGGGAGCGCGCCTTACCGCGGAAGGCCTCCCGACCAGTTTCGAGCCCGGAGACCCCCGACCGCTGGTCCTGGAGTCGGCGGGGGGGCGGCGGCGGCGAGTGGAGGCCAAGGATGGCGAGGCGCTAGGCCGCCTGGCCGCCAGCCCGCAGGACTTCTCTCCCCAGGCTGCACTCCGGCCGCTGGTGCAGGCCGCCACGCTGCCCGTGGTGGCCCAGGTCTGCGGCCCATCCGAGATCCTGTACCTCGGCCAGGCCCGTGACCTGCACGCACGTCACGATCTCTGCGCTCCGGTCCTGGTGCCCCGGCTCGAGGCCACGGCGATCCCGGCCGAGATGCTCGACGAGCTGGGTGGCGAGCTCGGCTCAGTGGATCTATCTGGTGCGGCCACGGGCCCGTCCGAGGAGGAGCAGCAGTTGATCCAGGCCGCCGAGCGATTCGTCGCGCACATCGAGTCCCTCGATAAAGGTGTGAGCCGCCGCGCGCAGCGCTGGCTGCGCGGCTGCCTGGCTGACGTCCGCCGCCTGGCCGAGGCACCTGCCTGGGGAGGCGGGGGGCGCGATCGCATCGCGCAGACGCTCCGGCCGCGCGGTCGCTGGCAGGACACCGTCCTGGCCTGGCTGCCCGACGCCTGGCGCCTGGGCCGGCCTCGCCCCTGGGCCGAACACATCGTCTCCCTCTGCCGGCCAACCGAAGCGCCGGCCCACGTCCTGCACGTCCCGCCCACCGGAGAGTCCTGATGGTCGACGTCCTCGTCTTCGGCCCGCACCCCGACGACATCGAGATCTGCGCCGGCGGCCTTGTGCTGTCGCTGCTCGATCGCGGCTACTCGGTGGGTGGGGTGGACATGTCCGCGGGTGAGGCCGGCACGCGAGGTTCGCTCGACCGGCGCGAGGAGGAGGCCCGCCGGGGGACCGAGCTGCTCGGCCTGGCCTTCCGCGAGAACCTTGGCCTCCCCGACGGCGCGATCGAGAACAACCGCGAGTCGCGCGACGTGGTGATCGACGCGATCCGGCGGCACACACCACGGCTTGTGGTCGGACCGTTCCCGAGCGACGACCACCCCGACCACTCGCGCACCGGCGAGATCCTGAAGGAGGCGCGCTTCCTGGCCGGCTGTTCGCGCATCGGACCTCCCGGCGACCCCTGGCGACCCGGCCGCGTCCTCTTCTATCCGTCGCGCGAGCCGATGATGCCCACGCTCATCGTCGACATCAGCGACTTCTTCGAGCGCAAGATGGAGGCCGTGCGCGCGTACGCCAGCCAGCTCCACGACCCGGACTCGACCGAACCGCGCACGAGCATCTCTTCGCCCGGCTTCCTCGAGGCGATCGTCGCCATGAACCGCCACTACGGTTCGATGATCGGCGTGCGCTACGGCGAGCCGTACCTCGTCGAGGGTCCGCTTGCGGTGGCCGACCCGGTCTCGGTCGTCGCCGGCCTCGGCGACGGGGAGTTCGGCACGACGTCATGAAGTCGCTGCGCATCGGCATCGCCTGCTACCCGACGTTCGGCGGCAGCGGCGTCATGGCCACCGAGCTCGGCCTGGCGCTCGCCGATCGCGGTCACAGGGTGCACCTCTTCTCCTACGCGCGCCCGACGCGGCTGGCCCACTACCACACCGGCATCGAGTTCCACGGCGTCACGGTCTCCAGCTACCCGCTGTTCCAATACCCGCCGTACGACCTCGCGCTGGCCTCGACGATGCGCGAGGTGATGGCCGAGCGCGGGCTCGACATCCTGCACGTGCACTACGCGGTGCCGCACGCCCTGTCGGCGCACCTCGCGTGCGAGATGTTGTCCGGCTGCAAGGCGCGCATCGTCACGACGCTGCACGGCACCGACATCACGATCCTCGGCCGCGACCCGTCGTACCGCGACGTGATCAAGTTCGGCCTGGAGAAGAGCGACGCAGTGATCAGCGTGTCGGACTGGCTCGAACAGCAGACGCGCGAGGTGTTCGCCTATCACGGCCCGATCCACGTGCTGTCGAACTTCGTGGACCAGACGCGCTTCAAGCCGCGCACCGACGATGCATTGCGACGCGAACTCGGCGGAGAGGACCGCCCGCTGATCGTGCACACCAGCAACTTCCGCCCGCTCAAGCGCGCCCCCGACACGGTCGAGGTGCTGCGGCGGCTCGGTCCCGACAGCCGCGCCGTGCTGCTGCTGGTGGGGGACGGGCCGGACCTGCAGCACGTGCGCGACTCGGCGCACCGTGCAGGCCTGATGGATCGCGTGCGCTTCCTCGGCGAGGTCTCCGACGCGGAGACGATCACTGCGGCCGCCGATGTCGCGCTCTTCCCCAGCGAGAGCGAGTCCTTCGGCCTGGCGGCGCTGGAGGCGATGGCGTGTGCGGTACCCGTCGTCTCGGCGCGTGTCGGCGGCGTGCCCGAGGTGATCGAGGACGGCGTGTCGGGCTACCTGCACGAGGTGGGGGACTGCGCCGGCATGGCGCGCGACGTCGGCCGGCTGCTGGACGATCCGGATCTGCGCCGAACCATGGGCCAGGCCGGGTTGCAGCGCGCGACGGACTCGTTCTCGTTGGCCACCGCGGTGAAGCGCCACGAGGAACTCTACTTCTCGCTGCTCGACGGGCCAGCGGACGACGCCGCGTCGTGAAGCGGCTGTACTTCGACCACAACGCGACCTGTCCCGCGCGGGAGGCCGCGCGCGAAGCGTTGCTGTCCTGTCTCGCGGACCCACTGGCCGGCAATCCGTCGAGCGTGCACGCCGACGGCCGACGCAGCCGCCAACGTCTGGAAGAAGCGCGGGAAGCCCTTGCGGCGTTGCTCGACTGCGATCGCGACGAGCTCCTGTTCACGTCCGGCGGCACCGAATCGAACGCCATGTCGCTGACGGCCGCGCCCGCCGACCGGCCGGTGCTGCACGGCCCGATCGAGCACCCCTCGATCCTCGCGCCGCTCGCCGCGCGACCCGAGTCGATCCCGTTGCCGGTGGACGGGTCCGGTCGCGTGGACCCCGAGGACGTCGCGCGCATCGCGGGCTCGGCATCGCCCGGCCTTGTCACGTTGGCCCTGGCCAACCACGAGATCGGCACGGTGCAGGACATCGCGGCGATCGCGGAGGCCGCGCATCGCGCCGAGGCCCTGCTCCACTGCGACGCGAGTCAGGCCTTCGGCAAGCTGCCGCTCTCCTTCAGGGAGTCGGGGACTGACCTGATGACGCTAGCCGCCCACAAGCTGGGCGGTCCGGTCGGCATCGGGGCACTCGTGATACGCAAGGGAACCCGGGTCTCCGGCCTGATCCTGGGCGGCGAGCAGGAGTCTGGCCTGCGCCCGGGCACCGAGCCTGCCATCCTGGCCGCCGCCTTCGCCGCCGCGGCGCGCGAAGCCCTCGACGAGCTGCCCGAAGCCACGCCGCGCTGGCACGCCTGGACCGAGCAGATCTGGCAGGCCCTGGCCGCCGGCGAGCACGAGGTCGTGCGCAACTCGCCGGAAGATGGCCGTCTTCCGAACACACTCAACGTGTCCTTTCCGGGCCGTGTCGGCAGTTCGATCGTGCAGCGGCTCGATCTCGAAGGCGTGAGCGCGTCGCATGGGTCGGCCTGCGCGTCCGGCTCGGTGCGTCCGTCGCCCGTTCTGCTCGCCATCGGCGCGGACGAAGCGCGCGCGATCGGCGCCTTGCGCGTCAGCGTCGGCCCACTGAACGTCGACGAAGACGTTCCGGAATTCCTGGTACGCCTTTCGCGCGTACTCGACGCCGTGACACCGCGTACGAATTCCTGAACACGCGCGACGTCGGGTGGTTCGTATCAGCCATCGTTCCCGGGTCGACGACATGTCGCTCTATCGGGATGCGTTGCGTCGCGAGCGCGCGCGGCGGGGGACATTGACAGACTCGCGAAAACGTCGATAGTACTTTGTCCGTTCCCGGTCGTGAGGGGCACGTCGCTCGCAACGCGAGCGGCAGGAGCGGACGCCCGTTCTTGGCACGAGGGAACGCGGGCCGACGCGCTCGCCGGACATTCGTGACATCGAGCGCGGCGTGATGCGTGCAGGACACGACCGGGAGCAGCACCTCGGATTGTCGGTCAGCAGGGTTCGTGGCAGGGAGCGGGTCGGGGTCGCATCTCGCGGCGTCGTCGTCTTGAACATCGACTTACAACGCGCGCGCAGCGCATTGCCGGGAGCAGTACCGGATGAGCACGGCTGAAACGTCCGTCCCCAGGCCGCCAGAATTGCACGACGTGATCCGCAAACTGGTCACGAAGCAGCAGTACGATCTGTGGTTCTCCACCCTGCAACTCGTGTCGGCGGGACCCGACGGCGTGCACGTCACGGTCGCGAACCCGTTCATCCGCGACTGGCTGAACACCTACTACACCGACGTGCTGCAGATGGCCGTGAAGGAGTGCCTCGGCGCCGACGCGCCGCTCGAGCTCTCGCTCGCGAACAACGAGGCGCTGCCCGACGCACCGCCTCCCGTTGCGGCGCCCGGGCCCGCGCCACGCGACGCGATGGCCACCAACCACGCCTTCTTCCTGCACAATTCCGACGTCGTCCTGAACGACAAGTACACGTTCGAGAACTTCGTCGTCGGGCCGAACAACCGCCTGTCCAGCGCCGCGGCGCGCGCGGTCGCTGACGCGCCGGCCGGCAGCTACAACCCGCTTTTCCTGCATGGCCGCGTCGGTTTGGGCAAGACCCACCTGCTGCAGGCCATTTGCCACCAGGCCCTGCGCTCGGGCAAATCGCTGAACATCCTGTACCTGTCCAGCGAGACCTTCGTGAACCAGTTCATCGGCGCCATCGAGCACGGCGACCTGAACCGCTTCCGCTACAAGTACCGCAACGTCGACATCCTCCTGGTCGACGACATCCACCTGCTGGCCAACAAGGAACGCACGCAGGAGGAGTTCTTCCACACCTTCAACGCGCTCTACAACGGCGGCAAGCAGATCGTGCTGTCCAGCGACAGCCCCGCGAGCGAGATCCCGACGTTGAAGGAACGTCTGATCAGCCGCTTCAAGTGGGGGTTGGAGGCCGAGCTCGCCGCGCCCGGCTACGAGACGCGCCTCGCCATCCTGCGCCGCAAGGCCAAGGACCGCGGCGTGGACGTTCCGGAAGACGTGCTGGCGATGCTCGCCGAGCAGGTCGACACGAACATTCGCGAGCTCGAGGGCGCGATCACGAAGGTGATCGGCTACGCGCAGCTCATCCACCGCGAGCTGGATCTCGACCTGGCGCACCAGGCGCTGGGCCTGCAGGCCGGCGAAACGCTGCGTCCCGTGACCGGCATCGACCGCGTGCTCGACGTGACCTGCAAGCACTTCGGCGTGCGCATCTCCGACCTCCAGGGTCGCAAGCGCACGCAGTCCATCGCCCTGCCCAGGCAGGCCGCCATGTATCTGGCGCGCCGGCTGACGGCCCTCTCGCTCGAGGAGATCGGCGGCTGCTTCGGCGGCCGGGATCACTCGACCGTCCTGTACGCGGTCGACAAGATCAAAGGTCGCGTCGAGTCCGATCGGGGCTTCCACAAGCTGATGGCCGATCTGGAGAGCCGTGCGCAGCGCTGAATTCGTACACCCCGGCGAACCACCGCTGGGGGCCTACGAAAACCGGCACGCCCTCTGGCCGTCCGAGCAAACGCACCCCGTCGCGGACGGCTCGTGGAGGGATCGTGCCGAAGCCCAGGGACTTCTCCCCGAGGCACCTCGTCTGTCCACCGGGGCGGGCCCGGGGTCGGTCCGGCAAGGTGCATGGATGGTGCGTTTCGGTGGAGCGATTTCGGCACTCGTGGAAAGGCCGGAAACGCTACTCCCAAAGGGCCATCCGGACACCCCGGAGAGGGTTCTCCCCAATCCGCTCGGCCCTCTGAAGAAGACGGGTTTTTCATTAAGATTGAAGGACTCAAGGAACCCCCCATGAAACTCGACACCCCACGCGAACCCTTCCTCCAGCACCTCCAGCTCGCCGCGTCGATCTGTCCCACGCGCAGCCCACGACCGATCGTCCAGGACGTCCTGGTCGAGGTCGCAGGGAACACGATCACGATGCTCGCGACGGACGGTGAGATCTCGGTGCGCACGAGCTACACCGACGACGGCGTCTCGGGTTCGGGGCGCGTCGCGCTGCCCGCGGCCACGTTGCTCTCGGCCGTGCGCGCGTTGCCCAGCGACGAGATCCACATCGTCGAGAGCGGCAACCTGCACGAGATCAAAGGCGGCTCGGCGTTGTTCAAGCTGCACGGCGACGACCCCGATCTGTTCCCGTCGATTCCCACGGTCGACCTGGACAAGGCCGTCTCGATGCCCATCTCGGCGTTCGCGGATCTGTGCGAGCGCACGATGTTCGCCGCCGCCAAGGACATGGGGCGTTACGCGTTCAACGGCGTCCTGCTGGAGATGGGGCCCGACGAGGTGACGATGGTCGCGACCGACGGTCGCCGGCTCTCCCTGGCGCGCATGGAGTGCAAGACGGGGCTCAAGGAGCGTCGCTCGAGCATCCTCCCGCTCAAGGGCCTGATCCAACTGCAGCGCGCGGCTGCCGACGGCGCCAAGGAACTGCGCGTGGACCTGCGCGAGAACCAGGTCACGTTCGCGCTCGAGGGGACCGACATCATCGCGCAGCTGCTCGAAGGTGAGTTCCCGGACTTCCGCGCAGTGCTTCCGGCCGAGAAGGACACGCCGCTGGAGGCCCAACTCAACCGCGAGGAACTGGCGAACGCCATCCGTCGGGCGGCCGTGACGGCCGGCGAGCAGGGGCGTTCCGTCGAGCTCAGTTTCAGCTCCGGCAGGCTGTGCATCTCGAGCCACCAGGAAGGCGTGGGCGAGTCCCGCAGCGAGATGGATGTCCAGTACGATGGGGACGAGGTGGACATCCGCTTCAACCCGGAGTTCCTCGGCGAGTACCTCAAGACGCTCCCCGAGGGCGATGTCACCTTCCGCTTCAAGGATCGCTCGTCGGCCGGACTGTTCCGCGCCAGCGACGATTCCCTGTACGTCGTGATGCCGATCACGTCCTGAGGATCGGCGCGCGCTGAAAACCATGAGACGTAGGGGTGGCACCGAGAAGATCGGCGATGTGATCGCCGGCCTGATGCAGCGGCGCGGTTATGCGCGGCCGCTGGCGCTGGCCGGTTACCGCGATGCCTGGGCACGCGCCGCCGGCGTGCGCCTGGCCGAGCGGTCGCGCGTCGCGGCGTTCCGCGACGGCACGCTCACGATCGAGGTGGCCTCCGCTGCGCAGCGCTATGAACTGGAGGCGTTCCACGGACGCCAACTGCTCGTGGCGCTTCAATCCGACACAAGCATCTCCACAGTCCGCAAGCTCGTCTTCCGCATCGGTGATCCGTCTTCATGAGCCAGACTTACGACTCTTCCTCGATCCAGGTCCTCGAGGGCCTCGCAGCGGTCCGCCGTCGTCCGGCGATGTACATCGGAGATACGGGCGTCAGGGGACTGCACCACTGCGTCTTCGAGGTTGTCGACAACAGCATCGACGAAGCGCTGGCCGGCCACTGCACGAAGATCGACGTCACGATCAACAGCGATGGCAGCGTGTCGGTGGTGGACGACGGTCGCGGCATCCCGGTCGACATCCACAAGACGGAGGGCGTGCCGGCGGTCGAGGTGATCCTCTGCAAGCTGCACGCGGGCGGCAAGTTCGACAAGGAGAGCTACAAGGTCTCCGGCGGCCTGCATGGCGTGGGCGTCTCCTGCGTGAACGCCCTGGCCGAGTGGCTCGACGTGGAGATCTACCGCGACGAGAAGGTCTACGAGCAGAAGTTCCAGCGCGGCGGCAAGGTCACCGAGCTGGCCGAGACGGGCACCACCACGCGCCGCGGCACGAAGATCACCTTCAAGCCCGATCCGCAGATCTTCGAGGTCATGGAGTTCAGCTACGAGGTGCTCAGCAAGCGCCTGCGGGAGCTGGCCTTCCTGATGGGCAAGACAGGGCTGCAGATCACGCTCCACGGGGACGAGTCCGGCCGCAGCGACGCGTACCACTACCCGAACGGTCTCGACGACTTCATCGACTTCATCAACGAGACGAAGGAAGCCGTCCACGAGCAGATCATCAGCATCGACGCGCAGGCCAAGGACGCGGCGGGCTCGCCGGTCGAGATCGAGCTGGCGCTGCAATACAACGACAGCTACCGCGAAGACGTCTACTGCTTCGTCAACAACATCAACACGACCGAGGGCGGAACGCACCTCTCGGGTTTCCGCAGCGGCCTGACGCGCGTGCTGAACACGTTCGCGAAGAAGCAGAGCCTGCTGAAACCGAACGAGGTCGCGCCGTCGGGCGAGGACTTCCGCGAAGGCCTGGCGGCGGTCATCTCGGTCAAGCTGGCCGAGCCGCAGTTCGAGAGCCAGACCAAGATCAAGCTGGGTAACCGCGAGATCGAGGGGATCGTCGCGTCGATCGTCAACGACCGCGTGTCGCAGACGCTCGAAGAGAACCCGGCCATCGGCAAGGCCATCCTGAACAAGGCGCTGCTCGCGGCGCGCGCGCGTGAGGCCGCCCGCCGTCAGCGCGACCTGGTGCGCCGCAAGGGCGCGCTGGCCAGCGGCAACCTGCCCGGCAAGCTGGCCGACTGCCAGAGCCGCGTGCGCGAAGAGACCGAGCTGTACCTGGTGGAGGGCGACTCGGCCGGCGGGACCGCCAAGCTCGCGCGCGACCGCAAGTTCCAGGCGATCCTCCCGCTGCGCGGCAAGATCCTGAACGTCGAGAAGGCGCGTCTCGACAAGATGCTGAACCACCAGGAAATCCAGATCATCATCACCGCTCTGGGCGCGGGGTTCGGGCTGGACGACTTCAACATCGAGAAGCTGCGCTACGGCAAGATCATCATCATGACCGACGCCGATGTGGACGGATCGCACATCCGTACGCTGCTGCTGACGTTCTTCTACCGCGAGATGGAAGAGCTCGTGAAGGCGGGCCGGATCTTCATCGCCGCACCGCCGCTCTACAAGCTGAAGCGCAAGAAGAAGGAGTGGTACATCACCGACGAGAAGGACTTGAGCCGCGCGCTGCTCGAAGTAGGCGAGGAGAGCGCGCACGTGCAGGTGTCCGGCGGTGAGCTGCTCGAGGGCGAGACGCTGGCCGCGCTGATGAACCACCTGGCCTCGATGGAGGGCTTCCACGACCGCTTCAGCGAGGCGCACGGTGGCCCGGGCTTCCGCGCCTACGTGGCCGAGCTGATCAGCACCGGGCACGCGCCGCGTTTCATGGTGCACGAAACCGAGGGGCGCGCTCGCGGGCTCATGTTCGCGTCGCGCGAGGACGCGCAGGCGCACCTGGTGGCCGAGAGCGATCCGGAGGCTGAGCGCCTGACCATCTCGGAGGTGCACGACGCCGAGGCCGTCGAGAACGGCTTCGCGCAACTCGGGCAGTGGGGCCTGCTGGCGCAAGACTACTTCGGCGACGGCGACGAGACCCGCTTCGCGGTGAACCTCGACGACGAGGCGCTCGGCACGACGTCGAGCCTGATCGCCGTGGCGGAGATCCTGCGGCGCGCCGGCGAGCGCGGCGTCGACATCCAGCGCTACAAGGGCCTCGGCGAGATGAACGCCGACCAGCTGTGGGATTCCACGATGAACCCCGAGACGCGCACGCTGCACCCGGTCGTGCTCGAGGACGAGGTCGAGGCGAACCACCTCTTCTCGGTCCTCATGGGTCCGGGCGTCGAACCGCGTCGCGCGTTCATCGAGAAGCACGCGCTCGAGGTGCGCAACCTCGACGTCTAGCGGGCGCGCCTAGGCGTCCGGTCGGCGGGGCGGTTCCGGCTCCGCGCGCTCGTCCTCATCCGTCTGATCGTCGCCATCCGTCGTGGCGTCCGGAGGGTCGGGGGTCTCGGTTGCCGCGAAGTCGTCGGGCGCGTCGATGCGCGTCAGGTCCGCGGGCTTGATGTCCGGCTCGTCGGCGTCGGCCGGCCGGTGGATCTCGCGCGCGATCTCCTCCACGTCGCCGGGCAGGCGTCTGACCTCCTCGGGCAGCCGCGCGGTGTCGGGGGGCAGGTGTCCGACGTCGGGCGGCAGGTCCGCGCTCCGCGCCAGGTCTCCGGCCATGCTCCGCAGGCGGCCGAGCGCGCGTCCGGCGCGCCGCGCGACGTCCGGCAGGTCGCCGCCGAACAGCAGGATCGCGCCGATCGCCACCAGCAGCAGCTCCCAAGGGCCGATGTCCAGCAGGCCAAGCACGGCTAGTACAGGCGCGCCCGGCGGCCGACGCGGTCGATCAGGCCGCCCTCTTCCGCGATGGCCGGCGTGAATCGGATCGAGGCGCTCAACTCGTCGCCGCTGTCGCCGCCCGCGCTCTCGTCACGGCGCGTGCTGATCTCGAGGTCGATGAACCAGCGGTGCGCGGTCTGGCGCAACACGATGCCGCTGCGCACCGTGTCGCGCTTGCGCGTGTCGGTCTGGTGGAACACCGCGACCGACCACTTCGGGTTGAGCCACCACTCGAGCGCGACGGTCAGGAAGTTGAAGTCCTGGAACACCTTGTTGTTCGTCAGGATCACGCGGACCGTCTCGGTCAGCGAGGTCTGGAAGCTGGCGAACGACTCGATCCAGTGGCGCTTCTCGATCGAGTACTCCGTGCGCCAGCGCAGGATCGCGTCGCGCAGGAAGATGACGTTCGCACCCGGCCTCCACACCGTGTACAGGTTCAGCGGCCCCATCTCGTCGCCGCCGTTGTCGCGGTTGGGGTTCAGGTAGTAGGGCACCCACAGATCGGTGTCGAGGATGGTCACGACCCGGCCGTTCTGGTGCGTCTGGATGCGGTCGCGCACGCCGATCACGATCACGTTGGCGCGCGCGAGCGTCTCGATGTCGTCGATCGCCAGCAGATCCATGGAGTCGTGGGACAGCGAGAAGCGGTTGAAGTAGCCGACGCGGGGCTGGACGATCCGCCGCAGGCCGTTGATGTTCCAGACCTCGGACTGGGCGTCCGAGGTGCCGCTGTAGGTGCGCTGCCACTCGACGCCGCCGGCGAAGGCCGTGCGCACGTTGCTGCCGTTGCCCTCGACGTGCTGGAAGTGCGTCACGTCCGCCTGGCCGGTGACGACGATGCGGTCGCCGTTGTCGAGGTCGAAGGGCCAGGCGATCTCGGCCATGCGACCGGTGCGCAGGTTGCGGACGATCGGGTCGCCCGTGTCCTCGTCGGGCACCAGGCGCGCGTTGCTGATGAAGTCCTTGATCGTCACGAACGCTTCGCCGAACAGCACGTCGCCGACCGCCTGCCCCGTGACGCGGCGTTCCACTTGCGGCAGGTACTCGACCTGCGTGTCGAAGTCGTTGAGCTGCTTGCGGCCGAGCACCGTGATGGCCACGTTGTCCACGACCTTGCGGTAGGAGATATAGGTCTCCTGCTGCTTCTCCTGCCGGAACTCGCCCTCGTAGTACTCGTTCAGGAAGTTCCTGTCGCTCTGGTACGAGATCTCGACGTCGACGGTCGTGTGCTCGTCGATGCGCGTGCGGTGCTCGAGGTCGAAGCGGCCGCGCTTCGAGTTGGGGATCACGTCGCCGAGATGGTCGACGTCGGCCTTGTCGACGATCTTGGCGCCGAGGATCCGGCCCTTGCTGTTGGGCGTCTCGTAGACGAGCACCGGCTCGATGAAGAAGCCCCGGTCGCTGTACCAGGCCGTCAGGATCTGCCACTGCGCGGTGACCTCGGACGCCGCGCCGAAGAGCCGGCTGAGCGCGGTCGCCACGCCCGTGGCGTCGAACTCCCACTGGACCTCGATCTCCGTGCCGAAGCGCGAGCTGCTGCCCATGCTGATGCTCCGCAGCAGCAGCGTGTCGCGGTCGACGTTGAGGTTGAAGCCGGGCCACCAGAGCGACGGCACCGAGCCGAGCCGCAGCGTGTTGCCGCCCGTCTCGAGCATGCGCCCATCGGGGGTCGGCGTCATGTGCGCCCAGGGCGAGCTGATGTGCCAGTGCGGGTGGCCGTAGTCGCAACTGGTGTAGGTCAGCTCGGTCATCTCGCGCGAGCCATCCTGCAGTTGGCGCAACGTCTTGTAGCGAACCACGAGCGGCTGTCCCGCCAGCACGCTGGTCCGCAGCTCGCCCTCCAGGATGGTGGCCACGCCGGTCACGTTGTCGAAGTGGTATGCGCTGGCGCCACCGATCGTCTCGTCGCCCTCCACGACCGAGACCTGGCCGTCCATGTAGATCTCGAGGATGCGGCTGTCGGCGATGACCATCGTCGGCGCGTCGCCCTCGGGCGGCGGCTCCTCGACGCCTTCCACGCGGCCGCGCGCGAGGATCAGCACGAGCGTGCGCGCCTTCAGCGTGCGCGTCTCCTGGATCACCTCGACGCCGTCGAGGAAGACCCACACGAAGCGCGAGTCGTCCTGGTCGTCGACGAAGCCGTACTGCGGGCCGCCCGGGCGGATGATCGTGTTGCCGAAGCTGGTCTGCGCCTGTCCGCGGTCTCCCACGAACAGGACCGCCAGGACGACGGCCAGGATGCGGAGCGCGATCAACTCAACCGTCCACCCGAAGCACGGAGCGGATGATGCGGAAGGTCTCTGCCTCCGGACGCAACTCGATGCGGTCGGCGCTCATCCACGCGCCGGCCGCAAACAGGCGGCAGTTGCCGGAGAGTTCCGCGAGGTCGGCGGCGATGTCCCAGGTCAACTGGTCGGCGCGCGCCTGGTAGACCGAGTCGATCACGACGCCGCCCATGGCCTCGACCCAGGTGATCTCCTCGGCGTCGTTCGTGCGCACCAGGATGTGGTCGGTCGCGGTGAGGACGAGCGGTTCCTCACCCTCCTTCTCCGAGGGCTGCTCGATGCGACTGTTGCCTACCAGGTTGAACACGCCGGTGGTGCGATCCACGTCCAAGCGGTCGCCGCTGAGGTGCGTCATCACCGTGCTGCCGAAGGTGCGGATCCACGCGTCCGCGGCGCCGTCGGCTGCCAGGTTCATGGGCGTGTCCTTGGTGTCGGTGTGCACGACGATGGAGTTGTGCGCGCTGACGACCATCTCTTCTCCGGTGGAGCGCCGCTCGTATCGCGACGGGCCCAGCATCGTCACCGACCGGGCATTGGAATCCACCCGCAAGAGCTCGGTCTGGAAACTTCCGAGTCCGGGGTTGGTCCCGCGGACCCCGCCGCGGACTTCGCCGCCGCCGTCCGCGAAGGGATCGGTGGAGCCGGGCGGGATGGTCCAGTCGAAGGTGCCGTCGGCCGCGATGCTCCAGGCCTGCCCGCTCGCGTCCGCCGGCATGTCCAACTGCACGTCGCGGTCGAGGTGGAGGTGGCCGGACTCGTTGTCCCAGATCAGGCCGGTGCCCTCTCCGGTCAGGTCGCCGCGGATCCAGCTCACGTGCTCGTCGGAGGAGACCCGCGGCATGGTGTCCACGTTCTCGACCAGCAGCCGATCGCCGCTGAGGCTGAAGGGGACCTCGTCGGTGCCGGGCATCGAGATCGTGGAGTCGCCGATCAGCGTGAAGGTGCTGGACGGGCCGTCCACGAGCAGCGTGTCGGTTTCGAGGTGCGCGCCGTCGGAGGTGACGCCGGTCACCCGCCCGCGCAGCTCGCCCTGCCCCTCGGTCATCATGTTGAGCGCGTCGGCGGGCATCTTCCAGGTCAGGCCGCCGCTGGCCTCGAGTTCCATCTCGAGCCGCTGCGCCGGGTCGACGAAGGTGATCTGCGCATCCTTGTCGAAGTTCAGCCGCCGCGTGGATTCGTTCCAGCGCATCCCGGTGCCGACCACGGTCAGGCCCTCGTGCTCCCAGGTCACCACGCCCGGCGAGGAGATCACGTCGCCCATGCGGTCGAGGCGCTCGCTGATCAGCCGCGTCGGCATCACGTCCACGGGGCCGGTGACGAAGATCACGTCTCCCTCGGCCGAGACGACCGCGATCTCGCCGTTGCTGTCGCCGGTCACGGTGATGCGCTGCGCCTCGAGCTGGCTGACCGACTCGTCGGTGCTCTGCTCGAAGACCGAGGAGCCCTCCAGGTGGAAGCTGCGCGAGGGGCCGTCGAAGAACAGCATGTCCGCGCCGAACACCGTGCCGTCGGGCAGTTGCCCGGCGACGCGTCCGCGCATCTCGCCGAATCCCTGCGCGACCGGGTCGGTGGCCTCGGGGGGCACCGTCCAGCTCATGCCGCCGGGCGCGACCACGATCAGTCCCTCGTAGGGGTGACCGTTGCCCTCTTCGATGCGCAGCTCGGCGTCACGCGCGTAGTCGATGCGGCCGACCTGCCCCTGCCAGTCCATGTCGGCCCCGCTGGCGAGCAGGCCTTCCTGGTTCCAGGTCGCGTCGGGAGAGGTCGCGTTGTGTCCTTCCACGACGAGGCGGTCGGCGACCATCCAGGCCGGCAGCATCGCGAAGGGCGTGCTCACCAGGCGCACGTCGCCGTCGGCTTCGGCCAGCGCCAGCTCGCCGGTGTCATCGCGTTGCAGTTCGATGTGCTGCGCCGAGAGGCGCGCCTGACCGCTGGCGTCCTCGCGTTCGAAGACCGAAGCGCCGAGCAGGCGGATGTTGCTGGCGCGCGTGTCCAGCGTGAGCGCGTCGGCGGCCAGGCGGGTGCCGTCGCTGGCCTCGCCGGTGACGCGACCACGCAACTCGCCGTGTCCGGCGGTGCGCGGGTCCTCGGCGCCGGGCGGCACCGTCCAGGTCAGCCCGCCGGGCGCGTCGAACTTGCGGCCGGCCTCGTCGACGGTCTCGGCCAGCATCAGGTGCGCGTCGGAGGCGAAGTCGAGCCGGCCGGTCGTCCCGTCCCAGTGCATGTCGATGCCGGTCAGCACCATGTCCTCGCGCGTCCACTTCACGAAGCCCGGCGCGGTGACCAGTTCGCCGTGCACGTCGATGCGATCGGCCTCGACCTCGGCGATGACGCCGTCGGCCATGGGCATCTCGCCCTGCACGTTGCCGGTGAGCGAGAAGTCGTTCGCATGGAAGCTGCTGAAGTCGAGCGTGATGCTGCCGCCGACCGAACTGTCGGTCTCGAAGCGCGCGTGATCCGCACGCAGCACGCCCTCGATGTTGCCGTAGACGCCCTCGCGGCCGCTGGCAAGGTCGTACAGCTTCACGATCGGCCCTTCGGCGAGGAACGCGCCGTCGGGATCGGGCCGACCCGACTTCATGTCCACCTGGTAGGCGATGCGGTCCTCGAACACGCCGGGAGAGACCTCGTACGCCTGCAGCACGTCGAACTGGAACGGCTTGTCGAACGAGACCTTCGTCGGGGCCTGGTCCTCGGAGTCGACGACCTCGATCACGCCCTCGGACTCTTCGCCCGGGTTGATCTGCTCGATCACCGGCGCGGTGTTTCGCTCGAACGGATCGGACAACACCATCACGATGGTCAGCCCGGTGGCGACCATGGCCATGAACATCAGGAAGCGCAGCACGGTGCGGCTCACCCGAGGTCCTCCAGCAGCGCGTCCCAGCGGCCGGTGCCGCGCAGGATGTGCTCGACGAGGTCGCGCACCGCGCCGTGTCCACCGCGCGACGGCACGACCAGGTCGACGCGCGCCGTCACGTCGGGCGAGGCGTCGGCCGGCGCGGCCGAGAGGCCCGCGCGCGACAGGATGCAGAGGTCTTGGATGTCGTCGCCCATGACCGCGACCTCGTGGGCCTCCACCTCGTAATGCTCCAGGATCTCGTCGAAGGCCTCGCGCTTGTTGCCCACGCGTTCCCAGATGCGCTCGATGGCGAGCTCCTTGGCGCGCCGACGCACCGCGGCGCCGCCGCGCCCGGTCAGGAAGGTCGTCGCGAAGCCGGCCGCGCGCCACATGCCGATCCCCGCGCCGTCGCGCGTGTGGAACGACTTCAACTCCTCGTCGCCGCCGCCGAGCACCACCGTGCCGTCGGTCAGCACGCCGTCCACGTCGAGCACCAGCAGCTTGAGCGTGTCGAGGGAAGTCATGGTCGCAGGCGGTGTCACGAGAGGGCGCGGATCGCGAGCAGGTCCTGCACGTCCAGCAGGCCGACCGGCCGACCGGTGGCGTCCACCACCGGGAGCTGGTCGATCTGGCGTTCGCGCAACAGGCGCTGGGCTTCGCCGATGAGCTTCTCGGGCGCGACCGTCGTGGGTGCGGCCGTCATCATGTCGTCGATCGGCCGGCTCAGCATGTCGAAGTTGTTGGCCGCGCGCGCCTCGAGCAGGTGGCGGCGCAGGTCGCCGTCGGTGTAGATCCCGGCGAAGCCTCCGTCGGCGTCGGTGACGAGCACGGCGCCCGGCCGTCCGCGCGTGGAGGTCATCACCTCGATCGCCTGGGCCACCGACGCGCCGCTCGAGATCAGCGGCAGCATGTCGCCCTTGCGCATCACCTCCTCGACGCGCATCAGCGAACGGCCGAGGTTGCCGGCCGGGTGGAACCGCGCGAACTCCTCGCTGGAGAAGTCGCGCTCCTCCAGCACGGCCATGGCCAGCGCGTCGCCCAGCGCCAACATCACGGTGGTGCTGGTGGTGGGGGCCAGGCCCAGCGGGCAGGCCTCGGTGACGTGGCCGAAGTCGAGCACGACCTCCGCGTGGCGACCGAGCGGGCTGTCGGCAGCCGCGGTGATCGCGACCATCCGCGCGCCGATGTCCTTCAGCGGGCCCATCAGGCGCAGCAACTCCTCGGTGGTGCCGCTGTTGCTGAGCGCGAGCACGACGTCGCGCGGCGTGACGCGGCCGAGGTCGCCGTGCAGCGCTTCGGCGGGGTGCAGGAAGTCGCTGGGCGTGCCCGTGCTGGCCAGCGTCGCGCCGATCTTGCGCGCGATGATGCCGGCCTTGCCGATGCCCGTCGCGACCACCCGGCCCTCGCATGCGGCGAGCAGTCGGACCGCGCGCACGAAGTCGCTGTCGAGGCTCTCCACGAGCAGCCCGAGCGCCTGGGATTCGGCGCCGAGCAGGGCCTTGGCGCCGGCGAGGATGTCCTGGTCAGTGGCCAAGGTCGTGTCCGCCGGATGGCACGCGCACCGAGCCCGAATTGGGGGCCGCGGAGCGACATTCAGCCGCTAGATTAGCGATTCGCCCGTCCTCTTCGCATCCCAGGACCCACCGTGTTTCCCGACGACCCCGCCGCCACCGTCGGCATCCTCCTGATCCTGCTGCTTGCGCTGTCCTGGCACGAGGCCGCCCACGCCTGGGTGGCGGACCGTCTCGGTGACCCCACGGCCCGGATGCTCGGCCGCGTGACGCTCAACCCGCTCAAGCACCTCGACCCCTTCCTGTCCGTGATCCTGCCCGCGCTCATGTACTACGCGGCCGGTGTCGCGATCGGCGGCGGCAAGCCCGTTCCGATCAACGTGATGAATTTCAGGCACCGGGCGCGCGACTTCATGCTCGTCGCGCTGGCCGGACCGGGCTCGAACCTGCTGCTCGCGGCGTTCTTCGCGCTGATGTTCATCGTGTCCTCCTGGATGGGCTGGCTGGGGACGGTGACCGTTCCGAATCCTTACGGAGAGCCCCACGTCTTTACGCCGACATTCGGCCCGTGGAACGACTACACCACCGTGTCGGAGCTGTGGCTCAAGGTGGGCGTGCTGGTCAACCTGGGCCTGGCGGCCTTCAACCTGCTGCCGATCCCGCCCCTGGACGGCTCGCGCGTGATCGGCTGGGTGCTGCCGCGGGCGATCCAGCCGCGCTGGTATGCCCTCGATCGCCTGGGATTCCTGGTGATCATCGTGCTGTTCTTCGGGTTCGGGGGTTTCAAGTACATCGGCACCGGGTTGGTGATGATGTTCAATGGGGCCAGCTTCGCCATCGACCAGGTCCTGGACCTCAAACCCCTTGTCTGAACCCGTCACCAACGAGCAGCTCTTCGAGCTCGAGAACTTCCGCGGTCCCCTGGACCTGCTGCTGCACCTTGTGCGCGAGCAGGAGCTGGAGATCACGGAGGTCAACCTCTCGCACCTGTGCGACCAGTACCTGGCCGCGCTGGACGTGCTGCGCGAGTTGGACATCAACGTGGCAGGCGAGTTCCTGGTGATGGCGTCCACGCTGGTGCTGATCAAGTCGCGCGCGATCCTGCCGCGCGAGGAGGTCGACCTGGCCGAGGAGCTCGACCCGGGCGACGAGCTGATCATGCAGCTGCTCGAGTACCGCAAGTTCAAGACGCTCAGCCTGGAGCTGGGTCGTCGCGGCAGCGAGCGCCACCAGCGCCACGAGCGCGGCATGCACGAGGTGCCGCCGCCCCCCGATCGCGAGCTCGAGGAGATCGGGCTCTGGGACCTGGTCGGCAGCTTCGCGCGCCTGGTCGAGGAACTGGGCCTCAAGCGACGTTTCGACACGCTGAGGAGCGAGAAGCCGCTGAAGGAGTACCTGCGCGCGGTGCTCGACAACCTGCTCGCGAAGCAGGAGTGGACCTTCCCCGAGCTGCTGGTCGCCTCGGGCGGGAACGACGAGATCTTCGGCGTGTTCCTCTCGGTGCTCGAACTCGTGAAGTCGCGCCAGATCGAGGCGAAGCAGAAGCGGCACGACAAGCAGATCGTGATCCAGTTGCGCGAGGATCGCGACGAATCGCGGCTGGCGAGCCTCTTCGCCGCGCCCGAACCGCACCAGATTTCGACCGACGAGGCGCCGGAAGCGCGCGTCGATCCGGCTCCCGAGGCGGTCTCGCCGGAGGGCGCCTCCGAAGCCCCCGACCCCTTGGCCGATTAGGGCCAGACAGCTATGGTGTGGCCCCTTTGCCGGGGCCATTCTCAAGGGGTGGCGGACAGTCACTGGCACACCGCGACGCGCGCGTCGCATGCAGTCTTCAACCGCATCCGGAGAGCGACCCATGGCAGGCAACGTCCCCGAGTTCACCGACGACAACTTCGAGGCCGACGTCATGAAGTCGGACGTGCCCGTGGTCGTCGACCTGTGGGCGGAATGGTGCGCGCCCTGCCGCGCGATCGCGCCGGTGATCGAGGGACTGAGCGAAGAGCTGGCCGGCACGATCAAGGTCGGCAAGATGGACATCGACAGCAACCCGAAGACGCCCACGAGCATGGGCGTCACGGCCATCCCGACCATCCTGCTGTTCAACAACGGCAAGGAGGTCGGCCGGCTGATCGGCGGCGGCAAGACGGCGGCGGACTTCAAGGCGGAGTTCGCGAAGGCATTCGGCGTCTCCGTCTGAGGCCGCGGCCCCCGGCGCGACGCACGGTGCGTCGCGCGGACCGGCGGCGGAGCTGAACGCCGATGCGCGTCACGCTGCTCGGATCGGCGGCCTTTGCCATCCCCACGTTGGACGCCCTCGTGGAGGGCGGCCATGAGGTGGTCATCGGCACGCAGCCGGCGCGCAAGGCCGGCCGCGGACGCAAGCTGACGCCGACCCAGGTCGCGCTGCGCGCGGCCGAGCTCGGCGTCGACGCGCGCGAGCTGCCGGATGTGAACGACCGCGACGCGCTCGACTGGCTCTCCGCGAGCCAGCCCGACCTGATCGTGGTCGTGGCCTTCGGTCAGAAGCTGGGCGCGGCGGTGCGCGCGGCGGCTCCCTGGGGCTGCCTCAACATCCACCCCTCGCTGCTGCCGCGTTGGCGCGGCGCGGCCCCGGTGCCGGCCGCGCTCCTGGCGGGCGATGACCGCACCGGCGTCTGCATCATCGACGTGGTCGAGCGCATGGACGCAGGCGACGTGCTCGCCTCCCGCTCGACGAGTACTTCCGGCAAGGCTGCCGGCGATCTGCTGGACGAACTCTCGCGCACCGGCGCGGAGCTGCTGCTCGACGTCATGGACGAGATCGCGCGCGGCGACGCCGAGCGCGCGCCTCAGGACGAGGCGGCCGTGACGCGTGCGCGCAAGCTCGTGCCGGACGACGGCCGCATTCGCTGGGAGCACGACGCGGCCGAGGTGGACCGCCGCGTGCGCGCGGTGACGCCGCGCCCTGGCGCCTTCGCGTTGACGCCGGACGGGCAACGACTCTCGATCCTGGCCGGCGAACCGTGCACCTGCGAACGCGGGCGCCTGCCGGGCGAGGTCGTGGCCGACACGCCGCCGTTGGTGGTGGCCTGCGGCACGAACGCCTACCGCATCCTGCGACTCAAGCGCGAGGGCGGCAAACCCATGGACATCGACGCATTCCTGCGCGGCACGCCGATGCCGGCCGGGACGCGCCTCGGCCCGTGAGCGCGCGCGCACCCAAGCCGCCGCGACGCGGAGGTCCCGGCGGAGGCAAGCCCGGCAAGGGCTCCCGCTCCGCGAGGGGCGCCAAGGGCTCCGGGTCCGGTGACCGCGTGCGCCGTCGCGCCGTCGAGGTGCTCGTCGCGGTCGAAGGCGGCCGCTTCGCGGGCGAACTGCTGGCCAGTCAGGACGACCGCTTCCTGCGCGAGCTGGTGCTGGGCGTGCTGCGCCGCCGCCTGACGCTCGATGCCGTGCACGACACCTGGGGCAATCGCCCGGCCGGCGACCTGGATCCCGAGGTGCGCGCGGCCGTGCGCATCGGGCTGTACCAGGTGCTGTTCATGGATGGCGTGCCGCCGCACGCGGCAGTCTCGACGGCCGCCTCGGCCGTGCGCGCCTCGGGGCGCGGCTACGTCAACGCGGTGCTGCGCTCGATGCTGCGGGAGAGCCGCAAGCTGCCCGAAGCCGAGGACCGCGGCGGCGCCAGCCCGACCAAGCGCCTGCACCGGCCCGGACGCAGCGTCGTGTTCTTCTCGCGGGCCGTCTTCCCCGACCCCGAGCAGGACCGCATCGGCTGGTTGTCGGTGGTGCACAGTCACCCGCGCCTGCTGGTCGAGCGCTGGGTCGCCCGCATGGGCGAGGAGCGGGCCATGGCCCGCATGGAGGCCGGCAACGTGCCGGCACCGATCACGCTGCGGCCGCGCGCCGGTCGCAGCAACGCCGAGGAACTCGTCGCGCGTCTCCGGCACGAGGAAATCGCGGCGGACGTCGTGTCGCGCCCCGACGGAACGGACGCTGTGAGCGTCGGCACCGCAGCGCGCGGCCTGCTCTCGGGCCGCACCTTCCGCGAGGGCCTGTTCTCGGTGCAGGACACCGAGCAGATGGACGCGGCGGAGATCCTCGACCCGCAGCCGGGCGAGGTGGTCTGGGACGCCTGTGCGGCGCCCGGCGGCAAGGCGGGGCAGCTCGCCGAGTTGCAGTCGTCGCGCGCGACGGGGGCGCACGAGGGCCGCGTGGTCGCGACCGACCTGTCCACCGAACGCCTGCAGCGCGTGGGCGAGAACCTCGCGCGTCTCGGTCTGGAGGACGACGTGCTCGTCGCGCAACACGACGTGTTCGGCGGCGAGGCGCCGCCGGGCCGACCCGAGCGCGGCTTCGACGCGATCCTGCTCGACGCGCCGTGCAGCAACACCGCCGTGCTGGGGCGACGTCCCGAGGCGCGCTGGCGCCTGGAGGCCGATACGTTCGCGCGCATGGCCGAGTTGCAGGGCCGCATGCTGGCCGCGGCGGTGCCGCACCTCGCGCCCGGCGGCCGACTGGTGTACAGCGTGTGCAGCCTCGAGCCGGAGGAAGGCGCCGAGCTGGCCGCCGCGAACGGCCTGGTCGCGACGCGTTCGCCGCTGGTCTGGCTGCGCCCCGGGAGCTGAACGACGATGCTGCGCCTGGCCTACAACAGCAACGGCTTCCCCCAGCACCGGCTGGAGGACATGGCCGGACAGCTTGCGCGACTCGGCTACGCGGGCATCGCGATCACGCCCGACACCTTCCACCTGGATCCGATGGGGGACGGCCCCGCGCAGGCGCGCGAGCTGGCGCCGCGCCTATCGGACCTCGGCCTCGCGGTCGCGGTGGAGACGGGCGCGCGCTTCGTGCTCGATCCGGTGCGCAAGCACCAGCCGACGCTGCTCGACGCACCGGCCGGCGCGGCGCGCCGCCTGGAGATGTTGCGACGCTGCTTCGGCATCGCGGTCACGCTCGGTGCCGAGACCTTCTCGTTCTGGTCGGGCACGCCGACCGGGACCTTGTCGAACGACGAGCTGCTCGACCGATTGTGCGCGGGCGCGAACGCGCTCCTGGACGAAGCGCAAGGCAGCGGCGTGCGCGTCTGCTTCGAACCCGAACCGGGCATGGCGGTGGCCTCGCTGGCCGAGACCAAATCGTTCTTCGCGCGGCTCGCGCGCGACGAGCTGGCCCTGATGCTCGACGTCGGCCACGTGCCGGTGACCGAGACGACCACGCCCGCGCAGGCGGTGGCCGATTGGTCGTCGCGCCTCGGCGGGCTGCAGCTCGACGACAGCCGCGGCGGCGTGCACGAGCATCTGCTGCCCGGCGACGGGGAGATCGACTGGCCCGCACTGGTCGCCGCGATCGACGCGTCGGGCTTCGACGGTCTCGCGTCACTCGAACTGCCGCGTCACGGACACGATCCGGTGACGACGGCGGAGCGCGGCAAGGCCTTCCTCGACGCGCTCAGGGGCTGACGCCCGCGCTCAGCCTTGGCCGGTCGCCTCGGTGGCGGGCTCTTCCTGCTTCGCGAGCGTGTGCAACGCATCGTCGCCCAGCAGCGAGCGCGCGTCCTTGGCCGCGTGGAAGATCCGGTCGACGCGGGACTCGGTCGCCTCGTAGCCATGATCCTCGAGCCAATACACCACGTTCGACTTACCGCTCATCGGGCCGACGCGGATGACCTGCTCCATGCCGAAGTCATCGGCGGGGACGCCCGAGTAGACGCGGTTCGCGAGCCACTCGTCGCCCTTCTGCTTGGCCTTGATGACGGCGGCGGCGTGCACGCCGGTGCCGGTCTCGAAGGCATCCTGTCCGAACACCGGGTAGCCGGCCGGGATGGGCACGTGGACCGCTTCGCTGGTGGCGTGCACGTACTCGCCCAGGCGACGCAGGTCGTTGTCGATCCAACCGAGCAGCTTGAGGTTCACGAGCAGCAGATCCATCGGCGTGTTGCCGGCGCGCTCGCCGATGCCGAGGCCGGTGCCGTGCACGCGGTGCGCGCCCGCCTGCAGCGCGGCGATCGAGTTCTCGATGCCGAGGCCGCGGTCCATGTGGCCGTGCCAGTCGATCTTCACATCCGTGCGGCCGCTCTCCTCGACGAGCTTCACGGCCCACTCGATCAGGTTGCTCGCGCCGCTGGGCGTCGAGTGGCCGACCGTGTCGCAGAAGCACAGCCGCGAGGCGCCGTGCTCGAGCGCGGCGCCGTACAGCGCGCGCAGCGTGTCGGGGTGCGCGCGGGTGGTGTCCTCGGTGACGAACATCACCGACAGCCCCTCCTTCACCGCGAACTTCAGCGCGTTGACCGAGTGCTTCAGCATGGTCTGGAGGTCCCAGTCCTCGGTGTAGGCGCGGATCTGCGAGCTGCCGATGAAGGTCGAGACCTCGATCGGCACGCCGGTCTTCTGCTGGATGGCCGCGACCGGCTCGACGTCGGCGACGACCGTGCGCGCGGCGCAGTTGGGCTCGATGTCGAGCTTCGCGTCGCGGATCTCCTCGATCAGGCGCGTGACGGTCTCGACCACATGCGGTCCGGCGCCGGGCAGGCCGACGTCCACGTAGCGCAGCCCGAGGTCGTTCATCAGGTGCAGCAGGCGCACCTTCTCGTCCACGGCCGGGTTGGTCACCGACGGGCACTGCAGCCCGTCGCGCAGGGTCTCGTCGTCGAACTCGATCGGGTGCGGGGGCGCCGGGACCGGGTCGGTGGTGTTCCAGTCGTAGATCAGATCGTCGCGGTCGGTCATGCGGCCATTCTAGCGAACGGCCGCCGAACCCGCTCGGCGCCGGCTCAGTCGTCGAGCGCGCCGGTTCCGTCGAGATCGGTGAAGAAGGGGTCCGACGAGTCGAGCTGCTGGATGTAGGCGTGGAAGTCGATCTGCTCGTTGCTTCCGATCTGCGCGGCTGTGCCGAGCATCGCGTCCACGATGTCGTTCGGCAGGCACGCGTCGGCGGTCAGGTCCTTGCCCGCGTACGCGCCCTCGAAGCGCAGCAGCCGCGCGCGGTGCAACGGTCGCAGCAACTGGCGACGCTTGATCAGGTCGCCCTCGCTCTCGCTGACGAGCTTGACGAGATCCACGGCGTCCACGGCGCCGACGCCCTCGACCAGCTCCTGGAAGAGCATGGTCACGAGGATGACGAGCGCATCGAGGTCGAGCTTGTGCTCCTCGCGCAGGCGCAGCAGCGGCAGCGCGTCGGTGACCGGGGAGTCCGCGAGACGTCGCGCGACGCGATCGGCCTCGCTGCGCGAGCGCGCGATCAGCTCGCCCGCTCCGTCCTGCGGCTCGATGCCGGTGCCGCTCCACGGGTCCATGTGGAACAGGCGTGCGGCCCGACGGCGGTAGAGGACGCTGAGCCGACGCAGGTCGCTCAGCACCTCGAGGTTCGTGCGGTAGGGCTCGGTCGAGGCGGCGCGGGCGACGGGCTGCGGCAGCGCGAACAGGTCGCACGCGAGGCGGAACACGACCCCGCCCAGGCGGAAGGTCTCCTCCTCGGCCGCCGGGCCGTCGTGCGGCAGCGTCTCGGGCAGCAGCAGGCCGCCGCGCACCAGCCGGCCGGAGGTGGTCAGCCGCGCCAGCAGGGAAAGGCGCTCGGCGCTGTCGGGCGAGGCCTGTCGCACCAGCTCGCCACCGGACATCGCGACGCGTCCGGAGAGCCGCGCGGCCAGCGCCACCAGCAGCAGGCGCAGGTCGTCGTCCTCCAACTCGTGACGCGCCAGCAGGCCGAACAGCGCTCCGTCGCGCGGGCGCTGGGCCAGCATTTTCGGCAGGTCCGACGAGCCGTGGTCCACGGCATCGAGCAGGCGACGCAGTGCATCGCGTTCGGAAGGGCACCCCTCGGGGCCCCCCTCGGGACGTTGATCGTCGAGTTCGTCTGGGCTGGTCATGGGTGCTTGGGATCCCGCTGCCCCGGTACGAACTCCCTGCCATAGGGTAACCCGCCTCGCGGATGGTGGCGGGCGAGGTCGGGCGATACCCTCGTCGTTCCTGCCGAATGGGGTGGATGCCATGGAAAGGCCCGACATCCTCAAGCTGATCGAGGGCCTGCAGAGCCGGCCGCCGACGGACGCCGCGCACACGGACGAAGTGCATCCGGCGGACGTCGCGCAGGCGTTGCCCGGCGTGGGGATCGCCTTGATGGACAGCCTTGGAATCCGCTGAGGCCCCGCCCACGCGCACGCCGCGACGCCGCGCGTTGCGCCGCCTGGTGATCCTCCTGGCGATCATCACGCCGGCGATCGTGCTGCGCGGCTGCGTGCTCGACTTCTACGCGATCCACTCGGGCTCCATGGCGCCCGCCTTCGAGGGCACCGAGGAGGCCGGCGACCACCTGCTCGTGTTGCGGCGCGGCGTCGACCCGCGACCCGTGCAGCGCTGGGACGCCGTCGTGCTGGACGGGACGGTGGACAGCGAGTTGCCCGAAGACATGGCGGCCATGCTCAAGCGCGTGGTGGCCTTGCCGGGGGAGCGCGTGCGCATCGAGAACGGCGACGTGCACGTGGCGACGGCCGAGGGCGTCGAGCCGACCATCGCGCGCAAGCCGGACGAGCTGATCGAACGCCTGCTGGTGACCGTACATGCGGGGGACGGCCTGACGGCGCCCTGGACCTGGACCGGACCGGGCGACCGCGAGGACCTGCCGGACGGCAGCACGCGACTCGACGTCGGCGGGCAGCGCGGCGTCGCGGTCTACGAACGTCCGGTGCACGACGGGCTCGACGGCGAGGAGGGCGAGGTCACCGTGCGCGACACCGCGCTCGAGGTCGTGGTGGGGGAGGGCGACGGCGTGTTGGAGCTGGCGCTGCGCGAGGGTGCCGACGTGTTCCGCGCGCAGCTCGCCGCCGCCGATCGCGGTGGCGCGTCGCTGCGTCGCAACGTCGGGGCGAGCGTCATGGACGCCGACCCCTCCTTCGCCGGCCTGCGCCCCGGCGACCGCGTGCTGATGTGGAACGTCGACGACGGCGTCCGCGTGCTGGTCAACGGCAAGGTGTTGCTGTCCTCGAACACGGGCGGCACCGTGTCCGACAAGAGCAGCGGCGACGTGCTCAACGACCCCGAGATCGCCGTCCAGGGCGGGTCGCTCGAGCTGCGCCACGTCGAGGTCCTGCGCGACCTGCACTACACCAGCCCGGGGCCGTTCGCGGCACGGGGCGAGGCGCCCTCGCGCGTGCCGAACGGCCACGTGTTCGTGCTGGGCGACAACAGCGCCCGCTCGCGCGACAGCCGCTACTTCGGCCCGGTGCCCGTGAGGGCGGTGCGCGGACGGCCGATCGCGATCTACCGGCCGTGGAGCCGGGCGCGCTGGCTGGCGCCCTCGGGATCGTCCCGATGAGCGCCGGCCGACGGCCCGCGCGGATTGCGCGTTTGACAGCCGCGGCACCCCGTCCATAGAACGTCCGGGTGTCCAGCTCTCCCCTCGCCGCCATCGTGCCCCCGCCGCCCAAGCTGGAGAAGGTCGTGGTGGTCATGCCCGCGTACAACGCGGAGAGCACGGTGGAGATCACGTTCCGGGACATCCCGCCGGATCTCGTCTCCGAGGTGATCCTGGTCGACGACCGCTCGACCGACCGCACCTCCGAGGTCGCGAGCTCGCTGGGCATCACCACGATCGTGCACGAGGAGAACACCGGCTACGGCGGCAACCAGAAGACCTGCTACTCCGAGGCGCTCGCGCGCGGGGCGGACATCGTGGTCATGCTGCACCCCGACTACCAGTACGACGCGCGCATGATCGGCGCGATGGTGACGACCTTGCGGCTGGGCATCTGCGACGTGGTGCTGGGCTCGCGCATCCGCACGCGCCGTGAGGCGCTGCAGAGCGGCATGCCGGCCTGGAAGTACATCGCCAACCGGTTCCTGACGCTCACCGAGAACATGGTGCTGGGACAGAACGTGGGCGACTTCCACACCGGGATGCGCGCCTACACGCGCGAGGTGCTCGAGACGGCCCCGTTCGAGGGGAACTCGGACGACTTCGTCTTCGACACGCAGTTCCTGGTGCAGGCCGTGCACTTCGGGTTCCGCATCGGCGACGTGCCGGTGCCGTCGCGCTACTTCGCGGAGGCGTCATCGATCAACTTCAGTCGCAGCGTGCGCTACGGCCTGGGCACGCTGGGCGCCCTGTGCAAGTTCGCGCTGCAGCACATGGGCCTGGCGCGCTTCAAGGCGTTCGAGCGGGCGGCCGGGGCCAAGCCGGCCGACTCGCCGGCCCCCTGAACGGCGGTTCGGCCGTCGCGCGGCTCGCTTATCATGGCGGGCGATCGCGTCGTGGGAGGCAGCAGATGCACTTCGTGAAGGTCGAGGGCGCCGGCAACGACTACGTGCTGGTGGACGCCTTCGACGCGTCCGTGGAGGACCCCGGCGCGCTGTCGCGACGGATCAGCGACCGTCACGCCGGAATCGGATCGGACGGCCTGCTGGTGGTGGGTCCAGCCGACGGCGACGGCGACGCTGTCGCACGGATGCGCATCTTCAACGCGGACGGCAGCGAGGGACGCATGTGCGGCAACGGTCTGCGCTGCGTGTTGCGCTGGCTGGTCGAGACCGGCCGCGCCACGGGAGACGGCGAACTGACCGTGCTGACCGCGTCGGGGCCACGCAGCGGCCGCATGCTCGACAGCGAGACGGCCGAGGTGGCGATGGGCGTGCCCGACTTCCTGCCGACAGCTGTCCCGGTGCGCGCGGAGGGTGACGGCACGGCGCCTCCCGAGCTGCCCGTTCCGGTCGGCCTGCACGCCGACCCGGACGCGGGCTTCTGCGTCTCGATCGGCAACCCGCACCTGGTCGTGCGCGTGCCCGACCCGGGCGCGGTGGACCTGCCGCGTCACGGGGCGAAGCTCTCCTCCGCGGACGCGCTGGGCGAGGGCGCGAACGTGCACTTCGTGCGCGTGCTCGGCCCCGACCGCATCGAGGCGCGACCGTGGGAGCTGGGCTCGGGCGCGACGCGCGCCTGCGGCACGGGCGCGGTGGCCGTGGTCGCCGTGTCGCAGCGCTTGGGCTGGACGAACGGTCCGCGCACGACGGTGTTCATGCCGGGGGGCGAACTGGTCGTGCGCTGGGACGGTGAGGGTCAGGCCTGGTTGGCCGGCCCCGCGCGCTTTCCCTTCAGCGGGGAGTGGCTGGACCGGTGAGACGCGTGCTGGCCGTCGCCGTCGTGGTAATCCTGGTGCACCTGCTGCTGGCCGGCAGCGAGGTGGACCTGGGACCGCTGCTCGCGCCGGCCGCCGCGGCGCTGCTGCTGCTGGGCATCGGCTTCGGGCTGCTCGCCCGCAGCCGCATCCCCTTCCTCAGCGACACCGTCGCGCTCGCGTTGCTCGTGCCCCTGCGCGGCCCGCTGTGCGACCTGGTCTTCGCGCTGGGACCGGGCGGCGTGCCGACGGCGGTGGTCGCGGCGACGCTCTCCCTGGTGCCGGTCGGCTTCTTCCTCGGGCGTCGCGCCTCGGGGTTGATGCGCGGTGGACTGGCCGGGCCGCTGTCCGGCGTCGTGCTGGGCGAGGCGCTGGTCGTGCTCGGCGCGGCGGGCTGGCTCGTCGCCTGGATCGCCGGGCCCCTGGCCGCGATGACCCTGGCGCTCCTGGCCGAGTGGAGCGGCGAGGAACACGAGGAGCCCGGGACGGAGCGCTCCGCCGTGCACGCGCTCCCGATCGGCGTGGCGATTGGACTGCTGGTGCCGGCGTTCGCGCGCGTCGTGCCCGCCTACGCCGAGCCGTCGCTGCACGCCGGCGCCGACGTGCGCTGGGCGTTGCTGGTGCCCGCGTTGCTGGTGGCCTGGCCCGCATCCGTCCTGGTGGGGCGTGGGCGCGGCGCCCGTTGGCTGGGCCTGATCGCGGGGCTGCTGCTTGCGGGGGCCATCCTGCACAACGCGAACAGCCTCGGCCTGTACCAGAACCCGATGGCCCACGTGGGGCTCACGCGCAGCTTCCGCGGCTACGCGTCGCAGTACGGGCCGTGGGTGACCGAGTGGGGCGCGTGGCTCCTGTCGTTCTCGGGCCTGGTGGCGGCGGGGCTGGGCCTCGCGCTCGGCTCGGTGCGCGCGCGCTCGCTGGGTTGGCTGACGATGGGCGCGGCGCTGGGAGCGGGGGCGCAGTACTGGGTGTCGAACGATCCCATCGGTGGGCCCTTCGTGCTGGTGCTCGCCGCCGCCGGGGCGGCCGCAGTGTCCGCACCGCTGGCGTTGCTGCCGCGCCTGGGCTGGCTCGGCCTGCCGCTCGCCGTCGTGCCCTTCCTGATGGTGCCGGTCGAGGAACGGCCGGGCTTCGACGAGGTCCGTCGCCCGGGCGAGTTCGGCGTGGACGCGTTCCACCGCACGCTCGGCGCCGACGTGACGCTCTTCATGACGCCGGGCCTCGAGTCGAACGCCGTGGAGGGGCGCGAGGCCTCGCGCCTCACCTTCACTGATCGCGAGCCGCTGTTCTCGCTGGACGAGGACGGGAACTTCGTGAGCTCACTGATCGAAGCGTCCCATGATCACTTCGGTCACGAGGAGGAGGGCGAGCCGCTCGAGCCGGCGCGCTACTACGGCATGCGCGTCGGCGGGCGCAGCGTGTACGCCGGCCACGCGCCGATCGGTCGCGAGGGGAGTCTCGGTCGCCTCACGCGCGTCCTGTCCGTGCCGGGCCGTGCGTTCGTGACCGGCTTCGGCGCCGAGTTGCTGGCGGCCGATCTCTACGACGCCGGCCAGGCCGAGGAGATGTCCGTCTCGAGCCCGGTGCCTTTCGGTCGGCAATTCACCCTGCTCCTGCTGGACCACCTCGGCAGCTCGGGTTGGATCGCGAGCGACGTCGGCGATCCGGTGCTGGTCGCACGCGCGGCCGAGCCCGGCGGGTTCGACACGGTCGTGGTGTCGCCCACGCGCGATGTCTGGCCGGGAGGCCGGGCCCTCGCCAGCCGCGAACACGTGGCGAGGCTGTCCCGCCTGCTCGCGCCGGGCGGGCGCTGCCTGCTCTGGCTGGACACGCACGGCGTGTCGGTGCGCGCGCTGCGGTCGCGGATTGCCGCGTTCGCGAAGGTCTTCGGTGAGCACAGCGCCGCCTTCGTGGAACCGCGCGAGCTGGATGCGCCCTACGTCCTGCTCGTCGGCTGGCGCGATGCGGACGGGCGTCCCGACCGGGACGCGCTCGCCGCCAGCCTGCCCTGGCCGGACGAATCGGGCCTGCGCACGCGCCTGGCCGAGGTGGATGACCTCGGGGCGATCCTGTTGCGCGACGGCGAGGGCATGTTGCGCGCCGCCGATGAGTGGCCGGTGGCCAGTCGCGCGCGGCCGGTGGGCTCGCGCCTGGATGACCCCGGGAGCTGGTCCTCGGTGCGCGCGGCATGGCACCCCCGTTCGAGCCTGGCAGGGGTGATCGAGGGCAGCTCCGAGCGTCCGCACGATGTGGAGGAACTGATGGCCGGGCTTGCCGTGCACACCCGCTACAGCTTCCGGCTCGAAGGCCTCAACGAAACGCTGCTCGAGATCAAGCGAGACATCGACTGGGCGCTGTACGACGAAGAGGTTGCCCACTACGTACGCGCTGCCGAGCGGGATCCCGAGGACCCGTTGCTGCACCTGGCGCTGGCGGCCCTGCTGGAACCGCTGGCCAAGGTCGGCGACTTCGGCCGCTTCGCCGAGGCCTTCCTGTCGACCGGAGCGCGCGAGATGAAGAGCTGGCGCCTGGCGCTGCTCGAGTCGTGGGTGCAGCGCGAGAGCCTGGAGCCGGAAGCCGCCGAGGCGGCGCTGCAGCGGGCGCGATCACTGGCGGGGCGCTGAGCGGCCCCGAACCCGTCAGGACTTCAGGTCGATGATCGCCTGGGACAGTTCGCGCGGCGGGCAGCCGGGCGCGCGCGCGGTCAACCGCACGCAGTAGTGGCCGGGGCCGAGCGGTGCGAAGCTGATCGCGTCGCCGCTCAGCGGCCGCTTCTCGCGCGGCGTGCCGTCCACTTCGAGGGTCACGGAGACGACTTCACCGGCGCGCAGCTCGGGCAGTTCCGCGCAGCGCACCGAGAGGCGCGTGGACCCGTTGGACTGGACCTGCAACTCCAGCTCGTCGAGGCCGTTGCCCGGACCGGACAGCACGACCATCTCGGAGGTGGGCGGGGCCTCGGTGGTGCCGCGCAGCGCGCCGAGGGCGGGCGCCGGCGTGCGCTCGCCGAGCGAGCGGACCACCAGGTCGACGTGGTTCAGGAGCTCGATGCCGTGGCGTGCCAGCCTGCCGAGGATGCGCACGCTCGCGGGGATCGGGGCGGGTGCCGCGACGCCGATGGCGTCCACGGCCGACTTCAGGACCTCGTGGCACTCGCCGCACTGAAGGCTGTGGGCCTCCAGCAGCTGGCGATCGCGCTCGGGGAGCCGGGACTCGAGGTATCCGGCAACGTCGTCATCGGAGGGGCACTGGGTGCCCGGATCGATGGACCTGCAGGGGAGGCCGCTAGCCTGGAACGCACGTGTGATGAGGTCTTTGTCTGTCATCCTGCCCTTTCAGCCTGGTGTCCTGTGCCGCGGCCCCCACAGACGGGGCTTTCTCTGCCCCCTCTGACAGATCTGTCACGCTCGAAGGCCAGGGATCTGCTCATCGGCCGTTGGTCGCCCCCGTCCGCTCGGCCAGATCGCCCAGGATCTCCAGGCAGGCGGCCTCGACGTCCTCGGTATCGGCCAGGCGGGACAATTCGAGGTGGGTGCAGAGGAACCGCGGGTAATCCAGAATGACGAGTCCGAGAAGCGCCTGGCGCTTGGCGCCGGGCTGGAGCAGGCCCTCGTACAGGGAGCGCGTCGGCACCGGCAACAGTCGGGTGAGGGCACCCGAGACCCGCTCGGTCAGGACCTCGGGGTCCGGCCGGCGCCCGCGCTTCGGGAAGGCGTCCTCGGCGAACAGCTTGGTCATCTGGTCCTTGCCGCGCTTGTAGAGCGCGTCGATGTTCGCGCGGGAGGTCGCCATGACCTCGGCGATGCGCTCGCGCTGGACGTCGCGGAAGACCCAGAGGATGGCCGAGATGCGCTTCCAATCGAGCAGGAAGAGCAGGTTGTGGAAGGTGTCGAGCTCTTCCTGATCCAGGCTGGAGGCGGCCGGCGCGGGGGCGTCGGGGTCTTCGAACTCCCAGACGAGCTCGTCGTCCTGCATGCCCGCCTGGCCGCGACCGCGTGGGTGGCGCTGCCACTTGCGCCGCTCGTCCAGCGCGAAGCGTGTCGCCACGACCTGCAGGAAGGTGGCCAGCGAGGCGGAGTTGCGACCCTGGTAGGCGCGCAGCTTGCGGTAGTCGCGATTGGCCAGGGCGAGCACGAACGACTGGAACAGGTCGTCCAGGAAGTCGCGCGGGAAGTTGAAGCCGGGCGCCGAGAAGACCGAGTACACGAGGGCCCGGTAGCGTGCGAGCAGCTCCTCGAAGGCGCCCGCCCGACCGGCGAACACCTCCTCGAGGAGCTGCTTGTCGTCGGTGGTGTCGGCGCTCACGTCGGGGGTGCCCTGCCCTTCTCGGGGACACGCCGCGGGGGCGGATCCGGTGGGTCCTTTTCGCAGTCCTAAAGTCGTGCGCGGCAGCATCTTACAAATGGCCGCCCACGTTGAAAGTAAACGCGATTCCGGCGACAATGGCGGGCTCGCCGAGCTGGCCCTGGGAGGGCATTCGGCTACCCACTGGAACCCGTAGATGTCCGACTCGTCCGCCCCCCGCGAAGCGCCCGTCCTCATCGAAAAGGAGATGAAGGACAGCTACCTGAGCTACGCGATGAGCGTCATCGTGTCGCGCGCGCTGCCCGACGTCCGCGACGGGCTCAAACCGAGCCAGCGGCGCGTGCTCGTGGCCATGAGCGACCTGAACCTCGGTCCGCGCTCCAAGTACAAGAAGTGCGCCAAGATCGCCGGCGACACCTCGGGCAACTACCACCCGCACGGCGAGAGCGTCGTCTACCCGACGCTCGTGCGCCTCGCGCAGGACTTCAGCATGCGCGTCCCGCTGGTGGACGGGCAGGGCAACTTCGGCAGCATCGACGGCGACCCGCCGGCAGCCATGCGCTACACCGAGGCGCGCATGACCTCCGCCGCGGCGGCCATGCTCGAGGACCTCGACCGCGAGACGGTCGACTTCGTGCCCAACTACGACGGCTCGCGCAACGAGCCCACGGTCCTGCCCTCGACCTTCCCGAACCTGCTGGTCAACGGCAGCGCGGGCATCGCGGTGGGCATGGCGACGAGCATCCCGCCGCACAACGCGCGCGAGATCGCCGACGCGCTCAAGCTGCTGATCGCGAACCCCGACGCGCCCGTCGAGGAGTTGATGCAGATCGTGCCGGGGCCCGACTTCCCGACCGGCGGCATCCTTTGCGGCCAGTCCGGCGTGCGCCACGCGTACCGCACCGGCCGCGGCAACGCGACGCTGCGCTGTCGGGCCGAGTGCTCGCACGAGGAGAAGGGCAAGCGGGCGCAGATCGAGATCACCGAGATCCCGTACCAGGTCAACAAGACCACGCTGATCGAGGCGATGGCCCAGCTGGTGAAGGACGGCCGCGTCACCTCGATCCACGACATCAACGACCACAGCGACCGCGAAGGCATGCGCATCCTGGTCGAGCTGAAGAAGGGCGAGGACCCGGAGGTCACGCTCAACCAGCTCTACAAGTACACGCAGCTCCAGGTCACCGTCTCGATCATCAACATCGCGCTGGTCGACAGCCGTCCGCAGACGCTGCCGCTGGCCGAGATGATGCGGCACTTCCTCGACCACCGGCGCACGGTCATCCGCCGTCGTACGGAATACCTGCTCAGCGTCGCCGAGGTGCGACTGCACATCGTCGAGGGACTGCGCATCGCGCAGGCCAACATCGAGGAGGTCATCGCGACCATCCGCGGTGCGGACGACGCCGCGCACGCGATGTCCGAGCTGCAGCGCAAGTTCGAGCTGAGCGAGCGCCAGGCCGAGGCCATCGTCAACATGCGCCTGCGCGCGCTGACCGGCCTCGAGGTCGAGAAGCTCGAGAAGGAATGGCAGGAGCTGACCGACGAGATCGCGAAGCTGAAGGGCATCCTGGCCGACCCGAATCTGATCGACGAGCTGATCGTCGAGGACCTCGACCGCATGACGGCGACGTTCAGCTCGCCGCGCAAGACCGAGATCGGCGAGCCGGTGGACGGTCTCGAGGAAGAGGACCTCGTCACCGACGACGTCGTCGCGGTCACGATCAGCAACCAGGGTTACGTGAAGCGCATGACCCCCGACCAGTACCGCAGCCAACGTCGCGGCGGCTCGGGCATCCGCGGCGGCGACGCGCGCGAAGGCGACTTCATCGAGCAGCTCTTCTTCGCCAACAACAAGGACAGCCTGCTGTTCTTCACGGGCAGCGGAAAGGTGCACCTGGTCAAGGTGTTCCGCCTGCCGTTGCTCTCGCGCACGGCGCTGGGGCGCGCGGCCGTGAACCTGCTGTCGGGCTTCCCGCCCGAGGACACGATCCAGGAAGTGATCGCGGTCCGCGACTTCGACCAGCGTTCGCTGCTCTTCGCCACGGCGAAGGGCACGGTCAAGCGCACGCCGCTGGCCGACTACCGCCGGCCCAAGGCGGGCGGAATCATCGCCGTGGGCCTGGCCGAGGGCGACCGGCTGATCGACGTGGCCGTCTGCAACGACGACGACCACGTCATCCTGGGCACGCGCGACGGCAAGAGCATCCGCTTCAAGGCCACTGACGCACGCAGCATGGGCCGGCCGGCCTTCGGCGTGCGCGGCATCAAGCTGAAGGGCGACGACAAGGTCTGCGGCATGGCGGTCGTGCGCGAGAACGCCTCGCTGCTGACGGCGTGCGAGAACGGCTTCGGCAAGCGCACGGCCTTCGACGAATACCCCGTGCAGGGGCGCGGCGGCCAGGGCGTGATCAACATCAAGCCCACCAAGCGCAACGGACCGGTGGTCACGCTGCGCGCGGTCGGCGACGACGACGACCTCATGTACATCAGCACCGGCGGGCGAGTCGTGCGCACGCCGGCCTCCGACATCAGCGCGATCGGTCGCGGCACGCAGGGCGTGCGCCTGGTCAGCCTGCACAAGGGCGATTCGGTCGCCTCGGTCGCGCCCGTGATCAAGGACGAGAACGGCGATGGTGAGGGCGAGGCCGCGGGCGTGACCGACGAGGCCGCCCCGGACGGCGCGCCCCATGCACCCCATGCACCCCATGCACCCGATGCCCCGTCCGACGACGACACCCCCGAGGAGCCGGACGCATGAGCAAGCCGTCGCGCCTGGCGAGCATCCCGGAGGTCCTCGAGGACCTGAGCGCCGGGCGCATGATCATCCTGGTGGATGACGAGGACCGCGAGAACGAGGGCGACATCGTCTGCCTCGCGGAGAAGGTCACGCCCGAGATGATCAACTTCATGGCCGTGCACGCGCGCGGCCTGATCTGCCTGCCGATGGAGAAGACGCTCGCCGACGCGCTGGACCTCCCGCTGCAGGTCGAGCGCAACACCTCGCGCCTCGGCACCGCCTTCACTGTCTCGATCGAGTCGCGCACCGGCGTGACCACCGGCATCTCCGCCGCGGACCGCGCGCGCACCGTGCAGATGGCCGCCGATCCCGACTGCAAGCCCGACGACCTCGTGCGCCCCGGCCACGTGTTCCCGCTGCGCGCCATGCCCGGCGGCGTGCTGCGTCGCGCGGGTCAGACCGAGGGCGCCGTGGATCTCGCCCGGCTCGCGGGCCACCGCCCGATGGCCGTGATCTGCGAGATCATGAACGCCGACGGGACGATGGCGCGCATGCCCGACCTGGCAGTCTTCGCCGAGAAGCACGACCTGCGCATCGCGAGCGTGGCCGACATCATCAGCCACCGCCGCAAGACCGAGCGCCTGGTCGAGCTGATCGTGTCGATCGACATGCCCACCGAGCACGGCGACTTCCGCGCGCACCTGTACCGCTCCACGGTGGACGGCAGCGAGCACCTGGCGCTCACCGTCGGCGATCCGACGCCCGCGCTGCAGGACGGGCTCGAGCAATCCATCCTGGTGCGCGTGCACAGCGAGTGCCTGACCGGCGATGTGCTCGGTTCGCTGCGCTGCGACTGCGGCACGCAGCTCTCCGCCGCGATGCAGCAGGTGGCCGGCGAGGGCGAGGGCATCGTGCTCTACATGCGCCAGCAGGAGGGCCGCGGCATCGGCCTGGCCAACAAGATGAAGGCCTACCACCTGCAGCAGACCCAGGGCCTCGACACGGTCGATGCGAACAAGGCGCTGGGCCTGCCCGTGGACGTGCGCGACTACGGCGTCGGGGCCCAGATCCTGCGCGACCTCGGCGTGCGCCAGATGCGCCTGCTGACCAACAACCCGAGCAAGTACCACGCGATGAGCGGGTACGGGCTGAAGATCACGGAGCGCGTGCAACTCCAGGGTCCCCAGCAGGTCCACAACGAGGGCTACCTGCGGACCAAGCGGGACCGGATGGGCCACGACATCGATCTGGTGTCGGACGAGCCGAAGACCGATCCTGGGGACGGGCCTCCGAACGAGCCGGAGAGCCCGGATTCCTGAGCGATCCGGCCGCGGCCGGGTCGGGAAGGGTACGGAGGGTGGGGCCGTCCAAGAGGCCTCGGTGCGGAGACCTTCATGAGGGACGACGAGGCGCCCCTCGTCGAGCGCCTGCGCGCCGGCGAGGAGTCCGCCTACCGTGAGTTCGTCGAGACCTACCAGGACCGCATCCTCACCGTCGTCGCTCGCGTCGCCGGGGGGGCCGGTGATGCCGAGGATCTGGCCCAGGAGGCCTTCCTCAAGGCCTTCGCCGCGATCGACCGGTTCGCGGGGAAGTCGGCCCTCTACACCTGGCTGTACCGCATCGCCGTCAACACCGCGCGCGACTGGGTGGCCAGCCGGCGCAGGCGTCCGGCCGTCCCGCTGGAGGGCGAGTCGGGGCTCATCGTGGACCCGCCCGACCCGGGCGAGTCGCCCGAGGAAACGCTGCACCGGCGCGAGCGCGCCGCCGCGGTGCGGGCAGCGCTGGAGCGCCTGCCCGAGCCCTTCCGCACCACGCTCATCCTGCGCGAGATGGAAGGCAACACCTACGAGGAGGTGGCGAACATTCTCGGCATCTCCATCGGGACCGTGGAGTCCCGCATCTTCCGCGCGCGCTGCAAGCTGCGCGCCCTGCTCGAGACCGAGCCATGACTGACAGAACGATGGACGACCAGACCTGCCTCTTCGTGCTCTCGCTGCTGATGGACGGGCGCGACGTTCTGCCCGACACCCAGGCGAGCGCGCTCGCATGGGCCGAAGAGCATCCCGCGTGTCGTGCCGCGCTGGACGAGCTGCGCGCGCAGTCGCAGGCGTTGGCCTCCGCACCGGCGCATCGCGCGTCGCCCGGCTTTGCCGATCGCGTGCTGGCCGCCGCCGGCGTGGGCGCGGGAGCCCCGCCCGTCGAGCCGGTGCTGCCGTTCGTTCGCCGCCTGGCGGTCGCCGCCAGCGTCGCACTGGTGCTGACGCTGGGCTTCGACCTCTCCACGCCGTCAGGCCTTCACGCCGAGGACCGGCTGGAGAAGCAGCGGCACGTCGTGGACCACTTCCGCAGCACCCCGTTCGCGTCGGACGACATCGTGCAGGGCCTGCGCGCACGGCTGCTCGACGACGAGGCCTTCGCCCCGCTGGGGGGACGCTGAACCATGAGTCGACCCTGGACGCTCCGCTTGTCCGTGTTGGCGTTGGTCGCCGCCTGCCTGGCCATCGGGTACGTGGCCGGTCGCCCGGGCGCGCCCGCGCAGCCCGCGAGCTACCTCGAGCAACTCACCGAGATCTTGGACCTCTCCCAGAGCCAGGTGATCTCGATCGAGGCCATCCTGGCCGAGGAGGATCGCGCCGTGGACGCCATGCTCGCGGCGCAACTCGAAGGCCTGCGCGAAGACGTCGCCACGCAGCGCGCGTTGACCGAACACGCCCTGCTGGGGCAACTCGACGACGACCAGCGCGAGCGCTACGAGCTGCTCGCAGCGGGGACCTCGGAGCAGCGTTGATGCGCTTGCGAGCCCGCCTTATCGTCGGCGCCGCCGCGCCCCGCGCGACTGCGCTCCGCCCAGAGGTGACCTGACCCCATGGCCCTGCAGACTGCCATCGAATACGGCGGCCGCCGTGTCCGCCTGCTGAAGTTCGACGGCTCGGGGAAGAAGATCCGCATCCTGGGCGTGCACGACGTCGGCCTCGACGTGCAGGCCGACGACGAGACCGATCCGGACGACGTCCGCGCGCTGGCCATCTCCGCCGCAGTGAAGGAGTCGGGCTGCCCGCGCGATCCGTGCGCGATGAGCTTCGACGCCGGACACGCGATGTTCCGCGAGTTCGACCTGCCGTTCACGAACGACGACCAGATCGCGAAGGTCATGCGCTTCGAGGCCGAGAGCCACTTCGGCGGCGACATCGACGACTACGTCATCCAGCACACCGTGCTGCGCAAGGCGCGCGACAAGAGCCACCTGCTCGTGGCGGGAATCAAGAAGGACGACCTGCTCGACCGCCTCGACATCCTGGACGAGAGCAGCCTCGATCCGATGACCGTCGACGTGGACGGCTTCGCGCTCTACAACGCGTTGGTCGCGACCGGCGTGGCCGACGAGCACGAGCGCATCGCGGTCGTGAACGCCCAGGAGAGCTCGACCACGCTGATGTTCCTGGCGGACGGTGAGCTGTTCGCGCTGCGCTCCATCCGCATCGGCACGCACGGGGTGATGCACGACACGGACGACGGCTCGGCCGAGGAGGGTTTCGAGCACGACGTCGAGACCGCTCGCACCCACGACTACCTCACGCGCCTGGTGCGCGAGGTGCGCCGCACGCTGGGCACCATCCCCGACCTGGGCCAGCTCGACGCGCTGTACATCACGGGGCGCGGCAGCCGGCTGGCCGGATTCGGCGAGGCGGTGGGCGGCGTGCTCGGCGCGGCCGCGCAGCCGCTCAACCTGCTCTCGCGCGTCAGCCACAAGTTGTCCGACGACGAGGTGGACCACTACGAGCCCGACATCGGCGTGGTGCTCGGCACGGCGTTCAAGCTCAACGGCGTGGACGTGACCCGCACCGACTTCCGTCGCGAAGAGGTCGCCTACACGCGCAAGTTCGACCAGGTGAAGTTGCCGCTGATCGTGCTGTCCTTCGCGCTCTTCCTGGTCGTCGCCTTCCTGGGACTCGACGCCTACAAGCGCGTCCAGCACATGGAGGGCGAGTACAACAACATCATCCTCCTGGCCCAGAAGCAGCTGGAAGCCCTGGCGCTCGACAACTCGGAGGTCGACCAGACCCTCGCGGGCGCCGACTTCGGCCCGGACCGCGTGCGCGAGGCGATGATGATGGCGCGCGACCTCAAGGAGGACATCGAGCGTCAGCTCGGGCGTGGCCAGCGCATCCCGGAACAGAAGTCGGCGCTGGCCGTCTGGATCGAGTTGTTCGTGGTCATCCGTGACAACGAGACCTCGATCGGCCGCATCGCGCTCGACCGGATCGACATCGAGGTCTCCGGCCGCAACCCGTACGCCAAGCTGAGCGGGGAGGTCGAGGACCAGACGCACTTCCAGGAACTGCTCAACATCTTCGGCGCGAACCCGATGTTCGCCGAGGTGCGCCCGGGCGGCACGCGCCAGACCTCGAGCGGTCTGCGCTTCACCGACCTGGAGATCGAATTGGACCTCTCGGGCCTGGAAGGAGACGACTGATGTTCAGTCAATGGGACTTCGAGCGCAGCGTGCTGGCATTCATGCTGGTGCTGATCCTCGGCGGCGGCGGCTACATCCTCTGGCAGCGCTCGGTTGCCGACGAGCTGCGCACCGGCCTCGGCACGTCCGAGCGCCAGTTGACCGAGATCGGCGAGCTGGCCCAGGACGTCATCGACCTGCAGACCGAGATGGCCAACGACGTGATGGCCAGCGGGCGTCTCGGCGCCTTCGCCTACATCGAGAAGCAGGAAGTCGACAGCCGCATCGGCAAGAAGTTCAACATCGCGCCGCCGACGCCGGAGGAGTACCCCAGCGAGGGCTACGAGGACACGCGCTTCGTGCTGAGCGTCGCGCTGCCCGACTACGACTTCACGCGGCAGGAGATCGCGAACTTCCTGCTCTTCATCGAAGGCAACTCGGCGCGCATGCGCGTCACGCGCATCCGGCTCGACCTTTCCCCGCGCAAGGGCGCGGGCGCCGACATGTGGAAGCCGACGCTGACCATCACCGACCGGCACCCGATCGCCACGAGCTGACCGCGATCGGGGCCGAATAGGCCCTCTCGCGCCTGAAATCAGGGCCTGTCGCACCCCCGGCCGCCACCCGGAATCCGCCTGCCGGCTGACCGCACGGCCGCCTCCGGGGAATTGCAGAACATCGGGGCCCAAGGCGTGGCCCGCTCCGGCCGAAAGGGGTCCCGGACGGTCGCTCGCCCCCCAGCCCGCGGCTCGTCCGACGTGATGCCGAAGGGAAGCGGTATGCCGGATGAAGGACCGAGTCAACCGACCCGTCGCGGTGATCGCACCGTGACGCTGCTCGGTGCAGCGGTGGCGTTCCTAGGGGGAACGCTGCTGTTGAGCTGGTACGTGCACACCCTTCGGCTGGTGTCGCCTGCGGGCGACTACGTCCCCATGCAATACAACACCGCGCTGGGCTTCCTGATTGCCGGACTGGCCGTTGTCGCGGCCTGCACCGGCCGCCGCCGCATGGCGCTGTGGGGCGGGGCGCTCGCCGCCGGCTTCGGCAGCATGGTCCTGGCCGAGCACGTGCTCGGACGCAGCTTCGGCGTTCTGGCGCGCATGTTCGGCGGGCGCTTCGCGGGCGCGGAAGCCGGACGCATGTCGGCCACGTCCGCGTTGTGCTTCGCGCTGACCGGCTGCCTGTTGCTGGCGAACGCGCTTCCGGGTTCGAGGCGCCGCTGGCGGCGCGCGGCGAGCACGCTGCTCGCGTCGATCCTGATGGCGTCGGCCTTCGTCGGGCTGATGTCGTGGCTCGAGCACGACGCGCAGAGCCTGGGATTTCCTCGCCTGACCGGCATGGAAGGGCCCACCGCGGCGGGCTTCCTCGGCCTGGGCGCGGCCTTCTTCGTGATGGTCTGGCGGCTCAAGGACGGACCCGAACTGCACCCCGGCCCGGCCTGGGCCGGCTGGGTGGTCGGGGCCTGCGTGGCGGCCCTCACCGTCGGCCTGTGGACCAGCCTGACCGCGAGCGACGCGCGCCTCACGCACGTGGCGGAGACGCGCAGCCACAGCGCGGCACTCTCGTATGCGAACCAACTGCTGCGCGGCCACGAGCGCACGCTCGCGCAACTCTCGACCGAGACGCGCCGGGCGGGTGCGGCGATCGAGGAGATGCGCGCGCTCGGCATGGAGGAGACGATCGAAGAGTTGTCGGGCCTGGCGGGCATCGCGCTCGTCGACCCCGACGGAAATGTCAGTTGGACGCTCGGCTCCACGGATCCGGGCGCGCTGCAACGCGACCTCTCCGGCGAGGCGCGCTTGCGCACAGCGCTGCGCTCGTCGCGCGAGGGGCGCATGGTCACGGCCTCCGAACCCGTCGACCTCGCGGGCAAGCCGGTCGACCTGTTCGTGATGTACCCGCTCAACGACGAGCTCGGCACGCTGGTGTTCGAGCACGACCTGAAGGCGTTGCTGGACGGGCTCTTCGGCGCGGGCGTCGCGTTCGACGTCGTGCTCGAGACCGTGCACGGCGAACCGTTCTACAGCTCGCACGGCTCCGCACGTCACAGCCGCGACGCCGTGACCGGGGAGCACCGCGAAAAGACCTCCGGCCGCATCGCCTTCGCCGACCAGCTGTGGGAGATGCACGGCCACTCGGGCGCGACGTGGGTCGCCGGCGTGAAGACCGCGAGCAACACGCTCATCCTCTGGTTCGGCCTGTTCCTGGCCGTGGCGCTGGCCTTCGCGATGCGCAAGTCCGAGCTGCTGCGTCAGCGCGCGCTCTCGCTGGTCGCCGCCAAGCGCACGATCGAGGAGAACGCGTCCTCGCTCGAGGGAGCGAACCGCTCGCTGCAGGACCAGGCGCGACACCTGATGCGCACCGAGTCGCGCCTCACGAGCGCGGCGCGCGAGAAGCGCGCGGTGCTCGACTCGCTCTCGGCGATCCTGATCGGCGTGGACGGCGACGGCTGCGTGGTCGAGTGGAACAGCGTCGCCAGCGAGCTCTTCGGGCTGGGCATCGAGCGCGCGCGCGGCAAGCCCTTCGCGGACCTGCCGCTGGCGTGGGACCGCAAGACCGTGAGGGAGGCCGTGCGCGAGTGTCGCGAGACCGGCGAGCGCGTGCGGCGCGAGAGCCTCTGCGTGGCGGTGACGCCCGTCGAGGACCGCCTCATCAGCATCACGCTCAGCCCCACGCAAACGGACACCGGACGCGGCTTCGCGATCATCGGTGCCGACATCACCGAGCGGCAGCAGTTGGAGATGCAGCTGCACCAGGCGCAGCGCCTGGAGTCGGTGGGCACGCTCGCGGCCGGCATCGCGCACGAGATCAACACGCCGATGCAGTTCGTGGGCGACAACCTGACCTTCGTCAGCAGCTCGGTGGGGCCGCTGGCGGGTCTGCTGGCCCTGATGCCGGAGCTCCAGGAAGCGGCGGGGAAGGGGCGCGTGAAGCGCGATCTGCAACGCCGCCTGGACCTGGCGCTCGAGGCGATGGACGCCGACTTCCTCTCGACGGAGTTGCCCGCCGCGCTGGCCGAGACGCAGGACGGCGTGGAGCGCGTGACGACGATCGTGCGCGCGATGAAGGACTTCAGCCACCCGGGCAACCCGGACGAGCGCCGTCCGGCCGACCTCAACAAGGCCCTCGCGACGACGCTCGCGGTCGCGCGCAACGAGTACAAGTACTTCGCCGACGTGGAGACGGACTTCTCCGAGCTCCCGGAGGTGGATTGCTACATCGCGGACCTGAACCAGGTCTTCCTGAACCTGGTCGTGAACGCGGCGCACGCGATCCACGACGTGGTCGGAGAGGACCGCGACCAGCGCGGCACGATCCGCATCACCACGCATCGCGACGGCGACACGGCGGAGGTCACGGTCAGCGACACGGGTTGCGGCATTCCCGAGGAGCACCGCGGCAAGATCTTCGACCAGTTCTTCACGACGAAGGAGATCGGTCGCGGCACGGGCCTCGGCTTGGCGATCGCGCGCCAGGTCGTCATGGAGAGGCACGGCGGTTCGATCGCCGTGCAGTCCGAGCCGGGCCAGGGGACGACCTTCGTCGTACGTCTTCCCATCGCACCCGAGCCCGCGCCGACGCCTCAACCGGCTCCGGAAACGGAATTGGACGTCGATCCCGCAGCGACCACCTAGGTCGGCGAATTCGGCCGCGAAGCGTGATCCAGAACACCAATTCCAGTCCGGGCCCTCGAGCGATCCCACCCAGGACCCCCATGGGTTCGAACAAGGGCTCATCTCGCCGCCCGGGGCGGCCGATAGCGGAAAGCGTCGCACACCTCGTTTGCTGGGGGAGTCCCTCGAGATGACACACGCCGTCCTGATCGTCGATGACGAACCGCGGATCTTCAGCGCGCTGCGCCGCGCCCTGCACCGCGAGAACTACGAACTGCTGTCCGCGTCCGACTCGGACGAGGCGCTCAAGATCCTGGCCGAGAAGCCGGTGGCCGTGATCATCGCCGACGAGAACATGCCCGGCATGAAGGGCAGCGCGCTGCTCGCGCGCGTCCGTCAGCAGTGGCCCGACGTCGTGCGCATGATGCTGACCGGCGACGCGCGCCTCGAGACCGTCGTGGCCGCCGTCAACCGCGGCGAGATCTTCCGCTTCTTCATCAAGCCCTGCAACGAGGTCGAGCTGATCGTGTCCATCCGTGACGCGCTGCAGTCACGCGAACTCAAGCACGGCGCATCACGGTTGCTCGACAAGGTCAAGGAGCGCGCTCCCGACGTGGCGAAGCACGACGACGAGCCGGAGTCGAAGCCCCAGCCGATCCGCCTCGACGACGACGATGCATCGCACGGCCCGGCGCCGAAGAAGACGTCACGCCCGGCCCCCGTGGCCGAGAAGACGGACGACGACACCGTCGACGGCGAGAAGACCGGTTCGGTGTTCCGCCTCGGCGGCAGCGAGACCGACGACAACGTCGATCACCTGCTGGACGAAATCCGCAACGAGCTGGAGAAGCTCGACTCCTGAGCGCGGCCTGACCGGCCGGCCCTAGGACGCGGCGCTGGTGCGCGCCGCTTCGTGGAAGTCCTGCATCGCCTGCACGGAGAGGCCGTGCTTGCGCATGGACTCGATCGCGGTCGCGATGATGCGGGCTCCGAAGACCGTCGTGATGGTCGGGATGTCGCGGTTCAGGGCGGCGGTGCGGATGGCTTTCTCGTCTTCGCGCGTTGTCGGGTCGGCGGTCGGCGTGTTGATCACCAGGTGCACCTCGCCGTTCGTGATCACGTCGGTCACGTCCGGACGACCCTCGCCGCGCTTGAACAGCATGCGCGCGTCGATGCCCGCGTTCTTCAGCGCCGCGGCCGTGCCGGGCGTGGCCATGAGCGTGAAGCCCAGCTCGTCGAGCCGCTTTGCGAGCTCGACCGCGGCCGGCTTGTCGCGGTCCTGCACCGACAGGAAGATCGAGCCCTCGAGCGGGAGCGTGCGCCCCGCGCCCATGAAGGCCTTGGCCACGGCGCAGCCGAGGTCATTGTCGATGCCCATCACCTCGCCCGTCGACTTCATCTCGGGGCCGAGGATGATGTCGGTGCCCGGGAACTTGTTGAACGGGAAGACCGGGCCCTTCACCGAGAAGTGCGGCGGCACGATCTCCTTCGTGAATCCGATGTCGGCCAGCTTCTCGCCGGCCATCACGCGCGACGCGATGCCCGCCAGGTTGTGGCCGATTGCCTTGGACACGAAGGGCACCGTGCGCGAGGCGCGCGGGTTGACCTCCAGCACGAAGACCGTGCCGTCCTTGACCGCGTACTGGATGTTCATCAGCCCGCGCACGCCCACGGCCTCGGCCAGCGCGCGCGTGTGCTCGCGGATCGTGTCCTGCACCTCGGTGGGCAGGCTGTAGGGCGGCAGCGTGCAGGTGCTGTCGCCGCTGTGGATGCCGGCCTGCTCGACGTGCTCCATGATCCCGCCGATCACGAAGGTCTCGCCGTCGTAGACCGCGTCCACGTCGACCTCGGTCGCGTTCTCGAGGAACTGGTCGATCAGGATCGGGTGGTCGGGGCTGGCCTCGACCGCCGTGTGGATCCACGACATCAGCGACTTGCGGTCCCAGACGATCTCCATGCCGCGACCGCCGAGCACGAAGCTCGGACGCACCACCAGCGGGTAGCCGATGCGCGCGGCGACCTCGTCGGCCTCGTCGGGCGAGGTCGCGATGCCGTTGTTGGGCTGCGGGATGTCGAGCCGCTCGAGCAGCTCCTTGAACTGCTCGCGGTCCTCGACCATGTGGATGGCCTCGGGCGTGGTGCCGAGCACGGTGACGCCCGCGCGCTGCAGCGGCATGGCGATGTTCAGCGGCGTCTGCCCGCCGAACTGCACGATCGCGCCCTCGATGCCCTGCGTCTCGTGGATGTGCAGCACGTCCTCGACGGTGAGCGGCTCGAAGAACAGCTGGTCGGAGGTGTCGAAGTCCGTCGACACCGTCTCCGGGTTGCTGTTCACCATGATGATCTCGTACCCCTGCGCGCGCAGCGCGTAGCACGCCTGCACGCAGCAGTAGTCGAACTCGATGCCCTGGCCGATGCGGTTGGGCCCGCCGCCCAGCACCATGATCTTCTTCTTGCCGGTGTCGACGACCTCGGTCTGCGTCTCGTAGGTCGAGTACAGGTACGGCGTGAACGACTCGAACTCGCCGCCGCAGGTGTCGATGCGGCGGAAGACCGGCACGATGCCCAACTCGTGGCGACGCAGGCGCACGCGCGCGGGGTCGGTGCCGAACACGCGTGCGATCTGCTCGTCGCTGAAGCCGGCGTGCTTGTATTCGGTGAGCGCGCTCGCGGGCACGTCCTCGAAGCTGCCGAAGCGCTCCATGCTCGCCTCGACCTCGACGATGCCGCGCAGGTGCTCGATGAACCACGGGTCGATGCGCGTCAGCTCGTGGATCTGGTCGGGCGTGATGCCCGAACGCAGCGCCAGCCGGACGGTTTGCACGCGGTCGTGCAGCGGCACGCCGAGGCGGCGCCTCAGATCGCGCACGCTGGGCCGGCCGCGGCGCGGCGCGTGCGGCAGGAAGGGATCGTTGCTCTTCAGCCCGAGCCCCGGGTAGCCGCTCTCGAGGCCGCGCAGCGCCTTCTGCATGGCCTCCTTGAATGTGCGCCCCATGGCCATGGTCTCGCCCACGGCCTTCATCTGCGTGCCCAGCGTCGGGTCGGCTTCGGAGAACTTCTCGAAGGCGAAGCGCGGGATCTTGACCACCACGTAGTCGATCGTCGGCTCGAAACAGGCCGGCGTCTTCTTGGTGATGGTGTTCGGGATCTCGTCCAGGCTGTAGCCGACCGCCAGTAGCGCGGCCATCTTGGCGATCGGGAAGCCGGTGGCCTTGGATGCCAGCGCCGAGCTGCGCGAGACGCGCGGGTTGACCTCGATCACGATGCGCTCGCCGGTCTTCGGATCGACCGCGAACTGGATGTTGCTGCCGCCCGTCTCGACGCCGATCTCGCGGATGATCGCGATCGACTCGTCGCGCATCTCCTGGTACTCGCGATCGGTCAGCGTCTGCTGCGGCGCGACGGTGATCGAGTCGCCCGTGTGTACGCCCATCGGGTCGAGGTTCTCGATCGAGCACACGATGACCACGTTGTCCTTGCGGTCCCGCATGACCTCGAGCTCGAATTCCTTCCACCCGGCGACGCTCTTCTCGATCAGCACCTCGGTGTTGAGCGAGAGCTCGAGGCCGCGCGCGGTGATGCGCTCGAACTCCTCCTGGTTGTAGACGATCCCGCCGCCCGTGCCTCCCATCGTGAACGCCGGCCGCACCACGGCCGGGAGCCCGATCTCGCGCACGATCTCTCGCGCCTGCTCCATGTTCCACGCGACGCCGGAGGGCGGTACGTTCGCGCCGACCGTCGCCATGGCGTTCTTGAACAGGTCGCGGTCCTCGGCCTTGCGGATGACCTCGGCGGTCGCGCCGATCATCTCGACGCCGTACTTCTCGAGCACGCCCGCCTCGTGCAGCTGGATGGCGGCGTTCAGCGCGGTCTGGCCACCGAGCGTCGGCAGCACCACGTCGGGGCGCTCCCTCTCGATGACCTTGGTCAGCACCTCGATCGTGATCGGCTCGATGTAGGTGCGATCGGCCATCGCCGGGTCGGTCATGATCGTGGCCGGGTTGCTGTTGACGAGGATGACCTCGTACCCGTCCTCGCGCAGCGCCTTGCAGGCCTGGCTGCCCGAGTAATCGAACTCGCACGCCTGGCCGATCACGATCGGCCCGGACCCGATGATCAGGATGCGGTGGATGTCGGTGCGACGCGGCACGCAAGGCTCCCCGGGAGAAGGTGCAGCAAATTTGGAGCAGTCTAGCGGTCGGCCCGATGGGCGGCGAGGGCCAAACCGATCCGCGCCGCCACGTCCTCGGGCAGCAGGCCCTCCTCGCCCTGCTCGGCGGCGGCCAGGTCGCCTGCGACGGCGTGGGCGTGCACCCCCAGCGCAGCCGCCTCGGCGGGGTCCGGGAGCACGCCCAGCAGGGCGCCGATGACCCCCGCCAGGACGTCGCCCATGCCGCCCGTGGCCATGCCGGGGTTCCCGGCCGGCTCCACGTAGGCGCGCCGGCCGTCGGTCACGACCGTGCCCTGGCCCTTGAGGACCACCACTGCGCCGGTGCGCCGGGCCAGCTCGACGGCGGCCGGCACCCGCTCCTCGGGCGCCGGTCGCTCGCCGCCCGCCAGGCGCGCAAACTCGCCCGGGTGGGGCGTGAGCACGGTCGGGGCGGAGCGCCCGGCGAGCGCCTCGACCCCGCCGGCCGCGAGCAGGTTCAGGCCGTCGGCGTCCAGCACGACCGGCAGGTCCAGCCGCGCGAGCAGCGTGGTCAGCAGCTCGCCGGTCGAGTCCTCGGTGCCCGCTCCTGGGCCGATGACCACGCTGGTGCAGCCCTCGGCCTCGGCCAGGATCGCCTCGGCCGCATCCGCCGAGAGCCCGCCGGCCTCGGTCTGCTCGCAGGGCAGCACGGTCGCGAAGGGCGCGGCCGGCAGCACGGCCGGCACGATCTCGCGGGGCAGCGCCAGCCGCACCAGCCCGGCGCCGGCACGTCCCGCGCCCAGCGCCACCAGCGCGGCTGCTCCGGGAAACCGCCGGCTGCCCGCCGCGATCAGCACCGAGCCGTAGTCCCCTTTGTGGCTGTCGGGCGCGCGCTCGGGCAGCGACGGCAGCGTCAGCGGCAGGCTGGCCTCCATGGCGTCCAGGGTAGCGCGGCGACGATCGGAAGGGCGAGCCCGACGCCACGGAGGGCCGACCCCGCGATGGCTATACTCGGTGCCATGAGAGAGGTCGAGCTCTACCGCATCGTGCACAACGACCAGAGTCCCGAGTGCCAGATGTACCTGCGCGAGAAGGATGGCGGGCGGGTCTTCCCGGTCATCATCGCCATGAACGAGATGGCGGAGATCCACCGCAAGGTGCACGAGACCCCGACACGCCGCCCGATGACGCACGACATCTTCGCCGGGCTGATGGGCAAGCTGCGCACCGAGCTCGAGGCCGTGGAGATCACGGAGCTGAAGGACGACGTCTTCTACGCACGGATGAACTTCAAGTGCGACGACGGCGAGGGCTTCAGCATGGACGCCAGACCCTCGGACGCGGTGGCCATCGCCACCGGCGTGCAGGCGCGCATCTTCGCGTCCGAGAAGATCCTCGACGAGATCGGCATCGTCGAGGTGGAAGAACCCGAAGGCGGCGGCGACGCCGACTCGGCCTGATTCACGGGAGGGGTGGCAGAGTGGTCGATTGCGACGGTCTTGAAAACCGTTGGCCCGAGAGGGCTCGTGGGTTCGAATCCCACCCCCTCCGCCACCCGCGGGGGCTCACGCCCCGACGCGGCGAGGCGGCCGGCGTCCAGACGGAGGCGGCGTTGACAACGGACCCCGCTACGCCGTTCAATCCGCACCCCCGTGCGGGCAGGTGGCAGAGAGGTCGAATGCGGCAGATTGCTAATCTGTTGACCGGGGTTTTTCCCGGTCCGCGGGTTCGAATCCCGCCCTGCCCGCCATTTCGCCGCGCTCCTCTCGCGCGCGCGGCCGTCCTGCTCCTGCTGGTCGGCATCCTCTCCGGCTGCGTCACGCGCCGTCTGTTCCTGGTGAGCGATCCACCCGGCGCGACCGTGATCCTCGACGGCAAGGAGGTCGGCCGCACGCCCTACCAGGAGGACTTCATCTCCTACGGCGTGCGTCGGCTCGAGCTGGAGATGCCCGGCTACGCGCGGCGCGTCGAGCTGCTCGACGTGGACAACCCGTGGTGGCAGGCCTTTCCGATCGACATCGTGACCGACCTGCTGCTGCCCTGGACCATCGAGGACGACCGCACGTTCAGCTTCCGCATGCTGGCCGTGGACCCCGAGGCCTCCAGCTGGGACGACGCGCGCGCGGCGTACGAGCGCATGCGCGAGTTCAAGACCGAGAACCCGCCGCCCGCCGACACGGACGGCTGAGCCGATGGCGGACGCGGGCCCGGCCGGCCACGGGCTTCAAGAGCGAGGCGACCTCGCCGGTCGCCGCGTCGTGCTGCTCGGGCTCGGGCGATTCGGCGGGGGGCTGGGTGCCGCGCGCTGGCTGCTGGGCCAGGGCGCCGAGCTGACCGTCACCGACAAGGCTGCGCCCGAGACGCTGGCCGGGCCCGCGGCCGAGCTGGCCGCCGCCGGCGCGCGCCTGGTGCTGGGCGGTCACGACGACGTCGACTTCGCCGCCGCCGACCTGCTGGTGGTGAATCCCGCGGTCCCGCTCGACGCGCCGCCCGTGCGCGCCGCGCTGGACGCCGGCGTCCCCGTCACCTCGGAGATCTGCCTGCTGGTCTCGCGCTGGCCGGGGCCGGTGCTGGGCGTGACCGGCAGCAACGGCAAGTCCACCGTGACCGGGTTGTGCCACGCGCTGCTCGCCACGGCCGGGCGAGCCGCCTCGCTGGGCGGCAACATCGGCGGCTCGCTGCTCGACCGGGTCGAGCGCGCCGAGCCGGGCGAGGTCGCCGTGCTCGAACTGTCCTCGTTCATGCTCGACCTGCTCGCGCGCGAAGGGCTCGGTCCCGAGGTCGCGGTGATCACGAACATCACGCCCAACCACCTCGACCGGCACGGGAGCATGGAGGCCTACGCGGCCGCCAAGCGCTCGATCCTGCAGCGCGCCCGCACCGCGGTGCTGTTTGCGGAGGACGAGCTGGTGCGCGAGGCGGCCGACGCTTTCTCGGGCCGAGCGCTCTGGTTCGGCGGGGAGGGCGACGTGCGCATCGGCGAGGACGGCGGCCTGCTCGACCGCCGCGGGGAGGCGCTGCTGGCGAGCGCCGCGATCCCGCTGCCCGGGCGCGCCAACCGCCTCAACCTGGCGGCCGCGCTGCTCGCGGTCTCGGCCGTGCTCGGCGACGAGGTGGCCGCGACGCGCGCCCTGCCCGGCGCGCTGGCGAGCTACGAGCTGCCGCCGCACCGTTGCCAGCCGGTGGGCACCTGGGGCGGTGTGGAGTGGATCGACGACTCGGCCTCGACCACGCCCGAGTCCACGCGAGCGAGCCTGGCCGCGGTGGGAGCGCCCGCGATCCTGATCGCCGGCGGACGCGACAAGGGCCTCGACGCCGCACCGCTTCTGGACGAGGCGCAGCGCGTCGCGCGCGCGGTCGTCGCGCTGGGCGAGCAGGGCCCGGCCCTCGCGCGCGAGCTCTCCTCGCGGGGTGTGGTCACGGAGGTCGTGCCGGACGTCGAGACGGCCGTGGCGCGCGCCGCGGCGCTGTCCCGACCCGGGGACACGGTGTTGCTCTCACCTGGATACTCGTCGCACGACAGCCACGCGAACTTCGTGGAACGCAGCGAGGCGTACGTACGCGCGGTGCTGGCCCATGCGGCGCGCTTGCCCCTGTCGCGTCAGCGGGAGGAGTGCTAGAAAGAGCCCGAGGCCCTCGGGACGCTGGCCTGAAGAGGAAACGATGCTGCATCGGTGTGATCGCTGCGACAACCCCGCCTCCGTGCACCTCACGGAGATCCGCGGGAAGGAGAAGTCCGAGCGCCACCTGTGCGAGAACTGCGCGCGGGCCCTGCACGTGCCGCAGGCCTCCAAGGAGCTGCAGAAGCTGCTCAAGACCTTCGCGCCGGGCCAGGTGCCGGGCGGCGAGCCGGCGGCGGGCACGGATCGAGCCTGCCCCGAGTGCGGCATGACCTGGGCCGAGTTCCGGCAGCACGGCCGCTTCGGCTGTTCGAGCGACTACGAGGTCTTCGCCAAGGAGATCGACCGGCTGCTCAAGCGCATCCACGGATCGACCGAGTACACCGGCAAGTCGCCCGGCGGCACGCCGGTGGAGCGCGGCCGCGAGATGAACGAGCTCGAGCGCGTGCGCCAGGCGCTGGCCGAGGCGGTCGAGGAGGAGAACTACGAAGAGGCCGCGCGCCTGCGCGACGAGATGTACCGGCTCTCGGACGTCGGCGAACCGGGCGAAGCGCCCGGCGAGGAGGAGGGCGCGTGACCGGCACCGACTCCTGGCTGCCGGGGCTGTGGATGCTGGGGGACGGACCCGAGCAGGACGTGGTCGTGTCCTCGCGCATGCGCCTCGCGCGCAACGTCGAGGGCTTCCGCTTCAAGTCGCGCCAGGAGCACGCCGAGGCGGGCGACAGCGAGGACGAGCGGTTGGTGGTCCGGCTGCGCGAGGCGCTCGCCGAGGCCGGGCCGGGACTGCGCTACGTCTCGATGACCGAGCTGGGCCCGACACAGCGCGAGGTGCTCTTCGAGCGCCACCTGGTCAGCGCCGAGCACGTGAACGACAAGCACGCGCGCGGCGTGGCCTACAGCACCGACGGCACGACCAGCGTGATGCTCAACGAGGAGGATCACCTGCGGCTGCAGGTCTTCGCCCCGGGCCTCGAGCTGGGGGCGCTGGACGAGCGGGTCAACGCGCTCGACGACGCCCTGGCCGAGCGCCTCGCCTACAGCTTCAACAGCCGCTACGGCTACCTCACCTCGTGCCCCACGAACACCGGCACCGGCCTGCGCGTCTCGGTCATGCTGCACCTGCCGGCGCTCTCCTTCCGGGGGGCGGACACCGGCTCGGGCAGCAGCTCCGAGAAGGGCATCGTGCGCGTGCACAAGGCGGCGCAGCGGCTGGGGCTCACGGTGCGCGGCGCGCACGGCGAGTCCTCGCGCGCGGAGGGCGATTTCTACCAGATCTCGAACCAGGTCACGCTGGGGCGCTCGCCGCAGGAGGCAGTGGCCGACCTGCAGTCGGTGCTCGACCTGGTGATCAACTTCGAGCGCAAGTCGCGCGAGTACGTCCTCAAGGACGACCGCACGCGCATCGAGGACGTCGTCTGGCGTGCCTGGGCGATCCTCTGCCACGCACGCCGTATCACGTCGCGGGAGGCCCTCGCGCACCTCTCGGCGCTGCGCCTGGGGGTCTGGTTGGGCGTGATGGATCGGGCTGAGGTTTCGACCCTCCACGCCCTGATGGTGCGCATGCAGCCCGGTCATCTGCAGCACGAGGCGGGCCGGGAGCTTCAGCCGGCCGAGCGGGACGTGGTGCGCGCCGAGCTCATTCGGGATAATCTCCAAAAGGCCTGAATACAGGCCTCCCGCCGTACCCGCCGGACTGCCGATGCTATACAGGCAGGCCGACCCTCTTCCCGGACGAGACACCATGTTCGATCGCTTCACTGACCGCGCCCGCAAGGTGATGAACCTCGCCAAGAGCGAGGCGCAGCGCCTCAACCACGAGTACATCGGCACGGAGCACATCCTGCTCGGCCTGGTGCAGGAAGGCTCGGGTGTCGCGGCCAACGTGCTGCGCAACATGGGCATCGACCTCAAGCGCATCCGCGCGGAGATCGAGAAGCTCGTCAAGGGCAGCTCGACCATGGTGCCCATGGGCAACCTGCCCTTCACGCCGCGCGCGAAGAAGGTGCTCGAGCTGTCGCTCGAGGAGGCCAGCCAGCTCGGCCACAACTACATCGGCACCGAGCACCTGCTGCTGGGCCTGATCAAGGAGAGCGAAGGCATCGCGGCGCGCGTGCTGACCAACCTCGGCGTGAAGCTCGAGGACGTGCGCGAAGAGGTGCTCGAGTTCCTCGGCGCGCCCCAGAGCGGCGAAGAGGGCGAAGAGGGCGAGCGCGTCGGCGGCGAGGAAGAAGGCGCCGAGGGCACGCCCCGCGGCGGAAAGGGCAAGACGCCCGCGCTGAACGCGTTCGGCCGCGACCTGACCAAGCTGGCGCGCGACAACCATCTCGACCCGGTCATCGGCCGTGCGGACGAGATCGAGCGCGTGATCCAGATCCTGTCGCGCCGCACCAAGAACAACCCGGTGCTGCTGGGCGAGGCCGGCGTCGGCAAGACCGCCATCGTCGAAGGGCTCGCGCAGAACATCATCACGAACGAGGTGCCGGAGATCCTCAAGAACAAGCGGCTGGTCGTGCTGGACCTGGCCATGATGGTCGCGGGCACGAAGTACCGCGGGCAGTTCGAGGAGCGCATCAAGTCCGTGATGAACGAGGTGCGCCGCGCCAAGAACATCATCCTGTTCATCGACGAGCTGCACACGCTGGTCGGCGCCGGCGGCGCGGAGGGTGCGATCGACGCGTCCAACGTGCTCAAGCCCGCGCTGTCACGCGGCGAGATCCAGTGCATCGGCGCGACCACGCTGACCGAGTACCGCAAGTACATCGAGAAGGACGCTGCGCTCGAGCGCCGCTTCCAGTCGGTCATGGTCGACCCGCCCAGCCCCGACCAGACGCTGGCCATCCTCAAGGGCCTGCGCGAGCGCTACGAGAAGCACCACAACGTGCAGATCACCGACGGCGCGCTGGAGCTGGCCGTCGAGCTGTCCACCCGCTACATCACCAACCGCTTCCACCCGGACAAGGCCATCGACGTGATGGACGAGGCCGGCGCGCGCGTGCGCCTCAAGGCGATGACGGCGCCGCCCGACCTGAAGGAGCTCGAGGTCGAGATCCTCAAGCTCGACAAGGAGAAGGAGGAGTGCGTCGCGGAGCAGGACTTCGAGCGCGCCGCCTACCTGCGTGACTACGCCGACAAGCTGCGCAAGAAGCGCGACACGATCGAGAAGGACTGGAAGAGCAACTCCACCGAGATCGACGGCACCGTCGACGAGGACGTGATCGCGGAGACGGTCAGCAAGATGACCAGCATCCCGCTCACGCGGCTCGACAAGGGCGAGGCCCAGCGCCTGCTCAAGATGGAAGACGAGCTGCACCAGACGGTGATCAGCCAGCACGAGGCCATCCAGGCGATCAGCAAGGCCGTGCGCCGCAGCCGCTCGGGGCTCAAGGACCCGCGCCGCCCGATGGGCAGCTTCGTGTTCCTCGGCCCGACGGGCGTCGGCAAGACGCACCTCGCCAAGCAGCTCGCGAAGTTCCTGTTCGGCAGCGAAGAGGCGCTGATCCAGATCGACATGTCCGAGTACATGGAGAAGCACAACGCCAGCCGGCTGGTGGGCGCGCCTCCCGGATACGTCGGCTTCGAGGAGGGCGGCCAGCTCACCGAGAAGATCCGCCGCCGCCCGTACGCGGTCGTGCTGCTCGACGAGATCGAGAAGGCGCACCCCGACGTCTACAACATGCTGCTGCAGATCATGGAGGAGGGCCGCCTGACGGACTCCTTCGGGCGTCAGGTCGACTTCCGCAACGTGCTGCTGATCATGACCAGCAACATCGGCGCCAGCATCATCAAGAGCCAGACGGGCCTGGGCTTCGCGTCGCGCGACACGGACAAGACCTTCGAGAAGATGCGCGCCAACCTGATGAACGAGGTGAATCGCCACTTCCGCCCCGAGTTCCTGAACCGCCTCGACGACGTGATGATCTTCCGTCCGCTGTCTGAGGAGGACCTCGGTCAGATCCTCGACATCGAACTGAAGGGCATCCGCGACCGTCTCGCCTCGCGCGGGCTGGTGCTGGAGCTGTCCGAGATGGCCACGAACGTGATCATCAAGAACGGCACCAACCTCGACCTGGGCGCGCGTCCGTTGCGTCGCGCGGTCGAGCGCTTCATCGAGGACGCGCTGTCCGAGGAACTGCTCAAGGGCTCCTTCGAGGGCTGCAAGCGCGTCACGGCGGATGCCGAGAACGCGGATGTCGAGGGCCTGACCTTCAAGGGCGTGGCCGAACCGGCTCCCGAGCCCGAGGAAGAGGTCCCGTCCGCCTGACGAGGGCCCGAGGGAAGCGAATGAGTCGTTCCGTCGCCTTGCCGGCGCTGGCGCTGGCCCTGTGCCTGGTCGCGCCGGCCGCACGAACGCAGGACGGTCACTCCGACGAGCACCGGGTCGCGCCGGCCGCAGGAACGCATGACGGTCACTCCGACGAGCACCGGGTCGCGCCGGCCGCACGAACGCATGACGGTCACTCCGGCGTGCACCGGCTGGGCGGCGTCGAGCCGCCCGACCCGGCCGCGCTGGCTGCGGACCCCGCCGCGTTCGAGGACATGCTCACCGAGCAGGGTCTCGCGCTGGACCTCGAGGCGGGCACGATCAGCGCGCGCGGCGGCACGCTGCACGACGCCGAGTCGCTGCGCTACCCGATCGAGTACCTGATGGTCACCGACCGCGGGCAGACGCACGAGTCGTTGTTCGTGGTGAAGGCGCAGCCCTCCGTGCTCGACGCCTGCCTGCGCGCGCTCGACCTCGTGCCCGGCCACCCGATGCGCTGGGTGGCGAAGGACCCGCAGCCGTCCGCCGAGGCCTTGGAGTCCGGCGACGACGTGCCCTGGGAGGCCTCGCCCGCCGACGGTCCGCTGATCGCGATCGAGGCCGTCTGGACCGACGACGACGGCCGCCACCACCGGCGGAGCCTCGAGTCGATGCTGATCGACGTGCGCGACGGCGAGCCCGTGGAGCAGCTCGACTGGGTCTACACCGGCAGCGGCATCGGTCCGCTGCGGCAGGGCCGGTCGGTCGTGCAGACATTCATGGCCGACCTGCAGGGCAACGTGATCGCCACCTGGCTCACCGGCATGGGCGCCGCGCTGTTCGAGCGCAACTCCCTCGACGGCGTCGACGACACGCTCTACACGATCAACCCCGACACCGCGCCGGCGCGCAACACGCCGGTCACGATCGTCTTCCGCGACACGAAGAAGGTTGCGCCGGTCGCCCCGCCGCCCGGCGGCGTGACGATGATCGAGGGCGAGGAGGGCGAGCGCTTGGACGCGTGGCTCACGCGCGCGGCCGAAGCGGGGTTCCATGGCGTGGTGCTCGTCGCGCGCGGCGACGACATCGTGCTGCACAAGGGCTACGGCCTCGCCGACCGCGAGTTTGGCGTGCCGATGAGCACGCGCACGGTGTTCCCGCTCGGCAACATGTCGGACAGGTTTCGCGAAACGGCCATCCTCCAGCTCGAGAGCCAGGAATTGCTGCAGCGGACCGACCGCTTCGCACGGCACCTCGACGACGTGCCCGAGGACAAGGCGATCATCTCGATCAGCCACCTGCTCGAGGATTCCTCGGGCCTGCCGATCATCCCGATGGACGGTCCACAACACGTCGACCTGGACGCGGCGGTGGCCGACGCGCTCGCGACGCAACTCGATTTCATGACGCCCGGTCAGCGACGAACGCGCAGCACACTGAACGGAACCCTGGTCGTCGCGGTCATCGAGAACGCGGCGAGCCTGTCGTGGGGGAACTACCTGGCCGAGAACGTGTTCGGCCCGGCGAACATGGCGGACAGCGGCCTGCTGGGCGAGCCTCGCTGGGCGGGCAGCCAACTCGCGGCGAGCTACGGAGAGGACGGGAAGCGACCCTCCCCGGTCACGTCCGTCCTGCTCTGGCCGCACGGCGGTTACGGGGCGATGGTCTCGTCCGTGCGCGACCTGTTCCGCTGGGACCGCGCGGTGGCCAACGGAGAAGTGATCGGGCTCGCGCTCGGGTCCGCGGTTTCGGGTATCGGGATGGGCGGCACACGCGACCACTTCATCATCACGCAGGCGGGCGACCATCCGTGGCTCACGCTACCGGAAGGCGATCACTGGTTCGGCATCGCGGCGAACACCAGGTTCACGCCGATCAACCCAGGGCACCTCGCCAAGGTCATGGCCGGCGAGGACGTCCCGCTGCCGACGCGCTAGGCCGCGCGGACGCGCCCCGGTGGTTCAGCCGCCGGCCGCGCGCGCGGCCAGCGCGGCGCGCTCCTGCTCGACGATCTCGTCGGGGATCTTGGCGAAGAGGATGCCCGGCTCGCCCAACGCGTGGCCGGCTGGGATCTCGTCGGGCGCGGACGCGTCGAGCGATTCACGAAGGCCCGTGTGGGTCCACACCTCGACCGGCGGCAGGGCCAGCATCTCGCGCAGACGCGCGGCGGCGGTGGGGACGAAGGGCGTCAGCAGCACCGACAGCGTGGCCAGGACCTGGATGTGCACCGCGACGGCCGCGCCGCAGGCGTCGAGGTCGGTCTTGCGCGTCTTCCACGGCTCCTGCGTGTTGAAGACCTGGTTGCCGGTGCGCCCGAGGTCCACGACCGCGTCGGCGGCTTCGCGGAAACGGAAGCCCTCAAGCTTCTCGGCCACCTTCGCGAGCGCGGCGGTGCGCGCGGCAGCGATCTGCTCGGCATGCTCGTCTGCACCGGCGGGCACCACGCCGCCGAGGTGGGTCTTCGTGAACTTCAGCACGCGGCTGGCGTAGTTGCCCATCACGTCGGCGAGGTCGGCGTTCACCGCGGCCTGCAATCCGGCGAAGGTGAACTGGCTGTCGGCCGTCTCGGGCATCGAGGTCGTCACGTACCAGCGCAGCGCGTCGGTGCCGAACAGCTCGGCCATGCGCGCGGTGTCCAGCGTCCACTGGTCGCTGGTCGAGAACTTGCGGCCCTCGAGGTTGTAGAACTCGTTGGCGGGCACGTTCTCCGGCAGCACCCAGCGCTCGCCGACGTTCGGGCCGATGAACGCGTCGCCCTCGCGCGCTTCGCCCTGCCAGGCGAGCATCGCGGGGAACACGACGCAATGGAACGGGATGTTGTCCTTGCCGATGAAGTGCACTAGTCGCGGCTCGTGCGTGTCGGTCGCGATCCAGTAGCGGCGCCACGCGTCGGCGTCGGCCTGTCCGCGCGCCCACTCGATCGTCGCGGAGACGTAGCCGATGGGCGCGTCGAACCAGACGTAGAGCACCTTGCCGTCGTGTCCCTCGACCGCGTTGCCGTCGAGGTCGGTCGCCGGCACCGGCACGCCCCAGCGCAGGTCGCGCGTGATCGGGCGCGAGGCGAGGCCCTCGCCCTCGATCAGCAGCTTGCCGAAGACGCCCGACTGCACGTTCTTCTTGCCGTCGCGCTTCAGACGCCAGAGCATGTCGGCAATCGGCTCGCCGCTCGGCGCGTCGGCCTCGGCCGCGGCCAGCATGCCCGCCGCGGACAGCGGCGACAGGTCCAGTTCGTACTGCATCGTGTCGCGCAGCTCGGGCGTGGCGCCGCAGGTCGCGCAACGCGGCTCGAGGATGCGCGTCGCCTCCAGCCAGGCGCCGCAGGCCTTGCACTCGTCGCCGCGCGCGGACGGCTCGTTGCAGACGTAGCAGGTGCCCTCCACGTAGCGGTCGGGCAGGAAGCGGTCGCAACTGGTGCAGTAGTGCTGCTTCTCGGCTTTCGGCGCGATGTGTCCCTCGCGCAGCAGGCGCAGGAAGAACTCCTGGCTGAGCGGGTAGTGCGGATCCTGCGCGCTCGTGCGCGAGTAGTGGTCGAACGAGATCCCGAAGTGCGCGAAGAAGGCCTGGATGTCGGCGTGCCAGTGGTCGACGTACTCCTGGTACGTCTTGCCCTCGCGCTCGGCGTTGACCGTGATCGCCACGCCGTGCTCGTCCGAACCGCAGATGTAGAGCACGTCGGTGCCGGCCAGGCGCTGGTAGCGCACGAAGAGATCGGCCGGCAGGTACGCGCCCGCGATGTGCCCGAAGTGCAGCGGCCCGTTCGCGTAGGGCAGCGCGCTGGTGACGAGCAGCGGTCGGTCCTTCGGTGTGGTGGCGTCGCTCACGATGCGGCTTCTGTATCAAAAAGGCGGGGCAGGGGCTCGTCGGCTCGCGGGAGGGACGACGTGAGACGCGTCCGTCGAGCCGGGGCGCAGAACCTCGCGACGATCAGGCCAGGTCGAAGACCAGCACCTCGGCGTCGTCGACACCCGTCAGCGTCAGTGCCGGCACATCCTCGACGGCCGCACCATCGCCGGCGTCCAGTCGCGTCCCGTCCAGGTCCAGCGCGCCGCGCGCCACGTGGATCCACGCGCCACGACCTGGCGGGAGCGCGTGCTCGACCGTGTCGCCGGGCGCGAGCAGCGCAGCGAAGACGTGCGCGTCCTGCTGCAACGTGACCGAACCCTCGGCGCCGTCGGGCGAGCCGATCAGCGCCAGGCGACCGCGGCGCGCCTCCTCGGGGAAGGCGCGCTGCTCGTAGCCCGGCGGCAGGCCCTTCTCCCGCGGGAAGATCCAGATCTGCAGCAGGTGCACCGGCTCAGCGTCGGAGGGGTTGAACTCGCTGTGCGTGACGCCGGAGCCGGCGCTCATGCGCTGCGCCTCGCCGGGGCGGATCACCGAGCCGTTGCCCATCGAGTCCTTGTGTTCCAGCGCGCCCGACAGCACCCACGTCAGGATCTCCATGTCTGCGTGCGGGTGCGTGCCGAAGCCCTGTCCGGGCTGCACGACGTCCTCGTTGAGCACGCGTAGCGTGCGGAAGCGCGTGTGGCGCGGGTCACGGTAGTCCGCGAACGAGAACGTGTGCTTCGCGAGCAGCCAACCGTGGTCGGCCTGGCCGCGATCGTCGGCGCGTCGGATCGTGATCATCGCGCGCTCATCTCTTCTTGGGCGACTCCAGGTAGAGCAGCGTCGCGCCGACGATCCCGAACGGTTGCAGCGGCGGGATGATGTTCACGGGCAGGCCGAGGCCGATCGAGAGGGCCCAGTGACGGCGGCACCACGCCACCCGCGCCGACGCGTTGTAGCGCTTGCGCGCGAGCGTGACGTCGAGCAGCGCGAAGCCCGTGTAGTAGAAGCCGGCCAGCAGGAAGAACGGCGCGCCGATCGCCGTGAAGCTGAGCACGAACAGGAAGGCCATCACGATCGTCTGACGCAGCGCGATGGAGAGCGCGGCGCGCAGCGCGAAGATCGAGTCGCCGATGATCTTCGACCAGGGCCGCCCCGGATCGGGGACCCCCAGCGCGACGTTCTCGACCTTCTCCGAGAGCAGGTCGTAGAAGGGCGCGTTGATGACGCCCGACACGATCAGCGTCACGACCAGCGCGGCGACGATCGCGACCATCCAGACCAGCGCCTGCAGCACGGGCAACAACACCACGCGCACGCCGTCGAACCAGCCCCAGTCCTGCGCGGCCAGGTCGGGCAGCCACGGCTCGGCCATCTGGTAGCCGAGCAGGATCAGCGCGCCGCACGTGGCCGCGTTGATCAGCAGCGGGATGACGATCCAGGTCCACAGGCGCGGGTTGTTGCCGACGAACGCCGCGCCGCGCACCGCGCCCTCGAGCCCAGACGGCAGGCCGGGCGGACGCTTGCGTGGCGCACGGGCTGTCTCCGACGAACCGCCGCAGCGATGACAGGATCCCGCGTCGGAGCCCTCCGGGAGCGCGCCGCAACGACGGCAGCGCTCGCTCGACGAGCCGGCTGCTCCGGGGCTCTCGTTCGGCGGCGCGGGCGGCCCGGACATGCCCCTTTGGTAAACTACCCCGCTTTGCAAGCCACGCTGTTTCTTGCGGAACGGGACGCCACCCGGCCGCGCAGCGCGGCACCATGGGGTTCTCCCAAAGGACCAGCAGCGCATGAGCGTCTACCGCGGCGTCGACTACTACCACCTGGACGAACTGCTCACCGAAGAAGAGCTCATGGTGCGCGACACCACGCGCGACTTCGTGTCCGAGCACGTCGTGCCCATCATCGGCGAGGCCTGCGACAAGGCCGAGTTCCCGATGCACCTCATCCCGATGATCGGCGAGCTGGGGCTGCTGGGCTGCAACTTGCCGGAGGAGTACGGCTGTGCGGGGCTCGGAGCGACGGCCTACGGCCTGATCTGCCAGGAACTCGAGCGCGGCGACTCAGGCCTGCGCTCGTTCGTGTCGGTGCAGGGCTCGCTGGTCATGTGGCCGATCAACGCGTACGGCAGCGAGGAGCAGAAGCAGAAGTGGCTGCCCGAGATGGCGGCCGGCCGCAAGATCGGTTGCTTCGGCCTGACCGAGCCCGACCACGGCAGCGATCCGAGCGGCATGGTCACGCGCGCGGTGAAGGACGGCGACGACTGGGTCATCAACGGCGCCAAGATGTGGATCACCAACGGCACCATCGCCGACGTCGCCATCGTGTGGGCCAAGACCGAGGACGGCATCCAGGGCTTCCTGGTCGAGAAGGGCACCGAGGGTTTCAGCGCGCCCGAGCAGAAGCGCAAGTTCAGCCTGCGTGCGAGCGTGACGTCCGAGCTGGTTCTCGAGGACGTGCGCGTCCCCGACAGCGCGCGGCTGCCCGGCGTCACGGGCCTCAAGGGCCCGCTCAACTGCCTGAGCCAGGCGCGCTACGGCATCGCCTACGGCGCGATCGGCGCCGCGCAGGCCTGTTACGACGAGGCGCTGAACTACACCAAGAACCGCACGCAGTTCGACCGGCCGCTGGCCAGTTTCCAGCTCGTGCAGGCAAAGCTCGCGCAGATGGTGAACGACATCACCGAGATGCAGCTCATCGCGTGGCGGCTCGGCAAGCTGAAGGAGGCCGGCAAGGTGCGCCCACAGCACGTGAGCCTGGCCAAGCGCAACAACGTCGGCAAGGCGCTGGCCATCGCCCGCGTCGCGCGTGACATGCTGGGCGCCAACGGCATCACGGCCGAGTACCAGTGCATGCGGCACATGTGCAACCTCGAGTCGGTCTATACCTACGAGGGCACGAACGACATCCACACGCTCATCCTGGGCCAGGACGTGACCGACATCGCCGCGTTCAGCTGAGCGGCCGCGACCGGGGAGGTTCATCCATGACGGCAGCCAGCCGGCGGGGCGCATTCATTGCCATCGTCGCGGTGGTGACGGTCGTGGCCGGGCTGGTCTGGTTGCTCGGGCAGGACGAGCCCGCGCCGCAGGACGTCGACGTGCTCTCGGGCGCGCCGGACGGGCAAGGCAACCCGCCGGTGTTCCACCGCCCGATGGATCCCGAACAACCCGAGCCGGTCCCGTTGCAGCCCGAGCCCGATGACCCCTCGGTGATGACGGTGCGGCCGAGGCACGAGCCCGAGCCGCTGATCGACTACGGGCCGGTCGTCGCGCAGGGCAACGTGGGATGGCCGTCCGGTTTCGGCGTCGATTCGGTCGAGGTGATCCTCTACGACGACGAGGGCTTCGAGCTCGACATCGCGGACACCGACGTCAACGGTGACTTCGAGTTGCGCTACGACGAACCGCTGCGCGCGGGCTGGGCCGTCGGGACCGAGGCCCAGGCCGTGGACTGGGGCGGCGAAACGACGTTCCTGCTGCCGGCGATGTGCAGTGAGCTGGCCGTGCACGTGCCCGGCGAGACGCCCGTGCTGTGCCACCTGCGTTTGGGCTTCCCGCCCACGATCTCGGGACGCGTCACCTCGCGCGAGGACGGCGCCCCGATCGAAGACGCGGAGGTCTACGCCGCCTCCACGTTGCGGCCCTGGGCGTTGGCTGAGATCAGCACCGACACGGAGGAGGACGGCAGCTACCTGCTGCCGCTGGGCGACCTTCCCAACCAGGACGTGATCGTCTGGTTCCTCGCCGACGAACACCAGGCGCACCTGGTCGGCCCGATGAGCTTGTCGCCGGCGGATGTGCCCGGCGAGGTCGTGCGCGTGGACGCCGCGCTCGACGCCGCCGCGACGCTGCGCGGGCGCGTGCTCGACGCGCTGACCGGCATCCCTGTCGACGGCGTGATGGTCACGGCCGGCAGTTCGTACGCGGCCTTCACGCGCTCGGGCGACTGGGACGTCACGGATGAGGACGGCAGCTTCCTTCTGGAGACGGGCGATCTGCCGCCGTTCGGCTCATGGCTGCTGGCCGCTGAGGACGGCTACGGCCCGGCGGTCGTGTTCCCCGACAGCCCGGCGGGCGAGCACGAGATCCACCTCGGGCCGATCCAGACCGTCGACGGGTACGTGTTCGACGCGGTCAGCGGCGAGCCGATCGAGGACGCCGACGTGATGATCGCGTTCATCGGCGACACCTGGGAGCTCGACCACGGTCTCTACGACGAGGAGTTCAGCGACGAAGAAGGCCACGTCGTGATCGAACTGGTCAGCGTGCCGATCGGCGCGGCGCGCGTGCGCGTCATCAGCGACGATCACGTGCCGCTGGACGTGCCCCTCGAAGCCGTGGCGAGACCGGTCACCGGCAACACCTGGGAGCTGGTCGTCCGACTCACTTCGCTTTGAGCTTCGCCTTGTAGCGACCGCCGCCCGAGCCCGGGTTGCTGATCGTGACGAGGTAGGTGCCGGGCACGTTCACCAGGATCTTCTTCAGCTCGGCCGAGCTGCCGTCGGCCTTCGCCTTCTTGGGCTTACCGTAGGTGAAGTCGCCCGGGTCGTCGTCGAAGGCGAAGTCGACCACGGTGCCGTCCTTCTTCTCGCCCTTCACGGAGAGGTCGAGCGTCTGCCCCGCGGCCAGCGTGAGCAGGAAGGAGTGCTCGTTGAGGCTCCCCAGGAAGGCCGACTCGAGTTGCAGTTGCATGCCCTTGCTGCTGGCGGTCGCGTCGAGCGTGTACGCGTTGCCGGGGCCGGTGCCGGTGATGCCGTGCGCGAGGAACGCGCCGAGCAGGGGGCCGGCGTTCTTGAGGCCCTTCTTCTTGTCTGCCAGCAGCGTGTCCATCATCGCTTCGAAGCACTGGTAGTAGTACGCCGCGTAGGCGGCGCCGGCGTTCGCCGGCGTCACGACCGGGAAGCCGGCTTCCGCGGTGCTCTGCGGCCAGCCGGGCAGGCCGTTGAGGAAGAGGTCGTCCGTGACCTTCTCCTTGAGGTTCTCGCGCGCGCGCCAGAGCGCGGTGCCGAACACGAGCCCGGCCACGTGCTCCTCGGGCAGGCCCGTTCCGCCGACTTCGTTCCACAGATCGTCGGGAAGCGTGACCTCGTCCGTCAGGTCGCGCAGCGAGTCGCCGGGCGCCGGGGCCGGGATGTCGTCGGCCGAGTGCAGCTTGAACACGAACCCGATGCGCGGGTCGTCCAGGTAGCTCGCGGCCGCGTAGTCCGCGATGGCCTCGTTCACGGCGCGCGGCGGCGTGTCGACCGGCGCGTCGATGAACTCGTTGCCGCCCTTGTGCACGGCACCATGCGCGTACTCGTGGCAGACGATCGACGGGTCGCGCGAGATGTCGTTCATCGCATCGAGTGCGGACGTCGAGGAGTCCTCGAAGGCGAAGAAGCCGGGGGCGTTGAGGTCGAGCGCGGCGGTGCTGTAGTACGCGTTCGCCGAGCCGAGGCCGATGGCGTTGACGATCACGGGCATGCACGAGTCGCTCGGCAGCGTGCCCATGACGTCCGTGAGGAACTCGGCCATGCGCGTCATCCACGAGTAGGTGTTGACGTGGTCGAACGCGTCGTAGGTCGGGATCAGCCCGCTGATCGAGGTTGGGTCGTCGTCCTGGTGCGGGAAGCTGTACTTGCTGTTCCAGATCACGACGCCGTCGTCGTTGTCGATGATCCGCACGTAGCGGCCGCCGAGCACCCCGTCGGCGACGATGACGGTTCCGTTGAGTGCGATGTCCTCGTTCGTCAGCTGCGGCAGGTTGACGTTGCCTTCCTTGCCGATGATGGCGTCCTTGACCGACTTGTAGCCGAGCCCCTTGCCCTTGCCGGTCCCGAACACGATGTCGGTGCCGTTGTAGGTGAGCGTGCCCTGCCCGCCGCCGCCCGTCGCCCGGTTGTCCATCACGCGCGCCACCGTGCCGTCCGCGGCGCGCACCTCGACGGCCATCGGGACGAGGCCCTCGCGCCGCACGAACTCGACGCGCCACAGCAGCTCGGCTCCGCCGACCAGCGCGCGCGCGATGCCCCGGGCCGTCGGCGCGCCGCGCAATGCGTCGGCTTGCACACCGACGTGCAGCATCGCGATGTCGATCGCCGCGTCGGCGTCCAGGGACGGCGGCGGCAGTGTCGCGCCGGGCGGGGAGACCACGCCGTGCGCGGCATCGCCACGACCCTGCGCGTCGAAGTGCAACCACAGCCCGTGACCGACCAGCTCGAAGCCGTGCACACTCTGCGGCATGGAGACCCAGCGCGCGCGGCCCCCGGCGTCGAACGTGAGCACGCGCGGCGTCTGCAGCACGACCGCGCCGGTCGCGTCGAAGAGGGGGCCGAAGCGCGTCGCGAAGTCCTGCGCGCGCGCCACCGCATCCGCGCCGTCCAGCGCCAGGCTGCCGTCGAAGGTGCCGGTCAGCCGACGCAGCGCGCCGGTCACCGGGTGCGCCGCGATGCGCAACGACGCGGCGTCTGGCCCGAGCGCCTGCAGCTGCGCGGAGACGTCCTCGCGCGGCCCGTCACCCGTGACCGCCGGGACGATCTGCGCCTTCGTGGGCGCACCGATCGCAGCCAGGAACACGGCCAGCGCGGCGGCGACAAGGACCCTCTTCGTCATGGGTTTCCTTTCGGCAGCCCGCTGCGTTCCCCTTGACCGCTCCGCGCTAGCATGCCGCAAGGAGCCGGGAAACGCAGTACAGCTAGCCGGACGACTTGCTGACGTAGGCCATGCGCAGGTTCGTGAGCACCCCGGTCAGGTACTCATCCTCCTCTGTGGTGCGGTTTCCGCGCGTCTTGTCCTCGAGCATCGCGATGACGTCGATGAGGAATCGCGCCGTGCGCAGGTCCTTTTCGCGCTTGCCGGTGAGCGGGTTCTCGGTCTCGCCGAGCGCCATGCCGACCTGACTCGCAAGGTGGAAGACGTGGATCTGCAGGCTGGCTTCGGGGATGCCTGCGTCACCCGCGCCCGCGTCGCCTGCATGGCCCGGGTCGCCGCCGGTCTCGACCGGCGTGTCCTCGGCCGGTGCCCCCTCGTCGTTGCCGTCGCTCATCCACCGTCTCCCGCGGCAGCGCCCCGTCATCCATGGCCGCAGCCGGCCTTGCTAGCAGCTAACCCGCCGCGGCTCCGACGCGTCCGGCGTTGGTCGCGCGCTCCAGCGCGGCCTTCACGAAATCGCGGAAGAGCGGATGCGCGGCGGTGGGTTTGCTGCGGAACTCGGGATGATACTGCACTCCCACGAACCATGGGTGGCCGGGGATCTCCACGATCTCGACCAGATCGGTCTCGGGACTGCGTCCCGTGGCCGACATCCCGTGATCCTCGAGCATTCCCCGGTACTCGTTGTTCACTTCGTAGCGGTGCCTGTGGCGCTCGGAGACTTCGTCCACGCCGTAGGCGTCGCGCGCACGCCCGGGCAGCAACTGGCAGGGCTGGGCGCCGAGCCGCATCGTGCCGCCCATGTCGGTCACGCGTTGCTGCTCGTCGAGCAGGCAGATGACCGGATGCTTCGTGGCGGGGTCGATCTCGGAGCTGTTGGCTCCTTCGAGACCGCACACGTTGCGCGCGAACTCGATCACCGCCATGTGCAGGCCGTAGCACAACCCGAAGTACGGCACCTCGTTCTCGCGCGCGTACTTCACCGCGAGCACCTTGCCCTCGATGCCGCGCCCGCCGAAGCCGCCCGGCACCAGGATGCCGTGCGCGCCGAGCAGTGCCGCCTCGACGTTGTCCTCGGTGAGCGTGTCGCTGGACACCTTGTGCAGGCGCACGCGCACGTCGTTCTCGATGCCCGCGTGCGCGATGGCCTCGTAGATCGACTTGTACGCGTCGTTCAGCTCGATGTACTTGCCGACCACCGCAATCTCGATCTCGCGCTTGGCGTTCACGACCGTGTCGACGATGCGATCCCAGGCCGATAGGTCGGGCTCGCGCAGCTGCAGGCCCAGCGCCTCGCCGGTCATGGTGTGGATGCCCTGGTCGCGCAGCATCAGCGGCAGCTCGTAGATCGTGTGCGCCACGTCGCGCTCCTCGATCACGGCCTCGCCGCGCACGTTGCAGAAGAGCGAGATCTTGCGGCGCATCTCGCCGGTCATGGGTTGCGTCGTGCGGCACACGAGGATGTCGGGCTGGATGCCGATCTCGCGCAGCTTGCCGACCGACTGTTGCGTGGGCTTGGTCTTCAGCTCGCCGCTCGCCGGCAGGTAGACCAGCAACGTCAGGTGGATGAACAGACACTCGCCCGCGTCGTGCTCGATGCTGTACTGCCGGATGGCTTCGAGGAAGGGCAGGCTCTCGATGTCGCCCACGGTGCCGCCGATCTCGGTGATGACGACGTCCACGTCCGGGGCGGCCAACCGGTCGACGCCCGCCTTGATCTCGTCGGTGATGTGCGGGATGACCTGCACCGTCTGGCCCAGGTACTCGCCGGCGCGCTCCTTGTTGATGACCGACTGGTAGATCTTGCCGGTGGTGTAGTTGCAGTCGGCGGTCAGGGGCGCGTTCGTGTAGCGCTCGTAGTGCCCGAGGTCGAGGTCCATCTCGGAGCCGTCGTCCAGCACGTAGACTTCGCCATGCTGATAGGGGTTCATCGTCCCCGGGTCGACGTTGATGTACGGATCGAACTTCTGCATCCGCACGCTCAGGCCGCAACTCTCCAGGATGCACCCGAGGCTGGCTGCGGTGAGGCCCTTGCCCAGCGAGGACACGACGCCGCCGGTGACGAAGATGTGCTTGGTCATGGAGTCGGTTCCGACGCGTTGCCGCTGAGTTGTCTCTCGACGAATCGAGCGTAGTCCGCGGGGGTGTCGATTCCCAGCGAGGGGTGCTCGCTGAGGACCACGGCGATGCGCATTCCCAACGCCATGGCGCGCAGCTGCTCGAGCCGCTCGCGGAGCTCGAGCGCCGCCGGAGGCGCCGCGGCGAAGCGCAGCAGCGCCTCGCGTCGCCAGGCGTACACCCCGAGGTGCGCGTGGGCGCCCATCGGGTCGGTCCCGTGGGGGATCGGGCTGCGCGAGAAGTAGAGCGCGCGGCCGGCGTCGTCCATCACCACCTTCACGGTGTGGGGGTCGGCCAGCAGGTCTTCCTCGCCCGGTTGCAGCGGGCGGGCCAGCGTGACCATCTCCTCGTCGCCGCCGGCCAGGCGCTCGACCATGCGGTCGAGGTCGCCGGGGTCGATCTCCGGCTCGTCGCCCTGCACGTTGACCACCAGCGACTCGTCGCGCGAGGCCACCACCTCGGCCACGCGGTCGCTGCCGGACGCGCAGGTCGGGCTGGTCATCACCGCCTCGGCGCCGAACGCCTTCGCCGCGGCCAGGATGCGCTCGTCGTCGGTGGCGACGATCACGGGGTCGAGCCGCGTGGCGCGGCTGACCTGCTCCCAGACGTGCTGGATCAGCGGCTTGCCGGTCTCGTCCAGCAACGGCTTGCCGGGAAGGCGGGTGGAGCCGTGGCGGACGGGCAGGATGGCCGCCGCGCGGGCGGTCACTGCTGCCTCCGGAAGATGTCGGCGCCGGCGGGGTTGTCGATGAACTGCAGGCCGCCGATGTGGCCGTAGTAGTACTGCACGACGAGCTTCATGCTCGCGAAGGCCTCGATCATCTCGGCCGTGGCGTCGTTGTTCGGCATCACGAAGGTGTGCGCGCTGCTCCCGTCGCGCACCTCGACCCAGCCGCGGATGCCCGAGGCCTGCGGCGCGGTGCCGCTGCCGGCCAGGTCCTGGAACTCGAGCTTGTCGAGGTCGCGGATCAGGTCGTCCATGAGGTCGTCGGGCGCGAGCTTCAGGGAAGCGCTGGCCCGGGCGCTCGAATAGACGTCCTGGTAGTCCGGATGGCTCTCGTTGGCCAGTTCCAGGAGCAAATTGTTCTTCGCGTCGTACAATCGCACCATGAGGCGCGCGTCGGAATGATCCAGCATGGCGACAGCGCCGCACGCAGGGAGAAGGCTCAGCAGGGCGCCGAGGAACACCGCGTTTCGGAACGTCCGGATCAAGCGACGGAGACTAGGAAATCGCCGGAAACCGTGTCAAGCCAAGGTGATACGGCGCACGGCGCGCTCACGCTGGACGACCTCGCGGGCTACCCCTACGTCGTCCTGAAAGACGAGGGGCACGCGGCCCGGGTCGTCCGCTACGACCTGCCCGACGGCCCGGTCGTGCTCAAGGAATGGGTGCCCCAGAAGGGTCGGTTGCTGGTCGCGTGGGCCAAGCTGCTGATGCGGCGCGAGATCCGTCATTACCGGCTTCTCAACGGAACTCCCGGCATTCCCCGCTACCGCGGGCACGAAGGCGACTCGGCGCTGATTCTCGACTTCGTCGACGGCGTGCCGATCCACCGCAACCTCCCGCCCGAGTTGCTGCGCGCCGGCCTCGACAGCCTCGATCGCGTGCTGGAGGCCCTGCACGTGCTCCGTTTCGCCCATCTCGATCTGCACCAGAAGCTCAACGCGATCATCGACCGGCGCGGCCACACCTGGGTGATCGACCTCGGACAGGGCCTCGACTGCTCGCGCGGCGTCCTGCGCTGGATGATCTTTCCACTACTTGCCCGCGTGGATCGCAACGCCGCGTTGAAGTTCCGGGCACGCTACGCGCCGGAGACCTTGCCCAACGCCGTCCGCGCGAAGCTGGTGCGGCGCCACGCCGAGCGGCGGACGCGCTGGCCCAAGCACATCGCCCGCTGGCTGCGGCGCACCTTCATCGACAAGGACTGAGCGGGCCGGCGGCTCGCCGCCGCGCGCGCAAAGTGTTTTCCGCGTCGATTGAAACGGGGTTTTCGCCCTCCTAGGATCGATCCCTGGTAGCTGGACCGGTTGCGGTGCGGGAGGTGAATGCGTGGGTGGCATGGGATCAGTCGAGCGCGTACTCGTGCTCGGAATCGTGGTGGTGATCGTTGCGATCCTCGGCATCGCCGTCTGGGGCGCGACCGGAGACGATGCAGGAGCGTTGGCGAATGCCGCGACCGATGGCGGCGCGGCAGTCGCCGACGGTCCTGATCGTCCCGCGCTCAAGAACGCGCGCAAGAACGACAGCCCCGCGGCGGTCGAAGAGATCGAGCGTTGGAAGCGCGCGCGCGAAGACCTGCACAAGCAGGTCAAGCAGAACAACCCCGCGCTCAAGAACCAGGGCACGAAGAACAAGTCGCTGAACGTGAAGCCGGACCTCGAGTCCAAGGTTCAGGAGCTGGTGGCGCAGCAGCCGCAGTCCGAAGCAGCCAAGCCCGTGGAGCCGAGTCCTTCGCCGGTCGAGCCGAGGGCGAAGGGCCGCGTGATCCACACCGTCGTCGCCGGCGACAACCTCTGGAAGATCACCTACAAGTACTTCGGCAACAGCGACATCCAGGCCAACCTCGACAAGATCCTCGCGGCGAACACGTCGTTGGACGAGGACGCCTACCTGCAGATCGATCAGCAGCTCGTGATCCCCGTCGGCGATGCCGCCGCTGCGCCGGCGTTGAAAGCCACCGCGACGCCCAAGGCGAAGTTCTCCGGTGACCTGTACGAAGTCGCCGAGGGCGACACGCTCAGCGGCATCGCGTCGAGCATGCTCGGCAGCAGCCAGCGCTGGGACGACATCTACCAGTTGAACCGTGACCGCATCGTCGCGCCCGACAGGTTGCAGGTCGGCATGACGCTGAGGCTGCCGAAGAACTGAGCCGGCCCTGGTCGGCCCGGACAACGCGCGCGCGGAAGAGGCGCGCACGACGAGGGTCCTCGTCGGCCTGATGTCGGGCACCTCCGCGGACGGCATCGACGCCGTCGCACTGCGCATCGATGCGGACACCGGCGTGTCGCCGACCGTGCTCGCGCACCATCACGAACCCTACGAGCCGGCGTTCCGTACGCGCCTGCTGGATTTGCCCGAGGCGACGCCGCGCGAGATCGCGCTGCTGAACCGCGAGTTGGGCGAGCGCTTCGCCGATGCGGCGTTGGCCGCGATGAACACGGCGCAGTTGGCGGCGACCGACGTCGCGGGCGTGTGCACGCCCGGCCACACCGTCGTGCACATCCCGCCTGAACCGGGCGCGCCCGCCGATGCCGGCGGCACGCAAGGCGCCACGCTCGCGCTGGGTGACGGCGACGTGATCGCCGAGCGCACCGGCTGCACCGCGATCACCGACGTGCGCGCCGCGGATCGCGCGGCCGGCGGTCACGGTGCGCCGCTCGTGCCCTGGGCCGACGCGGTGCTGCTGCGATCGGGTGGTTCGGGGTCCGTGCGCGCAGCGCTGAACATCGGCGGCATCGCCAACGTGACCGTCGTCCCGCCGCGCGGCGATCCCGTCGCCTTCGACACCGGCCCCGGCAACATGCTGATCGACGGTGCGCTCGCGCGCGCGACGCACGGCGAGCGCAGCTTCGACGAGGGCGGCGCGCTGGGCCTGGCCGGCACGGTGGACGCCGTCTGGCTCGCGACGCTGCTGGCCGAGGACGACTTCCTCGCACAGCCGCCGCCGCGCAGTACCGGCCGCGAGCGCTACGGCCAAACCTTCCTCGACCGGCACGGCGAATGCATCACCTCGATGGCCCTGCCGGACCTGGCCGCAACGCTGGCGGCCTACACCGTGGAGGCCGTCGCGCTCGCGCTCGCCGAGCACGTGCCGCAGCGCCCGTCGGAGTTGATCGTCTCGGGCGGCGGCGCCTTCAACCGTTGCCTGATGGAGCAGCTCGCCGCGCGACTGCCCGACATCGACGTCACCGACAGCGCGCGTGCGCTGGGCATCCCGGTGCTGGCGAAGGAGGCGCTGGCGTTCGCGCTGATCGGCGACGCCACGCTGCGCGGCGTGCCGTCCAACGTGCCGTCCGTCACCGGCGCGCGCCGCCCCTGCGTGCTCGGCAAGATCAGCCCGGCTCCGCGCCCGAGCTAGGCGCGGTCTAGGCGCCGGCCGGGCGCCGGCCAGGCCCGCGCCGCCCGCGCTTGCGGGCCGCACGCGCGCCCGTCATGCTCTGCGCCCATGGAACCCGTGCACATCGGCGTGATCGGCGGTAGCGGCCTCTACGAGATGGACGGCCTGGAGGACGTGACCGAGGTCACGCCCGACACCGCGTTCGGCAAACCCAGCGATGCCATCACCGTGGCCAGCCTCGGCGGCGTGCGTCTCGCCTTCCTGCCACGGCACGGCAAGGGGCACCGCCTGCTGCCGACCGAAGTCCCCAGCCGTGCGAACATCGCCGCGCTCAAGGGGCTGGGCGTGCGACGGATCCTTTCGTTCAGTGCGGTCGGCAGTCTGCAGGAGGCCTACGCGCCGCGCGACTTCGTCGTGCCTGACCAGCTCATCGATCGCACGCGGCACCGCCCCGACACCTTCTTCGGCGACGGCATCGTCGGCCACGTCGCCTTCGCCGACCCCTTCGCCAACCACCTGGGCGCGATCCTCAGCGGTCACCTCGAGCAGATGGACGTCACGGCGCACAAGGGCGGCACGCTGGTCTGCATGGAGGGCCCGCTGTTCAGCACGCGCGCGGAGTCCGAGCTGTACCGCAGCTGGGGCGCGCACCTGATCAACATGTCCGCGCTGCCCGAGAGCAAGCTCGCGCGCGAGGCGGGCATCGAGTACGCGCTCACCTGCATGGTCACCGACTACGACTGCTGGCACGTCGAGCACGACGAGGTGGACATCCAGATGGTGCTCGACAACCTGGTCGCCAACGCCGGCCACGCGACGGAGTTGTTGCAGCGCGCGCTGCCCGACATCGCGGCCGCGCCGCGCGACGAGGCCATCGCGAACGCCACGCAGTTCGCCGTCATCACTGCGCCGGAAAAACGCCCGCCCGACGCCGTCGCTCGCCTGAAGGGCATCATCGACGGCATCTGAGGCCGTTCTCGGCCTGACCCTCCCGGGCACCCGCCGTCGCGCCCGGCGCGACCGGTGACAGCTCCCCTCGGCGCCTGTAGCGTCGAGGGTCGAGCCACGAACGGGAGCCATCTCGATGGTGCGTCGCTCCGTACAGACCAGGCATGCGGATGGGGACCTACGGGTTCGGGCGTCTGGTTTGAGAAGCAGGAAGAAGCACGGTCTCGGTGCGCGCGCACTGCTCGCGCTGTTCGGGTTGCACGCGGTCGCCGCCGCCCTCGGCCTGTGGAGCATCACGGTCGCGGGATCGGCCGACGCGAACGCGACGTCGGATGCGCGCGTCGGATGGACCGTCGACGACGCGCTGTTCGCGCGCGCGTCGAACAACGACGAGATCGTCGCCGCGCCCGTCGCCGCGCCGATCGTGCACGCGCCCGAGCCCATCCCCGTCGCGCACGACATCCCGCCCATCCCGAGGCCGTACTGGAACATCGACGTGCCGAGGGACGAAGGTCGCCTGCGCGTCGTCGTCCTGTTGCCCGACGGCAGCAAGGCCCGCGGGCTACGCGTGTGGCTCCGCGCCGAGGATCCGGTGTTCAAGCCGGGCTTCTACCCGCGACGCTTCACGCGTCGCTGGCTGCAGAGTTCGATCCGGGTCAAGGGCATCATCCCCGGCGCGCCCTTCGAGCTGATCGTGGAGGACGCGTATCGGCAACCGATCGCGTCCGTCGGCCAGCTCGTGCTGAGGGGCGGCGAGGACCGCACCGTCGAGGTGACCCTGCCGCGCGCGCCGAACACGCTGATCGTCGAGGTCGTGGACCCGAGCGGCGATCCGGTTCCGCTCGCGTTCGTGCAGGCGCTCACCGGAAAGGACCCGCCCGCCGGAGCGGCGGGCAAGCGCCTCGTCTCCAGCCCCACCTGGCCGGCGCGCTTCCGCGGGGTGTTCGGCGAGTCGGTCACGCTGCGCCTGAACGCGAGCGGCTTCAAGAGCACGCAGCTCGAGGACGTGCGCGTGCCGGACTCGGGCGAGCCGCTCCAGGTGGTCATGCAACCGAGCCGCAAGCTGCACGTGCTCGTGCAGGGCCGCTGGGGGCAGCCGGCCGAGGCGCGCTGGGTCGAGGCCATCGTGGATGGCGTTCGCTACGACGGCATCCCGGGTGACGCGCCCGGTCTGTGGGAATTCGAGAACCTCCCGGGCGGCGAACTCGAGGTGCGCGTCGACATGGGCCGGTACGTGGAGGTGGTCAACCACCACAGCCTGGTCCCGATGATCATGGTGCGCGTGGACGAGGACCGCTAGCAGCGCCCGCCCGACGTTCTGGCGCTACAGCCCGCCGAAGATCCGGCGCAGGAACAACCCGAGCTGGCCGCCGAAGCCGGTGTTGCCGCCCTGCACGTGCGTCGGGTCGGGCGGCGTGAAGGGCACGGCGATCGTCGCGACGTTCAGCTTCGTCTTGCCGACCTTGGCCATGACCTCGGCCTTGATGCCGTGGTCGGGCGACTTCAGCGACTTGGGGTCGATGATCTCGAGCGCCTTGCGCGTGAAGCCGCGGAAGCCGCTCTCGTAGTCGTCGACCGGCGCGCCGGTCAGCGTCTTGCCGAGGCCCCAGCTCTTGCGCGGTGCGCTCGCGTCGCCGCCCGCGGTCACGCTGCGCTCGCACACGACCACGTCGGCGCCGCCCTCGAGCGCTCCGAGCATCTCCGGGATGAACTTCGGGTCGTCGGTCCGGTTGCCGGCCATCTCGATCACGTGCTCGTAGCGCGGCTCGTGCTCCAGCGCCCAGGCCCACGCCTCGCGCAGCGCGAAGCCGCGGCCCTTGTCCGCGCCCGGTCGGCGCAGCAGGTGGACCTTGTCGGTGTCGGCCGCGTACTTGGTGCCGTAGGTGCGCCAGGTGCCGTCCAGGCTGTCGTCGTCGGCCACCAGCACGTGCAGCGACTCGTCGCCCAGCGCCAGGATCCCCTCCATGAACCAGTCCAGGTTCTCACGCTCGTTGAGCGTGGGGATGGTGACCAGGGCCAGGCCATGCGTCATGAGCTGAGCGGCGTGCCCTTGCCGGCGGCCTGCGCGCGCGCCAGCACGTCCGCGGCCAGCGCCGCGTCCACGGCCGGCTCACCGACGCCCGAGACCAGGATGATCGGCTCGCCCTCGCCGCGTCCGGGCGCGCTGCCCGTCGCGATCGCGGCCATGTCGCTGCTCGGCGCGTCGAGGCCTTCCATGTGGCCGTGCGTCTGGCAGTCGTTCCAGCCGGCGAGGCTGTCGGTCACCACGCGGTCGGCGTGACTGAACACCGCGGGCGTGAACATCGCGTCGAGATCCCACGCGATGCAGAGCGTGCCGGTCTGCAGCCAGCCCGGCTCGACCACGGGGCTCGGCTCGTCGCTCACGGGCAGGCAGCTCACCAGGATCTGCGCGCCCTCGGTCGCCTCCTGCGGGTCGGGCGGAATGATCGACGCGACGTTATGCGTGGTCATGATCTCGTCGGCGAACGCGGCCTGCCGCTCGACGTCGGGATCCCAGCAGAGCATGCGCTCCTTCTCGGGGAAGGCCTCGAAGAGCGACTCCATCACCACCTTGCCGCGCGCGTTGCAGCCGAGCACGACCAGCACTTCGGACGCCGGGTCGGCCAACTGCTTGGCGGCCACCGCGGTGGTCGCGCCGATGCGCAGCGTGGTGATGCTCTCGCGGTCCATCACGGCCAGCGGCGCGCCGTCGGCCGAGACCAGCGTTGCGAGGCCGTCCTTGCCGGACAGCGCCGGCGCGTCGGCGAGGCTGCCGTGCGCGCCCATCTCCCAACGTGGGCCGGCCGTTTCGCCGGCGCCCTTGGCGGCCAGCGCAGCTTCCGCGATCGCGATCGATTCGGCCGGAGCGGGGCCGCACGCGGCCACGTCCTCGGCGCTCAGATAGGGGATGCCGGTGGACATGGGTTTGTGTCTGGCTCCTGCGTTCGGTGTGGCGCGGCGCTCAGCGCGGGGCCCGTCGCATCACCGCCCGGATGGCGTCCAACTCGTGCACGGGACCCTCACCGACGCCGGGGCAGAATGATGCCACATCCTCCTCCCAGGTGTCTTCGTCCGAGAGCAGCTCCGGCCAGAAGGGGAAGGTGCTGCACTGGCTCGGGCGGTGCTCGTAGATCGAGCACTTTCCTTCCTCCAGGAACACGCAGGCGTTGTCCTCGCTGATGAAGGACAAATGGGAGCCGACCTTCTCGCAGTAGTCCGCCTCGAACTGCTTGAGCGAGAGGCCCAGGTGCTTGGCGATGGCCCGGCGCTCGCCGCGGGTGGAGTAGACGTAGTTGAAGCCGTCGCCGTGGTTCAGGCAGCACTTGCCGCAGGCCGTGCACTCGAAGCGCAGGCCGTCCGCGAACCACGGGACTTTCCGTGGCTCGGGCCGGGGCTCGGGCCGGGGCTCGGGCCGGGGCTCGGCCCGGGACGCCGGCCCGGGCCCGTCCTGCGGTCCCGGCTGGGCCTCAGGCGCGGCTTCGGGCGCACCCTCGCTCACTCGGGCACGTTCCAGGACACGCTCATCGGCCGGCTGAACTGGCGGTAGCCGTCGGGGCTGCCGAGGAAGCCGAAGCCGCTCTGCTTCGCGCCGGCCCAGGGCGGGTCGCCCGCGCCGCCGAGGCCGCGGTTCACGCCGACCTGTCCGGACTCGAGCCGGGCCGCGATCGCCACGCCCGCCTCGTTGCTGCCGCACCAGACGCTTGCGCCCAGGCCGTACTCGCTGTCGTTGGCGAGGGCCACCGCCTCGTCGGCGTCGTCCACCGTGCGGATCGCAGCCACCGGGCCGAAGGTCTCCTTGGTCATCAGGGCCATGGACTCGTCCACGCCGGCGACAACGGTCGGCGTCATGAAGAAGCCCTGGCCCTGGATCGGGCCGCCGCCGCAAAGCACGTCCGCGCCGCGCTTGGCTGCGTCCTCGACCTGATCGAGCACGTGGCGGCGCTGGCCTTCGTTCGACATCGGGCCCATGAAGACGTCCTCGCGGGGGTTGCCCACGGACAGCTCCCGAGCCTTGTCGACCACGAGCTCGGTGAATCGCTCGGCGACGGCCTTCTCGACGTAGATGCGCTCCACGCCGCAGCAGACCTGGCCGCTGTTGCGCATGGACTCGCGCACGGCGAACTCCGCGGCGACCTCCAGATCGGCGTCCTTGCACACGATCATGGGGTCCTTGCCGCCCAGTTCGAGCACGATGCGCTTCAGACCGGCCCCGCAGGCAGCCATGATGTGCCTGCCCGCTTCCACGCTGCCGACGAAGCCGACCATGTCGATCTCCGCCGCCACCAGAGCCTTGCCGGTCTGGTCGTCGCCCTGCACCAGTTGCAGGACGCCGGCCGGAAGTTCCGCCGCGAACGCTTCGTACATGGCGTCACCGGTCAGCGGCACCAACTCGGACGGCTTGAAGACGACCGTGTTCCCCGCCGTCAACGCGGGCACGATGATCTCGCGTGCCATGCCCAACGGGAAGTTCCAGGGCGTGATCGCCGCGACGACGCCGAGCGGTTCGCGCGAGATGCGCGTGACCGTGTTCTCTTCGCGCGTCTCGACCGGCGCGAGCGCCTCGGCCGCGGTCTTGGAGCCGTTGCGCACGCCGCGAGCCATGCCGGCGGCCTCGCGTCTCGCCGCCACCAGCGGCTTGCCCATCTCGGAGGTCGTCAGCGAGGCGAGCCGTTCGATCAACGTCTCGTCCTCGAACCGCTTCGCGACACGTTCGAGCACCTCGATGCGCCCGTCCAGGCCCAAGGCTGCCCAAGCCGGCAATGCGGCCCGTGCGGCCGCTACGGCGGCCTCTACCTGCATGTCGTCAGCGCACGGGATCTCCGCCAGGACGGCCCCTGTCGAGGGATCAACGTCGACAAATGTGCGCTCGGAAGTGGCGGTGTGGCCCGGCATCTGCATTCTCCAGTTTTCCCCCCACGTGCGGGAAAGCCCGGTATTCTACGTGAAGGTTGCCTGCGTTGTGATTGCGGCTCCGACTCCTGGCTTGAGTCCGAAGAATCCTCGGCGTTTCTCTGCTGCCATCGGGTTACTGGGTGGTGCGCGATGTCAGCGGTGGACAGGGGGCGATTCATCGGCCTCGAGAGGGGGGTCGATGTTTCGGTCCCTCGCAGGCAACTCTCTTATTGGTGAGAGCTTGCGCGACTTTGCGCGACCCGCGGCCGCCGGACGAACCGCCGCGTGACTGACTCGCCGCAGACCCGCAACGTCGCCGTGCCGATCGCGGTGGCCGTGCTCGCCCTGCTCCTGCTCGGCCTGTTCCGCGAGGCGATCTTCGAGGGCGAGGTCCTCAGCCAGGCCGACGCGCTGCTCGAGCACGAACCCTGGCGGACCATAAGCCCCGACGGCTTCGTCCCCGGCAACCCGAGCCTGATCGACCAGGCCAGCCAGTTCCAACCGTGGCTGCTGCACACCCAGCAGCGCTTGTCGGAAGGCGAGCTGCCGCTCTGGAACGGACTCTCGGCGGGCGGCCAGCCGTTCCTCGCCAACCTGCAGAGCGCCGTGTTCTCGCCGTTCCACCTGTTCGCGCACCTGTTGCCGTTCGGCCTCGCGTTGATCGCGATCGCGCTCGCCAAGCTGATGGTCGCGGGCTTCGGCACGGCGCTGCTCGCGCGGCGGTTGGGCTGCTCGACGCCGGCCTGCGTGCTAGCGGCCGTGGCGTACACGTTGGGCGGCTACCAGTTCTTGTGGCTCGGCCATCCGCACAGCGGGGCCAGCGCACTGCTGCCGCTTCTGCTGTACCTGGTGGAGCGCTGGTGCACGCGGCCCACGCGCTGGCTGAGACCGGGTTTCGCGCTGGGCGTGGCCTGCCTGCTCTTCGCGGGGCACGTCGAGACGGCGCTGCATGTGGCCCTCGCGGTGGCGCTCTACGCGGTGGCGCGATCGGCCGGCCGCACGCTGGGCGAGCGGTTGGCGCTGCTGGTCGACCTCGCGCTGTGGTCGCTGGTCGGGCTCGCGATCGCGGGCGTACAGATGATCCCGTTCGCCGAGTACCTGGCGCTGTCCGAGATCTTCGCGCAACGCGTCGCCTTCCAGGACGTGTGGCACGGCGTGCCGTGGGGCTTGTTGCCGTGGGTGCTGCTCGCGGGCGCGGTGTGCTTCGGCGCCGTGTTGGCAGGGCGCGCGGCGGCGACGGCCGCGGACGGGCGCCGCTGGAAGGTGGCGCTGTGCTGCGCGGGCGGCGTCGCCCTGCTGGGCGCGCTCGCGCTCGGCGGGCTCGAGGCGCTGGGGCTCTCGCCCTTGCACCGGCTGCTGTTGCACCCCGACGCCTACGGCCACCCGGTGCCTTCGCACGACATGCCCTACGTCGGCCCGCGTTCGTACGTGAACATCAATGGCGGCTACGTCGGGCTGATCGTGTTGCCGCTCGCGTTGTTTGCGGTGCTGTGCGGGCCGCGCCGGCATCGCGGCATCGCGGCTTTCGGCGTGCTGTGGGTGCTGTCCGCGGTGCTCGCCTACGAAGTGCCGCTGCTCAGCGACCTGCTCAACCGCTTGCCGCTGCTCGACCTCAGCCTGAACTACCGCATGACGCTCGTGGTGGGCTTCGCCGGCGCGATGCTGGCGGCGTTCGGCCTCGACGCGCTGCTCGATCGGGACAGCCGACGAAGGCCGGCGCGCGTTTTCTGGACGATGGGGCCGGCCCTGGCCGCCGCGTTGCTGATCGCCCCGCATCTGCCGCTCTCGGCGCTGCCCTCGCGCGCGCCGACCTCGGCGGTCGCCATGCCGCCCGACACGTCGGACGGCGGCGGACAGGCCGCGGCGCCGACGACCCCGGCCGACGAGCCGCTCCCTGATGCTGAACCCGCGCTGTTGCACGCGCTCCCCGACGGCACCGGGCCCACGTTGGCCGGCCTGGCTCCGCTGCCGCCGATGGTGCGACCGGGCCAGGCGCTGGAGCTGAGCGGCTGGGCGTCGGGCGCCTACGGCGACCCGCCCGAGGTGGTGATCGAGCTGGCGCAGGGCGGCGCGGTGACCGGCCGCACCGTGCGGCCCGATCTCGATCCGCGCCGCGACCTCTCGCTACCCGCCGATCGCCTGCCGCCGAGTGAGCTGTCGGTGCGAATGGACGCCTCGCGCTGCGGTTGGCGCGCGTCGTTGGACCTCTCGGCGTTCGAGGGCGGGCGCATTCGCGTGCGCATCTCGTTGCGCACGGGCGACGGCGCGTTGAAGCGCATCTTCGAGGATCACGTGAAGCTCATGGCGCACGTGCCGGTCGAGCGACGCTGGTGGCTGCTGGGCGGCGCGGGCCTCGCGTTGCTCGTGCTCGGCAGCCTGCGCCTGCGCGGTGCGGGCTGGTTGGGCCCGGCCTTCGCGCTGCTCCTCTGCGCCGACATGTACGGCTTCGCGCGCGACTTCAACCCGAGCGCGCCGCCCGAACGGATCTACCCGCGCACGCCGGTCACCGACTTCCTCGCGCAGAAGCCGGGCACGTTCCGCGTGTGGGCCGTCGGCCGGGACGTGCTCATGCCGAACACCGGTCTGGCCTACGGCCTCTCCGACGTGCGCGGCTACGACGCGATGAGCATCGACCGCTTCGAGCTGTTCCTGTCGATGCTGCGGCCGCCGACCGGGCGCGCGACCGCGCCGGGCGAGACGCTCGACGTCGGCCACCCGCTCTTCGCCCTGCTCGACGTGCGCTACGTGCTCGCGCCGACCGGTTGGACGCCGCCGCCCGGCGCCGTCCTGGAACCGGTGTTCGAAGCGGGCGGCCTCGTCGTGTTCGAGAATCGGCGCGAGCACGAGCGCGCCTTCGTCGCCACGCGCGCGCGCTCGATCAGCGACTATTTGTCCGCACCGCCGCGCGAGGAGGAGAACGAGCTGGCGGCGCGCCGGCACCACGCGGGCAACGTGGGCGCCGCGATCGCGCTGACCTACCGCGAGGTGCAGGACCCGCGCGACACGCTGGTCATCGAGGGCGACTGGTCGCCGCTGACCGAGTCGCTGCAGCCCCTGGCCGAGGAGGAGCGCACCGTCGCGCACGTGATCGAGATCGAGCGGCGAGACGAGCGCGTGGTCTACGAAGTGGAGACGACCCGCGCCGGCTGGCTGTTCGTGGGCGACAGCGACTTCCCGGGGTGGGGTGCGAAGGTGAACGGCGCGTCGACGACCATCGCGCCGGCCTTCTTCGCCTTCCGGGCGGTGCCCGTGCCGGCCGGCACCAGCGAGGTGGTGTTCGAGTACGTCGCCTTCTCGGTGCGCGCGGGCCTGATCGCGACCGGCGTCGGTCTGGCGCTGCTCTTCCTCGGCCTGCTGCTCGCGGTGCGCGGCGATCGCCGTGCACGGGCCTGACGCATCGGTCTGGATCCCCCGATTCGCGTCGCGTGCGGCGCGATGGGTAGAGTGCGTCGTCCCACTTCCGCTACGAGGAACCGAACATGCTGAAGACGATGACCTGTGTCCTGATCGCCGCGCTGCTGCTGGGCCTGACCTCCTGTGGAGGCGGCGCCGCCGGCTCGGACGAGGGCAAGACCGTGGCCGAGATCCAGACCGCGGTGAAGGACATGAGCAAGGCCACGATCGAGAAGGCGATCGAGTCCTACAAATCGGCGATCGCCGCGCACGAAGGCGATCTCGAGGGAATCGAGGCCAAGATCAAGGAGATCGGCGGCAGCGCGCTCGAGGGGCTGATGGGTGGCGACGATGCCGACGACACCAAGGCCGACCTCGAGAAGCTGAAGTCGCAGGCCTCGGAGATCGCCGCGACGCTGAGCTCGCTCAAGGAGAAGATGGCCGTCTACGTCTCGGGCCTGGCCAGCGCCGAAGGCTGACCCGAGCGGTCAACGCCTGGCGGGCTTGAGCGCACTCCAGCCAAGCCCGTCAGGCTCCGCTCCCGCCTTGATGCGACCGGCCACTTCGAGCCGGGCGAGGTCGAGGACCGTGACGATGTCGGCGTTGGTGTTCGCGACCCACGCGCGCTGACCGTCGGCCGAGACCAGCAGGCCGACCGGCACCGGGCTGCCCGCGAAGTCGTCGCCGAACAGCCGGCCGTCCTTCGCCTCGAGCGGGGTGAGCTCCATCGGGATGCGCGCGATCTCCTCGCGCGTCGTCGCGTCGAACACGGCGACCTCGCCCGAGCGCGCGTTGCTGACCAGCACGCGCTTGCCGTCGCGCGTGAACTTCACGCGGATCGGGAAGCCGGCGCAGGGCAACTCGGCCAGGACCTCGAGCGAGGCGGCATCGATCACGGAGATCGTGTCGGCGCCGCGGTTGCCGACCCAGACCACGCTGCCGTCGGGCGCGAGGTCGAGACCCTCGGCGCCGATGCCGGTCGGGATGGTCTTGGTCACCACGCCGCGGTTCAGGTCGATCACGCAGACCGAGCCCGAGCCGATGTTGCTGACCCAGGCCTGGCCGCGCTTGGTGTCCAGCACCACCATGTGCGAGACCTTCTGGCCGGTCTCGATGGTGCGAACCACGCGTCCCGCGGGCACGTTCACGATGGCGATGCGCCCGCTGCCCTCGGTGGTCACGACCACTTGCCGGCCGCCGGGCAGGTACTCCAGGCCGTGCGGGCGGCGGTTGTCGCCGAGGTCGATGGTGCGCAGCACGCGCCCTTCGGGCACGTCGATCACGGTCAGCGAGTTGCCGCCCGGCTGGGGACCGCCGTAGTTGCTCACCACGGCCGTCTCGCCGTCGGGCGAGACCGCAACCTCGTGCGGGAACGCGCCGGTGGGCACGTCGAGCAGGCGGTCGCCGGTCATCGCGTCGAAGAGCGAGGCGCTCGCGCCGCTCTTGTTCAGCACGATCAACGTGCCGGCGCCGAACTCGCTGGGCCCGCGGCTCACCGACTCGAGCGGCGCCGCGCAGGCGAGCGCGAACAGGAGCGGGAGGAGTCGTCCCATCGTCCGAGGTCTCCGGCGGTCGTGCGCGTGCGCGCGCGGCTCGCGACTACTCGATGCGCGCGGTGATGATCTTGTCGAGCTGCGGGAACTTCTCGTCGAGGTAGCTGTTGCCCTGCTTCGAGATCAGCCCCTGGTTGGGCCCCATGCCGCTCGGCGCGCCTTCGCCGTAGCCGGCGTAGAGGCTGTCCACGATGCTCATGCCCTCGACCACCTGGCCGAACGGCGCGAAGCCCATGCGGTCGAGGCCGGTGTTGTCGACGAAGTTGATGAACAGCTGAGTCGTGCGCGTGTTCGGTCCGCGCGTCGCGAACGACAGCATGCCGCGCGTGTTGCTCTTGACCACCGCGTCGTCGGGGATCTGCGCCCACTCCCACGCGGTGTTCACCGCGGGGTCGCCGTGCAGGCCGAACTGCGCCATGAAGCCCTGGATCACGCGGAAGAAACGCGTGTCGTCGTAGTAGCCGGTGGAGACGAGGCTGAAGAAACGGTCCGAGCCGTGCGGCGCCCAGTCGCGGTTGATCTCGATGACGAAGTCGCCCTTGCTGGTCGTGAAGCGCGCGCGGAACACGTCGGGAGCGACCTGCTTGAAGGCCTCGTCGCTCGGGTCGGCGAGGTTCACCTGCGGGGCAGGCTCCTCGGGCGGCGGCGGGGGCGGGATGGGCTGTTCGATGTCATCGGCCATGGCTTCGAGTTCCTCCAGGGTGGCGTCCGCGGTGACCTCCGGGGTGCCGGAGACACTGCCGCCACCGTCGTCCGGCGAGGCGCCGTTCTTGGCGGTGGAGTCGTCACCGCCTCCGCAGGCGGCAAAGAGAAGCGCTGCGGAAAGCAGCAGGATCGCTCGGGGGTGGCGCATCGAATCGGCCTCCGGGAATCAGCAAGGGTCGGCGCGGGAGCCGGAAGATACCCGCTCCCGCGGCCGACAATCCAATCAGGCAGGCGCTAGTTCTTGCGGCTGATCATGTCGGCGATCATGCCGACGAGCAGCACCTGCAGCGCCGCGACCAGCAGCAGCACCGGGCCCTCGCCCAGGTCGCCCTGCTTCACCTGGACCCCGCCGTAGGCCAGGCCGGCGACGGCCAGCAGCCCTGAGATCGGCAGGAAGACCTTGAGCGGTTCGAAGTAGATGCTCACGCGCAGGATCAGCACCACGAAGTTGAACGTGTCCGCGACGGGCCGGATCTTCGAGCTGCCGGTGCGCTTGAGGTAGTCGATCGGCTCGAAGATCACGCGCTTGTTCCGCGCGAGCAGCGCCAGCGTGATCGTGGTCGTGAACGAGAAGCCGTCGCTGATCAGGTTGAAGCGCTCGATCGCGCCTTCGCGCCGGAAGACGCGCAGGCCCGAGTTGAGGTCGGGGATCTTGTTCCCGGAGAGGTAGTTCGCCAACACGTTCAGCAGCGCCTTGGCCGGGCGGCGCACCATCGGGATGTGCACGTTCTTGCCGGTGCGCGAACCGACGACCATGTCGGCCTGCTCGTCCACCAGCCGGCGGTACAGACCGGGCAAGGGCTCGGACGGGTAGGTGCCGTCGGCGTCGGTAATCGCGACCACCTCCGCGCGCGCGGCGTGGATGCCGGTCTTGAGCGAGGCGCCATAGCCGCGGTTGTGGTCGTGGCTGATCAGGCGCACGGCGTCCAGCGTGTCGGCCGCGGCGCGGACCGCGTCGGCGGTGCCGTCGGTGCTGCCGTCGTCCACGACGAGGATCTCGTGGTCGATGCCGGCGCTCGCCAGCACCGACGACAACTCCCCCAGCACCGGGCTGATCCCGGCCGCCTCGTTGTAGGCGGGGATGACCACGGACAGATCGACCATCGGTGGGATCATAGGAGACGAGGGGCTCCGATCCCCCTGCTATCCTGGCTCGGATAGGCCGCTTCGGGCTCTTCGGGCGCAACAGGCCCCGCCCCGCCCGGGTCCGGACCGGACCCGGGAACACGGCCCGCACCGGCCGCGTCCAAAGGATCGCCATGAAGCCCAGGCCAGCCAACACCGCCGTCCAGCGCCCCGCCGCGCCGCGCGAGGACCCGCGCCGCGGAGAGCGTGGCGTGTCCCTCGTGCTGGCCATGCTGGTCCTGTTCGTGATCGCCGTGGTCGTCACCGGCGTGCGCTACTCGGCCTCGGTCGAGCTCGACCGCTCGCGCGCGTTGCTCTACGAGACGCGCATGCGCTGGCTGGCCGACGCCGCGCGGATGCACGCGCAATCGGTGCTGCTGACCGACGTGGAGCAGGCACCCGAGGGCGCCGAGGGCGACGAATCGAGCACCGCCACGGCCAGCGCCGACGGCCTCTTCGACACGGGCTCCAGCGGCGATGACACCGGTGCGACGAGCGACGAAGAGGACAGCGCGGCGAGCATCGCCGACACGACCGCGCGCACCGACAGCCGCCTCGACGAGTGGATGAACCACGCGGCGCTCGCGCCCGCGTTGGGCCAGGACTTCCAGGTGCTGGTCGAGGTCGTGGACGAGGACGGCAAGGTCAACCTGCTCGGCCTGTGGAGCCCGGACGAGGACCAGCGCGAGCCGCACCGCGAGATCGTGCGCCGGCTGCTCGACAAGGCCTTCGAGGGCACCAGCCACGACTTCAGCTACTCCGACGCGACGGACATCCTCGACCGGCTCGACGACTGGGTGGACGGTCAGCGCGGCACCTTCGACCCGATCCCGCAGCCCAAGCTCAAGCCGACCATCGCGCAGGAGACCGAGGACGACGAGGAGGGTCTCGACACCGAAATCATCGACATGGACGGCAAGCACTACCCGCTCACGCTGGGCGAGCTGGTCATGCTCGATGGCATCGACCCGACGCACATGCGGGGTTTCGTCGAGGACAACGAGTTCCACCCGGGCCTGGACGACTACCTGACGATCTTCAGCAACCTCGAGGTGAAGCCACCGCCCGTCGCGGACGAGCTCTTCGACGACAGCCCGTTCACGCAGGGCAGCATGTTCGACCAGAGCCTCGAGGACACCGGCTCGGATGTGACCGAGGGGAGCGAGGACGGGGAGCCCACCGACGAGCTGATGGCCGAGCCCACCAACGACGGCCTGGTCAATGTGAACACCGCGCCCTGGGCCGTGCTGCGCGCCGTCGCGCCCGAGGACGTGCCCAACTCGTTCATCGACAAGATCGTGGAGTTCCGCCTGCGGATCGACGAGGTGCAGGAGGAGGCCGGGCTCTCGACCAGCTCGCTGCTGGGCGCCTTCAACGACGACCAGGAGGGCGGCGACGAGTCGGACGAGGGGGGCGAGGAGGACAGCAACTTCGGTGACGAGGAGGAGCAGGACGCCACCAAGTACGTCTTCGAGACGCCGGATGAGGTCATCGGCAAGGTCGAGGAGGAGTTCGAGATCGAGCTCAATCTCGACCCCGGCATCGTCAGCGAGTTCATCACGCGGCTGGCGGTCACCAGCCAGGTCTTCACGGTCAAGATCCTGACCGTGGATCCCGAGACCGGCCGGCGCGCGTCCTGGCGCACGACCGTCTGGCGCATGATGTCCGCCGACCGGCCGCGCATCGTCACGCTGCTGCCCCTCGAGGCCTACCACGACCCCCGCCGCATGCAGGACTTCCCGGGGGACCTGGAGGAGCTGACCGAGCAGCGGGTCCTGACGGCGTCCCAGCTGCGCTGACGGCGGGCGCCCGGCGAGGGGGGGCAGACCCGACAGCCGCCCGGCGGGGACGGGCCCAGGGGCCCTTGCGGGGGCCCGTCCGGCGTTGACCCCCCAATCCAGGATTCTTTATTGTGTGGGGCTCGATTCTGGGCCCAAATTGCAGCGATTCCGACCCTCAGCGGGGTGGATGCACCTTGATCATCCTTCTTCATCCGGACGCCGGTCCCGAGCAGCGTGACGAGGTCCGGGCGGCGTTGCAGCGGCTGGGCGTCAGCACCATCGATGTGCCCTTCGGCGAGCGCCATGCGCTGGTCGCCGAGGCCGCCAGCGCGAGCCACCTGCCGGCCGGATCCATCGCACGCATCGCGGGCGTGGAGAAGGTCGTCGCCACCGCTCCGCGCTCGCCGCTCGCGCACGCCACGGCGCAGCCCGGCGGCCGCTCGGTCACGCTGGGCGATGCCGTCTTCGGCGGCGGGCACGTGGGCGTCATCGCCGGTCCGTGCACGGTCGAGGATCCCGGCGCGCTGGCCGACACCGCGCGCATGGTGCAGGCGGCGGGCGCCGTCGCGCTGCGCGGCGGCGTGTTCAAGACGCGCACCTCTCCGCACAGCTACCAGGGCGGCGGCGAGACCGCGCTGGCCGAGCTGGCCGAGACCGCGCGATCGGTCGGCCTGCCCTTCTTCACCGAGCTGACCGACCCGCGCCAGATCGGGACGCTGGCCGACCGCATCGACGGCATCCAGATCGGTTCGCGCAACATGCAGAACTACCCGCTGCTGACCGAAGCGGCGAAGACGGGCAAGCCCATCCTGCTCAAGCGGCACATGGCTGCCGACGTGGACGAATGGCTGCTGGCCGTCGAGTACATCCTCGATGCCGGCAACGAGAACGTGATCCTGTGCGAGCGCGGCGTGCAGACCGCGAACCACCACGTGCGCTACATGCTCGACGTGGGCGTCGTGCCGTACCTCAAGCAGCGCATCGGCCTGCCGATCGTCGTCGACCCGAGCCATGCCGCGGGCGACTGGCGCCTGGTGCCGGCCCTGTCCCGCGCGGCCATCGCGGCCGGCGCCGACGGCCTGCTGATCGAGGTGCACCCCGCGCCCGAGACCACGCACTGCGATGCCATGCAGGCGCTGCCGCCCTCCGGCTTCGCCGAGCTGATGGACCAGCTGCGCGCGCTGACGGCGCTGGACGGCCGGCAGATGCGCGGTTCCGCCGAGGCCTTCACCCCGGCCGTGGGGGTCTGAGCCGTGGCCACGCCCTTCATTGCAGCCAACTGGAAGATGCACCTCGACGGCGCGGCGATCGCGGAGTTCTGCACCGCGCTGCGCACGCTGGACGAGAGCCGTCCCGCGACGCGCGTCGGCATCTTCCCGCCCTTCGTGTACCTGCCGCAGGTGGTGGAGGCGCTGTCCGGCACCTCGATCGCGGTGGGCGCGCAGACCTGCCGCGCCGAGGACAAGGGCGCGTTCACCGGCGAGGTGGCCGCGCGCATGGTCGCCGACGTCGGCGCAACGCACGTGATCGTCGGGCACAGCGAGCGACGCACGCTGTTCGGCGAGACCGACGTGGACGTGCGCGAGCGCCTCGACGCCGCGCTCGCAGCAAACCTCGACGTGATCTTCTGCCTGGGCGAGACGATCGACGAGCGGCAGGCCGACCAGACCACCGCGGTGGTCACGCGCCAGCTGCACGCCGGCCTCTCCGGCCTGTCGAGCGACGTGCTGGCCGAGCGCGTGACGCTCGCCTACGAGCCGGTCTGGGCGATCGGCACCGGCCTGACGGCCACGCCGGAGCAGGCGCAGGAGGTGCACGCGCTGCTGCGTAGCGAGATGACCGAACTGGCCGGGGCGGACGCCGCCGCGGCGGTGGCGATCCAGTACGGCGGGAGCGTCAAGCCCGCCAATGCCAATGAACTCATGAGTTGTGCGGACGTGGACGGCGCGCTGGTTGGCGGCGCCTCACTCGAACCCGCGTCCTTTGAAGCCATCGTGCGGGCGGCCGAGCCGGCCACGCGCGGTGCAGGGAGTTAATCGATGTTCGAACCGATCCTGTGGGTGCTCTTCATCATCGGATGCGTCGTCGTATGCGGCGTGATCCTGTTGCAGGAGGGCAAGGGCGGCGGCCTGGGCGAAGCCTTCGGCGGCGCCGGCGCGCAGACCTTCGGCGTGAAGGCCGAAGGCATCAACAAGTTCACCGCGTACGTCACGGTCGGCGTGATCGTGATCGCCATCCTGATCACGCAGGTGCGGACGGGTGGCGCCGGCGTGACCGCTGGCCTGATCGACGACATCCCGGTCCAGACCGACCCCGCGGGCGCGGGCGCGCCTGCCGGGCCGGGCGACACGGGCGACGATCACGACCACGACGGCGACGGCGTGCCGGACCACAATTGATGAGCGCACCGACTTCCATGGATCTCGACGTCACCGAACGCCTGACGCGCTGCGGCGCCCTGCTCGAGGGGCACTTCCAGCTCAGCTCGGGTCGGCACAGCGACCGCTACGTGCAGTGCGCGAAGCTGCTGAGCAACCCGACCGATGCCGAGGCCGTCGGCGCCGCGCTGGCCGACAAGCTGCGCGACACCAACCCCGACGTCGTCGTCGGCCCCGCCCTGGGCGGCGTGATCGTCGCGCACGAAGTCGCGCGCGCGCTGGGCACGCCGTGCCTGTTCACCGAGCGGAAGGACGGCGTGATGTCGCTGCGTCGCGGGTTCGAGGTGACGGCCGGACAGCGCATCGTCGTGGTCGAGGACGTGGTCACGACCGGCGGCTCGGCCAAGGAGGTCGTGGCGCTGCTGACCGAGCGCGGCGCGGAGGTCGTCGCGATGGCGTCGATCATCGCGCGCGCACCGAGCAATCCCTTCGAGGTGCGCTACGAGTCGCTGCTGGCGCTGCCCATCGAGAGCTGGTCGCCGGAAGACTGCCCGCTCTGTGCCGAGGGCGGCGAGGCGATCAAGCCCGGCAGTCGCCCCGCTGGGGGTCAGGCTTGACGCTGAACAGCATGACCGGCTTCGGCCGAGCGAGCAGCGGCCGCGGGAAGCTGACCGCGGACGCCGAGGCGCGCTCCGTGAACGGTCGCTACCTGCAGGTGCGCTGCCGGCTGCCGTCCGAGTTGCTGCGGCTCGAGCCGCGCCTGGACGCGCTCGTGCGCAAGTCGGTCGGACGCGGCACGATCGACGTGAACGTCCGCGTGCGCAACGGCAAGGAGAAGACCCTGCCGCGCGTGAACAAGCAGGCGCTGTCGGTGTACCGCGACGCGCTCGACAAGCTGGGCGGCGGCGATGCCGCGGCGCTGCTCTCGCTTCCCGGCGTGATCAGCAGTGCCGAGCCCGAGCCGTCCGAGCGCGCTGTGGACAGCGTCGTGATGGACGCCGCCCGCGAGGCCGTCGAGAAGATGAGAGCGGCGCGCGCGTCCGAAGGCAAGCGCCTGCGCGCGGCCATCCGCCGCGAGCTGACAGCGCTGCGCCGGCACCTCTCGGTGATCCGCCGCCTGGCGCCCGCGTCGGTCAAGGCGAGCCACGCGGCGATGCGCAAGCGCGTCAACGCGATGCTCGCCGGCACCTCGCTGCCCGCGGACGAGCCGGGCCTGCTGCGCGAGCTGGCGATGCTCTCCGACAAGCGCGACATCACCGAGGAGATCGATCGCCTCGACAGCCACCTCGTGGCCGTGGCCGAGTCGCTCGACGAGGGCGGCGCGGTGGGCCGGCAACTCGACTTCCTGCTGCAGGAGATCGGGCGCGAGGTGAACACGATCGGCAGCAAGGCCAGCGACGCGAAGATCACCGAGCGCGTGGTGTCTTGCAAGGGCGGCGTGGAGCGCCTGCGCGAGCAGGCGGCCAACATCGAATGACCGCGCCCAGGGGACAGCTCGTGGTCATGTCGGGCCCCAGCGGCTCGGGCAAGACGACCATCAAGAACAAGCTCGCGCAGCACCCGCGCATCAAGCTGGCCATCTCGGTCACGACGCGCCCGCAGCGCAACGGCGAGGTCGACGACAAGGACTACCACTTCGTCACGCGCGAGGAGTTCCTCGCGATGAACGAGCAGGGGCGCTTCCTGGAGACCAACGATGTCTTCAGCAACGGCCACCTGTACGGCAGCCTGCGCTCCGAGATGGAAGCGGCGCTGGCCGACGCCGACTGCGTCTACCTGATGGAGGTGGACGTGACGGGCGCGCACAACATCAAGGACGCGACGAACGACGGGACCTACGTGTTCATCGCGCCGCCCAGCGCGGAGGTGCTCGAGCAGCGCCTGCGCCGGCGCGCGACGGACAGCGACGAGGCCATCGAGCGCCGGCTGGCGCGCGCGGCCGAGGAGCGGCGGCAGGCGGAGACGGACGGCAGCACGATCGTCGTGAACGAGGACGTGGATCAGGCGGTGCGCGACGTGCTGACGCTCATCGGCCTGGAGGCGAACGCGGGCAGCCCGCGCTGAGACCAACGACACACCGGCCGGCGCGGCGTACGCGCGCGGGCCCGAACGAATCGAACAGACCCACCCGAAAGGACGGACCGAGCATGGATCGCACCAAAGTCATGGAACTCTCCGAGAAGACCGGCGGACTCTTCCGCCTGGCCGTGCTGCTGCAGAAGCGTGTGCAGGAGCTGGTGGCCGGCGCGCCGAAGCTGATCGAGACCAAGGAGACCAACCCGATCAACATCGCGATGATGGAGATCGAGGAGGACGCGATCGAACTCGTGGACCTCTCCGAAGCCGAACTGGAGCAGCTCAAGGAGCAGAGCCAGATGGCGAGCGACGAGGCCGAGCTGCTCGAGGCCCTGCGCACGCGCATGTCGAGCACGCTGGCCAGTCAGCCCGCGGGCGGCGCGCCCCCGGCGAAGCCGGCGCCCGAGGCCAAGCCCGAGGCAGAGGCGAAGCCGGCGGCAGAGGCGAAGCCCGAAGCAGAGGCGAAGCCGAAGGCAGAGGCCAAGCCGAAGGCAGAGGCGAAGCCGAAGGCGGCTGCCGAGCCGGAGAAGGCGCCGGAGCCGGAGGCCAAGCCCGAAGCGCCAGCCGAGGCGAAGGCCGAGGCGAAGGCCGAGGCGGATGCCCCCGCGGATGCCGACGAGACCGAGACGAAGGCGAAGGACGCCTAGTCGGGGTCAGGCGCGCGTGTCGTCGTCGGCGTGAGCCGCGGCGACGCGTTCGATCGCCTTGGCATCCTCGATGTCGGCTTCCGCGGCTTGCGCCGCGAGGTCGCGCGTGTAGCTCGCGAGCCGCGCGCGCTCCTTCAGGCGCATGTCGATGAAGCGCAGGCCGAGGAAGGTCATGCCGCCGGGGCCGGACTGCAAGCCGACCACTTCGGCCAGCGGCATGGCGGCGATGGCGCCGTCGGGACGGCCCAGCACGACGTGGAAACGCTGACGCAGGCTGGCCGGGTGGCTCACCGCCAGTCGGCAGCCGTCGGCGGAGATGTCGAGCATCGTGACCTTGTTGCGTCCCGGCCAGACGCCGTTGCGGCGCAGGCCGTCCAGCACCAGGTCGTCGGTCTGGGCGATCTGCTCGCGCAGGCGCAGCGCGTCGACGCTCTCGGGCAAGGACCAGGTCTCGATGCGGCAGACCACGCGCAGCGCGGCGCGGCGGTTGGTGATGACGTCCACGAGGTTGTGGGTCAGCACCCACTCGTGCTTGGGCGGCACGGGCTTGAGCAGCAGGCTCACGTCGAAGGGGTCGCGCGCGTCGCTGCGCGGGCTGGCGATCAGGTTGCGGCGCAGCGGGAAGGGGCACTCGGCGTGGCTGACCGCGACGAGGTTGCGTTCGTCGATGGCCACGATCCAGGCCGGCACGCCGGGCGCGTTCGGGTCGGCGGCGTCCAGGAGCGTCAGCCCATCGAAGGGACGCGGCGCGCCGTCGAAGGCGGGGCCGGCGAGCTCGAGCTCTTCCATCAGGCGACGGGCCTGCCCGGCGATGGCGCGAGCGTTCTCGATGCTGCGCGGGGCGCGGACGGCGCGTGACAGGTGCCCGACCAGCAGCTCGGGCGTCTCGAGCGCGGTCGTCGCGCCATCGAGGCCGTCACGTTCGAACACCCGGCCGAGGAAGTCGGCCGAGGCGTCCGTGAGGCCCCTCGTCCGTCCCAGGGCAGCCACCTCACGGCGGTGCATGCGGCGGACGAGGCGTGTTCCACCCCACCCGAGGAGCAGGAGGGGGCCAGCGATCAAGGCGACGGCCACGACCACCTGAAGGATGATCGTGGCGCTCGGAAGGAGATTCATATTGATGAGCATCCCAGGTGCAGCCACGATGGTTTTTTCGACCTGTGCAGGGGGCACCTTGAGGGCAGCTGGCGGTGCTGTCCGGGCCCGGCTTTGCGCGGCGAATTCGGACGACGATGAGGCGAGATGGCGAGGGGCAAGCGGAGCAGGCGTAGTCGACGGCGGAAGCCCAGCCCCCTGGAGAGCAAGCGGTTCCTCCAGAGGCTCGGGGGCACCGCCAGGCGCACGCTGGCGGCCTCCACGGCCGGTCTGAGCGCTCGGGCGGCCAAGGCCCGCAAGGCCCGGAGCCCCATGTCCGAGGCCACCAAGGCCCGCCTGCGCGAGGTGGGCGCCCTGCTGCTCCTCGGCCTGACGCTCTTCCTGCTGCTGGCCTGCGCCAGTTCGTACGGCGAGGGCAACCTCTGCGGACCGACCGGCGAGGCCATCGGCCGCTTCCTGCTGGGCTCCTTCGGCCACGCGGTCTGGCTCGGCCTGGCCTGCCTGGGCCTGTGGGGCGGCACCCTCTTCGCGCGGGTGCAGCCCGAGTCCTTCACCATCCGGGTCTCGGGGCTGGTGCTGTGCCTGGTGGTCTTCTCAGGGCTGCTGGCGCACTGGGGCCAGAATGCGGCCGGCCCGTATCCGCGCGGCGGCGTGGTCGGCGAGTTCATCAACAGCCAGCTGATGGACGTGGCGGGGCTGGGCAGCGTCGGCACGCTGATCGTGCTGATCGTGATGACGCTGATCACCTTCGTGCTCGCGACCGACGTCATGTACTACACGTCGATCATGGCCGGCGTGGGCTGGGTGCAGCAGCGCCGCGCGGCGTCGATGGCGGCGGCCGAGCAGCGGCGCGCGACCGGTGGTGCGGTTGTCGAGGGCGGCGCGGTGAGCAAGCTGGTCGGCAAGGTGCGCGAGCTCGGCACCCACAAGCGCGACGCCGATCTCGAGCCCTTCAAGGTGCTCGAGGACGAGCCCGGCGCCTCCATCGAACTCGATGACGAGGAAGACGAGGAGGAGGCCGAGGGCGACGAGGACGAGGTGGCCGAGGCGCGCGGCAAGGCCGGGCGCGCGGCGCGCTCCGCGAGCAAGGGCCGGCGCTCGCTGCTCGACCGCTTCCGCAGATCGGACGACGACGAGGTGCTCGACCTGGGCGAGGAGGACGCCGCCGACGAGGACGAGGAGGAAGAAGAGGACGAGGAGGAGTACGAGGACGGCGAGGAAGGCGACGAGGAGTACGAGGACGAAGAGGGCGACGAGGAGTACGAGGACGAGGAAGAAGAGGAAGAGGAGGAGCCCAGCGCGCCGATCGTGCAGGGCGCGGGCAACGCCGGCGCGGCTCCGCTGCAGTTGGCGATGTTCGGCGAAGGCGTGGACACCACGCAGCCCGAGACGTCGGGCGAGTACGTCTTCCCCGGCGTCGACCTGCTCGAGCCGCAGGAGTCGGTCGACCAGAAGGAGCTCGACGAGCTCTTGGCCGCCAAGACGCAGGTGCTCGAGAAGACGCTGCTCAGCTTCAAGATCGAAGCGCGCGTCGTGGAGATCCAGAAGGGCCCGGTGATCTCGATGTTCGAGATGGAGCTGGCGCCCGGCATCAAGGTCGAGCGCGTGCGTTCGCTGGAGGACGACCTCGCGATCGCGCTGCGCGCGCGGACCGTGCGCATCGTCGCGCCGATCCCCGGCAAGAACACGATCGGCATCGAGGTGCCGAACCCGTTGCGCGAGACGGTGCGGCTCGGGCCGCTGCTCGACTGCAAGGAGTTCAAGGACAACAAGTACGCGCTGCCGATCTTCCTCGGGCGCGACGCGGGCGGCCGGCCGATGATTGCCGACCTCGCGAAGATGCCGCACCTCTTGGTGGCCGGCGCGACGGGCTCGGGCAAGTCGGTGCTGCTCAACACCGTGATCGTGTCGCTGATGTACACGCGCACGCCGCAGCAGACCAAGCTGATCCTGATCGACCCGAAGATGGTGGAGTTGTCGCAGTTCGGCAGCGCGCCGCACCTGGCCTGCCCGGTGGTGAGCGACATGAAGCGCGCGCCCGTCATCCTCGACTGGGCCATCACCAAGATGGAGGAGCGCTACCGCCTGCTGAACCAGGCCGGCGTGCGCAACATCTACAGCTACAACAAGATCGGGCGCGAGGGCTTGCGCGAGAGCTTCGGAGAGCGCGTGGACGATCCCGACTTCCCCGCGTTCCTGCCGTTCGTCGTGATCATCATCGACGAGCTGGCCGACCTGATGATGATCTCGGCCAAGGAGGTCGAGACGTCGATCTCGCGCCTGGCCGCGAAGAGCCGCGCGGTGGGCGTGCACCTGATCGTCGCGACGCAGCGTCCGTCGACGAACGTCATCACCGGCCTGATCAAGGCGAACCTGCCCACGCGCATCGGCTTCATGGTGTCGTCGAAGATCGACAGCCGCGTGATCCTCGACGAGAACGGCGCCGAGCAGCTCTTGGGCGAGGGCGACATGCTGGTCATGTCGCCGCAGAGCGTCGCGCTGGTGCGCGGGCAGGGCACTTTCCTCTCCGAGGAGGAGGTGAAGAACGTCATGGGCCACGTGAAGACCTGCGGCGGCGCGACGTTCGAGCCCGAGCTGATGCAGCGCAAGGCGTCGTCCGACAAGGACCCCGACGAGGCGGACGACCTCTACGACGCGGCCGTGCGCTTCGTCTTCATGACCAAGCGCGGCAGCGCCTCATTGCTGCAGCGCAAGTTCGCCATCGGCTACACGCGCGCCTCGCGCCTGATCGACATGATGGCCGAGGAAGGCGTGCTCGGCGAGTACAAGGGCAGCCAGGCCCGCGAGCTCACGATGTCGCTCGAAGACTGGATCGCGCTGAAGCCCGAAGCCCGCGGCGAAGAAGAAGAGGCCGGCGCGGGCGCCTGAGCGCCGCGCTTGCCCGAAGTCGATTTTCTTCTTCTGCACGTCGCCGCCGCATCGCAAGTTCTGACCCTGGAAGCAGGGTGCGCCGCGACAACGCTCGGCCGCTGGCCGTCCGCGGCGCCCATTGACTTGCTCATTGGGAAGGGGAGGGGTCCATGTTCATTGCCTGGTCGAGGTTCGCGCTGTTCGTGTCGCTGGTGGGGGTCCTTGCGATCCCGTTCGATCCCCCGGCGTCACCGCCGCCCTGTGACGTCGTGTTGGATCCCGTGTTCTGCATCCGCATCACGGACATCGAGAAGGAAGTCGGTGAGGACACGTTCCGGTTCGAGCTGGAGTTCCTCAATTGGACCAATCAACCCGCGGCCGGCATCGTGATCAGCCTCAACACGGGCGATGGGGATCCGGGTGTCCCGCCCGGCGCGCCCCACTTCAAGGACGCCTTCATCGACAGCAACGGTCGGCCCATCGGCCCGGGCTTCAACAAGCCCGACGGCAACCAGACGACGAACAACGACTGGGTCGTCCTCAGTCAGACGACCACGCAGATCCAGTTCGGTGCCGGCACGCCGATCATGGGCGCGAGCGCGGGTGGGTTCTTCGGATTGCTGGACCCCGCCTTCTCGGTCGCGTCCCAGGCGACCTGCATCTCGGCGCTGACCACCATGATCCCAGATGCGACCGACATGGGAGGTAGCCCTCCGCACATCGGGGTCAGCGACGCGGAGACGATCGACAACGGCCCCAACGTCCTCGACGGATTCGTCATCGAGGTGACCGACGTTCAGGCGGATGAGCAGTTCTCGATCAACTGGCATCTCGTCAACGCGGCGGGGGACTCCATCGGCATCTTCGCGTCCGGTGGCGTCATCCTGGGAGACGAGTACGGTTTCGGCACGCTGAACCTCGCGCGATTCGTGGGCGCGGCGCCGAAGGCGCTCTTCGGCGCGAACACCGGCTACGACCCGCCGCTCGACACCGACCCCGACGCCGACCTGCCGAGATTCTGGGCCGAGGACGAAGTCGCCGGCATCGACATGTACGAGGTGAATCCAATCCCTGCCGGCGAAGAGGGAGCGGGAACGTACTTCGGTGTCGAGCCCGGCGCTGCGGTCACCGCTGAGTTCGCGAACGACGTGACGGACAACTCGTTCCTGTGGAACGGCCAAGTGCTGAAGTCGGGAGCCAACATCTGTCCTCCGGGAGGGATCCTCGACGAGATCGTCAGTGCCCTGACCAGCGCGACGAGCGGGCTGACGGCAGGGTTTGCGAGGCTCGTGTCCTCCGGACCGGGCTCCCCGTCAACCGGTCCATCCCCGAGCACGCCCGCGGACTTCTGCGACTGACCCACTGGCGGGCGCAGCAGCCCGGGGCGAAGAGCGCTCTGCCTCCGGGCTGCTAGACTCTGCGCCCCATGTCGTCTGCCACGAAGAAGCGAGCACGGAAGAGTGACGCGCAGCCCGCCGCGTCGCGGGCGGTTTGTCTCGTGTCGCTCGGGTGCAGCAAGGCGCTCGTTGATAGCGAGGTCATGGCGGGCCATCTCGGGCGCGCGGGGTTGGAGCTGACGCGCGAGCCGGAGCAGGGCTCCGTGGTGATCGTGAACACGTGCGGGTTCATCGACGACGCGCGGGAAGAGAGCGTCGACACGGTGCTGCAGTACGTGGACATGAAGAAGAAGGGGGACGTGGCCGGTGTCGTCGTCACGGGGTGCCTGGTGCAGTTGCACGAGAAGCAGCTCGCGGCGGAGATCCCGGAAGTCGATGCGTGGCTGCCGATCTCGGACTACTCGGGCGTGCCGTCGATCGTGAATGCCGTGCTCGGGCATGAGCCGAGCGACATCTGCGCGGGAGGCGAGGCCAAGAGCGGCGACACCGACCTCGGGCGCGCGTTGCTCACGACGCCGCACACCGCGTACCTGCGGCTGGGCGAGGGCTGCAACCACGTCTGCGCGTTCTGCGCGATCCCGAAGATCCGTGGGCGACTCAAGAGCAAGCCGATCGAGGTGCTGGTCGAGGAGGCCGCGGCGCTCAGTGCGCTCGGCGCGCGCGAGCTGACGCTCATCGCCGAGGACAGCACCGACTACGGCAAGGACCTCAAGCTGGGCTACGACCTCGCCGACCTGCTCGAAGGTCTGGGCGGCGTCGACGGCATCAAGTGGGTGCGCGTCATGTACGCCCACCCGGCCACGATGGACGAGCGGCTGATCGAGACCATGGCCGCGGTCCCGAACGTGTTGCCCTACATCGACATGCCGGTGCAGCACGGCGACGAGACCGTGCTCAAGCGCATGCGCCGCGGCACCTCGCCGGCGCGCATCCGCCGCGTGGTCGGGCTGCTGCGCGAGGCGATTCCGGACATCACGCTGCGCACGACCATCCTGGTCGGCTTCCCGGGCGAGACCGAGGCGCGCTTCGGCCGCCTCATGGACCTGCTGGAGGAGCTGGCCTTCGACCGCGTGGGCTGCTTCACCTTCTCTCCCGAGGAGACCACCGAGGCCGGCCGCATGACGCCGCGCGTCCCGCGCGCGGTGGCCGAGGAACGCCGCGCGGCGGTCATGGAACTCCAGCGCGGCATCCTGCTGAAGAGCAACAAGGCCCGCATCGGCACCAAGGATCTCGTCCTGGTGGATGCCGTGGACACCTCATCCGCCGGCAGCGGGCGCCTCGCCATCGGCCGCACCGCCACCGACGCCCCCGAGATCGACGGCCGTGTCCTGGTCGAGATCCCGGCCAAGGGCTTCAAGAAGAAGGTGCGCCCCGGGACCTTCCTTCCGGTTCGGATCACGGGCGCGAAGGGCTACGATCTCGTCGCGACGCCGGCCTGACGGGCACGCCGGAGTCCTGGCCACCGCCGCCTGGCACCGACCCCAGGGGATCGTGACGCGATGAACCTCCCCAACCGCATCACGATGGGGCGCTTTGCCCTGGCCCTCGCGCTGTTCGGCTTCCTCGAGTGGGGCAACATCGCCGGCACGGGCGAGTGGTGGAAGCCCGCCCTGGCCGCCGCGGCCTTCATCCTGGCCGTCGCGACCGACGCCGCCGACGGCTACTACGCCCGCAAGCTGGGCCTGCAGACCGACTTCGGCCGCATCGCCGACCCGGTCGTGGACAAGGTCATCGTCTGCGGCGTCCTGATCTTCTTCTGCAGCTACCCCTGGGCCGAGGCCACGGTTCCGACCTGGATGGTGGTGCTGATCGTCTGCCGCGAGTTCCTGGTGTCTGGCCTGCGCGGCTTCATCGAGGCGCGCGGCGTGGCCTTCCCGGCCCGCTGGGACGGCAAGATGAAGATGATCTGCCAGTGCATCATGATCCCCGCGGTGTTCCTGCAGCGGGTGATGGACCTGCGCTGGCCGGGCGAGGAGTCGCTGGTGGCGTTCGTGAACTACTTCGCCATCTTCTTCGTCTGGCTGACGTTCGTGCTGACGCTCAGTTCGGGGTTCCGTTACATCACCGCGGCGGCGGCCGTGCTGCGCAAGCAGGGCGAGGAATCGGGGGTCAAGGGAGGGGGAATCTGATGACCGACGGCCAGGACGACCAACCGCAGGCGCCCAACGAGGGCCCGCACGCCGTGAGACGCCTGCTGGGCGCCGGCATGGGCCTCGGCTACCTGCCGATCGCCCCCGGCACCTGGGGCAGCCTGGCGGCCGCGTGCCTCGCCGGCCTGGTCTTCGGCGTGCAGAACACGACCGGCGCCATCCTGACCCACCCGCACCCGCTCTTCACGAAGCAGCTCGGCGCGGTGCGACTGGAGACCCAGACCGACCAGGTCGTGGCGACGCTGGTGGCTTGCCTGGCCGTCTACCTGATCGGGATCTGGTCCGGGAACCACGCCGAGGCCGACTTCGGCCGCAAGGACCCCGGCCCCTTCGTGCTGGACGAGGTCGTCGGACAGGGCCTCGCCATCCTGCCCCTGCTGCCCGGGCCGCTGGATGCCTGGGGGCTGCTGGCAGCATTCTTCCTCTTCCGCGTCTTCGACGTCTGGAAGCCCTGGCCGGCACGCCAACTCGAAGCGTTGCCCTCCGGCACCGGTATCATGGCCGACGACCTGGCGGCGGGAGCCTACGCGGCCCTCTGCGTCTGGGGGTTGATGGCCGTCGGATGGTTGCCCGGCTCCGTTTGATGGCGAGCGCGCCGTAACGCAGGTCGCACGGACCCGCGTCGAGCGCACGGCAGCCGGCGACGAGGAGCGGGATGCGACAAGCGCCCAAGGACGAAGGCCGGCACGTACGCGGAACCCCGATCGCGGCCAAGATGGCCGGAGTGCTCGCGGTCCTCGTGGCGATCTTCATGATCGCTTTCGGTGTGCTGCTCAACCCGCTCATCGGTCGCAGCGTGAAGCAGCAGATCAAGCTCGCCGCGTACGAGGCCGCCTACACTGCCGCGCAGACGGACCTGCTGGCCTGGTCGGAGTGGTTCGACACCGAGTGGCAGGGCATGACCCGCGCCGAGATCACCGCGGCCGTCGAGTTGATGGACACCGAGGAGTACAACCGGCGCTTCGGCGGCAGCGAGATCCGCACGAAGCGCAGCTGGAACAAGGGCCGCTTCACGCGCCTGATCCAGAACGACACGCGCATCCTCGCGGCGGAGATCCTCAGCCCCGACCAAGGGACGCTGCTCGCGGCGAGCCACTCGGCGAGCGAGTTCTCACAGTTCAAGGACCAGGCGCCGTTCGAGGCCGTGCGCGGCTCGTCGGTGGAGGGGATGCTGACGCTGCAGGGTGACCGGCACTCGGCCATCCGCGGCAGCTACCCGCTGATGGACCCCGCAGGCAACGTCACCGGCGAGATGGCGGTCTACATCAAGGCCGGCGCGGTCAAGGACGCCTCGAGCGAGCTGATGATGTACATCTTCATCGCCTCGGGCTTCTTCATCATCGTCGGCGCGCTCGTCACCTGGCTGGTCGGCCAGCGCATGATGAAGCCGGTCAAGCAGCTGCAGGAGGACATGCACATCGTGGCCGAGGGCGACCTCGAGCATCACACGGTGCAGCACAGCGGCGACGAGATCGGCGAGCTGGCGCGCGCGTTCAGCCGCATGACGCACAGCCTGCTCGAGGCGCGCGAGATGGAGCGCGAGACCGCGGCGAGCCGGCACCAGGTGGGCGTGGCGGCCGAGGTGGCCAGCAGCCTCTACCCGGCGCACCTGCCGGAGATCGACGGCTACGACCTGGCCGGCCACCACGAGGCGTCGGGGCAGCTCGCGGGCGAGTACTACGACGTGCTGCAGCTCGCCGACGGCAACCACTGCCTGATCATCGGCAGTGCGTCGGGCCAGGGCGTGCCGGCGGCGATGGTCATGGCCATGGCGCGTTCGTTCCTGGGCGCCGTGCTGCGCACGCAGACCGATCCGGGCGAGGCGCTGCGCGAGGTGAACGCGCTGCTCTCGGGCGACCTGCGCCGCGGCATGTACGTGACCATGCTGCTGGCCGTGCTCGACCCCGCGCATCCCGGCCTCACCGTGGCGAACGCGGGTCACGCGCCGCTGGTCGTCGCGCGCGGTCATCACCTCGCGCCGGTGCACAGCGAAGGCATCGCGCTGGGCTTCGACAAGGGGCCGGTGTTCGACGAGACGCTGAAGAGCGTGCACTTCCCGATGAAGCCGGGCGATCGTGCCGTGCTCTACACGCCCGGCATCACGCGCGTCGTCGGCAACGACGGCAGCGACCTGGGCGAGAAGCGTTTCGCCGCGCTGGTGAAGCGCGAGGCCACGCACCCGGCGAACCAGTTCATCCGCCGCGTCGCGGCCACGATCAAGAAGTTCCGCGGGGAACAGGAACTCACCGAGGATGTCACGCTGCTGACGCTCGGCCGTCTGGGCGGTGAGAGCGAGGAGGCATGAGCGAGACCCGCAACGAGCCCATGACCATCAGCGAGTTCCAGCAGCTGATCGAGCGCATCTACGGCGAGAAGGACAGTGCGCGCGGCACGGCGGGAACGTTCATGTGGTTCGCCGAGGAGGTCGGCGAGTTGTCGCGCGCCCTACGCCGCGGCCAACGGGAGAACCTCGAGGAGGAGTTCGCCGACGTGCTCGCGTGGTTGTCGACGTTGGCGTCGATGCACGGCGTCGACCTCGAGGCGGTCTCGGCGAGCAAGTACGAGGGCGGCTGTCCGCGTTGTCACGCCACGCCCTGCGGCTGCGACGAGCCCGTGCACGCGCACGAGCGCGAGACGAGTGCGCCTGCGCCTGCGCCTGCTGCCGCGGCCGACCAGGCCGGCGCCGCAGCGCCGCGCGCGCCCGCGGGCGGCGCGCCGTCGCCCAGACCGCGCCCGCTGGCGCCCGACACCGCGATCTGATCGTGGGGGTCTGAGCCGTGGGCCGTTTCGCGCGCGTGGCCCCGCCGCTTCCGGTGGCGGACCTCTTCACGTACAGCATCCCGCCGTCGCTGGCTGACGACGTCGTGCCCGGCGTGCGCGTGCGCGTGCCTTTCGGCAACCGCCGGCTCTCGGCCATGTGCGTCGGCGTGGACGACGTCCCTCCGCCGGAGGGCGTCGCGCCCAAGCCGGTGCTGGGGCTGCTCGAGACCGAACCGCTCGTCGGCCCGGACATCCTCGAGCTGGCGCGACGCACCGCCGCGCGCACCGGCTGCTCCTGGGGCGAGGCGCTGGACGCGAGCCTGCCGCCCGCGGTGAAGCTCGCGCGCCCGTCGCGCACGATCGAGATCGCCGAACTGCAAGGCGACCCGCGCGCGGTCGGGCCCAAGGTGGACGAGCTGCAGGAGAAGCGCGAGAAGCAGGCGCGCACGCTGCGCATCCTGGCGCAGCGCGGCGGCGTGCTGCCCGTACGCGAACTGATGAACCTCGCGCACGTGTCGCGCTCCCCGGTCGAGAGCCTGGTGAAGGCCGGCCTGGTCGCGTTGAAGCGCGAGCGCGCCAGCAAGGACCCGCTCGCGGGCGACCCCGTGCCGCGCACCGACCCGCTGGAGCTGACGCCCGAGCAACGCAGCGCGACCGAACGCATCGATGCGGCCTGCGCGCGCGGCGATGCCAAGACCTTCCTGCTGCACGGCGTCACCGGCAGCGGCAAGACCGAGGTCTACCTGCAGGTGCTGGACGCGGTCGTGAAGCGCGGGCGGCAGGGCATCGTGCTCGTGCCCGAGATCAGCCTCACACCGCAGACCGTGCGCCGCTTCCGCGAGCGCTTCGATCGCGTGGCCGTACTGCACAGCCATCTCACCGACGCCGAGCGCGCCGACCAGTGGCGGCGCATCCGGGCCGGCGAGGCCGACGTGGTGGTGGGTGCGCGCTCGGCGGTCTTCGCGCCGGTGCCGTCGCTCGGCCTGATCGTGCTCGACGAGGAACACGAGACGAGCTTCAAGCAGCAGAACGTGCCGCGCTACCACGCGCGCGAGGTCGCGATCGAGCGCGCGGCCATCGACGACGCGGTCGTCGTGCTGGGTACGGCGACGCCCAGCCTCGAGGCCTGGCACCACGCCATCGAGGGCGACTACGAGCGGCTCGTGTTGCCCGAGCGCGTCGCGGGCGGCCGCAGCCCCGAGATCCTGATGGTGGACCTCACGGTAGAGGAGCGCCGCGACGGGTTCCGCTTCCTCTCCGACCAGTTGCGCGCGCACATGGAGGACACGCTCGCGCGGCAGGGGCAGATCCTGCTCTTCCTCAACCGGCGTGGCTGGGCCAGCGTGATGCTGTGCCGCACCTGCCGCACGCCGATGCGCTGTCCGCATTGTGATGTCTCGATGACACTGCACCGGCGCGCGAACCGCGTGCTGTGCCATTACTGCGGCCACGAGCAACCGCCGCCGCGAGAGTGTCCGAGCTGCAACGGGCACCTCGCACCGCTCGGCTACGGCACCGAGAAGGTCGAGGAGGAGGTGCGGCAGACCTTCCTGCACGCGCGCGTGGCGCGCATGGACAGCGACACGATGAGCGGGCGCGGCGCGCACGCGGCGGTGCTCTCGGCCTTCGGATCGGGCGAGACCGACGTGCTGATCGGCACGCAGATGATCGCCAAGGGGCTCGACTTCCCGAACGTGTTGCTGGTGGGGGTGGTGGCGGCCGACAGCGCGCTGTTCCTGCCCGACTACCGCGCGGCCGAGCGAACCTTCCAGTTGCTGGCGCAGGTCACCGGGCGCACCGGGCGCGGCCCGAAGGGCGGGCGCGTGGTGGTGCAGGCCTGGAACCCGCGCCACATCTCGATCACGACCGGCGTGGCGCAGGACTACGAGGCCTTCGCGCGCCACGAGCTGCCCCAGCGAGAGGAGATGGGCTACCCGCCGTACTCGCGACTGGTGCGAGTGATCACGCACGCGCCCGATGAGACCGCCTCGCAGCGGCGCATCGAGGCGGTCTCCGACCTGCTGCGCCAGGACGGCATGCCGGGCGTCACCGTCCTGGGCCCGGCGCCGGCGCCGATTCCCCGCATCAACCGCCAGTACCGCTTCCACCTGGTCGCCAAGTGCGACGACGACGGCGCCGTCTCGGCCCTGCTGGGCCGGCTGGTCGGACACACCGGCCCGATCCGCAAGGCGCGCGTGCTCGTCGACGTGGACCCGGTCGGCATGCTGTAACCTAGGGCCAAAGGAGAGAGCCATGGAAACCGTTCACATCAGCACCTTCGACACGCCCATGGGCAAGGTGACCCTGGCTTCCACCGACAAGGGCGTCGTGGCCAACTCGTTGCCCGGCTGCGCCGGCGGCGAGGTCGCCAAGACGGTCAAGCGGCTGATCCCCGACGTGGAGATCGTGAAGAGCGGCGTCCAGAACGCGCGCGCCATCTCCGCCGTGAAGGCCTACCTCTCCGGGCGTCGCAAGGACCTCGACCTGCCGCTCGACCTGCGCGGCACGTCCTTCCAGAAGCAAGTCTGGAGCCAGTTGCGGCAGGTGCCCTACGGCCAGACGATCAGCTACGCCGAACTCGCGAAACGCGCGGGACATCCGCGCGCCGCGCGTGCTTGCGGGACCGCCAACGGCGCCAACCCGGTGCCGCTCTTCGTGCCCTGCCATCGCACGCTCGCGACGGGCGGCGGCCTCGGCGGCTTCGGCGGCGGCCTGCCGCTCAAGAAGAAGCTGCTCGAGTTCGAAGCAACGGTCGCAGCGCGCACCTGACCCGCGGGATTCGCCCCGAACGGCAGGGCGCGAACGTCAGACGCCGAACGGATCCACGGCGATGAGCCGTGTGAACAGGCCCTCGCGCGTCCAGAGATCGAGCGCGGCGAGCACCGCGGCCTCGTCGGCGAAGCCCTTCGGGCCGACGGTCTGCTTGATCGCGGTGCCAAGCGTTTCGCCCAGCGCGATCAGGTCGAGCAGCCGTCCCTCGGCAGACGGGACCGCGCGCCACCAGGTGACGGGGTCGACGGCGCCGAGCGCGTAGACGACGACGGTCTGCGCGTCGCGCTTGGGCGGGTCGGGCAGCTTGCCCGAGTGCACGCGACGCACGTACCCGTCGGCGCGGTAGCCGGTGGGCACGATGCCCAGCGCGCGGATCGGTTCGAGGCGCGAGGCGTGCAGCGTGTCGCGATCGAATCCCTCCAGCACGCCGATCGGGACGCGCGGCACCCCGACGCAGCGGCCCAAGCTGCGACGCACGTGCACGATCTCCCGCTCGACGGCGGCCACGTCCGCGGCCATGCGCGAGGGCACGTCGTCGGGCAGAGGGGCGGTGCGGCGCACGAGCAGGCTGTGCACGAGCTCGGTCGGATCGTCTCCGTCGCGCGCGGCCCGCTCGGCTGCCTGGTGGGCCAGGGTGGCGAAGTGCTGCGGGCCCAAGAGGTGCGCCAGCGCCGGGTAGTCGGCCAGCGCCGCGACCTCGGCCGCCGTTTCGGCGGTGAGGACGAACCCGGGGCCGTCCTCGTCACCGACGAGGTCTTCGGGGGCGATCCGCAGCGGCTCGGATTCAGGCATGTCCCCTTCATCGAACCCCGGGCGGGGGCGGCTTGAAGGCCTGTCGGCAAGACCGCCATCCGCCTTACAATCCGACCCTTCGATCACGAGGCACGAAAATCGCTCGCGCGGACCCGCGCGCAGCCCGGAGGGAACGGTGGGCCAGATCCACGACAACATTTCGTCCTGCGTCGGCAAGACGCCCGTCGTCCGCATGCAGCACGTCGCCCGCGACGTGCCGCCCGAGGTGCTCGGCAAGTGCGAGTTCCTGAACCCCGGCGGGTCGGTCAAGGACCGCATCGGCGTGCACATGCTGGAAGAGGCCGAAAAGCGCGGCGAGATCCGCCCCGGCGACACGCTGATCGAGGCGACGTCCGGCAACACCGGCATCGGCCTGGCGCTCGCCGCCGCGGTGAAGGGCTACCGCCTGATCATCACGATGCCCGAGAAGATGAGCCGCGAGAAGCAGGTCGTGCTCGAGGCGCTCGGCGCGGAGATCCACCGCACGCCGACCGAGGCGGCGTTCGACAGCCCCGACTCGCACATCGGCGTGGCCAAGAGCCTCGCGCGCCTGATCCCGCGCTCCCGCATCCTCGACCAGTACGGGAACATGGACAACCCGGGCATCCACTACGACGCGACGGCCGCGGAGATCATCGAGGCCTGCGACGGCAAGCTCGACGCCTTCGTCGCAACGACCGGCACCGGCGGCACCATGTCGGGCGTGGCCAAGCGCCTGAAGGAGGAGATCCCGAACTGCCGCATCATCGGCGTCGACCCGGTCGGCTCGATCATCGCCGGTCTGCCCGACGACCAGGTCGGCAGCTACAAGGTCGAGGGCATCGGCTACGACTTCATCCCCGACGTCATGTGGCGCGACCTCGTGGACGAGTGGATCAAGACCGAGGACGGCCCGTCGTTCCGCATGGCGCGGCGCCTGATCCGGCGCGAGGGCCTGCTGGTCGGCGGCAGCTCGGGCTCGGCGATGTGGGCGACGATCCAGTACGCCAAGAAGATGCAGCCCGGACAGCGCGTGCTGACGATCCTCCCGGACGGCGTGCGCAACTACATGACCAAGTTCCTCGACGACAAGTGGATGGAGGTCAACCGCTTCACCGACGAGCCGTGGGCGACCGGCGAGGTGGGCGACCTGGTCAAGCGCATCGGCCGGCAGGACGTGATCACGGTGAAGGAGGCCGAGCACGTCGGCGACGCGGTGGGGCAGATGACCAAGCACGGCATCAGCCAGTTGCCCGTCCTCAACGACGAGGGTTCGCTGGTCGGCATCGTGACCGAGACCGACGTGCTGGGTTCGCTCTTCGCCGACCACTGCACGATGGAGACGGTCATCGCCGAGGTCATGTGCCGTCAGGTCGCGACCGTGCGCCTGTACGACAAGGCCTCGCTGCTGGCGCAGGCCTTCGGTCGCGGCGAGACGGCGATCGTCATCGACGACAGCGACAAGCTGATCGGCATCCTCTCCAAGATGGACCTGATCCGTCACCTCGCCGGCACCGGGGGTTAGCCCTCGTGAACGGGGCACGAAACTAGTGGTCTGGTTCAGCTGGCCCTTCGGCAAGAAGAAGGCGGTCGCCTACTACACGTGGCACCTGGGCGGCGGCGGCAAGGCCTGCGACAAGTGCCGCGAGCTGGACGGCACGTCGTGGCTGCCGAGCCACGACTTCAAGGGCCCGCCGCTGAAGGGCGAGTGCCAGTGCCCCGGCGGCTGCACCTGCCGCGCGCTGGTCGTGAAGATGGACGAGGCCTGGGGCCCCGGCAACTCCGAGTGGATCGGCAAACGCGGCGGCCTCGTCACCGGCGCGCAGATGGACAAGTTCCTCAGCAACTGACGCGCGACGCGCTCAGACGTCCACGCGCAGGGTGAGCGGCTCGTGCTCGACGACGAAGCTGCGGTGCGAGAAGAGTTCGCCGTCGTCGTCGCTGAGCGCCATCTCGTAGGTGCCCGGGAGCAGGAACAGCTTGCGGATCATGCCGCCGATGAGTTCGTGCGGGGTGTTTACGGGCAGGCCGTCGTCGTCGAGCAGGTGCACCTCGAACTCAACGCCGTCGGACCAGGACGGCTCGAGAGTCACGGGCGTGCCCGGCAAGGCGGTGACGAGCAGGTCGCGCACGTGTCCGCGGCGCGTGTCCACGATCACCGGTGCGGCAGCGGGGCGCGGGCCCCTCCAGGTGCGTGGCGTCACGCGCAGCACGTACTCGCCGGGCGCGACGGTCGCGAAGCGGAAGCGGGCCTCGTCGTCGGCGGGCGCCGTGCGGCCGGAGACCAGGCTGTCGATCGAGAGGCGGCCGGTGCTGCGCGTGTCGTCGTCGATGCGGTAACAGGTCACGATCGACGGCATCGGGTTGCCGTGTCGGTCCACCACGCGCCCTTCGATGAGCATGGTGCGATGCAGCGGGACGTCGGTGGCGCCGGCCGAGCCGCCCGGAGGGACGACCAGCTCGTAGTAGCCCGGAAGGAAGCCCTCGGCGCGCACGATCAGGCCGACCTTGCCCGGCAGGTGCTGCTCGACCTCGATCAGGCCGGACCGGTCGGTGTTGCGCTTCACCGCCAGCTGCGGCGTGCCGCCCAGCGTGGGCGAGAGGGTGACGCGCGCTCCCACGATGGGCGCGTGCGTCTGGCTGTCCACGACGCGCACCTTCACCGCGCCCATGATCGCCGCGAGCATCTCCTTGGTGACGACGAACGCGACCTCCTGGTTGATGCCGTCGACTTCTCGCTGGTCGATCACCGTGTTGTTCAGCAGCAGCGAGACCCAGGCGGTGCCCGGCCCGTCGAGCTCCAGGTGGGCGAGCGCGTCCTGTCCGAGGTTCGCGCGCCCGGTCTCGCCGATGCGCTTGGTGCGGCCGATGCCGTAGCTGTACTGGTTGCGGTTGAAGCGCTTCTCGAACGAGGCGGGCGGCGGCTCGCGCGTGGCGATCGCGGCTAGCATGACGTCCTCGGCCAGCATCTCGTCGAGCGCGGACTCGGCCGGGTGGCCGTCGTCGAGCGTCGCGCGGACGAGGAGCACGGGACCGCGAGGTCCGTCGCCGGATTCCCACACGTCCCGGCCACCGTAGCCGTACACGGAGCCCGAGAAGTCGGTGGGCGTGACGAGCGGTTCGACCGGCGTCGACGTGGCGGGCAGCGCGAAGGCCGGCGTGTCGATGGAGACGTCACTGGTCGGTGCGTACCTGAGCACGGTGAGGTCGGTGTCCAGCGCGTCGGCCGACGCAGGCTGGTCGAGCGCAACGTGCGTGATGCACACGCTCGCGACGATCGCGAACGACCCGACCGCGATCAGCGTGCCGCGCGTGCTCAAGGACTCCCCCAACGGCAGCCGAGGCTCCGGAGCTTCGGCGCGTTCGGATCCGGGTACCAGGTCAACACGAGATGCCTCGCGGAGCCGTAGGTCGTACTCACCACCAAGGGTGGGACGTTGGGATCGGGTCCCGTCGTCCCGTCGCCGGCTAGCAGATGCAGCTCGTACCGGCCGGGCGCGAGCTTGCCGATCTCGAATGCGCCCGTTTCGTGGTCGGTGACGGCGCCGGACACCGGTGCCCCGTCCTCGCACGAGCCAAAGCGCGACGCGGCGCCCCCGCGCGTGACCTCGTATGCCATGACGGCCGCGAAGACCGGCTGGCCGGCTCGGTCGAGCACGCGGCCCGACACGGAGACCTCGGGCGACATCTCCACGGTGGCCTCCGCGACCTCTCCGCCGCCGCGCACGGTCACCTCGGCAGACCGGCTGAGGTAGCCGTCCGCGTTCACCCGTGCCGTCGCGTAGGCGGGGAATTGCGTGACGTTCACCATGCCGCGGTGGTCGGTGACCCGGAGCGGGACCCGGCGGCGCATGCTCGGCCCGGGTAGCGTCAGCGTCACGCGCGCGCCGATGATCGGGCGGTTGGTGCCGGCCTCGACGACGCGCATTTGCATCGTGCCGAGCCACTGGTCGATGCGCTCGCGCTTGACGACGAACGTCACCAGCTTGGCCGTGGGCTGCACGCGCACCGTCGTCAGCACGGCGTCACCCGCGAGCAGGGCCAGCCGGGCCGTCCTGTGCGGGCCCATGGCGATCAGGCCGAGTACCGACCCGTCGCTGCAGGCGAAGGAGTCCTCCACCGCCTCGGAGCGGTACAGACCGCTGCTCCTTCCGAACTCGCTGCTGTCGATCCACGAGTCCGTCAGGTCGCGCGACCCGTTCACGACGTGCACGCGCAGGGTCACGGCCTCGTCGCAGCGGCGCGCGAGGTGCTCCTTCACCGAGCTGCCGTCGTCCATCACGGCGCGCACGATGTAGCGCACCTCGCCGATGCTGGTGGTCGGGTAGCGGTGCCGGTACTCGTCGGCCACGTCCTGCGGCGTGGCCTGCTGCTCGTCGACGGCCAGCTCGGTGACGGGCGCGACGGGGCGCGGGAGGTGGAATCGCAACTCGACCGGTTCGGGCGAACGCTTGCAGATCACCGTGAACGACTCGGCCGCCGCGATCTTTTCGCTCGGCATGGGAACGACGATGGCTGCGCTCAGCGTCGCGGCACCTGCGACCGCGAGTCCGGACAGAAACAGCCACACTCTCAAACCCATGAGCGCCCCCCGGGGAACCTGAGCTTGACGTATAGGGGGCCCGGGTTGTGAGGTCGCAGTCTGGGAACGTGCGCGTACCGGAACGGTCGGTTCGGAACCGAAGCGGGCAGGAAACTGCCCGATTCAGAGCGAGATCAGCTCTCCAGCCGCTCCATCACCGCGCGCACGACGATCGGCCAGGCGATCGTGGCGTCGGCGCGGACCTCGGCCCAGCGGCCGCCCTCGCTGGCCGGAACGATCTTGCCCCAGCTCACGCCCTCGCTGTAGTCGCAGCCGGACAGCCCGCCCCAGTGCGTGGGCTCGGGGCAGATGCGCACGGCGTAGCGGTAGCGGATCGGCTCGCGCGCCATCTCCGGCACGCGCTTGCCGAGGATGTCGTTGTACGGCGGGAACTGCTGCGCCCAGTTGCGCGGCACGCCACCGCCGATGGTGAAGATGCCCCAGCTGTCGTTGGCGATGAAGCGCTGGCGGTAGTGCTCGAGGTCGAGGAAGGGATCGAACGGGATCGGCGTGCCGCCGTCCCCGACGCGACGGTGGTTGTGCGTCGCGAAGTCGAGGCCCAGTTCGCTGTCGGTGAAGGCCGGCACGTAGATGGGCACGTCGTGCTCGGCCGCCGAGCGCAGGGGGCCGCGTCCGCTGCCCATGCCGATCAGGTGCTCGCCGATGCGCCGGTTGAGGTCCTGGCTGCAGAGCGTCGTGCCGTCGGGCACGTCCTTCAGCACCGCGTGGATGATCTCCTCGGTGTCGTCGAGGTTCTTCTCCAGCTCGAGCGTGTCGTAGACGCGGTTGTAGCCCTTCTTCAGCAGCTCGGTGTCCTTCATGCGCGGGTCGTGCTTGAAGTGCTGCATGCCCGCAGTCTCGGCCAGGCCGTGACACATGAGCGCGCCGGTCGAGACGACGGCGTGCACCCAGCCGCGCTCGATCATGTCGCAGATGACCAGGCCTTGCTTGGCGATGGTCATCGCGCCCGAGAGCGTGAGCACGACCTTGCAGTCCTCGTCGCGCACCATGGCCTCGAGCACGTCGGCGGCCTCGCCGAGCGTGCGCCCGCCGAAGCTGGTCTTGGCCATGCCGCGCACGAGCGCGTCCACCGAGTCGGTGCTGGAGAGATCCAGCGAGCGCACCGGCTCCAGGCCGTCCTCGTGCCCGTCGCCGTACTCGCCGCGCAGATCAGCCATGCTCTCTCCCGTGTGCCGACGGTGCCGCGCCGGCGAGGCGGGGATTCTAGCGGAAGCGCGGCCGTGCCGTCGGACGGCCCGGGTGTCAGGCCGCGCCGTCGGCCTCCACGGCCTGCTTGCGCACACGCATCACGATCCCGCCCGCGGTGATCACGCCCAGGCCCATGAAGACGAGATCCAGGGGGCCCCACACTTCCTTGAGGCGCGTCCAGAGCGGAACGATCTCGAAGTACTCGCCGTAAGTCTCGAGGCCACCCTGTTCGAGCCACTCGTCGAAGGTCACCGTGCGGTCCGCCAGGAGTTCCAGCTGCGGCTCCCACATCTCACGGAACTCGTCGATGGCGGCGGGCGGCACCATCTCCGGCTCGACCTCCACGGAGTAGTCGCGGCGGATCATGAACGCGGCGACGGTCAGGTCGTCATTCTTGTCGGCCACCTTGGCCCATGGCAGGGCGTCCTGGCGGATCTCATCGAAGATCGGATCCAGAGCCGAATAGTCGTCGAAGCTGACGAGCTCGATGCCCCACGCCTGGCCACCCACGATGGACAGGAGCGCCAGCACGCCGCACAGCGCCGCGTGGACGATGCCGCGTCCGCCGAACAACACGCATGCGAACCCGATCGCGAGGCCGATGCCCCACGCGAGGTAGCCGATCTCGTAGCCGGTGGACTTGATCAGCAGCGCCCAAACGGCCGCGCCGAGCAGGGCGGCGGCCACGGGCGCGACGATGGCCAGCACCGGGTTGTTCACCGCCGGCACGAAGGGCTCCTCGTCATCGACTTCGACTGGTTCGGCCTTGGGGGCAAGCTTGTTGCGCGTCGCGGTGCCGGATGTCCGCGCTCGCCCGGACGTGGGCGCAGGCGCCCGCTGCCCCCGGGCCGTCGGTGCGGGCGCTTCCGGATCCGCCGCCTCGTCGAGCGTGGGCACCGTGATCAACGCACCGCAGTGCTTGCACGCGCCGGTCTTGCCGGCGTGGCGTTCGTCGACCTGGAATCCCGAACCGCAGGCTCCGCACGTCGCGCGCATCTTCATCGTCCTTCTCCCTGAAGACGAACTCATCCCAATCGACGCCGACCACGTGCATCAACGCGGCCGGGATCTTCCGCGCGCCAGTATCCCACATGGGGGAAACCGGCGGGTTCGGACGCGTGGCGGCCAGTCGATACGGACCAAGCGGTCTGCCGGCCGGCTTCCGGTCAGTCCGACGCGCCGTCCGCTGCCTCGAGCGCGGCGATCACCTCGGCCAGGCGACGCTTCTGCTCGGCGATCTGGGCCTCGAGCGCGGTGCGCTCGCCATCGCTGACAGACGACAAGGACTTCTCCGCCTCCGCGATCTCCTTCTCGAGCTGCACGTGCTCTTCCTTGAGGCGCTCGAACTCCTCCACGCGCTCGGCTTTGTCGAACACGATCGCCTCGGACTTCCGCTCGGGCTCGGCTTCGGGCGCCGCGCTGGTCGGCACGCTGGCCGGCATGATCGCGCGGCCCTCGGGCAGGCGGCGTTGGTCCATGAGGGCGGGCGTCGCGATCTCGATGCCCGCGCCGTGCAGCTTGTCGAGGATGCGCTTCCTCAGACGCGAGCGCGCGGTGAGCAGTTCCTTCACGTCGGTCAGGAAGCCGGCCACGCGGTACTCGACGCCGAAGTCGGCCAGGTCGAGCACCTGCACGAAGGGCTCGTCGAGGTTCGCGTCGCCGGCGGCCTCGATCAGCATCGGCTCGACGGCCTGGCGGTCGAGGTCGTAGCCCAGCGTGAAGTGCGCCGAGACGATCGTGCCGGTCGCGTGCACGACCTTCACCGGGTTGGTGACGAGATAGAGGTTGGGCAGCGTGGTGAGGTCGCGGTCCTCGGTCTGGATCTCGGTGTGGAACAGGCCGCGCTCGGTCACACGGCCGAACTCCCTGCCGACGCGCACGAAGTCGCCGGGCTTGAAGTTGCGCACGGCGCGCAGCATCAGGCCGGCCATGGCGTTGCTGACGAACGTCGTCGAGGACAGCGCGATGACGGCGCTGAAGACCAGGCCGAGCAGCCCGAGCAGCTGGTTCTGCGTGTCATGGGCCACGGGCAGCGCGAGCACCAGCGCGATGATCGCGATGCCGGTCAGCACGATCAGCGTGAGGTGCTTGCGGATCTCGCCTTCGCCCGCGTACTTCTGGCCGCGCTTGTTCAGGCCGCGGCTGATCGCGCCGAGCACGACCAGCGCGATGGCGATCGTGACGAGCGCGGGCAGGAAACGCGCCGCGGTTTCGAGCACGCTCTCCATCCAGCCGCCTTCGAAGCTGTTGGTCGCGCCCTGGATCGCCACGCGCGGATCCTAGCAGATCGAATCGACGCCTCCGCGCACCCGTGATAGCTTGATGCGTTCCCGTCCACGTTCCCGCAGAGACCGTTCCCGATGCGCATGCTCACCACGATCGTCACCGCCCTGCTCCTCGCCGCGCCGGCGCTCGCCTTCGGCGAGATCAACGAGTCGTTCGACGGCACGAACCTCGGCGGCTGGACCTACGGTCCGCCCGAGCAGTTCGAGCCCCTCAACGGGAACCCCGGCGGCTGGCTGCACCAGCTCAACGTGGACACCTTCGCTCCGCAGCTGCGCACGACCGATCCGGGCTCGCCCTTCGCCGGCAACTACCGCGCGCGCAACGTGACCAACCTCGGCGTCGACCTGGCGACGATCTCCACGCAGTTCCCCGCCATGCGCGAGTGCACGCTGATGCTCAGCAACGGCAGCCAGTCGGTGTACTGGTTGGGCACCGAGTTCGTGCCGCAGCCCGGCACGGGCTGGAAGTCGTTCGACTTCGCCATCGACGCGCAGAGCACGACCATGCCCGCCGGATGGACCACGCAGGACGGCGAGGCGGACGTGGTCTGGAACGCCGTGATCACGAACGTCACGCAGGTCACCTACTTCTACGGCGACCCGACCTTCTTCTACATCTTCGACCAGTGGAACGTCGGCGTCGACAACGCGCGCATCCAGACGGACGGGTTCTTCGTGAACCTCGGTCTCGCGCTCGCGGGCGCGATGGGCCTGCCGGTGCTGAACCTGACCGGCACGCTGGAGCCCGGCTCCCTGCTGACGATCGATCTCTCGAACGCGCTCGGCAGCACGCCGGCCTACCTGTTCGTCGGCCTGGCCGAACTGAACGCGCCGTTCAAGGGCGGCACGATGGTGCCGGCCGTCTCGTCGCCGCTCGGCTTCAACCTGGCCTTCGCCACCAACGGCCTCGGCAACTTCACGCTGCCCGCCACGTGGCCGACCGGCCTGCCGCCGGACCTGTCCACCTGGTACCAGTTCTGGATCGTCGATCCTGCCGGCCCGGTGGGAGTGTCTGCATCCAACGCGGTGAAGGCGTTCGCGCCGTAGGGGCGGGCGCTACTCCTGCGCGTTCGTGGCGCAGCCCTCGGGACCACCCGAGCGCGCCAGCGTGACCTTGTCGACCTTGCCGTTGGGAAGGCGGGGGAACTCGGTCCAGACGTGATACGCCGTGGGCACGCGCGGTAGCGGCATCGCGTCGACGCACTGCTTGCGGAGGCGGTCCTTCAGCTCGGCGAGGGCCGCGGCTTCGGGCGGGCCGTCTTCGGTGACGACGTGGGCCTCGATGCGTTGGCCGGCGACGTCGTCGGCGACGCCCACGACGACGGCGTCCTTCACGAGGCCGCCGCCTGTCAGGACGCGTTCGATCTCGGAAGGGAAGATCCGCTCGCCGGCGCTCTTGATCATGTCGTCGACGCGGCCGGCGAGGTGCAGGTCGCCATCCTCGTCGAAGAAGCCGAGGTCGCCCGTGTGCAGGCGGCCCTTCTCGTCGATCACGTTCGACGTCGCGTCGGCCTGGCCCCAGTAGCCGACCATCACGTTGTCGCCCTCGATCACGACCTCGCCCGACTCGCCCTGGGGCAGTGCGTTGCCGTCCTCGTCGAGGATGTGCACGGCGACGCGCGGGATCGGCGAGCCGACGCTGTCGGGCTTGGCCAAGACGCGCGAGGGATCCAGCGCGGTGGCGCGTGGCGCGCACTCGGTCTGGCCGTAGGCAATCAGGATCTCCACGTCGGGCCGCGCGGCGAGGATCTTCGCGGAGAGGTCGTGCGGCATCTTCCCGCCGACCACCGCGATGCGCTTGAAGTCGGGCAGGTCCTGCTCGAGCAGGCCGCCCTTCTCCACCAGCATCGACGCGTGCCAGGGCGTGCCCGAGACCTCGCGGATCTGTTGCTTCGCCATGCGGTCCACGATCGAGCGCGGGAACAGGAAGTCGCCGGAGAAATGCAGCGTCGCGCCGACGTAGCCGCGCACGACCAACTGCATCAGGCCGTGCACGTAGTGCAGAGGCACGACCATCAGGTAGCTGTCGTCGGGGCCCTGCGGCACGTGCTCCTCGATCGAGCCCGCGATGGTCAGCAGGTTTCTGTGCGAGATGCACACGCCCTTTGGCGTGCCGGTGCTGCCCGAGGTGTACACGATCGACGCGATGTCGCCGGCGTCGGGCGTGTCGGGCAACGCGTCGGCCCCCTCGCCGCCCTCGTCCGCGTCGAGGTGCAGCACGCGTTCGGTCGGCAGCGCGCCCAGCTCGCCCTTCGCGTCGGGCTTGCCGAAGCGTCCGCACACCACGCTCGCGAAGGGCTCGCAGTCGGCCAGGATGCCGGCGCGCGCTTCGGCGCGTAGCCGGCCGTTGAGCGGCACGGCGATGCCGCCCGCGCGCCACGTGCCCCACATCGCGATCGGCGCCTCGATCACGTGGTCGGTCCAGACGGCCACGCGGTCGCCGCGCCTCAGTCCCAACTCGACCAGGCGCGCGGCGAAGGCGTCAGCGCGGTTCGCGAGCCCGCTGAAGCACATCCGCCCCGACGTGGTGACGACGGCGTCCTTGTCCGGCCACCGCTCTGCGCTGGCTGCCAGTGCCTGCGGCAGCGACACCGCGCACGCGCTCCGCTTCGGGCTCACGCTCCGCCCTGCGACCGTCGCACGAACCCGGCGATGCTCGACACCGAGCTGAAGTTCTCGGGGTTCAACGACTCCTGATCGACCTTCACGCCGAACGCGTCCTCGAGGAAGACGACCATCTCGAGGATGCCGACGCTGTCGATCACGCCCGCCTCGACCAGGTTCAGCGTGGTGTCGGTCACCGGCTCGCCCTCGCCCGACGGACGCAGCGATCCGTTCACGAAGTCGAGGATGCGCTGCTCCTCGGTCAGGCTGTTCTCGGTGCTGGTCATGCGGACGGGGCCGTGGACAGGGTGATGAATGGGCCGGGGGCCGATGGCGGCCCCCGCGTGGCGCGCATTCTAGACGCCCGACACCCTCGGCGGCAGCGGCAGCACGGGCACTTCCGGCTCGCCGGGACCCTGCTGCCAGCGGCGCAGCGTCCACGACCACTGCTCGGGGCGCTCTCGCACCTCCCGTTCGAGCGGCTCGGTCCAGCGCTCGGCGGCCAGCGCCAGGCCCTCCTCGCCCTCGGCCTTGGTCGGCACGGACACGCGCTCGTGGATCAGCGCGCGGTAGCGATTGCCCTCGCGCACCATGAAGATCGGGCGCATCACAGCGCCGGCCAGGCGCGATAGCTCGGCCGGGAAGGGGATGGCGCGGACCTGCACGCCGAAGAAGTCCGCCCACACGAAGCGCCGGTTGCGGCGCGGGCGCTGGTCGGTCACCAGCGTGACGACCTCGTTGCGGCGCAGCGCGTGCAGCAGCTCGAGCGGCCACTCGTTGTAGGGCACGAACACCAGGCCCAGCTTGGCGCGTTGCTTCTGGATGTAGTCGTTCTGGCCCTGGTTGCGACGGAACGGCGTGCCGAGGCCGGTGACCGGGGCCACCCGCGACATGATCACGGCCAGCACCGACGGGTTGCCGAGGTGCGCGCCCAGGATGACGAGGCCCTTGCCGTCGGCGCGATCGCGCTCGATCACGTCGTCCAGCTCGGACTTGTTGATGCACAGGTTCGCGATGTCGTCCTTCGACATGCGCGTCATGCGCAACCCGAAGAAGATCTCGGCCATGAGATGGATGATCGCGCGGCGCGCGATGCGGCGTCGCCACGACGCGGGCTTGTCCGGGAACGCGAGGCCGAGGTTGCCGAGCGTGACGTAGCGCCGGCTCGGCGAGACCAGGAAGGTCAGCGTGCCGAGCGTCCAGGCCAGGCCGTCCGCCATCCAGCGCGGCATGCGCGCGACGCTTTCGCACAGCACGAGGAGCAGCATGTTTCGCACGGGATGCTTCGCCGACACGTCGCCCTCCCTCGCCTTGTTGCGCCCGGATCGCCCGCCCACGCGGCCGCGGAAGGCGACCGTAGCCAGCGTGCGAGGCCGTGCCAAGAGGCGCGCCGCGCGAATCCTGCCTCACCGGCGCGCTTGACTGAAACGGCGGCATCGCTCAACGTCTTCGCATGTCCGTTCCGTCCAGGCGCCGACTGCTGTCCGTGCTGGTGCTCGTGTTCTTCGTGCAGACCGGCATGGTCTACACGGACGATGCCGGCTGGGCCGCGCCGCCGCTCTCGCCGCGGGCGCAGCAGGGCCAGGAACTGTGGCTCGCGCACAACTGCCAGAGCTGCCACCAGCTCTACGGTTTCGGCGGCTTCCTCGGGCCCGATCTGACCAACTCGGTGTCGCGCATCACGCGCGCGCGCTTCGACTCGATGATGACCACGGGCGTGGGGCAGATGCCGCCGTTCGACTTCGACCAGGAGCAGCGCGACGCGGTCGTGCAGTTCCTGACGGAGGTCGACCAGACCGGCGTCGGGCAGTTCCGGTTGCCGGCCGGTCAGTCGCCCGGCCAGGTGATGACGGAGTGGGCCGCGGCCGGCGTCGAGGCGCGAGGGGCCATGTCGCCGAGCGTCGCGCGCGGCTGGGAGATCGTCCAGGGGCAGGCCTGCATCGGTTGCCACCTGCCGAACCCGCTCTCCACGCAGCGCTCCACCGATCTCGCGAAGCTGACCGCGGAGGTCGCGCACGAGGAGATCCTGCTCGTGCTCGACGAGGGTCGTCCGCGCAAGGGCATGCCGCGCATGGCGCTGTCGATGGAGGACCGCGAGGCCGTGATCGAAGCGCTCGACTGGATGGCGGAGGACGGCGACGCGCTGCGCGAGGCGTTCAGCAAGGCGCGCCTGTCCGGTGACCCGGACGGCTACTCGATCCCCTGGTTCGACTTCCCGTGAACCGCACCATGTTCAAGAGCAGCGAGCGCATGCTCCTCGCGGTCACGGCTTCGGCGCTGGGCTGCCTGCTGATCTCGATCCTGCTCGGGATCTTCGGCGCGATGTACTACATCCCGCCGGTGGCCGAGGGCATGGTCGCGAAGGGCGTGAGCCTGGTGCAGATCCGCCCGATCCACACCACGTTCGCGAGCGCGTGGATCTTCCTGGGCGGCGTCGCGTGCATGACCAAGTTCCTGGCGGACACGTTCGGCGAGCCGACGCGCGCCGACCGCCTGCGCTTCCGCGTGCAGATGGTGTGCTGGGGTCTGGCCGGCCTGGGGATCCTCATCTCGCTCTCGCTGGGCGTCAGCACGGGGCGCGAGTACCTCGGCTTCCACCCGGTCTTCAGCGTGCTGATCCTGACCGGCTGGCTGCTCTTCGCGTGGACCTTCCTGCGGCGCGTGCTGCCCGGCTTCTGGGGCCGGCCGGTCTACGTGTACATGTGGACCGCGGGCGTCCTCTACTTCATCTACACCTTCAGCGAGGGCCACGCGTGGCTGTTGCCGTGGGTGCGGCACCAGCCGGTGGCCGACATCGCGATCCAGTGGAAGTCGTGCGGCACGCTGGTCGCGTCCTTCAACCAGATCGTCTACGGCTGCCTGATCTTCACCGGCGAGCGCATCAGCGGCGACAAGCACATCGCGCAGTCGAAGCTGTCCTTCTCGCTGTTCGGCATCGGCCTGCTGAACTCGTTCACGAACTACGCGCACCACACCTATCACCTGCCGCAGAGCGACATCATCAAGTGGGTCGCGTTCCTCGTGAGCATGCTCGAGATTATCATCCTGGTGCAGCTGTTCCGCGAACTGACGGCGGCCATCGCGAACAAGCGCAAGGCGGCGCCCGACTACGACACCAGCGCGCACCTGTTCGGCGTCTCCAAGAAGTGGACCTTCGGGCTGCTGATGCTGGCCCTCCTGATCTCGGTGCCGCCGCTCAACACCTTCATCCACGGCACGCACGTCGTCATGGCGCACGCCATGGGCAGCGAGCTCGCCATCGACAGCTACATCCTGTTCGGCGTGTTTGCCTGGATGCTGTGCCAGCTGTTCCCGAAACGCGAGGTGCGCGACGAGGTGATCAACGCGCCCGCCGTGCGCAGCACGCTGCGCTGGCTGAACGTTTTTCTGGTCTGCACCGTGCTGTGGCTGATCGCGGGCGGGCTGACCATCGCGGCCACGCGTTACCGCAATCTCCCGCCGCCTGCGTGGATGGTCGTGTACCCGTACTGGTTCGCGTTCTTCGGCCTGGGCGTCGCGGCTGGCCTGCTGCGGCTGGTCTCGCTCTGGCTGCCGCTCTGGCTGCGCCCGTCGGACTACAAGGTGTGGTCCGACGACCGCCAGATCCCGGTCCGTCGCACGGATCTCGGTAAGCCCGCCACCGACGCCTGAGCCGCGCGCCTACTTCGCAGTCGAGTCCAGGGCCTCGCGGATGGCGGGCTCGTCCCAGCCGGCAGCTGCATAGAGCACGTCGCCCTTGGGGTCGATGACGAAGTTCACTGGATAGGCGATCACGCCGAAAGCGTGCGACACGTCGCTGCCCTCCTGCCGGACGGCGGGGTGGAGGAATCCGCCCTCCTCCCAGTAGTCGCGGATCCGTTGCTTCGAGTCGCCGTGGTTGACCGACAGGAACGTCACGTCGTCGCGTTCGCTGGAGACCTCCGCCCAGAGATCGCTGAGGTGCGGCATCTCTGCCACGCAGCCGACGCAGTTGTAGAACCAGAAATTGAGCAGCACCGTGCGGCCGCGCAGCGACGCGAGGTCGAAGCGCGCATCGTCCATGCCGATGAACGTGACGTTGGGGGCGCTGTCCCCCGCGCGGGGATCCGAGCAGCCGGGTGTGACGGCGAGGGCCGCCAGCACCAGCGTGGCGCTCGACAAGGCCGTGGTCAGGGTTCTGATCTCGTGTCCTCCGCCGCTCTCGACGCCAGGGTTCGCCCATCCTATGCGCCCCGGCGGCCCTCGCGCTCTCGGTTAGAGTGGTGTGCGAACAGGGCGCCGGAATCCTCCGGAGACCGGCACGGAGCTAGGGTGATGGTCCTGGCCGACTGCAATTCGTGCGGGAAGCGCTACAAGGTCCGCGAGGCCGGGCACGCCTACAAGTGCCGCGAGTGCGGCGGCCGCGTCATCGCGCCCGCGTCGGACGCGGGCGAGGCTTCCGACGGCGATGCGGAGGAGACGTCGGCTGCGCAGCGGAAGCCCGTGCGCCGCCGGGCCGAGCCGAAGCCTCCCGGCAGGAAGGTCGCACGCCGCCGGCCGGGGCCCCCGGATGAAGAGGCACGCGAGCGAATCGCGATTGCGAAACAGCTGGCGGGGGTCAGGCAGAGCCTGCAGGCCATCCGCTTGCTCTTCCTGGTTGTCGGCGGCCTCTCCCTCGTCGGACTCGTCGTCGCGGTCGTGACTCCCGGCCGGGGTCCGCAGTCGGAGGAGACAAACACGGCGATCATCGTGCTGGCCTCGGAAGCCGCGTTGGTCACGACGTTGTTCCTCGTCGGCGCGCTGAGGATCTTCAAGAACCCGTTCTTCTGGAGCATCCTGCTCACGTCGCTGTTGACGTTCAGCGTGGCCGGCCGGTGGAGTCTCGACGTGGGTGTGATGGTCGCCAAGGTCTTTTGGACGCTCGTCTGCTTGGGTATGTGGTCCGTCGTCCGGTCGACGTGGAAGGCGCGCGATGTCATCCGCGAACACCCCGGGTTGTGGGCGACGCTCGACCAGCACACGCACCGACTCGAGCGCGGCGACGAGGAGACGGCGCGCGACCGCGTGGACGAGCGCAAGGCGCGCAAGAACGCGGCGTCACGGAAGCTGCAACTCATCCTCGTCGCGAGTGTCGTCGTCGTCCTGGTCGGCGGTTGGTTCACCTACAAGTACGTGACGCGGCCGCCCGAAGTCCGCGATGCCGTGTCGCGCTTCGCCGAGGAGTGGAAGGCGGGGAACATCGACGCCATCGTCGGGATGCTCCCGGAGGACGCGCGCGACCGCATGGGGCGCGGGGTCCGACGCCTGTTCGAGACGCGCGGCTGGACCGAGGCGATGCCGGGCTTGGGTGAGCTCGACTTGGAGGTGCCGGACTCGGGACGCGTCCGCGCGGCCTTCCCTTGCGACGATGGGACGCTGCTGACGTTCTGGAGCCTGCGCGACGGGGCCTGGTTCCTGACCCGCCTGGATCCGCCCTAGAGGCCGCCGCCGGCCCTGTTAACACTTCGCCTCGGGCGGGACTCCTCTCTCCTGGCGGGCCGTCCGCAGGGGGCTGCCGCGCCGCTCGTCCGTCCTCGCAGCTAGGAGTCCCGCCATGATCGGCAAGATCGTCCTGACGCTCGCGCTCAGCCTGATGCTGGGCGACTGCCACCACGCGCGTGGCAACGCCGTGCCCACCGCACCCGCTGCGCCCGCCGGAGGCTGGGTCTGCGCCGGCTGGGTCGCGCCCCCGCTCGCCGGGCCGCCCGCCATCTGCCACCCGATCGACATCGGCAACGCGCGCTCGCTGCCTTGGGGTGGCTGGGGGAAGTTCGACGTCGACAATAGCTATGCGCGCAACGACCTCGAGCGTCTGGTCGACGACACCATCGGCATCCTGATCTCCAGCGACGACACCTTCGTGCACATGGAGACCATCCGGCGCTCGGTCATCTACATGACCGGCATCGGCCACAGCGAAACGAGCAAGAGCTCCGCGTGGGCTGCCAAGACGCTGGACGACCTGGTGACCGAGCTGAAGTCGCGTCTCACGACCGCGATGTTCGAGCAGGCCGGCGAGGCCGGCGCGAAGGAGCTGATGGCGCTGCGCTCGTTCGACATCGGCTATCTGCAGGCGGCGTTTCGCCAGGCCAGCCACGTCGGCGACCAGGGTGGCGGCGAGCAGTACCTCGCGCACGCGATCGAGCTGCAACCCGAGAATGGCGCCATGCGTCTGGGCGCGGCGCTCGCGATGTACGGCCACGGCACGGCGGACAAGGCGTGCTTCGAGCACCTGGGCGCAGCCATCGCCCTGGCCGACGACGCGTCCGGTAACCTCCACGCCAACCTGATGGGCACTTTCGGCCACTTCCTGGGAACCGACACGCATGCCGAGCTGGCGCGCAAGGTCCACGAGCACCTCAAGCGCCTCTGATCTCGCGGGCGTCGGGTCGCCGCGGGCTGGGGGAGAGCCGGCCCGTGGCGAGTCCGGCGTCCTGGACGAGATGCTGGTGCAACGCGCACGCGACGGCGACCACGCGGCCTTCCGCGCGCTGTACGAGCGCTACGCCGCGATGGTGCACGGCGTGCTGCTCGCGCGCGCGCCGCGACAGGACGCCGACGACCTGATGCAGGACGTGTTCCTGTCCGCGTGGCAGGGTCTGCACAAGCTGCGCGACGACGAGCACGTGGGCGGCTGGCTGGCGGTCATCGCACGCAACCGCGCGGCGCGTTTCCACATGCGCGCGAAGCCCGCGGCCGAACCGCTGCACGACGAACTGCCCGACGCGCGAGCCGAGAGCAGCGACGAACGACACGAAGGGCAGGAGGCGCTCTCACTGCTGCGCCGCCTGCCGGACGCCTACCGCGAGACGTTGGCGATGCGCCTGGTCGAAGGCATGACCGGGCCGCAGATCGCCGAGGCCACCGGGCTGAGTCACGGCTCAGTGCGCGTGAACCTCTCGCGCGGCATGAAGAAGTACAAGGAACTGCTGAAAGCCGAGGGCTGGTCATGAGCGACGAATACCTCTGGGACAAGACCGGCGAGCCCGACGAGGAGACCGCCAAGCTCGAGCGCGCGCTCAACGAGAACCGCTGGCAGGGCACGCTCCCCGACGACGACGCGATGCGCCGTGCCGCGAGCGCCGGCTCACGCCGCGCGCACCCGCTGCAGATGGCGGCCGCACTGATCGTCGTCGCGCTGATCGCGTGGGGGGTGTGGTGGCAGGTCATTCCCCGCACCGGAACGAGCGGGGGCTCAGGGGCACCGGGCGACACGCTGCCTGCGTATCGCTTCGAGACGCTGGCCGGTAGCCCGGTCATCGAGAACGGCATCGGCCCGCTCGACGCCGAGCAGTTGCTCGCCGGGCAGCGCCTCGTCACCGACGCGACCTCGCGCGCGCGCGTGGTCGTGGGCGACATCGGCTCCGTGACGGTCGAGCCCGACACGCGCCTGCGCGTCGAGACCGTCGCGGCCAAGGCCGAGACCGACGCCGAGCACCTGCTCTACCTCGAGCGCGGCACGATGCGCGCGAGCATCTTCGCGGCGCCGCGGCTGTTCCAGCTCGGCACGCCGAGCGGTATCGCGGTGGACATGGGCTGCGTGTACTCAGCGACCGTCGACGAGCTGGGCAACACCTGGCTCTCGGTCGACGCCGGAGTGGTCTCCTTCGAGGCCGACTCGCGTGAGGTCACCGTGCCCCAAGGCGCATCCACGCGCGCCTACCCCGGCCGCGGCCCCGGCACGCCGGTCTGGGACGGGGCGCCCGTCGCGTACCGCGACGCCGTCGCGCGTCTCGACGAAGGAGAAGGCACGGGACTCGACCTACACGAGATGATCCAGCTCAACGACCTCGACCACTCGCTCGCGCTCTGGCACCTGCTCGACCACGCCGACGAAGCCATCGCCCACGGTGCGCTGCAGGCCCTGTTGATGCTCTCGCCGCTGCCCCAAGGCGTCAGCGAGCACGACATCCGCGCCGGCGACCCCGACGCGCTGGACGCATGGAACGCCAGCTTCGACTGGACCTGGGTCCACACGCCGAAGGGCAAGCTGAAGCCGGGCAGCTAGGGCGCGACGCGAAGGTCAGGGCGCGACCAGGCGCACGAGGTTCGAATCCTCGTATTGCCAGCCCGGCGTTTCGAGCGCGATGACGTAGAGCGTGAGACCCGACGGCACGCCGGCCGGCCAGCGCGCGTGGATCTCGGCGCGCCCCTCGGCGTTCAGCACGACGGGGAAGACGATCCCACCGAACGGGAGGGCCTCGACGCCGAGCAGCGGGCTCGGCTCGAGCAACGTCGGACCGACGGAGACGAGCATCGTGCCGCCGGGCGTGCCGTTGGCGATGCGTGCCGAGACGATCGAGTCCGGCAGCAGCGATCCCACGAACGAGAGTGTCGAGACCTTGTCGAACACCTTGCCGGTCACCTCGGTCGGCTTCGGCCGCGAGGAGAAGATCACGTACCCGTTCGCGCCGATGAGCCCGGACGTGGATCGCGTGGCGCCCGCGGCCACGTCGTCCAGCCCGTCGCCGTCCGTGTCGCCCAGCACGGCGAGTCCCGTGCCCAGGCCGTACACCGGATCCGGACCGACGGAAGACCACAGGATGTTACCGAGCCTTCCGGAGATGGCGGTGACACGCCCGTGGTTCTTGGGCAGCGCGCCGCCGTACGGAGCGCCGAAGACCAGATCGGCCACGCCGTCGCGGTCGATGTCGCCCGGGCTCACGACCGAGCTGGCGCCGTACGTGAGCTGCGGGTCGAGGTAGGCGTGAATCGTGGCGCCGTTCCGGCCGGAGAGCAGGACTCCCGGCTGCCCTGGCGTGCCAGTCGCAGCGACGAGTTCGGCCCGGCCGTCGCCGGTCAGGTCGCCGACGTTCGCCAGCGCGGTTCCGCCCCCGGCGCTGATCGGCAGATCGAACCGCTCGAACAGTCGTTTTCCAGTCGCGCTGCTGAACACGCGCAGCACGCGTACGGAGACGCCGGCCATGGCCGTGGAGAGCACGGCCACGTCGGGATGACCGTCGCCGTCGACGTCGCCCACGCCGAGCAGCTCGATGATCTGGGTGAGCAGCGGATACGAGACGTTGAACGGGAAGGCGACGAGCTGCTCGCTGTCCGCGCCGGAGTAGACCCGGACGTAGTGCACGACGGGCGAGTACGGATCGACGATGGCCAGATCGCCACGTCCGTCGCCGTTCACGTCGCCGACGCCCGCGAACACGGACGTGGGATAGGCGCGGATCAACGTGCCGTCGGCGCCGGACACCAGCGCGACGCCGAACGCCGAGATCGCGAAGTCGGGGACGCCGTCGCCGTCGACGTCGCCGCAGGCGGAGACGGTCGGATAGGCCGTCGTGATCCCGATCGGCGTGTGCTTGTCGAACGAGTACAGCACCTGGCCGTCACGCCCCGAGACGGCGTAGACCGCCCCCGGGAAGAAGAATCCGCTGGTGATGCCGCGCGCGGCTCCGACCAGGTCGCCGATCCCGTCGCCGTCGAGGTCACCGACGCCCGCGAGGCTCCGTCCCGGTCCGCGGCCCGCCAGCCGCGGCGACTGCGGGCGCGCATCGGCCGCCAGCAGGAGCAATGCCGCGGCGAGGATGAGGTGGCGTGCGTTCATGTCGGGGCACCGCATTGAACGCAAGCGCGGCGGGGAACCGTTCGCGACGGCTCGTCCCGGCGGTGGCTCGGGAGCCGGCCGTCAGGCGCCGGCGTGCTGGCTGACCATCTCGCGGAAGCGCTGGAACAGGTAGCTCGCGTCGCGCGGGCCGGGGGCGGCCTCGGGGTGGTACTGCACCGTGAACAGCGGCAGGTCCTTGTGGCGCAGGCCCTCGACCGTGCGGTCGTTCAGGTTCTCGTGCGTGACCTCGACCATGCCGGCGTCGAGGCTGTCACGGTCCACCATGTAGCTGTGGTTCTGGCTGGTGATCTCGGTGCGGTCGGTCGTGAGGTCGATCACCGGCTGGTTCGCTCCGTGGTGCCCGAACTTCATCTTCACCGTGTTGCCGCCGAGCGCGTGCGCGGTGAGCTGGTGCCCGAGGCAGATGCCGAAGGTCGGCACGCCCGTGTGGATCAGCTCCTTGATGGTCGCGATGGCGTAGGCCACCGGCGCCGGGTCGCCCGGGCCGTTGCTCAGGAACAGGCAGTCGGGCGAGAAGTCCTTGATCGCGCCTGCCGGCGTGGACGCCGGGAACACCGTCACGTCGAAGCCGACCGCGTGCAGTCCGCGCAGCATGTTGCGCTTGATGCCGAAGTCCATCACCGCGAGGCGCGGGCGGTCGCCCTCCATCAGCGGCAGCTGGTTGAGGAAGGGGCCGTCGAGGCCGGTATGCCAGTCGTACTGCTCGGCACAGGTGACGTCCTTCACGACGTCGACACCGTCCAGGCCGGGCCAGGCTTTCACCTTGGCCAGCAGCGAGTCGGCGTTGGTGTCCGTGCTGGAGATGATCGCGCGCATGCTGCCCGCCTCACGCACCTTCAGCACCACCTCGCGCGTGTCGACACCTTGCAGCCCGACGATGCCGCGCCGCTCGAGCCAACTCGACAGGTCGGACTCGCTGCGCTGGTTGCTGACCACCGGCGAGAGCTCGCGGATCACGAAGCCGTCGAGGTAGCAGCCGTTGCTCTCCTCGTCCTCGGCGTTGATGCCGGTGTTGCCGATGAGCGGGTAGGTCATCACCACGATCTGCCCCTTGTAGGACGGGTCGGTGACGACCTCCTGGTAGCCGGACATCGCGGTGTTGAAGACCACTTCGCCGCAGGCCTCGCCGTCGAAGCCGAAGTGCTGGCCGCGGAAGACGTCGCCATCCTCGAAGACCAGCAGGCAGGGCGAAGGGGCGTTGGTCGGCATGGCGCGGTTTCCGTGTCGGATGGTCGGCCGGCGCGCGCCGACCAATTCGAGGCATCATACCCACGTCTCCCCGTCGGGCCAGACACGGGCCGGGGCGAGCCGGGCCGCGCCCGCGGACTCTCGGCCATCCCGGCCCGAGGTGATCCCGCTGGGCGCCGTACACTCCCTCCCCGATCGAGGAGAGGGCCGTGGGAGCGGACATGATGCGAGACGTCCTGGACTGGCGAGAGTGGCTCGAACGGAGCGCGCCCGGAGAGGTCCGGGGCGTCGAGGTCCTGCGCGACACCGCGCGCTCGCTCGTGGCGCGGGCGACGACCGGTGACGGTGCCCTGTACCTCAAGCACGATCGCATCCTCCCTCCACCCGAGTGCGCGGTCGTGGCGCGGCTCGCCGAGCGGAGCCCGTCCAGCGTCCCCCAGCTCGTGGCGGCCGACGAGGCGCTCGGGCTCGGGCTCTCGGTGGGCGCCGGAGCCGCCGGGTTGGATGGGGCGCCCACGACGGCCTGGTGCCGCGTGACCCGGACGCTCGGCGAGATGCAACGGGAGACGCTGGTGGACGCCGACGAGTGGGTCGGCATCGGCTGCCGGGACCTCCGAGGAGCGCATCTCCACGAGGCGCTGCTCGAGATGCTCGACGCGGCGCGCGGGCACGTCCCCGAGCACGTTGCCGATCGGCTCGACGCGCAGCGACCGCGGATCGCCGAGGCGTGCGACGACCTCGCGGACGACGGCATCCCGGCGGGGCTGGTCCACCAGGACGTCGTCCCGGAAAACGTCGTGGTCCGGGGAGACCGTGTCGTCGTGCTCGACTGGAGCGACACCGTCGTCGGCCATCCGTTCTTCGCGTGCGACCGTCTGCTCGACGCTTGCTGGGGTGACGCCACGCGCAAGCAGGCCGTCATCGATGCGTACCTCGGAGCGTTCGAGGGTGTTGCGCCTGTCGAGCGCCTCCGCGCGTCATTCGCGCGCGTGCTGTCCTTGCGGGTGCTCTACGAGGATTTGCGCTGGCACCACGAGATCGCCGCGGTGGGAGACGACGCCGACCACGTGACGCGTCTTCGCAACGACATCGCCGTGGGCCTGACGATGGTCGCCGGCACGAAGTCCGGTCCGGAACGTTGACCGCGTCGTGACGCGGGACCCCGCCGGGGGCGGCTCCGGTCGGATCAGTCCGTGCGGGCGAGGACGTCCGTGCCGAGGTCGCCGGTCTTGCCCTCGGCGAAGAGCCAGTGGCCCAGGCCGGCGATCATGACCGCGTTGTCGGTGGCCAGCGCCATGGGCGGCAGGAACAGCGGCAGGCCCAGCCGTTCGGCCTCGGCCGTGGCGCGCGCGCGCAGCGCGGAGTTGGCCGCCACGCCGCCGCAGACCACCAGGCCGCGCGCGTCGACCTCCTCGGCCGCCGTCACCAGCCGCGCCGCGAGCACGTCCACGACGGCCGCCTGGAAGCTGGCCGCCACGTCCTCCCTGCGGATGCCGGGCAGGAGCGGCGCGCCGCGCGGGGCGCCCTGGCCGCGCACCTTGTAGAGCACCGCGGTCTTGAGCCCGCTGAACGAGAAGTCGAGCCCCGGCGCGCGCGTGCGCGGGAAGGCGTGCGCCTTCGGGTTGCCGTCCTGCGCGAGCTTGTCGATCACCGGCCCGCCCGGATACCCGAGGCCGAGCATCGCCGAGACCTTGTCGTACGCCTCGCCCGCGGCGTCGTCGATCGTGCGCCCGACGAGACGATGCTCGGACGGGCTCTCGCAAACGTAGAGAGAGGTGTGTCCGCCCGACACGACCAGCGCGACCAGCGGCCATGGCGGGTCGCTGTCCTCGCCGGCGAGGGCGCGCTCCTCCATCCACGGCATCAGCGCGCCGTGGATGTGCGCGTGCACGTGGTTCACCGGAACGATCGTCTTGCCCGCCGCGAGCGCGAGGCCCTTGGCGACGGAGAGTCCGACCAGCAGGCAGCCGACGAGGCCGGGCGTGACCGTGACCGCGATCGCATCCACGTCGTCGAGCGTGACGCCGGCTTCGTCGAGGCTCTCCTCGATCACCGGGATGATCGCCTCGAGATGACTGCGGCTGGCGATCTCGGGGATCACGCCTCCGAAGCGCGCGTGCAGGTCCACCTGGCTGGCGACGCGTTGGCCGAGCACGGACACGCCATCGCGCACGACCGCGGCGGCGGTCTCGTCGCAGGAGGATTCGATGCCGAGGATCAGGGTCATGCGTGCGCTGTCGCGGGGGGGCGGTCGGTCTCGTCGCGGCGCAGGATAGCGCCTTGCTAGGATGCGCCGCGATGCTGAGCGCACTGCTGACCCTGTGGTTGCTGGTCTCTCCGGCCGTGACCGATCCCGTCCCGCCTGCCGCGCCCGGTGGGCCCGGTGAGCCCGAGCCGGCCCCGATCGCGGCCCGCCTGCCCGGCCTGGCCGACTTCGCCGAGCACGGCGCCGTCACCGGCCACGAGCAGGCCTTCCTCGCGCACGTCGAGGCCTGGCTGCCCGCCGGCCTGCACGTCGAACGCGACGCGCTGGGCAGCCTGATCGTGCGCACCGACCCGCCCGGCGTGCCCGTGCGCAAGCTGGTCAGCGTCGGTGTGGACGAGCCCGGCTACGTGGTCAGCCGCATCCGCGACGACGGCTACCTGCGCCTGCGCACGCTGGGCGGCCGCGACGTCCACGACGACTTCCACCTCTGGAACGAGGGGCGGCCGGTTGCGATCGGCACGCGTCTCGGCGAGATCCCCGGCGTGATCCTGATCAACGCCATCCACTTGCGGGGGCAGCGGCCCGAGCACATCGGCGAGCAGCACCTGTGGGTCGACATCGGCGCGGACAGCGCGAGCGATGCGTTCGTGATGGGCGTCGAGTTGCTCGACCCGGTCGTCGTGCGCGACGTGATCGCCTACGAGCGCGGCCACGTCGCGGCGCCCGCGCTCGGCCGTCGCGCCGCCGCGCTGGCATTGCTACGCGTGATCCACGAGTTGCCCGACGACGCCGAGGGCCTGGCCTTCGCGTTCGTGGCGCAGTCGCGCGGGGGCACCTGGGTGCATCCCGGCGGCGCGCAGAGCAACGGCCCGCAGGGTCGCGGCGGCGAGGCCGTGCACCGGCGCGTGAACGCGGACGAGTGGTTGCTGCTCGGCACGAGCAGCGACGCGAGCACGGCGGTCATGGGCCCCGAACCGGACAGCGACGGCCCCGTGCAGTACGCATGGATGGCGCTGGGCGTGCAGCACGTGCACACGCCGATCGAGACCGTGCGTCACGAGGACCTCGCCACGTTCACCGGCGCCGTCTACGCAGAGGTGATGCGATGAAGCCCCTCGGCTTGATGCTCGCCCTCGCCGCGCTGCTCGCGACGGGCTGCCGGACGGCGGAGGACCGCGATCAGGATGAGCGCCTGATCGACGCGCTCAACGACAATGTGCAGATGGCGCACGCGATGCAGGCGCGCACGAAGCAGGATGCGCAGGTCCGCGAAGCGCTGAAGGGCACGCGCAAGCAACTTCCGGGGCGTGTCTCGCACGAGGCGTTGGACCACACCGCCGACACGCTTGCCGAGCTGGTCGAGGCGCGCGGCGTCGTGGGTCACGAGGCGCCCGTGCGCGAGGTGCTGATCGAGCTGCTGCGCGAGATCAACCCGCGCTGGCGGCCGGTCACCGACGCGGCCGGCAACCTGATCCTCACGCTCGGCCGCGGCGAGCGCACGCTGGTCTTCGTCGCGCACATGGACGAGATCGGACTCGAGGTCGATGAGATCGGGGCCGAGGGCCTGCTGCGCGCGCACAAGCAGGGCGGCTACTACGACCACACCTTCGATGGTTGCGCGATCGAGCTGATCACCTCGCGCGGCATCCTGCCCGGCACCTGCCGCCTCGCGGACGACCCGGACGAGGGTTACCTGATCGATGTCGGCGCCGAGACCGCGGACCAGGCGCGCGAGTGGGGCGTCGCGGTCGGCGACGCGGCCACGCGCAAGAAGGAGCTGACGCGCCTCGGACCGCACCGCGCCGCCGGCACCAGCAACGACGACCGCGTCGGTTGCGCCGCGCTGCTGCTCGCGCTCGAACAACTCGACACCGAGGCGCTCGATCGCACCGTCGTCTTCGCCTGGGTCACCGCGGAGGAGATCGGCCTGGTGGGTGCCGACCACATGGCGCGCGAGATGGATCGCGATGTCGAGGTGGCCTTCCCCGTGGACACCTTCGTAACCTCGGACAACCCGCGCGACGACCCGTACTACGCCTACGCTCCGCTCGGCAACGGCCCGGTGCTGCGCGCGCTGGACAGCCGCTCGCAGACTCCGCGCGCGGTGCTCGACCGCGTGCGCTCCATCGCCTCGCGTCACCGGGTGCCGCTGCAGACGGGCACGATGGGTGGCGGCAACGACGGCAGCCGCTTCGTGCCCGAAGGCGCGATCGACTGCCCGCTGGCCTGGCCGCAGCGCAACAGCCACTCGCGCGTGGAGACCATGGATCTGCGCGACGTACACGACCTCGGCCGCCTGGTCGCCGCCGTCGCGGCGGAGTACTAGGTCGGTCCGATGGCCTGGCTCCTCGCGCTGATCGTCGGGCTGTGCGCGCCCGAGCCGGCGCATCCCAACTCGATCAGCAAGTCGGTGATCACCGTGCACGGCTCGGCGCTGCGGCACGACCTGCGCTGCCAGACAGCCTCGTTGCTGGAGGTGATCTCGGCCGACACCAACGAGGACGGCTTCCTCGACGACGAGGAACTGCACGCCGCGCGGGCCGAGATCGAGGCCTACGTCGCGCAGCACTACGTGCTCCGCACCGGCACCGGCGGTCCCTCGGTAGACGACGGCGTCGTGCTGACGTCGGCGCTGCTCTCGCTGTCCGCGGGCAAACCCGAGGTCGGCGCCTTCGCGTCGAACCAGTGGATCGACCTGGTGTTCCAGGTGCATCACGACGAGCTCCTCGCGGATCTCATGCTCGAGGTGACGCTCTTCAAGGACACCAGCCCCGATCACCGCGACCTGTGCGAGCTGACCTGGAACGACGACCAGCCCTGGGAAACGCTGTTCTGGATGTCGGCATCCCGCAAGTACTTCCAGCCCGACAACCCGCCCGTCGGGCGCGGCCTGTCCGACTGGGTGCGGATGGGCGTCGACCACATCCTCGGTGGATGGGACCACCTGGCCTTCGTCATCGCGCTGATCGTAGCGGCCGGCGGCGTCGCGAGCGTCGCGGGCGTCGTGACGGCCTTCACGCTGGCGCACTCGGTCACGCTCGCGCTCGCGGCGACGAACGTGCTCGTGCTACCCACCGCGCCGGTCGAGGCCGCCATCGCGCTCTCCATCGCCTGGGTCGGCTTCGCCACGCTGATCTCGCGCGCCCCGCGCGCGCGCTGGCCCGAAGCCTTCGTCTTCGGCCTGGTGCACGGCCTCGGCTTCGCCGGCTTCCTGGGCGAGGCGCTCTACGGCGAGCCGCGTCGCCTGGTGCCGCTGCTCGGCTTCAACCTCGGGGTGGAGGCGGGGCAACTGCTCGTCGTGCTGCTCGCCGTCGTGGTGTTGTGGATCGTGCGCCGCATGCTGCGCGCGCCGGCGCCGGCCTCCCATGGCGCTTCCGTGCCGGCCGCCGACGGCACACCGGCGCCACGTTGGCTCGCGCCCACGCTCGTTCGCGTTCCCGTCGCCGCCGTGGTCACGCTGCTCGGCGCCTGGTGGCTGATCGAACGCGTCCGCACGATGTGGGGCGGCTGAGCCGCCGCCCGTCACCGCGAGATCAGCCCCCGAGGCTCATGTGCAGCAACTCGGCCTCGGCCGCGATGTGGCCGAAGGCCGGCCATGACGGTCCACCGATGATGCGCTGGAAGATGCTGCGCGCACGCGACGTTTCGCCCGAGAGCAGGTGGTACACGCCGACGCCGTAACCGGCCGTCGCGTTCTGGATGCCGTCTTCGCGGTCGTCCGCGAGGCTCTCGGGGGTGAGCTCGCCCTTGAACATCAGCAGCAGGTCGCGGTACGTGCCGTTCTCGATCACGTCCATGTCGGCGTGGATGCGCTCGAGCAAACCGGCTGCCTCCTCGTCCTGTCCGAGGCGGCGCAGGGTCAGGTAGGTCCAGTACGAGGTGGCGCAGAAGGTGTCGTCGTTGCCGCTGAGTTTCATGGCCACCTTCCACGCCGGCAGCGCGCGGATGAAGTCGCCCTGCAGGTAGAGCGCGAGCCCGAGGTGGTACCAGACGTTCCCGTGCACGGTGCTGCGCGGGTCGTCGCGCTCGTTGGGGATGCCGTCGGGCTCGACCTCGTCGTACTGGCCGTCGATCAGTTGCGCGGCCGCGCTCAGGTCTTGCACGGCCGCGTAGAGCTGGCGCCGCGAGATGTAGCGATGCCCGCGGTGACGCAGCAGCTTGACGTTCTCGGGATGTCGCTTGAGGCCCTCGGTGTAGACCTCGATCGCATTGCGGTACTCGCCGCGGTAGGCCAGCCGCCGTCCGTGCCAGACGATGTTGTCCACGCTGGGGTCGGTGCGCGCGCGACGATCGGCCGCGAGCAGGTCCGCGTCCACCTGCGCCATGCGCTCGGGCCCGAAGGTCGCGCGGTACGCCTCGACCGAGAGCGCCTGGCCCAGCAACGAGTAGGCCTCGGCGCCGCCGCCCGTCTCGTCGCCGTTGGACATGGCCTTGCCGAGCTGGACCGCCCCCCAGATCAGCCCGGCCAACAGCACCAGGCCCAGGGCCGCCCACAGGCGTGATTTGGCAGTCAACGCGGCACTCCCTCAGGGCTCTCGACGGGCCCGTTTGTCGTCGCGCGGAGCCCCGCCGTCAAGTCAGGGCGTGGGATGTGCTCCAGGTGAAGCGGTCCTCAGGCTCCGCCGGCGGGGATGCCCAGTTCCGCCAGGGCCGCCTCCAGCTGCTCGGCGTTCGGGGCCACGCCGTGCCAGCCCGGCTTGTTGCTCATGAACGAGATCGGGTGTCCGATGACGGTCTTGCACAGGATGACCTGCGGGCGGCCCTTCACGGCCTTGGCCTCCTCGAGCGCCGCGTGGATGGCCTGGCAGTCGTGCCCGTCCACCGTGCTCGCGTGCCAGCCGAAGGCCTGGAACTTGGCGGAGAGGTCGCGCACGTCCATCACGTCCTTGTTGAAGCCGTCGATCTGGATGCCGTTCCAGTCGACCATCACCGTCAGGTTGTCGATGTCGTAGTGCGCGGCGGCGGTGGCCATCTCCCAGACCTGGCCTTCCTGCACCTCGCCGTCGCTGCTGCCGACGTACACGCGGTAGTCCTTGCCCGCGACGCGCGCGCCCAGCGCCATGCCCAGCGCGACCGACACGCCGTTGCCGAGGCTGCCGGTGCACGCGTCCACGCCCGCGGTGAAGTGGAAGTCGGGGTGTCCCTGCAGCGGCGAGCCCAGCTTGCGCAGCGTCCACAGGTCGTCGCGCGGGAAGTAGCCCTTCTTCGCGAGGATCGCGTAGAGGATCGGACAGATGTGCCCGTTCGAGAGCACGAAGCGGTCGCGGTCGGCCCAGGTCGGGTTGGTCGGGTCGGTGTTCATGTGCCCGCCGAACCAGAGCGTCGTGAAGACGTCGGTCATGCCGAGGCTGCCGCCGGGGTGACCCGAGCCCGCCTTCTCCAGCATGCGCAGCACGTCGGCGCGCAGGTCGTTTGCGACCGTCGCGAGCTCGGTGAAGTCTGGTGTCTTCGTCATGGTGTTCCCCTCAGCTCCGTGCCAGCAGGTTCTTGGCGGCCTGCACGATGTGCGAGGCGGTCAGTCCGAAGTGCTCGAGCAGCTCGCCGCCGTCGCCCGACTCGCCGAAGCGGTCGGTCATGCCGAGGCGAACGACCGGGCAGGGCTGCGTGCCAGACACCGTCTCGCACACGGCGCTGCCGAGGCCGCCGATGCGCTGTGCTTCCTCAATCGTGACGATGCCGGCTGTCTCGCGCGCGGCCGCGTTCACGGCGCCCACGTCGAGCGGCTTGATCGTCGACATGTTCAGCACGCGGGCATCGATGCCCTCGGCGGCCAGCTCGTCGGCCGCGGCCACCGCATGGAACACGGTGACGCCCGTCGCGATCAGCGTGATGCTCTGGCCTTCGCGCAGCTGGCTCGCCTTGCCCAGCTCGAAGACGTGGTCGTCGGGCGTGATCAGCGGCGTCTTCATGCGCGAGAGGCGCACGTAGCAGGGGCCGTTCACCTCGGCCACGGCGTCCACGACCTGCTCGGCCTCGCGCCCGTCGGCCGGCACGATCACGCGCATGTTCGGGAGCACGCGCATGATCGCGAGGTCCTCGAGCATCTGGTGGCTGGCTCCGTCCTCGCCGGTGGTCACGCCCGCGTGGCTGGCGCAGATCTTCACGTTGGCCTCGGGCAGCGCGACGGCCTGGCGGATCTGCTCGAACGCCTTGCCCGCGGCGAACATCGCGAAGGAGCTGGCGAAGACCGTCTTGCCGGTAAGCGCGAGCCCCGCGGCCACGCCGATCATGTTGGCCTCGGCCACGCCCATGTTGAAGAAGCGGTCGGGGTGCTGCTTCGCGAAGACACCCGTCTTCGTGGAGCCGGAGAGATCCGCGTCGAGGACGACGACATCGTCGCGGCGCGCACCGAGCGCAGCCAACGCCTTGCCGTACGACTCGCGGGTGGCGATCTTCTGGACGGGTTCATTCACGGTGATCGTGCTCATGTGAGGGGGCTCGGCGCCGATGGCGTGGGCAGTGAACTCAGGAATGCGATGAAGCGCGAGAGGCCCTCGCGCAGTTGCTCGTCCGACGTCGCGATCGAGAACCGGATGCAGCGGTCCTCGCCGAACTCGATGCCGGGCAGCGCGGCGACGCGCTGCTCCTCGAGCAGCTTCTGCGCGAAGGCGCGACCGTCCGGGATGTCGGGGCCGTAGTAGGCGTCGATGCGCGGGAAGACGTAGAAGGCGCCGGGCGGCGGCGCGAGCGAGATGCCCGGCACGCCCGCGAGCATCTCCAGCGCGATGTCGCGGCGGCGCGCGAAGGCCTCGAGCATGTGCTTGGGCCAGGCGTCGCCCCCCTGCAGCGCGGCCAGCGCGGCGTACTGGCTGGGCGCGGCGGGGTTGCTGGTCAGGTGGCTCTTGATGTTGCCGATGGCGGAGGCGACGGGCTGCGGTGCGCCCAGCCAACCGATGCGCCAGCCGGTCATCGACCAGCCCTTGGACACGCCGTTCACGACGATCGTGCGCTCGGCCATGCCGGGCAGGCTGGCCGGCGAGACGAACTCGCCCTCGTAGATGAATGGCCAGTAGATCTCGTCGCTGACGACCGAGACGTCGGTGCCGGCGAGCACCTCGGACAGCGCGGCGAACTCGTCGCGCGTGTAGACCGCGCCGGTCGGGTTGCTGGGCGAGCACAACACGAGCACGCGCGAGTCGGGCGTGATGGCGGCGGCCAGCGCGTCGGGCGTCAGCTTGAAGCCGCTCTCCTCGCTGCACGGGATCGTCGTCGTGCGCGCTTCGGCGATCGTCGCCATCGGGTCGTAGCTGATCCACGCGGGCGTCGGCACGAGCACTTCGTCGCCGGCCTGGCACAACGCGAGGATCGACAACGCGAGCGCTTCCTTCGCGCCGCACGTGACGATCACCTGCGACGGCGCGTAGTCCACGCCCGTCGTGTGCTTCAGGTTCGCGGCGGCGGCGGCACGCAACTCGGGGATGCCGCTGCTCGCCGTGTAGCCGACGTGACCCTTCGCGATGTATGCGCTCGCGGCTTCGATCGCTTCGGACGGTGACGGGAAGTCGGGCTCGCCGGCCGCGAGGCTGATCACGTCGACGCCGTCTGCGCGCAACTCGGCGACGCGCGCGATCAGGGCCAGGCTGGCGGAGCCGGAGATGGATTGGGCCCGCTGTGCGAGGTGCATGGGGCTGACGATACTCGGCCGCCGACGGCCGCTCCACAGCAGTCCGACGTCGCCTCGCGCGGCCTGAGCCGGGCCGGTCGCCGCGGGCCGGGCGGACGTCAGCGTCCAGCCATTGGCGACCGGGCCGAGATGGTGCCCCCACGGGTTGTCCACCGTTTGCTGACAACCGGGACGAGGGAACGGACGTTCGACGTCCTAGAATCCAGCGGCCATGGCACGACGACGAAGACAGCTCAAGCGGCGCGAACGGCGCCAGCGGTCCAGCAAGCTGACATATGTCCTGATCGCCGTGGTCGTGCTCGGGACGCTGGGCTACTTCGCCTTCACCCAGTTCTTCTTCGACCCGTTCGAGGGCACCCAGGATCGATTCGAGGTGCTGGTGCCGCGCGATGTCGATCTGTTCGTGCACCGCGAGCGGCTCGATTCGGACATCACGACCTTCCCGACCCCGCAGCTCTACGAGCGCCTGTCGCGGACGCGCCAGTGGAGCGCCCTGACCGCCACCGACTGGTGGCAGAGCCTGGAGTTCCCGGCGGCCGTGGAGGCCTTCGCGGAGGAGGCGAAGGCCTCGGTGCGCGACGCGCCCCTGGACCTGATGTCGGACCTGCTGGGCGCCGAGGTGGCGCTGGTCGGCCGCCTGCCCGGCCTCGGCCAGGGCGAGGCCCAGTACGCGCTGATGGCGCGGCTCTCGATCCAGGGCAAGGTGATGATCGAGGGGCTCGACATCGAGGACGCCCGGGAGAAGGCATTCCCCAGCTCGACCATGACCACCGTGGACGACCCCGACGTCCCCGGCCTGTCCTACCGGCGGCTCGACATCCCCGGGCAGGGCGCGTGGTTCTACGCGCGCGAACTGGACCTGCTCGTGATCGGACGCAGCGAGGTGCTGGTGCGCGACGTATTGCGCATCGTGCTCGGCAACGCCGAGACGAGCCTCGGCCTCTCGCGCCTCTACCACGGGCAGCTGCCGAAGCCGCGGGGCAAGCCGGAAGACCGCCTCTCGCTGCCCTTCCTGATCGACGTGCGGAAGGTGCTCGCGCGCACCGAGAGCGACGAGGACCTCACCGAGGAGTCGCCCCACGCGCTGGCGAACGCGCTCAGCAAGCTGGTGGACCTCACGATCCTGGAGCGGATGGTCGGCCGCATCGAACTCGACACCGACCTCTCCATCCGGCTGCACGCCGACCTGGACGACGCGCGCGCCGAGAACGAGCGCGCCGGATTGCTGGGCTCGCGCGCCTTCCGCGCGGACGAGCGGTTGCGCGATGCGTTCGCGCTGGTTCCGGCCGACACCAACCTGGTCGCCACGTTCAACTGCGACCTGGACGCGTTGATGATGACCTTCAGCGAGTCGTTCTCGGACGACGTGCTCAACCTGCTCAACCAGTCGATCAAGGACATCAGCAAGTACTCGCCGACCTGGCGCGTGGAGAACCTGCGCGGTCCCAGCGGCCTGATCCGGCAGCTCGATCGCGCGCTCGGCGACGAGGTGACGATCGCGGTGCGTCCTGCGGACCATGCGTTCAGCCCCGGCGCGCAGCCGCTGCCGGCGATGGCGTTCTTCTTCCGCGTGCGCAGCCTCGACACCTGGCGTGAGATCGACGACGCGGTCGTGCGCGGTCGCGCCGCGCTGGGCCTCGACAAGGGCGACTTGTGGCAGCAGGACGAGGGCGTCGGCGTGCGCAAGTGGATGAAGCTGCCCGCCGGCCTGCCGATGGAGGAGATCGCCTGGATCGTGCTCGACCGCGAGACGCTCGTGGTCGCGACCGACCTCGACTTCTCGCGCGAGATCGTGAGCGTCTACGCCAGCAGCCTCTCGTCGCTGGGCACGCGCTCCGAGGCGCGCGACGCGGTGGACGCGCTCGGCCAGACCGCGGCCAACCTGGCGCTCTGGGGCTCGGCGCCGCGCGTGCTGGAGCTGCTCGAGCCGTTCGGCGAGTGGATCGCCGCCGAGTCCACCGCCGTGGACCGCGTGGCCGAGCGCCTGACCCAGCGCAACCACCTGATCTCCAGCAACCACCCCGAGTACAAGGGCCGCGAGGACGAGATGCCCGAGGCGCTGATGGAGCAGCTCGAAGCGCGCCTCGACAACCTCATGTCCGCCGCGGAGGCGCAGCGGCGCGATCAGGCCATCCCGGCCGCAGCGAAGGCCTGGCGCGAGTCGCGGCAGTGGCTGGGCCTGTTCCGCTCGGTGAGCGCCGCGCTGCGCCTCGGCGACCATGACGCCGACCTCGTGATCCACGCCGACACCACGCTGGGCGGCTGACGCTCGCGGCTGGGCGGCTGGGCGGCTGAGCCGGGCTGGGCGGGTGAACCGGCCTGGGGGGGTTGACCCCCGACCGCCCGGTGCGTTGCAATCCCCCCTCGCCGTTCGATGCCCGGATGGTGGAATTGGCAGACACGCTAGGTTGAGGGCCTAGTCCCGGTCATACGGGGTGCAGGTTCAAGTCCTGTTCCGGGCACCACTCTTTCCGCGCGCTCCTCGACGCGCGGGCCGACCGCCGCGGCGCGAGTTACGCGCCCGCGGTCCCCTTCACGTACGCGATCCAGAGCTTCTCGAAGTCGTCGATGTCCGTGTCGAGCTCGTCCTCGAGGACGTCCTTGAAGTGCGACATGGAGGACTTGCCCTCCCACGCGCTGCGCAGGAAGGCGAAGTAGGCGTCGCGGTACTTGCCGTTCGAGCTGTGCAGCATGAAGTGCACCAGCGTGTAGGCCTGCGCGTACTTCAACGAGGTGTCGGTGCCGCCCCCGAAGTCGCTGCTCTGCATGGTCAGCATGCGGTTCAGGTCGAATGGATCGTCGTGCGTGGCGTGCTCGTGGAACTTGCCGATGCTGGGCGCGCCGGTCTCGATCAGCACGCCGTTCATGCCGTTCCTGGCGCCGAGCTGCATGTACTGCGCCATGCCCTCGTCGACCCAGGCGGGGATCACCCCGCGCGCGCCCTTCGTGCGGCGCGTGGCGTAGTAGAGGATCTGGTGGCAAATCTCGTGCGTGACCGTGCTGCGCACGTCGCCCTTGCCCAGCACGAAGAACATCAGGTCGCCGGGGCTGAAGTAGCCGTTCCGGCCGTCGCCCGGCTCGGGGTAGCTGGCGTTGTCGGAGTGGATCTGGGCCTGCATCCGCTCGCCGATGTCCTTCAGCTCGAGCTCATCGCGCAGCAGTCCGCAGAAAGCGCGGTAGGCGCGCTCGAAGTCGAGCGCCGTCACGATGGCGCGGTCCAGCGGCAGGTCCGTCTCGATGTCGTAGTGCGAGGTGCGGAAGACGTAGCGCTCCTTCCACTTGCCGGTGTACTCGCGCCAGTCGTCGAAGGGCTTCCACTTGCTGCCGACCTTGAAGCGCCAGCCCTTGCTGTTGCTCTTGTGGCCCAGCGCGACGTGCGCGTCCTCGTTGTCCGGGTCGGCGATCAGCGCCTGCAGGCGGATCAGCTCGGCCTCGCCGTCGAGCCCGGCCGCGTCGGCCTCCTCAGCGACGAGCAGCAGCGCCTCGGCGTCCTGCGGGTTCGTGCCGTCGAGCAACCCGAGGACCTTCGCGAGGCCGCGCGTGCGCGAGACGACCTTCTCGACGTCGAGCTTCGAGTAGCTCTTGTCCTTGCTGCCGACGCGCAGGACGACGACGTTGTCGTTCTCGTAGACCACCAGGCCCTTGCGCACCTTGCCATTGGAGAAGTGCACCTCGTCCTCGAAGTCGTCGCCCGGCACGGCGGCGAAAGTCTCGGGCGGAGCGTGGGCGGCCGGTGCGGCGGGCGCGACCGCGAGCAGCAGCAGCAGCGCGAACAGAGACGGGGGCACTCGAGCGGTCATGCGCGCAGCCATCCTTGTTGCTGGGGGTGTCGGTGCGCCGCGGCGCGGTGCAGCGAGGATATACGGAAGGGTGGAGCGCGGGAACAGGTGCGGATCGTGACGGAACCGGGGCTCAATGGTCCTCGTCGTCGCCCAAATAGCCGATCGCGCGCAACGCCTGCAATTGCGCGTCGTCTCCGCCGGCGCTCGGCCGCGCGGCGGCGTGGGACGCGCTCCAGGCCCGCGCCTCGCGCAGGAGCTGTTCGAGGCGCGAGAAGGTCTCGCCCTCGGGCTCGCGTGCATGCGTCGCGCCGTCGTCCGCGAGTTCGAAGAACGACCAGCGCGGCTCGGTGTCGGGCTCGTCGCGCAGTGCGTGCCGCACGAGCAGGTGATCGTCGGTGCGCACGCCCGCGATCTCCTCGCGCTTCATCTCCTCGGCCCAACCTGCCGCGACGCTCTTGCCGTTCTCCGTGAACGCGAACCCGCGGCCGGCGCCCGTCGTGAGCGCGGGGCGCGCCGAGCTCTCGTCGTACGGCACGTCCAACGTGTCCAGCACCGCCGCGAACAGTCCGTCCGTCCCGACCACGCCGTCGATGCGACGCGGCGGACCCCACTGACCGCCGGGCGCGTGCACCATCAATGGCACGCGCACGCTCTCGTCGAACAGTTGCTGCCCGTGGCCCATGAAGCCGTGCTCGGCGAACTCCTCGCCGTGGTCGGACGTGAACACGATCACCGTGTCCTCGGCCAGGCCGAGTTCCTCGACCATGTCCACCAGCGCGCCGAACCGGTCGTCGAACCACGCGATCTCGCCCAGGTAGCGCTCCCACGCGAGACGTACGTCGGGGTCGTCGGGCGCGACGTCCTCACCGGCCACCAGGCGCTTGACAGCTTCGAGACGCGCGCGGTCCGCGACGTAGACCGAGTGATTCGTCGTCACGAACCGATCGCGGAACTCGCCCGGCGCCGTGTACTCGGAGTGCGGATCCCAGTAGTGCAGCATCAGCAGGAACTGCCGGTCGGCGTTGTTGGTCAGGAACGAGCGGGCCAGCGCGTTGATCTGCTGTGCGCCGGCTTCCGGCACGTGCGCGAACGACTCGAAGCCGCGCGCGAAGCCGGCCCGCTCCGTGAGCAGCCAGTTGGCCATGATCGCGCCGGTGGTCACGCCCGACGCCCGCGCCAGCTCGGCCATGGTCGGCACGCCGGGCGGCAGCAGGATGCGGTCGAAGTCGGTCGCGCCGTGCGCGTCGGGCGGCAGTCCGGTGAAGAGCGTGGCCGTGCTCGGCAGCGTCCACGGCGCCGGCGCGATCGCGACGTCCCAGACGATCGAGCGCTCGGCCAGCGCGTCGAGACGCGGCGTCACCTCGGGCGAGCCGCCGCGCCAGGGGCCGAGCACGTCGGCGCGCGTGGTCTCGACCTGCACCAGGATCACGTTGGGGCCGTCGGAGCGGTCGCGTCGTTGCACCAGGGCGGGCCGCACGATGCGGGGTTCGGACACGCCGACGCGCACCTGCTCGGCGCGGTAGAAGGCCGGGCGTCCGGTGCCGTGCACGAAGTCGATGTCGGTCGTCGCGATCCACGCGGGCTCCAGCTGCGTGTCGGTCAGGCGCAGCTCGAGCCGGCGTCCCGACCCCGCGCGCCGACCCAGCGGCAACTCGACCTCGGCCCAGGTGCGGCGGAAGACCTCCCACTCGCCGAGCGGCTCGTCGTCCAGCAGCGCCTGCACGCGCGCGCTGCTGCCCGGCGGCATGCGCTCGTCGAGCGCCAGCGCGAACGCGAGCGAGCTGTCCTCGTGCAGCGTCAGATCGAAGCTCGCGCTCGCGCCGGGTCCCATGAGTGCGAGCGCCGCGCGTCCCGGCAGGCCGGTGAACGAGGCCACGGCCTCGACCGGGCAGGCGGTGATCGGCTCGGGCTCCGCGCCTTCCGCCTCGCGACGCTGCGCGAACACGACCTGCGACTCGGGCGGGCACGGTGACACGCGCCCAAGCAGCAAATCGGCGTCACGCCATTGCAGGGGTTGGGTGTCCCAGGCGGCGGTGGCCGGCTGCAACTCGAGGCGCGGGGAGAGCAGCACCAGCTTGTCGGTCGAGCTGCCCACGGCCTGGATGCGCAGCGTGCGCGCACCGTCCGGCAGTTCGAGCACGACGTCCGTGGCGGGGCCTTCGTGTCGCGGACCGAGCTGCGGACGCGGCTTGCCGGCCCAGCCGTCGGGCCCGACGCTGCCGACCGGGCTGACCATGGAGGGCACCGTCACGTTGACCGCGGTGTCCGGCGCGCCGACGACGGAGACGCGCAGCGAGCACGGCTCGCTGTCCGCATCCTCCCCGGCGCTCTTCGCGAGCCGCGCGACGCGCGCGACGAAACGCCCCGGGCCGGCCTCGGCATGCCAGAGCAGCTCGGCCGGCCGCTCGAGGATCACGCCGATCTCCACGCGCTCGGGATCGCGGCGGTTGCACCAGGTGGGCCACTCCGTCCGCCCGCCGAAACCCGTGACCAGCTCGACGCGGGCGGCTTCGCTGAGCAGGTCGCGCTGTGTCGGCAGCGCGATCTCCGCCTCGGGCGAGCAGCCGGCCAGCGCTCCGCCCAGGCCGAGCAGCGGGGCCCAGGCCGGCACCAGGCCGGAGGCCAGCCGCCGGAGGGCCTCGCCGATCCGGCTCGTCGTCGTCGGGCTGGGTGTCCTCACGAACCGCAGTCTAAAGGGGGCCCGCCGAGCCCCGCCACGCTGCGGCTGACCGGAACCTCCCGCGAGTCGCCTCGCGGGAGGTCCGGCCGACTGCCGATCAGCTGCCGATCAGCACGTCGAGCGCGCCGGTCATCGACTTGCCCAGGACGGCGCCCGGGTCGTCGATCACGTACTGGCAGTACAGGTGCACGCCCGCGAAGAACGGGTTGCCCGGGATGAAGAACCGCTGCGACGCCTCTCCCGTGGCGTTCAGCGTGTGCGGAACGAGCACGCTGTAGCCGCCCACCGCGACCAGGATTTCGCCGCCCGCGTACGGGATCGAATCGGGCGCGATGCCCACGACCAGGATCGCGTCGGCGTTCGGCAGACCGTTCTCCACGTCTGCGAAGAAGTTGGCGCTGCCCACCGTCGGCAGTGAGCCCGGAGGCGAACTGATCAGCGGCACGTTGCCGCCGGTGCCGGCCAGGCCCGCGCCGTACGCCGTGACCGACGGCGTGATGAAACTGCCCCCGCTCATCAGTGCCGCGTGGGCGTTGATGCGTCCGTCGCCGGTGCGCAGGTCGTAGCCGGGCGCGTCGACGTCGTCGGCGGTGGCGCGGATGATGGCGCGCACCTGCGAGGGCGCGAGCCCCGGGTACTCGGAGAACAGCAGGCCCGCGAGCGCCGCCACGTGCGGGCTGCTGAACGACGTGCCGCTGGCCGAGCCGTAGGTGCTGCCGAGCTCGGTCATGTACACGTTCGTGCCGGGAGCCGCGCACTCGATCTGCGAACCGGTGCTGAAGAAGCCCCAGTTGTCGTTGTGGTCGGTGCCGCCCACGGCCATGACCTGCGGCAGCGTGGCCGGGTAGCTGACGCCGCCGCCGTTGCCGGCCGAGCAGTCGACGAACACGCCCGCCGCGTCGGCCGCGACGATCGCGGCGTCGATGGCCGCCGAAGTGGCCACGCCCAGGCTCATCGTGATCACCTTCGCGCCGTTGTCGGTGGCGTAGAGGATCGCGTCGTCGAGGATGGAGCCGTCGGGCGAGAAGCTGCCGACGTTCAGCGGCATGATCGAGCAGCCCTGGCCGTCCGTCGCGCCGCCGGCCAGACCGGCGATGCCGATGCCGTTGCCGCCCTGCGCGCCGACCACGCCCGCCACCCAGGTGCCGTGCGTGAAGCTGCCGTTCGGATCGTTGTCGTTGTTGTCGAAGTCCCAGCCGCGGACGTCGTCGATGAAGCCGTTGTTGTCGTCGTCCACGCCGTCGATGTCCTCGGCGGTGTTGTCCCAGATGTTGTTGGCGAGGTCGGGGTGGAACCACTCGGTGCCGCTGTCGGCCACCGCGATGATCACCGACGGGTCGCCGTCCTGGATGTCCCAGGCCTCGGTCGCGTCGACGTCGGCATCGGAGGTGCCGCCGGTCTGGCCTGTGTTGTGCATGTTCCAGAGCAGCGAGAAGTCGGAGTCGTTCGGGATGCCGTGGTAGTAACCGGTGGTCGTCTCCTCGACGAAGACGAACAGGTCGGTGTCGCGCATCACCTCGACGATGGCCAGCGGGTCGGCGCCGGCGGGGAGAGTGATGTCGATGATGCCGAGGCGGTTGCTGCGCTTCACCGTCAGGTCGGCCAGGCGTGCGTCGACGTCGCTGAGTGCGGCCACGTCGGCGTGCGCGTCGCCCGTCGTCTTGAACTGGGCGGAGATCACGTCGGGATTCACGCGGAAGGCGTGGCCGTTCTCCATGCGCAGCCAACCTTCGGCGTCACGGACGTAGGTGGGGTCCTGCCAGGAGATGGACAGGGCGGCGATGCACACGAGAGCGAAACGGGAAGCGAGCGTCACGGTGGGCTCCGGGGAGAGACGCGGAGGGAAGAGTCCGCGGGGAAGGAATACGGGCCGCGCGCGATCCTTGGAGAGACGCACGAGGGAGACGCCGGTTCGGGGGAGGCCGGCTCATCGGAGTCTAAGGGCATCAGGTGGATGCGGCAATGCACGCGCGCGTCGCGGGTGGGCAGGATCCTGCCCCATTTGGGGTGGGTCGATTCCGACGCGGAATCAGGCCTTGTCGGGGGGCGATCCACCCGTGATCGCGTCGGAGAGCGGGTGCTGCTCGGCCAGGTAGCGCGTGACGGGGATGCCGGCCAGCTCGCGGAACTCACGCGCGAGGTGCGCCTGGTCGGCGTAGCCGGCGTCGATGGCGAGGTCCACCAGCCGCGGCCGCGCGTCGTCCGCGAGGCTGGCGACGACGTGCTGGAAGCGCTCGATGCGGCAGAGCGACTTGGGAGGCAGGCCGACAGCCTCGGCGAAGCGCCGCTCCAGTCGACGGCGGCTCCACGAGAGGCGGCGCGCGATCTCCTCGATCGCGATCGCGCCGCGCGACTCGGCGATCCAGCCCAGCGCGGCGCCCAACGCGCGCCCGGTCTCGTCGGGCGGCAGCAGCCGGGCCATGAGGCGTTCGGTGAGGATGGCGACGCGCGCCTCGTCGTCCGGGGCCGCCGCGATGCGCTCGGTCAGCTCGCCGGCCTCGGCGCCCCAGAACGCGTCGAGCGGGACGATCTGTTCGGTCACCGCAGCCAACGACTCGCGCAGGAAGGGGCCGGCCGCCCAGGGCTCGAAGCGCACGCCGATCATGCCCAGCGATCCGGTGGAGACGAACCGCGCCGCGCTGCGCAGCTGCCCTGCGACGATGGCGTGGGGTTGTTCCTCGAGGCCGCCCGACTCGTCCTCGCGCGCCATCGGCGCGCCGTAGTGCAGGATCAGCTCGACGCAGCCGTCGGGCAGGATGCGCTCGGTCGCGCCCGGCCCGCCCGCGTTCTCGAGCACCCAGAAACAGCGCACGAACGGACGCAGCTGGGACGGCGGGGGCAACTCGCGGTAGCGCACCCGCCCATGATAGGGCAGGCGCGCCACCCCGGGGTCAGCGGCGGTCCAGTTGCAGCACCACGGTCATGTCCTCGCCGCCCATCTCGCCCACGAGCTCGATGCGCAGGTGATCCTTGCTCGTGGCCTCGTAGGTGAAGCGCTTGGGGAAGTCGTTCTCGGGGTTCTCGAACACGGCGCGGTTCTTCGCCATGGAGAAGGCCGTCAGCGTGAACTCCATGCTGCGGTTACCGAAGGGGAAGGGCGTCATGCGCATCTCGCCGTCGCGCACGTAGAAGTGCTCGAAGTCGATCATGACCACGCGATCGCCGCGCATCTCCTTGCTGGCGCCCACGACCATGCCGTTCTCGGCGCTGGTGTAGACGGACTCCCAGCGGCTCTCGCCGTCGGTGCCGGCCCAGCTGCCGGCCAGGAAGGAGAGGTCCTCGACAACGGGCTCCATCGTGACGCGCTCTCCGTCTTCGACGTGCACGACGGGCAGTGCGCCGTCGGCGTCCTGCGGCGCGGCGCAGGCGAGGGGGGCGGGCAGCATCCCGAGCCCCAGGCACAGGACGGGAATGGCGAGCAGGGACTTGTTCATCGGTGGTTCCTCGGTGCGCCGTGGATGGGGGCGCGGGTTGGTTCGATCGCCGGTGCGTCCGGCGGGTCAGGTGCGCACACCATCCCCGAGCATCCCGGACCGGTCTTGAACGAATGCGACAGCCGGTCGGGCCCTGCCGTCAGGCCTCGGGCAGCTCCGCCATCATCAGCAACGTGGTGGGGATCGGCGGGTAGCGCATGCTGAGGCGGAAGCCGTGGAAGCGGTCGCCGTCCCAGCCGGCGGCCTCCGTCGCGGCGCGCAGCAGGTCGGTGTAGCGGGGCACGTGGGGGGAGGCCATGTTGCCGATGCCGCGGCCCAGGCTCTGCACCTCTTCCAGCATGGGCAGGAGGTGCCGCTCGCGGTCGGTGTCCGCGGCCACGCTGCTGCCGTCGAGCCGGCTGAAGAGGGCGTGCTGGGGGTCCATGAACCAGTCCAGGTCCTCGTGCACGACGATGTCGAACTGCACGCGAGCGACCGGCGTGACCATGGTCAGCGCGAACTCCGCCGTGTGATCGGTGGGGGTGCGGGTGGCTGCGAAGACTGCCCGATAGACCGTTCCGTACACGCAGTCGAATGCGGCTGTGTTGCCCACGGGCCCGCTGGGCAGGACGTGGTGGATCTCGGTGGGCGTCCGCACCACGTCGAGCTGGGGAATCTGCTCCGAGCAGAACGCGCCGATGAGGTCGAGGCCGTTGCTGGCGGACTCGGGGTCGAGTGGCGCGGAGAGCGGCATGTCCATCCCGGAGCCGTCGTCGTGGGATGAGTAGCGGCGGAACAGCGTCCAGCTCACGTTTGGCCGCAGCCGCCGGAAGCCGTAGAGGCCGCCGATCCCCAGGGTGTCGAGCATGCCCGGTTCCGACTCGCTGGGGGCGAGTATCGCTGTGGAGAGCTGCAGGTCGGCCTGCACACCCCAGGTGCCGCCGCATCCCATGTAGGCCTGGCGCCGGGCCTGCTCGAGGCGCTCGGCCTTGCCCGGGTCGCGCGACATGCCGGCGGTCAGCAGCTCGAGCGTGGCGCGGTCGCCGGTGTGCAGCGCGACCATTTCGTCGTAGGCCTGCATGGCGTCGCGCACGCGCTGCAGCGGCTCGTCCGATGCGCCGGCCTTGGCCATCGCCTTCAGCAGGATGCCGATGCCGTTGCTGCCGGGGACGTGCGGCGCGGCGGCGTACTCATCCGCGGCCGCCACGATCTTGGAGACCTTCCAGGTGAGGTTCTTGTTGAGGCCGAACCGCCGCGCGACCCACTGCGGCTGGGTCGGATCCGCGCCCACCGAGGAGAACAGTTCGATCAGGCTGGAGCGCAGTGCCTGGACGGTGTCCCGGAAGTGCTCCGGGAACTCCCTGGTCTCGGCCGGCGGTGGGGTGGGTGTTTTCGGCATGGGGCCTCGAATAGCTATCAAATGGCCGGTTCGAAGGCGAATCCTAGCACTCCTTTGCCTATCGGCAAGTCCCTAAATATTTCCCTGGGGAAGATTGCAGAGAACTGCCAATGCGCGTATGCTCTGCGGCTTGTTCGAACCACCACGGTTCCGGGCCCAGCGCCCTCCTCCCCCTCCCGCACCACCCTCCTCCGATCGGAAGACACACGCCATGCGCCTCCTGCTCGCCTCCTTCGCACTCCTCTCGGCCACGCTGGTGCTCGCCCCCGACGCCACGTCGCAGGCCACCCTCGACTTCCTGTCCGCCACCACCGACACGGCCTACAAGGTCAGTGCCGACGGGACGCGGGTCTCCGGCTCCGCAGCTGGCGGCGGCTTCGTCTGGACCTCCGGCGGCGGCGAGGTTCTCGTCGGTGGCGCGCAGGCTGCCATCGGCACCTCCGACGACGGCACCGTCATGGCCGGGACGGCGAACCTGGGCGGCGGCACCGGCCCCGCGCGCTGGACCTCCGGGTCCGGTTGGGTCGCGCTGCCCTTCCTCGGCGTGACGGGCTGTCCCGACTTCGGCACCAGCTACGACATCTCCGCGGACGGCTCGACCATCGTCGGGCTCGGCTGGGACGGTTGCTCCGCCCTGGCGTTCAAGTGGGACGCCCTGAACGGCATGGCCAGCCTGCCGCACACCGGCACCAGCGGGCGCTCCAACGCCGTATCCGGCAATGGCCTGATCGTCGGCGGCTGGCAGCAGTTCGCCAACCGCAGCCCCAGCCTCTGGCTGGCCGACGGAACCGAGATCCTGCCCGACACCACCGCGGTCGGTGAGTTCCAGGCGCTCAACTTCGACGGCAGCATCGCGGTCGGCGGCATGAACAAGCCCGGCGGCTTCTCCTCCGAGCACATGATCTGGACCGCGGACGACGGTCCGACCTTCCTGGGCAGCGTGGCCGGCTTCCCCGGCATCTCCTCGCTGTACTCGGTGTCGGCCGACGGCTCGGTGGCCGGCGGCGGCATCGGCGCCGTCACGCCCTTCGACCCGAACGCCGCCAACGCGACGATCTGGGCCAAGGACACCGGCGAGATGCGCCTGCTGGACGACGTGCTCGCCGAGCAGGGCGTGGAGCTTCCAGCCGAGTGGAACCTGCAGTACGTGATGGGCATGTCGGCCGACGGCAGCGTCATCAGCGGCCAGGCGCAGGGCCCCGGCTTTGGCAACTTCCGCGGCTTCATCGCCACGATCGACCCCGAGCTGCTCGGCCCCTGGACCGACCTCGGCAACGCGCTCGCCGGCACCAACGGCGACCCGGAGCTGTGCGGCGCCGGCATGCTGAACGCTGGTGACGAGATCAGCATCGATCTGTCGAACGCGCTCGAGAACTCGACGGCCTGGCTGGCCGTGGGCTTCACGCAGGTCAACGTGCCGTTCAAGGGTGGCACGATGGTGCCGTCGGTGAGTGCGCCCGGCTTCCTGTTCTCGATGCCCACGTCGCCCAGCGGCGAGGCAGGCCTCACCGCCGCGTGGCCGGCGGGCGTGCCGTCCGGCTTCGAGTTGTTCCTGCAGTACTGGGTCCAGGACGGTGCGGCGCCGGTCGGCTTCTCCGCCAGCAATGCCGTGATGGCCACCGCGCCCTAGTCAGGTACTCCGCGCGCGACGCCGCAGGGGAAAAGAGCGGCGCCTTGAAGACACCTGAGCGGCCCGGGTCTCCCGAGAGACCCGGGCCGCTTTTTTGTGTTTTGGGCACGAATTCACGGGCGTACGAGATGACCGCACTGTCATCCGACAACTTGGTCGGCTGGCTTAGCTTGAAGATCCATCACGGCGCCTGAGACGAGTCGCCGTGAGCCCGCGCGGCGTGCTGTGCACTCCCTCGAGCACGCCGCGCGGCTTTCTCTCCCGGCAGCATCGGAACCCGCGCCCATGGTCACGACGTCCTCGCTAGGCAAGCACGCCTTCTCCGCACTCCTCGCCGTCGCGCTGCTGGCGACGCCTGCCCTCTCCCAGGTCGTGTACGTGGATGGTTCCGCGGCACCCGGCGGCACGGGAACGAGTTGGGCCGACGCCTACGACGAGCTGCAGGAAGCGCTCGCGGCCACGAGGTCGGGCGAGATCTGGGTCGCGGCCGGCACCTATCACCCCGGCCTGCCGGGCGATCGCACCGCGACGTACCAGTTGAAGAACAACGTCACGATCTACGGCGGCTTCGACGGTACCGAGACGAGCCTCGCGCAGCGCGACGTCGCCGCCAACGCGACGATCCTGAGCGCCGACATCGACGACGACGACACCTACGGCACAGGCTGGAACTGGTGGCAGTTCAACTGGACCGGCAGCAGCAACAACAGCTACCACATCGTGACGGGCACGGGCACCGACCCGTCGGCGGTGCTGGACGGCGTGACGCTGCTCGCGGGCGTCGGTTCGGACCCCGCGCTCAAGGGCGGAGGCGGGCTGGTCGTGAACGGCGGCAGCCCGACGCTGCGCTACGTCACGTTCCAGTACAACGCCATCGGCTATGGCTCCGCCGCATACCTGATCGACTGCAACTCGACCTTCGAGAACTGCGTCATCAAGGACGGCTACACCTGCAACTGCGGCGGGGGCGGCTGGACCAGCGGCATCCTCGCGACGGGCACGTCCGACGTGATGTTCGTCGACTGCGACTTCATCAACCACTACTACGTGTCGTCGATGAGCCAGGGGCGGGGCGCCGCGCTGAACATCGACTTCGGCGCGAGCGGCACCGTGATCGGGTGCCGATTCATCGCGAACCAGACGGGCAACTTCTTCGCGATCGGCGGCGGCACGGCGCGCGGGGCCGGTCTCAACGCGCACGGCGACATCGTTGTCGAAAGCTGCGAGTTCCTGGACAACTTCGCGCACGCCGGCGCGGGCCTGACCGCGTGGAACAACGTCACCGTGACGAACAGCCTGTTCGCGCGCAACGAGGCCGTGCCGCACGAGGAGACCAAGGGGCTGACCTACGGCGACTACGGTGCGGGCATGCTGATCCTCAGCTCCGCGGGTGACACGATCGAAATCAGCAACTCCACCTTCGTGGACAACAACTCCGAGAAGGGCGCGGGCATCGCGGCCTACGGCAGCGGCACGGCCGTGATCCGCAACACGATCATCTTCGACAACTACGCCGACCCGACGCCGCCGGGCGAGGACCCGATCTGGATCCTGAAGCAGAACCTCGTCGGCGACTACGACCTCGCGAACAGTTGCGTCGAGTACCTGCTCGAGACCGAGCCTGGCGAGGACCCGCCCGAACCCGAGAACTTCCCCGGCTGCTTCGACGAGAGCCCGCAGCTGATGGACATCGGCGGCGAGGACTATCGCCTGGCGACCGGTTCGCCCTGCATCGACTCGGGCGACAACGCCGAGGTGCCTGTCGGCCTCACGACGGATCTCGCCGGGGACCCGCGCTTCATCGACGACCCCGCCACGCTCGACACGGGCCTCGGCACCGCGCCGATCGTGGACATGGGTGCGTTCGAGTTCGGCGGCGGCGGCCCGTGGACGGACCTCGGCTCGGCGCTGGCCGGCGTCGGCGGTCCGCCTTCGTTGGTGGGCAGCGGCACGCTGTTGCCGGGCTCGCCGATGGCGTTGACGCTCGCGGCCGCGGCGCCGTTCGCGCCGATGACGCTGATCGCGGGCTTCAGCCGCATCGACGCGTCGTTCAAGGGCGGCGTGCTCGTTCCGCAGCCCACCCTGCTGCTGGGCGGGTTCGTCACCGACGGCGCAGGCGGCCACGTGCTCCCGGCCCTCTGGCCGGCGAGCGTGCCTTCGGGCGCCACCTTCTATCTCCAAGAGTGGATCGTCGACGCGGCGGGTCCGGTGGGCTTGTCCGCATCCAACGGCCTGCGCGCGGTCACACCATGAGGACACTCGCCATGACCGATCTGTCCGAGCGCGGGCTCCCTCGCTCCCTCACGAGCGCATGTGCCCTGCTGGTTGCGGTGCTGCTGATCGGCAACGTCGCGTCGGCGACTCCTCTCAACGATCCGCCTGTCGCGGTGGACGACGCCTACTCCACGGTGCAGGACGACAACCTGAGCGTGGACGACCCGGGCGTGCTGCTGAACGACACGGACCCGGACGACGACCCGCTGACCGCGATCCTGGTGGACAGCAGCCAGGCCAGCGGCCAGCTGTTCCTGCTTCCCGACGGGCAGTTCGAGTACGAGCCGGCCACCGGCTTCATCGGTGAGGACACCTTCATCTACAAGGCGAACGACGGCACGGCCGACAGCAACCTCGCTGCCATTCGCATCACGGTCACGCCAAGCACGGGCGGCGGACCGATCGTGTTCACCAACGAGGCCAGCTTCATGGCTTCGCTGTCCGCGTCGGGGTACGTGCCGACGGAGGAGGGCTTCGAGGACGCGGGCACGTGGGGCATCGCGCGCACCCCGGTCACCGTGCCGAGCGTCACCAGCCAGGGCGTCACCTGGACCAGCAACAACGCCACGAGCAAGATCACGACAGGATCCGGACCCGCGCTGAACGGGATGTACGGCTTCTATTGCCTGCCGCACGGCAACTACGACGCGGGGCCGCAGTGCGCCACGCCCGGTGTCTGCACCGACGGGTGGATCGCGACCAGCCCGCAACCCTTCGTCGCCTTCGGCGGCTGGGTGCGACAGAACGGCGCGGCCGGCAGCATGAACTTCATCCTCGACGGCGACACGGCCAACCCGCTCGACCTCGGGTCCTTTGCCAGCTGGAAGTTCTTCGGCGTGATCGCACCCGCGGGCTTCAACTCCATCCAGTTTCACGAGATGGAGGGCAAGGCCGAGGACCAGGTCATCATCTTCGGCGACCGCTTCTTCTTCGCGTTCGACGGAACCAACCCGTGGGCCGATCTCGGCAGCGGGCTCGCAGGCACGGCCGGTGTTCCGCAGTTGAACGGAACCGGAACGCTCGTGGGCGGCGACGCGATGTCGCTGCAGCTCACGAACGCGTTGCCGACGGCGCCGTTCACGTTGGTCGTCGGGCTCGTCGCGGTGAACGCGCCGTTCAAGGGCGGCGTGCTCGTGCCGCGTCCCGACCTGCTGATCTCCGGCTTCAACACCGACGGTGCGGGCGCGCACGTGCTCGGTGCGACCTGGCCGCCCGGCGTTCCGCCCGGTGCGGGCTTCTTCTTCCAGGACTGGGTGCTCGACCCCGCGGGGCCGGTCGGCTTGTCGGCGAGCAACGGTCTGTCGGGAACCACACCCTGACGCGAACGTGATCGTGCGCGCGTGACGTGATCGCGTCAGCGCGGCCGCGATGTGATCGCGACGCGCACTGCACCGCGCTGGACTCGTCGCGCACGCGGTGAGAAAATACGACGCAACGGTCAGCTGGAGCGTCCCGATCACGGCCCGACCGCACGGCCTTTCGTCGGGATCGGTCGCGGGTGGGCTGGGGAGCGCCGACGGACCGCACAGGGGTCGTTGTCCATGCCCGGAATGCGCAGCATCTTCCGCTTCCCAGTCCTGCTCCTCGCCTGCGCGATCGCGCCGCCCGCGTCCGCCCAACTCCTGCCGGGCGAGTACCGCAGCATCGACGGCCTGGGGAACAACCCAATCGACCCGGCCTGGGGCAGCGCCGACATCGAGCTCCTGCGGCTGACCACGCCGGACTACGGCGACGGCATCTCGACGCCCGCCGGCGCGACCCGTCCGAGCGCGCGCGACATCAGCAACGCCTGCTCCGCGCAGCCGGGCGACCTGACGATCGATGTGCCGATCACGGACTACGTGTGGCAGTGGGGGCAGTTCGTCGACCATGACATGGACTTGACCGGCGCTGCCGATCCGGCCGAGCCCTTCGACATCCCCGTGACGTCGGGTGATCTCTGGTTCGATCCGGGTTCGCTCGGAGGGCAGTTCATCTTCCTGAACCGCTCGGTGTACGCGGTGCCCGGTTCGGGACGCGTGCGCAACCAGGTCAACCAGATCACGGCGTTCATCGACGCCAGCAACGTGTACGGCTCGGACGCCTCGCGACAGGCCGAGTTGCGCGCGCCGCAGGGGCTGCTCAAGTTCAGCCAGGGCAACCTGCTGCCGTTCAACGTGAACGGCTTCCCCAACGCGCCCGACGACGACGACCCGTCGTTCTTCCTCGCGGGAGACGTGCGCGCCAACGAACAGAACGCGCTGACCGCGATGCACACGCTGTTCATGCGCGAGCACAACCAGCTCGTGTTCACGATGTGGATGCTGGGATTCGGTCCCGAGCTGCGTTACCAGGTCGCGCGCGCGATCGTCGGCGCCGAGATGCAGGCGATCACCTACAACGAATTCCTGCCGGTGCTGCTCGGGCCCGAGGCGCTCGACCCGTACACGGGGTACGACGCGAGCGTCGACCCCGGCGTCTCGAACGTGTTCTCGACGGCGTGCTACCGCTTCGGGCACAGCATGCTTTCGCCGGTGCTGCTGCGCCTGCGCGCGAACGACCAGCCCATTCCGGCCGGCAACCTCGCGCTACAGGACGCGTTCTTCGCGCCGCAGGAGATCGTCGATCACGGCATCGCCCCGCTGTTGCGCGGGCTGGCGCGTCAGCGCCCGCAGCAGGTCGACACGATGCTCGTCGACGACGTGCGCAACTTCCTGTTCGGCCCGCCCGGCGCGGGAGGCTTCGACCTTGCGTCGTTGAACCTGCAGCGCGGACGCGACCACGGCCTGCCCGGCTACAACCAGGTGCGCGAGGACTTGGGGCTGCCGAGGAAGCTCTCCTTCGCTCAGGTCAGCAACGATCCCGCCGTGCAGCAGCGCCTGGCCGACATCTACACCTGCGTGGACGAGGTCGACGTCTGGGTGGGGGCATTGGCCGAGGACCGCTACGCCGGCGGCCTCGTGGGGGAGCTGACGCATGTGGTCCTCAAGGACCAATTCGAACGCCTGCGCGACGGCGACCGGTTCTGGTACCAGCACGCCCTGCATCCGCTGATCGTGGACTTCGTGGAGTCGCGCACGCTGGCGCGAATCATTCGCACGAACACTTCCGTCGGAAGCGAGTTGCAGACCAACGTATTCCTGGGAGACTAGGGGCGACCGGATGAAGCATTCCACGGAGGCAGCCATGGACCCCGCGCTGAAGAAGGTGGCGACGATCGACCAGATCCCCGAGGGCCACGCGCTGGCCGTCGAGTTCGGGGGGAAGAAGGTGGCGATCTTCAACGTTGCGGGCGAGTTGCACGCGGTCGAGTCCACCTGCGCGAAGCACGGCGCGCCGATGGAGAAGAGCCCGGTCTCCGGCGACACGGTCTACTGCCCGTGGCACGGCGCGACCTTCGACATCGACACCGCCACCTGCTCGGAGTTTCCCGACGAGCAGCTGGCCGCGACCTTCGAGGTCGTGCTCGAGGGCGACGAGGTCTTCCTCCGGGCCTGAGGCCGGGGCCTGGCCCTCGCGAGGCGCCGATCCGGTGCCGACACCACGGGGCTGGGGGGCCCCGCAGAGGCTGATTTGGACCACCTGGGTGCCGATTCTCGCCCGAACGAGACAGAAACACTTGACATTAAGTAAGGTATATCTTACATAGTGTCGAGTAAGTCTTACGGGCGGCTGATCGACCCGGTCGTCCGGTTCGGAGCACAGCCATGGTCCTCGGCATCACACTCTGGTTTCCCATCGCCCTCCTCGTCGCCGCGCTGTTCGTGGTCGCGACGGTCCTGTTCGCCCGCAACCTCGCGCGTCACCGCGTGCCGGCCACCTCGCCGGAGGAGCGCGCCGAGATGGCGTCGCTGCCCATGACGGCGCTGCAGAAGCGCGCCTGGATCGGCCTGCTGGTCGGCCTGGCGATGGTGGCGGGCATCGTGATCACCATCGGTCGCGTCGGCCCCGTCGCGTACTTCGAAGACGACCAACTGCGCACCGTCGTGCTGCTGTTCATGGGCGGCACGCTGATCTCGTATCTCTACGTGCTGATGCCCACCGCGCTCAAGGACGCCGCGCGGGGCGGGCTCGACGAGCGCGACAAGCGCATCCTGGCCGTCGCGCCGCACATCCAGGCGGCCGCCGGCCTGATCACGTTCATCACCTGGAGCGTGTTCCTCACCGAGACGTATCGCGGCGAGGGCATCCCGACCGGCTTCATGTACCTGATCTTCTGGTCCATGTTCATCGCGCACATGCTCGCCCACTCGGCCGGCATCCTGTTCGGCTACTGGTTCGCGAGGGACAATGGCTAAGGCCGAGATTGCCAACAGCATCCGCAGGCTGCGCTTCGAGCACGGCGAGATGACGCAGCAGGGGCTGGCCGATCGCGCGGGCTGCACGCGCCAGACGATCATCGTGCTCGAGCACCGGCGCTACGTGCCCTCGCTGTCGCTGGCATTCCGCATTGCGAAGGTCTTCGGCGTCCCGCTGGACGAGGTGTTCCAGTACGAGGGCGAGTCGGGCCAGCCGGGTTAGCGCGCCGTCAGCGCAGCAGGTCGTGCGCGTCGAGGAACTCCAACAGGGCAGTGCGGAATTCGTCCGGCCGCTCGAACTGCACGAAGTGGCCGACGCCCTGCCAGACGCGGTAGTCCAACCGCGACGCACGTTCGCGCACCTTGGCTTCGTAGGCCTCGTCCCATTGGGGCTGCGCGGCGAGGACGAGTAGCAGCGGCACCGTGAGGGGCTCGTCGGTCCAGGCGTCGTCGTCGAGCGTCGCGTCCAGCGAATCGACGATCGTCTCCTGGGGCGTGGCCAGCGCCATCTCGAGGAGCGCGGCGCGGTCCACCTCGGTCATGTCGGGCGCCTGCATGCCCACGATCATCCCGGCCACGACGTCGCGCCAGCCGCTTCCGCGGAAGAGCTCGAAGAAGCCGGCGACGTCCTCGCGTTCGAACAGCGGTTGCAGCGTGCCGTCGATGCCCACGATCGCGAGTGTGCGCTCGGGGTGACGTCGCCATACGTTCTGCGCCACGGGCACGCCGTTGCTGTGTCCGACGAACACCGCACGGGCCACACCCGCGTCGTCCATCGCGGCGACGACCGAGTCCGCCATGAGCGCCATGTCGAGATCGCCGCGCGGCAGCTCGCTCTTCCCGTGGCCGATGAGATCCACGTTCAACACGCGCGCGCGGTCGGCGAGCGCGGGAAACTGGTGCCGCCAGGCGACCGTGCTGCTGGCCCAGCCGTGGATCAGCACGAGCGCTTCGTCCGAGTCGCCGCCGGCATCCAGGTAGTGGACGAGCTGGCCGTCGAACAGCGCGGTCTGCGAGACGACGCGATCGCTGGCACCGTCGCCCGTCGCCCGACAGGCGGGAAGGAGCAGGGCCAGCAGGATCAGCACGCCGGGGCGGATGATTCGGTTGGGGGATGCGATGGGATCCACCGTATCAACACGGTCCGCATTGACGCGCCAGCCGGCTGGCCTACGCTGGGCCGATGGCCGTGAAGACAACACCTCTCTCTTTGTCCGGACGGGTCTTCTTGTCCGCCCTGGCGTGCGTGGCGTGCCTGGCCGTCGTGATGCCGGCGCAGACCGGGCTCGGAGTGCGCGGCGACCGCGAGGCGACCTGGTTCGCGCCGACCGAGGCCGACTGGGCGAAGCCCGTGCAGATCACGTGGCAGCGCAGCTGGGAGTCCGCGGTCGAGCTGTCGCTCGAGACCAACCGCCCGATCCTGGTCTGCATCAACATGGACGGCGAGATCGCGAGCGAGCACTACGCGGGCGTGCGCTACCGCCAACCCGAGATCGCCGCACTGTACGAGCCGTACGTGAACGTGATCGCGTCGGTCTACCGCCATACGCCGCGCGACTGGGACGAGCAGGGCGTGCGCATCCCGTGTCCGCGCTTCGGCGGCGTGACGTGCGGCGAGCACATCGCCATCGAGCCCAAGCTCTACGAGTTGTTCATGGACGAGACGCGCATCGCGCCGCGCCACATCATGATCGAGCTCGACGGCAGCGAGACCTACGACGTGATGCTCGCCTGGGACACCAAGTCGGTGTTCGGGAAGGTCGAGCAGGGCATCGTCACGCGCGACATCCCGATGCAGCTCGACCGCCGCACCGACCTCCCGCTGGCCGAGCTGGTGGCGAGCCCTGACGTGCGCGACCAGCTCGAGGTCGAGGCGCTGTACCGGTCGGGCGGTCGCACGATCCAGCGCGCGATCGTGGATGCGGCCGTCGCGCAGGGCCCGGACGCGCCGATGGACATCCTGCGGCTCGCTGTCTACGGCATCGACGCCGAGATGATGACCATCGCGCGCGGCGCGCTGATGCGGTCTGCGCACCCCGAGGCCGCCGACCTGATCGTGAAGGCGCTCGAGACGCCGATGACTCCCGTCGAGCGCAACGCGTTGCTGGCCGCGCTGGACCGGCTGGGCGAGGACTCTTCGCGCGTGCGCACGATCGCCGTCGTGCAGCGCGGACTCTCCGACGCCGAGGGCGCGATCGACGTGGAGGGCTGGGCCGGCGCGCTGGACGGCGGGGCGACGTACGCGCCGCGCGTGAACCGCGCGCTGGTCGAGGCGCGCCTCACCGGGCAGAACGAGGTGCTCGACAGCGAGGACGCCGAGGCGCACCTCGAGCTGGCCGAGTCCTTCCTCGAGCAGGCCTACGAGCAGTTCCGCACGGACCGGCGCTTCGCGGAGCTGTTGTTCCAGGACGCGCTCAACACCGTGCGATCGGCCGAGTCGCTGGGCGTGGAGGGTTGGCGCGTGGACGCCGCCGTCGCGATCGCGTCCTACTATCTCGACGACCGGCAGACGGCGTACGCGCGGGCCGAAGCGGCGGTCGCCGACGGCAGCGTCGACGACGCGCCCGGCTGGAACGCCATGGCCGTGCTCGCGATCTTCGCGCAGGGTCGACAGCAGGCCATCCACGACGCGGTGACCGCGAAGACCGACTGGCCGCCGCAGTGGCTCGCCGATGTCGACGCCGCCTACGAGGTGCTGGCGCGCCATCCGCACGGCACCGACGAGCAGATCGTCGCGCACTACGACTTCCTCAACTGGCTCGGCGCGGGCCGCGCGTCGGGTCGCGTGCTGCAGCAGGGCCTCGAGCGCTTCCCCTCCTCCTGGGACCTGCACGACCGCATGCGCACGCGCATCCTCTGGCGCTTCGGCGTGAACCGGCTCGAGTCGGTCTACGAGGACATGCTGAATCGACCGGACGCCTCGCCCGACCTGCGCTGGTTCGCAGGGCACGCGTCGCTGGCCGCGGCCGAGGTGCACCGCAAGGAGGGGCGCGGCTCACGCGCGCGTGATGCCTACGCGAACGCCATCGCGCACTTCGAACTGGACCTCGCCAGCACCCCCGACGCGACGCGCGAGGATCGCGACGCGACCGACCACCAGGTCGCCGTCGCGCACGGCGGTCTCGCGCGCATCGCGCTCGAGCAGGACGACCTCGAAGGTTCCGTCGACGAGCTGATCGCCAGCTTCGAACGCAGCCCGGGCTCGGCCGCCACGCTCGACGGCCTCAACATCTCTCCCGCGGACACCGCGCGCATGGTCTACGCGAAACTCATCACCGGCCGCCGCTCCAAGCTCGCCGAGCGCCTCGACGCCGCGCTGAAGCAGCTCGACGCCGGCCTGCTCGACCTGCCGGCCTACGAGAAGATCGTGATGCCCGACGCGCCGGACGACGCGTGAGCCGCAGGGCGCTGCTCACCGCCCTGCTGATCGTGGCAGGGGCGAGCATCGTCGGCTGGTGGTGGATCTCTGACGAAGCGGAGCTCGTCGGCGACGACCCTGCGACGGTCGTGCGGCCGACGCAGGACGGCGAGCCTCCTCGGCAGGAGCTTCCGGACCCGGTTGCGGCCGCGCCCGTCACCCTCGAGGCGGAGATGCCCGGCGACACGTCCGGGCCGGCTGCGACGCCCGAGCAGACCGCGCAGCTCGACGCCGCGTTGCAGGCGCTACCCAAGGAGACATTCCGGGGCGCTGTCGTGGACAGCGCGGGCAGGCCCGTGGCCGATGCGACGGTCGTGTTCATCCCGTCTCATGCGACGTGGCACGCGGTGGGAAGAGACGTCTGGTGGGCGCACCAGGTGAACGCCGCCGTGCTGCCGCGCACCCTGACGGATGCACGCGGCAAGTTCGAGGTGCGCGGACCGAACGTGCCGTCCTGTGCGCACGACCCGGACCCCGGCCGGTTCTGGGCAGCCGTGCCCGCGCTGCTCGTGATCAAGGACGGCAACACGATGCACCCGCACGGTTGCGCCGGATACCGCTCCGGCACGTACGACGCGGGCACACTGGCCGTCGAGCCGCCGGCGCGCGTCCGCGGGCGCGTGGTGGATCCCGACGGGAGGCCGCTCGCGGACATCAGGGTGATAGCCAGCACAAGCAAGGTGACGCCCGCGATCCTCCCGCCCGACGCCGTTCGCGTGCATACGTGGGACGACGTGATGGAGATCTTCTCGCGGACCCGGACGGGCGCCGACGGGCGCTTCGAGATCGGCGGGCTCTGGCAGGGCCGTTGCACGATGTACTACCGGGGCACCACCGTGGCGGCCCACTGGGTGCAGGACGTGCCGCTCGTCTCCGGAGAGGTGGTCGAGTTCGGCGACGTCACGCTGCAACCGGGCGCGACCATCTCGGGGCGCGTCGTGGACGAGCACGGCAAGCCGCTGGTGGGCGTGGAGGTCCTCGCGAACATCGACGACGCCAAGCCGAAGCGCGACAACCCCGAGGACGACCTGGTCCGCACGATCGAGGCCTTCGACGACGCGTTCACGCGCAGGACGCGCAGCGATGCCCAGGGCCGGTTCGTGATCGACCGGCTCTACCTGGATGAGATCTACGGCGTCTTTGCCCGCACCGAAGGACGCGAGCCCGGCGTGGCGTCGCGCGTGCGACCCGGAACGGGCGACGTGGAGCTGCAGCTGGCGTCCTCGCCCCGCGTCGAGGTGACCGTGCTCGACGCCGAGACCGACGAACCCCTGCGGGACGCGAAGGTCCTCGCCCTCCGGCACCTGAGCCCGAACTCCCTGGCGGGCGTGCTCACAACGGTCGAGCGAACGGGACGCAGCGCGCCGACCCACACGGTGCACGGCGTCGGCCGGTTCATCACCTGGCTGTACGTGTCCGCGGACGGCTACGCCTCGAACAGCCACGCTCTGGAGACCGTCGGCAAGGACGTGCCGACCGACGCGACCGTGCGACTGCGACGGCAGGGCACGATCGAGGGGCGCGTGCTCGACACGCACGGTCGGGGGATCCGCGAGGCAAGCGTTCGCGTTCACCAAACGGCGATGCCGGACCAGATCGACGTCACCGAGCACTGGCCGGCCGCGGTCACGGACGATGTCGGTCGCTTCGAGCTGGGGAGCCTCGGTCCGGGGAACTGGACGCTGCGCGCGAGCGCTGAGGGCTTCGTCGAGACGGAGCGCGTCATGGTCACCCTGCAGGACTCGGCGACGAGCCCGAACATCGTGCTGCAGCGATCCGCGCGCATCTCGGGCCGGCTCCTCGAACTGGACGGCCGGCCGGTCGCGGGAGAGGAAGTGAACCTGCGCAAGGCAACCCGGGCGGAGGCCGCGCAAGGGAGCTTCGTGGCCAAGCGCGGCAGCCCGTTCCGCACCACCTTCGGCGATCCGTCCGGCGCCTATGCGTTCGACGACCTGCCCGCCGGCGACTACGTCGTCGAGTGGAAGCTGAAGCGGGACGTGACCCTCGCGGAGGGCGACCAGGTCGTGGTGGACCTCATGTTCGTCGGTCCGCCCACGCTGTGGGGCTACGTGTACGACCGCGGCGCGATGGCGGCCGGCGGGAACATGCTGCTGATGCGGCGCGACCCCTCGACAGGGAGGTTCCCATCGGGCCGGAGGATCACCTCGCCCATCCGTTCGTGGGGGTACCGGGTCGAGCTGGACCAGCCGGGGACGTACTCGATCACTGCCCAGGTCGGAGACCCTCCGCGCTTCAGCGAGCGGCGCATCGTGGAGGTCCGGGACGGCGATGAGCTCCCCGTTCACTTCGAGATCGGAACGTCCGTCGTCACCGGGCGGGTTCTCGATGCGGCGACCGACCGCCCGGTCGGCAAGGCGAACGTCGGCTTGCGCGGAGCGGAGGACTCGATCAACTCCTACCCCCTGGGGACGGTCGCCACGGATGCCGAGGGCCGGTTCGAGATCTCCGGAGTCGGTCCCGGCGCGTACCAGCTGATCGCGTACGAGTCCGACTACCTGAGCCGGGCGGTCGACAGGTTCGATGTGCCCGCCGACGGTCCGGTGGACCTGGGCGATCTGAAGCTCCCGCGAACCCCGACGCTCGTCATCGACGCCCGCGCACCGGACGGCAGGCCGCGGCGCATGGAGCTGTCGATCCTGCTGCTCGACGAGGCGCAAAGCCGCGTGGTGCGCAGCCTGCAGACGCCCGGCACGGGTCTCGTCCGGATACGCCAGGTCGAGCCCGGCCGGTACTGGGCGATCGCCCTGGGAGGCAGCCGCGCCGCCTCGAGTTCATGGAGACAGCTGGCGCACGAGTTGGTCGAGGTGGTGCTGGTCTCGGGCGAGGAAACGACGGTCGAGCTGACCATCCACTAGCGGGTGTCGGTGAGGTTGCTGGTGGGCCGGCGCTCAGCGCCCGGGGCCCGCTGACATCCGCATCGAGCGCGCCTCCTCCAGCTTCTGCATCAGGACGGGCTTGAGGTCGTCGATGCCTTCGTCGCCGGTTGAGAACAGCGCGGGGTCGAGCGCCTCGCCGGCGGGTTCCCGCGTGACGGTCATCACCAGCTGCGGCTCGGCCGGATCGCCGATGGTCACGGTGATCGGTCCCGCGCCGTCCTGCTCGAGCACGACCCGCACCGCAACCTCGGGCGGACGGCCCGTGTCGCTCTGCTGCGCCGGCATGCCGAGGAAGGGCGCGCCGTTTCCGGCGAGCACGATGCGACCGGTCTCGGTCTCGCTCTCGCCTTCGACCGCGGGCTCGGGCACGACGTCCAGCGCGCTCAGCGAGAACACGGCAGCCAACGCGTCGAGCGGGCTCGACAGTTCGGGGTTCGGATCCATCAGCAACCGGACCGGCACGGGCTGGATGTTCTTGCCCGAGAACTCGGCCGCGTCGCGGCGCGAGATCTCGTACCAGCCGTCGCCGGGCAGGGGCGGCGGCGCGAACATCGAGTCCGACGCGCGCTTCACGATCAGCCGGTTTCCGGAGATCAGCAGCGTCTCCTTCTCGCGCATGCCGCCGCCGGGCATTCCGGGGATGGCCATCAGGTGGGTGGCCTCGACGCGCCAACCGAGATCGCCGCCGTTGAGCAGCCGGCCCTCGCGCGAGACCGTCAGGTCCATGGCGTCGCCCTCGGGGCCGCCCATCTTCAGCGCGCCCTTCAGCACGAGCTTCTGCTCGAACGCAATCGGACCGTCCGCCGACGCGAGCGACGACTGCAGGGTCTTGATCGCGCCGACCGCGGCCGGCGTGTGCACGCCGCCCACGAGCAGCATGTCGGCCATGTCGGGCATCTCGAAGTCCGCCTCGTCCGGCTCCTCGCCGGTGACGACGCGGTGCAGCGAATAGTCCATGCCGGACGTGTGGCCGATGTAGCGGATGATCCCCTCGCGATCGATGATGAACGCCGTCGGCAGACCGGGCTGCCGCGCCGGCGTCATCCACTCGCGGCGCATCGAGCCGTCGGGGTCGGTCGTGATGCGGAAGCGCGTCTGCACGTCCCACTTCGGCTTCGCGAGAAACGTGTCGACCAGCTCCTGCGGCTCGTCGCTCACGCAGATGACGATCAGGTCGTCGGCGTACTTCTCCTGCAGTTCGGAGAGGTGCTCGAAGCCCTCGATGCACGGCTTGCACCAGGTCGCCCAGAACTCGACCAGGTAGACCTTGCCCTTCTCGAGCTCGGTGACCGGCTCGCCCTTGGTCCAGTGCTCGATGCTGAGCGGCGGGGCGGGGGACCCGACGGCGAGGCGATCGGAGGACTGCTCGGAATCACCGACGGGTGCGGCGAACGGAACGAGCAGGGCGAGGGCGAGCGTGGGAAGGAAGGACATGGTGCGGATCCGGAAGAGACGGGGAGAGGTCCGAGGGGAGAGCGTCGTCGTCTACGGACGATTCCGTCAAGTGACGGCTCCGTGAGGCGCGACGAATGACCGCCCAACGTCCGCATCGCGACGCATTGACGCTGCCCGGCGATCGCCTACGCTGGCACGACGGGCGCCACGGGAAGGCGATCGCTCTGTCGCGCTCGGCCGCACGCGGCCGCCCGCACCTCGAGACAACGGAGTGTCACGATGACCGATGTCTGTCCTCCCCTGCAGGTCGGGTCCGACGTGCCCGACTTCACCCTGACCACGTTCGAACCGTCGACCGGCGGCTTCGGCGAGGTGAGCCTGGCCGAGAACAAGAAGGACGGGAAGTGGACGGTCCTGTTCTTCTACCCGGCCGACTTCACCTTCGTGTGAGCAACCGAATTCGCTGCTCTGGCAGAGCAGCAAGATCGGTTCGAGAAGCTCGGCGCGCGGCTCGTCACCGTCAGCACCGACACCCAGTTCGTGCACCTCGCCTGGCAGCGTGAGGAGAAGGAACTGGCCGACGTGAAGTACTCGATGGGCGCGGACACGACCGGAAACCTCGGTCGCCAGTTCGGCGTCTACGATGAGGGCAGCGGCCTCACGTTGCGCGGCACGTTCATCATCAGCCCCGACGGGACGCTGCTGAACAGCGAGTGCAACTTCTACAACATGGGCCGCAACATCGACGAGCTGCTGCGCAAGCTCAAGGCCAACATGTACCTGGCCAAGAAGGCCAACGAGGGCTGTCCCTCCAAGTGGAAGGACGAGGGCGACGCGACGCTCACGCCCGGCCCGGAGATGGTCGGCCGCGTGCACGAGGCGCTGGAAGGCAAGTAGCCGCCGGCCGGGCGGGCGGGGGCGTGACCTCCGCCCGCCTGCGCGCCTCGCGATCCTTCGCGGCGTCCGCGCGCGTCACGCCCAGGCTCGCGCTCCACCCGCGCTGCGCCGCAGCACCGGGCGGGCGCGCTTGTGGATCTCCTCGGCTACGACGATCGAGAGCGACACCAGGCCGATGCGGCCCCACGTCGCGAGCGAGAGCGGCTCCACGCCCAGGAGCGTCTGTGTCCACGGGAGGTGCAGTGCCAACACGTGCAGCCCCATCGACGCGACCACGCCGATCACCAGGAAGCGGTTGGAGAAGGGGTTGAGCGTGAAGACCGAGCGATGCTCGGAACGGCAGTTGCCGACGTGCACCATCTGGAACGCCACCAGCGTGGAGAGCGCCGCGACGCGCGCGTAGCCCAGGCGGTCGGGATCGCCGTCCCACTCCAAGAGGAAGATCCCGAGCGTGCCGAGCGCCATGACGACGCCCGCGATCAGCAGGCGCTCGAGCAGCCGACGCGAGATGATGCCCTCGCGCACCGGGCGCGGCGGCTCGGTGGCCTGCTCGGGCTCGGCCGGCTCGACCGCCAGCGCGACGTCCTCGACGCCGTTGGTCACCAGATTCAGCCACAGGATCTGCGCAGGCAGCAGCGGCAGCGGCAGGCGCAGCACGAGCGAGCCGAGGATCGCGAGCAGCTCGCTCACGCCCGAGCTGACCAGGAAGAAGGTCGCCTTGCGGATGTTGGAGAAGGCCGTGCGGCCCTCCTCGATCGCGGCGGCGACGGTCGCGAAGTTGTCGTCGGTCAGGACGATCTCGCTGGCCTCCTTGGCGACGTCCGTCCCGGAAAGGCCCATCGAGGCGCCGACGTGCGCTGCCTTCAGCGCGGGCGCGTCGTTCACGCCGTCGCCGGTGACCGCGACGACGTGCCCCATGCCGGCGAGCGTCCGCACGATGCGCAGCTTGTCGTGCGGGCTGACGCGCGCGAAGACCGAGCGCCGGCGTAGCTCGTCGCGCAGCGCGTCGTCGTCGAGCCCGGCGAGCGTCGCGCCCGAGAGCACCTCACCTTCAACCGGCAGGCCGATGCGTGCGGCGATGGTGGCAGCCGTGCGCGCGTGGTCGCCGGTGACCATGACCACGCGCAGGCCGGCGCGGCGGCAGGCGGCCACGGCGCCGGCGACCTCCTCGCGCGGCGGGTCGAGCATGCCGACCAGACCGGCCAGCGCGAGGCCGCGCGGGTTGCCGCGGAGCACGTCGTGCGCCGCGGTCTCGTCGCGTCCGACGGCGACGGCCAGCACGCGCAGGCCCTCGGCGGCCATGCGCTCGGCCTCGCGCAGGACGGCGTCGCAGTCGATCGGCGTCTCGCCGTCCGCACCGAGCGAGGTGTCGCACATCGCGGCGACCACCTCGGGCGCGCCCTTCACGAACACCGTCTCGTCGCCGTCCACCCGGTGCAGCGATGCCGCGTACTGGCGCCACGACTCGAAGGGGACCTGGGCCAGGCGCGGCATCCGCTCCAGCGCGAGCTCGCGGTCGAGCCCGGCCTTGGCGGCCGCGACGAGCAGCGCCACCTCGGTCGGGTCGCCGCGCGTCTGCGCGCCGTCGGGCTCGCGTCGCAACTCGGCTTCGTTGCAGAGCAGGGCGCCGAGCAGCATCTGGTGCACCGGGCTGTCGGGTCCGATCGGTGCCTCGACACCGTCGCGCAGCAGCTTGCCGTCCAGATCCAGGCCCGAGCCGGTGACGGAGTAGAGCGCACCGTCCGACCAGAGCTGCTGCACGGTCATCTCGTTTCGGGTGAGCGTGCCGGTCTTGTCGGTGACGATGACCGTGCAACTGCCCAGCGTTTCGACCGCGGGCAGCCGGCGCACGATCGCGCGGCGGCGCGCCATGCGGCGCACGCCGACCGCGAGCGCGATCGTCATCACTACCGGCAGGCCCTCGGGCACCGCCGACACGGCGATCGCGACGGCCGTCAAGAACATGTCGGCCAGCGGCTCGCCGCGCAGCAGCCCGATGCCGAAGGAGAGCGCTGCGAGCGCGACGATCGCGATGCTGATGCGCCGCCCGAACCGCGACAGCCGCACCTGCAGCGGGGTCTCGGCGCGCTCGGCGCCGCGGATCTCCTCGGCGATCGCGCCGATCTCGGTGGCGGCGCCGGTGGCGACGACCACGCCGCGTGCGCGGCCCGACGCGACCGGTGTCCCCATGAAGGCCATGTTGCGGCGCTCGGCGACGGGGAGCGCGCCGTCGCCCTCCAGCCGATCGGGGTGCTTGGCCACCGTGACTGATTCGCCGGTGAGGATCGCCTCGTCGATGCGAAGCGAGGCTTCGTCGAGCAGGCGCAGGTCCGCAGGGACAAGGTCGCCGCTGGAGAGCCAGACGACGTCGCCCGGCACGAGTTCCTCGCTCGAGATCGCCCGCCGCGCGCCGTCGCGCACAACGGTCGCGCCGGGCGAGACCAGGCTCATCAGCGCGGAGATGGCGTGTTCGGCGCGGTACTGCTGGACGAACCCGACGGCGGCGTTGAGCACGAGCACGACGCCGATGACGATCGCGTCCTGCCAGTGGCCGATGGCGAGCGAGATGACCAGCGCGGCCATGAGTACGTAGACCAATGCGCCGGTGAACTGGTGCAGCAGGATGCGCACCGGGTGCACGCGCGTCGCGCGTGCGATGTGGTTGCGGCCGTGGACCGCCAGTCGGCGCGCGACCTCCTCGGCGGAGAGCCCGGTGCGGGACGAATCGAGCCGCTCGAGTACGGCCTCGGCGTCCAGCGCGTGCCACGCGACGCGCTCCCGCGCCCTGCCCACCTCCGGCGATTCGCGCTCGGTGGTCTCCATCTGCCCTCGCGATAGCACGAACGGCCGCGCGGGCTCCCCGGGAAGCCGGCGGAGCCGCGCCGCCGCCAACGGCCGCGGCGCCGAAGCCGTAGACTGGCGGTATGAGGATCGGGATCGGGCTGTTCTTCGTCGTGTCGCTGGCAGCGTGTGCGGCACCCGGGCCGTCGCGGCTCGAGACGGTGTCGGCCTTCCGTGCCGCGCGCGATCGCGGGCATGACGACGTCGCGCGCACGCACCTCTCCGTCGACCCGCGCATCTGGTACGAGCAGCGCGAGGGCGAGGGCAACGCGTGGACCATCGGCGGCGAGGGCCGCTGGGCCGCCTGGGACGATCACTTCCGCTCGGCGTCGACCTACGGCGAGTGGCACGAGGAGGACGACCACGTCTGGGCCGACGTGTTGGAGCACAACGACTACTACCGGCTGACCGGGCGCAGCGGCGGCTGGTGGCGCGCGACCTACTACTTCGACGAGTTCGGCCGCATCTCGGGCTTCATGGTGTCGGGCGTGCCGGAGAAGCCCACCGATCGCGGCCGGCGCAGCGAGTTCGAGGCGTGGGCCAGGGCGAACGAGCCCGACGAGGCCGAGTACCTGATGCCCGGCGGAAAGCTCGACCCCACCGGCGACCGCGCCCCGCGCATGCGCGCGCTGCTCCTGCGCTGGCGCGCCGCGACGGGGCTCCCGCCGCTGGATCTGCCCTGAACGGGAGCTTCCGCGGGCCCCTCGCAGCGGATTGACGCCGCCGAACCGTTTCCCTACTCTTCCCCGTTGCGCGACACAGTTCGGCGGCCGGACCGCTGGATCAAAAGGCTGTGGATCGCCGGTACGCGGGGTGGAGCAGTCCGGTAGCTCGTCGGGCTCATAACCCGAAGGTCGCAGGTTCGAATCCTGCCCCCGCTACCAACTCCTGATGGCCCGTCGGTGTAAACCGGCGGGCCATCGCCAATTCAGGGGTGCCGTGGGGACGCCAACCATCGGCTTCCGTTTCCCGGTTACGCTCGCCTCCCAGCAACGGAGTCGCGGGGCCAAGAGTCGCCACCGCCCGTCTGCGCCCTCTTCGGATGGAGCCGACGCCCGTGCCTCCGATTCATGCCGTCACGTCCCTGACCGCGTTCCTCGCTGTTTCCACCTGTTTGCTCGTGGCCGCCTCGCCGCAGGTTTCCGCGCCGGAGCCCCGGCCTCTCGACCTGTTGATCGAGTCCCTCGACGCCAACGGCGACGGGCTGATCGATCCCTACGAGGCAGCCGACGTCGTCACGCGCATGGTGCAGGAGAGCGCCGAGTCCGGCCCGGTCACGACCGACTCGCTGCATCGCGCCATCGCGTCGCTCGCCGACGAGCAACGCCGCGAAGCCCGCGAGATGATCCTCGAACTCGACGAGGATGGCGACGGCGAGTTGCAGCTCGCGGAGATTCCACCTTCGTTCCGCCCCCTCGCGGCGCCGGCCGACCGTGACGCCGATGGGCGCCTGTCCGTCGAGGAGTGCATGAACGTCAAGTTCTCCGCCGCCGACATGGCGCGCGCCGAAGCCGCGATGCTCATCGAGGAGTATGACGAGGACGGCGACGGGCGGATCCGCCTGGACGGGTTGGCGTGGCTCCTCCGCAGCGAGCTGGCCGACCTGGACCTCGATGGCGACGGTGCCGTGACGCTGGACGAGGCCGCTCGGGCCATTGCCGAGGAGAACCCGCCGGCCTCCTTCGCCATCGAGGGCGACACGGCGATCATGACCGGCGTCATCGATGCGGCGACCCCGGGTCGCGTGCTGGAACTCATCGTCGAACACCCCAGCGTCCGGACGATTTCGATGCCCGACCTCCCGGGCTCGATGGACGACGAATCGAACCTGCGCGCGGCGCAGCTGCTGCGGGCCCACGGCTTCGCGACCCATGTCCCGGACGGCGGGATGATCGCCTCGGGTGGAGTGGACCTGTTTCTCGCGGGGAGGACGCGCACCCTCGGGAAGGGTGCCCGCGTCGGCGTGCACTCATGGGACAGCCCGAGCGGTGAGGGTGCCGAGCTGCCCCGCGATCACGAGGAGCACGACATGTTCCTCGACTACTACCGCGAGATGGGAATCGCGGCGGACTTCTACTGGTACACACTCACGGCGGCGCCGGCGGACGACATCCATTGGATGACCGCCGAGGAGATCGAACGCTTCGCCGTCGAGCGAGACGAAGACGACTAGAGCTCCCGCGCAGGTCCCGTCACGGTCTCGTCATGGGACCGGAGCTTGACGCCACCCGAGTTATGTAAGTAAATACCTACATAACGGTGTGGAGTCACGCGCAGCCCCGCGCGGCCCGCGACGCCGAACCGGTCCACGACCACTGAGCGCGCGGACGCGGCGCCCACCAGGGAGTGCAACCATGACGCTGAAGCCAGAGGTCTCCGCGGTCGCCAGCCGCACGAAGCGTGTCCGCTCGATCCTGTTCCCCTTGCTGGTCGCTGCGGCATGCCTGTCGGGATGCCACTCGATGACGGACCCCGCCAAGCTCGGCGTCGCTCCCGTCACGTTCGAGCGGCACGAGATCCAACTCGGTTCCGCGAGACGCCAGACTGTCCTGACGGGCGACCTGCTCGAAGGCGGGATGGGGGAGCTGGCGGTGGTGCACATCGACGGGCGCGGCGACCGTCGCCTGCGCATCCACGCGTTCGGCGACGACGGTTGGGCGCCGACGCTCGACGCCGTGCTTCGCCCCGGTGTGTTGTTCGTTGACGTGGCGAACATCGCCGGGCGCGACCGCCTGATCAGCTACGAGCCTGGACGCCTGAACTGGTTCGACCCCGAGTCCTCGACCGAGCACGAACTGCTCGCCGTGAGCACCGACTTCCAGCCGCCGTCCCGCGGAGAGGTGTTCCATGTGGACATCACGCGGGATCTGAACGGCGACGGCCGCGACGACCTGGTCGTGCCGCACCGCGCCGGGTTTCGCGTCTCGCTGCAGGAGGCTGACGGCAGCTTCGCCGCGCCCGGGAGGGTCGGCGCCGACCGGACGATGCGCCGGGTCTACGGAGCCGACGGCTACCGCTACGACCCGTGGGAATCGGGACTCGTGCACGAGATGGACCACGACCTCGACGGCCGCACCGACCTGGTCTTCTGGAACGGGGACCACTTCGTGGTCCACCACCAGGACGAGCAGCAGCGCTTCGCAACGAAGCCCGCCACGTTCAAGACCGAGGTGCGTTTCGACTCCGACGAGATGTCCTCGCTGGTCGCGCCCGGCGGGGGGCACCGCCGGCAGAAGGGCCACGCCGCGCAAGGCGCCTTGTCCGGGAGGGTGCTGAATGCGCTCACCGACATGAACGGAGACGGCGTCGGCGATCTCGTGATCTTCGACCTGGAAACCAGAGGCGACGACGACCAGGCACGCACCTCCGAGTTCTGGGACATGAGCTCCGCCTTGAAGGTGCACTTCGGTTCGCCGACTCCCGGCGGCACCGGCTTCGCGACGGAGCCCGGGGCGGTCCTCCGGGTCGAGGGCACCCCGTTCGCTTTCGACCGCCACGACTTCGACCACGACGGCCAGGTCGATGTGGCGTTCACATCCATCGACCCCACCTTCTTCAAGATCGTCGGGACGATCTTCTCCGCGCTGGCGAAGAACACCGTGTCCTTCGACCTGCAGGTCCACCGCATGGTGGACGGCGCCTATGGCGACAGGCCCGCGGCCGACCTCTCGATCAAGTTCGGGACCGGTCGCGAGTCCGGCAAGACGCCGATGATCCCGGTGCAGCTGGTCGGAGACGTGAACGGCGACGGGCGCTTGGACCTGCTCGTCCAGGAGGGCCGCGAGAACCTGCGCATCCACCTCGGCGTGCCGGGAGGCCGTCTGGTCGCGGGCAATCCTCAGACGATCGAGGTCGCCATGCCCAACGACGAGGAGTTCACGTGGCTCGTGGACCTCGACCGGAACGGCAAGCAGGACGTGCTCATCCATCACCCCTCCACGACCGGAGCGCAGCGCGTGACCCTGCTGATCGCGGAGTAGGCCGAGACGGCGACGGTTCGCGGGTGGCGCAGCTTCCCCACCGGGTGAAGCTCGTCTCGCTCGTACCAGAGCCTGACGTGGGGGGGAAGGCCATCTCGCCGACGTTGGGCTCCTGCGCGGCGTGCGGAATTGCGACGATGGCGCGCGATGCACGCTTTCGACTTCGCGGACCTGGTGCTGCTGTTGGCCGTGGCCGTGCCGGCCTCGTTGCTGATGAAGCGGTTGAGGCTGCCGGCCATCGCCGGCTACCTGCTGGTCGGACTGCTTGTCGGGCCGCACGCGATGGGCTGGGTCGGCCGGGTCGAAACCGTCGAGTCGCTGGCCGAGATCGGCGTGGTGCTCCTGCTGTTCACGGTCGGCTTGCAGTTCCCGCTGCGCCGCCTGTTCCTGGAGGGCTCCAGGCTGCTGAGTGCCGGCGGCGGCCAGATGGTCCTCACCAGCGCCGCGGTGACGGGCCTCGCCCTGCTGTTCGGGGTTCCCTGGCGGACCGCGGTGCTGCTGGGCTTCCTGGGCGCCATGTCCAGCACGGCGTTCGTGATGAAGACGCTGTCCGACAGGCGACAGCTCGACGCCCCGCACGGCCGCCTCTCCGTCGGCATCCTGCTGTTCCAGGACCTGTGCGTGATCCTGCTGATGGTCTCGGTGTCGCTGCTGGGCGGCGAGGGCATCGGGGCCGGGCAGACGGTCGTCGTGCTGGGCGAGACCCTGCTGGGCATCGGCGCCGTGATCGTGATGGCCCGCTACGGCTTTCCCCGCCTGGCCGCCCTGGTCGTGCGCGCCGGCGGTCGCGAGCTGTTCGTGCTGTTCGTCGCGCTCGTCGTCCTCGGCTCCGCGTGGCTCGGGCAGGTCTTCGGCCTGTCGGTGGCGCTGGGCGCGTTCATCGCGGGGCTGTTCATCTCGGAGTCCGAGTACAGCCACGAGGTCGTCTCGGAGATCCTCCCGTTCCGGGACGTGTTCAACGCCATGTTCTTCATCTCGATCGGCATGCTCGTGGACACCCGGTTCGTGGTGGAGCACGGCGCGCTGGTGCCGACCCTGGCGCTGGGGCTGGTGCTGCTGAAGGCAGGCCTGACCGCGCCGCTGCTGCTGCTGCTCACCCGGCAGGTGCGCCTGTCGCTGCTGACCGCCATGTCCATCGCGCAGGTGGGCGAGTTCTCGCTGATCGTCGCGAGCCAGGGCCGGGCGCAGGGCCTGCTGGACGACGACGCGATGGGGCTGGTGCTGGCGGTGGCCACGCTGACGATGCTGGCCTCTCCGTTCGTGATGCACGTGGCGCCGTGGCTGGCCGACCGGCTGCCGCGCCGACTCGGGCACGCCGAGGAGCCGCCCGAGGCCGCGGCGGCCAGCCCGGGCCCGGACGTCGTGCTCGTCGGCTACGGCCAGACGGGCCGGCAGGTGGCACAGGTCCTGCAGGCCGCGGGCATCGCGTTCCGCTGCGTGGACCTCGACATCGACCAGGCGGCCCGCGCCCGCCTCGACGGGCTGCCGATGATCTTCGGCGACGGCACGCGGCCGGAGGTGCTCACGCGCGCCGGCGTGCGGCGCGCCAAGGTGCTCGTGCTGACGATGCCCGACCCCGGAGGCGCGCGACGGGCCGTGCGGGCGGCGAGGCGTCTCTCGGAGGACGTGCACATCATCGTGCGCACGCGCGTTGCCGCCGAGCGCACCGAGTTGCGCCGGCTCGGCGCCGACCGGGTCATCCCCGAGCAGTTCGAGACCTCCATCGAGATCTTCAGCTCGGCCCTGCGGCAACTCGGCCTCGCCTCGGCCAACGTCGCGCTGCAGGCCGAGCTGATCCGTCAGGAGGGGTACGAGATGCTGCGCGAGGGAGCCGGCGGCCAGGGGGCGCTCGAGCGGCTGTCGGGTGTCGCGGCGCTGCGGGCGCTCTTGGCCCGGACGGCGCTCGACACGGTGACCATCCAGGCCGATTCGCCGGTCGTCGGCCTGGCCCTGTCCGAGCTGGGTCTGCGCGAGCGCGTCGGCGCAAACGTGGTCGTCGCGGTGCGCGACGGCGAGCCGGTCACCGACCTGGGGGGACACTTCCGGCTGCAGCCTGCCGACGTGCTGGTCTTGGTCGGCCAACACGGTCAGATCTTGCAGGCGCGTAGAGTGTTCAAGGGACTTCCGCCGGACGAGACCGCGAATGGCGAGGGTGCCGATCTCTAATCCACGACGGGATGCCGCCATGAGCACGCAGGACAGCCAAGGGATCGTCGCCGCCTTCGACGTCGAGGCAGTGCGCGCCCAGTTCCCCGCGCTGCAGCGGCGTGAGGCCGGGCATGCGGTTGCGTACTTCGACGGGCCCGGCGGGACGCAGGTCCCGCGGCGCGTGGTCGAGGCGATGAACGACTACCTCTACCACCACAACGCGAACACGCACTGGAACTACCCGACCAGCGCCGAGACGGACGAGGCGCTGCTGGCGGCGCGCGGGGCGTTCGCCGACTTCCTCGGCTGCACTCCGGAGGAGGTCGCCTTCGGCGCCAACATGACGACGTTGACGATGCACGTGGCGCGCGCGCTCGGTGCCAGGTGGGGGGAAGGCGACGAAATCGTCGTGACCGAACTCGACCACCAGGCCAACGTCGCGCCGTGGCAACGGCTCGCGGAGGAGCGCGGCGTGACCGTGCGCGTCGCGCCGCTCGTGCCGGAGACGGGCACGCTCGATCCCGGGGCCTTGGCCACGCTGATCGGCGCGCGCACGCGCCTGGTTGCCATCGGCGCCGCCTCGAACGCGCTCGGCACGGTGACGGACGTCGCGCCGATCGCGGCGATGGCTCGTGCGGCGGGGGCGCTGACATTCGTCGACGCGGTCCACTTCGCTCCCCACGAGAGGATCGACGTCGCGGCGATGGGCTGCGACTTCCTCGCCTGCTCGGCCTACAAGTTCCACGGGCCCCATGTGGGCATCCTCTTCGGCCGGCGCGCCCTGCTCGAGGAGCTCGACGTGCCGCGCCTGCCACCGGCGCCGAACTCCGCGCCTGAGCGCATCGAGACAGGAACCCTGAACCACGAGGGCATCGTCGGCGCGGCGGAGGCGGTCGAGTTCCTCGCCTCGCTCGGCGCCGGCACCGACCGCGCCGCGCGCCTCTCCTCGGCATACGACGCACTGCACCGGCGCGAGAGCGAGCTCGGCACGCGCCTCTGGAACGGGCTGGCGGACGTTCCGGGCGTGCGGCTCTTCGGCCCCGCGCCGGACGCGCCGCGCACGCCGACGCTCGGCTTCACGCTCGAAGGCGTCCCCTCGGACCGCGTCGCCGCGCGCCTTGCGAAAGAGCGCGGCGTCTTCGTGTCCGACGGCGACTTCTACGCGTCGACGGTGGTCACCGCATTGGGCTTGTCGCAGGACGGCTTGGTTCGTGCCGGCTGCGCCTGCACCACGACGGAAGAGGAGGTCGACCGGCTCGTCGAAGGCGTGCGGGCGATCACCGGCGGGTAGCAGCCGGTTCGACGAGCGCCTTACGGCAGCGGGATGGACGCGTCCACGATCAGGACCGACGACGGGGCACCGAGCCGGAGCGAGCCGTCGGCCTCTGCGACGAAGGGCTGGGCGAAGGCCGTCAAGGCCTCCATGCCCGGCGGCAGCGGCGGCGCCCGGAAAACGACGTCCAGCGTCCCCGCGGGGCCCGCGGCCCCCAGGAACAGCTCGCCCGCGATCGCGTCCAGATGCTGCACGCCCTTCAGCGACAACGTGAACGACCAGCCGGGCGCGGACGAGATCCGCAGCAGGACCAGATCGCCCGGTTCGCCCGAGTACGACACCAGCCCGGCCTCCAACTCACGCACGACGGCGGACACCTCGAGCGCGCGGTGCGCGTCGTCGAGATCCTCCACGGTGCTGGCGGCCTCGATCTCGAGCGGCGTCCCGGGCGCCGCCGGCCCGCCGCCGGCCGCGAAGGTCGTCGCCAGGTGCTCCACGGTCGAGAGGTCGCGCGCGAACAGTCCCGTTGCCGACGGCACGACCGGCGCGAACGCCCCGAGGAGGCCCGTGTCGCCGCCCGACACCAAAGACCCGCTCGCGAACACGACGGAGCCCGAACTCTCGAGACCGATCCCGCCCGTCCCGGGGTAGCTGACGTCCCCGCTGCCGCCCTCGCCGCCGACGAAGGTCGAGCCGTGGAGCGCGACCGAGCTGCGATCGAGCACGCCGCCCTCGCCGCCGGCGTACGCCGTTCCGGCGATGCTCCAGTAGCCGTGGCCTCCCGTGAAGGTGCTGTCCACCACGACGATGCAGTCGCTGCCGTCCGCCCACAGGCCGGGCCAGCCGATCTCGTAGCCGCCCCAGTAGGGGATGCCCGATCCGCCGAGGACCACCAGGTCCTGCAGCCACACGCAGCCCTCGTCGTCCTTCGCATGCACACCCGGCTTTTGCAGCGGCAGCGGGAAACTGGGGACCTGCGCACGCCCTTCGAGGTCGAGCGAGCGCAACGTCACGTTCCGGCCGGCCGGCAGGTTGAGGACGATGATGTCCTTCAGCCGAGGCCGGACGGCGCCGTCGCCGACGATGGTCAGCGCCTTGCCGTTGATGATCGTGAAGTCGTAGCGCTCGGTGTGCGGGCGCACGAGGATCACGTCGCCGTCGGCGGCCACGTTGACCGCGGCATAGAGTTGCGTGAAGTCCCCGCTCCCGTCGCCGGCCACGACGTGGACGCTCTGGCCCTGCGCCGATGCGGCGAGGACGAGGGCCAGGATGGTTCCGAGCCAGCGGTTCCAGCGGGCGCGCTTCATGGTGTCGCTCCGGATCGCGCGCGTGGCGATCACGACCGCAGGCTATCACGGTTGCGCGGAGCCTGCCGTCGCCGCGCGAGGCGACCGGTGACGGCTCCATCATGAAAACGACGGAGATCGGTAGGATGCCGACCTGTCTCGAAACGGAATCCCAAGAGATGCGTATCAGTCCATTGATCACGGCTCTCTTCTTCTCGGCGTGCGCCCTGGCGCCGCTGGGTGCGCAGGATGTCGAGGATGTCTTCAGCCGCGTGCAAGGCTCGGTCGTCACGCTGAGGGTGGCATCACGATCCCCGATCCCCCTGCCGGATGGACGGGTCGGCTCGGACCAGGGGCTCGGATCGGGCGTCCTCTTCACCGAGGAAGGCGACATCCTCACGGCGTCCCATGTCGTGCAGACCGCGGATGTCGTGGCCGTCGAGTTTCCCAACGGCATGGTTCGTCGCGCCGAGATCATCTCGTCCGATCCGGTGGCGGACGTCGCGCGTGTCCGGTTGGTCGAGGCCATCCCTGAGGGGTTCCATCCCGCGCCGCTCGGTAACTCGGACGATGTGCGCGTCGGCAGCCAGGTGCTCGTGGTGGGTGCGCCCTTCGGCGTGGGACACACCCTGAGCGTCGGTCACGTGAGTGCGCGTCGCCTGACGTTGAGCGGCAAGGCGACGCTGCGGGAGGTCGAGTACTTCCAGACCGACGCAGCCATCTACCCGGGCAACTCGGGTGGACCCATGTTCAACCTCGATGGCGAGATCGTGGGGATCGTCAGCCATCTCGTCAGGGCGCCGGGGGTTACGAGCGGAGGGCTCGGCTTCGCGGTCACCTCGAACGTCGTGCGTCAACTGGTCGTGGAAGGTCGCGCGTTCTGGAGCGGTGTGGATGATGTGATCGTGCAGGGTGCACTCTCCGAAGCACTGAACATCCCCGACGGCAAGACCGGCTTCCTCATCCAACGCGTTGCGGTCGGATCACCCTGCGAGGCCCTGGGGCTCCAGGGAGGATCGTTGCGCGCGGAGATCGAAGGCGAGGCCTACCTGATCGGAGGAGACATCCTCCTCGGCGTGATGGGCATTCCTGTCGAACTGGATCGCACGCGTGAGATCCAGGAGCTGTTGCGCGGGATGAACTCGGGCGACGAGCTGGAGATGGTGGTGCTGCGCGCTGGAAAGGTCGTCGGGCTGACCGGAGTCCTGAACCTTCCCGGCTCCGCGCGCTGATCCGACCGGGATGACGTCACCGGTTCGCGCGAGGGCGCAAACATGCCGGGACACCGCTCAGCCGGAGGTTCGCGCGGCGCGCCACATCTCGCGCCAGCCGAGTTCCTTGCCGCGCATGAGGATCGCCATCGCGAAGACCTTGCCCGCGGCGCGGCGCAGGACGGCGGTCGCGAGCACCAGGCCCACCAACGCGACGATGACTTCCCAGGCCGCGACCTCGGCGATCACCAGGCGCACGGTCAGCGCCATGGGCGCCGTGGGTGGGAACAGGCTCGAGAACAGGGCCAGTCCGCTGTCGGGGTGTAGGTAGGCGGGGATCGCCAGGGCCGGCGCGATCATGGGCATCATGATCAGCATGCCCCGGGACGACGTGTTGGGATCGTCGATGGTCGCGGCCACGGCGGCGAAGAAGCAGAACCACAAGGCGAAGCCGAGCGTGCACAGCGCAGCGATGACCAGCAGCAGGCCGGGCGACACTTGATCGAACCCCGCGAAGTCCGGGTTCACGTAGCCGCGCCAGATGAGCATGCCCAGCAGCGACCACACCACCATCTCGATCACGCTTTCGATCGCGCGCATGCCGTTGCCGAGGATCTTGCCGTCGATCCAGGCCTGTGGCGGCACCGCCGCGACGATCTGCTCGGTGACGAGGTGCTGCTTCTCCGAGGTGATGCCCGTAAACAGCAACGCTGTTCCGGAGAACACGCCCATGGTCATGAAACTCAGCATGGCGAAGGTGAGGATCTTGTCCCACTTGGACGGCCGTCGCGATCCGGGCGGCTTGGTTTCGGCGACCGCCTCGTCCTGATCGTCGTCGGTGTCCGCCGGGTGCACGACTTCGAGTCGGAACGGAGCGTTGATGTCGGTGAGCACCGCGGGGTCGAGGGCGTGGGCTTCCAGGCGGGATGCCTTGCGACCCTGGTTGAGTGCGGCGCGCAGCCCGAACAACCAGCCGGCTTCCGAGCGACTCTCGATCGTGCCCTCGCTGTCGGAGGAGAGGCTCAGCAGCCCGCCGATCTCGCCGGCCTCGTAGGCCCGACGCAGTTCCGGCTCGTCGCCGCGGCGGAAGGTCAGCCCCATCGCCGGCGGCACCTCGAAGGGCGTCTCGCCGACGATTCCCACCTCGGTGGTCTCGCTCACCGCCTTCTTCACCAGGCGCGGGCCGACCACGGCCAACCCCACCATGAGCACGGCCATGATGGACCAGCTGATGATCTGGCCCTTCCACTTGAAGTAGCGACGGAACTCCCAGCGCGCCAACAGCATGGTGACCTGCCAGCGGCTCATGGCGAGGGCTCCACGCTGCTCGCGTCGTCCTCGCCGCCTCCCGCTTCGGCCACGACGTCGACGTAGATCTCGTGCAGGCGCTGCTGCTCGCTGGCCACGTCCCGCAGGCCCGGCCAGCGCGACACGACGGCCAGCAAGTCGGACAACTCGACGCCGGCGCGCGCCTCGACGTCGTAGCTGCCGTCCGCGCGCGCCGTCACGGCGGCGACCGACGGATCATCGTCAGCAAGTGGCGGCGGACCGTTCTCGAGCGACACGCGCAGTCGCGTCCCGCCCGAGCGTCGTGCGCGCAACTCGTCCACCGTGCCTTCCAGCAGCCGGCGGCCGTTCCCGATGATAAGCAGTCGGTCGGCGCAGCGTTCGACGAGGTCCATCTGGTGGGCGCTCAACAGGATCGTCATGCCGCCGTCGCGCAGCTCCTCGAGCAGGTCGAGGAACACGTCCTGGTTCACGGGGTCGAGCCCGCTGAACGGCTCGTCGAGCACGGCCAACGCGGGCCGGTGCAGGATGGCCGCGGCGAACTGCACCTTCTGTTGGTTGCCCTTGCTCAGGGTCTCGAGCTTCTCGCGCTTGCGATCGCCCAGCTCGAAGCGGTCGAGCCAGGTCTCGGTCTCGCGCCGGGCGTCGGCCTTGGTCATGCCGCGCAACCGCCCGAAGAACTGGAGGATGCGCTCGATCGGCTGGTCGCGATACAGGCCGCGATCCTCCGGCAGGTAGCCGAGGTTCGGGCGGCAGTGGCCCCGCGTCCCGTCGATGCCGAACTCGACGCGCCCATCGTCCGGCGCAAGGATGCCCTGGATCATCCGCACCGTCGTCGTCTTGCCCGCGCCGTTGGGGCCGAGCAGGGCGAAGATCTCCTGCTTCGCCACGCGGAAGGAGAGACCGTCCACCGCGGTGACGGTGCGGTAGCGCTTGGACACGTCGGTGAGTGTCAGGGCGTGGGACAGGACGGGGTCTCCGCGCGCAAGGATAGTGGAGCGCGCACGCGGCTCCAGCATGTCACGGGCTCGACACGGACGCATCGTCGAGGCAGCTCGTCACCCACGGGTTTCCTTCCCGGTGATACGCTTGCAGGCCTTCCCTGACAGCCTCGGGCATGGAGCTGCAGGAGAAACAACGGGGCCGGAGTTCACTCATGAAGACCACGACCAGGATCCTCTCCACGGGCGCGTGCGCGGCGCTGCTCGCTCTGCTGTCTGCCACGGCGGGCGCCCAGGTGGCGACGTCTCTCATCAACGAAGGGGATCCGCTGCCGGCCGCGGGTGCAGGTCACACGGTGTTCTCCATCAACAACACCGCGGTGAACGGCGTGGGGGGCTACGCGGCGACGATCAACTCGTCCGGCGGCGGCACCACGCTGTCGCACGTCTGGGGCAACGCGGCCGGTGGAGCCGGCGCGATCATCCGCACCGAAGCGGTGCTCGGGATCTATGACCAGACGTCGTTCGAGTCGTTCTTCGGCATGGACGACACCGGTCGCATCGCGTACGGCCCGACGTGCACGGACACGGGGACGCTGGTCACCGGCCTGGACTGCGTCTGGGTCGACGCGACCGCCCACGCGGTCGAGGGCCTGCCCATCCCCAGCCTGCCAGGCAAGGAGTGGCGCTTCGCGAGCCGGCCGGGCATCACGAACAGCGGCACGCCCTACTGGGTGTCCGGCATCAACGACACCGGCAGCGGTGCGAACGAAGGCAACGGCCTGTTCACGTCGGCCGGTGTCCAGATCAAGACGGGCGACGTGATCGCTGGGCTGCCCGCGCCGCTCGGCAGCAGCGCGGCCGACTTCGACGTGCGGTTCTCCGCGGGGGGCAGCCACTACATCGTCGGCACGGACACGACGGCGGCGACGAGCGCGGACTTCTACGTGTTGCTCGACGGCGCGCCGATCCCGTCCGGCGCCTCGATTCTTGGCGAAGGCCAGCCGGTTCCGGCCGCTGCCGGCGGGCTGCCCGGCGAGTCGTGGGCCAACTTCGACTTCATGGGCGTCAACGAGGCCGGCGACTACATGGTCACCGGCGACACCGGCGGACCGATTGCGACCGACGAGTTCATCTCGTTCAACGGCAACATCGTCTACCGCGAGGGCGATGTCGTGGACGGCGAGACGCTCACCGGCTCGATCGAAGGCGCCTACATGAACGAGGCCGGCGACATCGCCTACATCTGGGACATCGACGATCCGGGAGGCGACCCCGAGGCGCTCTACCTGAACAACGACCTGCTGCTGAAGGAGGGCGACGCGGTCGACCTGTTCGGCCAGGACGGCATCGTCGAGCCCACCTCGATCCTGGTGAACTTCACCGGCATCAGCGCCGTGACCATGGGCCCTAACCGGCTCGTCTACTTCACGGCCGACATCGACGTGAACGGCACGAGCACGAGCTCGGACGACATCGAGGGCTTCTTCTGCATCGACCCGGGACCGTGGGCCAACCTCGAGAACGGCCTGGCGGGAACCGGCGGTCTCCAGCCGACGCTGGATGGGAGCGGCACGCTCGCGCCCGCGACCCCCATTGCCCTGACCCTCGACGACGCCATGCCGAGTTCCTCGGCGTGGCTCTTCATCGGCGTGTTCCGCATCGACCAGCCCTTCAAGGGCGGCGTGCTGGTGCCCAAGCCCAACTTCACGTTGGCGGCGCTGCCTGTCGGCCCCCTGGGCGACCTCGTGCTCGGTTCGACCTGGCCGGGCATCCCGTCGGGCTTCTCGATCTACTTCCAGTACTGGGTCGTCGATGCCGGCGCACCCTTCGGCGCGTCCGCGTCGAACGCGCTGTCCGCGACGCAGCCATGATCTGACCGTCGAGCGCGGTCCGGGACGCTGGTCCCGGCTGCGCGGCGCGTCAGGGGCCGATCAGGTCGAGCCGGTCGACCTCGAGTCGAACGGTGATCTCGTCGACGGGCGTCAAGCGCCGTTCGCAGATGGAGGCCGGCGTGTCCGGGCCGGCGTAGGGCTCCATGCCGTAGCGGACGTAGATGGTCTCGTCCCCGACGACGATCTCCACCGGCGGCCAGCCGCCGTCGGGCCGGAACAGCGCCATCTCGCAGCCGAGCTCGTCGTCGCGCGAGGTCGTCAACACATGCCGCCCCGTGGTGACCGGGATCGCCAACACGTCGCCCTGGCACAGCTTTCCGACCGGTTTGCCGTCGAGTTCGACGGTCGTGCGCATCATCGGCGTGTTCCAGGTGCCGTGGTCGGGGTAGTAGACGACGAGCAGCGGTCCGGCCGTGTGCTCGACGTACGCGTGCAGCGAGACGTCCGTCCCCGTGCTGCAGCACGACGAGAGCAGGAGCGAGACGGCGAGGGCGACGGCGGGGGTCTTCATCGGCGGAAGTATTGCGCGGAACGCCGTCGCGGTCACGGCATCGGGTGTGACCGGAGCGTGGCGTGACCCGTCCGTCAGCTCGTGCTGGTCGTGGCCCCTTCGTCGCGGCATCGCCGCGGTTCACTCCATCGCGCCGACACCGTCCGGGTGAAACGAGCGCGCGCCGGCCCGTACCGACGCGCGCTCCATCGGGAAGTGGCACCGCCACGGTGCTCCGGACCGACGAGGTCGTCGTGCCCTCGCCGAAGTCGGGGAAACACCGTCACACCATGGCGGCACCGGGTGTCCCGAGGTGTCGCGAACTTCGCCCAGGTGTCGAATGGAGTCTTGCGTGCGGGGGGTCATGAGCGCGGCCTCCGTCGCAGCGTCGCGTAGCCGAGCGGCCCCTGCATCTCGACCGAGATCTCGACGCGCGTGCCGCCGTTGCGCGACGGTGCCGCGAGCGCGGCGAAGTCGTCCTCGTCGCGACACGCGAGCGGCCAACCGAGGCAGACGCTCAGGAACTCGCGCTCCTTCAGCGCAGGCGTCGGGCTGCAGAAGACGAGCCGCCCCCCGTCGTGCAGCAGGTCGAGCAGCGAGCCGAGCGCGGCGGGCACCGACACGAGCGGCCGGCCCCCCGACCCGACCACGTCGAATGGGCACCCGCACCACACGAGGTCGAAGCTACCCAACTCGTCCGCCGCGCCGCCCCGCGCCAGGCGGCCGATGCCGCGCTGCACGAGCGTGACGCGCTCGTCCCAGCCGGCGGCTTCGAGCAAGTGCTGCGCGCGGGCCAACGCGTGGGCGTCGGCGTCGAGGCAGGTGAACCGGGCGTCGTCGCATCCGGCCTCGAGCGCCGCGAGCACGGGCACGCAGCTTCCCGAGCCCACGTCGAGCACGCGCAGCGGCGTCAGCGGCGCCTCCGCGACCGCCTTCTGCACCTGGCGCACGAAGCGCTGCTTCCTGTCCCGCACGGCCCCTGCCGCGTCGAGCGCCTGCAGCCAACGGTCCACGTAGCCGGCGATGCCGCGGCCGCAGCGGTTCGCGTAGATCGCCTCCGTCGTCAGGAAGTCGCCCGCGTGCCCGAAGGGCTTGTCGGCGAGGTGACGGTAGAGCGCGCTGCGGTTCAGGAAGCGCATCTCGAGGTCGTGGTACCGGCGCAGGGCGGTCGCGAGGTCGTGCTGCGCCTCGACGTCGGTCTCGTCCACCTCGCCGCAGGCCTGCGCGAACTCGCGCAGCGCACCCGTGACGTGCGACTGCAACTCGTAGTCCGCGAGGGGTGAGTACGGTTCCCTGGCCGCGATGGCCAGCAGCTCGTGCGCGCACTCGATCGCGTCGCAGAGCCGCCGAGGCGCGCGCGCCGGGATGGTCAGCCGACCGCCCGTTCCCCTGCCCGGCTCGGTGGGTTCCCGCCGGATGTCCTTGTCCATGCCCCGTCGTCTCGCATCGGTTCGACCGTCCTTCTCTCTTACTGGCGCGGCAGCGGCCCGGATCCGGACAAGTGGCCTGCGGGCCCGCGATCGGGGCGGTTCCGCGGACGCGTGTTAGCATCCGCCCAGCCCCGAACGGCGGATCGCGCCCCCTGGCGGATCGAATGGCCACTCCTTCCCTCGACGGCCTCCTCTCCCGGCTGCGCGACGGTGATCGCGAGGCCGACGAGTTGTTCGTGGCCAGGCTCTCGCCTTGGCTGGAGGGCGTTGCCCGCACCGAGATGGGGCGCGAGGCCTGCCGCTGGGCCGAGCCGGCGGACCTCGCGCAACAGGTCCTCGTCGAGCTGCTGCCGGAGATTCGCGCGCCGCAGAGCGAGCTGACCGCGCACTCGGTGCGGCGCGTGCTGCGCCGACGCGTGCAATTCCGTGTGCTGGACCTGCTCCGACGGCATCGGCTCGACAAGGGCTGGTCGCATGTGCCCGCTTCGCACGAGGGTCCGGAGGTCACGAATTCGCGCCACCTCGACCGGCGCGAGTTCCTGCGCCATCTGGACGGGGTGCTGGAGACGCTCCCGGAGGTGGACCGGACGATCGTGCGCGCCGTCGCGCTCGAGGAGCGGTCGTACGTGGAGGTGTCCGCGATGCTGGGAAACCTCAGCGCCGACGCCGTGCGCAAGCGCTACACGCGCGCCGTGAAGCACGTGCGGGTCGCGTTGCGGATCGGCGGAGAGGACCGCTAGACCCCGCGCCCGGCTCGTGTTGTCCGGTTGTGGGGTCGTCGCGCGCCCGTATCCTTGGGGAAAGGGTCGTCCGACGGCCGGGGGAGCCAGCGCATGAACGAAGACGCCGACGCGCCGCAGCCGCCGGACCCTCCGGCCGAGGGGAGCCGGCTGGGTGAGTTCACCCTGCTGCGGCCGCTGGGCCGGGGCGGGCAGGCTGTCGTGTGGCTCGCTCATCAGGAGTCGCTCGACCGCGACGTGGCGCTGAAGCTGCTGCTCCCCGGCACCATCGGCGGCGCGAGCGGTGCTGCACGGTTGCGCGAGGAGGCCCAGGCGGCCTCGCGCGTGCGCCACCCGGGTGTGGCGGCGGTGCACGGCCTGGGCGAGGCGGGCGGCTGGCACTTCCTGATCCAGGAGCACGTGGCCGGCCGGTCGCTGGAGGAGCACCTCGCCGACTGGAGGGCGCTCGACGCGCGCGGCGCGGACCAGTGCCGCACGATCGCCGAATGGGCGGCCCAGATAGCAGACGCCGTGGAAGCCGCCCACGCGATGGGCGTCATCCACCGCGACCTCAAGCCGCGCAACGTGCTCGTCGACGAGAGCGGCCGGCCGCGCGTGATCGACTTCGGGCAAGCGCTCGGCCGCGGTCCCGCGCGTGACGCCGCCCATGCGCTCGTGGGGACGCCGGCGTACATGAGCCCCGAGCAGGTGCTGCGCGAGCCCGGCGAGATCGACGCGCGGACCGACGTGTTCAGTCTCGGCTCGGTGCTCTTCGAGATGCTCACGACGGAGCGGGCCTTCAAGGGCACGACAGCCGAGCAGATTCTCGACCAGGTCGTGTTGCACGACCCGCCGATGCCGCACGACGTCGTGCCCGGCATCCCGCGTGACCTGTCCGTCGTGTGCGCCAAGGCGCTGGCCAAGCACCGCGGCGAGCGCTACCAGTCGATGGCCGAGTTCGCGGGCGACCTACGTCGCTTCCTCGCGCACGAACCGATCCGCGCGCAGCCGCCGGGCCCGTTGCGGCGGCTGTCGAAGTGGACGCGGCGTCATCCGGCCCGGGCCGCTGCGCTGGCGATTGCCGTCATCGGCGTCGTCGGGGTGACCCACTTCGCCGTGGAGGCGGAGACCGAGCGCTCACGCGTCGCGCTCGCGAACGACGAACTCGAGGACGCCATCGGTCGCATCGACGAGGCCTACCAGTACCTCGATCCGCGCACGGACTCGCACGCGGCGCGCATCCTGGACCGGACCGCGCGGGACGCCGTCGCGCGCACGGACGGTTCGCCCGGCGGCCGCGTCCGGCTGCTCATCCTGATCGGCGAGATCTACGAGAAGTGGGGGCTGTTCGAGGAGGCGGAGGCGGTCGCGCGTGACGGCCTCGCGATCGCGACGGCCGCGCTCGGGCCGGAGGACGAGCGCTCGCTGCGCCTGCGGCTCGTCCTTGGGCGGGCGTTGCACCAGCAGTACGAGCAGGGCGTGCTGGACGACGACGCGCTCGTTGCGGCCGAGGCCGAACTCGAGCAGGTGCTGGCGACGGCGCAGAGCGCCCTCGGCCCGTCGCACGAACTCACGCTGGACGCGACCTGCGCCCTGGGCCAGGTCGCGTGGACACGCGACGACGCGGCGCGCGCGGAGGAACTGTTCGGCCGCTGCTACGAAGGGTATCGCTCCGCGCCGGCCTTCGGGGCGGACAGCTGGGGCGCGACCACGGCGGGCAATGTGCTGGGCCGCTTCCTGCTGTCGAAGGGGCGCCTCGACGAGGCGGAGCCGCTCATCATGGAGGCGTACCGCTTCGCGCGTCAGGCGCAGTCGCGCGGGCCGGAGGACTACACGACGAACTTCCGCATCGGCTCGCTCGGGCGGCTGCGGCGCGCGCAGGGCCGGCTGGACGAGGCCGAGGAGCTCTACCGCGAGAGCCTGCAGGGGCTTCGCGACGCCCTGGGCGATGAGCACCACGACACGGTTGCCAGCATTCGCAACCTCGCCCTGCTGCTGGGACGCATGGCCAAGGTGCAGGACGAGCCGGAGCACTACGCGGAGAGCGTGTCGCTGCTGACGGAGGCGTACGAGACCTCCGACGCGCGCGACGAGGATCCCGCCGAGACGCAACGCATGCTGTTCAGCCTCGCGAACATGCTGCGGCAGGCGGGCGACTTCGAGGGCGCCCTGCCGCGCTTTATCGAACTGCGCGAGCAGTCGTTGCAGGAACAAGGCGGGTTGTACCGAGCGGAGGCGCATTACGGCGCGGGGCGGTGCCTGCAGTCGCTCGGGCGCGACGAGGAGGCGCGCGAGCACGCCGTCGAGGCGGTTCGCGAAGCCGAGGCGCTGTCCGACTCCGAGCGGTCCGCCGTCCTGCCGCGCTGCCAGGGGCTCCTGTCGGATCTGGGCGGCTAGGGGCCGCAGGGCGCCTCCTCAGGAATTGCCACAACCCGGCGGGTGCGCCGCGCCGATACGGAGTCGGTCCAGGCTCACCAACCCGAACCGAGGAGTCCTTCCATGGCGAGCGAACGCATTCCCTTCGGCAGCTATCTGATCCCCCGCGACGGAACCGACGACGATCGCGACGACGTCGAGTACACCGTCGACCGCCCGATCACCGTCGAGCACACCGGCCAGGCCGAGTTCACGCTGACGGTGAACTGGCCGAACGACCTGGACGACGTGCGCGTCACGGTCGTCCTCCCGGCGGACATCGACGGCAGCAATGCCACGATCGTGCCCGCGCAGTCGGGGCAGACCATCGACCAGCACGGCACCCGCGTGATCTTCACGCACCCGGTCGCCGCGACCGGCAGCACGATCCGCTACCGGTTGGACATCACGTCCGAGACCAGCGGTGAGTCTGGCGTCGTCTTCACGTTCGACGCGAACGAACTCGACGGACCGCTGTCCTGGACGGAAGAGGCCCACTTCGTCGGCTGAGCACGCGCCCGCGGCGTGGTCACCCTCGCCCGGCGCTCAGGGTTCGATCAGATCGACCTGGTCCACGTCGATCAGGGCGGTGATCTCGTCCACTCGTGTGAGTCGCCGGTCACAGATGGTGGCCTCGGTGTCCGGGCCGGCGTAGGGCTCCTTGCCGAAGCGCACGTAGACGGTTTCGTCGCCGACGACGATCTCCAGCGGCGGCCAGCCGCCGTCGGGGCGGAACAGCGCCATCACGCAGCCGGCGTCGTCGTCGCTCGAGGCGGTGAGCACGTGCCGGCCCCGGGCGATCGGTATTGCCAACGCGTCGCCCTCGCACAGCCGGCCGACGGTTTCGCCATCGACCTCGACGGTGGTGCGCATGAACGGCGTGTTCCAGGTGTCGTGCTCGGGGTAGTAGACGACGAGCAACGGGCCGGCAGTGTGCTCGACATACGCGTCGAGCGAGACCTCGGTGCCCGTGCTGCAGCAGGAGGCGAGCAGCAGCGAGACGGCGAGTGCGGTGACAAGGGTCTTCATGGTCGCAGTCTTTCGCGCGGCGCGCCGGCGGTCATGCGATCGGGTGTGTCGCGTGGGTGGCGCGAACCAGCCGTCAGCGCGTGGAGGTGACGACCTCCTCGTCCTCGCGGTCGGCCGCGTCGGCCAGTGCGAGCAACGCGTCCACGTCGGTCGCGGGCGCGCCGAGCACGGTCAGCGCCTTCGCGAAGCGCGCGTGTCGCACGCGGCCCACGGCCTCGTCGTAGCCGTGCGCGCGCACGTCCGCGACGGTCAGCGGCAGGTCGTGGTCGAGCTCGATGCCGGTCTCCTGGAACGGCGTCCTGCCCGGCTCGACCATCGGCCAGGCGCTGTAGTGGACCACCGAGCCGTCGGGGCCCTCCGAGATGTGCACGGCCGCCTCGGCGCCGGCGGTCCGGCCGCCGATGACGGTGGCGCGCCCCGCGTCGCGCAGGATGCGCGCCGCCCACTCGCCGCCGCTCGCGCTGCGCGCGTTGACCAGCGCGACGACCTCGCCCTCGTAGCGCGGAGTGCGCGGCCGGATCACGCGCGTCTTGCCGTCGGAGTTGCCCCAGCGGTAGCTGATCGTGCGCTTCACGATGTTTCCGAGGAACGGGTCGGACGCGGCGACCATGCCGCCGCCGTTGGCCTGCAGGTCGATCACGAGGCCGTCGGTGTCATCCAGTTCGCGCAGCGCGGCGCGCAGCATCGTGGTCATCTTGCCGTCGGGTCCCAGCGTGGCGAGCTCGGGGCTGAAGGACTTGATGCGCATGTAGCCGATCGAGCCGACGCGGCCGGTGACCAACCACTTCTTGCCGTAGTGCTTCTTGGGCGGCGGAAGGTTGGACTTGTCGGGACGGCGCAGCGTGTGCTCGGTTTCGCTCCCGTCGGGCCAGCGCAAGCCGATCGAAAACGTCGAGCCGAGCGGACCCGCCGCGAGGATCTGCGCCACCTCCGTGAGCAGCTCGCCCTGCACCGAGATGATCTCGGGATAGGCGTGCGGGTCGTCGGCGAAGGCCGCGGGGATCTCGGGTTCCGTACCCTCCGGCCAGCCGAGCACGATGGCGCGCCGTTCGATCAGCTTCGTCTTGAGGTCGGGGTACGACCAGCGCCCCTTGATCGTGTCTATCGACGGGATGAACGCGACGTGCGGGTCGTCGAGAACCGAGATCAGGCGCGCGAGCTCCCACGCGAACTCGTCCTCGTTCGCCGCGGCCAGCGCACGCGGCCGATGGTCCTCGCGCTCGGCGTCCCAGTCCACTCCGTACAACTCGAAGAAGGGATACTCGTCGCGCAGGGTTTCCCAGTGCGCGTCGAAGGTCTTGGCGTACAGCGCGGTGGCATCGTCGGGCGACAGGCTCCACGCGGTGACCGTGACGGCGACGAGCGCCGCGACCGCGAAGGCGATCACGGGACGGCGCGGCCGGGCGGCGGGTTTGGTGGATCGACGGCTCATGAGTCTCCTCGCGCACGAGGGGCGTGCACAGGATAAGGGCCGCCGCCGAGGACAGTGTGACGGGTCGCCGACGGCCCCGGGGGACCGCCAGGTCGGCCGATCAGCCGTCCGTGCCTGGACCGGCCGTGTCCGGCCGCGAGTAGTCGAACCGCATGCAGTAGCCCGCGCGCCACAGCGGGTAGTCGACCTCGCAGCGGAACCCCACGAACTCGTCCGACTGGAGCGAGACCCGGTCGAACAGGTGCTCGGTCAACTCGGCCAGCCGCGGGTATGCCGGCGCCGGCGGCCGCCTCAGTCCCTCGCCGAGCAGCTGCAGCGGCGGGCAATCCGCGACGCGAGTCTGCCAGCGATTCTGGACGTGCTCCGCGAAGTCGGGTCCCCAGAGATGGCTGTCCAGCGAGGGGAGGCACGCGCGAGCCAAGTCGCGGTGCAGATAGACATCGAAGTACATGTGCCGGCAGGGGAAGTTGACCATCGCCCAGGCCTCGTCGATCGGCAGTTGCTGCATTGCCGGGTGGGGCATGGTCGTGCGCGACGCCAGCATCAGGTCCATCGGGCGACCGAACGCGCCCGAGGTGGCATCGATGGACTGCACGAGGAACTCGTGCGGCTGGCGCGACGTGACCAGCGGCACCGGCTCGCTGGTGAACTCGCTCAGCACCACCGACGGACTGTGCCCCTTCACCTCGAGGTCCTCGAGGCTGGCGAAGCGCTCGCCGGGCTCGGTCGGGTCCTCCTTCTGGGTGGTGAAGCTGTGCACCACCAGAGGCACGGCGTCGCCCCGCGCCACGTGGCCGATCAGCCCGTTGGCCCGGTACAGCTCCACTTCCTTGGGGTCCGACCGCGACGGCTGGTACGCGTATACGGCGACCCAGCAATCGGAGGAGCGGCCGGTCAACGCGGTGGCCGCCTCGAACATCTGCACGCGCGAACCGAGTGCCGTGTCGCGCGCGATGGCGGGGGCACCCGGAGCGCCGGGGGTGGTTGAGGCCGCGCCCACGACCAGGCGTTGCGTCAGCCGCGTCATGCTTCCGCCGGTGGATGCGATGAGATCCTGGAACTGGTCGATGGCCGTGACGAGCGCGTCGAGCACGCCCCGGTCGGGCGCGGGGTCCGAACTTGCCGCGGCCTCGACCAGCAGTCGCAGGCCCTTCACGCCCGGAAGGCGCGAGAAGAACTCGGGGCCCTCGTATGGTCGGGACGCGGCGAACACGGCGCGCTGGCAACTCGTCCTATCGACGCCGAGGTGACGCGCCAGGCCGCTCGCGTTGCGGGCCGTCGGCGGGAACGCCGCCAGGAAGGCCTGGATCTCCTCATGGAGGCGCTGAGCCACCCTGTCCGCGCGCACCAGTTCCTCCGACGTGAGCGGCTGGAGAACCCGCGCCGCGCGAGGGGGGGCGGCGGCACCAGTCTCCGGGCTCATTCCGTAGGGGCCTCGAAACGGCGGATTCGAATGGGATCTCAGGGGGCTTGACATCCTGGCGGGTTGGTCTCAATATGTGCTCAGAACAGTGCTGAACATTCTAGCACACCGTTCACAAACCTCCCAGCGACAAGCCCGTTCCGGCCCGACGCGGTCGCGGATCTTGTCCATCTCCCCGACATCCCGCAAGGAGTTCATCATGCGCGCCCCGACGTTCGGCCGCTCACTGGCCGCCGCCCTCCTCCTGACCCTCGTGACCACGGCCTCGGCCGACGCCCAGAGCAGTGCCCTGGTCGACTTCAGCAGCGGCGCCGAGGGCTGGTCCATCAACGGCATCGACACGATCGTGCCCACCGACGGCAACCCGACCGCGCACATCCGCTACCCGAACGTGGTTGACACCTTCGGCATCGCGCTCCGCAACGGCACGCACCCGGCCTTCCTGGGCGACTACGGCACCAAGGGCGACGTCACCCTGTCCTTCGACATGAAGGTCGAGTTCATCACCTTCTTCGGGTCACCCGTGGGGCGCGAGCTGGTGGTGATCCTCTACGACGACGACGACCAGGGCCCCTCGGGACCGGCCGGCGTGTGGACCAGCCTCGGCGTGCTCGACGGCAACGGCATGCCGTGGACGAACTTCTCCATCGATGTGATCGATGCCACCTCGACAACCCTACCCGCCGGTTGGAGCGGCCGCGGTGACGAGGATCCGGGCACCTTCGAGCCCATCCTGCCCGCGGGCAGCACCTGGGCCTCGGTCCTGGCCGGCGTCGATCGGATCGAGTTCACGACGTTCGTGCCGGGCTTCTTCTTCGGCTTCACGAACTTCGACGTCCGTGCGGACAACGTGTCCATTCAGCCGCTGGTGTCGAACTGGACGGACCTCGGCTCGGCGCTGGCCGGCACGTACGGCGACCCGGCGCTGACCGGCAGCGGCTCGCTCGTCGTGGGCGACGACATCACGCTCTCGTTGACCAACGCGCTGGAGAACACCACGACCTACCTGGTGTTCGGCGTCGCGGCGATCAACGCGCCGTTCAAGGGCGGCACGCTCGTCCCGGCCATCTCGCCGCCGTTCGGCCTGTACATCACCCTGGCCACCGACGGCGCGGGCAACCAGCTGCTCGTCAGCCCGTGGCCTGCGGGCGTCCCCTCCGGCACGAACCTGTTTTTTCAGCACTGGACCGTGGACCCGGCGGGGCCCGTCGGCCTCAGCGCCAGCAACGCGGTGACGGCGAGCGTGCCCTGATCGTTCTCACGTCAAGACGACACCCCGATAATGGCCCGCCGGGTTCAGCCTGGCGGGCCATTCTTCGTCTTGCCGGAAGGGGCCCGCGCGGTGAGGTGCGCAGCCAGCAGTACGATCTAGACTGTCGGCGAACCGGCTCCGTGAGCCGCCGGCGCGGACAGGGAGGAGTGCAGTGAGGAGAACCGGCGCCGCGGTCATCGCACTGCTGGTCGGCTACGGGCTGCTCGAGCTGGCCGTGCTGCTCGTCGTCTCGCCGGACGCGACCGTGCCGGCGAACATGGCCGCGCCCGTCGCGCCCGTCGCGCCCGACGACGACATGCGCGCGGCACGCGAGCGCGCCGGGCTCGGCTTCCGCGATCCGATGACCGCGCTGCACCCGTATCTCGGATACGTGTACTTGCCGAAGAGTGAGCACGCGGATCCCGATGCCATCGGCCTGGCCATCTCCGACCAGGGCTTCCTGCACGCGGGCTCGTCGCTCAAGCAGCGCGGCGAGGGCAGGCTCGTCATCGGTGTCACGGGCGGCTCGGTGGCGGGGCAACTCGGCGCGCACTACGGGCAGCACCTGCTGGATGCGTTGGCCGCGCAGCCCGAGTTGGCCGGTCTGCAGTTCGACATGGTCTGGTTGGGCATGCCCGGCTATCACCAGCCGCAGCAGGCGATCCAGTTGTCGTGGTTGCTCGCGCAGGGCGGCGAGTTCGACGCGTTCGTGAACATCGACGGATTCAACGAGATCGCGGTCGGGCCGGTGCTCAACGTGCCGAAGGGCGCGCACCCGCTGTTCCCGATGAACTGGAGCATGGTGGCGCTGGACACGCCCGACGCGGGCGTGCGCCGGGCAGTGGGTGCGATCGACCACCTGAACCGCGAACGGCAGGACCGCGCGGCGACCTTCGCCGACTCGGCGTGGTCATGGTCGCCGACGGCGAAGTGGTTGCGGGATCGCGACGACCGGGGTCTGCGACAGCGCATCGCGGAGTACGAGCGCGAGCTGGCCGCGGTGAACACCGACGAGGTGCCGTGGTTTGTGAGCGGCCCGCGCGACGACCACCTGGAGCTCGAGGCGTTGGTCCTGGAGGGCGTCGCGGTGTGGGAGCGCGGATCGCGCCAGCTCGACGCGCTCTGCCGTGCCAACGGCATCCACTATGTGCACGTGATGCAGCCCAACCAGTACGACCCGGGCAGCAAGCCGCTCTCGAGCACGGAGAGCGAGTCCGCCTACGACGAGGAGAGCCGGTACCGCCCGGCCGTCGAGCTGGGCTACCCGGCGCTGCGCGCGGCCGGCGAGCGGCTGGTGGAGGACGGCGTCGACTTCCGCGACCTCTCCTTCGTGTTCGATGGCGTCGACGAAACGCTCTACACCGATGTCTGCTGCCACTTCAACGCGGAGGGCAACCGCCTCATGGCCGCGGAGATCGCCGCCGCGGTGGGCGCGGCGGTCGGGTCGTAGCTCCGGGCCGGACCCTCCCGCGGGGCGTTCGGGGCCGAAGCGGCCACGAAGCGCGCAATAATCTCCTGCCAGGTGCGCCATCCAACGGTTCTGTCGATGATGGCGTGGAGCCGGGCGCTCGCGCGGCTATTCGACGGCCCCTCGAAAGGAGCCCGGATCATGATGAAGTCGTTCGTCGGCCTGGTGGTGTTCAGCGCGTTCCTGGTGGGGTGCAACGCGAACGGTCACGCACCGGGGAGCGTGGCCACCGACGACACGGGCACGCCGCTCCATGCCGCGGCGGGCCAGGCGCTCGCGACCTTCGCGGGTGGCTGCTTCTGGTGCATGGAGAAGCCGTTCGAGACCGTGCCGGGTGTGTCGGCCGTGATCTCCGGGTACACCGGCGGCCGCGTGCTGGACCCGACGTACGACCAGGTGTCGCGCGGCGGGACGGGTCATGCCGAAGCGATCCAGATCCACTACGACCCCGCGCTGGTGAGCTACGACGACCTGCTCGAGATCTTCTGGCGGCAGATCGATCCGACGGACGCCGGTGGGCAGTTCGTGGATCGCGGCGACCAGTACCGCAGCGAGATCTACGTGCACGACGCGCTGCAGCGCAGCGCGGCCGAGGCGTCGCGCGCGGCCCTCGCCGCGTCGGGCCGCTTCGACAAGCCGATCGTCACGCCGATCTCGGACGCCTCGGTCTACTACGACGCCGAGGACTACCACCAGGACTACTACAAGAAGAGCCCGGGCAACTACAACCGGTACCGCGCCGGTTCGGGTCGCGATCTGTACATCAACCGCGTGTGGGGCGACGACCGGTCCTACCAGGTGACGCCGCCGACCGCGCGTTGGACCCGTCCCGACGACGAGGTGCTGCGCGAGACTCTCACGCCGCTCCAGTACCGCGTGACGCAACAGGACGGAACCGAGCGCGCCTTCGAGAACGAGTACTGGGACAACAAGCAGGCGGGCATCTACGTGGACGTCGTCAGCGGCGAGCCGCTGTTCAGCTCGAAGGACAAGTACAAGTCGGGCACGGGTTGGCCCAGCTTCACGCGGCCGCTGGTGCCAGCGAACATCCGCCTCGGCCAGGACTTCAAGCTGGGCTACTCGCGTGACGAGGTGCGCAGCCGCTATGCGAACAGCCACCTCGGGCACGTGTTCGACGACGGTCCGGCTCCCACCGGCAAGCGCTACTGCATGAACTCGGCCGCGATGCGCTTCGTTCCCGCCGAGCGGCTTGCCGCCGACGGCTACACCGAGTTCACTCCGCTCTTCGACCTCGTCAAAGAGCACTGACCCGACCCGCGCGTCCGGACACCGTGGGCGCGCGCAGCCGGTATCCTCGTTCGTCCCGACCTCCTCCCGAGATCCCGTCATGACCGTTGCGATGTCCTTCCGCGTACTGACCGCCGTGCTCCTCCTGGCCGCGCCGGCGTGGCCGGCCGACGGCACGCCGACGGCGACGGCCGAGTACACGGTCACGTTCAACGCGACGTGGACGTCGGCGACGCATCCCGCCAGCTATCCGGCCGGCGCGCACTTCTCCGGGTTGATCGGCGGGACGCACGACACGGGCGTCACCTTCTGGGAGGCGGGCGGCCTGGCATCGCCCGGCATCGAGTCGATGGCCGAAGTCGGCAGCAAGACGCTGCTGAGCAACGAGATCAACGCCGCCATCGGCGCGGGCACGGCGGGCGAGGTCATCTCGGGCGCCGCGCTCTTCACCGTGCCGGGCTCGGTGCAGACCTCGTTCACGGTGAGCACTGACCATCCGCTCGCGACGGTCGTGACCATGATCGCGCCCAGCCCCGACTGGTTTCTCGGCGTCAACGGCCTCGACCTGCTCGCGAGCGGCGACTGGGCCGACGAGGTCGTCGTCGACCTGCTCCCATGGGATGCGGGCACCGACAGTGGCACGACCTACAACTCGCCGAACGACGACACGAACCCGCAGGACCCGATCACGCTGATCACCACGCCGCCGGTGGGCAACGGCGTGCCGCTCGGCACGTTCACCTTCGCGCGCACCGACACGCCGCCCGCGTGGCAGGATCTCGGCGGCGCGCTCGGCTGGGTCTTCAACACGCCGGACCTCGTAGGCAGCGGCACGCCGGTGCCCGGCGGCTCGGTGACGCTGAGCCTGAGCGGCGGACCGCCCTCCGCGCCGGTGTTCATGGTGGTCGGCTTCTCCGTGCTGAACGCGCCGCTGAAGGGCGGCACGCTGGTGCCCTCACTCGACCTGCTGCTGAACCTCCCGACAACGGACGTCACGGGCGCCCTCGTGCTCCCGGGCACGCTGCCCGCCGCGCTGCCGCCCGGTGCGACGCTCGTCTTCCAGGACTGGATGCCGGAGGCCTCGAATCCCGCGGGCTTCACCGCCAGCCAGGGGGTGTGCGCCACCGTCCAGTGACGACGACGCGCGCGCGAGGGGCCGGGCCCGTTTCGATAAACGGTTCGGCCCGGCGTGGCTGGCCCTGTCGGAGGCAAGAAATGCAACCAAGGGGTTGCGCGACTGCCGGGCATCCCGTATCACATAGGCAACCAGGCGGTTGCACATGAACAGATCCAGGAGCCAGACGATGACCAGCTCGACCACCGACAGCATCCACAAGCAGATCACCCTGAAGGCGCCCCTGTCGCGCGTCTGGAAGGCGCTCACGGACTCGGCCGAGTTCGGCGAGTGGTTCGGTGTGCTGCTCGACGGGCCCTTCGCCGTGGGGGAGACGATCGTGGGGCAGGTCACGCACCCGGGCTGCGAGCACATGAAGTTCGAGGCGCGCGTCGAGCGGATGGACCCCGAGCAGACCTTCTCCTTCCGCTGGCATCCCCAGGTCACCGACCTCGACACCGACCGCTGGGCGCAGCCGAGCACGCTGGTGGAGTTCACGGTCGAGGAGGCCGATGGCGGCACGCACCTCACCGTCGTCGAGTCGGGCTTCGACGCGATGCCCCCCGACAAGCGCGCCGAGCTGTTCAGCCGGAACGAAGGTGGTTGGACGGAGCAGATGGACAACATCCGGAAGCACGTCGATGGTTAAGCGCCTCACGGCGGCGCGCGTGCGCGACGCAGCCCCGCTCTTCGCGGCGTTGGGTGACCCGACGCGCCTCTCGCTCGTCGCGCGGCTCTCCTCGGATGGGCCGGAGTCGATCGCCGGCCTGTCCGAGAGCGCCGAGGTGTCGCGCCAGGCCGTCACCAAGCACCTGCACGTCCTCGAGGACGCGGGCCTCGCGCGCTGCTTCCGCCGCGGGCGCGAACGGATCTGGGAGCTGGAGCCCGATCGCCTCGACGACGCTCACGAACACCTCGAGCGCATCGGCGCCCAGTGGGACGCGGCGCTCTCCCGCCTCAAGGCCTTCGTCGAGGAGGACTGACCGTCAGGACGTGCAGAATCGGCGCGGGCAGCGCTTGCACATCTTCTTGCGCGGCTTGTCGCAGCAGGACTTCTTGGGTCGCCGCTTGGTCTTGGACATGGTGAGGGCTGCCGGGTTCGAATCGGGCGTGCCATGATAGCAATGTTGAGAATGAATCGCAATAGCCAGGGGGGCTCCGGCTCCTGCGCAAGGCCGCTTGCGGGCCGCCCGGGCCTGGTCGGCACGTGAGCGTCGGGCCGGCAGACCTGCCCGTCCGTGATCGCTTCGACGAGCGCGCGGCGGGGTACACGCCGGAGCGCATCGGCTTGTTCAACGAGGCGACGGCGCGGCATCCGCTGGCTCGTGAGGCCGAGCGACGCGTCGTGATCGACCGACTCGAGCTCGAGGAGGGGCTGACCGTCTGCGACGTCGGTGCCGGCGGGGGCTACCTCTCCGACGGCATCCGCGCGCGGCTCGGCGGGCGCTGTCGCGTCGTGGCCGTCGAGAACTCGGTCGTGTTCTGCGAAAGCATCGCCCCGGACCACGAGCGCGTGACCTCCTCGCTCTCGCACCTCGCGTTGGCCGACGCGAGCGTCGACCGGGTCGCGGTCCTCGCGGGGCTGCACCACCAGGACGACAAGCTGCGCTTCCTGCGCGAAGCCCACCGCGTGCTGAAGCCGGGTGGACTGGCCGTCGTGGCCGACGTCCGCGAGGGTACGGGGCCGGCCCGCTTCCTGAACGAGGCCGTCGACCGCTGGTCCGACATGGGCCACGACGCGACCTTCCTCGACGAGCTCGGATTCGCGTCGTTGCTCGAGAGTGCGGGCTTTTGCGAGGTGGCCGTCGAGACGGAGGCCTACACCTGGGATCTTCCCGACGAGCGCTCGCTGCTCGAGTTCTGCCGCACGTTGTTTCGCATGACGCGGGCATCACTCGCGGATGTCCGCGACGAACTGCACCGGTACCTGCGTGTGGATGTCGACGCGAGCGGAGCTCACCTCCACTGGTCCCTCACCTGCGCGAGCGCACGGGCGCGCGCTTGATCGAAAGGGCTCTCGCCTCGGCTGCGCGCGGCCTTCGAGCGGGTATCGTGCCGCGGTGACCGTCGTGCTCAGGGATCTCCGCGTTCCGCTCGCCCTCGAGGGCAAGGACCCGGCCGAGTTGGCGTCGCGCCGCCTGGGCGTGGATGTGTCTCGCGCGCGCATCGTGCGCAAGTCGCTCGACGCGCGGAAGGGGCGCGAGCCGGTGTTCATCTACACGCTCGAGTTGCAACTTCCGCCCGACGTCGAGGAAGCCGTGCTCGCCGGGCGCTACGCCGGGCAACTCGGAAGGCCGGCCGCCGTCCCCGAGCCACCGCCCGCACCGCCCGCCGACCGACCGGCCCTGCGTGCCCGGCCCGTCGTGGTGGGCAGCGGCCCGGCCGGCCTGTTCGCTGCGTGGCGCCTGGTGCAGGACGGCTTCTCACCGCTGCTGCTCGAGCGCGGGCCCGCCGTGAACCAGCGCAGCAAGGACTGGTATGCGTTCCTGAAGGGCGCGCCCTTCGAGGCCGAGAGCAACCTGCTGTTCGGCGAGGGCGGTGCGGGCACGTTCAGCGACGGCAAGCTGACCACGCGCATCAAGGACCCGCGCGTGGCTGCCGTACTCGACGTGCTCGTCACGCACGGCGCGCCCGAGAGCTGCCGCTGGCTGGCCAAGCCGCACGTCGGCAGCAATGCGTTGCCGGGCATCGTGCGCGCGATGCGCCGCGCGCTGGTCGAAGCCGGCGCGGAGGTGCGCTTCGGCGCGCGCGTGGACGATCTGCTGGTCGAGGATGGGCGCGTGGTCGGCGTGCGCTGCGGCGACGAACGCATCGATGCGGGGGTGGTCGTGCTGGCCGTCGGCCACTCGGCGCGCGACACGCTGGAGATGCTCTTCGCGCACGGTGTCGCGATCCAGGCCAAGCCGTTCCAGATGGGATTGCGAATCGAGCACCCGCAGGCGCTCGTCGACCGGTTGCAGTACGGCAAGTCGGCCGGCAACCCGGCGCTGCCCGTGGCCGAGTACGCGATCGTGTCGCGCCACCCGGCCGGCCACGCGAGCGACGTGTTCTCCTTCTGCATGTGCCCCGGCGGCGAGATCCTGCCCGCCACCGAGCGGCCCGGCCTGCTGTGCGTGAACGGCGCCTCGCCCCGCGCACGCGACGGACAGTTCGCGAACAGCGGCCTGGTCGTGACCGTCGAGCCGGACGCGTTCGGCAACGACCCACGCGCCGGCCTCGCGCTGCAGACGCGCCTCGAGGCCCGCGCGTTCGAACTGGGCGGCAACGACTTCGGCGCGCCGGGTCAGCGCGCAGTCGACTTCCTGGTGAACCGCGTGAGCGAGACGCTCGGACCGACGTCGTACCCGTTCGCCGTGCGCCCGGCGCCGCTGGCCGAGATCCTGCCCGACGGCGCGCTGCCCGCGTTGCAGGCGGCGCTGCGCCAGTTCGATCGACGCATGCCTGGCTACGCCGGCTCCGACGCGATGCTCGTCGGTCCCGAGAGCCGCAGCAGCGCGCCGCTGCGCATGGAGCGCGACGAGGAGACGCTCGTCTCCTCCAGCCACCCGGGCCTCTACCCGGCGGGCGAAGGTGCGGGGTGGGCCGGCGGCATCATGTCCGCCGCAGTGGACGGCCTGCGCGCCGCCGAAGCGATCGCGCGCAGCTACGCACCGCTCTAGATCGACGCGTGCGTCACGCGCTGCGCGTCAGCGTGTTTTCGTCGGTGTGCTCGAAGCCGCGGCCGTAGATCTCGAGCGACGTGGTCTCGGCGTAGTGCATGCGGTCACCGTCGATCGTCACCTTGTGCGCGAACGCGACGGTGCGCGCCTTCTCACCCATGAACGGCGACTGCGCGATGCCCCAGGCCGGGTCGCCCGCCTTGGCGGACACCTCGAGCGTCACCGCATCGCCGGCGTTCGACGGCGCGGCGCACGTGCCGCCGGCGAGCAGTGCCACCGCGCGCGGAATCGCGAGCGACTGCGCGACCGTGCCGTCGCTCGCGTCCCACGTCCAGTAGCCGATCTGGTCGTGGAAGACCTCGTCGTTGGACTTGCGCTGCACGACCTGGTGGTAGCGCACGATCGCGAGCGTCTGCGACTCGGCGTTCTCCACCGAGCCGGCGGCCTCGAAGACGATCGTCTCGTAGTAGGGGTTCTCCTCCGTGCCGTCCGGCTCGGGGGAGATGTCCATGCCCTCGGCGCCGGTCCAGGTGCCGATCAGTCCGGCCAGCGGGCCGTAGTTCACTTCGTCGGTCATCGCTCTCGCCTTCCGATCAGGTCTTCGACGCGTCGAAGATGGCCTGGATCGAGCTGCCGAGCATCGTGTCGAACTCGTCCTCGGTCTGCTTGGCGTTCAGGCCCTCGGAGAGCGCGCGCGAGAAGCTGGCGACCATTCCGTTCTGGCGGGACAGGCGATCGTTGGCCTCGTCGCGCGCGTAGCCGCCCGACAGCGCGACGACGCGCAGGGTGTTCGGGTGATCGATGCACGCCTTGTAGTGGTTGTCCACCTCGGGCAGCGTCAGCTTGAGCATCACCTTGCGGTCGCCGATGTTGTCGAGGTTGTGCAGGATGCGCGCCTTGAGCAGGTTCTCGGCGTCGGCCTTCTCGGGGCTGTTGATGTCGACCTCGGGCTCGATGATCGGCACCAGGCCCGCGTCGCAGATCCGCTTGCCGATCTCGAACTGCTGATCGACGACCGCGTTCACTCCGGCCTCGTTGGCCAGCTTGATCACCGAGCGCATCTTCGTGCCGAAGACACCGTGCGACTTCGCGCGCTCGAGCAGCGCGGCCAGCTCGGGCATCGGCTTCATGACCTGCGCGCCGTTCTCCTCGCCCTCCATGCCCTTGTCGACCTTGAGAAAGGGAACGACGTTCTTCTCCTTCCACAGGTACTCGGCCGTGCCCATGCCAGAGACCTCGCGGTCCATGGTCATCTCGAACAGGATCGCGCCGAGGATGCGGTCGCCGCCGAAGCTGGGCGACGTGATGATGCGCGTGCGCATCGCGTGCACCATGTCGAACATCTCCGCGTCGCCGGAGTACTCGCTCTCGTCGACGCCGTAGAGCTTCAGCGCCTTCGGGGTGCTGCCGCCGCTCTGGTCGAGGGCCGCGATGAAACCGTCCGCTGATCTGATCTTGTCGAGTTGGGCTGCGTTGCTCATGGCGTCTTGATTGGCTCGCGTGGGGGCGCGTGGCGCCCGTTGGGTGAGTGGGTTTCCGGCCGGGGACTGCCCCCGGAAGGGCAGAGGATAATGACCTCCCGGGTCCTTTGGCCAAGGGGAATCGGCGTCCGGCGGCGGGGCTCCGGCGCGCCCCGTCGAGGGTGGCCGGCGGCCCGGTCGACCGGCCGCGCGGCGCGACGTGCATGGGGCCGCCCGTGCCGCTATCGTCCCGGCTTCCCATCCCGACCAACTGCCCAACCCGACACCCAACCCGACAGAGGTTCCAGCGTCCATGGACGTCTTCGAAGCCATCACCGCCCGCCGCGCCGTCAAGCACTTCGATCCCGAGCACCGCATGACCGACGCGGAGATGGACCGCCTGATCGGAGCGGCCATGCAGGCGCCCACCTCGTTCAACATCCAGCACTGGCGCTTCGTGGTGGTGCGCGACCCCGCGCTGCGCAAGGAGATCCGCGCGGTCGGCAACGACCAGGCGCAGATGACCGATGCCTCGATGCTCGTGCTGATGACCGCCGACGTGGACGCCTGGAAGAAGGACCCGTCGCGCTACTGGGTCAACGCGCCCGAGCCCGTGGCGAAGATGCTGGTGGACTGGATGGGTCCGTTCCACGAGGGCAAGCCGCAGCTGCAGCGCGACGAGGCGCAGCGCTCGATCGGCATGGCCATGCAGACGCTGATGCTCGCGGCCAAGGGGATGGGCTACGACTCCTGCCCGATGATCGGCTTCGACCACGACGCGGTCGCGAAGCTGGTGAACCTCCCGGCCGACCACTGCATCGGCCCGATGGTCGCGATCGGCAAGGGCACCAAGGACAGCTGGCCCAAGCCGGGTCAGCTTTCGATGGACGAAGTGCGCATCACGGACCGTTTCCCGGCCGGCGGCTGAACGCCGCCCGCGCGCCACGAGCGCGCGTCACACGCATTCCGAGTGGGCCCTAGAATGGGTCCATGCAGCCCCTCCGTGCGAAACGGATTCCAGGACGGTGAGCCGCGGCGCCCGCCGCCTGCTCCCGGCCTTGCTGGTCGTTGCGAGCGTGTTGGTCGCGTCGTCGGCTGACGCGCAGACAGCCGCGAGCTTCCAGCGGCAGTACGACCACCCCGAGCGTTGGTTCTTCCCGTATGCCCAGGTGCAGGCGTCGGACGGCGGGTATGTGATCTGCGGCGACAGCTACCACGTCGGCACGCAGGACAGCAGTGCGTACCTGATGAAGCTCGACCCCATCGGGGACGTGGTCTGGACGAAGGAGTACCGATTGCTCGCGGGCTTTCAGCATGCGGCGTCGATCGTGCGCGTGGACGGGCCGGCGGGAGACGTCTACGTCGTGCTCGTCGATGTCGACCAGGTGCAGCGCCCGGCCTTGATGGCTGTCGACGTGAACGGCCAGTTCCTCGGGTCCAAGGGGTACTTCGACGCCGCCGGGTCCCAGCTCACGATGCACGAGCTGCAGCGCACGTCCGACGGCGGCTGGATGATGCTGGGCAAGACCTTCGACCCGGGCACCGGGCTCGACGCGTTGGCGATGAAGCTCGACGCGATCGGTACCCCGCAGTGGACCCGGCGACTCGCGGGAAGCATCCCCTTTCCCTTGTTCGGGTCCGACGACGACGCGCTCGGCATGCTCGAGGTCCGCGGGGGCACCGGCTACATCGTCTCCGCCATGGTCGGGTCGGACGCCTACCTCGGACTCTGGAGCGGCGCCGGCGTGCCGCTGTTCGCGCTGGCCTACAAGATCGAGAGCGCGTTCCTGTTCGAGCGCGTGCTGGGGCTGTTCCTCACCAGCACCAACCGCATCGTTCTCGTCGCGAATGCGGACCTCTCCAACGACCGCTTCCCGCTGATCATCGAGCTCGATCCGACCGGCGCGATCGTCGGCACGCAGGCCGTCTCGCTGCCCATGTCGGCGACGCGCGCCATCGGAACCTCGGACGGCGGCTTCGTCATCGCGGGCTCGTCGCTGATCGTTCCCGGCGCGCAGGGCCTGCGCCTCGTGAAGTACGACGCGAACCTGAACCAGCAGTGGTCCTGGCAGTACGACGCGACGCTGACCTTCGCCACGATCAACCCGCCCGCCAACGTGATCGAGACCGCCGACGGCGGCTTCCTGGTCACGGTTGCCGCGCGCGATGGCACCGATCCGGTGCAGCATGTGGTCAAGGTGGCCGCGGACGGCACGACCGCCTGCAATCCGGACCCGATCGGGCCGGAGTTCGTCTTCGACGTGGAGGTGGTCTCGCCGACGACAACCTCCGATTCGACCACGATCAACGACTTTGCATTACCCTTCACGGAGACACTGCTGCCCGTGGACGCGTCGGACGACTGCGCCGGAAGCGGAGCCGACTAGAAACGACCTGACGAAACGGAATCGAAGAGGGAAGCCGCCATGACCAGGAACATCGCCATCGGACTGCTCGCGCTGCTCGCGCTGGGTTCGGCTCACGCCCAGAAGTGCTTGCCGCCGGTCAACGAGGACTGCGCCGGCGCGGTGGACATCACCTTCGCGCAGCTTCCGCTGACCGTCACGGAGATCCTCGGCTGCAGCAACGATGTCTCCGACAAGCCCTACTTCGACCTCTTCTACCGCTACGACTGCACGGTCACGGGCATGTACCAGCTCGACATGTGCGGTTCCTTCGGCGACTCGCACATGCGCGTCTACACCGACGGCTGCGGGTGGGGGCCGTCCTCGAGCCAGGTCGAAGACGACGACAGCTGCGGTGGCGCCGATCCGATCATCACCATGATGATGACGTCCGGCACCTCGTACTGGATCGAGGTCGGCGCGTGGCGCGACCAGCTTCCGTGGACGCCCCAGGCGAACGACCCGTTCCTGTTCCGCATCCAGTACCTCGACGGCGCGGCCAACCCGTGGGCCGACCTCGGCAACCAGCTCGAGGGCGATGTCGAGCCCGAGCTCCATGGCTCGGGGTCGCTGAACACCGGCTCGCCGGTGTCGATCGACCTCTCGCTGGGACCGCAGGGCGCGTTGGCCTGGCTGGTGCTGGGCGTGTCGACGATCAACGCGACGTTCAAGGGCGGGATCATGGTGCCCAACAACGACCTGATCCTGCTCGGCGTCACGGACTTCTACGGCAGCTACGACATCACCACGGCCTGGCCGTCAGGCGTGCCGAGCGCCGCGACCTTCTACTTCCAGTATTGGATCCCGGACGCCTCGGGCCCGGTCGGTTACGTGGCCAGCAACGCGATCTCGGGAACGACGCCGTAGGGCCAGCCAGCCTTCGCCGGCAGGTTTCTGCCGGTGCGGAAAGATCGGCGGAGGCCGGGGGAACACCCGCGCGATTCCGCGCCTGATCCCCCGGGACGCAAGACGGCCCGCAGGCGACGCGTTTCATCTTCGCGGGACTGGTACGCCGTGTGCTTTCTCGTCTTGGGTCGACGGCGCGCCCTTGCGCGCCGCGCGCCTGGGAGAGAGCGATGAAACGCACGCACAGCGACGGCAACCGGGAGTTCAATCCGGAGACGCTGGCGCTCGGCTACGGCTACGACCCCGAGCTGTCGCAGCAAGCGGTCAAGCCGCCGATCTTCCTGACCTCGACCTTCCAGTTCAGCTCGGCGGCCGAGGGCAAGCGCTTCTTCGAACTGGCCTATGGGCTGCGCGAGCAGGAGGAGGGCGAGGCCCGCGGGCTGATCTACAGCCGGCTCAACAACCCGAACCTGCAGATGTTCGAGGAGCGCATGGCCGCTTGGGACCAGACCGAGGTGGGCGCGACGTTCGCGACCGGCATGGCGGCGATCTCCACTGCGGTGCTCGCTCTGGTGAAGCCGGGCGACGCCGTGATCTCGACCTCGCCCGTGTACGGCGGCACGCACTACCTCTTCCAGCACATCCTGCCGACCTTCGGTGTGACCGTGAAGTTCGTCGACGCGGGCGACGGTGCGGCCGAGGCCGTACGCGCAGCCGCGCAGGAGCTCGGTCCCGACAAGGTGCGCGTCGTGTTCATCGAGACTCCGGCCAACCCGAACATCGAGCACAGCGACATCGCGGCCATCGCAGCGGTGGCGCAGGAGTTGTCGCAGGCGCACGAAGGCCCCGACGTGGTCACGATCGTGGACAACACCGTGCTCGGCCCCGTCTTTCAGCGCCCGGCGCCGCTGGGCGCCGACATCGTGCTCTACTCCGCGACGAAGTTCCTCGGCGGGCACAGCGACCTGGTGGCCGGCGTGGCCACCGGCCCGGCCTCGTTGATGCGCGGCATCCGCGACCTGCGCACGATCCTCGGCACGGTCACGACGCCCTTCAACGGATGGTTGCTCCTGCGTTCGCTCGAGACCGTGTCGGTGCGCATGCGCCGCCAGGCCAAGTCCGCGCGCTCGCTCGCGCGCATCCTGGTCGAGCACCCGCGCGTGACGCGCGTGCTGCATCCCTCGTTGCTGGAACCCGGCTCATCGCAACACGAGCTGTGGGACCGGCAGTGCACCGGTCACGGGTCGCTGCTCTCGTTCGAGGTCGACGGCGGCGAGGCCGCGGCCTTCGACGTGCTCGATCGCTTCGAGGTGTTCCGGCTGGCGGTCTCGCTGGGCGGCACCGAGAGCCTGGTCGAACACCCGATGTCGATGACGCACGCCGACGTGCCGCCCGCGGACCTCGAAGCGCTCGGCGTCAGCGCCGGCATGATCCGCGTCTCGGTCGGCCTCGAACACATGTCCGACCTGAAGCGCGACATGCTCCACGCGCTGGGAGGCTGAGCGACCGCTTCAGGCCTCGGCGTCGACCCTCACGCGCGCGTCGATCGCGACCACGCCGCTGGGCATGGCCAGCAGCGGGTTGATGTCCATCTCCGCCAGGCGCGGGTGACGCTCCGCGAGCTGCGCGATGCGCAGGATGGTCTCCTCGATCGCGGCGCGGTCGCGCGGCTCCTGGCGGCGCACGCCGTCGAGCAGCTTGCCGAGTCGGACCTGGCCGATCATCTCGTGCGCGTCGGTGTCGCGCAGCGGCGCGAGGCGCAGCACGACGTCGCGCATGACCTCCACGAAGATGCCGCCGAAGCCGAACATCACCATCGGGCCGACGCGCGGAACGCGCGTCATGCCCACGATCGTCTCGGTGCCCTCGGGGCCCATGCCCTGCAGCAGCACGCCGGACCGCTTGTGGCGGCCGGCCTCCTTGGGCGCGGACTCGTCGGCGCCTTCGGCCAGCGAGGTCTCGACGCGATCGATCATCGCGGCCGCGGCGGCCTCGACGTCCTCACGCGATTCGAGTCCGAGCGCCACGCCGCCCACGTCCGTCTTGTGCACGACGCGCGGGTCCACGATCTTCATCGCCACAGGGAGGCCCAGCTCCTCGGCGGCGTCCGCGCAGCGCTTCGGGAAGTCCGGATCGCCGGCCGGGTCGCGCTCGACGCCGCACCACGGAAGCGTGGGAACGCCGCAGGCCTCGAGCAGCCGCAGCGCGTCGCCCTCGGACAGCATCGTGCGGCCTTCGGCGATCGAACGATCGAGGATGGCCTCGATCGCGGCGTCGTCGACCGGCAGGTCCGGCACCTCGCCGACGCGTCGCTCGGTGATGGCGCGTTGCCGGCACATCGCGTCGAGCGCGCGCGCGGGCGACTCGGGGAAGAGGTAGGCCGGCACGCCGGACGCCTGCAGCTCCTCGACGCCGGCGGGCACGCCGTGCTCGCCCATGAGCACGGCCAGTACCGGCTTGCCCTGCGTGGAGGATGTGGCCACGCGCGCGATCGCGCTGGCGATGTCCTTCACCTGCACGCCGAGCGGCGGCACGAACGCGGCGATGGCCGCGTCGATGTTCGGGTCGTCGAGCACGGCGGCGAGGCTGTGCTCGTACTCCTTGGTGTGCGCGGTGGCGATCATGTCCACCGGGTTGCGCACGCTGGCCTCGGCGGGCAGGCCCTCGCGCAGACGCTCCTGCGTCTCCGGCGCGAGTTGCGGCACCTCCAGGTCGTTCGTCTCGGCCGCGTCGGCGGCGATGATGCCCGCGCCGCCGGCGTTGGTGACGATGGCAACGCGCGGACCCTTCGGCAGCGGCTGGTTCGCGAAGCCCATGGCCACGTCGAACAGCGCGGCCACGGTCGGCACCTGGATCGCGCCGGCCTGCGCGATGATCGCGTCGGTGGCCAGCGTCGTGCCGGCCATCGCGCCGGTGTGGCTGGCCGCGGCGCGTGCGCCCGCGCCCGTGCGCCCCGACTTCACGATCACTACGGGCTTCTTGCGCGTGAGCTCGCGCGTGATCTCGATGAACTTAGCAGGGTTTCCGAAGTCCTCCAGGTACATCAGGATCACCTTGGTGCGCGGGTCGTCGCGCCAGGTCTCGAGCAGGTCGTTGCCCGAGACGTCGGCCTTGTTGCCCGACGACACGAACGTGCTGATGCCGATGCCGAGCTTCACGGCGTGGTCGAGGATGCTGATGCCCATCGCGCCCGACTGGCTGATGAAGGCGACGGACCCGGGCGGCGGCATGGCCGGCGCGAAGGTCGCGTTCATCGAGATCTCGGGGTCGGTGTTGAGCACGCCGATGCAGTTGGGGCCGACCATGCGCACGCCGGCGTCGCGCACGAGCTTCACCAGCTCGCGTTCGCGCTCGATGCCCTCGCCGCCGACCTCCTTGAAGCCGGCGGTGACCGTGACCAGGCCCTTCACGCCGGCTTCGACGCACTGCCGTGCGACGTCGATCACGTGCTGCTTGGGCACGACGATGATGCCGAGGTCCGGCGGCTCGGGGATGTCGCCGACGGAACGGTAGGCCGGGATCGAGTGGATCGACTCGGCCTTCGGGTGGACCGGGTAGACCGGCCCGTTGAACCCGTTCTCCAGCAGGTTGTCGAGGATGTTCCAGCCGACGGTGTTCGGCTTGCGGGACGCGCCGATGACCGCGATGGATCGGGGGCGCAGGATCGGGTCGAGGGAGGACATCACGGAAGGGTAGCGCTGCGGCTTCGTGCGTCGAGTGAAACAGCCGTTACGAAGCCGAAAGGTTTGGCGCGCGGCGACGGCTCTCGTCAGCGCAGGACGAACGCCCGCCAGTCGGTGAGCAGTTGTTCCTCGGTCACGCCGAGCACGCCGAGGAGTTCGGCCTCGCTGGTTACGGCGAGCAGGTCGCGCAGGACCTCGCGCCCCCAGGTCAGATCCACGTACTGCACCAGCGAGCCGGAGACGCCGTAGCGGTAGGGGCCGGACCAGCCGTCCACCAGCTGCTTCGGCTCGACGCCCTTCTCGACTGCGTCGCGGGCCGGCAGCTGGTGCCCCTCCTCGAGCTGGCCCGAGACGTAAACGGCCAGCCCCTCCACGAACCAGCCCATGGGCTCGAGGCCGGTGCCGTCGCGGGTGGGGTTGCGCTGCATGTGGAAGCAGTGCGCCAGCTCGTGCGTGACGATGCCCTGCACGTGCCGCTCGTCGTTGGCGTCGTGCTCGCAGGCCTCGTCGGCCCAGGCGCGAGGCGACAGCAGATGCAGCGTGTCGGCCACGCCGGCCGCCACCATCCAGCACTGCGTCTGCGTCATGCCCCACTCGGCGGGGAACGACCCGGTGAAGGCCGCCCGGTCCGGCAGCAGCAGGATCTGCACGGGCTCGGTGAAGGGTTCGCCGAAGAAGGCCTCGACGTCGGCACGGCCCTGCTCGACCTGGGCCCTGACCCTCGGGGCGGTCGCCGCGTCGATCGTCTGCGACGTCATCGGAAAGACCGGCCCCGCGGGCGCGGCCGGCGCGGCGCAGGAGGAGGCGCCCAGCACCAGGGGGAGTGCGAAGGTCGTGAGAACGATGCCGGCGAGCGGTCGCGTCATGGGGCCCTCCTCGGTTCTCGTGGTGTGCGCGGCTAACGTAGCCCTCTGCGCCGGCCGGATGGGGTGACGAGAGTGTGGACCCCGACGCCCGGCACGCCGGAGTTGCCATGACGGATGCCTACGACTGGTCGCGGTTCGCCGTGACGATGCACTACGCAGCGCCGCGCGAGCGCGTCTTCGACTACTGGGCTTCGGCGATCGGGCTGCAGTCGTTCTTCATCGGAGAGGCGCAGCATGTTGACGCCGACGGCAACCCGCGCGCCGCCGAGGAGCGCGCCCAGACCGGCGACAGCTACACCTGGGAGTTCCTGCACGGCTTCACGCTGGAGGGCGAGTTCCTCGAGGTCGTGCCCGACGAGCGGGTGGTCTTCACGTTCGGCGGTGACATGCGCGTCGAGGTCTCGCTGCACGACGCCGAAGGCGCGATCGAGGTGAAGCTCGAGCAGACCGGCTGCGCGACCGAGGATCCCGCCCGCGCCTGGAGCCACGTCAACTGCCGCAGCTGCTGGATCTACTTCATGACCAACCTGAAGGGCGTGCTCGAACACGGCACCGACATCCGCGACTTCGAACACCCCGAGCGCAACGACTCGGTCAGCATCGGCTGGAGCTGACCGGACGCGGTCTTCTGCGAACTTCGCGCGGACCGTCGCGTCCTTCGCAACCTTGGGGAGCGACTACGGCGCGATCGGGCGCGCCATGAGGCCACGGTTGGTGAACCAGCCGCTGCCCAGCGCATCGTTCCACTCGCCGGCGGCGATGGGCGGGTCGTTCAACTCGCGCTCGAGCACGTCGGCCCGGAGCAGCAGCTCGACGTAGTCCTGTCCGCTGGCCGAGTCGTCGTTCGGCTGGGGGATGGCCCAGGCGGTGAAGCCCGACGGGCTGCCGTCCTCCCAGGTGAAACTGCCCTCGGTCGTTGCGTCGGTCAGGCCGATGTACACCGAACGGCGCGTCGGGTCCGCGAAGGTCGCCACGATCCAGTCGTTGAGCGCCTGGCTGTCGATGCTCGCCAGGTCTCCGCCGAGTGACTGCGCCTGCGCGCGTGCCGACGCGTAGGTTCCCACGGCGCTGAGCGCGTACTCGACGCCGTTCGTCGGGTGGGCGATCCACACCGGCGCGGGCGGCGCGGCGGGCAGGACCAGCTCGAAGCGCACGCCGTTGGTGGACGAGAGACCGGCCGGACCGCCCGCGTCGACGAACCAGACCTGCATGTACAGGTCCACGCCGCCGGGGATGGCCAGCGCCTGCGGCACGCTGCCCGTGAAGGTGTAGTCGTTGGTGGGCGGCGTGAAGATGTCGAACAGCCACTGCGGGAAGGGCACGAAGACGCCGCCCTTGAACGGCGCGTTCAGCGTGCTGGTGGCGGCGACGATCGCGCCGGGCGCGGAGGCCGGCGCGTCGCTGAACTCCATCAGCAACTGGTGGGTCGCGTCGTCGAAGTCGAGCTCGAGGTGCGGCGTGCCACTGCCGCCCGCCAGCGCCGAGCCGAGGTCCTCCGGGAACACGCCGAGGAACGGCTGCAGGCACGTGAGCTCTTCGGCAAAGTCGCGGATGACATCGACGATGAATGGGTGGAAGTACGTGGTGTAGTTGGACGCGCCGCCGGGGCACTGGACGCAGTAACTCATGATCGTGCCGTCGGTCTGGCAGATCTGCTGCGTCTGGCACGCGCCGAAGCTCGACGAGCACTGGTCGATGGGCGGGCAGTAGGCGTGCGTGTGGTCGGCGCCGAAGACGTGCCCGAGCTCGTGCGCCAGGACCACGAAGTTCCAGTTGAGCGGGCTCTGCGCGACGGGGAAGGGCGTCGAGCCGTTCATGCCGGTGCCGATCGCGAAGGCCCAGTCGGGCGAGCAGATGCCTTCGAAGGCACCGATGCTGGGCACGATGCTCGTGCCGCTCATGAAGAAGTTCACGTCCGCGGCGACCGGCGCCTGGCCGGCTTCCCACGCGTCGATGAACTCGAAGATCAGGTCGTAGCCGTCACCGCCGGTCTCCTGCGAGGTCCACGGGTCGGGGCCGAGGTAGAAGACGCCGTACGTGATCGTGAACACGATGCCGATCTGCTCGCGGTAGCGCGCGGTCGCGGCGCCGACGAGCTGGACGAGGTAGTCCGCGGCCGCGGGGAAGCTCCCGCCGAAGTGCTGCATGTACTGCGTGTCGGTCTCGATCGCGATGCGGCACTCCAGGATGGGCAGGTGGGCCTGGGTGCCTTCCTGCACGCCCGGTCCGGCCTGCACGTCCGGTCCGGGGCGCGTGGGCGGCGCAAAGACACCGGGCGTGCCCGGCATCGTGCCGACGCCGCACGACAGCGTCGGCGACCAGCCCTGCGCATCGAGGCGCGTCCCGGCGACGAGGCGCGCGTTGCCGCCGCCGGTCGCCGGTGACGCGGCGAGCAGGTGCGCGGTCTCCGCGCCGCGTCGGATCCAGCCGCGCGAGCCGCGGGGCGAGAAGGCGAGGTAGACGTCGCTGTCGTCCATGCCCGCCACGCGGCCGGACCAGAGCGTGAGGCCCGGCACGACCTCGCCGGCCGGGGCCTCTTCACCGTCCAGGCGGAACACGGTGTCGGGTCGGAGCACGCGCACGCGTTTCAGGTCGAGCGACAACATCTCGCCCGTCAGCCAGGGAACGTCGGTGAGGCGGACCGCGTCGAGGTGCGCGAGCGCCTCGGCCCGCGATGGATCGAGATCCAGCAGCCGCTCGCCCGTGTCGAGGTCGTCGACCACACGCAGTGGGGAGGCGCGGGTCTCGCTGGTGATCGCGTCAGCCGGGCCCGCGAGCCAGGCGGCTGCGAGCAGGGTGCACATCATCCGGATCGGTCGGCGTGTCATGGCGTGCTCCTAGTCCAGCGGCGAGACCTTCTTCAGCTTATCCGCGAACTTCGCGCGCACCTTGGCGACCTTGGGGAGCGCGGCGCCGACCACGTAGCCCTGGTTGGGGTTCTTGCAGACGAAGTTCTGGTGGTAGTCCTCGGCGTCGTAGAAGGTCTCGAGCGGTTCGAGGGTTGTCACGATCGGGTCGGCGAACGCCTTGCGATCGGTGAGGTCGGCGATGAAGGCCTTCGCCAACTCGTGCTCCTGCTCGTCGGCGTAGAAGATGGCCGAGCGGTACTGCGAGCCGCAGTCGTTGCCCTGCTGGTTCAGCGTGGTCGGGTCGTGCGTGCCGAAGTGCACGTCGAGCAGCGCTTCGTACGAGATGCGCGCGGGGTCGTAGACGATCTTGACCACCTCGGCGTGTCCGGTGGCGCCGGTGCAGACGGCTTCGTAGTTGGCGGTCGCGGCGTCGCCCCCCGCGTAGCCGGAGATCGCGTCGAACACACCGTCGAGTTCCTCGAACACCGCCTCGACGCACCAGAAGCAGCCGCCGGCGAAGACCGCCTCGGCGCGGGTCTCGTTGCTCATCGTGATCTCTCCTGGGTCGCCGCGGGGTCCGCGAGGGACGCGAGCTGCTTGATGTCGGTGAAGGTGAGCGATTCGGAGTTCAGGCAGTAGCGCATGCCGCTCGGCGCCGGGCCGTCGGGGAACACGTGCCCCATGTGCGCCAAGCAGCGCGTGCAGGTGATCTCGGTGCGCACCATGCCGTGCGTCGAGTCCATCGTCTCGACCAGGTTTTCCGGCGCGATCGGCTGGAAGAAGCTGGGCCAGCCGCTGCCCGAGTCGAACTTGTGCGCGCTGGAGAAGAGCGGCAGCCCGCAGCACACGCAGGCGTAGACACCTTCTGTCTTGTTGTCGAGCAGCGTGCCGCAGAAGGCAGCCTCGGTGCCGGCGCTGCGCGTGATGCGGAAGGCCTCCTCGCCGAGCTGCTCGCGCCAGGCTTCCTCGCTCTTGCTGACCGGCGGCATGTCGATCGGCCCGACGAGCTCGCCGTGCTTGTCGAAGATGCGGACGGAGACGGTGGCGTTGCTCATGGGACGGAGATCCTCGCCGGCGGGTTTGCCGGAGCAGACGTTGTAGCCGGTCCGGGCGAACTTCGCCCGGTCGTTACGGGCCCTGGTTGCGCGCGGCGTCCTGCGCAGGCCGTCCGCGCGGCCCGGCAGCGGATTTGGTGCCCGTAAAGCGCGCGCTCCAGACGCGGCCCGCAGCGGCTTCGGCCATCTCCTCCAGGCCCTCGCGCGAGATGCCGACGTTGTCGAGGTCGGTGCCGACGATGCCGTGCAGTTGCATGGCGTCGTAGACGACGCGGTCGGTCACGCGCACGTTGCCGAGGCCGGCGTCGCTCAGCCCGGCCAGGTAGCGCATCTCGGAGATGGCGCCGCCGACGCACGCGGCGTAGCTCGCGGCGTGGATGCGAAGCCGCGCCGGCAGGCTCTCCGCCACGATGTCCGAGATGGACACGCGCCCGCCCGGCTTGAGCACGCGCGCGATCTCCTTGAACACCTTCTCTTTGTCGGCCGAGAGGTTGATGACGCAGTTCGAGATGACCCAGTCCACCGAGGCGTCCTCGACGGGTAGCTCCTCGATGATGCCCTTGCGGACCTCGGCCCAGGTGATGCCGGCTTCGTCGATGTGCTTGCGCGCCGCGTCGATCATGGCGTCGGTCATGTCCACGCCGATGACGCGGCCGGTGGGGCCGACCTTGTGTGCGGCGACGATCAGGTCGAGGCCGCCGCCCGAGCCGAGGTCGAGCACGGTCTCGCCTGCCTGCACGCCCGCGAAGGCCAGCGGGTTGCCGCAGCCGAACGAAGTCGCGGCCGCGCCCTCGGGCACGTCGGCCAGCTCTGTGGTGTAGCCGGCGGTCTGCGCGGCTACGCCCGCGGGAATCGTGGTGTCGGTGCCGCACGACGAGGTGGGGGCGGGGCCGCAGCAGCCGCCCGTGCCTTCCTCCGCCTTGCGCAGCGCTTCGGTGTACGCCTTCGACACGGTCTCGCGGATGGTCTCGTCGGCCGCATCGGCGGGGAGCATGTCGGCGCTGGTCGTGTCGCCGCCGGTTCCGCAGCAGCTGGTGTTGTCGTTGGTCACTTGGTGTCTCCACAGCATTGTTCCCGACACGCGTCGATCGCGTCGGCCAGGCCGCGCAGCGTGTCGGAGATGGAATCGACGGCGAGGCGGTAGCGCACTTCGCGTCCGCTCTTGGTGGCCTCGACCAGGCCCGCCTCGCGCAGGGTGGCGAGGTGGCGCGACACGCCCGAGAGGTGGGTGCCGCAGCAGTCGGACAACTCGGTCACGGTGACCGGCTCGGTCGTGCACGCCAGGCGGCACACGAGCTCGAGCCGCACCGGATCGGACAGCGCGCGGAAGGTGTCGGCCTGGAGCCGGCGCTTCAGTTCGCGCGTGGTCGCGTTGCGTTGCTTGTTCGTCGTGGGCATGCGGCCAACCGTAGCATAGTTGCACAAAGATGCAAGTATTGGCCGGGCCTGGGGAGGGCCACGGACCCTGCTCGGCGAGGCATCAGGCGACCACGAAGTCATCTGAACGCGGTACAATGCCGGGCCCCAAGGGCCGGATCCGCCCAGCTATCCGTCCGGCCGCGCCGCCGGAGACCCGTCCGTGCCGATCGACCCCATCGACCGCGTCCAGGCCCTCTCGAGCCTGATCGGCAACACGCCGCTGCTCGAGATCGAGTACAGCTTCCGCGACCGCCGGCGGAAGCTCTACGCCAAGGCCGAGCACCTCAACATGACGGGCTCGATCAAGGACCGCATGGCCCATCACATCCTGGAGCAGGGCTATGCACGCGGGGCGCTGCAGCCCGGCGACCGCATCGTCGAGGCCACCAGCGGCAACACGGGCATCGCGTTTGCCGCCCTCGGGCGCGCGCTCGGCCACCCGGTCACGATCTTCATGCCGAACTGGATGAGCGCGGAGCGCATCAACCTGATCCGCAGCCTGGGCGCGGAGGTCGTGCTGGTCAGCCGCGAGGACGGCGGCTTCCTGGGCTCGATCGAGATGGCCGAGCAGCGCGTCGCGAACACCGATCACGCGTTCCTGCCGCGGCAGTTCAGCAACCAGGACAACGTCGCCGCGCACTACGCGAGCACCGGCCCCGAGATCTGGTGGCAGTTGCAGGCGCGTGGCCTGACGCCGGACGCGTTCGTCGCGGGCGTCGGCACGGGCGGCACGATCATGGGCGCCGGCCGGTACCTGAGGGAGCAGCACCCGGCCATCCGGTTGCACCCGCTCGAGCCCGCCAACTCGCCCACGCTCAAGACGGGATGCAAGATCGGTCAGCACCGCATCCAGGGCATCTCGGACGAGTTCGTGCCGGCGATCGTGCACCTCGCGGAGCTCGACGCGGTCGTCGACGTGGACGACGGCGACGCGATCCGCATGGCCCAGAAGCTGGCCGAGCAGGCCGGCCTGGGCGTGGGCATCTCGTCGGGCGCGAACTTCCTCGGCGCGCTGCAGTTGCAGGACGAGCTGGGCGACGACGCCGTGGTGGCGACCGTGTTCCCCGACAGCAACAAGAAGTACCTGAGCACGGACCTGTTGCGCGAAGAGCCGGGCAAGCCGGAGCACCTCTCGCCGGACGTCGTGCTCGAGGGGGTCCGGGCCTTCAAGCGCGTCTGCGCGACCTGTTGCGAGCCCGACGATTGTGCCCAGGGGCAGCGAGCCGGCCTCGTTCGCGAGCGCACCGTTCCGGCCTGCCCACACGAGACCTGAGCCGGGCCGGCCCCCGATCGCGTCGCGCGGGGCTTGAAGTGGCAGGAAAGTGCCCATCCGATTGCGAATCGGAACGCTTCGTGCTTGGAAAACCCCTTGGGCCTGCCCCCTGACGCACACCTCGTAGACCGCAGCATCCGCACCCGGCACCAGCCCGCACCTCCAGCCACCGCGGCAAAACGCCGCCGAACCCGCAGAAAGCCGAAGCCATGACCAGCGCGAGCCCAACCGCCACGCCGACCGCCACAGACGAAAGCCTCGAGATCAGCTACGACGGGCGTTCCGTCGACCTGCCGGTCATCCGCGGAACCGAGAAGGAGACCGCGCTCGACATCGGAAAGCTCCGCAGCGAGACGGGGCTGATCACCATGGACCCGGGCTACGGCAACACCGGGTCGTGCCAGAGCGACATCACCTTCATCGACGGTGAGAAGGGGATCCTGCGCTACCGCGGGTACCCGATCGAGGAACTGGCCGAGAAGAGCACGTACCTCGAGGTGGCCTACCTGCTGATCAACGGCGAGCTGCCGACGGCCGAGCAGGCGACGCGGTTCACCGAGGACGTCACGCACCACACGATGCTGCACGAGGACTTCCGGCGCTTCTTCGACTCGATGCCGAAGGACGCGCACCCGATGCCTGTCTGCGCGGCGGCCGTTGCCAGCCTGGCGACCTTCTACCAGGCGCCGGAGGACAACGGGGCGATCCAGGACTCGATCATCCGGCTCATCGCCAAGATGCCGACCATCGCGGCCTGCTCCTTCAAGCACAGCCTCGGGCAGCCCTTCATGTACCCGCGGAACGACCTCGACTACGCGAGCAACTTCCTGCACATGATGTACGCGACGCCCTGCGACGACACGCCGGTGGACCCGGTCATCACCAAGGCGATGGACCTGCTGCTGATCCTGCACGCGGACCACGAGCAGAACTGCAGCACCAGCACGGTGAGGCTGGTGGGCAGCTCGATGGCGCCGCTCTACGCCAGCATCGCAGCCGGCATCTCGGCGCTCTGGGGCTCGCTGCACGGCGGCGCGAACCAGAAGGTGATCGAGATGCTCGAGCGCATCGACGCCGACGGCGGCGGGGTGAGCAAGTTCGTCGAGCGCGCCAAGGACAAGTCGTCCGGCGAGCGCCTGATGGGCTTCGGGCACCGGGTCTACAAGAACTACGACCCGCGCGCGACGATCCTGAAGAAGGCGTGCAACGACGTGCTGAAGACGGTCGGCGGCGGCTCGGGCGAGACGGCCCGGCTGCTCGACATCGCGATGGAGCTGGAGGAGTTGGCGCTGAGCGACGACTACTTCATCAGCCACCGGCTCTACCCGAACGTCGACTTCTACTCGGGCGTGATCTACAAGGCGCTCGACATCCCGGTGAACATGTTCACGGTGATGTTCGCGCTGGGTCGCACCTCCGGGTGGATCGCCCAGTGGCTCGAGATGCGCAACGACCCGGCCTTCCGCATCGGCCGCCCGCGCCAGGTCTACACCGGCTACCCGCAGCGCGCCTACGTGCCGATCGACAAGCGGGGCTAGACGACGAGAGACGGTCCTGAACCGGCCGGGTCGCGCACGTGCGGCCCGGCCGGTTTCGTTTGCGGACCGCCGAGGTCAGCGCTTCGGGTTGCCGATCCAGCGGGCGGTGTGGATGCCGCGCGCGGCGTCGGTCGGTGACTCGTCGATCACGAGCTTGCTGAAGCTCGTGTAGCCGCCGTTGGGCTTGCCGTAGTTCACGCCGAAGTCGATGAAGCGGGCGCCTTCAGGTCCCGAGCGGAACTCGTGGATGTTGGCGCGCGTGCGGGTCAGCGACGAGCTACGTCCGCGCGTGAGCACGGTGCGCTGAACCTCGCGGATGGCGAAGGGCACGTCGAGCTCAGAGCCCGGGTCGGGCGCCTTGCCGTCGGGTTCGTAGTGCCGCACGGTGGCCTCGCCCTCGACGCCCACCGACACGAACGACCAGCCGACGTGGTTGTGCGCCTGGATCGGCGCGTTCGGCGCCATCTCGAACTCGAGGATCAGGAACGTCGGCGAGCCGAGGATCGGTCCGCTGGTGAAGTCGCCGTTGCTGAACGCGTCCTTCGTGCGTGGCGGAAACGCGCGCGGGTCGAGCCGGGCCACTTCAGCCAGGAGCGCGTGCAGGTGCGCGTCGTCGTCGGTGGCGCCGGCCTCGACCGCGGCGGCCGTGCGCTTCTGCCACTCGTCCATGAAGGCGGCGATGTCCTTGCCGCGCTCCTGGTCGTCGGTCGGATCGGGCAGCGTGCCCGCGCGCAACACTGGCGCCGTGACGGCGGATATGGCCATCAAGGCCGGCACGGCCATGGCTCCGCGCAGGGCGGTGCGCCGCGTGACGCGTACGTCGGAGGCGACGTCGTGGCTTGGGTCGTTGGTTTGCATGCCGCGCACGGTATCAGCAGCTCGGCAGCGCAGGCGCGGCGCGTCCGTGTCGGGCAGCGCGCACTTGCGATCACCCGCAGGTCCGGTGATGGTCGGGTCATGAATCGATCGATCCTTGGTGTTCTTCTTTGTTTGGTGGCGGTGAGTTGCTCTGCCCCCGTGATGTCCGATGCGCAGTACGGCCAGATGGATGACCGCGCGGAAGTGCTCGGTGTCGTGCAGCGCGCGTTCGACGCGCTCGACGACGGCGACGAGCAGACCTGGGGCAACCTGTTGCTCGAGGACGGCATCTTCAGTTCGGTTCGTGACGTGAACGGTGCGCGTCGGATCCAGACGACGACGTTCGGTGAGCATGTCGCGCGCGCGACCGCGCCGAACGACGACCGGGTGTTTCTCGAACGCATGTGGGAGCCGACGGTCCTGATTGACGGGGACCTCGCCGTGGTCTGGACCCGCTACGACTTCCACCTCGACGGCGAGTTTTCGCATTGCGGCACGGACGGCGTGCTGTTGCTGCGCACCGACGACGGCTGGCGCATCGCCTCGCTCGCATGGACGACGGAGCAGGACTGCGAGCCGAGCCCGCTGGGTCCGCCGCCGGGCGCCTAGGGCGCATCGCATCGACGGGGGACAGACCGTGCTCGACGAAGCGACCTACATCTGCGACTCGTGCAGCGAGGAGATCGTCGTGACGGTTGATCGCACGGCCGGGTCCGAGCAGGAGTATGTAGAGGACTGTCCGGTCTGTTGTCGGCCGCACGTGATCACGGTGCGAATCGAGCGGGACGACTCGATCACGCTGGACGCACGGCCCGAGTGACGCGTGGTCTTGCGTGACCTTCGAGGAGCACCTCGCGCGCGCCCGGGTCGTGTTCAGCGACCGCTCGTGAAGCCGTGCTCGGCGAGCCAGGTGTCGATCGTGTCGAACAGGCCGGGTGCGAGTTGCGGCCAGCGCACCTTGCCGTCCACCTTGCTGAAGCCGACCTCGCCGCGATGGTCGGCCTCGGGGAAGACGGCGACCTGCACGTCTTCGTTGCCGGCGCGAGTGAGCGTGCGCACGAGGCGGTCGGCGTTCTCGCTTGGCGGCACGACCCAATCGGCGTCGCCGTAGAGCGCCAGGACGGGACAGCTCACGAGTGCGAGGTCCTTCTCGCCGCCGAAGTCCATGTTGCGGTTCCACCACGACAGGTCGTCGAGCGACTGCGGCTGGTTGACGTACTGGCCCCACGGCTCGGAGGCGGCGGCCTCGGCCACGATCGGCTCGAACTCCGACCACAGCCGTCCCGTGCGCGCGACGTAGAACATCAGGTTGGTGTAGGCGACGGCGGCTTCGACGTCTTCGGGCGCGATGCCGTCGTCGAGCATGCCGTGGCGCAATGCCTGCAGGTCCTGCTCGCGCGGTGTGCAGGCGGGCCAGCCGCTCATGATCATGAATGCCACCTGTGCGTCGGGGTCGGCGGCGACCGACGCGCCGAGCCAGGGCGCCTGGCTGCCGCCAGCGAAGCCGACGGCCTCGGCGCGGATGCCGTCCTGCGCGCGGAGCCATGCGTGCGCGCTCTGCGCGTCGCGGGACAGCACGGCCAGGTCTGCCGACGTCTCGGACGAGCGCTTGTCGTAGACCAGCGCGGCGAGTCCGTTGGAGGCGTAGTGGTGCGCCCAGGAGCGGTACCCCCAGTGGTCGCGTCCCTTGGGCTCGGCGCCGTGCAGCAGAACGATCGCGGCGTGCGGGCCGGGCGCGCGCGGTCGGTAGAGCGTGCCGTGCAGCGTCAGCCCGTCGGTGCATTCGAAGGTGATCTCGGCGGTGGTGTAGTCGCGCGCGGCGTCGGCTGGGCGGTGCAGGTTCAGGGTGATGGAGTTGCCGGCGAGCGAGCGAGTGGTCAGCGTCTCGCCGTCGGGCGCGAGCTCGTACTCGCCCAGGCCGAAGGGGATGTCGATGACGACGGCGTCGCCGTTCGCGCGGCGGATGTCGATGCTCTCGGCGATCATCCCGAGCGTGGGCAGGTCCATCGTCGCGGAGATCGCCGCCTCGTCTGACGAGATGTCGAAGCGGACGGGCCAGTCGGAGCCGTCCAGGCTGATGGCGCCTGTCCACGCGCCGTCGATCGCATCAGCCGCACTGTGCGGTTCGAGAAGAGAGGCAAGCAAGACAAAGGTTGCTGCTGTCGCGGTGAGCATGCTAACTTTTTAGCAGCCACCCGATGGATGCGTCAAGTGCATTGCGCGTCGTGTGAGGTCGGCGCGTTTGCACGGCTGATCGGCGCAGAGCAGTGTGTTGTCCTCGCATCCCCACGCCTCGGCGAGAGTGTGGGAGGATGAAGGCGCCGGACGAACCGGCGGAACTCGCGGGAGGAACCGAGATGTTGATCGCATCACGTCGTCCGTTCGTTGTTCTGGCGCTGCCGCTGCTCGCGGTCTTGATGCTAGGTGGCGATGCGCGCGCGCAGGGCGCGTTGCACGTCGTCGATGACGACGGCGGGGTGGGCGTGGACTTCACGTCGCTCGGCGCGGCCGTCGCGGCGGCGGCCGACGGCGACATGCTGCTCGTGCGCGACGGCACCTACGAGGACGCGCTGCTGCTCGACGGCAAGGGGCTGACGATCGCGGCCGAGGCCGGCGCGACGGTGACCGTCCAGTTCGCGTCGGTCCACGTGATCAACCTCGCGGCGAACCAGCACGCGATCTTCCGCGGCATCGACACGATCGCCTGCCAGTGGACGCTGACCGACAACGCCGGCACGGTCTGGATCGAGGACTGCGAACTGGTCCTCGGCCTGTGGGACACCGAGGCCACCGTCGTCGCGCAGGACTGCGCGAACGTGGCGATCATCGACAGCGTCATCCTCGGCATGGGCGTCGTGACGGTGTTCGTGGCCGATTGGGCCGCGTCGGACGCCGTGTGGGCCAGCGGCACCGAGCTCTCGGTCTCCGGCAGCGAGCTGTGGGGCGGCCAGGGCAACGGTTCTCCCTACGGCGCGGACGTGGACGGCGGCGACGGGCTCACGGCGATCGGCGGCAAGACCTTCATCACTGACAGCAACCTGCAAGGCGGCGACGGCGACGACGAGACCGGCGGCACCGGCCTGGTGCTCGGTCCGGGCGCGCAGTCGTGGCTGCTGGACACCACGCTCGTCGCGGGCCTCGGCCTGTTCGCCGGCCAGCAGATGGTCGTGGCCGACACGCCGCCGACGCTGCTGACGGGCACGGCCCCGCGCATCTCGATCGCTTCGCCGTTGCGTTACGGCGAGCCCGTCACGGTGGACGTGACCGCCGAGCCCGGCGCGACCGTCTTCCTGCTCAAGCAGATCACGCCCTACGGTCTCTTCACGCCGCAGTTCGGCGGCGTGCTGCTGATCGACATCGGCATCGCGCACACGGCGGTCTTGGGCATGGTCCCCGCGTCGGGCGTGCTGTCGCTCAACGCGCTCGTCCCGGCGCTGCCCCTGTTCACGGCCCTGCCGCTGGCCAACCAGATCGCGGTCGTCGCCCCGGGCGGCGGCGTCTCGCTCGGCAACGGCACGCACATCCTGCTGCTCAACCCGGCGGACGTGCCGGCGCCGTAGGCCTCCAGAGCACGCCACGGCCCCATCCGCGCCTGATTGTGGTGCGCCTGTATACTGCGCACGATCAGGGACGGGAGGAGGCGAGGTTTGGGAACCTCGCTTGCCGTACAAGAGGGTGAAGGGTAGGGAATGGCGCGACGTGATGTGTTCGCCGCAGTGTTGCTGGGTACGTTGTGCCTGGGTTGCACGTCGATCCAGTGGCGGGACGACAACGGCCGCGACCACCACCTCGGCCTGGTGGCGGCGCGCGTCACCGAGCACGCCTCGGGCGAGCAGACGCTCGAGCGGTTCGCGCTCGGCGCGGACTTGCGCCTCTCGGGAAGCCATCCCGGCTACACGCTGGGTGCGTCGCTCACCGAGGAAACGGCGCCGCAGCTCGAGACGGTCGGCCTGAAGGAGTCCATCGGCGAGAGGTTCATGGAGGTCCTGTCCACGCTCAGCACCGAGGAGCCCGTCACGAGCTGGCGCTTCCTCTGGTGGAGCGAGGACATCGGCGAGCGCTCGGCCTTCGCCGAGTCCATGACGATCGGCGCCGGCATCCGCACCGGTTACGCCAACCCTGGCCTCGCGCTCGGGTACCGGCACACCGAGAACGTCGTCGGACGCGTGTTCGACGAGAGCGCGGCGTGCCTCCGCACCACTCCCGACCAGGCCGGCCGGCCACCACACACCGTACTTTTCGTCTTCGACGATTCGTGAAGCCAGAGAACAGAGGACTCCGCATGTCGCATCGCACGAAAGCGCAACTCGTCGTCTTGGGTCTCGCCCTGGTGCTCGCGCCAGGGTGCGCGCTGGGACTCAACAGCGTGCTGTTCGTCACCAAGACCGCGACCGCCATCGACATCGACGGCTCGCCGCCCACGCTGGACATCGGCTACGGCCGCAAGGAGACGATCATCGCGCCCGTGTTCCGGGGCGACGCGGATCGTCCGGGCGACCGCACGCTGCCGGTGCTCTCCTCGGTGGCGCAGCGCCAGGGCTTCCTGGAGTTCGGCTCGAGCCACTCCTTCGCGACCGGCGACGCGGCGCTGGTGCTGGGCGACGCGTTCACGAGCGAGGACGAGTACGTCTTCGGCAACAAGAACTCCGTGACCAAGGTGCGGCAGCCGGACATGAGGGGGGTCATCAGGACGTCGCCCTTCAAGTCGTCGATGCGCTTCGGCGGGGACGACACGCGCAAGCGCTACGCCTTCGGCACAGACACCTCGCTTGGATTGACGATCGGCATGTCGGCCACGGCGACGCCCACGTCGGTCGCGCTCGGCTTCAAGCGCAAGGAGCGCGCGTACATTCCGCTGCTCGAGACGAAGGTGGGGAACGACGTCATCGTCTCGCTGCCGTCGCTGCTCGCCACCGCGGACGCGGCGGCCCAGTGGGAGAACCCAGACTCGTCGGGCGCGGTCGTCGGCCAGCTCTTCGCGACCGGTGATGCCGCGACGCTGCTCTCGAAGCATGCCGGAGTGCGCAGGGTGCTCGGCCCGAAGATCCTCGGTGAACCGGAACTGTTCGAGGCGGTGAACCTGTCCGGCTTGGGTGCGGTGGCCCGGGCGGAGACGCTGCTCGGAATCTACAAGGGGCTGGAGGGCCTCGCGAAGGCCGGCGACGAAGGGGCCGAGCTGCTCGTGGCGCGGCTGGACGAGATGGCGAAGGCGATCGGGTCCGTCGAGTTCGCGCAATACGAGTCGGAGCCGGACAAGGACAAGCCGGGGGCCATGGTGCTCCAACGGAGGGTGCCCAAGACCAAGCGACCGGTGACGGGATTCGTCTCGCTCAACACGGTCATGGCGATTCTCGAGACGTCCGTCGATGAGCTGGACGCGGGCTTGGCGCCGGCGCTCGCCGTCACGCCGGTTCCGGAGAAGCTCTCCGTGAAGGACCAGGGCGGAACGGCAAAGGACGAGATGGTCGTGGACCTGCGGGCGGAGTCGAACACCATGCGGGACCGACATTTGGAGCTGCTGCAAGCCCTCGAGGGAAACGTCGACGTGAGGGAGGCGCTCCAGTACTTCATCGACCGACTCACGACCGCACCTGCCGAAACGGAGGAATCAGATGCCACCGAATGAAGCCGACTGGCCGATCGAGGATGCCCACGCCAACGACCCGGCCGCGCAGAACACGCTGTTGCGCGACCATCTGTTGAACAAGTGGGGACTGCTCGACATCGTCAGCATCCATCGCATCGAGAAGATGGGCACCGACCCGCGCAAGCCGGCCGACAAGCCCGCCGGTTGGGTGGCGTTCCACAAGACTGGCTGATGCCTGGCGGCAGGCTGCTGGGACTCCGCGGCTAGCGCTCGGCGTCGCGCACCCCGAGGTCGCGGAGCAGGCGCCCGAGCCGGCCCGCTTGACCAGGGTCAATTGCGGGGTTTGGCCGGGTTGTCCGGATGGATACCGTGACCTGCTGACGCACCGGTCACGTGCCCGTTACGTGCCGGTGCGGCTCTGGCGCGGTTCCGGGCCGTCTACCCGACGCGCGGAGACACCTTCTAATTGGAGCGTTCGCGAGCATGAGCGATCAGCCGCATGGAACCGGTGCCGATTCGGGCGCTGGTGATGAAACCCTGACTTCGGACCTCGGCCCGGCCGTGAACCTCAAGCGCCTCTGGTGGGGCTTGGGCATCCTGCTGGTCTTGTCGTTCGCGGTGCTGCTGTACTACGGCGGCGAGGTCTACCAGCAGGCGCCTCCGATTCCCGAGCGGGTCATCACCGAGAGCGGCGAGACGGTCCTGACCAGCGAGGACATCCTCGCCGGGCAGGACGTGTGGCGCACGATCGGTGGGCAGGAGCTGGGTTCGGTGTGGGGCCATGGCGCGTACACCGCGCCCGACTGGACGGCCGATTGGGTGCACCGCGAGGCGGTCTGGCTGCTGGAGCACTGGGCGCGCGAGCGCAACGTGGACTTCTACGCCGAGTTGGGCGTCGAGGCGCAGGCTGCGTTGCAGGCGAGGCTGCAGGCGGAGGTGCGCACCAACCGCTACGACCCGGACAGCGGGACACTGACGATCTCGGCGCTGCGCGGCCAGGCGATCGCCTCGATCCGCGAGCACCACCGCAACCTGTTCGGCGAGCACCCGAGCTACGACGGCATGCGCGAGAGCTACGCGATGCCGAAGCGCACGGTCGACACCGACGAGAACGTGGACAAGCTCAGCGCGTTCTTCTTCTGGGCGTCGTGGGCCTGCGTGACCGAGCGGCCGGGCATGGAGATCACCTACACGCACAACTGGCCGCCGGACGACCTGGTCGGCAACCGGCCGACGGGCACGCTGATCGTGGTGTCGGTGTTGAGTTTCGTGCTGCTGCTCGGCGGCATCGGCGCGCTGTCGTGGTGGTACGCGGCCACGCGCCGCCGCTGGCAGGACGAGAACGTCCCGCCGCCGAAGGACCCGCTGCTGGGCTTGAAGGTCACGCCCTCGATGCGCGCGACGCTGAAGTACTTCTGGGTCGTGGGCGCGTTGCTGGTGGTGCAGATGCTCACCGGCGTGATCGCGGCGCACTACGGTGTCGAGGGCAACGGCTTCTACGGCATCCCGCTGTCCGAGTGGGTGCCGTACAGCCTGGCGCGCACCTGGCACACGCAGCTCGGCGTGTTCTGGATCGCGACCTCGTGGTTGGCGACGGGCTTGTTCCTGGCGCCGGCCGTGTCGGGGCACGAGCCGAAGTTGCAGCGCGCCGGCGTGAACTTCCTGTTCGTGTGCCTGGTGATCATCGTCGGCGGCTCGATGGCCGGGCAGGCGATGGCGATCCACCAGAAGATCGGCGACGGCGGCACGAACTTCTGGTTCGGTCACCAGGGCTTCGAGTACGTGGACCTCGGCCGCTTCTGGCAGATCTTCCTGATGGTCGGGCTGTTCCTGTGGCTGGGCCTGATGGTTCGCTCGCTCTGGCCGGCGCTGAAGACGGCGACCGGCGCGGCCAAGCAGCTGCTGGTGATGTTCGTGCTCAGCTCCGGCGCGATCGCGCTGTTCTACACGGCCGGCCTGATGTGGGGCCGGCACACCAACCTGGCCATCGCCGAGTACTGGCGCTGGTGGGTGGTGCACCTGTGGGTGGAGGGCTTCTTCGAGGTCTTCGCGGTCGTCGTCATCGCCTTTCTGTTCACGCGCATGGGTTTGTTGCGCGTGCGCACCGCGACGGCGGCGGTGCTCTTCACGACCATCCTCTACCTGCTCGGCGGTGTGCTGGGCATGTTCCACCACCTCTACTTCACCGGCACGACGCCGATCATCATCGCGCTCGGCGGCACCTTCTCGGCGCTCGAGCTGATGCCGCTGTGCCTGATCGGCTACGAGGCCTACGAGAACCTCTCGATGCTCCGCGGCACCAAGTGGGCCAAGCACTACAAGTGGCCCATCTACTGGTTCATCGCGGTGGCCTTCTGGAACCTTGTCGGTGCGGGCCTCTTCGGCTTCCTGATCAACCCGCCGATCGCGCTGTATTACATGCAGGGTTTGAACACGACCCCAGTGCACGCGCACACGGCGCTGTTCGGTGTCTACGGGATGCTCGGAATCGGGTTGACGCTGTTCAGCCTGCGCGGCCTCTTCATGCGCCAGCAGTGGAAGACGGGCGTACTGGCCTTCGCGTTCTGGTCGATGAACATCGGCCTCGCGCTGATGGTGCTGCTAAGCCTGCTGCCGGTCGGCCTGGCCCAGACCTGGGCGAGCGTGGAGACGGGCATGTGGTACGCGCGCTCCGAGGAGTTCCTGCAGACGCCGACGTTGGAGCTGTTGCGGTGGCTGCGGGCGCCGGGGGACACGATCTTTGCGATCGGGATCTTGGCGGTGGGGTGGTTTGTGGTGGGACTGAGTACGGGTTGGTCGGTTAGGGGGGAGAGGGAGGATGCGGGGGCGTAGGCAGCCGGAAGGCTCGTTCCGTCTTCTTGTAGGCATGCGTGATGTCCTCATCGACTGGAACCCAGGCGCACGTTTGTCGACCGCGTGCTCGAAACCACTGGCGCGTTGATCACTCCTCTAGAGGAGGAGTGTCGTAAGCTATCTGTTCGCAGCATCTACGAAGCACTTGCAGCGGACAGTGCGCGGTGCGACCCGCCACTAGACTGCATAGAAGTAGGGCGGCGCGAACTTGAGGTGAGGGAATGAGTTGAGCGAAGGCTCCTACTACGTGTATGCGCTTAAGGACCCTCGCTCGGATCCAGCCCGTCCGTTCTACATCGGCAAGGGCACGGGTACACGCGCACATGACCACGTCGTTCGGCCTGACGAGACTGCCAAGGGCATGCGAGTTGCGGAGATACAAGCTGCTGGCTACGAGGTGCTCGTCAGCCCGCTTGTGAATGACCTTACCGAGCCTCAGGCCCTACGACTCGAAGCGGAGCTGATCGCCGCATTCGGAACGGAAGCGACCGGCGGTGCGCTGACGAATACCGTCATGCCACGCGGGTTAGGCGGCAAGTCGCGCCGCGAAGTCATTGTTCCCTCGGGAGCGAAAGAGAAAGCGCAGGTCGGGTTGGGTCTTCTGAAGGACGCCGTCCTGGAGTTCGCAAGAGCAAATGCGAGTGGCGTAACAAACTCGGACGCCGCGAGTTTGCTCGGCCTCCGAAGCGACTATGGCGGTGGTTCGAAGGACTACTTGTCCTACAGCCTGCTCGGACTGCTTATGCGCGAAGGAAAGGTCGAGCGCCTCGACGACACCAAGAGACACGTAGCCCGTGTCGGCTAGCTGCCTTGCAGGCCTTTGCCGCGCACGGTCCGCTGCACGGCCAGCCACTCAACCGCAGACACGTATGACGCATCCGCGAGCGCCAACCTTGGGGATGGCAGCTACTGGCCTCTGGGAGACATGCCTGATGGCCTCTGACTACGAAGCGATTCGCGCCGAGAATGAGCGTAGTTATGGAACCGATATCGGGCGCATCGGTCCGATGTTGTTGGCCAATCGCTACGACAACCGCACGCACTTCATCTTCGAGCTACTGCAGAACGCAGAGGACGCTCTCGCTCGTCGACTGGACTGGAACGGGCAGCGGTCTGTTCGCTTCATACTTGAGCGCGATCAGCTAAGTGTGAGTCACTTTGGCAAGCCATTTGACGACGCAGATGTGCGCGGCATCTGCGGCATCGCGGAGAGCACGAAGAAAGTGAACGCGATTGGGCGCTTCGGGATTGGCTTCAAGTCGGTGTATGCATTCACTGAGCGGCCAGAGATCCACTCCGGCGCTGAAGACTTCGCCATGGAGAGCTTTGTCTGGCCAGTCGCTGTGTCGCCGGTTGCCCGTGCCGTTGAAGAAACAACCATCGTCATCCCGCTGAAGAAGGACGCGACCGAAGACCGGTCAGAAATTGCCGCGGGCTTGCAACGCCTTGGAGCTAGAGCTCTCTTGTTTCTTCGTCAAATCGAGGAAATCGAGTGGCGAGTTGCGGATGGCCCTTCGGGCCTCTACCTCCGCAGTCAGTCGGAAGGTCGCGGTGATGGCGTTCGGCGCGTCACCGTCATCGGACAAGAGGAGGGCAAGTCGGACGTTGAGGAGAGTTGGCTGATCTTTGCCAGGTCCGTTGAAGGCCCTGATGGCGATTCTGTGGGCAACGTGGAACTAGCCTTCTCGCTCTCGAAGGATGATGAATCCTCGCGAGATCGGATAGAGCCCGTGGCCCGATCCCTGCTGGTCGTGTTCTTCCCAACGGTGCTAGAGACGAAGTTGGGTTTCCTCGCTCAGGGCCCATACCGCACTACTCCCAGCCGAGACAACGTCCCGCAGCAGCAGGAGTGGAATCAGCATTGCGTGCAGGAAACGGCTCACTTGCTGGTGAGTGCGTTGCGTTGGCTTCGCGATCACGATCTACTGGACGCCAGTGCGTTGCGCAGCCTGCCGCTCGACAATGTGACCTTTGACGAAGGTGAGAGGTTCGCGCCGCTGTTCGACTCGACGAAGCACGCGCTCGCCACCGAGGCGCTACTGCCACGCTTCGGCGGCGGCTACACCACTGCCGACACAGCAAGACTGGCACGCACGCAGGAGTTGCGCGAGTTGTTTGAGCCGGCGCAGCTCGCGGCTCTCTTCGATGTTGACGGAGAACTTGCGTGGCTGAGTGGCGACATCTCCCAGGACCGTACGCCCGAGTTGCGGAAGTACTTGATGCGTGTCCTCGAAATCGCGGAGATCACGACCGAAACGGTCTTCCAGTGGCTCGACACCGAGTTTCTTGAGGATCAGTCCGACGATTGGATTCTTAAGTTCTACGAGTACCTGAACGGGCAGTCGGCCTTGCGGCTGAAGGCCGCCGCATTGCCGATGATCCGGCTCCGGGATGGCACGCACGTCAAAGCGCGGGTGAACGGTCAGCCACAGGCATTCCTGCCTGGTACGGTCAAGACGAGTTTCCCTACGGTGCGGGAGGCTGTCTGCAGCACAGAGCCGGCGCTGATGTTTCTACGCGAACTCGGGGTAGACGAACCCGATGCGGTGGACGACGTTATTCAGAACGTTGTGCCCAAGTACCGTGTGGACGAAGTCAATGTCAGTGACGCCGACTACGACGACGATATCCATCGAATGCTCACCGCATTCGAGACTGACTCCAAGGACCAGCGCGAGAAGCTGCTCTCGGCGTTGCGCGAGACTCCCTTCGTCATGGCAGTGGATGCGGGAGACGCAAGCGAGTGTGTCTCGAGGCCGGGGAGGCTCTACCTCGCCACGGCTCGACTGAAGACTCTGTTTGCAGGCGTGCCCAACGTGCTGATTGTCGATGACCGGCATGCGAGTCTTCGTGGCGAGGACGTGAACAAACTGCTCGAAGCTTGTGGGGCATATCGCTACCTGCGGCCGATCGGGGACACCTCCATTTCGTGGGAGGAGAGATCCGCACTCCGCACGCAGTTCGGCCACCCGGAGACCTCATTGCGGAACGATCGCGTCACGGACTGGATGCTCCATGGGCTTAGGGAGCTGCTCGATTCGCTGCCGACGCTTGTGGGCGAGGACCGTTGCTCGAAAGCGAAACTGCTCTGGGAGGAACTCGCGCGTCTGGATGAGCACAGTGGTAAGGGCGTGTTCACACTCAGATACACGTGGACGCACAACGGCAAATTCAGTGCTTCGTGCGACGCAGCCTTCGTGCGAATGCTGAACACGTCCGACTGGATCGCTGACACGGACGGCAGCCTGCGGCGACCAGAGCTGGTCCTGTTCAACTCACTCGACTGGAAGCGGAACCCCTTCTTGCTCTCGAAGATTCAGTTTAAGGCTCCCCTCATTCAGCAGCTCGCCTTGGAGGCCGGGCTTGAGCCCGGCATGTTGGACCTGCTGAAGGAGCTGGGTGTGACCAGTGAGACGGAGCTTCGAGAACGGCTCGGTGTCGAAGACATGCCCACTCCCAGTGAGGGTGAGGTGGAGGGCCCGGGCGAAGATGCACCGAAAGAGATGCCCGACGAGGTGCCGACGCCGACATCTTCTGATCCCGAGCCAGCGCACTCCGACCCCGCGACATCACCTAGCGCTGGTGGTGAGAGTGGGCACGGGACAGGTACGAAGCCAGGGAGTCAACGGACACAAGACACCAATGTCCGCGGGAACTCAGATGTCGAGGGTCGAACCAAGGACTCTGACCAAGGCAGCACCAAGCGCACACCGGGGGGGGCCGACGCACGACCGTTCATCTCGTACGTGGCCGCGCACCCCAACGAGCAGGACCCGGACCCCGATGGCCTGGACCAGCCCGCCCGGATGGCGCTCGAAGCACGAGCCATCGATTTCATTCTAGCTAGAGAACCGAGTTGGCAGCGCACACCCCCGCTCAACCCGGGCTTCGACCTGTTCGAGCTCGGACCGGATGCGCAACCAATCCGCTGGTGCGAAGTGAAGGCAATGACCGGCAGTCTTGGGGATCACCCAGTCGGGCTGTCGCACACTCAGTTCGACTGTGCGCGCGAGCACGGGGCGGACTACTGGCTATACGTCGTCGAGCACGCGGGCGACACGAGCGCTCGCATCATCCGCATCCAGGATCCTGCGCGCAGAGCGCGTACGTTTACATTCGATCACGGCTGGATTGATGTTGCGGAACTGGACAATGGGGCTGACTGACGGGCGGTTGGGAACCGATGTTCACGCGGTGAGAGATCCGACGTGAACCCGAAGCCAGTTTGCGTGACGCGATAGGGCGCATCGTAGCCTTCCTTCTGGCGCTTCTGTGATTCGTGCATGAATGCGCCGACGGCGCCAGAGTGTGGATTCAAGTCGAGGATGACGGAAACATGAGCGCTAGCCACAACGCCAGCCACGCACTGAGCAAGTCCCGCGTGATGAGGGGTCTGCAGTGCCACAAGGCGCTTTGGCTCGGCACGCACCGCAAGGATGTGGCCAGACCCGTGACGCCGGAGCAGCAGGCGGTTTTCGATCAGGGGACTCGCGTGGGGGAACTCGCGCGTGAGCGATTCCCGGGCGGCCTCTTGATCGACGCGCCTTGCTGGAATCCGGATCAGGCCGTACAGCAGACGCGTGCAGCCATCGATGCCGGTGCGACGGTGCTCTACGAGCCTGCCTTCGTTCACGAGAGCGTGACAGTTCGCGTCGATGTCCTGCACCGCGAGCGGCCAGCTGCGGCGTGGCACCTGGTGGAGGTGAAGTCATCGACCTCGGTGAAGGACGTGCACGTCCCGGACGTCGCCGTGCAGGCGTGGGTGCTTGCGGGCTGCGGAGAGCCGGTTGACGCTTGCCACCTGATGCACATCAACCGGGAGTGCGAACACCCTCACCTGGAGCAGCTGTTCATCATCGAGGATGTGACCTCGCTCGTGGAGCCGGTGCTGGGAGGGATGTCGGACATCGTGGCGGAACTTGCCGGTGTCATCGGGCGCAACGAGGCGCCGGCGATCGACATCGGCCCGCACTGTGCCAAGCCTTACGAGTGCAGTTTCAGGGAGCATTGCTGGAAGGAGAACAGCGTTCCCGACTGGAGTGTCTTTGATGTGCGCAGCCTGCGTAGCAAGCAGAGATGGGCGCTGTATCACGACGGCGTCATCTCGTCCCGGGACGTGCTCGCGCGACTACGCCAAGAGGGACTGGGAGCCGACACGCCGGCAGGACGATCTGCAGAAGCGCTGGTGACCGGGCATCGCTTCATCGATCCGGAAGCTCTTTGCGAAGCACTAGCCGATTGGAGCTACCCCCGCCTGTTCTTGGACTTCGAGACACTCGGCGGCGCGGTCCCGCCTTTTCCCGGGACGCGGCCCTATCCAATGGTTCCGTTCCAGTACAGCGCCCACGTGTTGCGCGGACCGACAGCCGAGCTCGAACACTTCGAGTACCTGCATCCGGATGACAGCGATCCGCGACCTGTGCTCTCTGCCACGCTTGCAGGTCTGGCGCGCGATGTCTTCGACTCGCATGGTGACGATCCGGGTTGCGTTGTGGCCTACAACTCTGGATTTGAGCGGGGATGTCTCGAGCGCCTGGCCGAGTCGAGCCCCGATCACGGGCCCGAGTTGCTGGATCTGGCGCACCGTCTCGTAGATCCGCTTCCGATCCTGCGCGCGGCCGTCTACGACCGCGCCTTCCGAACGAGCTACTCGCTCAAGGCAGTTGCACCCGCACTGCTGGGTTCAGACGCGGCCTACTCAGGCATGGATGTTGATAGCGGTCCCGTGGCTCAACTCGCCTTTGCAGAGATGATTGATCCTAGATGCTCGCCTGAGCGTCGCAGCGAACTCGAGGCGGCACTGCTGGCCTATTGCTGCCAAGACACGGCGGTGCTGGTGAAACTGGTGCAGTGGATGGAAGGCGAAGGGGGTCTGACTCCATGACATCCCTCACGTGCATCTACCGTTGCTCACGTTGTGCCGGCGCCGCTGCGCCTGTTGATTGCCCAAGGCTCTCAGGTGGAGGTGACGCCCTTTGACTTGTTTCTCGCGGCGAAAGTGAAGCTGCGATACTCTCCCGTCTATGCCGATCACCAGAGAAGATGTTCCGCCATTCGAGCAGCTATTGAATCCCACGCTGGCGGCTCTACACAAGCTCGGTGGCAGCGCGTCTATCCACGAGCTCGATGATGTTGTTGTCGCAGACATGGAGTTGCCTGCAGGCATTGCAGAGCTTGCCCATGGTGACGGTGGTAGAACCGAAGTGGCGTACCGCGCAGCCTGGGCGCGCAACTACCTAAAGCACGCAGGTCTTCTGGAGAATTCCGATCGTGGTGTTTGGGCGCTAACGCCAGCTGGCCTCAGCACGCAGCATGTCGATCCCGGGGAGATTCTCCGGACCGTGCGGTCCGCCCAGCGGGAGAGGCGCGAGGCTGAACGGGCTGCTGACCCCGAAGTTCAGGACGAGGCTGAAGATCAGTCCGTTCATTGGCGCTCCGCTCTGCTGAGCTTGGTTCAGGGAATGGACCCGATTGCCTTCGAGCGGCTGTGCCAGCGCTTGCTTCGTGAGTCGGGCTTTATCGAAGTCGAGGTTACAAGTCGCGGCGGAGACGGCGGCATCGATGGTCACGGGATTATCCGAGTCGGCGGCCTGATCAGCTTTCCGGTCTTCTTCCAGAGCAAGCGCTATCAAGGCAACATCGGCCCAAACGTCGTTCGAGACTTCCGCGGTGCGATGGTCGGGCGCTCGGACAAGGGAGTCTTGATCACAACCGGCGGCTTCACGCGCGAAGCTCGCCGAGAAGCGACAAGAGATGGGGCGCCTCCTATCGACCTAATCGATGGAGATCTACTGATTGACAAGCTGAAGGAACTGCGGCTTGGAGTGAAGTGCCGGATGGTTGAAGAAGTCGAGCTCGTTCCCGAATGGTTCGAGAGCATCTGAGGAATCCATCTAACAGGGGCTTGCTGTGAGTGTTCTATTGCGCGGCCTGTCGCTGAGCCACTGGTTTGCTAGATGGGCACATCTGAGGATAGTTCCAGGAGGTCAGCCAAGTGGCTCCTGACCGTGTCGCTATGACGCTGCCCCGCATGACTCTGGGAACTTAGGCCAGACGGAGCACATAGTGGATATCTCTGCCGAAGCTCTCGAGGCGGTAGCATCGCTACAGGTTGCTCGCGATGAACTTGCTTCGCAGCATGGCGATGCAATCGAGTTCCCCGAACCATCGCCACTGCTGAACATCGCGGCAAGAGGAGGGGACCGTACAAGGGCAGTCAAGCACGTGCACCAAATGTGCGCACTGCAAACGCTGAACTTCCGGTATGCGAGCCGCATCAAACTCATCTACTCGATCGATGGGTATCTTGCTCTTGCCAACGGCGAGGTGCCCCTGGGTATGCACTGGGCGGCTCGAGCATCGCTCGAGCTTGCAGCTTTCATGAACCGAGTTGTGCAGCAACTGGTCAGGATCAAGGCAGACTCAAGAGAGGGTTGGCAAGCAAAGGGCGAGCAGTTCTTCCGTGTAGTTGCCCGGGCCCGGTACGGTACGAGCGACAAGGAACTCACCACGTTCCTAAGGGGCAAGGGTTTCGGTAAGGCAATGCTGAAGCCGTTCAGTATCACGCGTTGCGTGGAGGACTTGAGGAAGCGAGAGGGGTGGGGGGATGCCGAGGTCATTTACGACCGCTTGTCCGACCACGTTCACCACAACCTGAGTAGCCACAACGCCAGTACGTTCGGAATGCGCGTTGACACGATCGGTCGATCGTCAGGTGGCGGTGGGTTCGAGATGCAGACCGCGGCGCCGATCATGAGATATGCCTATCCAACGCCCTCTACCACGGTCCGTGCCACGAACTACACCGCCCCCGTGACGCTGCGGTGCGTTCGCTGCGCGTTCGATTGCATCAAAGAGTTGCCGGAGACTCCCTACTCGCCGGCGGAGCTGCTGGAGTACACCGGATCCGAACTGGGGGCGGAGATTAAGAAACCCGGGCAAGACAACGGGTTCAGTTCCCTGGATGGGTAGGGTGCTGCCAACTTCGTGCTAGGCGCTTCCCAGCGGCTGGAAGTCCGGGTTCGGAGCCGCAGTCCTCGGGTTTCAGCGTGAATTCTATGGGAATGGCGCGACCATAGGCTGATTCAAATGGCGCGGATGATCCCTGTTGATCCCGATTCGGACACACCTCGTTCAGAACGAGAGGTCTTCGCTGTCCTAGAGGAGGGACTCCCCGAGGACTGGATCGTTATCCACTCCCGCCGGTTCTTCCTGCCCGCGAGTGCTAATCGCAAGCGTGAAGAGGGGGAGGTGGACTTTCTCGTGCTCGACCCGCGGCGCGGCTTCATTGCCCTCGAAGTCAAGGGCGGTGATGTTGGTCGAGATCAAGATGGCTGGTTCACGATCCCCTCGGGGGCCACTCGGGAGCAAATCAAGGACCCGGGAAGACAGGCCCAGCACGGCGCGCACGCGATCAACCGCTATCTGGCCGAGTACGTCTGGTTCCGTCGGAACAGGGTGAAGGCCCAGTTTGGTTTCGGTGTCGTGTTCCCGGCATCGAAGGTGGGTCGAACCCTCGATCCAGCCCTGCCTCGAGAGCTGATCATCGACCAGGGTGATCTCGAAGATATCAACGAATCGGTCGGGCGAGTGTTCAATGCGAACCGGTTAGATGACCGTGTTCTTCCCGAGGGATTCGCTGACGCGTTCATCGATGCGTTGGCTCCAAGCTTCAATCTCGCGCAGTCGCTGTGGATACGGATCGAGCGTGACGAACGGGAGCTCGTGAGGCTCACCGACGAGCAGGTGGGAATCCTCGACCTGCTCCAAGAGAACAAGCGAGTCGCGGTCAAGGGCGGGCCGGGCACGGGCAAGACGCTCCTGGCAGTCGAGAAGGCGAGGCGGCTGGCCAGGGACGGAAAGAGGGTCCTGTTCCTGTGCTTCCAGAAGCTACTAGCGCAACACGTCAAGTCGTGTGCAGAGGGCTTCGCTGTCAAACACTTCCACTCGTGCTGCTTTGGGATGGCGCGGAGGGCTGGCATTCAGTGGGAGTTTCCGGACCGCTACGACGATCAGCAGAAGTTCTGGGGCGAGACGGCGCCTGAACTCCTGCTAGCGTCTCTAGAAAAGCTCCCGGGGGAGCGATTCGATGCTGTCATCGTGGACGAGGGCCAGGACTTCAAGGAGCTCTGGTGGCCCGCGGTCGACAGCCTGCTGAGAGAACCACGCACCGGAACGCTCTACGTGTTCCATGATCTCGGCCAAGATGTATTCGGTAGGAGCCACGTTGATTCCCTGGGACTGGTACCTGCACGGCTAGGCTTCAACTGCAGGAACACTAGGCGCATCGCGGAGTTCGTGGCGACCGCCGGGGATCGTCCCGCCGTCCTGAAGCCGGGAGCGCCTGAAGGTGTGGAGGTCACGGAGCTGACCGGGGCGACTCACCGTGCCTGTGTCGAGCATGTCAGGAAGCTCCTACACCGGTATGTCGTGACCGAGAACATCCCGACTGATCGAATCGTGATCTTGACGCTGAAGCCATTTGAATACAGCAAGGTGTGGGAAGCCGGGCACCTCGGGAACATCGAGATAGTGGAATGGACGCCGAGTACTCAGCCAAACCAGATTCGCATGGCTAGTGCCATTCCATTTCGGGGGCTCGAGGCCGACGTGGTCATCCTCTGCGATGATGACCGGCGCGCTGGGCACGAGCTGTGGGCGTCAGCAGCGTCAAGAGCCCGCCACGTGCTCGCAGTCGTCACCTACAGCTGACCGTTGGGGGCCCAGCTGACCGTGTAGGGGCGCGGTCGCGTGCGACCCTAGGCGTCCCTCGGGTAGGGCGCCAAAGTGCTCCCACGGCTGGGTGCAGGCGACCGCTAGTACGAGTTGAGCGCGGGCCCGGTCGAGGGGCCCTGCCGGCAGTTCACCGGTCACTGGACTATCCACCGATTTCGTAGGATGGATTCCATGGCAAGGAGGCGCACGCGACCGAGACCCAGCTTGGTGCGCGGGTACATCGAGCGGATAAAGAGGAAGGCGCTCTCGCAGTTCCGCACCGAGGTGGTGGACCTCGCCCGAGGTCAGCACGGTGTCTACGCGCTCTACAAGGGGAAGCGCCTCTACTACGTTGGCCTGGCCAAGGACCTATCCCGGCGTCTCCGCAACCATCTTGGCGATCGGCACGCATCGAAGTGGAATGAGTTCAGCCTCTACCTTGTTAGACGCGAGCACCATATCCGGGAGATGGAAGCTCTGTTGATCCGCATCGCGGATCCATCCGGCAACAAGCAGAGGGGGAGGCTGCGGGATTCGAAGAACCTCAAGCCGGATCTGCACAACACGATCAAGAAGCGGGCACTCGACGAGCTTGCCACCATTCTCGCGACGAAGAGGAGGCAAGGGCGCGGGCGCGGGCGGGTAAGCAGGGCTGACGAGGCGCAGGAAGCGCTACGCAAGATCCGGGGTAAGCGGATCCGCGGGTGGCGCGATGGCGTGGAGTTCAAGGCGTACGTGACGCGCGCCGGCTGGATCCGTTACCGGGGGTATGACTACGCGCAGCCGACGGAGGTAGCGAAGAAGGCACTTGGAGCGGAGAAGCGTGTAAACGGTTGGGCGTTCTGGCACTTCAGGCGAGATGGCGAGGACCATCGTCTCCGCGAGCTCAAGTAGAGCTCGAGAAGTAGGTGGTCTCGTAAGCCTGCGAGCTCTTGCGCTACCGGGTAGTGACCGAGGCTATGCCGCGCGACACCGCCGGCTAAGGACGCACGACGAACACGACGGGCGAGTGCGCGTGCACACAAGGGCCGCATAGTCGAGCATCGCCCAGTTGAGCTGCCGCGGCTTGGCGCAACGCACGATTCTCTTGGCGAGCTGTTGGAGAAATGGGTCGTATCGAATGTCAATCAGCTCTCGTGGATGGAAGAACCGCTCAAGCAGCCGGGCCATTCCTGCGTCGAGGAGCGGTCTCGCCTCTTCATGACAAAACAGCTCGATAGCGTTCCCGATGTACTGGCCAACGCCTGGTAACTGATCGATGTCCGCGCGCCGACGCGGGAATCTCCCATTCCGATGCGCGAGAGCCCGGCCAAGTCCTTGAAGGGTGCACGCCCGCCGGTGCGAGAGGCCGATCGGTCGCAGGGCTTCTTCGATTTGCGCAAGTGGGGCACTCGCAAGTTGAGACCAGCCAGGGAAGCGGTCGAGGAACCTGGGCAAGAATGCTTCGACTGTGGAAGCGCGGGTTCGTTGGAGCAGTGTTTCCGAGACGATCATCAGATACTTGGACGCTTGGCGACGTCTCCAGACGAACCGACGCCCGTTCTCGTTAAACCAGATGAGCAGAGCACTTCTGAAGAATCGAAGGGTCGCAGAGTCGATTGTGGAACTCGCCATTGGCGGCGTAACTCCCCGTGACAGTTACCGGGTGAGTTCCTGGCTATGCTCCATCGGGAACGAAATAAAGCATGCCGTCCCGATCCTCGATCAATCTCATGTCCTTCAGCCGATCGATAAGGAAGTTAAGCGGCAGTTTTGAAGGGTCGATCCCCGCAACGGTTCCAATGTCCGTAACCGGTCTCGGGCCGAATCGCTGCAGGTGTGACGCGAGAAGATAGAGGGGGAAAGCCAGCATCCGAACTCTCGCGTTGTTGTAGTGCTTGTTTGACACGAATGCCTCAAAGACATCCAGGCTCTGAACGTCCTCCACTCGCCCTTCGTAACCTAGGAGGCGAACGATGTCTTTAACGTGGGCGTCGGTTCGATCATTGCCGTGGATTATCTTCGTACTAAGACACCCAGCGACCACAGGGCCGAACTCACTTGGGAATTGGGACGACAGGATCATCCCGACACCATATGCGCGGCACTCACGAACAAACCCAGGGAGGAATTGCGAATCGAGGACTCGATGTGCCTCGTCAAAAACGAAAAACTGTCGGGCGCCACCCGCATGCTCGCGCCTGTTGTAGTGCGCATGCGCAGAGAGAACGATGACTTGAGCGAGAGTGTTCTTAACTCTGTCACTCTGAATGCCGCTTAGGTCGATAGCCAGCGAGCTCTCAAGCACGCGGCCGAAATCTCTCTGCTGGTAGTCAGTCCGAAAGAGGCCAAGGTCGAACAGCGGGGCAAGGCGGTTGTACGCCTTTACGTTGTCAGCCCTCATCCGCTCTCCGACCTGGGTGAAGTCGGGGTACTCTTGGCTCTCTTCGTAGGTGACGTTGCCCGTCGGGCTACCAAAGTCCTGAAAGGCGTCCCTGATTGCGTCTCTGAAAGCCGCTTCCTGCTGCGGGCCGAGGCCAAAGGTCTTGCAGACAACCGATGCGAGGCCCGAGATGTGCTGAGGGCACTGCACAACAAGGGTGTCTGTGTTTGGATCGCGAATAGGAGTTGGAATGAGTGGGTTGTAGGGGAGTCCGCCGAATGCAACGAAGTGCGCTTCGAGCTCCGAGATTGCAACGAATGCCCTATCCGCTGCATAGTCGTTCTTGAAATCGAGGACGATGACGCGGAGACCCTGCTGCCGAAGCGAGCAAACGAGCGACTTGATCTGTTGCGTCTTCCCCTTTCCCGGCGAGCCCGTAATCATGACATTCATGTTGTCTAGCGGGCTATCTGCTGACTGTGGGTCGTAGAAGACGCGAGTTCCTCGTACGTCGTCGACACCCAGGAGCACGGGGCCCAGGCTCTTGCCGTCATCGGTGGCCGTGATTCCGTCAGGTTCGCCGCTCTGCGATTGATCCGGCGCAGCGTCGGGCTGGTCTGGGGCGGTGGTCTCTGCTCCGGGATGAAGGTCGTGTTGAGAATCGGTTGAGGATGGTGGCGTTGTGTCTGTGCGAGCCACGGTAGTTCGGTCAGGCTTGTCGCTGCGCGGACGATCCGATTCAGTTGTGGGCTCCTCTGGGGAAGCGGATTCTCCGCTTGGGTGAAGCGCAGAGTGGAAGTCAGGTGTGGGTGGCGGGGTGGTATTCGTAGAACTCACCTCAGTTCCGCCGAACAAATCTCGGAACAATGCTGCCAGCGTGGAGCGGACCCTTCGCAGGCTTGCGCTTTCTGCGAGTCCGGGCCAATGGTTTGGGGCGAGCTGAATCCAACGGCCTCTGTGCCTGTCACACCGTGCCTCTCGAAGGCCGCATTCGGTCGATATGAGCAGCGAGCTCATGGATGCCTTAACGGGGGTAATCTGGCCACGGAGAACTGCCTGGAGCATTCGGGCGTTGCGTGAGAGAGACGCACGGTCGTCGTCGCAAGAAAGACGCAGTCCAAAGGAAACAATGTGGGCCAGGGCAAGCCGCGCGGCCACGTTGCTCCCTCTTGCCGCTTCGGCGAGCGCATCCAGCCGATCAAACGTCTGCTGGGCTTGGTTGAGAGCTCCGTCTGAGTCTCTCTGGCTCAGCGTGGTTCCGCGGTACTTGCATTCGATTACGCAAAGTGACAGAAACAGTTCACCGTTCTCACCTGCGAGGCGAAGCTGGACCGCGGCGAGGTCGGCGCGCTTCATGCCTTGCGTGGCTAGCATGGTGTCTGGCGGATCGTCGTCTTTGTCCTGTAGCAGCTGGACGAACGAATCGACGGGGAGAACGAACCCGGCGCAGCAGTCATCGGTCTGTAGGGGGCCTGGCGACTCCTCCGTCCCACGAAACAAGCGGATTGCGCCAACCACGCCAATCACTCCGACGGAATGGTTGCTCGACCGCATCGCTTCGCTGCCAATCGCAAAGCCGACTTCTCCGAGTTCTCGTAGGAACTCAGTCGACAGATCTGTGTGATTGAGAACGGGACTTCCGGAAAGGGCATTCCTGAACCCAGGAGGTACCTTGGAGAGAACGTAGTACGTGTTAAAGCCCTTTGTGAAGTCGACGTTGTAGCCCCATAGGGCACGTTGCTCGATGCTCGTAACGTCACCCTGCTCGTAGGCGTTGCGCACGTACTTAACCAGGGCGGCTGGGTCTAGTTGAGCGCCCGGAACGATCGTCCACGGTGTTTGCAGGCTGAGCGGGAGCTGTATTGACGTGAAACTACATTCTGTGTGCCGTAGGGCGGCCTTCCACTGGAGAAGGCAGCGTCGGTATGAACCTTCGAGCCGACCATGAGGCGCGTTCTCTTCACCTTCGAGTTCAGAATAGACACTAGTTGGTGTCGCGCTCTGTCCCTCGGTCAGGTGCATGAGCGGAAGATAGAACGTGGCGCCATCACCGTGGCCACGTGGAACGGGTGGAGAGGAGCAGGTCTGCCACGCGGTCTCACGGCCGCCTCGTGGGAGGATAGAAATGTCGATGTTATGCGTGTTGAAGCACTCTTGCTCCCGCTCACACTCGCTGACCCGAAGTGGTGGGTCTGCCCAGGGCAGAGATTCCATGTCGTAGGGTGGAGGCCGATCGAGATGGAGTCCGATTCCGCCTGGAAGGAGCACCCCATCCCGTGTCGGAGTGTCGGACGCTTGTATGAGAGAGGCGGTGTCCTGAATTAACGTACGGGCGTTGTAGTGTCCTGCAACTCGGACCGACACTGTCCGCCGTGATGGATATGCGCGGAAGAAACCTCGAACGTACTTTGGAAGACTGTCACCTGGGTCGTGCAGATCGTTGCCAGCGTATAGGTCCAGTAAGCGTTCAAGATGCCCGCAGACGGTTTCCTGATCAGTGGTGTCGGTCTTGATGCAGAGCATCCAGCCTGGATCGGACGTCCGGCTCACGTACGCATGAACGAACGAAACGCTCTGGCCGTGTAGTGCTGGGAACCAACGGAACCCACTCGACTCGTGCAGGAGCGTGGCCAGTCTATTGAACGAATCGCGAGAGTCCCTTTTCCGAAACGCCTTACAGCTGTCGTACAAGCCGGCCTGAACCATGAATCGCGTTGCCGCAACCAACGGGTGCCAGGGCCCGAATACAACGGCCTGATGACGGAGACTTCCGGGACTCCAGTCGACCACACAATCCACGTATCGCAATGCAAAGGCTTCGCCCCAGTCGAGGTCATCGGCATACTTATCCAGAAACGCGTTGAGTTGACTGTAGGCTTCAAGAGAGTTCACCAGCACCTCTCGGAGCTCTTCAGATCTTGATTCGACAAACATCGGTGCCACAGCGTAGAGCGGGCGATCGAGCCTGTCGGTCTCAGCGCTCAAGTTTGCTCTGATCGCCGCCAGCACGGCGTTTCGTGCGTTGCCGTAGCGCGAGAGAAGATCTTCGACCTGCTCTCGCAGCGCCCCACTCAGAGCCAGTGAATGCGTTCCCTCAGCACCCCAACTTCGTGAGAGCCCTACGCTGGTGGGCTCCGTTGCGGGGTGTTCACCCGACATGTTCACGACGAGTGCCCGCCAGCCGTCCCCTCGCTCCATTAGCTGGGTAACCCTGTGGCGAAATGAAGCACGCGCTGGGAGGCTTCCCAAGAAAGGATATGGGGCGCCCGTGTCTCCAGCGAGTATTGAGCAGAGCTCCGTTACGTGCTTGCGGCTGCCAGACGACAGCCGAAAGACGAGTTCTTCTTCGAGGGTGTATTTGCCCTGACTGTCGCCCTTCGAGTCGAGCGTGAGGTGAATCGTGAAGGTGGGGCCTGCCCTCGCGATTAGCAATGCGGTCCCACCAGGCGAATCTGCTGGATCAACGGCTTGATTCGTTCGGAGAATGCCCTCCTGATGCTGGCGCAGCTGTAGTGGTGTGTCTTCACAAAGAAGACTCACGTCGTCTGAGGCGGTCCGCGACAGCAGGTAAATGTACGTAGGGTCTCGCACCGAAACAGTCTCGGCATCGGCATCGGCATCGGCATCGGCGTCGGTGGGTGAGTCGCGCTGTATCCCGTCGGTTACGCTGAAGCCCTCTTGCACTACGGCGAAGAACGGTCTCTGTTCGCCGCAGAGGTGCAGTCCGAGTTTTACGTGCTTCTGAAGGCGGCCGTTACGAAGCAGCTCAAGCTTCAACGGAATCCGTTTAGACAGTGCGTTGTCCGTGAGTTCGAGGGCTGCCACGTTAACGTCAAAGGCATAAGGCACGTTCTCACTGGTGTTGGATGTGCGTGTAATCTCCATTCGCCCGGATGCAAGGCGAAGCTCATAGTCAGAATCATCGCCGGAGGCATCACCGAGCGAGTACTGGCAGTGCACCTGAACGATCTCACCTTCTAGTGTGGCGGCGTACCGCCGATTGTCTGAGATCAAACCGCGCTTGCACTCAAGGTGGGCCTTCAGCTCTGCGCCCTTCGCGGCGATGTCGAACACGCGCTCTAAAGTTGATGTGTCTAGCCGCTGCCAATTAGTCAGGTCTTCGCCAGGTGACCATGCGGGCGAGAGGGCGCGCAGGCCTCGGTCGAGACAGGGCGCAGTTCCGAGCCCGTCAAGGAACGCCATGACGCTACGAGTGACCGCCTCTCTCTCTGATTCCACAAACTTGCGCTCAATGGTCTCCAGGAGTTCTTTTCTGCCGTCACCCTCCCTCACAGCCGACGCAACGGTGGTGCAAAGGTCAGAGAGGTCCTTGTGCAGGCTACTGTCACCCGGATCAAACACAGGGGGCCTGGGGACGCCGCAGTGGTGAAGGAACTGTAGGCAGACGTCGTCGAGCTCGGCATACAGTTCGCTGTGAAACGTCGAAAGCAGTTGCTCAAGCAGAACTTCAGCCCGGTTGGGCAAGTCACGCAGCGCGGGTAAGAGTCCCGCGCGGATGAACTCTTTGAACCAGAGTTGCTGGATTGGAGTGGTTGTCCAATTGGCAACCAGTTCATCAAGAAAACGGCCTGAGAACCGGAACTGCTCGTTGCCCTCATCCAGCCAAGGCCACTCATCCGAGAACGCCATCGACCTAAAGGGGCCGCCCGAGCCTGTGATGGAGTCTTGGATGAAGGACACTTCACCGGGAGAGGCGATAATAATCATGGACCCGTACCGCTTGCTCGTCAGGCCGTCGGCGTAGATCCAGCCTTGGTTCTTGTCTGGGCGTTCCGAGCGTGCCACCACCAGATAGCTTGGTAGCTGGCGATCAAGCAGCTCGCGTTGGAGGTCCTGAGCGATCCGGCGGGTCAGACCGGGTATTACCAGCCGGGTCTCTCGCCCGTCTCCATGCGAAGCCTTGAAGTATGACTCGGTGAGTTCCGTTAGAATGTTAACGAGTGACGACATTAATCAGATCTACCAACACGGCTTTGGTAGGGCACGGTGACCTCAGCGCTGTCTCCCGCGTCCGGACTTCCGCGGAGAAGCCCCATCTGTTGAAGTTTGCTGATCAGCTTTGGGCGTGCGCCGGCGGAGGAGTAGAAGTCGACGCCGTAGTCGTTGAAGTGTGATTCCACATCGCCGAGCAGGAGCCGCCCTTTTCGAGCGGCACCTCCAGGTTGTCTTTCTTTGGCGCGATTCGCGAGGCAAGCAATGGTCGCGAGCAGCGTAGAGCCTGGGAACACAACAAACCTCAGCGGCCGGGAATTGCTGATGGGTGCCAGGAGATAACCCTTACCGACATCTCCCGTGTCAGCACGACGGAGGACCCGTAGAAACTCATCGTAGTTGTTCCCTTGAGTTCCTCGGGCAGTGGGATTCTTCCAAGCCCGCCAGCCCTCAGCCTTTAGCGTGAGCAACTGCCTCGGGTCTCGGCCAACACTCCCGCGAGAGAGCTTCTCGCGACACTTCGCCACCTCCACAAGGAGCTCTTCGAGGCCGATCATGGCGGATGAGTTGCTGGAAATGGTTATTTCGCGAGAATCAAGCTTGAGGAGGGCCTCTTCCTCCAGGCAGGTGAGCAGCTCCGTGGTTTCCACTCTCGCTCGCATGAAGAGCTCTACGTGTCGAAGCACTCCGCTTGTCGGAGTAGTAGTTGGGTGGAGGAGCGACCTGTGCCGGCTCGCTACAGCGCGACGAAGGGCTTCTTCGTCGGGCACTCTGCCGCTTGTGAGCGCGTCCACAAGCCAATCACGCAACAGCACGGTAGGTCGCATGCTGGCCAGAAGCCAAATGGGCAGGGCAAAGCGCAGGAAGGTCATCAGGAGCTGTAGCCACTGGAGGCGAGGGAGGTCCTTTTCCAGTTCGCACAGCGCTAGTAGGTCATCGTGGATCCTTGTTGCTAGCGCATCATCCTCCGCCGCGTGGAAGACTCTCTGCGACCTAGCAATGAACCCTCCAAGCTTCTCCACACAGTTGTTCTGGTCGAAGGGGCAATCAACTAATCGGATGGGCACAGAGAGAATGTCACGAGTCGATACGCTATCAGGGGTGGCTGTCCTATGGCCGATCAGCGCTTGGACAATGTCCTGACAATCACGGCGTTGCTCTACCTCCTTCTTGGTCCCTTTCCATCCACGGTAGTATTGGGCAAGTGGGCCTGCGATCAGGAAGTCTCGAATAACCCTGTCGCTGCTTTTGCGCAGCCATGCGTGACGCGCGAGCGAGGGATAGGCAGGCGCGAAGTAGTCTTGAGACTTCCTCTTGCCAACCTGTTTCTTTCGACCGCGGAGTGCTAGGAGGACGGCTACCTCGTTATCGACGGTGGCCTTGGGAGCTCTTTCTCTGATCGTGTCAATCGACAGCGGTCGATCCTTAAACCGGTTCTCCGCTCCCTCGTCTCCGTAATGGTGCTCAAAGAAAACCTCACGGAACAACTCCTGGACGAGAACTTCGGGCGCTAGACGCTGAGCCGCCGTTGGGACGAATAGGAATCCCTTCTTGATGGATGGGTGAGGTGGCGGTTCAGTAGGCTCTCTTGGCTTCAATGTTGCTAGTGCAACTCGTTGTCGATGAACGCTACGTGCACGTCGCCGTCGACTCTCTCGAGCGTGCAAACCCTGCCGTCGGCGTCTTCAATCCGGAGGGCAACGTAATTGTCCTCGTAGGCATACCCGCTCGTGCTAGCAGCGTCGACCTGAGAGTCGAGTGCTGCCTGGAGGAGGTGCGTGGGAAAACTGACCAGCTGCAGGTTCAGCCGAGAACGCAGCTTCAGCCAGACGAGAATGTGAGTGTCAAGAATGACTAGGCTTCCCTCTCCGAACGAGACGGCTAGACCCGGATGCGTTTCGCTGGAGTTTGGGAGAATGCTAGGGCGGAGTACCCTCTCCGACCACTGTCCGCCAAGGCCAACTACCCGGGAGAGGGCAAGCTCGCGGCCTGATCGGGTGCGCAGAAGATCGCCAAGCTCCGTCTCCATTCTCCGCAACTCGAGTGTCTCTTCAGGACTCGAAGTTCCACCGCGGTGCCGTACGGTTTCAAGCACGGCATCGAGCTCCTCGGCGAAGTTGAAGGCATCGTCGGCAAAAGCACCTAGCCTAAAGGTGTAAGAGGTGATCCAGCGCCTCGCGTGGATAAACCTCTCGACCGTCTCCTTGGGAGACTTCTCAATCTGTCTCTCGATATCCGCCCACAGTTCGAAGCACTTCTGCTCAAGTGATGAGACTATTGGATTGTCGCTGAGCTCTTTGCCTAGCTGGTCCGGCGGTGCGTCCCAGGTTGCGTAGAAATCCTCTGAAAGGGGGCCCCGCAATGGGTCGAGCGCGCTGAACGCCTCAGAAGGTCCGAGCAGCCGGGCTATTCCGACGTCAGTAGAGATTCTGTCTTGAGAACAGACATGGCTAAGGGCACTTGAGGCGGAACTGCCTGCCTCTAATTCGCGGCACACGGAGCCGAGATGTCTCAGCTGCTCATCGCGAATTGAGTCGTTGTGCTCGAGACCGTAGGGAGCATAGGACGAGAGCAAACTAGCGTAGAAGCGGCGTGACAACAGCGCGAAATAGTCGTGTTCCTTGGCGCGGTCGTGCACCCATTCGCAGGGGCTGCTAGTCGAGTAATCCCGCGAGCACCCTGCCAAGAGGAACGAGATCAGGGCTACGGCTTCCCGGAACACTACTATCTGCCCCGACAGTAGCTCGGCACGTTGAAGTAGCGTGGATAGTGACGCACTCCCCGCCGTACTCTCTAGGTACTCCTTGTTGGCGTGGAAAGGACAGTGCTGGCGCACACGACAGGGGGCGCATGCTCTCCAGTTGTCGCTTTCGACGGCTCTCTTAAGAAGCTGTTCGAATAGGTCATGCCCAATGAGGAGGCTGTGCTGGTCGACTGCAGTGTATGAGAACCCAAAGGTGTCAAAGTCAAAGGGCCGAGGATCTTGTTTCCGTGTCGCGCGCGTGTGGAAGTCCAGCTTGTCGATGGTGCCCTCGCCTCCTTCCGCGTGTCGGAGAGCTCTTGCCCAAGGAAGCCGGTTCTTTGCCGTGTCCAGCTGGACCGTACGGTACGCCTTCTCAAGCACTCCTCGGTTCGTGCACACCATGAGCGAGACGCCTTCTTCCCACGCGTCCTCCAATAGCCTGATGAGGTCGTTGGCCGGGTCAACATCTTGAGCGAAGGGGTCTCGGACTACCGAAGCGTCCTGTGCCAGCCAGGCGGTAGCGAACTCGTTCTTGCCCTCTCTGACGTGGACGACATACGGAATCGGACCGCCTTCAAGTTCCTCTAACGGAGTTCCGTCCTCCGTGACGATGGCGTGGTCGGAGGCCCTGAGCTGTCTGTAGAGCTTTCCCGCCGCGGCTGACTTTCCATTCCCAGGCGCCCCAATAAAGAAGTGCCAGGCTGCATGGCGCTTCTCGCCACCATCGCTGAGCAGGGCCTCAATGAGCCGGTCGACTTCGTCGTCTACCGGTGCCCGGACTTCGAGGAGCGGTGGTCTTTGCCAGTTGGCTGGCGCACTGATTGCCCCGCTACCGTCCTGCTGCAGGGAGAGCAGCTCAGTGAGGAACTCGTTTACCGTGCACATGTCGATTGGCCCACCCAAGCCTGAAGTGGCTGGTCAATCGTACTGTAGGGGCTCGTCTCGGTGCTAGCCCGCCGGGAGCAGGCGGCGCTCAAGTTCAAGAATGACCATCCCGAGTTGCTCCGCAAGGAGGGGCGGCACGGCATTCGCAACCTGCGTGTAGCGCGGACAGAGTTGGCGGCGCGTCATTCCCCCAACGCCGTACCATCCCTCGAAGGCGAACCAGTCTGGAAACGTCTGCAACCGTGCGCACTCTCGGACAGTCAATGCTCGTGGATCAGAATAGTGGAGCAGGTCATCCGGCAGGCTCGTGACGGTATAGGAGGGCTTGTCCTTGTGGAGCGTGCCGATGCTCATTTTCTTCGTGCCGAGCGCGGCCCGTTCTTCCGACGAGAGCTTTGTCCCCGGCCGACAGGTTCGCAGAATGTGCCTGTATCTAGCGATAGTCTCCGCCGAGTGATTGATCAGACGAAGGCTATTCGGCGAGTCTCCGTTCATTCCCTGGTGCATTAGGCGCTGGAAGTTGGTTCTAGGGTGGGAGTAGGCAATCTGCTTGGACGAAGGCCTGTCTTCGCACGCCACTGCCCGCCGCCTGTCTCTTACTTCTAGGTCGCTGATTGCTTGCTTCGCTGTCACGGGTTTGTCCGTCGGCAAGCGTCGCTCTTCTAGGAACGCGCGCCGATTCCGCTCCAGGATCAGGAACGGGTCAATCGGAGCTGCGTCCTGCAGTAGTGAGTTCTTGACGCCGATGACGATGAACCGGGGGCGGAGCTGCGGCACCCCGTGGTCAGCGCAGCGAACGACGCGGTCGAATGGCGTGTAGCCAAGCTGTCTCAGCGTTGATCGGATGGTTGCGGAGTATGCGGCAGTGTGTCCACCCTTCGTGGAGGCACCATTTGCTCGTCGATCGCGCTTTCCAAACGCCACGTCAACGCCGGCAACGTTCTCTAGTAGAACGAAAGCTGGGCGGACCTGGCGGACTACTTCGGCATACGACTCGAACAGCCTGTTCCGCGGGTCGTGTTGATGTCTCCTTCCCGCAAATGAGAACCCTTGGCAAGGAGGTCCACCTGCTACTAGCGAGACGGCACCACGAAGCTGCCTCAACTCTCGCTCGAAGTTCGAGGTAAGTGAACTCACGGTGCGCGATCGCTTGGAAAGCCACGCCGGCCAGTCGTAGCGCCAGAGGTTCTTGTCATCGATCAGGTTCGAGCGAAGTGTTCGAAAGGCGAACCGGTCCTTTTCGATGCCGAACAGGCCTCTGAGTCCTGCAGCCATGAGGCCTAGAGATAGACCACCACAGCCCGCGAAGAGGTCAATGAAGGCCGGCTCGCGCTCGCATTGTCCGGACCGTCTGGAGCTAGCCGTCACGGCCGCTCGTCGCCTTGAACCCGGGTTGCATGGACCTCCTTATTGGCACCGACAAGTGGGTTTGCCTCCTGAGCTGGATTTGCGTGAGCCATTGGCTTGCTCCATGTGAGTCGTGATCGGGGAGTGCATCGAACTGCAAGGCACCCTCCCGACGGGTCGCCGCGCCACGTGTTGCTTCTTTGATGCACTGATCGGGGGCACGTCACCTCGACTAGTAGAGCCTTCAAGGCCGGTAGCTTCCAGTAGCTTGGGCCCAGAGTGGTTCGAGGCGTCGAGGGGTTCTGATCGGATTAGCCGGCCGCGTTTGGGACCGACCCGGGTGAAGTGACCCAGGTGCGGGTGTTGGTCGGCGGGCGGTGATCCGTGTTGCTCGCCCCCGCACCAGCTGCCCCTCCTCGCCCCACCCCCGACTTCCAGCTCCCGGCTCTGTTCCTCGGCCAGATCAACCACACTCTTAGCATGTTGCCGAGAGATCTTGGGCTGCCCAGTCCCGCTCACGTCTCCACCACCGGCCGATAATCCCTCACCCGCCCAAACCCAAACGTCCAAGCCACCGCCGCCCTCGCACTCCTCACCTTCGGCGGCACCCGCAGGTAATACGTCTTGTGCGTCCCGTCCTCCGTCGGCGTGGCATCCACGACCTCCACGAACGCGAACTGCTCGGCCTCAGACTTCAGGTGCCACAGCTTCCCGAAGCGGTCCTTGCTGACCAGGCGCGCCCGGCGCTCGCGGATCAACCGGTCGAACCCGTACCGCTCGATCGCCACGCGCCGCACCTCGGCGTTGCGCCAGGTCAGGAAGCGGCGGGGGTTCAAGGCGTCGGTGTTCTCGCCCACCGCGTCGCGCACGTGGACGCCGCGCCAGTAGTGGAACCCCTTGCCGCCCTCCCACTCGACGGCCGGCCTGCCGTCCCAGCAGTGCAGCTGGCCGTTCTCGAGCCGGACCTTCGGTCGCGCGACCAGCAGGCAGTGGTTGCCGCAATGCCAGATGGCGAAGAGCCCCGCGGCGGCCGCCTCGGCCAGCTGCACGAGCCCCGGGACGGCCCGGCCCGGATAGCCGAGGGGCCACCAGCGCGGGTCGTCGCGGCGCGGCTGCGGCCAGGCGATCTGCCGCAGGTGATCGTGTCAGGCCGAAGGACGGCAGCAGCTACTGAGCAACTCGACCAAATCGTCCGACACTAACAAGTGAATCTAGTTGGCAGCTTCATCAGCGATCCAAGTGCCAGCCACAATCGACTCACCTGGCCCGATGAGCAGGCGGACGTTTGAGCACCCCCCGGGTCGACCATCGCCATCGACCCCGACCTTCTCTGTTGCTGAGCCACACGCGGTGTCTTCAACGTCGGTTCGGAGCACCGTGCCGCGTGCCGCTAGCGCGGCGATGACTTCCATGTCGGGATGCACAATGCTGCCATAGTTGCTTGGACCGGCTGACACGATGAACACTTCCGCGCTCACGGCGTCGAGAAACTCGGCTCGCGACGAGGACTTGCTGCCGTGCTGCCCTACGACGAGAACGTCAGCGTCGATCGCTGGCGCACAGCACGCAATCAAGTTCGCCCCGACGGAGTGCGGCTCGGCGATCCCGCTTTCCCACGAGTCACGGCTGCCTGTCCCTGCGTCGCCCATGAACAAGACGCTCACGGAACCGAGGTCCATTCTTACTACTAGGCTGTTGTCATTGAGGCTTCCTCTGGGACTTCCGTCTGCATGCAGAATCTTCATCGTGGCGGCCTCACCCGCCCCGAGAGGAACGACTTCGTCGGTGTCGATCATCGGCCCGTGAGCGAGTGAGAGTGATGACCGGCTGACCGTGATCGTGTGCATGCCCGCCTCGCGAGCTGCCGTCCGGTAGACGACGCCGGGCTCTTTGCTGACAGCAGCAACGAAACGGGCGTAACCCGACGTGTTGTTGATCACACCTGAGTCCCAGACCGTGCCAATCTCGTAGTCTTCGAAGACATCCGCTAGCAGCTCCATGTGATCCCGATGTGGGTGACTGAGGATCAGATGATCGATGCGCCTCAATGTCGGTGCAGCTAGCGCCAGGTACGCGGAGAGTCGATTGTTGGGTCCGAGCACGCGGTCATCGTTTGACCCGCCGTCGTACAAAACTGTGAAGTCTGGACCCTCTACGAGAATGGCGAGGCCGGAGCCAACATCCACGGCGTGCAGGAGGAACGTTGGCCCGCTCGCATCAGGCCCGATGTCGGGCAAGGGGTCGCCTACGACGAACTCAGGCCAGGAAGCGCTAGCCAAGGTAACTTCGTTCCTATGAGGGACATTGCTTGCTGACCCTCGCGCCAGAGTCGAGTCCGGATCGATAGCTAGCAGCGCGCCCGCAGCCGAAACACGGACATGCTCTGGCGTCCCGGCATCGCTCAGCAGTTGTTCGAGTGCCTCTTGCGCCTCAAGGGGAGGGTCCGGCAGCGCTCGAATGAGCTGGATGACTCGGAGCTGCTTCTCACGGTCCTCTCGGGCGATGGCTTCTTGGAACGCTTGAAGCACAGCTGCATCGGCGCCCGGGCCAATCTCCCTGATCGTCTGGGAAAGCGTCGACACACTGTCCAGGTCAAAACTAAGAAGTGCGGTTACAGCGTCGATCGAGTTGGGCCTGCTCTCAGGCAGTCGAGTTGAGCGTGGCTTCACGCCGTCTGCCGCCGTGCGAACGTCTTCCACACGAGCTGTTTGGAACCCGATGACAAACGGCTGCGGGATCTCGAGCTGCACGTGATCCTCGCTTTCGGCTGCGATGTGGAGCTCCGCTTCTGACTCACTGCCTGGTTCGAGTACCCGTTTGATTCCATTACGAAACGACGCCCAGGCATCCGCAGTTACATCTTGTCTTCGATCGAGTTGAAGAGTCATCGTGGCTTCATGGGCGCGGACGATTACTGCCGTACTCTGCTCGGTGGGCGATCCTTGATCGATGACCTGTGCAATGTGATCTCGAAGTCTGTCAATCGTCATTTCGATGATCCGGCCAGTGGTGAGGCGAACTGCAATCTGCACAAGCCGTTCGTTCTCCATGACTTGCTCGAAAACAGGGCTGGCGAGTGAGCCGCTCGCACGCGTCAACCCCTCATGCCTGGCGCTGAGTGAGTAGGCAGGCCCTCGCACCAGGTCGGCATCCTCCGCATCAACAAAGTGGATGGGAATGCCAAGCGTTGTGTCGAATATGGATCCTGGGTAGCGCTGCGGGCGGGGGGGGATGTTGAGGACTAGTTCGTCTCGCGGAATGTCGAGCATCTCTGCCAAGACAGTCCTCAAGTCCTTTTCGACGACTACTGGGACATGGAGTACCCAGAAGACGATCACCACTAGGACCGCAAGCACGGCAAGCAAGCCTAGTAGGCGAGGGCTGACCCTTCCGGACTCCGGCGGACTCATGTTGCGTGCATGCATCGCGCCCTCCTCACGACCTCATCTTGCAGTCGTGCCGCAGAGCATATCTGCCGGTCCACAGCGGATGCCTCTTGGATTCTCGTCTGGTTGCTTAGTCAGGATGTGTGAGTACCAGAAGCCTGCCTGATTGAGGTTCTCCCGCGTGATAATCAGTGGCCAGCCTCCCCACCACCCTCCACATCCATCACCCAGAGATCCCCCCGCTCCTCCGACCAGGTGAACCACACCTGGTCCTCATCCGCCGCGATCGGTGGGTCGAGGTTGCCCGGGCGGCCGGTGAAGTCGGTGAGCACGGCCATCTCGCCCGTGTCGAGGTCGATCGAGTGGAGTTGGCTCTGGAGTTCGCGCAGCAGTGTGCGGGTGCCGCGGCGCAGGACGACGGGCCCGACGGGGCCGCTGCCCTCGTAGACGCGCTGCACCTCGCCGTCGAGGGACACCTGCGCGTAGTCGGGGCCGACTGACAGCAGGTAGGAGTCGTCGTCCAGCCAGACGGTTCCGATCAGTTGGATGCCGATCGCGTCGGGACCCGAACCCATGGACGCCGTGACCGTGGCCCGCGGCTCCCAGGGGTCCAGCGCCGAGACGAAGAGGACGGGAGCGCCGTCGCCCCAACGGCTCCAGGCGACGCGCTTCCCATCGGGCGACCACGACGGGAACCAGTCGGTGTCCGGGTGGTCGGTGAGCTGGCGCGCCGGACCGCCCGCGCTGGGCATCAGCCACACGTCGCGGTTGCCGCTGCGGTAGGCGTAGAACAGGATCTGCTCGCCGTCGGGCGACCACTGCGGGTACCAGTCGGGCGTCGGGTCGTTGGTGAGTTGCCGCATCTGGCCGCCCTCGGCCGGCATGACCCAGAGGTCGTCGTTGCCGGCCCGGTCGGAGCACAGTGCGAGGCGGGTTCCGTCCGACGAGAGGCTGGCGTTCTCGATGAAGGCCTCGTCGAAGGTGACCTGCTGCGCGTCCGACCAGGTGGCCAGGCGATCGTCGGGCAGCGTCGCGCGCCAGATGTTGGAGACCAGGCCGCCCTTGCTGTAGGCGAGACGCTTTCCGTCGGGCGAGAAGGCCACGCGCCCGATGCCCAGGCCGGCGGTCAGCGCGACCGCGTCGCCGGCCGGCTCGCCGTCGTCGTCCAACGCCTGCCGCCAGAGATCCATCGTGCCGCCCTGGTTGCTGACGTAGTGCACCGCGCGTCCGTCCGGCGCGAAGCTCGGGCTGCGCGCCAGCGAACGGCCGTCGGTCAGTTGGAAGGCCGCGCCGTCGCTCTCGCGCAGCAACCACAACCGGCTCGTGTCCGAGCCGAACGGATCGGCCGTGGCGGTGTAGGCGATCAGCGTCTCGTCGTGGCTCCAGGCCAGGTCGGCGCGGATCGGCAGGTCGTCGGGCGGCAGCGGGATGTCGCGCACCGTTTCGCCGGACGATTGCGACACGCGCACGACCCACCCGTCCTCGAGCGTGGCGCTCAACCAGGCCATGCGCTGGCCGTCGGTCGACCACCGCACGGGTGCCGTGCTCCACTCGCCGGGGAGCAGCATGCGCGCCGCGCCGCTCAGCACCGGCATCGTGTAGAGGCCGATCGGCACGCGGTTGGCGAGGTCCACGTCCTCCACCACGACGAAGACGATCGTCGTCCCGTCGGGGGAGATGCTCGGCATCAGGCAATCGAATGAGATGTCGGTCGTGCGGTTCACCGGCGTTCCCGATCCGACCTGCGTGACCCAGATGTCCACTTCGTAGCTCGAGCTCGTTCCCGCTCGCGCCTGGTAGGCGAGCAGACCGCCCTCGCCGGACCACGACGGGAAGTCTTCGAAGCCGACGGCGAAGCTGACCTGGCGTGGGTTGGTTAGGCGGGGGAGCGGTGCGCCGCCAGAGCTACCGTCCCCAGTGAAGAACTGGAAGAACAGGAACACGAACAGCGGCGCCATGAGGAAGACCGCGGCGAAGAACAGCAGCCTGCGCGTCGACATCTTCTGCGCGCCCGCCGAGGCCGGCGGCACCACACCGCTATCCGTCGTGCGCTTGAAGTGCCGCAGGTCCGCGGTCAGCTCGGCCATGGTCTGGTAGCGCTCGTCCGGGTTCTTGCGCAGCGCCTTGGCCACGATGGCGACGAAGTCACTCGGCAGGTCGCGGCGCAACTTCGCCAGCGACTCGGGCTCTGTATTGAGCACCTTGTTCAACGTCTCCTGGATCGTCGTGCCCAGGAAGGCCGGCTTGCCCGCGGCCATCTCGTACAAGAGCGACCCGAAGCAGAACACGTCGGCGCGCGTGTCCACAGGTTTGCCCAGCGCCTGCTCGGGCGACATCGCCGACGGCGTCCCGAACACCGCGCCGCTGATCGTGAGCGTCGTGCTCTGCTCGGCCGGCTGCGTCGGGTCGTCCTCGCCGCGCAGCACCTTCGCCAACCCGAAGTCGAGCAGCTTGGCGTGCCCGCGGTCGGTGACGATCACGTTGCCCGGCTTCAGGTCGCGATGGATCACGCCGCGCTCGTGCGCGTACTCGAGCGCGTCGGCCAGCGGCACCGCGATGTGCGCCAGCTCCGCCAGCGGCAGCGTGCGCTCGGCCAGGATCTCGTTCAGCGGCCGGCCGGTCAGGAACTCCTGCGCGATGTAGTCGCGCCCGCCCTCCTCGCCGACGTCGTGGATGGTCGTGATGTTCGGATGGTTCAGCGCCGCCGCCGCCCGCGCCTCGCGCAGGAAGCGCGCGCGCCGATCGGGATCGTCCGCCAACTCGCGCGGCAACAACTTCAGCGCGACCTCGCGGTCCAGCTTGGTGTCGCGCGCGAGGTGCACCTCGCCCATGCCGCCCTTCCCGATCAGGCGCACCAGCTCGTATGGGCCCAGCGTGTCCGTCACAACCCCGCCTCTCGCCGGTTGGGGTACCGGTTGCGCGCACGGCCCCTGCCCGGGACCGCCTCCAATCGGCCGCCATCATAGCGGCCGCGTGGCGTTCCGGTGCGCGCGGTGAGTTGGCGAACGCCCGGCCGGCGCGCCCTAGCGCAGGTCGATCGGCTCGCCGATCCTGGGCGCGATCAGATCCTCGAGCGTCTGGATCAACTCGATGCGGCGCTTGTCGCAGATCCAGTGCGTGCCGTCCCAGTCGAAGTGCCAGCCGCCCGACGGCTCGGCCATCCAGATCTGGTCGGCGGCGCTCTGCCGGCTGAGAATGAGGGGGCCGCCGCTCTCGAACTCGATCGTGATCTTGCCGTCCCCGGCGTCCACGTCGAATCCTTCGTGGTCCAACTCGTCGAAGCGACGCAGCAGCGCCTCCATCGTCGCGTCGATCTGCTTCAGGGCGTCAGGGTTGGGCACCGGGGTCGGCCTCCTCACCGGCGATGCTAGCACCGTCCGTCGTCGGAGATGAAGATCGTCTCGCGCGCGTCGCGCCGCGCCTCGCTCGTGCGCGGCGGATGGCGGATGCTAGGTTACGCGCACCCTCCCTTGCGACCAACCATGCCCGACACCCACCAACTGCCTGCGCTGCTCCGTCTCATCGACGACACGTCCGAGGTCGTACGCACCACGGTCATCGGCGAGTTGTCCGCCTTCGGCGACGAACTCGAGGCCGCCCTGCGCGCACTGCCCTCTCCTCCGGACGAGGAGACGATCGCCGACGTGCTGGCCACCGTCGCACGACACGGAGAGGAACCGGCGCCGACCGATGCCGCTCCTGGCCAGCACCATTCAGACGCCCCGCTGTTCGCGATCGGCCAACTCGTCCGCCACAAGCGCTACGGATACCGGGGCGTCGTGGTCGCCATGGACACCTCGTGCCGGGCGCCGGAGGACTGGTACCAAAGCAACCGCACGCAGCCCGACCGCGACCAGCCCTGGTACCACGTGCTGGTGAACGACGGCGACCAGGTGACCTACGCCGCGCAGTCGAGCCTGCTGCCCGACGAATCGATGCAGTCGATCAAGCACCCGTACACGGAGCACTTCTTCGATGGCTTCGAAGAGGGTCGCTACCTGCGGAACAACCGGCCCTGGCCTGGGCTCGACGGCTGAACAGCATCCCGGCCGTGTGTCGGGGTGCACACGTGCCGGTCAGCCTGCAAGTCACGCAACGCCCCCGCGTTCGCGGTGTCGGACTATCCTGAAGGCGCCACGACCCGGCGCATGCTCCTCCTCTCGAGGCGAGCTGCCATGTCCCGCACCCGAAGCAGCATCCCGATCCGTTCCTCGGCGCGACTCGCGCTGATCGCGCTCGCGCTCTGCACGGGCGGTGCGTCCGCGCAGCAGGTGTATGTCGCCGTCGGCGACTCCAGTTGCGGTGCGGTCCCGTGCACCTCGATCTTCCGGTGGGACGGCAGCAGTTCGTCGCTCATCTACACGCACTCGCCGGCGAACGGGTCCATCGAGGCGATCGCCCTGGACGAATTCGTCAACTGGTTCGCCGCTGTCGACGACCAGGCCGGCGGTACGACGGTGTTGCGCAACGGGGTCAGCATCGGCGCGCTCCCCGGCTCGCCCGTGGACATGCAGGTCGGCCCCGACGGCACGGCCTACGTTGCCGTGCAGACCACGTCGCCCGCGTTGCTCGCGGGGGAGGTGCACCGCTGGGACAACCCCGGCTTCACGCTCGTGCTCACGCAGCCCGCGCCCGTGAACACGCTGGTCGGCATGGACCTCGACCGCGACGGCGACGTCTGGACGGTGACCGAAGGCGGGCCGTTCCCGTCGCTGCGCCTCTTCGAGAACGGCGTGTACACGTCGAGCTATGGCGACCGCGAGTACCAGGACATCGACATCGGCGAGGACAGCTACCTCTACTACGCGGTCGAGTCGGTCAACCCCGCCCTCGCCGGGGAGGTCGCCATGGACTGGCCGACCACCTCTTCGACGATCTACAAGCAGGACATCTCGGTCGGGCCCATCGACGGGCTCCGCGTGCAGTCCGACCTCGAGGTCGTCGCGCTCACCGGCGGGCCGACGCCCGCCAGCCCCGCGCAACTGCTCGAGGACGGCGACCCCCGCTTCACCTACACCGGCTTCGACCTCGCCTTCGACATCAAGGCGCCGGCGCTCTACTACCCGGACCCGTGGACGGACGTCGGCGGCGGTGCGCCCGGAATCATCGGCGTGCCCCTGCTCACGGGGGAGGGCGTTCTCGCCGTCGGCTCGCCGGGCAGCATCACCCTGCAGCAGGTGCCCGGTTTCGCGCTGGTGATGCTGTACGTGTCCACGCTCAGCACGCCGACGCCGTTCAAGGGCGGCACGCTCTACCCCGTGCCCCCTCAGCACGCGATCCTGACCTGGGTGAATTGGGACGGCTACCGCAACATGAGTTGGTTCTTCGGGTGGCCGTCGGGCATTGCGCCGGGGACAGACATCTACTTCCAGTACGCGGCACAGGACAGCTCGGCGAGCGGCGGGTTCTCGGTGAGCAATGCGCTGCGCGGGACGCAGCCGTAGCGGCGCCAGCCGCAACGCGTGCGGAGCACGCAGCCGTAGCGGCGCCAGCCGCAACGCGTGCGGAGCACGCAGCCGTAGGGGAGTGGAGTGAAGGCGACCCGGGGCGCGTTGCCGCCCCGGGCCGCGTTTCCCCCAATGGGGAACCGAGTGAACCGGAGTTCCGCTCAGGGCGTCGTGCCAGCAAGCCCGTTACTGGCCGTGAAGCCCGACGGTCCGCTCGGGTCCGCAATCCAATGCTGCAGGTAGAAGGTGAGGCCTGACGGGATGCCGTTTGGCCAGTTGCCCGACAGGTTGTAGGTGCCACCACTGTCCGTCAGCAGTCCGCCGATCACAGTGGTGGGGTAGGGCACCATCGTCCCCCCCTTGAACGGGGCGTTGATGGCGGTGGCGCCGACGACCAGGTTCGTGAACGCGCTCGGCAGCGCGTCGACGAGCGTGATCGCGTACGGCGTCCCGGTCAGCAGCACGCCGCTGCCCACGAGTTCCGGCGGGCCGAGCGTGCCGGCCAGTGCGAAGCCCATGTCCGCCCACGCGGGCTCACCGGTCCAGGTGTTCATCGCCATCGCGCCGTTGAGCAGGTTGAGGCGTCCGCCCGAAACCGTCTTGCCCAACAGCGACGGCAGCGTGTCCACCGAATCGATGATGGTCTGCTTGATCACGAGTGCCGCGGCTGCGGGATCCGCGACGCGGAACGCCGCGAAGTCGGCCGACCCCTGGCTGTGCATGAGCGCGATCGCGCCCGCCACCTGCGGGCTCGCCATCGAGGTCCCGGTCATGGTCGTGTACCCGCCGGTGTAGCTCGTGCTGTAGATGCTCGTGCCGGGAGCGCCGAGGTCGATCTGCGTCAGGCCGTACGCGGCACCCGGGTTCTTCACGTCCGAGCTGGTCGTGTTCGTGACCGCGACCATGTAGGGACTGATGCAGCCGGTGGGCGTGTCGCCGGTGACGTCCACGTTGCTGTTGTTGTTCATCGTGGCGCCGCAGGACAGGATCCCGACCGCGCCCATGGCGTCGTAGGCGTCGTTCCAGGGCTTGTAGGGCGGGCTCTGGCAGTTGGCGTAGTCGACGCCGAAGCTCGAGTTGGTCGAGACGACGTTGGCGCCCTTCGCGCCGCTCGTGTTCAGCCACATCTGCTTCTGCGCGAGCACGTAGTTGTAGGCCTTCACCACAGTGGAGGTGGATCCCGACGCGCCGGCCACGGGCATCAGCGTCACGTTCCAGTTCACGCCGGAGACGCCGGTGTCGTTGTTGCCGCAGGCGCCCGAGATGCCGTTGACGTGCGTGCCGTGGCTGTCGTTCGGGATCGTGCCGTCGTTGCTGTAGGCGTCCCAGCCGTTGATGTCGTCCTTGTAGCCGTTGCCGTCGTCATCGACGCCGGGCAGGCCGGCCAGCTCGAGGTCGTTGACGTAGATGTTGGCCGCGAGATCGGCGTGGTTGAGCTTGCAGCCGCCATCGACCACCGAGACGACAAAGTCGAAGTCGCCGATGCCGTAGTCCCATGCCTGGGTGGAGCGCATGACCGGGTGGTGCCACTGAGAGCCGAACGAGGGGTCGTCGGGCGTCGTGTCACGCAGGGTGACGACGTGGTCCGGCACGACGTAGCGCAGCCCCGAGTGCGCGGCGAGGTCGAGGATCGCGTGCGGCACGCTGGCGCCGTCGCGCAGGTTCACGAGGTACAGGCCGAGCGAGGGCATCAACGGTTCGATCACGTCATAGCGCGCGGGGTCGAGCATCGAGCGCGCGGCGGACAGGTCGACCGGCGCCGCGAAGCGGACGATCACCTGGCCGGCCTGGAAGGGTGCGTCGCCTACCAGTTGCGCTTCGGCAGCGTTCGCGGCGACATCGATCTGAGAGGAGAGCTGCGGAGCGAGGACGAATGCGCTGAGCAGGAGGCAGGAGAGCAACACGGTGGTACGGGTCTTCATGTGCGTTCCAGGGGGACACGGGGGAGAGCGGAGTACTATCCCGACAAGATTATCAGGAGATAGAACGCAGTGGGGGTTGCCCGGACAATTATCTGAACGGACTGGAATCCGGCCCTGATCAGCCGATTCGAGCTCGTTTACGCCAGTCGGCTGTAGCTCTTCGTGCGCGAGTGGACCGCGCCGGTGCGGTACTGCCAGGTTTCGGGGACGTAGTTCGACCCCGTCAGGAGCGCGAACACGGGGTGCGTTGCGGCCTCTCCGAACTCGAGAGTCTCGGTGTCGTGGAACGCGACACTCCGGCTCGCGCCCTCCAGCTTCGCGAAGAACACCTTTCTCTTTCGACGGCTGCCGGCAGGGCGGGGCAGGAAGATCGGCCCCTCCCAACCGGGCTCGCCGGGCTCGGTGTCCCGTGCCGGTCCGGTCATCTCCGCACGCACGACGAGCGCGCCGCGCTGCCGCACCGACATCGACGCCGGATCGCCGGCCGACACCTGCACCTCCGCCAACTCGTACGGCGTCTTGAAGATCCGGCGCTCGACGAACGCGAAGAAGCGCACGGAGTTGAACGCCTGCACGAGGAAGGCGCCGTCGCGCGTGCTGCCATCCTTGCTGTCCGACACGAACGTCGAGACGGACAACTCGCGAAAACGGATGCCCTTGAACGTCGTCGAACAGCCCAGCAGCAGAATCGGCGCGCGCCCCTCGACGACGTGCAGGCGGAGCCCCTCCTGCGCGACGAGCTCCGCCCACGATTCCGGATCGGCGTGGCCGAGCAGCGACACCTCGTCCACGTCGCGCACCGTCGTCGGGTAACGCGCAGGGGGCGCTGGTGGGCCCACTCGGGCGCTCACGATCAGGTCATGTCGTCGTGGCTGTCGTCGTCATCGACAACCGTGGCACGCGGATACACGAGCCACGAGACGCGGCCGACCTCGATGCCCGCCTCCAGCTGCACGACGTCGATCTCCACCGGGTCGGCCGTGGTCAGGGCGCCGAAGGTGACGTGCAACTTCATCCTGTCGACACCGGCGGCCTCGGGGTCCGGTCCGTCGAACTTCGGGAAACGCGCACGGCCGAACGGGCGCACGCCGTCGTGCCCGGCCGCCACGCCGTTCACGTCCAGGCGCGCGTTGCCGGTGCCCGGATCCACCACCCGGGCGACGGCGTCCAGGGTCATGCCGAATCGCTCGAGCGTGGGTGGCTCCATCTCCACCTCGACCGTGACGCGCGTCGGGTCGTCGATCCAGATCTGCATGTCGAACTCGCGGTCTTCGTCGAAGGCGCCGGGCGTCCAGAACGGCATCGGCGGGATGTCACCGCCGCCGACCGGTGGCTCGACCACGTTGAAGTTTCGCCATGCCGCGTTGTTGTTGCCCTGGATGAACTCCCTGAACTGGTCGAAGTTCGTGAAGGCGCCCGGCGCGGGCATCGGGTCACCCGCGGCGCCGATCAGCGCCACGAAGCAGTAGTGGCCCTTGGTCAGCGTGGCGTCGGCCGGCCAGATCAGCTCCTTCGAGACCACGAGCGCATCGTCGTTGGTGATGTCGTCGAACTCCGCGCCACCCGCACCGATCTCGTGCCACATGTTCGGCGTGACCAGCGAGGACACCTCCGACCAGTACACGGTCGCCTTCACGTCGCGTGCGAGCCCGTCGCCGCGATTGCGTGCGCGCACATAGACGTAGTGCTCGCGATTCTCGATCACCTTGTCGCTCAGGTTCACGTCGTCCGCGAGCAGGGTGGTCCCGTCCCAGGTCCCGGCAGGGTCCGCCTCGGACACCGTCTTCACGATGATGTCCGGGCTCTTGCTGCTGCCCGCGGTGTGCGGGTCGCCGCTGTCCGCGATGTTGTCGCGCAGGTACACGTCCGGCAGCAGGTTGAACGGCGCGAACGTCGTCGACTTGGTCAGGATCTTGAACAGGTCGGGCATCGGGCCGAGTTCGCGCTCGTCCTCCGGTGTCGCCGGGTTGTCCACGCCATTCGGATCATGGACCGGCGTGCCGAGCGTGGAGTCCCTCAACAGCTCGCGCATCTCGTCGGGCTTCAGGAAGTCGCCGCCCGTCGCCTTGCGGTAGATGCCCTGGAGGAGCAACACGACGCCGGCGACGATGGCGGCCGCGGCCGACGTGTCGCCGAACGTCGTGTACCTGGGATCGAACGTGTCGGTGGGGTCGTAGGCTTCGGTCGTCGGCACGTAGCCGCCCCAGCCCCAGCAGTCCACGCGAGACCCGAAGCACGAGTTCTTCTTCTTCCAGTGCTTGTCCTCCACGGCGGTTTCGAGGAGCCAGGCGTCCTCGCTGCTGCGTATCGGCGGATCCGCGGCGCCGACGATGATCGCCAGCGAGTCGTTGGCGGACTTGTTGATCTCGACCGGCGCGGGAGATTGGCCACCCGAGGGAGGCACGATCCCATCGAGTGAGTAGATCTTCTCGTCGTCGAGATCGAGCCCCGCGTTGCCGGCGGCTTCCACGACCGTGTGCCACGACGCGGTCACCTCTTCGATCTTCTCCCAGACGTCCTTGACGAACTCGATCGGCGCGCCGGACTGTTCGTCGTATTCGTAGTCCTTGTCGTAGTTGCCCCACAGGTCCGACGTTTCGAGCAGCAGCACGCCGCCGCCGCTGGGGCAGTAGGTGTGGAGCTGGTCCAGCGCCGCGGCAATGGCTTCCACGACATCGGGCCCGACGATCGAGCCGCCTGCCGAGGTCCTGCGGTACTCGCCGGACAGGGCCACCTGCTGGCACGCGTGCGCCATGCCGATCGTGTTGGTCTGACCGCCCGTGTTCGGTTCGGCAAAGAGGATTCCCAGCACGTTGGTCCCGTGCTTGATGGACTTCTCCTCGCCTGTCGGGTTGCCATTGACGAACAACGCGGCGTCCAGACACGTGTCGAAGGGTGTGGGCAGATCCTCGTGCGCTTCGGTCCAGCCCTGTTCGAGGTCCACCAGGCCCGTGTCGCCGCCGGGTCCGACGCCGGTTCCGCCGTCTCCCGTGCCGCCCGGCACGCTCCAGGCGTACTCGGCGTCCACGCCCCATGCGAACGTGGTCGAGATCCCCGCGGCGTGGTCCTCGTAGAAGTAGTCCGAGCGCTTCTGGTAGTGCAACTTCTCCACTTCGTCCGCGGTGGCGGCGTGCAGGAACGTGGCCAAGGCGGTCCGCGTGTTGACGCGAAGAACGCGATCCACCACGTCCTTCCAGGATTCCAGGTGCGAGGCCAGGTCGCCTGCGTCGGTACGGGGTGGCGTGATCACCTTGTAGGTCTGCAGCCAACCGGGGTCCTCGTAGTCCGGTGTGCGTTCCTTCGCGATCGCGATCAGCTCTTGCAGCCGCTCCGGCCTGACGGTGGAGATGCGAGGCGAGAACGTCGCCTCCGGAAACTCCTGCATGAACTCGTCGAGGCGTGCGCCGAGCAGCGCGCCCAGCGCCGCCTCGAGGTCATCGCCGCTCGCGTAGGGCAGCACGACGTCGTCGCGGAAGCGGATGCTCATGACCACGTCGAGCGGCGGGAGTTCGACTCTCTTGGGGGCTGGCGGACGCCTCGGCCGGAACCAGAGCCAGAACATCCACCACCGAGTCCGCTGGCGCTTCGCCATCGCCCACACCTCCTTCTCTCGCCGGTTCGCGTCCCCCTTCCCAAGGGGAACGAACACCCCCAAACGCATCGACGTTTGTCGACTTGCCAGGATCGGAGGGTCACTCTACCCTGCGATCAGGATGCAGTTGGAGGACGTGCGTGGTCGGGGGATCACGTCGCAGAACGGCCGTTCTTGGCCGAGGGAACGAAGGAGGTACATGTCATGCGTGGACTGAGACTGAACTGGTCACTGTGCGGGGTCCTGTCGACGGCGGCACTGCTGCTCGTCGCCGGATGCACCTCCACCGATTGCTCTGCGATCGACCCGCAGCCGCCCGGGTGGTCGGGCGACCCGGAAGACAACGACACGAGCCCCCCCGGATCGACCTACCTGCAGGTCAAGGCCAGCACCTATGGTCCCAGCGGCGGTGGCCTGTTTATCCAGGTGGACGTGGCCGAACCGGATGAAGGCATGGCCTACAACAACCACGCGAACATCACCGTCTGGGCCGGCTCCGGCGACGACACGACGGGCGAAGCTCCGGGCTTGTCCGCCATCCCGCCCTACGATGAGCGGAAGCTGAATTCCTCGGATGGTTTCAACCTGACCGAACCGCGCAACTGGGGTGGCGGCACGGTGCTGGACCTGGCCAACTCGGACACCAAGGGCTGGGTCCTCATCGAGGTCGCGCTGCACCGCGTCGACGGCAGCACGCCGGACAAGAAGTACTACAACTACACGTTCGGGGTCTCGCCGATCGAGGATCTGCCCAGCGGTTGGCAGGACGGACACCCGCTGAACTAGTTCTCCGAGCCATGGGCAAGGAAGACAGAGACAGGCGGTCGGACGATCCGACGGCCGGCGAGACCTACGTCAAGGTCAAGGGGTCCATGCTCAGCACCCAGGCCGGCGGGCTGCTCGTGAAGATCAAGATCGATCCCGGCGAACTGCCTGAACCCCACTCGAACGCAACCGAGGTTGCCAGTTGGTTCGGCACCGGACTGCTCTCGGAAGCCGGTCCGCTTCAGCCGATGTCCGGGGTCCAGACCAAGTCGCTCACGACGGAGGTGTTCCTCCCGCGTACGAAGCGTTGGCGCCACAGTGCCACGATCACCGTCTGGGATCGGCTGAAGAGGGAGAACCACGACAAGGCGTGGGTCCTGATCCAGGTGGTGCTCGAGGAGATCGACGACACGCCGTCGAAGACCCAGCTGTTCGGGCTGCAGTTCGAGGACTTGAAGACGAAGGTGCCGAAGGACAAGTGGGTGCCGGCGAAGCTGATCAAGACCGCTGAGGCCTAGGGGATCGCCCCGACGTAGATGAACGGCGCCCAGTAGTAGGGGTGCCCGACGTTGCCGGTCGACGGTCCGTGCACGGAGTCTCCGCGCGCGTTGCCGTACTGGCGCACGTTTCGCTTGAGTTCGTTCAGGTTCTTGGCGTCGCGCAGCGCCTCGGCACCGCGGCGTTCGTCCAGCAGGATCGACTCGTAGAACTGCGACATCGTCGCGCGCGTCGCCTGGTCGTCCACGCTCCACAGACTGGCGACCACGGCGCGTGAGCCTGCTTGCAGGAATGCCTGCGCCATCGACTGCACGCCCTCGCCCTTGAGGATGCGGCCGCTGGCGGTCTCGCAGGCGGAAAGCACCACCAGGTTTGCGTCGAGCTGCATGTCGAGGATGTCGAGCAGCGTGACGTAGCCGTGCACGTTGCCGTCGTAGGAGAGGATCAGGCCGGTGCGTAGCGGATCTTCCGGATCGACTTCACCGTGCGCGGCGATGTGCACGACTTCGTACTCGCGCAGGTCGCGCGCGAGGCGATCGGCCGTGGCGGCCTCGCCGATGTAGAGGTCGAAGCGGCGGGACTCCAGCTTTCCGCTGCGCTCGCGCTTCAAAGCGACCAGCTCGGCCAGGTCTCCCTTGACCTCGTCGTCCTGATCCGCGTCGGACAGCAGCAGCGCTTCGGCGATGCCCACCACCTCGGCCTTCGTGGCGAGCAGGCGGTCGTAGTTGGCGGTGGTCGTCGTGCGCGGGTCGCGCGCAGTGCCGGTGGCCTCCGACGCATACCACGGGTCGCCCATCACCAGAGCACGTCCGGGCGTGCGGCGTGGGCCGAGTTCGCCGAGCCGGGCAAGCACGGGCGACGACGGCCCATACGTCACGTGGTATCGATCCGCCAGGAACTCGATCCCGTCGAATCCGAGAGGCGCGCCACGTGAGGTATCCGCGGACGTGACCAGCGCCTCGAACGGCAGGCGTGCGAGCCCGGGGGTCGGCACGATCACCAGGCCCTCGACGTCGCGGTCGAGCGTTGCGAGCACCGGCGCCAGCATCAGGTCGTGCAGGGCTCCGCCGCGTTTCGCGATCTCGTCGGCCGACGCCAGGTTCTCGAGTTGGGTCATGCCGGCGAGGTAATCTTCCACCTGCGCGTCGAGGTCCGACGCCGGGCCGAGGTCCAACCGGGTCAGCGCGTCCGCTTCGAGAACGTAGGCGTAGAGGTTCTCCGCGCCGCGCGCGTACTCGATCAACACGCGGTCGGCGCCGAGCTCGTCGCGCAACGAGCCGATCCGATCGCGTGGCACCGACGCCGCCGGCATGCCCTCGAGCAGTGCGCGCGCCTTCCATCGCGCCGCGCGATCGAAGCCCTCGGCCACCAACGGGGCGCGATCCGCGTCCGGGTCGTCCAGTCGGCGTGACACGCCGTCCTGCGCGACCTCGCCCCAGCCCGTGAATCCCGAACGAACGCCGGCCGCCGTCATGCGATGCAGGCCGGAGACGTCCTCGCGGTCGATGATCTCGTCGGCGCGCGCCAGCAGACGGTCCACGTCGTCGAGCTTGCCGTCACCCAACGCCGCCACCGCGAGTGTGTGCAGTGGGCCCATGAGCGCCTGGTCCGGCTGGCCCGCCTGTTCCCAGATGGCCAGTGCGGCCTGCGCGCCTTCGCGTGCCTCCGCGTGCTGGCCCATGAAGGTGAGCGTGTAGGCGATGCCGTTCAGGCAGGCTGCCCGGGAGGAGGGATTCTCCGTCTGGTCGGCCAGATCGAGCGCGAGGGTCTGCATGTCGAGGGCGCGAGTGAATCGTTCCTCCTTGCGCGCGAGCCGGCCCATGTCGAACAGCACGCGCCACTCCAGCTCGGGCCGCTCCAGCCCTCCGCACAGTCCCTGGGCCTCCTCGTAGCTCTTGTTCGCGGCGAAGTACTCGCCGTCCTGTTCCTGCAGCATGCCGCGATACGCGATCAGTTCGACCATCAGCTGAAGGTCGTCCTCATCGCGCGCGAGGTCGATCGAGTCCTCGGTCAGTTCGCGTGCACCGACAAGGTCTCCCGTGCGGAAAGCGAGTTCAGCCATCGCGACCTGCAGGTGCTGCTCGAAGCGCTGCTCGTCGCGGTCGTCGCGGTCGCCGAGAATGGCCGCCGCGCGTTCGAGACACTGGCTCGCGTGGCCGTAGCGGCCGCGCGAGATCTGCACATGACCCAGCTCGATCTGGATCGCGAGGTGGACCTCCCACGACGTGGGCATCCCCGCCGCGAGCAGCAGCACCCGCGCCGCCTCGTCGTACTGGTCGATGATCTTCAGGAACTGTCCGGCGGCGAGCAGCACCTGGACCTCGGTCCTGACGTCCTCGAACGTATCGAGCAGGGCCAGCGCCTTGTCGTGGGCATCGGCCGCGCCCTGGCGGTCTCCCGCGACCTCGAGGGCTTTCCCGCGCCTCGTGTGCGCGAGCGCCTCGAAGTGCGCGAGCCCGGTCTCGGCGGCGATGCGCGCCCACTCGTCGAAGTCCTCGAGAGCCTCCGCGAGTTCGCTCCGATCGAAGTGTGCCTCGCCGAGTTGCTCGAGGATGAGGCAGTCCACCTGCGGGTTGTTGGCGCGTGCCCGCTGCTCCCAGGCCTGTTCGAGCATGGCGACGCCGACGTCGAAGTCTCCGATTCGTCGTTCGCAACCCCCGAGATGTGCGTTCGACGCGATCTCGAGCGCCGGCTGGGCGGTCTCGACGGCGAGAGCCTGCGCCTCGCGGAAGGGCGGCATCGCGAGGGCGTACTCCCCGAGCCCGTACATCACCACGCCGCTCTCGTAGTGGAGATTGAGCGCGTTGATCGCATTGCCCTTGTCGCGTTCGTGTTCGGCGATCGTTCGATAGAGTCGGCTCAGGCCCTCCGCCTCGGTCTCGTCCGGGGGATCCACTCGGCCGTCGCGCACGTCGAGATGGAACTTCCCGCCGCCCCCGGTCTGGGCGCCGACGACGATCTCGTAGGTGACGAACGGAGAAACGTCGAGGATCAGCCACGCGCCATCGCTGGTCCCGGAGTCGTCATCGCGCGCGATCGTGCGCCCTTGGCCATCCTCGATGGCGACGAACGGATCGAACCGGAGCGCCTCGACCGAGATCGTGACGGTGCCTTCGGTCTCGATCTTCAGCGCGAGCCGCGCCTGTTTCTCCGGGCGGATCTCGCCGACGCCGACGGCCCCCGGCTTGAGCACCGGAAGCTCGGGCGCATCCTGGGTGCAGACGAGCGCGAGCGACAGGATCAGTGCGGTGAACATCGGGAGCCCTCCCTGGGGCGGCCAGTCCATCTGCCGGGGACTGGCCACCGGGGACTGATCGTAACAGGGGCAAGCAACGGCAGATCGCAGCCGCGCGTTGGACTCAGGCAGTGGCCGCGACGAGTTGCCGCAGGCGCGCCACGGCTTGCGCCACGAAGGCCGGATCCTCGGCTGCCGCGTCGACCTCGACCAGCTCGACGTGGGGGGGCAGTGCGCCGCGCAGTTCCTCGAGGAATGCGGCATCGCCGGCGGGGTCGTGCAGCGGGCCGCCCTCGATGCCGTAGCGGCTCGTGCCGCGCGTCGGCATCAGGAACGCGGCCGGCGTCGTCGACTGCGACAGGCGCGCGCCGATCTCGCGCGCGACGGTGCGCATCTCGTCGGCGTCGAGGCGCGGCGCGAGGATGATCGGGTTGTGGAACACGTGCGCGTGTCCGGCCCAGCGCTCGGGCACGGTGTTCGGCTCGACCAGCAGGCCGACGTGCTCGAGTCCGCCGGGACAGTACACGGCGGGCAGGCCGAGCGCGCCCGCGACAGTCAACCGTTCGGGCGCAGCCGCGCGCAGTCCTTCGAACAGTTCGTCGGTGATCTCGCCCAAGCCGTAGTCGAAGACCGCGCCGATGATTCCGTCCTTCATCATCTGTTCCATCGCCAAACCGCCCGCGCCGACGGCGTGGAAGACGATCACCTCGTGACCGGCCTCGCGGAACAGGCGCAGCGCTTCCATCGCGCCGTCGGTGAGCACGCCGAGGTTCGTCATGCCGACCAGCGGGAGTTCGCTCTTCGCCGTCTGCAGCGTGACCGGCGAGTTCGCCATGCCGCACGCAGCACCGGCGGCACCGGCGAGGATCGTGCGCAGCAACGGGTTGAGCCCGAGGATGTCGCCGACCGACGGCATCATCACGATGTCCTTGATGCCCACGAACGCCGAGGTGTCGCCCGACGCGACGGTCGACACCATCAGCTTGGGGAAGCCGTAGGGCAGCGCCTGCATGACGGCCGTCGCGTTCGACGTGCCCTGCGTGCCGCCCAGCCCGATCACGGCGTGAACCCGTCCCTCCGACAAGAGAGAGGTGAGGATCTTCGTGGCGCCCGAGACCATCACGGGCGAGGCGGCCTGGCGGGTGGGGTCCTTCAGCAGCTCCGCGAGGGCGGTGCCACCCTCGGACGACACCTTCTCTTTGTCGACATCGGGGGCGATGGCCGGCTCGCCGACCACGCCCATGTCGATCAGTAGCGCCTGGCCGCCGCAGGCCTCGATCCGCTCGCGCAGGTAGCCGACCTCCTCGCCCTTGGTATCCAGTGTGGCAAGGACCGCGATCGTTCTCCTGCTCACGCGTCTGCGTCCGGCAGGGTCAGTGCCGCGAACTCCTTCGCCGTCGCCAGCACCGCGCGCTCGATCGGCAGGCGCTCGGTCGAGCTGCCCGTCCAGAAGCCGTGCCCGCTGGTGTGGTCGAGCATGAACTGGCCGTCCTCCGGCGTTTCGAGCGCCGCGCCGTGCGCGATCAGGATCGTCTCTGGCGAGATCTCGCGCACCTGCCGGTAGACCGCCTCGGTGCGCTCGGCCGTCTGCTCGATCGTCTCGCCGCTGTCGAAGCCGCGCATGCCGCCCTTGGTCGTGCCGGCGTGGAAGCAGAACACGTCGGGCTTCGCGCCCTCGGCGACCGCGAGGCTGTCCTCCTCGTCGAAGGCCAGCGCGACCGACACCATGTCCATCTCGCGCGCGAGCGCCAGCATCTCGATCTCGTTCTGGAAGGTGATGCCGCTCTTGGTCAGCACCGCGTACAGATTGCTGTCCTTGTCGACGTAGCTGATCGAAGGCCCGATGTTCGACACGGACATCACGCCCATGTCCTTGCAGCGCTGCAGCACCGTGTGCATGTCCTTCAGCGGATCGTTCGCGTTGAGGCAGGCGCACACGAAGGCCTCGCCCGTCATCGCCGGAAGGATGTCCTGCTCGGTGTAGTCGAGCGTCTGCGCGTTGCTGTCGAGGATCGGCCACATCATGGCCATCGTGCCCATGCCGTTGCTGCGCAGGCGCGCGCCGCTGAAGGTGTTCACGCAGTCGGCGCCGGCTTGTTCGAGCAGCTTGGCGACCAGGCCGCTGCCCGCGCTGGCGATGAACACGGGTTTGCGCGCGTCGACCTTCTTGCGCAGCTTGGCGAGGATCTCGGCGCGGGTCGTGCGGGGAACGATCACGGGCGGCCTCCGGAGGGCGACGTCGAGCGCACCGTTGTACCGTCTCGCCGCGCGATCACTCCATTTCGCAGATCACCGTCTCGACGCCGGCCGAGAGCGTCTTCGCTCCGGACTGCGAGATGACGGCCTGCGAATAGAAGGTGAGTCCCTCGAAGATCGGGTTGGCCGGCAGGGGCAGCGGCAGCAGGACCGAACCGCTGCCGCCGATCGTGAAGAAGAACGGTTCGACCACCGTGGGCAGCGAGACCAGGATCGATCCGCCCGCGTAGGGGATCACGTCCTGCCCGAGCGAGAAGAGCAGCGCGCCGGGCGCGAGCGACGGCCCCTGCACGATGAAGGAGAGCAGGTCGCCGGGGCCGGCGGGCGGCGGCGGCACCAGCACCAGGCCCGTGCCCGCGCCGTACGACTCCGAGCCGCACACGACGGTCGAACCCAGCGGCAACGACACCGTGTTGCCGATGGGGTCGGTGGCTTGCGCGCTCACGTCGATCTGCGCGCCGACCAGTCCCTCGGCCGTCGGCTGCGCGACGAGTTCGCCGCGATGCACGTTGCCGCCGACGTGCGGCATCGGCGCGGTGTCCGGGACGGTCGACGCGCCCTTTGCGACGTCCCACTCGAGCGTTGCCTGCACGTAGGTGATGCCGTCATCCACGATGCTGTCCTGGATGCCCGCACGCAGCACGAGTCCGTCGCCCGTTACGTCGTCGATCGTCACCAGCGACGGGAGCATCGAGGCGGCCAGCAGTCCGGGCGCCGTCGTGTCGGGCGCACCGATGTTCTTGTAGTAGCGGTTGCGGAACCCGGTCAGGACGGGGAACTCGCCCTGCGCGGAGACGACGTCGTACGCGCCGTCGCCGTCGAAGTCGGCCACGCCGAGGTCCAGCGTCGCGTCCAACGATTCCGTGAAGGCCAGGGCCTGCTGGACCAGGAACCCCGGACCGAAGGTGCCGGTGTTGACGAACAGCTTCTCCGGCGTCGGCCCGATCTGGAGCGTGCCCACCAGCACGTCGAGGTCGCCGTCGTCGTCGCTGTCGAGATAGACGTAGTCGTTCTCGTCGTCGTCATTGCTCCCGTGGAACACCGTGTTGTCGAGCGACATCGACAGCGAGGAGGTGTCGGCCAGCAGGTTCTGCACGCCGCCCGACTCGAAGATCGGCCCCGAGTTGATCAGCAGCCCGTCGATGTCCGAGTCGCCGTCGAGGTCGGCCCACTCGCTCTCGTAGGTGCCGAACGACGAGGCGTCCGTGGGCGGGATCGTGGTCAGGTCGAGCGTGAAGTTTGCCGCACCGTCGTTCAGGTACAGCTGCATGACGGGCGACTTGCCGTCGATGATCACGTCCAGGTCGAGGTCGCCGTCGATGTCGACCACCTTCGCGTTCTGCGCGCCCACCTTCAGCACGGCCGGGAAGGGCGCCTCGGCGTACACGCCCGCGCCGTCGTTGAGCAGCAGGCGCGCGAGGCCGCCCGGCGGGTTGAACGCATCGGGCCCTGCGTCGGGGAACACCAGGTCGATGTCGCCGTCGTCGTCGAAGTCGCCCCAGCCGACGTTGAAGGCGTTGAGGATCAGTACCGGCAGCCGGAAGGTCTGATCGACATACCGGTCGTTCGGCGTGTCCTTGATGAAGATGCGCTGCTGGTCGCCGAAGGCCGCGGCGAACACGAGGTCGTCGTCGCCGTCGCCGTTCACGTCGAACATCGCCACGTGCTTGCCGTGGATCTCGAAGCTCGGCGGGAAGTACTGGCTGGTGGCGTCGGCGAAGGTCGGCACGCCCTCGACGATGCCGGTGCCCAGGACCAGCGTTGGCGGCTTGGGCGTCGGGTCGCCATTCAGGTCGCCCGGAAACTGGTACCCCGACGCGTTCAGGAACAGCACGTCGAGCAGGCCGTCACCGTTCGCGTCGAGCGGTAGCGCGGTCTCGCTCCACAGGATCGGCCCCGGGATCAGCAGCGGCTGTTCGACGAATTGCTGCTGCGCGCGAACGGCGGAGATCGGAAGTGCGAAGAGCAGCAGGGCGGCGACGAGGCGGGGGCGGACTGCGGACATGGACGGGTCTCGGGGAACGGGGACGAGCGAGGCGGGCGGGAGACGGAGGGGGAGAGCCTCGGGGAGCGCCCGAATGTCGGCGCATTCGCCCGTCCCGTCAAGCCGACGAGCGCCTGGCGTGCATCGTCGCCCCGCGAATGTGTACCTTGGCCGACGATGATGCGCTGCACGAATCGTCCGGTTCCGGCCTCGCTCGCGCGCGCGAGCCTCCTCGCGGCTCTGCTGATCGGCACGTCCGGTTGCGAGAGCTACGTTCGCATGAACTCGTCGCCGACGACGCCGATCATCGTGAAGGCGCTGCCCAAGCCGCCGACCGTGGAAGCGCCGCGCGGCGCGCGCGCCGCGCCGCAGCCCCTGCCCGGCGCGGCGTACGAGGCTGGGTCCATCATCGAAGCGGTGCGCGCCGATCCGGTCGTGGTCGTGGAGACGTCCGAACCGCCGCCGCCGATCGAACCGATCGAGCCCCTCCGGCCCGTCCGGCCGGTCGAGCCGGTCGAAGTCGTCGTCCCGGTCCCGTCCGTCGCGCCGATCGAAGCGGTCGAGGTGATCGAGGTCGTGCCCACGCCCGAGCCCGTTGCTGTCGCGGCACCCGAACCCACGCCCGCACCGGCTCCGGCCCCTGCGCCCGTCGTCCGTGCCGACACCACGCCGCGACGCGGCGGCACGATCAGCGCCGACGGCGTCCCCGGCATCCGCTACACCGGCGGCGGCGGGGCGGGCGCCGGGCTGCACGTCGTGCTCATCGCGGGCGACGAGGAGTACCGCAGCGAGGAGTCGCTGCCGATGCTCGCGCGCATCCTCTCGGCGCACCACGGATTCGAGACGACCGTGCTGTTCGCCACGAACCCGGAGACGGGCGAGATCGACCCCGAGGAGAGCAGCCACATCCCCGGCCTGTCGGTGCTGGACGAGGCTGACATGCTCGTGCTGTTCACGCGCTTCCGCCGCCTGCCCGACCACGAGATGGCGCACATCGTGCGCTACGTCGAGAGCGGCAAGCCGATCCTCGGCATCCGCACCGCCACGCACGCCTTCGCCTACGAGGCGGAAAGCGGCAGTCGCTACGAGCACTGGACCTGGAACGCGCCGGCCGGTTCGCACTGGCCCGGCGGCTTCGGGCGCGAGGTGCTGGGCGAGACCTGGGTGAACCACCACGGGCACCACGGGCACCAGAGCACGCGCGGCGTGACCGCGCCGGGCATGGGCGAGCACCCGATCCTGCGCGGAGTGTCCGACGTGTGGGGACCGACCGACGTGTACGGCATCCGCGACCTGCCGATCGACGCGACCGTGCTGCTCGAGGGCGAGGTGCTCGCGGGCATGGCGCCGGACGATCTCGCCATGACCGCCGGGCAGAACGATCCGCGCATGCCGCTGGTGTGGGCGCGCGAGCGGCCGCTCGGCGGCTATCACGAGTACACCAAGGTGAGGGGGCCGCGGCAGCGCATCGTCTGCTCGACAATCGGTGCTTCGGTGGACCTCGCCAACGAGGGCCTGCGCCGGCTGTTCGTGAACGCCGTGCTCTGGTGCGTCGAGCGCGAGGAGGAGATCCCCGAGCGCGCGAACGTGTCGCTGGTCGGCGACTACCGTCCGACCATGTTCGGCTTCGGCAGCCACCGTCGCGGCGTGCGCCCCGGCGACATGGCGCCGATGACCTCGCCCATCGGCGGCGGCAACTGACGCACGCGGTTCAGTCGGTCTCGCGCAGCGACTCGAGGTAGGCGACGAGGTCGAGGATCTCGGCGCGCGTGAACGTCGAGAGCAGACCCTCGGGCATGGCCGAGAGTTGGCTCGTCCAGCGGTCGGCGATCCGGCTCTTCTCGAAGGTGGTCACGACGTCGTCGAGGTAGGGGTTGGTGCGCACCGACACCTCGCGGCTGTTCTCCGCCATGACGCGGCCGCTGTGCACCTGGCCGCCCTTGATCACGAAGACCTCGCTTTCGTAGTCCTCGAGCAGCACGGCTGACGGGTCGAGGATCTGCGTCAGCAACTCCTCGCGCCCGTAGCGCGGGATGACCTCGGACAAGGGGGGGCCGGTGCGTCCGCCCTCGCCGCCGACGTAGTGGCACTTGAGGCAGGAGCCCGCCTCGAAGACCTCGCGGCCGTTCGCGGCGGACGCCTCGTCCACGCCGCCGAGTCCGGCGATGAAGTCGTCGGGGGTCCAGTTGCGCACGAAGGAGCGCTTCTCGGGCGGCACGGCGTCCACGCCCCCGACACGCGGCGGCGCGGCGGCCTCGGCCGACTCGGCGGCCAGCGCGGCTTCCACGTCGAGCACCACGTGCATCACGCCGTTCATGCGGATCCAGTGTCCGGGGAAGGTGCACACGTAGGGATGGTCGCCCTGGTCGTCCGGCGCAACGAAGCGAATCGTCTGCGACTCGCCGGGCTGGAGCAGCCGCGTGGACCACAGCACCTCGGGCAGGTCGGGCACGTAGCCGCGGTCCCACGCGTCGGGGTCCTTGCTCATGGCTTCGCCGGCGAGGCCGACCTTTGCCAACGCGCCCGGCACGGTGACGATCAGGTTGTGCGGCATGATGTCGGTGTTGTCGAACACCAGCTCGACGCCCTGTCCGGCCAGCACGGTGAACTCGGTGCGGTCGTACATCAGCGAGTCGCGCACGGGGCGGATCACGATCACCTGCGGACCGAGCGGGCGGCGCGCCACGCGCAGCACGCGTCCGGTTTCCTCGTCGAGGTGCGCGATCATCCGGTCGGCGAGCGCGAGCACGTCGCGGCCCGCTTCGCTCTCGAAGTCGCCCGGCAGCAGCTTCATGAACAGGCCGGTCGTGACCTGCATCGCCATGTGCAGGTCGTCGTCCGACCAGCGCTCCATCGGGATGCCGGCGAGGGCCTCGACCACCGCCGGCCGCAGGTCGTCGTCGTCCAGGCGCTCGACGAGCGTGCGTACCGCGACGTCCTGGTGCACGCCGAGCGCGGCCAGGCAGCGCGCGGCGGCGCGACGCACGCGCAGCACCGGGTCGCCCATCTCCAGCACGGCGGACACCTGCGGCGCGCGCTGATCGTGCACCTCGAACACGGTGCGACGCTGGCCGTCGAGCACGCGCAGCGTGTAGCCGTCGAGCCGCGAGACCCAACGCCCGTCGCCCTCGGTGCGGTTCCAGATCATGACCGCGTCGATCGGGCGCTCGGCGCCGAGATCCAGTTCCCACCAGGGGTTCGGGCGGTCCTCGACCGTGTGTGTCTGGCCGCCGTCGCCGTAGACGCCGCTGGTGTTGCCGTCCATGGCGCGCTCTGCCACACCGCCCCAGTTGGTCGTGGATTGGCTGGCGGCCGCGTCGAGCGCGATGTTGAACCCGCCCGAGAACACCGCGACCTCGGCCAGCGTGAGCGTGCGCTTCGCGCCGGGCAGTTCGATGCGAACGTAGCGGCCCTGCGTGCCTTGCGCCGCGGTGGCCTGCACCATCAAATCGCGCGGCACCTCATCCAGCACCGGCAGCACCTGGAAGAACATCGAGCGCGCCAGGTTCTCGTCGTCCAGCAGCGCGGCCGCGTCGAGCAGGTCGCCCAGCGCGCCGAGCGACGTCAGCGCCTCGTTCCAGGCCGGCTCGACCGAGCCGTCGCTGCGAACGCGCGCCACGGTGGCGAGCTTGCGCGTGGCCGCGCGTCGGCCGTCCGTCGAGAGCTCGCGCAGGGCCGGTGACAGCAACTCGAGCTCGGGGCGTGGCAGCACGTCCAGCGTCGAGAACAGCCCCGAGAGCAGGTGGTCGGCGTGGTCGTTCGGCCGGTCGTCCGCGCGATGGATGGCGGCGATGAGTTCGCCTGCGAAGGAGCTGCCGCGCAGGTCGGTGAGGTCGGCGAGCGCGGAGGCGTACTGCACGTCGCTCAGCCCGTGGCGCGAGAGCATCTCGAGCGCCCGCGCCTCGCTGCGCTGCACACCGGCCAACTCCTCGGTGTCGAGGCGGGCGATCGCCCAGGCCAGGCCCGCATGGTTTCGCTGCGCGAAGGGCTCGCCGCCGGCCAGCGCCGCGCGCCAGTACGGCTTCAGCGTGGCCATGGTCTCGCGCAGCGCGTAGTCCAGGAAGCGGTCCATCGGCGCGTCGAGCACCGAAAGCGCAATCTCGGCGGCGGCGGCGGACTCCATGAAGCTCAGCGCGACCAGCGCCTCGAGACGCACGCGCGGGCTCTCGTCGGAGATCGCGGTCTGCAGCCGGGTGAGCGGTTGCGCGACCTGCCGCCGCATCTGGCGCACGACGCGCACCGCCGCGGCACGGGCGCGCGGGTCAGGCGACTCCAGCACCGTGACGAGCAGCCGCTCGTGCACCACGCCGTGTTGCTGCAGGGTCCACAACGCCTCGAGCTTGTGATGCTCGTACTCGGGGTCGCTCTGGTCGAGCTTCTTCTGCCACTGGTTGACCGCGTTCAGGACCAGCCGTCCGTCGTGGCGCGACAACTCGATGCGCGCGCGGTAGCGCACGCGGTCCTCGGGGTGCTTCAGCAGGTCGAGCAGTTCGTGCATGGGGCGGTCCGCAATCACCGCCGGCTCGGACAAATCGCGAGCCGGATACGTGACGCGGTACACGCGCCCGTGACTGTGGTCGCGGCTTGGGTCGCGCAGGTGGTGCTGCATGTGCCCGATGAGCGGGTTCTGCCAGTCGAGGAAGTAGATCGCGCCGTCGGGACCCATCTCGATGTCCACCGGGCGGAAGTTGCTCTCGGCGCTGTGCACGACGGGATCGACCTCGACCGCGCCGAAACCCGAGCCGGCGTCCTCGAGCCGGTACGCGAAGATGCCCTGGAAGCCGATCACGTTCGCGATCAGGTACTCGCCCTGCATCGCGTCGGGGAAGTGCGCGCTGGAGAGGATCTCGGTCGCTGCGGAGGGCCGGCTGCGCTGGTCGAAGAAGCGGAAGTAGCCGCCGTGCTTGCGGCCCTGCTCGACGTGTCCGCTGAACGGCAACGCGTAGTAGTTGTCGTTGCCCGTGCCGTCGGTGACGAAGTCCTGTCCCCAGCGGTCGAACACGTGGCCGTGCGGGTTGAGGAAGCCGTAGGGAACGTAGCGCTCGACGCGCCAGGTGCGCGGCTCGAAGCGCCACACGCAGCCGTCGCGGTTGCGCACCGGCCCGTGCGCCGTCTCGACCTGCGACTGGTGGAAGATGCCCTCCTGGAAGTAGAGCGCGCCGTCCGGTCCCATCACGAAGCTGTTGGCGGAGTGGTGCGTGTCGGCCGACGACAGGCCGTGCAGCACGCGCTCCTTCACGTCGGCCACGTCGTCGCCGTCGGTGTCCTTCAGGAACAACAGGTCGGGCGCGTTGGCGACGAACACGCCGCCGTTCCAGAACTCGAAGCCGGTCGGGTTGTGCAGGCCGTCGGCGAAGACGGTCAACTCGTCGGCCTCGCCGTCGCCGTCGGTGTCCTCCAGGATCACCAGCTTGTCGTTCATCGGCTGGTCGGGCTTCCAGTGCGGGTACGTCGGCCAGACCGCGACCCACAACCGACCGCGCGCGTCCCACGACATCTGCACGGGGTTGGCCAGCTCGGGGAAGCGCTTCTCGCCGGCGAACAGGCTCACCTCCATGCCCTCGGCGGGTGTCATGAAGTTCGTGCCCATGCTGTCGCCGACGAAGAAGTGTCCGCCGCCGGGCGCGTCGCCGGGCCGGTTGGTGACGACCGGGATCAGCGCGGGCGTGCCATCGAGCGACATGATGTGCTCGCCGCGCGCGATGCCGGCGATGCGACGGTCGCCCTGCGCCGCCATCGCGTCCAGCACCTCCATCTCGCGCTGCAGAACGTCGCGGTTGGTGACGCCGTCGGTGTAGGCGAGCGAGCTGCGCCCGCCGTAGACGTTGTAGCCGTCCGTCGCCCGGTAGCGGTTGAACCAGAGGTGGTTCTTCTCCAGCACCGCCTGGCGAAGGGCTTCGAGCCGCTCGGCGTCGGGCCGCGCGCCATTGTTGCGCGCGAACATCTCGGCCTCGATCACCTCGGCCAGCACCTCGTTGCCGCGTTCGGTCAGGTGCACGCCGTTCATGCTGAGCGCGTCTGGGTCTCCGATGCCTGCCCAGGCTCGCGGCCTGCCGCGTGCCTCGCGCCGGGCCTCGTCGAAGCGCGCGAGCATCGGGTGGAACAGGTCGACGAACGGCACGTCGGCCGCGTCGGCCGCGTCGGCCATGGCCTCGACGTAGGGATGCAGCCGGTCGTTGCCGGCGGCCGCGTCGGGCAGCAGCGAGTCGCGCAGCGTCTCGTACGGCGTGGGCGAGAACAGCACCAGGCGCAGCGGCGCACCGTCGGGCGAGCGCAGTCCGCGCACGTGCCTGATGAAGTCCGACAGGTCGGCGCGGAACGCGCCCAACCCTTCGTCCCCTGCGAACGACTCGTTGAACCCGAAGAACGCGAAGACGACGTCGGCGCCGGTGCGCTCCAGCCACTCGTCGCGGCTGCCGAAGCCCGCGGTGCGTTGCGCGACCGTCAGCTCGTCGGCCGAGAAGCCCAGGTTGCGGAAGGAGAGACCCAGCGAGGGGAAGCGCTCAGCCAGCCGCGCCTCGAGCCAGCCGTGATGCTGCATGCGCTCGGCCAGCGCGCCGCCGACCAGGCTGATCATGTCGCCGTCGCGCAGTTCGATCGTGCCGCGGGTCAACCGTTCGTGCGGGAAAGCGTGCGGTTCGGGCGCGCTGCGCGCGGCGTGGGCCGCGCCGACCGGCGGCTGCTGCACGGGCGCCTCGGGGCGCGGACCGCACGCGGCCAGCAGCAGGGCGGCTGCGGCGAGGCATCGTGCTGATGTCATCGGACCTGGAACCCCGGGGACGATCGCGTTCAGAGTCTGCGAGCGTACCGTCTGGCCCGCATCACACGCCGCCCTCTCGCCCGATTCCTTGCCGGCGAAAACCGCTGTGTCCGGCGCGGCACCGGAGGGTCAGGGAGCGGTGGCGCGCAGCAGGTTCGAGGCTGTGAAAGATCCTGCCGGGGTGGGATCGGGGAACCACGCCTGCATGTAGGCCGTCGCCCCGGGTCCTGCCACCGTCGGCCAGCGAAACGCGAACTCCAGGCCGCCGTGTGCGTCCGTCCACAGGTTTGGGATCACGGCATCCGGCATGGGCCCGAGCGTGTGGCCCGGGAGCGGTAGTCCGAAGGCGCTGCTGCTCACGGCTATCGCGACCGGCACGCCCGGCGCATCAGTGCGAATCTGCAGGAGCACCTCCTCGCCAGGCAGGAGCGTGCCCAGACCGGAGAGCCTCGGAGAGCCCGCGGCGCCGGTGAGGCCGCCGCCGAGGTCGGTCCAGCTCGAGCCGTGCAGGCGGAGCAGCCACACGGCGCCCTTCTTCGGTGCGCCGAAGCCCAGCGCGTCCTCGTCCGCGCCGACGGCGAGATCCACGACACCGTTCCCGTCGATGTCTCCCAGCGTCGCGAGGCCTTCGCCGAAGCCGTTGCCGTCGGCGAGCACGCCTTGGAAGTTGCCGTGCTTGTCGCTGATCTTCTGGTGGCTCTTGACCATGCCGTTCTTGCGCAGGAACAGGATGTACACCGCGCCGCGGGAGTATCCGATGGTGCCGGGGTCGCTGTCGTTGTCGAAGGGCGAACCGACGGCGAGGTCGCGCACGCCGTCGTGGTCGAGGTCGCCCAGCCCGGCCAGCGCATTGCCGAACAGCACGATGGATCCCAGGGAGCCGGTGAAGCCGCCGTGCGCGTCGTTGATCTTCTGCGTGTGCCGCACGCTCCCGTCGGCCTTCAGGAACAGCACGTAGACCGCGCCGTGGGCGGTTCCCAGGTCGCTGTCGTTGGGTGCGCCCACCGCGAGGTCGGGGCGGCCGTCACCGTCGAGGTCGCCCAGCGCTGCGAGCGCCAGGCCGAAGAAGTCCAGGTCGTCCAGCTCGGCCCGCAGGTTGCCCGACGTGTCGCTGATCTTGGCGTGCGACTTGACGCTTCCGTCGGGCGCCATGAAGAGCACGAAGACGGCGCCGCGGTTGAAGCCGCCGTCGTCGTCGTTGCGGTTGGTGACTGCCAGGTCCGGGATGTGGTCCCCGTCCAGGTCGCCGAGCAGCGCGATCACCGAGCCGAACCAATCGGTGTCGTCGAGCGTCCCCGTGAACCCGCCCTGCGTGTCGCTGATCTTCGTCTCCGACTTCACCGTGCCGTCGGCGTGGAGCATCAGCAGGTAGACAGCGCCGCGATCGCTGCCGCCGTCATCGTCGCCCGAGGCGCCGACGGCGAGGTCGGGCACGCCGTCCGCGTTCCAGTCGCCCAAGGGCGCGATCGCGGCGCCGAAGTTGTCCCAGTCTTCGATCGGTGAGAGCAGCCCGCCGGCGGCGCCGCTGATCTTCTGCCAATCGCGCACGGTGCCGTCGCCCTGCATGAACAGGATCCAGACCGCACCCCGCCAGTTGCCGCCCTCGGGGGCGAAGGGGGCGGTCACGGCGAGGTCGTCGATGCCGTCTCCGTCCACGTCCCCGAGCAAGGCGAGATCCTGGCCGAACTGATCACCCTCATCGATCGTGCCGAAGAATCCGCCCTGGTACTCGCCGAGCTTCACGTGCGAGACGACTTCGCCCGGCATGGTCGGCGCGAGTTGGGCGCTGGCGTGCGTGGCGAGGAGAAGAAGCGCGGCGGCGAGCGCACTGCGGCAGCACGAGAGGACGATCGGGCGACGTGCGTTGATCAAGGCAACCCTCTCCAAACCGGTTCGCGCTCCTCCTCGTGGGTCAGTCCACCGGATGACTGCACCCAGATCGGGGACGACGGCTTTCCTCGAACCCGGCTGACAGGTCCGGCGGATCGAAGCCGTCGTGAACGCAAAGCGTGTTGCCGTCGGACGAACCGCTTCCTATGAGCGCTCCTCGAACGGCCACCGGAACTCCCCGAGGTGCTGTCATGACCGGATGTCGAGTCACGCCGCGCGGTGCTTCCTCTTCGCGGACGTTCCCTCGGGCCACCCTTGCGGCGGCTTCCCTCGCGGCGGCTCTGCTCGCTGCCTGGAGCGATGCCCCTGCCGCAACGGCGCCTCCCGCTCCTCGCGCACCGATCGTGCGCGAAGGCTGCAAGCCGCTCGCTCCGATCGACGTGAGCTTCACGACGAGCCAGAGGGTTGCGGGCCGGGTCGATCTGGAACTGTCCATCTCGCCGCGCCGTCCACTCGAGGATGTGCGCTGGCAGCTCGAGTTGCACGGAACCCTGGCCGTGCTGGGGGGAGAGACCTCCGGCGTCCTCGACGCGGACTCGGCGAGCGCCGCCATCACCCTGCTGGCTCCCGAGGACGGCGTGCACAAGACAGCCGAACTTCACGTCAGCGGCATCATGGAGGGGTCGGACGGGAGCGCGGTGCGCTTCGACGAGCCGATCGCCACCAGCCGCATGCTCGAGTGGGATCGGCCGGAGTCCTTCACCCCGCAGGTGATGGTTCCCGACGCGTTGACCGGCGAGTCGCGTGCCGTGAGCGTGGTTCCGTCCTCCTGGCGGTCCGGCTCCGACGCCGTGGCCTCGTTGCCAGAGACATCCGACGGCTCGGCCGAGGGCGCGGGCAGCTTCCTGGTCACCGGCACCTTCCTCTACGAGGACAAGGGCTGGGCCTACGGCGGCTGGTCGGGCGTCGATCCGGTGCTGCCCGTCCGTCGCGCCGATGTCACGGTCGTCGATGACCTCACCGGGACCGTGCTGGGCTCCGGTTCGACGGACCAGAACGGTGCCTTCGCCGTGGCCTGCACGGCGAGCGGGCCCGTGGACATCGTGGTGATGTGCGAGTGTGACTCGGGTCTGGACACCTCGTTCCAGCGCATTCGCGTGACGCCGTACAGCAACATCGACTACGCCGTGATCGGCCCGGTGTTCCAGGCGCACGACTCGACCTCGGACCTGGACGTGGGCACGGTCACCGCGCTGAAGATGCTGGTCGGGCTCAATGAGTCGAACCCGTTCAACATCTTCGACGTCTCGGTGGATGCCTGGGAGTACCTGCTGGGCCCCGACCTGCAGGCTGGCCTTGCGCCCGACGTCATCAAGCACATCTATCCCAATGGCCCGAAGACCTGGGCCAACCCCACTGGCGGGTGGATCGGCGACGACGACGGTTACGACGACGCGGTGATCCTGCACGAGGTAGGTCACGTCGCCCAATTCCAGTACAGCGACCTCGACACCTTGGGGGCTTCGCACACCTTCGGCCAATCCGACCAGGACCCGCGCACCTCGTTCACCGAGGGCTACGCGACGTTCTTCGCCGGCATGGTCCTGGAGCAGTTGGGGCGACGGCCCATGTACGTGGACAGCAAAGGGTCGGTGCAGAACAAGGGCTGGCAGCTGCGGATGCAACACGAGACGGCACAGCCGTACACCGCGGGAACCAAGGGCGCCGCCGACGAGACCGCCGTCGCCTGCATGCTGTTCGACCTGCACGACGACACGCTCACGCCCGACGCCACGCCCGGGGTGGACGACGATCCGTTCGACGGCAGCGTGCTGGTGGAGGGCAAGGAGCCCGCGGCGGCGTTCTGGGAGGTGTTCATCGGGCCGGTGAAGGAGGCCTTCCTCAACACGCACAACGACACCTGGGACGGTTGGATCGCCACGCACACGATCGACCCGCAGGACGACCTGTTGCAGCAGGTGCTCACGTCCTTCGAGCAGAACTTCTTCGAGGACGCCCAGGAACCGGACGACAACCCGCTGCTCGCGGCGCCCACGCCTCCGTCGGCGACGTCGATGTGGCACGGTCCCTTCACGCTGTACCGGACGGACGACGTCTCCCTCGCACCGGGCATCGGTGACGCCGACTGGTTCGCCCACGACCTCGTGCAGGGATCGGTGGTCAACTTCCAGACGCGCTACCCCGGTGACTCCCCGGACGCCGACACCCAGGCGGACCCGATGATCGAGATCTTCACGCCGCTGAACGAACTGGTCTTCTTCGACAACGACTCTGGCAAGGGCCGCAACGCCAAGGTGACCAACTTCCCTGTCTGGCAGACAGGTACGTGGAGGACTCGCGTCACGTCGCAGAACTCGCTGCTGCGTCGCTACGGCAGCTACGAGTACAGCGTGCTGTACGTGTTCGAGAACCATCTGCCCGTCATCGATGCCGGCCCGATCGCCTCGCCGGTCGAAATCAAGGACGACGAGACCACCATGCTGAGCGCCGTCGCGAGCGACGTGGACGCGGGGCAGGTGCTCAGCTACGGCTGGGCCCCCCTGGACGGCGGGAGCATCGTCGGCACGGGTTCCTCCGTGACCTTCGTGCCGCCCGTCGTGTCGGTGGCGACGAACGTGCAAGTGCAGCTGACGGTGCTCGATGACCTGGGTGCGGCATCGGATCCCGCGATCGTGCAGTTGCTCGTCCAGCCGAGCGTGGGCGGCGTCTGCAGCGAGGTTGCGACGGCGACGATGGGTGGGCACGGCAAGGCCGGCCTGTTCGGCGTGCCGATCCTCGAGCCGATCGGCATCCCGATCGTGCCCTCCAAGCAGTTCGCCTTGCGTGTCGGCAACGCGCACCCCGGCCTCTCGGGGGTTCTCGTCCTGGGGTTCGGCATGCTCGGCGCCCCCTTCGACGAGGGCACGCTGTATCCCTTGCCCGACATCCAGGTCCCGCTGACGGTGGATGCCGGTGGCGGCGCCGTGGTCCCCTTCGTGTTGCCTTCGATTCCGGGACTGTGCGGCATGGAGATCGTGGCGCAGGCACTCATGGTCGCCGACCCGGGCGCGGCCGGGTCCAAGCAGACCGCACAGACCAACTTCGTCGCGCTGACGCTCGGCGACTGACTCACGCCGGCTTCCGCGCCACGGCAACGAACCAGTGGCGCGCCAGGGGGGCGCGCCACGGAGGCGCCACCGGATCCGCAGGTCACGCGGGCACGGTCCTCTGGTGAGATGAACCTCGTGACGCGCGCATCTCGCGCGCGCCGATCGATCCCACATGCCAGCAGGAGTGGACCTGTGATGAACACCAGCCTGGCGACGCTCGGCGTTGCCGTGCTCGCTCTCGTCCCCATGATCGCGGAGCCACGCACGATGAATGACACCCCGGGTCCCCCTGCCGCCGCCGGCGTCGGCGAGTTGGTCCGCTCCGTCTACGAGCTCGTCTCCTTCCCGGTCGGCACCGTGCCCGACTGGGACGCGCTGCGCGCGACCATGCTCGAGGACGCGCTCATCGTGCAGCCGCTGCCCGGTGGGAAGAACGTGCACACGCTCACCGTGGATGGCTTCGTGCAGCTCTTCATCGACGACATCGAGGAGCACAAGCTCAGCGAGAAGGGCTTCCACGAGACCGTCATCTCGGTGGAGACCAGCACCTTCGGCAACATCGCGCACGCCTACGTCGTGTTCGAGGTGGCCGTCGGAGGTTCAGACCGGCGGAATCGCGGCCTCGACAGCTTTCAGTTGGTGCGCAAGGACGGCATCTGGAAGATCGCGTCCATCGCCACGCAGTTCGAGCGTGCGGGCCGCCCGCTCACGAAGCGTTTCCTGGAGCCCGCCGCGCGCTGAACACCGGCGAGCCGGGGAGGATCGCCATGACGTCCGACATCGAGCAGCGACTCTCAGCCGTCGAGGACGCGCTGGAAATGCTGCAACAGGAACGGGCGGACCAGGTCGCCCGCAACCGTCGCGCGAGCACGATCCGCATCATCGCGTTCATCGCGCTGGGCGCGCTCTATTACTTCTACGTGAGCCAGAGCCTGAGCGGGTTGTAGCCGGTCAGCTCCTGCCGTGCGTCAGCAGCCAGAGCCCGCCGAGGGTCAGGCCCGCCACGCCGGAAAGCCACAGCACACCGTGCACGAAGTAGGGCACCACCATCAGGAACACGCCCGCGCCGAACTGCGGGGGGCGTGCGGCCCGCTTCCCGTACATGAACAGCACCATGCCGACGAGGCTGACGACGATCCCGGCCAGGAACGCGGGCGAGGTGAGGTCGATCTCGGGCATCCCGTCTCCATCGACCGCGGCGGGGCACATCTTCAGTCGCGGTCCGGGCCGGTTGCGTGGGGCGGGTTCCACGGCCGATCATGCCCTTCATGAACGATCTCCTCGCGACCATGTCGGCCCACCGCTCGGTGCGCGCCTTCCTCGACACGCCGGTCCCCGACGAGCACATCCGTGCCGCGGTGGAGGCCGCGCGCATGGCGGCCACGTCGAGCTGGATCCAGGCCTACGCGCTGCTGCAGGTGACCGACCCGGACGAGCGCAGCACGCTCGCCGAGCTGACCGGCGGCCAGCCGCAGGTGAGCGGCGCCGGCGCGTTCTTCGCTGTCTGCGCGGACAGCCGTCGCCACCGCCTCGTCTCCGACAAGCTGGGCAAGCCCTACGTCGACAACCTCGAGACGTTCATGCTGGCGGTGATCGACGCGACGCTCTTCGCGCAGAACCTCAACCTGGCCTTCGAGTCGATGGGCTACGGCACTTGCTTCATCGGCGGCCTGCGCTCGCGGTTGCCCGAGGTGGACGCGCTGCTGGAGATTCCGCACGGCGTGATGCCGCTGTTCGGCCTGTGCGTCGGCGTGCCCGACCCGGAGCAGCCGACCGCCACGCGCCCGCGCCTGCCCGCCGAGGCGATCTGGATGAAGGACCGCTACCTCGACGACGACGCGCTGATGTCGTTGATCGATGCGCACGACGCCGACGCCGCCGAGCACTACACCGCGCGCGGACTGCCCGGCCGCAGCTGGACCGGCGGCCTGTGGCGCAAGTACGCGAAGCCCATGCGCGAGCACCTGTTCGACTACTACACCGGCAAGGGCGCTTCGCTCACGTGATCGGGCTCACCTGATCGGGCGCGCGGCCGGCGGTCACTTGCGCTTGGAGAGCCACTCCAACGCGGCCTGCACGTTGCCGAGATGGTTCTTGCCGAAGCCGTGACCGCCGTCGATCAGGTCGAGCTTCACGCGCGCGCCGGCGTCGTCGAGCTGCTCGGCGGCCTGTTCGGCCCAGCGCGGCTCGGTGACCGTGTCGTCCTTGCCCTGCTGCAGGTAGAAGCGCCGGTTGCGCGCGCGCGCGAGGTCCAGGCGCTCGGGGCGGTACACGGATGAGTTGATGTAGGCGCCGTCGTAGCGCGCGTCCTTCTCCAGCGCGGCCGCGTAGACCGCCGGCCCTGAGCTGGACCAGCCCCACAGGAAGGTCTTGTCGATGCGCACGACGCCGAGCTTGCGCACGTCGGCGTAGACGTCGTGGATCAGCAGCTCGGTCGGGAACTCCGCCTCCGGGAAGCGCTCCATCCACCAGGCGCTGACCCAGGTGATGCTCTCGGCTTGCTTCTCGCTCCACTGCGGCGCGGAGATCACGGCGAAGACGTAGTCGCCGTGCATCTGCCGCGCGAGACCCATCAGCCAGGGCAGATACCCCGGCGCCTGGCCGCTGCCGCCCGGGAGGACGAGGACGAGCTTCCTGTGCTCGGAGCGATTCAGCGAGCGCGAGGCGACGAGGTAGAAGGTGCGCCGCTCGTCGTCGCCGACCTGGTGTTCCGTGGCCACGACCAGGTCGCGCAGTTTGCCGGCGGACTCGTCGTAGTGCTTGCGCCGGCTGCGGTCGTTGCGCTTCTTGTCCGAGTAGGTCTTCTCGACCGCATCGATCAGCGGGCCCAGGCGCTCGATCGACTTCTCCGCGTGGTAACGCGACTCCCACCAGTCGAGGTAGAAGAAGGTGAAGGGGTCGTCGTCCGCGAAACGCCCCAGCGCGAAGTGCTCGGCCTGCTCGACGCCTGCGCTCTCCCACATCCAGGACGCCGCCGTGTTGACCAGGTGCTGGTAGCTGCTGTGCAGGTGGGGCTCGGCGTAATCCTCGTCCGGGTAGGCCTCCAGCGCGGATCGCATCGCGCCCGCCGCCTCGGCGCGCGCGCCGTGGTCCCACAGCATCTGGGCCAGGAGCGCTTGGATGCGCCACTGGAAGTGCGGATCCTTTCGGCGTTGTCCGACCCGCGCGCGCACCAGCTCGATCGCCTCCGCGAATTGCTCGGTCGTCGGCTCGAACTCGGCACGCACCTCGTCGTAGGCGGTCGCGAAGGTCTTCTTGTCGCGCCACACGTAGTCGGAGATCGAGCGCCCTTCCAGCGCGGCCCAGACGACGTCGATCTGTTCGTCGAGTCGCGTGGCGAAGGTCGCGTCCTGCGCCGGTGCCGCGGTGCACAGCAGCAGCCATGTCGCGAAACCCAACACGCCGTTCCTCGTCGTCGCCGAAACCATGGCGCGCATGGTAGCGCCGCGGGGTGCGAGCGTGACCCCGGCGTCAGGTTCGGCGCGCGAACGTCGCGCGATTGTCATGAGGGCAGCGCGACGATCGCGATAGAATTGGCGCTTCGAAGCCCATGCACCCGTGACGAGGCTCCGCCTCGTCCGGAGTGGCGTTCGCGGTTGCAGGCGATGGAGGCAGGCCATGCAACGCATCACGCGACGTCAGGCGATCCGGTCGCTCCGACGGTGTTTCCTGCGAATCACCGACGAACAGCATTCGATGTGCGCGGTGGCAGATCGCCTCGGCATCTACTGCGGCGGCTTCGGCAGCTTCAGCCTCGATGAGTTGAAGCATCGCTACTACTGGGTCGCGCACGAGCATCCCGACATCGCGCGCGACGAACTGGAGCGCAAGGCGAACGTCTGGCAGCTCGGGCGCCAAGACATGCTGGGCACGAAGCTCTGCTGCGACAGCCAGGCCATCGAGCACGACACCTGCCGCGGCTGGGACGAGCACAACGACGAGGATCTCGCGCGCTGGGTGCGCGAGTTCACCGGCGATGAGGTGGAGATCGACAGCGAGACGGCGTCGTCCGGGCGATCCTGCCCACCTGGGGGCACACGTCCCGGCTTGGCTGGCGTCGCGGGGTGACCGTCCTCCAGAATGGGGCGCATGCGCTCCCTCTCCCGTCCGGGTGGCCGCTTCGGGCCGACTCCGTCCGCCGGCCGTTCGTGCCGACTGCTGCCGATCGTGTTCGGCCTGGCCCTGGGCCTCGCCGCGTGCGGTGACGAGGTGATCGAGGCGGAGGTCCTCCCGAACACGGCCGACGCTGTCGCGACCGGGGACGCGTCCGACGAAGAGGCCGAAGCACCCCGTCCGTCCGGCCTGCTGGTGCACGAGCCCGGCACCTTCGATGGATACACGCTGATCACGCCGCTGAACAGCATGGAAGCGCACCTGGTCGACATGGCCGGCGAGATCGTGCACACCTGGACGACGGAGTACGCGCCGGCCGGCGGAATCTACCTGCTCGACGACGGCTACCTCTTGCGCTGCGGCCGCGTCGAGGACATCCCCGGCTTCCACGGCGGCGGCATCGGCGGCGTGATCCAGAAGCTCGACTGGGACAGCAACGTCGTCTGGGAGTACCACGTGGCCAGCGACCGGCTGCGCCAACACCACGACATCGAGCCGATGCCGAACGGCAACGTGCTGCTCATCGCGTGGGAGCTGATCTCGGCGGAGGAAGCGATAGCGCACGGCCGCGACCCCGCGCAGGTGGGCGACGAGGGTTTCTGGCCCGACATCGTGCAGGAGGTCCGCCCGGTCGGCCCGACCGGCGGCGAGGTCGTCTGGGAATGGCGCGCGTGGGACCACATCGTGCAGGACCGCGACCCGGACCTGCCGGGCTACGGCTTGATCCCGCGCTATCCCGGCCACATCGACATCAACTTCGACCACCGATACCGCGAGCCCGAGCTGTCCGAGGAGGAGAAGCTGCGCCGCAAGGAGCTGGAGGAGCAGATGGCCGCGCTCGGCTACGTGGGCGGCACGCCGGCCGACGCGCCGCCGCGCGGCCCGCCTCCGGGTCCCGATGGTCGTCGCGGTCCACCACCCGGTGCGCCCGGCGGGGACGCGCCCCGCGAGCGCCCGCGCCAGCGGCCCGACTGGATGCACACGAACAGCATCGCCTATTCGCCCGAGCACGACCTGATCGCGCTCAGCTCGCCGCGCATGAACGAGGTGTTCATCATCGACCACTCGACCACGATGGCCGAGGCGGCTGAGGGCAGCGGCTATCGGCAGTGGAAGACCGACGTTCCCCGGATCTGGAGGGGCGGCGGCGGCCGGTACAAAAAGAGCGGCGACATCCTTTGGCGCTGGGGCAACCCGCGCAACGTCGGCGAGGGCGGTGCCGAGGACCAGGCGATGTTCTTCCAGCACGACGCGACCTTCCTGATCGGCGAGAACAGGCTGTCACTGCTCGTGTTCAACAACGGGCGCGGGCGGCCGGACGGCGACTGGTCGTCGGTGGACGAGCTGGTGCTGCCGTTCGACTCGAGGGACGGCTTCCGTCCGGCCCGGCAGCTCGACCCGCCGCGCCCCGTCTGGACCTACGCCGACAAGGACGGCTTCCTCTCGGAGTTCATCTCGGGCGCGCAGCGGCTGCCGAACGGCAACACGCTGATCTGCTCGGGCAAGAACGGCCGCGTGTTCGAGGTCACCAGCGAAGGCGAGATCCTGTGGGATTGGTGGAGCCCGCTGGGCGGTGAGATCGAGCCCAGCGAGCAGGGCGGCAACGCGCCGCCCAACGCCCTCTTCCGCGCCACGCGCATCGCGCCCGACCACCCGGGGCTCGTCGGGCGGCTCTAGGCCGGACCGCGCCCCCGACCGCGAAGTCCGGCGCCCGGCGTTGCCGCGCGCCCGCCCTCAGAATTCGGACATCGAAAGCGCGTGCTCTCTCCACGTGCCGAGCGGGTCGCTGCTGTCCTGCAGCAACTCGGCCGGCAGCAGCGGGGTCAGCGGCACGGCGAGTTCCATCGGCTCACCGTCGCGCGACACGTGCAGCGCCAAATCGCCGCCGGCCAGGTGGTTCAGCAGTGCGGCGTACAGGCCCTGGGCGGCGGCGGGCCAGCCGTCGCAGCGCTCGATGACGTCGCCGCGGAGGAGGCCGGCCGCTTCGGCAGGCGAGCCCGCGCGCAGGTCGTCCACGACCATCGAGTTGCCGTCCTGTTCGGGCCAGAAGCCGACGCGCTCCCAGGTGGACAGGGCCTGCCACTCGGGTCGGCGCACCGCGTCGAGCGGGGCGTTGCAGAGCACGCGGCCGGCCTCGTCGAAGATGGTGATGACGCCCTCGTCGACCTCATACTGATCGTCCTCCACGTTTTCCCCGTTCCAGGCGGCGGTCACGACGAAGCCCAGGGCACGGTCCACCTCCAGTCGGTCGGTCGTCCCTGTCGGCACATCCCTCAGGCCGATGATGAAGGCCGCGTCCAGTCGCGCCGCGAACTGCGAGTCCTTCGGAGTCAGCAGCACACCCACGAAGACGATCACCACGAGGAGCAGTATGCTGCCGAGCAACCACGACCCGCAGCCGCGCTTGGTCTTCCCCGATCCGGTCGCGCCCATCTCGTGATCCTCGTCCCGCCCGCGACGTTGCCCGGCGTCCGATCGGCGGGCCCGATCCGACGGCCGTCCAGGGTGCTTTCAAGGGCGTTGTTGGGAAAGTCCCGTCGCCCCTTTCCGGGGTCTCCAAGGGCTCTACAAGCAGGCAACATCGCGGTAGGCTTCTCCCATGCCCGAACGCAAACACAGTGAGTTGGAGCGCGAGCTCTCGCGCTATCTGCGTGGCCTCAAGCGGCGCAATCCCTACGAGACCGAGTTCCGCCAGGCGGTGACCGAGGTCGCCGAGAGCGTGATGCCCTTCGTGCTCGAACACCCCGAGTACAAGAAGGCGCAGATCCTCGAGCGGCTCACCGAGCCGGACCGCATCGTCACCTTCCGCGTCACGTGGGAAGACGACAAGGGCAACATCCGCGCGAACCGCGCATGGCGCGTGCAGATGAGCAACGCCATCGGCCCCTACAAGGGCGGGCTGCGCTTCCACAAGGAGCTGAAGCTCGACACGCTGAAGTTCCTCGCCTTCGAGCAGTGCTTCAAGAACAGCCTCACCGGCCTGCCGCTCGGCGCCGGCAAGGGCGGCAGCAACTTCAATCCGCGCGGCAAGAGCGACCGCGAAGTGATGCGCTTCTGCCACTCGATGATGACCGAGATGCACCGCCACATCGGCGAGAACGTCGACGTGCCCGCGGGCGACATCGGCGTCGGGCATCGCGAGATCAGCTTCCTGTTCGGCCAGTACCTGCGTCTCGCCAACCGCTACACCGGCGTGCTCACCGGCAAGGGCCTGTCCTTCGGCGGCAGCGCCGTGCGCACCGAGGCCACGGGCTACGGCTGCGTGTACTTCCTGCAGCACATGCTGGATCGCGTGGGGGACGGCATCGAGGGCAAGACGGCCGTCGTGTCGGGCTCGGGCAACGTGGCTCTGCACGCGATCGAGAAGCTGGACGAGCTCGGTGCCGTGCCGGTCACGGCCTCCGACAGCGAGGGCTTCGTGTACGACGCCGACGGCATCACCGGCGAGAAGCTGCTCTGGCTCAAGCACCTCAAGATGAAGCGCCGCGGCCGCGTGCGCGAGTACGCCGAGCACTTCGGTTGCGAGTACGTCGAGGCGCGCCGGCCGTGGAGCGTGCCGTGCGAGCTGGCGCTGCCCTGCGCGGTGCAGAACGAGCTGGACGAGGCCGACGCGCGCGCGCTGGTGAAGAACGGCGTGAAGGCGGTGGTCGAGGGCGCCAACATGCCCAGCACTCCCGAGGCGATCTCGGTGCTGCAGTCCAAGCGCGTCCTGTACGCGCCGGGCAAGGCGTCGAACGCCGGCGGCGTCGCGGTGTCCGGTCTCGAGCAGAGCCAGAACTCGCTGCGCTTGTCGTGGTCGCACGAGGAGGTCGACGACCGCCTCAAGAAGATCATCAAGGGCATCCACGACCGCTGCATCGAGCACGGCAAGGGGAAGAACGGGCAGATCGACTACGTGCGCGGCGCGAACCTGGCCGGCTTCCTGCGCGTCGCCGACGCGATGCTGGCGTACGGCGCGGTCTAGGTCCGACCGCGTAGGGGCCCCTGGCGACCCGGATTCGACGACCCCCTTGACAGGCTTCGCGAATCCGTGTTACTTGAACGTTCAACCAAGCCTCTGTGAGGCCTGAAACGGGCCCGGAGCGCCAGATTCCCTCCCGCGAGCCACCACACCCGTGACCCCCTCCGACACCCGCCGGCGCCTCCTGGAGACCGCTGCGAGGCTGTTCCACGAGCAGGGCTACGAGGCCTCCGGGGTGTCGACCATCCTGCGCGAGTCGGGGGTCAACAGCGGCAGCCTGTACCACCACTTCGGCAGCAAGGAGGAGTTGCTCCGGGGCGTGCTCGAGTACTACCTCGACGAGCTCGACCCGCAGGTGACCGGCCCCGCCGCGGCCGAGACGGACGATCCGATCGGGCGCGTGTTCGCGCTCATGGCCCGCTATCGCCATGGCTTGGAGATCACGGGCTGCACGATGGGCTGTCCCATCGGCAACCTGGCGCTGGAGCTGTCCGACAGCCACCCGCAGGTGCGCGCGCTGATCCACGCGAACTTCGAGCAGTGGCTCGACGTGGTGACCAGCTGGCTGGAAGACGCAGCCGATCGCCTGCCCGCGGACACCGACCGCCGCTCGCTCGCGCGCTTCGTCCTGACCGCCATGGAGGGCGGGATCATGCAGTCGCGCGCGAGCGGCACCTTCGACCCATTCGACGAATCCATCGACCAGTTGCGCCGGTACTTCGACCTGCTCGAGGCGCGCGCGGCATCCGCACCGGAGAACATCCTGTGAAGCATCCGTCCACGCTTGCCCCGATCCTGCTCGCGCTGTTTTGCGCGGCACCGCCGGCTTCCGCGCAGAACGACACGGGCCGATCGTTGTCGCACGAGGCGGTCGTGTCCGCTCCCGTGGCCAAGGTCTGGGCCGCGTTCACCGATCCCGAGGTCATCGTGCAGTGGATGGGCGTCGCGAAGGCCGAGATGGACCTGGCCCTGGGCGGCCGGTTTTCGACCAACTACCACCCCGACGAAGCGATCGGCGACCCGAACACGATCGAGCACGAGATCCTCGCCTTCGAACCCGAGCGCATGCTGACCCTGCGCCTCGTGGGCTGTCCGCCCGAGCTGGACCTCGAGATGCTGCACCAGACCTGGTACGTGCTGCGCTTCGAGCCGCTCGCCGACGGCACGACGAAGGTCACCGGCACCGGCCACGGCTACGGCGAGGGCGCGGAGTGGGACGAGCTCTACGCGTTCGGCGAGGTTGGCAACGCGTGGACCTTCCAGCAACTCGTGAAGCACTTCGAGACCGGCGAGGGGCCGGACCGCACCGAGACGAAGGCGATGGTGGACATGTTCGCCGGCGCCGGTACCGCCGATGCCGACACGCTCGCGGCGGCGCCGATCGCAATCGTGTCGGCGACGCAGGACGCAACACAGGACGCCGCACAGGCCACCGCGTCGGACGTCCTGCTGCCGGGGCTCTCGCAGCGCAAGGCGGTCCTCGGGGTCTTCACCGACCTCGTCGGCGGCAGCTGGACGGCCACAGGACAGTGGCGCGGCGGCCCGGCCTTCGAGCAGACCCAGACGTTCGAGTGGGGCCTCGAGGGGAACATCGTTCACGTGCGCACGACTGGCCAGCTCGACGCCGAGGGCAACGTCGGTCCGCGCAGCGAGGGCGTGCGCGCCTGGGACGCCTCGCGCTCGGCCTTCGGATTCTGGGAGTTCGACCGCTTCGGCGGCGTGACCGCGGGCAGCTGCGGCGTCGACGACGGCGTGCTCTGGTACCAGTACGAGTACACCATGGGCGACAGCTCGCGCACGATGCGCGACACGTGGCGCAAGCTCGGCCCGGACCACTACGAGTTCAAGGTGGGCCTGTGGGGGGACGGCGAGTGGGAGCAGGTGCTGCTCGACGGGGAGTGCAAGCGCGGGCGTCCCGCACCCGACTCGACGGACGAATCCCGCTGAGGCCGGCTCAGCGCCGGCGGTCGATCACCATCACCCTCTCGTGGCAGAGCTCGTCGATGTAGTCGGCGAGCGCGACGTTGTCCCACTCGTCCCAGCCCTTGCAGGTGTCGTGCTCGGACAGCTGCGTGTCGCAGGCCAGGCTCGTGTCCATGACCGTGCAGCGCGCGACCTGCCAGATGTTGGCCAGGCGCTCGAGCTCGGCGCGGTCGATGTTCGGGCGGCTCTTCACCAGCCACCAGTAGCGCTCCTTCAGCTCCTCGAAGGTCCACTGCGAGAAGCCGCGGCAGAACAGGCCCTTCTCGGACGCGACTTCGCAGGCGGAGTGCTCTTCGTCGGTGAGTTGCAGCAGCTTGCCTCGCAGGCGGTCGATGGCTTCCAGGCGTGTGATCGTGTGCATGACGGGTCTCCACGTCCGAGTGCAGCCCAGCCTCTCGGGCGTCAGAGTGACTCTGAGCAAGGAACGGGCCATTCCGCACGCGTCTTGGGGGGCCATTGGGCCGGGGTTCGGCCGCGAAGGCGTGGAGAGGGGCGGAAAATCGGCCTTCCGATGCGGATTTCCCCGGCCTGATCAGGGCTTCTCTGCCTCGGGGGGTGGCTCGTCCGACGGTGACGTCGGCGGTGTGTCCACCGGCGGCTCGTCGGGCGGGGGCGGGTCGAGCAATGCGCCGAGGCGCGCGGCCTCGGCTTCGACGAACGGGGCGTTGTGCAGCGTGCCCGCGTCGCGCAGCGCGTCGATCTGTTCGGCGATGCGCTCGGCCAGGTCGGCGGGCGCGCCGTCCAGTCGCTGCTCGAGCTCGTCGAGCGGGCGCGCGGTGGACGCGATCCACTCCGCCGGGTCGAGGTCCTCGCCCATGTGGCAGAGTTGGCAGCCCTGCCGCGCCATCTGCTTTTCCATCCCGGGCTCGAGCGCCATGTGGCACTCCATGCAGTCGAGGTCCTGCATCGCGATCTCGTCGACGCCGTCGACGGTGCGGTCGCGCAGGTCCGCCGCGGCCGCGTGGCACGCCCCGCACTGGTCGGGATCCTCCTGCTCGTGGTGGCACGAGGCGCAGTCGGTGCGCGCGATCGCGCTGCTGCCGTGCGGCTCGGCGCGGTGGCACTCGGTGCAGTCCATGCCGGCGTCGAGCATGTGGGTCGCGTGCGGGAAGGGCAGCCCGCGCGCGCTCTGCACCGGCAGGGCCTCGGGCGCGGTGTGACACAGCGTCGTGCAGCCCGAGGGCGAGTCCACGGCGGGGCCGATGCGGATGCCGGCCGCCTTGCGCTTCGGGTCCAGCGCCGCCCAGCCCGCGTGCGCGTCCTCGGCGGACTGCTTCAGCAGATCGCGCGCGTAGGCCAGGTTGTGCACGCCGCCGCTCGCATCGAGCATGACCAGGCTCAGGTTGTAGGCGGCCGTTTCGTACTTGGCGCGCGCCTCGTCGGCGGCCGCGCCGGGGGCTTGCGCAGCCAACTTCGCGTGCAGGGCATCGACCTCACCCTTCACGGCGCCGACCGCGTCGTGCACCTCCGCCTGCCAGTCCTCGGTCATGCCTTCGAAGCCGGGGCCGTGGCAGTCGATGCAGGAGAGCGGATCGGCGGTGAAGGTGGCGCCGCCGGCGGGGACCGGCGCGTCGGGGAAGGGCGGCCGGTGGCAACCGGTGCAGGTCACGCGCGCCATGAACATCACGCCCGGGTTGTCGGGCACGTCGCGGCCGCCGGTGCCGCGGTACAGGTCCGATGCGACGCCGTGGCTGCCCTCGTGGCACTCCTGGCAGTTGCCCTGGAAGTGCGTCTCGCGCTCCGGCAGGCCGTGCTGGATCTCGAGGTGGCAGTCGAGGCAGGTCACCGAGTGGTCGGTGACGTGGTGGCTGTGGATGAACTCGAGGTCGCCGATGCGCTCGAGGTGCGCCTGCTGGTTGTGGCAGGAGCCGCAGCGCTCGGGCGGCACCTCGCCGGCGCCGCGCGTCACGTCGCCGTGGCACGACGCGCAGTCCACGCCGCGGTCGAGGTAGTCCGAGTGACGGAAGGTGAAGTCGCCCAGCTCGATCGCGTCGGAGGGCGGGCCGTGGCAGAGTTCGCAATCGTCCAGGTCCTGCGTGCCGCCCTCACCATCCGACTTGAAGTGGCACAGGATGCAGCTGCTGGGCGTGACGGTCAGGTGGTCGCCCTGCACGATCTGGCTGTGACACGACGTGCAGCGCAGCTCCTTGCCGGCCTGCATGCCGATCAGGTGCTCGCGGTGGTCGAAGCGGATGCGCCCGAACTGGATCTCGCCCTCGAGCAGTCGCTCGGAGTGGCAGCCCGAGCGCATGCAGGAGTAGTCGCTGACCTCGGCCCAGGGCTTGCTGCCCTCGGTGGCGGTGATGTACTTGGCCAACTGCGACATCGCCTTGAACTTGCCCTCGAAGGTCTCGAGCAGGCCCGGCTCGTAGTGGCAGTCCACGCAGGCCACGTCGGCGTGGCTGGAGGAAGCCCAGCTGTCGTAGTAGGGCTCCATGATGTGGCAGCTGCGGCAGAAGTCCGGCTGCGTCGTCACTTCCAGCGCGACGAAGGTCGCGCCGCCGCCCAGCGACAGCGTGGTCGCGACGACGATCGCCGTCGTGACCAGCAGCGGCCGCATGCCCGGGAAGCTCACGACAGCTTTCTCAGCGCGTCGAGCTTGACCGCGAACAGCCCGAGCAGCATCAGCAGCACGAGCGCGCCGCCGCCGAGCAGGATCTTGCGGTCGCGCAGCAGAGTGCCCTTCTTCTGGACCTGCTCGCGCGTGCGGTCCTGGCGCTTGATGCCGTCCTCGAGGCGCGCCGTGATCGCCGCGACGTCCATCGAGTGGGAGAGCGGCTGCACCGACACGAGCGTGCGCATCGACTCGCGCAAGTAGGTCTGCTCGTGTTCGAGGAACAGTCCGCGCGCCTTGGCGGCGTGGATCTCGCTCAGGGTCTCGTCCATCGTGTCGCGCAGCCGGCTCGTGCCGTCGGTGATGGCCGCGATCACGGCGTCGGTCCGATTGTCGTCGCGGTGGCAGTGGCCGCAGTGACCGACTTCCTCGCCGGTGAACATCCAGGCGCCGGGTTCGGGGATCGCGTGCGTGCCGTGGCAGGCCGCGCAGCCGCTCTGCCGCCCGCCGGGGATCTCGTCGGCGCCCTCATGGCAGGCGCCGCAGCGCATGTCCGGCGTGGAAGCGTGCGCACTCTCGCGGTAGGCCTCCGCCGTGTTGACGTGGCAGTTGGAGCACACGTGCACCAGGCTCTCCACGCCCGGGGGCGCCGCGCCGTGGCTGCCGTGGCAGTCGGCGCAGGTGGGAGCGCCGCGCGCCCGCTCGTCGAGCAGGGCCTTGCCGTGCACGCTGCCCGCGAACTCGCCCACGATGCCGACGGGCAGTCCGTGCGGCGCCATGCGCTCCTCGTCCTCGTGGCAGGTCGCGCAGGTGGCCGGTTGGTTCAGGCGGTGCGTGGGCGCCTCGGGGTCCTGGGCGGCCAGGATGTGGTGCCCGCCGTGGCAGTCGGTGCACACCGCGACCGAGGTGTCGTTCCGCTCGAACAGGCTGCGGCCGTGCTCCGAGGTGCGATAGGTGGCGAGCTGATCGGTCCGCAAGCCGTACGCGAACATCTTCAACGGGTCGGCGTGGCACTCGCCGCACAGCGCGGGGATCTCTTCGCGCGGCGGGCTGCCGACGAAGCCGGCCGAGGCCGCGTGGGAGGCGTCCTTGTCGCGTTGCGCAGTGGGGTCGCCGCCGTGGCAGTCCGTGCACTCCAGCGCGAATGCGTGCGCACTCGCTTCGAAAGCGGTCTGCTGTTCGCCGTGGCAGTGTGTCGCGCAGGACGGCATCGCGTCCTGTTGCGCGCGCGTCGTCGGGCCGGCGGCGAACACCAGCGCCAGCACGAACATCGTGATGCCGGTCTTGTCGGGCAACCGCTTCTTGCGTCGGTCGATGAACGGCCAGCACAACAGCGCCAGCCAACCGAGCATCGCGACCGCCCCGGCCAACCCTTGCCGCTCGGGGCCGAACAGCTTGACCAGCGCGGCGGCAGGTCTCAGGTACCACTCCACGTCGGCCATCGCGTCGGCGTCCGCGACAAGCGTTGAGGTCGCGCCGACCGCGTCGCCGAGACCCGGCGGGCGGAAGGCGGTGAGCCCCGCCATGACGACGAGGATCAGCAGCGTCAGGATCGCCACGCGCAGCGTGAAGTGCGGCCAGACCGGCTCGCCGCCGATCAGCGCGGTCCGGCGCGTGAGGATCTCGCGCACGCCGGGCGTGCCGCGCAGCGCCAACGCGCGTCCGCGGTCCGAGCCCAGGATCTCGAGCGCCCGTCCGCGACGCGTGTCGAGCGTGACGGCGCGCAGCCCCAACTCCTCGACGCGGCGCAGCACGTCCTGCACGGTCGCGGTGTCGGCGTCATGCGTCAGCAGGACGATCATTCGTCGTCTCCACTCAGGCCGTGACGGCGTAGCAGCAGCATGTGCGCCACGAGCAACGCCACGATCAGCCAGGGCAGCAGCACCACGTGTGTCGTGAAGAAGCGGCTCAACGTATTGGCGCCGAGGACCTCGCCGCCGCGCAGCCACCAGGCGACGGTCTCGCCGAACACGGGCACCGACTCGATCAGCCGGAGGCCCCCCTGCGACGCCGCATGGCCGATGGTGTCCCACGGCAGCAACCGGCCCGTGAACCGGAACACGAGCAGGACGCACAGCATCAGGACGCCGAACACCCACTCGTACTCGCGCGGCGCGCGGTAGCGCCGGCCGATCAGCACCACGAGCAGGTGCGCGATGACGGTCAGCAGCAGAAGTTCGCCGGCCCAGTGGTGCATGCTGCGGATCAGCCAGCCGACGGGCACGTCGGTGATGATGAAGCGCGTGGACTGGTAGGCCGCGCCGGGCTCGGGGATGTAGTAGAGCGAGAGCAGCGCCCCGGTCGCGGACTGCAGCACGAACAGGATGATCGCCGCGACCGACAACCAGCGCAGGCCGCCGAAGCGCTGCGGGATGCGCGTTGCGGCGGCGCGGGCGAGGAAGGACGCGACGCGCGAACGCGCGCCGACCATCGAGCTGCGCGCGCGGCGCATGCGCTTCACGTTGCGGCCATGCGTCGTCATCGCTGGGATCTCCGCATGTACACGCGGCCGTCGCGCACGGAGACCTCGCGGCGCTCGAGCGGCCGCGGCGGCGGCCCCGAGATCACGTTTCCGTGGAGGTCGAAGATGCCGCGGTGGCACGGACAGACGAGCTCTCCCCGCTTCTCGTCCCACTCGACAAGGCACACCTCGGAATGGGTGCACGTCGCGGTGAGCGCGTGGTACTCGTCCTCGGTGCGGCGGATGATGAGGTAGTCCTCGCCGTCGACGACCTTGGATTGCGCACCGCCGACGGGGATCGACTCGGCGCGAGCGACGAGCACCTCGCCGCCCGCCCGCTCGTGGGCCGGCGCGCGCAGGAACATCGCGATCGGCGCCGCGATGCAGGCCGCGGCCATCACGCCCGTTCCCCACAGCGCCACCGTCAACAGCTCGCGCCGCGAGAAGATGCGCCGGACCTCCTCGCGCGAGGGGTTGCGCAACACATACTCGACGGCCGGATCGTCGGCCAGCGCGGCGATCGCCTCGGACGAGGCGGGCGTGCTCTCCACGAGCAGCGCGAGCCGGCCGGCGCGGCGCGCCCACTTGACCTCAGCGGACAGCGAGGACGCGGCGAGCTGCAGCCGGTCGAAGTCGGCATCGGAGAGTTCGTCCGCGGTGATGACCAGCAGCAGGCTGCCGTCCGCGAGCCAGCTCGTTCCGTCGGCGGGCAGGGATGGATCCCGGCCGCGAGTCGTGTCGCTCATGCGGTCCTCCCGATCAGCGGTAGCCGAACAACATCGCGTAGACGATCATCGCGATCAGCGCCAGGCCGATGCCCAGCATCACGAACCCGAAGATGCGGAAGCTGCGCTCGTAGACGCGCGGGAACGGATCCACGAGCTGCGACTCGAGCGTGCCGGCGGATGCGAGGCGTTCGTACTCGCCGGGCTTGTCGTACTTCAGCTCGTCGAGCGTGACGCGTCCGGTGAACATGACGGTATCCATGGGGAACTTGTCCGGTCGGAAGTGTGTGTTGAAGAAATGCACCGTGAAGATGAAGCCCACGGCCAGGAGCGCCTCGTCGCTGTGGATGATGGTCGCGACGTTGACGAACCAGCCGGGCACGATGCGCGTGAAGAGTTCCGGGAACCACAGGATCAGGCCGGTCATGCCGATCACGAACACGCCCCAGAACACGGCGAAGTAGTCGAACTTCTCCCAGTAGGTCCAGCGGCCGAACTTCGGCCGCGGTCCGAGCCCGAAGAACCACTTCACCGAGCCCATGAAGTCCCTCAGGTCCTGCTTGCGGAACATGATCGTCTCGGGCCCGGTGAGCATCTGCTTCCAGGTCTTCTTGGCCTCGCGCCGCTTGCGCGCCACGTTCGCGAGGTGCATGGCGAAGACGATGATCAGCGCGATCGCGCCCATGCGGTGCAGCACGCCCATCGCCTCGCTGCCGCCGAGCGTGCGGCTGATGAACTGCGCCCAGCCCATGTACGAGAACTTGAGCGCCATGCCGGTGAGCGCGAGCAGGAAGAAGCTCAGCATCATCACCATGTGCAGCACGCGCTGGAATCGCGTGAAGCGGCGGTAGAGCTTCTGCCCCTTGCGCGCTGCCGCGGCCTCCTTGTGCTTCTTCCACTCGTCGCGCGACAGCCACAGGCGCACGAGCCAGAACAGCGTGTGCAGCAGCGCGAAGGCGAGCGTGCCGATCAACAGCGTGGTCATCGCCCAGAACGACCAGAACAGCCACGGGTACGTGTCGGCGTCGTGGTGCGTGGCGTGCGTGAGGTAGCCCGCGAACTGCCGGTGCGCGCCCTCGTGGCACTGCGCGCAGGTCTCCACCACGTTGTCGCGCCCCAGCGTCGAGGCCGGGTTGGACGGCGGCAGGATCTCGTGCGTGCCGTGGCAGTCGTAGCACTTGGCGGCCTCGGCCGATCCCAGGCGCGAAGCCTTGCCGTGGAACGTGTCGAAGAAGGTCTCCGCCTCCTTGTCGTGGCATCGCCCGCACTGGTCCATCATCACCAGCCGGAAGTCCTCGCGGTCCGTGCGGCTGATGGTGTGGCTCGTGTGGCAGTCGTTGCACGCGGGCAACTCGACGTCGGGGTCGACGTCGCCGTTCTCGCGCCAGTGCACGCCGCGCTTGAAGGCCTCCTCGATGCCGTGGTGGCACTCGCCGCAGGTGTCCGCGATGTTGTCGGTGTGCACGGTGGAGCCGGGATCGTCCGGCGGGAGTTCGCCGTGCGCGGTGTGACAGCTCACGCAGGTGGCGGTCACCAGCAGGCCGCTCTCCGTGAGCCCCTGCCCGTGGATGGACATGTCGTAGCTGCCGGCGATGTCGTCCACGTCCGCGTGGATGCGCTCGGCGGCCTGTCCGCCCTCGCGGTGGCAGCTCGAGCACAGCTCCGGCACGTTGCGCGGGAAGGTGGGGGAGGTGTCCTCGCCGCGGCCCTGCGTGGCGTGGTCGGCGTGGCAGTCCATGCACGTGGGCGCGTCCTCGTCGCCGCCCGCGTGCAGCACGCCGTGCGTGGACCCTTCGTACTGCTGCACCTGGTCCGCGTGGCAGACGCTGCAGTCGACCTTCTGGGTGATCGTCTCGCACGGCCGCGTCAGCGAGACGGTCGCGTCGGCGTGGCACTGCGCGCACGCCGTCTCGGAGTGCATCGAGAGGCCGTACTCGATCTCGTCGACGTACAGCGGCACCTGCTCGCCGTCCCTCGTCATGGACAGGTCCTGCCGCGCGTGGCAGGTCATGCAGTCCTTGTTGGACATGCCCGCCGGGTAGAACACGCGCCGCGCCTTGTGCGGCGAGTGGCAGTCCACGCAGGCCGGGATCAGGTTCGGCTCCTCTTCCCACAGCCGGCCCTCGATGACCTTGCGGTGCACCGTCTCGATCTGCGCGTGGCAGGCGGTGCAGGTCGTGGCGACGTTGTCCGGGTGGATCGTCGATGCCGGGTCGGTGTGCGGGAGGATGTCGTGGCTGGTGTGGCACGACGTGCACACCGCGGTCACCGAGAGGCCCTTCTTGAACAGGCCCTCGCCGTGGATGCTCAGCGAGTAGTTCTCGAGGATGTGGTCCTGCGGGATGTCGTGCGTGATCGAGACCGGCGAGCCCTCGTGGTGACAGGTCCCGCACAGCTGGGGGATGTTCAGGATCGCGGTGCGCGAGTCCGGCACGCGGTGGCTGAGGATGTCGTGGTTGCCGTGGCAGTCCGCGCAGCTCGGCGCCATCTCGTCGCCGCGCGCCAGCGCCTGGCCGTGCAGGCTCTTCGCGTGGCTCACCTGCTGCACGGCATGGCAGGTGTCGCAGCGCGCCGGCAAGAGGTCCTCGGCATGGAACATGTCCATGTCGAGCAGGTCCATGTGGCACGCGATGCAGTCCTGGTCGCCGTGCGCCGAGGCCTCGTATTCGTCCCAGTCGACGAAGACGTGGATCTCCTCGCCGTTGCGCTCGCCCCACAGGTCCTCGTCCTCGTGGCACCCGAGACAGTCGTCCACGTCCTGCGCTGTCGCGAGCGCGGCGAACAGGAACAGGAGGGCCAGGGCGCCCAGCATGGATCGCAGCATGTCCGGCGCCGCGCCTGCTCCGGGCGGGCCGAGCGGCGCCGGGCTGGCGTGCGGCGCGCTCATCAGTGCCGGATCAGGGCCACGATCATCATGACCACGAAGAAGAAGCCGGTCGCGAAGGCGGCGGCGCCGAGCAGGTACGCCACGCCGCGCAACCGGTACGACGGGGCCTTGGCCGCCAGCTCACGGAAGCGGCCCTCGCGTTGGGCGCGCTCGTACTCGAGCGGACGATCGGCCTCGAACTCCTCGGCGGGCATGCGGCCCGTGAGGAACATGGTGTCGATCGGGAACTTGTCCGGCCGCAGGTTCGCGTGGAACACGTGCACCGTGAAGATGAAGGCGATGTCGAGCAGCGCCTCGATCCCGTGCACGATCACCGCCGCGTTGAGCATCCACCCGGGCACGAACTGCGTGGCCGTCTCGGGGAACCACAGCATCAGGCCGGACACCCCGATCACGAAGAGTCCCCAGGTGGCCGCCCAGAAGTCGAACTTCTCCCAGTAGGTCCAACGGTCGAAGCGGGGGCGGGGCGCCAGGAACAGGAACCAGCGGATGTTGGCCCACAGGTCAGTCAGGTCCTGCACGCGCGGCAGCATCGTGTTCGGCCCGTGGAACAGGCCGCGTTCGCGCTTGGCGATGATGCGCCACAGCGTGTGGCCGATGAACGCCGCGAAGAGGGCGCCGAGGCCGATGGCCGCGAGGCGGTGCACCCAGCCGGCGGCGACCGCGCCGCCGAAGAAGTTCATCAGGCCCATGGCCCAGGGCTGGTCGGCGTAGTGCAGCGGCAGGCCGGTGCCGGCGAGCAGCAACACGGTGCTCATCATCCACGCGTGGTAGACGACGTAGGAAGTCGGCCAGCGCCGCACCCAGGGGCGACCCTTGGCGTGCTTCGGGCGGCGCCAGTGGCCGTCCGCCGTCGCGCGCACCAGCCACATCAGCGCGTGCAGGCCGCCCAGGATGAGCACGCAGATCAGCAGCGTGTTCATCGTGGTCCAGATCAGGTTCAGACGCGGGAACTTCTCCCCGTCGGAGGGGTCGGCATGCACCAGGTACTTCGCGAACTCGGCGTTCGTGCCCTCGTGGCACTGCGCGCAGGTGGTCTCGATGTTGTCGGCGTGAACCCTCGAGTCGGGGTCGGACGCGGGAAGCGTGCGGTGGGGGCCGTGGCAGGCCTCGCACGTCGCCACCTCGCCCGAGACGCCGAGCACGTTGGCCTTGCCGTGGTAGCTCAGCCGGAACGAGCCGGCGCGCTCGGTGTGGCAGGTGGTGCAGGCGTTCACCGACTGCCCGCGGAACGCGTCGTCGGGGTGGGCGATCTCGTGCGGCCGGTGGCAGTCGGAGCAGGTCGCGCCCTCGTGGCCGTTCCCGTTGCCGTTCAGGTGGTGCACGCCCTGCTGGTACAGCTCGAGCACGCCCACGTGGCAGGTCCCGCAGACCTCATCCACGCGCGTGCGCGCCACCTTCGACTCGGGGTCGCCCTGCGGCCGGATCCCGTGGCCGCCGTGGCAGGACACGCAGGTGGCCGAGACCGTCAACCCCGCGCGCAGGATGCCGTCGGCGTGCACGTCGTCCGTGTACTTGTCGTTCAGCAGCTCGTCGACGGTGGCCGTCGCCGGGTCCACGTCGAAGTGGCACTGGCCGCAGACCTTGTAGACGTTCAGCGGGTTGAGGCGTGCCTCACGGTCCGACACCGGCAGCACGTCGTGCGTGCCGTGGCAGGCCGAGCAGCCGAGCGGCAGCTCCTCGTGCCCGTTGCCGCCGCCGTGCACGCTCTCCTTGAGCTCGGAGGCCGTCTCGCGGTGGCACGAGGCGCAGGACATGCTCATCGCGTCGTCGACGTGCGGGAAGTCCTCGTGCTCGATGTGGCAGTCGGCGCAGGACAACTCGCCGGCGTGCACCGAGCGGCCGAACAACTCGGCGTCGAGCATCACGCCCGGCCGCGACTCGGCAACGTCCCCGCCGGCCAGCATCCCCTCCTGTGCATCGTGGCAGCTCAGGCACTCGTCGTCGTCCTGGGCCGGAGCCACCACCGCGAACAGCAGCGTGGCGATCGCCGCGAACGCGACGAGGAGGGGCCGCCGACCGCGCGCAGCGGAGGGAGGCTCAGCGTCGCCGGCGTGGGGTGAGCCGACCGGCGGGGATTGTGTGTGAGGGGTTCGCATGACTACTGGTAGACATGCAGGCTTCCGTCGGCGGTGGGCAGCATGCTCATGCCGAGGTAGGTGAACACCACGGCGGCGAAAGAGCAGACGAGGACGACCATCGCCCTGCGTCCGTGCCAACCGTCCATCAACCGCAGGTGCAGGTAGATGACGTAGGCGAGCCACGTGACCAGGGCCCAGCTCTCCTTCGGGTCCCAGCCCCAGTAGTCGCCCCAGGCGTACTTGCCCCAGACCGCGCCCATGACGAGGCCGGCCGTGAGCGTGATCACTCCGAAGATCGCCGCGCCGTGCGCGTGCGCCTGCCAGCCGGCCGCGTTGCGCGGTCCACCTCCGCCGACAGTGCCTCCTCCGGCCAGCGCCAGTCGCCCTTCGCGCCGCTCCGCGTACAAGGCCACCATTGCCAGCGCGAAGGAGGCGAACAGCGCTGCGTACGACATGAAGTAGGTCACCACGTGCGGAACGAACCAGGCGCTCTGCAGGGCGGGGGGCATCAGCACGAGCTCGACGTCCGGACGGATCAGCGCGTAGGCGAGGCCCATCACGGAGACCGCCGACGCGAACGGGATCAGCACCATCAGGCGGCGCAGTGCGATCAGGGTCAGGGTCACCAGACCCGTGCACCACGGGTAGAAGATCATCGTCTCGAACAGGGTCTTGAAGGGCGGTCGGCCCGCTTCGGTCCAGCGCGCGACGATCAACGTCGTGTTCAGCGCGAAGGCCAGGCCGAACAGGCACAGCGCGACCAGGATGCCGCGGCGCGCACGCCGGATCAGCGCCGGCACCGAGACGATCAACGCGAGCGCGTACAGGACGGCGATCGCCACGACCCACGGATGCTGGAGCGCGTTCATAGTCCCAACCTCCGCTTCAGCAGCCACGGCCGGACCGTGTACACCCAGGTCAGGCCGAGCGCGAGCATCAGGAAGCCGATGTAGACGACGGGCAGGCCGGGGTCCTTGACCACCTGCAGCCCGGTCCACGTCGGATCATCCTTGCGGTAGTTCGACTGGTAGAACTTGAAGCCCGCCCAGTGCAGCGGTTCGTTGACGCGGATCACGTGGCTCGCGACGCGTTGGCCGTTTTCGACCACGCCGACCGTGCTGGCGTAACTCCGCACGTCGTCGCCGCGGCGCTCGAACACGAGCGCGCTGCCGTCCGCGAGGCGCAGCGGCACCGGCTCGTTCGCGGCCAGCACGTGGCTGCCCGCCTCGTGCGCGCCGTCGGCGAGCTCGAGGTGGATGACCGGGTTGTTCCACTCGTCCGAGCGGTTGCCCGTGACCGTCTCCTCGACGGCGGAGGCGACCACGCGGATGTCGGCCAGGTCGAGGTCGTGCAGCCCGTCATCCAGCGGCGCGCGCGCGAGCAGGCGTCCGTCGGTCAGGCGCAGCACTTCGCGCGTGCTGCCGACGACCAGCACCTCGCGCGGCAGCGGCGCGTGGCCCGCCTCGAAGCGGTAGCGCAGCGTCGGTCCGCCCGCGTCGGGCCCGGCGCCCATGACCTGGTCGGGGAACTTCGCGAACAGCCACTGCTTGGGCGGTTCAACCGTGTCGTCCGTGGAGACCGAGACGCGGATGGTGGGGTTCACCGGCTGGTCGGAGAGCGAGATGCCCGAGCGTGTCTCCATGTCGTAGGAGAAGTGCGGGAAGTACTCGTGGACGTCCACGCGCTCACCGGAGGCCAGCTCGTAGCGTCCGCCCGGCTCGACCTCGAGCGTCTGCGTCGCGCCGTCGGCGGCGGTCACGTCGAGCAGGTGGCGCACGGGGTGGAACTCCGCGGCGGCGTCCAGCTCGGCGGGGCTCGGCGCGTCCCACGCGAAGCGCAGCACGCCCGCGTCGCCGTGCAGCGTCACCAGGTCGCGCTGCGGTGCGCCGGCCTGCAGTCGCACGTCGTGCGCGCCGTGGTCGTGCTCCATCGTCGCGGTGAACCAGGCGGCGCCTTGTCCCGACGCCACCTCGCGCAGGACCTGGTCGGAACGGTAGTCCGGCATGACCTGCGTCACGCGGAACTTCGCGCCGTTCCCGATCGGGGTCCAGTCCTCGTCGACTTCCGGCTCCCACGAGCCGGTCATCTCCCAGCGGTCCTCCGCGCGCGGCGTGTAGACGTGCAGCCGGTAGATCGCGTCGTAGTAGTCGATCGCGAAGTCGTCCAGCACGAGCGAGAAGCCCAGGGTTTCCGGGCCCAGCCGGGCGCGCTGGCGGTTCGTCAGGGTGAACCTGTCCGCGGTGTCGCCCTCGCGCATCTCGAGCACGCCCTTGGCGCCGCTGAGGTTGCCGATGATCCCGCCGAACAGGATCACGACGATGCCGAGGTGACTGCCGAGGTGTCCCCAGCGCGGGAGTTGCCAGGCGCGGTTGCGCACCGGCACGAGCAGCAGGCTCAGTATCAGGATGCCGAGCAGCGCGTTGAACCCGAGCGTGTGGAAGATGTCGTTCAGGCCCATCGAGAGGGCCAGGCCGGCGAACGCTTCGCCGTAGCGCAGGGCGTACTCCTCGGCGGCCGCGTTCTGCACGAGCAGCGTGCCGGCGACGGTGCCCAGCATCAGGGCGCCGAGCAGCACGACCGAGAAGTGCAGCGAGGTCAGCGCGAGGTAGAGCGTGCGGCGCATGCTCCAGCACACGGCGACGACGAGCGCCCCCAGGGCGATCGCGATGCCGACGGGCAGCATGGCCTCACCGGCCGGGGCGACGGCCACGGCGCGGCCGACGCGGCCGCCCGCGATGGCGAGGGCCCAGAGCATCACCAGCAGCAACGTGCAACTGATGAAGCTCGGACGGAACGTGGAGGGGAGCGGTCGCGCCGTGCTCTGCGATGGGGTCGCAGGCAGGCACGCCTCCTGGACGGGGTGTGTCATGTGGGGTCAGCCGCTGGCGGCTTTTCCTCCTGCGCTACGGGCGGCAGCCTAGCTGCCCGAGCACTTGCACTCGTCTTCGGTGCACTCGTGGGGGTTGGTCAGCGCTTCGAGTACCTCTTCCGTGCGTTCCTTGGCAGGGTTGAGGTGCCGGATCTTCGCGCTCTTCTCCTTGAAGCAGAACGACTTGAAGGTCGGGCTCTTGTCGTTGTGGCACTTGAGGCAGGTGTCCGCCTTCGGCATGGAGATGATCTCGCCGGGCTCGACGGGCGCGGGGTCTCCGTCACCGGCGGCCATCACGGCCTTCATGCGCGCCTTCATGTGCAGCTGGCCGGGTCCGTGGCAGGACTCGCACTGGACGCCCATCTCGACCTTGAAGCTGCGGTCGAAGAGGTCTTCCTCGGCTCCGGCGCCCGTGGTGTGGCACGCGAGGCATTCGGCGGCCTTCTGGGGATCCTCGATGCCCTTGTCGGTGGCGATGCGCTTGGCGGCGTCGCTCGCGAGCGTCTCGAAGGCGCCGGCGTGCTTGTTCGCCTCCCACTTCGCGAACTGGTTGCCGACCGCGTCGGACTTGTGGCAGTTCTTGCACTTCTTCGCGCCGATGAACTTGTTGGCGAGGAGCGCTTCGGAGGCGGCTGCCGTCAGCTCGGACGGCAGCGTCGGATCGGGATCGGGCGTGGCCGTGGTGAGTCCCAGGCTGACCAGGGCGACGGCCAGCAGGCCGAGCGAGAGGAGCGGGTGCGGACGGCCGACGCGGCGACGGGGGTGGCGGACCATTGGTCTTCCTTTCCAATGTCTACGGAGGCGTCGCCGGGGGTGGCGACACGGACAAAACCGCAATTGGTGTGCCATAGGTTGGTCGTGAAGGGCCAAAGCGGGCCTATACGCCGTCTTTCACCCATGGGAGTGCCGCTCCTCCCAAGGGCCGGTCGGCGGGGGCCACCCTCTCGGGCTCGCCAGCGGGCCAAGGCTGCCCGGCGGCGCGGTCTTTTCCCGGCCCGGGCCCAGGGGACCAAAAATATTTCACATCGCGCCGGCCGCGGCGCAGGTGCTGACGGCGCTGGCACTCCCCCGCGCTCGCGCCGGGTGCCGACCCCTCGCCGAGGGTCCGCCTTCGAACTGGCCGATTCGCGCACGCGCAGGTCCGATGACGCCCTGCGCCCCACATGGCGCGGACCTGTCGCCGGTCAAGCCGACCGCCGGATCGGCACGGGGTTTGTATGCTTTATTTTTCCTAGCCGCCCAACGAGGCCGCCCGCGACGCGTGAGTTGCGTCCTCCTCGTTCCCCCCGAGTGCCCGTCCGCTCATGAGCATCGATTCGCCTTCGGCTGACCGTCCCCGCAACAAGGGGCTGTTCGTCCGCATCCGGGACCTGTTCAGCAGCATCACGTTCGGTATCTGGCTGCTCTCGATCCTGTTCGTCTACTGCTCGATCGGGTCGGCCGGCCTGATCTACCCGACCAGCTGGAACATCTTCGACGGCGACGTGTGGGCCTACGCCCAGATCCGCCAGTACCGGGTGTTCGAGATGACCGAGTACGAGTGGTTCAACTGGTGGCCCTTCAACCTGTTGATGGTGCTCATCTGCCTGAACCTGACCACCGCCACCCTGCGCCGGATCCCGTTCCGCGCGGTGAATTACGGCGTCTGGATGATCCACACCGGCATCATCATCCTGTGCCTCGGGAGCTTTTGGTACTTCAGCACCAAGATAGAAGGTGACTCGCCGGTCGCCCGCCGCAACGTGGTGATCGAGCTGCCGAACGGCGGAACCGGCCTGCTGCAGGCCGTGCCGGGCGCGCGCACCGTCGTGCGCGACGGCATGACGCCCTGGCAGTTCATGGTGCAGAGCGTCGATCCGAACTGGGCGATCATGACCGGCGACGACGCCGGCAGCCGCGCCTTCAGCGTGACGGTGGCGGTCGAGGGCCCGAACCAGTCCTTCATGCGGCAGCTGCTCGTCGGGCACCCCGAGTACACCGAGGACATCATCCGCACGGACGATCCCGCGCAGCCGATGAAGCGCGCGGTGAAGGAGACCGGGAAGCCGCTCCTGAACGAGGAGCTCAAGCTCACGCTCGATTACGACCCGCAGGAGTGGGTCTACCTGGCGAACTGGGTGAAGAAGAGCTGGTCGCTGTACCTGCGCGAGCAGGGCACGCGCGACTGGACGGAGCGGCGGCTCGAGGGCATGCCCTTCTACAACGACTACATCGGCTCGTACGACGACGTATGGCTCGAGCCGGGCGACGACCTGCCGCTGGATCCGCTGGACGTCGTGGCCTCCGCGACCGAGCCGGGCGACCCGCTGCCGGACACCGATGTGCGCGTCAGCAGCTACCTGCGCTACGCGATGCAGGAAACGCGCCAGGTGGCGGGCGGCGAGATGCTCTCGCCGACGGCCGTGGTGCGTGTGCGCGACACCATGTCCGGCTCCACCAGCTTCGAGCTGTCCGCCTTCGATCCCTCCGCGAGCACGGCGGCCGACGGTGCGCTGGGCATGGAATGGGTGCAGTCCAGGGAAGAGCGCGACGCGCTGACCGATCACTCCGATTCGACGTTGACGGTGCTCGTGCCGTCGGACGGCGTGCGCGTCGAGATCCCGCTCACGGCGGAGACACGCTCGCTGCCCGAGGACGAGTACACGCCGATCGAGGGCACGGACTACAGCTATCACATCAACTACTGGACCGACAACCTCGTGCTCGACGCGCACCGCGCGGTGTCGATGGTCAGCGTGATCGTGCGCGGCGTCGACAAGAGCTTCGAGCGCTGGGTCTTCGAGGACCCGACCTTCACGCACGACCGGTCCACCGCGCCGGCGCACGACGACGCGACGCACGGCCAGCCCGGCCACGAGCACGGCGACGTGCACGACGTCGAGCAGCTCGAGCTCGAGACCTCGATCGAGATGACCTACAAGGCCGGCGTGCATCCCTCACCGGTCACCGTGGTCGCGGGCCCCGGCGAGACCGACCTCGCGCTGGTGATCGCGGCCGCCGACACGGATCCCGTGCTGCACGAGGTGCGCGTGGGGCAGGTCCTGGACCTGGGCGGGGGCACCGACCTGACGATCACGAGCTACTCGGCGCGCACGAAGCGCGAGACGCGACCGGCCGTCGTGCCGAAGTCGCAGCGTGACCGCGACGTGCGCGAGGCGCGCTCGATGGTGAAGGTGAACATCAACTCGGGCGGCGCGAACCGTTCCGCGTGGGTGAGGTTCCACACCTACCCGTTCAAGAGCGCCTCCGAGAACATGCGGCGCTTCCGCTACCGCCCGACGGAGCTGACGCTCGCCGACGGCCGCACGATCGAAATGTTGCTGTCGCGCAACCGCGTGCCGCTGCCGTACCCGGTCGTGCTCGACGATTTCGAGCTGACCTCGCACGTCGGCGGCTTCTCGGGGCGTACCTCGAGCATCCGCAACTGGACCAGCCTGGTGCGCTTCGACGAGGGTGAAGGGCTGACCGACACCATGCGCGTCAGCGTGAACGAGCCCGCAGAGCACGGCGGCTACTGGTACTTCCAGGCGCAGTGGGATCCGCCCATGCAGCCGCGCTTCGCGGGCGACCCGCCCTCGGCCGGCCTGAATTACACGGTGCTCGGCGTGGGCAACCGCAACGGCGTCGGCGTGCAACTCATCGGCTGCTGCATCGCGGTCGCGGGCATGCTGTACGCCTTCTACCTCAAACCGATCCTGCGGCGGCGCAAGCGCTCGGCGCATGCGACGACGAAGACGACGGCCGATCGGCGTGTTCCGGCGCCGACACTCGAGCCGATGGGAGAACGGACATGAGAGCACGCGAGATCCTGCTGGGCACCGCGCTGACGGTGCTGCTCGCCGCGTGCAGCGGCGGAAAGGACGAGCCGGTCGCAACCGGCTTCATGGCCGAGGTCGACCTCACCGCGTGGGGCGAGATCGCCGTGCACCAGGACGGCCGGCTGAAGTCGTTCGACAGCTACGCCCGCACGCTGATGAACTACGTCACCGGGGCGCGCAGCTACAACGACCAGACGCCCACGTTCACGCTGATGGACCTGGCCTTCCGGCCGAGCGCGTACGCCGACGCGGACATCCTGTACGTCAAGAAGAAGCCCATGCGCGTGCAGATCGCGAAGGCGCTCGAGGACAGCCACGCGGCGCACGTCGACGGCTTCGACGCGCGCATGGAGACCTTCATCGAGGTCGGGCTGATCTCCGACAGCCTGCTGCGCATGCCGCCCGTGATGCACCTGCTGGAACGCCTGCGCGGCGACCTGGTGCGCACGGCGAAGTTCGTCGAGATGCTCGACTCGGCCTCCGCGGTGAGCGATCCGCGGTTCCTCACGGACAGCATGCGCGTGGTGCCGCCGCTGGGTGCGGACGACCAGACGCCCTGGTTGAACCTGCAGGAGGTCGCATCCGGCGCCCACGAGCACGCGCCCGGTGTCGACCACGGCCACAACCCCGCGCTGGCGGACTTCACCGACGAGCAGAAGCAGCAGATCGGCGACGCGTACCTGGCCCTGATGGCCGCCTGGCGTGACCAGAAGGCGGCCGCCGTCAACGAGTCCCTCGGGACGCTCGCGACCCTGCTGCCGACCATCGAACCCACGCTGTATCCCACGACCGGCCGCCTGAGCTGGGAGAGTTGGTACTTCCGCGCCAAGAGCATGACCTGGGTCTGGCTGCTCTACCTGCCGGCCGTGGTGATGCTGCTGCTCAGCCTGGTCTACCGCTGGAAGCCGGCGCGCGTGGGCGGCATGGCCGTCTTCTTCATCGCCTTCGGCTTCCACACCTTCGCGGTCGGCCTGCGCTGGTACGTCTCGGGTCGCTGGCCCAACTCGAACATGTTCGAGGCGGTGACGACGGCGGCCTGGTTCGGCTGCGTGGTCGCGATCGCACTCGAGCTGTGGGCGCGACGCTCGGCCATGCGCGACGTGTTCGCGCTGGGCGCCGCGGCGTCCGCCATGGCTGCGCTGATGGCCGTGCACTTCTTGCCGGCCACGCTGTCCTCCAACATCTCGAACATGATGCCGGTGCTGCACGACGTGTGGCTGTACATCCACACGAACGTGATCATCGCGAGCTACTGCCTGATCTTCATGGCGGCGATCTCCGCGCTGCTCTACCTCGGCTACCGCGCGTTCGGCGGACAGGCCGGGTACGTGCGGATGGGCGGCGCCGGCTCGCTGATGATGGGGGGCGGACCCTCCGACAGCGACATCGCCGGAGCCGGCGGATCGTCGGCTGCCAAGACGTCCGCGGGCCAGGTGTTCGACGGCGTCACGATGGTGCTCATGGAGCTGTCCTTCGTGATGCTCTGGGCCGGTCTCGTCATGGGCGCGATCTGGGCCGACCACTCCTGGGGCCGCCCGTGGGGCTGGGATCCCAAGGAGGTGTTCGCGCTCAACACCTTCCTGATCTTCATCGTGCTCGTGCACGTGCGTCTGAAGTCGAAGGACAAGGGCCTCTGGACGGCCGTGCTGGCGGTCATCGGTGCGGGCGTGATGCTCTTCAACTGGATCGTCGTCAACTTCGTGATCACCGGGCTGCACAGCTACGCGTAGCCGTGGGGCCGATGCGCGCGTGAGCGCGCGAAAGGCAAACCGTTTTGCTGGATGATCGTCGAGCCGAACGAATGACAAACGTATCCGAACGTCCTGGGCGCTGTCGTTGCGCGCGCGTCGTCCTGCACGCGCTGATCGTGGCGGTGTCGATGGCGGCCCTCGGTGCTTGCGCGACCGAGAACCCCAGTTCGGTGTACGTGCACCCCAACGCCGACCTCTCCGCGTTCCAGCGCATCGCGGTGCTGCCGCTCGACAACTACACGGGCGATCGGTTCGCCGGCGAGCGCGTGCGTGAGATCCTGGGCGTGGAGCTACTCGCGCAAGGCGTGTTCGAGCCGGCCGAGTCGGGCGAGGTGAACCGCGTGTTGCGCGCGCAGAACATCAGCACCATGACCACGCTCGGGCCCGAGGCGATCAAGAAGCTCGGCGAGGCGCTGAACGTGCAGGCGCTACTGTTCGGCAGCGTCGTGGAGTACAGCGAGCGCCGCACGGGGACCTTCCGCTCGCCGCAGGTGTCGCTCGCGCTGCGCCTGGTGGACGTGGAAAGCGGCCTGGTCGTGTGGTCCGTGAGCGACGCGCGCACCGGCATGGCCCTCACCACGCGCCTGTTCGGCGTGGGCGAGGAGACCTTCACCGAAGCAGTGCGCAAGCTCATCCGAAAGCTGATGCGCGAGCTGCTGGAGCTTGGAGGGCTGGCATGAGGCGCCCGCTCCTCGGGTTCATGCTGCTCATCCTCGCTTGCGGTGCGCCCGGCCCTGAGGCGTTGCCCGTCGTGGACGCAAACGTCGTGGATCTGGCACCGATCGGATCAGCCGACGTTTCCGCGGCATCGACGCCGCGGCAGACCCGGGCCGGCACGCTCTACGCGGCCTTCCCTCCGCGCAACCTGACGCCCGAGGCCGGCGTGGGTCGGCAACTGCTCGAGGGCGTGCAGGCGTCGCTGTCGGCGCGCGGCGCGGGATTCGTGCCGGTCGAGGACCTCGAGGTCATCCTGAGGTCGCGCAGGATCCGCTACACGGACTCGGTCAGCGTGGAGGCCGCGAAGGCGATCGGCGAGAGCACCGGCGCCGATCACATCCTGCTGGCCTCGGTCATGGTGTGGGACTTGCACCCCGCGCCCCGCATCGCCGTCGTGCTGCGCGTGATCGACACGCGCACGGGGCTGCGCGTCCAATCGGCCGCCGCCTCGCTGCTCGGCGAGGACTTCGAGGGCCTGCTCGGCCTGGGCGCCATCGAGACCACGCAGGAACTCGAGCGCGAGGTCCTGGCACGCGTGCTCGACGTGTTCGACGCGGACGGCTCGCCGCTCGCGTGGTCAGCTTCGGAAGACGTCGATGCGCCGTCGGACGCGCTGTCCTTCTACGTGCGTCCGGGCTTCGATCCGTCCGCGCTGGAGCGCGTGGCGGTGATGCCTCTCTCCAACCGCAGCAACGACCCCGCTGCCGGACTGCGCTTCTCCGACCTGCTCACTCACGAGTGGTTCCGGTCGGCGGGCGTGGACGTGGTCGAGCGGTCGGAGCTCCTGGCCGCGATGTACCGCGAGCGCGTGCGCTCGGTGGGCACCGTCGACCTGGACACGCTGGCGCGCATCGGACGTTCCGTCGGCACCCGCTACTTCGTCATGGGCAGCGTCGAACGCTACGGCGATGAAGTCTGGGTGAACCAGGAGTTCTTCCCCCTGGTCGAGGCGACGGCGCGTGTCGTGGACGTGGATTCGGGCCAGACCGTCGTCGCCGCCGCTGTCCAGCGGCGCGGGGACCACTATCACCGCGGCTTCGGGCTGGGCATGGTGCGCGACCCGACGTCGCTCGCCCTGAAGACAGCGCGCGAACTCATCGCGCTGCTGATGGCCTCATCATGAAGGAGTCACCAACGATCATGTTTTCGCGCAGCATCATCCCGCTGCTGTTGATCCTCATCGCGACGAACACCGCTTGCAGCTCGACCGGAAAGGACGGCCCGTCGGCGCCCGGCGGTGCTGCGGACCCGGCGACCATCGTGATCGCCACCGTGGACGGCGAAGGCCTCACGCTCGCCGACGCCATGGGGACGTTCACGTCGTCGCACTCGGGTCACGGCGCGCTCGTGCAGGGCGAGGCCGCGGTGCGCGAGCTGGCCGGCCGGACGATCGAGCGTCGGCTCTTCCTGGCGGAGGCCGAGGCGCTGGAACTGCGGCAGGATCCGTACGTCCTGGCCGTCGTGGAGGACTTCAAGCAGACCACCGCGCAGGGCCGCTTCTGGACGCGCGAGGTCGACGACAAGGTGGAGGTCTCCGACGAGGACGTCGAAGCCTTCTACGCGAAGACCGACGTGGCGCTGAGCGTCTCGCTGATCGAGGTCGCGGATGCCGACCTGGCGCAACAGCTGCGCGAGCGGGTGCTCGCCGGCGAGGACTTCAACCAACTCGCCCAGGAGCACTCCATCCACGAGTCCTCCGTCATGGGCGGCCTGCTGACCTACGTGCGCCGCGGCGAGATTGACATGGCGCTCGAGCAGCCGTCGTTCGACCTGGCGGAGGTCGGCGAGCTGACGTCGGTCGTGCAGACGGAGAGCGGTTGGGCGTTTGTGCGGCTCGACGAACGCACCGTCAATCCCATCCGGCCCGAGCGCGCCGTGATCATCCCGCAGATCCGGTCCATCCTGAAGGGTCGGGCCGAGGACGAGCTCCGCGATGCGATCAACGAGCGCGTTGAGGGCGAGGCCGGCGTCGTGATCCACGAGGAACTGCTGACGAAGGAGATGCTGCTCGGCACGGGCGACGCCGACGTGATGGTGGCTGAGTCGGCCGGCGAGACGATGACGCTGGGCGCGTTCCGCGATCAGCTGGATCTCGGCGCCGTCGGCGCGGCTCCCGAGGACCAGGTGGCCGAGGCCGCCCTCGGCATGGTGAGCGAATGGACGCACGACCTCGCGATGCGGCAGCACATGGAGTCGAACGGTCTGCTCGAGGACCCCGTGGTGCTGGAGCTCGCGCGGTCGTTCCACGAAGAGACGATGCTGGACACGCTCTACGAGCGCTTCGTCTACGTGGAGGTCGACGCCACCGACGAGCAGATCCGCGGTTTCTACGACGAGCACATCGACGACCAGTTCACGCGCCCTGCGAAGGTGCGCCTGGCCTACATCGTCGTGCCGGACGAGGAGGCTGGCATGGCGGTCATGGCTCGCCTGGACCAGGGCGAGGACTTCGGCGACATGGCGCGCGAGAAGTCGATGGACAAGACGTCGTCCATGCACGGCGGGCGCATCGGCTGGATCGCTCCGGGCGAACTGGTGCAGGAGGTCGAGGAGCGCGCCTTCGCGCTGCCGACGGGCAGCGTGGACGGACCGATCATGACCGAGCTCGGCGTCTTCGTCATCAACGTGCTCGACCGTGAGGAAGAATCGGTCGTGCCTTACGTCGTGGCGAAGAAGGCCGCGATGCGCAGGCTCTTCAAGCAACTGATGCGTGATGCCTACGACGACTGGGCGCGACTGCTGCGCGAGCGCGCCGACATCCAGCTCGTGGATGCCGGCATCCGTGACGCGGCAGCCTGGTTCGACAGCCAGGGCGCGCCGACCGACGCGCCGGACAGCCCGTCCGACCACGCCATGCCGCCCCCCGGCAGCATGTCGGGAGGCCCCGGGCGATGAGCGCGTCTTCCGAGCGCTTCGGACGGCTCGTCTCGGCGTGCGTGCTGCTGCTCGTCGCGGCGTCGCTCTCGACGCTGGTGCCGGGTTGCAGTTCGAGCCCGAAGACGCAGCGACGCGTCACGACCTCCAAGAGCTGCGTGGACTGCCACCAGCCCTTCCTGCAGACGATGGTCGGGAAGAGCCCGCACTTCGAGCAGCTCGAGACGCGTTGCGAGGACTGCCACGGCCGCCACGGCCTGGTGGGTGTGCTGAAGCTCGAGCAGCAGGAGCCGGACCTGTGCTTCACGTGCCACTCCGACATGTCGTCGATGGCCGAGGCCGACCACCCACACGGTGCCATCGTGGACGGGACCTGTAGTGCCTGTCACGATCCGCATGGCAGCACCGAGCCGGCGCTGCTGCGCAGCGTGGGCTCGTCGCTCTGCTTCGAGTGCCACGAGCAGGCCGCGTTCAGCGGCGATGTGGTCCATGCGCCCGTGAACGAGGACTGCACCACCTGCCACGACCCGCACGTCAACGCGACGGAGACCGGGCTGATCAAGCCGGCCGTCGAGCTGTGCGCGCAGTGTCACGAGAGCAACGCGCCCACCTTCGTGGACGCACACGAGGGGCACGACGTCTCGCGCTCCGACTGTTCGAGCTGCCACACCCCGCACGCCTCCAAGGACGCGGCGATGCTGCACTCGGGCATCCACGAGCCCTTCGAGGACCGTGACTGCTCGAGCTGCCACGTCGAGCCGGAGGAGGTCGCGCCGAACGCAGCCGCGCCCGACACGCTGATGCCGCCGGGCCAGCTGTGCGTGATGTGCCACGGATCCGAGATCGAGGCCTTCAAGGGCCACCCGGCCGTGCACGAGCCCGCAACCGACGGGAGTTGCCTGGAGTGCCACCGGCCGCACGCGTCGGCGCAGCCCTCGCTGCTCGCGAACACGCCGGACCAGGCGTTGTGCGCCTCGTGCCACGAGACCGTGCACGAGATTGCCGAGTTCGCCGCGGAGAAGGGCCTGTCGCCGCACGAACCCGCGTCCGAGGGACAGTGCCTCGAATGCCACGCACCGCACGGCGGCGAGATGCCGGGCTCGGTGCGCAGCGAGGAGCCGGACCTGTGCCTGAGCTGCCACACCGACTTCGAAGCGGCGTACGACCGCGAAGTCGTCCACGCTCCGCTGGACACCTGTTCGGCCTGCCACGCGCCGCACGGATCGCAGACGCGCCCGTCGCTGACCACGCGCGCCTCCGACCTCTGCCTCGGTTGCCACAGCGAGCACGAGAAGCGCTTCCAGAACGAATCGCTGCACCGGCCGGTCGCGCTGGGCCAATGCGTGACCTGTCACGATCCGCATGCCTCCGACCACCCGGGCATGTTGCGCACCGACACCCAGCAGCTCTGCCTGAGCTGCCACCTGGATGTCGACAAGCCGCTTCCGGGCGGTACCATCCACGCGCCCGTCGCGCAGGGCGACTGCCTCTCGTGCCATGACGCGCACAGCTCCCGCGAGTCGAACCTGCTCGCCGATGAGGGGGGCGCGCTGTGCGCGTCCTGCCACGGCATGACGCAGCAGTCCATCGACGGGTTGCCGTTCCGGCACGCCCCGGCGGAAGCCGGCGCCTGCCTGGCCTGCCACTCGGCCCACGTGGCGCCGCGCGAGGCGCTGCTCTCGGCGCCGGCGCAGGACCTGTGCCGCTCGTGTCACAGGGGGCTGCTGCAGGAGATGGGCAAGCCTGGCTCGCTGGCCCACGAACCGGCCGCCGACGGCGACTGCCTCGGCTGCCACGAGCCGCACGCCTCGTTGCACCCGGGGGTCACGAAGATCGGCGTGCCCGAGTTGTGCTGGACGTGCCACGACAGCAAGGACGCCGGGATGGCGGACAAGCATCTCGGCCTGGTCGGCTCGGACACCGACTGCACGTCGTGCCACACTCCCCACGCGTCGCCCGGGCGGGGCCTGTTCTGGCCCAACCGCCACGAGGCCTTCGCCGAGCAGAAATGTGATGAGTGCCATGTCATCAAGTAGCCGCATGAACCGGACCCGGGGACGCTGGGCGGTCGCGATCGCCCTGCTGATCGCGTGGTGGGCGCCGCTCGCTCCCGCGCAGCACGTCGAGTTGAAGGCGGCCACGTCGGGCGACTTGTGCCTCGAGTGCCACGCTCCGATGACGGAGGTGCTGCAGCGCGCGGTCCCGCACGAGCCGGCGGCCGACGGCGGGTGCACCGAGTGCCACTCGCCGCACGCATCGCGCTTCGCGAACCTGCTCAACAAGCGCGAACGCTCGCTCTGCATGCAGTGCCACTCGACCGAGGTGCGCGAGTTCCAGAAGGGGAGCATCCACACGCCCGTCAAGCAGGGCGAGTGCTCGAAGTGCCATGACCCGCACGCATCCGACACCCCAGGCCTCTTGAAGAAGAGCGGCAACGCGCTCTGCTTCGAGTGTCACGAGGGACGGCACGTGCAGCAGGAGTACCCGACGGTGCACTTCCCCTTCGTGGGCGGCGAGTGCTCGGAGTGCCATCAGCCGCACAACTCGCCGCACGAGTTCCAGTTGCGGCTCGAAGCCACGTCCCTGTGCCTCGACTGTCACGAGGCGGACGATCCGGACGTCATGGACGCCCACGCGGGAATCTCGGTCGTGGGTACCCAGTGCACCAAGTGCCACGAGCCGCACGCCTCGCTGAGCGACGGCCTGCTGCGGAGCACCGTGCACGAGCCGTTCGCAGACGGCTCCTGCGACATGTGCCACATGGTGGACAGCGACACGCCGCGCGTGGTGATGGCCACCGGGTCGCGCCTCTGCTCGATGTGCCACGACGGCTACCCACGGCCCGGGGACGACGTCGTCCACGCGCCGATCGCCGACGGCAACTGCCAGGCCTGCCACTCGCCGCACGCGAGCAACGAGGAGAAGCTTCTCACCGGAGACAAGCGCAGCGTCTGCATCCAGTGCCACCAGGACATCGAGACGCGCGCCGAGGTCTCGCGCAGCGTGCACTCTCCGTCCCTCGAGGGCGGCTCCTGCATGATCTGCCACCAGCCGCACTCGTCCAAGGAGGACACGCTGTTGTGGTCCGGCGAGATCCGCACCTGCCTGGGGTGCCACGAGACGCAGCGTCACGGTCATCCGCTGGGCAGCGATCGCATCGACCCGCGCACGGGCAAGCCGATCACCTGCGTCACGTGCCACGATCCGCACGGCACGGATTTCCCGATGCAGTTGCGCGGTGACCAGTCGCGCGGGCTCTGTCTCGAGTGCCACAGCTCCTCGGGTTCTGGCTCGACCGGCGCTCACGGCGGGCGCTAGCGTGCGCCGCTCCGGCGCGACGTCCCGCGGTTTCGCCTGGCAGGCGGTCGCGTGGGCGTTCGTGCTGACGACAGCGGGCGCAACCGCGCAGTCGAGGGACGGACGAGCGGTGGTGGAGGCGCCGGTCTACCCGTACCTCGTCGTGCCGGAAGACGCGATCTACGGTCACCTGATGAACGGCTACTTCAAGGAACCGGTGGCCGTGCACTTCGACGAGGACGCGCAGGAGTTGCTCGTCGCGGACAGCAAGAACGGGTTGATCGGCATCTTCGACGCGGAAGGCATCCCCGTCTTCGCGTTCGGCGCCCAGTCGGTCATGACCGATCCCCGGCGCGTCGCGTCGGGCGCCGACGGTTCAATCTTCGTGCTCGACAGCGACCAGAGCGAGGTCAAGGAGTTCAGTTACCGCGGTGAGATCCGCGCGCCGCGACGCTTTGCCTATCCCGCGATCGACGACATCGGCGGAGGCGTCGCTCGCGTCAGCGCGTTCACGCTTGACGCCGCGGGGAAGTGGTATGTCGCGGACAGCGATCTACCGCAGGTGCTCGTCTACGACGCCGAGCTGAACTTCGAGTTCGCGATCCGCCCCGAGCCGGCGGCCGCGCGCTTCGGCCTGATCAGCAGCCTGGCTGTCGCGGACGACGGCACGATCGCGGTCACGGACTTCAAGGAGACGCCGGTCCAGCTCTTCGACCGCAAGGGCCGCTTCCTCGTCGGCTGGGGCGAGCGGGACATCGGCGTCGAGAACTTCTCGGCCCCGGTGGACGTCGAATTCGACGAGGACGGGCGCGTCTTCGTGGTCGACATGCTGCGCCACGACGTGAAAATATTCTCCCGTTCGGGGGATTTCCTGGGCGTTTTCGGTGGGTGGTTTTCGGCCACGACCGGGGGCAGAGCCCCCGGGGAGATGCTCTATCCGAGCGGCATCGCCATCGCGCGGGGCGGCTTCATCTACATCGTCGAGCGCTTCGGCGGGCGGGTGCAGATGTTCATCCGACGGCCGCGAGACGGCGAGGACGCCGCGTCCGAGGCCCCTGCGACTGAGGGATCCGCCGGTTCGGGTGCCGATGAGGCGAGTGCTGAGCCTCCTGGAGAGCCGGCCGAGGACGAGCGCGGGAGCGAAGACGGGAACTAGATTTCCCGCCGGGCCCGCAAATCCCCACTCACTCCATCGCTGGAATCATATTGCCCGACCCCAACCCCGGAAGTGCCGCTTTATGGCACAGAGATTGCTCCATATCTGGGGTATCGCCGAGCAACGGTGACGACTCGGCGATCAGCAGGGCAAAAAACGCAAGCACGATTCGACGGCCTGGACCCGGCGTCGGCGTGATGACCAAGGAGACAAGACCATCTCGACGAAGTTCCCGAGGCCGCTCCCCTCTGGACCGAAGCCCCCTTCGGATTCGTCGAGCGTGTGCCAGGTCTCCGCTTCCCGCCGTTGTGAATCGTGGGAAGGGTCGACGATCCGGTCGCTTGCAGGCCGGGTCACCCCGCAGCGTCACCATAGGAGACTCACCATGAAACGGATCACCTGGGTGGTGGCGTTCGCGCTACTGCTCACCTGTGCCCCCCTGGCCATGGCCGGTGACTACCACACTGACAACACGCTGTTGTGCGCGCAGTGCCACATCATGCACTTCAGCCAGTCACACGGTTACCAGCCGAACGGGAGCGGTTTCTTCCTGTCTCCCGATCCGGGCGGCCCTTTCACTTTCCTCCTGCGCGCCGAGGTCAACGACCTCTGCCTGTCTTGCCATGACGCCGGTGGTCCCGCACCCGACGTTCTCGGCTCGGCCAACAACGGAACCGGATCTTCGGACATCCGCCTTGCCGGCTACCTGAACCGGCTGGGACTGGAGGGCTTCCCCGCAACGGGCCATACCCTCGATGCTCTCGATGAAGCTCCGGGTTCAGACCCGCCGTGGAAGCCGGAAGACGAGAACGGTGCCGGCAAGGGCCTCAACTGCGTGAACTGTCACCACCAGCATGCTTACGCCGGTGGCGCCAACGCGTATCGCAACCTGAGGCACAGCCCCGGTAACGGAGCTCCGTTCCCCGGCGTCCAGGTGACCTACAACGACGACCAGATCGGCACGTTCGACATCACCAAGGATGTGTTCGAGAGGGACAACGCGTCGTACGACGAGTCCGATGTCGACTGGATGGAGCCTGATCCGACCCAGTCCAAGATCGGCATGTGGTGCGGCACCTGCCACGACAACTTCCACGGCACGCCTGGCGACGCAGCAACGGTCGGCGGCGAAGCTTCGGGAACCGACTGGCAGCACTTCCTCCGTCACCCGACGGCAGGCGTCCAGCTCGGTAACCTCGGTGGAGGTCACTCCAGCCTCACTCAGTACAACGCCAACACCAACAAGGTGAAGGTGATGAGCGAGGTCGGAACCTGGGATCCTGCGGGATCCGACGTCACCCCGACGTGCATCAGCTGCCACAAGGCACACGGAAACGGCAACGCGTTCGGCCTGATCTACAGGTCCGGCACGGGCACCGTTACTGAGGACGGCGACACCAATGGCGACCAGCTCGAACATCTGTGCGGGCAGTGCCATGTCCAAGCGTCCTTCTTCGCTAGTCCATGATTGACGTCTCCTGACTGATCGCGCGTTCACCTCGCGGGGGCGGAGCGGCACACTCGCCTCTCCGCCCCCGCGTTGCGTCCTGACCACCCGTCCCATCCGCTCAGTCATCGCGCGCGCCGGACCGCTGCTCGTCCGCCCCGCGCTCTACCAGAGGGGTTCCGACCGTGTCCCCCCAGGCGCCGCCTCCGTCCTCAAGGCAGCCCACCCCTTCGCCCGATAGGGGCATCAGCCGTACTCCGCGACTGATGGGGATCAGGGAACATGGGGGCTGCACCGAGCAGCATGCTGCTGTCTGCGATCACGGCGTTGGCCGTGATGACGAGCGCGGGGTCCGCCCGCGCGGGCGATTTCCACGACGGCGCCACGCTGAACTGCTCCGACTGCCACGTCGTCCACACGGCGAAGCGGCTCGAGGTCGGCGGCGAGCCGGGCGCGGCGCTGTTCCCCGCGGGCCAGGTGCCGACCGGCACACAGCTCGTGGGGCGGGAGCTCAAGGGCGCGATCGAGTTCAACGGCGTGATCGTCAAGCCCAGCCTCCTCAAGGAGGACATCAACGACCTCTGCCTGTCGTGCCACGACAACTCGCTCAAGGCGGCGGACGTGCTCGGGCCGAATCTCGGCAGCTCCACCGGCGACGTGCGCCAGGCCGGTTCGCTGAATCGCATGGGGATCAGCGGCATGCATGCCACGGGTCACACGCTGGACTCGTTGAGAGAGGCGCCCGGCTCGGACCCGGCCTGGAGCGCGGAAGACGAGAACGGCGCGGGCAAGGGTCTCAACTGCGTGAACTGCCACCAGGCGCACGGCGGCCTGGACGGTCCGTCGAGCTACCGCAACCTGCGCGCCGACGCGGGGGGCAACTCGGGCATCGAAGGCCTGGTCACCTACAACCAGGGCGCGCCCGGAGTGAACGATCCCTCGCGCGACGTGTTCGTGCGCCAGGCGCTCTCGTACGACGAGTCCGCCGTGGACTTCAACGAACCGGATCCGACCAACTCGGGCATGGGCCGCTACTGCTCGGGCTGCCACTCGGCGTTTCACGGAACGCCGGGCGTGGACGCCAACATCGGCGGCCAGGCCACGGGCAGCGGCTACACGGCCTTCCTGCGCCACCCGACCGCGGGCGTGAACATCGGCCAAGTGGGCGGCGAATGGTCGAGCCTGGCCACCTATCTCTCGCGCACCAACCGCGTGAAGGTCATGAGCGAGGTCGGTGTCTGGGACCCGCCGGGCCAGGACGTGACGCTGACCTGCATCTCGTGCCACAAGGCACACGGCAACCGCAACGCATTCGGCCTCATCTACAGGTCGGGCGTCGGGACGCCGACCGAGGAGGGGGACAGCGGCGGTGAGCGGCTCGAACACCTCTGCGGGCAGTGCCACGGCCAACCGTCGGGCTTCGCCAAGCCGTAGGTCGACGCCGGCTTCCGGCGCCGGACCCTCCGCCGCCTTCACGGTTCAACCGGCGCGCGCAGTCCCTAGACTGGATCGGCGCGACGGTCGACCGGTCCCCGCGACGGCGAGGGCCGCCACGGGCGGAGGCAGCAATCGCATGCGAGGGAAGACGGATCGTCACCGGCGGTGCGCGAGGCACGCAGCCGTGTTCGCGCTCGCGACGGCGCTGCTGCTGGCCGCCTGTGCGGAGGTCCGCCGGGGCGGAGAGCTGCCCGTCGAGGCGACCGCGTCGCGCGTGGACGTGTTCCTGCGCGCTGCGCCCACGGATGCCGGCACGCTCACCGTGCTGCTCGACGAGGTCTGGCTGATCGAGGAGTCGGGGGCCCGGCGACCGCTGCAGCTCTCACGCTCGCGCGTCGATTCCAAGGAGGCGACGCGCCGCCTCAGCCTGGCCGGCGGGATCGTGCCACCCGGCGACTACGAGGCGGTCGTCTTGCGCGTGCAGGCTGCGACGCTGGAAGCCGACGGTGAGCGCCGCGACCTGCGGCTCGCTCCGACGTTGCCCTCCGGGCCGGACACGGCACCGGCACAGAAACCGGTGGAGCCGGGAGAGTCGGACGAAGCGGCCGAGGCGGCCGAGGCGGGCGAACTGCCCGAGCCTCCTGCGGACCTGGTGCCCGGGGCGGCGGAGTCGGAACCGTCCGAACAGGATGCGTCCGGTCCGGTGGAGTACGTGATCCCGGTTCGCGTGCAGGTGCGGCAGCAGGACGCGGTCTCGATCTTCCTGGAGTGGAACGTCGCCGCCTCGATCCTCCCGGGGGACCGCTTCCGGCCGTTCTTCGCGGTCGGGCTCGAGCGGCCGCAGGTGCGACTCGGCCTGCTGTACGTCTCCGACCGGGACACGGGTTCGGTGCTGGCGCTCGACCGCACGACGGGCGAGGTCGTCGCCACGGGCAAGGCCGGCGCCTCGCCGTCCGCGCTGGCGATCGCGCGCAACCGCGTGAACCTGTTTGCCGCCAACGAGGGCGACGGCTCGGTCACGCTGCTCGACACGCGCCGGAACCTGGTCGAGTTCGTGATCCCCATCCGGCTTTCCGCACGCACCTCCGACGTGGTCGTGGCGGACGAGGGGCGCATGCTCGCTGCGTCGAACCCCGGCACCGACACGGTCTCGCTGTTCGACCTGATGAGCGTGGCGCGGATCGGCGACGTGCGCGTGGGCAGGCAACCCGTGCGCCTGGACGCGGCCCCGAGGCATCGACGCGTCTACGTCGTGAACGCCCTCTCGAACTCGCTCAGCGTGATCGACATCAACGCGCGCGCCGTCATCGCCACGCTCGCCCTCGAGGCGGACCCGACCTACGTGACGGTGGCCCGCGACGAGAGGAGGTTCTTCGTCGGGCACCGCACGTCCCCGAACGTGCTGGTCTACGACGCCGAGTCACTGGGCCTGCTGAACACGATCTTCGTGGGCGGTAACGTCACGGCGATGCTCGCCGACCGGCGGCTCGACCGCATCTACGTCGCGCGTGAACGGCCGAACGAGATCGCCGTGATCGACCGGCGGCTCGGCGCCGTGATGCGGCGCATCCCCATTTCCGGCCGAGTGACGGGGCTCGCGCAGCCCGCCGAAGGCGCGTTGATCTACGGCGCTGCGCCCGATCGTGGCGGGCTGATCGTGATCGACGTCACCGTCGGGAAGGAGTTGCCGCTCCTTCCCTGCGGGAAGGCACCCACCGATGTCGTCGTGGTCGACTGACCGCCGCCGCCGATCGGACGGTGGATCCCGCTCGCGCCCGGCCGAGGCGCTCGTGCGCCTGGCGGCCGTGCTCGCGCTGGTCCTGTCGGCCGCCTGCGTCACGCAGCCGTCCGCGACCATCCGGTCCGGCTACCAGAGGACCGAGACCGGGGAGGACTTCAGTGAGAGCCTCACGAACCTGATCGAGGTCGCGGCCCAGGGCAATCTGGGTCCGGAACTCGCGTTCCGCGCGAGCGAGCGGCTGATCCTCACCGAGCTCGAACAAGAGAGCGCGGGCGTCACGTCGAGCGACTCGCGCGTGCTCAACCAGCCCTCGGTGGACCTGACCTACGACAACGGCGTGTTCAAGTGGACGCAGGGTCTCGAGCTGCAGCAGTTCGAGAGCCAGCCCACGGGCAGCCCGAAGAACAAGCTCAACCAGACCGACATCCTGGAGAAGGTGGAGTGGAGCCCGCTCGGTCTGCCGAAGTTCACGGCCTGGCTGGACGCGCGCACCAGCAAGGACGACCTGTTCACCGACCTGACGGACCGCGAGACGGTGTTCCAGATCGAGGACACGCGCGGGCCGTTCAGCCTGCTGTACGCCTTCGAGAACCAGGACTCCAAGGACAACGAGTCGGGTGTCGACCGGCAGCGCGACCAGAACCTGTTCCGCGGCACGTACGCCGACGCGTTCATCGACGACAAGCTGTCCGTGAACGTGAGCGTGTTCTCCGACTCGAGCAAGACGACGACGAACACGCCCTCGGGCGGCGGCGTGCTCCCGCCCACCGAGGTCTTCCCCAACAAGGGCCTGACGCTGCTGGATCCCTCGCCCTCGATCTCGATCCTGGCCGACACCCCGGCGTTGATCGACTTCGACGACCTCACCTCCACGGGCATCAACATCGGCGGCTTCGTCTCGGGCGGCATGACGAACTGGAACCTCGGCGTCGACCTGCCGCTGGGATCCACGATCGACCTGCTCGTGCTGTCCACGCACGTGGAGGTCGACTCCTTCCTCGTGAACCAGTACTCGTTCTCGGTCTGGGTGTCCGACGACAACAACTTCTGGACGCTGGTCACGGGATCGGCGGCCTACACCTACGACGACATCGCACGGCGCTTCCTGATCACCATCCCGGCCGTGACGAAGGAGTTCGTCAAGGTGATCAACACGGCGTCGCCGCCCGGCGCCCCGGCCATCTTCGTCACCGAGCTGCGGGCCTTCGCGCCGGATCCGGGGGGCGGGGGCGGCGGGGCCACGACCGCGGAGGTCATCAACCGCAGCATCACGAGCAACCTGACCTATCGCGCGAACGACGACCTCACGCTCGGCTACGACCTGCTGGTGTCCGAGGTCGTGAACGAGGTCAACGGGATGAAGACCCGGGACGAGACGCGCATCGATCACGGCGCCTCGGCCCTTTGGAGGCCCACCGACATCGTCGACGTCAACCTGCGGGCCAGCGTGAGCGACACGGACGATCCGTCCCAGTCGGACGAAACCTTCGACTCGTTGAACGCGGTCGTGAACGTACGCCCGCTCGACACCGTGGACATCGCGTTCAGCCACACCTCCACCGACCGGACGATCGACGGGCTCGACACCCTGGCCACCGAGTCCTACCAGGCGCGCATGGCGACGCAGCTGCTCGAGACGCTGCACGGAGAGATCCTGTTCGAGTCGAATACGCAGGAGGACACGACGAACATGCGCACGATCGACCGCACGGTCGTCGGCGCGAACCTGATCGCGTCGGTCACGTCGGCCTGGAACGTGACGATGGGCGTGCGCAACGAGGAGGCGACGGTGACCGGTCCCGGGGCGGCGGGCATCCCCGACCCGTCCGAGACCATCGCGCAGGTGCTGGTCGTCTACCGGCCCAGCGACCAGGTCACGGCGGAGGCAGACCTCGAGTGGCGCGACACCTTCTCGGGCGCCGGCCTGGATCAGCGCTACCGCATCGACTGGATTCCGTTCCCCGATGGAACGCTGGACATCCAGCTCGACATGCAGATGCAGCAGGACGACGTCTTCGGGACCGGTGCGAACCGCTACCTGGTGCTGACCCGTTGGACGATGAACCCGAAGACATTCATCGAGGTCAACTACGCCATCCAGGAACCGCAGGACGACGAGACGACGACTTCGATTGCCATCGCCGTGAACGTGTACCTCTGACCTAGGCGGCCTCGTCCGCGAGCAGCTTGCCGGACACGACGTCCACGGCGACGCGCACCATGAGCGTGAACAGCAGCGCGCCGATACCGAAGATGCCGCAGCCGACCATGAACTCCGTCATGCTCGGGTCGTACTCGTAGATCTCGCCCAGCGTGGAGGGCGTGAAGCCCGGCACCACCAGGCCAACGCCCTTCTCGATGTAGACGCCGACCCAGATCAGCACGCAGCCCAGGTTCAGGGTGATCAGGTTCTTGCGCGTGCCGGGGATCAGGAACAGCAGGAAGGCCACCACGCTGCACACCACGCTCGTCCAGGCCCAGCCGACCAGCGCGGTGTGTCCTTCGAGGCCGAAGAACAGGTAGCGCATGTGCTGCAGGTGGTGCGTGTCGGAGTACCACTCCTTGAACACCTCGGCCAGCAGGAAGAACAGGTTCAGGAACATCGCGTAGGCCATCAGCTCCGCGATCTTCCAGATGGCCTCGATCTTCAGGTCGAGCTTGGACGTCTTGCGCAGGATCTGCAGCAGGATGAGCATGATCGCCGGTCCGCTGCAGAAGGCCGAGGCCAGGAAGCGCGGGGCCAGGATGGCCGCGTTCCAGAAGGGGCGCCCGGGCAGGCCGTTGTAGACGAAGGCCGTGACCGTGTGGATGCCGACTGCCACCGGGATGCTGAAGAGCACCAGCGGCATGAACAGGTACGGGTTGGCTTCCTTGCGCCGGAACAGGCAGATGAGCAGGTACGTGACCACACTCAGGTTCAGGAAGAAGTACAGGTTCAGCGCGAGCACGTCCCAGGCGAGCAGCGAGCTGGGTACGTTGAGCGTCCCGATCACCGGCATGATGTGCGCGAGCCGGTCCGGCCGGCCGACGTCCACCAGCACGAAGAGCATGCACATCACCAGTGCGGCGATGGCGAGCAACTCGCCGAGGATCACGAGCTCCTTGATCGGCTTCCAGTGGTAGATGTAAGCGGGGATCACCAGCACCACTGCGGCCGCGGCCACGCCCACCAGGAAGGTGAAGTTGCCGATGTAGTAGCCCCACGACACCGGGTCGCGCATCGAGGTCAGGATCAGCCCGTGCTCGAGCTGGTTGCTGTAGGCGTAGGCGCCCATCCCGATCAGCGCGAGCAGGAACGCCAGCCACAGGTAGTAGATCGGCGAGCCGATCACCCACGCGCGGAAGGAACCCCGCACGAACTGCAGCAGCGCCGATCTGCGTGAGCTCATCGCGGCCTTCCTAGCCGTAGAAGTAGAAGAACTTGGGTTGCGTGTTCAGCTCCTCCTTGAGCACGAACACACGCTTCTGCTCGAGCAGCTTGCGAATCTCGGATTCGGGGTCGAGCAGGTTGCCGAACTTGCGCGCGCCCGTCGGGCAGGCCTCGAGACAGGCCGGGTAGCGGCCCGCGCGCGTGCGCTGGATGCAGAAGGTGCACTTCTCGACCACGCCGCGCTGCCGCGGCCGGTTGCCGAGCACGTGCATGTTCGGGTTCACCTCGTCGGACGGCAGGTGCGGGTCGCACCAGTTGAAGCTGCGCGCGCCGTACGGGCAGGCCGACATGCAGCAGCGGCAACCGATGCACCAGTCGTAGTCGATCACGACGATGCCGTCGCGCTCCTGCCAGGTGGCCTTGGTGGGGCAGACCTTCACGCAGGCCGGGTTGCGGCACTGCTGGCACTGCACCGGCACGTAGAACTTGCCCTCTTCGGGGACGGTCTTGGGGTTGTAGTAGGCGTCGGCATGGCTGAACTCGATGCCGTGCTCGGTCTCCATCTCCAGGACGCTGATCCACTCGATCGGGTTGGTGTGCTCCTTCTCGTCGGTGAAGCGCGACTGGTTGTTCTCCTCCACGCACGCGGCGACGCACATGCGGTTGCCGTTGCAGCGCGAGAGGTCGAGGCCGTAGCCGAAGAGCACGCCTTCCCTGGCCGGCGTCGCGTGCACCTCCACGTCGCGGCCGAACTGCTCCTCGTAGCCCTGCTCGAGACCCGCCAGGTACTTGGAGAGCTCGCCGCGCGTCATCTCGCGCAGGTGCGTCTTCATGAAGGACTTCAGCGCCTCGCTTCCGCAGCCGGTCGCCGCGAGGGCGGCCGTGCCGGCCGCCACCTTGAGGAAGGTCCGTCTGGACTTGCCTTCGCCGCAGCTCATCGAATGTCCTCGGGGCGCATGGGGGGCGGGAGCGGCGCCATGCGCGGGAACGTCGGGGCGTGCGGATCGCTGTGGCAGTGCACGCACAGCAGGTATTGCCGCTCGCCGTCCCACATGCCGATGCGCTTGCCGTGCAGACCTTCCTTCCAGTCGCGCAGCTTCGGGCCGTGACACTGGCCGCAGAGCCGGTAGGACTCCTCGAAAGGCACCACCTCGCCGTGCGCCAGCCGCAGCACGTCGCGGTTCTGCTCGTCGTGGCAGGCGAAGCAGGTCGTCATGTTCTCGGAGTGGTGCAGCGACACCTCGGCGTGCTGCGGCTCGCGGATCTCGCGATGGCAGCTCGCGCAATCGGTGCTGACGGTCTGCTCCTCGTGGCAGTCGACGCAACTCTGCATCAGCGCGACGTTGCGCGGCTTCGGGAAGGGGCCATCGACGGCCTCGCCGTGGCACGACGCGCACTCGATGCCGGCGCCCGCGTGGCCTTCGTGGTTGGCGATCACGTCCTGCGTCTTCCAGCGGCGCGGGAAGGTGTACTCGTCGTCGCCCGTCTTCACGCGCGCGAAGTAGCCGGCCACGCCTGGCACCTCCTCGTCGAGCTCGAGATCGGAGTGGCACATGCCGCAGATGTCGGCCGAGGGGATGGTCACGTCGGCCATCGGGTCGCCGCCGCTGTGACAGTCGGCGCAGCCGAGACCCTCGTCGAGGTGCAGCAGGTGTGGCATGGCCGGAAGCGTGTCGGCGAGCGACTCGCCGCCCGCGTGGCAACGCGAGCAGGGGAAGATGCCCGGGCTGAACGGCGGCGGCGGAACGGCGAAGGTCTTCCCGTCGTCGTGCGCCGACGATTGCGCGCGCACGGGCAGCACGACCTCGAGCGGCGGGAGCTTGATGGCCTCGGCGTGCAGCGGGTCGCCTTCGGCCAGCGCGCCGCCGGAGGGATCGCCGCAGCCGGCCAGCCCCGCCATGGCGAGGATCATGGGCGCGCACAGCGCGAACGGTCGCTTGAGGACGGGCATCGAAGTGACCATCACCCCCTTCTGTCGCAAACCCTGTGCCACATATGGCCCAAACGGGGGCCTCGCGCAGCACGGCCCGGAGGGGGCGATCAACGACAGGAATCACCCGCTGTGGACGGGTGTTGATGGGACAGCCGGAGCCCGGCGGGGGAATCTCCGCGCAGCGCCGAAACCCGTCGTCCGGGCGCTAAGCGTCCCGCAGGCGCGTGACGCGCTCGACCTCGGCGTGGGGCAGGGTCAACGTCGGGTGATCGACGGGGATGCCGTACTTCGCCAGGCGCGCGACCCAGTCCTCGCGCGACTCCTCGCTCTTCTGCGTGTCGTGCACGGCAGCGTCGCGCATCAGCAGCGTGCCTTCCTGCACCGCGTCCCAACGGCCGATCGCGGTCAATCCGCCGTTCGTGAACACCACGACCGTCTGGCCGTGCCATTCGTCATGTCCGGGGTGGAATACGTGTCCGCTCATGGTGCGCCAGCCTATCCCCCGGCCCATTGGGGCGCCAGCGAGGGCCGTTCGGCCCTTCGGACGAGGTCACAACCCGATCCCGCCAGACCATGATAGGGTCGGCCGCGAGGTCGTCCCCCGGGCACCGTCCAACCGTCAGGGCGGGGGGATCGACCGTTCATCTCCAAGGGGGTTTCCTTTGAAACAGCGCATGCAGTCCATCCTGTTCCTGCTCGCGGCCGTGCTGGTCGTGGCCGACGTCACCGTCGCGCAAGTGAGATTGGATCCGACGGCGCCCGACTTCGTGGGCGTCTACGAGACCGACGACGGCGTGATCGTCGCCGCGGACTCGACGAGCACCTACGTCTTCGAGAACTGGCGGGAATACGTCGGCTCCGAGTTCTTCAAGGTCCACGACATGCGCTGCGGGCAGCCGAAGCTGCAGACGCTCACGGGCGGCCTCCCGCTCCAGGACGGCTCGCAGTCGGACTGCAGCGACACGAACACCAACGCGGCGAGCGAGTACAACCCGTCGGGCGGCGTGCTCTACCGCGTGCCCGTGGTGTTCCACGTCATCACGCACAAGAACGGCAACGGCAACGTCTCCGATGCCCGGATCGCACAGGAGATGCAGGTCCTCAACGAGGACTTCCGCGCCATCGCCGGCAGCCTCGGCGGCAACGGCAACGACACGCGCATCGAGTTCTTCCTGGCGACCGAGGACCCGGACGGCAACCCGACGACGGGCATCACCAGGCACCAGAACAACAAGTGGTACAACGACCAGCTGCAGTACTGGAACGCGATCGGCTGGGACACGTCCCGCTACCTGAACATCTACACGAACACCGCGGGCGGCAGCCTCGGTTACGCGTTCGTGCCGAGCGGCGGCGGCATCGTCGGGCACCCGCAGGAGGGCGTGCGCCTGTACTGGCCCACCGTGGGCAACCCGGCGCCGTACGGTCCTCCCTACCACCTCGCCCGCACGGGCACGCACGAGGTCGGTCACTGGATGGGCCTGTACCACACGTTCGACGGCGGGTGCGCGACCGGCAGCGCGCCGGCCTGCAACAGCAACGGGGACCTGATCTGCGACACCAACCCCGAGCAGACCAGCATGTTCTCGGGATCGTGCTCGCGTAGCACCTGCGGCAGCTCGGATCCGACGAACAACTACATGGACTACTCCGACGACATCTGCATGGAGGAGTTCACGTCCAACCAGGCCTACCGGATGCGCTGCACCGCGGTGAACTTCCGCTTCGACATGTTCCAGCCGGGCAACGCGGCGCCTGTCGTGGCCATCAGTTCGCCTGCCGATCCCACGACCGTGGACGAGGGCGATCCGGTGACGTTCGCCGGCGCTGCCGATGACGCCGAGGACGGCGACATCACGGGCTCGATCTCCTGGAGCAGCAGCCGCGACGGGATCATCGGGTCGGGCAGCGGCTTCACGACCAGCGGGCTCTCGGCCGGGACCCACGTCGTGACGGCCACGGCGACCGACTCCGGCGGCAAGTCCGGGTCCGACACCGTCACCGTCACGGTGCTCTCGACCGGGGGCGCCACCCTGACCGCGGACATCTACAAGGTGAAGGGCAAGATCACGGTGGATCTGTTCTACTCGGGTCTGAACGGAACCAACGTCGAGGTCTGGCGCGACGGGGTCCTGATCGGCACGGTCGGCAATTCGGGTGCCGCCACCCACAACACCGGACTGAAGGGTTCGGGGAGCTGGACCTACAAGGTGTGCGAGATCGGCGGGACCGTCTGCACCAACGAAGTGACGGTCAGCATCTGACCTTCACTGCGTGACGATCATCGCGGGGCCCGGCGCGCCGAGAGGCGTGTCGGGCCCCGTGTCGTTCAGGGCGCGTCCGGCGCGTGGCGCGCTTCCCACTCGGCGACCGGCGTGACGCCGTCCGCGAGAAGAGTCGTCTCGCGCCAGAAGCGCAGGAAGCCCTCGCCGAAGTCGGCCGCGCCCGCCCGGCAGCGCACGAAGTACTCCACGTCCGGCGTGAGCTTCGAGTTCGCGAACACGCTTCCGCCGCGCGGTTCGTCCGGCGCACTGAGGATCCAGGCGGGTGCCGCGGGCAGGTCCAGCGCCTCCCACGAGAAGCACGACACCGGCAGCAGGTCGTAGCCCAGCTCGCGTTCGCGCATGGCCTGCACGTCCTGGTGCGCCATGTCGAACAGCAGGCCGTTGAGCGCGTCGGCGGTGTCGTTCGTCATGCGCACGTTCAGCGCGGCGCGCGCGATGACGTCCTCCGCGTACTCGACATCCGTCCGTCCGGCGCTCTTGTCGTAGTCGAAGACGCGCCGGACGCCGAAGCACACGATCGATCGGGCCGTCGCCAGCGAGCCCGGGCCCAGCGTGCGGGCCGCGGAGTCCAGGTTGACCAGGCTCCCGTAGCCGACCATCGGCAGGCTTCCGCCACCGTTCGCGACGAGCTCCTGCTCGAGCCCGTCCCACGGGTAGCGGAACGAAGGACGAGCGTCAGTCTCCGCCAGGGCGGACTCGATCCGGCGGCGCTGGTCGTCGGTCAGGTCGAGCGCGATCATCGACGGTCCAGGATAGCGGGTCCGCCGACGAAGCTTCTCTTCGGGACCCGCATCGCCCCCGATATGGTGACCACCCGAGAGGCATGAGCGCAGAGCGACAGACGCCGCCACCGTTCCTCGTGATCGCAGCGCTCGTGGTGCTGCCGGTCCTGGTGTTCTTCGGCGCGCTCGACAACGAGTTCCACCTCGACGACCTCTACCGCGTCGACGGCAACCCCGAGGTGGAGCAGCTCCACCCGATGGGGCGGCACTTCGTCGACGCGGGCACGAGCTCGTCGCTCACGCGGCTGCACCAGTACCGCCCGATGCTGCCGCTGACCCTCTCGATCAATCATGCGATCGCGGGGCACAGCCTCATCGGCTACCACCTCGGCAACCTGCTGGCGCACATCATCTCCGTGCTGCTGCTGTACCGGCTCGTGCGCGAGCTCACCGCCGGCCCGACCGGGCTCGGCTCGCCCTGGTTGGCGGGGGGCGCGGCGCTGCTGTGGGGGGTGCACCCCGTCTCGGGTGTGCCGATCAACTACATCTGCGCGCGCGACCTCGCGTTGATGCAGACCTTCCTGCTGGGGTCGCTGCTCGTGTACGTGCGCATGCGACGCAGGGGCGACAGCGCGCTCGGCTGGGCGGCGACACTGTTGCTGATGGCGCTCTCGTGCCTGTCGAAGACCAACGCGGTCGCACTGCCCCTGGTCGTGCTGGCCTACGAGATGTGCCTCGGCACGGGCCGCCCCTTCGCGCTCGCCACGTGGAAGCGCGTGCTGCCCTTCGCCGCCGTCTCGGCGGGCTTTTTCGCCTGGACGAGGCTGGGGCTCGGGTTCTCCGACCTGGAATCGCTGAAGACCGAACGCGAGTCGCTCGAGTACGCGCTCACGCAACTCTCCGTGCACGTGGGGCACTACCTGCGCAACGTCGTGTGGCCGTTCGAGATGCGGCCGCTGCCGTACATCGAGCTCGTGACCAGTCCGACCGACACGATGGCACTGATCGGGGCGGCCGTCGTGCTCGGCTCGCTCTATCTCGCCTGGCGCCTGCGGCACGCCGCGCCCGTGGCCTCGTTCGGGATCCTCGCCTACTGGCTGATGTTCGCGCCGACGTCGTCGGTGTTGCCGTTCCGGTACCTCGCGACGGACTACCGCGCGTACTCGTCGCTCGCCTTCCTGTTCGTCGTGGGCGGCGTGCTGTTCGCCCGGAGCGGGCGCATCGCCGGCGCGCTGGCCGTGGCGCTGCTCGGCTGGTTCGGCTGGGCGAGCCACCTGCAGAACGGCGTCTGGCAGGACGAGATCTCGCTCTGGTCGCAGAGCGTGAAGTACGGCGCGGAGGAGACCGCCCACCTGAACCTCGGGCGCGCGTACCGCGGCGTGGACGATGTCCTGGCCCGCGAGCACCTCGAGAAGGCGATCGAGCTCGAGCCCACCTTCGTGTTGGCCTTCATCAACCTGGGTCTGCTGGACATCGCGGAGGGACACGCCGAGACGGGCCTGGCGCGCGTGAAGCGCGCTACCGAGTTCCGGCCCGAGTGGCCGGACGCATGGCACTGGTACGCGCGCGCCCTGCAGGATGTCGGGAAGTTCGGGGAGGGCGCGGACACCAGCGTGCACGCCTTGAAGCTGGACCCGTCGAACATCGAGTTGATGTACTTCGCGGCCTTCCACTTGATGCGCGCCGACCGCTTCGCCGAGAGCCTGGGCATCGTCGACCGGCTCTTGAAGCTGCGGCCCGACTACCTCGACTCGCGTTTCATCCGCGCGTGGAACCTGCACAACCTGAACCGGTTGCAGGAGGCGGTGGACGAGTACCGCCTCTACCTCCAGGACCACGAGGACGTGCAGGCCGAGAAGAACCTGGAGATCGCGCTCGAGAAGCTCGCCGGCTGAGGCGCCCGGCGATGGCGCGCCCACTCAACGCGCGCGTAGCATCCGGTCGAGTTCGTTCCGGTCGATCAGCCGACCGCGCAGCACGACGGCGGAGATGTTCCGGAGCGCGCTAACGTCGGCCAGCGGATCGGCGTCGAGCAGCACCAGGTCGGCGTCCATGCCCCTGCGCACGCGGCCGACCTGCCGTCCCAGGCCGAGGAAGTCCGCGGCGCCGGCCGTGGCCAAGCGCAGGCTCTCCGCCGGCGGGATCCCCGCGCGCGCGAAGAGCGCCAATTCCTCATGCAGGCTCTCGCCGGGATAGAGGTGCGGTGCGCCGAGATCCGAGCCGACCAGCAGCGGCACGCGCCGTCGGTGCATCGCGGCCAGGACGACCAGGCTGGCCTCGTCCATCCAACCGCGTTGCTTCGAGAAGTTCGCGGGGAGGCCGAGGCCGCGCCGCGGCAGGAGTTCTTCCCACGCCTCGCGCAGTTCCTTCGGCAACGCGGCCACGCGCGGGTCGTCCCAGACGCTGCCGTCGGGGTCCGTACCGCGCGTGATGGCCACGCCCGCGACCAGCGTCGGACAGACGGCCGTGTTCGTGCGCGCCATCTCGCGCAGCAACTCGTCGCCCGGGCCGTCCAGCCAGGCCGCGACCGCTTCGCGGAAGGCCTCCTCGGACGCGCCCGAGCCGCGCGTCATCTCGTGCTCGAGGATCACGCTCATGTGCTCGACGGATGCCGGCTTGTGCACGAGGAAGCCCGAGGTGCGCATGCCGCGCGGCACGTGCCCGGCGAACCGCATGCCTCGCGACCGCGCCTCCATCGCGACGCCGGTGAGCGCCTCGGGCGGCAGCACGTCGTGCACCTTGAAGAAGTCCACTCCGGCGCCGGCCAGGCGTGCGGCAACCGCGCGTCCCTGTTCCTGGGACTCGGCGACCTCCACGTGCCACTCCGGGCCGTCGTCCTCGGGCTCCGCGCCGGTCACGTCGTCGGCCTCCGCATCGTTCGTTGCCCCGACGTGCGTCGGCCCGGTGATGGGGGGGCCGGCCGTCGCGACGCGTGGTCCGACCATCGCTCCGCGCGCGATGGCATCGCGCGTCGCGAGCGCGGGTTCCAGTTCGCTGCCCATCGCGCGCACGCCCGTGATGCCGTGCGCCAGCAGACCGGCACGCACGTGCGCCCACTCCAGGTCGTGCACGTGCATGTCCCACAGCCCGGGGATCAGGTAGCGTCCCGAGCCGTCGAGCCGCTGCGTGCCGGGCGGCAATCTCAGCGCGCCGGTCGGCGCGACCTCGGCGATGCGCTCGCCGCGCATGAGCACGGTCTGGTGCGGAACGAGCACGCCGGCGTCGACGTCGACGACCGTGACGTCCACGATCGCGAACGCGCCGGGCGACGCACAGCCGCCGGCCAGGCAGGCCGTCGCGAGCAGGAGGACGCCCAGGACGCGGCCGATCCCGACGCCATCGTCAGTGCGTGCTTTGATGCCCATCACTCGCCTCCCATGATGGCCGACGGGCGTTCGCAGCGAAACACCGCGGCGATCGACCCGGCACGAGACCCCGTCACTCGGAGGAAGGACGCCATGAAGCTCGCGGTGACCATCGCCCGGATCCTGCTCGGCCTGCCGTTCCTGGTCTTCGGGCTGAACGGCTTCTTCCACTTCATCGACCAACCGCCGCAGCCGCCGGCGGCGGGCGCCTTCCTCGGCGCGCTCGAGGGCAGCGGTTACCTGCTGACGATGGTCAAGGTGATCGAGGTGCTGTGTGGCGCGCTGCTGATCCTCGGGCGCTTCGTGCCGCTGGCGCTGACGCTGCTCGCGCCGATCCTGATCAACATCATCGCCTTCCACGTCTACCTGAACACCGAAGGCATCGAGTTGGCCATCGGCCTCACCGCGCTCGAGCTCTTCTGCGCCTGGGCCTACCGCGCGCGCTTCGCGCCGATGCTCGCGGCGGACGCAGCACCGCTCGAGAGCTGACTGCAAGACCGATCAGACCAAGGACGCCCTGATCGACCACCTCTTCTACCGGCTGCGCGAGTAGCGCGCGGGCGCGCGCCCGCCCTCACTCGGCGTGGAGCGCGTCGATCGGGTCGAGGTTCGCGGCGCGGCGCGCGGGCGCGACGCCCGACGCCAGGCCGGTGAGCGAGGACACGACGATTGCCGCCACGGCGAACTCGGCCGGCGTGTGCACCGGCAGTGCGGGCACGGCCAGCTTCAACAGGAACGCGACGCCGTAGCCGCCGGCCAACCCGACCGCGCCGCCCAGCGCGGCCATGCCGATGGCCTCGAACAGGAACAGCCGCTGCACCTGCCCCGACGAGGCGCCGACCGCGCGCAGCAGCCCGATCTCGTGCGTCCGCTCGCCGACCGAGATCCACATCATGGTCAGGATGCCGATCGCGCCGACGAGCAGCGAGATGCCGGCGATGCCGCCGACCGCCGCGGTGACCACGTTCATGATGTCGTCGAAGACCTCGAGCATCGCGGCCTGCGTGGTGATGGTGAAGTCCTCGCGCCCGTCGTGCCGCTCCTTGAGCATGCGCGTGACGCCGGCCACGACCGGGTCGGTCATCGACTCGTGTCCGAAGGTGACGTCGATCTCGGCCAACTCGTCCTGGTTGAACATCTTCATGGCCGTCCCGACCGGCACGTAGACCAGGTCGTCCATGTCGAAGCCGAGCAGCTGCCCCTTGGGCTCCATCACGCCGATCACGCGCAGCCGCCAGCCGGCGCAGCGCACCCACTCGCCCAGCGCGTTCGTCTCGCCGAACAACTCGCGCTTCACCTTCGGCCCGAGCACCGCGACGCCGGTCGCGCGGCGCGGGTCGCCGGGCGGCAGGAACACGCCCTGGCGCACATCCACCTTCCACAACTCGGTTGCGTCGCTGGTGGCGCCGAGGATCGTGACGCTGCGGCCGAGGCCGCCGCCCTCCACGCGCGCCATGCCGACCACGAGCGGCAGCACGATCTCCACGCCCTGCACGCGCCGCAGCATCTCGGCGTCGTCGATGGTGAGCTTCTGCGTGGTGCCGCCCAGCACGCCGGGGATGCCGACGGTCTCGGTCTTGCCCGGGTTGATGGCCATGACGTTCGTGCCGAACTGCGTCGTCTGCTGCACGATGTAGAGGCGCACGCCCTCGCCGATCGAGGTCAGCAGGATCACCGCGGCGACGCCGATCGCGATGCCGAGCACGGAAAGCGCCGTGCGCAGGCGGTGCTGCGTGAGCGCGCCCAACGACAGGCCGACGGCGTCGCGCAGGTTCATGCTTCCCTCCGCTGCAGCGCGGCGACGGGGTCGAGCCGGCTCGCGCGTCGTGCGGGCAGCACGCCGAAGAACACGCCCACGATGACGGAGACCGTCACGGCGGCGACCGTCGCCCACGGCGGCGCGGTCGCGGGGAAGACGGGGAAGATCACGCGCGCCAGCTTGATCAGGCCGAAGCCGAGCCCGAGGCCGATCAGCCCACCGAGCAAGGAGAGCATCACCGCCTCGGCCAGGAACAGCGACAGGATCTGCGCGCGCCCCGCGCCGACGGCCTTCAGCAGACCGATCTCCTCGATGCGTTCGGAGACCGAGACCAGCATCACGTTCATGATTCCCAGGCCCGCGACCGCCAGCGAGATGGCTGCGATGCCGCCGAGCGCGACGGTGAGCATGGTGAGGATCGACGAGAGCGCGTCCATCACCGAGTCCTGCGTGATGAGCGTGAAGTCCTCCTCGCCGTGGCGCGCCACCAGGATCTCGGTGCACCTCTTCTGCGCGGCGTCGATGTCCGCGCGCGCGCCGATCGTGAACACCACGCGGAACAGCGAGCTGCGGTTGAACATGCGCATGGCCGTCGTGACCGGCACGAACACGGCCTCGTCCATGTCGATGCCGAGGTGCATGCCCTGTTCCTTGAGCACGCCGATCACCTTCATGCGCCAGCTGCCGATGCGCACGACCTGCCCGATCGGTTGCTCGCCGTCGAACAACTCGTCGGCCAACTTGCTGCCGAGCACGGTGACGGGCGCGCCGCGGTCCCATGGCAACTCGGGCAGGAAGCTCCCCGTGCGCATCTCGATGCTGCGGATCGGCTGGAACTCCGCGGTGCTGCCGGCCACGAGCACCTGCCGGCTGCGCTCGCCGCGGCTGACGGTCTCGTTGCCGAGCGCGACCGGCGCGACGTGGCGCGCGGCGGGCATGCCGCGGCGCAGCGCCTCGGCGTCGGCCAGCGTGAGGTCGTTGGGCACGCCGGCGACGAAGCCGGGCATCGAGCCGGTCGTCTCGGTCTTGCCGGGCAGCACGGCGAGCAGGTTGGTGCCCAGCGTCTCGAACTGTCCGCGCACGTAGAGGCGCGCGCCCTCGCCCAGCGAGGTCAGCAGCAGCACGGCCGCCACGCCGATCGACACGCCCAGCAGCGACAGCAGCGTGCGGCGCTTCTGCCGCCAGAGCGCGCTGCCCGAGAGGGCGAGCACGTCGGGTGCGTTCACGTCTCGTGGCCTTCGGCCGACACGCCGCGCAACGCTTCGGTCAGGTTGGTCAGCGCCGCGCCGGGCATGCGCCGCGCGACCTTGCCGTCCTCGAGCAGGATCACGCGGTCGGCGCGCCGCGCGACCTCGGCGTCATGCGTGACCACGACCAGCGTGAGCCCCTCCTTGTTGAGCTGGTCGAGCAGCTCGAGCACCTGTTGGCCGCTGTTGCGGTCGAGGTTGCCGGTGGGCTCGTCGGCCAGCAACACACCGGGCTGCATGATCGTCGCGCGCGCGATCGCCACGCGCTGGCGCTCGCCGCCGGACATCGCGTTGGGGCGGTGCGTTGCGCGGTCGGAGAGGTCGACGGCTGCCAGCGCGGCGGCCACGCGCTGCTTGCGTTCGGCGCGCGGCACGCTGGCGATGGTCAATGGCAGCTCTACGTTGCCGGTCGCGTCGAGCCGCGGCACCAGGTGGTAGGCCTGGAACACGTAGCCGATGGTCTCGCGCCGCACGAGCGCCAGCTCCTCCTCGTCGAGCTTCCCGACCTCACGTCCGTCGAGCACGTAGCTGCCGCGCGTGGGCCGGTCGAGGCAGCCGATGATGTTGAGCAGCGTGGACTTGCCCGAGCCCGACGGTCCCATGATCGCGACGTGTTCGCCGGTCTCGATGTGCTCGTCGATCTCGGCCAGCGCGTGCAGGTCCCGGCCGCCCACCGAGTAGGTGCGCCAGATCCCCTCGAGGCGGATCACGGCTCGCCGTTCGGTCGCTCGAGCTCGACTTTCGCTCCCGCGACGACCTCGGCGCGATCGAGGCTGGTGACCACCATCTCGCCGGCCGTCAACCCGTCGATCACTTCGGCCCAGTCCCAGTTACGCAGACCGACCGTGACCTCGCGCTCGACGAGCACGCCGTCCTCGACCACGAGCACACGACCGCCCTCGAGCAGCGCAAAGGTCGGGACGCGCAGCGCGTCGTCGCGCACCTCCAGGATCACCTCGACGTCGGCGGAGGTGCCGGGCAGTAGAGTGCGCGAGAACTCCGCGTCGTCCAGCTCGACCTCGATCTCGAGCGTGCGGTTCTGCTGCTCGATGTCTAGTACGTAGGGCGCCACGCGCGCGATGTGTGCCGAGAAGTTCTTGCCGGCATGGCTGTCGATCGTGACGCGCACGGGCAGGCCGGCGCTGAGCAGCCCGGCGTCCACCTCGTCCATGGGCGCGGCCACGTACAGGCTGGAGGGGTCGATCGCGTCGATCAGGTCGGGCGCCGCGAGCAGCGGCACCGAAGGCGTGACCCACTCGCCCAGCTCGACCGAGACCTCGGCGATGATCGCCTCGAAGGGCGCGCGCAGGATGGTCTTGTCCAGTTCGGCGCGCGCCACGCCGACGACCGCGTGGGCCTGCTCGACCTGGGCCCCGGCCACGTCGCACTCGGCCGCGGTCAGTTCGTGCGCGCTGCGCAGCCCGTCGACGATGTCCACCGAGACCAGCTCCTCGGCCAAGAGCTCCTCGTTGCGATCCAGTTCGCGCAGCGCGCGGGAGGCGGCGATGCAGGTCTTCGTGTGGTTGGCCCTGGCCACGTCGAGCGAGCGCTGCGCGCGCAGCATCTCGGCCTGCTGGGTGGCGTCGTCAAGGTGCAGCAGCGGCGCCCCGGCGGCCACGACGTCGCCGCGACGCACGTGCAACTTGGTCACGATGCCGCTCGTGCCCGGCGAGAACTTGGCGCGCCGACGCGCCTCGATGGTGCCGGCCTTGGAGTTGGTGACGGTGGCCTCGACGATCCCGCGCTCGACGGCCACGGCGCGCACGACCACGGGCTCGGGGGCCAGGAGGGTCGCCTTCAGCAGCATCCAGGCGGCCACGATCCCGGCCAGGATGACCACGCGGATGAACCACTTGTTCATGGGACGCCTGCTGGGTGGAGGGGCGGTCCGAGTCCGTCGATCATAGCTCCTCGCCCTGCGTGACGAGCCACGCGTCGAGTTCCGCGCGCAACGTCACGAGCACGTCATGCTGCGCCGGGTCGTCGGCGAGGTTCACCAATTCGTGCGGGTCGGCAACCAGGTCGTAGAGCTCCTCGGCGGGACGCTTGCGGAATGCGCGTACACGCTCCGCCGCGAACTCGTTCGACGCCGCGGCGAGCTTCCAGCTTCCCCAGGGCTGGCTCTCGTCGTCGCGCTGCTGGCCGTCGATGTCGTGCGTCATCGAGTTGCGGAAGGCGGCCTCCGGCTTCAGGTTGCGGATGTACTTGTGCGTGGTCGTCCGCACCGCGCGGATCGGGTACTCGTTGCCGCGCAGCGTGCCCTCGTTGGTGTGCGTGCCGTAGAGGATCCTCCGGTGCTCGTCCTCGCCGCCGAGCAGCACGTGGATCGCGGACGTGCCGTCCAGCTCCGAGACCGGCTCGCCGCCGGCCGCGTCGAGCAGCGTGGGCAGCACGTCCTCGAAGCCGATCAGCGCGCGCGACTCGCTGCCGGGCCCGATCACGCCCGGCCAGCGCGCGATGAACGGGACATTCAGGCCCGCGTCGTAGCAACTCCACTTGGAGAAGAGGCCGTAGCCGTGGTCGGCGGTGTAGATGAACAAGGTGTCGTCGGCCAGTTCCAGCCGGTCGAGCAGGTCGAGTACCTCGCCGACTTCGGTGTCGAGCCGCTCGATGTCGCCGTAGTAGCCGGCCAGCGTGCGGCGCAGCGCCGGCGTGTCCACCAAAGAGGGCGGCAGCGGGATCTCCTCGGGCTCGAAGCGACCGTGTTCGTGCGGCGCGTGCGGCTCTTCGCTGGACACGACCAGGAAGAAGGGGCGCTCCCCGTCCGCCGCGAGGAACTCCTCTACGGGCGCGAGCCCCGCGGCGTACGGCATGTACTCCATCGGGAAGTCCACGTCGTAGCCGACGTGCCCCTTGCCCGCGAGCGCGACGCGGTAGCCGAGCGCCTCGAAGTGGTGGGGGAAGGTCTTCGTCCCGCGGAATACGGTGCTGTGGTTCTCGCGCGCGCCGTTGTGCGCCGGCGACAGGCCCGTGTAGAGCACCGAGCGGCTGGGCGTGCACATGGCCGTCATGGTGAACATGCCGTGCAGCAGCATGCCTTCGCCGGCCAGCGCGTCGAGGCGCGGCGAGCGCACGACCTCGTTGCCGTAGCAGCCCAGGTCGCGCCGGTTGTGGTCGTCGGAGACGAACAGGACGATGTTGGGCGGGTCGGCGGGCAACTCGGCTGCGACCCGAGGCGAGTCGCCGGCCGTGTCCTCGTCCGATCCATCGCAGGCGACACAGGCCAGGAGCAGCCCGAGGCCGAGCGCCAGCCGGACCGATCGCAAGGGGGTTCCGGGGGACTCCTGCCGATTCGCGCGGTCCATGGGGCCATTACTCTAGCGAAGCGGTCGGCGCCTTCGATCCCGCGTTGCTTGCCCCTGTATCCTGTGGCGACCACGCCACCGGTCCCTCCCAGGCGATCCCTCCATGCGGAGGGCGCAAGGAGCGATCGGCGGCTGCGTCCTTCCGGAGCGCATGCGTGAAGCTGCCATCGATCGTGTTGACCGGTCTCCTCGGGCTGCTGCTGCTGCCCGTGGCGGTCGTGGCTCAGGACGGCAAGCCCGTCCCGTTCGAGGACGACCCGCTGATCCAGGTCGGCGACACGGTGTCCCACCAGGTCGAGCCAGGGGACACCAAGCTCGGCCCCAAGGGCAGCGGCATGTGGTACCGGCTGGACGTGGAGAACAGCGGCCCGATCACCGTTGATGTCGTCTCCTACGATTTCGACGTCCAACTGGCCGTGCTCGACCACGCGAGCGCGATCGTCATCAAGGACGCGAAGGGTGGCGTGGAGTGGAACGCGCACGCGGTGTTCGAAGCCGAGGCGGGAGCGATGTACCGCATCGGCGGCTTGGCGATGGCCGACATGGCAGGCGAACTCGAGGTCTCGGTCCGTGAAGGAGAGTTCGCGGCCCCGGTGGGCCTCGACATGGAACGGGCGCGGGTCGAGTTCCGGCAGCGCGTTGCCGCGCGTGCCGGTGAGCGCGGGGATGTCGCGAAGCAAGCCCTGCTCCTGGTCCAGGCGGGGAACATCGGGTTCGGCGCCGGCCTGTTCGACGAAGCCGAGCCGCCGCTGCGCGAAGGCGCGCGGCTGACCAAGGAACTGGGTGATGCAGGCAACGAGGCGTTCGCTCGCGCCTTCCTCGGCGGCATCCACGCGCGACGGGGCGACGACGAACCGGCCCGGTCGGAGCTGGAGCGCGCGCTCGAGCTGGCCCAGGAGGACGGAAACCCCGCGATCGAGGAGTTTGTCCGCGACAACCTGGCGACCGTGTTGGGTCGTGGCGGCCACCATGCGGAGGCCGTCGAGCAACTCGAGGCCATGGCAGAGAGTGCACGAGCGGCGGGTCATGCGCAGAACGAGGGCATCGCGCTGACCAAGCTGGGCGAGGTGCGCGTCGAGCAGGGCATGCATGCCGAGGCTCGTGAGTCGTTTCGCGTTGCCATGGAGCGTGCGGAGGAGATCGGCAACCCGGAGGTGATCGCGGATGCCTGGCTGGCGCTCGGCAACTTTCACAAGAACCGGAACGAGTTCGGCGCCGCAGCCGATGCGTACGAGGCTGGCTTGGCCGTCGCTCCACCCGGCGACGCGCAGATGGCGCTCGTGGGTGGTCTCGGGACCATCCACCTCTCCTCTGGCCGTTACGCCGAGGCGCGGATGGCCTTCCTGGACGTGCTGGTCTACTTCGAGGACGCCGACGACAAGCGCAACGCCGCCGTCGCCCACATGAACCTCGGCATCGTCGCCATGCGACTCGGCGACTATACCGCCGCCCTCGAGGAGTACGAGACGTCGCGGGAACTGCACGGTGAGGCGGTTTCACACAAGCAACTCTTCGCCCTCTACACGAACATCGCCAGCGCGTGGAACAAGCTCGAGAAAACGACCGAGGAACACAACGCACTCGACGCGGCGCACGCCGCCGGCCGCCAGACGGGCAACCCCGTGGACGAGGCGATTGCCCTTCGGCAACTCGGGTGGTTCGAGCAACAGAAGGGCCGGTACGGCGAGGCTCGAGAACTCCTGGATCAAGCGCTGGGACTGCTGGACTCCGAGCGCGATGCCTGGGCATACAGCGCCGTGCTGGGCGCGATGGCCGAGTTGGACCTTGAGACCGGAGACGCGGGCCGCGCGATTTCGAACGCGCGCGATGCTGCTGACATGGCCTTCCAGGCGGGCGATCCCGCGATGGCCGTCGACTCGCTCGACGTCCTCGCGGACGCTGCCATCGCGAAGCGCGATGTCGGGCTTGCGTCGGACACGCTGGATGAGATCGAGGAAATCCTCGAGCGCCCGTTGCCGCGTTCCCTCGGCAGCGAGGAAGCGGCCGGCGTGAGGTCGCGCTTCGCCCCGCTGGCCGAGGTGGAGCAGGATCTCGTGGCGCTGCGTCTCGACCAGCTGGGGAAGAGAGAGGCCGCTGCCGGCGCCTCGATCATCGAGGACGGGTTCCAGAAGACCGGTCGGTGGAAGGGCCGCGCACTGCTCGAAGGGATCGCCGAGCACCGGCGTGGCGGACGGTCCGGGCCGGCCGCCGAGTTGCGCGTACGGCTGTCCGAAGTGTACGCGGATCACGCCGGCATCCGTCGCGGGTTGGCGCAGGCGGTGCGGTCGAAGCGTCCCGCCGGTGAACTCCTGCAGTTCGAGTCGCGTCTGGAGGAGTTGGACCAGAGCGCTGCCGAACTGACTCAAGAGTTGGAGAGCATCGCGCCGCGGGACGCGGCGCTGGACTCGCCGCGCGGACGGTCTGCCGGCGATGTCCGCTCGGCCCTGCTGGGTGACGGCCGCATCCTGGTCGATTACGTCGCCGGGAAGGAACGGCTCTACGCCTACGTGCTCACGGCCGAGGGGCTGGAGTTCGTCAGGCTCGGCGAGCGCGAGGCGATCGAGGCGGAGATCAGCGCATACCTCGCGGACATGTCGGACCCCACGGACCTTGGGACGGTCAAGGAGATCGTCGCGCGCGGACTGCGCCTCCACGAGTCGTTGCTGCAGCCGGTGGTCGAAGCGGCGGGCGGCGACGTGGCCGAGATCCTGATCGTTCCGTTCGGCGACCTGGCCACGCTGCCCTTCGAGGCACTGGTGCTCGAGGGCAAGCGCGCTCGCACCTTCGAGGACGTGACGTTCGCGCTGGATCGCTGGGCCATCGGCTACGGCCCGTCCTCGCCGGTCCTCGTCGCGCTCGCCGATGTCGAGGACCGCTCCGGCGCAGACAAGGTGCTGGTGCTGGGCGATCCGGTCTACCCGGTGGAGTTGCCGGCCACTGCGCGCATCGTCATGCGCGGCCCGCCGCGCATGGGCGAGTTGTCGCGACTGATGGGAACTCGCGACGAGGCCGTCTCGATTGCGGACGTCGTGCTGGCCCGCTCGGGCGAGGACGACTACGAGGAGGAGTTGGAGAGCCTCCGCACCGAGCGGTCGGTGGCTCTCACGACCGATTCGATCGACGTATTCCTGGGCGGCGAAGCCACGCCGGAACGCTTGCACGGCAATCTCACGGACTACTCCGTCGTGCACTGCGCCAGCCACGGCTTCGTGGATACGGACAATCCCAAGATGAGCGGCCTGGCCCTGGCGTTCGGCGACAACACCTCGGGTTATCTGCCGATGGCCGACGTGCTCGAACTGCACATGGACGCCGACCTCACCGTGCTCTCCGCGTGCCAGACCGCACAGGGAAGCGAACTGGAGGGCGAAGGCCTGCAGACCATGGCCCGCGCGTTCATCTACGCGGGGTCACGCGCGGTCGTCGCCAGCCTCTGGCAGGTGAGCGATCGAGAGACGGGCGCGACCATGAGCGCGCTCTACGAGCGACACATGACGGACGGCCTGCCGCTCTGGGAAGCGCTGCGCGCGGCCAAGCTCTCGCTCCGGCGCGGCACGCTGGAGCTGTCGGCGGACGACACGCGGCGCAACCTGCGAGGCGACAGCGTCTACGTCGATCCGCGGCGCGTGGAGAACGTCACCACGGGGCACCCGTATTACTGGGCGCCCTTCATCCACGTCGGCCGTCAGTAGCAGGGAAACGCGCGAGGGCGCGCGCACGATCCGTGCACGCGCCCCCGAAGCGGGACGGGATCGTCCCTTCGACTAGACCTCGAAGTTCTGCACGGTCAGGCGGATGCTGAGCGTGCCGCCCGCCTCCGTCGGCGTGACGGTGCCTTGCCACGTGGTCCACGCCGTGCCGGTCCTGCTGTCGACCTGCACGTAGTAGGTCCCGGGATAGGTCCAGAGACCGCCGCCCAGGTCCGTCGGGAAACTGTTCGGCGCCGGCGCCTGGTCGAACCGTTCGGTGTTGCCGCCGGACAGCCGTTCCGTCGGTTCAGCGCCCTCCGCCGCGTAGATCGAGACCTCGTCGTCGCCGCCCAGGTCGTCGATGCCGCTCATGTCCAACGAGACGTCGTGTCCCGTGGTGAACGTGCCACCGATCGTCATCGGGCTGGTGGTCTGTCCACCCATGTTGCTCGAACAACCCGATTCCGGTTCCTTCTCTGCTTCGTGCTCGCTCATTCCCTCTCTCCTTGCTTTGTAATGCCCCTCCCCGGGGTCTTAGGCCCTGCGCCCGAGGAAAGCGCTCGAGCGCAGGGCCCTGCCGGTCAGAAAGTCCGCGTCGTCAGCGTGATGTCCTGGGTCGTCCCCGCGGTGGCGGTGCAGCTGCCTTCCCACGTGGTCGTGGTGGTTCCATTGGTGTCTTGGACCTGCACCCAGTACGTGCCGCCGGCCGTCCAGGAACCCCCGTCGAGGGTCGTGGAGAAGTTGGCCGGCGCCGGCGAGTAGTTGCCGCGACGGTTGGTCGAGCCGCTCTGCTTGCGCGTGGGTTCCGCGCCGGACGTGGCGTAGATCTCGACCGTCGAGTCGCCGCCCATCTCGTCATCGAGGCCGCTCATGTTCAGCGACGCGTCGAGTCCGGTCGTGAACGTGCCGCCGATGGTCAGGCTCGTCGTTGTCTGCCCGCCCATTTCCTGCGCACCGCCGCTCTCGGCGGACATACCAGCTTCCGTATCACTCATTCCTTCATTCCTTTCCCAATGATGGCGTGACCCGAGATCGAAGGGTCGGGTCGGACCCTGGTCTGGAGGCCCCCATGAGAGGCTTGCCGAGCGCTCGAGCAATGCACTCGAGCGCAGGGCCGTGTGATCAAAACGTCTGCTTCGTCAGGGTGATGTTGTGCGTCCCTGCGCTGGGGGCCGTGATGCTGCCTTCCCACGTGGTCGTCGTGTTGCCGTTTGTGTCGTTGACCTGGACCCAGTAGTTGGTGTTGCTCCTCCAAGCACCCCCGTTGAGGGCCGTGGAGAAGTTGGCCGGCGCCGGCGAGTAGTTTCCGCGGCGGCCGTTCGCGCCGGTCTGCCTGGCGGCCGGATTCATGCCCTGCGAGGAGTAGATCTCCACCGTCGAGTCGCCGCCCATCTCGTCGTCGAGGCCGCTCATGTTCAGCGACGCGTCGAGTCCGGTCGTGAACGTGCCGCCGATGGTCAGGCTCGTCGTGGTCTGACCGCCCATGTCCTTCGCACCGCCGCTCTCGGCGGACATACCAGCTTCCGTGTCACTCATTCCTTCATTCCTTTCCCAATGATTGCGTGACCCGAGGTCCAAGGGTCGGGTCGGACCCTGTACGGCGACCCTCGTGGGGGTCGCCGATCCGTCAGAATGTCTGCTTCGTCAGCACGATGTCGTGCGTGCCTCGCGAGGCGGTGATGTGCCCCTGCCAGGTGACGTCGTTCGGCGCCGTGACCTGGACCCAGTAGTTGCCGCTGCTGGTCCAGGGGCCGCCGTCCAGGTTGGTGGGGAAGTTCGCCGGCGCGGGCGCGTAGTTGCCACGCCGCAGCGGTGCCCCATTCGCGCGACCCGAAGGTGTCACGGTGTTCGCGGCGTAGATGTCGACCTGGCTCTCGCTGCCCAGGTCGTCGTCGATGCCGCTCATGTTCAGCGACGCGTCGAGACCGGTCGTGAACGTGCCGCCGATGGTCAGGCTGGTCGTGGCCTGCCCGCCCATCTTGGACTTGGCCTGGCCCTTCGGATCCCGTGCTGCTTCCTGATCACTCATGCCCTCAATCCTTTCCCAAGGAGTTTGGTGACCCCTGGGCCGGAAGGTGGCCGGAAGGCCGGGGTCGGACCACTGATTGTATCTCGGATCGACAAGGGCGTGTGGAACGGCTGATCCGCCTGTCGGAAGTGCACGAATGCGCCTGCTTCCATTCGTGTTCCGTTCCGCCTGAACAGTGCGGGGGGCGATGAGCCTTCCGACAGCGATGTACACTCGCCGCCCCTCGATCACAGTTGGGGTGCGACGTGAGCACCGAGAAGAACGAACCGGAACTCGGCGAGACGATGCTCTCGCTGAACGCTTACCACGCGGGCGACCAGGGTGCGTTCGCGGGGTTGTTCGATCGCTACCGTCCCGCGATGGAGATCCTCATCCGTCGCAGCATCGCGTCCATCCTGAACCCGGCCGTGCGCAGCCGGCTCAGCGCCGACGACATCCTGCAGGACGCGATGGAGACGGTGATCAAGAAGCTGAAGGACTTCCGCTACCGCGGTCCCGGCTCGCTGCTCGGTTGGATGAAGTCGATCGCCGCGCACAAGGTGAGCGACCGAGTCGACTACTGGGAGGCCGAGAAGCGGCGCGCCGGACGCGAGCGTCCGATGGCCACGCTCGGCCCGGACGACACGCACGTCACGCCGATGGTCCCGCCCGACGCGGGCCCGGGCCCGCGCCAGCGTCTCGAACAGCAGGAGCAGCGCGAGATCCTGATGCAGACCATGGCATCGCTCTCCGAGCGCGAGTGCCGCATCGTGATGCTGCACTTCTACTACGACGCGTCGTGGGACGAGATCGCGAAGGAGGTCGGCGCGCGCAGCGGCGACGCCGTGCGCGTCGAGACCAGCCGGCTGCTCTCGCGGCTGGCGCCGAAGCTGCCCGGCCTGTCACCATGACGGCGATGTCCCCCTGGGCGCTCCCGGGGGACGTGGTCGGAGGGCAGCCATGGATCTCGGACTGAAGGACAAGGTGGTGCTGGTGACCGGCGCGAGCGCCGGCATCGGTCGCGCCGTCGCGGAGGAATTCGCGCGCGAAGGCTGCCGCGTGGCGGTCAGCGCGCGTCGCCAGGAAGTGCTCGATGAGCTGGCCGGGCAGCTCCAGGAGCTCGGAGCGCCGGACGCGCTGGCGATCGCTGGCGACGTCGAGTCGACCGACGACATCGCCGCCGTCCACGCCGCGGTGCTGTCGCGCTTCGACGCGCTGCACGTGCTGGTCAACAACGCGGGGGGCCCGCCCGAAGGCTCCTTCCTCGAGTGCGACGACGCGATGTGGGAGGAGGGCTTTCGCCGGAACATCCTCTCAGCCGTGCGCTTCACGCGCCTCGCGCTGGAACCGATGCGCAGCCAGCGCTGGGGTCGCGTGGTGAACGTCTCCTCGGTGGCCGCGCGGCAACCGATCGACCGGCTGACGATCAGCAATGCACTGCGTCCCGGCCTCGCAGGCCTGGTGCGCACGTTGGCGACCGAGCACGGCGGCGAGAACATCACCTTCAACAACGTGCTGCCCGGGTTCACGGGCACGGCACGCGTGGAGGAACTCGCGAGTGCATTGGCCGTCGCGCGCGGCGCCAGCACCGACGAGGTCAAGGAAGGGTGGCGCGCGTCCATCCCCGCCGGGCGCCTGGCGGTGCCCGCCGAGATCGCCCGCGCGATCGTGTTCCTTGCCAGCGAGGCGGGGGGTTACGTGAACGGCGTCAGCCTGCCGGTGGACGGAGGTTATTTGCGCGGGAATGCCTGAACCGGGTCCGAACGGCACGCCCCGTGCTTATCAGTTCCCTTGGATGGGTCGCCCCACGGGTGACCCGTACACTGGATTCACCGGCACGCAGGGCGGCGGGCAACGGCCCGCGAGCCAGCGACCGGAACCGATCGGAGACGCAGGCCGATGACCGGCTTCGCCCGCATCCTCTTTCCGACCGACTTCTCCGAGCCGGCGCGTGAGGCACTGGCCTGGGCGGCCGCCTTCGCGCGGCAGTTCGGCGCGCGGATCGACGTGGTGCACGTCTGCGCGTTGCACGAGTCGGGGCCGGTGGAGGCGGAGGCCGAGATGAAGACGGCCGTCCCCGCCGAGTACGACGACGTCGTCGCCGAGCGGCGCATCGCGCGGGCGCTCAGCGCCGACCTCGGCATCCTCAACGAAGCCCGCTCCATGGACGCCGACCTGATCGTGATCGGAACGCACGGTCGGTCCCACCTGAAGCACGTCCTGCTGGGATCTGTCGCCGAGCGCGTCGTCCAGCTCTCGCACTGCCCCGTCCTCACGGTGCGGCCCGCCGGCCACACCTTCGAACGCCCCTAGGCGCAAGGATTGCCATGCCAGCCATCACCAAGATCCTCTGTCCGATCGACTTCAGCAAGCACAGCCACATCGCGCTCGAGCATGCCGAGAGCATCGCGTCGAAGTTCGGTGCCGAGCTGATCGTCGCGCACATCGTGGAGCCGGTCCTGTACCCGGTGGCGTACGGCCTGCCGCCCGTGGCGCCGGTGAACTACGAGGAGAACGCCAAGGAGAGCGCCACCAAGGCGCTGGCCCCGCTGGTCGAGGCCGTCGCCGGCCGCGGCGTGAACTGCCGCTCGCTGGTGGACAGCGGCACCGCCTCGATGCGCATCTGCGACATCGCCGGGGAGGAGGGCGTCAGCATGGTCGTGCTGGCCACGCACGGCTACACCGGCATCCGGCACGTGCTGCTCGGCAGCACCGCCGAACGCGTGGTGCGCAAGTGCCCCTGCCCGGTGCTGTCGGTCAAGGCGGCCGAAGAGAACGAGTAGCCGGCCTGCCCCGGCGAGCGGTCAGGCGGTCTGCGCCGGACCGTTCGCTTCGCGGGTCCCGAGTTCCTGCAGCAGCGCGTTGACACGCGCGCGGCGCACCGAGGCCATCGTTCCGAACACGCCGCCGGCGATGCCTCCGGCGGTGCCGAAGATGGCGCCGGACATGCCCGCGACGCCGGGCGCGAAGACCGTGATGACCGCGACCGCGGCGAAGCCGATCGTGCCGATCAGCCCCATGCCGTAGAAGCACCACGCCTTGAAGCTGCGCAGGCGTCCCCACGCCTCGGCCAGCTCGGGCGACCCGGCCGTGTCCATGGGCTCGGCCTCGGTCAGGCTGGCCTGCGAGCCGAACACGCCCATGCCGAGCCAGAAGGCCAACCCCAGGATGAGCATGGACGGCACCCCCTGGAGCAGGGCCCAGCCCGTGGCGCCGGCGCACAGCCCGAACACGGCCCAACCCGCGAACCACGCACCGCGCGGGACGGGGCTCGTCGTGTCGCGCGGCGTGAGCGAGGCGCTGCGCACGGGCTCGGGAGAGCCGGGATTCGGCAGGTTGCGGTAGCCCGGCTGGCGCGCTTGCAGCGCCTTCATCGCGAAGCCGAACCAGATCACCATGAAGGAGCCCGTGCCGAATCCCACCGGCCAGGCGGCACGCAGCAGGCGCCAGGCTTCCGGGTCCGTCTCGGTCAGCGCGACCACGGCGATGTGAATGGTGATGGCGGCCAGCGTCACGGACCACAGGCGCCGCATGAGTTGCGTCCCCTCGTCGCTTGCGCGCTCGGGGTGGCGACCCGCGAACAGCGTGAAGCCCAACGGGAACAGGATCATGAACGCGGGGAACAGTCGCAGGAACCAGATCATGTGTTCACTCCTTCGCCCAGATGGTTGCGATGGCGCCGCTCACGAGGCCCTCGGTGGCGGATCGGTCCAGCCCCGAGAGGCGCGCGTCGGACAACACGGAGCGCACGCGCGCGTCGAGGTCCTCCGCCGCCTGCCGGCCGCCGGTTTCGTGGCAGGCCGAGACGACGGTGCCGCGCCCGCGAACGGTGCTGACGAGACCGGTTGCCTCGAGCGCGCGGTAGGCGCGCGACACGGTGTTCATGTTGATGCCCAGGTCGGCGGCCAGTTGCCGCACGGTGGGGAGCCCGTCGCCGGGGCGCAGCTCGCGGCTGGCGATGGCGCAGCGGATGCCGGTCACGATCTGGTCGGCGAGGGGGGTCGGCGCGTCGAGTCGAACCGTCAACATGCGGATGAATGTATCACACAATGATACATTGTCAACCGGGAGGGCCCAGGGCCAGGGAATGGGGTGATCCTCAGCAGGAATCGGGGGCAATGCCCCCTTTGCGATCCGGCCCTAGGGCTGGATGCGGATGGCCTCGGGCACCGAGATCAGCGGGCCCAGCCCCCAGACGCCCGGGTCGTCCACCTGGGTCCCGAACTGGAACCAGGCGGTCAGGCCGACCAGCCCCGGGTTGGCCGGGATGACCAGCGGGACGTTCAGGTGACCGAAGCCGTCGAGCGAGAACAGCCCGAGGTCGAACCACGGGGCCACCAGGTTGAAGTCGGACGCGCCGTCCTGGATCGCGACGCCCACCCAGCCGAACGTGAATGCGTCGGGCGCGCCGTAGACGTCGAGCGCGAAGCCGCCGCCCACCGACGGCGCCTCGTTGTCGGTGACCGTGATCACCCTCAGTCGCCGCGCCGCGTCGAAGACCTGGATCTTGCCCGAGCCGTAGTTGACGTCCTTGCCGGCCGGCCCGAGGTCGAAGGCCGAGAGCTCCAGCGCCGCCGCGATGTGGCGCGGCTGCGCGAAGACCTGCGACTGCACCAGCAGACACAGCGCGCCACCGAGGTGCGGCGTGGCCGCCGAAGTACCACCGAAGGTGCCGTAGCCCGTGCCGATCGTGGTCGAGTTGATGCCGGTCGTGTAGCCGACCATGTCGGGCTTGAGCAGGCCCGGACCCGCGCCGCCGAAGCCGCCGTACGGGAACTCCCACCACGCGCTGTCCTGCGTCCACGGGTAGGCCGCGTCGTAGAGCAGCAGGTCTTCCCACGCGGAGGGACCGACGCCGCCCGAGCTGTAGAGGAAGTCGGAAGGCAGGGTGATGCCGCCGCAGGCCATGATGCTGGTGCGCCCTCCGCCCGACACCTGTTGCGGGTGCTCGAAGGGAGAGGGGCAGTTGCCCGGCGTCGAGACGTTGAAGGGGATCGGGTAGCTCGTCTGCGACTGGCCCTGGTTGCCGATCGAGTTGGCGTGGATGATCCCCGCCGCGAGCTCCGCCACGCACATCTGTCGGTGCATGTGGTAGTCGGGCCGCGGGGTGGGCCACTTGTAGCTGTAGCTGGACGTGATCACGTCCACGCCCTGGTCGAGGCAGTACTGCTGCGCCAGCCAGTAGTCGGCCTCGCTGTCGATCTGGCACGCGATCATGGTGGCGCCGGGCGCCATGCCGGTGGCGATGCCATTGGTGCCGTCGCCCACCGCGATGCCGGCCGCCAGCGTGCCGTGCGAATCGAACGCGGAGCTGGGATCGCTGCTCGGTGTGAGCCAGTCCCATCCGTGGATGTCGTCCACGAAGCCGTTCAGGTCGTCGTCGACGAGGTTGCCGGCGATCTCGCCCGGGTTCACCCAGATGCGCTCGGCCAGGTCGGGGTGCTGGTACCAGACGCCGCTGTCGATGTTGCCGATCAGCACGCCGGCGCCGTCGACGCCGATGTCCCACAGGTCCGGTGCCTGCAGCGCGATGATATTGGGCTCGGGCACGGCCGGCGGCGGCTCGCCCACGCCGGGCGCGATCTCGATGTCGTCGAACGCGAAGCCGTCGGTGGGGAGGTCGAAGTTGTCGCGCCACTGAAAGCGGATGCTGAAGGTCGAGGTGTACGTGATGCCGTGGGTGACGAGCACGTCATCGAGTTCGATCGCGCGCGTCGCATAGGTGCTCGAGAAGCCCTGCAATGAGAGCGCCAGGAACCAGCTGCTCCCGTCGGGGCTGACGAAGACGCCGTCCTCGACGTGGTCCTCGTCGCTGAACTCCTTGTGCAGGAAGCGGATGCCCACGTCGGTCTGGCCGGTCAGGTCCATCGTGACCGTCATGTTCGTGAGCGAGTCCGTGCCGTCGACGGCCGAGGCCGTCACCACGTGGAAGAGGCCGTTGGGGCCCTCGGCGCCGGTGACGGAGATGTAGCCGTCACCGGTGGTGTTGGTGCTCCAGGCGGGGCCGAGCGAGCCGGTCTCGAAGTCGTCGGCGAACGGGTAGGTCGTGGTGCCCAGCATCGGCGCGGCCGGAGCCGGCAGCGGGGCGGCGGGCGGGGGCGGCGCGACGTCCTGGTAGGCGGCCGGCCCTTCGCTCACCTCGAGGCGGATGCGGTCGACACCGGGCAACTCAGCCAGGCGCTCGATCACGTTCGGGCGCGCCGAGAAGACGATCGCGTTGCCCATCCAGAGCAGTTGCACGTGGCTCGCCGTGCCGGCCTCGACGGCCGCGTCGAGGATCGCGCGCGCGCTCGCCTGGCTCTGCGCGGCGTGCGCTTTCAGTCGCGTCGCCACGATAGGGCGCTTGCCGCGTGCGCTCAGGCCGCGGGTCTGATCCGCGAAGTCCTCCAGGCGGAGCTGGCTGCTCATCACCAGGTAGACGTCGAGCTGCTCGCCGGCGGAGGCCTGGTCCATGGCGGACCGCACCTCGGGTGCGACCACGTCACGCGCCGCGGCCGAGGGGGCCATGGCGAGACACACAGCGACAACGAGCAGAGAGGAGAGGCGGGCCATCGGGGACCTCTGGTTCGGGGTGGGGCGTCGGATGTGAGGCCCGAAAGAAACGGCCCGGGATCGCGAGCTCCCGGGCCATTCAGGGGGGCCTCCGCCCCTCATGGTTGTGCCCTTGCGAGGCACTCTCTGTGCCTGAAGTCTACACCTCATATCGGCTCGCAGGGGCAGGTGAGAGCAACAATTCAGCCTGCTCCGATAGCCCCGATGGTGCCCAGCGGCCACAACGGCCCGGGGCGGCCGAAACGCACCAAAACGGTCGATCGACGGCCTCAGGACCCTTCGGCCATCTCCTCGAGCGCCTCGCGAAAACGGTCGGGGTGCACGGCACCCTGCATGCCCTGCAGCCAGTTTCCGTCCGCGTCGGTGAAGACGACGAAGGGCAGCATCATCGCGTCCGGCATGTTGGCCATGAGCAGGTCCACGAGCCCCTGCTCAGGTGCGTCGATGTCCGCCGCGAGCGCGACGAAGCGGTCCTGCAGGAGCTTGGCGATGGCCGGCTGAGGGACGACACCCTGCACGAGGGTGCGGCAATTGCCTCAGAGCTCGCGGCCCATCTCCACGAAGACCTTGCGGTTGTCGGCCGATGCCGCGGCCAGCGCGTCGGCGAACTGCGTGTGCCAACTCAATGTGCCCCGGTCGTCGAAGTGCGGATGCGGTGTGCGCTCGCTCATGCCTGGCTCTCCTGTCGTGATGCGTGGATGCGGTCGATGCGCGCCGCCATGACGAAGTCCGCCTCGGCCAGACCGCCGATCTTGTGCGTGTACATCGTGACGCCGACGCGGCCCCAGGCCAGCTCGAGGTCGGGGTGATGGCCCTGCGCCTCGGCCTCGGCGCCGACCGCGTTCACGAACCCGAGCGCGGTTGCGAAGTCGGGGAACGCGAACTCGCGCGTGATGTGATGGTCGTCCACCACCGACCAGCCCGGCGTCTGCACGGCGAGCGGCGTGATCTGTTCGGCCGTCAGAGGCGGGATGCCGCCCCGGCAGGGGACGCAGTCCTGCTCGGCCAGGCTCACGCGCCGGCCTCGGACAACTCCTGCGTGTCGCGGTCCTCGGCCAGCAGGCGCTCCTGCTCGGCGCGCGCGGCCGCCTCGTCGGGCGTCTCCTCGCTGTGGCAGGACAGCTTGTCGTGCGCCTCCTTCGCCGCGGTCACCAGCGGCGACGGCCGCGTGCGCCGCTCGGGCGCGAAGCCCTCGGCCTTGCCGCTGTCGAACTCCATGATCTCCTTGCTGATGCGCACCGAGCACCAGTCGTGCCCGCACATGGCGCAGAAATCGGTGTCCACGCCCAGATCCTCGTCGTGGTACGCGCGCGCCAGCTCGGGATCGAACGACAGCTCGAAGTGCTTCTCCCAGTTCAGCGCGGCGCGGGCCTTGGTCAGTGCGTCGTCGCGGTCGCGCGCGCCGGGGATTCCCAGCGCCACGTCGGCCGCGTGCGCCGCGATCTTGTAGGCCACGCAACCCTGCTTCACGTCGTCCTTCTTCGGGAGCGCAAGGTGCTCCTTGGGCGTCACGTAGCAGAGCATGGCCGCGCCGTGGTAGCCGGCCGACGTCGCGCCGATGCACGAGGTGATGTGGTCGTAGCCGGGGAAGATGTCGGTGACCAGCGGCCCGAGCACGTAGAACGGTGCGCCGTGGCACAGCCGCCGCTGCAGCTTCATGTTGTATTCGATCTGGTCGAACGGCACGTGGCCCGGGCCCTCGACCATGACCTGCACGCCCTTCTTCCACGCACGCTCGGTCAGCTCGCCCAGCGTGGACAGCTCGGCCAGTTGCGCGGCGTCGGTCGCGTCGGCGAGACCGCCCGGCCGCAACCCGTCGCCGATGGAGAAGGTGACGTCGTGCGCGCGCATGACGTCGCAGATGTCCTCCCACGCCGTGTACATCAGATTCTGGCGGCCGTTGTGGATCATCCACTTGGCCAGCAGCGCGCCGCCGCGGCTGACGATGCCGATCAGGCGCTGCTTCACCAGCTCGATGTGTTCGCGCAGCACGCCCGCATGGATCGTGAAGTAGTCCACGCCCTGCTCGGCCTGGTGCCGCAGCGTGTCCAGCACCATCGTCTCGTCGAGCTCCTCGATCGTGCGCCCGATGATCATCGAGTAGATCGGCACGGTGCCGATCGGCACGTTTGCCGCGGCGATGATCGCCTCGCGGCAGGCGTCCAGGTCGCCGCCGGTGGACAGGTCCATGACCGTGTCGGCGCCCCAGCGCTCCGCCCAGCGCAGCTTCTCCACCTCGTCGCTCGTGTCCGAGCTGACCGGCGAGGCGCCCATGTTGGCGTTGACCTTGGTCGCGCTCGCGCGGCCGATGGCCATCGGGTCGAGGTTGTGCGCCAGGTGGTTCACGTTGGCGGGGATGACCATGCGCCCCGCGGCGACCTCGTCGCGCACCTGCTCCGGCGTCAAGTGCGGCTCGCGCTCGGCCACGCGCTGCATCTGCGGCGTGATCGTCCCCAGCCGCGCGTGCTCGAGCTGCGTGACGGGCTCGAAACCCTCGGGCGCGCGCCAGGATGCCGCTGCGGTCCGGTCGTCGGGATCCACGCAGGTCCAGTCGGCCGGCATGAAGTCCCAGGCCGACTTCACGGAGGGCGCGGGCATGCCGGGCGTGTCGGGCGAGGAGTACGTCCACGCCGTGCCGATCCGTCCGCGTTGCGCGAAGCTGCCGGGCGTGGTGCCCTCGGCGCGCGAGGACGGGTTTCCGCCGAGCGGCGGGAGGATCCAGTTCTGCATCGCTTTCCTCCGCAGCGCGTCCGGTGAACTGGACGGGCTGATCAGGTTCCAAGGGTGTGCTCTCAGTCCGCCGCGCCGACCACATGTCGAGCGCGCGGACACCCCTAGCGAACGGCAACCACTCTAGCGTCCGCGCTCGGCGGCACACAACGAGCACGCTCCGTCGCGGCGCCCCGGGATTCGGGAGCGCTGCTAGAATGGCGCGCCCCGGGGGAGACAGCCGTCGGTTCCTCGTCCCTCCCGCTGGAGGAAGCCATGGAGTCCCGCCTCTCGACGAGCGTGCGTCTCGCCTGCGCGGTGCTGTTCCTGTGTCTGACCGCCCGGTCGGTTTCAGCGCAGGACCTGCAGCCCGGCCGCAACTTCCCGACCGCGGCGCTCGAGTTCGGCGCGGATCGCTCGGCCGAGATCGACTTCGGCGATGTGGACCAGGACGGCGATCTCGACGTGCTCGTCGGCAACGGCATGGATGGATCTCCGGAGCAGAACCGCATCTACATCAACCTCGGGGGCCTGCAGGCCGGGACGGAGGGGACCTTCGCGGACGAGACCCTCACGCGCCTGCCGCTGCTGCCGCTCGAGCGCACGCGCGACATCGACTTCCTCGACCTGGATGGCGACGGCGATCTCGACATCGTCGAGGCGGCCGACACCGCGTTCTCCTTCGGGGGCGGCGTGGGCCGCTTCTACACCAACCAGGGCGGGATCCAGGGCGGCACGCTCGGCGTCTGGCTCGAAACCACCGACGACAACTGGGGCGCGCTCGTCTCCGTGCCGGTCGGACAGCAGATCCTCGGAGGAGATTCGGGACCGTGGCGCGAGTTCAACTGGGAGGTGGACGCCGGCGACCTCGACCTCGACGGCGACCTCGACCTGACCTGGATCGCGATGGGCCCCCAGCTCGGCGGCGGCCGCGACTCGCGCGTGTTCCTGAACGACGGCACCGGCGTGTTCAACGAGCTGTGGCCGTGGGCGGACATCGACGCGAAGACCGAGATGACCGGGATCGACAGCGAACTGGTGGATCTGGACGGCGACCTCGATCTCGACCTCGTCATCGCCGCGCTCGACGAGCAGACCCGCGTGTACATGAACAACCTGAACGACCCGATCGGGACGAGCGCCTTCACGGATGTGACGCAGAGCGCTCTCATCGACACCGGCGCGGCGCTGATCGGACAGGCCACCTTCGAAACCGAGCCGTTCGACGCTGACGGCGATGGCGACTTCGACCTGTGGATGACCAACTACGCCAACAACCTCGACCGCATCCTGTTCAACCAGGGTCCGGGGCCGCAGGGCGTCACGTTCACGGTGAACCCGCCGACGATCCTGGGCGACGCCAACATCGATGAGCAGGAGTCCGACCTGATCGACTACGACGGCGACGGCGATCTCGACGTCATCACCGCCAACTTCGCGGGAACGAACCACCTGTATCGCAGCAGCCTGGCCCAGGGCGGCCTGCTCCGCTACCGACGCACGGGCTGGGACGTCGAGCCGCCGGAGACGCCGTCCAGCGGAAACGGCGGCACGTCACTGGACGGGGAGGTCGCCGACCTCGATGGCGACGGCGACCCGGATCTGGTCCTCGCGAACGACGGCAACCAGAACAACCGCCTGTGGTTCAACGAGCTCGGCGTGCCCGATACCCACGCGCCGACCTTCTTCCAGGTCGAGGCCGTGCCCGACAAGACCTTCCCCTCCACCTCCCGCGTGATCGCCCAGGTGCGCGACAACTCGCCCTGGTACGTGATCGGCATGTACGAGCCGACGCTGATCTGGTGGGTGGACGCCGGCCCCGAGATGTCCGAGCCGATGGTCAGCCAGGGCGGCCAGCAGTTCATGGGCACCATCCCGGGCGGCATCGGCATCATCAGCTACCGCGTGGAGGTGGCCGATCGCGCCGGCAACGTCGGCGTTTCCGCCACCCAGTCCTTCAGCCAGGGCCCGAGCAACCCGTGGAGCGACCTCGGCCAGGGCCTGGCCGGCGTCCTGGGCGAGCCGGACCTGTTCGGCGCGGGGGCCCTGCTCACGGGCACGCTGGGTTGGGTCGAGCTGAAGGGCGCGGCGCCCAATGCCACGGCGGTCCTGTTCATGGGCTTCTTCAACGGGGCCGTTCCCTTCAAGGGCGGCACCTTCGTGCCGCTGCACCCGATCGCGCAACTGGGCGTCACCACGACCGGCTGGGGCGGCGACCGCGTGTCCTGGGGGTTCTGGCCGCCGGGCGTCCCGTCGGGCACGACCATGGTCTTCCAGTACTGGGTCGTCGACCCGACCGGGCCCGAGGGCTTCGCCGCCTCGAACGCGGTGATGGCCGTGGTCCCCTAGCGCCGGGTCTCGCCACGGACCGGGCCACGGGACGGGCACGCCGGTCGGCGAGGGCGCCCCGCGAGCCGCTCCGGACGGGCCGGTTCCGCGCCTGGAGGGATCGCCGGGGGCTGATAGAGTGGGGTCATGGCGCGCGGCGCGCGCCTCCCTCCGGGTGCGCGCCCAGGTTGGGAGGCGTAGGCGATGTTGGTCACGGCGCTGGTGACGCCCTGGCAGGAACAGGGTGCGACACCGGATCTCGAGTTGTTCACACGGCTGGTGTCGTTCTCGCTCGAGCACGGTTCCGGTCAGGTGTTGGTCGCCGGAACGACCGGTGAAGGCGGCGCGCTCGACGAGAGCGAACGCGTCGCGCTGCTCGACGCCGCGCTGGAGTGCGCCGATCCCTCGCGCGTGATGTTCTCGATCGGCGGCGGCCGCCCCGCGGACGTACTCGCGCGCGGTCGCGCGGCGCTTGCGCGCGGCGTGCACGACCTGTTGCTCGCCGACGCGCCCTACTCCGGCGCGAGCAGTTCCGCCCTGCGCGAGCACTGGCACGCGCCGGTCGCGCGCGCGCTGCCCGACGCACGCCTGTGGCCCTACGCCGTGCCCGGTCGCACCGGCACCGAGCTCTTGCCCGACGACCTCGCGCGCCTGGCCGAGGACTGCCCCAACGTCGTCGGCGTGAAGGACGCGTCGGGGCGCCTCGCGCGCATGACGCGCGTGCGCGAGTTGTGCGGCGACGGGTTCACCATCCTGTGCGGCGACGACCTGCTGCTGCGAGACGCGCTGATGGATCCCAACGTGCGCGCGAACGGCGGCTGCACCGTCAGCAGCAACCTGGCGCCGTCGGCGGTGCGCGCCCTGGTCGATGCCGGCCTGGCTGGCGAGGCGCTCCGCGCGCGCGAGATGCACGACGCGCTGACGCCGCTGTTCTCGATGGTCGGCGTCACCGCCGACGAAGAGGTGATCGTGCGCGACGAGTCGTTGCGCGTGCCGCAGCGCAGCCGCAACCCGGTGCCGGTCAAGGCAGCCCTCGCGCTGCTGGGCGTGATGGACGCGGACTGCCGCGCGCCGTTGGGCCCCCTGGGCGCCGCCGGCATGGCGGTCGTGCGCGACAAACTGCGTCTCGCGCACCGCCGCGACGAACGCGCGCTCGCGCCGCTCGCGCTGGCCTTCGAGTGCGCGCTGGACGTGGTCCTGCCGCCGCCCGCCGCCCCGGAGCTGGCAGCCGGCGCGTCATGATCTCTTCGACGTGCACGGTGGTGAAGGTGGGGGGCGCCCTGCTGGGCGACGACGCCGGCCTGATGCGCGTCGCCCGGGCCGTGGCCACACGACGCCTGCGCGGCGAACGCCTGCTGGTCGTCGTGTCCGCGCTCAAGGGCGTCACCGACGCGCTCGAACGCGCCTGCCTGCTCGCGCTCGACCCGCGCGCCGGCAACGAACTCGTGCGCGACGTGATGCAGCGCCTGCGCGATCAGCACGCCCAGGTCGTGCGCGGCCTCGCGTCGCGCGAAGCCGTGGGCCTGCGCCTCGCGCCCGTGCTCGACGGTGTCGAGCGGCTGCTCACCGGCATCCGTCTCACCGGCGAGGTGACGCCGCGCACGCGCGACCTGGTCATGGCGCACGGCGAGCGCCTGGCCGCGCCGCTCCTGGCAGCGGCCGTGAGCGAGGCCGGCGCCGACGCGCGCGCGGTGACCGCGGAAGAGGCGGGCCTGGTTGCCGTGGGCTCGTTCCGCGTGGGGGCCTGCGACACCGAGGCCAGCGCCGAGGGCCTGGCCGGTTTCGCGCACGAGTTGCATGACCGAGTGCTCGTGCTGACCGGCTTCTACGGGGTGAACACCGACGGCGACGTGGTGCTCTTCGGACGCGGCGGCACCGACTACACGGCGGGCGTCGCGGCGGCGGGCCTCGCGGCCGACGGCTTCGAGCTGTGGAAGGACGTGCCCGGCTTCATGAGCGCCGATCCGGTCGAGGTGCCGGGCGCGTGCGTCGTGACCGAGCTGTCCTTCGACGAGGCCTGTGAGCTGGGGTTGTACGGTGCGCGCATCCTGCACCCGCGCTGCCTCGACCCGCTGCGTGGTATGGACGTCGCCGTGAGCGTGCGACCGGTGGAGGACGTGGACGCCGAGGGCACGCGCCTGGTCGAGCGACGGGTGCAGCGTCGCGCCGCCGTGGCCGCGCTGGCCGCGCGCCGTGAGGTCGCGGTCGTGCGCGTCCAGAGCGCCGCCATGGTCAATGAGCCCGGCGTGGCCGGCACGGTGCTCACCGCGCTGGGCGAAGCCGGTGTCAACGTGGACGCGCTCGCGAGCGCGATGACCTCGCTCTCCTGCAGCATCGGCGCGGAGGACGTGCCGCTCGCGCGACGCACGCTGCGCCTGCTGGCCGAGCGCGGCGTGGCCGGCGTCGAGAACGTCGGCATCACCGAGGGCCTCGCGCTGCTGGGCGTGGTCGGCGACGGGCTGGCTGCCGAGCCGAAGGCCTGCGCGCGGCTGCTCGCCTGTCTCGCGGAGCACGAGGTCGAGGTGCACCTGATCAGCCACGGCCCCGGCGACGTGGGCCTGTCCTGCGCCGTGCCGGAGGCCGACCTGCAGCGCGCGCTGACCGCCCTGCACGCGACGTTCTTCCCCGCGGGAGAGCGCATGCCCAGCGACGCACCGTCGGAGCGCGCGTGAGCCGCCGGCCCGTCGGGATCCTCGGCGCCGCGGGCGTGGCGGGACGCCAGGCCCTGGCCGCGCTCGCCGAGCACCCCTGGTTCAAGGTCGCGACCGTGGCCGGCAGCACGGCCAATGCCGGCCGCCGGCTGGGCGAGGTGATCGACGAGCGCATCGCGGGCGAACGCGACGTGGCGCAGCGGCTGGGTGCACCCACCGCCGCAAGAACGGCGCCGCTCCCCGCGCGCCTGGCCGACCTGGTTCTCGCCGACGCGGCGACGGTCGAGGTGGCCGGTCTCGACGCGGTCTTCTCGATGCTTCCGACCGCGCCGGCGCGCGAACTCGAGGCGCGCTGCGCCGAGACCACGCCGGTGATCTCCACCGCGGCGGCCTGGCGCATGGACGCAGACACGCCGTTGCTCATGGCCGGCGTGAACCCCGACCACGCGGCGCTGCTCGCAAGCCAGCAGCGCGCGCACGGTTGGAGCGGCTGGATCGCGCCCAATCCCAACTGCACCACGGTCGGCCTGGTCGTGCCGCTGGCCCCGATGGCGCGTGCCTTCGGCGTGCGCGGCGTGACGCTGACCTCGATGCAGGCGGTGTCGGGCTCTGGGGCCGCCGCGCCCGACGTGGCCGAACGCGTGGCGGGCAACGTGCTGCCCTTCATCGCGCGCGAAGAAGAGAAGGTGTCGGCCGAGACGTGCCGCATCCTCGGGAAGCTCGCGGGCGAGGCCATCGAGCCGCTCGACGTGCCGGTCGGCGCGACCTGTACGCGCGTTGGCGTGCCCGACGGACACCTGATCTCGGTGAGCGTTGGGCTTGAGCAGGCTGTCGCGCCCGGGGACGTCGCCGCGCTGCTCCGCGAAGAGGATCCCTGGAAGGGCCGCGAGTTGCCCAGTCGCCCCGAGCGCTGGATCGAGGTGCGCAGCGAGGACGACCGGCCGCAGCCGGCGCTGGACCGCGACGCGGGCGGCGGCCTGACCACGGTGGTGGGACGGCTGCGCGCCGACCCGGTGTCGGGCGGCGTGGCCTTCGTCGTACTCAGCCACAACACCGTGATCGGCGCGGCGGGCGGGGCGGTGCTGCTGGCCGAGGACCTGGCGGACCGCGGCCTGCTGCCGTCGGCCTAGGCGGCGCGTCGGCGACGCGCGACGTCCGCGCTAGGCTTCGCCGCCCTGTTGCCCGCAGCGCTCCGACAGCGCGCGCGTGCGATCGGTCGGACCCTCGAGCGAGATCAGCACCGCGACGCAGCGTCGCGCGAAGGCCGCGCCCTCGTCCGGGCCGGGCCTGCGGTCGGGGAGCGCTGCGCCGGCAACGGTCGCACCGAGCTGCGAGAGGCGCGCCGCCATCAGCGTGACCTCGGCGCGCACCGTCGCGAACCTTCGGCCGGCCTTCTCGCCCGGCGCCGGCAGGCAGCACCCGACGAGCTCGGCGAGCAGGTCGGCGAGCGCCGCCTCGGCCGCGCGCTGCGAGCTGTCCAGCGCTGCGTCGACGCCCCGCGGGCTGCCCGACAGGCCGGCGAGGGCGTCGCGCTGGGCCTCGATCGTCTCCAGTTCGGCGGTGCAGCGCGCGCAGTCGCGCACGTGGACGCCGAGCGCCTCGTCGATCAGCTCGCCGTCGAACCAGCGATGCAGGTCGCCGCGCGCGGTGCCGCAGCCGAGCATGTCGCGTGCGTCGCTCATCGCGCGCCCGTCCCACCCGCGGTGTCCGCGAGCCGCTCGAAGGCCTTCGCGATGCGCGCGGCGAGATGCTCGCGTGCGCGCTTCAGGATCATCCCGACCTGCCCGCGCGGCAGGCCCAGAGCCTCCGCCATGCCGTCGTAGCTGAGCCGGTCCACCTCGCGCGCGATCAGCACGCGCCGGTCGCGCTCCGACAGCTCGTGGAAGCACTGGCCGACGACGGCGAGGAACACCGTGCCGAGGCGGCGCAGCCGCGAGAGCTGCTCCTTGTCGGAGGCGGCATGCGCGGGGTCGGCGACGCGTTCGGCCTGGCGCCGGCGCCCCCAGATCTCGTGCCGCGCCTGCGCGCGTTTGTACTGGCGCAACTGATTGAGCGCGTCGTTGCGCATGGACGTGTGCGCGAGCGCGAGGAAGTGCCGCACCAGCGGTTGTCCGCGGCGCACGTCGGTGAAGAGGCGCGCCATGAACGAGGCCACGAGGTCGTCGGGGTCGATCGCCATCGCGAGCTGCCGCGTGATGCCGCGCGCGATGCGCGCCATGCGCGGTTGCGTCAGCTCGACCAACAGCGTGAACGCGCCCACGTCGTCCTGCTCGCGGAAGCGGTGCAGCAGCGCGCCGGCCGAGCGGTCCACCGCCAACTCGTCGGCCGGGTCGAAGCCTTCCGGCAACGGACCGGCCGCGCCGCTCAAGCGCGCGATGCGCTCGGCCTGGCTACCTTCGGCGGACTGTCCTGCCAACTCGTCCACACCCCTCCCCGTTCGTCGGCCCGTTCCGACTGCCACCGGCCCGTCCCGGATCGCCCCTTTCCCGAGGCGCTCCGGCCGTCACCCTCCGTGCCATGGAGGGCGTTGCCCGGCGGTCAGGCAGCTTAACCGGGAAGCCGAGTCGGCGGGAGGAGGACCGCGTGGCCGCTCAGCCTGTGATCAACTGCAGTGCATTCGTCGCGGCCCACCCCGTGGGGGATGTCGCGTCGGGCACCCACACCTGCATGTAGAGGATCAGGCCCGGGGGCGTGTTCGCGGGCAGCACGGTGCTGAGGTTGAGCTGGCCGTCCTCGTCGAGGGGCAGGCCGGTCACGATCAGATCCGGGCGCGGCACGAGCAAACCGCCGTGGAAGGGGATGTCGGCCGTTTCGGCGCCGATGACGAGCATCGCGCTGCCGTTGGCCGGCGCGCCGACGAGTTGCAGGCCGATCGTGCTGGAAGCGATCGCGCTGCCGCTGCCCAGCAGGTGCGGCACGTAGGCGCCCGGTGCGAGCGCCGAGCCGAGGTTGGTCCACGAGCCGTGCGACTCTTCGGTGCTCTGCAGCATCGGCGGAGCACTGGGGTTGGGCTGACCGGCGATGGTCACGCCGGGGAGCTGGCGCGGCCGCGCCTCCTTGTCGATCCCGCCCACGCCGTCGCCGCCCTTCCGCACGCCGGCGCCTCCGGGCGGGTTGCCGCCCGTCGTCAGGTCCGTCACCGCTCCGGGCACGCTGCCGCAAAGCGTCAGCAGCGCGAGCAGTGCGCGCACCATGATCTTGCTCGAGGAGGCCTGCATGTCAGGGCCCACCTTTCTTTGCGACATCTTCCCCGTTCCCTTCGGATGCATCTCCCGGCGCATCGGGTGCGCCGACCTCCGATGCCAGCTCCTTCCAACCGGCATCGGAAAGCCCGGCATCCGCTGCGAGCGGGCCGAGCATGTCATCGATCCATGACTGCACGCGCTCTGACGGGGACTGCCTCTGGATCGAGAAGAGCAGTCGCGCGTTCTGTTCGAAGCGATCGGCATCGCGCAGGCGGGCCGCCGCGAAGCACAGGTTCATGACGCGCACCGGATCGTCGGGCCACTCGTCGGCCGCGGCCTCCGAGAGGTCCAGCGCGTCGGCGAAGCGTTGCTGCCGCAGCAGGGCGAGGGCGAGGTTGCGCGACACGTTCTGTCGCGTGCTCGGCTTCAACTCGCGGTCGAGCAGCGGGCGCAGCACGGCCTCGGCCTCGTCGGGCTCGCTGCGGTGGATGTGGTAGAGCGCGAGCGCGACCTGCTGCCGTCCGGTCTCGCCTTCGAGCGCGGCGAGCTGTGCCAGGCAGGCGGCGGCGTCATCCAGCGCGTTGGCGGGTGCCGGCGGGGTGCCCTTCAGCTTGCGGACGTCGACTGGCGGTCCGACCGACTCCATGCGCGTGGCCAGCTGCCGCACGTCGTCCGCGACCACGTCGGTGCGACGCGGATGGGAGCGGATCAGCGTGTGGCTGGAGAAGCCGGGCGCCTCGACCAGGCAGGCCTTGGCCATCTCGTAGAGCAGGTCGGCCAGGCGCTCGCGGCCCGCCTCCAGCGAGACCTCCAGCATGCGGCCCATCAGGCCCTTCACGTTCTTGGTGCCGACGCGTCCTTCCAGGCAGTTGAGCACGGCGTCGCGCAGGACGCCGATGTCTTCCTCGCGCACCGGGCCTTCGTCGTCCGCGTTCATCTCGGGCAGCCTGTCCGAGATGCGGTTCACCAGGCGCACGCGCGCGCGGCGGATGATCATGCCCACCTGCGCTTCGGCCAGGTTGAGCATCCCCGCGACGCGCTCGTAGGGAAGTCGCACGATCTCGCGCGCGAGCAGCACCTGCTGGTCGCGCGGGTCGAGCTCGTGGAAGCACTCGCTCGTCAGGCGCAGCACCGCGAGACCGAAGCGATTGAAGATCTCGTCCTGTTCGGCGTGCTGTGCGACCAGCGCCGGATCCGAGGGCGGCGCGAGCGTGTCCTGGTAGCGCTGCACGTTCGCCTGCGCGCGCTTGCGTCGGCGCAACTGGTCCAGCACGTCGTTGCGCATCGAGGTGTAGGCCAGCGCGAGGAAGTTGCGCACGGGTTGCGCCGGGCGGCGACGCACGTCCGTGAACATGCGCGCCATGAACGCCGACGCGAGATCCTCGGGTTCGACCGACGGCGCGAGACGGCGCGTGATCTGTCCCGCGGTCTCCACGAGTCGTTCGTGCGTCAGCTCGAACAGCAGCGTGAACGCCGCGACGTCGTCGTCGCTGCGGAAGCGGGTGAGCAACGCGCGGGCCACCGCGTCCACGGCGACCTCATCCGCCGGATCGAAATCCTCGAACGCTTGCAGGTCGGGGTCCTCGCCCAGGGCCCTCATCCGATTCGTGAAGTCGCCGCTCGACAAACCCTGGTCCCCCGGCTCCCCTCCCCAGGAGAGAGCAAGCCCTTGGGCCCGTCCGAGGGCTTGCCGTCGAGCAGACGGAAACCCTGTGGAGAAGTAACCCTCGCTTCCCATGAGATGCGCGAATCTATCACCGATCAGTGGTTTCGTGGGCGATCTCTTCCAGAATGAGTCTTCCACAACTTGTGGAGACATGGCCTGGCCGGGCCATCCCGGTGCCTTCTCGGGCGCGCTGGAGGCCCTCAGGCGGACCGCGCCAGCAGGCTGCCGTGCAGCCGGTGGGGCCGGCCGGGGCCGGGATTGGGCAGAAGGCCCCGCATCCGGCCCACGGCCAGTACGGAGAAGCCCGAGAGGCGGGGCGGGGCGGCCCGGCCGTCGCGGTGCATCGCGCGCATCATCGTGACGACCAGCGCCTCGGCGCGATCGTCGTCGTGCGTCGTGTCCAGCAACTGCGCGGCAAGACGCAGCAGTCGCGGTCGCGTCAACTCGAACAACAGTGCAAAAGCCTCGGCGTCGCCCGCGCTGCGGAAGCGTTCGAGCAGATGACACGCGAGTTCATCCGCATGCAGTTCGTCGTCGATGTCGAACGCGTCGTCCGCGTTCGGGTGCAACGCCTTCCAGGCGCCGCGCAAGCGTTGACTGGACAATGAATCACCCACGGTTCCCCAACCGTCGCCCCCCGCAAGAACGGTGGGCTCACACACGACGCTGCGATGCGCAGGATGTAACTCTTGGTGACGAGTGGGACGCTCAGTGCGCTGATGAGGGGGGTGGTCCCCTGCTCAGACAAGCGTGTCGTACACCAGGCCGCATCGACGGAGATGCATGCGTGACCTCAACTGCGGCGGCCTGGTGCACGACACGCAAAACTCGCGACGGGACCACCCCCCTCATCACGCACCGCCGTCGCCCGTCACTCCGCTCCCAAACAGATCACAGCGTCGGTGCTTCGAAAGCAGAAAGACAAACTGCCCCTCGATGGCGACTGACCGTGTGCGGGTCTAGCCGGGGCGCAGGGGAGGGCGTGGGGGCCGGAGCGAAACTGTTTCGGCGGCACGCAGCGCCGCCGTTGTTTCGCGGAGCGCCCCCACGTCATCCGTGGAGCCCCGGACCGAGCGCGCTACGTCAGCCAGCCGCCGGTGTAGCGGGCTGCGTCTCGTCGGCCGCCGCAAACCCCGGCAGGTTGTAGTAGTCGCGCGCGTATTCGGTGAGCATCCGCCGCGTCGAGAACTGCTCGAGGAAGGTCGCCATCGAGTCCCGCATCATCGTGATCCAGGCGCGCGGCAGACCGTCGTCGCCCCGGTCGTAGTAGAGCGGGACCAGTTCGTTCTCGATCAGGTCGAGCAGGATCTTCGAGTCGCGTCCGGTGTCCGGCGCCTGCGCCTCGCCGATGTCGAATCCCAGGCCCGGCGCGGAAGCCTCGGCCCACCAGCCGTCGGGCACGGACGCGTTCAGCACGCCGTTGGCGGCGGCCTTCATGCCGCTGGTGCCGCTGGCCTCCATCGGCCAGGTGGGCGTGTTGAGCCACACGTCGACGCCGCGCACCATCAGGCGTGCGACGTCCATGTCGTAGTTCTCCACGAACACGATGCGTCCGCGCAGTCGCGGGCTGGCGGCCAGCGTCCAGATGCGGCGGATGATGTCCTGCCCCGCGCGGTCGGCCGGGTGCGCCTTGCCGGCCATGACCAGTTGCACCGGCCGATCGGTGTGGCACAGCATGCGCTCGAGCCGCGCCGGATCCTGGAACAGCAGGTCGTGCCGCTTGTACGGCGCGAAGCGGCGCGCGAAGCCGAGCGTGAGCGCGGACTGGTTCAGCAGGCTCGCGACACGCCGCAGGTCGGCGGGCGAGTTGCCCTGTCGCGCGGCCTGTCGCAGTGCGCGCGCGCGCACCAGGCGCATCAGGCGGTGCTTCTGGGTGACGTGCGCGGCCCACAGCGTCGCGTCGTCCAGCTCGCGCACGCGGCTCGCCAGGATCGCCGGCTCCTCGTGACCGGCCGCACGCAGCACGGATGCCATCTCGCGGCCCAGCCAGGTGCCCACGTGGATGCCGTTGGTGACGCCGCCGATCTCGAAGTGCGGCCACATGGTCCGGCTGGTCTCCGCGTGCAGCTTGCTCACGCCGTTCGCGGAGCGGCTCATGCGCAGGGCCAGCGCGGTCAGGTTGAATCCCGGCGGGAAGCCGCTGCCGTCCGCCTCGCCGAGGGCAAGCAGCTCGTCGGTGTGGACGCCGAGCTGCTGCGCGGTGGCCTCGAGGTAGGGCCGCACCTTGTCGACCTCGAACACCTCGTTGCCGGCGGGAACCGGCGTGTGGGTCGTGAACACGTGGCGCGGGCGCTCGGCCTCGATGCCTTCCTGCAGCGTGGGCGCCCCGCGTCGGCGCAGGTTCTCGAGCGCGAGGAAGGCCGAGTGCCCCTCGTTCATGTGGAACACCGAGGGCTCGATGCCCAGCGCCTCCAGCACGGCGACCGCGCCGCGCCCGAGCACGATCTCCTGTTCCATGCGCATGTCGCGACCGCGCACGTAGAGCTGGCTGGTGATGTAGTGGTCCTCGGGCGAGTTCTTCGTGCTGAAGCTGTCGAGCAGGATCAGCGGCACGTGACCGACGAACACGCACCACGCGCGCAACACGACGCGACGTCCGCCCAACTCGACCGAGACGCGCAGCGACTTGCCGTCGGGCCCCTTCACGCGCAGCAGCGGCAGGCGCATCGCGTCGAGTTCGGGGTAGTTGTGCTGTTGGTTGCCGTCGGCGTCCACGAGCTGGTTGAAGTACCCGCGTCGGTAGAACAGTCCGACCGCGACCAGCGGCAAGCGCATGTCGGCGGCTTCCTTCAGGTGGTCGCCCGACAACACGCCCAGACCGCCGGAGTAGATCGGCAGCGACTCGTGCAAGGCGTACTCGGCCGAGACGTAGGCCACGCGCGGCGTGTCCGCGGGCGGCGCCTGCGTCTCCCACTCGAAGGCCTGCACGATGCCGTTCATGTTGGCGAGGAAGTCGGCGTCCTCGGACAGCTCGACCAGCCGCGAGCGCTTCGCCAGCAACAGCACGCGCACCGGGTTGCGGTAGCGACGCCAGATGTCGGGCGCGATCGATTCGAACATGCGCCGCGCGTCGCGGTGCCAGGTCCACCAGACGTTGTAGGCCATGTCCACCAGCCGCGAGAGCGGGGCGGGAACCTCCAAGTGCTCCGGCGGCAGCGTCTGGATCAGGTTGTTCATGGCGGGCTGGTCAGGGTGGACGGGTGACGTAGAATGCCCCGCCTCCGCGGATCGATCCAGCGCCCACCTGTTCCATCGGCGCGTGTTCGGCGCGTGGCGGCCGCTCATCCCACGGACTGGAGGCGACATGCTCAGCGCCCTGATCACCGCGACGCTCTGCCTGGCTGCGATCCCGCCGGCGGTCCAGGATGCCGCGCCCGGCCGCTACCTGGACAACGGCGAGCTGCACGGCCGGCTGGACGCGCTGGCCGCGGCGCACCCCGACCTGGCCCGCGTGGAGGTGCTGGCGACGTCGGTCGGCGGCCTGCCGATCCCGGCGCTGGTGCTCGGCGACCCGGCAGTAGACCCCGGCGTGATGCTGGTCGGCGGCCTCGACGGGCGGCGCCTGGTCGACTCGGCGCTGTTGCTGCGGACCGCGGAGCTGCTGCTGGCCGCCGAGGACGCCGCCGAGCGCCTGGACGGCTCGGCCGTGGTGATCGTGCCGCGCGCCAACCCCGACGGCGCCGAGGCGCTGTTCGGCGCGACGGGCCCGGCGCGCGAGCAGGCCGGCAACGCGCGCTCCGACGATCGTGACCGCGACGGGCGCACCGACGAGGACGGACCGTCCGACCTCGACGGCGACGGGCTGATCACCTGGATGCGCATTCCCGATCCCGAAGGCGAGTGGGTGATCGACCAACACGACCCGCGCGCGATGCGCAAGGCGAAGGCGTCCGAGGGCGAGCGCGGCACGCACCGCATGCTGATCGAGGGCCTGGACGACGACGGTGACGGCGAGGAGAACGAGGACGGCGCCGACGGCGTCGAGCCCGACCGCAACTTCCCGCACCGCTGGAACGAGCACGCCGTCGGCGTCGGCGCGTACCAGCTCAGCGAGCCCGAGGCGCGCGGCCTGGTGGACTGGGTGATCGCGCACCCGCGCGTCGCGGCGGTCCTCGTGGTCGGCGTGCAGGACACGCTGGTCAAGGTGCCGAAGGCCGCGACGAACGCCAAGTCGAGCTGGCGCGGCTACGACCAGCCGCTCGACGGTCCGCTGAAGGACGACATCGAGATGCTCGAGGAGCTCTCGCGCCGGTTCGGCGATCTGCACGAGGAACTGAAGGACGGCAAGCACGAGGTGAAGGGCGATGGCCTCACCGACGGCAGCTTCCTGGCCTGGGTCTACCAGCAGGCGGGCCGCTGGGGCCTGGGCCTGAAGGCCTGGGAGCCGCCCAAGGACCTGCCCAAGCCCGAGAAGAAGAAGGACGGCGAGGAGGAGGGCGAGGACGGCGACGGCGATGGCGACGAAGGGGATGGCGATGGCGATGGCGACGAGGCCGAGGCTGCCGAGGAGCCCGCGACCGAGCCGGTGCCGGACGAGGAAGAGAAGGACGAGAAGGAAGACGAGAAGGACAAGCCCACCAGCGACGCCAGCAGCCCGGTGCCGGCCGCGGTGCTGGCCTGGCTCGACGAGGAGCGACAGGGCGACGGCTTCATCCCCTGGCACGAACACGAGCATCCCGAGCACGGCACGATCGAGATCGGTGGGTTCCAGGCGGGCGTGACGATCAACCCGCCCATCGCGGACGCGGTCGCGCTGGCCGACGTGCTCGCGGCCTTCGTGCACGAGCTCCTCGGCGACCTGCCGCGCGTGGTCGTCCAGAGCGTCGACGTGCGCGACGACGGCGCCGGCCTCTACACGGTGGAGGTCGCGCTCGCGAACGAGGGCGTGCTGCCCACCGCGAGCGTGCTCGCGAGCAAGGCGCGCACCGCGATGCCGCTGCGCGTGACGCTGCAACTGCCGGACGGCGTCGAACGCCTGTCCGGACCACGGCACGCGCTCGTGTACCGCCTCGCCGGTGCCGGCGGGCGCGAGGAATACCGCTGGGTCGTGTCGGGGTCCCCGGGGCAGCGGCTGATGCTGCGCGCCGAGACCGCCGGCCTTCCCGCGATCGAACAGGAGGTGGTGCTGCCATGACGAACGCCCTGAAGACGCCCCGCCTTGCCTTGGCCGCCATCGCGCTGGCCATGCTGAGCGCGGCCCCGATCGCGCAGTCCGTGCGCGAGCCGAAGGTCGACATCGCCTGGAACCGCTTCTACGACTACGACGGCATCGTGGACCTCTGCCGCCAACTGGCGGCGAGCCGCCCCGACCTGTGCACGCTCGAGTTCATCGGGCCGAGCTGGGAGGGCCGGCCGATGCCGCTGCTCACGATCCAGAACCCCACGACCGGCCCCGAGTGGACCAAGTCGGCGATGTGGGTGGACGGGAACGTGCACGGCAACGAGGTGCAGGGCGCGGAGGCCGCGGTGTACCTGGCCTGGACGCTGCTCGAGCGCTACGACGAGCTGCCGACCATCACCGAGCTCGTGGACGAGCGCGTGTTCTACATCCTGCCCATGGTGAACCCGGACGGACGGCAGTTCTGGTTCACCGATCCGAACACGCCGCACAGCTCGCGCAGCGGCAAGCGTCCGCTCGACAACGACCACGACGGCGTCGCCGACGAAGACGGGCAGGACGACCTCGACGGCGACGGCGAGTTGCTGATGATGCGCAAGCGCGTCGAGCCCGGCACCGGCGACTACCGCCTGGACCCCTCGGATCCGCGCCAGATGCAGCGCGTCCCGCAGGACAAGCGCATCGAGTGGGGCGCCGACTACGTCCTGCTCGGCGGCGAGGGCTACGACAACGACGGCGACGGCCGCATCAACGAGGACGGGCCCGGCGGCTACGACATGAACCGCAACTGGCCCTCCGACTGGCAGCCCGTCTACATCCAGTACGGCGCCGGCGACTTCCCGTTCAGCTACCCGGAGACGGCGGCGATCGGCAAGTTCCTGTTGGAGCACAGAAACGTCGCGGCCGTGCAGTCCTTCCACAACACGGGCGGCATGATCCTGCGGGGCCCCGGCACGGAGTCGCGCAGCAACATGTACCCGTCGAGCGACGTGCGCACCTACGACGCGATCGCGAACGACGGCGAGCGCATCCTGCCCTTCTACAAGAGCATGGTCCTGTGGAAGGACCTGTACGACGTGCACGGCGGCTTCGTGAACTGGGCGGCCGAGGGCCTGGGCGTGATCTCGTTCACGAACGAGTTGTGGAACAGCTCCCAGTACTACTCCGAGGGTGCCGACAACGCGCCTGAGTTCGACGACGACGTCGGCTACACCGAGAAGCGACTGATCTTCGCCGAGCACGTGATGTTCGGCGAGACGTGGGTTCCGTGGCACGAGGTCGAGCACCCCGACTACGGCACGATCGAGGTGGGCGGCTTCCGCAAGATGACCGGCCGCACGCCGCCCGCGTTCATGATCGAGGAGATGCTGCACCGCAACGCGGCCTTCTGCATCTACCACGCGTCGGAGATGCCAAAGCTCTCGCTGGGCAACCTGGAGGTGGCCGACGGACCGGGCGCCGCGAAGATCGTCACGGTCGAGATCCGCAACGAGCGCTGGATCCCGACGCGCACCGGCATCGCGGCGGCGCGCGACATCGGCCGGCCCGACATCGTCACGATCGAGGGCGAGGACCTGACCGTCGTGGCGGGGGGCACCGGAGCCGACCGCTTCGACCTGACCGGCTTCCGTGCGGTGGAGAACGAGCCCGGCCGGCTGCTGCTCGACGGCGGCGTCCCCGGGCACGGCTCGGTCCGCCTGCGCTGGATCGTGCACGGCAGCGGCGCCTTCCGCGTCCACCTCGACACCGAGAAGGCCGGTTCGCTGACCGCCGTCGGCTCGCTCTGATCCCCCGGCCCGGGGCCCGGCCCGCCCGGCCGGGCTCTCGCGCCGCACCCGGCGCGCCGGGTATCCTCGGCCGGTTCGTGAGCTACCCCACGGTTCGATCCCCGAGGTGACCATGACCCCGCCCTCTCCGTCTCCCGCCAAGTCCAGCCAGGCCGATGCCACCGACGAGTTGCGTGGCCTGCTCGTGCTCGACAAGCCTCAAGGGCTGACGTCGCGCAAGGCGCTCAACATCGTCGAGCGCCGACTGGACGCCGGCACCTTCGGCCACTGCGGCAGCCTGGATCCGCTCGCCACCGGCGTGCTGGTGCTGGTGGTCGGCAAGGCGCGCAAGGTGCAGGACCTGATCGTGCACGGCGAGAAGGTCTACGACATGACCGTCACGTTCGGCGCGCGCTCGGACACCGATGACGCCGAAGGCGAGATCGTTCCGGTCGAGGGCGCCGAGGCGCCGACGCAGGAAGCGATCGAGGCCGAGCTGGGCGCGTTCCGCGGCGAGTTCATGCAGCTGCCGCCGACCTACAGCGCCGTGAAGGTGGAAGGCCGCCGCATGCACCGCGAGGCGCGCAAGGGCAAGCCGGTCGAGGCGCCGCCGCGCGAGGTGGTCGTGCACGAGTTGACCCTGACCCGCTACGAGTGGCCGGAGGTGGACATCCATCTGCGCTGCGGCCCCGGCACCTACGCACGCGCCATCGCGCGCGACCTCGGCAACGCGCTCGGCATCGGCGGTTACATGTCGAGCCTGGTGCGCACGCGCGTCGGCTCGCTCACGCTGGACGACGCCCGCAAGCCCGACGACGTCGAGCTCACGGACGTGGTCGGCATCGAGGCCGCGCTGAAGGACTTCCCGCGGCTGAACGTGCCGCTCGAGCAACGTAGCCGGCTGGCGCGCGGGCAGACCCTGCGCACGCCGCCCGGCTTCCCGATCGAGGAGCCCTGCTTCGCGTGGGTGGACGGCGAGGTTGTCGCCAGCATCACCTTCGTCGACGGCGGCACGCACTTCCGGACGAAGAAGCTGCTCGTCTGACCGCCCGCCCGCACCGCGGGGGGCCGGGAGACCGCGGGGCACACCTCGCCGAGAAGCAGGGCCGGGCAACAGGCTGGGCCGGGGAACAAGGTCGGGCCCGCCGCGTTCGGGACGGCGGACCCGGGGTGGTGGGCCTCCCTCAGGCCAACCGGATGTGACTCGCAGACGGATCGCAACCGGGGGTCGAGATGCGTTCCCTGTCTGCGGTGCTTGCCCGAACTGTCTGCCCTGAACCCGCCGCGATGCGGATGTAGCAGCAGGAAGCGCGCACGGCAGCCGCACGACTCGCCCCTGAAAAGCGGCGAGCCGGTGCGGGGGAGACCCGCACCGGCTCGCGGAGAGATGCGCCCGGCCCGAGGGCGCCCGCCGTTCCCCGACTAGGGGAACTTGCTGATCGGGAGCTTCAGGCCGTTGCTGGCGTTGTACTTCCCGTTCGGCGCGCCCGGATCGAGCACGAAAGCCTGCAGGTGCAGCTCGATGCCGAACGGCACCGGAGGCGTCGCGACCGGCAGGTGCAGCTCGCCCAGCGGGTCGAGCGGCAGCGTCACGTTGATGATCAGCGTGCCCGGATCGAGCGCGAAGGGCTCGACGTTCAGCAGGATCGCGTCCGGGAAGATCGAGCCCAGCATCACGAAGCTGCCGAACGGCACGCCGTTTTCCAGGTGGATGAAGAACGTGCCGTCGAAGACCGGGTTGTCCACCGGAGCGCCGGTGGAGTAGAGCAGCGCGGTCTGGGTGGTCGGGTCGGTGCTCGGGTTGTAGCGGATGCCCGAGGGTACGACCTGCCCGCGGACCTCGCCCGCCGGGAACGCGGTCGTGTGCATGTTGATGTACGCGCCCTGGGTCTGCAGCCGCTCGATCGCGGCAGAAGAGAGCGGCGGGCTCGTGCCCGAGAGGGTGTTCGGACCCGTGGTGGTCAGCGCGACGTCGATCGGGCCGTTGGCGCCGAACGGGGCCGCATGGATGTGCCCGTTGTTGAGGGCGCCGACCAGGCCGGTGGCCGTCACGTTGTAGGTGATGGTGCCGTTGGGGTTCAGCGAGATGGTGGCGTTCGCCGTGGCGGGCGAGCCGTTCGGCGGCACTTCCTGCGTGCCGTCGAGCGCCGCGCCGAACTCGTTCGGCGAAGGTACGACCTGCCCGCGGATCTCGCCGCCCGGGTTGCCGGTCGTGTGGATGTTCACGTACCAGTCGCCCGCGGCGAGGTCGGCCATCTGCACGGGGGTCAGCGCCAGCGTGGTGCCGACCCAGTCGTTCGGCCCGCCGATGAGGACGTGCTGGATCGGACCCCCGGAGCCCGGCGCGCCCAGGTGCAGGTGCACGTTCGTGGACGGGGAGCCCAGGCCGAACACATGGACTTCGTAGTCGAGCGTGTTCGGTCCGACGTTCAGCGTGAAGTGGCCCCAGCCGCCACCGTCGGTGACGACGGTCGGCGTTTCCTGGGTTCCATCGATGGAGGCCCAGAACTCGGTCTGGGCGGCGAGCGGCGCGGTGAACAACGCGACGCCGAGGAGTGCGGTAACGAGCGTCTTCATGTCGGGATCCTTCAACTTGGGACGGGAGGGGATGGCGGACGTGCAACCCCGGGAGTGCGAGCCAGCCTAGCCCGTATTCTCGGATACCGCCAGACGATCCGGAAGGTGATCGCGATCGTTATCATCACGTCGGACGGCTGCGCACCAGCGTCATCACGAGACGGGTGTTTCACCGAGGGAGGGGTCAAAAGTGGAAGGCTTCGTGAGCGTCGTCGTCACGCTCGTCGGTGCCTATCTCGCCGTCGGCCTGCTGTTCGCGATCGCGTTCGCATGGCGCGGTTGCCAGCGCATCGATCCGGCCGCGAAGGACGGAACGATCGGCTTCCGCATCCTGATCGTTCCCGGCGCTGCCGCGCTCTGGCCGCTGTTGTTGTGGCGTTGGGTCTCGGGCGTGCGCGAGCCGCCCGTCGAGCGCAACGCGCACCGCGACAACTCGCGCGGGGCCGAGGTCGCGGAATGATCGCGCGACTTCGCAAGACGCACGCCGTGGTCACGAGCCTCGTCGCATCGCTGGTGACCGTCGCATTCTTCAGCGCGGTGACCGGGGCGACGGACAAGCCCGCGCCCGAAGCGATGCCCGCCGTCCTGGCGGATCGGGGGATCGTCGCGCCGACCGTCGAGTGGGAGCGGGACGACCTGTGGGGCGCCTTCCCGATCGTTACGCGCTGGCGGAGTGACCGCGGCACGCAGGGCGAGCTGCGCCTGCTCGACACCCGAGGCCCTGCGATCGAACTCGACCTGGCCGCGCCACTGGGCAGGCCCGAGGTGCTGCTCTACTGGAGCCCGACCTTGCCCACCGACCCCGAGGCCCTGCCCGGTACGAGCCACCTGCTCGGTGCGGTCGGCGGCGTGGGCACGCGGCGTTTCGCGCTGCCCGCCCCAGCCGAGGCGGGCGGGGGACACCTTCTCCTCTACAGCCTCGGGCAGGCCGGCGTGTTCGCCACCGCCGCGCTGCCGGCCGCGCCGGACGGAGCCGACCGATGAGCGTCGGCTATCGCGCGGTGGGCTGGAACCGCAACAAGACGCTCTACGACCGGTGGTTGCTGATCGGCGTCGGCCTCTACCTCGCGGTGTTCATCGGGGTGATGGTCGTCGTGAACCCCGACGCGACGGCGGAGACGATGATCCTGCGCGCGGTGGGCAGCGCGGCGTTGATCCTGCTGCACGTCATCCTGTGCATCGGCCCGCTCTGCCGCATGAACCCCCGCTTCCTGCCGCTGCTCTACAACCGCCGCCACATGGGCGTGACCATGTTCGCGCTGGGGCTCGTGCACGGCGGCTTCGCGATCTTCCAGTACCACGCGCTCGGCGACACCAACCCCTTCGTGAGCGTCCTCTCCGGCGTGCCCTGGTCGGGCGGCATCGCCGGACTGCCCTTCCAGCCCTTCGGCGTGCTCGGGCTGGTGATCCTGTTCCTGATGGCGGCGACCAGCCACGACTTCTGGTTGGCGAACCTCACCGCGCCGGTGTGGAAGGCGCTGCACATGTCGGTCTACGTCGCGTGGGGCGCGCTCGTGCTGCACGTGGCATTGGGCGTGGTCCAGGACGATCGGAGCTACGCGATGTCCGGGGCGCTGTTCGCGGGGATCCTGATCGTGGGATTCCTGCACGCCCGGGCGGCCCACGCCGAATACAAGCGCGACGAGTCGGATCGGATACCCGACTCCGACGGATGGGTGTACGCCGGGCCGGTCGACGACATCGCGGACAGCCGCGGCATCACGCGCGTCATCGCCGGCGAGCGCGTCGCCATCTTCCATTGGGACGGGAAGGTCGCGGCGTTGAGCAATGTCTGCCAGCACCAGAACGGTCCGCTGGGCGAGGGCCGCGTGATCGACGGCTGCGTCACCTGTCCCTGGCATGGCTACCAGTACCGGCCCGAGGACGGCCGCTCGCCGCCGCCGTTCGAGGAGAAGGTCCCGACCTTCGAGGTGCGCGTGGACGACGGACGCATCTACGTGCAGCAGCGCCCGCTGCCCGCGGGCACGCGCTGCGAGCCGGCGGTCGTCGCCGACGCGGGAGGCGACCGTGCCTGATCACCGCAACGACGAGTTTTTCGTCGGCTACCTGCCCGAGGTGCCGGACAGCATCGCGAAGACGACGCGGCGCGCGACGTCCCGCCTGCTCCTGCTCGCCGTGCTGCTCGCGGCGTGGATCGCGACGGGGCACGGGCCGTTCCGTCCGTCGAACTTCGAGTTCGGGACGGAGCGCTCCTTCCACGGCACGCTGCAGACGGGGCCGATCCCGATGCTGCGCATGACGCGCCCCGACCCCGCCGGCGGCAGCGAGACCGTCTCCGCCAACCTGCTCGTGGATGCCGGCAAGTTCGGCGGGGGGCGGATGGTGTCCCTGTTCGGGGATCGCGAGGCGACCGCGTCGGGCACGCTCGTCTTCCGCGACGACCAGTTGATGCTGGAGCTGATCGGCATCGAGACGCCCGGCGCGTCCGGGTCGCAGCCGGCGCCCGTCGGCGAGCCGGACCAGCGCGTGCTCGGCGAGATCACGATCACGGGCGAGATCGTGGACAGCAAGTGCCACTTCGGCGTGATGAACCCCGGCGAGGGCCGCACGCACCGCGCCTGCGCGATCCGTTGCATCAGCGGCGGCATCCCGCCCGTGCTGCGCGTGCTCGTGGACGACGGCAGCGAGCTGTACATGGTGTTGGTGGGCACGGACGGACGCGCGTTGAACGCCGAGATCCTGGAGTACGTGGCCGAGCCGGTGCGCGTGACCGGTCAGCTCGAGAGCCTCGACGACCTGTTCGTGCTGCGCATCGAGCCGGACGAGATCTTCCGCCTCTGACGCGACGTATCCCGTCGGTTGCCCGGACCGCACGGCATCGGCGATGCTCGTCCCCATGGCTGTCTCGTCTTCGGCTCCCGACGTCCGCGCACCGCGCACGCTCCGTCTTGCTGACTGCGAGAAGGAGCCGCTGGCCGGTGAGGGGAACTACCTCTACAAGATCCCGTTCGAGGACGGCTTCGCGGTCGTGAAGGTCTACTACGGCAGCAAGCACCTGCTGCGGCACATCAAGAAGACCATCACCAACACGATCATCACCGGGCGCACCTCGCACATGCCGCGCGGCCGCTTCCGCACCGAGCGCGACTGCATCGAGATCTGGGAGCGGCACGGCTTCCGCTGCTTCGGCACGCGGCCCGAGGTGAGCTTCTCGGACCTGCCCGACGACGGTTACATGCTCTTCGAGTACACGCCCGGTGTGCACTTCCGCGAGTACTTCCGCGACGAGAGCGTGCCGCTCGACGAGCGCATGGCGACCTGGCGCCGCTTCCTCGGCGAGTGGCACCGCCGCCACGCGATCGCGGTGCGCGAGAACGAGCCCCGCCTGCTGCACGAGAACGGCGACGTGAAGCACGTGATGCTGTGGCAGGGCGACCTGGTCTACTTCGACTTCGAGATCTGCTTCCGCTCGCACCGCATCCCCGATCTGGTGGGGCGCGAGATCCTGGCCTACATGCGTTCGACCGGCAAGTTCTTCGGCGACGCGATGTACGACCGGATGATGGACGAGTTGGTCGAGCACTACCCCGACAAGGCGTTGTTGCGCGGCGCGTGGGAGCACGCCTTCCGCAACCGGAACCCGATCGTCCGCTTCGGGCGTCTCGTGGACCGCTGGGTGCGCTCGCGTCACCGCGGCAAGCGCTACAGCAAGTACCCCGTCGCGCTGGACATCAAGCGCCGGCTGGACGTGGCCGCGCGCTAGAGGCCGCGCGCGCGATCGCGCGCCGACTCAGGCGCCCGCGTCCTCCGTGATCCACTCCACCGCGCCCGACGGCAGGAAGTAGACGATCAGCATGCGCCCGCCGGTCACGGTGGGCACGTGGTGGCTGCCGGGCGGGAACACCACCCAGCCCTCGGGCTGACCGTCGAAGCGCGGGTCGCCCTCCACCGCGAAGCAGAGGTTGATCTCGCCCTTCGGGTGGCGGTGGTTGATGCCAGGGCCCGTCATCCAGACCAGGTCCACCGAGAGGTCGTGCGCGGTGTTCTCGGGCTTGGCCAGGCGCGAATAGCGGATGTCGCCCTTGCCGCCCTTGTTGCAGATCACACCGGCCTCCATGCCGGCGAGCAGGGCTTCGCGCAGCGCCTGACCCTCCGCGCCCTCGGGCGGGAAGGTCTGGTGCAGCACGGCGCGCGCGCCGCCCGGGTCGGCCGTGTTGGCGAGCGCCGCCGCCTCCATGGGGGCGGCCAACTGCTCCATCAGCGATTCGGCGGTGACGGTCATCCTGCCCTCACTTCGTTCCCAGCTTGCTCATGAAGTCGTCGACGTGCGCGTTGATGTCGCTCACCTTCTCGGCGTGCTCGATCGTGCCGTCCGGCCCGATGATGTAGCTGATGCGGTTGGCGTACTTCGCGTCCGCGCTGTCGGCCGCGCCGTAGGCCATGCCCAGTTCGCGCGTCGTGTCGCACAGCAGCTGGTAGCCGAAGTCGAACTTGTCGTGGAACGCCTTGTTCTCCGCCGGCGTGTCGAAGGACACGCCCAGGATCACGGTGCCTTCCGGTGCGTTGGGGGCTCGGTCACGGAGCCCCTTGCCCTGGACAGTTCAGCCAGGGGTGTCGGCCTTGGGATAGAACCAGAGCAGCACGCGCTTCCCGGCGAAGTCGGAGAGCTGCACGGTGTTGCCTTCATGGTCGGGCACGCTGAACGCGGGCGCCGCGGATCCGACCTCGAGCAGGCCGGCCTTCTTCTTTCCGAACATGGTGTCCGTTCCTTTCTCTGCGTCCGCGGTGGCGGAGCTCGTGTCGGTGGCGTCGGCCGCCGGCGGGGTCGTCTGCTGCGTCCTGCCGCAGCCGACGGCGAGCAGCGCGAGCAGTGCCAGCGCTGCGAGGGGAGCGGCCGTCCTGGTGCGTGCATTCACGACGAGGCGGGCTCCGCGGGGGACAACCGATCGAGCGCCGCGGGCAGGTCCGCGATGCCGCCGGTCAGGATGAGGTCCGCTCCCGCTTCGCGCAACGTCTTCTCGTCGTGCGTGCCGCCCAGCACCGACCAGCACGGCATGCCCGCGGCGTGCGCGGCGCCGATGTCCGCATCGGTGTCGCCGACCATCAGGGCGGAATCGGCCTGCGCCGAGAGGCGTTCCAGCGCGAGCAGCAGCGGATCGGGGTGCGGCTTGTGGCGTTGCACGTCGTCTGCGCCGACCACGACGCTCAGATGAGTCAGGAGTCCCGTGGCCTCGAGGCCCTCGTGCGCGCTGACGTTGCCGCGCGTCGTGGCGACCGCCAGCCGATGTCCGCACGCGGCCAGTCGGGCCAGCGCCTCGACCGCGCCGGGCAGCACGCGCGTGCGCTCGGCGAGCGTGGGGTTCACGTGCTCGCGGTAGCGCGCCAGCATCGCGACGGGATCCTCCGCGCCGAGCAGGCCCCAGGTCTCGGCGCCCGGAAAGCCGATGCGCGCGCGCGCCCAGGTCCGGTCGGGCACGGTCAGGCCTTCGAGCCGCGCGACCTCCAGGATGCCGTCGATGATCGGCTCGGAGCTGTCCACGAGCGTTCCGTCGAGGTCGAGCAGGATCGCGAGCGGACGGTTCATGCGCCGCATGATAGCGGCGCGAGCACCGCGTTCTCGTGCGCGTTCGGGCCCACGGCAACGGCCCTTGGCCCGCTCTCGCGCCTCCGGGATAAGATGACCGGATGCCCAACCTGCTCCGCAACCCGGTCCTGACGCGCCTGCGGCGCTACGTCGCGAACGGAGAAGGTGTGGTCGTGCTGGCCGCGGTGCTCTTCACGGAGGTCCTCGGCCCGCACTCGCGCAGCGACGTGGACGACATTCCCTGGGTGCTGCTGCTGCCGCTGCTGTTCATGACCGGCTGCTCGGTCGTGCGCTACCGCGAGCTGCCGCTGACCGCGGCCGTGCTCGATCTGGTCGTGCGCGGCGTGACCGCGCTGCGCTCGCGGCTGGTGCTCAGCCTGGGCCTCGACTTCCATCCCGACCGCCATCCGCGGCTGCCGGCGTTCACCGCGCTGCGCCGCGGCATCGTGGCGACCTGCGCGGCCGCCATCGTGCTCTACCCGGCGCGCGGCCTGCTGCGCGACCTGCTCGGCACGATGCGCGTGCCCGGCTTCTACACGCTGCACGTGCTGCTGCTCGGCGCCGTCTGGATGTTGCTGCTGGCCGGCATCGCCATGCACCTGCCGGCGATCGTGCTCGGCGCGATCGAGGTGTTGAAGGGCCGCACGCCGTTGCGCGGCGCGGCGCGCATCTTCGTGGTCGCGCTGGCGCTGGGCCTGGTCGGCCTGCTGCTCGTCTCGCTGGACAGCAGCGTCGGCGTGCAAGGCTGCATCGCCGCGCTGGCCTTCGCCTCGCTGTTGCCGACGGTCGTGCGTGCGGTGGATCCGCCCGGCGGCCCGTGGCTGAACATCGCCTTCGGCCGCGAAGGCACGCCGCAGACCGCGCCGCTCGGCGAGTTGATCCGCGACTGCCACCGGCTGCTCGCGCTGCAGGCGCTGGCGGTGGTGTGCGTGCTCGCGCCCGCGGCCACGACGGGCGTCGCGGCGGTGGGCGACGCCTACCCGGTCACGAACCTGTTGCTGAAGATCTACGGCTGGTCCGCCGCGTGGCTCTACACCGGCGGCGCGCTGTTCGCGATCGGCGAGTTCAACCGCCGACGCCGTCTCTACGACCCGGCCTTCGCGCGCAGCCGCGTGCTCTGGGCCGTGCCCGGCCCCGAAGCGCGCAGCCTGCAGGACGAGCGCCGCGCCATCGAGGCGGCCGGCTGGCGGCTGGTGGTCTCCGAGAAGCTGCCGACCGCCGACGACGCCGACCTGCTGGCCGGCATCCCGGCCGGCCTGATGCCGCCCTGCCCGGTGCCGCTCGCGCGGATCCCGGCCGCGCTCTTCCTCGTGGGCGATCGCCCGGCCGAGGTGCTGTCCGAGGCCGACGAGCGCGACAAGGCGCGCCGTGCGCTGACCTCCATCGAACGGTTGATGACCGCCACGCGCCCGCGTTTCGGCGATCGCGGCGAAGGCACCTTCCTCGTGCCCCAGTGCTGGATGGTCGTAGGGCTCACGCGCGACGACGACCGCGCCGAGGGCGAGCGCCCGCCGGCGATGACCTTCGGCCAGTCCTTCCAGTCGGCGCTCGGCACGCGGCTGCGGCGCTTCCTGTTCGAGGTCATGGACCGCTCGGGCGTGGACGTGTTCTACATCGAAGACTCGGTCACGCCGCAGCAGGTGCGCGCCGTGCTCGAGGCGCTCATCGAGCGGCACATCGCGCGGGCCGACCCGGCGCCGGTCAGCGAGCAGGACTTCATGGCGCTGCAGGGCGTGCACATCGTGCTGCACGACGTCGACCCCGAGACCGAGGGTATCGAGGGCGTGGACAGCCACCTCACGCGCAACGCGATCTCGCGCGCGCGCATCCTGATCATCTCGCGCGACCGTCGCGACGACGATGACGACGACGATCCGCCTTCGGCCGACGAGTCCTCCGACTCCTGGCTGGCCGAAGCCCTCCGCCGCCTCTTCCCGAGACTGCAGCCGATCTAGTCGCCGGCCGGGCGTCCACGAGCTCTTGTGACGAGTCGCACGCTCACTGCGCTGGCGAGGGGGGAGGTCCCGGGCTCAGACAGTGACGGCGCGCGGGGAGCGGCGGCGGACAACGCAACACGCGAGAGCCGCGCGCCTCTAACTCGCGCGGGACCTCCCCCCTCGCCACGCACCGCCGTTGCCCGCCGGTGTCGCTCGCTACGCGCTGCAACGTCTCAACAGAACGACCCTCGTCGCACACGTCGTGCGGGAGCGGAGCCGCAGGAGCGCGAGGGGGTGTTTCCGTCGCGAGTTACGCAGGGCTTCGGCGGACGCAGTCCGTCGAAGGCCGAGTATGTCTGAGCAGGGAAGCACCCCCTCGCGATCCGGAGGCGCAGCGGCAATCCCGAAAGGCTGCCCTGCCGACGACTAGAAGTCTTCGTAGATGAACGGCCCCGTGCCTTCGGCGTCGGGGTCATCGGGGATCATCGTGAACGCGAGTTCGAGATCATCCCGATCGCGCTCGATCTTCACCGTGACCGGTTCGAACTCGTGGTCCGGGTTGGTGGCCAGCGAGAAGGTCCATTCACCCGGGCTCAGCCGGTCGAAGGTGAAGCGGCGGGTTTCCTTGTTCACGCTGGACGTGTCGCGTTGGCTTCCGTCCGCGCTGCGCGCGACGATCCACATCCACTGCGGCTCCTCGTCCATCCCCTCGATGGTGGCGTTGCCCGAGACGACCACGGCCGGCTGAACGCGGATGACGATGCCGTCCTTGCGCTGCAGTTCGCCGAGTTCGAAGACTTCCGAGCTGGCGTTGGCGTAGCCCTCGACCTTCGCGACCACGCGGTACTCGCCGGCGACCACCGGATCGATGAGGAAGCTGCCGTCGACCATCGTTGGGGTGGCCGTCTGCCGACCCCAACTCGCGTCCACGCGCGCGTCCTCGGTGTAGACGATGGCGCCCTTGATCGGTCGGCCGTCCAGGTCCGAGACCACGCGACCGGCGATCGCGCCGGTGCTGAAGCGGAGGTCGGCGTAGTGCCGCTCCTCGACGCCCAGATCGAACGTGTAGGTCTCGGTGGCGGTGAAGTCCATGCTCGAACCCGGTGCGCTGACCATCAGCGTCGTCTCGCCCGAGGCGATGCGACCCAGGTCGAACTGGCCTCCCGAGTCGGTCGCGGTGGAGCGGCGGACCTTGCCGAACGTGCGGATCTTCCATCCGTCCGCCGGGCGACCGTTGACGACGAGCTGGCCCGACACGAAGCCGGTGTCCATGTCCCGGAATGCGTCACCCATGTCGAGCGTGACGAAGACCTCGCCTTCGATCGGCACCTCGACGCTTTCCTTGGCCAGTGGGCTGTCGAAGAAGGCGTCCACCAGCGACGGCGCGCTGCCGATCGCGGTGCGCGAGCGCACCTCCAGGTGGACCTTCCCGGGATCGACCTGGTCGAACATGAAGCTGCCGTCGAGTTGCGTGACGGTTGCGCGCGGCAATTCGCCGTCGCCGATCGCGCCGCGCGGCTCGAGCACGACGAGCAACGGCTCGGCCGGCGCGAGGCCGCCGTCCGTCACCTCGCCCATGATGCGGCCGCCCGCCTCGAGCTCGACCAGGATCTCCTCGTCGTCATCGACCGGCAGCTCGACCTGGACCTGCGTCACGGCGAGGGCGGGGTGGGTCACGAGCACGGTGATGCTGCCCGTTCCGATGTCGGTGAGCCGCGCGTGGCCGGTCGCGTCCGTGCGGGCGATCGCGAGCGGGCGGGGGAAGCCGCCGCCGGGCGGCATGGCGTCCACGCGCGCGTAGTCCACCGGCTCGCCGTCGGCCGCGCGCACGACGCGCACATCCAGGTCGAGGCCTTCCTCGAGCGTCACGGACTCTTCGCGGTCGCCCTTGGTCAGGTTCTGGTCGAAGCGGTTCAGGGCGTAGCCCGGCAGCTCGGCGACCATGTCCCAATCGCCCGGCTGCAACTCGGAGATGAGGTACACGCCGTCCTCGATCTCCTCGACGCGGTTGGCCAGCGGCCGCAGCGCGAGCAGGAACTCGGGGATTTCGTCCTCTTCCGTGAGCCGGCCGTAGAAGCGCACGCCCGTGAGCGGCTCGCCCTCGGTGTCCACCACGGTCACGGTCAGTTCGGCGGGGGAGGTGAGCGTGATGGTGACGCGCCCGACCGACGTGTCCGGGATCTGCAGCACCTCGTACTCGTCGCGGTCCGCGTGTCGCGCGGCGACGTACGCGTCGCCCGGCCTCAGGCCCTCGAACACGAACTCGCCGCTTTCATCGCGGGAGGCCGGCTCGCGCAGCAGCGCCACGGGCGCGACGCCCATGACGTTGCCGGCCATGGCCAGGCTCTCGAGCACCGGCTCGCCGTCCTTGTCCTCGACGGCCACGCGCAGCGTCACGCCGTTGCCCATCAGCAGCTTGCCGACGTCCTGGACGCCGCCGCCCATGCCGGTGGCGATGCCGCCCTTCACGAGCGACTGGTGGCTTGCCTCGTCCACGACCAGCGACACGAGGCCGGGCGTCACGCCGGGCAGCGTGAAGCGGCCGTCCGCGTCCGTGTAGGTCGTGGGCACGGGCAGGCGCCGCTCGAGCAGCGCCAGGTTGTCCGGCGGCCGGAAGACGATGTCGCGGTCGAGGTCGGTCTCTTCCTTCGAGATCAGGATGCCGCCGCCGGCGCGGAAGTCCGCGACCTCGGGCACCATCGTGATGTACGGGAACTCGGTGGCGCGAACGCGTGCGTCCACCACGGGCAGGTTGGACTCGTCGAAGACGATGCCGGTGAGCGTGGCCGTCAGCGGCAGCACGATGTCGCCGAGGTCCTTGTCCTCGCCGCTCACGGGCGTGTTCTCGAGCACCTTGATCAGCGCGCGCGGCCCGCCCGGGTCGATCAGCAGCACGCCGAAGGTGCGCGGGTCGATGTCGCCCATGCGGAAGCGGCCCTCGAAATCCGTCACCGCCGCGCCGGCGATGATGTCGAGGCCGGGATCGAGCTCCTGCAGGAGGTTGCGCGCAGAGCGCATGAAGGTGGAGGCGCGACCGCCGGCCAACTCGATGTTCATGCCCACGACGGGCGAGAGGTCGGCTTCGAGGATCCGGCCCGTCAGCCCGCCCAGCGCGCGCCGGTACGACTCGGGCATCTCGCGCACGTCGACCTCGGGCACCTCGCCCATCATCGCCACCAGCGTGGGGGCGCGATCCGTGTCGGCCAGGGCGTCGCCGACGGTGGGCAGCGTGGCGCCCTCGTCGTGCGCCTCGGAGGCGGACAGCACGTTCATCGGGCCGGCGCTCTCGTCGTCGCCGCTCATCAGCCAGAGGACGGCGCCGACGGACAGGCCGACCAGCGTGAGGACAAGACCGAGCAGGGGCTTGCGGTCCATGGGCAGATCTCGCGTGACGTGGGGAGAGTTCGCGCGGGCGTCTCACGGGTCGGGTGCGACGGCGCGCTGACCAGTGCGCTCCACGATAGCGCAATGGTGTGACGGCCGGGTGGCGTGGGCGTGTCCGGCGGGCCGGCGAAACGGCTCAGGCGACCGTGCAGGGATCAGTTCGGCGGCCTGGCGTCCTCGTGTCGCCAACCTTCGAGGTCGTAGCGCTCCATCAGCTCGACGAAGGCGCGGCACAGTCCGGGGGGGCCGGCGACCAACGTGCGCGTCTGTTCGCTGACCGGCTTGCCTTCCGCGGTCATGACCGCGCCGCCGGCCTCCTCCACCACGACCAGGCCGCCGACGATGTCGAGCATGCGCTGCGGGCTGCCGCGCCCGACCACGAGCAGGTCCGCCTCGCCGCCCGCGAGCAACGCGAGGTCGAGGGCGATCGACCCCATGCAGCGGATCTTGCGGATGTTGAACAGCACGTGCTGCAACACGTCGGGGATGCACACGAGCGGGCCGCGGCGACTGAGGTGCGCGATGAGCATCGCGTCCTCCAGGCGCGTCGTGTCGGAGACGTGCACCGGCTCGACCTCGTCGTCCTCGTTCAGCAGGCGCGCGCCGTTGCCGCTCGACGCGCTCAGCGTGACGTTGCGCATCAGGTCGTGCACCGCACCCACGACCGGCTCTCCGTCGCGCATCAACCCGGCCGTGATCGAGACGTAGGGGATGCCGCGCATGTGGTTGGCGCTGCCGTCGATCGGGTCGATGAACCACTCGTGCACGCCGTCGCCGGGCACCGTCTCGCGGTCCTCGACCACCAGGCCGTGCCCGGGGAAGCTCGCCGCGAACAGCTCGGCCAGCGCGGCTCCGGCGGCCTCGTCGTCCTCTGTGTGCACCTGCGTGTGGCTGAGCCAGGTGTGCTCGCTGCGCGGCCCGCCGAAGGAGGGCCGGACGAGCTTTCTGGCCACCAGGCGCAGGTGTTCGGCCGCGATCCGCTCCATGGCCTCCAGGTCGGAGGTGGATCGGGCGGGATTGTTGGACATGAGCGGCAGACCGGCGATGGGAGGGAAGCGGATTCGATTCTATGATGGGCGGCGTGAGGAACCCCACGCTCAAGGTCGTCCTGGTCGCCGCGCTGATGGTCTCGTTGGCCGGCTGCTGGGCCGTGACGCCGCAACTCGACCCGCACGATCCGCCTCCGAACATCCCGGCGGGGATGCTCTTGCTGCAGATCCCGGACGCGGTCATCGAATCCATGGCCGACGACGAGGTGCTGGCCGATCGCGACCGTGTGCTCGCCGACGACGACGCCGACATGGGCGCCTACGCCGAAGAGCCCGAGCGCGCGCGGCAGATCCTCGACCACCAGGTCGTGACGGGCATGACGGCGCAGGAGGTGATCTGGGTCTTCGGTTGTCATCCCTCGCGCACGCGCGACCAGGGCCCGCCCGGCAGCCACACGCTGCTCTGGGAACTGCCGCGCGGACCGAGTTTCGGTAGCGCGAGCGTGGGCGCGTTGGAAGACGGCACCGGCCACGGCAACTACTGGGTGCGCTTCGACGAACGCGGCCTGGTGGCCGCTGCGGGCCGCAACTAGCCCGACCCCCAAAAGTCTCCGGTTGGCGCTACACTTGGGTCGAAGATGACGGGCGGCCCTCCGGCCTGTCATGCCTCTCTCCCCGAAGCGGTCCCGAGTCCCATGCCGCGCCCGATGTACTCCACGCTGATCCTCTGTGCGCTGATCTTCGCGGTCGCGCCGACGGCCACCGCCGCGGATGACGTCCGCGCGTCCGCCGCCGCCTCGTTGGCCGCCGCCCCCGGCGGCTTCGTCGAGAACCTCGGGCAGCTCGAATCGTCCGTGCGCTTCCTCGCGCAGCGTGGCGATACGACCGCCTGGCTGACCGACGACGGCTTCGTGATCCAGGTGGCGCGCGCGTCGGACGGCGTGGGCAGCAACCTCGCGCTGACCTTCGAGCGCGTCGCGGACGACGTGACCCTGAGCGGCGTGGGCGAGCCCGCCGGCCTGGTCAACAGCTACCGCGGACGCGATCGCTCGCGCTGGGTCTCCGGCGCACGCATCTTTCCCGCCGTGCGCTACGCCGGGGTGCAGCCGGGCGTGGACGTCCTCGTGCGCGACGGGCACCAGGGCCTCGAGTACGACCTCGAGCTCGCTCCGGGGGCCGAACTGGCTTCGGTCGTCATGCGCCTGGCCGGCGCGGACTCGCTGGAGCTGTCCGACGACGGGCGCGCGCTGATCGCCCGCACCGCGGCGGGCCCACTGGTCCAGTCCATTCCCGCCAGCTGGCAGGTTGAGGCGGACGGCAGCCGCACCCCGCTGGACGTGCGCGCCGTGCTGCTCGACGAGGAGCGCTTCGCTTTCGTGGCGCCCGGACGCGACGCGACGCGCCCGCTGGTCGTGGACCCCGCGCTGACCTACGGCACCTACCTCGGCGGCTCGATCTGGGATCGTGCGTTCGATGTGGTCGACGTCGGCGACGACATCGTCATCGTGAGCGGCTTCACGACCTCGCCGAGCTTCCCGACGACGCCCGGCGCGTTTCAGCAGAACCTGGACGGCAGCAGCGACGGGTTCGTCTGCAAGCTCGACCTGGAAGCGGGCGCGATCGTGTACTCGACGCTGCTCGGCGGAACCGACGCCGGCTTCCTGGTCCAGGAGGTGGCCTCGGCCATCGCGCTCGGGCCGGACGGTTCGGTCTACGCGACCGGCACCTCCAACTGCTTCGACTTCCCGACCACGACCGGCGCCTTCAAGGAAACCAACTCCGGCGGCACCGACGCCTGGGCGGCCAAGTTCGGGCCGGGCGGCGTGCTGCACTGGAGCACGATCCTGGGCGGCGGGAAGAACGAGTCGGGCACCGACATCGAGCTCGCGGCCGACGGCGTGATGGTCGTCGGCCACACCTTCTCGGATGGCGGCGGCGGCACGCTCTTCTATCCGACCACGCCCGGCGCCTGGGACGAGACTTTCAGCTCGATCTTCCTGACCAACGACGGCTTCGTGACGAAGGTCGCGCTGGACGGCGCGAGCCTCGTCTGGTCGACCATGCTCGGCGGCGTGCTGCGCGACGAGCCGATGGGCGTGGCGGTGGACCCCGCCGGCTTCGTCTACGTCACGGGTTTCACCGGCAGCGTGGACTTCCCGGTCACGGCCGGCGCCTTCGACGAGACCTACAACGGAACCTCGGCGAGCGAGACGGACGCCTTCGTCACGAAGCTCACGTCGAACGGGAGCTTCATCGGCTGGAGCACGTTCCTTGGCGGCGCCGACATCGTGGAGGCCAACGCGATCGCGCTCGACGTGACCGATGCGCCCGTCATCGTCGGCTTCACGCGCGGCACCGACCTGCCCACGACGACCGGCGCGCTGTCGGAGACGTTCGAGGGCGGGCTGACCGACGCGTTCGTGGCGCACTTCCTGCCCGACGGGAGCGACCTGGCCTGGTTGACCTACCTGGGCGGCGAGGGCCTCGAGGAGGCGCTCGCGGTCGAGGTGGACAGCTTCGGCGTCGTGACCGTCGCCGGCTACACCGAGTCGGGCGACTTCCCGCTCAGCCCGGGCGCGTACGACAGCACGCTCGGCCAGGGCGAGGCCTTCGTGACGCGGCTGCGGAGCGCGGGCGACGCGGTCGCGCACTCGACCTTCTTCGGCGGCGCCAACGACGAAGAGGCGGTCGGCCTCGCGCTCGACGCGCACGGCGCGGCGATCATCGTGGGCCAGACCGACTCCTTCAACATGGCCGTGACGCCCAACGCGGTGGATTCCTCGTACGCCACGGGCGGCGACGCTTTCGTCGTGCGCCTGGAGATCCCGCCCTGGGCCGACGCCGGCTTCGCGCTGGGCGGCACCGGCGGGCTGGAACCGAAGCTGGTCGGCTCGGGCACGCTCGAAGTGGGCACCCCGGGCTCGCTGACGCTCTCCGACGGCGCTCCCAACTCGCTCGCCTTCCTGTTCGGCGGCGTGTTCAACGGCAACGCGCCGTTCAAGGGCGGCACGCTGGTGCCCTTCCCCGCCGCGATCATCCTGCAGGTCGGCACGCTGCCCGACGGCAGCCTGCCGTTGGGCTGGCTCGCGTGGCCGCCGGGCCTGCCGTCTGGGATCAACCTGTACCTGCAGGTGTGGATCTCGGATCCGGGCGCGCCGTTCGGCGCCTCGGCCAGCAACGCGGTGCGGGGCACACAGCCCTGACGTGGGCTGCCGGCGCCGCGCGCGCCGCGTGACATCGGGACGCGACCGCTAGCGGTCCGTGTCGTCTCCCGCGTACCCGACCTCTCGGATCGCGTCCATGTCGTGCGCCGGCGTCTCGACCGGCTCGGCCTGCTCGAGCACGAGCCGATCGCGCATCACGTGGCCCGCGTACTCGGCGGCGAGACGCAGCACCTCCTCGGGATGATCCGCCGAGACGTCGCGCGATTCGCCCGGATCCTGCGCAAGGTCGAACAGCTGCCGACGCAGTGCACCGTCGTCGATGAGCGCCCAGCGCCCGTCGCTGACGCGCCGGCGGTCGCCGTATTCGGTCACGATCACGCGCGGAGCGTCCTGCGGCAACGCGCGGCCCTCTTCGTGGGGGAGCGGCGGCAGGCCGACGCGCCTGAGCACGGTCGGCGCGACGTCGACCAGGCTCACCGCCTCGTCGTGCACGCCCGGCGCGACGTCGGGCGCACGCAGCAGCAGCGGGATGCGCACGTTCTCGATGTGCAGGTCGCCGTGCTCCCAGCTGCCGTGCTCGTCGAACTGCTCGCCGTGGTCCGACGTGAACACGACGAGGGTGTCGCGCGAATAGAGGCCGCGCTCGGCCAGCTCCGCGAACAGCCGCCCGATCTCATGGTCGAGGTAGGCCACCTCGCTCGCGTACAGCTCGCGCCACTGCAGGCGGTCGGCCCCGTCGGGCGGGTCGGTCCGGCCTTCGATCGAGTCGCGCAGCGTGCTGGAGCTGCCGTCTACCGGGCCCGCGTAGGCGCGCGCGGCAGGAGTCAACCAGTCCTTTGGCGGCTGGTAGTCGATGTGCGGGTCCATGAAGTGCAGGTAGAGGAAGTACGGGCGCTCGGGATCGTCCGCGCGCAGGTCCTGCATCGGTTCCGCCCAGCGCAGCGCGGCATCGACCAGTTCGCGCGCCGAGTGCTGGGCGCTCGAGTCGCCACCGACGCGTTCGTACAGACCGAAGCCGTGCTCGAAGCCGCGCCCGGGGCTGAGCAGCGCGTTCTTCACGTAGCCGGTGGTGGCGTAGCCGGCCGCGCGCAGCGCGCGCGCGAGTCGCGGCAGTCCGGGATGCAGCGGCGGGCGTTGCCGGAGGCTTTTCATGCTCAGCGCCGCGCCCTTGTCGGCGTCGAGCGTGGACGGGTACAGCCCGGTGAAGAGCGCGCCCATCGACGGCACGGTCCACGGTGCGGGCGCGATCGCGTTGCGGAACACCAGGCTCTCGGCGGCGAGCGCCGCGAGGTGCGGCGTGTCGGCGCGCGGGATCGTGCCGGGGATGACGTCGGGCATGCCGAGGTCGAGCGCGTCGGCGCGCAGCGTGTCCACGACGATCAGGATCACGTCGGTCGAGGCGCGTGGCGTCACGTCGCTCGCGAGACCTTCGGCGATGTGCGCGCGGTCGAGTCGGTGGAACCCCATCCAGAGCGCGGCGCCCAGCGCCAGGCCGAGGACGAGGGGCTTGCCGACCGACCGCGACGGGCCGGTCGTCGGCGCCCTCCGGCCGGCGAGCCACGCCAGCACGAACGTGAACCAGCCGAGCAGCGCGCAATCCGACGCGTCCACTGCGGGATACCACGCGCGCGGCTCCCACGGCCGGTAGATCACGGCGACGCCCAGTGCGAACAGCCCCAGCGAAATCGCGCGCAGGATCGGCGCGCGCCAGTCCCGCGACCGCCGGACCCAGGCCAGGGCGACCACGCCGAGAAGCATGGCTGCGGGCACCAGCGCCTCGTAGAAGGAGACGCGCCAGCCGAGCAGATGCAGGTCCGCGCCGCCCTCGGCCGCGCAGGCGATCGGCGGGACGAGCAGCGCAGAGAGGGCTCCCGTGACGAGCGCTGATCGTCTCTGCATCGTTCCCCGGCCCGGTCGATCGTGACGTCACGGCCGCGTCCGCGAACGACGGGACGGGCCGACCGGAAGGCGAGGATACCGGCCGGGTCGGCCCGGAACTTGCGAGAGAAACGGGAGGCGACGAAGTGCGCGAGACACGCTCTTCGTACGCCGAGCACATTGCAGACTTCGCGGATCGGGGTCTAGAATGCCCCGCTTCACCCCGGGCCTGGAAAACCAGCCTCGGGGACACCTCCCGGTGGGCCGACGACCGGCCCCACACATCACGACGGACGACCTCATGACCACCAACAATCCGACCCTCAAGGCCTGGGTGGACGAATGCGCCCAGCTCACCACCCCGGATCGCGTCCACTGGTGCGACGGCAGCCAGGCCGAGTACGACCAGTTGGTCTCCGAGATGCTCGGCAGCGGCATCCTGGAGGAGCTGGACCAGGAGAAGTGGCCGGGTTGCTACTACCACCGCAGCTCCCCGACGGACGTCGCGCGGGTCGAGCACCTCACCTTCATCTGTTCCGAGAAGAAGGGGGACGCGGGTCCGAACAACAACTGGGAAGCTCCGGCGGTCATGCGCGAGAAGATGACCGGCCTGTTCAAGGGCTGCATGAAGGGCCGCACGATGTACGTGGTGCCCTACTGCATGGGCCCGGTGGGCTCGCCCTACAGCAAGGTCGGCATCGAGATCACCGACAGCCCGTACGTGACGATCAACATGAAGATCATGACGCGCATGGGCACGCAGGCCCTCGAGAAGCTCGGTGACGAGAGCACCGACTTCGTGCGCGGCCTGCACAGCACCGGCGAGCTCGACCCCGACCGCCGCTACATCTGCCACTTCCCCGAGACGCGCGAGATCATGTCGTTCGGTTCGGGCTACGGCGGCAACGCGCTGCTCGGCAAGAAGTGCCACGCGCTGCGCATCGCTTCGGCCCAGGCCCGCGACGAGGGCTGGCTGGCCGAGCACATGCTGATCCTCGGCATCGAGAACCCGCAGGGCGAAACGAAGTACATCGCCGCGGCGTTCCCGTCCGCGTGCGGCAAGACCAACCTCGCCATGCTCGTTCCGCCGGCCAGCCAGGACGGCTGGAAGGTCTGGACCGTGGGCGACGACATCTGCTGGATGCGCTACGGCCCGGATGGCCAGCTCTGGGCGATCAACCCCGAGAGCGGCTTCTTCGGCGTGGCCCCGGGCACCTCGAACAAGACCAATCCCAACGCCCTCGCCAGCCTGCGCAAGAACTCGATCTTCACGAACACCGGCATCACCGCGGACAAGGAGCCGTGGTGGGAGGGCATGGACGGCGACCCGCCGGCCCACGCCACGAGCTGGAAGGGCGAGGCCTGGACGCCGGACAGCGAGGACAAGGCGGCGCATCCCAACAGCCGCTTCACCGCGCCCGCGCAGCAGTGCCCGAGCGTGAGCCCGAAGTTCGACGACCCGGACGGCGTGCCGATCTCGGCCATCGTCTTCGGCGGACGCCGCGCGCGCACCGCGCCGCTGGTGTTCGAGACCTTCGACTGGAACCACGGCACGTACGTGGGCGCGATGGTTGCCTCCGAGACGACCGCGGCCGCGACCGGCGCCGTGGGCGTCGTGCGCCGTGACCCGATGGCCATGCTTCCCTTCTGTGGATACAACATGGCCGACTACTTCGGGCACTGGCTGAAGGTGGGTGCGCAAAGCGACAAGGCCCCGAAGATCTTCCACGTGAACTGGTTCCGCACCGACAAGGACAACAAGTTCCTGTGGCCGGGCTTTGGCGAGAACATGCGCGTGCTGCGCTGGGTCCTCGGCCGCGTGAGCGGCGAGGCCGACGCCATCGAGACGCCGATCGGCCGCGTGCCGGCGGCGGGTTCACTGGACCTGAGCGGCCTGGACATCCCGCAGGAGGTGATGGAAGAGCTGCTCGACGTGGATCCCGAGTCCTGGCAGGCCGAACTGGCCGGCCAGAAGGAGTTCCTCGAGAAGTTCGGCGACCGGATGCCGCCCGAGATGTGGGCGCAGTTCCGCGCGCTCGAGGAGCGGCTGTCCGTCAGCGCGAGCTGACAGCGTCGCGAACGGCACGACGACGGCGTCGCGTCCCTGACGCGGCGCCGTCGGTGACGTCATGGCGCTGAGTCGCCGCGCACGGTTCGCGGTGGGCTATGCCTCCGCCGGGCACTTCCTGTGTCACGGCGCGATGATCCTGCTGCCCCTGCTCAAGGGCGACGTGGCCGCCGAGCTGACCGCCGGCGACGTGGTGAAGGTCTCCACGGCCAGCGCGCTGTACCTGGTGATGATGGGCGTGGCCGCCGTGCCGGCGGGGCTCCTGGCCGACCGCATCGGCACCGCCCGCATGCTGCTGATCTACTTCGGCGCGATGGCCGGCGCGGCGCTGTTGTGCGCGCTGTCGACGGGATTCGGCACGTTCGTGTTCGCCCACGCGCTCCTCGGCGCGGCGGCCGGCCTGTACCACCCGCCCGGCCTGGGGCTGATCTCGCTGTCCACCGGCCGCGACGAGATGGGGCCGGCGCTGGGCATGCACGGCGTGATCGGCAACATCGGCGTGGCGAGTTCGCCGCTGCTGGTGATGACGGTGCTGCCCGAGTTCGGGTGGCGCGGCGCATTCTTTGCGCTGGCGCTGACCGCGGCGCTGGCCGGGCTCGCCGGCGCGTGGCTGATCCGTCGCGGCCACGTCATGCCCGGCATCCCGGCCGAGTCGCAACCGGCCGCCGACGGCCGGCTGGCGCGGCGCGGCCTGGTGCTGCTGCTGGTGGTCATGTCCGTCAACGGCTTCCTGGCGAACGGGTTCACCTGGCAATTCCCCGAGACGGTGCGCCAGCACGGCGCGCTGATCTGGGACGTGATGGTCGTGAACACCGCCATCCTCGGGCTGGGCGCGATCGGCCAGTACGTCGGCGGCCTGATGGCACGGGGCAAGGGGCAGCGTGGCCGCTACCTGATGCTGCTCATGCTGCAGCCGGTGACCTTCCTGGGCACGGCGCTGCTGCTGGACATGCCGACCATCGCGTTGCTCCAGCTCGCGGCCTTCGCCTTCGTGAACTACATGAGCCAGCCGATCGAGAACCGCATCCTGGCCGGATTCACCTCGACCGCGCGGCGCAGCGCGGCCTTCGCGCTGAAGTTCATGGTGGCGCTGATCATCGCCGCGCCGGCCCCGTGGATCGTGGCGCGCATCGTGCGCACGTCGGGCGAGGCGGCCGGGTACGGCTTCCTCTGCGCGGTCGGGACGGTGGGCCTGCTGGCCGGCGTGTTCTTCGTGCGCAGCCTGCGCCCGCCGGCCGCGGCGATCGCGAAGGACTGAGCCTCCCGGCGCGGGCGCCGCGTGTGGCGTGTTCGCTCGAAGCTACCGGCGGGGGCGGCGATGGCTTTCAATGGGGCCCGGCCACCGGCGCGGTGCGCGTGTCGGAGCCGTCTTCGTGGAAAAGGCCTATGAGCACCCTCAGGAAGAGCCTGCGCATCGCGCTGCTGCTGGTCGTCGTCGCGCCGCTCGGCGGCTGCGTACTGACCAAGATCGTCACCGTCCCGATGCGCGTGGTCGGCGCCGTGACCTCGATCGTCCCCGTCGTCGGCAACACCGTGGACGCAACCATCGACGGGGCGGCCGACGTCGTGGACAAGATCCCGATCTAGGGCCGGACGATGTCCCGATCCTGCATCGCAGCGGCACTGTTGGTCGCGGTCGCCGCGGCCTGCGGTCCGTCCGATGCCGGTGCCGCGAATGCCCCGGGTACGCTTCCCGCCGGGGTCGCCAGCCTGGGCACGGTCGTCGACTTCGCCCTGCTCGACCAGGATGGCCGGCTGCACCGGCTCTCCGACTATGCCGACCGCTCGGCGGTCGCGATCCTGGTGCAGGGCAACGCGTGCCCGATCGTGCGCAACACGCTGTCTGCCTGGAAGAAGGCGCGCGAGCTGTACGAGTCGCGCGGCGTCGCGTTCCTGATGCTCAACGCGAACCCGCAGGACGATCGCGCCGGCATCGCGGAGGAGGCGCGCGAGTTCGGCATCGAGACGCCGATCCTGATCGACGATGCGCAACTCGTGTCACGCTCGCTCGGGATCGGGCGGACGGCGGAGGTGCTGGTGTTCACGCCGCGCGATCGGCAACTGGCGTACCGCGGTCCGGTCGACGACCGGCTCGGCTACGAGACGCAGAAGCCCAACGCGTCCGACGAGTTCCTCTGCAACGCGCTCGACGCGCTGCTCGACGGACTGCCGGTTGCGGCGGCCGGCTCCGAAGTGCGCGGCTGCCTGATCTCCGACGTCGACGCGTCGGGCGATGGCGTCGACGCGCCCTCCTACGCGCACGACGTCGCTCCGATCCTGACGGCGAAGTGCGGCGCCTGTCATCGTGACGGCGGGATCGGCCCCTGGAGCCTGGACGACCACGACACGGTGAGCGGCTGGTCCGCGATGATCCGCGAGACGATCCTGACGCGGCGCATGCCGCCCTGGCACGCGGACACGCACATCGGGCGCTTTGCCAACGACCGTTCGCTGAGACCCGAGCAGGCGCGCACGCTGGTGCGCTGGATCGACGCGGGCGCTCCGCGCGGCGAGGGCCCGGACCCGCTGGTCGAGGCACCCCTGGCTGCGGCGCCCAAGTGGATGCTCGGCGAGCCCGACCTGGTGCTCACCGTGCCGGAGCAGGAGCTCCCCGCCACGGGCCTTGTCGAGTACCGCTACGAGGACATCGAGCTGCCCTTCGACCGCGACGTGTGGGTCGTTGCGGCCGACCTGCAGCCGAGCAATCCCAAGGTGTTGCACCACGGCTTCGCGATCCTCGACCGCCCCGATCGGGGGCGCAGGCGCTGGATGGAGTCGCTGCTCGCCCGGTTCACGCCGGGGGACGTCGCGCAGCGCTTTCCCGAGGGCAGCGGCGTCCTGGTGCCGGCGGGGTCCAAGCTCGTGATGCAGCTGCACTACACGACGACCGGCAAGCCCGAGGTGGACCGCTCCGAGGTGGGGCTCTACCTCGCCGACGCGCCGCCAGAGAAGACCTACCGCGGGAAGTACGTCATCGACCACAAGCTGGCCATCCCGCCGGGCGCGCAGGAGTACACGACGACGAGGACGATGGTCTTCGAGACCGAGGCGCTGCTGCACACCCTGCAACCGCACATGCACTACCGCGGCCGGAGCGCGACCTACGAGGCGTTCTACCCGGACGGATCGCAGGAGGTGCTGCTCTCCGTGCCGGACTACCGCTTCACCTGGCAGAACCACTACACGTTCGAGGAGCCGCTGCGGATTCCGGCGGGCACGCGGATCGTGTGCACGGCCACCTTCGACAACTCGGCCAACAACCCGGACAACCCCGACCCGACGGCCGAGGTGCATTGGGGGCTCGCCTCCATCGACGAGATGTACATCGCGCACGCGTACTACACGGACGCGGACGGGTAGACCCGACCGTCCGCGCGTTCAGCCCCGCGCGACTTCCGCCGCGACCTCACCGAGCACCCGCGTGGTCTGCTCCAGCGTGCGCGTGAAGGTGTACCGCTCGGCCAGCGCGCGCGCGGGGGCGGCGGCCGCGGCCAGGCGGTCCTTGTCGAGCCAGGTCTCGAGCGCGGCGGTCAGCTCGTCGTCCCCGCCGTCGGCGGCCACGACCTGGCCCTCGGCCGGGCCCAGCAGTTCGCTCGCGCCGGCCTGGTCGGTGGTGATCACCGGCAGCCCGGTCGCCAGGGCCTCCAGCACGGAGAAGGCGAAGGCGTCGTAGTGGGTGGGCAGCACGTAGACGTCGCCAGCCGCGAAGCAGGCCTCGGGGTCGCCGCGTTCGCCGAGGAACGCGATGCGGTCGCCGAGTCCGAGTTCGGCGGCCTCGCGCTCCCACCCGGCCTGGCCGTGCTCGCGGCCGACGACCGCCACGCGCAGGTCGGGACGGGACTCGGCCAGCGGCGCGATCGAGCGCAACAGGCGCGAGAGGCCCTTGCGTCCGTAGCCCTGCCCCAGGAAGAGCGCAACCGTGTGTTCGTCGTTCCAGCCCAGCGAGCCCCGCAGCTCCTTGCCGACGCCGTCGCGCAACCCGGGGCGGAAGCGCTCCGTGTCCACGCCGTTGTGGATCACCTCCACGCGCTCGGCGGGGAAGCCGTGCCGCGCGACGATGTCGCGCTTGACCATCTCGGAGATCGCGATGATGCGCCGCGCCGCGTCGGGCGCCATGGCGCGCTCCTCGATCGCCAGCGCCACCTTGTTCTTGAGCGCGCCCATGCCCAGCGCGCGCTCCATCGGCGTCTTCACGTAGCGGTGCGCGCGCTCGATGTACGTCTGGTGGCAGCCGCCTCCCGAGCGCAAGAGGTCGTGCGACCAGGTCTTGCCCAGAGCGAACACGAGGTCGTATCCGGCGTCCCGCACGTGGCGTTCGACGGCCTTGGCGAAACCCCAGGCGCGCCACGAACTCCCCAGCGCGAAGTCGTGCAGCACCTCGAAGCGGACGTCGGGGTGAGGTGATTCGACGTGCCGCCGGCACACGATCACGACCTCGTGGCCCTGTTCCGCGAGATGGATCGCGACGGCGTCGAGGAAGCGCTCGGTGCCGCCGACCCGGGCGTGCCGCATGTGAACGATGGCGATGCGCAAGGCGGCGGCAACACTAGGTAAGCTCCGTGGCCCAAGCAAGCCCGAGGACACATGACAACCAGCGAACACGCCCACACGAACCGTCTCGCGGACGAGACCAGCCCATACCTGCTGCAGCACGCGCACAACCCGGTGGACTGGTACGCGTGGGGCGAGGAGGCGCTGTCCCGCGCGCGAGCCGAGGAGAAGCCGATCTTCCTCTCGATCGGCTATTCGGCCTGTCACTGGTGCCACGTGATGGAGCACGAGTCCTTCGAGAACGAGGCCGTCGCGAAGCTCATGAACGAGCACTTCGTGTGCGTGAAGGTCGACCGCGAGGAGCGGCCCGACCTCGACGACGTCTACATGAAGGCGACGCAGGCCCTGTCCGGTCACGGCGGCTGGCCCATGTCGGTCTGGCTCACGCCCGAGTGCAAGCCGTTCTACGCGGGCACCTACTTCCCGCCGATGGCTCGCTGGGGTCAGCCGGGCTTCATGCAGATCCTGGAGTCGATCGCGAACGTCTGGGCCACCAACCGCGACCAGACGCTGCAACAAGCCGACAAGGTGGCCGACCACGTCGCGCAGATGTCGCTCGAGGGCACGCGGCTGCCCGACGTCGCGCCCGACGCGAAGCCGCCACGTCTCGACGTGGTGGATCACGCAGTCGAGCAACTGGGCTCCGCCTACGACCGCACCTGGGGCGGCTTCGGCGGCGCGCCCAAGTTCCCGCACGCCGACGACATCCGGCTGCTGCTGCGCCAGCACGTTGCCACCGGCGATCCGCAGCCGCTGGCGCAGGCCGAGCACACGCTCGACTGCATGGCGCGCGGCGGCATCTACGACCAACTCGGCGGCGGCTTCGCGCGATACTCCACCGACGAGAAGTGGTGGATCCCGCACTTCGAGAAGATGCTCTACGACAACGCGCTGCTCGTGCCGGCCTACCTCGAGGCGCACCGCATCACCGGGCGGGCCGACTTCGCGCGCGTGGCGCGCGAGTGCTGCGAGTGGGTGCTGGCCGAGATGACCGGAGAGGACGGCGGCCTCTACTCCACGCAGGACGCCGACAGCGAGGGCGAGGAGGGCAAGTTCTTCGCGTGGCAGCGCGACGAGGTGCTGGGCATCGTCGGCGAGGAGCACGCGCCGCTCGTGGACACAGCTTGGAACCTCGGCGACGAGCCGAACTTCGAGGGCGCGGCCTGGGTGCTGGTGCGGCCCAAGCCCGACCGCGAGCTGGAAGCCGCGCTCGGCCTGCCGGAGGGAGGCCTGCACGACGCCCTGGCCCCGTTGCGCGCGAAGCTGCTGTCGGTGCGCGACGGTCGCGTGCACCCGGGCACGGACGACAAGGTGCTCGTGGCCTGGAACGGCCTGATGGTCTCCGCGCTGGCGCAGGCCGCGACGGCGTTGGACGAGCCGCGCTTCCTCGGAGCCGCGCAGCGCGCGGCCGACTTCTGCCTGACCACCATGCGCCCGGACGGCCGCCGCCTGCTGGCGACCTTCCGCGAGGGCAAGGCGCACCTGAACGGCACGCTGGCCGACTACGCCTATCTCGCCAACGGCCTGCTGGACCTGTTCGAGGCCGACGGCGATCTGCGCTGGGCGACCGAGGCGCTGGCCCTCGCGCGCGTCGCGCACGAGCACTTCGCCGATCAGGAGCGCGCCGGCTGGTACTTCACCAGCGACGACCACGAGGCGCTGTTCAGCCGGCCGCGTGATCTGTTCGACGGCGCGCTGCCGTCGAGCAACGGCGTCATGGTGGAAGTCTGCGTGCGCCTGGTCGCGTTGACCGAGGATGCGGCGCTGCGCACCGCGTTCGAGCGCGCGCTCGCCACCGTCGAACCGATCCTGCGCTCCTCGCCCAGTGCCTTCGCGCGCATGCTGCTCGCGCTGATGCGCGCCGAGGCCAGCCCGACAGTCGTGCTCGCCGCGGGGGAGGGCGAGGCCGACCTGCGTGCGGCGCTGGCCAGCCAGCGCGACGCTTCGGTGACGATCGCTCGAGTCCCGACCGGGGGCGTGGACGCCGAGGCGGCCGCGGCGTTCCCGCTGCTCGCGGGCAAGGCCGCCGAGGCCGGCGCCGCCACGGCGTACGTCTGCCGCCGCGGCACCTGCAAGCAACCGACCGCCGCCGTCGACGAGCTGCTGCGCCAGCTCGGCTGACTGCTTCCCAGGCAGCGCGGCTCATCTCTCCCCGCGCCCGGTCACCGACTGCCCCCAACACCCTCGGTTGGTGGCGTCCGCGACGCGGGAGCGAAGCCGCAGGAGCGCGAGGGGGTGTTTCCGTCGCGAGTTTTGTGCCGTGGACCCGGACCGGCAACGCCTTCCGAACGAGCTCCATCCACGGCACAACTGTCTGAGCAGGGAAACACCCCCTCGCGCTCCGGAGGCGCAGCGGCCACGCACCGACGACGTCGCGCCCACCACCCGCTGTCGATGCAGACACCCTGCTGATATCGTTCGCCGCATGACTCGCGCCCGTCGCCGCCTGCTCGCCCTCGGCCTCGGGGTGCTGCTCGTGTTCGTGCTGCTCGCGATCGGCAACGCCCTGGCGCGCTCGGCCGGCTTCGGCGCCGGCCTGGTCATGGACGACGTGGGCGTGCCGGCGTCCGTTGGCTGGCGCTGGCTGCCCGGTCAGCACGTGGACAGCCCGCACGGCTTCCCGATCGACATCAACGCCCAGGGCCTGCGCGACCCGGACGACGTGGTGATCCCGAAGCCGGAGGGCGTGTTCCGCATCCTGTGCGTGGGCGACTCGTTCACGTTCGGGATCGAGACGCCGCAGGACCGCGCCTACCCGGCGATGCTCGAACAGATCCTCACCGACGCGGTGGGCGGGCTGACCGTCGAGGTCTGGAACGCCGGCGTCAACGGTCTCAATTCCTGCCAGGAGCAGGCCTGGCTGGATCACTACGGCTGGGCCCTGGAACCCGACCTCGTGACGGTCGGCTTCGTGATGAACGACGTGTTGCCGCTGCCGGCCAGCTCGATGCCGCGTTGGTTCCCCGGTCGCAGCTGGATGCTGCGCTACCCGCTCTACCACTACCTGCGCTTCAACCTCATCAACCGCTGGAAGCTGGGCGGCGACGACCCGCAGGCGAACCAGTTGCGCAACCTGATCAAGCAGCACCAGGGGCACGTCGAGACCTCGCCCTCGTCGAACGAGTACGCGATGCGCTGGTGGAACCGCGCCACCGAATGCCTCGGCGCGCTGGCCGCCCAGTGCCGCGAGCGCGACGTGCCGGTCGCATTGATCGTCTTCCCCAGCCTGCCGCAGATGCTGAAGCCCGACCCGCTGCCCGAGCCGCAGGAGGTGCTGACCGGCCTGGCCGCCGAGCGTGGCTTCATCCTGGTGGACCTGCTCGACCGCTACGCCGCCACCGGGGAGCCGGCGCTGCTGGAGTCCGACAAGGCGCATCCGTCGCTGATCGGGCACCGCATCGCAGCCGAGGAACTGGCCCGCGCGCTGGCCGCCGCGGGCGCGCTCCCGCGCTGAGGTCCGGGGGCGGTCGCCAGGGCCCGCCGCAGCCCGACCGATCAAGTCGCTCCCCGGCGGACGCGAGGTATGATGTCGGCACCATGAGCCCAGAGACGAACGACACCCCCTCCGCCTCAGGCGACGCCTCCGACGGAGGGTTCGGCGCCTTTCTCAAGGACACCTGGATCTGGTGGGTGACGCCTCTGGTCCTGGCGCTGGTGCTGCTGGCGGTCCTGCTCTACTTCTCCGAGAGCGAAGCCAGCTCGCCGTTCATCTACGACAACTTCTAGGCGCGGCCCGCTCCGGGCACGCCGTGTCGTGGATCGGGCTGTCGGCCGCCGGGCGGCCGACGGACGCTCAGGCCTTCAGCGTCGGGTAGGTGGACTTGCTGGCCTCGGTGGGCAGGCCCGAGTCCTTCCAGCCATCCATCGAGATCGCGCCGGTGGGATCTCGCTTGCCGCCGAAGCCGCCCTCGACGTTCACCAGCGCCGCATAGCCGGCGCCTTCGAGGTCACGGCACGCGTTCATCGAACGGATGCCCGACTGGCAGCTGGCGAATACCTTCGTGCCCGGCTTCACGTTCTTCTGCACGGTCGCGAGGAAGTCGGGGTTCTGCGCCATTTGCCCGCTGCGCGGATCGATCACCGCCCAGGGGATGTTGATCGCGGTCTTCGGATGACCCTGCTCGTACTCCTCGACGGTGCGGACGTCGACGAAGACGAAGTCCGACTCGCTGGACATGGCCTGGTGTGCGCTGGCCGGATCGAGATTCTCGATCGCCATCGATGATCCCTCCTTATGGTGTTCCGTGTTGCTCTTTTCCCGGAGCAAGCCGGGATGGTACCGCGAGATGCGCGCCCGTGCGCCCTGAAAGCAGCGCGGGCCCCGCCGTTGCCGACGGGGCCCGCGCGTGACGTCCGGCTGCCTGGAGTCAGGCGACGTCGACCCTGGCGACGTCCTTGGCACGATCGCCGTTCTTACCGGGCTCGATGTCGAACTCGACTTTCGTGCCCTCGTCGAGGGTGCGGAATCCATCGCCCTTGATGTCGCTGTAGTGGACGAAGACGTCCTTCTCGCGACCCTCGATCTCGATGAACCCGTAGCCCTTCTCGTCACTGAACCACTTCACACGTCCGACAGGCATGCAACTCTCTCCAGACAGTCAGGAATAAGGAGGCCACCGCCTGCCCGGCGGTGGTTGGCGGCACCATAACCGGCCATACCGGATCTGATAAGGGGGGAGTTGCCCCGCGCACGGCGTGGGTATGCACCGCGCGACCGCGGCCGGCGCGACGCCGTCGCAGCACGGCCGTGACGCCCGCGCGACGGCCCTGCTGCGGCCGTTGCGACGCTCCCGCCGTGCCGTCGCGCGCCGGTGGTGATGCGCGGCGTCCGGCTGATAGGCTTGTCCGGCGATGCTGCAGGGCAGGCTCCATTCACTGGTCATCCACAGTGCCGCGCTGGCCGGCAATCCGCTCGGCGACCCGGCCGACCGCGAGTGCCCCGTGTATGTGCCACCGGTCGACGACCACCGCGGCCTGCCGCTGATCCTGGTGCTCGCCGGCTACACCGGCGTCGGCGCCGGACAACTTCGCGGCACGCCGTGGGAGCCGTCGTTCCCCGAGCGCTTCGAGCGGCTGCTCGCGGCGGGGCGCGTCGAGCCCGCGGTGTTCGCGTTCCCCGACTGCTTCACGCGCTTCGGCGGCAGCCAGTACATGAACAGCACGGCCACCGGCCGCTACCGCGACCACCTGATCGAGGAACTGATCCCGACGGTGGAGAAGGAGTTCGGCGTGGGCGGCGAGCGCGGGCGGCGCGGGCTGATGGGCAAGTCGTCGGGCGGCTACGGCGCGCTGCACCTGTCCTTCGAGCACCCCGACGTCTTCAGCGCGCTGGCCAGCCACAGCGGCGACTGCTACTTCGAGCTGGGCTACAAGCCCGACTTCCCCAAGCTGCTCGGCGAGCTCGAGGTGCACGGCAGCCTCGACGCCTTCCTGGCCGCCTTCGAGGCGGCCCCCAAGAAGACGACGCCGCTGATCCTGGCCATGAGCGTGATCGGCATGTCGTCCTGCTACTCGCCCGACCCGAGTGCGCCCCTGGGCGTGGCGCTGCCGTTCGAGCCGCGCACCGGGCGTATCCGCGATGACGTCTGGGCGCGCTGGCTGGAGCACGACCCGGTCGAGCGCGCGCGCCTGCACGGCGAGCGCCTCGCCGACTTCTCGCTCGTGTTCGTCGACGCCGGGCGCAAGGACGAGTTCCATCTGCAGTACGGCGCGCGGCAACTCGTCGACGCCCTGAAGGAGAAGGGCGTGGCCGTGCACCACGAGGAATTCGACGATGGGCACATGGGCGTCAGCTATCGCTACGATGCCTCCCTGCCACTGATCACCCGGGCGCTGTCGGCATGAAGGTCCTCCAGTTCGAGTTGAACGGCGACGCGGTCGAGATCGCCGCGCCCGACCACTGGACGCTGCTGGAGGTGCTGCGTTACCGCGCCGGGCTGACCGGCAGCAAGCAGGGCTGCGACAAGGGCGACTGCGGTGCGTGTACCCTTCACGTGAACGGCAAGGCCGTGCTCTCCTGCCTCACGCTGGCCGCCGACGTGGCCGGCCGCGCGGTCACGACGGTCGAGGGCCTGGTCGGCCCCGACGGACCGGACGCGGTGCAGGACTGCTTCGACGAATCGGGCTGCCTGCAATGCGGCTTCTGCCAGCCGGGGATGATCATGGCCGCGCGCCAGCTCGTGACCGAGAACCCGAACGCGTCGCGCGAGCAGATCAAGGACGCGCTGTCCTCGAACCTGTGCCGCTGCACCGGCTACACCAAGATCTACGAAGCGGTCGAGAACGCGTGCAAGCGCACGCTCGAGCGGCAGGCCTGATGGACGGGCGCAAGGTCATCAACCGCACGCACGGGCCCGACGCCCCGCACGGCGAGTTCCACGTCGTGGGCAAGCGCGCGCGCAAGGTCGACGGCATCCACAAGGCGACGGGCCAGGCGGTCTACACCGACGACATCCAGCTGCCGGGCATGCTGCACGCGAAGTTCCTGCGCAGCCCGCACGCGCACGCGAAGATCGTGTCGATCGACGCGAGCAAGGCGTTGGCGCTGCCCGGCGTGCACGCGGTCATCACCGGGCAGGACATGCCCACGAAGTACGGCGTGATTCCGTGGACGCCCGACGAGAACGCGCTCGCGCTCGACAAGGTGCGCTTCGTCGGTGACGAGGTCGCGGCCGTGGCCGCCGTTGACGAGGACACCGCCAACGCGGCGCTGCTCTTGATCGAGGTCGAGTACGAGCTGCTCAAGCCCTTCCTCGATCCCGAAGAGTCGCTGACCGTGCACGAGCCCGCGATCCACGAGGGCAACAAGCACGGCAACGTCTCCAAGCACGTGCTACTGGAGTTCGGCGACGTGGACGCGGCGCTGGAGACGAGCGCGCATCGCGTCGAGGACGACTACTTCTTCCACGGCACCGCGCACGCGCCGATCGAAATGCACTGCGCGATTGCGCGTCAGGACGGCAAGGGCGTGCTGACGCTGTGGTCGTCCACGCAGATCCCGCACTACGTGCACCGCGCGCTCTCGCGCGTGCTCGAGATGCCCGCGCACCGCATCCGCGTGATCCAGCCCGAGGTGGGCGGCGCGTTCGGCGGCAAGAGCGACCCCTTCGCGCAGGAGTTCTGCGCCTCGCTGCTGGCCATGCGCACCGGTCGCCCGGTGAAGATGCTGCTCACGCGCGAGGAGACCTTCTACACGCACCGCGGCCGCCACCCGATGCAGATGCACTTCAAGAGCGGTTGCGACGACGACGGCCGGCTCACCGCGGTCGACAGCAAGATCCTGATCGACGGCGGCAGCTACAGCAGCTTCGGTCTGGTCACGACGTACTACGCCGGGCAGTTGCTCTGCGGCCCGACGCACTTCCCGACGTACCGCTTCGACAGCACGCGCGTGTTCACCAACAAGCCGCCGTGCGGCCCGAAGCGCGGACACGGCAGCGTGCAGCCGCGCTTCGCGCTGGAGATCCAGCTCGACCGCCTGGCCGAGAAGGTCGGTGTGGACCCGATCGAGTTCCGCCGCACGAACTTCCAGGGCGCGTACGTGAACACGATCAACCAGCAGACCGTCACGTCGAACGGGTTCATGGAGTGCCTCGACAAGGTCGAGGAAGCGTCGGGCTGGAAGGAGCGCCGCGGCAAGCTCGGCAAGGGCCGCGGCCTGGGCGTCGCCGGCTCGATGTACATCTCCGGCACGAACTACGCCGTGTATCCGAACGACATGCCGCAGGCCGGCATCATGGTGAAGCTCGATCGCAGCGGTCTCGCGACGGTCTACACCGGCACCTCCGAGATCGGGCAGGGCTGCACCTCGGTCATGGCGACGATCGTGGCCGAGGAGCTGGGCCTCACGCTCGACCAGGTGCGCGTGTGCGCCGCCGACAGCGACCTGACGCCGGTGGACCTCGGCGCGTACAGCTCGCGCATCACGCTCATGGCCGGCAACGCCTCGGTCGATGCCGCGCGCAAGCTGCGCAAGCAGGTGCAGGAAGCGGTGGGCGAGAAGCTGGAGATCCCGCCGCAGCAGGTGATGCTCGCCGACGGCTTCGCGTTCGACCGCGAGGACGGCGAGAAGCGCATCACCAGCAAGGAAGCCTTCGAGCTGGCCGAGTCCAAGTTCGAGACGCTCGCTGCGGCCGGCAGCTACAACACGCCCGAGCGCGGCGGCGGCTACCGCGGCGGCACGATCGGCGCGTCGCCCGCCTACTCGTTCACCGCGCACCTGGCCGAGGTCGAGGTGGACTTCGAGACCGGCGAGATCTTCGTCCCCAAGGTGTGGGTTGCGCACGACTGCGGCCGCGCGATCAGCCCGGTTCAGGTCGAAGGCCAGATCGAGGGCAGCACCTACATGGGCGTGGCCGAGCTGCAGATGGAGGAGCAGGGCATCTACACCGACCCCGCGCACCCCGAGGCCGGACTGCACATGCGCCCGTCGCTGCTCGAGTACACGATCCCCACTTCGCTCGACACGCCGGAACTCGAGGCGATGATCGTCGAGTCGATCGACCCCGAGGGACCCTACGGCGCGAAGGAAGCCGGCGAGGGCCCGTTGCACGGCAGCCTGCCCGCCGTCGCGAACGCGTTCCACGACGCGACCGGCGTGTGGCTCACCAAGCTGCCCTTCACGCCGGCGCGCGTGCTGGCCGCACTGCGCGATGCCGGCATCGGCCCCGACGGCGAGCCGATGCAGAACGCCGGCTAGGCTGGGTCCCTGGTTGCCGCGGACCCGGTCACACAGATCCTCTGACGGTCTATCGCAGGTGATTGACACCCGTCCCCGCTGACAGAAGGGGCGGCAACCTGGATCGTCGGCAGGAGGCTCGTCCCTTGCTCTCCACCCGCTTGTCATGCGCGCTGATCGTGACGCTGCTCGCAGCGAATGCACCCGGTCAGCTGGCTGCGGACTTCAGCGCCGCGCCGACCTCCGGCATCAACCCGCTCACCGTGGCGTTCACGGACACCACCACCGGCGGGACGCCGATCGGCTGGCAGTGGAACTTCGGCGACGGCGGCACGTCGAGCGATCAGCATCCGGTGCACATCTACACCGCGCCGGGAACGTACACGGTCGCCCTCTACGCGTTCACGTTGGGAGGCTTCGACCTCGAACAGAAGGACGACCTGATCTTCGTGGCGCCCGCGCCGCTGGTCGTGGACTTCACCGCAACGCCGACGCAGGGGGTGAACCCGCTCACGGTGCAGTTCGCCGACACGTCCACCGGCACGCCGATCACGGCCTGGAGCTGGGACTTCGGCGACGGCGCGACGTCCACGCAGCAGAGCCCCGTGCACACGTACGAGGCCGGCCAGACGACCTCGTTCACCGTCTCGCTCACGGCCTACGTCGAGCAACAGGGCGACACGCTGGTGAAGGCCGACCTGATCACCGTGGATCCGGCGCCGTTGGTCGCGGACTTCGTGGCGACGCCCGTGCAGGGCGTCAATCCGCTGGTCGTTTCGTTCACCGACCTTTCGACGGGCGCGACCGTCGATGCCTGGAGTTGGGACTTCGGCGACGGAACCAGCTCGTCCTTCCAGCATCCGACCAAGAAGTACGACGCCCCGGGCGCCTACACCGTCTCGCTCACCGCGTGGGTCGGGCCGCAGAGCGAAACGGTCGTGAAGAGCGACCTGGTCACGGTGGATCCCGCGACGTTCACCGTGGACTTCACCGCGACGCCCACGGAAGGCGTGAACCCGCTCGTCGTCTCGTTCACCGATGCCTCGAGCGGCGCGGCGTTCACCGGGTGGAGCTGGGACTTCGGCGACGGGACCTATTCCTCCGGCCAGCCCGTCACGACGCACGTCTACTACGCCCCGGGACCCCATGACGTCACGCTCACGGTCTTCGTCGGACAGCAGACCGCATCGAAGACCGAGGCCGGCCTGGTCACGGTGGAGCGCGCACCGCTCACCCTCCCCGTCTTCCCGGCCCGGACCTACCGGCTCGGGAACACCGGTCGGGATCTCGTGATCGGGGATCTCGATGACGATGGCGTGCCGGACGTCGTGGTGAGGCATGGGCCTTTCTTCGCACCGGCGAGCAGCCTGCTCGGTCAGGGCGACGGCGGGTTCGAGTACGTCGGTCTCCTCGGCGTCGGTCCGAGCCCGAGCGACATCGCACTGGCAGATTTTGACGGGGACGGCGTGCAGGACATGGCGATGGCGGAAGCCGTCTCCGACCAGGTGAGCGTCTTGTCCGGCCATGGGGACGGCAGCTTCGGTCCGGCCGCGTCCTTCGCGGTTGGCGACGGGCCGATGGGGATCGCGGCGGGAGACGTCGACGGCGACGGCGACCAGGACCTGGTCGCTGCGCTCTCCGGTGACAACGAGGTGGCCGTCCTGCTCGGCGACGGATCGGGCGGCTTCGTGCCGGGCGGGACCTTCGCGGTGGGAGGAACGCAGCCGCAGCGCATCGTGCTGGCGCACCTCGACGGCGATGCCCGGCTCGACCTGCTCACCCTGGACATGGGCGCGCTCGCGGGCGGCTCGCCCGTGCCCGGCTCGCAAGGCGTGTCCGTGCTGCTGGGCAAGGGAGACGGGACGTTCGTGTTCGGCTCGGCGCTCTCGCTCGGTGGGGTTCTCGCCCGGGCCATCACCCTGGGCGACTTCGACGGCGATGGATTGCTCGACGGAGCCGTGGCGCGGGAGTCCCCGGACGGCGTCTCCATCCTGGACAACCAGGGGAACGGGAGTTTCGTCGCCGGCGAATCGATCGATCTCGCCTCCGGCTCGTGGCCCCGTTCCATCGAGGCGGCCGACCTCGACGGTGACGGCCTGCTGGACCTCGTGACGGGCGACATCTTGGCGAGCACTGCGAGCGTCCTGACCGGGCAGGGCGCGGGGAGCTTCTCGTTCGAACATGCGTACAGCGCGGGATGGCAGCCCGCCGCCGTTGCCGTCGTGGACGTTGACGGCGATGGGGCTCTGGACCTGCTCACAGCGGGTCTCGGGCGCACGATGACCGTCCTCCGCGGCGACGGGGACGGCGGTTTCATGGAGAACACCCCGTACCCGGTCGGAGCGGATCCGCGTTCGATCGCGGTGGGCGATTTCGACGGCGACGCAGTGCAGGATCTCGTGACGGCGGACTTCGCCGCGAGCACGGTGACCACGCTGCTCGGCGCGGGCGATGGGAGCTTCGCCTCCGGCGCAACGGTGGGTGTGGGCACCGGCCCGTACAGCGTCGCGGTGGCGGACTTCGACGGCAATGGCGTCCAGGACCTGGCGACGGCGGACAACAACGCGCACACGGCGACCGTCCTGCTGGGCCAGGGTGACGGCGGCTTCGTGCCGGCCGGCGCGTTCGCCGTGGGCACCGGTCCCAAGGACATCGCGGTGGGTGACTTCGACGGGGACGGCACGCCGGACCTGGCGACAGCCGATTCCTTGGCGGACACGGTGACGTTGCTGATCGGCGTCGGGGACGGCAGCTTCACCAGCAGTGCGACGCTCGCCGTGGGGCTGTACCCGGCTTCGCTGGCCGTGGCGGATCTCGATGACGACGGTGCGCAGGATCTGATCACGGCCGACAGGTTCGGGGACACGGTGTCCGTCCTGCTTGGCCACGGCGACGGCGGCTTCGATCCTGCCACGTCGTACCCGGTCGGCCTCAACGCGTCGGGCATCGCGGTGGGGGACCTCGACGGCGACGGAACCCTCGACCTCGCCACAGCCGTTTCGACCGGACCCGGCGTGGCGATCCTGCGGGGGCAGGGGGACGGGACCTTCGCCGACGTCACGTCCACCATCGTCCCGTCGTCTCTGGGATCCGTCGCGGTCACCGATGTGGATGGGGACGATGACCTGGACCTGGTGACGTCGAGCGGTTACCTGGGCGCGGTCGGCATCCTGCTGGGCGACGGCACCGGCGCGTTCGTCGACAACGGCCAGTTCGGGGGGATCAGCGTGTCGAACGAGGTCGCGATCGGCGACTTCGACGGCGACGGGCGGCCCGACGTCGCGGCGGCGAGCCTCGGCTTGGACGCCGCGATCGTCCTGCTCAACCAGCTCGACGCATGGACGCACCTCGGCTCGGGCCTGCCCGGCGCATCCGGCATCCCCTACCTCGAGGGGACCGGCACGCTCGAGATCGGCAGCGCGGGCGACCTCTCGTTGAGCAACGCGGCGCCCTCGTCCCGCGCGGTGTTGTTCGTCGCGACGAGCAGCGCGCCGACCCCGTTCAAGTGCGGCACGCTCGTGCCGGTGCCCGCGCTGACGAGCGTCCTGCTGCAGACGGATCCGGGCGGAACGCTCGATCTCGCCTGGCCGTCTTGGCCCGCCGGCCTCTCCGGACAGAGCCTCTACATGCAGTACGCCGTGCAGAACGCCGCCGCCGTGTGCGGAGCGGCGCTGAGCAATGCGCTGAGGGCCGACGTGCCGTAGGAACCCGGGGACGGAGCAGTCCTTTGACGGATCGTCGGTCCCGGCAGAGAATCGACCCCGCCGACGAGGACGGCGGCGTGCCGACGCGCCGCCGGGAGGATCGCGCATGACCGGACCCGACGTGCCGTTCGCACGCGTCGCTCGACTGGCGGGCGTGTTGCTGCTGCTCGCGGCGGCCGCGCCCGCGCAGCTCGACGCGGACTTCACGGCGACGCCGGTCGCCGGCGTGAACCCGCTCGTCGTGGACTTCACCGACACGACCACCGGCGGCACGGTCGTCGCCTGGTCGTGGACCTTCGGGGACGGTGGGACGTCGGGCGACCAGCACCCTCAGCACACCTACACGCTGGCGGGCAGCTACACCGTGTCGCTCACCGTGTTCACCACATCAGGGTTCGACTTCGTGCAGAAGAACGACCTGATCACGGTGACGGCCGCGCCGCTCGTCGCGGACTTCAGCGCGACGCCCGTCTCCGGCGTGAATCCGCTGCAGGTCGCGTTCACCGACACCTCGACCGGCGGGACGACGACCGGGTGGCAGTGGGACTTCGGCGACGGCTCGACGGGGACGAGGCAGAATCCGATCAAGACATACAAGGTGGCGACCACGACCATCTTCACCGTCACGCTCACCGCGTTCATCGGGCAGCAGGCCGACACGGTCGTGAAGACCGACCTGATCACCGTCGATCCGGCGCCGCTCGTGGCGGAGTTCAGCGCGACGCCCGTCTCCGGCGTGAATCCCTTGGTCGTCGCGTTCACCGACATGTCCAGCGGCGCGACGATCAACGGTTGGCTTTGGGAATTCGGCGACGGGACCATTTCGCCCCTGCAAGATCCGATCCACCAGTACAACGCGCCGGGGCTGTACCCCGTCGCGCTGACCGTCTACGTCAGTCCGCAGAGCGAAACGATCGTGAAGCGCGACTTCATCACGGTGCAACCCGCGCCGCTGGTCGTGGACTTCGACGCGTCGGTCACGGCGGGCGAGAACCCGTTGACCGTCGCGTTCACCGACCTGACGAGCGGCGCGTCCGTCACCGGCTGGAACTGGGACTTCGGCGACGGCAACACCTCGACGCTGCAGAACCCGAGCCACACCTTCACGCTCCCCGGGGCGCACGACGTCTCGCTCAAGGTCTTCGTCGGCAAACAGAGCGAGGCGACGGTCAAGACGGGGTTCATCGACGTGGCGCACGCGCCGCTCGGCCGCCCGCTGTTCAACGCGCGCACGTATCTCGCCGGCGAAGGACCGTTCGACATCGCGACCGACGACGTCGATGGCGACGGCGCGCCGGACGTCCTCGTCGTGGACAATCTGCAGTCCGCCGTGACCAGCCTGCTCGGTCAGGGCGAGGGCAGCCTCGAGTTCGTCGGGAGCTTCGGCGTCGGGTCGGGGCCGTGGGACATCGCGTTGGCGGACTTCGACGGCGATGGCGCCGTGGACGTCGCGATGGCGGAAACCAATCCCGGACAGGTGGCCGTGCTGTTCGGCCGGGGCGACGGCAGCTTCGGCGACTCCGCGCTGTACACAGTGGGTTCGTGGACGCGCGCCGTCGCCGCAGGCGACGTAGACGGCGACGGCGACCAGGACCTCGTGGCGGCCGCGTCGCTGCTGGACAAGGTGTTCGTCCTACTCGGCGACGGGGCGGGCGGCTTCACCACCGGAGCCTCGTACACCATGACCGGCCTGAATCCCGAGGCGCTGGCCCTGGCGCTCATCGACGGGGACGCGATCCTCGACATCGTGGCCATGGACGTGGGTTCGTCGAAGGTGCAGGGGCAGGACATCACGGTCCTGCTCGGCAACGGCGACGGCACGTTCGAGTTCGCGACCGGATTCACGCCGCCTGGTTACGTCCTGCACAACGCGATGGCGCTGGCCGACTATGACGCGGACGGCACCTTGGACATCGCGGCCTCGAGGAGATCGCCCGACAGCGTCTACATCGCGACTGGACAGGGCGACGGCAGCTTCGTGATGGGCGTCAACGTGCTCCTGCCCGTCGGCGCGTCGCCGCGCGACATCGTCACGGGCGACCTCAACGGCGACGGCCTGCTCGACTTGGTGACGGCCGATTACGGCACGGACAGCGTGAGCGTTCTGCCCGGCGAAGGCGCCGGAGCGTTCGAGTACGGGCGGTCCTACGGCGTCGGCAGCCGCCCGAATGCCGTGGCCATCGTGGACGCGGACGGCGACGGAAGACTCGACGTCGTGACAGCGGACAACGTCTTCGGCACCGTGACCGTGCTGCGAGGCGACGGGACGGGCGCGCTCCTGTCGAACAGTGCGTTCGCCGTCGGAACGGAGCCCGTCTCGGTTGCGGTCGGCGACTTCGACCGCGACGGTGTGCAGGACCTGGCGACGGCCGACCAGGAGGACGACACCGTGAGCGTCCTGCTGGGGCTCGGCGACGGCGGCTTCGTGTCCGCAGCCACCTATCCGGTCGGCAACTCCCCTGGGACCGTCGTCGCGGCAGACTTCGATGCCGACGGCGTAGAGGACCTCGCGGTGGCCGTCTACCTCGACAACGAGGTGATGATTCTGCTGGGGCAGGGCGACGGCAGCTTCATGCCGCGTGGTCCGTTCGCCACGGGCTCCGGTCCGCGGGATATCGGGATCGGCGATTTCGACGGCGACGAGACGTTGGATCTCGTCACGATCGACACGCTCTCGCACACCGTGAGCATCCTGCTCGGCCTGGGAGACGGCGGCTTCTCGAGCGCCGGGACGATCGGCGTCGGCACGTTGCCCAGCGGCGTCGCGGTGGCGGATTACGATGACGACGGTGCGCTGGACCTCGCGGTCTCCGAGGGTGCGTTCGGCTTCGTGACCATCCTGTCGGGCGATGGCGCCGGTGGGTTCGTGTCCCTCGGTTCAATCCCCGTCGGCGGGGGCCCGGTCGGCATCGCGGCGGCGGATCTCGACACCGACGGAAACCCGGATCTCGTCACGGCGGACTTCACCGACAGCACGTTGAGCATCCTGTGGGGACTGGGCGGCGCGAGCTTCTCGCCACCCGAGTCCGTCTCGCTCCCGTCACTCCTGCCGGTGGCAATCCTGATCGTGGACGCCGATGGGGACGGCCACCTGGACCTCGTCACCGGCGGCCAGGGTGTCGATGCGGTCGGCGTCCTGCTGGGTGACGGTCAGGGCGGCTTCGCGGACAACGGCCTGTTCGGAGCGGGTGCCGTGCCGTACGGGATCGCCGCGGGTGACTTCGACGGCAACGGACGGACGGACATCGTCACGACGAACTCGAGCTCGGACGACGTGACCGTGTTGCTCAACCAGCTCGACACCTGGACCAACCTGGCCTCGGGCCTTCCCGGCGTCGCCGGCATCCCGTACCTCGCGGGCAACGGCACGCTGGAGACCGGCAGCGACGGGTCGGTCACGCTCGACAAGGCCGCGCCGCTCGCGCCCGCGATCCTGTTCGCCTCGGTCTCCAGCACGCCGTCGCCGTTCAAGTGCGGCACGCTCGTGCCGGTGCCGGCGCTGACGAGCGTCAGCGTGCAGATCCACGTGGACGGCAAGTTCGCCCTCGGCTGGCCGTCCTGGCCGGCGGGCCTGTCGGGGCAGAGCATCTATCTGCAGTACGCCGTGCAGGACGCCACGGCCGTCTGCGGCGCGTCGCTCAGCAACGCGCTGCGCGGGGACGTGCCCTAGCGCTCGGCTCGCGAGGCCCCGGTCGCACGGCCTCGGGGCGGTCGGTAACCTGTTCCGCATGCTGCGCCTGCCGAGCTTCGAACATGCCGCGCCGATGAGCGTGGACGAGGTGCTGGCCACGCTGGCCGAGCATCCCGGCCGCGCGCGGTTGCTGGCGGGCGGCACCGACCTCGTCCCCAACCTGAAGCACGGCATCGAGGAAGCGGACGTCGTCGTCAGCCTGAGGAACGTGCCCGGCCTCGACGGCGTGACCGAGCGCGACGACGGCGCGCTGGAGTTGGGCGCGATGATCACGCTGGAGGATCTCGCGGCCAACGCGACCGTGCGCGCGCGGCATCCCGCGCTGGCGCAGGCGGCCGGCGTGGTCGCTGGTCCGCATCACCGGCGCATGGGCACGCTGGGAGGCAACGTCTGCCTCAACACGCGCTGCGTGTACATCAACCAGACCTACTTCTGGCGCGAGGCGCTGGGCTTCTGCCTGAAGAAGGACGGCGAGGCCTGTCACGTGGTCAAGGGCGGCAAGCGCTGCGTGGCCGCCGCGAGCAACGACACCGCGCCGGTGCTGATGGCGCTGAACGCGACGCTGGTCATCGCCAGTGCCGCGCGCGGCAAGCGAGAGCTGCCGGTGGCCGACTTCTTCCTCAAGGACGGTGTCTACAACAAGACGCTCGAGCCGGACGAGATGCTGCTGTCGGTGATCGTGCCGGCGCCCGCTGCCGGTAGCCACGGTGCCTACGCCAAGCTGCGCCCGCGCAACTCGATCGACTTCCCGCGCCTGGGCGTCGCGGTCGTCTTCACGCTGGCCGAACAGAAGGTGTCCGACCTGCGCATCGTCGTCACCGCGCTGGCCGCAACGCCGCAATCGTTGCGCAACGTCGCCGAGATCGCCGAGGGCCGCGCGCCGGACGAGTCATTGTGGGAGGAGCTGGGCGCGGCCGCGTTCAAGCAGTGCCACCCGCTGACCAACATCGACGGCGACAAGACCTACCGCCGCGAGATGGTGCCGGTCTACGTCAAGCGCGCGCTGCGCGACGCCGCGGAGAACGGCGCGTCGAGCTGACGGCGCGCCGGCGCCGCTACTTCATCGGCGTCGACGGCACGGCCTTGTACGGCCGCTGCTTGCAGGGCTTCAGCTTGGTCATGTAGGCGCCGCGCCCGTGCGTGAAGGCGACCAGCGTGTTCTTGTCGCGGAAGTCCAGCGACTCGACGACCGTGTTGGCCAGGCCGATGTTGGCGGGGGCCCAGGTTGCGCCGGAGTCCTCGCTCACGAAGACGCCGAGCTCCGTGCCGACGTAGAGGTGGTTGCCGTGGCATGGCCGCACCGCGATCCAGTGCGCGGGGATGTCGGGTACGCCCGCGACGCCGATGCCGTCGATCGACGTCCAACTCAGCCCGCCGTTCGCCGTGCGCATGACGTGCGGCACGCCGTAGCTCGACACCGTGCAGTAGGCGATCTTGGGATCGTTCGGATCCACCGCGATGCTGCTGATCCAACCGCCGATGAGGCCGCCGATCGCGAGGTTCCAGTTCGGCGAGACGTCGAGTGCGTTGGTCGATCGCACGATGTAGCCGTTGGCGAAGCCCATGTAGACGTTGCGCTTGTTGCTAGGCGCGATCGCGATGGCGGAGATGAAGTCCGGTCCCGCGGGGAACGTTCCCGCGGGCTGCCACGAGGCGGCGGCGTCCTTGGTGCGCCAGGGCCGCGAGCCGCCCGTCCACAGCACGTCGGGATCAACCTGCGACATGGCCATGGGCGTGATGAAGATGCCGTCCGTGTCGGTGATGCCGTTCGTCGCGTCATCGAAGGTGTCGCCGCCGTCCACCGACTTCTGGATGGTCGGGAAGTCGTGGTACTCGATGTACATGGTCAGCGGGTCGCGCGGATCGATCGCGACGTAGCCGCCGTCGCCGCCGAAGATCAGCTTCCAGTCGTTCGGCGTGTCCTTCGCCTGCACGCGGTTGGTGCCGTTGTCCTGCGCGCCACCCACGAAGGTGTCGGCCTGCACCGCCGAATCACCGTGATAGAACTGCGTCACGCCGTAGCCGTTGTTGAGGCTCTCCCACTCCACGGCGGGCAGCGGCAGCGTCCCGGGCAGCGGGCAGTCCTCCTGGCTCGTGGCCGCACGCGCGTTCTCGGTGCGGAACAGACCTCCGTCGTTCCCGACGTACATGGTCTGGTTGCCGACGCCGTCGTAGTCCGGGTGGAACACGATCGTGTGGTGGTCGGGGTGGACGTAGTAGGGCGGCGTCGGATCCACCGTGTAGAAGATCCAGTAGCCGGGGATGCCCCAGGTCACGCCGCCGTCGTCGGAGCGGAAGATGTCCACGCCGCCGACCCACACGACGTCCGGGTCCACCGGATCCACCGCGATGATGTTGTCGTACCAGCCCTGCGAGTAGGTGCCGCCCGTGAGGCAACCCGTGGCGAGGATCAGGTTGCTCAGCAGCCACGGCCCGAACTCCGAGCCGAGATCGACCATCCCGGTGAAGTTGTTCCCTCCGTCGTCGGAGCGGTAGACCTCGACGAGTTGGCCGAGAGCGCCGCCCGTCCCGTTGTCCGCCATGAGCATGTAGAGGATGTCGTTGTCGCTCGGGGCGAAGGCGAGCGTCGTGCGGCCCATGTTCGTCGGGACGATGTAGGTGAGCCAGGTGTTGCCGCCGTCGTCGCTGCGGTACAGGCCGTCGGCCTGCAGGCTGCCCGCGGTCGTGAAGAGCACGTCGGGGTTCTTGTCCTGTCGGATGGCCAGGTCGGTGAAGCCGACCAGCGATCCGTTGCTGGCCTGCGCGCTGTCGTTGTAGACCGGGTTGGACAGCACGACGTCCCAGGTCTGCCCCGCGTCCAGGCTGCGCCAGATCCCGGTGCGCGTGGCGGCGTAGATGCGGTTGCTGTCGTTCGGGCTGACCACGATCTTGTTCACGAAATAGAACGAGCCCGTCGGCACGCCGCTCACGGTGCCGGACAGTTGCGTCCAGGTCGCGCCGGCGTCCACGGACTTGAAGATGCCGAGCCCCTGCACGAACACGCTGGCGAGGTAGAAGCCCTCGCCCGTGCCGGCGTAGAGGACGTCGTGGTCGTCGGGGTCCATCGCCAGCGAGGTGACGGCCAGGTTGATCATCAGGTCGTCGGCGACGTTCCACGAGGCGCCGGCGTCGGTGGACTTCCAAATGCCGCCCGCGACGCCGCCCGCGTACATGATCTCGGGATCGTCGGGATCGATGACCAGCGCGCGCGTGCGCCCGCCGATGTTCCCCGGGCCGAGCCACTTCCAGTTCAGGATGCCCCCGGGGAGCGGGTTGCCGGCGGCTGCCTGCTCGAGGACCCCGCGTTCGCGCTCGCGCACCTGGTCGCGGACCCTGCGCAGGTGATCGATCGGCAAGCGGTCCTCGCCGGCGGGGAGCCGCTGGTCGAGATAGAACTGCATCGCCTTGTCGGGCTTGTTGAAGCCCTTGGGTCCGCGCGCGGCGAGCTTCGCCTGCTTCGCTTCGATGGCCTTCTTCGCGGCGGCAACCTCGTGCCGCGGGGGGAGGCGCGGCGACGACGCGACATCGGGAGACGCCTCCGTCCCGGCGTGGCTCGCCGTGTCGGGGCCGGCGCAGGCCGGCAGGGAGACGGCGATCGCAAGGACCGCCAGCGGCAACGACAGGTTCACGCACCTCATGGTCACGCTCCGCGGGACTCCGCAGGCGCCATCGGGTGCACCGGCACCGCCACGCGGGCGGAGTTGCCGGCCCGACCGTAGCGCCGCGGCGCCGATCTGCCAAGGCCGACACGCCGATCGGCCCGACAGGCTGACCTGGACGTCAACCCGCGCTCAGGGCAGGCAGCGGTCCGCCATGGATTGCGCCGGAAAGCCCGGGCGCATGCCGCGGAACCAGACCATCCACGCGTCCTCGCGACGTGCGAGCTCGCGCAGCGTGCCGTCGGCGTCGTGCAACGTCAGGACCGTCGCGTCGTCGTTCAACGTGACCTTGACGCCGGGCTGCTCGGACGACTGGCGGATCAGCACGTTCTCCATGGCGACCATCATGTCCACCGCATCGCGCTCGCTGTCCCAGGCGGTGACCCACTGGAAGAACTCTTCCCCGTTCGGGTTCTCGTAGAGGCGGTATTCGTCGCCGCCCCAGCCCCACGAAGCGCGGAACGTCTGGCCCGGGTCGCCGGTGAAGCGCACGAGTTGCCGCACACCCAACTCGCCGAGCCCGTTGCGGTAGACGGTGCGCCAGCCAGGGCCGAGGAAGCCGGCCATGTCGGGCGCGCGCGCGGGGATCGGTTCGTCCGCCCGCGCCGGGTCGAGGAACTTCTCGGGGTGCATGACCTGCTCGCTCGAGCGCGGCGGATTGCGGTAGAGGTCGTTCACCGCGTCCCAGCCGCCCGCGTCGAGCACCGTCTGCACGAAGGTGGCGCCCTCCATGTAGGGGAAGGTCATGCCGTCGATGATCACGGGCGGTACGCCCGACGATCCGACCAGCTGCGTGACGAACACCTCACCGAGGCCGGCCGCGTCGAAGTCCTCGGCGGTGATCAGGTCGTCGCAGCGCGCGAGCACCTGGTTGGTGACGACGGTCGCGCCGCCCTCCACCACGGACGCCTTGGCGAGGAAACGGTCGTCCTGCTTCGGCGTCTCTCCCTCGTAGACGAAGGCCTCGAGGTCGGCGTGCTGATCCTGCAGCGCGTGGCCGGCCTCGTGGATCATCACGTACTTGTTCATCACGCCCAGCCCGCTGCTGACGGCATACAGTTGCTTCTCGTACACGTCGTAGAAGCCGCCGACCTGCACGGTGAGCGTGTCGAGCAGGACCTCGACCAGGTCCATGTCGCGCGGGATGAAGCCGAGCGCCTTGTAGGCGCGCGTCGAGAGCTCGAATTCCTCGGGGCTCGATCCGTCGAAGAAGTGATCGAGGATCCAGTCTGCCAATTGGCCGCGGTCGTAGAAGCCCACCACGACCGGCTCTTCGAAGTCCCAGCCGCGCACCTCCTGCAGGCAGTCCAGGATCTGGTCGAGCGAAGCCAGCGTGTCCTCGTCCGCCTCGGTCCGCGGCGGGCCCTCCTCGATGAGGGCGGTCAGCACGCCCGCCGGTGTGGTGACGGGGGCGTCCGAGCAGGCCGTGGCCGCCAACAGGAGTGCGCAGGCCCATCTCTTGGTCATCAGCCCGTCTCCCTCGGTGCGGCGCGAATCGTCCCCATTCCTGCGCATCCGACCGTAACGGGGCGGCGCGGGCCTGCCAAGGGTGCCCGGATGGCGCGCCCGCGGCGTCGTATTCCGCGCAATCGGCCCGAGTCGGTACTGGAGTCATGCAACCCCCGTGGTCGATGGGTCTACATGACGCCGTAGATCGGAAAGGGATCGGTCGGCCGTCGGGTGCCGAGCCGTTCTCGGCATCGTCCTGCGTCCGATCAGCCAGAAGCCTCCCAGCGAAGAAGCAACGGAGCCCCGACATGCCGTTGTCCATCACCCGGGCCCTGCTGGGCCTGTGCCTGCTTGTTCCCGCCGCCGACGCCATGGCGCCCGCGGGCGACCTGACCCGCAACGAGGCCGCCGACGCGGTTCTCCTCGCGGCCTTCCCCGACGGTCGCGACGAAGCGCCGTCCGGTGGCCGCAAGCTGTTCCTCGCGGCGTTGCAGAGCGAAGCCTTCGTGCACGAGGCCGCCGGTCCGTTCGACGTGTACGTCTACGTCGCGGACGGCCTGAAGAAGACGAAGAACGCGCGCAAGGCCGCCGAGAAGGCGGCCAAGGGCCTCGCGCCGTTGATCCCCGTGATGGAGCGCAACTTCGGTCGCGACGACGGGCTGATCTCCGGGCAGCGCTTCCCGATCGTGCTCGCCGAGGCCGATCGGTCCAAGGGCGAGACCGCGTACGACCATGTGCTCGCCCTGCTCGACAAGTGCGAGGAGGGCAGCTTCTCCGGCTTCAAGACCGACCTGTCCGTGTGGGACGACGCCAACCGCGCGAAGTCCGCGTTCTTCACGTGGGAGGTGCAGCTGATCAACCTCGGCCACCAGGAGGTGACGGCGCAGGGCAAGAGCTGGCTCGAACACGGGCTCGGCTACCACGTGATCAACCTGATCGTGAACCGCATGTTCGCGCGCGGGGCGTGGGGCCCGCCGCCGCCCTGGTTGATGAACGGCCTGGTGGACGAGTTGGACATCCAGGCCTACGGCGACGCGTGGGTCGCGGGCGGCGAGAGCAGCAGCTGGACCTCGACCACCGCCGGCTGGCACCGCGAAGGCTGGTCGGGCTTCGTGCCGCAGGGCAGCAGCCCACCGCCGCCGGTGCTGGGCCCGCCGCCGGACCTCAGCACGAAGTTCACCAAGAAGGTCACCAGCGACCAGTGGATCGGTCGCAAGAAGAGCGGCACGCGCCACTGGACGGCGCTCTCCGCCGACCGCGACTCCGAAGCGCCCGCGAGCCTGCGCCTGATGGCCGCCGGGCAGAGCTTCCTGCCGCGCGACCGCGCCTACTCGCGCTGCGTGATGCACCTGATGCTGGACCTCGTGCCGATGCAGGACACGCAACTGCTCGCCGCGCTCGACAGCGAGAGCCGCGTGACGCGTACCGGCATGCGCGACGGCGACCCGCTGCCCGTCGTGATGGCGCGCGTGCTGGGCGGTGTGCCCGCGATCGACGAGGTCGAGTCGCTCACGATGGAGCAGCTGCTCGTCGCGATCGAACGCACCGACCTCGTCGACCGGATCAAGAAGCTCGGCGGCGGCGGCATGCTGTCCATCGAGGACCATCGCGACCAGGCCGAGTGGCTCTACAAGCAGCACGCCTTCGACGACCGCACGCGCCTCGCGCTGTACCTCAAGATCGCGGAGATCGAGAACTATCAGCAGCTGCGCGAGTGGGAGCTGTTGGGCGACGTGCTCGATCGCGCGGCCGGCGCGGCGTTGGAGGCCAGCTCGGGCTACCCGAAGCAGGGCAAGCGCGCCGAGCAGGTCGGCGACGCCTTCCGGGGCGCGCTGCAGGGCTGAGCCGAGCCTTCCCACCTCGCGAATCCGGCGTATCCGAGCTGTCCACGCAGGCCTGAACGCGCCTCAGGCCCGCCCCCCTTTCTTGCCGATGGGGGGGGATCCCGATATCCTTCTCGGCCAATTCGTGTCCCGACCGCGCCCCGCGCGCGGAACCCGGAGCGCCTCCCGGCTCACCGATGTTCAAGCCTGTCCTCGCCTTCCTCGAGCGCTTCGGAAACGTCGTCGGACGGACGTTGATGACGGTGATCTACTTCGTGGCCGTCATGCCGGTGGCGATCTTCTACCGCATGCTCACGGACGCGCTGATGATCCGTAAGCAGCCGACCAGCACCTTCGTGGACTGGAGCCAGGTGAACGAGACCGTCGACGACGCGCGGAAGCAGGACTGAGCCCATGTACATCCTCGGTCTGTCCTTCTACTACCACGACGGCTCGGCGGCGCTGATCAAGGACGGCGTCGTCGTCGCGGCCGGCGAGGAAGAGCGCTTCAGCCGGCGCAAGCACGACCCGGGCTTCCCCGAGATGGCCATCGCCTTCTGCCTCGAGCACGAGGGCATCACGATCGACGACGTGGACTACGTCGTCTTCTACGAGAAGCCCTTCGTGAAGTTCGAGCGGCTGCTGCTGACCGCGTTCAGCACATTCCCGCGCAGCATGAAGGTCTTCCGCGAGTCGATGCTCACCTGGCTGCAGAAGAAGCTCTGGGTCAAGAGCCACATCCTCGAGAAGCTGAACATCAAGAAGAAGCAGCTGCTCTTCGCGGACCACCACATGAGCCACGCGGCGGCGGCGTTCTACTGCTCGCCGTTCGACGAGGCCGCGGTGCTCACGCTGGACGGCGCCGGCGAGTGGACCACCGCCACGACGTCCGTCGGCCGCGGCACCAAGCTCGATATGCAGAAGGAGATGCGCTTCCCGCACTCCGTCGGCCTGCTCTACAGCTCCTTCACCGCCTACTGCGGCTTCGAGGTGAACGAGGGCGAGTACAAGCTGATGGGCATGGCGCCTTACGGCGAGCCGAAGTACGTGGACCGGATCAAGAAGATGATCCGCATCAACGACGACGGCTCGCTCTGGCAGGACATGAAGTACTTCGCCTACCACTGGTCGGCGACGAACAGCTTCACGCCCGCCTTCGAGGAGGTCATGGGCCGTCCGGCGCGCGATCCCGCGCTCGAGGACAAGAGCCTCGATCCCTTCTATTGCGATGTCGCGATGTCCATCCAGAAGGTCACCGAGGAGATCGTCCTCAAGATGGCCGACAACCTGGTGAAGACGACGGGCATCACCAAGCTGTGCATGGCGGGCGGCGTCGCGCTGAACTCGGTGGCGAACGCGAAGATCATCGACAACACCGCGGTCGAGGAGCTGTACGTGCAGCCGGCGGCCGGCGACGACGGCGGGTCGATCGGCGCGGCCATGTGGGCCTACCACCACCTGCTCGGCAAGCCCCGCGCGGGTCCGCTCGAGCACGCCTACCTCGGCAGCGAGTACAGCGACGACCAGATCCGCGACTTCCTCGAGGCGAACGGCCTCGACTACGTCTACATCTCGGACGACGAGAAGTTCTTCGACAAGGTCGCGGACGACCTCATGGCCGGCAAGGTCGGCGGCTGGTTCCGCGGTCGCTTCGAGTTCGGCCCGCGCGCGCTCGGCGCCCGCTCCATCATCGCGGACTGCCGCAAGATGGAGATGAAGGAGCTGGTCAACGCGAAGATCAAGTTCCGCGAGGCCTTCCGCCCGTTCGCGCCGTCGGTGCTCTCCGAGCGCGCGGACGAGTACTTCGAGATGCCCAAGAGTACGGGCGAGCACTGGCCGGCGCGCTTCATGCTCTACGTCGTGCCGGTGAAGGAAGAGAAGCGCGACGAGATCCCGGCCATCACGCACGTGGACGGCAGCGGGCGCCTGCAGACGGTGCTCAAGGAGTTCAACCCGTCCTACCACCGCATGATCGAGAAGTTCGCGGAGCGGAGCGGGACGCCGGTCGTGCTGAACACCTCGTTCAACCTGAAGGGCGAGCCGATCGTCGAGACGCCGGCGCAGGCCTTCAATACCTTCAGCCGCAGCGAGATGGACGTGCTCTACCTCGGCAACTACATCGTCGAGAAGGACGCCAAGAAGATCATCGACAGCACGCCGTTCATGCTGCGCCACGAGGGTGACCGCGTCGCGGAGATGGTCAGTTGAGCGAGCCCCTGCTCGGCACGATGGAGTACATCTTCCTGTCCTTGTGGGCGGTGTTCTCGATCCTGTACTGGGCGTATTACCGCAAGAGCGAGAACCCCTTCGGCGCGATCCTGAAGGTCGGCGCACTGCTCGGCTTCGTCTGGGCGGTGATGAAGTTCTTCGACTGGTCCGCGGCGATCGTGCCGCCGGCCGAGGTCGTCACCTTCTGGGGCCTGATGGACCCGCCGGCGACCGACGCCTCGCGCGTGCCCTACATGGCCGACGCCTTCTTCTACTTCGTGATGGCGCTGCTGGCGCTGGTGATCTGGTACGCGCGCCGCAAGTTCACGACCGTATGCGCGCTGATGCTCTCGGCCTGGGACCGCGGACACTGGTACATGCTGCCGGTGATCTTCATCCTGGTGACCATCGGCCTGGTGCTCGTGGCCGCCGCGGCGAGCCCGGTGCTGTCGCCGTTCATCTACACGCTGTTCTAGGAGCCGCCCGCATGACCGCGCGCCGCCGCTTCGCGTCGCTGGCCCTCGCGCTCGTCCTGCTCGGCACCGTCGCTCCCGCCTGCACCGTGCTGAACGTGCGCACCGGCGACGACGGCCTCGACAACCACGCGTTCGTCAGCGGCTACCTGACCGCGGGCTGGCCCGAAGACGCGGACATCGTCGACCTGCGCCTGTTCAAGGGCGTGAACGACGGCGCGCTGCTCTACTTCAACGTCTGGAAGCTGCTGCGCCTGGAAGTCGGCCTGGTCGGCGCGGCCGTCGGCATCGGCCCACTGGACGCGGGCCTCGGCCTGCTCTTCTACGACGTGCGCCCGCCGAAGTACTCGACCGACTGGTTCGGCATCTCGGGCCACCGCGAGGACGACTGGTCGGAGGACACCGACTCCTGACCCCTCGGGTTCCGACGGATCCCGGGGCTAGCCGGCTCGCACCTCAGTCGTGCTCGTGCCCGTGCTCGTCGTGGTCGTGGTCACCACTGCCGACGCCGCCGCTGACGCCGAACCACTCCGTCGAGTAGCTGGGCGGGTAGGCCTCGTAGAAGAGGATGCCGAGACCGAAGTCGAGCGGACCCACGCCGACCGAGGCGCCGACGAGACCGACTTCGAGGCGCACGATGTTCCAGATGTTGAACCAGAAGATCGAGCCGTCGTTGTAGCCGTCGAGGATCTTCAGGTCGATGATCGCCAGATCGTCCGGCCAGCCGGCGGTGAGGTGCCCGCTGATGAAGGCATCGCTCTCGAACCCGGAGTCGCTCGCGCCGACCTTGAGGACGGTGCAGCTGGTGAACAGGGCCAGGCAGAGAAGCAACGGGGCGAAGCGCTTGGGCGACATGGTTCGGCTCCAGCTGAGCGGGGGGGTATGGCGGCTGACGTTACCACCGAGCCGTCCGGGCGGGCAGCCCACCGGACGCCAGGACACATCTCTGTCACGGGTGCCGGCGGGGAGAGCCGTCGTGCGGACGCGAAACGGAGGGCGCGACGGGGGCGTGCGCGGGCGCGCCGCCTAGCGCTGCGCCGAGGCGACCACCGAGTCCCGCAGCGCCGCGCGGTGCGCGTCGGGGTAGAGGAAGGACATGTGGTCGGCCACGGTCGAGGCCTTGGCCGGCGCGTAGGCCCGGGAGAAGTCATCGCCCATGACGCGCAGCCGGTACACGAAGGGCAGCGCCAGCGTCAGGAACAGCACCGCGGTGAGCAGGCCGACCAGCGCCCCCGACGGCTTCTGCACGCCGCGGTCGGGGAGCCTGTCCTTCTTCTTGCCGTTCGGCCCGGTCAGCATGCGCGCCAGCACCGGCAGGCTCAGGATGAAGCCGGCGATGCCGCCGAAGGCCATCAGCCGGGCATTGGGGTCGTTCGGGCCGACGGTGTTGGGCAGGTAGCCAACGACCACGCCGGAGAGGTGACTGGCCAGCCAGATCGCGGCCAGCAGCCAGAGCAGGATGCCGAAGGCCCGGCCCAGCCCGCTCATGGCCCCGACGAACATTCCGGCGGCCAGGATCAGGATGGCGAGCCAGTCCACGAGGGGCAGGCTCAGCACGACGGTTTCAGCCAGGCCCATCCGGATCTCCTGCCAGTCCTCGGTCGCCTATAATCGTGCGTTCCGGAACGCCCGCTTCAACCATGAGTCCGGACCATCCTTCAAAGGAACTTCGCGAATGCGCTCGCCCGCCGACCTCCAGGCAGAGCTCCCGCACTGGGAGAAGACCGCCGATCTCGTCGATCAATGCATCGATCTGGCCCTCAACCTGAGCCAGAGCGGGCACCCGGGCGGCAGCCGCAGCAAGGTCCACGCCCTGCTCACGATGATGCTCTCGGGCGCCATGCGCTGGGACATCCGTCACCCCGAGCAGCGCTTCGCCGACCGGTTCGTGCTCGTGGCGGGCCACTGCAACCCGGTCGTCTACGCGTCGCTGGCCGTACTCAACGAGGCCATGCGCCTGCGTCACGAGGCCACGGGTGACGCGCGCTTCGCGCATCCGCTGGGTCGCGACTTCACGCTGCTGCCCGACGACCTGCTGACGCTGCGCCAGAACGGCGGGCTTCCCGGCCACGCCGAGATGGAGGGCAAGACGCTCTTCTTCAAGGCGAACACCGGTCCGTCGGGACACGGCGCGCCGATCGCGGCCGGCCAGGCCATGGCGCTCAAGCACTCCGGCGCCGGCGAGGTGCGCGTGTTCGCGATGGAAGGCGAGGGCGGCCACACGGCCGGCGCCCACCACGAGGTGAAGAACTCGGCCTGGGGTCTCGGCCTCGGCAACTTCACGTACCTGATGGACTGGAACGACCACGGCATCGACCACCAGAAGATCAGCGACGTCGTGCACGGCGGCCCCGAACAGTGGTTCGGCAACTACGGCTGGCGCGTCGCGGGCACCGAGGACGGCAGCGACTTCGCCGCGCTGTTCAGCGCCTTCCACGAGGTGCTCTCCAGCCGAGAGCAGGACGTGCCCGGCATGGTCTGGTTCAAGACGCGCAAGGGCCGCGGCTACCTCAAGTACGACGAGGCCTCGCACGGCGCGCCGCACAAGTTCAACGACGAGAAGTTCTGGCAGCTGCGCGCCGAGTTCGGCGAGCGGCACGGCGTGAGCTTCCCCGGGCAGGGCGAAGCCGGACCCGCCGAGCGCGAAGGTCGCGTCGCGCAGTCGGCCGAGCACCTCGACGTGTTGCGCTCGGTGATGACCTCGGATCCCGCGCTGGTCGAGTTCCTCTCCGACCGCCTGGTCGAGCTGGGCGATTCCGTCCCGGCGACCATTCCGACCTTCGACTGGGACAACGGCAAGGACCTCTTCGCGGACGCGCGCCTGACCGAGGTCGACGAGTTGCCGGAGGACCTGTTCTTCGCGCCGGGCGAGAAGCAGCCCAATCGCGCCGGCTTCGCGCGCGCGGGCGCGTACATCAACGCGATCGGGAAGCAGGAGATCGGTCGCCCGCTGTTCCTGGTGTGCGCAGCGGACCTCGCCGACAGCACGAACATCTCCGGCTTCGGCAAGGACTGGGGCGACGAGACCGGCTTCGGTTGGTACGAGCGCGACAGCGCACCGGGCGGCGCGATCCTGCCGCAGGAGATCACCGAGTTCACCAACTCCGGGATCATGTGCGGCATCGCCTCGGTGAACCTCTCCGAGAAGCCGCTCGAGGAATACCGCGGCTACTTCGGAGCGTGCTCCACGTACGGCAGCTTCAGCTACCTGAAGTACGGCCCGATGCGCCTGTTCAGCCAGGCCTGCCAGGACAGCCAGATCAACCTGGGGCGGGTGCTCTGGGTGGCGGGGCACAGCGGGCCCGAGACGGCCGAGGACAGCCGCACGCACTTCGGCATCTTCAGCCCGGGCATCACCTCGCTCTTCCCGCGCGGCCATGTCGTGAACATGCATCCGTGGGAGGCCAACGAGGTGCCGGTGATGATCGCGGCCGCGCTGAAGAGCGGCATCCCGCTGATGGTGCTGCACCTGACGCGCCCGCCGATCGAGATCCCCGATCGCGAGGCGCTGGGCATGGACAGCCATCTCGCGGCGGCGCGCGGCGCGTACATCATCCGTCCGTTCGACGAGAGCCGCCCCAAGGAAGGCACGGTGATCGTGCGCGGCACATCGAGCACCAGCAACGTCGTGAAGATCCTGCCGTGGTTCGACGCGGGCGGTCCGAACGTGAAGATCGTGGCGGCCGTCAGCCACGCGCTGTTCCGCCGACAGTCGCAGGCCTGGAAGGATCGCGTGCTGCCCACGCGCGAGTGGGCCGACGCGATGGTGATCAGCAACACCGCGCGCTGGAACATGAACAACTGGATCCCGCATGCGGTGGCCGCGGACTACACGTTGTCGCCCGATTTCGACGACCGTTGGCGCACCGGCGGATCGGTGGATCAGATCGTCGCCGAAAGCGGGCTCGATCCCGCGAGCATCAAGGCCGGCATCAGCCGCTTCGTGGACGAGCGCGACTCGCGCCATGCGCGGATGCGTGAGATGCTGGCCGGCATGGCAGCTCCGGAGGACAGCCCGATCTCCGCCTGAGGACCGAAGCACGAGGAGGAACCCCGATGATGTGCAGCCGTCAAAGCCTGCAGTCCCGCCGCGCGACGCGGCCGCTCACACTCTTCACGCTCGGCGCGCTGCTCCTGCTCTGCGCGCCGTCGGTTCGGGCGCAAGACGTCTTCGATCCGATCCACCTGCCCGTCGGTGGGGGATCGCTCAACGTGACCGTCGGTGACATCGACGCGGACGGGTTGCCCGACATCGCCTCGACGGGCACGGGCTTCCCGATCGGCAGCGGCGCCTACGTGTTCCGCAACCGCGACGGCTTCAGCTTCGAAGCGCCCCTGTTCTACGCGGGCGGTTCGGCGGACGTGCTGCTGGCCGACGTGAACGCCGACGGCTACGCGGACCTGATGCAGGGCGCGCCGGGCTCGTTCAGCGAGACCATCACGGTGCGGCTGAACCTGGGTGACGGGACCTTCGATTCCCCGGTGAGCTACACGGTCGCGCAGGGCCCGACCGACATCCACGCCGTGGACGTGAGCGAGGACGGCGTCATCGACCTGGTCGTCTCGTGTGAGTTCGACGTGCGCGTCTCGGTCCTGCTCGGCGTGGGCGACGGCACCTTCCTCAAGCCGGGTTTCTACGGCCCGACCGGGAATCGGCCGCGCGCCCTCGCGGTGGGCGACCTCGACGGCGACAACCACCTCGACATCGCCGTGGCCAACACGTTCGACACCTCGGTCTCGGTGATGCTCGGTGTCGGCGACGGCACCTTCGGCACACCGATCGCCCCATACATCACGGGGCCGAGCCCCGAGGACATCGTGATCGCCGACTTCGACGAGGACGGCGACAACGACGTCGCCGTGATCGAGAGCAGCACCGGCCTGATGCGCGTGCTGTTCGGCGACGGCGACGGGACCTTCACCGGCGAGACCACGATCGTGGCGGGCTCCGTCGCGGAGGAGCTGGCCGTCGCGGACTTCGACGAGGACGGCCACCTCGACCTGGCCGGCACGACCGGCGCCTGGGATCGCGTGTCCGTCGCGCTCGGCGCCGGCGACGGCACCTTCGGCGAGCCGATCCTCGTCGGCACCGCGCGCGACCCGTTCACCCTGGCCGTGACCGACTTCAACCAGGACGGCGACCTCGACATGGTCACCGGCAACATCCTGGGCGACGACCTGACCGTGGTCTTCGGCGCGGGCGACGGCAACTTCTGGCCGACGATCGGCACCGGCTTCGATCCGCGAGGCACCGCGGCCAGCGACTTCGACGGCGACGGCAACATCGACCTGGCCGTGACCAACCGACTCTCGGACGACGTGGTCGTGCTCCTCAACCAGGACGACCGCAGCTTCCGCCGCGACGCGAGCTACGCCACCGGCGACGAGCCCACACAAGTGATCGCGGCCGACGTGACCGGCGATCTGGTCACCGACCTGGTCGTGAGCAGCTTCGACTTCTTCGCGCCCGGCGCGTACGTGCTGGCCGGCAACGGCGACGGCACCTTCGCCGCGGCGGTCACGCAGGAGGACGTGCACGACGAGGTGCGCTGGATGGACCTGGCCGACTTCGACGGCAACGGCTCGCTCGACCTCGTCATCACGCGCGACGGAAACCCCGGCCTGCTGTGGTACCCCAACAACGGGAGCGGCATCTTCTCCGGGGGCACCGTGCTCTCGACCGACATCTCCATGCAGGGCGTGGTCGCGATCGACGTGGCCGGCAGCGCGCTGCCCGACATCGTGGTGGGGCGGGACAGCTTCCCCGGGCTGGTGCGCGTCTACGTCAACAACGGCGCCGGCTTCGACGAACCGATCACGACCGTGATGAACGGCTCGGGCATCGACGGCATCGCGATGGGAGACCTGGACGACGACGGTGTGCTCGACTTGGTCGCCGCGACCGACGCCTTCGGCGAGGTGCGCGTGATGATGGGCACGGGCGGCGGCAGCTTCGCGCAGGAAGTCGACTACGACACCGGCAGCAACGCCATGGACGTGGCGCTGGGCGACGTGGACGACGACGGCGTGCTCGACATCGTCGCGGCCTGCGCGGTCACGCAGTTCGACACGAGCAACGTGAGCGTGTTGCTCGGCATCGGCGACGGCACCTTCGCCGCCGAGCAGAGCGTGCGCATGGGTTCGGAGACGAGCAACGTGACGATCGCCGACTTCGACGGCGACGGCGTGGACGACGTGGCCGCCTCGGTCACCGACTCCAACCACGTCGCGATGCTGTACAGCACCGCCGGACCGTGGACGGTCCTCACCAAGGGGCTCGCGGGGACGCATGGCATCCCGCGCCTGCTGGGGACGGGTTCGCTCGAGACCTTCGCTCCCTACGAGTTCACGCTGCGCGACGCGCGCGAGACCGCGCCCGCGCTGATCTTCGTTGGCGTGAACCAGCTGAACGTGCCCTTCAAGGGCGGCACGATGGTGCCGGACCCGATCCTGCCCGCGCTGCTGTTCGAGACGGATCCCACCGGCACCCTGGCCCTGGGCGGCGCCTGGCCGCCGGGCGCCTCGGGAGGCTCGCTGGTCCTCCAGTTCTGGGTCATCGATCCCGCCGGCCCCCTTTTCTACGCGGGCTCAAACGGGCTCAGCGCGTCGATCCCGTAGGGGGGGCAGGAACGCGGGATCGGGGCGGCCGCCGGGGGGTGGCTGACCCATTCGCGCAAAAAAGTCGTTCTATTTCCCGGCACGCACCGGCGTCGGGCCGCCTGGCAAGGGCCGTCCGTACCCCCGCTGAGACCCCGATCGCGCCACAATTCGCGGTCTGACGACAGCATTCTCGTCATATCAGCCTGCCTTGACGCATTCCGGATCCGGGGTTTCCTTCAGGTCCGTACTCCTCACCCCCCCGGCGCCGGCAGGCGTCGCCCGAGCCGGTCCTGTCGCGCCCGAACCGCACAGGACCCACCCGGCGGTAACTCGGAAGGCAACAAGATGTTCAAGTCGATCGGTCTGGCGGCGCTCGCCGTCGCTCTCCTCGGGGTCTCGGCACCGGCCCAGGACCCGGCGCCCCTGCGCGTGCGCGCACCCATCTTCGCCACCAAGTCCAAGAAGGGCGTCATCGAGTACAAGCCCTGGAAGCAGAACAAGGGCAACTTGGTGGTGGTCATCGAGTTGTGCGAGTGGGACGGCAATGACTTCGTCCCGATCATGGTTCCAGCCGAGGACCCGCCCTTCGACCTCGAGCAGTGGTCCGAGGCGATCTCGATCAAGTTCGACAAGAACGGCACGCAGAGCGGCAACTCGCCGGTGGAACCCGGCTTCGTGGAGGGCTCGGTCGACCTGCTGATCGGCGCCGAGCGCGACCTGCCGAACGACATTCTGCGCAAGGAAGTCTGGTTCACGACGCAGGTCATCTACGCCAAGAAGCCGACGCAGGTCCTCGTCTACGACCCGTCGCCCAAGATCCCCCTGGGCATGGCGGGCACGACGCGCGGGCAGAGCATCGCGCCGTACGACGTTCGCGTGGGCGGCGACACCGTCATCGACGCGGGCGGCAACTGGGTCGGCCCGCCCGTTTCGGGCACGGGCGACCCGGGACCGGCCGGACCGACAGGTCCCGTGGGCCCCGCAGGTGCGGAGGGTCCCGCAGGCCCGACCGGATCGGCCGGCGCCGACGGCGCGGACGGACTCGATGGAGGGGCCGGCACGCAGGGCCCGGCCGGCCCGACTGGGTCGATCGGTCCCGCCGGACCGGCGGGCCCCACGGGCTCCGCAGGTCCCGCCGGATCGGATGGAGCAGACGGCGCAGACGGAACAACCGGTGCGGATGGCGGGGTGGGTCCCGCCGGTCCGACCGGTCCTTCCGGCCCCGGAGGTCCGACGGGCCCCGGTGGCACCGGCCCGGCCGGCCCCACGGGCCCGACCGGGGTAGCTGGTCCCGCAGGTCCGACCGGTCCCGGCGGCACAGGTCCCGCCGGTCCCACAGGTCCAGCCGGCGCGGAGGGCACCCAGGGAGTTGCAGGGAACGACGGCGCCGATGGTGCCGCTGGTTCCGACGGAGCGACGGGTCCCGCAGGTCCCGCCGGTCCCACGGGTTCCGCAGGCGCGGCCGGTTCAGCTGGCCCGGTCGGTCCGACCGGCCCGGGCGGCACAGGTCCCGCCGGTCCCACAGGTCCGGCCGGCGCGCAGGGCATCCAAGGTGTTCCGGGTAACGACGGCGCCGATGGTGCCGCTGGTTCCGACGGGGCGACGGGTCCCGCCGGTCCTGCCGGCCCCACGGGTTCCGCAGGCGCGGCCGGTTCAGCCGGCCCGGTTGGTCCGACCGGCCCGGGCGGCACCGGTCCCGCCGGTCCCACAGGTCCGGCCGGCGCGCAGGGCATCCAGGGTGTTGCAGGGAACGACGGCGCCGATGGTGCCGCTGGTTCCGACGGGGCGACGGGTCCCGCCGGTCCCGCCGGCCCCACGGGTTCCGCAGGCGCGGCCGGTTCAGCTGGCCCGGCCGGTCCCACGGGTCCGGGCGGCAGCGGTCCTGCCGGCCCCACGGGTCCCGCCGGATCGCAAGGCATCCAGGGTGTCGCCGGTGACGACGGCGCGGACGGCGCGGACGGTGCAGATGGCTCAACCGGTCCCGCCGGCTCGGTCGGTCCTGCTGGTCCCACCGGTCCTCAGGGTACGCAGGGTGTTGCTGGCAACGACGGCGACGATGGCGCGGACGGCGCGACCGGTTCCGTCGGTCCCGCTGGTCCCACCGGTCCCGCCGGCGCAGCGGGTTCCGATGGCGCGGCAGGTTCCGATGGTGCGGCTGGGCCCGCCGGCCCGACGGGCCCACTCGGTCCCGCCGGCTCGGACGGCGATGACGGTGCGGATGGCGCGACTGGTCCTGCCGGTCCCACGGGCGCGACAGGTGCCGATGGCGCGGACGGCGCCACGGGCGCTGCCGGTCCCGGCGGTCCCACCGGACCTCCCGGCCCGACCGGACCGCCTGCCGACACGAGCAACCTGCTGGCGCTCTCCGGCGGCGAGATGACCGGTGCGGTCACGAGCACCGGCAATCCGGCGATCACGATGGGCAAGGGCAACTTCGGCATCGGCAACGCGAACGCGGGCACCGCGGCCTTCGTGGCCGGCCAGATCAACGCGGCCACGGGCAACCACTCCGCGGTGGGCGGCGGTCAGAGCAACCAGGTCACCGGCGCGTACGGCACGGTGCCGGGCGGGCTGCTGAATGCTGCTGCGGCGTACAGCTTCGCGGCGGGGCGCAACGCGCGCGCCGTGAATGCCGGCAGCTTCATCTTCAACGACTCCTTCGGGACGTCGTTCTCGAGCTCGGGCCCGAACCAGTTCGCCGCGCGCGCGAACGCCGGCTTCTACTTCTGCAAGACCGGTTCGTCCGCGGTCATTCCGGCGGCGGTGACGATCAACACCGACACCGGCGCCTTCCTGACCAACGGCGGCGTGTGGACCAACGCGTCGGACGTGAACAAGAAGGAGGACTTCGCCGCGATCGACACGCTGGACGTGTTGCGCAAGGTGACCGAGCTGCCGATCACGTCCTGGAAGTACAAGGTGGAGGCGGATGGCACGAAGCACGTCGGCCCCATGGCGCAGGACTTCATGGCCGCGTTCGGCCTCGGCGGCTCGGAGCTGGCCATCGGAACGGTGGACGCCGACGGCGTCGCGCTGGCCGCCATCCAGGGTCTCAACGCCAAGGTGGAACAGAAGGAGGCGCGCATCGAGCGTCTCGAGGCGCTCGTGACCGAGCTGCTCGACCGCATCGAGGAACTCGAGAACGAGTAGCGCGACGGCCCAACGGGCAGTCGCGCAGCTCGTCCTCGAGTAGCGCGGCGTGAGCCGACGGGCGGTCGCCGCGACCGTCCGTCGGCCTGCCAAGCCGGTTCGGGCTCATGTATGCTACGCCGTCCATTCCGTGGACGGACCGAGCCATGAGTGAACCGCGCACGATCATCGACTTCCTCCGCCACCGCGCGGAGGTCTCCCCGGACAAGCTGCACGCGCGCTACCTGCACGCCGATCGGGAGCCCGACGAGCAGAGCTACGGCGATCTGGAGCGGCGCACGCGCCAGTTCGCGGCCGCGCTGACCGCACTGGACACGCCGAAGGAAGGCGTGGTGCTCGTCATCCTCCAGCACCACGCGGACATGCTGCCCGCCTTCTATGGGGCCATGTGGCTGGGCGCGATCCCGTCCTTCCTGCCGTTCCCGACCGGCCGCCTGCACATCGGCAAGTACTTCAGCGACCTGGATGAACTGATCCAGCGCACGGCGCCGCACGCCGTCATCACCTACGGCGAGTTGGCAGAGGAGCTGCGTCCGTTGCTGGCCGAGACCGCCAACGCGCCGATCCTGATGCTGCACGAGGAGTTGGCCGAGGACGCGCCGCTCGCGCCCGACCCCGAGCCGGCCGACCTCGAAGACGTCTCGCTGATCCAGTACAGCTCGGGCAGCACCGGCCTGCGCAAGGGCGCTGCGCTGTCGCACCGCGCGATCCTGGCCGAGTGCACCGGCGTGGGCGGCTTCTTCGAGATGACCGGGGACGACCACTTCGTGACCTGGGTGCCGCTCTATCACGACTGGGGATTGGTCTGCAACGCGATCCACCCGCTCGTGCTGGGCGCGCCGTTCACGCTCATGTCGCCGATCCAGTGGGTCGGTCGTCCGGCGTCGGTGTTCGAGGCGATCTCGAAGTACAAGGCGACCGTCTACTGGCACCCGAACTTCGCCTTCAACTTCATGACCAAGCGCGTGCGCGACGAGGAGCTGGAGGGCATCGACCTCTCGTCGCTGAAGCTCTGCGGCAACGGCGCCGAGCCGTGCCTGTACGACAGCCACGACATGTTTGCCGAGCGCTTCGCGTCGGTGGGCTTCAAGCGCGAGGCGCTGGGCATCGTGTACGGCATGGCCGAGGTCGTGAACTCCGTCATCGGCGCGGGCAACAAGGAGCCGATCGTGGTCGACGTGATCGACCGCAAGCTGCTGCAGGAGACGCACGAGGCCGTGCCGGTGGGCGAGGACCACCCCGAGGCGCTGCGCATGCTCGGCGTCGGGCGCGGCTTCGAAGGCACCGACTTCCAGATCGTGGACGACGACAACAACGTGCTGCCCGACCGCCACGTCGGCGAGATCTCGATCCTCAGCAAGGCGCTCTTCCACGGGTACTACAACAATGAGGAAGCCACGCGTGAGCGCGTGCGCGACGGCTGGTACATCAGCGGCGACCTCGGCTACAAGGCCGACGGCATCCTCTACGTGACCGGCCGCAAGAGCGACCTGATCATCATCGGCGGCGACAACATCTACCCGCAGGACATCGAGTACATGGTGGCCGAGCACGACGACGTCGTTTCGGGCCGCGTGGCGGCGATCGGCGTGGACGACGCCGAGCTGGGCACGCAGAAGCTGATCGTGATCGCCGAGTCCAAGTCCGACGACCGCGCAGTGCACAGGGAGATCATGAAGTTCATCCGTCGCGAGGTGTCCGGCCGGCTGAACGTCAGGCCCGACGAGATCTACGTTGCGCCGCACAAGTGGCTGTTCAAGACGTCGAGCGGGAAGATCGCGCGCATCCCCAACCTGCAACGGCTGCACGAGATCGCCGAACGCGCCGTGGAGACCAGCGACTCGTGAGCGACCCGGCCGCCGTGGACCGCGAGCCGCTGCGCGCGCACTTCACGGAGAAGATCGGCGGTCACCGCGACCTGCTGCCCGGCGATGCCGCCGACCTGGTGGAGGAGGGCATCCTGGACTCCTTCGGTCTGGCCGAACTGGTCGCGCTGGTCGAGAGCACCTACGGGGTGAAGGTGCCCGACGGCGACATTGCGCTGGAGACCTTCGGCTCGATCGAGAAGATCGTGGCCTACGTCACCGGCAAGTCCTGAGCGGGACCCGCCCTTGGATCTGATCAGCACGCAGGCGCTGCTCTTCGTGGCAGCCGTGATCGTCGTGCTCGCGCTGCCGCAGCCCGCGGTGTCGCGGCGCGCGCTGCTGCTGCTCGCGAACGCCGCCTTCCTCTATCTGTTCGACCCGGCGGCGCCGCTCCTGTTCCTGGGCGTCTCGCTGGTCGCGTTCTTCGTCGCGCGGCTGGCGGCGCGCGGCGTGAAGGGCGTGACGCTCTTCTTCCTGTGCGTACCGCTGCTGGTGCCGCTGTTCCTGCCCAAGCTGCCGATGTTCACCGGCGGCGGGGAGAGTACGGCGGTGGGCAACGTCGTCGGCGTGCGCCTGGCCTTCTTCATCGGCGCGTCGTACTTCACGCTACGCGCGCTGCACTGCGTGCTCGACGCGCGCCGCAACGGCGAGCTGCACCTCGGGCTGTTCGACTTCCTGGTCTACAACTCGTTCTTCCCGACCATGGTGGCCGGGCCGATCGAGCGCGCCGACCACTTCAAGAAGACCTACGACAAGCTGGGCCGTCCCGACGCGGAAGACATCCGGATCGGCTTCACGCGCCTGTTCATCGGCCTGCTCAAGAAGGTCGTGCTGGGAGGCATCGCGCTTCAGTGGGCCGAGCCGATCACGAGCTTCGTGGCGACGGGCACCGGGCTCTCGGCCGGCGCTGCGTGGGTCGCGCTCTACGCGATCGCGTTCTACGCGTGGTTCGACTTCGCCGGCTACAGCGACATGGCCATCGGCGTCGGCCGGCTGATGGGCATCAAGCTTGCCGAGAACTTCGACAACCCCTACATGCGCACGAGCATCGCCGAGTTCTGGCGCGGCTGGCACCTGTCGCTGTCCTTCTGGATCCGCGACTACCTGTTCGTGCCGATGTCGGGGCGCAGCAAGTCCGTGTTGCGACCGCACCTCGCGGCGCTCGGCAGCATGACGTTGTGCGGCCTGTGGCACGCGCCCAACCTGGGGTGGGGGCTGTGGGGGCTCGCGCACGGCTTGGGGTTGTCGGTGCACCAGGCGTGGACCACGAAGCTGCGCAAGAACTTCAAGCTGAAGAAGCGGCTCGCCGGCTCGCGCGTCGTGCGCGTGGTCTCGATCCTGCTCACATTCCACTTCGTCGCGCTGACCTGGACGCTGGTCAGCATCGACGCAACGCGCATCGGACCCACGCTGGACTACCTGGCCGTGCTGTTCGGGCTCGCCTAGAACACCGCGTAGAGGAACTGCTCCAGCGCCGGGCCCTCGATCAGCGCGACCGCGATGAAGGCCAGGCCGATCGTCACGCCGATCGGCAGCAGCACGCCGCGCGCGAGGCGGCGCAGCATCGACGGCGGGCTCGTGGTGTTCTCGTTCGTCATCAGAGCCACGCGAACAGGTCGCCTCCATAGGCCACGCGCACGATGTCCTGGTCGGTCTTCAGCGCCGGCACGGCGCCGCGGCGGCCGGGCCGCCAGAGTTGCTTGCGCATCACGTCGTAGACCTGCTTCGCGCCGTCGATGTCGTCCGCGCGCACCGACGCCCAGCCGAGGTACATGGTCTCCACGAACATCGAGCCGAAGAGGACGTCCTCGGGCACCTCGCGCGCGATGGCCACGGCGGCCGCCCAGTCGCCCTCCGCGCAGGCCTTGCTCATGCGCGAGTGCACCGGGATGCGGCAGCGGGCCATGCGCTCGAAGACGTCGCGATCGGCGCGCCGTGCGGTTTCGGAATCGTCGGGCAGCAGCTCTCCTGCCGCGCCTTCCCGACGCAGCGCGTTCACGACCGAACGCGCGATGATCCGGTTGGTCTTGGGCATCGGGTGGAACGCGTCGGAGAACTCGTCGAAGCCGGGCACGCCGCCCGCGGACACCGCGACCAGCGCGCCGAAGGGATCGATCAGCGGCACGCCGTGCTCGTCGGCGGCCTCGCGGATGAGCGCGCGCACGGGATGGGTCAGGAAGGGACGCGCGTACTCACGCTGTGCCCGTTGCGTCCGACCGAGCGCCTCGTGGCACTCCGCGAGGTCGAAGGCGAGGATCTGGTCGCGGTCCTCGACGTACAGCGACCGCACGGTCTCGAGCGACGCGATCGCTTCCTCGTAGCGACCCGCGCGCTTCGCCACGAGCCCGGTCTCGTAAGCCTTGCGCCACTCCGCGATGCGTCCGGTCTGGATCTCGGACGGGTCGATGTAGAAGCGCAGGTAGAACGACGACTTCAGGTTGAAGACCGGGAGCATGAGCATCATCGGCACGTCGTCGTCCGCGCACAGCTCGCCCATCGTGTCCAGCACTCGCGCGTAACGCGCGTGGCTGGTCGCGATCTGCTCGGGCGGGATCGGGTGCTTCATCACCGGCGGCACCCGGTCGATCTTCATCTCGAACAGGCGCGTGAAGTTCTCGGGCGCGAAGGGCTGGCTGATGACCGAGAGCACGAAGGCGCTGAACGCCGATGGGCGCGGGCCGCCCGCCGCGGCCGACGGCATCAGGCGCCGGTAGGTCTCGCGCGCGAAGCCATACAGCCGCAGCTGCGCCAGCTCGCGGCGTGCCGCCGCGCGCAGGGGGCTCTCGTCGTCGCGCCCGGCCATCGCCCCGAGCGGCGAGGGCGGGAGGAAGTTCTTCTCGCCGCCCTCCGGGTAGACCAGCACCAGGTCGGGGTCGTAGTCGAGGATCTCGCGCAGGACCTCGAGGTTCTGGAGGCTGCCCATCCCGCCGCCGCCGGCGTTGATCACGCGCGCCGTCTTGTCCGGCATCAGCGCGGAGAGGTAGATCTCCAGCATGGCCGGGAAGGACCCATCGGGATCCATGAACGCATCGCTGCGCACCGACGAGCCGCCGATGCAGAACACCCGGAATTCGTCCGCCGGCTTCTCGGCGGCGAAGCCGAGCACCCGGTAGGTCCCATTCTTGTTCGGCGCGGTCCGGCGCACGCGGGTGCCATTCCCGGCCTCGCGGGCCGGGTAGAGCGGCGGCGTGCCCGCCAGCCCGAGGTAGGGATCGGGTCGGGTGGTGGGGTCGAGCCAGCCCATCCCGCGCGTCGTCGCCTCGAAGGCGAGCACGAAGATCACGGCGACCACGACCGAGCGGGCGAAGGAGCGGAGCAGCGAGGCGGAACCCATGGTCTGCGCGGGAGTATGCCACGGAAACGCGCCGGACCGAGTCCTGGTGGGGGTCCGGCGGGGGTCGGTGGGGGCGGCTCGGCTGGCCGCTGCGGACGCCCTTTTCCACCGGTCATCCACGCCCGGGGTGGCGCTGCGCGGCGCGCGCTGAGCGACCGGGCCGGGGCCAGTCACCGGGCGGACACTCCCCGAAACGGCCATTCTGCGCTATGGTTTGCGCCGTTGGGTGACGGGCGGTTAGGTCTTTTCTACCGATCCGTGATGGATCGGCAGGCGGACCAGCACCGGTGGACGGGCAGGTTCATCGGCGACCAACAGCGCGGTCCGAAGGAGCGTCAGGACCGTTTGCGCCCGAGAGGGAGACGACGCTCACCACGTTCTGTGACGAGACGACATTGCCAGGCATGAGCACGACTGAACCAACACCGACACTGCGAATCGCCGAGACCATTCCGCGCTCGGTGGCGCTCGCTTTCCTGAAGGGCGAGTCGCGCGAAAACGTGTTCCTGATCTCGCGCATCCTGAAGTCGGGGATGGACAACACGCGCGATCCGACCCACGGCATCTTCCTGGGCGTGTTCGACGACAGCCAGTCCCTGCGCGGGCTGTGCTTCATCGGCAACGCCGGGACGCTGGTGGTCTCGGTGGACGAGCCCGAGGTGGCCGACCTGTTCGCGCACGCGCTGCACGAGCGCGGCAAACGCTTCACGCTGGCCATCGGCCAGGACGACGCGATGCGCCGCTTCATGTCCATCTACAAGAAGCTCGGCGCGCCGAAGCCTGCGCTCGACCGCCGCCAGAGCTTCTACGTGCTCGACAAGCAGACCCTGGTCAAGGGCACGGCCGAGATCGACATGGAGCAGGCCAGCCTCGACTCCATCGATGAGCTGACCGTGCTGGCCTGCGAGATGGTCTGCGAGGACCTCAAGCTGAACCGCAAGGAGGTCGACCGCAAGAAGTACCGCCTGCGGATGACCGAGCGCATCGTCGACGGCCGCGCCTTCCTGTGCCGCAATGAAGACGGACAGGCCGTGTTCAAGTGCGACCTGGCTGTCATTGGCCCCGAGGGCGCGCTGCTCGAGGGCGTCTATACGCCGAAGCCCGTGCGCAACAACGGCATCGCCTCGCGCGCGCTCTGGACGCTGTGCAAGGACCTGCTGAACAACCAGGAGGTCCCGTTCGTCGCGCTGCACGTCGACGAGCGCAACAAGCCCGCGCGCGCGGCCTACGAGAAGGTCGGCTTCACCCACCGGGCGGACTTCCGCCTGGTGCTCATGCCCGCCGCGACCTGAGCCCATAGCGGGGCCCCGAGCGGGGTGCGAGTCAGGCGGACAGCTCGGCCAGCCAGCGCTCGGCGTCCAGCGCCGCGGCGCAACCGGTACCGGCGGCCGTGATCGCCTGGCGGTAGATCGAGTCGGCCACGTCGCCGGCGGCGAAGACGCCCTCGACCGAGGTGCGCGTGCCCTCGCCGGTCACGATGTAGCCCTTGGGGTCCAGCTCGAGCTGGCCCTCGAACAGCTTCGTGTTCGGCTTGTGGCCGATGGCGACGAACGCGCCGCCGGTCTCCAGCTCGGAGACCTCGCCCGAGTTCACGTTCTTCACGCGCACCGCGCGCAGCTTGCGCTTGTCCTCGAAGGGCAGCATCTCCTCGACGACCGTGTTCGTGAGGAACTCGATCTTGGGGTTCTCCCGCGCGCGGGCCTCCATGATCTTGCTCGCGCGGAACTCCTCGCGGCGGTGGATGATGGTCACCTTGTCCGCGAACTTCGTGAGGTAGGTGCCCTCCTCCATGGCGGAGTCGCCGCCGCCGATCACGACCACCTCGACGTTGCGGAAGAAGGCCGCGTCGCAGGTGGCGCAGGCGGAGACGCCGTAGCCCATCAGGTGGTCCTCGCCCGGGATGCCGAGCAGCATCGCGGTCGCGCCGGTCGCGACGATGACGGCCTCGGCCTCGACGTCGTTGCCGTCGCTGTCCTTCAGCGCGAAGGGACGCTTGGAGAAGTCGACCGTGTCGACGCGGCCGGGGTTCATCTCGGTGCCGAAGCGGTCGGCCTGCTTGCGCATCAGCTCCATCAGCTCGGGGCCGATGACGCCCTCGGGGAAGCCCGGGAAGTTCTCGACGTCGCTGGTGATGGTGAGCTGGCCGCCCGGCTGCAGCCCCTGGTAGAGCAGCGGCTCGAGGTCCGCGCGGGCCGCGTAGAGCGCGGCTGTGTAGCCGGCTGCTCCGGAACCGATGATCACGATCTTGCGGGCCATGTCGTCCTCTCCTCTGCGTGCGGGGCCGGAATCCTAGCACGCTCGACAGCCGTCGCAGGAGGGCGCGGCGCGGCTACAATCGTCGGCGTGAGCGGCAGCGACGACGCCTCCTTCTCCTGGGATCTCGACGGCGCCGAAGGCGTCGGGGAGGACCGACCCGACGCACCGGTGCGCCCGGTGCGCGAGGATCAGGCCGACCGCACGTGGCGTGTGCCCGAGGTGGCCACCGCCATCCGCGGTGCGCTGGAGCGCGCCTTCCCCCGGCCGTTCTGGCTGGCCGGCGAGGTCTCGGGCCTCGCCCGCTCGGGCCGCCGCACCGGCGGTCACATGTACTTCAGCCTCGCCGACGACCAGAACGAGGACGACCGCACGCGCGCCAGCCTCAGCGTGATCCTGTGGAAGGGGCAGGCGGCCAAGCTCTTCGGGCCGCGCGGCAAGCTGGCCGGGCAGCAGCCCGAGGACGGACTGGTGCTGCGCGTGCTGGTCAAGCCGGACTGGTACGCGCCGCAAGGCCGGCTGTCCTTCATCATCCAGGACGTCGACCCCGAGTTCACGCTGGGCAACCTCGACCGCCAGCGGCGCGAATTGCTCGCGAAGCTCACGGCCGAAGGCAGTCATCTCGTCAACAAGGAGGTGCCGCTGCCGGCGGTGCCGTTGCGCCTCGGCCTGATCACCTCGGTCGAGAGCGCCGCCTACAACGACGTGATGGAGAGCCTGTCGGGCGCCGACATCGGTTTCCACGTGCTCTGCTGCGACGCGCGCATGCAGGGCGCCGACACCTCGCGCTCGGTGCGCGCCGCGCTGGCCACGCTGGCGGCGAAGCAGCCCGACGCGATCCTGCTCGTGCGCGGCGGCGGCAGCCGGCTGGACCTCTCCTGGTTCGACAAGGAGGACATCGCGCGCGCGATCGTCGCCTGCCCGGTGCCGGTGCTGACCGGCATCGGCCACGAGATCGACAGCTCGGTCGCCGACGCCGTGGCGCACCGCAGCTTCAAGACCCCGACGGCGGTGGCAGAGGCGCTGGTCGAGCGCGCGCGCGAGGCGCGCCGCCTGACCGAGGAGGCCTTCGCGGACATCCTGGGCGAGACTTCGCGCGTGCTGACCGAGCACCGCACCGAACTCGTCGAGACGGCGCGTCGCATCGGCCAGGCCTCGCGTGGCCGCGTGCGCGAGGAGGTCTCCGCGCTGGCCGCGACCAGCCAGCACTTGCGCGCCGCGACCGAGCGCGGTCTCGCGGCGGCCGGCGAGACGCTGGCCGAACACCGTTCCCGCCTGGTGCGCGGACGGCACGTGGCGCGCCTGTCCGTGCTGGCCGCCGCCCTGGTGCACGAGGCGGCGCGGCTGCAACGCGCGGCCGTCGCACGCCTCGACGCGGCCGGCGCCGTGCTCGACCGCGCCGCCGACAAGGCGCGCCTGCTGGATCCGCGCGGCGTGCTCGCGCGCGGCTTCGCGTGGCTGAAGCGAGCCGACGGCACGATGCTGAAGGACGCGTCCGGCGCGACGCCCGGCGAGCCGCTGGTGGCCGAGTTGCGCGACGGCGAGCTGGACCTGACCGCCGGCAGCTCGCGGCCCAGACCCAAGTGAGGCGCTTCGCACCCGCGCTGCTCGCGTTGTTGGCCGCCTGCGGCCCGAGCGCCACGCCGGCGCGCGAGACGCTGGCCGAGGTGGCCGGTTGGCCGGCCCCGATCCTGTTCGTGCTGGTCGACACGCTGCGCGCCGATCACACCAGCCTGCACGGCTACGAGCGCGACACGACGCCGTTCCTGTCGGAGCTGGCCGAGTCGTCGATCGTCTTCGATCGCGCGCAGGCCACGTCGAGCTGGACGCGCCCCTCGGTCGCCAGCCTGTTCACCGCGCGTCTGCCGGAGGCGCATGGCTGCGAGGATCGCCAGGGCTTCCTGTCGGAGAGCCTGACGCTGCTGCCCGAGGCGTTGCACGCCGTGGGCTATGAGACGCGCGGCGTGATCTCCAACGGCCAGATCTCCGACGTCTGGGGCTTCGACCAGGGCTGGGATGACTACCGTTTCGTGAAGCGCCGCCCGCTGCTCGAGTACACCGACGCCGGGCTGCTCGAGCTGTTCGTGACGCAGGCCATCGACTTGCTCGCGCCGCCGCCGTTCTTCCTCTACCTGCATTACGTCGATCCGCACTCTCCCTACGTGCTGCACCCCGAGCACGAGTGGGACCCTGAATACGACGGCACCTTCAACGGCGAGATGGCCACGCTCGAGCCCTTCCGCCATCGCACGCCCAGCCCGGCCAACCGCCAGCGCATCGTGGACCTGTACGACGGCGAGGTCGCCTACCTCGACCGGCACATGCGCAGGCTGTTCGATGACCTCGAGACGCGCGGCCTGCTCGACAAGTGCTGGGTCGTGATCACCTCCGACCACGGCGAGGGCCTCTGGGACCACGGCGAGATGGGCCACGCCGGCGAGGTCTTCCAGGAGCAGCTCCACGTGCCGCTGCTGATCCGCCCCCCGGGCGGGTTGGAGACGCCGATGCGGGTGCCCGAGCGCTTCTCGCTGATCGATCTCGCGCCGACGCTGGTGCAACTGGTGGGCGTGAAGCCCCCGGCCGAGTGGGACGGTCTCAGCTGGGCGTCGCACCTCGCGGGCAACGCGCCCCCGCCCGTGCGACCCGTGATCACCGACGAGGAAGTGGACGGCAAGCGGCTGGCCGTGATCGTGGACGGTCCTTGGAAGCTGGTCGTGGACCTGGAGAGCGGCGAGCGCACGTTCTACGACCTGGATCGAAACCCCGACGAATTGGACAGCCTGGCCATCGACCCACTGGAGACGCCGCACGCCGAGGCCGAACGTCTCGAGCGTGAGCTGTCGCTGACGCTGTCGGGTGCGGCGCGTCGCCGACCGCCGGACGCGGTGCTCCCGGCCGACCAGCCGTTCCAGTTGCCGCCCGACGTGGCGGCGCAGATGGAGGCCCTCGGCTACGTGGGCGGAGACCGCTAGACTGACGGCCCGTCCCCGCGATGGGGCCGCCGCATCAGGAGAGTCGTTCATGGCCAAGAAGAAGCAGCCGAGTTTCGCGGAGGCGCGCGAGCGCCTCGAGCAGATCCTGGCCGAGGTCGAGAGCGACGAGGGCGACGTGGACCAGCTCGCCGATCGCGTGAAGGAGGCCAGCGAGCTGATCCGCCTGTGCCGCGATCGGCTCAGTGCCGCGCGCAGCCAGGTCGAGAAGGTGGTCGCCGATCTCGAGGCGGTCGAGCGCAGCGTCGCGGAGGACGAGGACGAGCAGGAGGAGGACGACGGAGAGGACGCCGAGCCGGAGGCCGAGGGGACCTCGGCCGGCAACCTGCCCTTCTAGGCCGCGGCCGTCTCCGCGAAGGCCGAGCGCAGCGCGTCCAGCACCGCCGACGGCGGCAGCCGACTGGGCGCGGCGCGTTCCAGATCGGGGTCCTCGGCGAAGGCGTTACGGCCCGGATCAGGCCGTCCGAAGCCCATTTCGACCACGGGCGCCTCGATCGAGCCGCACCACCAGCGGCGCTTGGGGCGGGTGTCGCCCTCGGCCTCGTTCAGCGCGGCCACGACCGGCTCGAGCGGCGCGCGCGGCAGCGGGCTGCGGCTGGCTTGCACGAACCACGACTCGTCGCGGTAGCGGAAGAGGTAGCGGAAGCCCTCGCGCGACGGCAGCACCGCCAGCACGCGGAAGCAGTCGCCCGCCGCGTGGTGCAGTCCGATCGAGGTGATCGGCCGGTCGGTGCTGACCAGCGCCAACTCCTCGTCGGGCCAGCTCTTCACCGAGAGGCCCTGCTCGGCCTCGATGCGCGCGACGTCGTCCACGATCTGCTGGTGGCGCTCCGACCAGAGCCGCTCCCAGGTGTAGGGCTGGTCGAGGATCGTGCCCAGCTCGTCGAGCAGCCAGGCGTAGCCCGCGGCCCAGCGCTGCTCGTCGGTGGCGTCGGGGCCCAGCGCCCCCGCCAGCGGGCCGTCCGGGTGGGTGGTCACCGACATCACCGTCAGTTCGACGGCCAGGGCGTCGGGGCCGTTCCAGGTGGCGAAGTCACCCGTGGCGGCGGCGGCCAGCATGGCCTCCGCGCGGGGGAGCGCCAGATCGGGGTGCACCAGGGCAAACGCCGAGAGCACCCCGTCGGTGTCGAAGTGGTTGTTCACCACCTCAACGAACGGCCCGACTACCGCCCGCTGCTCAGCGGGCGATAGTCGGGCGAAGGCCAGGGCAATGCCCGTGGATAGATCGTGCCGCAGCGCCGCGGGGGTGGTGGCCCCCGGCCAATGGCTCAGGCTGCGGAAACCCTCCTCCGTTCCGTCCACATAGAGTGTCTGGGCCGGATCGGGGTCGGACGGTCGGAACCGAAAGCGGTTCCCGGCCGTCAGAGGTCGCAGGGACGCACGGTGGAGCGCTTGTTCGCGCCCGTACGCGTGCAGGCCTTGTCGAGAGCTTCCCTCACCAGAGCCGAGACGGCCTCTGCGAGGTCGCCCGAGCACATCAGGCCCTTGCTCTTCACATAGGCCTTGATCTTGCTACCAATCACGAGGCTTTCGCTGTCTGCCATCTCGATCTCCGTAGTGGCTGGAGGGGGTGGCCCTTGAGGACCGGGAAGACGCAGGATACTGCCTTAGCACCCCGATCCAGCGCGGATTTACGCGTTTCCCGGCCAATCCTGTACCACTCCGCCGGGCCTCCCGCAAGCCGGACGCTGGGCCGGGGGGCTCCGGCCGGCCGCCGCCGGGCCGCCGCCGGGCCGGCTCGGGACCCCCGCCGAGCCTCCGCCGGGGCCCGACCGGGCGCCCGCCGAGGGGCGGTCCAGGGTGGGGACGCGGGCCGCGCCCAGCGGTGGTCGGGGGCCTGACTCGGGGTCTGGAGGGGTGGCTACGGGACGATCCCCCGCGTGTCGTGGGCCCAGGTTCGGACACACGGCCGGACAGACACCTGGACCGGCGCATGCCATCAACCGTTCGCGCGGCGTGACGACCGTGTGCTGTTCGTCGGCGCACCTTGTGGTGACTCCATGCCGAGCCGGCGCATGACTTCACAGTTCTCCACCGGTCATGCACACATGTCATGCGAGCGCGTTGCGCGTGTCACGAGCGCGCACGCACACGTGACATCGAACGCAACATGCGCGCGTGTTTGATGCACGCATCCCCGAGTGGCAAGATCGGTGCGATCCCGCGAACCCATCCGTCCGACCGACTGGAATTCCATGAAGATCCTTGCCGCCTGCCTTCTGTCCGCCGCGCTCCTGCCCGCCTGTGCCACCCAGACCATGGGTGACTACGTCCTCAATCGAGGCGGCGACATCGTGGACATCCTGCGCGTGAACGTGAAGGCCGGTAAGGGCGTCGGCGTGAAGGTCGAAGCGACGCGCATGCTGCACCTCGGCTTCGGTTGGGAAGAGGAGGTGTGGGCGGCCGGCCTCGCCAACCGCGAGGTGACGCGTTGGCAGCAGAGCCTGGTCACCTGGGGCCTGCTGCTCGGTTACCACGACGAGCGCGAGGTGCGCGGCATCATTTCGAACATGAACACCTACAGCGGCAGCTACGGCTGGACGTTCTTCCAGGGCGGCGGCAACGCGTTCGACGCTTCGGATCCGGGCAACCCGCTCGACCTGCTGACGTTCCGCGGCTCGATCATGCTCGGCATCGGTGCAGACATCGAGATCCGCGTGGGCGAGATCGTCGACTTCGTCGTCGGCATCTTCCAGTTCGACCCGGCGGGCGACGACAACGTCTACTCCGCGATGGAGCGGATGCGCTAGCCGCGCACGCACGAATCACAGCCGCTCCCGACGGGAGCGGACGGACTTCAACCCGACAAGGATGAGAACCATGAAGCTTCTGCACGCTTGTCTGCTGTCCGCCGTACTGCTTGGTGGGTGCGCCACGCCGGATGGCACCGGTGACTACCTCAGCGATCGGGGCGGCGACCTCGTCGACATCCTCCAGCTGCACGTGATGGCCGGCAAGGTCGGCGCGATCCAGGTCGACGCGACGCGCTACCTGTCCGTCGGCGCCACGTACGAGGACGACGCGTGGGCATGGGGCCTGCACAATCGCGGCGTCGGCCAGTGGAACGAGGACATCATGGCGTGGGGCCTGCTGCTCGGTCGCCACGACGAGAACCGCGTGAAGGGCATCCCGCGCGTGTCCGGCAGCTACGGCTGGGACTTCAGCAGCGACACCTCCTACCAGCACGCCGACCCGAGCAACCACCTCGACTGGCTGACCTTCCGCGGCACCGTTGCGCTGGGCATCGGCCTGGACGTCGAGCTGAAGGTCGGCGAGGCGATCGACTTCGTCCTCGGCATCTTCATGATCGACGTCGCGAACGACGACTAGGCGCTTGGGCGCTTCGATCCACGACCCGGGACCGGGTGGCGAAGACGCCCGGTTCCGGGTCGTTTCAATTCTCGGGCAGACAGCCCGGAAACGGCCCCCCGGGCTCAGTTGCCGGACCGAGCTCAGTCGCCTTGGGCCGACTCCTCGAGGCGGGCCTGAACCAGCCTGTGCGTCTCGAACAGGCTGAACCAGCCGCTATCCGGCGGGGTGGCATCGAAGGGCGCCGGCTCCTCGGTGCGCGAGGGGCGTAGGGTCACGCCCAGGCCGAGCTGCGTGCCGGCCACCAGCCGCAGGCCGGGGACAAGCGGCGCGCGCGCCGGGAGGGCCACGTCGCTCGCGCCGGGCGGCATGTCGAGCGGCAGCGCGGTCATCAGGCGGTAGCGACCCTGCTCGTCGAGGGTCGCGGTCACCTCCGCACCGGGCACGGGCTGACCGCCGACGAACACGCCGACCGGGTTGGTGTGTCCACGCACGACGATGCGCCGGTCGCCCGCCCACACGTCGCACGCGCCGGCCGCGGTGCTCACGTCGGACTCCCAGCGCCCGAGCTGACCGCTGCCGTCGATCTCCAGGAACACGTCGAGCGGTTGGTCGCTGATGATCTCGATCGCGAGCGCGCGCTCGTCCCAGCCGGCGGCGAGCACCACCGGCGTCCTGTCGGGTTCGGCGGGGCTCGGCACGCTCGCGAGCACGCTCACCTCGCGCCCGTGCGGGATGCGACCGGTGTGGTTGCTGAAGGGCCAGCGGTCCTCGCCGTCCTCGATGCCGTCGCCGTCGGTATCGGGGTTCAGCGGATCGCTGCCGCGGTACAGCCCGACGGCCAGCTCGGCGAAGTCGTCCAGCCCGTCGCCGTCGGTGTCGTTGTTGTTGGGATCGGTCTCGAGCCGCGCTTCGTCGAAGGGCAGGCGCGGGTCGTCGTCGGGCACGCCGTCGCCGTCGCTATCCTCGACTTCGAACGGACGGCGCCACGGCGCACCGAGCCGCTCCCAGCCGGGAAGGTCCGCCAGCAGCGCGGCCTGTCCGTCCCATGCCTCACCCGCGGTGAACGGCCGACCGTTCAAGCTGCCGAGAAGGCCGAGCTCGCCGAAGTCCTGCTCGAAGTGGCCGCTGGGCCAGGTCGCGCCGTTGCCGCCGGGCGCGAGGAGCGGCGCGAGCATGTGCCGCAGCTCGTGCACGAAGCCCCAGGCCGCTGCCGGATCGGGGCCGAGTGCGCCCTCGGGTGTGGCCACGGGCTCGCCGCGCCCCATGGCGCCGATGCTGCGCCCGAGCAGGCGGAAGCCGCCGAAGTCGCCCTCGAGATCGCCGGCCATGGCGTAGATCGCGCCGTAGCTGTCGTCACGGATGCCGATCTGCCGCAGCCGTTCCTCGATGTGCAGCATGGTCGGGCCGCTGGTGACGGGCGTCGGGCCCGGCACCGAGAGGTAGGTCAGGCTGAGCACGATCCGCCCGCGCGAATGCCGGTAGATGAAGCGCCGCGCGGCCTCCAGGCTGGAGATGATCGCGTCCTGTTCACCCGGCTCGAAGGAGTCGGTGAACAGCACGACCAGCACGGCCATGTGCCCCGGGTCGATCCACCCTGGCATGAGCCGCGTGCGGCAGCGCACGCGCGCCGCCTCGCTCGTCTTGCTCACCGGGTTGCCGAGCGTGTCGACCTGGCGCGCCGAGTACGCGTAGGCGATGCCGGGCTCGACGTTGTCGTCGTAGAAGATCACGCCCTCGGTGCGCCCGAGCGAGACCTCCTCCTTCGCACCGGAGTGGCGGCGGAACACCTCGAACGGCGGCTCGCCCTGCAGGTGCAAGGTGATCACGCGCGCGCCGCGCGTGCTGATGGGCGACGGCGGCGCCGACGCGAGCCCGGTCACGAGCAGCGGGCGATTGAGTCCGACCAGCGAGCGCAGGCGCGGCCGGATGTCGACCGGGCTCTCGATGCGCGCGGTGGCCGTGCCGTCCTCGTTGATCGCGAGCGCGCGGCTCGGGTTGACGATCAGCTCGACGCGCTCGGTCACGTCGGTCAGGCCGCCGTGGTGGTCGCGGCCGACCACGCGCAGCGGGAAGGTGCCGCCCTTGGCCAGCGTGTCGGGTACGTCCTCGATCGAGATCGCGTTGAAGTCGAGTTGGCCGATGACGTTGATCGTCGCGACCGAGAGGGGCGTGCCGCCGTCGAGTCGCGTCACGTCCACGACCAGCGCGGAGCACGGCACGTCCTTCAGCTTGAACACCGCGCGCTCGCCGCCGTCCACCTCCTGTTCGCCCGCCTGGAAGCGGCTGGTGCCCTGCTCGACCACGGTCAACGTCACGCGGCAGCGCGCGCCCTCGCCCGGCGCGATGGCGATGTGCCGCACGACCTCCTGCTGCTTGAAGTCGAGACGGAAGGTGCCCTGGCTGACGCCGGGCGCGAAGACCGCGGTGCGGATGTCTGTGTCGAACATCGCGTCCGGACCGCCCGCCTCGATGGTCGGCATCTGCAGCGTCAGCACGCCGAGCCGCCGCCAGCCCTTCAGGTCGAAGCGGCCGATGAGACGTTCGTCGACCGGCTCGGGAGGCGGTTCGGGCAGCGCCGCGCCCAACAGCATCAGCAGTGCGACGGCCACGCTCGCGAGCCCGGCGCGACGGCGCGGGTGGCGTCCGCAGACCTGCGGCTGGCGAGGTTCGGTCGCGCGCATCATTGGCCATCTTCACCGATCCCTCGCTCCGTTGCACGGGGGGGCGACCCTGACCTATGGTGACCCGCCCTCGCGCGGGAAACCGCGTGTTCGGCGCATCGCGCCGCATCCCTGTGGTCCCTGCCATGGCGAGCCTGAAACTCGGCGAGACACCTCCCGGCCTGTCCGACCTGCGGCGACTGCTGCGCGGGCCGGCCCCCGTGCTCGAGTTGGACCCCGCGGCCCTGGCGCGCGTCGAGACCAGCCGGCGCGCGGTGGACGACGCGCTCGAGCAGGGCGAGGTGCGCTACGGCATCAACACCGGCTTCGGCAAGTTCAGCCAGGTCGTCATCCCGCCGGACCAGCTCAGGGCGCTGCAGGCCAACCTGGTGCGCAGCCACGCGGCCGGCGTCGGCGAGCCGCTCGACCTCGGCATCTGCCGGCTGGCCTTCGCGCTGCGCATCGGCAACCTCGCGCGCGGCTACTCCGGCGTCCGACCCAAGCTGATCGAGCACGCGCTGGCCGTCTTCAACGCCGGCATCGTGCCGCGCCTCCCCAGCCGCGGATCGGTGGGGGCGTCGGGCGACCTCGCGCCGCTCGCGCACATGGCGCAGGTGCTCATGGGCGAGGGCCGTGCGTGGTTGGACGGCAAGGAGATGTCGGGCGCCGAGGCGCTGGCGTCCGCCGGCCTCGCGCCGATCGAGTTGGCGGCGAAGGAAGGCCTCGCGCTCCTGAACGGCACGCAGGTCTCGACCGCGCTCCTGGCCGACGCGGTCTTCGGCACGCGCATCTTGGCGGCCGTCGCCGACATCGCCTGCGCGATCACGACCGAGGCCTACAAGGGCACCTGGCTGGTCTACGACGAACGCATCCACCGCCTGCGCGGACAGCCCGGGCAACTCGTCTCGGCCAGCAACCTGCGCCGGCTGCTGCTGGACAGCGAGATCCTGGTCGGCCACGAGGACTGCGACCGCGTGCAGGACCCGTACAGCCTGCGCTGCGCACCGCAGGTGCACGGCGCGAGCCGTGACATGCTCAAGCACTGCGAGGGCGTGCTGCGCACCGAGGCCTTCGCGGTCACCGACAACCCGCTCGTGCTCGACGGCGTCGACATCGTGTCGGGCGGCAACTTCCACGCGCAGCCGATCGCGATCTGCGCCGACGCGCTCAAGATCGCGGCGGCGGAGTTCGCGAGCATCTCCGAGCGGCGCACCGAGATCCTCGTGAACCCGGACATCTCCGGGCTGCCCGCGTTCCTCGCGCAACAGGGCGGGCTCGAGAGCGGGTTGATGATCGGACAGGTCACCGCCGCCGCGCTGGTCTCGGAGAACAAGGTGCTCGCGCACCCGGCCTCGGTGGATTCGATCCCGACCAGCGCCGGCAAGGAGGATCACGTGTCGATGGCGCCGGCCGCCGGAATCCAGTGCCGGCAGATCGTGAGGAACAGCCAGTACGTGCTCGCGATCGAGTTGATGACCGGCTTCCACGGGCTGGGCTTCGAGCAGGAGTTGCAGCCCGGCAAGGGCGTAGCGGCCGCACGCGACGTGCTGGCGACCGTGCTGGCCCCGTTGCACGGCGATCGCATGTTGTCCAACGACATCGAGGCGGTCTTCGGATTGGTGAGGGACGGTACGCTGGTGGCGGCCGTCGAGGAGGCGGTCGGGGAGCTGGACTAGAACGGCGGGCGAGCCCGGTGCGCGTCCGCCGCGGGAACGCGGAGGGCTGCCGATGAGCTCGCGACGAGCCCTCCTGATGGGCGCCGCGGCGGTGATCGTGCTGGGGGCGGTCGCCTGGCTCTGGACCGTGCTCGACGAGTCCGCGGACGGAGCGCGCACACCGGGCGGAACGCTGGTGCCCTTCACCGCGGCCGAAGAGCGTCCGATCCTGCCGACACCCGCCGAGCCGGCCGACGTGATTCCGCTCGAGGCGGGCGGCGCCGGCGCGGCCTTCGATGGCAGCGATGGAACGCTCGCCGTCGCGGCCGAGGGAACGAACGTCCCGTTGGCGACGTCGTTCACCGGACGCGTGGTGGATACCTCCGGCGCGCCGATCGACGGCGCGACCGTGCATCACCTGCCGCGGACCGCGACGCGCAAGGCGCTCGGTCTCTCGTCCCCGACCTGGGGCGGCGAGACGCCGTGGGACGAGCTGTCGAGCACGACCACCGACTCGACCGGTCGCTTCACCCTGCCGGCGCGCGAGCTGCCGATCGCGCCCGACCACGATCGCGTCGATCCGCGCAGCGGGTTCACCTCGTCCAGCCGTGTGCCGCAACTCGTGGCGCGCCACCCCGACTTCGCTGCGCGCGCGTGGGCGTGCGATGGCTACGAGCGCGGCGACTTCGACGCGGGCGACATCGTGCTGCGCGCCGGGGCGATCCTCGCGGGCCGCACGGTGGACGAGGAGGGCCGTCCGCTGGCCGGTGCGGAGTTCTCGATCTCCATGTTCGGCAGCCCGTGGAACGTGCAGGACTACGGCTCGTGGCACTCGGTGCGCAGTGCGTTGGTCGGCGTCTCCGGGCGTGACGGAGGGTTCGAGGTACGCGAGCTGTGGGCGGACCGGATCACGGTCGTCGCGCGGCTGGCCGGGCATGCGCCGACCGACGTGGAGGCGAAGCTGAGCGAGGGCGAAGTGCACGACGTCGGCGACGTCGTGATGCGCAAGGGCAGCGTGATCCGCGGGCACGTGGTGGACACCGACGGCGAGCCGATCGAGGGCGCCGAGGTGCTCGCGCGCGCGGCCCAGTTCCGCTACGGCTCGCCGGACGGCGACACGGTGCTGCTGGAGTTGCGCATGCGCGTGCGCGGAAACGACATCGAGGACGTCCGCGTCGCGACCGACGCGGACGGCGCCTTCGAGCTCAGCGAACTGCACCTGGACCTCTACTCGATCTTCACGGGTGCGGACGGTTTCGACCCGGCCGTGCAGCGCGACGTCGAACTGGGTGACAGCCGGGTGCTGCTGGTGCTGCAGGAGCAGGCCACCGTGCTGGTCACCGTGGAGGACAAGCGGACAGGCGAGCGCGTGCGCGGCGTCACGGCCACGGCGCGGCGCATGATGGACAAGACGGTCAACCAGATGGAACCGCTGCTGGACGTGCTGGCGGAGGGCGATGTGCTCGACGTCGTGGAGGCCGACGAGATCGAGGGCGGTACCGACGGCCTGGTGCTGGTGCAGGGCGCGGGCAGCTTCCGCACGCACCTGATCGCGAGTGCGCCGGGCTATGCGACCAATGGCTTCGTGCTCAGCGGCGTGACCCCGCCGGACCGGGCGCTGCGCGCCGTGCGCCTGGTGTCCGAGTCTTCGGTTTCGGGGCGCGTGGTCGGTGCGAAGGACGAGCCGTTGCCGCGTGCGAGGGTCACGATGGAACCCCCCGAGAAGCTGCGCGTGAAGCTGGCGAAGCGGGAACTCCTCGCGGACGAAGAGGGCCGCTACCGCATCGGCGACCTGCGCGCGGGCGACTGGAAGCTGACCGCCGAGGCCGAGGGCCACGTGGCCTCCGAGCCGCGCACGGTGATCGTGGCCGACGAGACGGCGCACGAGGACGAGGACGTGCAACTCGTCCCCGGCGCGATCATCCGCGGCCTGGTGATCGACGCCGACGGCGCGCCGGCGGCCAATTACCGGATCAGCGCGCGGCGGCTCGACGTGGAACAGCAAGCCGGAGCTGTCCTGGCGACCCTCGGCTCAGGGAGCAGCGCGAAGGTGATCAGGAGCCCGCCCGCCGTGCGCGCGGACCGCGAAGGCCGCTTCGAGTTCGACGGCATCGCGCCGGGGCGCTACGAGTTGACCGCGTCTCCCGGCGCGGAGCAGGTGCTGTACGTCGCGGCGGGCGAGGTTGCCGAGGCGGAACTGCTCCTGCGGCGCCAGCCGGTCGTGACCGGCCGCGTGACCGACGCGAACGGTCCGGTGAAGGGTGCCGAGGTCAGCGTCTGGGAAGACATGCCCTGGGGCGGCTGGAACCTGGACGGCGAGAGCAGCGTGACGACGGACGAGTTCGGCGAGTACAGGCTGGAGATGTGGGTGCCGGGCACGGTGCAGATCGCGGCACGCCATCAGGGTGCGATCACGCCACCGCTCGAGCTGACGGTCGATTGGGGCATGACCGCCACCGCGGATCTCGCCTTCGCGCGCGGCCGCGTGTCCGGTCGGGTGACCGACCAGGCCACCGGCGAGCCGATCGAGACGGCGCGCGTGACCTTGACGCTCGTGGAGCGCCAGCCCGACGGAAGCTGGAGCCAGGCCAAGCCGAGGGTCGATTTCCGATCCACGGAGATCGGCGCCGACGGACGCTTCTCGGTCGAACGCGTGGTGCCGGGGGCCTACCGAGTCGATGTGCGCGCGAAGGGCTACCTGAGCTACGGCGATACGGGCATGGAGGCATCCGCCAGCGGTGGCCCCGACGACCTCGACATCAAGCTGGAGAAGGGCGCCACGATTAGCGGCCGCGTCTACACCGCGGATGGCAGCCCGCTGCCCGGCAGCCTGCGGGTGCGGGTCGGCAAGACGACGAGCAAGGGCTACCACGCCTCGGCCGACGTGACGTCCGACGGCCGGTACGAGGCGGTCGGCCTGCAGGGCGGCTCGTACGTGCTGCGGCTCGAGTCCAAGGCGATCGTCTTCCTGGGCGGGGGCTCCGCCGAGACCCTGGCCGAGGAGCCCGTGACCGTGGGCGACGGCCAGAGCGTCGTGAAGGACATCATCCTCCAGCCCTGAGCCCACGCCTGAGCCCAGGCCTGAGCGCGGCAGGCGTCGCCGCCCGTCCGCTCGTTAAGATGCGGCATTCGCCACCCACCCGGGAGAGGCCCGAATGGCCGACCGCCCCTACGTCCCCGTCAAGGCGCCGCACGGCACCGAGCTGTCCTGCAAGAGCTGGCTGACCGAAGCGCCGCTGCGGATGCTCATGAACAACCTCGACCCCGAGGTGGCCGAGGAACCCGAGCAGCTCGTCGTGTACGGCGGGTCGGGGCGCGCCGCGCGCAGCTGGGAGGACTACGACCTGATCCTCTCGACGCTGCGCGAGCTGGATGACGACGAGACGCTGCTGATGCAGAGCGGCCGGCCGGTGGGCGTGTTCAAGACGCACGCCGACGCGCCGCGCGTGCTGATCGCCAACAGCAACCTCGTGCCGCACTGGGCCACGTGGGAGCACTTCAACGAGCTCGAGAAGCAGGGCCTGATCATGTTCGGCCAGATGACGGCCGGCAGTTGGATCTACATCGGCAGCCAGGGCATCGTGCAGGGGACGTACGAGACCTTCGCGGCCGCGGCGAACAAGCACTTCGGCGGCTCGCTCGACGGGCGGCTGGTGGTGACGGGCGGCCTCGGCGGCATGGGCGGCGCGCAGCCGCTGGCCGCGGTGATGGCCGGCGCCACGTTCCTGGCCGCGGACGTCGACAGCCGACGCATCGAGAAACGCCTGGCGACGAAGTACCTCGACGTGATGGCCGAGGACCTCGACAGCGCCATCGACCTCGCGCTCGAGATGAAGAAGCGTGGCGAGGCACGTTCGGTGGGTTGGGTCGGCAACCAGGTCGACCTGCTCGAGGCGCTCGTCGCGCGCGGCATCACGCCCGACGTGCTCACCGACCAGACCTCCGCGCACGACCCGCTCAACGGCTACGTGCCGCGCGACCTGGCCTTCGAGGAGGCGCTGGTGCTGCGGAGCAAGGACCCCGAGGGCTACCGCAAGCGCTCGCTGTCCACGATGGTCGACCACATCGCGGCCATGCGCGCGCTGCAGGACCGCGGCGCGATCACCTTCGACTACGGCAACAACCTGCGCGGCTTCGCGACCGAGGCCGGATCCGAGGACGCCTTCAAGATCCCGGGCTTCGTGCCCGAGTACATCCGGCCGCTCTTCTGCGAGGGCAAGGGGCCGTTCCGCTGGGCGGCGTTGTCGGGCGACCCGGCCGACATCCACGCGACCGACGAGGCCGTGCTGCGCCTTTTCCCCGAGGACGCGCCGCTCGCGCGCTGGATCCGCCTGGCGCAGGAGCGCATCGCCTTCCAGGGCCTGCCCGCGCGCATCTGCTGGCTGGGCCAGGGGGACCGCGCGAAGCTGGGTCTGGAGATCAACCGGATGGTGGCCGACGGCACGATCAGCGCGCCGATCGTGATCGGCCGCGACCACCTCGACACCGGATCGGTGGCTTCGCCCAACCGCGAGACCGAGGGCATGCGCGACGGCACCGACGCCGTCTCGGACTGGCCGCTGCTGAACGCATTGCTCAACACCGCGTCGGGCGCGACCTGGGTCTCCTTCCATCACGGCGGCGGCGTCGGCATGGGCTACAGCCAGCACTCAGGCCAGGTGATCGTGGCCGACGGCACGCCGGAAGCGGCGGCGCGGCTGGAGCGCGTGCTCACCAACGACTGCGGCACGGGCGTGATGCGCCACGCGCACGCCGGCTACGAGATCGCGATCGAGACCGCGCGGGAGAAGGGGCTGAAGCTGCCGGGCGTGACCTGAGCCCCTGACCTGGCCTGAGCCGAGGGCCTCAGGCCGTTCCGGTGACGATCATCGCGGTGGCGGGGAAGCGGATGTCGCCGCCCTGCGCATAGGTCCGGCAGCGCTCGCCGATCAGCGCGCGCACACGCTCGCGCGTCGCCTCGTCCAGCGTCTCGGCGCGCTCTCGCACCTTGCGCGAGATCTCCGACTGCACGTCGAAGAACCCCTCGGGCGCGCAGTCCTCGACGACCATCGCGAAGCGGTGCTGCTCCTCGTGCGCGCTGTTCCAGCCGGCGTCCTTCGCGACCGAGAGCAGGACGCCGTCGTCGCTGAACTCGAACACGTTCTTGCCGCTGCCTTCCTCGCTGGCGGGGGCCACGCCCAGATCGTCCATCGCCTTCATGCTGAGCGTGAAGAACGGGTTGACCGCGTCGTCGCCCCAGGCCACCACCACCATCCGGCCACCGGGCCGCACCGCGCGGCGCATGTTGCCGAGCGCGCGCACGGGGTCGCTGAAGAACATCACGCCGAAGCGGGCGCAGGCGCCGTCGTGGCTGCCGGCCGGCAGATCGATCTCCTCGGCGGGGCAGTGCATGACCTCGATCTGGGCGAGTTCTTGTTCGGCCGCGCGGGCCTGCAGCGTGTCGAGCATCTCGCGCACGCCGTCGGTCGAGGTCACGTGGCCGGCGGGGCCGACCAGTTGCGCGAGCCGCAGCGACGGGTCGCCGACGCCCGCCGCGACATCCAGGATGCGCTGGCCGGGCCCCGGCGCCAGCCGATCGATCAACGCATCGGTTGCCTTCGATGTGATGGCCGCGATGCGGTCCGCGTTGGACACCCAATGGGCGGCATTCTCGGCCCATTGCTGGAGTTCGTCGGGGGTCTGGCTCATGCGCGTCAGTCGTCCGGGTCGATAGGGGGGCGTCAGTCCATCTCAGGGGCGGCCAGAGTATTCATGATGCATCTGGGAGAAGATCGCAAGTTGTTGAAAACAAGCGACTTGCGAAGGTGAATCATGCATTGACAGGTCTGCGGAATCGGAGATAGACTTCTTCATTGCCGTTCGGTGTCTCCGCCGATGGTCCCGGCTTCGGCATCAGCGGTCTCCTCCGCATAAAGTGTAACCATCCGTCCCAATCCGAACCCTTGAGGTCACCATGTTTCCCAACCATCTCGTGAAGAAGGCGAGCGTGGTGTCGGTCGCCGTACTGGCCGCCGCGCTGTTCGCTCCTCTCGGCCAGACGCAGGCCGACGTCGCCATGCCGAACCCGCCGGAGTTCCCGTTCGAGAACCCGATGCTCGTCGACCAGGACACCCTGGGCAAGTTCCTGTTCTGGGACGAGCAGATGAGTTCGGACAACACGGTTGCCTGCGGCACGTGCCACATTCACGAGGCCGGCGGCAGTGACCCGCGCTCGATCCTCGGGACCAACCCGAACCCGGGCCCCGATGGCGTGCAGTTCACGGCGGATGACATCTTCGGCTCGCCTGGTGTCGTGCACATGGATGCCAACCACGACTACGTGGCCGGCGACGTGCACTTCCCGCAGCCGCGCGTGACGGGCCGCAAGACGCCCAGCTCGATCAACGCGGTCTACAACAACCTGAACTTCTGGGACGGTCGCGCGCTGGATGCCTTCACGGATCCGCAGACCGGCCTGGTCGAGATCGGCTACCTCGGTGCGCTCGAGAGCCAGGCGGTCGGACCGCCCAACTCCGACGTCGAGATGGCGCGCGAGGGCCGCGACTGGGACGACATCACCGACAAGCTCGCGCTGGTGAAGCCCATGGCGCTCGGCACCAACCTGCCGACCGATATGGCCGACTTCCTGGCCACCTACCCGACCTACCCGGAGATGTTCACCCAGGTCTACGGTGACCCGGCCATCACCAGCAAGCGCGTGGCGTTCGCCATCGCGAACTACGAGCGCACGCTGATCTCGGACGAGACGCCGCTGGACGCCTTCCTGAAGGGTGAAGCCGTGGACCTCGGTCCGTTCGAGGCGGGCTTCCAGCTCTTCAAGGGCGACGCGTTCTGCACGTCCTGCCACGTGCTGCCGTTCACCGCGAACGACGGCTTCCACAACATCGGCGTGCGTCCGGATGCCGAGGACATCGGCCGCGAGGCGATCACCCTCGATCCGGCCGACACGGCCAAGTTCAAGACGCCCAACCTTCGCAACGCGAAGCTGCGCGTCCCGCTGTTCCACAACGGCGGCAAGAACTCGATCGAAGAGGTCGTGGACTTCTACGACATCGGCGGTGACTTCCCCGGCATCAACCTCGATCCGGACCTGCTCGTGCTGAACCTGGCCCCGCAGGACCGTCTCGACCTGATCGCGTTCGTGGAAGACGGCCTGCTCGACCCGCGCGTCGAGAACGGCCTGTTCCCGTTCACCCGCCCGACGCTGGCCAGCGAGCTTCCGTCGGCGAACTCGGTCTACGGTGTGGCGAGCCTGAGCGGTGTCGGCGTTCCGCCCGACCTGCTCGCGCACGTGCCGGCCAACCAGGGTCACCCGAACTGGCTGCTGGGCGTCTACAACGCGACGCCTGCTGCCGGTGCGGTCGTGGCGCTGTCCTTCGGCTCCGATGACGGTTCGCCGTTCCCGGATCCGCGCTTCCCGATTCCGATGAACGTGGACGTGACCTCGCTCATCAGCATCATTCCCGCGACGACGGATGGCGTGGGTACGGGCACCGTGAAGCTGTCGATTCCGATCAACCCCGTGCTGTCGGGCATGAAGATCTACGCCCAGTGGTTCATCACGGATGCGGCCGCGGTCGCGACGGGCGGCTTCTACGGCAGCGAAGGCGTCGAGGTCGAACTGCTCTGACGCTCTGACTGAGAGCTCAGCAAAGACGCAAACGGGCGTCGTGGCGAAAGCCGCGGCGCCCGTTTGCCGTTGGTGGGCCGTGACGCGGCGTTTTCTTCGGGGCGCTCCGCGAAACAACGGCGGAGCTACGCTCCGCCGAGACAGTTTCGCTACGGCCCCGAAGAAAACGCCGCGTCACGGCCGTCACCGTTTCTGCAGGCGGCCACGGGCTTGGCTGGGGGCAGGGGGGGTGGGGCTTGGAGGCGTTGACAGGACGTTGACACACCGGCGGGGGTGGTGCGGGAAGATCGGCGGACATGATGGGTGTTCGTCGCAGGTCAGCGTTCGGGAGGCGGCCGTCGCTGGCCTGGCGTGAGGTGCTCATGCTGGTGGCGGGCGGGCTGGCAGCGGTGGCGTTGCTGTGGGCCGCGTTCGGGATCGTCCGCGATCCGGCGAGCGAGGGGCGCGCCGCGATGGCGCGCGTGGCCGGCGACATCTCGGATGCGATCGTGGCCGAGTGGAACAGGACGGATGTGTTCACGGACGCGCCCGATGTGCACCGCCTGGCCTGGCGACCCGCGGTCGATGCGCCGCTGACGATTGCGACGGTGCGGGATGTGGCGGCGTTGCGGGGCGCCGGTGGCGAGACGTTCGACGGACTGGTCTCCGAGGCCCAGCGCCTGGAGGTCGGAGTCGGTCAGCCGGGCGAGGCGCTGGACCTCGTGCTGCGTGCGATCGAGCGCGCGCCGGACGACGCGCGCCGCGCCCAGGGACGCCTGCGCGCCATCCAACTCGCCGCGAGGACCGACCGCCGCGACGTCGTGCGCGAGCAATGGCTCGCGGTGGACGCGGAGTTCGACGCGAGCGATGCGATCGGCGATGTGTCCGTGCTGCTGCTCGCGGGGCTGTCCGCCGCGCCGAGCCTCGATGATTCCGAGCGCGCCGACGTGTTCGAGCGGCTGCTCGCCGGCTGGTGTGGCGGTGTGCTCGTGATCCCGGAGCCCGTGGACGAATGGCACCCGCGACGAGCTGGCGCGTGGACCTCGGTCCCTCCGCGTCGCGGCGCGTTGTGGTCCCGCCTGGCGCAACTCGGCGAGCCTTCTGCCGCACCGGATCCCCGGGTGACGGCCGATGCCCGCCGGCGGCAGCTCGCTGCTTACACGCGGGCCTTCGGCGGGCGGCTCCCCGATCCGACCGAGGACGCGGGGCTGCTGGCCGTCGCTCCGCCGGCTGACCTGCAGATCGACGTCATCGGGTTCGCGGACTCCGGCCCGTCGGATCGGGCCGTGGGCCTGGCGCGTCTGCAGGACGATGGCCGGGCCGAGCTGCTGCTCACGACGCGCGACCGTCTCGCGCGGCAGCTCTCCGACCTGGCCGACGCCCGGGGTGTGTTGCCGGACGGTTTCGCCGTGGACGGGACGGGAGCTCACGACGAGCTCGGCCCCGTCGTGCGGGGGCCGGTGCCGATCGTGGAGGGCGCGCTCGACCTGCGGTTGCGGCACGCCGATCCCGACGGCTACGTGTCCGGCCAGACGGATCGCGCACGCGCGCTGCGCGCCGGGCTGGTCGCGACCGCGCTGCTCGTCGCCGTCGCGGCGGCCCTCTCGGTGCGTGCGCTCTGGCGCGCCCGCCAGCTGACCGAACTGCGTCGCGCCTTCATCGCGTCGGTCTCCCACGAGTTGCGCACGCCGGCGGCATCGATCCTGCTCATGGCAGAGAATCTGCAGGGCGGCATCCCGAGCGAGGCGGAGGGGCGCGCCCGCTATCACGCGCTCATCGGGCGCGAGGCCCTGCGCCTGCGACGGCTGGTCGAAGACGTGCTGGACTTCTCGCGCCTCGAGCGCGGCGAGCCGGTCCGCCTGCAACGCGAGGACGTCGTGATCGCACGCTTCGCGGACGAACTGCAGCGCGAGGTGGGGGAGTTCGTGGGCGGCGCCGGGGGGACGCTCGACGTGGAGCGATCGTGCCCGCCGGACGCCGTCTCGCGCCTCGACACCGAGGCCGTGCGACGGGCCGTGCTCAACCTTGCCCAGAACGCCGTCCGCCACGGCGGGGGGAAGGTCGCGCTCGCGATCCGCGTCGAAGCGGAGCAACTCGTCCTGGCGGTCACTGACCAGGGCGACGGGATCGCATCGGCCATGCGCGAGCGCATCTTCGAACCCTTCGAGCGGCTGGGCTCCGACGACGGCAGCGACTCGGGCACGGGGCTCGGCCTCTCCATCGTGCGGGGCATCGTGGCCGGGCACGGCGGCACGGTCCAGGTCACCGACGCGCCCTCCGGCACGGGGGCGTGCTTTACGATCCGGCTGCCGCTCGAACTCGTCGCGGAGGAATCGAAGTGACCGACGCCGCACTGCGCATCCTGATCGTGGAGGACGAGGAGCCGATGCGGCTGGCGCTCGGCGACGCGTTGCGCGAGGAGGGGCACGAAGTCCTGGCGGCCGCCGACGGCGAGTCGGGGCTCGCGCTCGCGCTGAGCGAGGCGCCCGACCTGGTCCTGCTGGACCTGATGCTGCCGAAGCGCGACGGCTTCTCGGTGTTGCGCGCGATCCGCCAGGATCGGCTTGCGTGCGCGGTGATCATCCTGTCGGCGAGGGGCGAGGAGTGGGACCGCGTGCAGGGCTTCGAGTACGGCGCGGACGACTATGTGGTCAAGCCGTTCTCGTTGCGCGAGCTGCTGCTGCGCGTCCGCGCACTGGCCGCGCGCACGGGAGGCGACGTGCCGGGCCTGGACCTGGCCGGCGGCCGGGCGCGCATCGGCGAGGCGGTCGTGGACTTCTCCGCCTACACGATCGAGCGCGACGGCGAGCGACAGGGGCTATCCCGTCGCGAGCTGGACCTGCTGCGTGACTTCCTGGTCCACGACGGTCGCACGCGCGACCGCCTGGCGATCCTCAACGACGTGTGGGGCCACGAGGAACACCCGAGCACGCGCACCGTGGACATGCACGTGCTCAACCTGCGCCGCAAGCTGGAACTCGACCCCGAGCATCCGCGGCACATCCTCACCGTGCACGGCGTCGGCTACCGGTTCAGCCGGTCGGGGGAGGACGCGTGAGCCGCGCGTCGGGCGAGCCGGTTGCGCGCGACCTTGACGAGGCGTTGACCGGCGCGCGTCCGTGCCTTGACACCCGGCCCGACCGCGCTGCCGATGATGAGCGCAACGGTCGGCGGGAGCCCGGCCGCTCGCACACCGCTCCGGCGCGCCGAAGCGAACACGGGAGACACACGATGCGGATCACGATGCTGACCCTGGCCTGCCTGCTGATGTCATCGGCCACGCCGCTGCTGGCGCGCCCCACGAGCACCGTCACGATGCCGACCGTCCAGGACCAGGCGGTCGATGCAGAGACGCTGGGCGACGCGCGTCGTCGCCTCGCCGAGATCGAGCTGCTCGTCACCGTGGATCGTGACATCGACGGCGCGCAGACCGCGCTGGACACCGAACTCGCGCGCTGGCAGTCGGAGACCCCCGCGCTCCTGGCGGAGCCCGAGGTCGTCGCCGCGCGCCTGCGCATCGAACGACTGCTCGACGACGCCACGCGCCAGGACAGCAGCGCGCTGGCCGAGGCTGTGAGCGAGGCGCTCTGGACCAACCGGAGCACGGACTTGGACGACATCGGTCCGGCCGGCCTGGACCTGGTTCTGGCCGCGCTCGATTCGGAGAAAGGCCTCATCGGGGGGCGGTCGTTCGACACGCAGCGCCTGATCTGGGGCGGCATGATCCTGGATGGCGATCGTCTCGTCGAGCACCTGTACCAGCGCTGGCAAAGCGGCGCCGGGTCGAGCGCGTCCCAGGTCATCGACGTGCTCCAACGGCTCATCAACACGACCGGGGATCCGGCATGGAGCGTGGTGCCCGGCTACGAGCCCAAGCTGCGCGAACCGGCATGGCTGGACATGCTCGCGACGGCGCTCGCCGATCCCTCGATCGACGAGAGTGGTTCGACGGCGAACAGCCTCGAGGCCATTGCCTCGATCCTGATCTACATGAATGCGTTCACGCCAGAGCTGTGCGACGCCTTCGCCGACTTCGTCATGGCCACGTCGTCCAATGTCGCGTCACGACACATGCGCACGTTCGAAAGTCTGAGCGTATACGTGCCCAGCGCGCAGTTGTTCTTGGAGCGCCTGCTCAACGATGTGCGCCCTGACGTCAGGCGGCGCGCCGCGGGGCAGTTGACCAAGTACCCGCACTCCGACGCGCTGCTCGCGTTGGTGGACGATCCCGATCCCGCCATGCGCCTGTCCGTGATCACGGCGATCGAGCCGCGAACGGTGACCCGTCTCGTGTGGCGACACCGGGCAGTGAGGCAGACGGAGAGACACGGGGCACTCGCGGCGCCCGATTCAGCGCAGTCCGCGGAGCTCCTGACGAGGCTCTCGCTGGCCACCGAGCCGGTGGTCCGCGAGGCCGTCCTGCGCGTGATCGACGAACGGGACCTCCCTATCGCCCCGGAGGTGTTCCGCCGTCTCGCACGCGACGAGGATCCCGGCGTGCGCCGCATGCTCGCCGGCAACCCGCCGTACGACGAGGCCCTGCGGGTGGAGATCCTCACGGAGCTGGCACGCGACCCCGACATCGTCGTCGCCCGAGCCGTGGACATGTGGCTCGGCTACAGGGAATGGGACACGGCGCCCATCGGGCGGCTCGCCGTGGTCCGCGCCCGGCTGCTCGAAGCAGCGGTCTCGGTTGATGACGCAGGCTCCGTGCGCAGCGGGGAGCTGCTGGAATGGGTGGCCATGAGCCAGGAGGGCCGCATCGCACTCGCGGGGTGGACGCTCGAGACGGGGGACAGCCGTTTCGTGGCCGGGGCATTGCCCCGGGACTGGGCCCGGTTCAATACCGTCCGCGGCCGGGAAGAATTGGTCGCGCCGTGGCTCGACCTGCCGCCGAGTGATGTGGTCGCGCTCTTGCGTGTGCTCGAGACAGCACGGCCGGAAGTGGGCAACTTCTTCGGCAACAGGATCGCTTGGCGACTGCGCCGTGGCTCGGACCAGTTTGTCGGGACGTGCTCCGAGGCCCTCCGCGACGAGACCCTGACCGTGCAAGGGAGGATGTACCTCGCCACTGCGGTGGCCGCGCGCTCCGACCCGGATGACGTGGAGGCCCTTCTCGCGTTCCTGCGTGATCCGGCCGTGCTCGCAGAGGCCTCGCAGTCCTGGATGCCGACCCTGCTCGAGAGTCTCGGGGAGGTCACGCCCGCAGACGTGCGCAACGGATTCCTGCTCGCCGTGTTGCGGGAGACCTCCGTTCCGGACGCCGCCATGCGGGAAGTCGCCTCCACGTACCGAAGTGACACCGACGGCTCGGTGGAAGTGATCGTGGAGATCGTCGAGCGATGGCTGGGGGAGCCCGACGAGATCCCGGTGGTGGCTCGTGCGGTGGACGACCTGGCGACGGCTGCGACGCCTCGCGCCGCGGAACTCCTTCTGCGGGCGAGCGAACACTCGCAGTACGTCGAATCCGCCGTCCGCGCGATGGGTCGGCGGCGGGATCCGGCCTTCCTGCCCCGGCTCGAGGAGTGCCTGAGCGCGGACTGGCTGGGATCCTCCTCGATGTCGTCCAGGTACCTGGTCGAGGGAACCGCCGCGGCGGCGGTCAGCGCGTACATGAGCGAGGACGCGGCGGAGATCCTGCTCCGCGGCGCCGCCACGGTCGAGACCCACAAGACGCGCGAGCAGTGCCTGGCCGGGGCCGAGATGATCCGCAGCTACCTCGAAGGGCTCGACGAATGGAGCCGCCGCAAGGCCTCGCGCGCAACGCGCGAGTCTGCCATCGCGGATCTGTTGCCGATGCTGGAGGACGAGGCGTGGGAGGTGCGGTTGCAGGCCGCGCGCGCCCTGGGAACGCTCGGCGCCGTTGAGCACATGCCCAAGCTCATTGCGCTGCTGCGCGACCCGGATCAGGAGGTTCGCGACGCGGCGCATGCCGCCCTCGACCGGCTGAACGCCCAGGTGATGGTCGTGCCGGCCGAAGAGGAGCCGACGCCGGACGGCGAGCAACCCCCGGGCGACGGCTGACGCCCGCGCGTCGGACCGTCCGGACGACTAGCGCTCGACGCAGGGTTCCATGAGCATCACGTCCGGGCGGTCGATGCCGCCGCTGACGTAGCCGAGCTGCTCCATCGCCTCGACGCGGGCGGCGGTGAGGCCGGGCCAGGACATCTCGCGTTCGTGGTGCGGCTCGGCGAGCCAGCGCTCGAGCGCGGTGCGCAGCGCGGCGAACTCGGGCGGGAGGCCGGCGCCGGAGCCGAGGGCCGTCGGGTCGATGTCGGCGAGCAGGTTGTTCGCCTCGCGCACGTCGTCGGAGAGGTTGTACCCCTCGAAACAATCGACGCGGTAGCCGAACGGCGGCAGCGTCCCGTCCTGCTTGCGCGTGAAGGGCGACTTCAGCAGGTGCGCGTGCTGCGGGTTGTGCACGTACTTGTGCACGCCGTCGGTGGCGGCGTAGAGGACGTCCTGCCACTCGATGAAGGAGACCGGGCGCGGCGGGTCGTTCGTCTCGTCGCGCATCAAGGCGACGAGGCTCTTGCCCTCCATGGCGTCGTCGGCGGGGACGCCGAGCAGGTCCATCACCGTCGGCGCGATGTCGACGTTCTGCACGTGCGCGGGGATGCGCGAGCCGGCGGGCAGGTCGGGGCCGGTGAAGACCAGCGGCAGGCGCAGCACGCCCTGGTACAGCGAGTTGCCGTGGAAGAAGTAGCGGTTCCGGTCGTACAACTCCTCGCCGTGGTCGGACGTGAAGACGATGTAGGTGTCCTCGGCGCGACCGGTCTGCTCCAGCGCAGCCAGCACGCGCTCGAGGCGCGCATCGGTCGCGGCCACGCCGCCGTCGTACAGCCCGAGGATGCGCTGCAACTCGGCGGCGCTCAGCTCGCGGTTGCCGAAGGTCACGTCGCGCAGCAGCCGCGCGAGCGGCTTGCCGTCCTCCTTGATCGGGTTCACCAGCTCGTCGGGCAGTCCGTCGACCAGGCCGTAGCGCGTGAGGTACTCGCCCTCGGGCGTGTAGGGCTTGTGCACGTCGTAGAAGTGCACCCACGCGGCGAAGGGGCGGTCGTCATCGAGCTGGCCGAGGAAGTCGAGCGTCGCGTCCTCGACGCGCTGATCCCAGGTCGACTGGAAGCGTGCCTCGCGCGGTGCCTCGAGGTGGCGCCGACCCGCGAAGCCGTCCGCGACGAGTTCGGCGCCGCGGTAGGCCCAGTCCTCGCTGCCGGGCCGGCTGTCGAGGTTGGCCAGGAAGATGCCGGTCTGGAAGCCGTCCGCGATCAGGTGCTCGAACAGCGTGACGTGCTGGCTGTGCAGCGCGAGACCGTTCTCGCGCAGGCCGGTCGTGATCGGGTATTTGCCGGTCAGCATCGAGGCCATGCTCGGGTGCGTCTGGCCGCGCGGCGCGAGCGCCATGTCGAAGGTCACGCCTTCTGCGGCGAGCGCATCGGCCCCGGGGCTGGGCGAGCTGCCCCAGTCGTCGTTGCCGTACAGGCCGAGGCGGTCGGCGCGCAGCGTGTCGACCGAGATGATCAGCACGTTGCGCTGGGGCCCGTCGTCGCTGCACGCGCACAGGGCGGTCAGCAGGGTGGCCAGCAGCAGGCGTGGGAAACGGGGGGCCATCAGGCGGATTCCTACGGCGCGGGAACGACCGTGCGAGATCCTAGAACAGGAACGACCAGCCGTTCAGCACGTTCTGCGACCAGAAGTGCGCCAGCACGACCAGGGGCTGCGTGGTCTCCCGGTCGGCCTCCAGGCGGTAGCCGTTGTTGTTCACGTCGAGGTCGATCGCAAACAGGCGGTCCGGGTCCACGACCACCTCGGTCAGCTTGGACGCGGTGCCGTGCTCGAAGCGGCGCGTGCCGCCCGCCCCGTCCCACTCGTGGCGGATGACCGAGCCGTCCTCGAAGCGGGCCTCGATCGTCACCGGGGCGACCAGTTCGCCGAGCTGCTGCACGACGTATCGCGTGATCCAGGTCTCGGCCGCGTCGTCGGTCGGCTCCGGCGCATCGCGCCAGTCGGCCGGATCGCCGGGACGCCGCTGCTGCGCGAATCCGACCGGTCCGGTGTCCTGGCGCGAAGAGACCTGCTCCACGCTGTAGTCCACCGTGTCGGCGGTCTCGACCAGCTGTCGCATCAGCTCGTCGTGCGCGCCGTCGGTCAGTTCGCTCACCACTGCGAGGAAGTCCTCGCCGGTCGGATGGCGGAAGGCCCAGCGCTGCACGTAGGTGCGCATGATCTCGCGCATTTGCCCGCGCCCGACGTGGTTGCGCAGCGTCTCGAGCACCAGCGCGGTCTTGCTGTAGACCAGCGGGCCGTAGCCGCGCGTGAACTCGCGCGAAGGCGTGGCCAGCGGCAGGTGGCCCGCGTCTTCGTAGTAGCGGTCCTTCTTCCAGGCCTGGCGGTTCGCGCTCATGTCCGGCAGGCGCATCGAGTTCAGGCCCGGCATGCGCCAGCCGAGCAGCGTCGGGCTGCTCGCGGGGTTCGCGGGCGGCGTGTCGTGGAAGGGGCTCGCGCGCCAACCGATCGCGTCCTGCAGACCGATCCGACGGCTGCTGAACGGCAACGCCGTCTGCCACGCGCCGTTGAAGAACTCGCGCACCATCGCGCGCCCGAGGAAGGTCTTCGCGTCGGTGCGTCCGGCGTCGGGGAAGTGGCTCTCCATCAGGCGCGTCGTGCCGTAGGTGTTGAGCCCCTCGTCCAGCCAGGCCTCGTCGAACTCGTTGCTGGCCAGGATGCCGTACCAGTACTGGTGCCCGAACTCGTGCGCCGTCACCGACGCCGGGTCCTCGGTGCCGTCCACCAGCCAGTCGAGGTGGTTCGGGCGGCGCTGGCTGATCGTGAACAGCATGGGGTACTCCATGCCGCCGCCGAGGCTGTGCGGGAGACCGTCCACGACGATGCGCGGATAGGGGTAGGGCATCCACCAGTTGCCCGCGTCGCGCAGGTTGTCCTCGACCACGTCCAGCACCTGCTCGGCCTTGGGCAGCGCGTAGGGCTGGCACAGGTACACGATCTGCACCTCGCGGTCTTCCGGGATGCGGTAGGTGAAGGTGCGCGTGCGCACCTTCGCGTGCGGGTCGATGACGAAGGCGAAGTCGTGCACGTCGGTCGCGTCGTAGCGCACCACGCGCAGACCGGACGTGTCGCCGCCCAGCTGGGTCGGCACGCCCGTCGCCTCGAGCGTGAAGCCGTGCGGGTAACGGAACGTGACCTCGTAACTGCCGAAGTCCGCGAAGAACTCGCCCGTGCGGTGGAACTGGTTGACGACCCAGCCCTCCTGCTCGTCGTGCACGCAGAACTTCGGGAACCACTGCATGCCGTCGATGTGCTCGCCGGTCGCGCCCATGCGCGCGATCACGCGCGGGAAGCGCGTGGTGAACTCGATCGCCAGCGTCACGCGGCCGCCCGGAGGCACGGCCTCGGGCAGCGCGACCGTCATCAGCGTGTCGTCGATGCGCGTGGCCGCGGTCAGGTCGACGCCCGTGCCCAGCGCGACGGAACGGACCTCGATGCTGCCGCCGTCCTCGGGCCCGCGGTCGGTCACCGGGTCGGGACCACCTTCGTGCATCCAGGTGCTGTGCGTGTTGCCGAAGGCCGCGGCGTAGAGGTGCATCCAGAGTTCGGTGACGGGCGCGCCGGTCTCGTTGATGAAGGTGGCCGACTGCGCGACGGTGGCCGAGCGTTCCTCGACGTCGAGCACCACGTCCATCACGTAGTGGTTGCGGAGCACGGGGGGCGCGTCGTCCAACCGGGTTGCGGTGACGGGCTGCGCGGCCGGCACGGCCGGAGGCTCGTCGGCCACGGGCGGTGCGCCCTGCCCGGCCGAGGTGCCGGCGTCCTGCGGCCAGGCGGCGGTGGCGGCGAGCAGCGCGCCGACCAGCAGCATGCCGAGCGCGGTCCCGCCCGGCGGACGCCGCTCGGGGTCGTCTCCGTCGGGCTCACCGTTCTCGTCAGGCTTGCGGTCTTCGTCGGCCGGCGGCTCGTCCCCCTCTTTCGGGATCGGGTCGTGTGCAGGCCACTCGTCGTCTTCGTCGCTCGGCGGGTCGGCGCTGTCCTCCTCGCGCTCGTCCCGGTCCGACGCGGGGGAGCTGGCCGGCCACTCGTCGTCGTCAACGGATGGATCGGACGGGTCCGAGTCGTCGGCCGCGGACGTCGTGGCGACGTCGCCATCCTCGGCGGCGGCGTCGTCGTCGTCCGCGTTGGCCGTCTCGCTCGCCGCGGCGTCGCCATCCTCGTCCGGCGTGTCGGCCGGCATCGCCGCGTCGGTCGCGGGCGTCTCCGTCGTCGGTGCGACGGGGGGAGAGGATGCCGCGATCGGCGCCGCGTCGGTCGGCGGCTCCGGCGGCGCGGGCGCGGCAGGCGCGAGCATCGGCCAGAGCCGGGCCTCGACCGAGGTGCGGTAGATCAGCGCCGCCTGGAACAGCAGTTGTCCGAGTTGCGCGGCAAGGATCAGGCGCCAGACCGATGCGTCCGCGGCGAACAGCCCGTCCGAGAGCCAGCTCCAGACGAGCATCGCCACGAGCACCGGCAGCAGCGACGCGAGCAGCGCCGGGCCGAGCAGGTGCAGCCGGCGCAGCAGCGACCAGAACGCCGCGACCCAGCTCTTCGGCACGAAGCGCTCGTCGAGCATCACCACGCGCAGGCGTGCGATGCGCCCGGTGCCGAGCACGAGCCCGAGCAGCGCGAGCGAGAACAGCGTCTTGAGCGTCATGCCCCAGCCGAGCATGTTCGGGCCGGCGCCGTTCCCCGAGACGTCCACCATCCACCAGGTGACGAGGCGGCCGAGCCAGCCGTTGATGAGCGTGACCGGCCAGATCGCGAGCAGCGTGCAGGCCAGGATCCACACGCCGCGGTGTCCGAAGCGGGCGCAGGCCGCGAAGAAGCCCGGGTTGCGCTCGCGGTCGGCCACGCGCGCGACGATTCCGACCGAGAGGATGGTCCAGAGCAGCACCCAGGGCAGCGCCATCGCGCGCGCGACCATGCGCGCGGAGGCCAGCGCCTCGCCCTGCACGTTGTGGAAGTCGACCCAGACCTCGTTGTCGAACTGCGCCAGCAGGCCGTTCGAGAGCGGGTTGTGCAGCAGGGACGCGTGGATGGCGCGCTCGACCGGCGCGGCGATCGCCCACGCGGCGAGCGCGGTCAGCACCCAGAGCAGGACGGCCAGGCGCCAGTGGCGCAACGTGGTTCCCAGTGCGCCGCCGAGCGCGGCCAGCACGAGCTTCATGCGACGCCCTCCGACCCGCGGCCCGACTCCATGCTCAACGTGAACGCGTGCAGGCTGGGGATGACCTCGATCAGTTGCTGGCGGTGCTTGCGCTCGCGCAGCATCTCCAGCACCAGGCCGGCGCGTCGGTCGAGCTCGACCGCGCCGAGCACTGCCACGCGTTGCTCGGGCGTGATGTCGAGCGAGCTGGCGATGCGGTCGAGCAGCGTGCCCACGTCGAAGCCGGCCGTGATGTCGAAGCTGAAGCGGCGCGTGCGCAGGCGTTCCGCGATGCCGGTCAGCACCTCGCGCCGCAGGCGGTAGACCTCGGCCGGGTGCGCCTCGTCGCACAGCAGCGGCTCGAGGCGCGCGCGCCGGAAGGGCTCGCCGGTCGTCTCGTCGAGCACGCGGCCGCGCGTCATGCCGTGCAGCACGATGTCGCTGGTGCCGTTGTCGTTCAGGCGGTCCTTGACCATCCGGCCGATGCCGACCACGTCGGCGATGTTGGGCGCGCCGTGGTAGTCGGTCTCCCAGCCGGGCAGCAGCGAGGCGATGGCGATCACGCCCTCGCCGTCGCGCACCGTCTCCATCATGCGCCGGTAGCGCGGCTCGAAGATGTGCAGGGGGAGCAACTCCCCCGGCAGCAGCGCCCCGTTCGGCAGCGGAAAGAGGGGCGCGTTGTCCAGGATGACGGCCGGTTCGTCCACGCGGACACTTTAGTCGAAAGGGGCCGTCCGGCGCTCGTCGCCGGCCGCGGCTCCGCGGTGTCGTCGGGCGATGCCCGGCCGACCGCTACAGGTCGATGACCTGACCGTCGGCCGCGACGTCGTGCCCCGCGCGGCGCACGGCGGCCGCCGCCGCGCCGTCGGGATCGGCCGCAGGGTTGGTGTGGTTGAGGTGCGTGAACAGCACCTGCGCGCGCGGCTGCCGCGGCGCAGCCGCCAGCCGCGCGATCGTCTCGCTGATGAACGGGTGCTGGATGTCGGCCATCGAGCGGCCCGGGATCTCGCCGTCAGCGAAGAAGCTGCCGTCGATCAGCGCGACGTCCACCGCGGCGAGCGCCTCCTCGAGCCGCCGGCCCCAGCGTTCCCACTTGTCGATGTCGGGGAGGTAGAGCAGCGAGCGGCTCGGTCCCTCGATCACGAATCCGAACGTCTCGCTGAACTCGTCGCGGTGGGGGACGCGCCAGGGCGTGACGCGCAGGTCCTCGGCCAGGACCACGGTGCGCTCGTCCTTGATGCGCTCCAGCGCGAGGTGCCCGTCGTCGACCGCAAGGCTCCAGGGTGCGTTCGACGAGAGGAACGCGGACATGCGAGCGCCGACGTACACGGGCTGCGAGCGCGCGCCGTAGGCCTCGCGACCGAGCGACAACAACCCTGCGACGTGTCCGAGGTGCGCGTGCGTGACGAAGATGCCGTCGAACAGCGGCGGCCGGCCCGCACCCGTCGTGCGGTTCGGCGGGATGCCGCGCGTGGTCTCCACGATCTCCGGCAGGTCGGGCCCGGCGTCGAACAACCAGCGTTTCCCCGAGCGGGGATCGACCAGGAGCAGCGCGCTGTTCAGCCGGCGCCGCGAGGGATCCGCGCGGGCGACCTCGCAACACGACAGGTTGCAGCCGATCTGCGGCAGCCCGCCGTCCTGTGCCGTGCCGACAACCAGCACGTACGGATCGCTCGGCGTGTCGGTCGTGGCGGACGTGGCGGACGTGGCGGACGTCGCGAGCGGCGTCGTTCCGCAGCCCGCAGCGAGGAGTCCTGTCGCGAGTGCGCGACGCCAGGTGGTTGCGAACGTTGCGCGCGTCATCTCAGCCGACCTGGTCGCCCTTCCTGATCGGGATGAACATCGAGACGCTCTGCCGATAGCGCGCGTAGTCGTCGCCGTGCTCCTTGAGCAGGTCGGCCTCCTCGTAGCGGATGGCGACGAAGATGTACGCGGTCCAGATGCCTGCGAAGAGCAGGTGGCCGCTGCTCATGTCCGGCGTCGCCCAGAAGGTGAGGATCCAGCCGAGCAGCAGCGGGTGACGGATGCGCGTGTACGGAAAGCGCATCGAGAACTGCACGCGCGTGTACGGCTTGCCGGTGAGGTACAGCCACACCTGGCGCAGGCCGAACAGGTCGAAGTGGTCGATCACGAAGCTGCTGTAGAGAATGGTCACCCAGCCGAGACCGTAGATGCCCCAGATGATGTTGTGGGCCATCTCGTTCTGCACCGACCACACGCTCTCGGGCATCGCGCGCCACTGCCAGAAGATCAGCGCGAAGGTCAGCGCGGAGACCATCACGTAGGTGCTGCGCTCGGCGACCTCGGGCACGATCTTCGTCCAGGCGCGCTTGAAGTTCGGTCGCGCCATGATCGTGTGCGGCACGCCGAACAGCAGCAGCAGCACGACGTTGATCAGGATGGCCGTGCCGACCTCGCCGGACAGCCCGGTGTCGACCGTGCGCGGCGCGAGCCCCAGGCCCATGTCCGTGTTGGCCAGGAACGCGATCAGGTACAGGAACATCACGAAGAACGCGGCGTAGCTGACGACGCCGTACACGAATGTGAGCACTCGGCCCATGCTGGATCCTCCCTCGATAGACCCGGAACGCCGCGCCCAAGCCATTTCCCATGCGCGGCACGCGCCCTCAGGATACACCGCGCAGGGGCGCTCCATCGACGTGCACGCGCGCGTGTTTCGTGGAGGAACGGCGCGTTCTCGCACGGGGACGGGCGGTCACCTGTGCAGGGCACCTGATGCGCGGTAGCATCCGTCCACGATGATCCGGCTCGCGCTCCTCATCGCCGTGCTGTTGCCGGCCGCGTCGGCGCAAGTGTCGGTGTTGCCGTGGCAACTCGACGGCCCGCCCTGCGGCTCGGGCACGATGGACCCGACGACGTTGCAGATCGTCGGCCCCGACCAGGCCGGTTGTCCGTTCAACTCGGTGACGGCCTGGCTCGCGACCGCGCCCTACGACCTCACCGTGAGCGCCGACTCCGACTTCAAGAACCACGACACGGACTGCGTCGGGCACGACTGGGAGGTCTACGTCGTCGACGGCGTCTCGGTGAAGTTCGGCGACATCTGGGCCTGCGGCGGATCGCTGGGCAGGACGCGATTCACCGTGCAGGCCGGCTCGAGCTTCGGCTTCGGCGTGCAGTCGGACGACGCCATGTTCGGCCCGGGCGTGCTGGACATGACGAACTTGCGCTGGTTCCCGCGGTCGATCGTGCACACGACGACCAGCGGACCGCCCGGTGGTCGCTTCGGCGCGGCGGTCACGAGCCTGGGCGACATCACGGGCGACGGCGTGCCCGACTACGCGGCCGGCCAGCCGGACTTCGACGAACTCTTCCCCAACGCGGGACGCGTGATCGTCTTCGACGGCGCGACGGGCCTGGAGTTGTTCGACGTCGAAGGCGAGTCGCAGAGCGACAGGCTGGGTGAATCGGTGGCCGGCGTCGGGCTCGTGGACGGTGATGCCGTCCCCGACCTGCTCGTCGGCGCGCCGGGCGCCGACGTCACGGGAGACGATGCGGGCCGCGCCGTGGTCCTGTCCGGTGTGGACGGCAGCGTGATCCACGTCTTCGACGGGCTCGCGGCGGGTGACGCGTTCGGCACATCGGTCGCGGGCGCGGGCGACGTGAACGGCGATGGGCGTGGCGACCTGTTGATTGGCGCGCCGGGCAGCGACATCGGCGGCACGGACATCGGAATGGCTTTCCTCTACTCGGGCCTCGATGCGACGGAGATCGACCGCGTGCGGGGCGACGAGCCCGGCGACCTGTTCGGGACCTCGATCGCGGGCGGCCGCGACGTCGACGGCGACCTGGTGCCCGACGCGATCGTCGGCGCCCCGCTCGGCGGACCGGCCGGGGTGGGTCAGGTCGTCGTGCTCTCGGGCGTGGACCTCTCGACGCTGCACGTCTTCGAGCCGGAGAACACCGTCGACTACGGCAGCGTGGTGGCGTTCGCCGGCGACGTCGATGCCGACGGCACCGTGGACATCGTCGGCGGCTCGCCGAGCAGCGCTTATTCGGGGCCCGCCGTGCTCGTGCATTCTGGAGCCAGCGGGAATCTGCTGTACGCCCTCAGCGACACCGTGGACGTCACCGGTATGGGCATCTCGGTGGCCGGCCTGGGCGATGTGAACGGCGACGGATACGACGACTTCGCCGCTGGAGCGCGCCGCGGAACGCTCTTCAACCTGATCCAGGGTTCCGTGGTCGTCTTCTCGGGACGCGACGGTTCATGGCTCAACCTCGTGGAGGGATTCGGCAACCCGACCGGAATCACGCAGGACGACGGATTCGGCACCGCCGTCGCCGCAGCAGGCGATGTGGACGGCGACGGCCGGCCGGACCTGCTCGTCGGCTCGAATGAGGTGTCCGGTCCGTTCCTGATTCCCGGCCGTGTCTCGGTCGTGAGCCTGCCCGTGCTGTGGACACCCCTCGCCGACGGCCTCGCCGGAACGCACGGCGCGCCGCAACTCGCCGGCGAAGGCCTGCTCGCCGCCGGGCTGCCGACCAGCCTGTTCGTGTCGGGCGCGCTCGAGAACGCCGCGCTCGCGTTCGTGATCGGCCTCAGCCGTCTCGACGCGCCCTTCAAGGGCGGACTGCTACAGCCCACGGCCGACCTGATCGTGTCGGGTCTCGTCACCGACAGCTCGGGCGAACTCTCGTTCTCGGCCGCGTGGCCGGGCGGCCTGCCCTCGCGGCAGATCCTGGTGATGCAGGCGTGGATCGCCGATCCGGCGACACCGGCGGGCTTCTCCTCCACCAACGGATTGCAGGCGCAGACGCCGTAGCGCCGGGCGGGTGACGCCCCCCTTGCCCGACGCCGCCTGTCCGTTTGCCGCGCGCGCGCCATGCCCGGCACGGCGCGCGCAACCGTAGGATGCGCAGGTCATGAGCGAGCCGGTCGTCTCCACGCGCGGACTCACCAAGCACTACGGTTCCACGGTCGGGCTGGAAGGCCTCGACCTGGACGTGGAGCGCGGCGAGGTGCTGGGCTTCCTCGGCCCCAACGGCGCGGGCAAGACGACCACGATCCGCCTGCTGCTCGACCTGATCCGCCCGACGCGCGGGAGCGCGCAACTGTTCGGCAAGCCGGTGAGCGATCCGGCCGCGCGCGATTCGGTCGGCTACCTGCCGGGCGAGTTGTCGCTCGACGAGCGCTTCACCGGCACGCGCATGCTGGACCTGCTCGACGCGTTGCGCAACGGGTCGGGACCGCCCGGCGACCCGGCGCGTCGCCACGCGTTGTGCGAGCGGCTCGGGCTGCGCGCGGCGGACCTCGCGCGCCCGATGCGTGAGCTGTCGCGCGGCACCAAGCAGAAGGTCGGCCTGGTCTCCGCGATGCAGCACGACCCCGACCTGCTCGTGCTGGACGAGCCGACCACGGGCCTCGACCCGCTGGTGCGCGAGGAAGTGTTCGAGCTGCTGCTCGAGGCGCGCCGCGCGGGGCGCACGGTGTTCCACAGCAGCCACGTGCTGTCCGAGGTCGAGCGCACCTGCACGCGCGTGGCCATCCTGCGCGAGGGTCGGCTGGTCACGGTCGAGCGCACCGAGGAGCTGCGTCAGTCGCTCACGCGCAAGATGGTCGTGCGCTTCGCGGGGCCCGTCCCGGTGGACGAGCTGGGTGTGCCGGGCGCGCGGCTGCTCGAGCACGAGAACGGCCACGCGGTCATCGCCGTGACCGGCGAGCTGGACCCGCTGCTGGCCGTGCTCGCGCGCCACTCGGTGCGGCACATGGCCTTCCCCGAGCCCGAGCTGGACGAGGCCTTCATCCATCACTACCGCAACGGGGACGCGTGATGGGACCGCTGCTGCTGCGCAACCTGCGCCACATGCGCGCGCTCCTGGTCGTGCTCGTGATCGCGATGATCGGATTCCAGGTGCTCATCACGAACCTGGCGGCGCAGTTCGACGCCGGTCCCGGCTTGAACGAGTTCTTCGCGATGCTGCCCGAGATGCTCCGTCGCCTCGTCGGCTCGCAGATCGGCGAGCTGACCTTCCCGGGCATGGTCGCGTTCGGTTTCCAGCACCCGATGCTGCTCGTGGGGGCGCTCGCCCTGATGATCCTGTGCGGCACGATCCCCGCGGGCGACCGCGACGTCGGCACGCTGGACCTGTTCCTCGCGCGACCGATTCCACGCCGGCGCTACGTGGGCGCGGTGCTCGGCTGCATGGTGCTCGGGGCGATGTTCCTCGTCCTCGGGATGGTGATCGGCAACGTGATCGGCCTGGCCACGGTGCAGGTCGCGACGGAGCGGCCGTGGACCGACTACCTGCCGATCGCGCTCAACCTGTTCAGCCTGCTGCTCGCGATCGGCGGCATCGCGCTGCTGCTCGCGACGGGCACGGGACGCCGCGGCACCGCGGTCGCGCGCGCGGTCGGCGTGACGCTGGTGCTGTACCTGTTCGAGTCGCTCGGGCAGTTGTCGGACGTGACGGCCCAGCTGAGCTGGCTCAGCCCGTTCCATTACTTCAGCCCGGTGCGCGCGCTCCTTGCGGGCGGCACGCCCTGGTACAACGCGCCGGTGCTGCTGGCCATCGCGGCGGTGACGGCGCTGCTCGCCTTCCGGCGCTTCGAACGCGCCGACGCCTGAGGCGCTCAGCGCTTCGGCTTGACTCCGCGCTTCGGGCAGTGCTCCTCGAGCGGGCAGATCAGGCAGCGCGGCTTCTTCGCGTCGCAGATGCTGCGGCCGAAGCGGATGATGCGGTGACTGAAGACGATCCACTGCTCCTGCGGCACCAGGCGCATCAGGTCGCGTTCGATAGCCACCGGGTCGGTCTCGTTGGTGAAGCCGAGCCGGCCGGTGATGCGCTGCACATGCGTGTCCACGACCACGCCGTCGGCCAGGCCGAAGCAGGTGCCGCGCACGACGTTGGCCGTCTTGCGCGCGACGCCCGGCAGGGAGAGCAGATCGTCCATGTCGCGCGGGATCTCGCCGGCGTAGACGTCGGTCACGCGTCGGCCCATGCCGATCAGGTTCTTGGCCTTGTTGCGGAAGAAGCCGGTGGTGCGGATCAGCTCCTCGACGTCCTCCTGCTTCGCGTCGCCGAGGTCGGCGGGCGTCGGGTAGCGCGCGAAGAGCGCGGGCGTGACCATGTTCACGCGCACGTCGGTGCATTGCGCGGAGAGGATCGTCGAGGCGGTCAGCTCGTACGCGTTGGCGTGGTCGAGCGCGCACTCCGGATCGGGATCGCGCTCCGCCAGGATGTCGAGCACGGCGGTCACGCGCTCCTTCGGCGGGCGCGCGCGTCCGCGCTTGGCGGTCTTCTTGCGCGCGGGGCTCATCCGAGCAGGTCCCCGAGCACGAGCTCCAGCACGCGGCTGTCGGCGGACATCTCCGGGTGGAAGGTCGCGGCCCAGACGGGGCCGCTGCGCACCAGCACCGGGTCGTCCTGCCAGCGCGCAAGCACGTCCACGTTGGGGCCGGTGCGGCGAATGGCCGGCGCGCGGATGAACACCGCCTCGGCGCCGCGCAGCGACTCGGGCGCGTCCTCGAGCGTGGCGATGAAGCTCTCCTGCTGCCGGCCATAGGCGTTGCGCTCGACGTCGATGTCGAGGATGCCGAGGCTGTCCTGCTCGGGGTGCGTCACCTTGCTCGCGAGCAGGATGGCGCCCGCGCACGTGCCGAACACCGGCTTGCCCGAACGGCAGAACGCCGCGAGCGGCTCGAACATCTCTTCGCCATGCAGGAACTTCAGCATGGTCGTGGTCTCGCCGCCGGGCAGCACGAGCGCGTCGACGCCGTCGAGCGCGTCGGCAGTCTTCACCAGCCGCGAAGCGAAGCCGAGGCGCGACACGGCCGCCTCGTGCGCGGCGTAGTCGCCCTGCAGCGCGAGGACGCCGACCGTCGTGGTCACCAGCCGCGCGTCTGCAGCAGCTCGCTCGGGTCCAGCTTGTCCATGTCGAGGCCCGGCATGGCGGCGGCCGTCACGCTCTTGCTCGCCTCGAGCACGCGCGCCGGGTCGTCCCAGTGCGTGGTGGCCTTGACGATGGCCTTCGCGAAGGTGGTCGGGTCCTCGCTCTTGAAGATGCCGCTGCCGACGAACACGGCCTCGGCGCCGAGCGACATCATCAGGCTGGCGTCGGCCGGCGTGGCCACGCCGCCCGCGGCGAAGTTCGGGACGGGCAGCTTGCCCGCCTTGGCGACCATGCGCACCAGCTCGTACGGCGCACCCAGGTCCTTGGCGGCGGTCATCAGCTCTTCGTCGCCCATGGTCGTGAGGTCGCGCATGTTCTTCATGACCTCGCGCATGTGGCGCACGGCCTCGACGATGTTGCCGCTGCCGGCCTCGCCCTTGGTGCGGATCATGGCCGCGCCCTCGCCGATGCGCCGCAGCGCCTCGCCCAGGTTCCGGCAGCCGCAGACGAAGGGCACCTTGAAGGCGTGCTTGTCCACGTGGAACTTCTCGTCGGCCGGCGTCAGCACCTCGGACTCGTCGATGTAGTCGACGCCGAGCTGCTCGAGCACGCGCGCTTCGGCGAAGTGGCCGATGCGGCACTTGGCCATGACCGGGATCGACACCGTGGCCATGATGGCCTCGATGATGTCCACGCGCGCCATGCGCGCGACGCCGCCGTCCTTGCGGATGTCGCTGGGGACGCGCTCGAGCGCCATCACGGAGCACGCGCCGCTGTCTTCGGCGATCTTCGCCTGCTCGACCGTGGTGACGTCCATGATGACGCCGCCCTTGAGCATCTCGGCCAGGCCCGTCTTGAGCCGAAGCGAACCGTTCTCTGATCCGTTGTCCGTCACGTCGTGCCTCCAGGAGCCGCGCGGTAAGGCGGCCGTCGAACGCTCCATCCTACCGGAACCGGGCGTCTTCCCGACAGCGCCCGAAGCGGCCTGGATAGCACCGCACCTGCTAGCATGCTCGGCCCGTCGCGCGTGCTGTCCCCGCGCGGCTCGACGACCGGACCCCGCGCCAACAGACGGAGCAGCGATGACCGCCACGACTACCACCTGGGTCGATGACCTGAACCACGAATACGAGAGCCTGCACGTCGCCAAGGAGGACGCCTTCTGGTCGGTGTACATGGGCCTCTCCGACGACGCCGACGCGGACCGCGCCGAATTCAACAAGAAGGAGATCGCGCTCAACCGCTTCCTGCAGGACCCGGCGCGCCTGGCACAGGTGCGCGAGGAGCTTGCGCGCGCGAAGTCCGCCGGCGCCGACGGCGAGACGCTTGCGTCGCTGGCGGGTTGGGAGGCGACGTTCGCCGCGCACGTGATCGACGACCCGGCCGCGCGCGACCTCGCCGAGGAACTGATCGAGATGGAAGGCGCGCTGGCGCGTGCGCGCGGCAACATGTCGCTCGGCTACACGCCTCCGGGCGGCGAGTTCACGCCCGCCAGCTCGGTGAAGCTGGGTGCGATGCTGATGGCCGAGAGCGATCCCGCATTGCGCAAGGCAGCCTGGGAAGGCCTGCGCAGCATCGAGCCGGTCGCGCTGGACAACGGCTTCCTGGAGATCGTGGCCAAGCGCAACAAGCTCGGCAAGATGCTCGGTGGCGAGGACTTCTACGACTGGCGCGTGCAGCGCACCGAGCGCATGAGCAAGCGCCAGGTCTTCGACTGGCTGGGTGGTCTCGAGGTCGCGACGCGCGACGTCGCGAAGCGTGCGGTCGAGGCGATGGCAGCGGAGCGCGGCGAGCCGGTGACGCCCTGGAACGTGCGCTACTGGTCGGCCGGCGATGTCGGCCGCGAGCAGGACGCCTACTTCCCGTTCAGCAAGGCGCTGCTGAGTTGGGGCCGCGCCTTCTGGAACATGCACGTCGACTACCAGGGCGCCGAGCTGGTGCTCGACCTGGTGGACCGCAAGGGCAAGCACGAGAACGGATTCATGCACGGCCCGGTGCCGGCGTGGCGCGAGCACGGCGAGTTCCGCAAGGCGCGCATCCAGTTCACGGCCAATGCCATCCCCGGCATGGTCGGCGCGGGACGGCGCGCGGCCGAGACGCTCTTCCACGAGGGCGGGCACGCGGCGCACTTCGCCAACATCGACATGCCCTCGCCCTGCTTCAGCCAGGAGTTCGCGCCGACCTCGGTCGCGTTCGCCGAGACGCAGAGCATGTTCATGGACAGCCTGCTGTCCGACGCCGACTGGCAGGCGCGGCACGCGAAGACCACCGACGGCGCGCCGATGCCGGTCGAGCTGATCGAGGCGGGCATCCGCGCGCGCCAGCCCTTCGCGGCCTGGGAGGTGCGGCAGCGTCTGAGTGTCTGCTATGGCGAGAAGGCCATCTACGAGATCCCCGACGACGAGTTGTCGGGCGAGCGCGTGCTCGACGCGTTGCGCGACGCCGAGCAGCGCCTGCTGTTCCTGGAGGAGGGCAGCCCGCGTCCGATCCTCGCGGTGCCGCACCTGCTCGCGGGCGAGGCGAGCGCGTACTACCACGGCTACGTGCTGGCCGAGATGGCCGTGCACCAGACGCGCGACTTCTTCCTCGCGCGCGACGGTCACCTGATGGACAACGGCAAGATCGGTCCCGAGATGCGAGCGGCCTACTGGAAGCCGGGCAACTCTCGCACCTTCGGTGACTTCGTCGAGGGGCTGACCGGCACGCCGCTGTCTGCCGACCATCTCGCGCGCGTGCTCAACCAGAGCGCCGACGAGGCTGTGGCGGGCGCGCACGCGGCGATCGAGCGCTCGGCGTCGGTGCCGACCTGCGAAGAGCCGATCCAGCTCAACGCGGACATCCGCGTGATGCACGGCCACGAGACGATCGCGACGAACGCCGGCAAGAGCTTCGAGGAGTGCGCCGGCGACTTCGAGCGCTGGATCGACGCGCAGGCGGGCTGAACCCGGTCTGACGTCGGCCTGTGACTTCCCGCGGAGCGCGGTGTCTCCACCGTCCCCGCATCGGGTGGCGCATCGGGCAGGTGCGCTGCGGCGGGGATGGCACAAAACACCGTTTGGAGGGGACCGTTGCGGACGGCTCCAGGCATGGGGAAGGTCCGCACGTCGGTCGGGCGTCGCAGTTTGGCGTGCGAGGACGTGCGGCATGAGTTGTGTCGGTTGGCGGTGGGGGCCGCGGGCCTCGCCGGCGCGGCGCGCGTGGCGGCGCACGTGCGGCACTGCGCCACGTGCGGCGAGTGGGTCGACGAGCTGGCCCGCGTACGCGCCTGGCTGGGCGCGCGGCGCGTGAACGGCAAGGTTCCGCTCTCGCAGGCCGAGGTCGAGGCACGCGCAAGGCAAGCCCTGTCGCGTGAACTGGCGGCGCGCCTCGCGCGCGACCTGCTCGACCGGGCGCGGGGGCGGCCGGTCCGGCAGGACGTCGAGCGCGCCGCGGACCTGCTGCGCGTCGAGGCCCTGGGCGGAGCGCAGACCGCCGCGTGCCGTCGGGCCGAGTGCCTGCTGGTCGCCGACGGCCCGCCCGACCGCGCCGCGCTGCTGGCGTTGGCCTATCGCCTCGACCCGCTCGGCCTGGACGTGGCGCTGGCGCACCTCGCCCAACTGGAGCGTGCCGGCAAGCGCCGCGAGGCGGATCGCGAGGCCGACCGCCTGCTGGAGTTGCTGCGCTGAGCGCGCGGCGGCGCTCATGGCTAGAGTGTCGGCCGTGAGCGACCGCGTCGACGACTACGACTACGAGTTCCCGGCCGAGGCCATCGCGCAGCAGCCGCCCGAGCAACGCGAGGACGCGCGGCTGCTGCTCGTGGACCGCGACGGCGACGGTCTGCGCGATGCGCGCATCACAGACCTTTCATCCGAGCTGCGCGCCGGCGACCTGCTGGTGCTGAATGACACGCGCGTGATGCCCGCGAAGCTCAGCGCGACGCGGACGAGCAGCGGCGGCCGCGTGAGCGTGCTGGTGCTCCACGCGCGCGCCGACGGCGCGACCGTGTTGCTCGGAACGCGCGGCACGCTGGCCGAGGGCGAGACGCTCGACGTCGCCGGCGACACCTGGCGCATCGCGCGCTCGCTGGGGGAGGGCCGCTTCGAGGTCGAGGTTGCATCGGGCCGCGACGTGCCGACGCTCATGTCCGACGTCGGACGCATGCCGCTACCGCCCTACATCCGCCGCGACGCCGAGGCCGACGAGCGCGACGCGCTGGACCGCGAGCGTTACCAGACGACGTTCTCCGAACCGGGCGACACGGCGGCCGTGGCCATCGCCGCGCCCACGGCCGGCCTGCACTTCACGCCGGAGTTGCTCACGGCCATCGAGGCGCGCGGCGTGGCCGTCGAACGCTTGCGTCTCGACGTGGGCGAGGCCACGTTCCGCCCGCTGCGCGGCGAGAGCCTGGACGAGCACGTCATGCTGTCGGAGAACTACGCCATCCCACAGGCGCTGGCCGATCGCTATGCAACCACGCGCGCGGCCGGCGGCCGGGTGGTCGCGGTGGGCACGACCGTCGTGCGATCGCTGGAGAGCGCGGTGTCCGCCGACGGCCGCACGCTCGCCGTCGGCCCGGCGAGCAGCGATCTGTTCATCCGCCCCGGCCACGAGTTCCGCGCGGTGGACGCACTGCTGACCAACTTCCACCAGCCCCGCACATCGCTGCTGGTCCTGGTCTCGGCCTTCGCCGGCCGCGACCGCATCCTGGCCGCCTACGCGCACGCCCTGACCGCCGGCTACCGCTTCTTCTCCTACGGCGACGCAACCTTCATTCGCTGACCGGAGCGGCGCGGACGTTCAGCGGTCGGAATGCGCTTCCATGTCGGCGGATTCCGGCAAGGGCATCGCCAACTCGAGGAAGAACCCCCGCTTACCCTGCTTGAGCGAAAACCCCGAGGACGTCGTCTCGAAGCCTGCCGGTCCGAACGCTTTGAACTCCCACGCCGCGGGTGGCAGGCGGTGGAAGTTGAACAAGCCCTCGGCGTCGCTCACGGCATGGGCCCTCAGCGGGGTGAGGTGTGCGCCTGTCTGCCGCGCCTCGATCACCGCGCCCGCGATCGGCTGACCGTTCGGGGCGGTCACTTGTCCCTCGAGAACGTGCGTCGAGCGCGCGTTGATACCGAGTTGCCCCTGCTCTCCGGGTTCCAGTCCCCGCGCGTAGACCAACATGGCGTTGAATCCACCGACGACGACTCTCACCTGGGTTCCTGCTCGTCCCGCTGTGTGGATCAGGAACCGGCCCGCGCCTTGTTCCTCTACGTCGAGGGGCACGTCGCCGGCATGGTAGGGCGCGGTCATCCAGGAGACGGCCAGGCGTGAGGCCTCGATTTCGATGCTGGCATCGGGATCTGCGTTCAACACTTCGACGAGCAGCGTTGCCTCCTCGCGCAACATCAGCGTCGCAGTGGACGTGCCGACTCGTACGTGCGAGAGCCGCGCTGGCTCGCGGCCGGGCGCAAACGCGTAGAGCGTGGCCACCTCGCCGGGCACACCACGCACGACGAAGCGCCCCTTGGCATCGGTGGTCGCACGCGGATGGCGGTTCTCGTACTGCTCGGTCAATTCCCACAGGAGCGAGTCGTCGCCGGGGTCGATGTTGGTGACGATGCAACCCGTTCCGAAGAAGCGCCGCACCCGATCGACGGCGAGGACGGTCGCGCCCTCGAGCGGCTCGCCATCGTCATCCAGCACCAGTCCCTCGATGTGACCGCCGGTCGGCACGGTGACAACACCAAAGTCGGTGGTCTCGCCGGCCTTGATCTCCACCAAGTCGAGCTCGGTCCACTGCAAGCCCTCGCGGTGCAACGCGAGTTGCACCCTTCCGTTCCAAAGCCCCGGGAGGCGGAAGCGGCCGTAGGAATCGGTGCTGACCTCGTGAAGATCTGCGAGGGAGAGTCCTACGCTGACCCACTTGCCCTTGCGGTGGACGGGCTTCGCCCAGGCCCGTGCCACGCGGACGCGGACGCCCTGGAGCGGCAGACCGGACTCGTCCACGACACGCCCGACGACCGCTGCGTCCGGTTCGAGCACGATCTCCCCGAGGTCCGTGAGTCGCTCGCCATCGACGTCGTCCGGCCAGACATTGAACGTGGCGAATCCGTCCAGGGCGACGAAGAACGAGAGTCGACGCGGCCCATCCTGGAACATCCCTCCGCGGCTCGGCGGCCCATCGATCGCCTTGATGGCGAAGCGGCCGTCGGAGTCCGTCAGCACGGACTCGAGATCCGCGAGGGTCGGTTCGTCCAGGAACATCGGCGTCTCGCCGCACAGTCCGGTGCAGAGCATGATGCGCAGCCTGTCGTAGCCCATGGCGCGCAGCGTCTCGCCGCCGGGCAGGGCGATGACGCGCGCGCCGGCAAGTGGCGCCCCATACGGATCGGTCACGCGACCGGTCCAGGTCACCATCTCCTGTGCGCGTGCTGTTGCGATCGTCAGCAGCAGCGCCAGGCCCAGGCGAATGAGTCTCGCGTGGATCGCCATGCTTGTGCCCAATCTATCGGTTTGTGCGGACGGCGCGAATGATCTGCTCAGCGCTTCGGTTCTGTTTCGACTTCGGAGGCTGCCTCATCGGTTAGGGCGACGAATTCGGCGAGCAACAGTTCGGCGACGAGCGCGTGGCCCGTGACATTGAGGTGGTGGTCCTCGCGCCAGAAGAACGGCTCGGTCGTTGCGCGCATCTCGGCGGCGGGGTCCACGCAGCGGATGCCGGCCGCGCGCACGCCGGCGATGTAGCGCTCCTTCATGTCGGTGTTCACCGCCAGGTCCGCGTCGTTCAGGTCCATCGCGTCCAGGATGGCCTGCACGGTCTCCCGGTCGTGGTCGCCGTCCACTTCGGGCTTGCTGGGCAGGGCCACCACGATCAGGTCGGCGCCAAGGTCCTCGCACCGCTCCGCGATCGCGTTGGTGAAGGCGACGCAGGCGTCCACCGCCACGCCCACGTCCTGGCGCAGGAAGCGGAACAGGTGCGCCTGGTTGAATCCCTGCGGCACGGGGCCGGGCCAGCGCTCCATCGCGTCGAGCATCGTCTCGGTGTACTCGGGCGTGCGCTTCGTCGTGCGCCGCTTGGTGAGGAAGTCGGACATGCGCATGCCGTCCTGGAAGTCGTTGCCCGAGTAGAGGCTCACGACGACGGCGTCGGGCGCGAGCTCGGCGTGCCTGTCCAGCATGGCGAGGTAGTCGAACGGGCCGGTGGTGCCGACGGCGGCGTTGAGGACGTCGTGCGCGCGATCCGGCCGGGACTCGTCCAGCAGCCGCTCGAGCACGTTGGCGAAGGACTCGGCGTTGTGCACGACGCCCTCGGCGTGGCTGTCGCCCAGAACGAGCACGCGGTACGCGTCGGTCTGCAGCGGCGTGTCCTCGTCCTCGCGGAAGCCGCGGTTGTTGGTGCTGAAGTTGATGCGGCCGTCCGGGTGCTCGTCGAAGACGTACCACTTGTCGTTGTCCGGACGCAGCGCGACGTGCGCGACCGGGTCGAACACCATCCGGCCGCCCGGTCTGCGCAGTCCCGGGAAGAAGAAGATCGCCCTCTCCTCGTCGATCTCGGTGCCGGAGATCTCCGCCGGGTCGGCGGTCATGATGCGGCGCATCTCCTCGATGCGTTGCTGCTGCGCCGCGAGCCGCCTGCGACCGATCGGCACGATCGTCGACGCGGCGAGCAGGGCGATGATCCCGATGACGAGCCTGCGATCGACCACACGACCTCCGGTGCCGGCCCGGCCCCGGGTTGCGATGCCCGACGTCGGGCGCGCGGCAGGGGAGCATCGTCGGCCCGACCGCGTGCGGATACAAGCACCCCGGGCGGGGCGGTAGAGTGACCTCATGGCGGGCGGCAAGAAGACGGCGGGGGCGGGCAAGAAGCGCGGCGGCAAGGCCGACGCGGCCGCGGCCGGACGCGTCGCGGAGCTGATCGAGGAGATCCGCAAGCACGACGCGCTGTACTACGAGGACGACGCGCCGGTCATCAGCGACGTGGAGTACGACGCGTTGCTGCGCGAACTCGGCGACCTCGAGCAGGCGCACCCGGATCTGCTGCGGCAGGACAGCCCGACGCAGCGAGTCGCCGGCAAGCCGGTCTCGTCGCTGCAGTCGGTCGAGCACCGCCGCCCGATGCTCAGCCTGGCCAACACCTACAGCCGCGAGGAAGTGCTGGAGTGGCGCAAGAGCATCGGCGACTACCTCTCGATGAAGGGGGACGCCGACGACGAGGAGCTGGTCCTCTCCTGCGAGCCGAAGCTGGACGGCGTCGCGGTCGAGGTGATCTACGAGCAGGGCAAGCTCACGCGCGCGATCACGCGCGGCGACGGCAAGGTCGGCGACGACGTCACGCACACGGTCGGCACCATCAAGGGTCTGCCGAAGTCGCTCGGCGGCAAGGATGCGCCGGCGCTGCTCGAGGCGCGCGGCGAGGTGATCATGACGCACGCCAGCTTCGAGCAGGTGAACCGCGCGCGCGAGGAGGCCGGGGAGGAGCTGTTCATCAACCCGCGCAACCTCGCGTCGGGCACGCTCAAGGTGCTCGACCCGGCCGTCGCGGCCGCGCGCCCGCTCGACATGGTCGCGTACGGGCTCGGCGTGACCGAGGGCTTCGACGCGGACAGCCACTCCGGCGCGCTGGCCGCGCTGTCGAAGCTCGGCCTGCCGACGTCCGGCAAGCTCGCCATCACCGGCACGGTGGACGAGGTCCTCGCCCACTACGACGAGCTGCTCGCGAAGCGCGACGAGCTGCCCTTCGAGGTGGACGGCGCGGTGATCAAGGTGGACTCCTTCGCGCTGCAGAAGCGCCTCGGCGAGCGCAGCCGCAGCCCGCGCTGGGCCATCGCCTTCAAGTTCCCCGCGCGGCAGGGCAGCACGGTCGTGCTCGACATCCACGTGCAGGTCGGGCGCACCGGCGCGCTCACGCCGGTGGCGATCGTGGCGCCCGTGCACGTCTCGGGCGTGACCATCGAGCACGTCACGCTGCACAATCGCGACGAGATCGGGCGCCTCGGCGTAAAGGTCGGCGACCGCGTGCTGATCGAGCGCGCCGGCGACGTGATCCCCAAGATCGTGGGCGTCACGCAGTCGGGGAAGGGCGAGCCCTGGGTCATGCCCGACAGCTGCCCGGTCTGCGGCACGGCCGCGCAGGAGGTCGAGGGCGAGGTCGTCGTGCGCTGCCCGAACGCGGCCTGCCCCGGCGTGCTGAAGCGGCGCGTCTCGCACTTCGTGTCGCGCGGCGCGATGGACATCGAGGGCGTCGGCACCAAGTTGATCGACCAGCTCGTGGACGGCGGACACGTGACCCGTCTCGCCGACCTCTTCGCGCTCGACGCCGAGACGCTCGCCGGCCTGGAGCGCATGGGCGAGACCTCCGCCGCCAACGTGGTGAAGTTCGTGGAGGCCAGCCGCACGCGGCCCTTCGCGCGGTTGCTCTACGGGCTCGGCATCCGGCACGTCGGCGAGACCGTGGCCGAGACCATCGCCGAGCACTGGCCGTCGCTGGAAGCGCTGCGCGCCGCGAGCGAGGAGGACCTGGTGGACGTCTCCGCCATCGGCCCCGCGGTCGCGGCCTCGCTGCGGCAGTTCCTGGACGACCCGGCCGAGCAGGAGACCCTCGACCTGATGCTGCAGCGCGGCGTGAAGCCGACCGCGCCGCAGCGAGCCGCGACCAGCGGCGGCAAGCTCACCGGCCGCACCTTCCTCTTCACCGGCACGCTCGAGCAGATGTCGCGTCGCGAGGCCGCCGAGCGCGTGAAGACCAATGGCGGCAAGCTGCTCTCGGGCGTCAGCAAGAACCTCGACGTGCTCGTGGTCGGCGCCAAGCCCGGCAGCAAGCTGAAGAAGGCCGAGGCGCTCGGCATCGAGGTGCTGACCGAGGACGAGTTCCTGAAGCTGATCGACGCGGACTGACGTGGCCACGCACCCCGCCTCACTGCCGGGCAAGGCGCTGCTCGCGCAGTGCGATCAGACCGCGCGCCGCGGATCGGGCCCGGGCGGACAGCACCGCAACAAGGTCGAGACGGGCGTCGTGCTCGTGCACCGACCGACGGGCGTCCGCGGCCAGGCCAGCGAACGCCGCTCGCGCAAGGAGAACGCCGCGGCCGCGCTGTTCCGCCTGCGCCTGCAGCTCGCGCTCGACGTGCGCACGCCGACGACACCGACCGCGCCGTCTCCCGGCCCCACGCCGCTCTGGCGCTCGCGCTGCCGTGGTGGGCGCATCTCGGTCAGCACCACGCACGAGGACTTCCCCGCGCTGTTGGCGGAGGCGCTCGACGTCGTGTTCGGACAGGAGTGCGAACTGCCGCCGGCCGCCGAGGCGCTCGACGTCAGCCCCACGCAACTCGTTCGCCTGCTGGCCGACGAGCCGCGCGCGCTGCTCGCCGTGAATGCCGTCCGCACCGCGCGCGGACAGCACGCGCTGCGCGGCTAGGCGCGCCCCGGTCCCGGGCTCAAAGCGGCGCGCTGAGAGAGGCCCCGCCGAGTTGGACCCAGTACAGGCCCGTGTAGACGAACTGGACGGTCGAGAAGGTGAGCTGCTCGGCGCTGAAGGGGCCGGAGCGCTTGAAGATGGGGTTGAACGAAACGGTGTAGTTGTCGTTGCCCTGGAAGATGATGAGGTTGAGCACGGCCCCGGGAGTCGCGTTGACGGGAGGCTGAACCACGATGTTGTTCGGCAGGGTGTGGATGGCGGTCAGCCCCAGGCTGCAGTCGATCGTCAGCGAACTGCCGACCGCCTGGACCGTCTGCATGCCATCGACGAAGCCTCCGGCGACGGTCAGCATGCCCGGGGCGTCCCGCTCGAGGGCCACGTCTGCGTTTCCCGTGCTGGGGTCGGCGAACGAGAGGCTCTGGTTCCTCAGCACCGTGTCTCCGAACTGGCGGTAAGTCGTCTGGGTCCCTTGCGCGAAGACGAACCGGGTGTCTCCCGAGGCGAAGTTGAGATTGAAGACGTTGTTGTCGATGTCGGCGTTGCGCAGTCCAGGCCCGCCGACGATGGCCGTGAAGGGTCCCGGGATACCCGAGCCGAACTGGTTGTGCTCGATGATCGCGTTGTCGATTCCCTGCGGGCCGTTGAGCCGAATGAACTGGGCATCGGGTTGAGGGATGCCGAACTGCAGGACCCGGCTGAACTCGTTCCGTGAGATGGTCAGGTTGGCGGCGCGATCCGCGTAGATGGAATACGGACGGTTGCCTTCGAAGGCACAGCCCGCGACCAGGTTTCCGTAGGGGGTGAAGCCCGGGAGGCCCGTGATGTGGATGCCACCGTTCGAGCCTGGTCCGCTCCCGTTGTAGGCGAAGATCGAGTTGGTCACCTTCATCAGCTCGGATGCGGCGTAGACGCCGCCCTCGGCGTTGAGCTCGACATCGAGTTGATCCAGGATCACGTTGTAGGACAGTTCGTTGGTGACCGAGTCCAGGCGGATCCCGTAGCCGCCGTTTTGGACGATGAGCGACCGCTCGATGGTCCAGGTCTTGGGCGTGGCGAAGTCATTCAGCGTGGCGAGCAGCAGGATCCCGTCACCCGCGTGATCGGCCACGCGGCAGTCGGCGATCCGCCCGATCCAGATGTCCCGGGCCTCGATACCGGCCGACCCGGTTCCCGTTGAGCTGATCAGATCCAGCCCCTCCACGGTGAGGAACCAACCCCACTGGGACGCTGGTTCCGCGGTGCCGAAGGAGAAGGACGGCTCACCGGCGGATTGGTTGTCGATCACCGTGCGCCCCGGCCCGTCGCCGCGAACGGTCAGGGCGCGGGTATCGAAGCCGATCTCGGTGAACAGGAACTCCACCTTCGTGTCGAAGACATACGTGCCCGCCGGCAGGTAGAGCTCGGCGCCACACTCGGCCGCCGCGTCGAGCGCCTTCTGCACGCTCGCCGACGTGTTGTCTCCCCACCACTGGGGGACGACCCGTGAGACGCTGCCTGGAGCAAAGCGGACCTCACCGGCGCCGGTGGTGTCCCTGAACACGCGGGCCTGGGAGGCGAGGAAGGCTCCGTTCACTTCCAGCGTCTGGCCGGCGAGGTCGATCGTGCCACCACCGAAGTGGACGAGGCCGAGGTCGGCCGGAACCGTCACGTCCTCTCCGAGCGTGTCATTCGTGTCGAGGAACAGGACAGCCCGTTCCGAGCCGATGGTGGCGATCGCCAGGTGCAGGCGTCCGAATCCGACATCGCCGAACTGACTGAGGCGGTAGTGGTCGGTGGCGCCGAGGAGCGCGACCTGAGGCCGGCGCATGGCCTCGACTTCCACCGACAACTGGGTCGCGCCGAGAGGGAGGAAGGAGAGAGCGCCGAGAAGGGCGCCAAGGGCGAGGGACGCGTGCTTCGCGTGCATGGCCAAAGGCCTCAGGTTGGGAAGGTCACTCAGTGTACTCCGCCCTCCGTTTTTCGGGGCTGAACGCACGGGAGTGCGCGGTCGGGAGAGCCGCCTCAGTTCGGCTCTTCGTCCGGTCGATACCGGTTCACTGGCGCACCCTTGGGAATCGACTATCCTGAACCGTTCGCCAAGAACCGGTTGGAGAGGACCGCTTGAAGATCGAGATCCAGTACTGCGCGCAGTGAAACTATGAGCCTCGAGCCGTCGGTCTGACGGAGGAGCTGCTCAAGGAGCACAAACAGGGAATGAAGAACCTGGTGTTGATCCCGTCCGACGGGGGCTGCTTCGAGGTGAAGCGCGACGGCAAGCTGATCTTCAGCAAGCTGGCGTCCGACCGCTTCCCCGACGACGGCGAGATCGCCGCCATCCTCTCCGGCAACAAGGAGCCGGTGCTGGGCTGAGGCTTCGCGCCCGGCCGGTCCGCCCCGAAACGACATCATGAGCAAGCCCAAGGTCGTCCTCTTCCTGCCGTCCCGCGTGGACCCGGAGATCGGCGACCTTCCGTGCGCGGACCTGCTCCCGCTCGAGATGCTGCACATCGCCCCGACGGCCGAGGCGGCCGGCTGGGAGGTCGTGCTCATCGACGCGATGACCGAGCCCGACTACGTGGACCAGGTGCTGTCGGCCTGCGAGGGCGCGACGGTCTTCGGCAGCTCGGCCATCCTGGGCTTCCAGGTCTGGGACGGCGCGCGCGTGGCCACGGCCGTGCGCGAGAAGTTCCCGAAGCTGCCGATCATGTGGGGCGGCTGGTTCCCGTCCGCGCTGCCCGAGCTGTACCTGAACAGCGACATCTGCGACGCGGTCGTGCTCGGCCAGGGCGAGCTGACCTTCGTCGAGCTGCTCGAGGCCTGGCGCCACGGCGCGGCCATCGACGACATCGCCGGCATGGCGATCAAGAAGGACGGGCAGGTGATCCGCACCGCGACCCGCTCGGTCACGCACCTCGACGACCTGCCGCCGCCCTCCTTCCACCTGATCGAACTGCAGAAGTACTACGACCTGCAGAAGCGCTCGGCCGACTTCGGCCACCGCGTGCGCAACCGGCTGCCGCCACCGCACCACCTGGCCAACCGGCCGCACCGCGGCATCTCGTACTTCAGTTCGTTCGGCTGCCCCGAGCCGTGCGCCTTCTGCTGCAGCCCCGAGATCGCGGGTCGCCGCTGGGTCGCGCTCGATCCGGTCGAGCTGGTGGACCGCCTCGCGTTCATCCACAAGAACGATCCGTTCGACGTGCTGCGCTTCCAGGACGCGAACTTCGGCGTCGCCAAGAAGCGCACGCAGGTGTTCTGCGAGGAGTTGCTGAAGCGCGGCCTGAACATCAGCTGGAACGGCACGATCGAGATCAAGCAGATCTGCCAGTACGACTGGGAGACGCTGGAGCTGATGAAGCGCAGCGGCAACCACCTGAACTGGTTCGGCGCCGAGGCCAGCACCGAGGAGACGCAGAGCCTCATCCGCAAGCAGATCAAGGAAGGCCAGACCGACGAGGCCATGCGCCGGATGCACGAGCTCGACATCAAGTCGGGGCTGACCTACATCATCGGCTACCCCGGCGAGACCGTGGAGTCGATGTACGAGACGATCCACGAAGCGGCCGACATGAAGACCCGCTACCCGAGTTGCTCGGTCGAGGTCTTCCCGTACCGGCCCATCCCCGGCAGCGAGTTCTGGCAGCCGTCGGTGGACATCAACAACTACCCGGTGCCCACGACCTTCGAGGAGTGGGGGCGCTTCTTCGACTACAAGTTCAACTCGTGGTGGGGCGTGGTCCCCCCCGAGGTGCGCAAGGTCTGGGCGCGCTTCACGCAGATGGCGCCCTGGTTCGACGGCATCGCCGGCGGCAAGGGTCCGGTCAGCCACCTGCTGCGCAAGTCGGCGGGGTTCCGGCTGCGCAACCGGCTCTGGAAGGCGCCGGTCGAGTTCCAGGCCTTCGACCTGATCCGCCGCTCGCTCGGCCCGGTCAGCACCTACATCTGATGCGCGCCGGCCGCCGCACGACCTACTGCTTCGTGTGCGCCATCCTGGCCTCGGCCCTGGCCGTCGCCGCCTTCGCCCAGTTCGGCACACTCAGCGCCTGAGGCTTCGCCGCTGCGGCGGTCTCCTCGGATTGCCGCTGCGCCTCCGGATCGTGAGGGGGTGTTTCCCTGCTCAGACAGTTGCGCCGTGGATGGAGCTCGCACGGAAGGCGTCACCGTTCCGGCTCCACGGCGCAAAACTCGCGACGGAAACACCCCCTCACGCTCCTGCGGCTCCGCTCCCGAGTGGCCACTGCCACCACAAGCCACAGCCCGGTGAACTCAATGGACACCGTTGCCGTGTCGTTCAACAAGTCCGTCGGGAGTTACCACACTGTGGTAACTGCCGAGGAGTTCGCACGACAGGTGTAGCGAGCTCCGACCGTTGCGGCGTGTGAGCGTGTAGCGAGCGACACCCCGGGCAACGGCGGTGCGTGATGAGGGGTGTGGTCCCGTCGCGAGTTTTGCGCCGTGGAGCCGGAACTGTCAGGTCCGTGGAGCGAGCTCCATCCACGGCGCAACTGTCTGAGCAGGGGACCACCCCCCTCATCAGCGCACTGAGCGTCTGCCCCGTCACCAGAGCTCGCGGCAGTTCCCCACCCGTCCCCAACGCAACGGGGGCGCCGACCTCGCGGTCGACGCCCCCGTGCGTGAAGTCCGGAGACTCCTGTGCAGAGACTAGTAGAGGCGGGTTGCCTCAGTCTCCCTCACCGGGCTGGTCAGCGCCTTGCTGTCCATGCTGATGGCGAAGCGCACATCACCCGCTGCGTTGGCCTTGACCACGATGCGGTAGGTCAGAGCCGCCTTGGGCGCCAGCGGACTGCTTGGAGCGAACTTGATCGTCTGGCCGGTGACCGTGTGCTTGGTCGGGCCGGTCGCCGAGACGAAGCCCTCCTGCGACGGCAGGGTGGCCGAGATCTCGATCTGGTCGTCGGCCGCCGTGCCCTGGTTGGTCACGACGATGACGTAGGTCACGTTGCTGCCGATCTCGATCGGGTCGTCCAGGTCCGCCACCTCGAGCAGCAGGGCCGGGATGCCCTCGACCGACGTCGTGGCCTGAGCCATGACCTCGGTCGCGCAGGCGCCGTTCACCTTGACCACGTTGAGGAAGGTCGCGGCCGCCTTGGAGGTGACCGAGGCCGTCAGCGTGCGGCTGGCACCAGCGGCCAGCGTGCCGAGGTTCCAGGTGATCCGACCGTTGCTGTGCGAACCGTTGTCGCTCGCGTTCGTGAAGATCGCCGCGCCGGGCAGCGTGTCCACCACGACCGTGTCGCGGCTCGGGGCGTCACCCGTGTTGCGCACGGTGATCGTGTACTTCACCGGGCGACCGATGTAGCTACGCGCGGGCGCCGTCTTGGTGATGTTCAGCACCGGCTGACGCACGATCGTGGAGCAGCCGTCGTTGGCCTTCAGGCCGCGGTCGGCCATGGCGCTGGCGGTGCTCGAGAAGGTGCCCGTCTTGGACGCCGTGGCGTTGACCGTGAAGGTGCGCGACTGGCCGGGAGCCAGCGTGCCGACGTCCATGCTCACCGCGCTCTTGCCGCCGGAGGTCAGGCCGTTGGCGAGGGTGTCGGAGATCTTGACGTTGGTCGCGGCGCCGGTGCCCGGGTTGCTGACCACGTAGGTGATCGGGATCGTGTCGCAGAGCAGCACGTCCGCCGGGCAGGTCTTGGTGAGCGCCAGCTTCGGCTGGATCACGCGAGTCGTGACGCACGTGGAGGTCTTCCAGGTGACGTCCACGCATGACTCCAATGAGGCAGTCGTGGTGGCCTGGCCGCGCACCTCGAAGCTGCGGGACTGGCCCGCACCGAGGGAGGCGACGTTCCAGGTGATCTTGCCGCCGCTGGTCGCACCGCTGGGGTTGGTGCTGGCGACCTTGAAGCCACCGGGGAGCGTGTCGACGACGACGACGTTGGACACGGCCGCCGAAGAGCGGTTCGTGACTTTCACCGTGTAGGTCATCGTGTCGCCCAGCACGACCTCGGCCGGGGCGGACTTCTCGACGACGACGGTTGCGGTCACGTCGCCGGGCGCCGGGGCGGCGGAGGCGGTGGTGACGGCGGCGAGCAGCAGCACGGCCGCGCTCGCAGCCAGGCTGCGGATGAAACGAGGGGTCATGGCATCTTCCTTGGGAATGGATGTCAGTGGGATCGGAGGGAGCACCGGAGCCCTGCGGGCGAACCGCTTTCCCGTGGCCGGTGCAGAGCCCTGCATCATCCACATTCGCATGGACCGTGCCAAAGGGCCTGGACACTTACAGAACGCTTAGTGGCCGGGCGCCGAGACCGGGCCGGCGGGGGGGCGCGAGCTGCCCCGAGGGGGACGGATCGACTCCCGCTGATGGGTTGATGAGGCCATACCCCTTGGTACGCGGCTTGCTTCTAGGGACACTAACAGAGCCTTCACGCTGGCAAGGGCGCAGGCCCCGAGTATGATTCCCGCCCCGGTTCGTCGCTTGACCGCGACAAGAACCGTGTTGGAGGGACGCGACGGGCGACTGCGTGCCACCGGCATGGCCTTCCACAACCACCGGGATATTTCCGCAGTGCGCTGTCCACGCCCCGACCGGGGGAAGGAGCGCAAACCACACTCTCCGTCTGCTCGACCCCGCAAGGAGCCGCAGTCACATGTCCAAGACCCTCGCATTCCTGACCGGCCTGGCGCTCATCCTCGCGCCGGCCTGCAACACCGAACACCAGCACGTGGTGAGCGCAGAGCCCCGCCACGGCTACGACGTGGCCGGCAACTGGGACCAGCACGCCGAGCACATCACGGTGGATCCTGCCGTTGACGTCAACCCCGTGCGCACCCAGCACGTGCTCGTGGCCACGGTCACCACCTTCGACGGGGCGCCGCTCGGCGGCCGCCGGGTCGAGTGGATGATCCCCGAGGGTGGCGTGGGCGCCATCGTCGAGGTCGATCAGCACGGCGTCTACAACCACAAGGGCCAGTTGGTCCGCTCGTCGCCCTACCGCTCCGAGCTGGGTGAGAAGTACAGCCCGACCTTCGCGGTGACCCACACCAACAACCGGGACGAGTTGCTCGACATGGGCAACGACGACCCGGCCGACGACATCGTCGTCAAGCGCGGCCAGACGTGGATCTCGATCACGTCCGCGACCGAGGGCACGACGGACGTCATCGCGTACGCCCCGGGCATCCGCAACTGGGCCGATCACAAGGCCTTCGCGCGCAAGCACTGGATGGACGCGACCTGGACCATGCCCGGCGACGCCACCAACCGCGTCGGCGAGAAGCACCCGATGATGGTCACGCTCAAGAAGCAGAGCGACGGCACGCCGCTGGCCGGCTACGCCGTGACCTACACCATCGACGGCGGTCCCGGCGCGGTCCTCGATCCGGGCGGCAAGCAGTCCGTCACGGTGAAGACCAACGCGAAGGGCGAGGCCGCGGTCACGCTGCGCCAGACCAAGCCGGTCGTCGGCAAGAACCCGGTCCTCATCTCGATCGTGAAGCCCGCCAACGAGGCGTGCTGCGAGCCCGAGGAGGAGATCGCTGCCGGGAACATGACCAAGACCTGGGTCAGCCCCGGCATCGCCATCAGCAAGACGGCACCGGCCAAGGCGCTGGGCGGCCAGACGTTCAAGTACACGATCGTGACCAGCACGACGAACGATCTGGACACGCGCAACGCGGTCGTCACCGACGTCCTGCCCGCGGGCATCAGCTACGTGAGCAGCACCCCGAGCGCCACGGTTTCCGGTCAGAAGCTGACCTGGAACCTGGGCACGATCCCCGGCGGTGGTTCCAAGACCATCACGGTCAACGTGAAGGGCGCGAAGCCCGGCACGTACCGGAACTGCGCCGAGGTGAAGGCGGAAGCGGGCCTCCAGGCCAGCGACTGCGCCGAGACGGTGATCACGGCACCGGCCCTGGCCCTCACCAAGACGGTGAAGCCCGAGTCGATGATCTGTGACGGCGTCCGGTACACGCTCGTGGTGAGCAACCCCGGTGACGCGCCGGCCCAGAACGTCAAGATCACGGACAACCTGCCCGCCGGCCTGACGGCCAGCGGTGGGAGCTCTGCGGTCTCGATCGACGTGGGCACGCTGCCTGCTGGCGGCTCCAAGACCTTCACGGTGAAGGCCAACGCCAGCAAGCCCGGCACGTTCAGCAACACCGCCAAGGCGACGGGTGACGGCGGCCTCACGGCTTCCGCCTCCGCCAAGACCACCGTGCGTCAGCCGGTCCTGACCATCGTGAAGAAGGCGCCCGCGCGCAGCTTCATCGGTCGGCCGATCACGTACACGGTCACGGTCGCCAACACCGGTGATGCGGTTGCTGCCGACGTCACGCTCGTGGATCGTCTCCCGGCCGGCGCGAAGTTCGCGTCCGCGTCGGACGGCGGCTCCTCCTCGGGCAGCACGGTCCGCTGGCTCCTGGGCGACATGGCCCCGAAGGCCAGCAAGACCGTGACGGTCAAGGTCACGACCTCGGGCGCCGGCACGCTGGTGAACCGTGTGACGGCCGAGGGCGTGTGCGCTGCTGAGGTTGCGGCCGAGACCACCACGATCGTGGAGGGCATCCCCGCCCTGCTGCTCGAGGTGGTGGACGTCGACGACCCGATCGAGGTCGGTGCCAACGAGACCTACGTCATCGTGGTCACCAACCAGGGTTCGGCGGACGGTCACCAGATCGGCATCAAGGCCACGTTCCCGGCCGAGATGTCGTTCGTCACGGCGAGCGGCCCGACGAGCCATACGCTCAGCGGTCGCACGATCACCTTCGCTCCGCTCGGAAGCCTGGCGCCCAAGAAGGACGCCACCTACCGGGTGACGGTGAAGGCGAACGCCGAGGGTGATGTGCGCTTCGCGGTCCAGATGACCAGCGCGGAGCTCACCAGCCCGGTGGACGAGACGGAGGCGACGCGGCTGTACTAAGCGCGTAGTCGAAGTCTTCGACACCTAACGCCGATGGGGGCGTCGTCCGGAAGGGCGGCGCCCCTGTCGCGCGTTTGCGGGACGCATCGTTCCGTTCGGGTGTCCGCCGCGCCGCCGGATCGCGAGGGGGTGTTTCCCTGCTCAGACAGTTGCGCCGTGGATGGAGCTCGTTCGGACGGCGTTGCCGGTCCGGCTCCACGGCGCAAAACTCGCGACGGAAACACCCCCTCGCGCTCCTCTGGCGCGGCTCCCGCATCGGGACGAGGTCAGTCCGGGGTGAGCAGTTCGTAGCAGGCGCGCGCCGCCTCGCTCGGGTCGGGGGCGTTGAGGATGGCTGCTCCGATTGCTGCACGGGGGCAGCCGGTGGCGGTGACCAGGTGCAGCGTGTCCGGGGTGAGGCCGCCGATGGGGAAGATCGGCAGGTCGGGGTGGGCGGCGAGGCAGCGGGACAACTCGGCCGGGTCGGCGGGGGAGGTGTTCGACTTGGTCGTGCTGGAGGCCATTGCTCCGAAGCCGACGTGATCGGCGCCGGCTGCTAGCGCGGCGTCGACCTCGGCCAGGGTGCGCGTGGAGGTGCCGAGCAGCAGGTCGGGGCCGAGGCGCTCGCGGGCGCCGGCCAGGCCCAGCGTGGCGGTGTCTTCGCGGCCCAGGTGCACGCCGTCGGCCAGAGGCATGCCGATCTTGTCGAAGACCGCGTCGAGATCGTCGTTCACCAGCAGCAATGTGTCGGCGGGAAGGAGTTGCCGCGCGCGGAGGAGCAGCGCGCGCTGCGTTTCGGTGGGGACGCCCTTGCAGCGCAGCTGGACCGCCCCGACAACGGGACGGCGTGCGCCGCGTGACGTTGCGTCCGCATCGCCCGGGACGGTCGCCCGCGCCGCCGCGGCGGCCGCCGCCAGGGCCTGCTCGGCCCGGTCGACCCCGAAGGAGGCCACCAGGTAGACCCGAGTCGCGGCCAGGCGCTCGTGCCGATCCGCTGTCATTTCGGCACCGGCGGGGGCGCCCGGCGGGGGTTCGGGTTGCGCCAATGTGGCAGAGGGCGGGGTGGTCCAGGATGACCAGCGGCAGGGGCCGTTCGGGGATCGGCCCGCCCGGTGCCGGAATCCCCAGCGGACGGCAGATGCCTGTCCAAGCGGGCCTTTGGCACCCGGTTTGCTCTCTTCCTGGCACCCCGGGGTTTGTCCGGGGCCGAACGATCCCACCTCTTCGGGCAGCACCCACCAGCCACCATGCGGTCCCGCCTCGACACCATGCCCACCCTGCTGATCGGCGACGACGACACCGCCGTGCGCGAGTGCGTCGTGGAGCTGATCGGCGACCGCGGCTTCCGCATCTTCACCGCGGACTGCGGCGAGCGCTCGCTGCAGATCCTGCTGTCCGAGCAGGTCGACCTGACCATCCTCGACATCCACATGCCCGACATGACCGGCATGGACGTGTTCGAGCGGTACGTGCGCGGGCCGTTCATCGCCGCGCCCGGCGGGCCGGCAGAGCACGCGGGTGCGCGCCGGCTGAACGCCATCTTCATGTCGGCCGACGCCACGCCGGAGATCCGGCGCTGGTGCGAGGGTGTGGGCAGCCGGCTGCTGGACAAGCCCTTCGCGCCCGATGCGATGCGCGCCGCGATCGACGCGGTGCTCAGCGGACGGCCGGGACTCTGAATCGAATCAACCACGGGGAGCCGATGGCTCCCCGCCACGAACCCCCCACGACGTAACGAAACAAGGAGCGAGCCACACATGGCAACCAAGACCGCGAAGACGTCCAAGAAAGTGAACCTCAAGCCGCTGGGCGACCACGTGATCGTGCAGCGCGTCGAGGCCGAGACCACCACCAAGGGCGGCATCGTCCTCCCCGACAGCGCCAAGGAGAAGCCCAAGGAGGGCATCGTCGTGGCCGTCGGCAACGGCCGGCTGATGGACGACGGCACGCGCGTCGACGTCGCGGTGAACCCGAAGGATCGCGTCATCTTCTCCAGCTACGCAGGCAGCGAGGTGAAGTACGGCGGCGAGGACTACCTGATCGTGCGCGAGGACGAGATCCTCGCGGTGATCGGCTGACCACGAACGCACACACGAACTAAGGAACACACACTATGACTGCCAAGAAGATCTATTACGACGCCGAGGCGCGCGACCTGATTCGCGCCGGCGTCAACAAGCTCGCCCGCGCGGTGAAGGTGACGTTGGGCCCGCGCGGCCGCAACGTCGTCCTGCAGCGCTCCTTCGGCGCGCCGACCGTCACCAAGGACGGTGTCACGGTGGCCAAGGAGGTCGAGCTCGAGGATCCCTACGAGAACATGGGCGCGCAGATGGTGAAGGAGGTCGCGAGCAAGACCTCCGACGTGGCCGGTGACGGCACCACCACCGCGACCGTGCTGGCCGAGGCCATCTTCGAGCAGGGCCTGAAGGTCGTGACCGCCGGCGCCAACCCGCTTCAGCTGAAGCGCGGCGTCGAGAAGGCGGTCGAGGCCGTCATCGCGCAGCTCGGCAAGGTCTCGACGCCGGTCAAGGACCGCAACGAGATCAAGCAGGTCGCGTCCATCGCCGCGAACTCCGACGAGGAGATCGGCGAGCGCATCGCCGACGCCATGGAGAAGGTCGGCAAGGACGGCGTGATCACGGTCGAGGAGGGCAAGTCCCTCGCCACCGAGATCATGTGGGTCGAGGGCATGCAGTTCGACAAGGGCTACCTCTCGCCGCACTTCGTCACCAACGTCGAGAAGATGGAGGTCGAGCTCGAGAGCCCCTACATCCTGATCCACGAGAAGAAGGTCGGCTCCATCAAGGACCTCCTTCCGCTGCTGGAGCAGGTTGCGAAGGCCGGTCGTCCGCTGCTGGTGCTCGCCGAGGACGTCGAGGGCGAGGCCCTCGCGACGCTCGTCGTGAACAAGCTGCGCGGCGTGTTCCACGCGGCCGCCGTCAAGGCGCCGGGCTTCGGTGATCGTCGCAAGGCCATGCTGGAGGACATCGCCGTCCTCACCGGTGGCACCGCGGTCATGGAAGACCTCGGCATCAACCTCGAGACGGCCGACCTGACCATCCTGGGCCAGGCCAAGCGCGTCACCATCACCAAGGACGACACGACGATCATCGAGGGTGCCGGCAAGAAGGCCGACATCCAGGGTCGCGTCGGCCAGATCCGTGCGGAGATGGAGCGGGCCACGAGCGACTACGACAAGGAGAAGCTCCAGGAGCGCCTGGCCAAGCTGGCCGGCGGCGTGGCGCAGATCCAGGTCGGGGCCGCGACCGAGGTCGAGATGAAGGAGAAGAAGGCACGCGTCGAGGACGCGCTGCACGCGACCCGCGCGGCCGTCGAAGAGGGCATCGTGCCCGGCGGCGGCACCGTGCTGATCAAGTGCCTCAAGGTGCTCGACACCATCAACGCGGTGGGCGACGAGAAGCTCGGCATCGACATCGTGCGTCAGGCGCTCAAGGTGCCCTGCCGCCAGATCGCGAGCAACGCGGGCTACGACGCCTCGATCATCGTGAACCAGGTGCTCGACGCGAAGAGCAAGAGCGAGGGCTTCAACGCCGCTGCCGGCGAGATGACCGACATGCTCAAGGCCGGCATCATCGACCCGGCGAAGGTGACGCGCACGGCGCTTCAGAACGCCAGCTCGATCGCGTCGCTGCTGCTCACGACCGATGCGTTGGTCGCCGAGATCCCGACCAAGCAGGCGCCGGCGATGCCCGGTGGCGGCATGGAGGACATGTACTAGCCACACGTCCCCTGCCCGAACGAAGCGGGGGGAGACGATCGCGAAATCGACGTCTCCCCCCGCTGTTCGAGCGCGACAACAGCACGCGTCCCACGCCGCCGTTCAGCGCCCTATGGCGATGCACGGCCTTTTCATAAACTGGGGGCGTGACTGCCTCTTAGCCTCCAAGTCACGTGTCGGCGTCACGCCGCACCCTCCCGAACACACCCTTCCGTCCCCATCACCAGAGGAACCACAGATGTTGCTTCGCCATTCCGTGTCGGTCGCCCTGATCCTCGGTCTCGCCAGCACCGGACTCGTCGCGCAGGACAGCGCCGACGTGCTGAACGCAGGCGTCAAGGCCGTGGCCGTCGCCACCACCGAGACCGAGGCTGCTCCCGCCGCCGCCATCACCGGCATGATCAAGGTGGAAGGCAAGCTCGAGCGCATCGAGCCCGTGGACCTCTCGTCCGACCCGCACTGCGTCGAACTGCACGGCGAAGAGAGCACGATGTCGAACCCGATCGGCGTCATCCGCAACGACGAGGGCGGCCTGAAGGACGTCTTCATCCAGCTCACCCGCAACGTGCCGGACAAGAAGTACGACCGTCCGGACGAGCCGGTCGTCATCGACCAGATCGGCTGCACCTACACCCCGCACGTCTGGGGCGTGATGAAGAAGCAGGACATCCTGATCAAGAACAGCGATGCGACCCTGCACAACATCCACGCGCTGCCCAAGAGCAACAAGGAGTTCAACCTTGCGATGCCGAACAAGGGCGACGAGCGCACCCAGAAGTTCAAGAAGGCCGAGGATGCCGTCAAGATCAAGTGCGACGTGCACCCGTGGATGGCTACCTTCGCCTTCGTGCTCGAGCACCCGTACTTCGCGGTGAGCGGCGCGGACGGTTCCTTCACGCTGCCGACGGCGGACCTGCCGGACGGCGACTACGGCGTGAAGATCTGGCACGAGGTGCTCGGCGAGGCCGAGGGCACCGTGAAGGTCGCCGGCGGCGCGGGCACCTTCGAGCACGTGTTCGAGACCGGCAAGGAGTGAGCGACAGCTCGCTGCGCTGATGAACGGCGCAACCGCCATCGCCCCGGGTGGTCCAGCACCGCCCGGGGCGGTGGTGTCTAAAGGGCGCAGGCGGTTCAGCGCCGGGCTCGTCTTCGCGACGCTCTTCCTGATCTTCGCGGGCGCGGAGGTGAAGAGCCGCCAGGCCGGGTTGTCGGTGCCCGACTGGCCGCTGTCGTACGGCATGTGGTGGCCGCCGATGGTGGGCAACGTGTTCTACGAGCACGGCCACCGCACGATCGCGGCCATCGTCGGCCTGCTGACCACGATCCTGGCGCTGTGGACCGCGCGCGTCGAGGCGCGCCCCTGGGTGCGCAAGCTGGCCTGGTTCGCGCTGGGCGCGGTCATCCTGCAGGGACTGCTGGGCGGGCTGACGGTCAAGCTGCTGCTGCCGCCCGCCGTGTCGGTCGGGCACGCGCTGCTGGCGCAGACCTTCGTGTGCATCGTGGCCTGGCTGGCCTACGCGGGCAGCCGCGAGTGGCGGGATGCCACGCCGCGCCTCGCGCCCGCCGCAACGAAGACCGCGACGGCGGTCGAGCGCGACCACGCCCCGGCGCGCGCCGCGATGCGCGCGACCGTCTGGGCCGCGGGCGCCGTCTACGTGCAGCTTCTGCTCGGCGCGCTCATGCGCCACACCGAGTCGGGCCTGGCCGTTCCGTTCTTCCCGCTCTCGGAGAGCGGCTCGCTCTTGCCCGATCACATCGACCACCACGTGGTGCTGCACATGCTGCACCGGGGCTTCGCGTTCGTCGTGCTGGCCTTCGTGCTCACGGCTGCCGTCCGCCTGATCCGCTCCGTGCCGAAGCTGCGACTGCACGCGACCGTGCTCGCACTGGTCGTGCTGGGACAGGTTGCGCTCGGCGTCACCGTGATCTGGACCGCCGGCGTGCATCCCTCCGACGGCACGACGCCGATGGTCTCGCCGGTGCCGACCTCGTTGCACGTGATGACCGGCGCGCTGCTGCTGGTGCTGGCCTGGTTGGCGGCGCTGCGCTGCTGGCGCGCGGGGAACGGAGCCTCGTCATGAGCAGCGAAGCGCTCCGGGGCGAACAGGCGCCTCCCCAGGGCCTGGGCCTGGCGGGGTTGGTGCGCCCGCGCATCGCGGCGTTGGTCGCGGTGGAGACCGTGGCGGCCTTCCTGCTGGAGCGGCCCGCCGCATTCGGTCCGTTGCCGTGGCTGCTGCTCGGCACGCTGCTCGTGTCGGCCGCGGGCTGTGCGCTGAACCACTACCTCGAGCGCGACACCGACGCGCTCATGGAGCGCACGGCGAGTCGCCCGCTCGTGACCGGCGCGATGTCCGAGCGCGCGGTGCTGACGTTTGGCCTCGGCGCGCTGGTCGCCGGTCTGGTCGTGCTCTGGTTCGGCACCAACCCGCTCGCCACCGGCATCGAGGCCGGCGCGGCCGTCCTCTACCTGGCGATCTACACGCCGCTCAAGCGGCGCACGAACACGAACACCTGGGTCGGCGCCATCCCCGGCGCGCTGCCCGTGTTGGCCGGCGGCGCCGCCGCGAGCGGTTCGGTCTCGACGCTCGCGCTGACCGTGTTCGCGCTGATCTTCCTGTGGCAGCTCCCGCACTTCTTCGCGATCGCCTCGATGTATCGCGACCAGTACCAGAGCGGCGGGCTGCGCATGCTCTCGGGCGACGACCCGCACGACGCGCTGCTGCGCTGGCAGTTGCCGATCATGGTCATGTCGGTGCTGCTCGTCTCGGTGCTGCCCGTGCTGCTCGGGCCGGCGGGGACGCTCTACGCCGTCGCCGCCTTCGCGGCCGGGCTCGTCTTCCTGTGGAGCGCGTTCCGGTTCCGCGCGCAGGCCGACCGCGACCGGGCGCGCGGCGTGGTGCTGGCCTCGGTCGCCTACCTGCCGATCGTGCTGGCAGCGCTGGTGGTCGACGTGACCGTGCTCGGCACGGGCGACTCGCAACCCGCGCAGGGCGCGCTGATCGTGACCGCCTGGGAGCAGGTGGACGACGGCACCGGTCTGCCCGTGCTGGGCGAGCTGCCCGAGTTCACGCTGACCGACCAGGACGGCCGCGCGTTCACGCGCGCGGACATGGCCGGCGAGCGCTGGGTCGTGGACTTCATCTTCAGCCGCTGCGCCGCCGAGTGCGTGGGCATGACCGAGAGCCTGGTGGCGCTGCAGCAGGAGGACCTGCCGGCGCGCTACCTGTCGGTCTCGGTCGACGGCAAGGACTCGTCGGACGACCTGAACGCCTACCGCGACAAGTGGTCAGCAGGCGATGAGCGCTGGACGCTGATCGGCGGCGAGCACGACGACGTGATGTGGCTCTCCAACGAGGGCTTCAAGCTGTACGCCGGCACCGAACAGGTCGAGGGCATGCCCTCGCTGTTCCACAGCCAGCGCTATGCGCTCGTGGACAGCGCGGGTCGCGTGCGCGGCTACTACCCGCACGACGACGCCGTCGCGATCGAGCAACTGCGCACCGACCTGCGCGCGCTGGACGCGGCCGACGGGTGATCCGCCCCGAGCTCCACGCGCTGCTGAACTCGATCGCGGCCGTGCTGCTGAGCCTCGGCTGGATGGCGATCAAGGGCCGCGGCCCGTGGTCCGGCAAGGGCAAGGCGGAGGGCGCGCACAAGGCGTGCATGCTCGCGGCCGTCGCCGTGTCGGCGGCGTTCCTGATCAGCTACCTCGAGTACCACGCGCGCGTCGGCTCGGTGTCGTTCGCCGGCACGGGCTGGACGCGCACCCTCTACTTCGCGGTGCTCATCCCGCACACGGTGCTGGCCGCCGTGCAGGTCCCGTTGATCCTGGTCACGCTGACGCTCGCGTTGCGCGGGCGCTTCGAGAGGCATCGCCGATGGGCGCGCTGGACGCTGCCCATCTGGCTCTTCGTCTCGGTCACCGGAGTGGCGGTGTACCTGATGCTGTACGTGGTCTGGCCGGGCTGACCTTCGGCCGCGCGTGGTGGGGGACGCCCCCGCCAGGAGCGACGAGCTGGAGCAGCGGCGGCGATCCGGGGCCGAACCGCATCACCGAGGGCATCGGCAGCAGCAGCGGAGGCCCGTCGTGCAGCGGGAAGTTGAACGCGTACGAGCCGCCGGCCGCCGAGCCCGCGCCGTGCGCGTGCGCCTGGCTGTTCACGAGCAGCGTGGTCCCGTCCGTCGAGACGGTGTGCCCGAGCAGGTCGGAGGGATCGGTGTCCGAGCCGATCAGCTTGGTCTTCTGGACCCAGGAGCCGCCGGAGCGGCGGAAGACGTAGGCCGAACCGGCGTCCGTCAGGCCCGGATGGTCGTCGAAGCGGGCGCCCACCAGGATCATGTCCCCGGCAACGGCCACGTGCGTGCCGAAGCGGTCGGTCGATACGCCGTCGGAGGCGAGCAGCTTCTGCTCGTGCGCCCACTCGGCGCCGTTGAACCGGTAGACGTAGGCCGCGCCGGCGTCGATGCCGTTGCTGTCCTCGCGGTTGGCGCCCGCGATGACCACGCCGTCGCTCATCGAGAGACCCTTGCTGAACAGGTCGCCGGTCTGCGCGTCGGGCGCGAACGCCTTGTGCAGGAAGGCCCACTCGGCGCCGTTCCAGCGGTGGAAGTACATCGAGCCGACGTTGTCGTCCTGGTAGGCGCCGATGACCATGTCGTCGCCGTCCACGTCCAGCGAGTAGGCGTAGAGGTCGTTCGTCACCGAGTCGGCCGAACTCACGATGTCCTCCTCGACCCAGCTGGAGGTGTCGTGCCGGAACATGAACACGCGGCCGAGATTGCCCCCCGACTGGCGGTACATGCCGACCGCGACGACGTCGCCGGAGACGGCCACGTCCGTGCCGAACTCCGCGAACGGGATCGGCGTGGAGGCGAACAGCTTCTGCTCGAAGGTCCAGGTGCCCGCGATCTCGCGGTAGACGTACACGGCGCCGGCCTTGGTCCCCAGCGCGGCGTGCTGCGGAGCGCCGATGGCGAGCACGTCGCCGTCCAGCGAACAGGAGCGGCCGAAGGCGTCGGTCCCGAGCAGGTCCGGGGGGGCCAGCTTGATCTCGAACTGCCAGCCGCCGGGCCCGCGCCGGAAGACGTAGGCCGCACCGCCGTTGGTCGCCACCTCGTCGGAGCCGGGCGCGGTGATGACGGCCACGTCGCCGTCCACCGCGCTGCTGGCGCCGAGGCCCTCGCCGCCGAGCAGGTCGGCCGGCACGAGTTCCTGCTCGACCACCAGCTGCAGCGGAGGCGTCTCGGGAGCGGCCTGGCCCGAGAGCTGCGCCGAGAGCGGCGCGGCGAGGGTCAGGCCGAGGCAGCCGGCCAGGAGCAGGGTGGCCGCGGCACGGTGCTTGTCACGGGCAACGGCACACATGGCTCAAATATACACCCGGGTGCGCGGGTCAGGGGGCGGACCACGTACGCGCGGCGCAGGCACGATTCTCGCCGCGAACGTCCGTGCGGGGTCTGTCCGGAACCGGCCGGGATTCCTACAATGCATGGTCCGGTGGCGTGCCTGTTTTCCGCGGTTTCAGGGCCTCTGCCGGACCTCTCCAAACCGATCCGCAGCCTCATCGAAAGCCCCCCGAAGTGACGACCCAGGCCAAGAGCTCCACCCCGGACAAATCTGCCGCGCCCGCCGGAATGGAAGGCGTGACCGCAGGCAACACCTCCCTCAGCAAGGTCGATGGTGTCGCCGGCAAGCTGTACTACTGCGGCATCCCGATCGAGCCGCTGGCCGAGCAGGCCACCTTCGAGGAGTGCTGCTACCTGCTCTGGCACGGTGAGCTGCCCAACGAGCGCAAGCTCGAGAACTTCAAGAAGGAGCTGGCCGAGCACCGCTCGCTGCCGCCGCAGATCTGGGAGGTGCTCGCGCCCCTCGCCGGTCGCCAGCCGCTGATGGACCTGGTGCGCACCGGCGTCTCGGCGCTTTCCGCCTGGGACACCGACACCCAGATCACGCTCTCCGACAAGGAGGAGCACCGCCGCGCCAACCTGCGCATGTCGCGCCGCATGCTGGCCGGCATGGGCACGCTGGTCGCCGGGTGTTTCCGCCTCTCGCGCGGCAAGCAGCCGGTCGAGCCGCGTGATGACCTCAGCCACGCCGCCAACTTCCTGTACATGGTCTTCAACAAGGAGCAAGGCGAGTACGAGGAGCGCATCTTCGATGCCGCGCTCACGCTGCACGCCGATCACGGCTTCAACGCCTCGACCTTCAGCGGCCGCGTGACCTCGGCCACCGAGTCGGACGTCTACGCGGCGGTCACCGCCGCGGTGGGCACGCTGGCCGGCCGCCTGCACGGCGGAGCCAACACGGCCGTGATGCGCATGCTCGAGGAGATCGGCGACGTCGACCACTGCGAGGCGTTCGTGGGCAAGATCCTCGACGACCCGAAGGGGCGGATCATGGGCTTCGGCCACCGCGTCTACAAGGTCGAGGACCCGCGTGCGACGGTGCTGCGCCGCATGGCCAAGGAGCTGACCGACCGCACCGGCAACAGCCGCTGGTTCGAGATGTCGCGCAAGATCGAGGACACGGTGAAGGCCAAGAAGGGCCTCGTGCCGAACGTCGACTTCTACTCGGCGTCGGTCTACGGCTCGCTCGGTCTCGACCCCGAGCTGTACACGCCCATCTTCGCGGTGTCGCGCGTGTCCGGCTGGCTGGCCCACGTGATGGAGCAGCACGGGGACAACCGGCTGATCCGCCCGAAGGCCAACTACGTGGGGCGCGATCTTGACCGCGCGTTCACACCGCTGGCCGAGCGCTAGAACCATACGACGGACAACAACGTCGGGCGCTCGGTAGGATCGGCTCCGACCATCAACGAGGGAGAACGATCCGATGCGTAAGACCGGTGTAGTGAAGTGGTTCAACGAGGTGAAGGGGTTCGGCTTCATCACCCCTGACGAGGGTGGCGAGAAGGACTGCTTCGTCCACCACTCGGCCATCCAGGCCGATGGCTTTCGCACCCTGAACGAGGGTGACAAAGTCGAGTTCGACATGGAGGACGGCGAGAAGGGCCCCGCCGCCTCCAACGTGTCGCGCGTCGACGGCTGACGCACCGGGGCGCTCCGGCGCCCGCGGGGTTCGCGTCCGACCGACCTGAGCGATCGGGGGAGGGGTCCGTCCCGTGCCGGCGACGGCCCGTGACGAGCGCGCCCCGATGGGGGCCCGATGGGAGCCAGCGTCCGGGGTCCGTTCGGGGGTCATCCTCTCGCCCCCAAGTCACCCCTTGCGCGATCCGAACTAGCTCCGGTAGTATTCGCATAAGTAGTGCCTTATGCGCATATGCATCGTATGCCGGAACCGGGTGAATCCATGAACACGCCCCACAAGACAATCGTCCTCGCCTTCTCGGGCGGCCTCGACACATCCTTCTGCGCCGCGTGGCTGGCCGAGCAGCACGGCGCGCAGATCATCACGGTCTGCGTGGACACCGGTGGCTTCAGCGCCGACGGCCTCGCGGCGGTCGAAGCCCGCGCCCGTTCGCTGGGCGTTTCCGTGCACCACACGATCGACGCGCGCGCGGACGTGTACGACCACTTCGTCGCGTACCTGATCAAGGGACACGTGCTGCGCGGCGGCAGCTACCCGGTCAGTGTGGGCGCCGAGCGCATGGCTCAGGCGGCCGCAGTGGTGGGGGTGGCGAAGGCCGTCGGCGCGGACGCGGTCGCGCACGGCTCGACCGGCGCGGGCAACGACCAGGTGCGTTTCGACGTCGCCATCGGCGCGTTGGCGCCGGAGCTGACGATCCTCGCCCCGATCCGCGAGCTGAACTGGTCGCGCGAGCAGGAGTCGGCCTGGCTGTCCGGGCACGGACACGACGTGCCCGCCGCGACCGTGAAGTACTCGCTCAACGAGGGCCTGTTCGGCACCACCATCGGCGGCGCGGAGACGCACGACTCCTGGCAGATGCCGCCGGACGAGGCCTACACCATGACCGTCCCGTCGCACGAGGTGACGGCGGCGCCCGAGGAGCTGGTGATCGGCTTCGAGTCGGGCCTGCCTGTCTCGCTGGACGGCGTGCCCATGACCGGTGTCGCGCTGATCGAGTCGCTGAACGCGCGCTGCAAACCGCACGGCGTCGGGCGTGGCCTGCACGTCGGCGACACGATCCTGGGGTTGAAGGGGCGCCTGGCGTTCGAGGCGCCGGCGCCGCTGGTCCTGATCAACGCGCACCGCGAGCTGGCCAAGCTCGTGCACACCAAGTGGCAATCGCACCACGTCGACCAGCTCGGCGCCTTCTGGGGCATGCAGCTACACGAGGGGCTCTACCACGACCCGGTCATGCGCGACCTCGAGGCCTTCCTCGACAGCGCCAACGCGCTTGTGTCGGGCGAGGTGCGCGTGCGCCTGTCGCACGCGAGCCACGTCGTCGTCGGCGCGCGCTCGCCGCACTCCCTGATGAACCCCGAGGTCGCGGTGTACGGCGAGGGCGCGAGCGCCTGGACCGGCGCCGAGGCCGCGGGCTTCGCGAAGATCCACGGGCTGCCCTCGATGCTCGCGGCCAAGCGCGACGCGCTGGCCGTCGGGCCCACCACCCCGAGCGCAGCCCACCCCACACAGACCCCGGACGACGAGGACGTGGTCGAGGAGGCGTTGTCGTGATGATCCGCCCGCACAAGGTCGGCAGCGTCGTGGCCCGCCTCGACCTGCCCGAGGAGTTCGAGATCGGCAGCGCCATCGAGGCCGTCTCGGGTGCCGCGCTGGTCGTGCGCGCGCTCGAGGAGAAGCGCGTCTACGACGTGATGGAGCTGACCACCGGACGCATGGCGCACGTCAGCAAGGGCGACGTGCTCGTCGGCGCGCTCGGGCAGCGCGACGCGTTGCGCGGCTTCGTCGGGCGCGTCCCCGAGTCGGTGCGCGTCGGCGACACGTTGCACCTGCTCAACCTGGGCGGCGTGCTGGGCGAGGTCATCAGCGAGAACAAGGACGTCGGCCATCCGCTGCGCGTGGAGGTGCTCGGCGCCGTGCTGCGCAACGGCATGCCCGCGAACATCGCGGACGTCGCCCTGGGCGACCCGCCCGCGGGCGCGCGCATCCCCCCGGTGGTGCTCGTCTCCGGGACCTGCATGAACAGCGGCAAGACCTACGCCGCCTGCGAGATCGTGGCGCGGCTGACCGCTCGAGGTCATGCGGTCGGGGGCGCCAAGCTGACCGGCGTGGCGGCGCAGCGCGACCTGCTCAACATGGGCGACCACGGCGCGGTGGCTGCCCTGTCGTTCACGGACTTCGGCCTGCCGTCCACGGCCGGCGTCGACACCGTCGCTCCCGTGGCGCTCAAGACGCTCTCGTGGATCGAGACCGAAGCGGGCCGTGAGCTCGACGTGATCGTGGCCGAGGCCGGCGACGGGATCATCGGCTGCTACGGCGTCGAGTCGATCCTCAAGGACGAGGCCTTCATGTCGCACGTCACGGCGCACGTGCTCTGCGCCAACGACCTGGTCGCGGCCTGGGGCGGCATTGCCTGGCTGGCCGAGCGCGGCCTCGCCGCCGACGTGATCGCCGGCCCCGCGACGGACAACGAGGTCGGCATCCGCACCATCCGCGACACGATGCACGTGCCGGCCGCCAATGCGCGCACCGAGCCCGAGGCCTTCGTCGACCTGGTCGAGCGCGCCGCGCTGCGCGGGGTGCCGGCATGAGCGACACCAAGACCCTGCGCGCCGCGATCGTCGGCGGCACCGGCTACGGCGGCATGGAGCTGATGCGCTGGCTGCTGCAGCACCCGCAGGTCGAGTTGACCGCGATCACCAGCCGCACCGAGACCGGCAAGGTGGGGGATGTGCATGGCCACCTGCGCGGCTTCACCGACCTGGCCTTCACCGAGGCGCGCGCGACCGATCTCGCGCAGGCGAACGACGTGCTCTTCTTCGCGACGCCGCATGGAGTTGCCGCCATGGAGGCCCCCGACGTGCTCGACGCGTCGCCCGGCGTGAAGGTGATCGACCTCTCTGGCGACTGGCGCCTGGAGAGCGGCGCGCTCTACACCGAGCACTACGGCAAGCCGCATCCGCATGCCGAGCGTCTGGGCGAGGCCGTCTACGGCGCGGCCGAGTGCGGCGCGCGCGAGGCGTTGGCCGGCGCGCGCCTCGTCGCCAACCCCGGCTGCCACGCGATCGCGACGCTGCTCGCGATCTGGCCGCTGGCCGATGCCGGCCGCGTGAACGGGCGCGTCTCGGTGGCCTCGGTCACCGGCAGCTCGGGCAGCGGCGCCAGCCCCGGCAAGGGCACGCACCACCCCGAGCGCTTCGGCAACTTCAAGGCGTACCGCCCGTTGCGTCACCAGCACCTGCCCGAGATCCTCGGCGCGCTGCACGGCGACGTCGCGGTGGACTTCGTTCCGCACAGTGCGCCCTTCGCGCGCGGTATCCACGTGACGGCGTTCGTCCCGGTGGGGATCGGCAACGAGCAGGCGGCGAGCGCGACGATGGCGGCGCACTACGCCGACGAACCCTTCGTGCGCGTGGTGGACGGCTCACCGCAGGTGCGCTCGGTCGTGGGCACCAACTTCGCCGACGTGGGCGTCACCGCGGCGGACGGTGTGGCCTGCGTGACGGTCGCGATCGACAACCTCGGCAAGGGCATGGCCGGCAGCGCCGTGCAGAACATGAACCTGGTCTGCGGGCTGCCCGAGACCACCGGCCTGATGCACCCCGGCCTCGGCCTCTAGCCGACCCCCGGATTGATGGGAAGCGACATGGACACGAGCACACCCGAGCCCGCGGCGGCTGCGCACGACGCACCGCCCGACACCGTCGTCCCCGGTCCGCTCGCCGCGCAGTGCGCGACCAGCACGGCCAGCATCATGGCCGTCGAGGACGCCTGGCAACTGCCGACCTACGCCAAGCTGCCGCTGGCCTTCGTGCGCGGGCAGGGCTCCTACGTCTGGGACGCCGACGGCAACCGCTGGTTGGATCTGTATGGCGGCCACTGCGTCGCGCTGGCCGGGCACTGTCACCCGCGCCTGGTCGCGGCCGTGCAGGAGCAGGCCGGCCGGCTGCTCTTCTACAGCAACGTCGCCTACAGCGACGTGCGTGCGCTGGCGGCCGAGCGAGTCGCTGCGCTGGCGCCGGCCGGCCTGCGCCGCGTGTTCTTCTGCAACAGCGGCACCGAAGCCAACGAGACCGCGCTGAAGATCGCGCGCAAGCACACCGGTCGCAGCAACGTCGTCTCGATGAACGAGGGCTTTCACGGGCGGACGCTCGGCTCGCTGGGCGCGACCGGCATGCCCGGCTTCGTCGATCCGAGCTATCCGGTGCCGACGGCCGAGCACGTGCACGTGCCCTACGGCGACGTCGCAGCGCTGACCGCCGCGATGAGCGACGACGTGGCCGCCGTGCTGGTCGAGCCGATCCCGTCCATGGGCGGCATCCGCGTCGCGGACGAGATCTGGTTTGCGGCATTGCGCGCGCTGTGCGATCTGCACGGCGCGATGCTGATCTTCGACGAGGTGCAGACCGGCTTCGGTCGCACGGGAACGAACTTCTTCGGCGAGCAGATGGGCATCACGCCCGACCTGATCACCGGCGCGAAGGGCGTGGCCGGCGGCTTCCCCGCCGGCGTGGTCTTCGTGCGCGAGACGGTTGCCGCGGAGATCAAGACGGGCGAGCAGGGCACGACCTTCGGCGGCGGCCCGCTGGCCAGCGCGGCCATGGCCACCGTCGCGGCGATCCTGGTCGACGAGGAGCTGCCCGGCCACGCGGCCGCGGTCGGCGCGGCGCTGACCGAGCGCCTGCTCGCGATCGGCGGCGTTGTCTCGGTGAGCGGTGCCGGCCTGCTGCTCGGCATCGACCTCGATCGTCCGGCCAAGCCGGTGGTCGCCGCGCTGCGCGAGCACGGCGTGCTGACCGGCACCTGCCCCGGCAACCCGAACCAGGTGCGCCTGCTCCCGCCGCTCAACCTCACGCTCGACGAGTGCGAGCCCTTCCTGCTCGCGCTGGAGTCCGTGCTGTCATGAGCCCGATCGGACAGCCTGCGCGCGCGCCGAGTGCCGCGACCACGCGCCCCGCCGCGACGCGGCAGCCCGCGCCCGGCCTCGCCGCCGACGGCGCGCCGCGCCACCTGCTCTCGACGCGCGACCCCTCCACCGAGGAGTGGTCGTCACTGCTCGCGTTGGCCGAGCGCATGACGGGCAAGCTCGGCCGCAAGCCGCTGCTGGACGGCCTGCGCCTCGGCATGCTCATGCTCAACCCGAGCCTGCGCACGCGCACCGCGTTCGAGTTGGCTTGCCACGACCTCGGCGCGCACGTCGTGCCGCTGGGCGGACATGGCGATCTGTGGGGGCTCGAGCATCGCCCCGGCGTCGTGATGGACGGTGCGGCCGCCGAACACGTCACCGAAGCGATCGGCGCGCTGTCGCGCCTGGTGGATGGCCTCGGCGTGCGCGTCTTCGGTGGGCTGAACGATCCGGTCGAGGACCGCGCCGAGCCGGTGCTGAGCGCCATCGCGCAGGCCGCTTCGGTCCCCGTGCTGAACCTCGAGTCCGCCATGGACCACCCGCACCAGGCGCTGGCCGATGCGCTCACGCTGCGTCGCGCGCTCCCCGGCCGCCGCGCGCGCGTCGTGCTGAGCTGGGCGCCGCACATCAAGCCGCTGCCGCTGGCCGTTGCGCAGGCCGCGCTGACCGCCTTCGCGCGCGAGGGACACGACGTCGTGCTGACGCACCCGCCCGGCTACGAGCTGGACGAGGGCGTGCTGGCCGATGCGAACGCCTTTGCCATGGATGCGGGGGGCGAGCTGTCCGTCAGCCACGACCGCGACGTCGCGCTGGACGGCGCCGACGTCGTCTACGTGAAGTCGTGGGGGGCGCGCGCGCACTACGGCCGCCCCGACGCGGCCACCGCCGGATTCGAAACGTATCGCAACTGGATGTTGACCGCCGAAGACCTCGGCGATGCGCTGTTCATGCACTGCCTGCCGGTGCGCCGCGGCGTCGTCGTCGCGGACGACGTGCTCGACGGCGGCCGGTCGCTGGTGATGGAGCAGGCGGCCAACCGCCTGCACGTGCAGAAGGCCACGCTCTGCCACGCCTTCGGAGTGAACCCATGAAGGACGCCCTGCTGCTCAAGATCCTGAAGCAGGCCCTGCCCTACCTGCGCAAGCACAAGCGCCAGGTGATGGTCATCAAGCTGGGCGGCGAGTTGGCCGCGCGGCCCGAGCTGCTGCACTCGCTGGCCGAGGACATCTCGCTGCTGGTGCACGTCGGTATCCGCATCGTGGTCGTGCACGGCGGCGGCCCGCAGGCCACCGAGCTCGCCAAGCGCATGGGGCTGGAGCCGACGATGGTCGAAGGCCGTCGCGTCACCGACGAGCAGACGCTCGACGTGGCCAAGATGGTCTTCGGCGGCAAGATCAACACCGAGATCCTCTCGGCGCTGCTCGGACAGGGCGTGCACGCGGTGGGTCTGTCGGGCGTGGACGCCGGCATCCTCAGCGCCACGCGCCGCCGTCCGACCGAGATGACCTGCGAGGAGACCGGCGAGAAGCGCGTGGTCGACTTCGGGTTCGTGGGCGACGTGCAGTCAGTGGACAGCACGCTGCTCGGCCTGCTGATGGACAACGGCTACGTGCCCGTGCTCGCCAGCCTCGGTGCCGACGCGCAGGGCAAGATCCTGAACATCAACGCCGACACGGTGGCCTCGGTCATCGCGCAGGACCTGAAGGCCGGCAAGCTCATCTCGCTGACCTCCGTGCCGGGCGTGCTGCGCGACAAGGACGACCCCGAGTCGCTTGTCACGCGCCTCACAGCGAGCGAAGCGCGCGAGGCGCTCACCGACGGCACGGTCGCCTCCGGCATGAAGCCAAAGGTCGCGGCCGTCGTGGACGCGGTCGAGCACGGCGTCACGCGCGGGCACATCCTCTCGGGCCTCGAGCACGGCTCCGTGCTGATGGAGCTGTTCACGCGCGAAGGCTGCGGCACGCTGATCGTCGGCGAGAACGAGGAGGCCGAGGCCGCCGCGCACACCGCCGCGGCCGACTCCTCCGACGCCATCGCGAAAACCATGGGCAGCCTGCCCGGTGCGCGCCGCATCAAGGGCCGCCGCAGCAGTGGAGCGAGCGCATGAGTTCCCCCGTGAGCCCCGACGCAAGCGCTGTCGTCGAGCTTCTGCGCGAGCTGGTCGCGATCCCGTCCGTCTCGGGCGGCGAGGAGATCGTGCGCGACCACCTCGTGAACTGGCTGAACGCACGCGGCGTCGCGGCACAGGCGCACGGCCGCAACGTGATCGCGACCGTCGAGGGCACCGCGCCGTCGACCGACGCGGCGCGCGGCCTGCTGCTCTGCACGCACACCGACGTCGTGCCCGTCGGCACCGGCTGGACGCGCGACCCCTGGGACGGCGCGCTGGAGGACGGTCGCGTCTTCGGGCGCGGCAGTAACGACGCCAAGTCGTCGGTGGCGGCGATGGCCGTGACCGCGGCGACGATCGATCCGAAGCACTTGTCCGGGCGCCTCGTCCTCGCGCTGGTCTGCGACGAGGAGACCGGCGGCGAGGGCATCGAGGCCTGCGCGTCCGACCTGCCGGCGTACACGGCGGCCGTCGTCGGCGAACCGACCGGCCTCGACGTCTGCCCCGGCCAGCGCGGCCTGCTGCGTGCCCGCATCACCGCGCGCGGCAAGAGCTGCCACGCCAGCCGTCCGTGGGAGGGCGAGAACGCGCTCACCGTCGCCGCGCGCGACGTGCTCGCCGTGCAGTCGCTCGACCTGCCGGGGAACGACCCGTTGCTCGGCCGCGCGACGCTGCAGTGCACCGTGATGTCGGGCGGCGAGCGCCACAACGTGATCCCAGCCGAGTGCACGATCGAACTCGACGGCCGCCCGACGCCCGGCTGCGACAACGACGCCATGCTGGCGTTGCTGCGCGGAGCCGTGTCGAGCGAGGTCACCGTGAGCAGCAGCCGCTTCCTGCCCGTCAGCACAGATGCCGGGAGTGAGCTCGTCACGCTCGCACGCGCGGCCAGCCCGACGGGCGTGGTGCGCGGCTTCGGCGGTTTGAGCGACCTGTTCCACCTGCGGCACGTGCCGGGCGTGGTCATGGGGCCGGGCACGAGCGAGGCAAGTCATGCGCCCGACGAGTGGGTGGCGGTCGAGCAGGTGGAGGCCGCCGTGACCGCGTACTCGTCGATCGCCGTGAACTACCTGCGCGCCGCACACGCGGCGCCGCAACAGACCCTGGAGGAGGCGGGAGCATGAGCAGCACCAGCCGACAGCCTGCGCGTCGCAGCAAGACCAAGACGGCTCCGCGCAAGGGGAGCAAGGCCAAGACGACAAAGAAGAAGGCCGGCGCGAAGAGTCCGGCCGGCCGCAAGTCGGCCGGCGCGAAGGCCGGTGCGACCGGCGGCGATGCGCGCGGACGCTTCTCGGGTGGCGCGCACCCAGCGCTCGACGCCATCAACCGCTCCTTCGAAGTCGACCGCCGCCTGTGGGCGGAGGACATCGTCGGCTCGATCGCGCACGCCAAGATGCTGGGCGAGACGGGCATCATCCCGAATGCGTCTGTGCGTCGCATCGTCTCGGGCCTGCGCGAGGTGGCGCGCGAGTTCGATCGCGGCACCTTCGTCGCGCGCCCGCAGGACGAGGACATCCACATGGCGGTCGAGCGCCGCCTGACCGAGTTGATCGGCGAGGACGGCAAACGCCTGCACACCGCGCGCAGCCGCAACGACCAGGTCGCGACCGACCTGCGCCTGCACCTGATGGAGTCGTCGGGCGCGCTGCAGTCGGCCGTGCAAGCGGTGCAGGCCGCGCTGGTCGAGTTGGCCGCAGAGGACGGCGACGCGATCATGCCCTTCTACACGCACCTGCAGCGCGCGCAGCCGGTGCTGCTCGGTCACGTGCTGATGGCCTACGTCGAGATGCTCGAGCAGGACCGTCTCGGCCTGGTGTACGAGGCCAAGGAGTGCCCGCTCGGCGCGGGCGCGGGCACCGGCACGAGCTTCCCGATCGACCGCAAGGCGACCGCGAAGGGCCTCGGCTTCGCCGGACCATCGCGCAACAGCATCGAGGCCGTGTCCTCGCGCCGCGACGCAACCATGTTCGTCGCGGGCGCCGCGGCCTGCGCCGTCACGCTCTCGCGCCTCGGCGCCGACATCGTGCTCTGGACCAGCCGCGAGTTCGGCTTTGCGCGTTTGGGCGACAGCGTCTCGACCGGAAGCTCGATCATGCCGCAGAAGCGCAACCCCGACGGCGCCGAGTTGCTGCGTGCCAAGGCTTCGCGCGTGTCCGGCGCATTGACGCGCCTACTGGAGCTGCCGCGCGGCCTACCGCTCGGCTACAGCAAGGACCTACAGGAGGACAAGCCGGCGCTCTTCGACGCCGAAGACACGCTGGCCGAGATGCTCGCCGTCAGCGCGGCGATGCTCGGCGACATCACCTTCGACACCAATGCCATGCGCGCCGCTGTCGATGAGCCGTCCGGCTACATGCTCGCCACCGAACTGGCCGACTGGTTGGTCGGTCGAGGTGTCTCCTTCCGCGAGGCGCACTCCGCCGTCGGCAAGCTCGTCTCGGTGGCAGAAGACCGCAAGATCGGTTTGGAAGCGCTGACCCTCGACGAGTTGCGCAAGGCTCACGAGCGCTTCGATGCGAGCGTGTCCAAGGTGCTCACGCCCGAGGGCGCGGTCGCCGCGCGTCGCGCTGTCGGCGGCACCTCACCGACAAACGTCGCGCGCGAGGTGCGTCGCTGGCGGAAGCTCCTGGCGACTGGCTGAAGCATCGGGCAAACGCGTTGCGGCATCGCCGTTCGCAGCCCCCCGGTTCAGCGAAGTCGCTGTAGGATGTCCGCTCCCCGGGAGGCAGACCGATGAACACGTACCGCTTGGCTCGCATCCTCGTCGGAACGGTCTTGACGATGCTGCTCGTCGTCGTGCCGGTTCGGGCGCAGGGCGCCGATCTGCTCGTCACCGGCTTCAGCACCGACGCGACGTATCGCATCGACGGATCGTCGGGGGCGACGTTGCAGGAGTTCGGCAGCGGCCAACTCACCGGTCCGGCGGGCGTCGCGCTGGATGACGGCGGCCGGCTGTACGTCGCCGACTACTGGGGGGAGCGGATCGTCCAGTTCGACGCGGCGACGGGCGCGTTCCTCGATGTCTTCAGCGTCACGCCCATCAACGGCCCGTGGGATGTCGCGTTCGGCCCGGACGGGCACCTCTACGTGACGGTCTTCAACGACGGCAGCATCCTCAGGCTCGACGGAGCGACGGGTGCGCAACTCGCCGTGCTCGCCTCGGGCCCCGAGTTGTTGAACACCCGGGGGCTCGCCTTCGGTCCAGGCGGCGATCTGTTCGTCGCGAGCAGCACCTTCGAGCCCGGCGTCCTGCGCTACGACAGCCAGACCGGGGCATCGCTCGGCACCTTCGTGGCGCTGACCGGCGCTGTGACGGACCTGGTGTTCGGCCCGGACGGCGACCTCTTCGTGAGCGAGGTGGAAGGCGAGTTCGGCACAGGGGCCGTGCAACGGTTCGACGGCCAGACGGCTGCGCCGCTCGACGTGCTGTCCGCCGGCTCCCTGCTCGAGGTTCCGACCGGCCTGGCCTTCGGCGACGACGGCCTGCTCTACGTGTGCGATACCGAGAACGACACCGTCGTGCGCTTCGACGTGGACGCCAGCGCCTTCGTGGATGTCTTCGCGCAGCTGCCTCCGGGCAGCACTCCCGGATCCATGGTCTTCTTCAGCCAGGCGGAGTGCTTCCTCGTGATCGGCGACGACATGGGCGACGACGTCTTCGTGGGGAGCGACCACCTCTTCGGGACGCACGTCGGCGCGGTGCAGGAGAGCTTCGCCGTGCTGATGGACGACATCCCGCAGTTCGCGCTGCCCGGCCTCGGGTTCGCCGGCACGGCGGGCGGCGTTGGCATCGCCAAGCAGATCGAAGCGTCCTGGCCGGACGAGGTGCCGTCGTGGATGGCCGACGGACGCTTCACGGTGCAGGTCCTGCTCTGGAACCCCAAGGTCTTCCCGCAGGATCCCGAGCAGTTCTCGTACGGCCTGTCCGTCCGCGTGAAGCCGGACGGAACCGTGACGACGCGGCCGTATGGCGAAGGCACGGGCATCCAGGTCTGGGCCGAGACCGACGTCGACGAGAACGGTCAGCCGATCGTGCGCTTTCCCTTCTCGATTCCCGGGCTCTGATCCCCGCATCCCGAGCGGCTGTTATCCTGGCGCTCGTCCGCACCGGACTCCTCTGGTTCCCGAAGCCGTTGTTGGGGATGAGCATGAGACGGATCGCCTGCGCCCTCGCCCTGTTCCTGCTTCCCGCGGTGTCATCGGCCGGCGTCCTCGTCGTCGATGCGAGCGGTGGGCCCGGCAGCGACTTCACCGCGATCCAGCCCGCCGTGAATGCCGCCTCGCCTGGTGACACGATCCTCGTCCGCGCCGGAGACTACGGTCCGTTCTTCACGCTCGGCAAGGGACTCTCGCTGATCGCGGACACCGGAGCGGCGGTGACCGTCCACGGCGAGCCGCTGCTGCAGACGGTGCCGGCGGGCGAGACGTTGCTCGTGCGCGGCATCGACTTCGAGCAGCTCGGCACGCCGAGCGGCTTCGGCGTGCTCACGCTCTTCGGCAACGATGGCGCGGTGTGGATCGAGGACTGCAGCGTCACGACCGCGCCGGCCGAGACGGACCAGCCCTGGGCCGCGCTCTACATCGAGGACTGCGCGCAGGTCACGGTCGTGCGCTCGACGCTGGTCGGCAGGCCCGGCTGGGATTCGTTCGGCGGGGGCGGCGTGCTCACGCCCGGCGGCATCCGCGCGGTGGACAGCGTCGTCCACGTGCAGGACAGCCACCTCGAGGCCGAGGGCCCGCTGCCTGGCGGTTGGTACTTCCATGGAGGCACGGGCCTCGTGGCGACCGACTCGCAGGTGACGGCCGAGGGCTGCGTGCTGCGCGGCGGCGACGGCTCGGACGGCGACAGCTTCACGTGCACCGGCGCCAAGGGCGGGCACGCCGTGTTCGTGCAGGGTCCCGGTGCGAGCTTCGTGGGCAAGGACAACAGCTACGAGCCGGGCGCCGGCGGCGTCGGTTTCGGCGCATGTCCCGTCGGCACGCCGGGCGTCGAGGTCTGGCCCTTCAACGGCGCGGTCGCGTCCGAGTTGCCGACCGTCGCGCGCAGCCTCTCCATCGACAGCCCGGTGCGCGAGGGGCAGAGCTTCACGCTCAGCCTGCAGGGACAGCCGTTCGAGCCGGTCCTGTTGCTCGTCGGCGACGAGCCGGGGTCGACCCCGTACCCGGCGTACGCGGGGACGCTGCTCGTGGGCGGCTCGTTCCTGTCCCTCATCCCGTTTGGCGCCGTCGATGGCGCCGGCCAGTTGAGCCTCGTGTTGGTCATGCCGTCGCTGCCGCCGGCCGCGGATGCGTTCGACCTCTACGTGCAGTCGGTCTTCCTCGACAGCGGTACGTCGACCCACGTCCTCGCGGGTGCCTCGGCGCTGACACCGCTCGACGGGTCCGTTCCCTGAGCCGGGCGGGGCAGCCGCGCCGGGTTGGTCGCGGCCGTCACTTCGGCCAGAGGTGGATGGTCACGACTGCGAGCGCGGTCCAGGCGACGGCGTAGCCCGCTTCGAGCAGACCCTGACGACGCAGGTCGGTGCGGGTCCAGCCGGTGTGCGTGGCGAGCGCGCGTCGCACGCGCCAGGTGCGCCAGACGAAGAACGGCGTGAGGAGCAGGCCCAGCAACCAGCCCTCGCGCGCGGTGCCGCCGCCGGCGCAGGCGGCCGACGGCGCCGCGACCACCAGCGCGGTCACCGCGAAGCAGAGCGCGATTGGAGACTGGAACCCGCGTCGCACGCTGAACCACACGGCGACGGCCGCCGGGAACATCGCGACGAGGGCGTAGGCGAAGAAGTTGGGGTCGGCATCGAGGGCCAGCGCCAGGACCGGCGCGCCGGCGGCGAGCAGCAGTCCGCCCGCGAAGCGTCGCAGCCACGTCGGCCGACGCCACAGCGCCGCGGAGCTCGCGAGCAGGAAGATGCCCGCGTACCCGATGCCGGCCAGCAGCGCGGGCAGGAAGCCCTGCCCCGCGACGGACAGTGCGCCGGCCAGGATCGATACGACCAGGTACACCCAGGCCCCGTGGGCCCGGGCGGGATCTGGGAAGTTGCGGGTCATGAGCGCGGACACGAGGTGCACATCTTCCGCGCTGGCGCGGCGTTTGGCGAGTGGTTGCCGCCGGCGGATGGACCTCCCCGGGCCGACGCGTCGTGTCCGCCGCGTTAGCGGTCGGGCGCGTCCGGCGCGTCCAGCGCGAGCAGGTGGAGCGCCACCGCCTCCTCGACCGAGTGCACCTCGAGCTTGGCCAGGACGTGCTGCACGTGGTTGCGCACGGTGGCGTGGCTGATCCGCAGGCTCTGGGCGATGGCCGGCATGTCCTGGTCCCGGCAGAGCAGGTCGAGGATCTCGTGCTCGCGCGGCGTCAGCGGGCGTTGCGGCCAGGCTCCATCCGCGGGGTGGCAGCGACGGGCGACGAGGGTCAGGTAGGCCTCCATCTGCCGCTGGCGATCCGCGTCGAGCGCGTAGTGCAGCAGGCACGGCGGCTCCTGGCCCTGGATTTCGACCGGGAGATAGACGATCTGGAGCCAACGCGATCGCTGTCGCGTCTCCACGCGAACCAAGCGGGGAGCGACCGGGCGACCCGTTGCGGCGTCGCGCACCACGTCACAGCCGGGTCGGCATACCGATCGGTCCGAGGCGTCGACCGCGTGCACGACGTCGTGGCAGCGCGGTGCGACGCGGTCCGAGCGGCGCAGTCCGAGCAGTCGTCCCGCCGCGTCGTTCCAGCCGAGCAGTTCCTGGCCGCGGTTCACGACCCATGCCGGCAGGGAGAGCCCGGCGAGCCAGCGTCCGAGGCGCGCGGCTCCGCCGTCCTGCTCGCGTGTCTCGTGGAAGAAGGGCCGGTCCTGTGCGCGCTCGTCGTTCACGTTGCGTACATCCCGTGGATGCTCCGCACGCTAGCGCCTGGCCGTCGGATCATCCAGAGCTCGCGTCGAAGCTGACGTTCGCGTCAGCGTGCGCGTGGCGGCATATGCGCGACG